>Ga0209187_1000001_pt1 | contig 1029059 bp, 891 predicted proteins | sample BantaG_FD_187430 | JGI IMG/M metagenome (GOLD analysis project Ga0209187, IMG submission 187430) | Marine algal microbial communities from Bantry Bay, Ireland - BantryBay_4 metaG (SPAdes) (version 2) | ecosystem: Host-associated > Algae > Red algae > Unclassified | place: Bantry Bay, Ireland...
TAATCATAAGAACTGATTTTATGAAAGAACAAAATACTAACATCACAACAACACTTCAATTAACTCAGTGCAGGCTTTAAAAACGAGATCTAGGTCTCACAGAACTGAACGTGATTTTTAGTAGAAACCGAAGAATGAGGTTCTTGAATACCTTACTTTAAAAATAAAAGAAAATGAATAAAAAGAGTGCGGATTATCAATGTTGTCGAAGTCCAAAACTTCACCGTATAAATTAACCTTATTGCACTCTTTTGTTCTTTCTGATTTATATATCTTAATTTAGTAATTTATTTATAATGCTAACTTAAGCCGTATAAAAATAATTGCGGTTAAGTGCTTACACAAAGGCAGTTGCGTGTTTGCTACATCTGATTTTCCTACGGAAAATCCTCGCATACAAACCCGCAACTATTCTTATACTAACCGTTGTGTGCAATTTGAGAAAAATTTTACTATTATACCAATTTTTGGTATATTTGAGGAAATTAGTATTAAAATGAATAAAAACACATCAATATCACTCGGAAATTATTTTGACCAATTCGTTCAAAGCCGAATAAGTGAAGGAAGATTTAAAAACGTAAGTGAAGTAATTCGCGCTGGATTGAGACTTTTAGAGGAAGAAGAAAGTAAAGTGATTGCTTTGAAAACTGCAATACAAGAAGGAATTGATAGCGGAATAGCGCACGATTTTGACCCAAAGAAACATCTTGAATCTCTAAAAGCGAAAAAACACTCGAATGGCTGAATATAAACTGACCAATAAAGCTGTCGAGGATTTATCTAAAATTTGGGATTACACCTTTGAGGTTTGGTCGGAAAAACAAGCTGACAAATATTTCGACGGTCTTATTTCTAACTGCCAAGAGATTGCTGACAGTCCTGATTTAGGAAAAAACTATGAAGGAATATCAAATAAACTTTTCGGATTGAAAACAAATCGACATATAATTTTCTATAGAACATTGGAAAAAGATTATATCGAAATAACCAGAATTTTGCACGAAAGAATGGATTTAAAGAAAAGAATAAATGAATAAAAAACTGCACACAACAATGGCTATAAGTAATTGCTTATTCTCGACTACTTTCGAAATTCTTTCGGAATTTCCACTTTGGCGTGTACTTAAAAAGTTAAGTGCCAAACCATGCAACTACTAATAGCCCAGACCGCTGGCATTCAAGCAAAAATTAATGATTCAAACTAAAATATACACTACTCGCAAACTTGAAAAAGTAACGAAACAATTCATATCTGAAAATAACGAAATTGAGAATGATTATTTAGGGGATTGGACGTCCACCTTATTTTATTTTAGTCACAAAAAATGCTGGTTAATAATAAATAAATCGACAAAATATCTGCTGATTTTACCGAACGTAAAGAAGTCTGATTTGCAAAATTTATCTTCTATCTTTAAAGAAACTTTTTATAGCCAATTAGCGTTCGACGGCATTATAACGGACTATAAATTGATTGAGAAAATAATTGGAGAAGTTAAACTTTTCGAAACCAATAATGACAGAAGTACAAATGGTTCTTTAAATAATTGCCTTTGGCAGATTGAGGACTGGAAATATGAGTTTGGAGATTTTGACAATATAGATTTTAGAGATTTAAACGGCAAATTAAATAGTTCACCTAATAAGATGCTGAACTGGAAGTATCCGAAAGAACAAATGAATGAAATGATAAAAGCTTACGCACAACGCTATTTATAATCTGTAAGCTTCCACCAAATTAGTACTGCTTAGTTTTCTAAAACTTTTATAAATTTATTGTTTTTAATAATCTCTTTTGCCATTGGATGGTTGAATGCTAAGGTAGATACATCTGTATTAGCCAATGGTTCTCTTTTTCGAGCTCCTTAAGTCTTTTCAAAATCTTAGCATTCATTCCTGCGTACTTAAAACGCCACTTGTAAAAAGCGGCACAACTCACTCGGTGGTCTCGACTAGTTTGATCAACGCTTTTACCGTTATCAAATTGTTTTAAAATCATTACAATTTGTTATGGTAAAATTTACTCTTTCTCATACAGTTAAAATTAAGATAATTATTCTATTTTTAAACAGTTCGGTTTTAAGGGAAGCTTACATACTATATAGTAAAAATCATTTTAGAATGTTACAGTCAGACGATGCTTCTAAAAATGATAAAAAGCATCTTTTAAATGTTCAATCTTAAATTCCTTATTTTCTTTTACAATAGCTATGATATCAAAACGTACTTCTACATCTAATTCGTTTACCCTTACATATTCATCTACCGCTTTTACTAAGCGTTGAATTTGCTTAGTCTTAACAAAATCCTGAGGACTTCCAAAATCCAATGTCGATCGTGTTTTGACCTCAACAACAGCTAGCGTATCTCTTATTTTTGCTATAATATCTACCTCAGCTTTATCAAATGTATAGTTCCGTTCTAAAACGATGTAGTCATTTTTAAGCAAAAAATCTACAGCAAGTTGCTCTCCTCTTTTTCCTAAGTCGTTGTGTTGGGCCATTTTACTTCTACAAGGTTAGGATTCTTATTCTAAATACCTAAAAATAATTTTATTTATTCTTCAAATTTAACTGTGGATTGCGCACTGCTAACTTTCAACTGTATTGTTCTTCCTAAAATTAACGCTCGATTATCGTTTTCATGTCCGGCAGGCATATTAAAAGCAATTGGAAAGTTGTATCCTGCTAAAGCATCTAAAATAAGTTGCTCTACACTTGTCCCCCAAAGTGTCGTGTTTTTTCTCATTTTACTCATATCTCCAACAATAAGGCCTTTGCAATTATTAAAATAACCTGCTCGTTTTAAACTCTGTAACATACGATCTATATGGTATTTATACTCACCTATTTCTTCAATAAATAAAATCTTCCCACTAACGTCTATACTTGTGTTAGAACCCAGCATAGTGTGCAATATCGTTAAATTTCCACCAACTAATTGGCCTGAAATTACGCCTGCTCTATTATACTTCGAACCTTTTAAGGTGTAGTTTATTGGATGCCCAAAAATAGCAGCCTTAAAACTGTTTATACTTTCCTTAATTTTTACCAGTTCTTTAGGCAAGCTTACACACATTATAGCATGAATACTTTCCACACCTTTAATATGTATTTGATTATGCAGTGCAGTAATATCGCTATAACCAATAATCCATTTTGGCTGTTCTAAAAATTTAGTATAATCTAATTTATCCAATATTCTAACCGTTCCATAACCACCTCTAGCGCTCCAAATGGCTTTAATATTTGGATTGTCCAACGCGTTTTGAAAATCTTCGCAACGTTCCTGATCGTTTCCTGCAAAGTGATTATCCTTACTAAAAACATGCTTGCCAACAATTACTTTTAGCTTCCAGCTTTCCAATAGTTGTTTAGCACGTGCAACTTCATCCTTTCGGTTTTTTAACACTCCAGAAGGTGCAACAATAGCAACAGTATCTCCTGCTTTTAAGTAAGGTGGCTGTATTAATTTAGTAAATGTTTGAGTTGTAGAGTTGTTTTGTGCCATAACGCTGTGGCTTCCAAAGGTAACGAACAAAGCCATAAAGATTATTTTTTTTATCATAAAGTAAATGTAAACGATATTTTGCAAAGTTAAATTCAATAGTAATTTAAAGAAACACATCTTTTTTTCCTAAATCCAAGATAAAGAATTCAATTATAATAAAGGTAATGGTTATTTTTGTATTCAAAATTACTAAAATTTATGTCTAACGATCCTAAAAGATATACAATTACTGCAGCGTTACCATACACCAATGGACCAATACATATTGGTCATCTAGCTGGTGTTTATGTGCCTGCAGATATTTACGCAAGATATAAACGCTTAACTGGAAACGATGTGGCCTTTATTTGTGGAAGTGATGAGCATGGTGTACCAATTACCATTAAGGCAAAAAAAGAAGGTGTATCGCCCCAAGAAATTGTAGACAGGTATCATAATATTATAAAAAAATCTTTTGTAGACTTCGGAATTACTTTTGATAACTATTCGCGTACTTCTGCTAAAATTCACCACGACACTGCCTCAGAATTTTTTAAAACTTTATATGATAAAAACGAATTTGTAGAAGAAGTTTCAGAGCAATTATATGATGCAGAAGCAAATCAATTTTTAGCCGATAGGTTTATTATTGGTACTTGCCCAAAATGTGGAAACGAAGAGAGTTATGGCGACCAATGCGAAAACTGTGGTACAAGCCATAATGCTACAGATTTAATTAATCCTAAATCTGTAATAACAGGAAATGTACCTTCTTTAAAAGAAACAAAACATTGGTTTTTACCATTAAATAAACACGAGCAGTTCTTAAAAGAATGGATCTTAGATGGACATAAAAAAGATTGGAAAGCAAATGTTTACGGTCAATGTAAATCGTGGATTGATGATGGTTTAAGACCAAGAGCTGTAACACGAGATCTAGATTGGGGAATTCCTGTTCCAGCTCCTGGAGGCGAAGGCAAAGTACTATACGTTTGGTTCGATGCGCCAATAGGTTACATCTCTGCAACCAAAGAATGGGCTGCAAAAGAAGGTAAAGATTGGGAATCGTATTGGAAAGACAAAGACACCAAATTAGTGCACTTTATTGGTAAAGATAATATTGTATTTCATTGTATCATTTTTCCTGCAATGCTAAAAGCAGAAGGCTCTTATATTTTACCAGATAATGTACCTGCAAACGAGTTTTTAAATTTAGAAGGCAACAAATTATCAACCTCGAAAAACTGGGCCGTTTGGCTACCAGACTATTTACAAGATTTCCCAGACAAGCAAGATGTATTGCGTTATGCGCTAACTGCAAATGCACCAGAAACTAAGGACAACGATTTTACTTGGAAAGATTTTCAAGCAAGAAACAATAACGAATTGGTTGCCATTTTTGGAAACTTTATTAATCGTGTAGTGGTTTTAACTAACAAATATTACGATGGTATTGTACCAACTCCAAGCGAATTTTCTACAATAGATGAAGAAACCTTAGCAACCATAAGAGCATTTCCAAGTGTTATAGAAAGCTCTTTAGAGCGTTACCGTTTTAGAGAAGCGTCTCAAGAATTAATGAATTTAGCACGTTTAGGCAACAAATATCTTGCAGACGAAGAACCTTGGAAATTAGTTAAAACAGACGAAGCACGCACAAAAACCATAATGTTTGTCGCGTTACAAATTGCAAGCGCTTTAGCTACGTTATGCGAACCATTTTTACCGTTTACTTCAACTAAATTGAAAAAAATTCTTCGTTTCACTCAGAATGAAGAATATATCAGTTCGAGTGATTCGACGCAGGAGAATAGTATCGAGAACACTTGGTTTGAGATCTCAACAAAAGAAACTTTAATTCCTGCAAAACACCAAATTGGAAAAGGCGAATTATTATTTTCTAAAATTGAAGACAGCGAAATACAAACACAATTAAAAAAATTAGAAGCAAATAAAAAAGCAAATGAAGCTGCAAATAAAGTTGTAGAACCTCAAAAAGAAACAATAAATTTCGACGATTTTACTAAACTCGACATGCGTATTGGAACAATATTAGAAGCCGAAAAAATGCCAAAAGCGAAAAAGCTTTTAGTCTTAAAAGTAGATACAGGAATGGATGTAAGAACTATAGTTTCTGGCATTGCAGAAAGCTTTACAGCAGAAGAGCTTATTGGTAAAAAAGTAACTGTTTTAGTTAATTTGGCTCCAAGAGCACTACGTGGCGTAGAAAGCGAAGGTATGATTTTAATGACTGAGAATGCAGAAGGTAAATTAGTCTTTGTAAATCCCGATGATGCGAATGTTAGTAACGGGCTCAAAATAAGTTAAGCTATAATGTAAACAGTAACGTTTTGCTATTTATCTTTATAGCGTTATTACTAATAAAGTGGTTGTTTTTTCCAATGGTCACAACCATCTTAGAGTTATTTCAATTGGAAATAAAGCAAGAGGAGGTTTTACTTCCGTTACTTGAAAACAGTTAACTTAAAAAAGCAATGCTACACTTCAATAAATATATTAAAATGCCTCTATTAATTTAAATTTCATTCATGTAGATATAAATAAGAAAAAGCATGTTTAGTGGAATAAAAAAAAATTATGTGTTAAACATCCATTCTTTCTTTATAACTAATCTAGCCTTGGATGCATTTATTAAAAGAAGAGCACATTTTACTCATAAAAAATAATTCCAAATGATATTGCTTCATCAATACATAACTTCTAAAACAAACCTTCCAGAATCTTCTGTAAAGAAGACAATCAGCTTGCTTAACCAAGACTGCACCATTCCATTTATCTCTCGTTACAGAAAAGAAGCTACAGGCAATTTAGATGAAGTTCAAATTGGTGATATAGTAAAATATAAAGAAGCTTTTGAAAATTTAGATAAACGTAAAATAGCGATAATAAAAGCTTTAAAAGAACAAGCTATTTTAACTATAGATTTGAAACAAAAAGTTGAAGCTTGTACAGATTTAGTTACTCTTGAAGACCTTTACTTACCATACAAGAAAAAACGAAAAACAAAAGCCGAAACAGCACGAAAAAATGGTTTGGAGCCATTGGCCAAAATAATAATGAGCCAAAATGCAAACGATATAGAATCTATTGCCTATAATTATGTTAAAGGCGAAGTTTTAACCATAGAAGAAGCTCTAAGAGGTGCAAGACATATTATAGCAGAGTGGATTAATGAGAGAACAGACATAAGAAATAGCTTAAGAAACCAATTAGAGCGACATGCTCAAATTGCTACAAAACTTATAAAATCAAAATCTGAAGATGAAAAAGCTCAGAAATTTAGGGATTATTTTGATTGGTCAGAATCTTTAAACCGTATTCCATCGCATAGATTACTCGCTATTTTAAGAGCAGAAAACGAAGGTTTCATTCGTGTAAAAATTGAAATTGATAACATAAAAGCTTTAGAGAATATAGATAGAAAAATTATAAAAAGTTCTAATGCTTGTGCAGACCAAATAGAACTTGCCATTACTGATGCTTACAAGCGGTTATTGTATCCGTCTTTAAGTAATGAGGCCTTAAGTAGTGCTAAAGAAAAAGCAGACGAAGCAGCAATTACTGTTTTTGCAGAAAACTTAAGACAATTATTATTAGGTTCGCCTATTGGAGAAAAACGAGTTTTAGCTATCGATCCTGGATTTAGATCCGGTTGTAAAGTAGTATGTTTAGATGCTCAAGGTGCATTATTACATAACGAAACTATATATCCTCATCCACCAAAAAGTGATAGCATTAACGCTATAAAAAAAATTTCTTCATTAACTGAAGCTTATAAAATTGAGGCTATTGCTATTGGAAATGGAACTGCCTCTCGTGAAACAGAAGCCATTGTTAAAAAAGTACATTTTAAAAAAGAGGTGCAGGTATTTATTGTAAGCGAAGCAGGAGCAAGTATATATTCGGCATCTAAAATTGCAAGTGATGAATTTCCAGATTACGATGTAACGGTTCGTGGTTCTGTTTCTATTGGTAGACGTTTGCAGGATCCTTTAGCAGAGTTAGTTAAAATTGATGCTAAATCTATTGGTGTTGGACAATACCAACACGATGTAGACCAAAACAAGCTACAAAAACAGTTAGACTTGGTTGTAGAGAATTGCGTTAATGCTGTTGGTGTAAATATAAATACTGCAAGTGTACCTTTACTAAGTTCAGTGTCTGGAATTGGACCAAAATTAGCTGAAAAAATTTTTAATTACAGAAATGAAAACGGTGTTTTTAAATCTCGAAATGCTATTAAAAAAGTACCACGTTTAGGCAGTAAAGCTTTCGAGCAAGCTGCTGCTTTTCTTAGAATTAAAGACGCCAAAAACCCATTAGACGACTCTTCGGTTCATCCAGAAAGCTACAAAGTTGTAGAAAAAATGGCTAAGGACGACGGTATTACGGTTCAAGAATTAATTGGCAATGAAGACATTCTTAAAAAAATAAATTTAAAAAAATATTGTACCGAAATTGTTGGTCTATTAACCCTTGAAGATATTATTAAAGAACTTAAAAAGCCTGGTTTAGATATTAGAGAAACTGCAAAAGTGTTTAATTTTAATCAGAATATTAAATCTATAACCGATCTACATTCTGGGCAATTATTACCAGGAATAGTAAATAATATTACTGCTTTTGGCTGTTTTGTAGACGTAGGAATTAAAGAAAGTGGTTTAATTCATGTTTCTAACTTATCAGATACATTTGTAAAAGATGTAAATGAGCATGTACATTTACACGAGCAAATTATTGTTAAAGTTTTAGAGGTCGATGTGGCTAGAAAACGTATTCAGTTAAAACTTCATAAATAGCATGCTTAAAATTGCTTTTCACCCAATATATTGTCACCCTTTACCAGAAGGACATCGGTTTCCTATGCTTAAATATGAATTACTTCCAAAACAATTAATACATGAAGGTACTTGTACCGAAGATAATTTTTTTGAACCAGAGAGAATGCTTAATGAAGCTCCTATTTTAGCTGTGCACGACCCAGAATATTTTTACAATTTATTAAATATCACCTTAGATAAAAGAGCTGCAAGGAAAATTGGTTTTCCTTTAAGTGAAGTTTTAATTGATCGTGAAATTACTATTGCAGATGGCACAATTAAAGCAAGCAAGTTTGCTTTAAAACATGGTATTTCCATGAATATTGCTGGTGGTACTCATCATGCTTACACTAATCGTGGTGAAGCTTTTTGCATGCTTAATGACCAAGCGATTGGTTCTCGATATCTTCAAAAAAATACATTAGCAAAAAAAATATTAATTGTAGATTTAGATGTACACCAAGGTAATGGTACTGCAGAAATATTTAAAAACGATAATTCTGTTTTTACATTCTCTATGCACGGCAAAAATAATTATCCGTTTAAAAAAGAAAAAAGTAATTTAGATATTGCTTTAGATGATAATGTTGGTGATAACGAATATCTGTCAATTCTACAAGAGACACTTCCAAAATTAATAAAAGATGAACAGCCAGATTTTATATATTATTTATGTGGTGTAGATGTTATAGCAACCGATAAATTAGGAAAATTAGGGTTAACTCTCGATGGCTGCAAAGCTCGCGATCACTTTGTTTTAGAACTTTGTAAAACAAACAATATTCCTGTAATGTGTAGTATGGGTGGAGGATACAGTGCAGATATAAAAATAATTATTGAGGCACACGCTAATACGTTTAGAATTGCACAAGATTTATTTTTTTAAAATATTTTTAGTGTTAACTTAACAGCCATTTTACTCTTTCCACTCAATATTGTTTTGAGCTTTTCTAATAAGTGTTAGAACATTATTTTCGCAAGTATATGGCGTGTATTTAAAAATTCTGCTGGCAATTTTTAATGTTTTAAATAATCGGCTAAAATTATATTGTACCTATATCTTTTTAATAAAATGCAAATTATAAATTATAATGTAGGCATATATTAAATTATTACATCCACTCTAAAAATTAAGGTTGTTATGTTTGTAACTGTTTATAATCTTAAAATTAATCATGTTGCTTGAAGCAATAATAAACCCATAGCCACAGAAATAATAGGAAGTGTTACAAGTAAAACCATATTGTACTTAGGCTTTTTCTTTCCATTAAGTTTAGCATTCATGACCTTTCTGGTGGTACCACTATAACCTATCCAATTTTTAAAATGAAGGGCTAAAGCTATTATAGTAAATAATATCCAAGCCTTATCGCTGGACATTGTATCTATATGAAACTGGCTAAAAAAAGCAGCAAAAAAGCAGCCCAATACAAATACTAATGCTAATTGTAATGCCGAAATGTAAAACAATGCAATAGTATTAGCTTTTTGTTTGTAACGCGCTTTGTAGCGAGAGAAAATAAAATAAAATAATCGATTAAAAACGGTCATGGCTTATCATTAAAAAACCACTTCGATGAGGAAGTGGTTTTAAAAAATTTATATGTTTTTTAATTACCTGTAACTTCAATATTATCTAAATGATACCTTGTTGTTGCATTTGGATCTGAACCTTCATAAAAAAATCCAAAAACAGCATTACCTTCTACGCATGATATATTTATAGGTCCAACAGTTGAAAAGCTACCAAAGCCGCCAGATGGACCAGAAGGAATGGTAGCATCTAACAGTAACCATGTGGCTGTTGTTGGATCGCCTGTATAGTCTGTAGAAACGTAAACTGATAGATTTGTACCATTGTCAAAATTTGCTTGTATATCAAAAGATAGTTCTTCGTTTGTTGTAGCACCCATATTTAATTCTGGCGTTACCAACCAAACGTTGGCATTGGCATTGCCAGAGCCAAAGGCAGATATACGAGAGTAATTATTTCCACTAAAACTGCTAATAAACCAATCTGTACTTGTACCATCTATATTAATATTATCCCAACCTTCTGCAGCATAGTTGCTAAACCCTTCAAAATCTTCAGAATATACAACTGCTCCACCACCTGAAGGGCCTGTACATTCAAAAAAATCTGGATCGCAACGGTCTGGATTATCAAAATTAATTGCTTCTGGTGTGTTTATGTAAATGGTAAAAAAATCATCAAAAAAATCTCTTGTTAAAATACCATCAATAGAACCTCTATTATTAGGTAACTGTAAACCTTTAAAATCTGAAAATGTACTTGTACTTAATATTACAGATTTGCCAGTAACACAATTTTCTATTAAACGTTCACCATCAAAACTATCATTAGTTTCCGATGCAAAAGACTGTCCTATAATATTTCTATTAAATTGCATATCTGTTAACCTAATGTATTGACTTTCCAAATCGTCATTAAAATCTGAAATGCTGACTTCTTTTGCTATAATCGTTTCGACCTCGGCAGTTCTTAATATGTGCTTCGAAACATCAGTACTTGGTATTCTGTTTATGTCACTTCCTTCTAAACGCCCTAATTGTATAACGCCATTATCTAACCCAACACTTAATCCATTTAGTTTAACAAAAACTTTACGACCAAACTCATATTGAGTAAACATTGGATTTTTATCAACCTGAATAACTATAGCAGCTGTTGGATTTTCTGGACGATCTTGGATCACTATTTGTTTAAAGAAATTTCCACCTTCATCACTAGAAACTACGTAGCCTTCTGTAAATTTTTCTGAAACACCATCGCCTTCTTCGTCATATGTTATTGCATCACCAGTGCTACCACTAGTAAAATTTCCTAACACAGCGCTAATAGAATTAAATTGCGCATCGGCATTTGGGTATGTAGTAATTCCTGAAATTCCGGTAGGCACATCAAAATTATCATCATTAATACAACTTGTTAGTAATAAGAAGCATAGCACGACCACTACTATCGGGTTTAAATTAAATTTTTTCATTTTATATTGAATTTTTTTTCTTTAAATATAATTAAAATCTTACGTAAACATTCATATAATAGGTAGTTCCATTTCCTAAAAAGTAACGATTACCAAATATCGGTCCGTTTTCGTTGGTTTGCTCATTTAATTGATTTCTATAGTCTACACGTCTAGATTGCTCAAAACCACCAGTTTTATATTCTTGGTTAAAGATGTTATTAATCGTTGCAAAGAAACCTAAAAAATAGTTTCCTATTTTCCATGACTTACCACCTATAACATTAAATAACATGTAATCGTCAAATTGTTCTTGCTGTAATAATTTTTTAGCAATTACCGGATCTATATCGTTAATTTCTCCTCCAGTTAACGCATAAACATTCCCACCTGCCGTTCCATCTTGAAACTGGGTATCAGTATACAACTCTGGATCGGTAACAAAAGCAGCACTTCGTTTTAAAGCACTCGGATCTACGTAAGCATTTGAAAACCTATTTGCAGTAATGCCTATATTCCAATACTCCGGATCACGATATTCGAACCCTAGCTGAAAAGCACGTTCTGGACCACTGGCAACATGTAAATTTTTAAGATTGGTTTTACCATTACCAAAAATTGCACGTCCTAATCCAAATTCTTGACTATAATAGGTTACATCTGGATTGTTAGTGTAAACAAATTGCCCTACTGAAGCAACCGCTTTTAACTTAATTGTAGGAGTAACTTGTGCTTCTAAACCCAATTCTCCACCAACGCGTTGTGTTTCTATACCTGTTATTGCTTCTTGGACTAAATTGCTTCCAACACCTTCACTAAAAAAGAATCCCGTATCTGTGCCATTTTCAAATTTTGAATAGTAGCCAGTAACTCTTGCCTTAACAATTGAAGATCTAAATATATAACTTGCATCAGCACTTGAAATAGTTTCACTTTCTATGTCATTAAGTATCATATTAGCTTGTCTAGCATTTGCAAATACATTTCTAGTTATTGGTGCTTTAGTCATGTAAACTCCATTAAAATCTAATAAATGCTTTCCAGAAATTTTATAAGTTATTCCTGCTTTAATACCAAAGTTATTAAATTCTGCTTTTTCTCCTTTACCAAAAGAATTTCCTTGAAAATATCCGTTTTCAAATAAACCATTACGTTGGTAACTGGTTTTGGAGATATTGCCTGCTAAATAAAAATCTACTTTATTGTATTTGAAGACTGCTTGTGTAAATCCGCTAACTACGTTAGCATTCACTTCATAATTATACTTATAACGGTCTCCTACGCCTACCAATCTATTAGGGTTCCTAAGATCCGATTGTGCAGTTGTTAAAACGCCATCAACAATTTGTCCTTCATCAGAAAAGAAATCTACATCTAAATAAGTATTTGCTCCTAATAAATCTGATACCTCAGCAAAATTCTCGCTATTTAAGTTCCTATAGTTAAGCGCTGCATTTAAACGAATATTGTCATTTAATTCTGTATCAAAAACAATATTAGCCATTAATTGCTTATCATCAATTCTATCTTCTTGAATTGCATATATGGCATTATATCCTTGATTTCTAGCGTTTACATTAGCCGTATATAATGTATTCCAATCAAACTGCCCATCCTTTAAAAATGATTGCTGTGCTTTATAAGCCAATTCATAATCGTAAGCGGTTGGAGCACCATCTACATTTAAATGATAGCTAGGCAAGTTTTGATAATAAGTAGGATCTGTATTACGAGCGCCGCCAATATAACTGTCCTGACCTTGAAAGGATACTAAACGTGTTCCGCCATTATCTACTCTAGTATTACCAGAGGTTCCAAATTGATACCCAATGTTTGTATTTAAAGATGTATTATCAGAAATCGTCCAATAGTGGTTTAACATAACTATTGGTTCTTCTATTTTTCTAATTCTTGAGTTTCTTACTTCACCATTCAATGCTCCCCAAAAAGGATTATAGTGTCTTCCTTTTAAATCACTGACTTCTTGTGTTAAAGCTGCCCCTCTACCTCTTCTGTTTTGTGCATAGATAGACGTAAAGTTAACACTATGTTTATCGCTAATTTGTTTTTCTGCTGCAACCACAAATGAGTTGGCATCGTATAAAGTACCTTCAATAAAACCTTCGTTTCCATAGCGTCTAGACGCTAGTAAACTGTAAGCCCATCCATTTTTCATTAATCCAGAATTGTAACTAGCCATTACGCGTCCCTCATAACTTCTATTGGCAGAGGCATAAGATAATCGTCCTCCCTTTCGGTATTTAGAAGCTCTCATTACAATATTATTAGTTCCCGCTAGATCGCCGAAATTATAGTCGTTAGGCGCAACACCCATTGCAAACTCTTGGTTACGTTGCAAATCGTTAATTCCACCCCAATTACCCCATTGCGGCCTCCCTGTTGCTTGTTTGTTTAATTCAATTCCATTAATTAAAACTTTACCGCTAGAATTATCTAAACCTCTTGGTCTAAAAAATGTAGCGCTAAAATCAAAAGCTGCTGCTCTTAAAAAAACATCTTTTGATGATTGTAATAATCCGGAAATATTACTTATTAATCCATCATCCTCACTGTTTAACTGATCATCAGAAATTGAAATAATATACAAGTCCTTTTTGTCACTTGCATTGTAATTTAAAGTCATATCCTGTATGTCTACAATTTTACCTTCGTTTACAATAATAGGATAACGTTTGGTGGTATAATCTGTTCGTTCAATTTTTAAAAACTGTTCTCCCAAAGGAATCTCTTCGTTAAATGAAAATTGGCCAAAAGCATCTGTTTTTGTAACTAATGATGATGCTTCAATCGTTACTGTTACCTCAGGAAGAGGTTCATCTGTAACAGCATCTTTTACACTACCTTTTACAACCGTTTCCTGAGAATAAGTTGAACAGACTAATGACATTCCGAATAAAAAAATATAAAAAGTTTTTTTCATTTTAGAAATTATAATGGTTAACACATTAAATTATAGTTAATTAAGGCTTTCAAAGTTACATTTTTTAAAAGAAACTTTTACCTTTGGCAAGCATTTTGAATGCACATATAACACAAACATAACATTATAATTAATGAAAAAATTAAACATATTCCTTTTACTTTTAGTTACTGTGTTAGGCATTAATGCTCAAGAAAGCAGAAAATATAAAATCCACACTGTGGCGTTTTATAACCTTGAAAACTTGTTTGATACTGAAGACGACACAGATAAAAACGATGAAGCTAGTCCAATAATGGAAATTAAAGCAGACCGTGAAGAAATATATAAAAAGAAAGTGCATAACATGGCTCGTGTTATTTCGGACATTGGAAGTGAAATAACAGGAAACGCACCCGCGCTTTTAGGTATTTGTGAAGTTGAAAATATAAAGGTAATTGAGGATTTAGCAAATGATCCATTGCTTTTAGGTAAAAATTATGGTATTGCGCACTTTAATTCACCAGATCGCCGTGGTATTGACGTGGGATTAATGTACCAGAAGGATGTATTCCAACCAATTTCTAAAAGCACACATGCTCTCAAAATTTTCGATGATATCACAAGAAAACAAATATTTACAAGAGATCAACTGTTAGTAAGTGGTAAACTAGATGGTGAACTAATACACGTAATAGTAAACCACTGGCCATCAAGACGTGGAGGAGAAGCCAGAAGTCGTGCTAAACGAGTTGCAGCTGCAAAACTTAATAAACATATAATAGATTCCTTACAGTCTATAGATCCTTATGCTAAAATTATTACTATGGGTGATTTAAACGATAATCCTACCAATGCAAGCGTAAAAAAAGCACTAAAAGCAAAAGCTAAACAAGAAAATGTTAAAATTAAAGGTATCTACAACCCTTTTATAAATATGTTTAAAAAACAAGGTTTAGGTACTGGCGCTTACAGAGATTCTTGGAGTCTTTTTGACCAAATCATGATAACTAAACCTTTAATTGAAAAAGATTACACGACTTGGTCTTATTATAAAGCCGGCATATTTAATAAAAATTATCTAACAAATAAAAAGGGTCGTTTTAAAGGTTATCCATTAAGAAGCTTTGCAGATGGTGGATTTACTGGTGGCTATAGCGATCATTTTCCTGTCTATATTTATTTAATTAGAGAAATTTAATAATTGTTCTTTACAAATTTATAACCTTTCAGCCCTAATATGTTGCCTTTATTTATTACCGTTTTTTTATGAAATATACTTTATTTATGCTCTGTTTGCTTTCTGTATTTTTACTTTTCGGACAGAAATATGAAGAAAGAATAATTAATAATCCCTCTATAAAAACCATTATCATTGAGGATGATAAGATTTTTAAAATTGATATTAAGACATCAACTTCAAAGAGTATAAAACTAGTATCTAAAATTGAAGGCGAATATTCAAAAAATACAAAAGTTATATCCCAAATTAACAACCATACACTTTCAATAACTTGTAATTATCCAGAACTAACTAACAAAATGGATGATAAATTAAACGCCCATAAAGTACATTCTATAGAGCTTATTCTTGAAATCCCGCAACATTTAAACCTCTATATCAGTAGCGAAATAGCATCGGCTAAAATTAAAGGTACTTACAACTATTTACTTTTAGAATTAAATCAAGGTAATGCTAGACTAAACCATTTTCTAGGTAACGCTACAATTAACACTATTAATGGTAACGTAAACATCGAAACGAAAAATGTTACAATTAATGCGTTAACGAAAACAGGAAAGATAAAGAGAGAACCCATGATGGAAGGTAAAAATGTAATAAACGTACAATCCATTAACGGGAATATTAACATCAGTAAAACTAAAAAATAGTTTTACTTTAGCAGTATTAAAATACTGCAATGTCATTAAAGAAAGCCTACATTTTAATCCTTATTATTTTACTTATCGATCAGGTAAGTAAATTCTACATAAAAACTCATTTTCAATTGCATGAATCTGTAGAAATCTTGAATTGGTTTAAAATTTATTTTGTGGAAAACGATGGTATGGCTTGGGGAACTACTTTAAGTGATATTATACCGTTTTTAAGTGAAAGGTCTGCCAAATTGTTTTTAACAAGTTTTAGAATTATAGCAATCTTTGGTATTGGATATTGGTTATTAGACTCTGTAAATAAAAACAGATCTAAAACACTAATATTAGCCTTAATCTTTATATTTTCTGGAGCTTTAGGTAATATTGTAGACTCCGTTTTTTATGGCGTTTGTTTTAACGATAGTTTTGGACAGGTTGCTACCTTCATGCCTAAGGATGGTGGTTATGATAGCTTGTTATATGGTAATGTTGTCGATATGCTTTCCTTTCCCATATGGCAAGGAAATTTACCCGATTGGTTGCCCTATTTTCGCGGTAGAAATTTTATATTTTTCGAACCTATTTTTAATGTCGCAGATGTTGCCATTGCCACAGGATTTTGTATTTTATTATTCTTTAATAAAAAGGCGTTTTCAAAGAAAAAAAATGAACAAAGGCATACGCCATATTATTAAAATAAGGTCTAGCTCATATTTTAAGAGCTATTGTAAAAACATTAAAGCACATAGTTTTAATACACCTTATGATTAATAAAAGCATGTGTTTTCTTTAAAAATCAGACTTAAAATGTGTATGTTTTTTGTGGAGTGACACAAAAATCTAAGGCAATATCTGTTTTTAGAATAGGAAACGTATTTTCTTCAACCTCAAAAAAGGACAATCCAATTGTTATGGTTTCTGGTCTACAGTTTGCTAAAAATTTATCGTAAAAACCTTTGCCATAACCAATTCTATTACCTTTAAAATCGAAGGCCAAAAGCGGCACAAATACTACGTCTATTTTAGAGTTCTTAATTTCAATGCCATCAACTGGTTCTGGAATATTATATTTGTTTAATTGAATTTTAGTAGCATCTGTTAACAAGAAGTTATCGAGTGTTCTAGTTTTAAAATCACTCCTAGAAATAACTATATTTTTATCTTTACCAGCTAAAATACTTAAAATAAAATCGGTGTTTATTTCTTTTAAGGTTTTTATACTTAGAAAAACATGATAATAATCATGCTCCCAAATGTCTATCCCTAGAAGTCTATTTGCAATTTTTAAGCTTAACGCATTAATGGATTCTTCGGTTAGTTGGCTACGAAGATTTTTGTATTTATATCTTAATTCAGCTTTAATCAATTTGTGTAGATATATGAAAAATGGCATCGCCTTGGTAAATTATTGGCGACTCATTAATGTTAAATATATAACCCTCATTTGGTGCTTTTACAAAATGACTAAACGTCCCATAAGGGTCTGTAATGTGCCCAATAATATCGCCTTTTAGTACCTTAGAATTTATAGTTATGGAGGCCTTAAACATCCCAGAATACTTAGCCCTAATCCATTTACTTTTACTAATAACTACAACTTCTTTTTTTGGTTTAGAAACTTTAAATTTACCATTTAGCATTCCTAAATGATGTAACACTCTTTTTACGCCATTAACGCCAGTATTTGTAATTATACTATCTATATTAAAAGATTTTCCTCCTTCAAATAAAAGCATGGGCACACCAACTTTACGACACGCATTCCTAAAAGACTTATTTAAATTTTCAGAATAAAAAATAAATGCAGCACCAAAAATATGTGCTAATTCTGTAAGCCGCTTGTCTTCTTTTATTATGCGTATTTGTGCGGCATTAAACCGATCTGCTCCACCAGTATGAAAATCCATTACAAAATCGACATGTGGTACAATTTGAGACATAACAAAATAAGCAACCCTGCTGGCTAATGAGCCTTCTTTAGTGCCTGGGAATGTTCTGTTAAGATCTCTTCCATCTGGAAACAATCGATCCATATTTAAAAATCCAAAAACGTTTATTACTGGAACACATATTATTGTGCCGCGTTTAGGTTTGTTTATTTTTTTTGCAATAATTTGTCTTACAATTTCAACACCATTAATCTCATCGCCATGAATTCCTGCAGTAATTAAAACCGTTGGCCCAGGTTTTTTTGAGCGTTCGATAATTATTGGCACATCTAAAGTATTACGCGTATGCAGTTTTGCAACTTCAAAAGTTACTGTTGCACTTTCCCCAAGCTTAATTTTTTCGCCTAAAATGTCTAGGAATTCTTCTGCCTTACTCGTCATTTATCTAGTGCTTTTTTCAATAAACGCAATGATGTTTTTTGCTATGTTTCGTCCTGTCGCTTTTTCTATACCTTCTAATCCTGGAGTAGAATTTATTTCTAGCAATAATGGTCCACGAGTAGACTGCAACATGTCCACACCACAAACTGGAAGTTTTAGTGCTTTTGCAGCATTCATTGCCACCTTTAATTCGTCGTGGCTTAATTTTATAATATTTGCGCTTCCACCTCTGTGTAAATTAGAACGAAACTCCCCTTCTTTACCTTGGCGTTTCATTGCTCCAACCACTTGTCCATCTACAATAAGCGCTCTTAAATCTGCGCCTTTTGCTTCCTTAATAAACTCTTGAACAATAACTCTAGCTTGTAAGCCATTAAATGCTTCTAGAACAGATTCTGCTGCACTTTTAGTTTCGGCTAAAACCACTCCTAAACCTTGAGTACCTTCCAGTAATTTAATAATGACTGGTGCGCCACCAACATGTTCTATAACTTCGCGAGCATCTCTAGAATAGTTTGTAAATACTGTTTTTGGCATCCCTATTCCAGCTTTACTCAAGCGTTGTAAACTTTTAAGCTTATCTCGAGATCGTAAAATAGCATCACTTGTTACTGTGCTAAAGACATTCATCATTTCAAACTGTCTTACTACGGCACAACCATAAAAAGTTACAGACGATCCAATTCTAGGAATTACAGCATCTACATAATCTAAATAGCGGTCTTTATAAAAAATGGTTGGCTTTTCCTTCTCAATAATAATGTCGCATTTTAAAGGGTCTATAACTTCAACGGTATGACCTTTTCTTTCCCCTTCCTCAACAAGCCTGTCCGTTGAGTAAAGGTTTGCATTTCTAGACAATATAACTATATTCATTTTAATATTTTATTATACGATACATCAATTAAATCAACATCTACCATAAATTTCTGTTTTAAAAATTGCCTACCTATTAAGACAGGGAATTTCATTTCTCCTCTCGTACTTAATGTTAGATTTATTTTATAAGATTTACCAAAACAAATAACTTCTGTTTTAATTTTATATCTATTTTCTACAAATCCATTGCTGCTTTTAACATCTGTAAAGGTATAATTTTCAAAAATAACTTCTTTACCATTAAAATTTGGATGCCCTTTGCTATAAAAAGTACATTTTAAAACTCCTTGATCTTTAATAATTTTAGAACAATGTATAGCAGAGGTGTAAGCTCCAGTATCTATTTTGGCATCTATTGCAAATAAATTTAGTTTCGGAAAATCTATCTTATCTGTTCTCCCAATAATTTTTTTACTCATTTTCTTTTTTTAAAAAGTGGTGCAATGTAATGATTTACTACTTTAAAAAATTAGCTTATAAAGTTAAGTCTAGTTTTTTAATACCTAATTTAAATAATTACCTTTGATTAAATGTCTAAATTATCGCTAGAAATACAATTAAAAACCATTCCAAATGCTCCTGGAGTGTATCAGTATTTAGATGCTCAAGACACCATAATATACGTTGGCAAAGCAAAAAACCTAAAAAAGCGGGTGTCTTCATATTTTACTAAAACTCACGATAATGGAAGAACTAGAGTTTTAGTTAAAAAAATAGCCACTATAAAACATATTGTTGTTGAAACAGAAAATGATGCGCTTTTACTAGAAAATAATCTTATAAAAAAGCACAAGCCTAGATATAATGTTTTATTAAAGGACGATAAGACCTATCCTTGGATTTGTATTAAAAAAGAACGTTTTCCAAGAATATTTCCAACAAGACGAGTTATTAAAGATGGTAGCGAATATTTTGGACCATACACTAGTATGAAAACTGTAAAAACGTTACTGGGTTTAATAAAAGGCTTGTATCAATTACGGACTTGTAATTACAATTTATCTCAACAAAAAATTGAAGAAGGCAAATTTAAAGTTTGTTTAGAATACCATCTAGGGAATTGTAAAGGTGCATGCGAAGGTTTAGAAAGCGAAAAAAATTACCATGAAAATATTATTGCAATTAGAGAAATTTTAAAAGGAAATTTTAAAGAATCGTTAGGTCAGTTTAAAAAACAAATGCAAACTCTTGCTTCAGATATGCATTTTGAAGAAGCACAAAAAATAAAAGAAAAAATTCAAGTTTTAGAAAAATACCAATCTAAATCAACCATAATAAATCCTAAAATTAGCAACGTCGATGTTTTTTCTATTGTTAGCGACCAAAGTTATGGTTATATAAATTTTCTCCAAATTTCCTACGGCTCTATTATTAGATCGCATACATTAGAGATAAAGAAAAAGCTTGATGAAACGGATCAAGAACTTTTGGAACTTTCGATTATAGAACTTCGCACCCGTTTTAACTCAAACTCTAAAGAAATTTATGTGCCTTTTAAAGTTAATGTAGGTGAAGGGATTAAAGTTTCATTACCTCAACTTGGCGATAAACGAAAAATTTTAGACCTCTCTATCCGTAATGCAAAGTATTACAGAATGGAACGTTTTAAACAGGTAAAAATTACAGATCCAGACCGCCATGTTAAACGCATTATGGCGCAAATGCAAAAAGATTTACGCTTAACAGAAGAACCTAGGCATATAGAATGTTTCGACAACTCAAATATTCAAGGCTCTAATCCAGTTGCTGCTTGTGTTGTTTTTAAAAATGGTAAACCTAGCAAAAAAGATTACAGACATTTTAATATTAAAACGGTTGTAGGTCCAGACGATTTTGCATCTATGGAAGAAGTTGTGTATAGACGATACAAACGTTTATTAGAGGAAGAACAACCACTACCACAATTAATAATTATAGATGGAGGAAAAGGGCAATTATCGTCTGCTTTAAAAAGTTTGGATGCTTTAAATTTAAGAGGAACAATTGCAATTATTGGCATTGCAAAACGTTTAGAAGAATTATTCTATCCAAATGATCCAATTCCGTTATATTTAGACAAAAAAAGCGAAACCCTTAAAATTATTCAACAGCTAAGAAACGAGGCACATCGTTTTGGTATTGAGCACCACAGAAATAAAAGAAGTAAACAAGCGTTAAATACAGAAATGGAGAACATTCCAGGAATTGGGGAAAAAACCATTTTAGATTTACTAAAGGCATTTAAATCTGCAAAACGGATTGCTAATGCAAAATTAGATGAACTGGAAGATGTTGTTGGTGTGTCTAGAGCAGAAAAAATTTATAATTATTTTCATAGAACAGAAAACACATAACCGTTAAAATTTTAGAAGCGTAAATTCATGAAATCCTTTTTCATTACCATATTATTATTAATTGTAGTAAATACTAATTTATTTGCTCAAAATACCATGCCTAAAGAGCCAAAAGTAGGGTTGGTATTAAGTGGTGGAGGTGCCAAAGGATTAGCACATATTGGTGTTTTAAAAGTTATTGATAGCTTAGGTATTCGTGTGGATTATGTAGCAGGTACTAGTATGGGAGCAATTGTAGGATCACTCTATGCCTCTGGTTATTCTGGTAAGGAACTAGACTCTATTTTTAACGGTATAGATTTCGATAAAATACTTCGAGACGACATCCCTAGAGCCGCACAAACGTTTTACGAACGCGAAAACAACGAAAAATATGCCATAATTTTACCTTTTGATAACTTTAAGGTACAACTACCTTCGGCCTTATCTAGAGGACAAAACACTTTTAATCTACTTTCTAAACTTACTTTGCACGTTAGTGACATTAACGATTTTAGTAAACTACCAATTCCATTTTTTTGTATTGCAACCAATATAGAAACAGGACAACCGGTTGTACTGGAAAAAGGTAATCTTGCACAATCTGTTAACGCAAGTGGTGCCTTTCCTTCCTTATTTCAGCCTGTAATTATTGACGACCAATTGTTAATAGATGGTGGCGTAACTAATAATTATCCCATAGACGAGTTACGTGCCAAAAACATTGATGTAATTATAGGAGTGGATGTCCAAGATGGTCTTGTTAATAGAAATAATCTTTCTTCAGCACCATCAATATTGTTCCAAATAAATAATTTTCGAACTATAGATAATATGAAGGTAAAAAAGCCGAAAACGGATATTTATATAAAACCAGACATTACTATGTTTAATGTTGTTTCTTTTGATGATGGCAAGAAAATAATTAAAAACGGAGAAATTGCTACCAATTTAAAAAGTAAGGAATTAAAAAAATTAGCTGAAAACCAAGTAAAAAAAAGAGCGGAATTTAAAAATCCCGTAACACCGGACAGTCTTCAAATAAATCAAATACTTTTTAAAGGTTTAGACAATTATACCATTTCTTATGTTTTAGGAAAATTAAAACTAAAACCTTACGAAAAGGTAAGTTTTAAAAGGTTTATTGTAGGTATAAATAACCTAGTTGGAACAAATAACTTCGATAGCTTTACTTATAAACTAGTGCCATCCATTAACAAAGATATAACAGGTTACGATTTGCATACCGAACTTAAAGAAACTAACAAAACTGCTTTTTTAAAATTTGGACTTCATTATGATGGTCTTTATAAAAGTGCCCTCTTAGCAAACGTAACAAAAAAACAATTACTCTTTAAAAATGATGCACTTTCATTGGATTTAATTGCTGGAGACAACGTGCGGTTCAACTTCGAATATTATATAGATAAAGGTTTTTATTGGAGTGTTGGATTAAGTTCACGTTATAACGAATTCGATAAAGACGTTGCTGCCGCCTCACTATTATCTCCGCAAACTTTGGCAATTGCTGGTATTAATAAATTAGATATAAAAGTTACAGATCAAACCAATAGAGTTTTTGTGCAAACACAATATAAAAATGACTTAACCTTAACACTTGGCGCAGAACACAAACGTTATAAAATTACCTCAGAAACATTTTTATCCTCTACAAATCAAGACAGAACCGTATTCGACAAAAGCGATTATGTTAGTGCTTATGCAAATTTACGTTTTGATTCTTTTGATAATAAATACTACCCAAATGAAGGTCTCTATTTTAATAGCGACTTTAATTTATATTTATATTCTTCAGATTTTAATAAGAATTTTTCAGAATTTTCAATACTTAAAGCAGACCTAGGCTATGCTTACGCAATAACATCAAAATTAAGTGCTAATATAGTGGCAGAAGCAGGAGCAACAATTAATGCAAATAAGGATAATTATTTAAATTTTGCACTTGGTGGTTATGGTAATAATCTAATTAACAATTTTAAAACGTTTTATGGGTACGATTACCTTTCATTATCTAGCAATAGCTTTTTAAAGGGAACCATAAATCTTGACTACGAAATTTTTAGTAAAAACCATATTACTTTAGCAGCTAACTACGCTAATATAGATGACAACCTTTTTAGTTCAGAAAGTATAAAATGGTTTTCTCTACCAGATTATTCAGGTTATGCCTTAGGCTATGGGTTAGAAACTTTTTTAGGTCCCATTGAAGCTAAATATACCTTTTCTCCTGAGACCAATAAAAGTTATTGGTTTTTTAATTTAGGCTTTTGGTTTTAACCAGATTTTCTAATCTGTAAAAAAATAACGATATTTGTTGGTGATTAAGAACCTTTGGCAAGACATATTAACGTATATTAAACTTCTTATAAAAAGAAATCCAGAGTAATTTATCTTTCCTTATTTTGCATTTAATAAAGTAATAAGCTAAATTTTAAGCTTTAAATTTTTAACTCTAAAAACTTAAAAATGCCATTCTATCATAAATTAGGAAATATCCCATCTAAAAGACACACACAATTTAGAAAAAAAGATGGGTCGCTCTATTACGAGCAGCTTTTTGGGACCATAGGTTTCGATGGTATGAGTACAAATTCTTACCACGAACAACGTCCTACACAAGTTAAAGAAATTAAAAGGCAATATAATGTAGCTCCAAAAATTGCAAAAAATAACCACATGCAGTCCTACTGCTTTAAAGGCTTTCAAGTAAAACCAGAAAACGATTATTTAATTAGCAGGAAAGCCGTTTTAATTAATAGCGATTGTACAATAATATTAGCTGCACCAAAACAATCTACAACAGACTATTTTTATAAAAATTCTGATGCAGATGAAGTGATTTTCGTTCACAAAGGTTCAGGAAAATTAAGAACCCACCTTGGTAATCTAGACTTTAAATATGGAGATTATTTAATTATTCCACGTGGCATTATCTATAAAATGGATTTCGATACCGAAGAAAATAGGCTGTTTATTGTAGAGTCTCGTAAACCAGTTTACACTCCAAAGCGTTACAGAAACTGGTTTGGCCAATTATTAGAACACGCACCCTATTGTGAACGCGATTTACGCAGGCCATATGAGCTGGAAACTAATAACGAATCTGGAAATTTTTTAATAAAAGTTAAAAAACAAGATGAGATTTTTGATATGGTTTACGCCTCACATCCTTTTGATGTTGTTGGATATGATGGATATAATTATCCGTATGCCTTCTCCATTCATGACTTCGAGCCCATAACAGGTCGTGTACATCAACCGCCGCCAGTACACCAAACCTTCGAAACCGATGCCTTTGTTATCTGTAGTTTTGTACCACGTTTATACGATTATCATCCGTTAAGCATTCCAGCACCTTACAATCATAGTAATATAGACAGTGATGAAGTTTTATATTATGTAGATGGCGATTTTATGAGCCGTAACGCTATTGAAAAAGGACATATTTCACTCCATCCTGCAGGAATTCCACATGGCCCACATCCAGGCGCTACAGAGCGTAGTATTGGCAAAACTAAAACCGAAGAATTGGCAGTTATGGTAGATACTTTTAAACCATTAATGATAACTGAAGAAGCCATGAAAATTGCTGATGAAGACTATTATAAATCGTGGTTAAATCATGATTAGTAAAAAAGTAGATATTACACCACATTTAAGAGCCATGTGGTAACTACCAGTATGGTAAGCAAGACTAATGAAAAGTATTTTACTAATGTTCATTATGTCTTTTAAAAAATTAGAAAATGATTCTACAATAACTTCCATTCAATGACTAAGCAGGAAATAGGGATATTAAAGCATTAGATTAAAAATTTCTAAAAAGAATTTCTAAAAAGTCATATCGTGATTGAGAGCAATTGTTACTTAACACATTGGTGTTCCGTAAAATTGGAGTAGTTAGAATGAAAAATAAAATAACAAACAACACACCAATCCCAAACAGCGTGTTACATCCTTTTTGGATGCTTTAGTTGGGCTTATTATTATGAGTAAAAAAGAAGTAAAATCAGTAAACTATGGTTTAGAAAAAATATTTAAAGGTGCTCAAGATTTCTTACCACTTTTAGGAACAGATTATGTTGAATTTTACGTAGGTAATGCCAAACAATCTGCTCACTTTTACAAAACAGCATTTGGGTTTCAATCGCACGCCTACAAGGGCTTAGAAACCGGTTCAAAAAATGCTGTAAGCTATGTTTTAAAGCAGGATAAAATTCGTTTGGTGCTAACAACACCTTTAAATAGTGCATCGCCAATTAACGACCATATTGTAAAACACGGCGATGGTGTAAAAATAATTGCACTTTGGGTAGAAGATGCTAGAAAGTCTTACCTAGAGACCACCAAACGCGGTGCCAAATCGTACATGAAACCAACCGTAGAAAAAGACGAATTTGGTGAGGTAGTAAGAGCAGGTATTTATACTTATGGTGAAACGGTACACCTATTTGTAGAGCGCAAAAACTATACAGGTACTTTTATGCCCGGATTTGTAGAATGGAAAAGCAGTTACAATCCAGAACCAGTAGGTTTAAAATATATAGACCATATGGTTGGAAATGTTGGCTGGGGACAAATGAATAAATGGGTAAAATGGTACGAAGACGTCATGGGCTTTGTAAACTTTTTATCATTCGATGATAAGCAAATTCATACAGAATACTCAGCTTTAATGAGTAAGGTAATGAGTAATGGTAACGGACGCATAAAATTTCCAATAAACGAGCCAGCAAAAGCTGCTAAAAAATCTCAAATTGAAGAATATTTAGATTTTTACGAAGGTTCTGGTGTACAACATATTGCTGTAGCTACAGACGATATTGTTAAAACCGTAGCGCAATTAAAAGCTAGAGGTGTGGAATTTTTACCACCACCACCACAAGCCTACTACGATGATATTCCAAATCGATTAGGAGAGCACATGGACATGATGAAAGAAGACATCAACGAGCTTCAAAATTTGTCTATAATGATAGATGCTGATGAGGAAGGCTATTTACTTCAAATTTTTACAAAACCAGTAGAAGATAGACCAACGCTATTTTTCGAAATTATCCAACGTATGGGCGCACAAGGATTTGGAGCAGGAAATTTTAAAGCTTTATTTGAGTCTATTGAACGTGAACAAGCAAAACGAGGCACACTCTAGATTCTAGATTCTAGATTCTAGATTCTAGATTCTAGATTAGTTAAAAAAAATATAATATGCCATCTATTCTTAAGGTGGTGTTTTTTTGTTTTATATTTTTGGAATAGTAATTGTATTTAAGTAAAGTATAACAATATTAGTTAGCACTTTAGGTGCTATTAAATTACTAAAAAATTATGAAAAAATTACTATTTATATTATTTACAATGGCAGCATTTAGCATAGCTTTTGCTCAAGATAAGGAAAGTGCCTTTCAAGATGGCGAGTGGCTTAAATTTAAAATGAGCTATAGTAATTTCTTTAAAGCTGGAAACGCAACATTATCTGTAAAAGAAACAGAATTAAATGGAAAACCTGTGTTTCATGTGGTAGGAAAAGGCTGGACAACGGGTATGATAAAATGGTTTTTTAAAGTTAAAGATCGATACGAAAGTTATATAGATGTAGATAAATTTATTCCATATAAATTTATTAGGAATATAGATGAAGGTGGCCATAAAAAAGATATTGAAGTAGATTTTGATCATGATAAAAAAACAGCTTTCGTTTACAACAAAAAACGTAATACTAAAAAAACTTTTAAGACTAAGGCCAATGTTCAAGATATGGTTTCTATGTATTATTATTTAAGAAATAACATTGACATTTCTGCTTTAAAAAAGGGCGACGAAATTAAAACTAATATGTTTTTTGACGAAGAAGACTTTGGGTTCAAACTTCAATTTTTAGGTGAAGAAATTATAGAGACATCATTTGGTAAAATTGAAGCGTTAAAATTTAGGCCTTACGTAATGGCTGGTCGTGTATTTAAAGAAGAAGAAAGTTTAACACTTTGGGTTTCAAAAGATAAAAATAAAGTACCTTTACGCATTAAAGCAAATTTAGCTGTTGGCTCTTTAAGAGCAGATTTAGAAACCTTTAAAGGACTAAAACATCCGTTTAAAATTCTTGTAAATAATTAATGAGTACAGATAGTAAATTAACCAACCAATTAGAAGATAAATACAATGCTCTAGACCAAAATGTAAACACACATTTAGAAGGTTTATTACACAGTAAACCTATAGATTATTGGGATTATATCCAGACAGATGCACTTTTAAATCTGCAAATACAACGTACAACACTTCCAGACGAAATGGTCTTTCTAATGTACCATCAAGTAAACGAATTGCTATTTAAAATGATTCTTTGGGAAATAGATCAAGTAGCTAAAGAAAAAAACATTACAGCAGCATTTTTCGAAAATAAAATAATGCGTATTAGTCGTTATTTCGATGTTCTTACCTCATCTTTTACAGTCATGAAAGATGGAATGGACGTTGAACAATACCATAAATTTAGACAAACATTAACTCCAGCTAGTGGTTTTCAAAGTGCCCAATATAGAAAAATTGAATTTGCATCTACAGAACTTATTAATTTAATAGATAACCGTTTTAGAGAAAAAATCGATAGAAATACACCTTTTGAGCATGCTTTCGAGCATTTGTATTGGCAGGCTGCTGGAAAAGATTATAAAACTGGAAAAAAAAGTTATACATTAACAGTTTTTGAAGAGAAATACAAAGACGAATTTATTAGATTTGCAGGATTCTATAACATACATAACTTATGGACAATCTTTAAAAAACTGCCTAAAGCTGTTATAGAGGACAAAAAACTAATAAAAGCCATGCGCCATTATGATTACACAGTTAATATAACTTGGGTAATGGCACATTATAACACCGCAAACCACTATCTTAACATTGGTGGCAAAGCAGTAGAAGCAACAGGAGGAAGCGAATGGGTAAAATATATGCATCCAAGATATCAACGACGAATATTTTTTCCAGATCTCTGGAGTCAACAAGAATTAGACGATTGGGGAAAAAATGTGTAATGCTTTTCCTTTGCCTTATTGCTGTACTAAGCTGTAAACAAGAAATTAAAAACAAAACTGTTGACGTTACTGTATTAGTTGAGGAACCAGAGGAGGTCTTTGAATTTGGTTTTAATTTAGATAATTATGTAGTTAAGAAAGACACCATTCAAAGTGGTGACACTTTTGGAAAAATTCTTGAACGGAACAACATTTCGTATCCTAAAATCTTTAAAATAGCAGAAAAAACTAAAGACAGTTTTGATATTAGCAGAAATTTACAATTAGGCAAACCGTATACTTTATTATGTTCTAACGATTCTCTCGAAAGTCCAAAATGTTTTATATATCAACCTACTAAAGAACGCTATGTTGTTATAGATTTTCAAGATTCTATACAAGCCTACACTAGTTATAAGCCAATTAAGTACGTAGAAAAAACAGCAACAGGAGTCATTACTTCAGACATGTCTCATGCCATGAGCAAACAGGGTAAACCATTTATGTTAGCTTTAAAGATGAGTGATGTTTATGCCTGGACAATAGATTTTTCAAGACTTCAAAAAAATGATAAATTTAAAGTTATTTATACAGAAAAATATATAGACGATTCCATTTACGCTGGAATTCACGATATAAAAGCAGCCTATTTCGAACACAATAAAGAACCATTTTATGCCTTTGAATTTGAAACAGATTCTGTTTTAGGTATCCGAGATTATTTTAGTGACCAAGCAAAAAATTTACGTCGTGCTTTTTTAAAAGCGCCAGTAAGTTTTAGTCGCATTTCTTCAAGATACAATCTTAAAAGGCGCATTGCACATTATGGTTATCGTGTAAAAGCACATAGAGGAACAGACTTTGCCGCTGCCAATGGAACACCAATTATGTCTACTGCTAATGGAACAGTTATTCGAGCTGGCTATGGAAGAGGTAATGGTAAATTTGTAAAAGTAAAACACAATGCCACCTATAGTACACAATACCTACATATGTCTAGAATAAAGGCTAAGGTTGGTGATTTTGTCAAGCAAGGCGAAATTATTGGCTATGTTGGTAGCACAGGTAGTTCCTCTGGAAATCATGTTTGCTACCGTTTCTGGAAAAATGGTAGAGAAGTAGATCCGTTTAAAGAAAAACTTCCAGAAGCTAAACCAATTTCTGATAGTTTAAAAATTGAATTTTTAGAATTTATTAAACCATTAAAAATACAATTGGATGCTATTGATTATCCAATAAAACCATCTGAAGCTGATAGTTTAACCGCAAACCCACCAAAAAATAAACTAATTACCTAGAATAAAACAATGAGTTTACCTTCAATTAATCCAACCACTACAAAAGCTTGGAAAGCACTTCAAAACCATTTTGAAACTGTCAATAAATTACATATTAAAGACTGTTTTTCAAACGATCAAAATAGAGCAGAGCAATTTAAAATAAAATGGGAAGATTTCTATGTCGATTACTCTAAAAATCGTATCACAGAAAAAACATTTAATCTACTTTTAGAACTTGCAGATCAAGTACAATTAAAACAAGCTATAGACGCCCAGTTTTCTGGAGAAGTTATTAATGAAACCGAAAAAAGATCAGTATTACATACTGCTTTACGTGGCAATGCAAACGATACCGTACTTGTAGATGGTAAAAACGTAATGCCCGAAATTTTTGCAGTAAAAGCTAAAATGGAAACGTTTACCAATAATATTGTTAATGGTAAACTTAAAGGTTACACCAATAAACCGTTTACAGATGTTGTAAATATTGGTATTGGCGGCAGTGATCTAGGACCAGCAATGGTGGTAGAATCTCTTCAATATTATAAAAACCACTTAACTACTCATTTTGTAAGTAATGTAGATGGTGACCATGTAACCGAAATATTAAAAAAATTAAATCCTGAAACAACCCTTTTTGTTATAGTTTCAAAAACATTTACTACACAAGAAACATTATCGAATGCCAATACTATTCGCAAATGGTTTCTTAACTATGCTCAACAAGATGCTATTGCAAACCATTTTGTTGCAGTTTCTACAAATACAGAAAGAGTAAGAAGTTTTGGTATAGCCGAAGACCATGTGTTTCCAATGTGGAATTGGGTTGGCGGACGGTTTTCATTATGGAGTGCAGTTGGTCTAACTGTAAGCCTTGCAGTTGGTTTTAACAATTTTAATAAACTTTTAAAAGGTGCTAACGCTATGGATCTTCATTTTAAAAATGAAGATTTTAACACTAACATTCCAGTTGTTTTAGCTTTAATTAGCATTTGGTACAACAATTTTTTTAAAGCCGAAAGCGAAGCTGTAATTGCCTATTCTCAATACCTAAATCAATTTGCAACCTACTTGCAACAAGGTATTATGGAAAGTAATGGAAAATCTATAGACAGAAATGGAAAGACAGTAAATTATGAAACTGGAACTCTAATTTGGGGTGAACCCGGAACTAACGCTCAGCATGCTTTCTTTCAATTAATGCATCAAGGAACAAAATTAATTCCAGCAGATTTTATTGGCTTTGCCAAAAGTCTTCACGGCAATCAAGACCACCAGGATAAATTAATTTCTAATTATATTGCACAAACCGAAGCTCTATTAAATGGTAAAACCGGAGCGGAAGTATTAGAAGAACTAAAAAGTCAAAATATATCAGATTCTGAATTAAAAAACCTCTTGCCTTTTAAAGTTTTTAAAGGAAATAATCCTACAAATTCCATTTTTATAAAAGAGTTAACGCCTGAAAGTTTAGGTAAGCTCATTGCTATGTACGAACACAAAATTTATGTGCAAGGTGTGATTTGGAATATTTATAGTTACGACCAATTTGGAGTTGAACTTGGTAAGCAATTAGCAAGTACAATTCTAGAAGATATACAATCTGAAGCTTCTAAGCAACACGATTCCTCTACTCAAAACCTTCTAAAATTCTTTAAAAAATATAGGTAACATTTGTTAAATAATTGTTAATAGCTTTTATGGCAAATTACCAATTAAGCGTTAAATATTTCTATCTTTATACTGCAAAAAAAATGGTAACATTAAGTTAATACTTAGCTTACAATTATCCGTATTTTTGTAAAAAATTTTAAAAATATCCTTAAACTAACCAAATGAAAAACACAGTAAAAATGATGTGTTTTGCAGTCGCTATTCTTTTTTCTGCAACCACAATGGCCCAAAGTACAGTAACAGGAACTGTATTAGACACCGAAATTAATGCACCCTTACCAGGAGCTAATGTTTTAGAAAAAGGAACATCTAATGGTACAACTACAGACTTTAATGGAAAATTTTCATTAAAAACACTATCTAATTCTGGTAATATTGTAATTACTTTTGTGGGTTACGAACCCATTACATTGCCCTTTAACGGTAATACCAATTTAGGGACTACGCAATTATCTACCGACAATTCTTTAGAAGAAGTAGTCATTATTGGTACTGGAGTTATTGATTTAGCAGAAGGTAGAAAAACGCCCGTAGCTGTCTCTACTATTAGAGGCAAAGATATTCAATTAAAAGCCTCAGGAAATGTTGAGTTTGGTGAAGCCATGAAAAACACACCTTCTGTTTACGTCTCTAACCAAGCTGGAGGATTTGGTGATAGCCAAATTTTTATAAGAGGTTTCGATCAAACCAATACGGCCTATTTATTGAATGGTCAGCCAATAAATGGTATGGAAGATGGCAATATGTATTGGTCCAATTGGTCTGGTATGAGCGATGTTGCAAATGCTGTACAAATCCAGCGTGGTCTAGGATCATCAAAATTAGCAATTTCTTCTGTAGGAGGTACCGTAAATATTGTATCAAAAACTACAAATAAACGGAAAGGTGGTTTTGTAAGATTTCTAGGTGGTAATGACAGTTATGCTAAAAGTACCGTTAGTTATGATTCGGGATTAAATGATAAAGGTTGGGCATTTTCAGTATTGTTAGATCATTGGCAAGCGCATAGAAAATATTCTATTGGTACGGCAGGTCAAGGCCAAAATTATATGTTTTCAGTTGGTTATAAACCAAACGATAAGCACGCCTTTAATTTTTTACTAACAGGTGCTCCACAATGGCATGATCAAAATTTTTCAGAAGATTTAGAATTTTATGAAGCCTATGGCGAAAAAGCCAACGATAATTCTGGTTTTTATGAGGGTGAGCGTTTTACAGAAAGACGTAACTATTACCACAAGCCTGTTATGAACCTAAACTGGGACTTTAATATTAACGAAAACACCGATTTATCAACAGTATTATATGCTTCTTGGGGACGTGGTGGTGGTACCGGAAACTTGGGACGCGGGCGTCTTAGAAATATTGACACAGGTATATCAGGTTTAAACGAGCAGGAAATTAATTTTGATGCTATCGAGCTTAATAACATTGCAACGGCAGATGCTAATGGCAACGGTAATTTTGGTGATTCTTACTTAAGAAGATCTTCTGTAAATAATCATAATTGGTATGGTCTACTTTCTAGTCTAAATTTTGAAGCTAACGAAAATTGGTCTTTTAATACTGGTTTTGATGTGCGTCTTTATAAAGGAGACCATTTTAGACAATTAAACGAAACATTTGGTCTTAATGGCTATGTAGATAATTTTAGAACAGATCGTCCAAATGGTTATGTAATTAGAGATACTTTTGAAGCCAACCCATGGGCTGCATTATTTAGTTATGCAGATGAAGGACAGAGATATGATAGAGATTATTCAGAAAACATTAATTATTTGGGCGGATTTGGGCAAGCAGAGTTTGCTAAAGATGGTTTATCATTATTTGTACAAGGAGCAGTTTCTACACAATCTTACCAAAGAGAAGGACGTTTGTCTGGTGTAGGTGATGGTTTAGGTCAATCTGAAAAATTAAATAAAATTGGTTACCAAGCTAAAGGTGGTGCTGGTTACGAGTTAAACGATAACCACTCTATTTTTGCTAACGTTGGTTTCTTTTCCCGTCAGCCTTTCTTGGATAATGTTTTTGCAAATATTCGTTATTCTAACAAGCTGGTTGAGCCAGAAGTTGAAAATGAAACCATAACTGGGCTTGAAGCGGGTTACCGTTATAAAAGTAATAATGTTAAAGTAAATGTAGATGTTTACCATACACAATGGGGAAATAGATTTTTAAGTTTTGGTACAAACCTTCCATTAGATGAGTTTGGTATTTATAGATTTAATGATGTAACTCAAATACATAATGGTGTTGAATTTGATTTAGAATTTCGTCCAGATTCTAGAGTATGGAGCTTAAAAGGATATGGTTCTATTGGAAATTGGAAATATGATAATGAAACACCTTTTAATCTTCAAAATGACGACACAGGACAGTTTGTAATTGAAAATGGCTCTCTAAATTTAACTGATGTTAAAGTTGGTAACGCACCACAAACGTCATTTGGAGTTGGGTTTATGACTAAAATAAGTAAAGGACTTTCTTTTGATATCGATTACAATATTTATACAGACTTATATGAATTTGTTGACGTTGAACAAGCTATATTCGATGCTATTGCTAATAGAAATTTCCAATCTGTAAGGTTACCGGCTTACACCTTAGCTGATGCTGGTGTAACCTATAAATTTTCTTTAGGTAACAATCCGCTAACGTTTAGAGCTAACGTTTATAACTTATTTAACGAATCGTATATTAACCAAAGAAACGCCTTTGGTTATTATTTAGGGATAGGAAGAACATTTAATGCAAGTATGCGTTATAACTTCTAAATTTTATTTTAAAATAATAATATAAAACCGCTTCTTATAAAAGCGGTTTTTATATGCCTAATTATTACTACATTTGTTGTCTAACTAAACACGCGAATTATGATTAAAGGATTGCACTCCTATTGGGCTTATCTCGTTTTTATAATGTTGATAATTGCTACTGCAAATGCATTAATAAAATACTTTGGGAAAAAAGAGTACCATCCTAAAGATTTTAGAATTGCGCTTTTTACCCTTATAGTATCGCACATTCAATTACTACTGGGCATTGTTCTTTGGTTTACTCAAGATTATTTTGGAGAAGCTACAGTTAAAGAAGTTATGGGTAATAGTGCTTTGCGCTCTAATGCGGTAGAACACCCTATAGCTATGTTACTAGCTGTTGTTTTTATTACTATTGGTTATTCTAAACACAAGAAAAAATTAACGTCAGCTGGAAAATTAAAACCTTTAGCTCTATTTTATACATTAGCACTGCTTTTAGTTTTAGCTAAAATTCCTTGGAATACTTGGTTTTAAAAATTTTAATGGCGTAAAAACGCCAACTTTTGTATGGCGTTATAATTAAATATTTAATAGTTAAATACTAATCTTTTTGCATGTTTTTAGCTTCAATACTTAAAGTAGCATGAGGTACTAGTTCTAAACGTTTAGGATTAATTAATTTGCCAGTAACACGGCAAACTCCATAGCTTTTATTTTCTACTCTAATTAATGCATTTTTAAGATCACGAATAAATTTTTCTTGCCTTATAGCTAATGCTGAATTAGACTCTTTACTGTTTACCGCGCTTCCTTCATCAAAAGCTTTAAACTGTGGCGAGGTATCCTCTGTACCATTATTATGATCGTTCATATAAGCACTTTTAATCAATTCTAAATCGCGTTGTGCACTTTCTATTTTATCTAAAATAATGGTTTTAAATCCTGCTAATTCTTTATCTGAATATCTTACTGTGTGTTCTGTTGCCATACTATCAATTTTTTGAAATAAATAACTTTGTATTTATAGTGTCGAATGCAATATCTATACCATTATTTACCTGTTCTACAATGTCAAGGCTATCCGTTAAGGTTTCCGCCTTTATATACTTTAAGTTTGTTTGTACTGCTTTAATTATCTCTTCATTTCTTTGAAGCTGAACAGAAATACGATCTGTAACTTCAAAACCTGAATCTTTACGTAAATTCTGAATTCTATTTACAAGCTCTCGAGCAATGCCTTCTTCACGTAATACTTCAGAAATAGTAACATCCAATGCAACGGTTATAGCGCCCTCACTAGCTACAAGCCAACCCTCAATATCTTGGGAGGTTATATCTACATCGCTGTGTTCTAAAGTAATAATTTTTCCGTTACACTCGACATTTATCGATCCATTTTGTTCAAAGCCTTTAATATCTTCTGAAGTCATTTTTTTAATCTCAACTGCAATAGCTTTCATATCTTTTCCAAAACGCGGTCCTAACGCTTTAAAATTAGGCTTAATTTGCTTTACTAAAATATCTGAAGCATCCTCTAAAAGTTCTACTTCCTTAATATTAACTTCACTTTTAATTAAATTAGCAACGGCTAAAATTTCTTCCTTTTGTTGAGTTGAACGTACTGGAATCATTATTTTTTGAAGTGGTTGACGCACTTTAATTTTTTCTTTAGCTCTTAACGATAATACTAATGAAGATATTATTTGTGCATTCTCCATTTTTCGCTCTAAGGATTGGTCTATATAACTAACATTAGACACTGGGAAATGTGCTAAATGTACACTTTCAAAAGCTTCTTTTTTACTTACCGAATTTAAATCTAAATACAGCTTATCCATAAAAAATGGTGCTATTGGTGCTCCTAATTTAGCAATAGTTACCATACAGGTATATAGTGTCTGATAGGCAGAAATTTTATCCTGTTGGTAATCGCCTTTCCAAAAACGTCTTCTACTTAAACGCACGTACCAATTACTTAAATAATCTTGGGTAAAGTTTGAGATAGCTCGAGCTGCTTTTGTAGCCTCGTATTCTGCGTAGTAATCATCTACCTTTTGAATTAATGTATTTAATTCTGAAAGTATCCATCTATCGATTTCTGGTCTATTATCTAATGCAATATCGGCCTCGGCATATATAAATTTATCAATATTTGTATAGAGTTGAAAGAATGAATATGTGTTATAAAGCGTCCCAAAAAATTTACGCTTAACCTCTTCTATACCTTCTAAATCAAATTTTAAATTGTCCCAAGGATTGGCATTCGAAATCATATACCACCGTGTGGCATCTGCCCCATAGGTATCTAAAGTAGTAAAAGGATCTGTTGCGTTACCCAAACGTTTAGACATTTTCTGTCCGTTTTTATCTAAAACCAAACCGTTAGATACTACATTTTTATAAGCTACAGAATCAAAAACCATAGTAGCAATGGCGTGCAGTGTATAAAACCAACCTCTAGTTTGGTCTACGCCTTCAGCAATAAAGTCTGCTGGAAAGGATTTGTTCTCGTCAATTTTATCCTTATTTTCAAACGGGTAATGCCATTGTGCATAAGGCATAGAACCAGAATCAAACCAAACATCTATTAAATCTGCCTCACGTTTCATTGGTTGTCCGTTTGGTGACACCAATATAATGTCATCCACAATATTTTTGTGCAAATCTATTTTAGCGTAGTTTTCTTCGGAATTGTTCCCAACTTCAAAATCTTCGAAAATATCCGCTTTTAAAACACCTGCTTCAACGGCGCGTTGCATTTCAGTTCTTAGTTCTTCAACAGATCCAATGCAAATTTCGTCTTTACCATCCTCAGTTCTCCAAATTGGCAGTGGAATGCCCCAATAACGTGAACGCGATAAATTCCAATCGTTTGCATTAGCTAACCAATTACCAAAACGTCCAGTTCCCGTAGATTCTGGCTTCCAATTAATGCTTGAATTAAGCTCATGCATACGACCTTTAACATCGGTTACTTTTATAAACCAAGAGTCTAATGGGTAGTATAGTATTGGCTTATCTGTGCGCCAACAATGTGGATAGTTGTGCTTATATTTTTCAACCTTAAAGGCTTTATTTTCTTCCTTTAATTTAATGGCTAGTTCAACGTCTATCGATCGTTCTGGAGCTTCGCCATCGTTGTAATATTCGTTTTTAACGTACTTACCACCAAACTCTTTTAGTTCTGGTCTAAAACGTCCTTGTAAATCTACTAATGGTACTAAATTATCGTTTTCATCTTTTACTAATAACGGTGGAATTTCCGGTGTTGCTTGTTTGGCTACTAAAGCATCGTCTGCTCCAAAAGTAGGTGCCGTATGTACTATTCCTGTACCATCTTCTATGGTTACAAAATCTCCTGAAATAACTCTAAAGGCATTTTCAGGATGGTCGTTTGGTAGGGCATACGGTAAAAGTTGTTCGTACTTGATACCGACCAGGTCTTTTCCTTTAAATTCTTTTACCACATAATAAGGAATCTTTTTGTCGCCATCTTTATAGTTTAAAAGTGCTGATTTGTCTTCAACTTGAACATTGTTTTTTCCTGAAAATTGCTTGTTTACCAGTGCTTTTCCTAAAATTACATTAATTGGTTTAAAGGTGTATTGGTTATACGTTTCCACTAAAACGTAATCAATTTTTGGCCCAACGGTTAGCGCTGTATTACTTGGTAGCGTCCAAGGTGTTGTGGTCCACGCTAAAAAATAAATATCGCCTTCATTAGTTAAAAAATCTGGTAATGAATTTTCGATGGCTTTAAATTGTGCAACTACTGTAGTGTCTGTAACGTCTTGGTAGGCTCCTGGTTGGTTAACTTCATGCGAACTTAAACCAGTACCTGCTTTTGGCGAATAAGGCTGGATAGTATAGCCTTTATACATTAATTTTTTAGAGTAAATTTCTTTTAAAAGCCACCAAACGGATTCCATATATTTGGGCTCGTAGGTAATATATGGATCGTCCATATCTACCCAATAACCCATTTTTTGGGTAAGATTGTTCCAAACATCTGTATAACGCATGACCGCTTTTCTGCAAGCTGCGTTATACTCTTCTATAGAAATAGTTTTACCAATATCCTCTTTAGTAATTCCCAACTCCTTTTCAACACCAAGTTCTATAGGCAAGCCATGTGTATCCCAACCAGCTTTACGCTTAACTTGAAAACCTTTCATGGTTTTGTATCGCGGAAAAATATCTTTTATGGCACGGGCTAGAACATGGTGTACTCCTGGTAGACCATTAGCACTTGGAGGACCTTCAAAAAATACAAAAGGCTCTGCATTTTCTCTAGTGCTTACACTCTTTTCGAAGATGTTATTGTCTTGCCAATACTTTAGTATGTCTTCTGCTACTTTTGGTAAGTTAAGTCCTTTATATTCAGGGAATCCTGCGCTCATTTTTTCTAATTTCTAATAAGAATGCGAATTTAAGGAATTTTGTTAAAAAAGTGTGATTTATTGTGTGGAAATGGTAATTGGTTAAACTAAAAAATCGACTAAATCTTCAATTTTAGAAACGAGTTGAATTTTTATTGTAGATTTTTTAATTGCTATCTTATTGTATTTAGAAACAAAAATAGTAGAAAAACCTAGTTTTTCTGCTTCATGAATGCGTTGCTCTACACGTTGTACAGGACGAATTTCGCCAGACAGGCCCACCTCGGCAGCAAAGCAGTAATTTGACGGTAACGCCTCGTTTTCATTAGAAGATAAAATAGAAGCAACTACAGCTAAATCTATTGCTGGATCATCTACGGTAATACCACCAGTAATATTTAAAAACACGTCTTTTGCGCCTAATCTAAAACCGGCTCGTTTTTCTAACACGGCTAATAACATATTTAAGCGTTTAGCGTTAAAACCAGTTGCACTGCGTTGTGGCGTTCCATAAACGGCGGTACTTACTAAGGCTTGCACCTCAATCATTAACGGCCGCATACCCTCTAAAGTTGCAGCAATCGCATTGCCTGATAATTCTTCGTCTTTTTTAGATATTAAAATTTCGCTTGGGTTACTAACTTCTCGCAAACCTGAACCTTGCATTTCATAAATACCCAGTTCGTGTGTAGAGCCGAAACGGTTTTTTTGTGCGCGTAAAATTCTAAATACATGATTTCTGTCGCCTTCAAATTGTAACACCGTGTCCACCATGTGTTCTAAGATTTTTGGTCCTGCAATATGACCATCTTTGGTAATATGTCCAATTAAAATTACTGGAGTATTGGTTTCCTTAGCGAATTTTATAAGCTCTGATGTGCATTCCTTTACTTGCGATATGCTCCCGCTAGACGATTCAATATAATCGCTGTGTAACGTTTGAATAGAGTCTATAATAACAAAATCTGGCTCTAATGCTTCAATTTGTTTAAAAATACTTTGAGTTTTTGTTTCAGTAAGAATATAACAACTATCGTTATTAGGGTTAATACGTTCTGCACGCATTTTTATTTGTTTCTGGCTTTCTTCTCCAGAAACATACAATGTTTTGTAAGGTAATTTTAAGGCAATTTGAAGCAACAAAGTACTCTTTCCAATTCCTGGTTCGCCGCCTAAAAGAGTTAATGAACCTGGAACAATACCACCACCTAATACGCGGTTAAACTCGACATCAAGTGTGTCTAATCTTGCTTCTTTAGACGCGTCTATTTCTTTTATTCTTAATGGTTTAGACTTTCTTTTTAAGGTGTTTGTAGGAGTTTTCCAATTGCTCTTTTCAGGCTTTTGAACAAGCTCTTCAACAATAGTATTCCATGCTTTACAAGCAGTACATTGTCCTTGCCATTTAGAATATTGTGTTCCGCAACTCTGACAAAAAAAAGTAGTTTTAACTTTAGCCATAATCCTCTGCTATCCTCAAAAAAAAAGGATTTGTTTGGGTTTAGTTTAATTTATATGCAAAACTTTCATCCTTAAAAAAATCATGAAATGCTTTGCTCTTATACCTATTTATGTTCATTAATAGTAATAAAACGTAAAAGTCTTTCTCAATTTTAATATCCATAATCGGCTTTTATTTGCTCAGACAATTCTAATACATGTTCTTTTGTAATACCTCCAGCTTCTTCAAATGTATAGGCCGATTGATATGTTTTCATGGCTTTTTTAGTATTTCCTGTTTCTTCATAAAAGCGTCCTAAATAATAATTGCCTAGTAATAAATTAGGATGTTGCTTTCTTGCCAATTTTCCTAAAGGCTCGTAATACTCAAATTTTTTAGATTTTTTTATTGCTGCAGCTATAGCTTTAAAATCGTTGATAAGAATTGGCTTTTCCAGCCCAAAAAGATCTTCTATTGTTTGATATTTTTCAATTAAATAATCAACCGGTGAGGTCTCCAGTTTTAAAATATTCTCCCTGTATTCCTTCTTTGAAATTGGTTGATAAACGAAGAAAAGACTCTCTAGTGCCTTCGGTATTGCGTGTGCAGGAAGCGAAAAATGTGTAGGATCGTTAAATTTATTAAAAGTACTTACTAGGTGTTTATTATCTATACCTTTTAGGGTAGTATTTAGTGCTTCCGCTTCTGTTTTGTTGGCAAGAAAATCGTTGTTAGAAGTGGCAAGATAGTAAAATGTTTTTGTGCTAAGTTTAGGAAGCCTTTCAAATAAATACCCTTTCATATCTGGGGCCATATCTGGACTTAAACTAACATAAGCATTAAATAATGGGTTTTTTTTTAGTAAATAATAGTTAATAAAGTTTGCTGTAGTGCCATGACCGACTACCACTTTAAATGGACTTGTTCTATATGATTTTTCAATATAAGGAATTAGTTCCATGCCAATAAATTCAAAGAAAGAAGCGCCTGTTTCTATGGGTAATGAGTTTTGATCGGAATAGGCGGTATCCTCATCTCGCGTATTTATTTGATTAATTCCCACAACAATGGCTTCAGGAATATCCTCCCAGTATGATGCAAAATCTACATTTCCTGCCACTATTTCAAACATATAATCGCCGTCTAATACTAAAATTATAGGATAACTTTTAATGCTAGAATCGTAATTTCTTGGTAGCTGTATTTTTAAGGTTCTTGTCTCTCCTAATTTTTTAGAATCAAAATTTTTATAAGCAACTTGAGCAGTTACTAACTGTGCCAATAAGAGTACAATGAAAAGGTATAAAAAACGGTTCATGATTAGGTTTAAACATTACACATGCAATGTACAAATTATTTATTTCTATTATATATAGGAAGGTATAATAAGGATAATCCACCCAACAGAACAATCATTGCGGTTTGCGATGCCCACATGATCCAACCAAAAGCATAACTAGGCTCTTTTGTAATACCAAAAATGGAAAAAGCTGTAAAAACAGCTACAGGATAAGAACCAATGCCTCCATTTGTTGCTGCTATACTAAAACTTGCTAAAATAAATCCTATTAAAATGGCTCCAAATGGGATGCTTTCCAACCCTTGAATTGCATGTGTTGTAACGTAAAACATAAGCACATACATTAACCAAATAAATAAAGTATGGGCTATAAAAGCCCATTTTTTTTTCATTTTAAAAATACTGCAAGCACCTTCAATTATACCATTTACAAAATTTTTTATTTTTTTGGCTATTTTAGAAGTACTACGCTTAATAAAGAAAATAAAAATAAATCCTAATATGGCAAGCAATAACATTCCAATAATTAATTTAGTGGGGTTAAACTTTTCGATTAAAAAGTTGTAAATAAAATCGAATTCAATAAACAATGTTATTATTATAATTAGTAGCATAACTAATAAATCTGCTATGCGCTCTGCAACTATAGTCCCAAAACCTTTTTCAAATGGCACGTTTTCATAATTTGTAAGTATTGAAGCCCTAGCAACCTCACCTGCTCTTGGAATTGTGTAGTTTATAAGATAGGTTGCAAAAACAGCCATAATACTATTACCTACTTTAATTTTGTAACCTAATGGCTCTAATTGAAATAACCACCGGTATGCTCTAGACAGATGACTTAATAACCCTATAAAAACACCTAAAATAATCCAGATTTTATCTGCGCTTTTCCAATATTTTAAAATTACTGGTAATGGAACATCCTGCAAAGCATACCATATTAAAAAAGCTCCCAACAAGATTGGGAGCGAAATTTTAAATAGTTTAAGAATGTTTTTGTTCACTATTTATTTAATAAGTTAGTAGCTTCATCGGGAAATACCAATGCTGGATTAAACTTTTTTGCGTCTTCAATATCCATAAAGGCGTAAGTGATTAAAATTAAAATATCGCCTTTAGCAACTAATCTTGAAGCTGCCCCATTTAAAGTTATTTCACCACTATTTCTTGGTCCTGGAATGGCATAAGTTTCTAAACGTGCTCCATTATTATTATTAACAATTTGAACTTTCTCGCCTTGTATAATATTGGCGGCATCCATTAAATCTTCATCGATAGTAATACTACCAATATAATTAAGGTCTGCACCCGTAACTTTTACTCTATGAATTTTAGATTTTACTACTTGTATTTGCATGGTGCAAAGATAATTAATTTAGTGAGGTGATTTAAACTTTTTCTTTTAGCTTAACATTAAGCATATCTTATAGTTAGGGTACACATAACAACTAAAATTACTACAGTGCGATATTATCTATTAATCTTATATTATCTGCATAAGCAGCAACAAATGCACGATAAGCTTTATTTTTAGATTTTCGTGTTATGCTTTTTAGAGTTGTAGCCTCTGCAATAATAAAATATTCTAGTTCTAAATACTTGTTTTTTGCAAATTGTTTTTCAACCCATTCCGTTACTTCTTTAGCACTTTTTGTGCCAAACTTTTCTTTAGCGGTTTGTAAAGTTTTGTAAATAAAAGGTGTAGCTTCTTTATAATCTGGTTTTAACCTTGAGTTCCTAGAACTATAAGCCAAACCACTTTCTTCTCTAAAGATTTTACAGCCTTTTACAACCACTGGTAACATATATTTTTGAGCAAGTTTTTTTATAATTGCCAATTGTTGAAAATCTTTTTCACCAAAATAGGCAACATCGGGAGTAACAATTTCAAATAAGCGCTTAACAATGGTTCCAACACCATTAAAATGGCCTGGTCTAAACTTACCTTCCATTTCAAATTCTAATCCATCAAAACTAAAATGTTCGGCTTTAATATTTTCATTATAAATATCTTCAACACTTGGAGCAAACACGACAATGTTTTTAGAAACAGATTTTAAAAGAGTAACATCCTGCTCTAAAGTTTTTGGGTATTTTTTTAAATCTTCGGCATTGTCAAATTGTGTAGGGTTTACAAAAATACTAACCACACAGTCTTCGTTTTCTTGTAATGCTCTTTTTACTAAAGACAAGTGTCCTTGATGTAGAGCACCCATAGTTGGAACAAAGCCAATAGTTGTTCCTTTTGCCTTTATATTGGAAATATGGGCTTGAATTTCTAATTTATTGGTAAAAATTGTCATTTTTAATATAAAATTAACGCTTGCAAACTTATGATATTAGTCGCAATCTGCATAAAATTTTGTACTTTTGCGTGTTTTTTAATTTCATTTTTTTGTTGAAGTACGTTTTAAGTCTACCATCTAAAACAACCTAGAAACAGAAAATAAGGTTAAACAAAAGCTAACTCTACATTATAAATAGAATAAAACTTACGTATGAAAGATAAGAGAATATTATATGTGTCGTCTGAAGTGGTTCCTTATTTGCCAGAAAATGAGATCTCTTCAATGTCGTTTGAAACTCCAAGAATGGTAAACCAACAAGGTGGACAAATAAGAATATTCATGCCTAAGTATGGAAATATTAACGAAAGAAGACATCAACTGCACGAAGTTATTAGGCTATCAGGAATTAATTTAGTGATTAACGATTTAGATATGCCACTTATAATTAAAGTAGCCTCTATTCCTAAAGAACGTATTCAAGTATATTTTATAGACAATGATGAATATTTTAAAAGAAAGGCAACACTAACAGATGAAGACGGAAAATTATTTCCAGATAACGATGAGCGTGCCATATTTTTTGCAAAAGGAGTTATTGAAACTGTTAAAAAATTAAATTGGTCTCCAGATATTATTCATGTCCATGGATGGCTTGCAGCCTTACTACCACTGTACTTAAAGCAGTTTTATAAAGACGAACCATTATTTAACGAAAGTAAAATTGTGACATCGGTATACAATCAAAGTTTTGAAAACACGTTAAATAAAGACCTGATTAACAAGGTTGCATTTGACCATATTGAAAAAAAGGCTATAAAAATATTAGAAAAGCCTACTTACAATAACGTGATGAAGGTGGCTATTGATAATTCAGACGCCTTAATCATTGGTTCCAAAGAGCTTCCAAATGAATTAAAAGAGTATTTAGATAAAACAGATAAACCTGTTTTAGATTATAAAGAAAAAGATGAGTTTGCAGAAGCTTATACCGCTTTTTATAATGACAGTGTTTTATAACACACGACGCAAAAAAAAATTTATGAAAAAAACAATTAAAAGCTTAAAAGCTATTGTTGTATTGGTCTTCATTTTAGTCATTTCCATATCTTGCGATAACGATTTTACTAATATAGAAAGTGACATTCAAGGCGTTAAAAACTTTGAGGCTACAAGTAGGTTATTTCCATTTGGTACAAGAACTCAGAACTTTACGCCTTTTACAAATAGTGGAACAAATGATGCCGTAGGTGTAAAAACAAATAGATTAAATGGTAATCTTTTTGGAGTGTATACTAATCCAAATAATACATTTGGAACAACAGTTGCCAGCTTTACTGCTCAAGTTGCACCAATAACTTTCGATCCAGACTTTGGAGATAACAATAAAAGTGTTGAGTCTGTTTACTTAAACATACCTTATTTTTCAACTAAGGAAAGTACAGATGACCAAGGTAATAGTACTTATTCTTTGGACTCAATTTTTGGAGATACTACTCAAAAATTTGAACTTTCTATTTATAAAAGTAATTATGTGCTTAGGGATTTAGATCCTGCTTCAGGCTTCGAAAATCCTCAATGTTATTATTCTAATCAAGGTGATTTATTTGAGTCTAATCTATCTGTAGCAGATTTAATCTATAAAGACGTAGACTTTACCATAAATGCTGCAGAACATAGAGTTCCAGAACTTGATGACAATGGTTTTGTTGTAATTGTTGATGGCGTAACTCAGATTGATGAACGTTTCACTCCTGGTATTAGAATTAATTTGTTGGATTCTGGACCAAATAATGTGCCATCAAATATTGCTGTAAATGCCACTTTTTGGGAAAATATTTTCTTTGCCAACCAAGGAAGCGATGTTTTAAGCAATAGAAGTAATTTTAAAGATTTCTTTAAAGGTTTAATTATAAAGGTAGAGCCAACGAACCCTACTATTCCAACTGGAAGTTTAACCTATTTAAATTTTAATGAAGCCAGTATACTTTTCGATTACACTAATCAAGAAGAAATAGACGCTGAAGCCGCTGGGGAACCTTTTCCAGATAGAGATGCTACAGTGTATAGACTAGAATTTAACGACAATATTGTAAACACTTTTAAACATCTTAACGTTACTAATAATCACGATGGAGACCAAGATAATTTGTACCTAAAGGGCACTGATGGCTCGATGGCAGTTATAGAGTTGTTTTCTGGCACTATAATAAATGATGAAGGAATTATAGAACCAGCTTTCGATTACTTTTATAGTAAAAAAGACAAATGGTTAATAAATGAAGCTAATTTAGTTTTTTATGTAAACCAAAGCCTTATTAATGGTGGTGATGAGGAACCGAACAGGGTTACGCTTTACGATTTAAAAAACAATCAACCCATTATTGATTACTTCTTAGATGGTTCAATTAATACAACGGAACCAACTTTTTCTAAAATGGGATATTCTGAGTTGCTTACTAGAGGTGCTGATAATAAAGGTATAAAATACAAAATTAGACTGACTGGACACCTTACTAATATTTTACAAAATGATTCTACAAATGTTAAGTTAGGATTATTTATTGCAAATAATGTTAATAATTTAGCAGTGTCTAAAATTCAAGGAAAAAACATTGATGATGATGATAGCACATTAGACATTGTACCAAGTACAAGTGTGTTAACTCCTAGAGCAACCATTTTACATGGCTATGATGCAAATGCTACTTCAATTGGAAGAGCAGAATTTGAAATTTTTTATACAGAACCTGAAAACTAAAAGTTATGTGTGGTATTGTTGGTTATATTGGCAAAAATGAAGCCTATCCTATTGTTCTAGAAGGTCTAAAAAGATTAGAATATAGAGGTTATGATAGCGCAGGAATTGCTTTATTTGATGGTGAAAACTTGAAACTCTCTAAAACAAAAGGAAAGGTAGCAGACTTAGAAACCAAAATTACTCAAGAAATTACAACTCATGGTCATGTGGGAATTGGTCATACACGTTGGGCTACACATGGAGTACCAAATGATATAAACTCACATCCACATTATTCTAACTCTGGAGACTTAGTAATAATTCATAATGGTATTATAGAAAATTATGCTTCTATTAAAAAAGAGTTAACTAAAAGAGGGTATACTTTTACTTCAGACACGGATACTGAAGTTTTAATTAACCTTATTGAAGACGTTAAAAAAAATGAAAAAGTAAAACTTGGAAAGGCAGTTCAAATTGCACTAAACCAAGTGGTTGGCGCATATGCTATTGCTGTTTTCGATAAAAATAAACCCAATGAAATTGTTGTTGCAAAATTAGGGAGTCCGCTCGCTATTGGTGTAGGAGACGATGAGTTTTTTATTGCTAGTGATGCCACGCCATTTTTAGAATATACTAAAAAAGCAATTTACCTTGAAGATGAAGAAATGGCTGTTGTCCGTTTAAATAAAGGTATAAAAATTAGAAAAATAAAAGACGATTCTTTAGTAGCTCCATACATTCAAGAATTACAACTTAATTTAGAACAAATAGTAAAAGGTGGTTACGATCATTTTATGCTAAAAGAAATACACGAGCAACCTGAGGCTATTAAAGATACTTACAGAGGAAGATTAAATGTAAAGAAAGGCTTTATAAGAATGTCAGGAATAGACAACAATCTTGAAAAATTTTTAAATGCAGACAGAATTGTAATTATAGCTTGTGGAACTTCTTGGCATGCCGGTTTAGTTGCAGAATATATTTTTGAAGACTTGGCTAGAATACCTGTTGAAGTAGAATATGCTTCAGAGTTTAGATATAGAAATCCTGTAATTACAGAAAAAGATGTGGTTATTGCTATTTCACAATCTGGAGAAACCGCAGATACTTTGGCAGCAATAAAATTAGCAAAATCCAAAGGTGCTTTTGTTTTTGGTGTATGTAATGTTGTAGGTTCTTCAATTGCTAGAGAAACACATGCAGGAGCCTATACACATGCAGGCCCAGAAATAGGTGTTGCCTCTACAAAGGCTTTTACAACGCAAATTACTGTTTTAACTTTAATTGCTTTAAAATTAGCTAAAGAAAAAGGGACGATTTCAAAATCCGATTTTCAACATCACTTACAAGAATTAGAACTAATTCCAAGTAAGGTTGAAAGAGCTTTATTACAAGACGAACATATTAAAACGGTGGCTCAAATTTATAAAGATGCAAAAAATTGCTTGTATCTAGGTCGTGGCTTCAATTTTCCTGTAGCTTTAGAAGGTGCCTTAAAGCTTAAGGAAATATCTTATATCCATGCAGAAGGTTATCCTGCTGCAGAAATGAAACATGGCCCTATAGCCTTAATAGACGAGCAAATGCCCGTTTTTGTTATTGCTACTAAAAAAGGCCATTACGATAAAGTAGTTAGTAACATTCAAGAAATAAAATCGCGTAAAGGAAAAATTATTGGTATTGTTACAGAAGGAGATACGGATGTTAAGCTGCTTGCAGATCATGTAATAGAAGTTCCAGAAACACTAGAATCTTTATCGCCTTTACTCACTACTATTCCACTACAATTATTGTCTTATCATATAGCTGTTATGCTTGATAAAAACGTAGATCAACCAAGAAATTTAGCTAAATCTGTAACAGTAGAATAGCCAGATTGTACTACAAATGGAAGTTCTCTTTATTAAAAAATACATGCAGATTCTTTTTTGTATTTATAAACATAACAGGTTATCCATTAAAAGCTTCAAATGGGTTTTTACAAATAAGGCAATGCTGACTTGCATTGACCCAAATATTTAAAATTGGTCGAGATATTATAAATAAAATGCCTACAGATTAATTGGAATATTCAACTCTAATAAACACTAGGCAATCCTACGCTATTTTGGCATGCACATTAATAATAACAGACTAATTCCAGCTACTGTTTATTAATAAAGCTAAAGCATTAAAATCCATTAAATCTTATAAGCGTTACTAGAGCGGATTAAAGCGTTTAGAAGTAATTAATTTAAATGCGCCAATCGACGGAAAAGAAGGCAATCATGCAGAAATACTAGTAATTTTAATAAAAAATTACGAAAACAAGTCTTATCCAATTGGCAAAATACAACCAATAAGAGCAATAAAATTACCAAAGGAGCAAATAAATATGCAACAAAGCTATTTATTTATAATAATTGATAAGAAAAGTAGCTTATCGTAAATGATTAATCGACAGAAACGATTGATTGAAGATATCATGAGAGCTCTGTTTAAAATTTTACAGCCATCCACATTAGTATTGGTTAATAATTATAGACTTACGAACTTAAAAAATATTATAAAGTAACACCATAGATAGATAACAGTTATTCCTCAACGCTTAATACAATCCTAACAATTATTCTACTCTGGTTTGGATTGCAAGCTAGGGTATTTTAAAATGCCACCAATCATACCCAAAACCTTTAGACGTGCATTTTATTGTCGTTATACTACTAAAATCTGAAATGTACTATAGAGCGACTGTCCTAAGCACCCATGATAAAAAGGATATTATAGACTAATTCTTAGCATATCCTAGACATTAATGATTGTCAAAATCGCAGTAAACACCAGTAATATTATGTTATTAATAAATTTTAATAGTATTTTTTTTAAAATCTTTTATTATGCATGCATAATTTTGTTAACTTTTTATTAAGATATACTTAAAAAACGTATATTGGCTATTGTATAATATAACTAAATCTAAAATATGAGAACAATTTTATCAATTGTATTGTTGTTTTTTTGCGCGATTATCTTTGCTCAATCAACAATAACTGGTACTGTTATGGACAATAATGGTTTGCCAATTCCTGGTGCAAATATTATAGTCGTAGGTACATCTTCGGGAAATGCTACTGATTTTGATGGCAATTTTACTTTAACAACTCAAGCTAATCCACCATTTTCAGTACAAGCTAGTAGTGTTGGTTTCTCTACTGAAACTATGGAGGTTACTTCTAATAATCAAACCTTAAATTTTGTTTTACAAGAAGGAAGTATTTTAGACGAAGTCGTACTTTCTGCTTCAAGAACTCCAGAACGTATTTTTGAATCCCCAGTAACAGTTGAACGTTTTGGACTTAAAGAAATTAAAAACACAGCTTCCGCAGATTTCTATGGCGGGTTAGAAAACTTAAAAGGTGTAGACGTAAACACTAACAGTTTAACTTTTAAATCTGTAAATACTCGTGGCTTTGCAACCTTTGCAAATACGCGCTTTATGCAATTAGTAGATGGCATGGACAACTCTACTCCTGCTTTAAATTTCCCAATTGGTAATTTGGTAGGTATGGTTGAAACAGATGTGCTAAGTGTAGAACTACTACCTGGAGCATCGTCTGCATTATATGGTGCAAATGCCTTTAACGGTATTTTATTTATGAGAAGTAAAAACCCGTTCGATCACCAAGGTATTAGAGCGTCACTTAAAAGAGGGATTACCTCGCAAGAGTCCTCAGGAGATAATCCTTATACAGACATTGGCATAACCATGGGACATAAGTTTTCAGATAAGTTTGCTGCCAAAGTAAATTTTGGGTATTTAAAAGGAACAGATTGGGCTGCAACTAGCGAAGTAGATAAAATAGATCCTACTAGAACGCGTGCTAACACAAATTACGATGGTATAAATGTGTATGGCGACGAAGTTTCTACAAACATTAGAGCGGCTTCTGGATCTGGATTAGTACCCGATGTTGTGGTAAGTAGAACAGGTTATAACGAACGCGATTTAACAAACTATAACGCAGAAAGCATCAAGGCAGATTGGGGAGTATATTACAGACCAATTGAGGATAGCAATTTAGAATTCTCTTATGTTGGTAAAGTAGGTACTGGTTCTACAATCTATCAAGGTACAAATCGATATAATATTAATGGTTTTTTCCAGCAACAACATAAATTAGAAGTTAAAAACGACAATTTTTTTGTAAGAGCTTATGAAGTAGCAGATAAGGCAGGAGATTCTTACGATATGGTTTTTACAGGAATTAATATTAACAGAGCTTGGAAAAGTGATACCCAATGGTTTCAAGAGTATATTAGGACTTACGCAGGTATAGAATTAGCTGGAAACCCAAATGGTTTTACAACGCAACAAAAGCATGATTTTTCTAGAAACGTGGCAGATGAAGTCTTCGACCTTGATGCAACAGGATCTCCAATTCTAGATGGTAGTGGAAATCCAATTGAATCTGATGGAGTCATACGTTTTACACCGGGTTCCGCTGGATATAATGCAGCGTTTAACAAAAGTATTAACGACCCAGATTTAAGAACTGGTTCTAAATTTCAAGATGCTTCAAAATACTTCCATAGTGATGCAAACTATAATTTTAGCCATTTAATAGATTTTGCCGAAATTCAAGTTGGCGGTTCTTACAGAAAATACACACTAAATTCTGGAGGTACTATTTATACAGATTTAAATGGCCCAATTGAGTATTCGGAATTTGGAATTTATTCTCAAGTCCAAAAAGATTTAGAAATTAATGAAGATCTGAAGCTGAAGCTAACAGCTTCTGGTCGTTATGATAAATCAGAATTATTTGATGGTTTCTTTTCACCTCGATTGTCTGCTGGTTTAACAGTAAACAGAGATCATAATGTTAGGGCCTCTGTACAAACTGGTTTTAGAAATCCTACTACTCAAGATTTATTTATTGGTTTAGATGCTGGTAGAGCAATTTTAGTAGGTTCTGCTGAAAGTAACCTTGATAGATATTCTAGAGATTACAATATAACTACAGCTGGTCAAAGTTTACCAGGCGTGCCTGCAACTGTTACTCAAACAGGCGCAGCAGCATACAATAATTCTTACTCTGCTACTTCTGTTCAAGCCTTTGCAGCTTCTGGAAATTTATCTGCTTTAACAGTAGCTAATCCAACAACTATTAAACCAGAAAAAGTTACATCTGTAGAAGTTGGTTATAGAGGTAAATTTGAAAGCTTAATCGTAGATTTTAGCACTTACTATAATAAATATGAAGACTTTATTTCTCAAGAAGTTGTAATAGCTCCTTTTTATGGAACAGCAAATAATGGCGGTTTAGCAGATGGCGGACTGTCTGCTCAAGCCATCGCCAATGGTGATTTTCAAACCTATAGCGCCTATACAAACTCTGATGCCGATGTAAAATCGTTTGGAGCTTCATTAGGATTATCCACTAAGGTTTTTAATGGTTTTGATTTAAGCGGAAGTTATACTTTTACCAAACAAGATTTCGATCAAGCTGCTAATCCAGATTTCCAAACAAATTTTAACACACCAGAACACAAGTTTAAGGCTTCTTTTGGACATACTGAAGTTGTTAAAAACCTTGGATTTAATGTGTCTTACAGATTTAGCGATGACTATTTTTGGGAGGCAACATTTGGTAATGGAATAGTGCCAGAATTTCATGTCGTAGATGCACAAGTAAATTATAAAATTACAAGTTTAAAATCTGTATTGAAAGTTGGTGCTACTAACCTTACAGGTAATGAGTACTTTACCGCATTTGGTACAGGATTTATAGGTTCTATGTATTATGCATCCTTAACAATTAATAACTTATAAAATGAAAACATTTAAAAATTTAAAATTTATAGGACTTATAGCATTATTTATAAGTTTTACAGCGTGTAATGATGAAGAGGATTTCGAACAATTCTTAGACCAACCACCAATGGAAGAGGCAATTTTCCCAGCATTAACTGCTGGATCTGCTAACTTTTCTAATTTTGTTGCCGTAGGAAATTCATTAACTTCTGGTTTTGCAGATAATGCTCTGTATAGTATTTCTCAGGAAAATTCTATGCCAAAAATTATGGCAAACTTATTTGCCAATGTTGGCGGTGGTAGTTTTACACAACCATTAATGAATGATAACACAGGTGGTTTACTGGCTGGTGGAACTCCTTTACCAGGATTTGGACCAAGATTAGTTTTTAATGGTGCTGGTCCAGTACCAATAACAAATTTAAATCCAGGAGCTATGACAACTACAGATATAGTTTTAAATAATCCTACAGGCCCTTTTAATAATATGGGCGTTCCCGGAGCAAAAAGTTTTCATTTATTGGCACCAGGCTATGGAAATTTTGCTGGATTATTTAGTAATCCACCATCAGCTAATCCTTACTTTGTAAGAATGGCCAGTTCTAGTGGCACCTCTGTGTTAGCAGATGCTATGGCGCAAGCTCCAACGTTCTTTTCTTTATGGATTGGTAATAATGATGTGTTAGGTTATGCCTTATCTGGAGGCGATGGTTCTAACCCAATAACTCCTACAGCCGGACCTCCAGGAGTAGGTTTTGATAATACTTACGCCGCACTAATTGCCACATTAACTTCTGGAGGAGCTCAAGGCGTTGTAGCCAACATTCCAGATGTAACTGCTATTCCTCACTTTACAACAGTTCCGCATAATCCAGTTCCATTAGATGCTGCTACGGCTGGCGCAGTAAATAATGCCTATGCACCTTACAACGGTGGATTGTTACAAGCTGAAACTTTTATGCTAATTACTGCTGAAGAAAGAGAAGCTAGAACAATCGCATTTACTGAATCTGAAACCAATGCAGTGGTTATTGAAGATGAAAGCTTAACGGATTTATCAGGTTTAGGTTTACCAAATTACAGACAAGCAACTGCTGCTGATTTATTAGTATTAACTTCTTCTTCATTTATTGGTACATTAGCAGTGCCAGGAAATCCCTTAACAGTTAATGGTGTAGCAATTCCCTTAGCAGATAAATGGGTATTAACACCAACTGAACAAGCTGATATTGCTACAGCAACTGCTAGTTTTAACGCAACAATAGAAGCTCAAGCTAGCGCTGCTGGTTTAGCATTTGTTGATGCAAATGCATTATTAAACCAACTTAAAAATGGTAATCTTCCATCAGGAGATTATGTACTAACATCAGCTTTAGTAAGTGGTGGTGCGTTTTCTTTAGACGGTGTTCATCCAACTTCTAGAGGTTATGCATTATTAGCTAACCAGTTTTTAAAAGCTATTGACGCTACTTATGGATCTAATTTTGAGGCTTCAGGAAGCTTAGTAGATATTGGAGATTATAACACAAACTACTCAGCAGGGTTACAATAAAAATTAACGATTAAGTTTTCAAATACGCCATCAAGCTGATGGCGTATTTTTTATGCTTAAAAAAGCTATAAAACAACTTTTATTTTAAATTAAATGGACTATCTTTGCACGCGAAAACCTTGGATGTTTTCAATTAATTAAGTCGCATAATAATAAACAGATAAGTAATGTCAAAAGTTACAGGTAAAGTTGCACAGATAGTAGGCCCAGTAATCGATGTAGAATTCGGAGCAGGCTCAGAACTTCCAAAAATTTACGATTCATTAGAAATTAATAGACCCGATGGCTCTATTTTAGTGCTAGAAGTACAATCTCACATTGGTGAGGATACAGTACGTACTATTGCAATGGACTCGTCTGATGGTTTAAGTAGAGGCACAGAAGTAAATGCTACTGGAGCTCCAATACAAATGCCTATTGGTGGAGATATTTACGGACGTTTGTTTAATGTTATTGGTGATGCTATAGACGGTTTAGGAAATTTACCTAAGGCTGGCAACGCAGGTTTACCAATTCATAGAAGCGCACCAAAGTTTGAAGATTTATCAACCTCTACTGAAGTTTTATATACAGGTATTAAAGTAATTGATTTAATCGAGCCGTATGCAAAAGGTGGTAAAATTGGATTATTTGGTGGTGCTGGAGTAGGTAAAACAGTATTAATTCAAGAATTAATTAACAATATTGCAAAAGGACATGGTGGATTGTCTGTATTTGCAGGAGTTGGAGAAAGAACACGTGAAGGAAACGATTTACTTCGTGAAATGTTAGAGTCAGGAATCATCAAGTATGGCGACGACTTTATGCATTCTATGGAAGAAGGCGGTTGGGATCTTGAAAAAGTGGATAAAGATATAATGAAAGAGTCGAAGGCTACTTTTGTATTTGGACAAATGAATGAGCCACCTGGAGCACGGGCACGAGTAGCCTTATCTGGTTTAACAATTGCTGAATATTTTAGAGATGGCGCTGGTGAAGGACAAGGAAAAGATGTATTATTCTTTGTAGATAATATCTTCCGTTTTACACAAGCTGGTTCTGAAGTATCTGCATTATTAGGTCGTATGCCATCTGCGGTAGGTTACCAACCAACATTAGCCACAGAAATGGGAGCAATGCAAGAACGAATTACGTCAACTAAAAGAGGGTCTATTACCTCTGTACAAGCCGTTTATGTACCTGCAGATGATTTAACAGATCCAGCACCAGCAACAACATTTGCTCACCTTGATGCCACAACGGTTTTATCTCGTAAAATTGCTGAGCTTGGTATTTATCCAGCAGTAGATCCTTTAGATTCTACATCTCGTATTCTCGCTGCAGATATTTTAGGCGATGAGCATTACGATTGTGCAACACGAGTAAAAGAGTTATTACAACGTTATAAAGAATTACAAGATATTATTGCCATATTAGGTATGGAAGAGTTATCTGAAGAAGATAAAATGGCTGTAAATAGAGCAAGACGTGTTCAACGTTTCTTATCTCAACCATTCCACGTAGCAGAGCAGTTTACAGGGCTTAAAGGTGTTTTAGTAGATATTAAAGAAACCATTAAAGGATTTAACATGATTATGGATGGTGAGTTAGATCACTTACCAGAAGCTGCTTTTAACCTTAAAGGTTCTATTGAAGAAGCTATTGAATCTGGAGAGAAAATGCTTGCTGAAGCGTAAAATTTAGTCTAAAGTAATCAGTCGGCAGTATGCAATGACTGAAAGCTGAAGACTACAAACCGAAGACTTAAAATATGTATTTAGAAATTGTATCACCAGAAGCTACCTTATTTAGTAGTGAAGTAGATGCTGTAATTGTACCAGGTATTAATGGTGAATTTCAGATGCTAAATAATCACGCCGCTATAGTGGCTGTTTTGGTAGAAGGCACTGTTAAGATAAACACGCATACACAAAACAATCTTGTTATTGAGGATTTACATGCGAATATTGTACCTCATGCAGACGACAATAAAGTATTAACAGTAAAAATCAATTCTGGTACATTAGAAATGAAAGATAATAAAGCTATTATTTTAGCAGATTAATTAGCCTATTGCACATATGAATGTATAAAAAACGCTTCAGAATGTCTGAAGCGTTTTTTTAATTAAAAATCAAACCTATAATTCATTTTAAAAGCAACTCCCCAATTTTGTCTTACTATGTCTTGATTGTAATTATCACTAACCACAAGGTAAACGTATGATAATGGTTTATATTCCCATTGTAACCTACTATTAATATTAAAGTTATCGCTTTGTGTATTATACTGTAGATAAGTTGTCCAGCTTAATCTATTATTAAAAAATATTTCGCCTGTAAAACGTGTAAGATGAAACGTTTCTTTCCCTAATACATTTAAGTCAATGGCATTCACATCATAATTTAATTGAAGGTTTGTAAAAGGCAACATTTGATAGTTTAAATATAATCCAGCTGAAGTTCGTTTCCCATTATAATAATTTCCTTTTTGTGCACTAACACGATATCTAAATTTTTGGTTATTAGCAGAATTATATCCTACTTTTAAAATTCCAAAATTATAGATATCTGGTTGAATTGCATTACCATTACCTAAAGGGTCGAAACCGTATTTAAGGTCTACGTAATCATACTCGTATACAAAGTATACTGCAGATAAGTTTTTAAAAAATATTGCAGAATTATAGAAATGAGATGATTGTGTTAAGCTTCCTTTTTCATCAAAATAATTATTGTTCCCATAATTAATTAAGCGAATAGAGTTTAGCAATTTAGATTCGTCGTAAAATTTTTCGTATTCAATACCAACTGTGGTTTGTGTATATCCTTCTCTTACAACAACATCATTAATAGCATCATAATTAGAAAGTCTAGGCGTAAATCCAACATCGGTAATAAAGTTCTTCCCAACTGTTTTTATTCCAGCATTCCAGCTTAATCCTCGTTTATTGTACCAAACGCCTAAATTATAAAAACTGTTGTCGCCAGAAACAGCATCACTAAAACTCTTCCCATAATTGGCTAAACCAATCCATTTATTGTTATCAGATTTATAATTTAAGTTCAATCCTGTAACACGATTATAATCATCTACAAATTTAAATGCATCGGTTTCTTGCCTATTAATAAAATAGCCTGTAGTAGAGAAGTTTTTTGAGATTTGCTGCTCTACAACCAAAGCGCTAAAATTTTGAGAAGCTACTTCTCCTTCATTATCTGTTTGTACATTTAAAACACCTATTCGCGTTTTAGCTGAAACATTTCCAGACAGTTTTAATCCAAATTGAATGTCGCTATTTGCACCAACACGCCTAGAATAAAAAGGATTAACGCCATCTACTCCTAAGTTTGAAAATAAATCAGAATTTTCTAAAAAGAAATTTCTACGCTCTGGAAAAAATATAGAAAAACGACTTAAATTAGTAACCTGTTGATCGACATCAATCTGTGAAAAATCTGGATTAATTGTCGCATCTAATTTCAAAGAAGATGTTAAGCTATACTGTGCGTCTAAACTTGGTTTAAAGGTCGTTTCATCTGTATTATTTACAACATCTTCTTGATAGTTTGTAGTTACAGATGGTGTTACTGTAAAACGTGAATTTGTAATTTTGGGCAAATTTTCAACACTAAATTTTTCTGTAAAACGCAAATCAAACAAACGGTAATTACGCTTTACATCTTTTAAGATAGTCCACGAATTAATTTTAATATCCCTCACATAAAACTGAACTCCAAATGTTGGATTATTCGCATTATAATTCAATGCTTTTAACGGAATAGCTATTTCATATTGTTTCTGTTTACCATTTAAAAAAGCTTTTGCTTTCCATATGGTATTCCAACTAGTACTAAAATCGAATCCATCATTTTTTCGCTCAACTATACCATCAATTTGTGTGCTATAACTATTTACAGAAAAATAATAGGCATTTTGTTCTTGATTTTGAGTGTCTAAAACCATTGCAAATCCATCACTTAACCCAATAGGTACATTTCGTTTTAAAGTATTTACTTGTGTTTTTGTCGTAGTATCATTATAGATTAAGCTAACGTATAGGTATTCTCCATTATGAAATAGTTTTACAGCTGTTTGGTTTTCGGCCAAACCTACATCTGTTGGTGCATAATTGTAAAAACCTGTATATTCTGTTAATTGTTCCCACACAGTCTCTGTAAACTCTCCATCTACTTCTATTTTGGTGTCTATGTATTTAATAGATGATTCTTGAGCAGAAACACTAAGTATGCCAACTAACAGTAATAAAAGAAGTAGATTCTTCATATTATTCTTTGTCAGCATTAACTACTCTAGTTGCCGTTTTACTAATTATTTTCCAACTGTTTTCAAACTTCTTTAATAAAAACAAATCAATATAAACCCATTTTCTTTCAGGACCTGCAATTTCTACCTTAGCAGTTGCTATATCTTTTACAACTTCGATTGCTAATACTTTTGCATCACGTCCATTAAATTTACCTTTCTCTGCGTTCTTAAAAAAAGCAACATATTCTTTAGGTGTATACAGCTTAAAACCTTCTTTTCCTGTTAAGTATAAAGTCGCATTTTCTGTAAAAGCACTTAATAATAGTTCTGCTTTGTTATAAGAGCTTCCTTCCATATAATTTTGAAGTGTTTTTTCAACACTAGCACATTCAGATTGTGCGCTTAAAAGTTGAAATGCGATAAGTGTTGTAAATAATACAATATAATTTTTCATGATGATTGATTTTATTGTTGTTGATTTTTATGAATTTCAATCGCCTTTTCGGCTACCATATTGGTTGACAATGAATTTTGTCCTGTAACCAGTCTACCATCTACTTCCATATGCGGTGTTAATATTTTAGCATGCTTAAAATTTGCGCCTCTTTTCACCAATTCGTTTTCAATAATAAAGGGATAGTATTGGTAATGCTTTAGTTCTTTACTTTCGTGAGAATCTGGAACACCATTTACGTTTTTTCCTGCTACTAGGTACTTCCCGTCTTTAGTTTTTTAGTTTATAATTCCAGATGTGCCATGACAAACCACAGTAACAATACCATTGCTTTCTTCGTAAACTGCCATCACTATATCTTGTATTTCTTTATTTTTTGGAATATCAAAAATCAGGACTGCTTCCTCCGGTATAATGAATAATTTTGTAGTCTAATGCATTTACTTCGGAAGGTTTTAAGGTGTTCTTCAACTTCGCCATAAACTCAAAATCATACAAATAAGTGCGTTGCAAATCGTTTGACGTATTAATATAAGATAATGGAATACTTCCGCCTTTAGGACTAAGCACATCTACTTGGTAGCCAGCCTCTGTAAACGGTTTATATGCTAAAACTATTTCACCAAAACTGTTGCCAGCTGCCATTTTAGAATCTGCATGAAATAATTGATTTGATGCAATGATTAATATTTTATCTCTTTTAGCCTTTGAAGAATTGCATCCTGAAATAAGAAAAGTTAATACTAATATGAATATAATTTTTTTCATTTTTATTTTGTTTACTTATTGCTTAATTCCAAAACCCCAAGTTATGCTAGTGATTTTCCATTTGCCATCAGCTTTATGAAGTATCATTAATTTATATTCAGGAAGTTTAGATTGAAATTGATCTAATCGAAGTCGAGCCAAGGCAAGCTTGTCGTAAATCTCAATACTCAACAGCTCTTCTTTATAATTTGGATCTGCATTATCCGAATCTAATCGAAAAACACTTTCTGCATATTTTCCGTCTTTGTTAACATATCTGTAAGCACCTTTTGGGTGCATAGACAATTTTTTATGTTTAATACTTCCAGTATGATCGCCTATATAGAAATTTTTGATGGTACTAATAATAGCTTGACGATCTGAAAAATCTATTTTAACAATTTGTTCTTCAGAGCTTATTTCTGATTCCTGAGCAAAAGCTGTTATAGAAACAAGACTTAATAGTAAGACGAAAATTAAATTTTTCATGTTTTAATGGTTTTTAGTTTGATTCAAAAATAGGATTAAAGATAATAGGTTAAAAAACAATAGACCAATACTATGTTTTAGCAAACGGAAAGTGCCTTTTAATTGTATTTTATCTCTGTCTACCAAAAACCCCTATACAACATCATAAGTATCTGTTTTGGCAACTTTTAAATAATACTAAACTGTATAATTGTATTTTAGCAAGTCTATATGACTACCATAAAAAGCAAATGCAATATTTTTAGTGCTTCATTTTTAAAACATGTATTGTTTTGGGTGTGTGTATTCTTGTACTTTATGTTCACTTCTGATATCACTTTTTATGAAGCAGGATACTTGCAATTATTTCATTCTACGTGTAAGATTGTAATTCCGCAAATAATCACTGCTTACGTTTGTTTATTTGTATTAGTGCCAAGGTTTTTAAACACAAAAAAAATAGCATTGTTTTTGGTGTGGTTGGTTATTCTATTAATTGTAATGTTTGTACTTTATCAAGCGCTGCACATGTATCTTTATGAACCAAAATATTATCAATACTATAGTGATAATTCAAAAGAATATGCCGAACGCACATTTTGGGAGAGAATTACAAACCTCTCTGTATTATTTAGTAAAGCGATCAAGTTTTTAACACCAACAGCTTTGTTGTTAATGGCTGGTTTTTATAAAAATCAACAGAAATATCTGAAGCTTAACGAACAGAAAAAAACAGCAGAACTTACTGCTTTAAAACATCAATTAAATCCACATTTTTTATTTAACACCTTGAATAATTTGTACGCATTAGCATTAAAAAAGGCAGATGAAACTCCTGAGGTAATTGAAAAATTATCAGACATTTTAGATTACATGTTGTACAGATGTAATGACACCTTTGTATCGCTTCAAAAAGAGGTTGAGCTTATTGAAAACTATCTTTCATTAGAAAAAGTTAGATACGGAAAACGTGTTCAAATTATGTTTGAAAAAAACATAAATCAAGATGTGAAAATTGCGCCTTTGTTATTATTAACTTTTATTGAAAATGCATTTAAACATGGTGTAAGCCAGGAATTAAAAGAAGCGTTTATTACAATAAAGATTAATCATGAAGGTGATCAAATTATTTTTAAAATAGAAAATTCAAAACCTAAAGCTAGTGTAGAACATAATACAGAACATCGTATTGGATTAAAAAACATAAAAAAACAACTAGAGTTGTTATATGCAAACAATTATTTTTTAGATATTGAAAATACTAAAGATTCTTATACAGTAACTTTAAAATTGCTAGCAAAATAATGATTTACAAATGTTTAATTATTGATGATGAAGAATTGGCTAGAGGGCTAATAGAAACGCATTTAAAACAATTAAATGGTTTTGAGTTGGTGGCTTCTTGTGCTAGCGCTATTGAAGCTAGTAATATTTTGCAAGAACAACCTGTAGACTTACTTTTTTTAGATATTGAAATGCCTGTATTAAAAGGAACAGAGTTTTTTAAAAACCTGCTTCAAAAACCTAAGGTTATTTTTACTACTGCCTATCGTGACTATGCTTTAGATGGTTTTGAATTGAATGCTGTTGATTATTTATTAAAACCTATAACCTTTTCTAGATTTTTTAAAGCTATTGGGAAGTTTAAAGAACAAAGTTCTATCGTTTTAGACGAAACACAATCTAATTTACCAACTACAAAAGACGACTTTATTTTTGTGTCTAAAAACCGTAAAAAAGTAAAAGTGGTTTTTAATGAAATATTATATATAGAAAGTTTGAAAGATTATATCAAAATTCATTTAATTAATGAATCTCATACTGTGAAATTTAGTATTTCTGCTTTTGAAAAAGAATTAGATGCGCGATTTATTCGAATTCATCGTTCTTATATTGTGAATAAAAATAAGATTACTGCGTACACAAAAAATGATATTGAAATTGGTAAGGCTGAAATTCCTATTGGAGATAATTATAGAGAAAATATTTCTGGTAACTTAAATTAAAAAAAACTACACCTTTTTAATCACATTAGTAACAATACCCCAAATTAAAAAATTATTGTCTTCTGTAATATTAATAATTGGATAATTTGGGTTTTCTGGTTGTAGCCAAACCTCATCTTTAGTGACTCTTAATCGCTTTACCGTAAATTCGCCATCAAGAAAGCAAACCGCTATTTTATTGTTTTCTGGCTCTAGACTACGGTCTATTACCAACAAATCATTATCATCTAATCCTGCACCAATCATGGATTGTCCACTTACTCTAGCATAGAAAGTGGCTTCCTTATTTCTTACCAATTCTTCGTCTAAAGACAAACGTTGTTCTTTAAAATCTTCTGCTGGAGATGGAAATCCTGCTGAGATGCCTGTATCGAAAAACTGACCTGCAACGCCATCTATTGTTTCTGGTGTGAAAAAAGTTAAACTTCCTTGTGTATGCGCTATCATAAAAAATTCATTATTTATTTCTGTATTATGCTTATTTGTTTTAGTCTAATTAGAAATCGTTGCTTTTTATTCTGTTCTAAATTTAATACTTTTATTAAGATTCTTCCCTATACTTTTAGCGACATTTACTTCGCAACTAAAAAATCTACAAAATTTGTAGTGCATTTTCACGATAAACATTCTTGGCGCATGTTTTATGGACATTTTAAAATACGTGTTCGAATTTGATTTGTGTAGGCGTCCAAATCGTAATTATCAAAACCTTAAATTGCAAAAAAGACTCGTCTATACTATAAACCTCTACTTCTGGCGTAAACTGTTTTAAATCATTTTTTACGCGAGAACTCACGTCTCCATATAATCCATAGTTAAAGGTTAGCACATGTATGCCATTATCCTTACAGAAGGATTTCCACTTTAAAATAGGAGCTCCCATTGGCAAGTTTAAATCTTTAGTTTCGTCAATTTATAAAATACCACAACCGTAATTATTACTTAAAATAGTATCTGGTTTACTTGTAGAATAGGACTAAAACTCATGAACAACGGATAAATTTTATTACAATTTTCAAGTGTACACAAGGACCGTTGAGCTACAGGAGACGGGATTTATGTTTTAAGCCATTTAACACGCATTAATTACAACTTATTACCACCTACAAAACGGAGTTTTGCTTAACTGCGAATTGTAATACTTAGGATTCCCTGTAACTTCTTGTCCTAACCAGTTCGGTTTTTTAAAGTGTTCTGTTTCTGTACCTAATTCTACTTCAGCCACAACTAATCCTTTATTATCTCCAAAAAACGTATCGACTTCAAAGGTGTGTGTACCCACTGTAACTTCATATCGCATTTTATCGATTATGCCTTTTTTACAGAGCTTTAAAAGTAATTCTGCCTCTGTTTTAGAAATTTCTTTTTCCCACTCAATACGAGATAACCCGTTTTTAGAAGATTGTCCTTTTATAGTTAAAAAACCTATATCTCCCTTAATTCTAACGCGAACAGTTCGTTTTTTATCTGTACTTAAGAAGCCCTGTACGATTCTTGTTTGCTTAAAAGCATCTCTTTTATAAGCAGTGGAGTTTACTAAAAATTTACGTTCTATTTCTATCATGTTTACTTTTCGCGAAAGCGGAAATCTATTTAAATTCTCGATACATTTTCATTTAAAAAAATGAAAACACTCGAACTAACGTTATTAATAATGTCTAAATTTACAGTATGCTAGACAATTTACCAATAAGAAAGATAATTCATGTAGATATGGATGCGTTTTACGCTTCTGTAGAACAGATGGATAATCCAGAACTTATAGGCAAACCTTTGGCTGTTGGCGGAAGTGGCACGCGAGGCGTTGTTAGCGCTGCCAGTTACGAGGCGCGAAAATTTGGAGTACGCAGCGCTATTAGTGGTGTAAAAGCAAGGCGCTTATGTCCTGAATTAATATTTGTAAGACCACGATTTGAGCGATACAAAGAAATCTCAAATAAAATTAGAGCTATTTTTTTAGACTATACTCATTTGGTAGAACCTTTATCTCTAGATGAAGCTTATTTAGATGTTACCGAAAACAAAAAAGGAAATCCTAGCGCTTCACTTATTGCACAAGACATAAGAATGCGTATTTTTAATGAGGTTGGGATTACAGCCTCTGCAGGTATTTCTATAAATAAGTTTGTGGCAAAAATTGCTAGCGATTATAATAAACCTAATGGACAAAAAACGGTCAACCCGGAGGAAGTATTAGACTTTTTAGAACAGCTGGATATTCGAAAATTTTATGGTATTGGTAAGGTTACCGCGGAAAAAATGTATCAAATAGGGATTTATACTGGAAGCGATTTAAAGTCTAAAACTTTAGAATTCCTGAAGGACAATTTTGGAAAATCTGGTAAGTACTATTATTACGCTGTTAGAGGTTTACAAAATAGTGAGGTTAAACCCAATCGTATAAGAAAAAGCTTAGCTGCCGAACGTACTTTTAATAAAAACCTCTCGTCTGAAGTTTTCATGCTAGAAAAACTAGAACATATTGCAGCAGAGGTTTCTAAACGATTAAACAACAGTAAGGTAGCTGGAAAAACAGTGACTTTAAAAATAAAATATAGCGATTTTACGCTGCAAACACGAAGTAAAACCTTGCCTTATTTTATTAGTGATAAAAGTGTGGTTTTAGAAACTGCAAGAACCTTACTGTACCAAGAAAAACTAAATAATTCTGTTAGACTTTTAGGCATTTCGCTTTCTAATTTAAATACCGAAAAAAAAACTAAAAAAGTAAAACAACAAAGTGTTAGTGTACAGCTAAAAATTAATTTTTAGCGTACTCTAAAATATCACTTGGCTGGCAATCTAAGGCTTTACAAATGGCCGCCAGTGTAGAAAATCTTACAGCTTTTGCTTTACCTGATTTTAGTATCGATAGGTTTGCGGTTGTGATACCTATAATTTCTGCCAGTTCTTTGCTCTTCATTTGGCGCTTGGCAAGCATAATATCAAGGTTTACAATAATCGGCATAAATTATATAGTTAAATTATTTTCTTGCTGAAGTGCATTTCCATTATTTATAAAATCTGTAATAATTAATAATCCAAACCCAATTAATAGTATAAATACATCTTGGCTCAATCTTTCAAAAAAAATAAATTCACCTTTAGAATAAATAAGAAGCGTAGTATCCCAGAACAAACTTAAACCACCAAAAATTAAAAATAGTTTTCCTGCCAGTTTAAATTTACTAGAACTGCTTTGATTAAAAAAACCATTTTTAATTGTAGCAAATAATCCCTTTTGAATAAAAAACAAAGCGATAAATGAAAATATGGATATTGTCATTCCAACAAATTGGGTGTAACGTCCAAAAATTAATTGATGGTAAATCTCCTCGCCAAAATTCATAAATCCAGGTGGGCAGAAAGTAAGGTATAGGTTTGTTAAAAAACTAATAATATAAATCAATATCAAACCGATAATAAACCAATAGAGTATTTTTATTTTTTTCATAATTGTATAAATATTATTGTTTAACGATAACAAATATACATAAATTATTGATAAACAATAATTTTTAAAAAAAAAGATGAAATTATTATTTGCAGAAGACAGGTTTTTTTAACCTCTGAGGTCTTTGTATCTTTGATTTATGCTTCCTGGAAAACTTCAAAATAAATTAAACACTCGTAAAGCTGAAAACGCTCTACGTAATTTAGAAGCACAAAAGAATTTAATAGATTTCTCGTCTAACGACTATTTAGGGTTTTCTAAAAATGAAAGTATTTTTAATGCAGCACACCATTATCTTAAGGAAAACAATCTGACCTTTAATGGAGCTACAGGTGCTCGCCTACTTTCTGGCAACCATATTTTATATAATAGTTTAGAAAAACAACTTTGCGAGTATTACAATTGCGAAGCAGCTCTAATTTTTAATTCTGGTTACACCACAAATTTAGGTTTCTTTTCATCTGTACCGCAAAAAGATGATATTATTTTTTATGACGCCTTTATTCATGCTTCCATTAGAGATGGCATAAAAATGAGCAACGCAAAAGCTTATAAATTTAAGCATAATAACTTAGAAGATTTAAAAAATTTATTATTTCGCCATTCTGAACTTGTTTCAAAATCTCAACATGAAGTTTACATTGTCACAGAGTCTGTTTTTTCAATGGATGGAGACACACCAGATCTAGAAGCATTATCAAAAATTAGTAAAAAAAACAAAGCAAATCTTGTAATAGACGAGGCACATGCCATTGGTGTTCTTGGCGAAAGAGGTTTAGGGCTAACAGAGAAAATAGATACATTTGCTAGAATAATAACCTTTGGCAAAGCCTTAGGTTGCCACGGCGCTGCAATTTTGTCTAGCAACAATTTAAAACAGTACTTAATAAATTTTGCACGTCCTCTAATTTACACAACAGCTTTACCGCCACACAGTTTAGCCACTATTAAATATGCTTATAATAACCTTGACAGTCAAAATCAAAATGAGGCATCTGAAATAAAAAAGTTGCATCAAAATATTGCATTTTTTAAATCTAAAATTAAAAGGCTAAAGCTAGATCATGCATTCATTAAAAGTAATTCTGCCATACATTGTTGTATTATTTCGGGTAATATTAAAGTGAAAGCAGTTGCAAATTACCTACAGAAAAATAATTTTAATGTTAAGCCTATTTTATCTCCAACAGTAAAAAAAGGACACGAACGTTTACGGTTTTGCATCCATTCTTATAATACTAAAGCCGAAATCTCTCAAGTTCTAAAGTTACTCACTACATTTGTGTAAAATGATTTCATTTTATGATAGACAATTATGTAATATTAGCATCATTCAGCTTTTCAACAGAAGCACAAATAATAAAAACAAAGTTGGAAGCAGAAGGTATTCGTGTTAGGCTGTTCGATGAAAAAACAATCGATTATTCTGGTCAAGCTATTGCTGGTTTTAAAGTGTTAGTTAATAATGATGATATAAAAGAAGCTATAAAAATTTACAACAGGATTAGAGTCTATAAAACAGATAACAACGGAAACGCTATTGTTTGTACTAACTGTAAATCAACCAAAATATTAATTGCAGAACCAATGCGAAAAAATATATTTTATATGTTATTTCCATTTTTTGAAAAAACACGATACCGCTGTAATGTTTGTAATACCCATTTTTAAATGAACACCTATTTTATAACAGGAATCTCAACTGAAGTTGGCAAAACAGTAGCCTCAGGAATAATTACAGAAGCTCTAAAAGCAGATTATTGGAAACCAATACAAGCAGGAGAACTTGATTATTGTGACACTAAAAAAGTAAAAAAATTAGTATCCAATAAAAAAACGCAATTTTACGATAACGCCTACGCATTAAAAACTCCTATGAGTCCGCACGCAGCAGCAGAAATAGAGAACATAGCAATAGATATTAAAAAAATAAAAGCCCCAATTACTAAAAACAATTTGGTCATTGAAGGCGCTGGAGGTTTATTAGTACCTTTAAATACTAAAGAGACCATACTCGATATTATTAAACCAGATTACAAAGTAATTGTAGTTTCTAGACATTATTTAGGAAGCATAAACCACACGCTTTTAACCGTCAAGGTATTAAAAGAAAAAGGTTTTAATGTCGCCATAATTTTTAGCGGTAAAGAAGATAAAACCACTGAGGAAATAATAAAAAAAATGACCAATGTGCCTATAATTGGTAGAATAGAAGAAGAACCCTATTTTGATAAAAACGTGATTTTAGAATATGCAGAAACATTTAGAGCTGGATTAAATAAATTATAATATAACGCTAAAACGAACTTCCTTTAGCATAACAAAAATTGATTATTACCGACAATTATCTTGAGTACAATCTAAAAAGGAAAAAAATATGAGTATCCAAGAACGCGATAAAAAACACATCTGGCATCCATTAACCCAACACCAAACACATCCAGATGCCACGGCCATTATAAAAGCCAAAGACTGTGTGTTGTACGACGAGAATGGTAAAGAGTATATAGATGCCATTGCTTCTTGGTACTCCAGTATGTATGGGCATTGTAATACTTATATTACAAAACGTGTTTACACTCAAATGCAGCAATTAGACCATATCGTTTTTGCAGGATTTACACATGAACCAGCTGTAAAACTCTCTGAAGAACTCATTAAAATTCTTCCCAACAATCAAGAAAAAATATTTTTTGGCGATAATGGCTCTACGAGCGTAGAAATTGGTATTAAAATGGCACTACAATATCATTTTAATAAGGGCGATAAGCGCAACACCTTAATTGCTTTCGAAAACGGTTTTCATGGTGATACTTTTGGTGCCATGAGTGTATCTGGATTATCGGTATACAACGGGCCTTTTAAGGATTTCTTTATTGATGTAAAGCGAATTCCTACACCAAACGGAGACAATAACAACACTATTTTAGCAAAACTAAAATCCATAATAGCCAACAATAAAGTTGCAGGCTTTATTTATGAACCCTTAGTGCAAGGTGCGGCAGGAATGAAAATACACGATGCCAATGGCCTAAACCTCATTTTACAACTTTGTAAGACAAATAATATTATTACTATTGCAGACGAAGTTATGACTGGCTTTGGCAAAACTGGCAGTTTTTTTGCATCAGATTTTATGGACACCAAACCAGATGTTATCTGCATGAGTAAAGCGCTAACGGCTGGATTAATGCCTATGTCTGTTACCGCGTGTACACAAGATATATACAATGGCTTTTTAAGCAATGCTATGGATAAAGGATTGTTTCATTGCCATACCTATTCTGCTAACCCAATAGCCTGCACTGCAGCTTTAGCTGGTTTAACGTTATTACAATCGCAAGAAATTCAAGACAATATTAAACGTATTATTGCTAAACACAACACTTTTGGAGCACATATAATAACAAATAAAAAAGTGAAATCCATTCGGCAAAAAGGCATTATCTTCGCACTGGATTTAAATGTAGAAATGGAGCGCTATGGCGATTTGCGCTACAAGCTTTTTACTTTTTTTATGGAAAATGGCGTGTTTTTAAGACCACTTGGTAAAACCATTTATATTCAAGCTCCTTATACTATTTCAAATGCCCAATTAAATAAAATATATCGAGTTATTGAGGCTGGTTTAAAAATGGTGTAGACATTAATTTGTGTCCTTTTCACTATCATATTCTTCATTTTCACCATTATCTAGAAGTTGTTGATTTTTATCGAGGTAAATTACTTCATTTTCACCATCTATTTTAACATATAGTGAGTTGTAGGACCACTCATTATTAATTTTTTCGGCTTCAACAATAATCTGTCCTTCATCATTTGGACCTTTTATTGGTATGGTTAAACTAGCATTTGTAGTTCCATTAATATATTTATAATTAGTTTTGCCCATACCATTAGTTTTAATTGGTTCTCCTAAAAGCATAATAACCTTTTTGTTTTCTAATGCCGTAGTATACGCATGACTATAAGGTTGAGATTCTTTTATAGTGTGAGATAGTTTATAAAACGCACCCACACCAACTAGTACCACAACAATTATTATTAATAAACATCCACCGCCTAATAGCCATCCCCAATACCTACTAAACCAACTTTTTTGTTTAAGTTCATTCATATTAATCCTTTACTTTTTAATTAATATTAATATAAAAATTCATTTTTAAATTTTTGTTACAATGGGTAATAAATATAAAACTAATAGGAGTTAAAAACAAGATAACTTATTTTTGCTTCAAAATAAAATTTAGTGCTAAAACCAATCTCGATAACTGCAATTGCGTCAATTTCTGCTCTCGGAAAAACGAGTGATGAGGTATGGAAAAATTATAAAAATAAAGCACATTGTATAATTGAACAAAATGATCATTTAGTCGCTGCTTTAAGTGATACATCGCAAACCGAAATTTTAAAGTTAAGAGTTTCAGATTCAAAATACAAAGCATTAGATGATTCTGTTTTATTCGGTATCTATTCCGCCAGAACAGCAACAGAAAAGGCAGGTTGGAATGGTACAGATAACTTCGGTATTAATATTGGATCGTCTCGAGGAGCAACTGGTTTGTTTGAAGCTTATCACAAAGATTTTTTAAACCGAAATAAAACCGAGACGCTGAGCTCTCCAACAACAACTTTAGGAAACATCTCGTCTTGGATTGCGCACGATTTACAAACCAAAGGTCCAGAAATATCACATTCAATTACGTGTTCTACTGCTTTACATGCTATGCTAAATGGAGTAGCTTGGTTGCAATCTGGATTGTGTAACAAATTTTTAGTTGGTGGTAGCGAAGCGCCTTTAACACCTTTTACTATTGCACAAATGCAAGCTTTAAAAATTTATGCTAAACAAAAAAATACGTTTCCTTGTCGTGCTTTAGATTTAGAAAAAACTAAAAACACAATGTTGTTAGGAGAAGGTGCTGCAATGGCATGTTTAGAGTTCGGTAATACTGTAAACGCCTTGGCAACCATAAAAGGTGTGGGATATGCCACTGAAGTTTTAGAACACAACGCATCACTCTCTACAGATGCTAACTGTTTTCAAGAGTCTATGCGTATGGCTTTAGGAACTTTAAATCCGGAGGAAATAGATGTAATTGTAACCCATACGCCAGGAACTATTAAAGGAGACAAGGCTGAAAGCAATGCCATACACAAAATATTTTGTAACAATATACCTGCTTTAACCACAAATAAATGGAAAGTAGGACATACTTTGGGTGCATCAGGGATGTTAAGTATTGAAATGGCAGTTTTAATGCTTGAGAAGCGGGAATTTATTGCGGTACCTTACCTTAATACAATACAGCCCAAAAAACTTAAAAATATTATTGTTAATGCTGTTGGATTTGGTGGGAATGCTGTGAGTATATTATTATCAAAATAGTTATATTTACAACTAATCCTATTTTATGAAACCTTTTTTTAAAATACTTTGCATTTCATTTCTTTTAATTTCAGCGTGTAATACTGCGCAACAAGATCCTACTATTTTCGAAAAATTTGAATCTAAATTTTACGAAATTGACGGTTATAATATAAATGTAGAGACCAAAGGCTCTGGAGATCCTATATTCTTTCTGCCAGGAGGTCCAGGAAACTCACACGACTATATGCAGGGTAATTTTGGACACTATTACAAAACTAATACAGTTGTCTTCTTCGATTGGCTTGGACGTGGAAAAAGTGATAATGCAAAAAATGCAAGCGAATATTCTGTAGAAAATGACGTAGCGTTAATTGAAAAACTAAGAATTATTTTAAAATTTAAAAAAATCTCTTTAGTCGGCCATTCTTATGGAACAGTGCCTGCCCAAGCTTATGCCATAAAGTATAAAGATAATGTTAATAAAATGGTGCTAATTAATGGATTTCATAGCGGTGCCATGTGGCAAGCCAATTGTGATAGCTATAATCATTACGCTAAAACACACTTTCCAGAAAAATGGAAAAAAGTAGATTCGCTTCGTGCCTTAGGTTACGTGTCTAGCGATTTAGAATTTTCTAAAGTCTATGGTAGTTTTCCAACAAAATATATTTATTACCATAACACAAAATTAAAACAAAATGCGCCCAAAAAAGACTATAGAGGATGGGCAAACGATGTATATGTTGGAATTATTGGAAGAGATGGTGATTTTGATGTTTCTGGTAGTATGATAAAGCAAGACTACAGAAAAGAATTAAAAAATATAAAAGCTAAAACTTTAGTTGTTGCTGGCCGTTACGATGGTGTTTCTACTCCAGAATTTGCAGTTCAATATAAAACATTTATGCCACAAGCACAATTTGAAATGTTCGAAAATAGTGGGCATAATCCCTATTTAGAAGAACCAGAAAAATTTTATAAGTTATTTGATGCCTTTATAAATTAGAAAAAAACTACTTTTGGAATACCAAACAGACACGATTTTATGAGCGAGATTAAACACGACTGGACACCAAAACAAATTCTAGACATTTACAACAAACCATTAATGGAGTTGCTTTACGAGGCTGCAACAGTACATCGTTTGCATCATGATCCAAATACGGTTCAAGTAAGCACATTACTATCTATAAAAACTGGTGGTTGTCCTGAGGATTGTGGCTACTGCCCTCAAGCCGCAAGATATCATACAGCTATTGAAGGTAATGATTTAATGTCTGTTCAACAAGTTAAAGCGCAAGCCTTACGGGCAAAATCTTCTGGAAGTTCTCGTGTTTGTATGGGAGCAGCGTGGCGAAATGTTAAAGATGGTGAAGAATTTGATCAAGTTTTAGAAATGGTTCGTACCATAAACAAACTCGATATGGAAGTGTGCTGTACTTTAGGTATGATTACCGAGAACCAGGCACAGCGTCTTGCCGAAGCTGGTTTATACGCTTACAATCATAATTTAGATTCGTCTGAAGAATACTATAAAGAAGTTATTTCTACTCGCGGTTACAAAGACCGATTAAAAACTATCGACAATGTTCGTAAAACCAATGTAACGGTTTGCTCAGGTGGAATTATTGGAATGGGAGAGGCTATTGAAGATAGAGCGGGAATGTTAGTGGCTTTAGCAACGTTAAATCCACAGCCAGAATCTGTACCTATTAATGCATTAGTAGCTGTCCAAGGCACACCATTGGCAGAAGAAAAACCAGTCTCTATTTGGGATATGATAAGGATGGTGGCAACCACTAGAATTGTAATGCCTGAAACCCAAGTGCGTTTAAGCGCAGGAAGAACAGAAATGAGTCGTGAAGGTCAAGCCATGTGTTTTTTTGCTGGTGCAAATTCTATTTTTGCTGGTGACAAGCTTTTAACCACACCAAATCCAGATGTAGACGAGGATATGAAAATGTTTAAAATGTTAGGTTTAAATCCGCAAAAACCATTTATTAAAAAAATGCAACCTGAAACCGTTGAAGCGTTAAATTCTAAATATGAGGCCTTAGGCGAAAAACCAAAATGGACAAGACCAGAGCATACTATAGAGCGAAATGAAGAGGCAAAACAAAAAGCTAAACTCTCGAAATAGTTAAAGTTTTCCTATAAGGTTTTAAACTCAGAATCGTTTTATTAACTTCAAGTTTTAAACTCAATATGTATTGAAACTAAATCTCCAACATATTCCTCGTATAGAAAAAATTACCAAGGAGGACTTTATTAAGCATTACTTTAAGCCACAAAAACCTGTAGTTATTGAACGTTTTATTGAGGATTGGCCAGCCTTTAAAAAATGGGATTTAAATTATATTAAGGCTAGTGCAGGAAACAAAACTGTCCCACTTTACGATGACAGACCTGTAGATTTTAAAGACGGCTTTAACGAGCCTCACGCCACAATGAAGATGAGTGAATATATAGATTTACTTAAGCGCGAACCTACCAAATTTAGAATTTTTCTTTGGAATATTTTAAAAGAAGTACCGCAACTACAACAAGATTTTAAATTTCCAGATTTTGGATTACGATTAATGAAAGGTCTGCCAATGCTTTTTTTTGGTGGTACAGATTCCCATACTTTTATGCATTATGATATTGATTTAGCTAATATTTTTCATTTCCATTTTGAGGGTAAAAAGCAAGTTATTTTATTCGACCAAAAACAGAATAGGCATTTGTATAAAATACCACACTCCCTAATTGTTAGAGAAGATATCGATTTTTCTAATCCAGATTTAAAAAAATGGCCAGCTTTAAAAAACGCTAAGGGTTGGGAATGCGAACTCAATCATGGCGAGGTTTTATACATGCCAGAAGGTTACTGGCATTATATGCGCTACATTACTCCAGGATTTTCTATGAGTTTGCGAGCAATTGCAAGACATCCAAAAAACTTAGGAAAAGCTATTTATAATATAATTGTAATGCGTAATTTTGACAACTTAATGCGCCGTCTTAAAGGTCAAAAATGGATTGACTGGAAAAATAGTCAGGCAATAATAAATACTAAATATATTAAAAAATGAAAAAAGTACTATTTGTATTAGCAATATTAAGCGTCTCGCTAATAAACGCTCAAGTTTTTGAAGGAAAAGGAGATCAAAAATTACAAATTGGAGCAAACATACAAGACCTTGCTTCTGGTATTAATGTGAGTTACGATTATGGTATTGGAGAAAACATTTCGATTGGTATATCCTCTACTTACGCCTTAGGTGTTAAAGATAATGATGTTCTAGATGCAGATTTTGTAGACCGTTTTGATATAAAAGCGCGCTTTAATGCTAATTTAGGTAACGTTATTAATATTGATGAAAATTTTGATGTGTATCCAGGTTTAAGTTTAAGCACTAAAAATTTTGGAGGTCATTTAGGATTTCGTTATTTATTTACTGAAGGTTTTGGAGTGTATTCAGAATTTAATACACCATTAGCAAAATATAAAGAAATACAAGTAGGACCTGAAAATATTCACAATCAGTTTACTGTAAGTTTTGGAGCGGTGTTTAATTTATAGTACTAATTTATATTTTAAAAAGAGCCTTTTAGATTTTATTTCTAAAAGGCTTTTTAACTATTTCACTAACTCATTTACTTTAGCATACACCAGATGCGACTCCCACCCTCTGTATATTAAATAGGTTGTAAGTTTCTTTTTTTTTCTCATGGTATTGGTTTCTAATAACCTACCAAACTTATTTTCGGCCAAAGCATTAAAAACTTCTAAATACTCTTCTTCATCTATTTCACCAAGTGCTGCCAGGATATTAGTTTTAGATATGTCTCTTTTCTTTAACTCTAATGTAATACGATAACGTCCCCATTTTTTTATTCTAAATTTACCACTAGTATACGTTTTAGCAAAGCGCTCTTCATTTAAAAAATTGTGTTTTAAAAGGTGTACTACTATTATATCTATTGCTTCAGGTATTATATTTAACGCTTTTAGTTTCTGTCTAACTTCTTTATGACACCGTTCTTGATATGCACAATAATGCTCTAACTTTTTTTGAGCTTCAGCTACGGTATAAGATTTGTGTTTAATATGCATGAATTATAATACGCTAACTACCTTGTTGTAGTATCTATTGAATATAGAAATTTACAATCTTTACTACCTCTTCTATTTAACAAAAATGAGATGTCTAATGGGTAAACCATAACCATAAAAGCAACCATTTAAAAACCGTATTTTATAGCAACAATTAAGTTTCTTCCTGCAGCCGATATACCAGAAGAATAGGGTCTGTAACGTTGGTCTGTAATATTTTCTAAACTAGCAGTTACGGTGGTTTGCTTATTAAATTGATATTGTGTTCTAAAATTTAAAGTATACCAAGAAGGCGCATACGGATTACCATTAGCATCTAAGGCATATAAATAGGCCTTACCTTGTTCTGATGGCGCTAATTGATTAAAATCTAGTGCATTATTATAGTTTACAAAAGCGTCTGCTTTAATGGTTTTGTTTTGCCAAATTAGATGTGTGTTGCCAAAATTGGGAGACACATGCCTTACTGGTACCTCAATTCCATTTGTTTCTTCTATTCCTCCAACAATATTGTATTGAGAGGTTAGCTTAAAGGCGTTGCTAAAATTTACTCTTGCACCCACTTCAAATCCATAGATGTAAGACTTTGAAACATTCTGAATAGATTGTATGTTACTTAATTCGCCATCATATAAAATCTGAGTTTGACCATCTAAATCACCGTTCCTTCTATCTAAAGCATTGTCTAGATAAGTATAATAGGTTGCAGTGTCTAATAATACAACATCGTTAAAATTTAAAGTCAATCCTAATTCGGCTCCATAAGCATACTCGGGACTTAGGTTATTATTTGGAACCACTACCGAACCAGGTTCAGAATCAAACACTTTTCCAATATCGTCAATATTTGGTGCTCTAAAAGCAGACGAGATATTAAGTTTCCATTGTAATATTTCGTTTGGTGTCCAGCTTACACCTGCAGTTCCTGTTAAGGCGCTAGAATTGTTATTAGCTACTGTAAAAGGTAAGTTAAGGTATGTATTGTTTTTAGTAAAATCGGCTTTAGAAATTACATTATTATATCGTAAACCTGTTTGAAATACGACTTTAGTATTTGGTTTATACTTTAAACTTGTGTAAACAGCCGCAGATTGCCATGTCGAGCCATCTGGGTATCTTGATACTGTAGGTTCACTTGTGTTTGTTAGTATATTTTCTTGAGAACCTACAGAATTTATAGTATTGTGTACAAATTCTAAACCATAGAAAAACTTTGTTTTTTTAGTTAGGGCTTTTTCTAAGTCTAAATTAAACGATAAAGCATCTACACTTTCTTCTCTAATTCTACGAATGTTTGATTGATAATTTCTATCTACTCTACTTTCTTGAAAGTTTTGGTAGGCTGCTGTTGCCTTAATCTTATCATAAAGATTTGAGTTACTACTTAGTTTGGTTATATTTAAATTGGCCATAAACCATTTTTGAGGTCCATAGTACCATTCTGCTGAGCGCAAATTATCTCCTCTGTAACGTATAAGTCTATCGTATCTTGGTGTGTTAGAGCTAGAAGTATAAAATAGTCCTAAATCAAAATTTAAATTTTCTTGTGCTTCATATCGCGACTTTTGCATCATATTTATTTGATTATACCCAGAAAATTTTTGAATATTAGGATTGCTGTTTTGTACAATTTCATCCTCATTATTGTTAGTTATTACAAACTCTGGTCTTAAATAATCGTCAGGTCCATGACTACCCATTCTTAAATCGTTAAAAGTGGTATAACTTACATTGGTAATAAATGCCCATTTTTTAAATCCGTAATTAACATCCAAATGGGCTGTTTTTTCTTGACTTGCAGTAGCGTATCTTATTACTGCATTGGTTTTAATAAAAGTAGAATCTGTAAAAGACACTTTTGGTGTTTTTGTGTAAAAACTCATAACACCACCAATAGCATCACTTCCGTATATAACGCTTCCTGCACCTAAAGCAACCTCTGTGGATTGAATAGAAAACGGATCTATGGAGATAACATTTTGAATGTTTCCACCCCTAAAAATGGCATTGTTCATTCTAACACCATCAACGGTAATAAGTAGTCTATTGGTGGAAAAACCTCTAATCATTGGGCTTCCACCACCTAATTGACTTTTTTGAATATATACTTGTCCTGTAGAATTTAAAAGGTCTGCACTGGTTTGCGGATTTACAAAAGCAATTTCTGCTGCACTAACACTTGCAATTTTCTTAGGGACATCTCTTTTATTTTCTTTAAATTTTGAAGCTGAAATAACAATTTCGTCTAGACCTTGAGCATTGGCGATAAGTCCTACTATTTTATTAGTAATTGAAGATTTTTTAACTGAAAGTAATTTGTAAGACAAATGTTTAAAAGTAATAACTTCTGAAGCATTAAATAGTGTTAAGTTGGCTTTACCATCAAAATCGGTTACAACGCTCTTGGTTTTTGTAGTATTAAAAATAGCAACACCAACAACAGGTTCTTGCGTTGTTGCATTTAAAACCACAATATCTTGCGATTGGACATGAAAACTTAGGCAAAAAATAACGAGAAAAATAAGCGTGCACTTTTTATTTTCAACTAAATACTTCATTAAATATTTGTAGTGATTTTGGTTTTTTAAAATTCCCCAAATGTAATTCAAAATATACTAAAATCAGTCCTAAAAAAGATTGTCTTTGTTTGGCATTAATCTTAACTAATTCTAAAGCATCAAATGTTGTGCCTAATAGTTGTTTAAGGAGTGTTAAATTTTCATTAGATATAGAATATTTACTTTCCTTTTTATCCTGAAATTTTCCTGCTTCCAGATTAAAGTAGGGTGCTTTAATATTTGTAATATCAGGATAAAACCCTAAATGTTTTGTAAGATTTAGTAAAAATAATAAATGAAAATTCGCATACTTATCGTTAACATCTAACCATTGTAACGTAGCTTCAAGATAATTAAATAAGGTGTCGTTTTGCTCTTCTTCTTGAAGTGAACTAGAGAGTACTTCTGCTATAAACATAACTATAGCACTTTTTAAAACATTGGTGTGTAAGCTAGAGTATAGGTAATTAATTTTAACTTCTTTAATATATTGTAGTGACCTAGACCGTTTAAAATCTGTTACCAACTGAAGCTGAGTTAATAATTGGTAGTACGCAACTTTAGATCCTTTTTTTGATTTTAAAACACCTTTTAAAACATAGCTTACTATGCCCTCTTTTTGTGTGTAGCTTTTTATTATTAAATCGTGATCGCTATATTTTAGCTTAGACAAGACAATGGCATTTGTAGTTTGCAGCATTATCTTACAACCATTAATTTTAGTACTGTAGTTTCAAAAGAATCCAAGTCTGAAATCATTACCAAATAAACTCCTGAAGCCACAGTTGTGTTGGACATGTTTCTTCCATTCCATAGCGCAGTTCCTCCACTAATTTCCAGGTTATAGCCACTAAATTTAGTATTGGTTTTTGATTCTGCTTCGGATACTAGGTTACCTTCAATATCTGTTATTTTTATATTAACATTTCCAGTAATCCCTTTAATTTTAATTTTTTCATCATTCATATTAAAATTAGGACGCACTGGGTTTGGATAAATGTAGGCTTCTTGAAAATCGTTTTCTGGAGCAGATGTTTCGCTGTTAAATGACACCATACCTTTATTTGTAGCAAAATAAACCAATCCATTTACCTCATCTAACGCCACATCTATGACATCGTTTGATGGTAGTGGTGAATTATCTTTTGTAAAATGATAAATTGTTTCTTGCCCATCGGACGAAAAATAGTAAACGCCAGTGTCTAAGGTTGAAATCCATTTATTGTTAGCACCATCTACTTCTATATCTGTAACGTATTGTTGAAACAAAAGTTCTCTTGGTGTATCATCATCAAGTATTATAATTTCTGATGGTTGGTAGTCTACGTTATCAAAAAAATCATCAATACTGTAAATAACTCTTAAACCTCGATAGGTACCAAACCAGATTTGGTTTTGTTTATCTAATGCCACAGAAGTAACTCCTGTTGAAGGCACATTTTGGTCTTCTGATGCTACATTTTTTATAATAGGGCTTCCATTATTTTCGTTAAAACCTATTAGTCCATAATTATGACTGCCAATAAATAGATTGTTATTTCTATCGAATGCAATGGCCGAAAATCCTAAATTACTAGTTGGTGGATTGATTAATGCTTGCAGGCTATAAGAATTCCAGTTGCCGTTTGAAAATTTATTTAAAGAAAAATTTGTTCTGCCAGCCATGACCCATAAGTTGCCAGATGGATCGTAATTACTAGCTGCTGTTAAATAAAAATTTGCTACAAAAGGTAAAATAGTACTATTATTTTGATTGTAGATAGATAAGGTTTCAGAAGTTCTTTCAATTAAGCCTGAAAAGTAAGAACTTATATAAACGTCGTTAGAATTTAGTGGGTTTATTGATAGGTATGATATAAACCATGGACTAGGTGTTACTGTTGTAAGGGAATCGAAGGTAATATTTCGCCATTCATTTTCTATTAAGTTGCTAACTCCACTTCTACGAACACCGCCGTTCCAACCATAGGTTTGAGAGTGCCCGCCATGCGTTGCCCATATCTGATTAGATTGTTGTCTGATTTGAAAAAAATTATTAGACAGTGGGCATTCTGGATGTATCTCCTCAAGAATTTCGGTATCTGTAGCTGTTGTTTTTAAAATGCCAAAGCCAGCTTTACCAAGATTTTCTTGCTTTTTTGTACCAACAAAAATATCATTTTCTTCTGTAATGATTGCTGATGAAAATATGGTTTGAAATTCTGTGTTTGGTTGGACTAAAGCAATTTCAGTAAATGGTGCCGAAGTGTAAATATGAACTTCATTCTGAGTGGTAACAATTAATTTATTTCCAAAATTTCTAAGATCTTCAATGGTACTAGAATAGTTTTCAAGTAAATTTAAACTGCTAGAAACCATCTCAAATAAATCCGCATTGTTTCTGGCTACATAAAGCTTTTGGTCTACACTTTGTATGCCCACCCAATTGCCAGAAACACTAGTTGTCCACTGCTGATAATCAATTAAATTAGGATTATTAATATCTGCATTTAAAATTCCTATTTCAGTAGCTGCATACAATTTATCTTGGAAAACAATAGCTTGATTTACCTCAATTTGAGTGCCATTTGGCCCTATAAAATAAGTGTCTCCAAACTCTAAATTATTAATATCGAATAAAGAAATACCGTAATTAGTAGAAATATATACATATCCATTAAACACATTAAAATCATTTATTTGCTTTTTATCTGATGGAATCGTTACTTTATCTATGATATCTACAACGGTTTTAAATTCTTGATTAGACTCAGAATAAATTTGAATTAAACCATTTTCGAAGCCTATAAATAACAGTCCGTTATCTTCTATATAGTGAAGGTTTGAAATTGTTTCGCCAGACAATCCGTTAATTGTAGATAACGTATCCATATCGTTTGATGTGGTATCGTATATAAAAATAGCATTTTCTGCTGCACCGAAAACTTTGGACGATCCTTGCGCAATGTCTTTAATATTTAAATATGAAAAATAGCCCTCCCAAGACTCTGTAAAATCTTGCCCAATTACTAATTGGTAGAACATGACAAAGCATAGCGTAACAACTAATTTATTTATTTTCATTTAATAATCCTTAACAGGTATGGATAATATTAAACCAAAAATACTATATTTTATTGTATTTTGCGTATGGATAATTTTAAGATGATCAATGTTATTTAGTAGCCCTATTTTCTTATTTCTTTTTTTACCATTTACACTTCTTGTTTACTATTTAGCACCTAAAAGAGCTAAAAATTTAATTTTATTAATTTTTAGCTTAGGCTTTTATACTTGGGGAGAAAAAGAATTAGTTATACTTATTATTTTATCTGCATTAATCGATTATTTTGCTGGTCTTATAATTTTTTATGGCAAACGCAAGTTAGGGCTTACGCTATCTATTTTATTTAACCTCTGCATTCTGTTTTATTTTAAATATTCAGACTTTGTTTTTTCTAATGTTATAGAAATACTTCAAAGCTTTAATCTCAGTTCCGAAAATTCAGATCGTTTTGCACATGTAATATTACCGTTAGGTATAAGTTTTTATACCTTTCAAACCATGTCTTATACTATAGACGTTTATAGAGGCCATGTAAAGGCCAATACAAATTTTATAGATTTTGCCACTTACGTTACATTATTTCCACAATTAATTGCTGGACCAATTGTTCGTTACACACAGATAGAAAAAGAACTAAAAACACGTAAAACAGACTTCCCACTATTTGCCGAAGGTATTGAGCGTTTTATTATAGGCTTAGCAAAAAAAATGATAATTGCTAATAATTGTGCATTTTTAGTAGATGGTATTTTTAATTTACCAGCTAATGAATCTTCCGCAATTATTGCATGGCTAGGTGTAATAGCTTACAGTTTTCAAATATATTTTGACTTTTCTGGTTATTCGGATATGGCAATTGGTTTAGGTAAGATGTTTGGTTTTAGTTTTCCAGAAAACTTTAATTATCCCTACATCTCTAAATCCATTCAAGAGTTTTGGAGGCGTTGGCACATAACACTTTCGAGCTGGTTTAAAGATTATTTGTATATTTCTTTAGGAGGAAATCGGAAAGGAAATTTAAGAACGTACATCAATCTATTTATTGTTTTTTTTATTACTGGATTATGGCATGGTGCTAGTTGGACGTTTATTTTATGGGGCGTAAGCCATGGTTTTTTTATTATTTTAGAAAAATTAGGTTTTAATAAAATCCTTAAAAAAGCTGGTGCTGGAGTATCTATATTGTACGCGCTTTTTGTAGTAAACATTACTTGGCCAATTTTTAGAAGCGATACCGTTGTTGAAGCCTTTAACTACATAAAAATGATGTTTAATTTTACAGCTAAAACTAATTTTGAATACCTAAATTTTTACTTGTCCAAAGAAACTGTTGTTGTTTTATTAGTAGCATTTATTTTTTCTACGCCTATTCATCGCATTTTTAAAAAATACGTTAAATCTTTAAAACAAGATACCGTACAATATAAATCTTTAGCCACTTTAAAATGTATTGGATTATTTAGTTTACTTTTTATTAGTTACCTCTACATAGCAACAGATTCTTACAATCCTTTTATATATTTTAGATTTTAATGGCTAGAGTTCAAAAAATACGGTTTAAGATTATTACAATTCTATTTCTAGTGGCATTGGTATTACCTAATGTTATCCAGATTTCTGGTTTAGAAAAGGACCTAAATAATAATGAAAATAGAAAGTATCAAAATTTCCCAAAGATCAACATTAAAAAACCTATTAAAACTATTGGAAACATTAAAAATTACTATTTAGAAAACTTCGGGCTTAAAACAACGTTAGTTAATGCTTATATTAATTTTAAATTAAATATTTTAAAAGAAAGTCCAATTCCTAATCGTTTAGTCATTGGCAAAAATAACTGGCTTTTTCTTGGTAATGAGTATAATAACACCTTAAACGACAGCTATGGTAACGATTCGTTTACAAGCAAAGAACTTACAGCCACTGTAAAATACATAAAAGGACTACATGACTATTTTAAGTCCGTTGGAGTTTCTTTTTACCTAGTAATTCCGCCAGATAAAGACCACGTGTATCAAGAGTATTTACCCTATACGTTAGAACAAAATATAACCAAATTAAACACCTTAAAACATACCTTAAAAAGTACTTCAGATGTTAACATTATAGATTTGTCTATTCCTTTACTAGAAAACAAAAAAAAGAAACAACTTTATCTAAAAACAGATTCTCATTGGAATTATTTTGGTTCCTATTATAGTTATAATTATTTAATAGATATTTTAAATAAAGATTATAATATTAACAAAGTGCCGTTAAAGGATTTTATTTTAAAAGAACAGCCTTATTATGATGGTGATTTGCAAAAAATGATTAATAAAAGTGATGTTGAATTAACGCAACAAATTTCTAAGAGAGAAAAAAGTAAAATCGAAATTATTAACTATACAGAAACTACTCTTCATATTAAAAATAAAGCTAATACACTAAAACTCATGCTGCATAGAGATTCTTTTACAAACGCTTGGATTCCTTTTTTAAATGAAAGCTTTGGCGAAATTATTTATTACAAGAGATACACTATTAATAAACAAGAAATTGAAGCTTTTAAACCTGATTTGGTCATTTTTGAAATAGTTGAAAGAAATATCGATATGTTTGGAAATACAGACCTTTACAAAAACTAAAAAAGCTTCCAAAATGGAAGCTTTTTTTATAAATTTTGATAACATTTACTATACTACACCTTGCGCCAACATGGCATCTGCTACTTTAACAAAGCCAGCAATATTTGCTCCTTTTACATAATCTATACTGCCATCTTTTTGCGTTCCATACTTTACGCAAGATGCGTGAATATCATTCATAATCTGTTTGAGCCTAGCATCTACCTCTTCTCTGGTCCAGTTGTATCTTAAAGAGTTTTGGCTCATTTCTAACCCAGAAGTTGCAACGCCTCCAGCATTAGAGGCCTTGCCTGGAGAAAATAATACTTTTGCATTTTTAAATACTTCCATTGCGTCAGGTGTGGTTGGCATGTTTGCGCCTTCTGCCACAACAATTACATTGTTTTTAACTAACGCTTCGGCTTCTTCCTTATTTAATTCATTTTGAGTTGCACATGGCATAGCGACATCGCAATCAACACTCCAAGGCCTTTCACCTTTATTAAATTTCGCAGAGGCATATTTGTCCAGATACTCGCTTATACGTCCTCGTTTTTCGTTTTTAATTTTCATAATAAATGCTAGTTTTTCAGCATCTATTCCTTTATCGTCGTAAATATATCCTGAAGAATCAGACATTGTTACTACTTTCCCGCCTAATTGTGTTGCCTTTTCACAAGCATACTGTGCTACATTTCCAGAACCTGAAATAATAACAGTTTTACCATCTAGGGTATCGTTTTTTGTGGCCAACATATTTTTAGCAAAATACACACAACCGTATCCTGTAGCTTCAGGTCTTATTAAAGAGCCTCCATAGCTTATTCCTTTTCCTGTAAATACTCCTGTAAATTCGTTACGTAACCTTTTATATTGCCCAAACATGTAACCAATTTCTCTACTACCAACACCAATATCTCCTGCAGGAACGTCTGTATTGGCCCCAATATGACGAAACAATTCAGACATAAAAGATTGGCAAAAACGCATTACTTCATTATTACTCTTACCTTTAGGATTAAAATCGCTGCCTCCTTTGCCACCACCCATGGGTAGGGTTGTAAGTGAATTTTTAAATGTTTGTTCAAAACCTAAAAACTTAAGAATACTTAAGTTTACCGATGGATGAAAACGTAATCCACCTTTGTAGGGTCCTATTGCAGAATTAAATTCTATTCTAAATGCTCTATTTACCTGGGTGTTTCCATTGTCATCTATCCACGGAACTCTAAAAATTATTGTACGCTCTGGTTCTACCATACGCTCCAATAGCATTTTATCTTGGTACTTTGGATTGTCCTCAATAAAAGGAATTACCGTTTCGGCAACCTCATGAACGGCTTGCAAAAATTCTGGTTCATTACCGTTTTTTTCTTTTACTAAATCTAAAAATCCTTGAATTTTATCTTTCATTTAACTGGTTAATTGTGTTTTTAATAAAATAGTTCCTTATTTCATACAACAAATATACATTATCTTTAAAAATAACGATAGTAATTTTTATATTTCGCAACAAAAAAATTTAAGTTGAAAACTTATGATATAATTCATAATCTACAACATTCGAAATTAAATTAACATTTGTCTATTTGTTTTCGGTAAAAATATGCTATTCTAGCGCTTGTTTTAAATCGTTAATTAAATCTTCTTCATCTTCAATACCAACACTTAATCTAATTAAAGAATCCACAACACCTGTCTTTTCGCGTTTTTCTTTTGGAATACTAGCATGCGTCATGCTTGCAGGATGTCCGGCTAAAGACTCTATACCGCCTAGCGATTCTGCAAGTGTAAAAATTTTAAGTTTCTCTACGAATTTTATAGCTTCTTTGTAATTATTGCCTTTAGTACTAAAAGACAACATGCCTCCAAAGTCTTTCATTTGTAACTTTGCTATGTTGTGGTTTGGATGGGTTTTAAATCCTGGCCAAAATACATTTTCTACTTTTGGATGCGAAGCTAAATATTCTGCTACAACTTTTGCGTTTTCACAATGCCGTTGCATTCTAACGTGCAGAGTCTTAATGCCACGTAGCGCTAAGAAAGAATCTTGTGGTCCACAAATTGCACCGCTAGCATTTTGTATAAAATAGAGTTTATCTGCTATGGCTTTATTATTTACAACCACTGCTCCCATAACCAAATCGCTATGTCCACCAATATATTTTGTTACGGAATGCATTACTATATCTGCGCCTAAATCTAGGGGATTTTGCAAATATGGTGTAGCAAAAGTACTATCGACTACCAAAAGCACCTTATGTATTTTTGCTATTGCGGCTGTTGCTTTAATATCTATAATATTAAGCATCGGATTAGTTGGCGTTTCTAACCAAATGAGCTTTGTGTTTTTGTTTATAAAATTTTTAATATTGGCAACGTTTTCCATGCCAATAAAATGAAATTTAATACCAAAACCTTCAAAAATTGATGTAAACAAACGATAGGTTCCACCATATAAATCGTTTGTAGAAATCACCTCATCACCGGGTTTTAAAAGTTTAATTACAGCATCAATTGCTGCCAAACCAGAACTAAAAGCCAAACCAAATTCTCCGTTTTCTATACTTGCTAAAGCATTTTCCAAAGCCTGTCGTGTGGGATTATGCGTTCTAGAATACTCAAAACCTTTGTGTCCTCCAGGCGTTGTCTGTGCATAAGTAGACGTTTGATAAATTGGTGGCATTACAGCACCATAAGCTGGATCAGGGTGCTGTTTGCCATGTATGGTTTTTGTATTGAATTTCATAAATTTGTACTACAATTAAAAATTAACTTTCAGTTTTTTTGATTACAACAAAAATAGCCTTTAATTCGTTGTATTAAAATGGTATAAAACTCTAGTCAATGTCTAACTGTTTTTCTTGTAAATTAGTAAACGTTTTTAGCCTTATAATATTTACCTGCTTGTTTTTTTCTTGTAAAAGTGATGCGACTCTTACCTTTAGTGACAAATCTATTGTAGAGGAAGACGAAACGACGATTGAAATAAATATTCCAAAAGCTAACGGTAAAACTGAAGCTGCAAAACAAATTAATGCTACCCTTGCACATTTTGTGCGTACGGCTTTAAATGTTGAAGCTGTTGATGCTACAAAAGCAAGTACTGAGGAAAGTATAGCTAGTTTTAAAAAGGCATATAGAGATTTTAAAAGACAAGTAGGTAAAGTACTATACACAAACTTGCCGCCTTGGGAAGTTTTAATTGATGGCGAAATTAATTATAAGAATCAAACTTTAGTCTCCATAGCTATGAGCTCTAGTATTAATACTGGTGGCGTGCATAATAACTTGGTTTTTAAATTTTACAATTTTGATATAAACACTGGGGAAGAATTGGAAACCAAAGATTTAGTAAACAATATTCCTGAGTTTACTATTTTAGCTCAAAAATATTATAATAAAGAATTACTTTCTGCTCATACCGATAGAATTGACGCTTTTAAAGACAATTCATTTACATTACCAGAAAGCTTGGGTTTTAGCGATGATGGTGTTATTTTTTTCTACGATACTTTTAATTCTGCGTCCAATAATATTATAGAATTTACAATTCCATATACCGTTGCAAATCATTATTTAAACTTTTAATGCGCGAAGCATCGCTAAAATATAACCAGCATGCATGCCCTCATGTATGAGAGCAAATTGTATGGCTTGATTAACATTAGTTAGGGTGTTTCCTGTTGTTGATAATGTATATTCGTGAAACGTATTAAAAATTTTAGAACCAAAATCTGCCTTTGTATGCTCGATTGTGGAATAAGCTAATGCTTTTAATTCGGTAACATCATCTTGTGTTGCTTTACCATCTGGTTTGGTTCCTTTTTTATATTTATCTATTAGCGCTTCGCTTACATTGGGTTTTAATCCAGACAATTTATAAACCAATATTTGCTCAGTTACTATGCTGTGGCCAATATTCCAGATAATATTATTGTTAAATCCTTTAGGGATGGCATTAAGTTGTGCCAAAGACAATTCTTCTAAATACGCTTTAAAAAAGCCTCTCGTTTTTCTAAAAACATCGAATGTGAAATCCATAGTTTACATTTTAATAAGTATATAAGGTGCTAAAATTAAGTTTGTACGACTAATTTTTAACAAATGTATAAACTTTAAGCGAGTTCGTAATTAGTATCTGTTTAAAATGAATTTAATTTGTAATATTATAATGAAACAATAACAAATTCACGAAGAAATTTTTATCAATGAACAAAGTATACTATTTAAAATCATGCAGTACTTGCATTCGCATTCTAAAGGAGCTTAATTTACCGTCGAGTGTAGAGCTTCAAAATATAAAAACTGAGGCTATATCTGAAGCACAAGTAAAGGAAATGAAACACCTTGCAGGCAGCTACGAAGCTTTATTTAGTAAAAGAGCAACGTTATACAGGCAACGCGATTTAAAAAATAAAGATTTAACTGAAATTGATTACAAAAATCTAATTTTAGAAAATTACACATTTTTAAGCCGACCCGTTTTTATTTTAAACAATAAAATCTATATTGGAAATTCTAAACAAAATATTGAAAACGTAAAATCTGCTTTAAATTAAACAAGCATTCGTAAATGCTATTATTAAAGTAAATAACGAATAACAAACAGTACTTAACCATTTAATATATAAAACACATGAAAACTAGATATTGGGCGCTTTTGGCAGTGTTTTTGGTTCAGCTGCTCTATGGTTTAACATTCACGTTTGCTAAGGATGTAATTTCTGGTGGCTTTATAAGACCATTTGGCTTTATACTCATTCGTATTGCTGGTGCTACAGCATTGTTTTGGATCTTTCGTTTTTTAGGTCCTAAAGAAAAAATAGACCGTAAGGACTTTATTATCTTTTTTTATGCGGCCATATTTGGCGTGGCTTTAAATATGCTCACCTTTTTCAAAGGTTTAGAGTTTACAACACCTATACATGGTTCTGTTATCATGATTACGGTGCCTATTATTGTATTGGTTTTATCTTCATTTTACTTAAAAGAAAGCATTACCACCTTAAAGATTATTGGCGTATTTTTAGGTTTTTCAGGTGCTTTAGTTTTAAGTATTTACGGTAAATCTAGTTTAGAAGGTGATAATGTTTTACTAGGTAATTTGTTAGTATTTATAAACGCTGTATCTTATAGTATTTATATTATAATTGTTAAAAAACTAACTAATAAATACCATCCATTTACATTTATACGGTGGTTGTTTTTATTTGGTTTAATTATGGTAATACCATTTGGCTACAACGATTTAATGATGACTCAGTTTTCAGAATTTACACCTTACATATTATTTTCAGTCGTATTTGTAACAGTTGGCGCCACATTTGCAACCTATTTACTAAATCCGTTAGCGCTTAAACATTTAAAAGCGTCTACAGTTAGTACATTTATTTATATACAACCGGTAATTGCAGGTATTTTTGCTATAACTATGGGCAGCGATAGTATAACTACTGTTAAACTAGTAGCTTCGGCTTTAATATTTTCTGGTGTGTATTTGGTAACAAAAAAGCCAAAAAAGAAACTAAAGGTTTAAGTTTTTTGGTATTCTGCCGTGTTTGCGTGTGTCTGCTTTGGTAAGTGTTTTGTAAGCTTCGGACTTAGGAAAACTATCTGCTAAATCCATAAGGGCTTTAGGTAAATTTGTCATTTTTCTAGTCTTCAAATCAATCCACGCACCAAACATTTCGCAAAACGCAATATTCTCACCTTTATGATTGTAAAAATTATGGTCAAATTTAAAAAAAGTACCCGTTTTGCTTAATCCAGAAACTTCTAAAGAAACAGTTAGCGGTTGTCCCATAAAAACCTCTTTAAAATAATGCATGTGTTCGTAAAAAACTACAGGTCCTATATTATGGATTCCTAATTCTTTCATAGTAAAACCATGTGCCATTAAAAATGCCATTCTGGTATGGCTCATAAAATTAGTGTATGCAGAATTTGCTAAATGTCTGTTGGCATCAACATCGCTCCAACGAATTTCGAACTGTTTTTTGTACATTGTTATAGGTTTTTAAAAGCAAAAATACTGTTTTCTAAGGATTCTGTTTTTCCTATTTTTTTTGCAGGATAGAATAATTTTAACGAAAATGCTTCAGATTATTAGTTAAACAAAGAAACGCTTTGCTAGTTCAAGATTTATTTTATTTAAATACAAAATTTACAAACAAAAAAAATCTTGTACTTTTGTTTAAATTATTATTTATTTTATGATACATTCCATGACAGGTTATGGTAAATCTGTAGTACAATTGCCTACTAAAAAAATAACCATTGAGCTAAAATCGCTTAATAGTAAAAATTTAGATTTGAATGCCAGAATGCCTTCCATTTATAGAGAAAAAGAACTCTACTTACGTAAATTAATGGCTAAAGAATTGGAACGTGGAAAAATAGATTTCTCTATATATGTTGAAGCAACAGCTGAGGATACCTCAACCAAAATCAATACACCCGTTGTAAAACAATACATGCAACAATTGGGCGAGTTGTTGAGCGTTAGTAATGACCAAGAATTATTAAAAATGGCTGTGCGTTTTCCAGATGCCTTAAATACAGAGCGCGAGGAAATAGACACAAACGAGTGGAAACAAATTGAAGGCGAAATTAAAAAAGCTATTGTTGCTATAAAAGAATATCGCTTAAATGAAGGTCAAGTTTTAAAAACTGATTTTAAAAACCGTATAGCCAGTATAGAACATTTGCTCGAGCAAGTTATTACCATAGATCCTGAGCGTATAGAAAATGTACGCGAACGTTTAAAAAAGGGTATTGAAAATCTTAAGGAAAAGTACGACGAAAACCGTTTTGAACAAGAATTGGTTTATTATATTGAAAAATTTGATATCACGGAAGAAAAAGTACGCTTAAAAAACCATTTAAAATATTTTATAGAAACTCTTGACTCTAAGGATTCCAATGGTAAAAAGCTAGCTTTCATAGGTCAGGAAATGGGACGCGAAATTAATACTATTGGTTCTAAAAGTAACCATGCACCAATGCAACAATTAGTAGTGCAAATGAAGGACGAATTGGAAAAAATTAAAGAACAACTACTTAACGTACTATAAAGAAAAAAACAAAAACGGTAATGGCACATCGAGCGTACTCTAAGTGCTTAAAACAATAAAATTGAGTAACACAAGAAACACTAAACAAGGTAAACTAATTGTCTTCTCTGCGCCTTCAGGCTCTGGCAAAACAACCATTGTCAGGCATTTACTAAAGCAAGAAACACTAAACTTAGCATTTTCTATTTCAGCAACATCTCGTAAAAAACGTGGAACAGAAGTGCATGCTGAAGACTATTATTTTATGTCTGTTAGCGAGTTTAAACAGCACATTAAACACGATGATTTTTTAGAGTGGGAAGAAGTGTATAGAGATAATTTTTATGGCACTTTAAAAACCGAAGTCCAACGGCTTTGGGCCTTAGGTAAAAATGTTATTTTTGATATTGATGTTTCTGGTGGTTTACGCATAAAAAGAAAATTTCCCGATCAAACGTTATCTGTTTTCGTAAAACCACCAAGTATAGACGAATTAAAAATCAGACTTAAGAAAAGACAAACTGAAAGCGACGATAAAATAAATATGCGCGTTGCTAAAGCTAGTGCAGAATTAGCTACTGCCCCGCTTTTTAATGTTATTATTGAAAATGATAATTTAGAAAAAGCATTGCAAGAAGCGGAACATGTTGTTGGTCGTTTTTTAATAACCGACTCTAAAGTATAAGTTTAAATGAAAATTGGTCTCTATTTTGGTTCTTTTAATCCAATTCATGTTGGCCATCTAATTATTGCCAATCAATTAGTGGAAAATAGCGACTTGGATCAAATTTGGTTTGTAGTTACACCACATAATCCTTTAAAAAAGAAGAGCACATTATTAGATAATTTTCAACGATTGGAAATGGTATATCTTGCTACAAAAGAGTATTCTAAATTAAAAGAAAGCAGTATAGAGTTTAATTTACCACAGCCAAATTATACTATAAATACACTTACGTATTTACAAGAAAAACATCCAGAATTACACTTTTCTTTAATTATGGGAGAAGACAATTTAAAGCGCTTCCATAAATGGAAAAATTATGAAATTATTTTAGAAAATTATAGTATATACGTGTACCCAAGAATTTCTAAAGGCGTAGTAGAAACACAATTTAATAAGCATAAAAACATTTTTAATATTAGTGCTCCTATTATTGAAATTTCTTCGACAATGATTAGAAATGCGATTAAGGAAGGTAAGAATGTTAAACCTTTATTGCCTGAAAACGTATGGAACTATTTGGATGAGATGAATTTTTACAAATAATAAAAGCCACCTCAAATGAGTTGGCTTTTATTATATTTATTCCTGATGGCTTTAATTTATTTTGCTAAAGCATAACGTCTCTCCACCTCATTCCAATTAATAACATTAAAAAAGGCATTTATATAATCTGGTCTTCTGTTTTGGTAGTTTAAATAATAAGCGTGTTCCCAAACATCTAAAGCTAAAATTGGAGTACCTCCACAACCATTTGGCATTAATGGATTATCTTGGTTTGGTGTGGAACATACTTCTACTTTTCCACCTTCATGTACACACAGCCAAGCCCAACCAGAACCAAATTGTGTAGCAGCTGCTTTACTAAAAGCATCTTTAAATGCATCTACAGACTTAAATTCGGCTTCAATGGCATCTTTTAAATCCCCAGAAAGCCTTCCCTTATCCTCTGGGTTCATGATCTCCCAGAATAATGAATGGTTGTAAAAACCGCCACCGTTGTTTCTAACTGCTTTGTTATCCATATCAAGATTAGTTAATATGTTTTCAATAGATTTTCCTTCTAAATCTGTGCCCTCTATGGCAGCATTTAATTTAGTAGTGTAACCGTTATGGTGTTTAGAATGGTGTATTTCCATTGTGCGAGCGTCAATATTTGGTTCTAAAGCGTCGTATGCATACTTTAATTTTGGTAGTTCGAAAGCCATGATTTTATAGTTTAAATTAAATTTTGTTATTTGTAAATTTAATACTTTAACAAATCAATTAAAAATTTAAGTGTTGCTAAGTCTTTACTTTAATAATATTTTAACACGTTAATAAGATTGTTTTTTTATTTTTCTGTTTAAAAAATTTAGAATACAATATGCTTCAAGCTAATTGTTTTTATCTTGTACTAAAAAAGTAATAATGCTATCCAAGGTTTCATTTCAAGTTTATAATGCATCAGCAGGTAGCGGTAAAACGTTTACTTTAGTTAAAGAGTACCTTAAAATATTATTTACTGCTTCAGGTAATTTCCAATTTAAAACTGTTTTGGCTATTACTTTTACTAATAAGGCGGTTGCTGAGATGAAGGCTAGAATTCTGGGCATGCTAAAGCATTTTTCAGATGCCAAAAATCTGAACCAGCCACATCCCATGTTTTTAGAAATTGTTGACGATTTAAAGTTGGAACCTGAAGCGCTTCAAAAAAAAGCTAAAAACATATTACATACCATCATGCATAATTATGCAGCTTTTGATATTTCAACAATTGATGGTTTTAATCACAGGCTCATTAGAACTTTTGCTCACGATTTAAATTTACCGCTTAATTTTGAAGTGGAATTAGATACAGAATCATTATTAAATGAAGCTGTAGATCGACTAATTGCAAAGGCAGGGACCAATAAAGCACTAACAAAAGTGTTGGTGGATTTTGCCATTGAAAAAGCAGACGACGATAAAAGTTGGGACGTTGCTAGAGATTTTAATAGTATTGCAAAGTTACTTACCAAAGAAAGCGATTTGGAGTATTTAAAAGCGTTAAACAATAAAACGCTTCAGGATTTTACAAAATTAAAAAAGCAATTAAATTCTAAGAGTATAGAAATAAAACAACATGTTATTAAAATAGCAGAAACACTTCTCAAACTTTTTGAAACTAATAATATTATTTTTAATGATTTTTCTGGCGCTTACCTTCCAAAACATTTTAATAAATTAGCAGAGGGTGATCATGATGTTGAATTTGTTGCAAAATGGCAAGACAATCTAGAAAACAAAACCTTATATCCTAAGCGTGTATCTGCAGATAAAGCAGAAGCCATTGATGCTATTCAGCCACAAATAGCTAAAGCTTTTAAGGATACCAAAGCTGCTATATTGCACAACAAACTGTTACTAGCTATTTATAAAAATCTTACGCCTTTATCAGTTTTAACGGCTATAAACAAAGAGTTAATTACCATTAAAACTGAAGAGAATAAAATGCTAATTAGCGAATTTAACGCTATTATTAGTAACAAAATAAAAGACCAACCAACGCCATTTATTTATGAGCGAATGGGCGAAAAGTTTAAGCACTATTTTATAGACGAATTTCAGGATACTTCAGAATTACAATGGCAAAATTTAATTCCATTAGTACACAATAGTTTATCAACAGAAAACACTAAAGACGAAAATGGTACTGCTATGCTTGTTGGAGATGCTAAACAGGCTATTTACCGATGGCGAGGTGGTAAAGCAGAGCAGTTTATGGATTTGTTTAATTTAAAGTCTACTCCTTTTTATGTGGAACAAAAGGTCCAGAATTTGGCGTCTAACTATAGGAGCCATAAAACTATTGTAAATTTTAATAATGCTTTTTTTAATTATGTTTCTACACAAGTTTTTAGTAATGAGGATTATGCCCAATTGTATAAACAATCGCATCAAAAACCTACAGCGTCTAATAACGGCTATGTAAATATTAATTTAATTGATTTTGAAGGTAGCGACAATAAGGATGAGCTTTACACTCAACAGGTTTTTAATACCATTAAAAATTGCCAAAAAAATGGTTATGCTTTAAAGGATATTTGCGTTTTAGTTAGAAAGAAAAAACACGGTATAGCTATAGCCAAATTTTTGAGCAGTAAAACGCTAAAAATTACGTCTAGTGAAACCATGTTAATTAATAATGCGCCAGAAGTACAGCTAATAAATAATGTACTTACGGTTTTGGTAAACCCAAACGATAGAGAGTGCAGAGTTAATATTCTTGACTTTTTAGCTGAAAAATATGCGGTTAAAGACAAACACAACTTTTTTAAAAACCATCTTTTCCTTGATCTAGATGAGTTTTTTAAATGTTTTGAAACCTTTGGGATTATTATCAACCCAAACGAATTATTGCAACTAGGTTTGTTTGATTTGGCTGAGAGTGTTGTTAGGCTTTTTAAATTAGTTGAAGATTCTAACGCTTATGTTCAGTTTTATTTAGATACTGTCTTGGAGTATTCGCAAAAAAATATTTCAGACTTATCGTCTTTTTTGGACTATTTCAGCACCAAAAAAGAAAAACTAAGCATTGTGTCTCCTCAAGAGCAAGAGGCTATTGAAATAATGACAATCCATAAATCTAAAGGTTTGGAATTTCCGGTGGTTATTTTTCCATACGCAGATATTAATATTTATGAAGACATAGAGCCCAAAGAATGGATAGCAATTAATCCAGAAAACTTCAACGGTTTCAAGTATGCATTGCTAAATTATAGTAAAGCTTTCGAAAATTATGGAGAAGAAGGACATGCTATTTATTTAAAACATCAAGCAGAATTAGAGCTTGATAGTTTAAATCTTTTATATGTTGCCCTAACAAGACCGAAGGAGCAACTCTATATAATAGGTAAGAAAGACATAAATAAAAAAGGTGAAGTCAATTTAAAATCGTATTCAGGGTTACTAATAGATTATTTAGTGAAAATAAATCGTTGGAATGCTTCTGAAACCATATACAGTTTTGGAACTACAGAAAGACAAGTACAAAAGCATGAAGCACAAATTATAGAAACTAAAGAGCAACAAGAATTTATATCTACAGCAAAGGAAGAACATAATATTACTGTTATTACAAACTCTGGTAACCTTTGGGATACTAAACAAGAAGATGCATTAGAAAAAGGAAATTTAGTGCATGATATCATGGAGCATATAAAGGTGGAAAAAGATATTGACTCTGCTATTAATAATTTTAAAAGTTCTGGAATAATAGATAAAAAGCAAGCAGAGCTATTAGAAATTTTAATATTGAAAATTATTAATCATCCAGAATTAAAACATTTATATTTAGAAAAGAATACTATATATAATGAGCGAGACATTATTGCTAATTCGGGAAAAATATATAGACCAGACAGATTAGTAATAAACAACAAAAATGAAGTTGCTATAATAGATTACAAAACAGGATTACATCACCCTAAATACCAACATCAATTACAGGATTATCAAGATGTTTTAGAAGACATGAATTTTAAGGTCACCCAAAAAATACTTTTATACATTAATAAAGGAATTAGCATTAAAAGTTATTAATAAAAGATTCGCAAAAATAAATAATATTAAAAAAGCATGTACGGTAATATACAAAAACACTTACAACAAGAAATAAAAGATATCAAGGATAATGGACTCTACAAAGAAGAGCGCATTATTACTTCACCTCAAGGCGCAGAAATAACTTTAAGCACTGGTGAAACAGTTTTAAACTTTTGTGCTAACAATTATTTAGGCTTATCATCGCATCCAGAGGTAATACAAGCCGCAAAAGATGCCATGGACTCTCATGGTTATGGTATGAGTTCTGTTCGTTTTATTTGTGGTACCCAAGATATCCATAAGGAATTAGAGCAAAAAATAGCCGATTTCTATGGTACAGAGGACACTATATTATATGCAGCCGCTTTTGATGCTAATGGTGGTGTTTTCGAACCTTTATTAGGTAAGGAAGATGCCATTATTTCAGATGCTCTAAATCATGCTTCAATAATAGATGGTGTGCGTTTATGTAAAGCAGCACGCTATCGCTATCAAAATAATGACATGGCGGATTTAGAACAACAACTCATTGAAGCAAATAAAAATAAAGCACGGCATAAAATAATTGTAACAGATGGTGTATTCTCTATGGATGGGCTTGTAGCTCCTTTAGATAAAATATGTGACCTAGCCGATAAATATGATGCATTAGTAATGATTGATGAATGTCATGCTACAGGTTTTATTGGTAAAACTGGCATTGGTACTCTTGAAGATAAAGGTGTTTTAGGACGTGTAGACATTATTACTGGAACTTTAGGAAAAGCTTTAGGTGGTGCTATGGGTGGGTATACAACAGCAAAACAAGAAGTTATTGATATTCTACGCCAACGCTCAAGACCGTATTTATTTTCAAATTCTTTAGCACCGGCAATTGTTGGTGCCTCTATTAAAGTGTTTGATATACTTAAGAATGATACCTCATTAAGAGACACCCTTGAACACAATACAAAGTATTTTAAAAAAGAAATGAAAGCTGCTGGATTTGACATTATCGATGGAGACTCTGCAATCGTTCCAGTAATGCTTTATGATGCTAAGTTATCTCAAAAGATGGCAAATATGCTCCTAAATGAAGGTGTTTATGTTATTGGCTTCTTTTTTCCTGTGGTACCAAAAGGAAAAGCAAGAATTAGAGTGCAATTATCTGCTGCACACGACAAAAGTCAGTTAGACAAAGCCATTCAGGCATTTATTAAAGTTGGAAAAATTCTTAAAATCATTAAATAAATCAAACAAATTTTAACATTTTTTAACATTAATAAATATTTTTATATATTTGTCTTTGTTAATAATATATAACAACTTATTTTTGCATTTAATTAACACTTAAAAATTAAATTTTTTGAATATGAAAAATCTTAGCAGATTATTATTCACTCTAATGCTTTTAACAAGTTTTAGTAACGTGAATGCACAAGACCAGGACAATCCTTGGGCTATTAATTTTGGAATCAACGCAGTTAATGTCTACCCAGTAGGAGGTGAACTTAATGACTTAGACCCACAAGGACCTTATTTTGATGAATTCTTTAACGTTACAGATCACTGGAGTATTTTACCGTCTCTTTCTACTATTGCTGTTTCTAAATACGTTGGAAACAACTTCTCTGTTCAAGCAGGTGGTTCTATTAATAAATTAACAAAATGGGGACAAATTGAAGATCCTGTTGCTGAAGATACTAACTTAAAAGTTGGTGATTTAAGCTATTACGCACTTGATGGTAACATAAGATATCACTTTGGTAACTTAATTAACTCTAAAAGATTAGATCCTACTATTGGTATTGGTGGTGGTTATACTTGGATTGAAGAAGGACAATATAACTTATTTGTTACTAAAGCAGGTTCTAGTAATAATGTTGGAGCGGGAACTTTAAATGGTTCTTTAGGTTTAACGTACTGGTTTACAGAGCAAATTGGTTTTTCTGTTGAGTCTAAATACAAGCACTCTTTTGAAGAGTACCTAACTAAACATTTCCAACATTCTGCAGGAATTACTGTAAAATTCGGTGGAACTGATACTGATGGTGATGGCATATTCGATAAGAATGATGCATGTCCTGAGGTTCCAGGATTAGAAGCTTTTAACGGTTGTCCTGATACTGATGGTGATGGCATCGAAGATTCTAAGGATACTTGTCCTAACGTAGCTGGTTTAGCTGAGTTTAACGGATGTCCTGATACTGATGGTGATGGAGTCGTAGATGGTAGCGATAGTTGTCCTACTGTTAAAGGTCTTAAATCTTTAAACGGATGTCCTGATGCTGATGGCGACGGTGTAACAGATGCTAAAGATAAATGTCCTAAAGTACAAGGTCCAGCTGCAAATAGCGGATGTCCTTGGGCTGATACGGATGGTGATGGTGTAACTGATAATGTTGATAAATGTCCTAAAGTAAAAGGTCCTGCATCTAACAATGGTTGTCCAGAAGTTAAAAAAGTTGTAGAAGTGGTTCAACCTTCTCAAGAAGTTATAGACCAGTTAAATAGCTATGCTAGAACAATCTTATTCGATTCTGGAAAATCTTCTTTCAAGAAGCAAACTTACGAAGTGTTACAAAACATTACATCTATCTTAAAAGAATACCCTAATTCTAACTTTACGTTAGAAGGGCATACAGATAGTCAAGGTAGTAAAGCTTCTAACCAATTATTGTCTGAAAGAAGAGCTAACGCGGTAAGAGATTATTTAGTCGCTAATGGCATTTCTAGATCTAGATTAACAGCTTATGGATTTGGTGAAGAATATCCAATCGATTCTAATGCAACTGCTGCTGGTAGAAGAAATAACAGACGTACAGAAGTTAAACTTAGAAAATAAGTTTCTTTCAATACTTCTAAATAAGTTTTTAAAAACGCTTCGGTAATCCGAAGCGTTTTTTTATTTTTATAAATCTATACCTTTATTAATAACTTACAGATTCCTTAATATAGATTTAAAATACATACATGAAATCTTTTATTTACAATGTATTAAAAACACTTCAAAACCAAGGTAAAAACTTATCAAGCCTTAGTTTTATTGTCCCTAGTAAGCGGGCTGGTGTGTTTTTAATACAAGAACTGTCTACAGTAGTAAATAAAACAATTTTTCTTCCCACAATTATTAGTATCGAAGAATTTGTTGAAGAGTTAGCACAATTAAAATTAGTTACCAATACAGAATTATTGTTTGAGTTCTATAACTCGTATTTAGCACTCACTCCAAAAATAGAACAAGAGTCTTTTGAAACGTTTGCCAAATGGGCACAAGTATTACTACAAGATTTTAATGAAATCGATCGCTATCTTATTCCGCAAGACGCTATTTTTGGATATCTAAGCGCTATAAAGGAATTAGATCATTGGTCTTTAGAGAATAACAAAACACAAGTAGTAAAAAATTACCTTAAATTTTGGAGTAATTTAAAATTCTATTACAAGCACTTTACCAGCGCACTAATAGATAAAAAAATAGGTTTTCAAGGCTTACTATACAGAGCAGCTGCACAAAACATAAAAAACTATTGCTCAAGCAATACCCAAGAACACATTTTCTTGGGTTTTAACGCCTTAAATACTGCCGAAGAAACCATAATCCAAGAACTACTTAAAAATGATTTAGCCGAAATTTTTTGGGACATAGATGAAACATTCATTTTAAACCCAATACATGATGCTGGATTATTTACCAGAAAACATAAAACCAATTGGAAATATTTTAAAACACATCCATTTCATTGGATTACGAAACACTATTCAGACCCTAAAAATATTGAAGTTTTAGGTGTTCCAAAAAATGTTGGACAAGCAAAAACTGTTGGTTCGTTATTAAAACAAATAGAAACTAAGAATCCTAAACTAAAAAGCACGGCGGTTGTCCTTGGCGACGAAAATTTACTAATTCCAATATTAAATTCTATTCCAAAAAGCATAAACAAGCTTAACATTACAATGGGCTTTCCTTTAAGCTCCATACCGCTAGCATCATTTTTTGAGCAGTTATTTGCGGTTCACAAAAAAACATCAGATATTTTTTATTATAAAGACATCATTAGCCTTTTATCGCATCAATACATAAAACCACTATTTGCAGAAGACACTTTAAATCATGCTACAACGCTTATTGAAACTATAAAAAAAAATAATTTAGTCTATTTAACGCTTTCAGATTTAAAAATTTATTCCAAAACCAATGGTCAATTACTAGAACTCCTTTTTAACCAGTGGAAAAATAATACACACATAGCAATCGAGAGTTGTTTTAAAATAATTAATAAGATTAAGGAGCAGCTATCCTATAAAAGGAAGGAAAATATATTGTCTCTAGAGTATCTGTACAGATTTAATACGCTATTTAACGAGCTCTTTAGATTAAACAACAGCTACAACCATATCACTAATATTTCTGCATTATTTAGTATCTATAAAGAGCTCTTATCGTCTGAAACTTTAGATTTCCAAGGCGAACCCTTAGAAGGTTTACAAATTATGGGTATGCTAGAATCTCGGGTATTAGATTTTGAAACTGTTATAATTTCTAGTGTAAACGAAGGAATTTTGCCTTCTGGAAAGACCAACAATTCTTTTATTCCGTTTGATGTTAAAATAGAAAATAGCCTTCCAACTTATAAGGAAAAAGATGCCGTTTATACCTATCACTTTTACAGGTTATTGCAACGCGCAAAAAATATATACATTATTTATAATACTGAAGCAGATGTCTTAACTGGTGGCGAAAAAAGCCGATTTATTAATCAGTTAGAATTGGAAAATAAGCATATTATTAAACATAAAATAATAACACCTCAAGTTCCTAAAACTAATAATCATTTAAAAAAAATAGTAAAAACTGAAGCTGTATTACAACAATTACAATCGATTGCAGAACACGGTTTTTCGCCATCTTCTTTAACCAATTACATTAGAAACCCAATAGATTTTTACTACCAAAAAATATTAGGTATTAAGGACCTTGAAGATGTTGAAGAAACTGTAGCCGCAAATACTATGGGAACTGTAGTTCATGACACTTTAGAAGCTCTATACAAGCCATATGTTGGTAAATTTTTAGATGTTGAAAATGTTAAAAATATGAGACCTAAAATAGAAACTAAAATAACAAGTCTATTTAAAAAAATATATGTTGATGGGGATATGACAAAAGGAAAAAACCTTATAATTTTTGAAATTGCCAAACGCTATGTCCAGAATTTTTTAAAGCTTGAAATTAAAGATTTAAGACAAGGCAATACCATTAAAATAATAGCTTTGGAACAGCAATTTAAAACACCTTTAATTATACCAGAATTGCCGTTTACTACAACTTTAAAAGGTACTGTAGATCGGGTAGATGAATTTAATGGTATCACCAGAATTATAGATTACAAAACAGGCAAAGTAACGGCTAATGAAGTTTCAATACTAGACTGGCAAGACCTAACTACCGATTATAAAAAATACAGCAAAAGTTTTCAGATATTAGCTTATGCTTATATGATGGATAAAGAGCAATCCATTCGTTTTCCAATTGAGGCTGGGATCATTTCATTTAAAAATCTTAAGGATGGTTTTTTAAAATTTACAAAAAGAAATCAACCTAGAGGAGGAGATAAAAACACGCTAATTACTCTAGAAACCTTAAATAATTATTTTGAAGAACTTAAAAAGCTAATTATTGAGATTTGTAATCCTGAAATTGATTTTGAAGAAAAAGAGTTATAATGATTAAAAAAAATCAAATTTTAGAGCGAAAACATGAGAAACAGATTGTTTTCGATGTTTTTTTTAATAAAACAGAAGAACCAAAGCCATTAATAATATTTTGTCATGGCTACAAAGGATTTAAAGATTGGGGCAGTTGGGATTTGGTAGCTAAAACCTTTAAAAAAGCAAATCTTTTTTTTGTTAAATTTAATTTTTCGCACAATGGAGGCACGATAAATAATCCTATAGATTTTCCAGATTTAGAAGCATTTGCAGAAAATAATTATACCAAAGAACTAACCGATTTAGATTCTGTATTAAACTATTTCCTGTCTAATACGAGTGCTTACAAAAGAGAAATAGACGCCACTAATGTTACCGTAATTGGGCACTCTCGTGGTGGTGGCATTTCTATTATAAAAGCGTCTGAGGATGCTAGAATTTCAAAATTAATAACTTGGGCTAGTGTTTGCAATTTTGCAGAACGTACAACCACCATTGGTAATTTAAAAGCATGGCGAAAAGAAGGTGTTAAATATGTATTAAACACCAGAACAAAACAGCAAATGCCTCATAACTATCAGTTTTATCAAAATTTTAAAGTCAATGAAAATAGGCTAAACATTGAAACAGCAGAAAGGTCATTAAAAATTCCTCATCTCATTATCCATGCCACAGAAGATGCTTCGGTTAAATATAAGGAGGCAAAATTGCTGCATCAATGGAATAATAAAACAGTATTGTTTCCCATAGAAAATAGCAATCATGTATTTGGAGCAAAGCATCCTTGGCACAACTCAAAAATGCCTTTAGCTTTAAAGAAAGTAGTAGAAAAATCTATTTCGTTTATTGTACCAGAAATATAATAGAGCCAATAAACAATTGTATAATAATGTACCTTAAGATATAGCTTAGCATATTATTAGACAATGGGTTTAGCTTGACTTTAAGTCCCTTCAACAAAATAATTTTTGATTAGAGATATTGCTTTACTTTAAACCACTAAGTACAAGAACAGGAAATGAAGTAATGTGAAATTCTTTTTTTAAAACCACATTCTTTTCCCAAAGTTTACTAAAAAAACCGCGTTTACGTCTTACTACACACAACAGGTCAGGGCTTATTAGTTTGTGATGCTCCAAAACACCTTGGTAAGTTGTTGGATTTTCAGATTTTATAGTAGTGCTTACCATATTTTCTAAGGCGCTAGAAACATTAAAATCATTAGCATTATAAAAAGGAGTTTTTACCAATAGTAAACTTATTTGAGCTTTAAAAATATCCTTAATGGCATTTAAAGGTTTTAAGGCATTTTTTCTTTTAATGATTGCAGATTTTAAAGCTAACAAAATGGTGTTTATTGGTTTAAAAACATAGCCTTCAGGAACTATTAAAGCTGGAATTTGAGTTTGTTTTATAATCTTACCAGAAGTCTTGCCTAAATAAACTTCGTCTTTAATAGAGTTTGTTCTAGGTTCTAAAATTATTAATTCAATATCAAAATTTTTACACACCAAATCTAATGTTCTAACCAATTTACCTTTAAAGGTTTTTGTTATAACTTCAACTCCTTTATGATCAATTTGTGCCACATGATGGTCTAAAAACGCTTTACTTTCTCGCTCAATTATATGGTCAACCTTAATCATTGTCCCAGCTTTAGTATACACATTATAAACTTGTACAACGTAAAGCTTAGCTCCAACTGCTTTTGCAAAATCCACAGCATATTGTAAATGACTTTGAGCATTTTTAGATGATCCTACAGGAACTAAAATATTTTTCATGTGTTTATTTTATTGTTATTTGACTCTTGTATGTTATTGGCTATTAATCATTTTAAAAAATGACAATACTTCTTTAATGCACGCTTACTCATAATTGATTTAGACGTATTTACAATGCAAAAATACAGATTTTATGATAAAACTCACGACCTTTGTTCATTCTAATAAAATCAACTGCATTTGAGTACAGATATTAGTTTAAAACATATAAACAAATTAGCCATTCCTGCACTCATTGCTGGTGTATCTGAGCCCATACTATCTTTAACAGATGCTGCAATTGTAGGGAATGTAAATGTTAATGCTATAGAAGCTCTTGCTGCTGTTGGTATTGTATCCACTTTTTTGTCTATGTTAATTTGGGTGTTTGGACAATCAAGAAGTGCTATATCATCCCTAGTGTCACAATATTTAGGTGCTAATAAATTAGAAGAAATAAAAAACCTGCCCGCTCAAGCCATACTCATTATTACCATTCTTGGACTCCTTATTATTATCGGTACATACCCATTTGCCGAAACCATATTTAAACTTTATAACGCTCAAAATCTAATTTTGGAGTATTCGGTATCGTATTATAAAATTCGTAGTATTGGCTTGCCGTTTACATTGTATACTATTGCTGTTTTTGGAGTTTTTAGGGGATTACAGAACACCTATTACCCAATGGTTATTGCAATAATTGGTGCGTTTATTAACATCATTTTAGATTATGTTTTAGTGTATGGTTTTGCTAATATTATTCCTGCCATGCATATTCAAGGTGCAGCATACGCTAGCGTAATTGCACAAATTTTAATGGCCTTACTTTCTGCCCATCTACTACTTAAAAAAACACCCATTCCATTAGCATTTAGCATGCCTTTTAACAAAGAAATTAAACGGTTTCTATTAATGATTGGTAATTTAATTATTAGAACCTTAGCATTAAATGTAACTTTATACTTTGCCACAAAATTTGCAACAGGTTATGGGGCTACATACATTGCAGCTTACACCATAGCCATCAATTTATGGTTTTTAGGTGCTTTTTTAATAGACGGGTATGCAAGTGCTGGAAATATCCTTTCTGGTAAATTAATTGGCGCACAAGAATACAACAAGCTTATTACTTTAAGCAATAGTCTAATTAAATATGGAATTCTTATTGGAATATTAATAGCACTTTTTGGCGCCATATTTTATTACCCTATTGGAAACATATTTATTAAAGAATCCGAAGTTTTAAAACAGTTTTACACTGTGTTTTGGATTGTTTTAGCCATGCAACCGCTATGTGCTTTAGCTTTTATTTTTGATGGTATGTTTAAAGGTTTGGGTAAAATGGCAACTTTAAGAAATGTCTTATTAGTATCAACATGTGTTATATTCCTACCTGCATTATATTTTTTAGACCATTATAATTTAAAACTAATCGGTGTTTTTATAGCACTTACGCTATGGATTGCCGCTCGAGGATTACCATTGATAATAAAATTTAGAAAAGAATTTTTACCACTATCACAAAAGAAGTAACTTTACATATTAAATTATTTATTTCATGACACTTTTAACGCTAATTCAAAATTTAGAATCGTACCATTTAGTCTATTCTATTAAAAATTTTATCGGTAGCTTTCTTCCAATAATTATTTTTATTAATTTACTGGTAATTGTGTTTTTTACTTACAGATAATCATAACATAAGACTTAAAAATAATGGACATATTAAATTTTTTAGGAGGCAGTGGTTTTTTTGCAATTTTAGCATTCGTAATTATTATTATTTACATATATAATAGATATAAAAACCGCAGATAATGGGGAACATTCGTATAACTAAACTGTTTTCTTTCGAAACTGGCCACGCACTTTATGGTTACGATGGTAAATGTAAAAACGTACATGGACACAGCTACAAACTATCGGTAACCGTTTTTGGTAAGCCTATTTCAGACAACACAAACGTTAAATTTGGAATGGTTATAGACTTTACAGATTTAAAAAAAATTGTAAAGGAGGAGATTGTAAATGTCTTCGATCATGCTACCGTATTTAATAAAAATACACCTCATATCGAGTTGGCAAAAGAGCTGGAAAATAGAGGGCATAATGTCCTTCTCGTAGATTATCAGCCCACTAGCGAAATGATGGTTATAGATTTTGCTAAAAAAATTAGAAAACGATTGCCAGAAAATATACAATTACATTCCTTAAAACTTCAGGAAACTGAAAGTTCGTTTGCAGCGTGGTATGCTAGTGAAAATAATTAAAATAATCTGGGCGTTACCTAAAGGTCAGGCTTTCCACTATATCTTTTTTTGCCATATACGGCAGCAAAAAAAGGATGCCGTTGCAATCCTTAACGCGATATTAGCTTAAAATTAATTTCTTATTTATACGTTAGTGCAGATTTGTAAAATTCCTGTTTATAAAATAACTCTTAGCAAGAATTAATTATATTTACAATATGCAAATTCCAAAAGGAAAAAAAATATATTTTGCTTCAGACAATCATTTAGGAGCTCCAACAAAAGCCCAATCGTTTCCGCGTGAGCAAAAATTTGTGGCTTGGTTAGATGACATTAAAGAAGATGCAGCAGTAATTTTTCTTTTAGGCGATTTGTTCGATATGTGGATGGAATACAAAACTGTCGTGCCAAAAGGGTTTACAAGAACGCTTGGTAAATTAGCCGAAATTAGTGACTCCGGTATCCCAATTCATTACTTTGTTGGTAACCACGATCTGTGGATGAATGGCTACTTTGAAGAAGAATTAAATATTCCTGTTTATCATAATCCACAAGAATACACGTTTAATAATACTACCTTTTTTATTGGTCATGGAGATGGTCTCGGCCCACACGACACTGGATATAAACGCATGAAAAAAGTATTTACTAATCCGTTTTTTAAATGGTTATATCGATGGTTACATCCAGATTTTGGTATGCGCTTAGCCCAATATTTATCTGTTAAAAACAAACTGTTATCTGGTAACAAAGATGCCAAATTTCTAGGCGAAAATAACGAGTGGTTAGCACACTATTGCAAGCGAAAATTAGAAACTAAACATAGGGATTTTTTTGTGTTCGGTCATAGGCACCTACCTTTGGACATTAAACTAAACGAAAGGTCTAGATATATAAATCTTGGAGATTGGGTTAGTTATTTTACCTATGGTGTTTTTGATGGTGAAACTATGAAGTTAAACCAATATTAGTGCATTAAAGCTAATAATGTTATGCCATCAATTTTACCATCTGCATACAGATTGTTCTTTTCTTCAAAACGCTTTATAGCAACAGATGTTACACCTAAATAAACACCATCAATAGGTATATTATGACCATTTTTTACCAACAATTTTTGCAATTCGTAAATAAACATACTTTTGTCTCCAGTTTTTATTGCTCTCCTTGGAATCATCTCTAGTAATAATTCCATGTGTAAAGCATCATGTTTGCCCTTGTTACCAACAGATGCGCTGCGTTTAGTTTTAGAATCCTTAATATTGTTATTTTTTAAACCTTTATTTTTTAATGGTTCAGACGCTTCTAAAATGGATTTATAGTAATTAACCTTAGCCACTCTTTCCTGATAAGCTTTAATTGCTATAGCAGTTTCTTCATCATCACTTTTAGGACTTCTTACATCTATACCATTTGCGCTCCATTGCATTTGCATAAAATTGTTTGCTGCTTCTACAGCTTCAAAATAATGATATACTGTTTCTTGATTATGGTAATTTAAATCTATGGTATCAGCAATCTGGATATTGGCATTTTTAGGGTGAAACCGTTGGTACTCTCTGTATTCAGAATAAGCAAAAATTAATATAATTACGGTTAATATAATTAGAAGTATTTTTTTCATTGGTTACTAAAAATGGTAAACAGATAAATTTTAAATAACAAATATAAAACAATTTCATATTATAAAAATCCTGTTTTTGTAGTTAAGTATTGTTAGCCTCAAAATCTTTAGTTAAGTCTAATTTTCTAAAACTCGGAGATACAATTGCAGTAGTAATTACAGTAATTAAAGTCATAGTACCACCAAAAACAACAGCGGTTGCAGTACCCATTAATTTTGCGGTAACGCCACTTTCAAAAGCACCAAGCTCGTTAGAACTACCAACAAACATTGAGTTTACAGAGGATACTCGACCACGCATATTATCTGGTGTTTTAAGTTGAAGTATGGTTTGTCTAATGACCATAGATACACCATCCGTTACGCCACTAAAAAAGAGCGCCATAACAGAAATCCAAAACGTAGAAGACAGACCAAATACAATAATACAAACGCCAAAACCAAAAATAGCAACTAGTAATTTCATACCTGCATTTTTGCTTATTGGAATATAAGCCGTTACCAACATGGTTAAAAAAGCACCAACCGATGGTGCAGCAACTAAAATGCCAAAACCTTGTGGTCCTACCTTTAAAATGTCTTGAGCAAAAACAGCTAAAAGTGCTACTGCACCACCAAATAAAACAGAAACCATATCTAAAGTTAAAGCGCCCAAAATAGCTTTTGTTTTAAAAACAAAATTTACGCCTTCTTTTAAACTTTGTAAAATGGGCTCGCCAATTTTTGGATTTAATATTGGCTTTTTATCAATTTGAATAACCATGAGTAGCGCACCCAATACTATTAAAAAAATAACGCAAAGGGACCAATGGACTCCAATCCAACCAATAGAAAAACCTGCAAAGGCAACTCCTAAAACACGCGACATTTGCCATGTAGAGCTATTCCAAGTGGCAGCATTAGGATAGATTTTTTTTGGTACTATTAAAGCAACCAAGGAAAAAATAGCTGGTCCGAAAAAGGAACGTAGAAACCCACCAAAAAATACTAAAGCATATATGGAATATAGTAAACTATTTTTAGACCACATTTTAGACACTTCTAAGGAGGTTAGCCAAAACAAAGCAAAGCTTATTATGGAAAATGCTGCAATACAAATGGCTAAGAGGTTTCTTTTTTCTCGTTGATCTACAATGTGTCCGGCAAATAACGCCATTGTAAACGCTGGTATAATTTCCATTAAGCCAATAATACCAAGCGATAGTGGATCTTTTGTTAGTGCATAAACCTGCCATTCTATAACAATAAACTGCATAGACCAAGCAAAAACTAATAAAAAACGCATGCCTAAAAAAATGTTGAATTCTTTAAAGCGTAGTGCTGCGTATGGGTCGTTTTTAGATGTCATGGTATCTTTTCCTTAACGATTTTTAAATACTATGAGGGCTACTTAAAGTTAAAACACAAAAGTATAATAAGTAAAGGCGTTAATTTACTTTTTCTTAATTAGTTTAGATGCAACACGCCTATTTTTTGCCCTAATTTCTTCAGTTGTATTATCTGCTAGTGGTTAAGAGCTTCCAAAACCAAACCATTGTATTCTCTATGGTATTAATACTTTTAAAATAAAATATTCTGAAATGGATTTTGCGCAAGGTAGAAATAACATAGTATTTGTTTTGGCTAGTCCAACCTCATCTGGGTGACCATATATTTTAATGTTAATATTTTTATATTATTTTAAATAATTGATTAATTTATCTAATTCTTTTACAGCAGTGCTTTATAATATGGCTTCTCCAAAATCGCATAATACAGTTTTAAAGGCGTAGGTTGCTTCTGGTTACGGCAAGGATAATTTGTTTTTGGCGATGTCTTAAATTATGGGTTGAAGGTTGTCCGTCGTTTTGCGCATCATACCATTTTAGAGTTCTCTAATATCTCGCAACTTTAGTTGTAAAGATACGCTACCTTTCCATACATTTTCATCAATGGAATAAGCGGCTTTAAACCACTTTTTATCTTTGATTAAGCTTAACCTATGGCCTAAACCAAAACCAATTCCTACTATTGTTTGGCTATTGGGCTGTTTTACGGTTAGTCGTAAATGTTTATCGTCTTCGCCAACACATTTGCCGTAACCAGAATCTTGAAGCTTATCGCTCATAAATACTGGCGCCATATTGCCTGGTCCAAATGGTGCAAACTGACTTAAAATCCTATAGAATTTTGGTGTAATTTCATTAAAGTCTATTTGAGTATCTATTAATATTTCTGGCGTTAACACGCTCTTATCGATTGTATTTTTAACAACATCTTCAAATTTTTGCTTAAAAGCGTTGTAGTTTTCTTCCTTAAGTGTTAAACCTGCCGCGTATTTATGGCCTCCAAACTGCTCGATATATTTAGAGCAAGCCTCTAGAGCATTATAGACATCAAAACCCTTAACAGAACGTGCTGAAGCCGCCAACATATTGCCGCTTTTAGTAAAAACTAATGTCGGCCTATAATACGTTTCTATTAATCTGCTGGCAACAATACCTATAACACCCTTATGCCAGTCTTGACTATAAACAACAGTAGAAAACCTTTCCTGTTCATCTTGTTTTTTAATAAGCTCAAGCGCCTCAATCGTAATTTGTTTATCTGTTTCTCGTCTGTCTGTATTAAATTCTTCTATTTCTTTAGCATAAACTTCAGCGATTTTAAGCTTGGTTTCAGTTAATAAATCTACTGCGTATTGACCATGTTTCATGCGTCCTGCAGCATTTATTCTTGGTGCAATAATAAATACAACATCTGTAATGCTTAACGTCTCTTTTTTAATTTGATTGATGATTGCCTTAAATCCTGGTCTCGGTTGCTCGTTAATGACTTGCAATCCAAAGTAGGCCAAGATTCTATTTTCTCCAGTTATAGGAACAATATCTGCTCCAATTGCTGTGGCTACTAAATCAAGATATTCTACTAGATCTTCAATTGTTTTTCCTTTTTTAGACGCTAAGGCTTGAACGAGTTTAAAACCAACACCACATCCACATAATTCGTTAAATGGATAATTACAATCGCTTTGTTTTGGATCTAAAACTGCAACGGCATCTGGCACACAATCTCCTGGTCTGTGGTGATCGCAAATTATAAATTCGATATTTTTATCTTTTGCGTAAGCAACTTTATCCATAGCTTTTATACCGCAATCAAGCGCAATAATTAAACTAAAATTATTGTCTTCAGCAAAATCGATACCTTGATAAGAAATGCCATAACCTTCTTGATAACGATCTGGAATGTAGGTGGCCACATTGGAATAGCTGCTTGTTAAGTACGAAAACATAAGCGACACAGCTGTTGTTCCATCTACATCATAGTCGCCATAAACTAAAATATTTTCATTATTTTTTATGGCGCATTCTATGCGCTCAACAGCTTTTTGCATATCCTTCATTAAAAAGGGATCATGTAAATTTGCTAAACTTGGTCTAAAAAACTCTTTAGCTTGGTCATAAGATGTTATACCTCTTTGTGCTAAAAGCGAGGCAATAGAACTTTCAACGTGTAAAGCGTGTTGCAATAACTTTACAGTTTCAAGATTTGGTTTGGGTTTTAGTGTCCAGCGCATAAATGTCTTCTATATAACTTTCAATTTTATTGATTAAATTCAAAAATTTAACATTTACGCTATTATTTATCGTGAAAATAAATTTGTGTATTCACCTTAGCAAACTTTTTAAACATTGCCATAACACCGCAATATTTTTGGACTGAAAGGTCTACTGCTTTTGTCATCTTCTTTTTGTCTAAAGCACTGCCGTAAAAATGGTAATCGACCTTTACTTTATTGTATATTTTTGGATGCTCTTCCGTAAGCTCTGCCTCTATTTCAATTTTTAAATTGGCAAATTCTGTTTTCATTTTTTCAGCAATTGACACCACATCTAAACCTGAACATGCTGCTAAAGCAGATAACATTGTGGCTTTAGGCCTTAACGGTTTAAAAGCATCGTTTTCTTCTTCGGTTACACCTAAATTAAAGTTATAACCACTTGGATTATCACTTTCGAAAATCATTTTTTCTTTCCAAACAGTTGTTACTTTATCCGACATAATTAAATATTTTTTCGTTTATTGATACTATCAAAAATACCATTAAAATACAAATATATGCCATTAGTTACACCATTAGAAGCAGAACACGATTTAGAAACTAAAAAACTAGCCGAGTTTTTTAATGAAACTTTAGGTTTTTGTCCAAATTCAGTATTGACTATGCAACGCAGACCTGGCATATCTAAAGCATTTATTAATTTAAATAAAGCTGTAATGGCAAATGAAGGCAACGTAACTTCGGCGTTAAAACGTTTAATTGCGTGGGTTTCAAGTAATACTACTGGTTGTCGTTATTGCCAAGCACATGCTATTCGTGCTGCCGAGCGTTATGGTGCAGAACAAGAACAGTTAGATAATATTTGGAACTATAGAACACATGCTGCTTTTAGTGAGGCTGAACGAGCTGCTTTAGACTTTTCTTTGGCTGCTTCTCAAGTGCCAAATGCAGTGAATTTAGATATAAAAAGACGCCTGAATGACCATTGGACTGAAGGTGAAATTGTAGAAATGCTTGGCGTTATATCCTTGTTTGGATACTTAAACCGTTGGAATGACTCTATGGGTACAACCCTAGAAGGTGATGCTATTGCAAGTGGAAACCAATACCTGGGAAAACATGGTTTTGAGGTTGGTAAACATGTGTAATTTTTTGCGGTAGAAATTTGCAGTTTTCGGTATTTACAATCATTTCTTTTGCATAAGATGGAGCTTCATTTTTAATTTGTAAATCTAAAATTAAACCAGGCACGCTATGTTAGGTCTAACAAATCTTTTTATAGAGGTTGCTTTATAGGATATTTTACTACCATTAGATATTGTTTCTTAGGTTGTTTTCCATTCCAAATAGGAGAAAGCATATTCGTTAATAAAAAATTCTATCCAAAAGCATTAGTTTGTCTTAGATTCTCTTTTGTTTTATTGTTTAAACAAAACAAACCATTTCTACCTCCTAAATTTTTTGAAATATTGTATGAATTATTTCCTTCATCTTCCATGGTTTTAATAATTTGAAAACTTGCTTCTTGATTATTAAATTTAATAATATTTCTTTGCCATAAATAATATTACCTGATTTATAATTATTGTAAAATTTTCAAAATACGAAAAAGTAAATCTTTGATTGCATATTATGATAAATTGAAAAAAGCCATGTAAATCTGTATCTTCTCGATACAATGTTTCATGTTTTGGAATCGTACGAAGTAATAACTTTTAAAGTTCTAGCCCATCAGGAATTTCCTCTGTAGGTGTGTCTGTATCGTTATCTGGATTGTCTTCTTGATAATTTTCACAATCGACTGCTATAGATAGGTTTTTAGGTTTCTCAAAATTATCTTTTGAAACTTTTAGGGTTTTATCGTTATAACAACTTTTCATAAACATACCCCAAATTGGTAATGCCATTGCAGCGCCTTGCCCGTAATGAATACTTTTAAAGTGCGCTGCTCTATCTTCTGCTCCAACCCAAACGCCAGTAACAAGGTTTGGTACCATGCCCATAAACCAACCATCACTCTGGTTTTGTGTGGTTCCTGTTTTACCTGCTATTGGATTTGATAATTCGTAAGGATAACCTGTTATAATCTCCTTATAAATGCGTTGATTTCCTCTCCACTTGCCTCTTAACCTGCTTCCAGAACCAGATTGTACAACACCTTCCATTAATTTAACAGTTACATAGGCGGTTTCTGCACTCAATACATCTCTTGTTTCTGGTGTAAACTGGTATAAAACAGTTCCGTTTTTGTCTTCGATACTTTCTATAATTACTGGTTTTGTATACACGCCTTGGTTAGCAAATGCTGAATAGGCACCAACCATTTCGTAGACGCTAATATCTGGTGTTCCAAGCGCAATTGAAGGTACTTCTGGAATTTCTGAAGTAATGCCCAAGCGTCTTGCTAAATCTGCAACTGGTTGTGGTCCTACCTTATCCATTAAACGGGCGGTAATGGTATTAACGGAATTTGCTAAACCATCTATTAAGGTTTTTTCTCCACCATATTTACCGCCATCATTTGTAGGCGACCAAGCTTCTGGATTGCCATATTTATTAGCTTCTATAGTAATTTGAGATAATGGTAATTTTTCGCAAGGCGACATGTGTAGCTGATCTATTGCTGTGGCATACACAAAAGGCTTAAAGGTGGAACCTACTTGTCGTTTCCCTTGCTTGACCATATCGTATTGGAAGTGTCTGTAGTTCATGCCACCAACCCAAGCTTTTACATGCCCTGTTTGAGGATCCATACTCATCATCCCTGTGCGAAGAAAAGACTTGTAATAACGCATGGAGTCCATAGGTTTCATTATAGTATCCACTTCACTTGCTTTTCCGTCAACCCATTTAAATACCGTCATTTTTATAGGTTCCTCAAATGAAGCCTCTATTTCTTTATCACTCTTACCTTGTTTTTTAAGAATTCGCCAGCGTTCGCCACGTCTCATACCATTTTTCATTAGCGTTTCGATTTCAGATTTATCTAAATCTAAAAAGGGCGCTGTAGGGTTTCTATCTGGTGTGTTTTGATTGTCAAACTCAGCTTGTAATCTTGGCATGTGTCTACCTACTGCTGTTTCTGCATATTCTTGCATGCGCGAATCTAAAGTTACGAAGACTTTTAAACCATCGCTATTGATATTATATTTTTTACCATCTGGCTTTCTATTGGCTTTATCGTTTGTCCAATCTTTCATCCAGCTTCTTAAATATTCCCTAAAATAAGTTGCAGAACCATCACGATGAGATTGCGGAGAATATTTTAAATCCAGCTCTGTTTTTTGCAACGAGTCTTTAATCTCTTTTGTAATATAATCGTACTTGTGCATTTGAGCCAATACCACATTTCTTCGGTTTTTTACACCTACAGGATTTCTACTTGGTCTTGGATTATACAATGTCGAATTTTTAAGCATACCAACCAACATAGCAGATTCTTTTAAATTTAATTCGCTAGGCTCTTTATCAAAATATATTGCTGCAGCAGAACGTATACCATCTGCCTGATTATTAAAATCATAAATATTAAAATATTGAGCAATAATTTCCTCTTTGGTATACTGACGCTCTAAACGGATAGCTATAACCCATTCTTTTACTTTTTGAAACGCCCTTTGAAATTTACTGCTCGACACTTGCTTTGTAAATAAATTTTTTGCTAGCTGCTGTGATATTGTACTTGCTCCTCCACCACTTCCAAGTTTTGCAATTGCCCTTAATGTGCCTCGCCCATCAATTCCTGAATGATCGTAAAACCTAACGTCTTCAGTGGCAATAAGTGCTTCTACTAGATGCTTTGGTAATTCATCATATCCAACTGGAGTTCTGTTATCGTTTAAATAATATTTGCCTAATGTTTTACCATCGCTAGATATAATTTCTGTTGCTAAGTTTGTTTTAGGGTTTTCTAAAACAGTGTGGTCTGGCATTTCACCAAATACACTCCACGATGCCAATAAAAATAATAGCGCAATGGCTAGGATGCCACCTAAAAAAAGCATCCAAAACCAGCGAACGTATTTTTCGAAACCTTGATGCTCTTGTGTGTTTTTTGTTTTTGTCTTTGCCATAATATATTACTTCTCGATACAATTTTGCTTAAGCAAAATCACTCGAAGTGACCTTAATTTATTTTTTCAATTCTAAAGCCAATATCTGTAATGCCTTCTAAATTAGCAACACCATTAACCTCTCCGTTTTCACGCATAGCGTGTTTAATGTTTACGGTATATTCTCCACTTTCGTTAAAAACTACACCTTCCTTATACCATAATTTATTTTCTTTAACACTAGATAAACCAGTTCCTAAAAATTCGCCATTAGGTTTTGCCATTTTATATTCTAAAGTATCTACAATGCTTTTTCCGTGTGGAAAATTTATTTCTACAATTAAAAATAAGTTGTTGTATTTGTAAGCGTTTGTGTTACGCAAATTAATAAATAAATTATAAGCTTTTGTCGAGTCTGGAGGACTTATTTTAAAACTTAAGGTTTTGTCTTTATTCCAAACCTCTGGTATTGTTTTATATTCATCAAATACACGTTTAGAATCGCAGGCAACACCACTTAATACCACAAAACATAAAATAAAAATATTACTGCGCATCCCTTGCCTGTGGTTTTGGTTTATTATTTTGGCTTTTAGGGTTGGGTTTGTTTCTAGGATTAGGTTTGTTTTTACGCGAAGACCTATTTTTATTAGTAGCTTTGTTCTGATTGTTGGACTTATTTTGGGTGTTTGACCTATTTTGATTAGTTTTCTTATTACGATTACGGTTCTTATTATTTCTACGTTTTTTATTGCCTTTTGGACTATCAAAACGTGTTAAACTATCTTGTCCAACCACATTTTCGAATGCTACTTGAACTTCTTCTACTAGCTCTAACGCATATTCTTCAAGGCTAGCAATCTTTTCTCTATTTTTATTATTGTTAATTTCTATAATTTCTCTAGCTTGGTCTGTAGTAATTTTATGCCAGTTCGTCCATTCACCTTCGTAAGCATACCACATATACCCTTGGAAAATATCTGTTTTTTGGCAAACAGCTGTTCCTTTTTCTGTGTATAATTTTGTGTCTGCTTTTGGGAACGCTTTTAAGGCGTCTTGATAGGAATCTAACTCATAATTTAAGCAGCATTTTAATTTACCACATTGTCCAGCTAATTTTTGTGGGTTTAAAGATAGTTGTTGGTAGCGTGCTGCACTTGTGCTTACAGATCTAAAATCTGTTAACCATGTGGAACAACACAATTCTCGACCACAAGAACCTATACCACCAAGTCTTGAGGCTTCTTGTCTAAACCCAACTTGCTTCATCTCTATTCGCGTTCTAAATTCTCGTGCAAATACTTTAATAAGATCTCTAAAATCTACACGTTCTTCTGCTGTATAGTAAAATGTGGCTTTACTTGCATCGCCTTGGAACTCGATATCGGATATCTTCATTTGAAGCTTTAAATCGATAGCAAATTGTCTTGCACGAACTTTCATTGGTTCTTCTTTATCTCGAGCATCGCTCCAAATATCTATGTCTTTTTGAGAGGCTTTTCTGTATATTTTTAATACATCTTCTGGCTTTTCTTTAATTTTTTTGCGTTTCATTTGAACGCGAACCAATTCGCCAGTTAAAGTTACCATACCAATATCATGTCCAGACTGTGCTTGTGTAGCAACAATATCTCCGATAGATAACGATATGTTCTCTGTATTTTTGTAGTAATGTTTTCTGCCGTTTTTAAAACGAACCTCAACAAAATCGAATGGTTTTTCTCCGTTTGGAACAGACATATTTGCCAACCAATCGAAAACGGTTAGCTTATTACAACTGTCTGTTCCACAAGTACCATTATTTTTACAGCCCTTAGGTGAGCCATCTTTAGTTGTACAACTTGTGCAAGCCATATGTTATTTTATATATTGATTCTAAACGCTATATCTTGAAAATGTCTGGTTTGGGCGTTAGAAGACTATTAATATTATTTTAATTTACACTAAAGTATTCAGTTTTTAGCATAATTTAAAATCTAACGGTAAAGATAAGATTATTATTATGACTTTAAAATATAAAAAAAGAGTAATCAGTACTTCATATATCAGCCAAAAAACTGAATCTTCATTGCATTATATCAATGAAATGAAGCAACTATTTTGCCGCTTCATCATTTTTAAAATTATCAAAAATATTTCGTAAATCTTTTTTATAAGGTAAGTGGTCTGCTCGACCTTTTTTAAAAATATCGTTACTATTGCCTTGTCCTTTTCTTAATGCTTTCTGTGCTTTAAACGGTAAGGCGTTTATTTCTTTGCAAGTTATAGAGCAACAATTGTTCATTTCTTCTTTACATGCGTCACATTGCAAAAAAAGTAAATGGCAAGCATCGTTAGCACAGTTAGTATGGACATCGAAGGCGTCTCCACATTGATGACATTTTGCTATAATGTGTTCGCTTATTTTTTCGGCTCGTCGATCATCAAAGACAAAGTTCTTACCTATAAATTTATTTTCGATGCCTTCATCATGTACTTGTCTTGTATATTCTATAATTCCGCCTTCAAGCTGATATACGTTTTTAAAACCTTTGTGTTTGTAATAGGCACTTGCCTTCTCACAACGTATGCCTCCAGTGCAATACATTAGCAAGTTTTTTTCTTCTTTATGTTCGTGTAAATCGGCTTCAATAATATCTAAACTTTCTCGAAATGTGTCTACATCTGGTGTTACTGCCCCTTCGAAATGTCCAATTTCACTTTCGTAGTGATTTCGCATATCTACACAAATCGTATTTGGGTTAGACAACATGCTGTTAAACTCTTTAGCAGAAAGGTGAATACCTTTGTTGGTGACATCAAATGTGGCATCGTTGAGCCCATCGGCTACAATTTTATCTCTCACCTTAACTTTAAGTTTTAGAAAAGACATGTTATCTTGCTCTACTGCAATATTTAGGCGGATTTCATTTAAAAAGTCTATACTATCTATGTGACGTTTAAATGCTTCAAAATGATCTGCTGGTAAAGATAATTGGGCGTTTATACCTTCATGCGCAATATAAATACGTCCTAAAACGTCTAAACTGTCCCATGTAATAAATAAGTGGTCGCGTAATTGTTGTGGATTGCCAATTTGAGCGTAGGCGTAAAACGAGAGTGTTAAACGGTCTTTTCCGGCTTTTTCTATGAGCTCTGCTCTTTCCTTGGCGCTTAATTTGTTGTACAGTTGCATGCTATACTAATGATTTAAGGTTAAAGAATGTTATGTTTAATTCCAATTACTTTTGAAATTAAATGAATTTAAAGTACAAAAGTACAGTTTTTAGTGGAGTTGGCAAGAACTTAACCTTACTTAGAAGTGGTTTGCAAACAGAAATTTTTAAAGATTATTTTGTTTTATAATAACCTAAGACTTAACGACTAAAAATAAAACTTTTTTTAAAACGCGAAAAAATTCCAGTTTAAAAGTTGGGATAATTTATAATTTAAACTTAGTTTAAAATTTTTAATAAAAAAAAGTCCGTTGTTTGCGCAACGGACTTTTAATAGACTAACTCGTTATTAATTTTTATTTCTAAAAATAGTAAACGAGCTATCCTCCATCGGCTTTACAACTGCTGTTAACTGTAACGGCAACTGAAACACCTAATACTTTTGAAGTTATTACTTTTTTTAAATATTTCATGCAATTATCACTTAAAAATTAAACATGATATTTTAAAAAAATGAGGTTAATTTTTCTTTTTCATAGCTAAAATTTTCTCACCTTTATTAGTAGATGCAAAAATGTTTAAAAGGTTGCGTGAGAAATTAAAAAAAAGATTAAAAAGTGGTATTTTAGCACGACTAATAGATAAAAATAAAATTATGAGTAATGAAAAAGACGCGAAACTAAAGGCATTAAAACTAACTTTAGATAAATTGGATAAAGCATACGGTAAAGGAACGGTAATGAAAATGAGCGATGCTGCTGTTGTAGATGTAGAAGCTATCCCTTCTGGATCTTTAGGTCTAGACATTGCTTTGGGTGTTGGTGGATATCCAAGAGGGCGTGTTATTGAAATTTATGGCCCAGAATCTTCAGGTAAAACTACTTTAACATTACATGCTATAGCCGAAGCGCAGAAAGCTGGTGGAATTGCTGCATTTATTGATGCAGAACATGCGTTTGATCGTTTTTATGCAGAAAAACTTGGTGTTGATATAGATAATTTAATTATTTCACAACCAGATAATGGTGAGCAAGCTTTGGAGATTACCGATAATTTAATCCGTTCGGGCGCTATAGATATTGTGGTTATCGATTCGGTTGCAGCATTAACTCCTAAAAGTGAAATTGAAGGAGAAATGGGTGATAGCAAAATGGGTTTACACGCACGTTTAATGTCTCAAGCTTTAAGAAAGCTTACTGCGTCTATTAGTAAAACTAATTGTACTGTAATATTTATTAACCAATTGCGCGAAAAAATTGGTGTTATGTTTGGAAACCCAGAAACTACCACTGGTGGTAATGCACTTAAATTTTATGCTTCTGTACGTTTAGATATCAGACGTTCAACTCAAATTAAGAGTACAGATGGCGTTGTCATGGGTAATAAAACACGGGTTAAAGTTGTAAAAAACAAGGTGGCTCCACCATTTAAATTGGCCGAATTCGATATCATGTATGGAGCGGGCATTAGTAAAGTTGGTGAAATATTAGATGTAGCCGTAGAAAAAGACATTGTTAAAAAAGCAGGTTCTTGGTTTAGTTACGACGATACTAAATTAGGACAAGGTAGAGATGCCGTAAAAGCAATAATAAAAGATAATCCAGAACTTTTTGAAGAGCTAGAACAAAAAATAATTAAAGCCATTAAGGACGATTTGTAGATAACAAGTAATTACTAAATCCCGATTTATCGGGATTTTTTGCTTTTACACGCAACCATTTAAACATTTTTGCATCTATAAAGAAATACACGTAAATAATACCGCATTTAATAATGAAAAAACTTTTTGTTCTATTCATAAGTTTGGTCACATTTTCTTGTTCTATAAGCGATGATTCTCCAAGATATTTTCAAGAATTTTTGCCAATTGAAACAGCATTCTTACCAGAGGAATTTGTTTTAGATGAGACCTATGAAATTACTGTTGCTTATACAAATCCTACAACCTGTCATTTTTTTAATGATATTTTTCATATTAGAGAAGATAATGAAATAAGTGTTGCAGTCAATAGTACAAAGTATCAAAGTCAAAGTAATGGTGACTGTACTGCATCAGATGCAGAGATGGAAGCAACCTTTAGTTTTACACCAACAGAACTTGGTACTTATGTTTTTAAATTTTGGCAAGGAAGAGGTGATGATGGAGAGACTGTTTATTTAACAATTGAAGTACCAGTAGCAGAATAAGTATTAACAAATACGTGAATGTAATTTGAGTTTAGATCAGCTCATAAAAAAATGTAAGAGTAATGATACTAAGGCACAAAGTGAACTTTATAAGCTCTTTTCGAGTAAATTGTTTTCTGTTTGTTTAAAGTATTCACGAAACTATGCCGAAGCTGAAGATAATTTGCAAGATGCGTTTATTACAATTTTTAAAAAAATAGATCAATATAATAACAAAGGTTCTTTTGAAGGCTGGTTAAAACGAATTACTATAAATACTGCATTACAGTGTTATAGAACACAAGGTGTTTTCGATATTGTAAACGATCAATTAATTGAGGATGAAACTGTAACAATAGAAGATGAAGAGGATATTTCGATAGATTACCTTTTGCAAATTATTCAAGAACTATCGGATCGTTACCGTTTGGTTTTTAACCTTTATGTATTGGATGGCTATTCGCATAAAGCTATTGCAGCAATGTTAAAAATAACAATAGGAACCTCGAAATCTAATTTGGCAAGAGCCAGACAGATTTTAAAAGATAAAATAACAAACTATAAAATAGGATTAAATTCCCAATCTTTATAATGAGTGATAAGAAACATATAGATAGGCTTTTTCAAGAAAAGTTCAAGGATTTTGAGGCTAAGCCCAGCGCAAATGCTTGGGCTGGAATTCAAAACAAAATGAACCAGCCTCAAGAAAAAATGAATTCTGGTGTCACGGTTTTGTTTCGTATAGCTGGTCTTGCTGCTGCCTTAGTTTTACTATTTGCCATAGGAAATTTTGTATTTAATAATGATAAAATTAAAAATAATGACGCTACAGTTGTAGATGGTAATAATGTAAAGGATGAAAATTCTGAAGACTCTTTTAATCCTGGATATATTAATAATACTGATTCTGTTTCTGGTGATAACAAAAAGGATATAGAAGATAAATCTAGCATAGTCAATACTAACGAATCTTTAAATAATACAACACTCGTAAAAAGTTCGAATCGTTCAAAAACGAATATTAGTAAATCTAAACCGCGTCAAAATAAAATAAAAACTTTAAACTCCAAAGATGGTTATACTAACCTTACTTCGAAAGCTAATGGTAATAAATTAAATACTATTGTTTCAAATATTAGTATTGCAAATAAGATTACTACTAAAAGTAGCACTCAAGATAATAGCAATTTAAAGAAAATAGATGTCAAAGCACTTAGTGCTATAAATAAAAAAAATAATGCAACTTATAATACAATTGTTGCAATAACCTATAGTGAAAAAGAAAAAGAAGAAATAGAATTAACGGTTACCGAAAGGGCTAAGCTTTCTAACGCCATTGAAGTGGCTGTTGCTCAGATGGAAAATCTTAATGAAAAAGAAAATAATGTAAACAGGTGGTCTGTAAATGCTAATGCCGCACCTGTTTACTATAATACTCTTGGCAAAGGTTCTCACATTAACGATCAATTTATTAACAATCCTAAAAACGGGGAGATTAATACTAGTTACGGTATTAATGTTGGCTATGTTTTAAACAATAAATTAAAAGTACGTTCCGGAATTAACAAATTAAATTTAAGTTACGATACAGCTAATGTTATCGTATATGAAAATGTTAGCACTACTAGCAATAGTGCTCTTTCAAAAAATATTAACTTTACTACTAACGATGAGGGTCAAAAACTTTCAGTTATAAATTCTAGTAACTTATTTATTTTACAAGTTAGTGATGTTATTAACGATAATCTTAATTCCGCTTTGAGTCAGCGATTAAGCTATTTAGAAGTGCCTTTGGAACTCGAATATGCAGTTGTAAATAAGCGTTTTGGTATTAATCTAGTTGGAGGTTTTAGTACCTTTATTCTAAATGATAATGAGGTTGTAACAGAAGTAGATAATAGACAAACAAAAATTGGAGAAGCTAATAATATTAATAATGTAAGTTTTAGCGCAAATGCTGGAATAGGATTAGATTATAAGTTTAGTAAATCTGTTAAATTTAATTTAGAACCTACTTTCAAGTATCAAATTAATGCTTACAATGATACATCGGGTGATTTTAGACCATATATTATTGGTGTTTATACTGGTATAAGTTATAAATTTTAAGTTTTAGGTTTTTAGTTGGTTAGACTTTTACCTAGTATAAATCAAGAAATTGAAACACCAATAATTAATTAAAAGCTGCTCTGTGCCAAGAGCAGCTTTTTTAGTTTAAACGTTTTTTAAATGATAAAAACTCTAAGCATTTTAAAATAAAAAAGCTGAACGAGTGTTCAGCTTTTTTGCCCCAAATCTACCATAAACTTAACCTACTTAGGATTATGGTAGCTTAAATATATACTAAAGTTATTAACAAAAAAAATTTTTTAGCTAAAAAGTATCAAATTTCAGATGAAATGATATAATTAATTAATAAGCGCGTTCCTTATTGCCCTCGAAAAAATTAATAAAAGCACGGTTAACAACCCTATTTCCGCCAATTGTTGGATAATTTCCAGTAAAATACCAATCACCTAAATTCTTTGGGCAAGCCTTGTGCAAATTTTCTACAGATTGAAAAATAATTTCTACTTCGGCTTTTACAGACGCTTCGCTTAATAATTGAGATATTTTAGCTGAAATTTCTTGTGTTGTAAACTGATCGTAAATTTCATTTACAAAGTTTTTTACATCCTTATCTGCCAAACTTTCCTGTGCCTTACATTTATGATAGACCGTTTCTACCAAATCGTATTTATTATTTTCCTTTAAAAGCTCTAAGGCAGCATTAAAAGCAACCAGTGTTTCTAGATTAGCCATATCTATTCCATAACAATCGGGAAAACGTATTTGTGGGGCAGAGGACACAATAACTATTTTTTTAGGGTGCAGTCTGTCCATCATCTTAATAATACTCTTTTTTAAAGTTGTACCTCGAACAATACTATCATCTATAATAACTAAATTGTCTGTGGGTTTAATTACGCCATAGGTAACATCGTAAACATGAGCAACTAAATCGTCGCGACTACTATCTTCCGTTATAAAGGTTCTTAGTTTTACATCTTTTATAGCGATCTTTTCAATACGAGGTCTTTCTTTTAAAATCTCTATTACATTATCAGCAGATAATTTACCACCTCCATTTAAAATGGCTTTTGTTTTTCTTTCGTTTAAATATTCTTCAACCGTTTCAATCATACCAAAAAAGGACGTTTCGGCTGTATTTGGAATGTAAGAAAACACAGTGTTAGCTGTGTCGTTACCAATAGCTGTTAATACTTCGGGCATTAATAGCCTACCAAGCATTTTACGTTCTTGGTAGATTTCAGCATCACTACCACGGGAAAAATAAACACGTTCGAAAGAACACGCTTTACGTTCTAAAGGTTCTAAAATTTGTTCAATAGCAACTTCACCAGATTTTTTTGTAATAATAGCATGACCAGGATCTAGTTCTTTAACATCGTCAAACTCAACATTAAACACGGTTTGAATTACTGGACGTTCTGAAGCTACTACAACAATTTCATCATCCTTATAATAATAGGCTGGTCGAATGCCTGAAGGGTCTCTTAAAACAAAAGAATCACCATGACCAAGCATACCAGCCATTGCGTAGCCGCCATCCCAATTTTTTGCTGCTCTCCTAAGAATTTTAGCAATATTTAAACGCTTTGCAATTAATGGCGAGCATTCATTTTTTTTGTAACCTTCTTTTTTTAATTTTTTATATATTTTACCTACTGCATCATCAAGGAAATGTCCTATTTTCTCCATTATGGTTATAGTATCTGTATACTCTTTTGGGTGTTGACCAAGCTCAACCAAACTACTAAATAGCTCCTTAACATTTGTCATATTAAAATTGCCAGCAAGAATTAAATTCCTATGTTGCCAATTGTTTTGGCGCAAAAATGGATGTACACTCTCTACACTATTTTTACCAAAGGTGCCATAGCGTACATGGCCTAAAAGGACTTCGCCTATGTAGGGAATATTACTTTTTTGAAGTGGTACACTCTTGTTATACTCTGGATGAGCATTTAATTCATTATTAATGCGCTCGTTAATTTGGGCAAAAATATCCTGAATAGGTTGTTGCGCTACAGAGCGTACGCGACTTATGTAGCGCTGTCCTGGTTTGGTGTCTAATTTAATACTGGCAAATCCTGCACCATCTTGTCCACGATTGTGCTGCTTTTCCATCATTAAATACATTTTGTTTACACCATAAAAAGCACTTCCGTATTTTTCTTTGTAGAATTCTAATGGTTTTAAAAGCCTAATATGTGCTATCCCGCACTCATGTTTTAAAGCATCACTCATTGTTGTTGTTGTGTTGTTGAGAGTTGTGTGTAAATGATAAAAATATATATAAAATAAAAAACGCACTCAATTTTGAGTGCGTTTCTTATTAATTTATTTCAATTTCAAACTGTGTTAAATCTTTAAACTGCTGCAAGCGGTTAAATATTTCTTTATCTGTTAACGTTAGCATACGTTCTGTTCCAAATTTCTCTACACAAAACGATGCCAATGCAGAACCATATATTACTGCGTTTTTCATGTTCTCGAAAGAAATATTACCCGTTTTTGCAATATAGCCAGCAAAACCGCCGGCGAAGGTATCACCAGCGCCTGTTGGATCAAATACTTCTGCTAAAGGTAATGCTGGAGCATAAAACATATTGCCTTCACTAAATAGTAAAGCGCCATGCTCTCCTTTTTTAATCACTACATATTTTGGTCCCATTTCGTGAATTTTCCTCGCCGCATTTACTAAAGAGTATTCTCCAGATAATTGTCTCGCTTCTTCATCGTTAATGGTAATAACATCTACATTTTTAAGCACTGAAAGTAAATCGCCCATGGCAATATCCATCCAAAAATTCATAGTATCTAAAATAGCTAATTTTGGTTTTTTAGACATTTGGTCGAGCACACTTTGCTGTGTTAATGGATGTAAATTTCCAAGCATTACAATATCTGCATCTTTGTAATTTTCTGGTACAACTGGCGTAAAATGCTCTAATACATTTAACTCTGTGGCCAACGTATCGCGAGAGTTCATATCATTATGATATTTACCACTCCAAAAAAAGGTTTTTCCGTTTTTATCAATTTCTACACCGTCTATATTTATTTTTCTTTCGGTTAATAGGTCTAGGTAATTTTGTGGAAAATCGCCACCAACAACAGATACTATTGCAGCATTAATAGCATTAAAATTAGCTGCTGATAACCCTATATAAGTTGCTGCGCCACCAAGAATTTTATCGGTTTTTCCAAAAGGCGTTTCAATAGCATCAAAGGCTATTGTACCAACTATTACTAATTTATTCATTTAAGCAATCTTAAATTAAAGTGCAAAGATAGCTTTTTTAGTCTCTTTTTTTACTATTTACTTTGGGAATATTATTATCGCAAGTGAGCGTGCCTACTTATATTTTATTTAAAAAATTTGGCTATCAATTTTTAAAAACGGACCGTTAATTATCCTTTTTTTTAAGATTCAAATTCTTGATGTAAGCTATATAATAATAGAATTCGAAAAGCGTTTTCTTAGGGTAGACAGTAAGTTTTACATTAATACATGTGACATTTATTTTATAAATAAATACAATTTTTATTAAATCATAAAAATAAGATCTAAAATATTGAGAGTAAAGAGAGCGCTTTAAATCTTTAAAACGTTGGCTAAAAATCTAAAAATATCTTAACTAACAATATCTAGAAATCATGAGCATTAAAAACAACACGTTTCCTAATTTATAATTGATAACCCTTTGTATTAAGAAACAATTATATTTACTTCCTCCCAAAATCTGCAGGTATTTCTCCCCAAGCTTTAGTTTCCCATTTTGCAATGGTAGTTTTATAACTGTTTTCTTTTAGCCAGATTATTGCCCTATCGACTAAATCGAAAACCGGCCTATTTTTTTCATTACGCTCTAATTTACTATTACACGTTTTTTTACGCACCCAACTCATGGCCGTTCTAGAATCTGTATAAATTATGCGGTCGCTATCATGTTTTTTTAAAAAACTTAATCCATGAACCAGTGCAAGAAATTCGCCTATATTATTTGTGCCTTCGGGAAAAGGCCCTTGAATAAAGAGTTGTTTTTTGGATTTCGTGTCCACACCACGATATTCCATAATCCCTGGGTTGCCACTTGACGCTGCATCTACAGCAATAGAATTGTAGTTTGGTTGCCCTATTTTTTTTAATTCGTCTTTAGAAAGTTCGCTTTTAAATGTTTTGTTTTTTCCAATATAATCAAAATAATTACCTTTTAGCGCTTGTTTTGCAGCATTAAAAGTGGTGAACGATTTGTATTGCGCGCCCTCGTAATCTTTAATCTGCGCTTTACAATCGTTCCAAGAGTCGAAAACACCAGTGTGATGTCCCTTCCAAACGGTATAATATTTTTTTTTCTTATTAGCCATTTATGTCTTCTTATAATAATAGCAATCCTATGAATTTAAGTTTAAAAACATTTAAGCTACACTAATAAACCCTTTTAATATAGGGCAACTGTGGGCAAGCAATTTTTTTTAGTTATATTTCTTGTAAAATTTTATCTACAACTTTAGGAAAATGTTCCATTTCTAATTCATGAATTTTATCAGCCACATTTTCGGCTGAATCTGACGTTTTCACCTCGCATTTAGCTTGAAAAATAATAGCGCCATCATCGTAATGTTCGTTTACGTAATGAATAGTCATGCCCGATTCTGTTTCATTATTGTTAACAACCGCCTCATGTACATATTTTCCATACATGCCTTTTCCTCCATATTTTGGTAGTAAAGCAGGATGCACGTTTATTACTTTATTAGGATAATATTTTAGGATATTCTCTGGGAATTTCCAAAGAAAACCAGCAAGTACGATAAGATCTGGATTAGCTGATTTTAAGATATTAAGGACGTCTTCTGTCTCTGTAAATGCTATTTTGTTAAAAGATAACGCACTAACCCTTAGTTTTTTACAGCGTTCCAATACTTTGGCACGCGGATTGTTAGTTAATACTTGAATAACAGACGCATTGTCGCTATTTTGAAAAAACCTTATTAAATTTTCAGCATTACTTCCGCTTCCGGACGCAAAAATTACTACACGTTTCATTTACTAGTATTCAATGTTAATCTTCAAACAAAAAAAAGAATAATTATTAACAATTAAGGGCTAAAACAGAATTTCCTCGAAATAAATTATTAACTTTCGAAGACATTTTTATTATAAAGATGTGTTTTAAAATAAAGTTTTTTATTTTTGCCACTTAATTAAACTAAAAAAAATTTAAATTATGTCAGACATTGCATCAAGAGTAAAAGCGATAATCGTAGACAAATTAGGAGTTGACGAGAACGAAGTTGTAACAGAAGCTAGCTTCACAAACGACTTAGGAGCAGATTCGTTAGACACTGTTGAATTAATTATGGAATTCGAAAAGGAATTCGATATCCAAATTCCAGACGACCAAGCAGAAAACATTGCAACAGTTGGTCAAGCTGTATCATATATTGAAGCTGCAAAATAAGCACTAATATTTATGGAACTTAAGCGAGTTGTAGTTACAGGTCTTGGCGCACTTACACCTATTGGTAATACCAAAGATGACTATTGGAATGCCTTAATTAGTGGAAAAAGCGGTGCCGCACCTATAACTTATTTTGATACTGAAAAGTTCAAAACAAAATTTGCTTGTGAGTTAAAAAACTTTGTCGCTACCGATTTTCTGGACAGAAAGGAGGCGCGAAAAATGGACAGGTTTACACAGTACGCAATGGTCGCATCTGATGAGGCTATTGCGGACTCGAACCTAAATTTAGAAACCACTAACAAACTAAGAGTTGGTGTTATTTGGGGAGCAGGAATTGGAGGCTTGGAAACTTTCCAGAACGAAGTATTAAACTTTGCGGCTGGAGAAGGAACACCAAGATTTAATCCATTTTTTATCCCAAAGATGATTGCAGATATTGCACCTGGTAACATTTCTATTAAAAATGGATTTATGGGACCAAATTACACTACTGTATCTGCTTGCGCATCATCGGCAAACGCTATGATTGATGCGTTAAATTATATTCGTTTAGGACAATGCGATGTTATTGTTACTGGAGGAAGTGAAGCCGCAGTAACGATTGCAGGAATGGGTGGCTTTAATGCCATGCACGCATTATCCACAAGAAATGAAAGCCCAGAAACTGCTTCAAGACCTTTTGATGCCACTAGAGATGGTTTTGTATTAGGCGAAGGTGCTGGAGCAATTGTTCTTGAAGAATATGAACACGCCAAAGCAAGAGGTGCAAAAATTTATGCTGAAGTAGTGGGTGGAGGTATGTCTAGCGACGCACATCATATGACAGCTCCACATCCTGATGGTATTGGCGTTATGGCAGTAATGAGAAATTGCCTTGAAAATGCTGGTTTAAAACCTGAAGATGTAGATCATATTAATACACACGGTACATCTACACCGCTCGGTGATGTTGCCGAACTAAAAGCAATTACAGAAGTCTTTGGCGATCATGCTAAAAACATCAATATTAATTCTACAAAGTCAATGACTGGTCATTTATTGGGTGCTGCAGGAGCTATTGAGTCCATTGCCTCCATTTTAGCAATGGAACACGGTATAGTACCGCCAACCATTAACCACTCTACAATTGACGAGAATATAGATCCTAATCTAAACTTAACACTTAACCAACCTCAAAAACGCGATATAAAAGTGGCTATGAGTAATACCTTTGGTTTTGGTGGACATAATGCTTGCGTATTATTTAAAAAGTTAGACTAAATCTTTTAATGAAAAACATTAGAAACATATTCTCAAAATCTAAAGAAAACAAAGGAGAATTTTTTTTTACAATTTCTGAAATTATAGGCTATAAGCCAAAAACGATAAAGCAATTTAAAACTGCGTTTACTCATCGTTCTATGAATATTAAAAATAATAAAGGCCATATAATAAATTATGAGCGTTTAGAATTTTTAGGAGATGCTATGCTTAGTGCTGTAATAGCAAATCATTTATATATAGAAGTGCCAACAGGGGATGAAGGCTACCTAACTAAAATGCGTTCTAAAATTGTAAGTAGAGAACATTTAAACGAACTCGGTCGCGATTTAAAACTTATTAAACTTGTAGAAAGTAAGATCCCTAAAGGACAATTTGGAGACAATATACATGGTAATTTATTCGAATCCTTAGTAGGAGCCATTTTCCTAGATGGTGGCTATAAGGCCTGCGAAAAATTTATTTATAAACGCGTAATCGATCCTTATGTTGATATCGAAAAACTTGAAGGTAAAGTTATTAGTTATAAATCCTTATTAATTGAATGGTGCCAAAAAGAAAAAAAGAGTTTTGATTATAACGTTTACGAAGATACTGGTAACGATAATATTCGTCATTTTTCCGTAAAACTTTCAATAAATAAGAAAATAGTATCTAAAGCCAGAGCAACTTCAAAAAAGAAAGCAGAAGAAAAAGCTTCCAAACGCGCATTTTTTGTGTTTCAAAATCAAATATCTAGAGCGTTAACATAAACACGATTTGGTTATGTCCAAAATAAGAATAATACAGACCTAAACTACAACGATTTCGTTATAGCAACTTGTTAAGATTCACTAAAAGAAGTTACTTTTCATCATTATATACATTATATTTACAATTCTGTAGACGTTGAATTCGTAGTAATATGGCAATTAAAAAACTCGTTTTAGACCAATTTCTAGAAGAAGAAAACTTCTCACTAATTGGTATTCATTGTACTATTGAAGATTATCGCCTAGCTTATTTGCTTAACAAAGCATTAGAATTAAAGCTAAAAAGACAATTAAAAGATATAGATCATAATAACAACAAAGCCACCTTCTCTATTTTTGAGTGGGAAGATAATACGCAATTTGTTACATGGAATTTAGTATCTAACGCCAGTAAAGTCGTTACTCCCCAAACAGAACACACCTTAGATTCTCTATTTAATACTAATGTAACAGTTACTAATACTAGCCATTTGGTGCCAGAATATGATAAAGCAAATTACTTGCTTAAAATTAATAATGAGTGCCAGACTAAAAAAGAAAAACTAATTTTAAATAAAATACTTAAAATAGACCAAGTTATTACAGCTTACAGTATAACTCCTAAAAGTTTAAAATATAAAGACCAATTAATATTTAACTAAAAACTTTCTGTTTGCGCAGAAAATTAATATGATAAAAAGAAAAAAAACCAAAATAGTAGCAACCTTAGGGCCTGCAACAAGTTCTAAACAGGTGTTAAAAGACATGTTAGAAGCAGGTGCTAACGTATTTAGAATAAACTTTTCTCATGCGGATTATAAAGATGTAAAAGAGCGCGTACAAGTAATACGGGATCTTAACGATGAATTTGGCTACAATGCTTCCATTCTTGCAGATTTGCAAGGGCCAAAATTACGCGTTGGTGTCATGAAAGGTGATGTATTTGTAAAACCAGGCGACGAAATTATATTTGCTACCGGAGAACGTTTTGAAGGCACAAAAGAACGTGTTTACATGACTTATGATAAGTTTCCTCAAGATGCCAAAAAAGGAGAACGCATTCTTTTAGACGATGGCAAGCTATTATTCGAGGTCATTTCTACAGACAAAAAATCTGAAGTAAAGGCCAGAGTTATCCAAGGCGGCCCATTGCGTTCTAAAAAAGGTGTAAACCTTCCAAATACTAATATTTCTCAACCAGCATTAACCGAAAAAGATATTGAAGATGCAAAATTTGCTTGCGAATTAAAGGTTGATTGGTTAGCCTTATCTTTCGTGCGCCACGCAGAAGATTTAATGATTTTGCAAGAGCTAATCAAAGAACATAGCGACCATAAAATTCCAATTATTGCTAAAATTGAAAAACCTGAAGGAGTTGCAAACATCGATAAAATTGTTGCCTATTGCGATGGTTTAATGGTTGCTCGAGGCGATTTAGGAGTAGAAATCCCAGCAGAAGAAGTGCCATTGGTGCAAAAGCAATTAGTCCTACGTGCTAAAAAAGCAAGAATTCCAGTAATTATTGCTACCCAAATGATGGAAACCATGATCGATAGCTTAACACCTACACGTGCAGAAGTTAACGATGTTGCCAATTCTGTAATGGATGGCGCAGATGCTGTAATGTTATCTGGCGAAACCAGTGTTGGTAAATATCCAGTACAAGTTATCGAGCAAATGGCAAGTATAATACGCAGTGTTGAGGATAGCGATTTAATAAATGTTCCTGGAGAACCACCACACATTCGTACCAAACGCTATATTACAAAATCCATTTGTTACCATGCCGCTCATATGGCTAACGATATCGATGCTAAGGCAATATCTACACTCACAAATAGTGGGTACACAGCTTTTCAAATTTCAGCTTGGCGTCCAAAATCGCATATCTTAGTATTTACATCCAATACGCGTATTTTAACACAACTTAACTTACTTTGGGGCGTTACAGCTTTTTATTATGATAAGTTTGTTAGTACAGACGAGACCATAGAAGATGTAAACAAATTAGCTCAAAATATGGGTTATTTAGATAAAGGAGATATGCTCATAAGTCTAGCAGCAATGCCCATTCAAGCAAAAGGAATGGTAAATACCCTAAGAGTTACCGAAATTTAACAGTCGTTGTTATTATAAACTATTTTTGGGCGTTTCCAGACAAAAAAGTATGGACCGTGCTCTCACTATTCAATCCTTTTTGTATTAAAAAGGCTTTTAAATAAGCCGTTTAATCGCTAACCAGGACTAAGAATAGTAGTATTACATAAATACCAGTTACACTTTTGTAGCTGGTTATTTTGTTTGCACTAATTAACCTCTAAATAAAAAGAAATCGTCTTTCATATCTTCAATTTGAGAATCTTCATTTGTAATAATATAATCGATGGCCTTAGAGGTAAAAGTCTCGCCTTTAGGGGTAAGAGAAACAATTTCTTTATCGACCAGAATCATATTATTTTTAAGAGCCAAATCCAAAACTGTCTTAGCCCTTACTTTTTGCCAATTAATATGCTCGCGTAAATGGTTTACATGTCTTTCTTCTAAGTCCTTATGGTTTTTTAAGTGTAGTAAAAAGGTTAACAACGATACTTCTGTGCGTTGTTGACTTTCACGATACATAACCGCAATAACACCTTTACTCGGAGCAAACAAATACACCATTAAAAAAAGTAAGCCTAACATGGTAGTTATTGAACCAGCAATTGAAGCATCTAACCAATGTGCTAACCAATAACCAGAAATAGCACTCATTACACCAAAACCAATGGCGAGTGCCAACATTTTTTTTAAATCTGTTGTTAATAAATAAGCGGTTGCGGCAGGCGCAATCATTAATGCCACCACCAAAATAGCACCAACGGCATCAAAAGCACCAACAGTAGTAACAGATGCCACACTCATTAATCCATAATGGATAATGGCTGGCGAAAAACCTAGTGATGCTGCTAATCCAGCATCAAACGTACTAACTTTTAATTCTTTAAAAAAAGAGATTAATAGTACAATAGTTATTAGTAAAATTACACCAATAATCCATAAGGCTTTTGGACCTACATCTGTACCTAAAATGAGTAATCTATTAAAAGGCGCAAAAGCTAATTCACCTAATAATACCGCATCTACATCTAAGTGCACATCGTTAGCATTTTTAGCAATTAATATAACGCCAATGCTAAACAAAGCAGGAAACACTAAGCCAATAGCGGTATCTTCTTTTACCAATCCTGTTTTTTGTATATACTCTACTAAAACTACTGTAATAATTCCTGTAAAAGCAGCCAACAAAATTAATAAGGGTGAGTTAAGGTCTTGGGTAATAAAAAAGCCAATTACAATACCTGGTAAAATTGAATGACTTATAGCATCGCTTATCATCGCCATTTTACGTAACACTAAAAATGTGCCTGGAATAGCACAAGCAATCGCAACTAAGCTAGCAATAAGTTGTATTTCTATTTGAGCACTATTCATCTTCTGTATTTTGTTTAGTGTATAAATTTTCTGCCGTTTTAAACCCGGTTTCTGTTAAACTCCAATCGTTGCCTTCAAGCGTTACGTAATTTAATTCAACTAATTTTTGTAATGTTTTACGTGTGTACCCTTGAAAATTATTTAATAATTTAATGGCGTGAGGATGAGAAATATCGTCATGTGTTTCTACAATATTATGCATAAATGCTAATGTTTTGTGAAGTTTTAGATCACGACGATTTCTAATAATACGAATCTGTTTAAAAAGTAAACCACGACTTGGGGAAAATACAAACGAAAAAAACACAAATACCGATGCTACCAATACAATTACTGGCCCAGTAGATAAATTGGTTTGGCTGGCACTAATTGCAGTACCAAATACACCAGAAAACGCTCCAAAAATTGCAGCTAAAAAAACCATAGTCGCTAAACTGTTAGTCCATTGTCGTGCAGCAGCTGCAGGAGCTAAAAGCATAGCACTCATTAATACAACACCCACCGTTTGAAGACCTATTACAATGGCTAAAACTATAAAGCTGGTAATAAGTATATCTATAAATTTAGTGTTAAAACCTAGTGTTTTTGTATAATCGGCATCAAAAAGTAGCAGTTTAAATTCTTTCCAAAACAATAGTAAAACAAATAAACATATACTCGTAACTATAGCCATTAACCAAACATCACTTTCCACTAAAGTTGCGGCTTGACCAAATAAGTACTTATCTAACCCTGCTTGATTAGCATTAGGTTGTTTTTGAATAAAGGTTAATAACAACATACCAAACCCGAAAAATAAGGATAAAATTAAACCCAATGCTGTGTCACTTTTTAAATGTGTTTTCTTAACTATCCCTCTAATCCAAAAGGTTCCAATTAAGCCACTGATTAATGCACCTAAAAGTAATACATTAGTATTCTTGGCACCAGTAATTAAAAATGCAATGGCAATGCCAGGTAATGCGGCATGAGAAATAGCATCACCAAGCAAACTTTGCTTTCTAAGCACAGCAAAGCTTCCTAACATGCCTGTAACAGCACCTAAAACGGCAGTTCCAAGTGTTATGGTTCTAAGTGTGTAGTCTGTAAAAACTAATTGAAAATATTCTGTTATGTCCATTTTAAAACCTTTACGTCTTCCTCTAAAAATACTAATTCCAACTTGCATTAAAAAAGAAAAAATTGTATTGTCTACATTGTTTTTTTAATCTAGTTAAGCCATTTAAGTAAGTACTGTTTACTGCAACTACAGGCCAAAAATGTTGTTATTCTTGTACACTTACTTTATAATTAATACCATAGGTTTTTGTTAAATTATCATCGTTAAAAATGTCTTTAACCGGACCAGTAGCAATCTTCTTTACATTTAAAAAGGTAACCCAATCAAAATATTCTGGAACAGTTTGCAAATCATGATGCACAACAATAACAGTTTTACCTGCTTTTCGTAATTCTTTTAAAATATTAATGATGGCAATTTCTGTAGTTGCATCTACACCTTGAAAAGGCTCATCCATAAAATAAATAGATGCATTTTGTACTAACGCACGTGCAAGAAAAATACGTTGTTGTTGTCCGCCAGAAAGTTGGCTAATTTGTCTGCTTTTAAAAGCCAACATACCCACTTTTTCTAAAGCTTCTAAGGCCGCTTTTTTCTCTTTTTGTTTTGGTCTTTTAATCCAACCTAAACTACCATAAGTACCCATCATTACAACATCTAAAGCTGTTGTTGGAAAATCCCAATCCACACTACCTTTTTGTGGGACATAAGCTACTAATTGGCGTTGTTTTTTGTAAGGTTTACCATAAATGGTAACACTACCAGCAATAGGATTTAATATGCCTAAAATAGATTTTATGAGTGTCGATTTTCCTGCACCATTTGGTCCAACTATAGCCATTAAAACGCCCTCGGGAATTTCTAAATCGATATCCCAAAGTACAGGCTTATAGTTGTAAGCTACTGTAAGGTCGTCTACTTTTACTGCTATTTTAGTTTTCATTTTTAATTATTTTGTAAATTAAAGTGCCGCGAATAATCTCTAAAGTTTACTAAACAAAGATTATTCGCTTTTGTTCTAAATGACAGTTAAAACCTTTTAAACTTTGTTTTTATATTTTCGTTAGTTCGAGTGTTTTCTGTTTTTTTGGTATTGTATTAAGAAGTTATTACCGGCTTCTCGATACAATTTTTTCATGCTTCAAAAATCACTCGAAGTGACAATCCTTTTTACATAAAAGTGAGTAAATACTGTAAAATGAGTACTACTCCTTGTCTACTTATCTTAAAGCCTTAACAATTGTATTTACATTATACTCAAACATGCCAATGTAAGTTCCTTCAACCTTTCCTGCGTTTCCAAGTGCATCAGAATAAAGTGTACCACCAATTACAACGTCGTGACCTTTAGATTTTACTGCAGCTTGTAAAGCTTCAATAGTTCGTTTTGGTACAGAGCTTTCCACAAAAATGGCTTTCACTTTATTTTCTATTATAAAAGCTGCTAATTTTTGTACATCTTGAACGCCAGCTTCGGTGGCCGTACTTAAACCTTGTAAGCCAACCACATTAAAACCATAGTTTTTACCAAAGTAGTTAAAGGCATCGTGAGCAGTTACCAATATTCTTTTTTCCTTAGGTAGTGTTTCAATTTTTGCTAATACTTTTTGTTCTAAAATTTCTAATTTTTGAAGAAAGCGTTTCTCGTTTTCCGAAAAATTTGATGCGTTTTCAGGATTTTTTTCGGATAATACCGCCGTTACTTTATTAGCAAATTGTTTAAAAAAAGAAATATTAAACCAAACATGCGGATCGTAATTAGATGCAAAATAATCTGAGCCTATTAATTGGGATTTATCTAAAATTGCTCCAAGTTCTATTGGTGTTTTGGTGTTGGTCCCCATTTTCTCGAAAACCTCAACTAGCTTTCCTTCTAAATGCAAACCATTATAAAAAATAATATCGGCATTAACCAATTTTGAAACATCACCTTCGCTAGCTTTATATAAATGTGGATCCACTCCACTACCCATTAAGCCTTGAACATTAACATAATCTCCTCCAATATTTTTTACTAAGTCCGTAATCATTGTGGTTGTGGTGACTACATTTAGTTTTCCATTGTCTATTTTAGAGTTGTTTTTACAGTTAAAGAATAGTGCAGTAATTGCAATTGTAAGTATAATTTTTTTCATTTAAAATGATGTTTACATTTCCTTATTTATGCTGATTTAGACTTTATAAAAACGGAAATATTCTTGTTATTAATTTCTATTTTGGAATTCTAAAGCTAACACCTGCACTTAATAAAAAATCTTGACCTTTGGTAATACTAGAACCAACGGTAGCATCAAGTTGTATATTATTTGATATTAAATACGTAAGCCCAGCATCCCATAGATGATTAGCTTTGTTGTTTTCAGGAAAATCGCCATACAGCTCGACATAAGCTCCAATTTTTTTAGTAAGACTATACCCATAGGCAAGGGTATAAAGATAGGCCGCTTCTGGATTATCATTCTCCCATTGAGCACCAATATTATAGGATAAACTCGATTTTTCACTAAGGGTATGTGCAAAAGAGAATCTAAAATCTATTCCAGTATTTTTGGGTCTCAATTGTTTATTAACCGAAAACGGTAGGTTTAAATGACCTAAAAAACCTATTTCTGGCATAGCGCCTTTTTCTTTTGCAATTGTTGTTTTAAACCCTAATAATAAAGGAGAAAAACTAGTAAGAGATTCCATGACATTGCCATTAAACTTTAATTTGCTATCTGTATAGTCATAACCCAAACGCAACTCTAAATTATCTAGTAACCCATAACGCACAAGCATGGTATTTAAAGTAAAATTTTCAATTTTAAAGTTGTTATCTTCAAAACTTTCATAGAATGCACCAGTTTCAATTTGTATAAACCCTTTTCCAACTGCTGTTGGAGATTCTGTTGCGTCTGGCCTGTCTGTAATTAATGCACCAAGCGCATTATCCTCTTGCGCGAAGGTAAAAGTTGTACTAACAAATACAGTGGCTAATGTTAAGGTTTTAAGTAGTTTCATTTTGTGGTGGTTATTGTTTTTAGTGTTATTACTATACCTCGATATAATAAAATAGAATATGAACTAACCTATTTGTTAGCTCGATTCATTAACATATATAATTTTGGTAAAATCTTCATTTAGAAGAATGGTATTGTTATTCATAGATATCTGTGTCATTTTATTTTTGCTAAATTGTTTTGTAACAAATACCTTATTCCCATATTTAAGTCCATTTATTGCACAAAAATCGAAAAATTCCTTTTCGTCGCTCATTAAACGAGAAATAATGTATAATTTTCCTTCCTGCGTATTAGATAAACTTATAGAGGTGTCGACAGTAGTAATTTTCCCGTTAACATTTGGAATAGGATCTCCATGCGGATCAAATTTTGGATTGCCTAAAAAATCACTAATTTTATTAGCTAAAAAATCTGAAGTTTCATGCTCTAACAATTCGGCTTCACGATGTATTTCATGTAAAGACATATCGAAGGTTCTGTGTAAAAAGGCTTCCCAAAGTCTATGCTTTCTAATCACGTTTAAAGCTAATGTCTCGCCTGCTTTTGTTAATTCTAAAGCCTTATATTTTTCATAATTTAGTAAGTCTTTACTCGCTAAGTTTTTAGCCATATCTGTAGCTGCTGCACTACTAATACCAAGAAGCTTAGCTATATTACCAGGCTTAGTGTTTTTTACATCGTTTATATTGTTTTTGTAAATGGCTTTTACAAAATTTTCAATGGCTACAGACATTCTAAATTTTTTTAAGCTTACTTAAATTTTTTTCAAAGATAACTAAAATTTTTAAAAATTAGTATGTTTGGCACGATTTGAGCTATATTTAGTTTTTAAAAGACATTTATATTAACTAGCACCTTTGTTTCTGGGGATATTTTAGCAAAAACACGGCATAAAAAAGAATTTAAATGAAAAACATATTAACTATCGCTGCAGTTTTACTTTCAGTCTTGGCATTTGCTCAAGATTCAACAAAGGTTAAAACTGAAACACCAAAATTAATTTCAAAATTGATGTATGGCAAAGCCATTGAAGTACAAGACTTAAAATTTAAATTCGTAGCTGTTGAAACAGATTCGCGTTGTCCAGAAGGTGTACAGTGCGTATGGGCTGGCGAAGCTATAGTTTTAATCGATGTTTTTAAAAATGGAAAAAAAATAGAGCAAAAGCGCGTAATTATTTCGCCAACAGCTCGTTTACAATCGTCTCTAGGAAATTTCTTTTCTTCAGAAACACTAATCGTTTCAGGGCTTAGTTTAAAGCCTTATCCAAAATTTAGTAATAAAATTAAATCTGAGGATTATTTTATAATGTTGGATGTTAGAGAATAATTTTATTGCCGGAATACTCTAATAATACCATTAATAACCAGTAATTAGCAAATTAATTATTCCATTTAGATTGCCTTAACGTATGTTACAAAAGGCTTTTTGAATCTTAGAAGCATACTTACTGGTCTTTTCGTTCTAAGAATTCGTTTCTAAATTATAGCATAGTTAATTCGAATTTGCTTATGGCATAAAACGGTTTTTTAGAGCTCTCCAGGCACTTATAGTCTGAAAGTGAGTAAATAATCCTAATTTTCGAGAACCTGCAAGGTTTATTTTAACAGTATAGGCAAGAGCAAATAAATCGCCCCAAAATGCCGTTATTAAGCTTTAATATTATATACTAAAGCTAGTTTAGTACTAACATTAAGAAATTAATGGCAACCACAATTATCTGAGCCACAAACTTTTTTAAATTTTTTTTTCCAAAAAAACTTCTTTATCAAGAATAGTAGTGCAAACCCTAAGATTATAAAAATAATTATATTTTGGAGTATCGTGCTCATTTATTTTAAAATTTGATAGGCAATTAGTCCTGCAATATACGCAATAGCAGTCATAATCGTAAATTGATACATAGGCCATTTCCAACTGTTAGTTTCTCGTTTTACAATGGCTAAAGTACTCATGCACTGCATAGCGAAGGCATAAAATAAAAGTAAAGAAATTCCAGACGCAAAATTAAATAATGGCCCACCAAGAATTGGGTTTACCTCGCCGGCCATCCGGTTTTTTATAGTATCTTCATCATCACTTCCTACGCTATAAATAGTTGCTAGAGTGCCTACAAAGACTTCGCGAGCAGCAAATGAACTTACTATGGCAATACCAATCTTCCAATCGTAACCTAATGGTCTAATAGCTGGTTCTATGGCGTGTCCAGCAATACCTATAAAAGAATGTTCTAGTTTGTGCGATGCTATTTTTTGTTGCAATGCTTCATCGTTTAAATTTTGAGAAGCATAGCGCTCTATTATTATATTTTCTGCATTACTAAATTGTTCGCCAGGGCCATAAGATGCTAAAACCCAAAGCACAATTGAAATGGCCAAAATTATTTTTCCAGCTCCAAAAATAAAAGCCTTTGTTTTTTCTAAAACAGTAAGCGCAACATTTTTTAAAAGCGGTACTTTATAATTTGGCATTTCTACTACAAAAAAGGTTTTGCTTTTAATTTTTAAAATTTTATTAAGAATCCACGCAGAGCCAACTGCAGCAGCAAAACCAAGAAGATAAAGTAGCATTAATGTTAAAGCTTGATAACTTAAACCTAATATTCTACCTTCTGGTATTACCAACGATATTATTATTAAATAAACAGGTAATCGTGCAGAACAGGTGGTAAAAGGCGTTACTAAAATGGTAATTAAGCGCTCTTTCCAGCTTTCTATATTTCGTGTAGCCATAATTGCAGGAATAGCACATGCAGTTCCAGAAATTAATGGCACTATACTTTTACCATTTAAACCAAAACGGCGCATGATACGATCCATTAAAAATACCACGCGACTCATATAACCGCTTTCTTCAAGTATGGCGATAAAAAGAAACAGAAAGGCTATTTGTGGAATAAATATAACTATACCTCCCAAACCAGAAATAATACCTTCTGCTATTAAATCGGTAACTTTTCCGCCACCAGGAAAGGTAGCTTTTATCCAATTACTAAAAGAGGCAAACGAAGCATCTATCCATTCCATTGGGATGCTTGACCAATCATATATAGCTTGAAAAATGGTTAAAAGTATAAAGAAAAAAATAACGTAACCCCAAATTTTATGGGTAAGAATTCTGTCTAGTTTTGAACGTACATTAGTAGCTTGAGAAATGTCTATGGTCTGTCCTTTTTTTAAGACATTATTAATAAACTGATATCGTTTTATGGTTTCTTTTTGTTGTAATCTTTTTAAATCTGCTTTCGATTTTGTTTTAAAACTTGAAATTGCATCAATTTCATTTCTATCTGTTTTTCCAAAATTAACATCTTGCGTAATTACAAGCCACAATTTGTATAATAATTGATTTGGAAACGCTTTACGTAATCTATTAAAATATTCGGTATCAATTTCCGAAGCGCTCAAGCAAGGTTTTAAAGAGAGTGCTTTATAATTACTAATTTGTTGTTTAAGATTGTTTATACCTTCATTTTTACGTGTACTTATAACAGCAATTTTAGTTTCTAACTGAGCTTCTAAATACTCAATATCCAACGATATCCCTGTTCTTCGCATTCTATCTGCCATATTTACAACTAGTAAACAAGGAATTTCGAGATCTTTAATTTGTGTAAAAAGTAAAAGGTTACGCTTTAGGTTCTCGACATCACTAACAACAACGGCAACGTCTGGAAAGTCTTTATCATTTCGGTTTAAAAGTAATTCTATAACCACATTTTCGTCTAACGACGAGGCATTTAAACTGTAGGTTCCTGGAAGATCTAGGATATGTGCTTTTACTCCGCGTGGTAACTTGCAGATGCCTTCTTTTTTTTCAACTGTAATTCCGGGATAATTTCCAACTTGTTGATTTAGGCCAGTAAGTGCATTAAAAACAGAAGTCTTTCCGGTATTAGGATTTCCAATTAAGGCAACATTTATTTGCTTACTCATCTATTAAATCGATTAAAATATGAATAGCTGTTTCTTTTCTAATTGCTAAATGACTACCATTAATATTTAAATACATGGGATCCGAAAATGGTGCCACTTGTACCAACTCGACAAAATTACCAGGAAGACATCCCATTTCTAGGAGTTTTAATGGAATTAATTCTGAAGACACATCAGTAATTATTCCTTTTTCACCACGTTTTAAATGTGCTATTGTGTATTGCAAGCTTATTTAGATTGATTTTAAAGAAGCAAAAGTAAGTGAAAAAAATTCAGGCTAAAAATTTATAAACAAAAAACTGTTAGTACTCCATGCGTTTTAACTTTTTAATATCTTCAAGGAGTTGGGAGATGGCTTCTGGATCTGTGCCGTCATAAAATCCTCGAATGCGACGTTTTTTATCAATTAACATAAAATTTTCGGTATGAATCATATCATACTTATCGCCATTCCCAAAGGTTTTTACTGCTAAATAACTTTGTCTAGCCAGTTTGTAAATTTGCTTTTTATCTCCAGTAACAAGATTCCATTTACTGGCATCAACACCTTTTAAATTGGCGTATTTTTTAAGCTGTGCAACACTATCAATTTCTGGAGTAACAGAATGAGACAGTAACATAAGCTCATTATCCCCTATAAATTCTTTTTGAATTTCTCGCATATGATCTGTCATTATCGGACAAATTGTTTGGCAAGTAGTGAAAAAGAAATCGGCTACGTAGATTTTATTTTTATAATCATTTTGGGTAATGGTTTTGCCGTTTTGGTTTATTAAACTAAAGTCTGCTATTTTATGATACTTTTTTACATGCTGGATGGTGCTGTCCACTAAGGATGTTTCTATGTCATTAGGTTGCCAAGTTGGCAAGGGTTTTTCGACATTTAAAATAGTGTAGATAATAAAAATTATGATTGCTGAGAGGATAAGAAATCCGATGGCAAATTTTTTATAATCTTTAAAAAAAGAAAACATAAAACGAATTTTGAGTTACGGTTAGCAAAAATACAATGCAATCAGTTATTAAACCACTTTATTGTCTCATAAATTGCTGTTAAAACATAAAGCAATCGAGCAATAGCTTTTTAAACTAAGTCTAAATACTTACTTTTGGGCGTTACAAAATTGAATAGATAGAATACATGGAAATTTTTATACAAATATCTCAGTTTTTACTGGGCCTTTCGCTATTAATTATACTTCACGAGCTTGGGCATTTTATACCCGCAAAATTGTTTGGAACTAGAGTAGAAAAATTTTACTTGTTTTTTGATGTTAAGTTTTCACTTTTTAAAACAAAAATAGGTGAAACTGTTTACGGTATTGGTTGGTTGCCTCTTGGTGGTTATGTTAAAATTGCTGGAATGATAGATGAAAGTATGGATACTGAGGCTATGGCTGAAGAACCAAAGCCATGGGAATTTAGGTCTAAACCAGCTTGGCAACGTTTAATTATAATGCTTGGTGGAGTTTTTGTAAACTTTTTATTGGCTTATGTTATTTATTTTTTCTTGTCTTTTATTTATGGAGACCAATTTAAAATTGCTGATAGTATACAGGATGGTTATTTAGTAGAACACCCTTTATTAAAAGAAATTGGGTTTAAAACTGGAGATAATATTACCAAGGTTGGCGATTATGATGTTGAGTATGTAGAGGATATTAGAGCTAATATAATAGGGGCAGAATCTGTAACTTTTATAAGAGATGGTGTTGAACAGACCATTACATTACCAGAAGATTTTTTAGGTCAATTATCCAGTAGTAAAAGTAAAGGTGGTTTTTTTGAAATGCGTTATCCATTTATTGTCGAGCAGGTTTCAGATTCCTCTTTAAATAAAGGTGTAAATCTAATAAAAGGGGATGTAATAAAAAGAATTGGTGATACACCATTAAAATACATAGATCAATTACCAGCCGTATTAAATAATTTGAAAGGGCAGGCGGTGCCAGTTACTTTTTTAAGAGATCAGGAAACCCTTACAGAAATATTAAAAGTGGATAATGATGGTGCATTAGGTCTAATTTATTATCCAGGTGCTGGACCAAAAACCATGCAAAAGCTCGGCTATTACAATGTAATAACTAAAAAATACTCTTTGGGAGAAAGCTTTAGTGCAGGTTATAATAAGTTTACCACACAAATGAGTAAATATTTTGGCCAACTAAAGGTTATTGGCGATGTTAAAACTGGTGCCTATAAAGGTGTTGGTGGTTTTTATGCTATTTTAAATGTTTTTCCTGACTTTTGGAACTGGCAAAATTTTTGGACAATTACTGCTTTTCTTTCCATTATGTTAGGCGTGCTTAACTTATTGCCTATCCCTGCTTTAGATGGCGGTCACGTTATGTTTTTATTATATGAGATGATCTCTGGACGTAAGCCACGCGATAAATTTATGGAGTATGCACAAACAGTAGGCTTCTTTATCTTAATAGCATTGGTGCTGTTTGCCAACGGAAACGATATTTTTAAAGCCATTTTTAATTAAAAAACAGAAAATAGTTTTGCAGAATATAAAAAACAAATTATATTTGCGCTCGCAACAGCGAAAAACACTCCTCTTTAGCTCAGTTGGTTAGAGCATCTGACTGTTAATCAGAGGGTCCTTAGTTCGAGCCTAAGAAGAGGAGCAAGTTTATAATAAGCCTTTACAGAGATGTAGAGGCTTTTGTTTTTTATGCAGGTCAAACATAGGTCAAACATTCTTCAATTTTTGTAGTTTTGATTTATGAAAAGTACAGCAGAACTCCCATTAGCATTTTTTGATTGGTATTTAGAGAATGAAATTCATATTGATCTAAAAGAATTTTATGTAAAAACTACAGAAGAAGAATTCCACTTTAATAATTCTGAAGTTATAGATAAAGAAAACCACGTTGTTAAAGTATTAAATATTCATAACCTAGGTGGATCAGATTCAGAGTATATTACTTTTTCTTTTGAGCACTCTACTAGGGCAAAACTAAATCAAGAAATTAAGAGAACGACAGAGTTTATTGAGCTAGGTTTCCAAAAACGTTTTTCTGATAAAAAAGAAGTTAAAGCTTATGCTGATTTTCTAAGAATAAAACTGAGCAGTCTTTTTAGTAATAATACTTGTAAAGAATTTACTTTTTTACTTTCTTATTTTGATCAATTAGAAATCTTGATTAATCAGTATTCAAATCAACCTACAAACTATTCTTACACTCCTTCTTTTGTGTTTATAGCAAAGACTCCTGAAGAGCAATTATCTAAAGTTAAAACTTTATACACACTGCTTATCGAAGTACCTTCAATTATAACTTGTTCAAAAGAAGAGTTTATTAAAGCCTTTACAGGTAATGAAGTTGAAGAAGGTATTAATTGGCTAATTATAGCTAAAAATAAGCATACTAGTAAACCATCATTACTTTACTTTTTAGACGAACTAATTAATAAGGGTTTTTTAAGTCGAAATATTATCCATGACCTCTACAAATTTATTAGATATGTTTTTAGAGATCATAAGGGAAATGAATTTAAAAATTTAAAACAAGCTAGAGATGGAATGTCAGATAATCCAGCTTCTAAAGATAGAATTGACAACATTATTTCTTCACTATAAATATAGCCTTACCATACAGTCAAGGTATGGTAAACTTATGTAAGGTCTTCTTCGCAGTTTCTTTGTTTCAACAATAACAAGGATGTGCACATCCATAACAATTTAAAGTTATGGAATTTATCCAAAATGAAATTAAAGAAATTAAAGAACTTCTTTTAGCTCTAAACATACAGCAAAAAGAAATCCTAACTGTAGACGATGCTACAGTGTATTTACAACTTTCAAAATCTTGTTTATTCAAGATGACGAGTAAAAAGGCAATCCCTTTTTACAAACCTGGAGGTAAAAAAATCTATTTTAAGAAATCAGAACTTGATGAATGGATTTTTAAAGGTAAAGTACTGTCTAATGATGACCTAGAAACCAATGTTGAGGACTATTTAAGTAGAACCAACAAAAATCTAGCATCATGATAGATTTTGTTAGACTTAACTACAAAGACAAAAGTGTTATTGAACCTTTTGTTTGTAACAAAGATAATTTTGAGGAATTACTTACTGTTTTAGAGTGCCATTCAGGTGAGATTAGGTATCCATACAAAGCTAATATTGGTAATATGGAGGTAGGAATTAATGATAAATATGCTTACGTAAAAAATTCAATCCACAAGTTACATAATGATTTAAAAGGCGAGGAAGCTCATAATCATAATAACTTTAGGTATTCTGAACTTTGTACAACGATAGACCATCTAAATAAGAAGTTAACAGACTTAAAACAAGCACGTTTAACACAGTTAGAATTTGGTTTAAATATAGAGTTACCAGCACCTGCTGAATGTATTATAAGACAAAATGTAATACTACATCAACTAAAAATCCATAATCATAATGAGCAGTTTGGAGGTAAGGGAGAGTACAAGCAATTCAACCATTATAACTATTACTTCAAAATTTATGATAAAGCAAAGCAGTATGATTTAAATAAACATGTCATAAGAATTGAAATTAAGCACATTAGTAATAAAAGCTTCAATCCAATGGGAGTCTATAGACTTCACGATTTGAAATCTAAGAAGTGTTTACAAAGCTTATTTGATAATTTATTAAAGCGGTTTGATGAATTAACTATAGTAGATAATGTCTCAGCAGATAGAAAAATCACTAAGAAGGATAAGAATCAGCTAGAGTCTTACTTAAGCTACAACTATTGGGAGAAACTAACTGGAAGAGAAAACAGGAATCGTAAACCTAAAGAAAAGTTAGAATTTCAAAGGTTATTGGTTAAAAACGATTTACTAAAAATCAAGACCTTTTTAAGAGCAAGTTTAATCCAAAAATTTAATGAATTACTAAATAGTTAACTAAAAATAGAGTGACATATTCCTTACTTTCTATAACAAGAATATGTCACTTCACTAAAACATAAAGAAAATGGCAAGTATTAATATCACTCTAAGAAACAAACCTAACAAACAAAACGAATTACCTGTAATATTAAGAATAGTAAAAGACAGAAAGTCTAAGCTGATTTCTTTAGGTATGCTATGCGAAAAGCAGGATTGGGATTCTAAAAAGAACGAGTTTAAAAAATCATATCCAAATGCTTCACAGAGAAATAGAGTTCTATTGAAGTTACAAGAAAAAGCATTAAAAATAGTAGATGAATTTGCTTTAGATAATATTGACTTTACGCTAAATCAATTTGAAGCTAAATTTAGAGGTAGGAAGTCTTCAAAAATTACTGTGTCTGAATTCTGGAAAGAAAAAATTTCAGATTTGAATAGAGCAGGAAGAACAGGAAATGCAAGAGCCTATAAAGATGTATATAATTCGTTCTTTAAATTTCATTCTAACAAGAATCTAGTCTTTAGAGAAATCACTCCTACTTTACTTGACAAGTATGAAACCCATTTAAGAAGTAATAATAATACAGATGGTGGTATTGGTGTGAAGATGCGAGAACTAAGAGCTTTGTTTAACGATGCTATTAAAAAAGGAGTTGTAGATGAGAAATACTATCCATTTAAAGTATACAAGGTTTCAAAGTTAAAAGGCAAGGGAATTAAAAAAGCGTTGACTAGAGATGAAATGAAGCTAATGGAGGCTATTAATACTGAAGAGAATCCTCATTTAACGGATACTAAAAACTTTATGGTTTTTAGTTATTACATGGGAGGAATGAACTTTGTTGACATTATGAAATTGAAATGGGAGAACATTCAAGGAGATAGAATTTTATATATCCGTTCTAAAACTAAAGGTAGATTTACTGTAAAAATGCTAGAACCTGTGAAGCAAATTATAGCGTATTACAAAACTCAAAATAGATCTACAGATTATGTTTTTCCAATCTTATTAAAGAACAAGTTAACACCAATTCAGATAGAGAACAGAAAACATAAAACCATTAGCAAATTTAATAAACAACTTAAAGAGATAGCCAAAATTCAAGGTGTAGAACAAAACGTAACATCTTATGTGATAAGACACAGTTTTGCTACTAATTTAAAGTTTGCAGGAATATCTACAGATGTAATAGGGGAATCTATGGGACATCATGATGTAAGTGTTACTAAAGCATATCTAAAAGAGTTTGATGATAAAACTATAGATGATGCAATGAGTAGGTTACTTGAAGAGCCCAAGCTGAAATACGCATCATAAAATTTACAAGAAAAGGCTCTCATATAAATGAGGGTCTTTTTCATTATAAACGGAATCTATTCAGATTCAACTTAAAAATAATTCAATTTAATATTAACCTTAAAAAACATAAAAACTATGCAATTAAGACAATCAGAAAGGAAACAAGCAAAAATCAAAATGGCTTTACAAGGTAGTTCAGGTAGTGGGAAATCATTATCGGCTCTTTTGCTAGCAAAAGGACTAACTAATGATAATCTAGCTAAAGTCGCTGTTATAGACACGGAAAATGGCTCAGCAGACCTTTATGCTCATATAGGAAACTACAATGTGCTGGCTTTAAAACCACCTTACACACCAGAAAAGTATATAGAAGCTATTGAGGTTTGTGAAAAAGCAGGAATGGAATGTATAATCCTTGATTCAATATCCCAAGTATGGGATGAGCTTTTAGATTTTCACTCAAAACTACCTGGTAATTCATTTGCAAACTGGAGCAAGGTCAAGCCTCGTCAAAATGCATTTATTAATAAGATACTACAGGCTGATGCTCATATTATCGCAACAATGCGTACTAAACAGGATTATGTATTACAACAAAAAGATGGAAAGTTTGTACCAGAAAAAGTAGGACTTAAAGCAGTTCAGAGGGATGATGTATCCTACGAATTCACCATTGTATTTGATGTTGACATCAAGCATTTTGCTGTTGCAAGTAAAGACAGAACTAATTTGTTTTCTGGAAAGCCAGAATTTATGATAAATACAGCTACAGGTAAACGCATACTAGATTGGTGTACTTCACCCATAAAAGAGGAAGATGTAAAACAAGAAATTGAGGATTGTTTATCTGTAAGTCAGTTAATGGAACTGTATAAAGAACACCCAAGTTTTCAGTTACCATTAAAAGCTTTGTATCAAGCTAAAAAGGAGCAATTGGAAAAATTAATTAACCCACAAAATTTTAGTCAAAATGGAAATAGTATCAGTAACAGAGCTCAGTAAAGATAATGATGTAGCTACTAATTTTCTTGAAGGTCAACCACAAATTGTACATGATTTAAAAATACCTTCAGAAAATAAAGTATATAAACTTAATCCGTTTTTAGAGGCTAACACGAAAGAGGTTAGCCTTTCTACTTTAAAGCATGATTGTATAATTCCAGTCTTTTCAAAAGATAACGAAAAGACTTTAGCACATCAAGAATTTATAGAAATTGCACAAGATTGTGTTAACAAAGTGTTTTCACATCATACAATAGAAGTCCCAGAGGTAAGAGTTTCTCACCAAATCAAAGGTAGAACTGCTGATGCAATTTACAAGCCAGTAAAAAACCTATTAGATCATGAGAAAACCCAATATTTTGAAAGGATGGCATTTATTATTAGAATTCCATCTATAACAGAAAATATTAACGGAAATGATGTTGCTTTAACAGTAGGAGGAGTAAGAGCCTACAATCAAGAAAACCTATATAATAAGAAATCATTTGAAAAATTTAAGTTCTTCATTGGCTTCCAAAATATGGTATGCTGTAATTTATGTATTTCTACAGATGGTTATCAGGATGAAATGCGAGTATCTACATATGTGGAGTTACAGTCTAGAATTATGGATTTAATTCAAGGATATGATGCTCAAAACCATCTACAACAGATGAAACAGTTATCTGAACAAAACTTAACCGCAAAACAATTTGCTCAGCTTATAGGAAGAGCGAGATTATATAATTATTTACCAAAAGAAGAAAAGCTTCAAATTCCAGAATTATTGCTTAATGATGGACAAATTTCTACTGTAGCTAAAGACTATTATTTAGATGATAGCTTTAGTAGAAACGAAAATGGAGATATTAACCTTTGGAATGTTTATAACCTCTTCACAGGAGCTAATAAGAGCTCTTACATAGACTCTTTTCTATCTAGAAACGTCAATGCCTTTGATTTTACAAAAGGATTGGCTAATGCCATCAATAGTGATTCTAACAACTATTGGTTTTTGAGTTGAGTGAAGCCCAGTTTCTTTAATTAGAAGCTGGGTTTTTTAATTATTAATTTATATATCTTCCTTTATCTGCTCTACTGTTAAAATTCGACTAGCTAACCTTTTCAAAATAGGTGGTTTAAAACGACTTTTAGCGTAGTCAAGATGGTCAATTAATTCATTGATGTCACTTTCTTTTTCTACAATTAAATATTTAATATCATCTGGTTCAAAAGAAAGTTTAATATGCGAAGCTTTTCTATTATACTCATCTTTTTGTTTTTTTGTAGTGATATTTGTTATTGCAACAAATGGATCAATACCAACTGTATCTAATGGTGGAACATATCTCCATTCTCTTTCATCTGCAAATCTATAATTTGGATCTACAATTTTCCCTCCTCTAATTAATTCTCCATCATAATTTTTCACATATCTATAAATATTTAAAATGTTATGATAACTTTTATTCAGTTTATCAAAATCACTTGGTTCTTTTAATTTATATAACATTGAATAAATTCCATTAATCCCTTCAATAAAATTATCTGTTAAATCACAGTTTCTACTCATGTACATAACTGGGTTTAATCCATTTCTATTTGCCCATTCTTTTGTTAATCCAATTCCAAAATATCCGTATTCTTTGTCAATGAAATGCTTTATTTCTGCTAGCTTTATATCACAAAATGAAACCATAGGAACTGCAAGTTTTCTTTCGTTATTTGGTCCAGAAATGTTTTCTCTTGCATATGAAACTTTAAATGTATCTTTCAAAATTTTAAAAAGCCATTTCTTGTGCGTGAAATGAAACAATGTACTTGGATAAAGACTACTCATTTTAAAATATGGTATAAACTCTGTTAATATTGATTATGCAAATTGTTTAATTTTAAATTCCTTTATTATCTGTCCCAAAGATTTAGTTGTTGAATTTTCTTTTAAAAGGTCATATTCTTTTAACCTATAAATAATACTAGTTTTTGAAACATTAAAATATTCAGATAAATAAGTAACTATATTTTGAAATTTTCTATGCGAATCTAAAGAATCATTTAAAATAAAATCTCCTTTTGTCAATCCTCTTCTTTGCATTGATTGCCATAATTTTACAGTAATTGAACTTTGAGGTAGTAGGAATGAAGCAGAAAAATAATTAGCTTGCCATTCAATCCATTGTCTAGGATTTTCTAAGTCATGTTTCCCAGTAGAATAATTAAATTCAGAGTCGTTAAATGAATCTAATAATATTTGATTTATTATTATTTTTTGATGAAGTATAAAGTGACCAAACTCGTGAGCTATTACAAACATTTCTCTCTGAGTATTCATGATTTTTTTGCTAATCCCTATTTCTAATTTATCTATTTCACATGTACCTAAATAGTTTTTATTGTCAGGGTTAAAATACACTACACTAATACCATAATTGAATTTTAAAAAATCAATTAATTTATTTTTAGTTAAACTACTAGCGTTCTTTAATATACCATCATCAATTTTGTTCAATTCGATTTCAGCAATCTCATGAATATTTATTTTTGAAAGATGTTCTAATCCAATTGAAGTTTGTTTGTTAGAATTAGTAATTGAAATCAATATTTGCTCGTCAATTATTTTTCCTAGAGAAATTATTCCTTGATCAAGTAAAACTGAATTTTTTGTTTCTTTTATTATTGGAATAAAAGTTTTTTGCTTTTCTTCTCTCTTGTATAGTGTAATCTCAAAATTATCTTTTGACTCTCCTTCAATTACCATAATATCATTAGCGTCAGCATATTCAAAAGCTCCTTTTTGGAGAGGGAAGTTACTTATTAATATACCTTTTGCATTAACACCATGTGTTTCAAGAATATCGCTATGGAATTTTTTTACTTGAATAATTGGTACTCTATGGCTATAATTTTTGCATTCAAAAATGTAAATCATTGAATATTTTGGAGCATCAGGTGCCCAAACCTCTACTGTTAAATCAAATTCAACATCACCTCTTCCTTTTAACTTTGAAGGATATTTTTTATCTTTTTTATTAAAAATTTTGATACATTCTTTCAGAACTCCTAACCTTTTATCATCTATCAACTTTTCGATGATTCCCAAAGCATTTTTTTCTAAAACATCTCCTTTCTTAGTAGTATTCATTCAAATTTATTTTATAAAATATAGTCTTAAATTATTATAATAGACTAAAGGATTGGTTTATTGAAATTTTATTTCTGAATGTTTTTAATTCTTTAAATAATATTTTTTAAAAATAATTCTTTCATAAATTGGGCACTTGTGTAAGCTGCAAATTTTTTGTAATTAATACCATCTACTGAATCTTCTTTATTTACAGTTTTATCCATTACTGATTTAAATATAATGGGTATTGTTTTGCCATCATTTGCAAATTGACAGGCTCTTGCGACACCATAGCTTTCCATTTCTACAGCAGCCGTTTTTCGATGAATGCCTCTAATTGTATCTTCGAAGAAACCTTTTTTATTAATAACCATTGAACTACAAGCCATAGGTGCAATTATTATATTAATTGATTTATCTTCAAAGAATGACTTTTCTTTAATGTTATTATTTATGTTTTGCAAAATAGGTTTTAGTTTAGAATTTAATTTATCCTCAAACAAGCTATTTAAAGAAATAATTGAGTCTTGTTCTCTTTCAAATTTTTCAATGCTCACACTTATCAAATTTCCATTTTGATCAAATAATTTATTGTAATCAATAGGTTTGGACTCAATATCATATAAATTAATATCAACAAAATTTCCTTTGTTATTTGTTGCTTTAATATCTGAAATTTTACCTTTTTGAAAAGTAAAAATTTGTTTTGCCAAAATAATATCACCAAAATCGGTATCAACAGAACCTCCACAAACTCCTGACATAAGTAAGTATTCCGGTTTAAAAAACTCAAGAAGTTGAGTTGCAATTATAGAAGTATCCAGCATCCCTGTGGCATTTGGTATTGCAGCAACAATTTCAATCTCAGGTTTTTCTTTTAAATAGCCTATATGAAAAACTTTTGTTTTAGTATGTATTTCTTTTTCTTCAGGAAAAACAAATATCTTTTTCAACTCTTCAAACTCATCTTCAAATAAAGCGGTTATCACAGCATATTTGACTTGTGGAAAAACCCTATTATTTTGATATAAATTTTGTGTTGATTCATCTTTTTTCACCTTTTCTCCTTTCATTTCGAAAATAGTTTGAGGAGTATATGTTCTATCAATTTCTTCTCTATATCCTTCCCAATTATAAACGTTCAGTTTTTCTCCTTTAGGGTATATTTCACCTCTATCAATCCTGCTTATGCAATAAAATTTAAGCTTAGGAAACTCTTGTAAAACCTTACACTCAATAAAGGTTCTATAGCCTTCGTTTTCATTATTATGAGCTAAGTGAATAAAAAAGATAAATTCTTGATTTTTATCATACTCTTTAAAAACATTATGCAAATCTTTCATTGAATATACTCTGTGCTTATTCTTAAATAAATCTCCAATTTTTTTCTGAGTACTATCGTCATTATAGTCTGTCTCATTATCCCATAAAAGGAAAACTATATTTTCTAATCTATCATAATTTATCATAATTGTTTGCATTTAAATATTTGTATGAACTGCTTACTATCACTACTCTTAATGTATTCAATACCAAAAGGTGCATTATTTAAATTGGTAAATAATTTTGAACCATTATTTCGTCCTTTTTTTCCTTTTAATTTGTTTGTTAGTATTTCAATAGAAAAATTAGAGCCAATTTCCGCTACAGTAATTTTAATTTCACCAAATGAATGTCTGAAATTTGAATCTAACTCTTTGAAAATTAACAAAACAAAAAACTTTGGAATATTAACTGAATAATCTTTTTTATAATTGTTTAAATTCCCTGTTATTGAGTATTTATCATTAATATTATCTTTTAGAAGTTGAATTATATCATCAGTATGAACTTGTTGGAATAATTTAAAAAGATTTGATTTTTCATTGATGAAGTTTGCATAAATTTTATCTAATATGTTTTTAACCCTTTTGACATTATAAGTTACATTATTAGAGTAAATGATATCGTTGTATTCTTTGTGAAGCATTCTTAAAGAGTTCTCTTGGTTTGAATTCAAATCCTCAACCATTTTGCCTTCAATAAAAAAAGTGGCATATTCATTGCTTAGAACTAAAATGTTTTCTAAAAATGTAACAAGTCTTTTCGAATAAGTAATAACACTTTGTTTATCTTCTGAATAATCAATGTTTTTATATAATTTTCCGTCAATATCAGTTAATAATTCTTTCAAAACCTGTTTATCTGCCTTCAGATTGTCATTATGATGGTCGAGACTTTTTGGGTCAATCTTGGAATATTCAGTAATTATCTTATTTAATATCTCCTCGAATGTACTGTTTGGTGAAATAGTAGCGATAAAATGATTAAAAACTTCTAATTTACTGTGCAATTCTTGCTTAATGTTTTCTCTTTGACTTTGATATATAAGATGATTTAAAATCATTGACCTAGAAGTTCTATTACTTTCATATGTCTCTGATATCGGAAAATATTTTAACAATTTAAAAAGTAAATAATCTAAACAAAATTCAGATGGTTCTGTAAACTTAATCAATTGATTAAAATGTACTTTGGTTAATTCTTTTAATAACATTTCATTCTTAAAAACTATAAAAAATAAATGAATAATATCTTTTTTGTCCCAATCGTAAGCTCTGTGCTTTTGATAATTTTCATATGAGTATATTAATGATCTTACAAACTGTTTTATTAAAGAGACTACATCTGGAAGTACCTTAGTTAGTTTATCATACAGATATGGTTCATATACAAAACAAGCACAGATTAATTCAATTTCTTTATACCTATTGACTTCTTTATCATGTTTTTTTTGACTATACTTTTGAATAAAAAAATCAAAATATCTAAAACTTTCTTTATACAATCTATAACCAATCACCTTCCCAATTTCTTCACGTCTTTTAATTAATTCTTTTTTAGGAACTTGATTAGTTCCTTTAATCTTAGGTAGAAATTGGTAGTCTTTAAAATTTTCATCTTTTGGCTCTATTTCTTCAAGAACCCTTTTTGTAATCCTTTTTATATTGTTTGGTATATTTGAAATACCAATTAGTTCTTTTAACCAGTTTTTTTCTTTACTAATTGGATTATTATCTAAATAGTATGTAGGAATATGCCAATGTGTAGCAAAGTATATTGATAAGTCAACTGAAGTGTTTTTTTTTACGTTAATTGAGGATAATCTTGAAAAAAACTCTCTTTTATGGTCATTAATTCTTCCAATAAAACATAATAAAATTATTTCTTTAGCATTGTAAAATGAAATTTCATCAATCATCTGAATTAGTGAATCTCCAGTAGAAGACCCATCATCAATAATTAAACATAAATTGGCGTCAACTTTAGAAGATAGGTGTTTTGAATTATGCGGAAACCTCCAACCTTCATTAGTATTTATTCTATCAATTTCAATTACCTCTAAATTATCATTTCCTAAACCTGTTTTCACATTAGAAAAGAAAATATCAGATTTAATACCAGAGTCCCTTGGGTAAAATACTTGAACTTTATCTGATTTAAGGTTTGGTTTGTTAATCTTATCAAATATTTTTTTGAGAAGATCAACTTTTAGATTTTCCAATATTGGTGTAGTATCAAAAAAATAAGGGTGAATTACATTATTAAATTTATAATATCCAATTTTTAGATTTTCTTCTGAAACAGTATCAAGAAAATCATTTTCAAATACAATTTCATTTGTATTTTTAATGTAGTTAATCTTTGAGTGAAATATTATTGAATCACGGTAATTAGTCTCTTTGTAGCTTAGCCTTATAGGTATATTTGTATAAGGATTAATTCTAATTATATTTTTATTTAATATTTCATCTTTTATACTCTCAACTTCATATTTATCAATTTTATAGTCTAGTATGCTAATTGTACGCTTAGAAATGTCATTTAAATCATAATCTTTATTCCTAAAACTTTCATCAATAACAGAAACTAATACACCAATATAATTAAGTTGAGATCCACATTCAACTAATTTATTTGCTATTTTTTTAGTTAGAAATCCAGTTGATATTACGTCACATATTAAGATATATTCTTTTTCAGATTTAGTAGACAGACTATTTACTTTTGTATCAAAAGATTCAAAATTATCGAAACTCCAATGTTGTTCTTTTGATATTAAATTTAAATCTATTAAAGATTGAAGTAGTTTATTACTAGTTGATGTAACACCTATGAAATGAAAATTATTTATATTATCAATATTAGTTTTTAGCTTTTTAAAAAAGATATTAGTTAAGGCTTCTAATTCTTCCTTACTATTGATAATATTGTTAATTTCAATATATTCTTTTTGATAATAATTCCCATTACATAAATATAAATCGGCTTCATTATCTTTAACAATCCCACCTTTGCTTTTTAAAATGTTTAAAAAGTTTTCACGAATAACCTTATCCGCATCTTTTTTGAATATTACTAATAATTCACTTTCATTAGGGAAATTTGATTGAAGGTTTCCATGTATATCAAATGTTAGAATATGTCCTTCAATATTTGAAGGCTCATTGAAGTCAGTTTTTGCAATTGAAAAGTCTATAAATAATAATTCATTTAATTTAAGTATATCGACCTTATCATATATTCCAAGCCATTTAATTTTAATTTCATCTTTATGGTTTTGGTAATCTAAAATAGGTAATGGGTGAATTTTATACTTTTGATAAACGGAACTCAAAGAATTAATAATTTCTGAAACACTATTTATAACTTCATCACTAGGTCCATGAATAATAACAACATTAGTTTTTATATTTATGTCATAATCAGTCATTAAATAAATTAAAATTTTTCTAGCTATTCGATCTTCAATCTGACAACCTAGAAAACTTAAATATATTAGTGTTGCTTCTTCTTTATTTACTAAAATGGCTTCTCTCAGAGCTTGTAAGGAATGGCTATATAGATTTTCTTTACTTGTTGTTACGTCTTTTAAAACTTCATTAAGATTAACATATACTTTATTTTTAGGTTTTACATGTTCAAAGGACACTTCGGGCTTTATACTTGCTTCATTAACTTTATTTTTATTTTCAATAGCTGGAATGTATAAACTGATGAGAGTCCCAGGAAAGAATAATTGACTATTTCCAAAAGTGTTAAAGGCTTTTTCTATATCTTCAGTTTTGCTAAAATCATAAAATATTTTACCATAATTACTTCTTACAATTAAAAGCCCTTTATATCTGCGTACTATTGTAAGTGCATCAAACAGCCCTCTAGGAATTTGATTTTCAGGTTTATCAGCTACTATAGTAATTGGATGCCTTGATGAATCATGTTGAAATGCGAATTTTAAAATATCATTATCTGTTGAATTAGGTGACTTTGTCCTAAGCGTATTAGGAATTCCTGAACCAAAATCAAGAAAAGAAAATTCAATATAGCCTCTATTATGGAATTCTTTAGTGTTAGAATTGTAGAAAAAAGGCTTTGTTTCGGTTATTCGTTCTGATTCAAAATTATACTTATTTTGATATTTTATTTCATCTCGATATTTTTTTTTGAATGAGATACTAAGAGCAGCGAAAGGAAAAAGGTTTGGAAACGAGGATTGTAATGAATGGTCCAAAAAATTTAAATATAATTCTTCTGAAATAATAGTACTTAGTGAATTACTAGTAAACGGGTGAAAACATTTATTACTCTCTAAGACTTCTTCAATAGCTTCAGATAACTTAAAGACTCCATTGATTCTCTGTTGAATTTCAATTGCATCATAATTATTTATAAAGTCTAGAGGAACATATGGGGTTACGCCATATCTGCCATATAGTTCAGCTTTTGATGGATAATAATTATCTTGTTTTTGTAGTAATTCTATAGACGTACCATCTAAACCAAAATACTTTTTATATTCTTTAGTTTTTATTATTCGCCATAATCCCCATACTGTCCATAGTTCTATAATTTGTTTTCTGACTCTTTTTGGTATTTCGTTAGTAGGAATACCTTTTTGAAATAATACGACCTCAAACTCAATATTATTTGCAATAAAAAGCGAAAAAAGAGATGATAAAATTAACAATTCTTGATTGGCAATATATTCGGTATCTGTTAAATCAAAAATGTATTTGTCTCCTTTACTTTTTTTAAAATTATCGTAGATGCTATTTATTATAATATCTAAATCTTTATCAGTAAATTTTTTTGATAATTTTATTGTCATTTTTTAATTATTTTCTACAATCTCAATTTCTTCTTTAGTTAAACCATATAAATTATAAACCATAGCATCTATTTCTTTGTCTGTTTGGTTTATTTGATTTTGGAGTTCAACTGCTTTTTGCTGTTCTGTTAAAAAGTAATCCTCCCAATCTCCTTCTTCTCCTAAACTTAATTTTATTTTCTTCTTTTTCAGTTCTTTTACAAAGTCTGTAAAATTAAGTATATACCAGTTTTCTAACTTTTTAGGAAGCTTGTCTAAACCTTGAAATTTTCTACGTAAAGTTCTTTGGAATTTTGAAGAAGCATCCTGTAATTCTTTATTTAGCAAAAGCATTTTATCTGCTTTTACTATAAATGGTTGTTGACTATTTTTGTCTATTTTTAGTAATGGAAGGTTAGATAAGAAATCTTTCTTAAACCTTATACCTGTTGATCCTAAACCACCACCAGAATAATACATTGAAAACATATAAAAAGATAATCTAGAATTTAAAAGAACCAATAGGTATTCTAGATTGTTTCCAATAATAAAAGTAATTGTATCATTAGTATAAAAACCGTTCTTATCAATTACAAAAGGAGTTACAGAAGACATTTCTTTCCAAATTATTTTTGGCTCATTGAATGCATCAACATAAGCACAATTTCTTAAATTGTATGCTGATTCACCTTTGTCATATCTTTTTGATAATTGAGGTTCATACTGCTCCAAGTGCTTTTTAATTAGTGGATAATTTTCAATATTTATTTTTGGTTTTTCTTTAAACCCATTATGTGTATTTATCAAATATAAATTTTGATAATCTATTTTATATCTGCTCACATCTCTACCTCTAAGAATTGGTTTTATTATTTCAGCATTCTTATTGTCATTTAAAATTAACTCATTTCTTTTTTCTTCATCAATGATAAAAGCATCTGTTAATCCTGTTAAAATCCCTCTATTTATTTGGATATCCCAATCTCTTAGACGTGTACCTAAATTATCAAATTTTAATTTAAGCGTTTGTTCTACTTTGGATGAAATTGTCCAAACTTCATCATCTCCAAAATTTATTTTCACTTTTAAATCTTCATAAATAGTGAAGTCTGAAAAACTATTTTCTTTAGTTAAGTCAATTCCTGTAAATTCAGATTTATTATTCTTAGAGTCTTTTTTAAATATTAATAGATTTGAATCCACAGTAGCACTTTCAAAAATGCCAGATCCTAAATCTATAATTTCTCTAGGTTGTGTGAAATTAACTAAATAGTTCCTTAAAGATTTTCCATATTTAGCTCTCATCCACTTATTAGATGTAATAAAACCAAGTAACCCGTTTTCTTTTAAGATATTGTTACCTAGTTCGTAAAACAAACAATATAAATCTCCTGTTCTTTCAAATGTTTTAAAGTTTTGGTTTTTTAAATCATTTGCTATTTTACCCATGCTTTGTATTTGTACATAAGGCGGATTTCCAATTATCACATCAAATCCTTCTTTTTCAAACACAGTAGGAAATTCATTTTTCCAGTTAAAGGCTTTATCTCCTGCAGCTATGACATTTTCTATTAAAGAATTACCGCATTTAATATTATTATTTAAGCTGTTTAGTTTTCTATTGGGTTGTGCAGTTCTTAACCAAAGAGATAGCTTTGCTATTTCTACAGATTCTTCGTTTAAGTCTACTCCAAAAAGGTTGTTTTCGAGTATGCTGTTTTCAACATCACTAAGCAAAAATGCATCCTTATTGTATTTTGCAGAGAGTTCATCAATATATCTATGTTCTGTTATTAAAAAATTTAGCGCCTCATTTAAAAAAGCTCCAGAGCCACAAGCTGGGTCACAAATTGTTAATTGCAATAGCCAGTTTCTGTATTGTGCTAAATTGTCTAGTCTTTTTCTACTTCTTTGTTTTGCAGGTTGGTAAATTTCATCTGTAATTTCTAATGTACTTTTCTTTTCTATACAAAGCTTACCAATAGTGTTTTCTACTATATATTTTGTAATGTATTTTGGAGTGTAAAACACACCATCTTTTTTACGCTTTGTATTACTTTTATCAATTTCTTGTCCTTCAAGTTGTGCTTTTACTTCGTCTAACTCATTAAGAGAGTTTTCAAAAATATGCCCTAAAATATTTACATCTACTTCACTTGCAAAATCATAATCTGCTAATTGTAAAGTGTGCTTGTAAAGGAGTTCATCATCAATCTTAATATTTGCTAAAATGTTATCTGGTTTAAAAAGACCTCCATTATAGGCAAATACATTATACTGCTTACCTTTAAAACCTGTGTTTAGATAACCGAAATATTTTTTAAACCTATCATATAATGGTGAATAGGCATCTAAGTCCTTAAGTTGTTTCCATTGTTTTAAAATAAGTCTTACAGAGTTTGGAGGTAGTAAACTTCTATCTTCTGCAAAAAACAGAAACAGAAATCGGTCTAATAATTTTTGAGACTTTTTAAAAAGTTCTAAAGGTTCAAATTGTGGGTTTTGTTTGGTTAAATCTTCAAATAATTCGCGTTTAAAAAGCGAATAATCTTTATATAATTGTTTGGTAATTAACTCTTCTTGGCTTAGTGACTCTTCTTTAAGTTTTTTAGGTATATCGCTTTTAATATTATTATAAGCAAGGCATAAATATAGTAACCTAAATTCTTCATTTGTTAGTGTAAACAGATTAAACTCTATGTGCTCAATTACATTGTTGATGTAAAAGCGTAGTTTTTCAAAATTAGAAGTAATTACATATTCACAATTTGGTTGATTGTTTTTATAACCAAAAGCTTGGATTTCTACTTTAGATAAATCTGTTGTATTAGTCCCTTTTAATTCTATTACAGCAGAAACCTTTTCGTTTATTATAATAGCTCCATCTGCTTTTTTACTGTCTTTTACGTTTTTCTTTTCGAGTACTAAATTATAAGGATTATTAGGTTTTAAAGTATAGCCTAAAATTTTTACAAATAAATCATCCAAAAAACCTGCTTGATATTCTTCTTCTTTTAGATTTCTAATATTATCCTGTATTGTAGGGTTTAAGAAGTGGTTTTTATAGGCTTGCCATTTTTCTTCAATTTCATTCTCATTTTGAGTTTTAAGATATTTGGTTAAGACTGTATTTTGAAATAATGACATGAAATGTGTTTATAAAATTTAGTGTGTTCTTCAAATGTAAGAAATTGGATTGGTATATTTTATGACAAAAAATTTTTGGAAAATTATTTTTTGGATAATTAGTGAGTTTACTGCATACCTATACTCAACCACCCCAACTAATTTCTGGAGGAAACTCCCTCCACCACTTTACATAGAAAAGAAATTTTTCTACCTGCAATATTAAAATTCAAGTTGATAGCTGTAATTTTTATTCAGGTGTAAATTTATTTTCTTGGTGGTTATTTTACAAACTCAAAAAACTCAAAAAAATGGTTAGAATCATTAATTACAAACAAAGAGAGAGAGAGGATGGTACAACATTCTTTGTTCTAGAACTACAAGGTGGTATTGAAATGGTTAAGTCCAAAGAGACTGGCAATTTTTATGCAACTGCAAAAAAAGCATTTTTACCTTCAACATTTGATGAGGAGGTGTGCTCTTCATTAGTAGGCACAGAAATGGCTGGTAACATTACAAAAGAATCTTGTGAGCCTTTTTCTTATATAGTAAAAGAAACTGGAGAAGAAGTTACGCTAAACCACAGATGGGTGTATACTACAGAAGAAACTGTGAAACCAAAGCAAGAAACATTTGTGACTAGTCATAATGTTATTGCAGATTCAGAGGTGTTCTCTTCTAATGGTATTTTAGAAGCAGCAAAATAAAATCATCAGTCCAATCTATACTTAAGGTTGGGCTGTGTTTTTAAATTTATAATAAACCCTAACTATTTTTATTCTTGTTTACGTTTACCTAAAAAAAATTAAATTTAGTCAGATTATATTTCAATAAATTTAGAATGAAAGGCTATAGTATAGGCTATTTATTTTCTTGAAGGTTTATGTGTTTTGGAGCACTAAATTAGTAGCAGTATGCAAATCCAGTTTCAATTCTATTAAAGAAAGAAAAGAACCAAAAGAAAGAAACCGTATATGGCTTTCCCTTGATTCAGAGTGTGTAACCTTTTTTAAGAATTTCTTAGAGCTTGTCTCGAAAGAAACCTTCTTTGCAAAGTTACAGGTTTGAAAATTAATATCCTAATATTTACCTAGGAAAATAAAAAATAATATGATTAAAATATCAGAGATAAGCGTCTCATATTCAAATAGTAATCAAAAGAAACTAAAAGTAAAAAACAGCAAAGAAAGTTATAAAATGTTACTTAATTCTTGGGACAAAAATATTATAGAATTACAAGAAGAGTTTAAAGTGCTTTTATTAAATAGGAGTAATTCTATATTAGGAGTTTATTCTATGTCAAAAGGTGGGGTTTCAGGAACTGTAGTTGACCCTAAATTAGTATTTTCTGTAGCTTTAAAATGTAATGCCTCTAGCATCATTGTATGCCATAATCACCCTTCTGGTAATCTAGTGCCAAGTGATGCAGATAAGAATTTAACTCAAAAATTAAAGATAGCAGGTCAGTACCTAGATATTACATTACTAGATCACTTAATTATTTCTAAAGAATCCTTTTATAGTTTTGCAGATAGCGCATTACTATAAAAGCTATTTTTTAGCGTATGTTTATTTATAAAGGAAGGAGAACACAAGCTTATTTGACTATTTCTTTAAGACTAGAAACCACAGAGATAGTATTAATAGCCAAATTTTAATACTAAATGAAATTGATTAGATTTACAAGATGAAAAATTTAGTAGTATTATTTTTTATGGTATTAGCTACTTCTTGTCAAGGACAGGAATGTGAAGCCTTACCTAAAAGCTTTGCAAGTTATAGTCAGGCACTATCTAAAATTACGGATGCTAGCTATAATATTAAAGATTCTGTAGACACATCTTCTAGCTCTTGGATTACAGGAGCTAATTTTTATAGTTGTGATGGTGCTAAAGGATTTTTAATTTTAGAGACCACTAAGAAGAACTACATTTTTAAAAATGTTCCAATAGATTTATGGAATAATTTCAAAAAAGCAGGCTCTTATGGTAAGTTCTATAGTAAGAATATAAGAGATAAATTTCAGTTAGCTATATAGGTGTGAACAGCTTTAACTCATTAAATATTGACGAATTTACTACAGACTTTTATCATCGTATAGACTTAACAGGCTATGTGCTTTTTATAGATAATGGTCAGCAGGTTGAACTTGTTAACTATATTATATCTAATTACAGTATAATTCAACAAGCTTTTAAATTAGAAGGAAAACGATTTTTACTCTTATCTAAAATACACAACACATCTTCTATTTTAAAACCATTAAGGTATCGCTATCCTAGATTAACTAAAGATGATGTTTGGAGAGGTTTAAATTTTGAAACGCTAAAAAGTTACATAGGTTACGAAGGTGAAATTACAACTGGTCTATTGTCTATAGATACAGGTTTTAAAAGCCAATTTATAGAGTTTGATTCAAATTCTATTGTTAGTTTCAAAGAGTTAATTGATGGCTACTTAAATGACTACAAACAAAAGATATTAAGTATCGTTTTTGATTGTGATGAAATGATTTCTTCTGGAGATTATAACTCAGATGATAATATTAAGTTAGATGATGAAACTAAAAAAAGAGTAGATTCTATTTTAGAACAATTTGAAACACTAAAAGATAAAGGCAATTTGTTACAAATAATACCTATTGTAGAGGGCTATTTAAAAACACAACACACAGCGCATTTAGATGAGTTAAGTAGTCTTAAGATAGATGAAAATTTTACAATATTTTTAAGGGATTATAATTTAGAGATAAAGTTAAGTCACTTTACAAAAAGTATTTATCTGCTATTCCTAAATCATCCTGAAGGTATTTTATTAACTGAGTTGCATAGCTATAAAAAAGAACTTTTAGAATACTATAAAAGCATCTCTAATAGAGATGATCTTGATAAGATGTTAGTTACTGTTGAAGATTTATTTCAAGCCAGTTCTAATGCTATATATGTTCATTTATCTAGAATTAAGTCGGCATTTACTAAAGTATTACACAGTGGTATAGCAAAGCATTACTTTATTGATGGAGGTAAGAATAAACCTAAAAAGATACAGTTAAATAGTAGCTTAATTATATGGCAAAATAGTTTACAAATACCAATAAAAAATAATGCTTCTTTAGATTTTTTATTCGATATAGATGAATAAAATTTAAGTTGCAAGGTTGCAGGTTTATACAGTGTATTGATTAGAAATGTAATATTGCAGTAATGTAATTATAAGTACAGGTTATATTTTTGTTAATTCAGATACAGAAACATCTAAGTTTTCTGCAATTTTATAGAGTGTGTAAATAGTAGGGTTAGTGCCACCTGCTTCTAAACGACTTAAATTAGACTTTTCAATATTACATTTAGCAGCAAGGTCTTGTTGAGGTATTTGTTTATCCTCTCTTAGCGTTTTAATACGCTTACCAATTGCTTGCTGAAGTTGTACTTTGTTTTTCATTTTAACTAAACACTACTAGTTATCAAAAATGATAATTTAGTGCGCTGTGTTGGTTATCATAAATGATAAAACAAGTATGTTTGTTAATTAAATGGTATTTATTTATGAGTTTAGATAGCAAAGAAAACGAGTCATATAGTGAATTGTATGACAAAATAATAAGAGTAGTTGGTTTTATGGAAAAAAGAGATGGAAAAAAACCATCTTTTGAAGGATGCGTAATAGAGATGATTAAAACGAAAGAATTATCGGCTATTAATTTGGAATTCAATATACCACGTTATGCTGAGGTTTGGCAGGATATTGTAGGTTATGTTGATTATAAACCATTGTTAGACCTAGTTAAAGAAAAAAACGCTAAAAAAAAGATTCCAAAAAAGAGAAAATCAGTATATAAACAGGTAAAAGACACTATGGAAAAACAAAGATTTTTGCCTACAATTGATAAAAATAAAACGAAGACATTATTACTCTTAATAGGTTTGTTTATACTAATATGTTTCTATTATGAGTGGATCACTAATGTTCCCAATCATGTAGATTTATTCTTTGGAGTTAATGATGATTCATTTCTAGGTGTCTTAGCTGTAGCTTTTTGGGGAGTAACGTGTATCTCAACAGGACTTTTTTTTGGATACCAAATCTTAAAATTATTGTTTGTAAATGGAGACCATAAAGAACAGAATTTAGTTGATAATGTAATGGCAGTAATCTCAAATAATAAAATAATGTTTGGATTATTTATAGTGTTCTTTATACTCTTTAGTTCTTCCTCAAAATATTATAATAATTATATAGGTTTAAAACTACAAAATATAGTGGAGGATGAATACACAATTTCTGGTGAAGAATTCCTAGAATATAACGAAAGTGGACATGATGTTCCAGATGAAATAGTATATGAGATTTTAGATGAATTTGACAACAATTTATTTAAAAAAGAGAAAGAAATATTTATAAATAACAGGTTAGATGTATTTGGTGAATACTATGATTATATAGGTTTTAATTCTGAAAAATTCATTTTTAAAGATACAGGTGCCTTTCAAGGGTATTCCACGTATTTGCTTAAAGAAGGATTCTTTCCATATTTAAAATGTTTGTTTTTTAGCTTATTTGAAACTTCATATAGGGCAATCATATTCTTTTCAATTGCTGGGATAATTGTATTTCCGCTTCTTTTGTTAGCTTCAAAATGTAGTGATGAACAGCTACGTAGGTTAATGGGATATGGTGTATCAATTTTATTTATCATTTTAGCTCTTTATCTCATTTATGCTTTTGGAAAATCCTTTTTTGAATGGGTGAAATCCTTTTTTAACTAAAGCAGGCTTAAACAGTTCAATAAAAACATGAATAATAAACTTCAATTCATAGCACATGTTTCGACTATGAATACCAAATCACTAGAAACTGTTTTAGTCGAAAATGCTTTTAAAGGGTACGCTAATTTCAGCTTTATAGAAAAGCTAAATGAACTATTTGAAAAATTCAAAAGAAGTGGAAATACATGTTTAGAAGCTTATAAAGGTATTGGTATTTGTGGTTGCAATAAAGACAAAAAAGTGTTTTGCTTTGTTGGGAATAAAACCAAAGATTACTTTACATTATCCTACCTAGAAAATGAAAAAGAGTATTATAGATTTGCTACATCTTGTAGCGAAGTAAGCTATGATAAAGAACTCGATTTAAACAACTTTCATCACTTCTTAATAAAGCCAGAAAACACTTCTGAATATAAAAATCATAAACAAACCTCTAGCCCAATTAGCGAATACACTGCGTTTTGTTCTAAAGTCAGTTGTAATATGAATGCTATAGAAATATGGTTAGAAAAATACAATGACTCCTACAGTGAAACAGTTGCGCTACTTAAAGAAAATACTGTTAAACTTAATTCAGTAGAACTAGCTGTAAAAAAGGAGTTTGAAATTCTGTATGGTAAGTTATCTGTTTTGAGTAAAATCCAAAAAAAAGAAGCCTATTTTAAACAACAACTAGAGACCTACAAAACAATTAAAGATGATATTTCAGAACTAAAAAAATGGTTTGGCTTTCAATATGAAAATAAAAAGGAATACAAATTATTTTCAGCGGTGTTTTATGATAGTAGAGCATTAACTCACTTTTGTTTAAAGCTAGATGAATTAGTATTAAACCCCGAAGATTTCAAGTACACACTAAAATACATGAGCATTATAGAAGATGCTCAAGCTATACAATTTCTAGGAACAATAAAATCAATTGACGATTTAGAAGTTTATAAAAAAACTAAATCAACAAGAGCTTACACAAAACGCAGAATAGTACTTTCTATTCATGATTTTTACTGTAGTGAGTACCAAGTAGTTTTTACAGATGGTAGAGTAAAGCATCTAGATAATTTAGTTGTAGATCAAAATGTAAAGGTATTTGCTAGACTTACAGGACTTGAATTAAAAAATCATGAAGGAGTTAAAGAACATAAACATAATTTATATGGTTGGCGTGTAGAAAAACTATCACCTAAACCAATAATAAAAGAAAATAATAAAGAAATGGATTTGTATTATAAATACATAATGCCATTACCATTTTAAACAATAAAACATGGAAATAATAGGAAAAATAAAAGTCTTAAAGGAGACTCAAAATATAGGTGATAAAGGGTTTAGAAAACGTGAAATAGTAATCTCACTTGAAGAACAATATCCACAGCATATTCTTGTCGAATTTATACAGGATAAATGCGATTTACTAAATGGTTATAAAATAGGTCAAGAAGTTAAAATAAACATCAATTTAAAAGGTAGGGAATGGGTAAATCCAGAAGGAGTCTCAAAATATTTTAACGCTATTCAAGGCTGGAGAATAGAACTTTTAAATAAACAAGATACTACTATATCAAATATTGCTGAGCAAGAACCAGTTAGCTTCATTGAAGATGATGATAACGATTTACCATTTTAATAAAAATTAATTAACCAATAAAAAACAAAATTATGAAGAATACTTTTTTAGCATTAATAGCCATTTTATTATTTACAGCATGTACTAGTGATGATGATGAACCACAACAAGAAACAGTTAGTCAATCTCATATAGTAGAGTTTGCAACAGGAGATTTAGAGCTTTGGGTTTCTGTTTATGCTACAACAATATTAACTTTTGAAGATGGAACAGAATCAACGATTAACACTGATTTTGATTTAACAGAAAACAAGCTTAGTGTAGAAATACCAGATAATACAGCGAGCTTTTTATTGGATTTTTATATCGAAGATCCATCAGAAGTTCAGATGAGGTTTTATGGCTCTGTAGATGACAGTACAGTACATCAAGAGACTATCAATCAGCAGAGTTATCAATATCAATATTCATTTTAATGAAGGTATGTGTAAATCCTTATTAAAAGAATTACGCTTTAAAATTGGAGAGCAATATGAGCTAAACGAGTTTAATCTTAAGGCTTTAGAATCTACTTTTATCAATGATCTGGAATATGAAAACTACGAGTACATTAAAGGAGATTTTAAAACCTTGTTTGGAATACAACTTTTAAATAATATCATTCTACAGTATAATGGAGATATACTCTCTGGTATAATATACAGTTTAGACTTAAATGATTTAGATAGTTTGATACAGGAGTTAAATGTTTATCTATCTTTTAGTAGAAATCTAATTATAGATAAACTTAATTTAGGTCAAACATTAACTGTTTTCTGTTTTCAAGAATTTAGCCTAACGCTAGATATAGAGAAAGACATAAAGTTAAGACTATTTAAAACCTTGGGTCAAACATAGGTCAAACATTTTAGGTATTATTAGCAATCAAAAGAAACAAAGAGAAATTATAAAATTTTATAATCAATTGAAAATCAATTAAATGTCTCCAAAAGCAAGAATCTGCAATATTAATTTAACAGACTGTTAATCAGAGGGTCCTAAGTTCGAGTCTTAGAAGAGGAGCAAGTTTATAGAAGCCTTTACAGCAATGTAAGGGCTTTTTTTATTACATACATTTTTAAAATCAGTAAAAAATATAAGTCATTAAATAATTTCAAATAATTTACCTGGCAAAGGCCTTACCACGCCTTTTAATTCCATGTTTAACAACAAGCCTGCAATTTTAAACGTTGGCATATTGCAATTAAGCGCAATACTATCTAACATGGTTTTATTATTTTCTTTTAAAAAATTATAAATTACTTTTTCGTTAGCATCCAGTTCTACAAATAATTGTTTTTGTATTACTGGTTTTTGGCTGTCCTCTAACTGCCAGTTAAGCAAGTAAGGCACATCTAAAGGTGTAGATAATAAATGTGCCTTTTGCTGTTTTATTAAATTGTTACAACCAACACTTTGAGAATCTGTTGTACGTCCGGGAACTGCAAATACATCGCGATTATAAGAATTTGCAATATCTGCAGTAACTAAGCTCCCTCCTTTTTCGGCAGATTCTATAACTATAGTAGCTTCACTAATACCAGCGATTATTCTGTTGCGCTTTAAAAAGTTATTACGATCAAAACTAGCAGTGCTCCAAAAGTCTGTGTAAAAACCACCATTGTTTTCTACTTCTGCCATATACTTTTTATGCGTTTTGGGATAAATCTGGTTTAATCCATGCGCCAAACAACCTATGGTTTGCAAATTGTGGCTTATGGCGGCTTTTTGAGCTGTAATATCTGTACCATAAGCAAAACCAGATACAATTACTGGATTATAAATGGCAAGATCTTTAACTAATTTTTCACAAAAGGCAATTCCTGAAGTTGTAATTTTTCGTGCGCCCACAATACTAATAATGTGTTTTTTGTTAAGGTTTATAGTTCCTGCTTCAAATAACAAAATAGGACCATCAATACAATGTTTTAGTCTTTCTGGATAGGTGTCAGAATTAAAATAATGCGTTTTTATGCCATTGTCTTTAATGAATTGAAGTTCAGCTTCTGCAGCCTCAAGATGATTACGGCTAAACAAATCGGAAATAGTAATACTTCCAATCCCATCAATTTTTAATAAATTTTGCTTTTTTTCTTTAAGTACAGCTTCTGCAGAGCCGCAATGCGCAATAAGTTTTTTTGCAGTAACATCACCAATCTTAATAGCATCTTGTAATGCTAATATGTAAAGCAAGTTATTTTCTGTCATCTTTATCTAGTTGGTTTTAAGACTACAATAAAAGAATTTTAAAGGTGTTAATAACTAATTCGGGTTAAATTTTATTGGCAAGCAAAAAAAATTAACTTTGTTTTATGCTATTAGAAAATTACATTAGGGATTTGTTATACCGTTACGAATGTGTTACCGTGCCCGAGTTTGGTGCCTTTTTATCGCAACGCGTTTCTGCAACTATTAACGAATCTACAAATGCATTTTATCCACCAAGAAAACAATTATCTTTTAATGAGCAAATACAGTCTAATGATGGCTTATTAGCACGTTATATTGCTGATGTTGAAAAGATTCCGTTTGAAATTGCGTCTCAAAAGATTTCTAAACGTGTAAAATCTTTAAAGTCTCATTTAACTGAAGGCGAAACAATTTCACTTGAAAATATAGGAGAGTTAAAACTAAATAACGACTATAAAATAGAATTTAATCCAATCTATAATTTAAACTATTTAACCAATGCTTTTGGATTGGCTCAGTTTGTTTCTCCAGCCATTTCACGCGAAGTTTACAAAGAAGAAGTCGACGCTATTGAAAAAGTAATTCCACTTACTATTACACCTGAAAAACGCAGATCTAAATCGTATTTAAAATATGCAGCTGTAGGCTTAATTGCATTAACCGTTGGTGGTTTGTTTTCTGGAAATCAATATATAAATGATATTAAATATCAAAACCAAATGGCGCAAGAAGAGGCTAATGCGCAGTTAGAAACTAGAATTCAGGAAGCTACTTTTATTATTAGTAATCCACTACCAGCAGCCACTTTAAATGTAAGTAAACAAGCTGGAAACTATCACATAGTAGCTGGCGCTTTTAGAGTAAAAGAAAATGGTTACAAAAAAGTCTCTCAACTACAAGAGCAAGGATTTAAAGCTCGAAAAATTGGTGTTAATAAATACGGTTTGCATCAAGTGGTTTATGCTAGTTTTAATGACCGAAGAGAAGCACTACGTGAGTTAAGAACCATTAGAAAAAGCCATAATAGCGATGCATGGTTGTTGGTTAAAAAATTAGACTAAGTTTTATCTTAATTTTTTCTGAAATTGAAGGCTGACATTCTAAATCGGCTTACCTTTGTCGTTCGTATTTTTAGAAACTGTACTAAAACCATTGCATGAAAATTTTTGTAATTAATTCTGAGTGCAATTAATGTACGGCAACGAAAAATAATATTTTTCTATGGAAGCAAAAGCAGCAAAAAACTCAAGAACAATAATGACGGATATGGTTTTACCTGGTGAAACTAACCCTATTAATAACCTTTTTGGTGGCGAATTATTAGCCAGAATGGATCGTGCTGCTGGTATTAGTGCCCGTCGTCATTCGCGTAGAATCGTTGTAACAGCGTCTGTAAATCATGTTGCCTTTAATCGTGCTATTCCTCTAGGAAGTGTGGTAACTTTAGAGGCAAAAGTATCTCGTGCTTTTAAAAGCTCTATGGAAATTTATATAGATGTTTGGATTGAAGACAGAGAATCTGGTGTTAAAGCAAAAGCTAATGAGGCCATTTATACATTTGTTGCTGTAGACGAGACAGGAAGACCCGTTCGTGTACCAGAATTAGTACCAGAAACTGAAGAAGAAGTAAAACGTTTTGAAGGTGCCTTAAGACGCAAGCAATTAAGTTTGCTACTAGCTGGTAAAATGAAGCCAGAAGATGCTACTGAACTTAAGGCTTTATTTGAGTAGTAATTATGTAAAAATTAAGCCACAAAACCTGTATAATTAACAATGTTTACATTTTCTTTTGGTGCTCTTGCTCTTATCATCATAAAATGTACGCTACAGTCAACTGTCCAATTATATTGAATAGTATCCAACTGAGCATGATATCGAATTATAGAAAGCTCACTTGTCCAAACGTAAAATCTTCCTATTCCAATTGCGATATTGTTAATTTGTTATCTCCTATATGACCAGGAACATTTAAAGATTTTGGGCAATAATAGTTTGCATGGGCTCTATAAAAAGCTTATGTCATGTTGTATTTGTGGTTGTAGTTGTAGTTGTAGTTGTAGTTATAGTTGTAGTTGTAGTTGTAGTTGTAGTTGTAGTTGTAGTTGTAGTTATAGTTGTAGTTGTAGTTGTAGTTGTAGTTGTAGTTGTAGTTGTAGTTGTAGTTGTAGTTGTAGTGTAATTATTTAATACTCTAAACATGTTCCCTATAATATCCTCAACAGATAAATCTGTAAAGACTACATTACCTTGACTTTTTTATTTAAGGTGTATCAAGTTTGTTTTACATCTTATAAATCCAACTTGATGGGTTTTGAGTTTTATTATCCTTATCTATTCTAAATTTTAAAACTGTTTCTCCAGTCCTTGGGTTTGTAAAAACCTCACCAATTTTTTGTTTAGTCGAAACTTTATCACCTGTTTTTACATATACTTTACCAAGATTTTGATAGGTAGTAATATAATTACCATGTTTAATCATAACTATAGGATTACTACGTTTTGGCGTTAAAATTGCCATAACTTCTCCATTAAATACGGCACGAACTTCAGCACCTTTTTCGGTAGAAATTCTTACACCATTGCTATTAATCGTTAAATTACGATCTATAGGAGAGGGTTGCTTGCCGTACCGCAACTTTAACACCCCTTTTTCTACTGGCCAAGGCAATTTGCCCTTACTGTCTAGAAAATTTGCTGCAAGTACTTTTGCTTCTGCCGTTAGAGCAAAACTTTTGGATTTTTTGGTCGTCCTTTTTACACCAGCCTTTTTATTTGATGCTGCAATAGCTTCGCTAATAAGCTTGTCTATTTGTCTATCTATGCGCTTAGCCTCTTTTTGCTTCTTTTTTATTTGAGCATTGTATTTGCTTAAATCTTTTTTTATAGCTCGCATTATTTTTTGATGCTGCTTACGTTCTACTTCCAAAACTTTTTGCTCCTTTTTATTGTCTGCAATGAGTTTCTTTTTGGCATCTTTCTTAGCTAAGAGTGTAATATTTGCGTCTTGAAGGGTAATTGTTTTTGCTTTTATTTTATTGGCTTGTTCTTTTTGATATTCGGCATATTGATTTAAATATTTTAGACGTTTATAGGCTTGCTTAAAATTATTAGAAGATAATAAAAACATGATGCGACTTTGCTTGTTTTTATTTTTATAAGACTGTTGTAGCATTCTTGCGTAACTTTCCCTCAATAATTTTAACTCATTACGATTTTCTGTAATTTGCTTTTGATTATTATTAATTTCTCGAGACAACAAATTTGCTTGCTGGTTGGTTACTTTAATAAGATTCTCTCGAACACTAAGCTTATGACTTAAATCTTCGATTTGCGTTATTTCGGATTTTTTTTTGGTTTGATTTGAAGATAGTAAAGCATTTATTTGCTTTATTTCGTCAATAATTTCTAAGCGTCTAGCCTCTAATTCTTTTTGTTTGCCAGTTTGCCCAAAAACAAAAGCACTGCAAAAAAATAATAAGATAAAAGCCAGTATTTTATGAGTAAAGCTTCGCATTATTCAAGGTTTATTTGCTGGTATCCTGAAGGTATTTTAAATGGAAACTTTAGGTTTTGGTCTAGTTCTAAACCTTTATAAATAAGATCTATTTTTAATTCACTCTCTTTTTCTAAAGCAAGAATTTTAATATGTTCAGGAAGTATGTCTTTTTCTATTGTTTGATAATCTAAATAGTTTATCTCTAAATGACGTTGTGTTTTAGGTTGAGTTATTTGCTGACTATCCATTTTAAAATGTGTTGGATTGAATAGTAAAAATACTTGAAATAAATCGTTTTGCCTTTTTGGTTGAAGCTTATACGATGTTTTAAATATTGAAGCTTCATAATCCTTTGGGTCTGGTTTAAAAACAGGCTCTCCTAAAAGGATAGCTTGTACCTTATTAAAATCTAAATCTGTACCTAGCAACTGGCTTAAATAAGTAAAATCACCATCAAAATAAGTGCCGTCTAGTTTGTTATAAAATGCCACTCTAGTTGGTGTAATTAATGCTTTAACAAGCCCTAATTTACTCATCCAAATGGTTTTATCTTTCTGCATTCTTAGAGATACAGAAACAGATTGCGATTTTTTTCCATCGCTAGATTCAATTTTTAATCGCGCACTTAGTGTATTAAACTTAGGAGCGTTTTTAGTATTATTTTTTATAATTTGATTTGCAGAAAGTTTAGAATTTAAGCGGCCATCTGCAGTTATTGTTTTAGCAGATTTACAACCCACTAAACCAATACTAAGCATAAGTATTAGGGAAACTATTTGAAATTTAAACGTCATTTAATTTGGGATTTCTAACTTCTTTGCCTTATCATTAAACTGTTTAGCTTTTGCTAAATTATTTAAACCAGTATGTGCTTTACTTAATTGCTTATAGAAATCGGCTTCCATTTTATTATCTTCTATAATATAATCTAAACCTGTTTCTAGTGTTTCTGCAGCTTCGCTATACTTGTATAATCTATTTAAAGCTACACCGTTAATTAGATATAGCACAGGTTGTGCTGGATATTTTTCTAGGCCTACTGTACTTTTTTGTTCAGCTACATCAAATTCTTCTAAATCAATATGCAATAAAATAATATTTCTTAAAATACCAAAATTTTCAGGTTCTAAACCTTGGGCTTTTGTATAATATTCTATGGCTTTTTTAGGGTCATTTTTGGCTAAATAGTACTGGGCAATTTCAATAAAAGTTTTAGCATCTGCTGCGCTTTCGCTAACCAAGGCGGTTACCTCTACAAGTTCCTTTTCATATTGAGGATTCGCACTTACAAAGTTTACAAAGTCTGCCAATACTTTTAGTTTTGCCTTCGGTTTAATTTGTTTGCTTCCTAAAACCACTCTCATGGACTGTATAGCCAAATCTGCTTTATCATCATCTAAATAAAATTTGTATAAGGCAAGATGCACTAATTGCGATTCTGGATGCACTTCCAATAGCTTTTTAGCCGTTTCAAAGGCTTTTTTGGTGTTATTACTTTCGCTATATCTAAATATTAATGCTAAATAATTTTTTTCGGCATCTGGATTGTTATTTACACGATTTTTTAAATTTTTAATTTGTTCCTTTTTTTGACCTGTAGCGTTATAGATTTGATTTCTCAAGCGGTCTCTGGTATCTGAAACACCTAAATCTTCGTCTAGATCATCCAACACTTTTAGTGCCTCTTTATACTTTTTTGTTTTTAGATATAATGCCGCTAAATCTTCTTTATAATCTGGATGGTATTTTACTAATTGCTTAATTGTTTTAATAGCCTTAGTATACTCCTTTTGTTGGGCGTAGCATTCGTAAAGTTCGTCCAAATACCATTCGTTATCCGGTGCCATACTAACTGCTTTTTTAAGGGCCTCCTCAGCAGCACCAAAGTTTTTAAGTTTGTTATAATTCTTACCTAATTCGAAATATAAGATAGATTCAGAGTCGTCTATTGTTAAACATTTTTGTAACGCAACTATAGCTTTATCGTAGTTTTCAATAGCTTTTTGCTGAAGTGCTTGATAAAATAATTCTTGAAATTTGTCTGACACATTTCCAAGGTCATCATTAGGTTTAGCATTAAAATCTACTTGAGCTGAAGCCAAAATTGGGCATAAAAGCATCCCGAAGAAAAAAAGCAATGTGTTTAATTTGTCTTTCATATATAATAGAACCTCTAGACGCTTAGTTTGACATTAAATATACAATAGTTATTCCAAAAATTAAAAGATTACAACTATTGCTATGTTACATGCCTTTTTTTAAAAAAATTTTCCGAACGTTATTCTAATAATTTTAGCACAGGTTACAGCAATTAAGTTATTCTAAAATTGAATAATCACCAATACTAATTTTAGTAAAATTTCCATCGAATTTTACGTGATTACCAATCATGGCTTCGTCTAGATTAGCATTGCTTATTGTAGTTTTACTCTGTATAAGGCTATTTTTAACATTACTGTTTTCAATTATGCTATCGTTTCCAATGGAAACGTTTGGTCCTATAGTTGAATCTTTTAAAATAACATTGTCGCCAATATAGCAAGGTTCAATAATTTTTGAGTTTACATTTTTTACAGAAGATGCAACTAATTGTTCATCCCCATCAGCTTTTAAAAAACCTAACATGCGTTGGTTAGTTTCAAGTGTTACTACTTTGTTTCCACAGTCCATCCATTCGCTAACTTGACCAGTTTTAAAAACGTTTCCATTGGACATCATGCCTTTTATACCATCGTTAATTTGGTATTCTCCACCATTTATAATATTGTTATCTAGTACTTTTTGCAATTCTGCTTTTAAAGTTGAAACGTCTTTAAAATAGTAAATTCCAATAACGGCCAAATCGCTAACAAAATGTTCTGGTTTTTCTACAAGCTCAACAATTTCTTTTGCATGGTTTAACTTGACAACGCCATAAGCTTCAGGTTTGTCTACTTGCTTTACCCAAATTACAGCATCTGCATCTGGATCTAAGTTAAAATTAGCACGAATAAGTGTATCTGCATAGGCAATAACTGCTGGTCCTGAAAGCGATTCTTTAGCGCACATTATAGCATGGCCAGTACCCAATGGCTGGTCTTGTCTGTAAATTGACGCTTTAGCTCCTAAACTGTTAGCTAAAGCTTCTAAACTAGAGACCACATCGTCGCCAAACCATGCGGGATCACCTAAAACAAAGGCTATTTCCTCAATGGGTTGGTTTAAAACTTTTGCAATATCTTTAACTAAACGATGCACAATGGGTTGACCGGCAACTGGAATTAATGGTTTTGGAACTGTTAAACTATGCGGACGCAGTCGAGAACCTCTTCCTGCCATTGGTACAATTATTTTCATATGTTATGCCTGCGAAAGCAGGTGTCTTTTAATTAAACTTAGTTATTATTTTATTATATTTAAATTCCTTTTGATACCTAATTTTTTAAACCGCTACCAAGATAGATAATGTTAATGTTTTAATAAAAATTAACTTTGGCTGTGCCCCTATTACCAATACCGTGTTTTTAAATCTTCCTATTGTGTTCCTGTACTACCAAAACCGCCATCACCTCGATCTGTTTTAGACAAAATTTCTACAGCTTCCCATTCTGCTCTTTCATGTTTTGCAATGATTAATTGTGCAATGCGTTCGCCATTTTGTACAATAAAAGTTTTAGAAGATAAATTAATTAAAATTACACCAACTTCTCCTCTGTAATCTGCATCTATTGTTCCTGGAGCATTAAGCACTGTAACCCCTTTTTTAGCAGCCAGCCCACTCCTTGGTCTTACTTGCGCTTCTATACCAATTGGAAGCTCTAAAAACAATCCTGTTGGTATAATGGCACGTGCCATAGGTTGTAATGTTATAGACTCTTGAATATTAGCACGCAAATCCATTCCTGCCGAGCCCATGGTTTCATAATGTGGCAAAGTGTGATGGGATTTGTTTATAATTTTTACCTTCATAATTTTATTTTAAGAGTACTTCTATTGCGCCCAGTGCGACATTTAGTTGTATTTGTTTTTTAAAAGCTGCTCTAATTCTTTTTTTTCTACTATTACAGTAATAACCAAAAATAATAAAACTAGCACACTGTTTATATAATAATTACTATTAGTATTTAATACCATTATGCATATAACAACTGCTAATAGTAAAAACCCTAAAATGTGTTTTAAATTATATGGCACTGGGTAATGCTTTTGCCCTAAAATATAGGACATCACCATCATAATACCATAGGCAGCTAGAGTTGCCCAAGCGGCTGCAATAAAGCCTATTTTTTCAATCATTATTACATTAAATGCTATGGTTACCACTGCTCCTACAATAGATAAATACATGCCATAACGTGTTTTATCTGTAAGTTTATACCAAATGGCCAAATTAAAATATATACCTAAACATAAATTGGCTAAAAGCACTATTGGAACAATATCCATAGCAATCCAATAGGCTTGATTAGGTATTAATTGTTCTTTTATTACATCTAAAAAAGAAATAACAACAATTAACATAAAACATCCACAAATTACAAAGTACTTCATAATATCTGCATAAGTTTTAGTGGCATTTTTTTCTTTAGCATGATTAAAGAAAAACGGCTCTGCTCCAAGTCTAAAGGCTTGTATAAAAATGGTCATGAAAATTGCTATTTTGTAACAAGCACTATAAGCCCCATTTATGTCTTTCCCTAATTCTCTTGGCAGTAACCATTTATCGAAACTTTCATTAATTGCATATGCTAAACCTGCAACCATAATTGGCCAACCATAATTTATTAATTTTTTAAATATTGCCTTACTAAACAATAATTTAGAATTGAAAAAATAAGGAGATAATAATAAAAAGGTAAGAACACTTGCCGCTAAATTTGAAATAAATATATATTTTACCAAGTCTGTTTTATTGTAAAATGAAAATTGAAGATTAAATTCTGGAACTGCCCAAAAGAAAAAATAATTTAAGACAACGTATACAACAAGACTACTAAGTTTGATAGCAGCAAATTTAATTGGTTTTCCTGTTGCTCTTAAATATGCAAATGGAGCTACAACCAATGTGTCTAAAGCTAAAAGACCTATTAATAATTTAAAATATTCTATATCTAAATTTACAAATAAAGCTATTTCTTTATTAAATAAAAAAACAGTGCCTAAAACCAAAATAGTTGTAATAGTAAGACTAATTAATACCGTTGAAAATACTTTTTGTTTTTCTTTATATGTATTAAAAAATCTAAAAAACGCAGTCTCCATTCCATAAGTTAATAGAACATTAAAAAAACCTGCGTAAATATAAAATGTAGTATTGTCTGAATAGTTTGAAAGCTCTAAATTATCTGTATGTAGTGGCACTAAAACAAAATTCATAAGTCTTGGCAAAACAGTTGCCAGGCCGTAAATAATTGTATCTTTAAAGAACTTTTTTAGAATGCTCAATTTGATTTGAAATAGTTAGCATAAATGTACTGTAAATAATAAAGATTTACAATGTTTACGCTATTATCATCTCTTTGGAGGAGCGCTTGGATATCGCATTCTTTCTTTTTCAGTTACGTTTTTTAACAACAAGTATTTTGTTTTATTATCTTCAATATAACTAACAACACAATCATTATCTTTTAAATCGAAAGGAAATTTTTTCTTTTTTGGCATTTCATTCCCAAATTCAGCATTTTTGTCATTACTCATAATAATATCGTCTGGCTGATTTGCTACCGTTTTAAAACTAGCCACATAACCTTTATTACTAGGTTCTAACTTAGATTGCATTTTCCTAAAATAAACGCTATCTAATACGACGTTGTTTTTGTTTGTTGGTAGAGTAAGGAAAAGATTAATTCCTGATCCTCCACCTCTAACTCCTGCTACCCAAGTTTGATAATAAGTATTGCCTAAAGTAAATGATGCTTTGGTATCTAAGTCTTTCATTGTTATCTGACGTTCTTTATCACAGTTTTTTTTAATACTTGAACAGTTAAAAACACTTGCCAAAAGACATAACACTAATAACGAGGTGATTGCAGTTTTATAAGATTTCATAAGAATGTGTTTATTGGTTATAAAGATAGTAAATCAAATAGTGTTCCATAAAAAAAGCTTTACTAGCAATGGTAAAGCTTAAATTGTTATCGATACACTTAGCTATAGCTAGAAATATAATTTTAATTATTTAAAGCTTCAGCCCCACCAACAATTTCTAAAATTTCGTTAGTAATAGCTGCCTGTCGAGCTTTGTTGTATGTTAATTTTAACTGATCTCTAAGTTCTGTTGCATTGTCTGTTGCTTTATGCATGGCCGTCATACGTGCACCATGCTCACTCGCAAAACTATCTCTTATACCTTTATATAGTTGTGTTTTTAAAGACTTTGGTATTAACTGCTCTACAATTTCTACTTTTGATGGTTCAAAAACATAATCGGTATTATTATCAGCTGTTCCTTCAATAGGAACAATTGGTAAAAATTGCTCAGTCATTACAACTTGCGTTGCAGCATTTTTGAACTTGTTATACACAATTTCAATTTTATCGAATGCTCCGCTAACAAATTTCTCCATTAGCATTTCTGCAATAGTGGCAACATTATCGAAAGTTAAATCATCAAATAATTCACTGTAATTAGCAACAACAATTCCTTTTTTAGAAAAAGCATCGTTTGTTTTTTTTCCTATTGCAATTACAGACACGTTTTTCCCTACATGTACAGTATCAATTAAATGTTGCGTATGCTTGATAATATTAGAGTTAAAGGCACCTGCCAAACCTCTATTTGAAGAAATTGAAACAATAAGCACATTCTGAACATCCCTTTGCTCGGAATACTGACTTCCTGTATCAGCATCAAGTGTAGCGCTTAAACTTTGTAAAAGCTCCGTTAACTTATCGGCATAAGGTCGCATTGCTGTAATAGCATCTTGGGCTTTCTTTAACTTTGCAGCAGATACCATTTTCATGGCACTAGTAATCTGCATCGTTGAAGATACCGATGATATTCTATTACGTATTTCTTTTAAATTTGCCATATTTTAAAATATGAAATATACTATTCCTACTTTTATTTTAATGGAGTTAGGAATGTTAATTATGATCTGTATTTAGCAGACAGGTCTTTACATACTGTTAATAATGTATCTGTAACCTCATCAGTTAATTTACCTGCTTTTAAGGTATCTAAAACACCTCTATGCTTAGCGTTTAAGAATTCCAAATAATCTCTTTCAAATTCTTTAATTTTATTTACAGGAACGTCTTTTAATAAGTTTTTAGAACCGGCATAAATTATTGCAACCTGATCTTCTACTGTAAAAGGATCGTTTTGGCCTTGTTTTAAAATCTCTACGTTACGTTTTCCTTTTTCAATTACATTTAAAGTAACAGCATCTAGATCTGAGCCAAACTTAGCAAACGCTTCTAACTCACGGTATTGTGCTTGGTCTAATTTTAATGTACCAGATACTTTTTTCATAGCTTTAATCTGTGCATTACCACCAACACGAGATACAGAAATACCTACGTTAATTGCTGGACGAACACCAGAGTTAAATAAATCTCCATCCAAGAAAATTTGTCCATCCGTAATAGAAATTACGTTTGTTGGAATATACGCAGATACATCACCTGCCTGAGTTTCAATAATTGGTAATGCCGTTAAAGAACCACCACCTTTAACTATTGGCTTAAGTGTATCTGGTAAGTCATTCATCTCACTAGCGATAGCATCATCATTAATAATTTTTGCTGAACGCTCTAATAATCTTGAGTGTAAGTAAAACACATCTCCAGGATATGCTTCACGTCCTGGTGGACGTCTTAATAATAAAGAGACCTCACGGTAAGCTACGGCTTGTTTCGATAAATCATCGAAAACAATTAATGCTGGTCTACCAGTATCTCTAAAATATTCTCCAATAGATGCTCCAGTAAATGGTGCATATACTTGCATTGCTGCAGGATCACTTGCGTTTGCTGCAACAATTGTGGTGTATGCTAGAGCACCTTTTTCTTCTAGTGTTTTAGCAATAAGTGCAACTGTAGATGCTTTTTGTCCAACAGCAACGTATATACAATATACAGGCTCACCTGCATCGTAAAATTCTTTCTGGTTTATAATAGCATCAATACAAACTGCTGTCTTACCTGTTTGTCTATCCCCAATTACTAACTCACGTTGTCCTCTACCCACTGGAATCATTGCATCAATAGCTTTAATTCCCGTTTGTAGCGGCTCTGTTACTGGTTCTCTATAAATAACACCTGGCGCTTTACGCTCTAAAGGCATTTCATAAGTTTTACCTGTTATTGGTCCTTTCCCGTCTATAGGATTTCCTAACGTATCTACAACACGGCCTACAATACCTTCACCTACTTTAATAGACGCTATACGTTCTGTTCGTTTTACTGTAGAACCTTCTCTTACGCCTACTGAAGTTCCTAATAATACAATACCTACGTTATCTTCTTCTAGGTTTAGTACAATACCTTCTAATCCGCCTTCAAATTCTACTAATTCTCCAAATTGAGCATTAGCTAATCCGTAAGCACGCACAATACCATCACCAACGGTTAATACTGTTCCAACTTCGTCAAGAGAGGCGCTAGCTTCGAATCCTGAAAGTTGTTGTTTTAAGATTGCTGATACCTCAGCTGGTTTTACTTCTGCCATCTTTATTTAATATTACTATTTTGAAACACTTGATATTTAGACTATGTTAAGCATAGGCTTACTCCGTGTGCCAAAACGTGTTTAATTTAATGTAAATTCTCTCCTTAATTTATTTAGTTGATTTGTAATACTCGCATCGTATTGTAAATCGCCTACACGTAATATGAAACCACCCAAGATGTTTTCATCTATAATATTTTCTACTGCTACTTCTTTTCCAGTTAAGGCCTTAACTTTGGCTAAAACCTTTACTTTTAGATCGGCTGTTAATGGTAGTGCTGTTGTTACTGTAGCCACGTCTGTGCCGTTTAGTTTATCGAATATAATAGAATATTGTTTAGCTACTTCTGGAAGTATTGCTATTCTTCTATTTGTAATTAATGTTTCTATAGCATTTACTGTTAAAGGATTAATACCTTTAAAAATTTCTAATAAAGCAGATTTTTTAATAGAAGTGCTTACCACTGCACTATTAAGCATATTGCTTAATTCTGTATTATTTGCTACTGTATTAGCAATTAGCTTCATGTCGTTATTAACAACGTCTGTTGTTTTTTGATCTTGTGCTAAACTTAACACTGCTTTTGCGTAACGTATTGCTGCTCTTGCTCCTGCCATATCTATCCTAAATCCTTTCCAGAGAAAAGATTTGTTTGTAATTATTAATTAAGTGTTGCTTCTCCTAATAAAGAGTTTACTAATGCCAATTGTTTGTCTTTGTTTGATAATTCTTGACGCACTACCTTTTCTGCAATATCCACAGATATCGTTGCCATATGGTTTTTTAATTCTGCCATTGCTGCTTTCTTCTCACTTTCGATAGCTGCTTGCGCTTGAGCAATCATATTGTTAGCTTGCGTTTGTGCTTCCTCTTTAGCTTCGTCTATCATCGTGTTTTTCATTTCACGTGCTTCTTTTAGCATGGCTTCACGTTCTGCGCGTGCCTCGTTTAATAATTTTTGATTATCTGCTTGAAGATTTTGCATTTCTAATTTTGCTTTTTCAGCTGAGTCTAATGCATCTTGAATCCCTTCTTCTCTTTCATTTAAGGAATTCATGATTGGTTTCCATGCAAACTTTACCATTAGAGTAATTAATAGTAAAAGTATAAATGTCTGGACTAAAAATAATCCTATTGAAAAATCGTTAAGTAATCCTTCCATGTTATGTGTCTTTTAATTTAAAAAAATAAAACATGTCCTGTAACCAACCGTTACAGGAACATATTCTTGTTTTAAAACTCTTAACCTTGTCCTAAGATTAATGCTCCAAAGGCTAACCCTTCTAAAAGTGCTGCAATAATAATCATATTCGTTTGGATTTTACCTGATGCTTCTGGCTGACGCGCAATACCTTCCATTGCTTTACCACCAATTTGACCAAGACCAATACCGCCTCCGATTACGATTAAACCTGCTCCAATTAAATTGTACATAATAATATAGTTTATATAGTTAAATTAAAAAAACTCATTTTAAATAAAATCTGCCCTTGCATCTTCTTCATCTGGAATTTCTTTTCCATGAGATTCGTGCTCGTGCGGATGTTCATGTTCTGCTACAGACATTCCAATAAATAACGCTGAAAGCATTGTAAAAATATAAGCTTGTAAAAAAGCTACTAATATCTCAATAACCATTATTAACAACGATAAAACCAATGACAAACCAGTTGCTCCAGCAACTCCTAAAGATTTCTTCATTATAAACATAATGGCAATTAAGCTCATTACAACTACGTGACCTGCAGTAATATTAGCAAACAAACGTACTAATAATGAAAAGGGTTTAATTATTAACGCTCCTGCTAATTCTATTAAGGCTAAAACTGGTTTAACAAATATAGGTACGCCTGGCATCCATAAAATATGTTTCCAATACTCTTTATTGCCGCTAACTGTATAGATTACTAGTGTAAATATTGCTAAACACGCAGTAACTGCTAACTGCCCTGTAACGTTAAAGCCAAATGGAGTTAAACCTAAAATATTTAAAAACCAGATAAAGAAAAATACAGTCATTAAATAGCCTGTAAATCTTCTGTAATGTTTCTCACCAATATTTGGTTTTGCAATTTCGTCTCTTACATACAACACTAGAGGCTCTAATACACGACCAAAACCTGTTGGTATTGCTTTCTTTTTATATTGTTTTGCTAAACCTACAAACCAAAATAGCATTAACAAACCAACCACCAAAATACCAACAACACTTTTAGTAATAGAAAAGTCTAGTACTTTGTGTCCGTTTGTTGCGTGATGGTCTTCATCAAAATTAACGGTTAATGCACCTGCCTCTAACTCGTAGATTTTAGAATGAATTTTAGCGAATTTCATGCCGTTTTTTTCAACAATAACATGGCCATTGTCATTATGATGAAATTCTGAAGACATAAATGTTACCAAGCCATTACTAGACCATAAAATTACAGGTAAGGGAAAACCAACATGTTTGCGCTCTCCTGCATCGTTAGTATATGAGAATAATGAAAAATCGTGAGAATCTTGAATGTGGTGAAGAATATAATCTTCAACTTCCTTTTTTGTATCTACTTGACCACCATCAGTTTTACTTTCAATAACAGCGTTTTGAGCCGTTGCAAAAGAACTTGCAAAAAGCATTAAGATAAGGACGAAAAATTTAAAAGTTTGTTTAGCTACATTCATTGGTTAAAAAAAATCAAAAAAACTGAGTTTCTAAATTCCGTGCAAAGGTATACAATTATTTGAAAATAAAATTAATTTTTTCTAATAACTTTTTAGGCTATTACTTGTTTAAAACCTTAACAATACAATAGACTTCTAGAAATAAAAATAGAAAGAGTGGAATTAAAAGATTTAAGCTTTCTATTTTGGTTATTTTTTCAGTTTGAAAAATAATGCCTTTAAATGTTAATGCAAAAAATGCAAACTTATTAATTAGAGCAAAAAGATATAAAAAACCTAGCTGTGCAGACCATTTTTTAGAATTTGATAATAGAATAATTACCATACAAATTACTAAAGACGTGAAACAATGAAAAAAATATATGTGTAATAGAGAAAATGGTAGATATACTTCTAAATAGTTTAAAACAAAATCATGAATACAAAAAGAAACTACCAAAAGACTAATAAAAGAAATAAAATAGTGGCTAATTTTTCTAGTCATTGTTTTTAGACATTTTTAAAACTTGACTAATTACCAAATACATTGCTGCAAAAACAGCAAATAACGTGATTGTATTTTCTAAATAGGTGGTTTGGTATTTACTATCTAACCAGCTGCCAAGCAAATTGCCTAACCAAATAGTGCCACCCATTTGAAAAGCAACAGCCGTAAATTTTAAATATGGACTAGGCTGTTTTCTTCCCTTTCTTTTCACTTTTAATATCTTTGACTGAAGATTTCATAACACAACTAACATTAAATGTTGCTCCTGGTTCTACAGCTAGTTTTTCTGTAACTACATCACCTTCAATATGCGCAGACTCTTTTAGAGTAAGTGTGCCCGTAAGTTTTAAATGTCCTTTAAGTTTGCCTTCAAAATAGGCATTGTTACTTTCTAAAGTGCCATAAATTTCTCCTGTTTTGCCCACTACAACTTTTCCCGGTGTTTTAACATCGCCTTCTACTATACCATCTATTCTTATATCGCCTTCACTAGAAAACGAACCTACAATTTTGGTGCCTTTGGTTATTACATTTTGGATTGAAGAACTTTCGTGCTTATTGTGTTTTTTATTGTCAGAAAACATACTATTAATTTTAGATTACTATTTATTAGTTGTGTAAGCGTCTAAATTTTTATGAATTTGAATGGTTCTATAATTGTTAGTTGACATTCCAAAAAACGGACGCTGAATTTTATATCTTAATTCTTGAGGAAACAAGCGCGTAAATGCTTTTGCTGATTCTATGCTTCTTATTCCATGAACGACTACAAAGGTTTTATTTTTATTGTATACATCTATAGATGTTGACATATGATTGTATTTTGAGGCATCGAGCGTTTCGTCCAGAGATTTTTTAAAAGCTTGTATTTCTGATTTTGAAGCATTTATAAAATAATAAACGGCTTTGCATTTTATTGCATTGGCTTCATCTTCAAATTCTGCATTCTCTAAACTTTTTATGGACATGTTTAAAATGGTTTGAGCCTGAAGCCCTTCCTCTGTATTTGCATAATTTACTGCTACGTCGTTAATTGCTGTTTTATAGGCTTCAAAACCCTCTAAGCGCCCTATGGCAAATGCCTTTAGTAATTCGAATTTAGGAACCATATCATCGCCTTCAAAGGCTGAAATATTTTTTTCTGCTTGTGTTATAACCGCTTGAAAGTCTTGTGCTTCAAACTGTTTATATAACCCTTCGTAGATACTCTCTGGGCTACTATTATCTTTTGTTAATGCAACTTCTGGATTAATTAGAATTTGCGTGTAGCGAGACTCTGGATATTTAGAAATAATTTCGTTTTTTAAATTAGATGCTTCTGCGGTTCTACCTAAAATATTATACATTTTGTATAAGTTGTATTTAGATGGTAAAATTAAACGTTCTTCCGGCATATTTTTTAATAAGTCTGTAAACCTCGATGTTGCTAAATTGTACTCTTTAAATTTTTCTTTATATATTAAACCTAATTGATAATAGGCATAGTTTCGTGCTTTTGAAATGCTGTCTATTACTTTGCCTTCTGAAGGAATTTGTGCTATGTAAAAATTTGTATCTAATACTTGATCGTTCTGACTATTTAAAGTTGAAGCGTTAGTATTATTAACACTTTGCGAGGGATTTGAACCATCGGACCATCTCCAATCATCTACATTTTCTCGGTCTCCCCAAATTCGTAAAAATTCATTTTTTCCATAGGCAACTGTTTGGTCGTTATAAAAGTAAAAGCTTGAAGTTTCTTTGGCGTTTGCTTTTGGGGTAAAAGTCTCACTTTGCGCTTGTCCAGTATTGTTTTGTGCCAATGCCTTTTTTTGTTCCACAATTGCTAAACGTTCTGCTTCTGCTTCTCTTTCTAACTTTAATTTAGCAACATAGTCATCAAAAAAGCGTTTTCTGTCTGGTGGATTCATATTAACCAAACGAAGAATACTATCGTTTACTTCAGCTATGCCTTCATAATAAATAACATCGTCTAGGTTTTCTCTTTTACGCTTAATGGTTCTGTATGGTTTGCTATTGATAACCATTTTTGCCATAGTACTATCGTAATACGCTCCTGCCACTTTATAATTGTTGGTATCGAAACTCATATCACCAAGAATTTCATAATTTCTTGCCATTAGAATTTGATCTTTGGAATTCGTTCTAAGGGATTTATTATAATAGGCAACCGCTAAAGAATCTGAACTTTGGTTTGTATGGTATTGTGCTATTTGATGATAGATCTGGTCTAAAAAAGGTCTGTTTTCTCTATCGTTTTCTAAATCTGTTAAATAGTCTACAAACTCTAGTTGGTTACCGTTATTGTAATCAAAATTTTTAGCTTTTTCTAAGTGTGCGCTTATTAGATATTTTCGTGGGATTTTTCGGTTTAAATCTATAACCTTATCAAAGGCAATATTTGCGCTGTCTTTGTCCTGCTGTGCATTGTACAATTGCCCTTGAATAAAATAGTATCTACCTTCCTCGTTGCGTTTTTTTGTAGACTCTGCTGCTATTGCAATTTGTGTTAACGCGCTATCCAAAGACTTGGTGTTAATATAAGCTTGCGCCATAGTAGAAGAGGCGTCTGCCAAGTCCTGACCCTTTAATTCCTCTTGTTCTAAAAGTGTTTTTAGGTTTTTTATAGCCAGTTCTTCATTTTCTAAACGTAAATTGGTTTTTTCTCTCCAAATTCTTGCTTGATTAATGTTACTACTAGCTGGGTATTTATATAAAATATAATTAAATGCTTCTAAGGCTGGTACAAAACGCTGATCGAAATAACGTGATTTTCCTAGAAGGAGGTAGGCTTCGTCTATTTGCGGGTTGTGTTCCTTACCTTTAATATTCATGCCATGTTTTTGGATGGCTTTTACCGCTTTTTCTTCTGCTCTGTTAAAGTTTTCGTTTTTAGACTGACCAGACATTACAATCTCCTCTTTAATTTGCATGCGTTCTATTGGTAGAATATTCCAATAGTTGTCTTTATAACCGTCGTTTAAAATTTCGCGGCCTTTTTCTAAGGCAATGTCTCCATTATATAAAATATTATATTCTGTAGTTAAAGCATGATAATTTCTGCTAACAAAGCTGTCGTTTTTACGAGAACAACTTGTTATTATCAAGGCAGAAACTGCTATAAGTAGGACTGATTTTTTTACTGTTTTCAACGGTCTTTAATTTTGTCTAACTAGCATAACTTTAAACTTATACAAATATTGTTAGCCATTAGATAAGCACGTAAAAATAAGCAACTTTTTTGAATTTACTAAATATTATCTATAATCCCGCAGTAAAATTAAACCTCAGTGATACCAGAAAAATGAGCTTCCAGCTCTTTTAAGGTGGCATCGCTTGTGGCTAAATCTTTAATAACTTCGCCTTTTTCCAGAACCACAATACGCTCGCAAACGTCTGTAACATGCATTAAATCATGGCTTGATACTAAAACAGTAACACCTTTGGTTTGTGCTAAATCCTTGATTATAACTTTTAATCTAATTTGGGTTGTTGGGTCTAAATTTGCAAAAGGTTCATCTAAAATAATAACTTCTGGATTACCAATAAGTGCTGCAACTATACCTGCTTTCTTTTGATTTCCTTTACTTAAATCTCTTAAATATTTCTTCTTATTTAAAATTTCGTCGTGGAAAAAATCTTCAAATTGAGACAGTAATGCATCAACTTGCTCCTTATTTTGTCCGCGTAGTTCGCCAATAAAATAAAAATATTCTTCGGGTGTTAGGTATCCAATTAAAAATGTTTCGTCTATAAAAGCCGAAGTAAAAGGTTTCCAGTCTTCGCTTTCATTAACCAATACTGTGTTGTTTTTTATATGTCCTGTTGTAGGTTGAATAAGATCTAACAACAAACTAAAATACGTTGTTTTTCCTGCACCGTTATTGCCTACCAAACCAAAACTTTGACCTTTCGGGATGTCTAAATGTTCGATATTTAAAACCGTAACATTGTTATATGTTTTACTAAGGTTTGAAGTTGTTATCATAATTTTTTAATTGCTTTGTTTGTATGCAGCTATAGTTTTATACTTTTCTGCTTTATAAATTTTTTCTATTATACTAAACACTTTATTTTTAAATAAAAATCCCAATATCCCAGCAACAGCTACTAAAATAAATCCTAGCGCTTCACCATGTAAAAAATGACCTATAGCATAGAATACCATTGGTAGTATTAATTTTGGAATGGTTAGTAATAACGTTTTTACATTAAATGCTTTTTTGTCGCCAAAGGCTTTTTTATTAGACGTTAAATCTATTGGTGTTTTAATATACGCGCCGCCCCAAAGTACGACATGTGAGTTAACACCAATATTATATATAGCTCCAACTATAATTGCGGCGTAAGCTTGCCATCCAAAATAGAGATAAAATAAAGCCAACACGGTAGATATGAGTGTTGCAATAACCATTAAGTACCACTTAGATTCAAGGTATTCTTTATAACGTATATTCTGGCTCATCATTAATGGGTAATAAGCGCTATCCCAACTTGGTACAAACTGCCCAAAACTAAATAAAAATCCACCAGAGACAAAAATGCCAGCAAAAATGCGCCAAAATGGACCCTCATAGATTGTTAATGATCCAGTAAAAAATAGTAATCCGTAGAAAATAAAAACAACACTCATTATTACTGTTGTTTTCGAGCGTTTGTTTCTTTTTATTAGTTTAATATCATTTTTTAAAAAGGTCGATACACTTCCAAAACGGTCTAACCAAGTCATATTATCGGTTTTGGCGATGTCTACTTTCTTTGCTAATCCAGCATCCAAATAAAAATTGTTTCTAAAATAGGTAAAAGCCATTTTATATAGCACGAGAGCTAGAATTAATGGAATAAAAGTTAAATAAGGATGACTATAAAAAGCTTGAAAAACAGGTTGTGTAAACTTGGTAATATCGAAAATATTGTAATAATATAAAGCGCCTAATGCCATTAACACGACAATAACCGAGTAAAATACCACGTCTTTATTATTTACAAAAATATTTATAAAATTATTGCAATAAAATAGTCCTATAAGGGTTAAATGCCAACCTATAACGCCAAGCGGATTATAACCTTCAATAATTAAAACTATAGAAAAAGGAATAAAAAAGAAGGCGTGTAGAATATTAAAAAATGAAATCATTGTTTTATTAATACCAAAACGAACTACTTGATCTTTTTTTAGTGGTAAATACAATAGCGGCTTTATGTTTACTATGGGCATTTTTTGAAAAAAATAGCGAACTACTAAATCTGCTACTAAATAAAAAATTAGAAACATGTTTACAATTTTTAAAGGATCTTTATCTACATATTTTTCTATAAGGAAATAAGCACCTATTCCTAAACCTAATGCGTAGATAAGCATAAAAATGGCGCCAATAACCATAAAGATTTTAAGCGCGAGATTTACTTTAAAAGAAGCGGATCTAAAAAAAGATTTCCATTCTAAGCTAATAAAATGTTTGAGCATAATATTTGGTTTGGTGTATTAGATAAGTATTAAAAATATTGAAAACGTTACAAAGAAAATTCTGGATAGTTATTTATTAGCAATTTTTCGGCTTTATTTGGAAGTAATTCTAGAATGATGTAGTTTATTAGAATTAAAAGAGTGAATGCGGTTGCTAAAGAGGCTATTTTATATACATTATTGAATGCATTTTCTAACATGGTAAAGAATGTATGAACTTGTGATAATAAAACTAAAACCATAATTCCAGCTTTGTTAAAAATGATGTCTTCAAGCATCCATTTTTTATTGTATTTTTCATTTCTAATTTTAAACATTTTATTTAATTGCCAACACTTATAACAAGACCAAAGACAAATTATAACATATAAACCAATAGAAAATTGCTTAGCAAAAGTTGTGGTAAAAAGGGTATAAATTGATAAAAATAATGTCATGCTAATTACTATTTTAGGCATAGCACACCAAGTTTTAAATTCAGTCCATAAATAACTCCTGTAGCGTTTACTCATGGCTTTTTGTTTTTGTTCTAAAGCGTCCATAAACCCAAACACCCCAAATTTTTTAAAGGCTTTACTCTTCGCTTCTTCAAAAGAAAGTTTTGGTTGCACTTCCCATATAGCTTCAATATCGTTAGCTAAATGGTCCACAAGTTCGGTTTGTAGATCGTAATAGTCTACATAGTGCTGTTTGGTAAATGCGTATAGATCTTGTATTTGTGGTTGGTTTAACTTCATATTAAATAATTTGGTAGTGTTGTTTGTATTTTGAAATAACGGTAACACTCACTTTTATAAACACATATAATAATGTTAAACATGCCGCAAAAGCTAAAGTTACATAGTTTAAATTACTGTCCTTAATTGTGTAGTTAAAAAGTATCGAAATAAAGTGAAATAGTTGTATAACTAGTGAAAATAAAAAGCCTAAACGCTCAATACCCGAAAACCGATGTACTTTTAAAACTCTAATGGCGATGTAGTAGGCCAGGGCCATAGGGACCATTAATAGTAACGGAATAATAAATAATTGCTTTAACTGTATTACAGCATAATGACTAAGCACTATATGCGTTATAAGTGTAAGGATACTAAACACAATAAGGGTGTTAAAGGTAAGACACGTTTTACCGACAAGCTTTATGCTTTTTAATAAACTTACTTCCAGGTACTTTCTATTCTGTTGCAACAAATTTGTTTTTTCTGCAAGCATATAATATTTAAAAGCATCATAGAATGTAAGCGTTGCATTTGCTTGAAGTTGTTTTTCAATTTCTGAAGCCACATGATCTGTCATTTCCATTCTAATATCAGCATGAACAATCTCGGAAAATTCTAAATAGTCATTAATAAATTGAATATTTTCTGTACTTAATGCCCCCATTATTCCAAACTAAATTTAGGATTAAGTAATGCTTGCATCGTGGCAATATAATTTGCCAATTCGCTTAATTTATTGGTAGTCTCTGTTTTACCATTTTTAGTAAGCTTATAATATTTACGCAAACGATTATCTACCTTTTTAACCTCTACATCTAATAATCCTTCAGCTTCTAGTTTGTGTAAAGCAGGATACAATGCACCTTCGGTAATATTTAATTCGCCTTTGGTTAACGCCTTAACTTTTTGGGTAATTTCGTAGCCGTACATTTTATCGCTTTCGTTTAAAAGCTTTAAAATAATGGTGCTTAAGCTGCCTTTGTATAATTTAGAATTACTCATGCATCAAAGATACATAATTTTCTTATGCATAATAATCTTATGTATTATTTTTTTCATAATTCATTTTTATTAGTTTAAAGCTTCACTATTTTTACAAAAAAATAAAATATGTCCGATTTTCATAAACTATCTATAAATAAGATAACGCGCCAAACAGAATCCTGTGTTACACTGCGTTTCGACATTCCAGACAATTTAAAACAGCAATTTAATTTTATTGCTGGTCAATATATAACACTAAAAACCACTGTTAATGGCGAAGAAGTGCGTAGAGATTACTCTTTATGTTCCTCGCCAAAAAGTGGTCAAATTACAGTTGCTGTTAAAGCTATTGAAAATGGAACATTTTCTAAATACGCCAATTGCACATTAAAAGAGGGTGATGTGCTAGCTGTTTCAGAACCACAAGGGCGTTTTACCTTTACACCAGACCCTTCCAAATCTAGAACTATTGCTGCATTTGCAGCTGGAAGTGGTATTACACCAGTTTTAAGTATTGCTCAATCTGTTTTAGAAGAAGAGCCAAACAGTACATTTGTGCTAGTTTATGGTAATAAATCTATAAAAGACACTATTTTTTTTGATGCTATATTAAAACTGCACCAAGAATATAAAGAACGTTTTGATATTAAATTTATTTTTAGCCAAACGCAGGAGCCTGATGCTTTGTTTGGTCGTATTGAAAAAAGTACAGTAAACCTTATTGTAAAAAACAAATACAAACACACAACTATTGATGCTTTTTACCTCTGTGGGCCAGAGGCTATGATACATACAGTTAAAGATGTATTAACTGAAAATAGTATTCTCGAAAATAAAGTGTTTTTTGAGCTTTTTAAAGTTGCTAAAACAGAACAAGCTATAAAAAATGCTGCAAATACTGGAGACACTAAAATAAAAGTAATTGTAGATGATGAAGAGGAAACCTTTGTTATGTCTCAATCTAAAACCATTCTAGAAGCGGCATTAGATCAAAATTTGGACGCACCATATTCCTGTCAAGGTGGTATTTGTAGTAGTTGTATTGCTAGGGTTACAGAAGGTAAAGCTAATATGAGGCAAAATAATATATTAACAGATAGCGAAGTTGCAGAAGGTCTTATATTAACTTGCCAAGCTCAACCTATAAGCTCTAAAATTACTGTAGACTATGATGATGTGTAAAAGATGAGGGTAAAACAATACGCTAGCCACAGAAATCTACTACAACAGAAAACGCTTAATCTTATTTATTTGTGTTTCGTCGATTTATTTAAAAAATACCATTTCATATTCTGTTAGTACTGTTGATCTAAATACATTTGTTAATAGGTTATAACGCTAAGAATTTGTTAGTTTAAGGGATAAAACAGTAGATATTTTTATTACGTTATAAAACAAGATAGGCCTCGCTTTTTAAGTGAGGTTTTTCTATATAACAGATTCTATCTTTTTAATAATTGTTTCTGGAGCTATTGTCCTAGCAGCTTCTTTATAATGTTCTGGATACTTATTGCCGTAGATTGATGTTGGAATAAGCGGAAACTGATTTCTGTTAGCAAGTATGCAATATGATGCTGGCTGATTAAATGGAGTAAACCCGGCAAAAGGATGTGTAACACTCCATATCGTAATTACTTTTTTACCTAAGAATGCAGCAATGTGTGCGTTTCCAGAATCCATAGATACCATAACATCTAAATTTGAAATTACATTTAATTCTTGGTTTAAGGTTAATTGTCCTGCAAGATTAATAACATTCTCGTATTTGTTTTGAAAAGTGTTAAGGGTTTTAATCTCTTGTTTTCCACCACCAAACAATAGAATTTTATGGGTTTTGGATAATTTTAATATAATACGTTCTAATAAATCTAGTGGATACATTTTAGACTGGTATTGTGCAAAAGGAGCAATACCTATCCATTTTTTATTATCTTTTCCTAAGAGTGCTTGTGTTTTTTCCGTTAGTTTTGTTTGATCTGGAAAACTTGGATTAGCCAGGTCGACTGTGTAGCCTAAACTTCTAAATACATCAGCATAACGTTCGTGGGTGGTTTTGACTTGCTCGAATTTTTGGCCTTTAACTAAAGCTTTCTTTTCCTCTCGCCCTTTATTAATTTGCTTGAAGGTTTTTCCAAAAAAAAATACCTTTAAAATTTTAGTTCTCAACACATTATGCAAATCTGCTACATGGTCTATTTCCAGTTTTTTTAGTTTGTTGGAAAGTTTATAAAGCCCTAAAAAGCCTTTATGCTTACCTTTTAAATCTGCTTCAAAAACAGTAACATTTTTTAAATCTCTAAAAAAAGGTTTAAAAAATTTGCGTGTTAATACTGTAAGTTTAACATTTGGATGTTGTTTAGTAAAAGCTCGTAATACGGGAATTGCCATAGCAACGTCTCCCATGGCAGAGAAGCGGATAACTAAGATGTGTTTTGGTTTTGGCATGGATTTTAACTTTCAAAATAAAAACCATTTTCGTCTTTCAATGGTAAAAAACTAATCCCACTATACCCATTAGGCTAGCTTTATTTATAAGAAAAGGATTTCCTAAAATGAGATTCTTTAACTATATTAACTGTAGAAATGTTGTAAACAATAAGAAGGTACTACTTTCCTCTTAATACAGGATTGAGCTCATCGTCATTATACATTTTCATTTGCTTATACACTTTCATATATTTATCGCCTTTACTAATGTCTTCTAATAAGGTATCTATTGCAGTGGATAAATCTAATCGTTGTTCTAATAAAATATCTAATTTTTTCTGGCAGGCAGCTCTATGCTCGCTAGACGCATTTTCTCTAGTTGCTTCCTCTTGCATATGGTACACTTTAAGTGCTAAAATAGACAGCCTATCTATGCCCCAAGCCGGACTTTCGGTGTTTATTGTAGCGTTGCTTTTTGTAGAAGTGGTTTTATATTTTTCAAGAAAATAACTGTCAATATACTCCACCATGTCTGTTCTATCTTGATTAGAGGCATCAATCTTACGCTTTAATTTTAAGGCTACTACGGGATCTATTTTAGGATCACGAATAATATCTTCATAATGCCATTGTACTGTATCTATCCAACATTTTCTATAAAGTAGATGCTCCAATAAATCTGATTTTTCATATTTGTTAGTAAATGGCTGCTCTACGGAATTAATTTCGTGGTATTTAGCTATTACATCTTGAAAAATAGCATTGGCTTTAGTTGAAAACATATTGAATTTTTTTTATAAATGTAAAATTACGTATAAATATTTAACTTTACCATTCTAAACTTAGATTCGCCATTATGCATATTCATAATTTATCTGACAACAAATCAATTTTAAACACTTTTATTTCGGAATTACGAGATGTAAAAATTCAAAAAGATAGCATGCGTTTTAGACGAAATATAGAACGTGTAGGCGAAATTTTAAGTTATGAAATAAGCAAATCCTTTAACTATAAGCCAACAAAAATAACAACACCTTTAGCCGAAACTGTCATAGATACAATAGATAATACTGTGGTATTGTGCTCCATTTTAAGAGCAGGCGTGCCACTCCATCAGGGCTTATTAAACTATTTTGATGCTGCAGAAAACGCCTTTATTTCGGCCTATAGACATCATTTAAAAGACCCTGAATCTTTTGAAATCATTGTAGAATACTTGGCGTGCCCAAGTTTAGATAGTAAAACGCTGATTCTTGCAGATCCCATGGTGGCAACAGGACAATCTTTACTTGCTACTTACGAAGCTTTAAAACCCTTTGGAACACCTAAACAAATACATTTAGCGGCTGTAATTGGTGCCAAAGAGGGTGTTAATTTTATTGCTAGACATTTTCCTGAAAACACCCACTTGTGGATTGCTGCTATAGATGACAATCTTAATGAAAAAAGCTATATTATACCAGGTTTAGGTGATGCTGGTGATTTAGCATTTGGCGTAAAACTAGAACAATAACAAAATAAAAGGAATGGCAACTATTACTATAGTAAAAAGCATTTTAAACCATTTTTCGTCTATAGTTTCTATATAATTTGAAAAAATAATAGCCAACGGCGCAAATATAAACAGAAATTCACTCCCGTCCTTTTTTGGGGCAATAGTAACAATAACAGCCGCAATTACAGTTGCAGCAAGAACTACTTTGTAGGATGGTCTAGATGTTTTCATTTTCTTTTTTATTCCCTTTAAATAGTAAACGGAACACCATAAACCAAAAGATAAAAACATAGTTATAGCAACGATTAACTGCACAGAATTGTAAGCATTATAATTAAAATTAATAGTTGATTGTACATTTAAAGTTGTAAAAAAATCGTTATTTACTATTAAAGAAAAACTTATGGCAATTATGGCTACAGTAAATACACCAAGGTAAGGTATTACCCATTTTTTTATTTCAGATACCGAATAAAAAAGTAAACCGATAAAAATTAATATAAAAAAAAGTAATGCCCAAAAATAAAATATACTGGCTAAGCCAATTAGAAAACCTGAATCAAACAATTTTTTTATATGCTCTTTTGGTGTTCTTAAACTTATAATTCTTCTTAAAGCTAAAAGCACTAAAAAGTTTGATAGCACTATGTTCCAATCTAAAAATACTTGTGGTATAGTCAAGAGAAACAAGCTAAACAAAAGTACCTCAGCATTTCCTTTTTGAGATAATGAATTTTTAGATACTATAAAATCTACTAGCAAAGCAGACAAAAAACAGCACAAAAAGACAGCCAATAATTGAGCTATTGAGTTTGCTGTAATTGTGATAGTACTAAACTTGAAAACAGCAATTATCAAGGCTAAAAAAGACAATAAAAAAACAATTAAAAAATTAATTGGCCTAGATTTACTAAAAATGCTTGTAATCATTATCTGTTTTTGTATTTTTGTACTTTAAAATTTATTTTTGTTCATGAAAGATTTATTCTACGCTATTCAAGATTTTTTTGTAAATGTTGCCTTTGCACCTTTTGATATGTTAAGAGCATTAGAATTAGACAATTGGGTTGCTGCAAATGTTGTGAATTGGATTTTTATGATTATTTGTGCTGTAGCATTTGTTTACTGGATGTTAAAATTAAAAAGTTATAATGATAATAATGAGGAAGATAAAAGTATTTCTTCGCATTCATTTTTATAAAAGTAATTCTACTAGGTTAAATCAAAACCTATATCTTTTCGATAATTCATATTATCAAAATGTAGTTTTTCTATATTTTGGTAAGATTTTTTTAAAGCTTCTTGGTAAGTGTGTCCAAAACTAGTAATGGCCATAACGCGCCCTCCAGAGGTTATGATTTTTTTGCCCTTAAGTTGTGCACCTGCATGAAAAACAATCGAGTCTTTAACATTTTCTAAACCAGAAATTTCCTTTCCCTTTTGGTATGCTTCGGGATAACCGCCAGACACTAACATTACGGTTGTGGCTGAACGATCGTCTATTTCAATATCTACTGCATCTAAAGTTTGATTAGCAACGGCTTGAAACAATGTTACTAAATCATTTTTTAAGCGTGGTAAAACCACTTCGGTTTCTGGGTCTCCTAACCGCACATTATATTCTATTACATAAGGATCATCTCCTATTTTAATTAAACCAATAAACACAAATCCTTTATACGGTAAGTTGTCCTGTTGTAGTCCTTTAATTGTTGGTATAACTATACGCTCTTCTATTTTAGACATCAACACGTTGTCTACAAAAGGCACAGGAGATATGGCTCCCATACCACCGGTATTTAAGCCAGTATCGCCCTGCCCAATACGTTTATAATCTTTTGCAGTTGGCAAAATTTTATAATTTTTACCATCTGTTAATACAAAACAGCTTAATTCTATACCCTCTAAAAACTCTTCGATTACTACTTTGGTGCTTGCATTTCCAAATTTAGCATCTATAAGCATGGCTTTTAATTCCGCTTTAGCTTTATTTAAATCATCTAAAATAACCACACCTTTTCCTGCTGCTAAACCATCAGCTTTTAACACATAAGGAGGTTTTAGTGTTTCTAGAAAAGCTAATCCTTTATCTACAGTCTGTACATTAAAACTTTGATAGGCAGCAGTTGGGATGTTATGTCTAACTAAAAATTCTTTAGCAAACTCTTTGCTACCTTCTAATTCTGCTGCTGCTCTTTGAGGGCCAATAACGGCAATATTTTTAAGTGCTTCATCTTCTAAGAAAAAATCATGAATACCTAGCACTAATGGATCCTCCGGACCAACTACAACCATGGTAATATTGTTATTTAAAACAACCTCTTTAATAGCTTTAAAATCGGTAACTTCTACAGGCACGTTAGTTGCTAAAGCTGCTGTTCCAGCATTGCCAGGAGCAACATATAGGTTTCTACAGTTTTTGCTTTGTGCCATTTTCCAGGCTATAGTATGTTCTCTTCCACCGGAACCAAGTATTAAAATATTCATAGTAGTCATTGTTTTAACAAAAATAATTATTTACTTTATAAATTCGTCTTTATAAATTTTTCTTTTGAATCTATTTAGCACCATTAATTAGTACGCTTGCTTTTGTCCTTTAAATACGTTTAAAGTGGTTTGTAGAATGATCTTTATGTCTAATAATAACGACCAGTTTTCTATATAAAAATTATCGAATTTAATACGGTTGATGATGTCTTGATCGCTTTTAATTTCTCCCCTATACCCTTTTATTTGTGCTAACCCTGTAATACCTGGTTTAACATGATGGCGAAATATAAAATTGTATTTATCAATTTTTTTAGAATATGCTTTTGTGTAAGATAGCATGTGTGGTCTAGGTCCTACCACAGACATATCTCCTAAAATTACATTATAAAATTGGGGCAACTCATCTATACTTGTATGGCGTAAAAATTTACCTATTTTAGTTACTCTTGTATCATTTTGTTGCACATAAGTACCTTTAACTTCCTTGATTGTTCTTAACGATCTAAACTTATAACATGTAAATTCTTTATAATTTATTCCATTACGTTTGTGTTTATAAAATAGTGGCCCTTTAGATTCTAGTTTTATTAAAACAAATAATATAATAGACACCCAAGACAAGATGAAAATAAGAATTAGTATGGAAAAAATAACATCAAAAGTACGCTTAACTATTTTATTAAAATCATGATTTAGTGCCGCTTGTTGGATAGAATGAATAGGTAGATAATTAAAAAAGTCTGTATTTAAGCGTTTAGAAAACAGCTTTTTTGTTTCTTGAATAAATTTAATATTACAATGGTGTAAATTTGCAAATTTAACGAAGTTGTTAATTTGGTTTTCGGTAAGCTCATCTACAGCACAGTAAATTTCGTCTATGCCATTATTTGCTTCTAAAAATGAGAAACTTTCTTTAATTGTTCCAGAAATATCGTCATCTAATTTATTGCTAAAATGAGCAACCAATGTGTAGCCTAAATCCTTTTTTTTTATAAATATGGATTTTAATTCATTGGCGCCTTCCGTATTTCCAACAATTACTACTCGTCTTAAATTTCCTTTTAATTTTACACGATAGGCTTTAAGTAAATAATAACATAAAAGCTTAACTAAGCCAATAACGATAAAAGAAGATACCAAATATTCAAACGTTACAAAAGCTTGGATGTTAATACTTCTAAAAACACCTAAAAAAGCATAAAATAGAAATGAAAATATTAAAAATTGTTTAATTAAAAGTAATAAAATATTTAAGGTTGAAGTGTATCGATAAACACGATAAAAGCTAATTAAAGATGTAGAGAGTAACCAAAAAACACAAGAATATATGACATATAATATATGTTTATTATTAAAAAAACTAGAAGAAAAAAAGTAGAGGTTTTCTTCATTAAAATTAAAAGAATAGAATGCTAGAACATTAATAATAGACAAGTCGAAAAGCACCAAAAATGGTTTTAATAACCAGGAATACCTTCCGCGTTTATATTCCATTTTTATTTATTTATATAACTAGAGAAGTCTTTATGTTCACTCTTATAAAGCTCTTCTTTGCTAAGATTTTTAAAATAATCGAACGTAATTTTCATGCCTTCTGCTCTGCCAACCTTTGGCTGCCAACCTAGTAGCTCTTTGGCTAAAGCAATATCTGGTTGTCTCTGCATGGGATCATCTACAGGTAAATTTTTATAAATAACCTTCTGGGTTGTCCCTGTTAGTTTAATAATTTCTTCTGCAAAATCTTTTATTGTTATTTCATGAGGATTTCCAATATTTACCGGATAGCTATAATCACTTAATAATAATCTATAAATACCTTCTACTTGATCATCTACATAACAAAACGAACGTGTTTGTAATCCTTTTCCAAACACTGTTAAATCTTCGCCACGAAGTGCTTGACCCATAAAAGCTGGAATTACGCGACCATCGTTTAATCGCATTCTGGGTCCATAGGTATTAAAAATCCGAACGATGCGGGTTTCTAAACCATGAAACCTATGGTAAGCCATTGTTATGGACTCTTGAAAACGTTTTGCTTCGTCATAAACACCTCTTGGCCCAATGGTATTAACGTTGCCATAGTACGCTTCAGTTTGAGGGTGCACTAGTGGATCACCATAGACTTCTGATGTGGAGGCAATTAATAATCTTGCCTTTTTAGCTTTTGCTAATCCAAGTAAATTATGTGTGCCTAAAGATCCTACTTTAAGGGTTTGAATAGGTATTTTAAGATAATCTATTGGGCTAGCCGGTGAAGCAAAATGCAGAATATAATCTAGAGTTTCAGTTATTTTAATATACTCGGTGACGTCATGTTTAATAAAACTAAAATTTTTATGTGTTTTAAGATGTGCAATATTTTTTATATCTCCAGTAATAAAGTTATCCATACCGATAACTTGGTAACCTTCTTTAATAAAACGATCGCATAGGTGGGATCCTAAAAATCCCGCTGCGCCAGTTATTAGTACTTTTTTTAAGCTCATTATCTACCTATTGATATGTATTTGAATCCTTCATTTTCAATATCCTTAACATCGTATAAATTTCTACCATCAAAAATGATATTGTTATTCATCATGGCTTTCATTTTTTCCGTATTTGGCGTTCTAAAAATGCTCCATTCTGTACATATTACAAGTGCATCTGCATTATGTAAAGCCTCGTACATGCCATCTACATAATTTATTTTGTGTCCCAATTTTAGTTTAACATTGGGCATTGCTTCTGGATCGTATGCTGTAATGTTTGCTCCAGATTCTAATAAACTTTTAATTATAAATAGTGCTGGTGCTTCACGGATGTCGTCTGTTTCTGGTTTAAATGCTAATCCCCAAATAGCTATATTCTTACCTTTTAGATTATTATTAAAATGTGCTTCAATCTTAGGGATTAAGACTAGTTTTTGTCTTGTATTGACGTTAATTACCGCCTTGAGAATTTGAAAGTTGTAGTTATTATCTAAGCCAGATTTATGTAATGCTTTTACGTCTTTTGGGAAACACGAACCGCCATAACCAATACCGGGAAATAAGAAACGTTTACCAATTCTAGAATCTGTTCCCATTCCTATTCTTACCTTATCTACATCTGCACCGACTTTCTCGCAGAAGTTGGCTATCTCGTTCATAAAGGTAATTTTAGTTGCTAAGAACGCGTTTGACGCGTACTTGGTTAGTTCGGCAGACTTCTTGTCCATAACTATAATTGGGTTCCCTGAACGCACATAAGGCTTATAGAGTTTTTCCATTTGTTTAATTGCCCTATCACTACTTGATCCAACAATTATACGCTCTGGTTTTAGGAAGTCGTCCACAGCAAATCCTTCGCGTAAAAACTCTGGATTTGAAACCACGTCAAAATCTACTGTTGTATGCTTTGCTATTGTTGCTTTTACTTTTTCCGATGTTCCTACAGGTACAGTACTTTTATCTACTATTACTTTATAATCTTTAATTAATTTTCCAATGTTGTCTGCTACGCTTAAAATATGTTTTAAATCGGCCGCGCCATCTGCGCCTTCTGGCGTTGGCAAAGCTAGAAATATAATGTCTCCATGTTCTAACCCTGCTGCTAAACTGGTGGAAAATTTTAAACGATTGGCTTTAATATTCCTTTCGAAAATAACATCTAAATGCGGCTCGTATATTGGAACTTGGCCTTGCTGCATTTGCTTTACCTTATCTGCATCTATATCTATACAAAGCACATCGTTTCCTGTTTCTGCTAGACAAGTTCCTGTAACTAAACCTACATATCCTGTACCTATTACTGCTATTTTCATGCGTGCTTTCTATCCTTTTATTCGGTTACATGTTAGTTGCTAATCTTCTTTTTGAGGGCATATACCTTACAGTATGCTTATTTTGTTTAAAGATTCTATTAAAAAAACGCTTCAAATAATTGAAACGCTAAAATTTTTATACTCATTAAAACATTACACTATTTTTTTGTCTAGCCTCTCAAAGTCTGAATTCATACTTAAAAATTCTGGCACAATGTCTTTCATTTTTAATACAATTTCATTTTTTGTTCCCTCTTTAGCTATGTCGGAAAGTTCAAGGATTAACTTATTTATAGAAGGATAATCATAGCTTTCTATTTTAGCAATCATGATTTTTTCGTGGTAAGTTGGTAAGGTTTCAGATTTGTCATTAAGCAATTCTTCGTATAATTTTTCGCCTGGTCTTAAACCAATTACTTTAATGTCTATTTCCTTGTATGGAGTAAATCCAGCTAAACGTATTATTTTTTTAGCGAGATCAATAATTTTAACGGCTTCTCCCATATCGAAAATAAAAACTTCTCCTCCATTTCCCATTGCTCCAGCTTCAATTACCAATTGGCAGGCTTCTGGAATGGTCATGAAGTATCTTATGATGTCTGGATGTGTAATGGTAAGTGGTCCACCTTCTTTTATTTGTTTTCTAAATAATGGTACAACAGAACCATTAGAACCTAATACATTTCCAAATCTAGTAGTAACATATTGTGTAGTAGATTTATTGTCTTGTTTTAGTTTTTTTTGCAGAGCTTGAATATAAATTTCTGCAATACGTTTAGACGCTCCCATAACATTACTAGGGTTTACAGCTTTGTCTGTGGAAACCATTACAAATTTTTCGGCTTTAAATTTATTGGCCATATCTGCCACATTTTTAGAACCTATTACGTTAGCAAAAATAGCTTGAGAAGGATGTCTTTCCATTAATGGCACATGCTTGTAAGCAGCGGCATGATAGACAACGTTTGGTTTATGTATGCTAAAAACTTCTTCTACAGCATCTCTGTTTCTAACATCTGATATGATGGCGTCAAAATTTAAATTTGGGAAGTTATGGTTTATTTCGTGCTGAATGCGATATAAAGGTGTTTCTGCATTATCTAAAATAAGGAGCTTTTTAGGTTTATAATTTGCTATTTGTCTTACAATTTCACTTCCTATTGAACCTGCACCTCCGGTAACTAATATACATTTGTTATATATTTCTTTTGCTACAAGTTTGTTATCTAATTTTATTGGATCTCTTTCAAGAATATCTTCAATTTGAATTTTTTCGATTTGATTGGATAGGCTTTTATTATTTTCAATGTCAGAAATTAAAGGTGCTCTAAAAACCTTAAAATTATACTCTAAACAATTATCTATAATAGAAATACTTTCTTCTTTAGTTAAGCTATTATCCGCAATTATTAATGCTTGAGCCTTATTTGCCCTTAAAGTAACAGCCGTTTTTTTATAATAATGAATAATTGGTAACCCTAAAATTTCTTTACTTTTATTTTTACCTGCTTTATCTATAAATCCTAAAACTTTATAACGTGATGGTTTTTCAGATTTTAATGCTGAAGCAATTGCTATTGCATTTTCATCCGTACCATACACCAATACATTGATCTGATCTTCTTCGTGTTGTAAGTTTACATAAACCTCGAAAATATATTTTACCAAAATTCTAAACAAAAATAATCCACAAAACGAGACTATAGAATACACCAAAATTTCCGGAATTAGAAAAAGGCTTTGTTGAGCAAATAAAAAATAAACATAATGGATTCCTAAGGTTGTAACTACTGTTGCAGAAGATGCCAAAAAGAACTTTACAGCATCAATAAAAGTAGAGTGTCTAATTAGTCCTGCATAAGTTCTTAAAAGGATAAAGAATAAAACATTTACAAAAACAACTATTAATTCTTGACCTGAACCAAGTGTGAGTAATTGTGAATTTGTGTCTTGTAAATTTCCTATAATAATTTTGGTAGCAAATAATGCAATAAGTAATATGGCTGTATCAAAACACAGTATTGCCCATCTTGGAAGATAGTTAATGTTTTTAAAATCTATCTTTTTACGGCTAGATTCTAAAACCTGAAATAATGCTTGTTTTAATTGTTTAAACATTTATTGAATTACAATTGGAACTACAAATATCTTAATTATAATTACAATATAGAAATATAACCTGATTTTACGTAAAATTAGAGTAAAAAAACAAGTATATTTAAGAGTATTTAAAACGCTAATATCTTTTAAGAGCATCTTCTATAGTAAAATACAAAACTCTTGTGAAGTATAATTCTTTAATAAATTATAATCCATAATTTAGGGCCTTATTGAAGAAGGTTTTTAAAATTGGCAATTTATACTTTGGTTACCATAATAGGTTTACTTATCTATTAGTGTTCTACATTTTTAGCTTCTACTCCCATTTTTTAAATGACTGTTTTAATTTTTAAGAAGTTTAGGTAATGCATTTATACTCGTTTCTGATTTATTCTGGAAATAACTAGAACTTCTATTCCATTTTTACAATACTGTTGAAGCTAAACGCAGTGCGACCGAATAGTAAGCATGAAGTTTTAGCCGTTGTTAGCTGTAGTCTTGAGTTATTTACAAGGTAGAAAATTCCTATTAATTATAAAAGACGTAGTGTAGGCTTCCCTAAAAATTAACCAGAGATATAGAACCTCTAGCGAAACCCTAAAACCTAAATCGGATAGCTTTTATATTTGTATAACTGTGTCTGATTTGGGAACCAATAAGAGACTTTTTTATCAATCTTTAAACAAGTAACTTGCCAATAATATCTATACTTTTACGGTATATTTATGCCATTATTCTCTCTAAAATATGATGAAATTAACCCTTACGTAGCGTGCATTATTTACTGCCTAATTTCTGAAGCGTTTTGCGTTTTACCACTGCATATAGTAATGAAAAAAATAAAAATATAGCAAACATAAATAGTACTCTGTAATCACTTTTAAATAAATACAGTACTAATATTAAATTTATAAATAATTGAATAATAAAATAAAAACTAGAGATTTTTAAATGAGGAATTTTAAGATCATTTGCTGCTAATTGATATAAATGCCGTTTATGTGCATTAAATACATTTTCTTTTCTTATTAAACGCTCCACAATTGTCCAGCCCCCATCTATTAAATAGACTGTAAGTATTAAAAACACGGACAAATTCTTTGTTTCTAAATAAATTTTTGTTACAAAATAAATTAGAGAAAAACCGAGTGTAATACTTCCAATGTCTCCTGCAAAACATATGGCTTTTTTTCTAAAATTAAAAAAGCCAAATACTATTATACCTAAAACTAAAATAATTAGTAATTGCGAATCTATAAAATTAACATAGTATTCATTTATTACATACAAAGTAGTATAACTTACTAGTGCATTTAGAAACGTTATTCCATTTATACCATCCATGAAATTGTAGATGTTTAAAAAACCAATAGAAAAAATAAATAATAAAACTAATGTAATAGCATCATAACTATTTGCAATATCAAATAGATTTAAGCTATAAAAAACAAGTGAAAATGCAATTAGGTGAGTGATTATTCTAATTTTTGAAGACAACATAACGATATCATCTATAAAACTAATTAGCGACACTAAAAAAACTCCTGAAAAGAAAAAATAAAATTCAGTAGTATTTGGTTGGTAAAAAATAAAATATATAATTATTGAAATAATAGCAATAATACCACCACCCCTAATTGTTGGCTTTGAGTGTGCGCTTCTATCATTTGGTGTGTCTTTAATATTTGTTGCTTTTGCTATTTTTAAGTATGCTAACTCAGTGCATATCAGAATTACAAAAATAAATAGAAGCTTTAACATAAATTATTTTTTATTTAGGTTGTATTTGTAAAGAATTTTCAGAATTAATTACTAATTCTTTTTTTAGAAAATAAGATAAAATATAGAGTATTATTGCAGAATAGACATTTATAAATACCATAGATGAAACACTTGTTGTTAATAATATAGAAATAAATATTAACTTATCTATTATATTCTGTTTTCTATAAAATTCAAAGTATATAAAACAGGTATAAATAATAAAACCAATGGTGCCTAAAAAGGCAAACAAGTCAATAAACCCAAATTCGGACCTATATTTAATAAACTTAATAGTTCCAAAGAAATAATTTATTAAACTCCATTCTGAAGCAATATATTCTACAAGGTTATTAAGTAATTGGTTTCTGTAGGAAAATATTACTGAAACTAAGTCTGAGTCCTTGTATATACTTTTCCAAAATGTAGATTGGTTAATAAGAAAATAAAATATTTGTTTGGACATAAATATTCCAGTACCTAACAGTAGGCTAAACGCAATTTTTATTGTTTTAGAGTTTATATAAGAATAAACGTGTATAAGCAGTAATAAAAAAACAAATAAGAGGTTTGCTTTTTTTCCAATTAATAGACTTGAAACAATAAATAATAATAATATTCCTATTTTATTGAATTTAATATATTTTTTATATTCAATAATAATAGCAAACATATAAAGATAACTAATATTTATCCTTGAAGGAGACAACCCGCTATAGCCAAACCTTCCAGGTCCTTCATAACTACCAAAATACGTTATCTTAAAAATAGATGCTACAATAATAATTATCGAATTTATTATAAGAAAATATTTTAAAAAAAGAAGCGCCTTTCTTACATATTCATCTTTATTGTCTAGCAGTCTAAATACTGCAACAAATAGTATTATATAAACAAAACTGTTAAAAATAATTAAATCATTATGATAGCTAAGCAAGGCTATATTTTTTGATAATGATATAAATGTATCTGAAAAATGATTGCCTATTAAAAAACAGAAAAAAAGTAAAAGAATATAAATTAAATATGGTTTACATCTTTTAAAATTAAGAATAATATAAATTCCTAATATAATTTCAAAAATAAGATTAACTATTGAGGATGGTCTAAAAGTAAGCGCTATACCAGAATTTACTATAAACCTATAAGCAATATCTGAAAATAAATATATAACTACATATAGTATTAGTACGTAATATAATTTGTTATTTATGGTTGTAATATTTTTAAAAGAAAAATTTTTCAAGGTTATGAATTAAATTATTGGTCAGTCTAGCCATTGTTTAGGGGAGTTTATTATTTTATTTGGCAACCACCCTTTAAGCCTAGCGTTATCATCTGAAAATGTTAAGGATTTTTTCATTTTAATAAGTTGCCTTGAGGTAAAAGGTATATTTCTCTTTAATAGTTTTTGAGCAGTATCTCCTGTGATTGCTAGTATTTTGGCTAAAAAATATGGAATTGATATAATTTTTTTAGTATTATAATTTTTAGATATTACTTTGCTTAATTCTCCAAAAGATGGCGCTTGCCCATCTGTTAAATTATAAACGCCACCAATAGGGGCAATAATAGGAATAAACGCCGCTATATCGCTTGCCAAAACAGCAGATTTTTTTGCTTCTCCTTTATCTATGTTAAAGAAAAAGCCTTTTTTTATTGCAACTATCATTTTGCCTAAATTGCCTGGAGCATTTAGACCAAAAATTAAGGGTAATCTTAAAATTGTTATCATGCAATTATTATCCATCCCCCATTGGGTTATGTATTGCTCTGCTAATATTTTGCTTTTACCATAGGGATCTTTAGCTTTTAACTCAGTATTTTCTTTAATATTTAAACCATACTCTAGACCATAAACAGCAACTGTGCTTATAAATACAAAAGCTTTAGGTTTTATAATAAATGCGCTTAAAAGGTTTTTTGAACCCTTTAAATTAATGTTGTAGAATTCTTCTTCTTCTTCAGTATTACTAGGTATTATATGTGCTTTACCTGCTGCATGTATTACAAGATCATATTCTTTAAGTTGAGGTATGGATTTAGATAAATCGCAGGTTATTGTATTTGTTATATTTCGTCCTAAGGTATCTATATTATATTTTCTTTCCTTAAGTTCCTCTTTGATATATTTTCCTAAAAAACCGCTAGCTCCTGTTAATAGTACGTTCATTTTTTTAAGTTATAGTAACCGGTTTCTTGCAAAATGTTTTTATTTATTTTTTTTCTTTCCTTGTCAAAAAACCATCCCCATTTGTTATGATAATATATGGCAGATTCTATACCTATTTTTAGTAAGCGTTTACTTTTGTGAGAGCCTTTTTCAAATTCATGAAATACTGAAACTTCTGGATAAAATATAGTTTTGTATTTTTTGTGTATTCTTCTTGTTAAATCTGCATCTTCAAGATACATAAAAATACCATCATCGAAATAGCCAATTTCTTCTAACACACTCGTTCTTAAAAACATGTAACAACCTGAGAGGTAAGGTACATTCATTATCGTATTGTAGCCAGAGTATTGCATTTCGTATTTATAGTCCATTTTTTGTACCATGTTTTTAAATGGTAAAAACCGTCTAAAAATTAAGTTTACTGGGGTGGGAAGCAATTTTGCCAGATGTTGCGTACTGCCGTTTGGATATAAAATTTTTGGCATTACTAGGGCCGTATCTGTATTTTTATCAAGATATTTAATTATGCTTTCGTTTACGCCTTCATTAAAATAAATATCAGGATTTAGTACTATATGGTAAGGGCTTAATGCTGCAATTTTATTTAATATGATATTGTGCGCAGCTCCAAACCCTGGGTTGGTTGGGTTAAAGACATACTCAATAGCGTTTTTATTTATAGTACACAACGCTTCTAATGCTCTAGTTGGAGAGTTATCTACCAAAAATAATTTAACATTTAGCTTCGTATTTAAAAAACTTTCTATTGTTTTTGTAACTGTAGCTACATTGTTATTATATAAAACAATACAGGCTGTAAGTTCATATTTCATTTAAAGTTGTTTAGTGAGCAAAGTTAATATCTTTTCTTTATTCGCGTTTTTATTTAAATAATTTTCTGCTAAATGTCTATTTTTTGATGGATTTAAATTTAAAATATCATTTAAAGTAAAATCTATATCTTTTTCAAATTCATAAAGTAATGCACTATTATTTTCAATATAAAATTCATCGAAATCTCCAATACATTTATTTAGAATTATTATTTTATTTAACATAATGTAATCTGACACTTTTATCGGCGATGCAATTTTAGTAGATTTTGTAGGTCTTACAACAGAAATACATATATCCATTTTTTCAAGTGCTTGTTCCATTTTTGTGTAATGGATAAAATCTATAATACATTCCAAATTTGGAATATTACTTAGTTTCTGCTTGACTAAATTATGATGTCTTTTACTTGTATAAAAATATAAAATTATCTTTTTGTCATTAAATAATTTTACTAAATAACTAATTAAGCGGTAAATTTCATCCAAATCATGATGATAGTTTACACTGCCCATATAACACAGTTTTAATTCTGAAACTTCTAAAATAGTATTTTTTAAAACCTGCTTATATTTAAAGGAGGAACTATTGTAGCATACCAGATATTTATGCTCAAACCCATATTCTTTAATAAATAATGATTTAAATCTTTTAGTTGTAACTATGGTAAATAAAGCGTTTGCTATAATCCTCTTTTCTATTGGTTTTAACCACTGTATAATTTTAGCGTTTTTTGATTCCTTTTTTTCAATTAAAAAAGCACCTCTAGGGTCATACACATATTTTATTTTTCTTAAACCTAATTTAGGAATTAGATAATAAAGGATTGCACTAACAAAACCTCTAATATGTATGGTTATTTCAGTGTCCTTTTTAGAGTGTAAAAATCTAATAATTTGAATATAATAATAAACAAAACTTAAACCTTTTGGTTTTCCTAAACCATTATTTAAAACTTTTGCATATCCTTTTAGAATGTTTTTTTGTGTTCCACCGCAAAAAACGTAGTGTTCTTCAAAGATTTTGTTTCCTTCATAAATATCTAATAATTGAGAATAAAGAAATGGTGCCTCCTCAGCGTTATTAGTTAACATTAATAAAGTTTTTTTCATTTTTCCTAGTATTTACGATTTATTCTAATTCGTGTTAGAAAATAATTAACTATTAAAAACGGTACTGTTATTAAAGAAAAGAGTATAGTCATTAATATGGGGAGCTTGAAAAAGAATATATCGGAAAATCCACCCGTTAACGATAATGTACAGTATAGGAACAAGGCCACTATATATTTTGTAAAATTTTTATTTTTTATAACCATGTTAAAAAACTTGTTAAACCAAATATAAGTGATGCTAATATTAAATGCGTAAATAAACAGAGATAAAAATACCATTGTCCAGCCACCAAAAGAATAAGCTTCAGCAATAAAAAATGTGTTTTTAATGCCTATATTTCCTCCACTAGCCCTATTTTCACTTATTAACATTAAGTCTTTCTGAAAAATTGGATAGTCTATAAATGATGAAGCAAATGGGACAGAATGGAAAAAATAATTTAAATCAAATAAAAATAAATTAAACTGCTCATAAGTGCCAGAAATTTGTGCTACAAATATTCTATTAATTAAATATTCTAGAAATCCTGTAAAATCTATTTTTGAGTATTGTATGGTTACTACATAATACACTAATAGAAAAAGTCCTAGGCCACCAAGTAAAGTGTAGGCAATATACTTTAGAGAAATCTTTACGTTGTGAAAAACCAAGTACGACATTACGTATGCTAATATTGTAGTCATTAATGGACCCTTTGATCCCATATAAGTACTTATTAGTAACGCGCATGTAAATATTATGATTCTTTGAAACCTTCTACCATCATATATTTTAGAAGCCGCAAATATTGAAATTAAGGGCGCAATAAATATAAAGAGGTGATTGAAAATCTTAGCTAATCCAATAGATTTATTATAAATACGAACTATAGATATTGAAACATTATCTGTAATAGCTTTTATAAAGGCATGGTTAGCATCGGTTGTTATAAGTACTATAAACATGAGTCCGAAACAGGTGAAAATAGTAAACTTAACAAAACGTTTTATTCTCTTTTCTTCAACCTTAGATAATACAATTTCTTTAAAAGTATTAATATGTAGTACGCTTTTAAATATATTAGAGAACACAAAGAGTAAGAATACAATTGCAATAAACGAAGCCAAAATAATTAAAGAAATCCAGTATACAGAGTCCTGCTCAACTTTAAATAAGGCATAGAAATTTTCTACAGAAAAAATATTTAACAAAATTACTCCAGGTACCAAATAAAAAAACAACTCGAAGACAAGAAAAAAGCCAAAGTAATTAGAGTGCCTCAAACTTATTCCAAAAACCGTTTTCCTTAATCCGTAATAATAAATACTAATAAGAAAAATAACAATAATAAGAATTGATATTAACTTAACTATTGCTATCATAAATTCTTTTTTAATAAATTTCTATAATAAAATATCGAATTAAAAATGGAGAAATACACAATACCATAAATTCTTGCAAGAATACTTTCAGTCGTAAATGTTACCATTAAAATAATTAAAAAAACAAAGTAAATAATATCATTATTTTTAAAAGATATCTGTAGACTTTTAAACAGAAATAGTAAAAACAGAAGTAACGTTAAAATACCACCAATAATAAAATATTGAAGGTATTGATTATGAGCATTCATTTTCTTTAACTTATAGATTTGAGTGTCAAATGTATTATAACATTTATTTAACTCGTCTTGCAAATCTCCAATGCCAACTCCAAAAATAGAATTGTCTTTAATGATTTTTAAACCACAAGAATAGATGCCATATCTTACATTTAATGAGGTTAGGTTTTTATCTGAAGGTGCTTTTATATTTTTTAAATTAATCTCTTCTAAAAACCTTCCTTTAAAAGAATTACTTTGTATGGTTAATAATACTACACCAAAAAACAATAGTAAAAAAACCAATCCTCTTCTTAATTTTAATCTTTTTCTCACAAAAAAGATAAAAACAAAGACTAAACTAATGAGTATTGAAAAAATTACCGTCCTGGCTGACAGTAAAAAAATAAAAATCAAAAAATTAAATATTAGGACTCCAGAAATTATCTTCTTAAGGTTATCCTTGGTTCTAAAAAAAACACTGCCTAGGTAAATAATACAAAATGAAAATCCTAGGCATATATAAGTTGGGTCAGGAATAATATTGGCATGTATAAATATTTTTCCTCTAAAGTTAAAATTAAAAAAAGTATCAAAACCTCTCTCACTTAACAGCTTTAAAATCCAAAATATGTACTTAGAGCATATAACTAAATTAGCAATGGTAAACATTTTAAAAAGTAATTGTTCCTTTTCTTTTGTTATTATTGGCATAAAATAGAATATGCATAGTGGAATAATAAACAAGCTAATACCTCTTTGTATTTCCCTTACAGATACTGTTAAATTTTCTGAATAAAATAGTGTAATAACCGATAGTAAATAAAATCCAGAAACTAAAAATAGCGGTCTAATTTTTAATTTTTCAAGCCTTTTTGGAAAACGTTTATAATTTAAAACTATAGATGCTGTAGCAAATAATATTATTGAAATAGACACCACAGCTTGTTGCATTATAGGAAAAAAGCAGAGCGCACATAAAAGTAAAAAAGAGTAATCTTTAGTTTTAAATTGTTCTATAATTTTATCTATACCTATAAGATTAATCATTATTCTATTTTTTTTAATAAAATATATCCTAAATACAGAAAAACAACTGTACCAAAAATAGCCATTACTGTTAAACATGAACTCCAACTCCAGTTAAATATAGAAGCCAAAATTATAGGCGAAATAATTGCTATAACAAACATGAAATTAAATTTTAAATCTAAAACTAGTTTGTTTCTAGCTACTAATAATGCGTTTTGACTAACAAACATTAATCTGGTAATAAAAAAGAAAACCATTATTTTGGCCATAGCGGCACTTACAATGTATTCTTTTCCAAATATTAAAACATACATAAAATCTGATAATATAAAAACAGCACATAATATTACTAAAGACAAAATTAACAATCCTTTTGTTGTTTTTAACATAAATTTCTTTAAGTTGAGTGATGCGCCTTCGCTAGCAACTTTTTTATAGAACACCTGAGAAAATGCAGCTCCAATTAAACTTACGGGCGCATTTAATGTTTTTTGCATGACAGAGTAAAATCCAGAAATAGCACTACCAAAAACAATTTCAAGAACAATTACTGGGCCTTGGTTAGCTAGGATGTTAAGTAAAGAACTCAAGTTATTAATTGTTGGGAATTTTTTATATATTCTAAAAACTGTTTTTACTTTGTTAAATGACGTTGTTTTATTTTTAAAATGTGGCAACAATTTTAATTGGTAATATATAGCACAGGATAAAAATCCCAAAACATAACCTAAAACTAAACCAAATACAGACGCAAAATAGTAGATACTGGCCACTTGAATAAAACAAATAATTATTGCTGCTATTGTTTTACCATTACTTACATGCCCAAACTTTTCATGCCTATTAAGATATTGTGTTTGCAAAGAACAGAGTGCTACTAAAAGAATTCCGAAGAAAAGTAATACTAATGTTTTAAGTTCTCCTACTTTAAAAAATATGTTTAAGGCGTATAATAAGAAGCTAATTAAGACAAACAGAAGGCAGATTGATAGTATAGATAAAATTGAGGCTATAAATACATGGTGCGCTTCGCTCTCTTTTTTTGGTAGCATGATTGCCATTTCTAAACGTCCTGGAGCTACAGTACTTAATATGGAAATAATACTAATAAAAACAGCATATCTCCCAATTTTTTCTATGGAATAATGCTGTGTTAAAAACATTAAAGTTAGTATTACAATAACTTGAAATAACACATTTCCTCTAAAAAGTACTAATACGTTTTTTAAAAATGTAGATTTAATAATCATATAAATACGTTAAAGGCACAAATAATTAGGGAAAGCTTATTTTAACTACCTTTTAAATGGATGTTTAGAAAGTTCTTTTTCTGCAAATGGGTGGTACTCTCCTTTAAGTCCTATAGGTTTAGCATGTCTAATATTATGAACAATTTCTATAGCCTGTCTTGCATCTTCTAGACCATAACCATTACCGTCCAAAATGCTCTCATAAACTCTATTGTGTAAATCTGTAAAGCCGCCGCTAAATTCCAATTCTTCTCCTTCGATGGTTATAGACCTATATGTGCGTTGCCCTTTTGCTTTAATCTCTTCTGGCAATACCTCTTCATTAATAGACAAAAACCATCTAACACGTGCTCTTTCTAGCTGCAAATATCCAGCGGCTCTATCGTGCTCATGAACGTGTACAATATTTTCCTTAACATCTCCAAAAATCCACGATAACATATCGTAAAAGTGAACACCAATATTTGTTGCTATTCCACCAGATTTTTCGGCATTTCCCTTCCAAGAGGTGTAATACCAGTTTCCCCTAGAGGTTAAATAAGTTAAGTCTACATCAAAGATTTTATCTTGTGGCGCGGCATCAATTTTCTTTTTTAGATCGATAATACTTTGATGCACTCTTAATTGTAGTATATTATATACCTTTTTTCCTGTTTCTTGCTCAACTTTTTGAAGTGCATCTATGTTCCACGGATTTAAAACTAAAGGCTTCTCGCAAATTGCATCTGCTCCGTGCCTTAAGGCCATTCTAATGTGAGAATCATGAAGGTAATTTGGTGTACATATACTTACAAAGTCTAAATTTTGATTCTTTTCATATTTTAGTTTTTCTATGTGTCTATCAAATCTTTCAAATTCAACAAAAAAGTCAGCATTAGGAAAATAACTGTCTATAATTCCAACACTGTCAAACTTATCGTAAGCAGCTACTAAATTATTGTTTGTTTCTTTAATGGCTTTTAAATGTCTTGGAGCAATATATCCAGAGGCTCCAATTAATGCGAAATTTTTCATTAATTTAATTATGTTTTTTAAAATTGCTTAATGCAATTTGATTACTTTTCCATTAGTTAATTTATACTTATCATTATTTTCTTGGCAAATAGCAAGGTTATCATTATCAAATTCTAATCTATGCCCATATTCACTCATCCAACCAATTTGTTTGGATGGATTTCCAACCACTAAAGCATAATCTAATACCTCTTTAGTTACAACCGCTCCAGCACCAATAAAAGCAAATTTACCAATGTTATTACCGCAAACTATAGTAGCATTTGCTCCAATAGATGCTCCTGTTTTAACTATTGTTTTAAGATACTGATTTTTTCTATTTATAGCACTTCTTGGATTTATTACATTGGTAAAAACCATTGAAGGCCCTAGAAAAACATCGTCTTCACATTCTACACCTGTATAAATTGAAACATTGTTTTGGACTTTTACATTATTTCCCAAAATAACTTCTGGAGAGATAACCACATTCTGGCCTAAATTACAATTTTTTCCAATTATACAATTAGACATAATATGAGAAAAATGCCATATTTTAGTACCTTCTTTTATTATACAGTCCTTATCTATTACTGCTGTTTCGTGTGCAAAGTAATCCATTATTTGTGTATTTATTTTAAAATATTCGTTTAAATAATTACAATCGTTTATCAACTAATTTTGCAGGTAATGTGCCTTTTACATCGTATACTATGCCGTTTTGAGCTTTAATTACAGAAAAATCTAATGCCTTAAACTCTTCATGGGCTACCACATGGACTATAACATCGTATTTACTAATTGGCTTATCGATTATATCAAATCCAAATTCTTTTTTTACTTGATCCTTATTTGCCCAAGGATCGTAAACATCAACATGAGACATATTAAAGCTTTTAAGAACCTTATAAACATCTATTACCTTTGTGTTTCTAATATCTGGACAGTTTTCCTTAAATGTAATTCCTAACATTAAAATTTTAGCATCTTTTACAGGTATGTTGTTTTTTACCATTAATTTTAAAACCTCTGTAGCAACATACTCTCCCATCGAATCATTTAATCGTCTTCCCGTTAAAATAAGTTCTGAATGATAGCCAACTTCTTGTGCTTTTTGTGCGAGATAAAAAGGGTCTACTCCTATACAATGTCCGCCTACTAATCCTGGTTTATAATGTAAAAAATTCCATTTTGTAGCTGCCGCTGTTAAAACATCATGCGTATCTATATCTAGCTTATTAAATATTTTAGCTAATTCATTTACGAATGCAATATTTATATCACGTTGTGCATTTTCAATAACTTTCGCAGCTTCTGCCACTTTTATAGTTGGTGCTAAATGTGTTCCTGCTGTAATAATGGTTCTATACAAATCATCTACAATTTTTCCTATTTCTGGAGTAGAACCTGACGTTACTTTTAAAATGTTTGCCACGGTATGCTCTTTGTCTCCCGGATTAATACGCTCTGGTGAATAGCCGCAAAAGAAATCTTTATTAAATTTTAAACCACTTTCTTTTTCAAGCACTGGCACACATTCGTCCTCAGTAACCCCAGGATATACAGTAGATTCATAAATTATAATGTCTCCTTTTTTTATAAGCTTTCCAACAGTTTCCGAAGACTTTATTAAAGGTGTTAAAATAGGTCTGTTATTTTTATCTACAGGTGTAGGAACTGTTACAATATAAATATTACAATCCCTTATTTCATTGGTATTATCAGTTAATATTAATCCTTTATTGGGACTTTTGGCCAAAACAGATTTTAAATTATCATCGCTAATTTCTAAAGTGCTATCATGTCCAGAGTTTAGGCTGCTAACTCTTAATTTGTTAATATCAAATCCTATTACTTTATAATGTTTTGCAAATTCTACTGCTAGAGGAAGGCCTACATATCCCAACCCAATTATGGCTATTTTATTATTCATTTTTTATAGTTGTTTTAAACAATTTTTAAGACTTGTTTTCCAATATGGTATATAAATAGAGAACGTGTTTTTTATTTTTTCTTTATTCAAAATACTATAGTAAGGTCTGTTTGCAGGTGTTGGATAGCTCGTGCTTGGTATAGGTTGTACTGTTGTATTTATATTTTTGATTTCAAAAATTGCCTTTGTAAAATCGTACCAACTTGCGACACCTTCGTTACTATAGTGGTATACACCGTAGTCCGTTTTATTAGATAAAATAATACTTAATACTACTTTAGCCAAATCTTTTGCATAAGTTGGTGACCCAACTTGATCTGAAATTATGGTTAAAACATTTCGCGTAGCACTTAATTTAAGCATAGTTTTAACAAAATTATTTTCAAATTCAGAGTATAACCAAGAGGTTCTTATAATAAAATGTTGTGGCAATATTGAACTAATTTCTAATTCGCCGTTAAGTTTGGTCCTTCCGTAAACAGATATTGGAACTGCTTTATCGTTTTCTTGGTAAGGTTTGTTAGATTCTCCGTTAAAAACGAAATCTGTAGATATGTGTACTAATGTTGTTTTAAATTTTAAACAAGCTTGAGCAAGATTTTTTGCCCCAATGGTATTCACTTCTCTGGCAAGTTTTATGTTCTCTTCTGCGTTATCCACGGCCGTATAAGCTGCGCAGTTTATACAATAATCGTATGCTTCTTGGGCTAGTTCGTTTTCAACTTTAGCTACATTTGTAATATCTAAACTGTTACTGTCTTTAAAGCTAAATTCTAAGGTAGGGTAATCTATTGAAATTAAGTTAAGACATTTTCCTAACTGTCCTTTTGCACCTGTAACAAGAATTTTTTTCATTTAAACAATTCTTTAATAGTTGGAAGCACTTTATCTTTTTCGGAGATAATAAATTGTTGCGCCTCTAATTTCCAGTCTATATTTAAATCCTTATCGTTGTATATTATACCGTTTTCGGACGCTTTATTGTAAACATTATCACATTTATAATTAAATACAGCTGTATCACTTAAAACTATATAGCCATGAGCAAACCCTCTAGGCACAAATAGTTGTTTTTTATTTTCTGATGATAATTCGATAGTAACATGCTTTAAAAACGTAGGGGAATTAGGTCTTAAATCTACAGCAACATCAATTACTGTACCTTGAGTAACCCTAACCAATTTAGCTTGAGCAAATTTACCTTCTTGAAAATGAAGCCCTCTTAGCGCGCCTTTTTTTGAAAAAGCCTCATTATCTTGTATAAATTTTACAGATTGACCTATAAGATTTTCGAATCTATTTTTATTATAGCTTTCAAAAAAATATCCTCGTTCATCACCAAAAACTGTGGGTTCAAGTATATAACAATTTTTAAGAATAGTTTCTGTTGCTTGCATATTATTCTTGTTTTACCAAACTAATTAAGTGTTCGCCATAACCACTTTTAAGTAGAGGTGTAGCCAAATCTATAAGTTTTTGTTTTGAAATAAATCCACTAGAATAGGCAGCTTCTTCAATTGCACCAATTTTTAATCCTTGACGTTCTTCTATAACTTGAACAAATTGAGAGGCTTGCATTAGCGAATTAAAAGTGCCTGTGTCCAACCACGCCGTGCCTTTGTCTAGTATCGACACTTGCAATTTTCCTTGTTTTAAATACGCTTTATTTATATCTGTAATTTCAAGTTCGCCACGGGGACTTGGCTTTATATTTTTTGCAATATCTATAACATTATTATCATAAAAATAAATACCAGGTACTGCGTAATTAGATTTAGGATTTTCTGGTTTTTCTTCTATTGCTAATGCTTTGCCATTTTCATCAAAATTAACAACACCATAACGTTCTGGATCTGTAACATGATAGGCGTATACTATGCCTCCATCTGGATTACTATTAGCCTTTAAAAGATTAGAAAGCCCCGTACCATAAAAAATATTATCTCCTAATATTAAAGCTACTTTATCATCTCCAACAAAGTCTGCTCCAATTATAAAGGCTTCTGCTAAACCATTTGGCGCATCTTGCACTGCATATTGAAAATCACATCCTAAATGGGTTCCATTTCCTAACAATTGTTTAAATAGTGGTAAGTGTTCTGGTGTAGAAATAATTAGAATTTCTCTAATACCAGCATGCATTAATGTTGATAAAGGATAATAAATCATCGGCTTATCGTAGATTGGCATAAGCTGCTTGCTTAGTACCTTGGTTAACGGATGAAGTCTAGTTCCTGATCCTCCTGCAAGTATAATTCCTTTCATGAATTGTTTTTTAGTGGTTGTATTTATTAAGATACCAATCTATTGTTTTACGAATACCAGATTCAAAATTTTCATCTGCTTTCCAACCCAATTCGTTTTCAATTTTAGCAGCGTCAATGGCGTATCTAAAATCATGCCCAGGTCTATCTTTAACAAAAGTAATTTGCTCCTTATACGATTTTGATGCTGGCTTAATCTCATCTAATATAGTGCAAATTGTATCAACAATATAAAGATTGTTCCTTTCGTTTTTGCCGCCAATGTTATAAGTCTGACCTGATTGCCCTGTTTTATAGACTAAATTAATACCCTTACAATGGTCTAAAACATATAACCAATCTCTAATATTTTTACCATCGCCATAAATAGGAATATTTTCTCCAGAAATAGCTTTTCTAATTATGGTTGGTATTAATTTTTCGTCGTGTTGTTTAGGACCATAGTTGTTTGAACAGTTTGTTGTTACTACATTCATACCGTAGGTATGAAAATAACTTCTTACTATAAAATCTGATGCTGCTTTACTAGCACTGTAAGGACTATTTGGGGCATAAGGTGTTTGTTCAGAAAATAAACCTGTGTCTCCTAAGGTGCCATAAACTTCATCTGTTGAAATATGATGGAATCTTGCATTTTGGAAATTTTTTTTTATTTGATTTGGACCATCCATCCATTGTTTTTTAGCAACATCCAATAGATTAAAAGTCCCTGTAATATTAGTGTTTATAAAAGCGCCTGGATTAGTAATGGAATTATCTACATGAGATTCTGCTGCAAAATGAATAACACCAGTAAACTTGTGTTCCTCAAAAAGTTTTTCAATTAAAGTTCTATTGCAAATATCGCCTTTAATAAAAGTGTAATTTGGGTTATTTTTAATTTCTTTTAAGTTTTCTAAATCGCCTGCGTAAGTTAAATAATCTAAATTTACTACCTTAGATTTTGGATTAGATTCTAAAAAATAAGGTACAAAATTTGAGCCAATAAAACCAGCTCCTCCAGTTATTAGTATTGTATTAGTATTCATAATTTTTAGTATAAGTAATAATTCTTTTACATATATATGTTAAGCATAACATTAAAAGTGCTACTGCTGGAAAAATTAAAGTATATTTGTCAAGCAAACTAGATTTTACTTCCCCTATACCTTGAAAACTTGATATCACATCAAAAACCTTGTTTTCTTCAATTTTCTGTTCTTCTAATGATCTTAATTGATCCCTAATTTCATTTTCTTTTTCCAATAACTCAAATTCACGTGTGGTAGATTTACTGTCTGTAGATAATGACAATTCTCCTAAAGAAAACGTCTGAGAACCTTTTTGAGATTCATCTGTTCTTAATCTTATGTAAAAGTTTTTTAGGCTGTCCATTTCTTGGAGTTGTGTCAATAAATTTTGTTTTTGCAACTCTCTAAGTTGTTCCTTTTTCTTAAATTCTTCAGCAGAATATTCATTAGTAAATGCTGACAAAATACCTTTTTCAAGCTTTTTAAAAATATTTTTTTTAGTGGAAAATGCAGTGATTAGAAACAAGTCTCCTGAATGAATACTTCTATTTTGTATGTAATCGTCAAAATTCATTTCCTCTTTTCTTGTGGAATCTAGACGCTTCATAAATCCTTGATATTGGAGTATTTTGTCATTCTCGGTTTCAGGGCCTGGACTTATGCTAAAACCTGTAATTTTGTTAATATCTATATCTGTAGAATCGTCAACTAAAAAGACATCTCTTAAGGCATCGTAATCCTTTTCTTTAATTAGTGCATTAAAATATTTAATATTAGTAATTAACTGATATTTAGAACCAAAGTATGGCTCTACTAACATGTCCGATTGATAAGTCATTGGCCTTGTTTTTTCCAAAGCATAACCTAAAAGTGTGGCTATAATAACAACTCCAAAAATAACTTTCCATTGGTCTATAAATACTTTAACAATATATATAATAAACGAGAAAATAAACTTAAGGATAGAAGCAATAAAGTTGTAAATTCTATTAAAAACATTCCCAATAAGGTTAAAGAACACAATTAAATCAACTTCTTGATTTTTATTTTTGGTCTTTTTTGATTCAGACATATCTATTTATTTGTAATTAATCACATATTTAAATACTGCAAATAGGCCACTTGAAATGATTAATAAGAAAAGCCCTAACAATGGTAATATTATTTTAAATTTCTTATACCATATATCCTCTAGTATACCTTTTTCTTTAAACGAGGATTTTTTCTTTAAAATATTGTTGTTTATAACGAGCTCTTTTTTGATACTATTTAATTGGGTTAAAATACTTAATTCTTGTTCTAACAATTTATCTTCTTTAGTATCTGTTTTTTCAATTTGCATTTCAAAATTATTAGGCATACTTGAGGTAATAACTTTTTTTTCTGATTCCTTTTCTAATACAGTAAGATACGTCTTTTTTAGTGTTCTTATAGCAACTAATGCCGAATCTAAGTTCTGTTTTTCTAGTGTTAGGATGGAGTCTCTTTCTTTTTTCTCCATTATTGATATCTTACTATTTATAACCTTAGATAATCCATCTTCTAACCTGGTAAAAACTTTATGGTCTTTTGTTCTTGCTCTTAACAGAAATATATTTGAATTATATATACTTCTATTATCTAGATAATCTTCAAATGTTATTTTGGCCTTTGTTATACTATCAAATGGCTTTAAAAAATTATTAAACCCTGTTAATTGCTGATTTCTAGACTCAGGCCCATTTTCTATTGTAAAATCAATTAATGCCTTTGATTCCTCTTTGTTAATTCCAAACTGTAAGGCTAGCTCCTCATGGTTGTCATCTTCAATTAAGGAGTTAAAATATTTTATATTATTTATTAATTCGTATTTAGAATCAAAGTTAGGAATAATAAACATTTCGGAATAATACACCTTATCTTTAGTCATGTCTAAAAAGTAACCTAATATAAAAGTGATAAGGACGACACCAACTATAATTTTTAAATTTAAAAATATAAATTGTAATGCCCTAATAATAGTGCAAAAGAGACTCTTAAATATGGAATTTATAAATGAAAAGAACTTATTGAAAGCATTGCCAATAAGATTAAAAAACACAATTAAATCTATTTCTTCGTTAGTGCTTTTATTTGATGGTAATTCTTGACTCATAACATTTTATACTTAATTAAAAATTTGTTGTAGTATTTTACGTGTAATTATATAGGTTGGCTTAACGCCTGAGGTTCCTAAGCCACCTGAGGCCAATGTGCAACCTGTTTCTAATGGGTTATCGCTGGCATAATACGCATACCGAACTTTTACATTTGGATTTATACTGCCTCTAACCTTTGAGGCTGCCTGAATGGCTTTTTGGTAATGTGCGCCTTCCATTTCTAGTCCAATAACATTCCAAGTAGAGTTGTAAAAAAATTTTAAAATGTCTTTATTCTGAAGTGATGTGCCTAAAACAGTTATCATACTACCTTCATAGACAGCAACGCCTTGATTGTCTAAATCTACTTTACTTAACTCATTTTTAAACGGGTAATTGTCTGCTGTGCCTTCAAAAATATGTGCAGAAGGAATCATAATATCACCTTTTCCACCTTCTAAAATACCTGCTTTTCCCATTATAGAAATAGACTCAATATTTAAATGTGTTTTTTCCTTTCCTTCGCTATAAGGCTTTAAAAACTCATCGATGGTTTCGTAAGCTTGCTCTCCAAAAGCATAGTCCATAACAAATAGTACTGGCTTTATACTATTTTTATTTGCTTTTTTAAGGTTTAAATCTGTTAAACTTAAGTCTAACTTTGAAGTATCAAAAACCTGAACATTAATATTAGTCCCAGAAGTATCTTTGATATATATCATTCCTTGCTGTAACGCTTTTTGGGTTACTTTATTGCGTTGGTTTTCGTTTTCCGAACTACTTAACGCTTCATACACTTGAAACATGTCTTTTCTGGCTTTTAAGCTCTTTAACGCTTGGGGAGCGTACAAAGTGTTCATTACACTATGCAGGTTAGCACTTATAACATGTATTGGTCTTGATAATAAATTATTTTTCTTAAGTATTTCTTTTATGGTATCTGCCCAACGCTCTCCATGTATGTGGTGACCTAATCGCTCACGTAAAACAGGACTAAAGGTAATGGTGCGTTTATTATTATTTACAACCTCATCAATTGCCAATTTACCCAACCAATAAACTATTTCTAACAAGCGCTCTGGATGTTTTGATGTTGCAAAAACAGGATAAACATTGCTAAGTTCTTTAAAGGTACGCCCTAGAATATTTGCCGTATGTGTAATTGCAATTTCACGTTCTTGTTTTGTTAATTTTTTTTTAGTTAAAACGGCTGTTTCGAGCTTTAACCAATCTCTAGTCGTTGTACCCTTATCGTCAATTAGTATTCGTTTAGATATTTTGTGAGATTCTACAAACAGAAAGGTTAAATGTGTTAAAATATCGTAAATTTCACTACGCCCACGAGTAATTTCAATATTCATTTGCTCGTTGTCTATACGATAGCAATTACGCCTTCTTTTTGGAGGAATTATAGCTTGAAAATGAGAGTTGGCATAGCCCTCATCACTAGTGAGGTTTATAAAACGACATTGTTCTATACCAATTGGAAGTCTATCTACTACATACAAAAGACCATCTAACTCTGCTTTTTCTTCTGCAATGGAGCCATAAATTTCAGGTCTTAATACCAATAGTGCTTCTCTTAAGGTTTCACCAGAAATTCCCATAGGCTTATAAAAACCACGATTGAATAAATGCCGCATCGTAATGTACATGCGTTCAATAGCATTCGAGCTTTCTTGAGCTCTAGTTCTTTCGTGTTTTTTAAGTTTGCTCATGTAATTTCCTTAGCAGGCAAAGATACTATTATTTCGTTATTATTTGAGTATTTAAAGCTGCTGCAATTTTTCGATCGTTTGCTAAACGTGGGATTTTATTTTGACCGCCTAATTTTCCTATTGATTTCATATAATTTTGAAATCCGTTTTTTCGAATTACCGAAATTTTTAAAGGCTGTAAAACTTTACCAACAATTAAGTCTAAATAATAACTGTTTTGTTGCTGTAAAGCTTTGTCAATTTTTTGCGCTAAGGCCGATAGGCTTTCTGGTTCATTTTCGAATTCTATAAACCATTCGTGGTATGGTAATCCAGATTCTGGATTAATTTGCGGCGCTACCGTAAATTCATTAATTCTAACTGTTGTATTGTCTGTTGCAACTTTTAAAGCCTGTTCTACTTCTTTTCCAATAACATGCTCGCCAAAGGCGGAAATAAAATGTTTTATGCGTCCAGAAACAATAACACGGTACGGTTTTAAACTTGTAAATATTACGGTATCGCCAACATTATAGGCCCATAATCCTGCATTTGTAGAAATGATCATGACATAGTTTTTTTCAACTTCTACTTCTTTTATTGTAATGCGTTTTGGGTGCTCATCGAAAAAATTTTCTGCTAAAATGAACTCGTAAAACATGCCGGAATTTAACTGAAGTAACATGCCTTTTTCCTTTTGCTTGTCTTGAAAAGCAAAAAAACCTTCGCTTGCCGGATACAACTCAATGCTATCCACTTTTCTGCCTATTAAGTTCTCAAACTTTGCTCTGTAAGGTTCGTAATTAACACCTCCGAAAATAAATAAATTAAAATTTTTAAAAATAGTACCAACCTTTTTGGCTGTTTTCTTATTTAATTTTTCAAAATACATTTGCACCCAAGACGGAATGCCCGATATAATAGTCATATTCTCTGGCAAGGTTTCTTTTACCACAGCGTCTACTTTAGTCTCCCAATCCTCAATACAGTTTGTTTCCCAAGAGGGCAACCTGTTTTTTTGAAGGTATTTAGGTACGTAATGTGCTACTATACCAGATAATCTTCCTAATTGTACACCGTTTTTTGTGGTTAATATTGGACTGCCCTGCAGAAAAATCATTTTTCCATCTACAATTTTTGCATTACCAGTTTCATGAATGTAGAGTAAAATAGCGTTTCGTGCTGCGTTTATATGGTTAGGCATACTCTCGGCGGTAATAGGTATGTATTTGGCGCCAGAGGTTGTGCCTGACGTTTTAGCAAAATAGAGTGGTTTTCCTTTCCAAAGTATGTTCTCTTGGCCAGCAACCATTCTGTCTACATACATTTTTAGCGCTTCGTAATCGCGAATGGGAACCCGTTTTACAAAATCTGCGTGATTGTTAATATTAATAAAATCGTGATCTTTACCAAAAACGGTTTGTGCGGCTTCAGAAATTAAATTCTTAAAGATTTTTTCCTGAGTTTCTATAGGATTATTAGCCCATTTTTGAACTTTTCTATAGACGTGTTTTGCAAATAGTTTTGCTAAAGTAGCTTTTAGTGATAACATTATTTGCTGTGTGTTTTAAACCAATTTATAATTAAATTATCCCTTTCTATATCATTTTTTGAAAGCGAATGGTTTCCAACTTCATAATTTTTATATTTAAAATCTTTTCTCTTAGATTTTGTTAAAGAGTCTATCATCTGTTATGCTTCTTTCTAGGCTTTTAATATCAATTGATTTTATTTAATACGTGTGTGTTATCATTTTATTCTGTAAAGCGTTTTTTAGTTCGCTTTAATGTAAATATATCCGTAAAGCAATTGCAAATCTTAATGTTTGTATAATTCTTCTTACTATTTTTTAAAATCTATAAAGTTTGTTGGGTTAACGGAGTAACCATCACTCCACAACTCGAAATGTAAGTGTGGCCCTGTAGATAGGCTTCCTGTATTTCCAGAGGTTGCAATAACTTCGCCTGCTTTTACCAAATCGCCTTGAGATTTGGTAAGTGTTGCATTGTGTTTATACACTGAAATTAAACCATAACTATGCTCAATTAATATTACAAAACCTGTTTCGGCTGTCCATTCTGCAAAAATAACAGTTCCATCTGCTGTAGCTTTAATTGGTGTGTTTTTAGCCACTACTATATCTACAGCAAAGTGCTTTTTTTGAACATTATATTGCTCGCTAATTTCACCACTTACCGGCGGAAACAATACAAAATTAGTTTTAGATTTAGCAGTTTCAAAAAGACTGTATTTATCTTCCTTATCTACTTTTGCTCGTAGTATAGAATCTGCTTTGCTTGCTGTTAAATTTATTTCACTAGAATCTAAGTTTGCTGCTTCAATAATGGAATCTCTATTAAACTCTACAGTACTCACCTCGCCTTTAAGAACTTTTTTTATTGAGCCATAATATTGTTCGTTATAAGTAATCACTTGATGTAACGAATCTGTTTTATAATTTAGTTCTACCGCTTTTTTCTTTAAAGCAGTGGACGAGTATCCAGGTATGTACTCTCTTAGTGGTGTATAGGCAATGAGTAAAATGGTGAAAATCACTAATGCAATAGACAATACGCCACATAGTACAAACACATTTAAACGCGTAAGTTTAAAATTTAAACGCTCCTCAAAAGTGTCCTCGTTTAAAATAACTAAACGATACTTATGAAGTAGGATTCTGGATAATTTTTTTTGCTTTCTGGCTTTATTTGTCATGTGTATTCCTATTAAAACAAATGTAAATAAAAATATAACTTTAACAATTTAACATGATACTAAAGTTATATTAATCCTAAATATACAATAGAAAAAACACTACCAGTTAATACCAGATTAAAAACCTTTAAAAGCTTAAATTCCTTTTATTGTATCTTTTTTAAGTTTTCTTGCCAGTGAGCTATTGTATAAATAGGTATTTAACGTTATAATTAAACTTAAATTACTAACTTTGTACCATAAACACATGTATTATGATATCATTAAGTATATTTTTAGGGATGCCTGGTTATGGATCAATAATTTTAATTGTCGTTGCTATATTACTATTGTTTGGCGGTAAGAAAATTCCAGAATTAATGCGCGGTCTTGGAAGTGGTATTAAAGAGTTTAAAGATGCCAGTAAAGATGAAGAGGACAACGTTGAAGATAAAAAGTAAGTTTTTACATTTAATACAAAAAAAACCATCGTAATACGATGGTTTTTTTTGTATGATATTCTATACCCTAATTAATTCTAATCGATTTAATAATAGCTTCTAACTCAAAAACATAATTACGTTTTGATACAGAAGGTGCAAAGGCAAAACCTTCTGCAACTACATACCTACTATTTACTTTGTCTTCAATAAGGTACATTCTAAAAGGACCTGACATGAATTGGTTTGGAACATCCCAAAGGCCTTTAACTTCAATTGTAGGCTTATTGTCTATAATGGTTTCGTAAACATGCGGTGCATAGGCCATTTCCGTAGCCATATAACTTCCATCCACTGGTCCTGGAATAAACTTTTTACCAATAGAGTCTCTAGTTTTTATGATTTGGCTAACTAAACTACTGTCTTTTTTTATGGCCTTTAATGGTAGCTCATAAATTAAAACATTTGTATAGCCTGTTGGTATGTCTCGCTTAATCCAGTTAAACTTGTCTTCAGGCTCTGCGGTTGTTGTTGCTACTCTATAATAAGAAGGAAACTTAATTTTTATGCCTAAAGATTCCTGAACGCTTTTAGTTTTAGATAAGGAGTTCCCCATTTGCTGTTGCTTATATTTTATTTCTTCAGCTTTTAAAGCTTCAATAATATTATCAGCATTTTTGGTTATTTGCGCTTTAATTTCAGCAATATCTTTGCCAGATACAGTTACTATTTTCTGAGGTCTTGCGTAAAGGTTTCTTTCAATTTTAAAATTTGCTTCTCCTTGTTCTACCCTTAGAATACTTCTATTATGCTTAGCAAAACCCGTAAAAACCTGTGCAGGAATTTGGTTTAACGAAAACATTGGCTCTGGTTGTGGTAAGCCATCAATTGGCTGTGCCATAATAGATCTAATGGTTTCTCCAACACTATTTTTCCACCATTCATTGTCTATAACAATAGCTATTTTATTTACAGGTCCAGCGGAATTTGGCACTATTTTTACTCCTGATTTACCACTGTTATTACAAGATAAAACAGCAGCTGTTATTACTACTAATAGAATAAGTTTACGCATAATTTATGTTTTTAATAATTTGGTATTCCTAACTTTTAGACAATCTTAAGGTCATGCCAGGTTTTAAATTACTACCACTAATACCGTTCCAATCTTTAATATTTTGAACAGAAACGCCTTGAAATCTTTGCGATATACTCCATAGCGAATCTCCACTTTTAACTTTATAAGTCTTACCATTAAAGTTTGCGTTGCTTTTAGGTTTACTGGACGTCTTGGTTACAGCCAAAGATTTTCGCGGATATACAATCAATCGTTGTCCAATTTTTAAGCTATTACTTCTTAAACCGTTCCATCTTTTTAATTGGCTTACGCGCACTCCAAATTTCCTTGCTATTTTGCCTAAATAATCGCCTTGTCTAACTTTATATCTAGTTTTAGTATCTGCGGTTAATAATTTTGGTAAAGGCTTTTCGCGTTTATCAAACTCTGCCTTAGCAAAAGCATACATTTGATTTTCGTTATTTACAAATGCACCAATAACTTTTCTGGGTAATCTTAGCGTATAATTTTTACCTTTTATATACGGAATAACATCTAATTTATAAGCTGGATTTAAAAATTGAAGCGTTTCTATTTTTACTCCTGTAAATTCTGAAACTTGATCCAAAGTTATCATTTGTTTAACATGGATGGTATCGGTTTCAACATAATTAAATTTTGGTTTGTGTTGTACAAAACCATGTTCTTGGGCATATTCAAAAATGTACATGGTTGCTAAAAACGCAGGAACATAATTTGCTGTTTCTCGAGGTAAATTAGGTCTAATATTCCAGTAGTTTTTATAACCTCCAGAACGCCTAATAGCTTTACTAACATTTCCTGGCCCAGAATTGTATGCTGCCAAGGCTAAGTCCCATTCGCCAAAAACTTGAAATAATTTTGCTAAGTATTTTGAAGCAGATGCTGTAGATTTAATTGGATCACTGCGCTCATCTACATAACTACTTACATCTAATCCATATTGTTTTCCTGTAGCATACATAAACTGCCATAACCCTTTGGCACCCACTCTAGATTTCGCTCTTGGTTTTAAAGCAGATTCTACTATCGAGAGGTATTTAATTTCTAATGGAATGTTATAGTTGTCTAACTCGCGCTCGAACATAGGAAAGTAATACTTGCTTAAACCCATTAAACGCTCCATGGATTGGTGCCTATTTTTTAGCCAGCGTTTTATTAAATTTTCTAGTTGCGGATTGTATTCTACATTAAAAGGTGTTCTTGCATTTAAGCGTTCTAACCTCGATTTTAATGTGTCTGTAGGTAATTCTGGATAATAAATAGCCTCGTATTTTAAATCTGTTACGTCGCGGTAGATTGTGTCGAAAAGCGAAGTACTGTACAACTCTTCCATCCATTTCTTATCAATGTCTGAAGCATACTGGTCGTCTAGCAGCTCCTTAGATAAATCCAGTTGTTTTTGTGGTTGAATAGATTGTTTAAAAAAGGCTCTACCATCGATAATGGTGTCTATTACATAGCTTTTTCCTGCAATTAGTTCAGATTCTGATAGTCGTGTTGCTGGAATTGCTGAAGTCTCTTGTGCATGCAATTGCATTCCGACAATTGCGGAATATAAAATAATTGTATATTTTAAAACTGATGCCATGTAAAAAGAATTATATTTTATACCAACGTAAAGTGTTTTAAAATAGTATTTTACTCTAAAATAGCCGCAATTCCTGGTAACGTTTTACCTTCTAAACTTTCTAACATTGCACCACCACCTGTACTAACATAACTTACCTTTTTCTCAAAGCCAAATTGTTTTACAGCAGCAACAGAGTCTCCACCACCTACTAAAGAAAAAGCACCTTTTTTAGTAGCCTCTGCAATAGAGTTTCCTAATGCTATTGTACCGTTAGCAAAATTTTCCATTTCAAAAACACCTAATGGCCCATTCCATAAAATAGTCTTGCTCTGCATGACAACATCGTGAAATAGCTGTCTAGATTCTGGTCCGGCATCTAAGCCCATCCAACCGTTAGGAATTGCTGTAATATTAGAAACTTTTGTGTTTGCATCGTTATTAAAATCGTCTGCTATGATTGAATCTACAGGTATATGTATGCTTACGCCTTTAGCTTCTGCTTGCTTTAAAATAGCTCTTGCCATCTCTAATTTATCATCCTCAACCAAGGAATTTCCAATGCTGCCACCCTTAGCCTTTACAAAAGTAAACGCCATTCCACCACCAATAATGATGGCATCTACTTTATCTAAAATATTTTCTATAACGGTAATTTTAGACGACACTTTAGCGCCACCCAAAATTGCTAATACAGGTCTATCGTCAGACTGTAATACTTTATCTATACTTTTTATTTCTTGCTCTAGTAAATATCCAAAGCATTTACTCTCTGGAAAAAACTGTGCAACAACTGTTGTGGATGCATGAGCTCTATGTGCTGTGCCAAAAGCATCATTAACATAAATGTCTCCTAATTTTGATAGCTTTTCTGCAAACTCAAGATCTCCTTTCTTCTCTTCTTCATGAAAACGCAGATTTTCTAATATTAAAAGTTCACCTGGTTTTAAATTGGCTGCTGCTGTTTCAGCTTCGTCACCTATACAGTTGGTAACAAATTTGGTTTCTACACCAATAACATCTTCTACTTTACTGGCAATGTGTTTTAATGAAAACTCATTTTGGACACCTTTTGGCCGCCCTAAATGAGACATTAAAATACAACTTCCACCATCTTCTAAGATTTTAATTACGGTTGGCTTTGCAGACGCAATTCTTGTAGCGTCTGTAACATTCAAATTTTCATCTAGAGGCACATTAAAGTCTACTCTAATTAATGCTTTTTTATTTTCAAAATCAAAATCGTTTAAAGTTTTCATGTGTAATAAGTGTTGTGTTTTGAACACGAAAATAATCTTTATTTTTTAAAGTAATCTTATAATAGAAGATGAATCTAAATTGACTTTAATACCCAAAGATTATTAAAATAATTTAAGGCCTCTAACCTATCGCGTTCCTTAAGTGCTTCGTAAATGTTTTTAGTATAAAATATGGAAATGTAATACCAATTATTTTTAGGATTAATAAACCGTTGTGTTTGGTGTCCTCTTTTAAGAAGTAAGGCATTCCAACGGTCTGCAAGTTGTGTCTTTGAAAACACATTGGTAATAATATAATATCCTTTTGGTATATTTAAAGAGTCGTAACCTGTACTGTTAAGTATTTTATTTATTGCCTCATTTTGGCTTTGTAAGCGTAATGGCTTGTCCTTTATTGCTACGGTGTTAGGACTTGTAGCAACAACCGTACTCTGCTCTGCGTTTATATCTTTCTTTATTGTATCTACAGCTTCCAGTTTTGTAGACTCTATGCTTGACTTAACCTTAGTATTTGCCACAGTTATTGCCTCATTTTGGCGTTGTAAGCGTAATGGCTTGTCCTTTAATGCTACGGTGTTAGGACTTGCTGCAACAACCGTACTCTGCTCTGCGTTTTCATCTTTCTTTATTGTATCTACGGCTTCCAATTTTGTAGACTCCATGCTTAACTTAACCTTAGTACTTGCCTTATTTATTGCTAAATTATTGTTAGCTACAGGATCTAAATTCTTTAATGCCGCCGATTTAGTTTCTTTTACCACAACAGTGTTATCGCTCTGTTTTACTGTATAATACTCTTGACTAATTTCAGTTTCAAAAGCAGCAAAAAACAAATAAAATCGGTCTGATTTTGTTCTAAATCTTAAGGTGGTTTCGGTCGTATTGTTACCAATTATTTTATTGTTTTCGTTTGGGACTTTCATTTGTCCTAAATCGAAACCTAAAGTGTTTTTACTGTTTGGAATTCGATTTGTAAAAAGCTCATTATCTTTAGTTGTAATAGAGCTATTAAAAAAATTCTTTTTGTCTCTAATTTTATTAAACAACGGTATAAATTTGTTGTCCTTAGGACTAATTATTAACGATTGGTCTTGTTTTAAATTACTATCTCCTTCTAAAGCCGCCATAGTAATTGATGCGTCTATGTTACCTACACTATTGTTTTTAAATTGATTTAATACAATATCCAATGGCTTGTTTTTTTCTACGTCAGATAAACCATGATACGTTGTAATATATTTTGGCTTCTTATTTTGTGTTGTGTAAACGACATACAATACCCACCCAGCAGAACTTCCTCCTAGCGTAAAACCCTCAGTTGCCTTAACATTTGCTATGGTATACGATCCGCTTAAATTGTTGTTATCCATTAAATTGGTAACATCGGCATAACACACATAGGGAGAGCTCTCTTTAAACTTTTCTTTTTTATAACCATCATATAACACTTTTCCTGTAACCATTTTATAATCTGCATTTGGTGTTTTAAATTTTACGATATTAAAAACACTGTCTCTTTCATCTTTTCCTTTAAAAAATATTTTTTTACCATTTATTTTTTTTACCCCTTTTTTATAGCCATAGATAGCACTCCAATACAATCCAGCATATACTATTTTGATATTATTTTTTGCTAATGTTAAATGCGCAGAACTGGAACTAAAAGTAGAATAGTCATTATCTATATCTACATATTTCATGTTAATTTGGTCGTTAACAATATTTTTAGTGCTAAAAGGCGTTTTTTTATGTTTACTTAAAATATTATTACCAATACTAATAGCATCGCCATGAACATAAAACTGTTTACTAACACGAAATGATGCGCCTTCTTGCGCACCTACTAAAGTGCTTAACAGTAAAACAATTAAAAAATAGTTTTTATTCATAGGTTTATTTCTTAATAAGAAAACTATATATTTATAGTTTGGTTAAAAATAAATTTTTTTATAGTTCAATAACCTTTGCAGCTGTATTTATTATATGAATTTTATTAACATTATTGGTCAAGCACATTTAAAAAAGCATCTTACAACGAGTGTAGATAATGGCCGCATACCACATGCACAACTTTTTGTTGGTCCAGAAGGTTCTGGCACATTGCCAATGGCCATTGCCTATGCGCAGTACATATTGTGTGCTAATACAAAAGGCGATAATACCACAGGTAATGCTGCTTGCAACCAAAAATTTAATAACTATTCGCATCCAGATTTACATTTTGTATTTCCTGTTACTAAAAACGATAAGGTAAAAAAGCATCCTATTTCGAGACATTTTTTGCCAGAATGGCGCGATCTTCTTGACAAACAACCTTATGGTAACCTATTTGATTGGTACAAACAATTAGGTGTAGATAATAAACAAGGTCAAATAGGCGTGGATGAAGCCCAAGATATTATGAAGTCTTTATCCTTAAAATCTTACGAAGGTGGTTATAAAATCATGTTAATTTGGATGGCAGATAAAATGAATACTGCAGCTTCAAATAAACTGTTAAAACTTATTGAAGAGCCACCAAATAAAACTGTTTTTATTTTAATTGCTGAAGAGGAAGAACAGATAATTGGTACCATTAGGTCGCGTTGTCAACTACTGCATTTTCCGCCATTAGCAGAAATTGATATTAAAAATGCGCTGATTAAAAACTATAGTTTAAGCGAAGGTATAGCAATTAAAATAGCACATCAAGCCAACGGAAATTATAATAAAGCATGCGATTTAGTTTATAATGATAGTGAAGATATCCAATTTGAAACATGGTTTATTGTTTGGATTCGTGCTGCATTTAAAGCCAAAGGAAATAAAGCAGCCATTCATGATTTGATAAGATGGAGCGAAGATATTGCCAAAACTGGTCGTGAAACACAAAAACATTTTTTAAACTTTTGTTTGGATTTTTTTCGTCAAGCCATGCTTTTAAATTATAACGCGGATGCTTTAGTTTATATGGAAACTAAAACCGAAAAATTTAAACTTGAAAACTTTGCGCCTTTTATTCATAACAATAATATTTTAGATATTTCTAATGAGTTACAAGATGCTATATATCATATAGAACGTAACGGGAATTCTAAAATAATTCTAACCGATTTATCTATAAAATTAACGCGATTATTACATAAAAAATCGGAATAATGGAGGCCCATTCCAGCTGGTTTGTTATCATTAATCCAAGTGCAGGCAATGGATCTGCTTTAAAGCAATGGCCTAATATTAAGTCCCTTTTAAGCACTAATAACTTTAACTTTCAGTTTGCGTTTACCAATTATCCCGAGCATGCCACCATACTCGTTTTAAAAGCTGTAAAAATTGGATTTAGAAAGATTATTTGTATTGGTGGTGATGGTACTTTACATCACATTGTTAATGGTTTAATGCGTCAAAAAGTAGTCGCTTCTTCTGCAATACCTATAGGTGTTATTCCAATTGGCACTGGGAACGATTGGACAAAAACCTATAACATTCCGAAAAAGATAGACATCGCGATTCAGCTTATAAAAAGGAATACCATTAGGGTTCAGGATATTGGTAAAATAGAGTTTTTAGACGCTAATAAACAAGCTGTCTACTTTAATAATCTTGCTGGTATTGGTTTTGATGGTTTAGTGGCTAAAAAAGCCGAAAAACTTAAATGCTTTGGTCGCTTTTCTTATTTAATAGCTGCTTGTCAAGCACTACTTACTTCTAAAAATTTTGAAGTCGAAATTGTTTATAAAAACAGATGTATTACTACAAAATCGTTAATGGTTTTAATTGGGTTGGGTCGTTTCTCTGGTGGTGGCATGTGTTTAACTAACACTCCAGATCCCTCAGATGGTTTATTTGATATTAGTAACGTTATAAACTTTAAGATTTTAGATTTTATTTTAAATTTACCTAAATTATACAATGGTAGAATTGACAAAGCGAAAAAAGTGAATACGTTTAAAACAGATTGGCTATTAATACGCATTAAAAATGACCTTAATAATTTATACTTGCAAACCGATGGTGAAGTTTTAGTAGCAGAAAACCTTAGTATTACATTATTAAAAAATGCCTTTTCTTTCTACTGCTAGCTGCTAATATCCTTTTGATTAAAATATAACCTACCCTGAATTTTTTGTCGTTATGGATGCTGTTTTTAATATAAATAAAAAAAACGCTAAATGAGTATTTAACGTTTTTAAAAAGAGATTAATTTGGTGCTACTATTGCTTATAATTAGCATCAATTTCTTTAATGATTAGAGCTGTTAAATCTGATGATTCTTCAGCATATAACACAGTTCCAATAGTTTCGGTCGTTCCAATAATAAAATTGTAACCGTTGGTCTTTCCATAATCCTTTATGGTCGTTTTCATTTTTGAAATTACAGAATCAATTTCAGTTTGATAATCGGTTTGCAATTTTTGTTGCTCGCCTTGCATGGTCTGCTGAAAATGTTGTGCTTTAGCTTGAAAGGCTTGTATGGCTCCCTGTTGTTTGTTTTGAGACATTCTAGCGGCTTTTGTTTTAAGCTCTTGATATTCGGATTGGTAAGTTTTACTAATACTATCCGCTCTTAAGGTAAATGATTTGTTTAGCGCTTCATATTTAGCTTCAATATCCTTTTTTTCTTTTACCTCGTTAATTACTTTTCCATTATCAACATAGCCAATTTTTTGTTTTTGACAAGAGGTTACACCTAAGATGGTAATTAATACAATGATTACATTTTTCATTCCTTGTAAATTATGTTTGCGCAAAAATAGAAAAGTGTATATAATTATGGTACACATAATTTTAAAATTGTGTATAAATGATTTCTATTAGTAGTTTTTATATAATAGTTTTTAATTATTATTATTGAGCCTAATTAAGCCCTTTTAAGCAATTTTTATAAAATTGTCTACCGGTATGAACAAAAAAGATAATTTATGGCAATTATGCGCTTAAAAATAGATTTAATTCTTTTTTATAACATAAATAATTGAAGAATACTCCTTAGAACGTTTCGCCTTAAGATTTGAACGTAAACCAATATAAAATGCGCGAAACGGATTCATAGATTTATTTTTATACTTTTCTGAAAGTAGACTTACATAAAATGCGTCGAAAAGCATAGGGAGCGTTTTCTCGACTCTCATATCAGCTTTACCAAATAATTTTGAAATAGATTCTCTAGAAAAATGCCAGAGATGTCTAGGCACATCATAAGCAGCCCAATAGTTTTGATAATGTTTAGCATCAAAACTATGGTAATTAGGTACAGCAATAACTAAAGTACCATTTTGCTTTAATATTCTTTTTAACGTAGCTATCTGGACTTTTAAATTTGGCAAATGCTCTAAAACGTGCCAAAGTGTAATCACATCAAAACTTTCTGTTTTAAAAGATTCTAATTTGTTAGTATTAAACACGAAACCCTTACATGCTTTATTTGCAATAGCTCGTGCTTTATTATTAGGTTCTATTCCATAACTTTCCCAACCATTATCCAAAGCTGTTTTTAAAAAAGCGCCTGTTCCACAGCCGATATCTAAAATTTTTTTTTCTTCGAAAGGAAATGAATTAATAAGGTTTAGTTTTCTTTTTAACGAAATACAACGAATGGTATGATACAATTTTTCAAACAAATTCCGTTTGGTATTCGTATGCGAAATATAGTTTTCGCTTTCATAATAACGCAAAAGATTTTCTTTAGTGGGTTGAGGTAAGGTTTCTAAATAGCCATATTCTTGATTAAGAACTAACTCAAACTCTTCGCCAGAAACGGAAAAATCTTTACACTTTAAAGGTGTTGTTTGTTGTGTGTTCATAAGCACAAGATGAAGCTTGTTTCTCTACAAATAGTAAAAGTTAATTTAAAATTAACACGGCCTAGATAAAACATAAATGTTCAATTTAATTATGTGTTCCACGTGAAACTTTAATAAGTGGGGTCAGCTATCGTCCCATATAAACTAAAAGTACAGATATATCTGCAGGAGAAACACCACTGATTCTAGATGCTTGCGAAATAGTAACGGGTTGTATTTTATTTAATTTTTCGCGAGCTTCTAAGCTCATCGACTGTAATTTTGAATAGTTAAAACCGGCAGGAATTTTAATATTTTCTAATCGGTTAAGCTTATCTGCGTTATTTTTTTCTTTATTTATATATCCAGAATATTTAACTTGAATTTCGGTTTGTTCAATAATTTCTCTATCTAATTGGTGTTCTTGAATGTAATGCTCTACAGAAGCTATCTTTCGCATATCATCAATTGTAATATTAGGTCTAGCAAATAGCTTGTGCATTTTACCTTGCTGTTTTACAATTGAAGAATCTTTAGCTTCCAAAATAGGATTTATTTCCTGAGCAGTCACGCTAGTATCTTTAAAAAACTTGACAAATTTATCTGAAGCTTTATGCTTTTCTTCCATTCTTTTCAAGCGTGTTATACTAGCTAGTCCCAAAGCATACCCTTTAGGTGTTAGCCTTAAATCTGCATTATCTTGGCGCAATAAGGTTCTGTATTCTGCTCGCGAAGTAAACATTCTGTAAGGCTCATCTGTTCCTTTAGTTATAAGATCGTCTACCAATACACCAATATAAGCTTCATTGCGTTTTAATATAAAGGACTCTTTTTCTTGCACTTTAAGTGCAGCATTTATTCCTGCCATTAAACCTTGAGAAGCCGCCTCTTCATATCCTGTGGTTCCGTTTATCTGTCCTGCAAAGTAAAGACCTTCAACCAACTTTGTCTCTAAAGTATGTTGTAGTTGTGTTGGTGGAAAATAATCGTATTCTATAGCATAACCTGGTCTAAAAAACTTAACATTTTTAAAACCATCAATAGAGCGCATAGCTCTAAATTGGACATCCTCTGGTAAGGAAGTGGAAAACCCATTAACATACATTTCTACTGTATTCCAACCTTCTGGCTCAACAAACAATTGATGACTATCTTTATCTGCAAATCTATTTATTTTATCTTCTATACTCGGACAATATCTTGGCCCCAAGCTTTTAATGCGACCGTTAAACATTGGAGAACGATCAAATCCTTCGCGAAGCAAATCATGAACCTGCACACTGGTATGGGTCATATAACAAGAACGTTGTTGCTCTAATGGTTTTATATTTTCCAAATAAGAAAATGTCTCAGGCGTAACGTCACCAGGTTGTTCTACCATTTTTGAAAAATCCAAAGAGCGACCATCAACCCGTGGTGGTGTACCTGTTTTCATTCTGCCCGAATCGAAACCTAAGCCTATTAACTGTTCTGTAATTCCAGTAGATGCTTTCTCACCTGCTCTACCACCACCAAAATTCTTGTCTCCAATATGTATTAAGCCATTTAAAAAAGTACCATTAGTAAGTACAACAGACTTTGCTTTTACTTCTATTCCTAATGAGGTTTTAACACCCGTAACTTTACCATTATTAACTGTTAAACCAGAAACCATTTCTTGATAAAAGTCTAGATTTTTAGTTTTTTCTAAAAGCAACCGCCAATCTTCGGCAAAGCGCATTCTATCGCTTTGAACTCTAGGACTCCACATTGCTGGTCCTTTAGATTTGTTCAACATTTTAAATTGGATGGCAGAGGTGTCACTAACAATGCCACTATAGCCACCAAGCGCATCAATTTCACGTACAATTTGACCTTTGGCTATTCCTCCCATAGCAGGATTGCATGACATTTGTGCTATGTGTTGTAAATTCATAGTAATAAGCAATGTCTTACAACCCATATTAGCGGCAGCTGCAGCAGCCTCACTTCCTGCATGGCCTGCTCCAACAACAATAACATCGTAAATACTACTAAACATAAACTATCAATTTAAAACAGACCTAACAATTAAAATAACTGCTCTTACCCTTGTTGTATATGAACTTTGTGTTGTTCAATCTGTAAGAATTAGAATTTAAAAAAAACTGTTCCACGTGAAACACTTTTAAATTACCATATAAAAGTGTGCAAATATAAAACGAATTAATGACTTTTAAGTAAGCCAATTAAGATAGAAGTTTTCTTTGTTACGCATGCGTTTGGAATCATCCTCTGTTTTATCTTTATATCCACAATAATGGAGAATGCCATGAACTAGAACGCGATGCAATTCATGTTCAAAAGCCACCTTAAAATCTTTAGCATTATCTTCTACTCTTTCTGTTGAAATATAAACATCTCCTTGTAGTGTTTTTCCTACTGAATAATCAAAACTAATAATGTCTGTTAAGGTATCATGATTAAGAAAATCTACATTTAATTTGTGTAAATAAACATCATTACAAAAAATAAAATTAATCTCGTCTTCTATATATTGTTCTGCTCTGATAACTGAAGAAATCCATTCTGAAATTTGAGTTGCATTGGCTAACTTAAAATCATTTTCGTAATTAAAACTAATCATTCTTTTGTTTAAAATACTCTTGTACTTTTTGTTTGTAAACTTGCTGCAAAGGTAAAGTTTGTTTATTCAATATTTCGGTAGTATTAAAATATTCTTTAGCCTTTGGAATTTGACTGCTAGTAGTGTTTGAAAATTCTTTTGTGTTGGTTTCAGATTTGCGCTTACTATCTTGACCTTGTTGAAAGGTTGCATCTTCTAATTTTAATAATTGATGTTTTAAATTCATCATTTTAGCTAGCGTTTTATTCGTAAAGCCACTATTAATTAAATCCAACTCCACGGCTTCCATTTGCTTTAATAATTGTTTGGCACTGGCAGGAGTTCCTTTACCCATTTTCTCGTCTAATGCTATCTTATCTTCCAAAGCTTGACGGATTAATTGTTGTTGTTGGTATATTTTAAATAACTCCCCATTTCGATCTTCATTAAAACCATCTTGTCCTTCACCGTTGCCCTCACCATTACCCTCTCCATTCCCTTTACCATCTTTACCTTTTTTACCTTCGCCATTTTTACCTTTTTTACCATTTTCTCCATTTTCGCCATCTTCGCCTTTTTTACCTGGCTTTTTACCTTCTCCTGGTTTGTCGCCAGGCTTTTCGCCAGGTTTAGCACCATCACCATCTTGAGGTTTACCAGTGTCGCCTTTTTTAGTGCCTTCCTCCATCTGTTTATTAAGCTCTTCTTGACTCATAATAATATCTGGAAGCGGTATGCCGCCTTCTCCAGACCCAGAACCAGGGCCAGGTGAAGGCATTGCGTTCTGCATTTGATTCAACGTATTACTTAAAAAATCGGCTAAGTTATTAGCAGATGTAACGGTATATTGTTGAGCAGAGACACCTCTGTTAAGCCTGTTTTCTGCCAGTTCTGCCAACGCCTTGTCGATATTAAAATATACTTCGGAAATCTCTTTATTTACAATTTCAGAAATTTTAGGCTGACGCAGAGATAGGGCAAACAAGCTATCATCTACATGCTCAAAATGCGATCGTAAATCCTTTTGCTTTTTTAAGTACGTAGCGTATTCATTGTGGTTAATTTCTATACTTTTAAATTGTTTCATTACCTTTTCCTCATCGAAGGAAAACAGGATTAAATTATCTAAAATCTGCCGTAAAGTTTCAATATCCTCTTCCGCACCATCCTGGGCAGCTTGTGCCATTTGAGACTGCATTTGCTTACTCATTTCTTGCATTTTTTTTGCGGCGTCCTTTTGTTTTTTCTTAGCTTTAGCATTTTGATCTTGCTTCTGTGCTTCGGTTTGAGATTGCGCCTTTTTATCCAGTTCTTCAGAGGCCTGTTCTTGGTCTTTCTTTACGTTATCTTCTTTGTTTTCGTTTCTAGGTATTTTTGTAGGCTGCTTGAGATCTTTATTGTCTTTTTCTAATTCGTCTAACTGTTTTTGGATGTCTTCAAACTTCTTATTTAGTTCATCTTGTTTATCCTTGGTGTTTTCTTTGGGCTCCTTATTGGCTAGGTCATTTTGTTCTTTTGCTAATTTTTCTAAATCATTGCCTATCTTTTCCATTTTCTTATTAACGTAATAACGTTTCGTTAACTCCAGCATTTGCTCTAAGCTTCGTTTTTGATTTTTTGCTTTCTTTGCAAGTTTCTCTAATTTTACAGAAAACTGTTCTTTGCTAATTTTTTCCCGAAGCTTATCTAACTCTTCTAATAGTTTCTCATCTTTTTTTAGTTGCTCTTCATTCTCTTTTAAACGCTCTTTTAAATCTTCTTTAAATTGGTCTTCTTCTTTGTTTTCTTTTTGAAATTCTTCTAAATTCTTTTGAAGTTTTTTATTAAACTTCTGCATCATTTGCTCTTGTTGTTTTTGTCGTTTTAAGAAATTTTCAAACTTCTTTTTGTCGTTAAAATTAAGTTCAGATTTTTCCTTTTGGGTTTTGGATAATTCTTCTAATTCTTTTTGCTGTTTATCAAACTGTTCTAAAGATTTATTTAAATCTTGAATGGTTTCATTTTGCTCTTCTAATTGTTTTTGTTCTTCTTCGTCTGTCGTTCGTTTTCTGTAACTAAACACGCTACTTTTGGTGCTTTTATTTTTAGCCACGGCATCGTTATCAAAAACCTCAAAATACAAATCGTAACTGGTGCCTTCTGGAATATTTAAATTGTTTGGAAATGCACTTACAAACTCGCTAAAATTAGATTTAGATATTGTAATATTTTCTATTTTCTTATCCTTTTCGTTTCCGCTAGGGTAATAGACCAATTGTAGGTTGTTTAATCCATAATCATCACTAACTTTTCCATAAAAATACAAGGACTGTTTATCTAAAGAATCTACTTTAGATTGTAGTATTAATTCCGGATATTCATCACGAACCACTTGAATATTAAAGGCTAGATTTTCATAATCCTTAAGTTGTGTATTACTTGTTGCAATACTGTAATCAAAATTAGAATACAGCCTTTTACGTGCTACAAAAGCGCCATTCTCATCGCTTTTAAAAAGCGTTGTATCCTTAGCGTATAGCGTGGCATAATCTGTGGCTTTGGTTCTTAATTTCCATGTTACAGATGTGCCTGTAGGCACCATGGCATTTCCAGTACTTTTTAGTACCTCGTCTCTTTTATTAGTATAATTTGGGTAGTTTAAAACCATATCAAACCCTAACAACGTAGGTACAGGGGCAACGGTTATGGTGTAAGGTTTCGAGCCAACATTATTAGCTGTTAGGTTAAAGGTAATGTCTTCTTTTGGCTGTTCAAAAACATACTCAAAAGCACCAGCACCACGTTGCTGCAAATAATACGTTTCGTTATTAAAAGTAATTTGCGCACGCTCTGGAATAACGTCTCCAGCCGTTTTTACCATTAACCTAAACTCCTTGTTTTCAACAGCTTGCAGTTCCTCGTTCAACACAAAAAATTGAAACGGCGCTGGTGGTTCGTAGGCCGTTTGGTAGTTTACCACACGTTGGTAGCTGTCACTAAACCAGTTTAATTTTCCAGAAATGGCTGTAATTAATATAATAAGTAACGGTATGGCCGCATATTTTAAATATCTGGCGTTTTTTTGAAAGTTTATGGCTAATTTAAATGGTACTGGAGACAGTTCAGCAGACTTTTGATCGATACTAGCTAAAAGTAACTCGGATTCTAAATTTCTGCTTTTTAGCTGAAGCACGTTAAGTAGCTTATCGTTAACCTCAGGAAAATGATTTCCAATGAGCAAAGACGCTTCCTCAAAATCGATTCCTTTTTTAAGTTTAAATAATTGAGCTAACGGAATGGCAATAAATTTAATAAACAAACCTATTTCCACTGCTACAAACATCCAAAATAAAACCGTTCGAGCGGTAGATTTAAGCCACAAAAAATGTTCGACTAATAAGGTTATTATTAAATACAATAGACCGATACTAAAAAATAAAATGGCCCCTTTTATTAGCTCATTAGTGTAATATTTTCTAATAAATTGCTCTAGTTTGGATTGTATATTTTTAAAATTGTTCATTAATTATTTATTCGAATTTGTAAAACGAAGGTAACACTACTTGTTTAAACATATAAAACTACAATTTTATTATTCAATCAGTAATAATTATGTGTTAATTGTATCTTTGCCAAAATAATACTAAGATAGCACTTGCACTATGTTCTGAGTGATTATATCTTAAAAACCTATAATAATGTCTAAAAATGTTCGTGTGCGTTTTGCACCAAGTCCAACTGGACCTTTGCATATTGGAGGAGTAAGAACCGCTCTTTTTAACTATTTGTTTGCCAAAAAACACCAGGGCACTTTTATATTACGAGTTGAGGATACAGACCAAAATCGCTATGTTAAGGGCGCAGAACAGTATATAATTAATGCTTTAAACTGGTGTAATATCCCATTTGATGAAGGGCCAAATAAAAACGAAAAATTTGGACCTTATAGGCAAAGCGAACGCAAGCACGTGTACAAACAATATGCTGAGCAGCTTATAACTAGCGGTAATGCCTATTATGCCTTTGACACCTCTGAAATTTTAAACGCTAAAAGGAAAGACTACGAGGCTAAAAAAGAAACCTTTATTTATAATTGGCATAACCGTTTAGAACTTGATAACTCGTTATCACTTTCTAAAGAAGAGGTGCAAAAAAGGTTAGACAATGGAGACAATTATGTTATTCGTTTTAAGTCGCCTCAAGATAAAACACTCCGTTTTAAAGATAGTATTCGTGGAGCTATTACAATCGATACCAATGTTTTAGATGATAAGGTGTTGTTTAAAAGTGATGGGATGCCGACCTATCATTTAGCAAATATTGTAGACGACCATTTAATGGAAATCTCTCATGTTATTCGTGGTGAAGAATGGCTACCCTCTTTAGCATTACACATACAATTATACAATGCCCTAGGATGGGACGCTCCTGAATTTGCACACTTGCCTTTAATATTAAAACCTACAGGAAAGGGAAAATTAAGCAAGCGTGATGGCGATAAATTAGGATTTCCTGTGTTTCCACTAGAATACACTTCTCCAGATGGAGACGTTTCTAAGGGCTACAAGGAAGAAGGCTATTTTGCGGAGGCTGTTGTTAACTTTTTAGCGTTTTTAGGATGGAATCCAGGCACTGAACAAGAGGTTTTTAGTTTGGACGAGCTCATAGCTACTTTCGATTTAAGTCGTGTAAACAAAGCTGGTGCACGTTTTGATCCAGATAAAATTAAGTGGTTTAATCATCATTATATGCAAAAACAAAGCAATGATGAACTAGCGCAAGCATTTAAAAATATTCGTTCAGAATTACAAGGTATTGATATTGGCTTTATCGCTTTAGTCGTGGGCTTAATAAAAGAACGAGCCACTTTTATAAATGACTTTTGGGAGTTAAGCAGTTTCTTTTTTGTGGCTCCAGAACACTTTGATGAAAAGGCTTCTAAAAAAGCTTTTAAAGACGAAACAAAAGACTTAATGACACAGTTAGTTTCCATCATTTCCAATATTAATGATTTTGAGGTAGAAACGCTTAAAAAAGAGATTAAAGGTTGGATTACAGGTCAAGACCTAGGATTTGGAAAAATAATGATGCCTTTGCGTTTAGCACTTGTTGGTGCTTTACAAGGTCCAGATGTCTTTGATATTATGTATACGATTGGTAAAGGCGAAACAATAAAACGAATAAAAAAAGTCATTACAATCCTGTAAAACATCCGCCAAATAGACTCACATAAAAGCATGTTGCATTCTCAACGTTTGCATTGTTATGTGGACCTGTCTAAATAAAATTAAACACAAATTTTACTTTCCATGAAGTAAAACAGCTAGAAATTGACATTTCTTATGTTGTATTAATAACATTATTTAAGTAAGCCTACAAAAAAAATTTGTAACAAATCATGGTGTAAATGCTACTAATAAGTAAAGTTGGATTTTTTCGTTGGTAAACATAAGCTTAATGAACAAATAAAACTTATTTTAGTATTTCGTATTTATAACCTTAAAAGCTATGGTATTAGCTTTTTTTCTAACTATTAAAAAAAACTGTTATGGGAAAAATTCTTCTTATTCCGATTATATTTATCGGTCTTATTATTTTAATTTCTGCATTCTTTGTTGTAAAACAACAAACTGCAGCAATAATTGAGCGTTTTGGTAAATTTCATAGTATTAGGCAATCTGGATTGCACTTAAAAATTCCTATTGTCGATAAAGTTGCTGGTCGTTTAAGTTTAAAAATTCAGCAATTAGATGTTATTGTAGAAACCAAAACAAAAGACGATGTATTTGTGCGTTTAAAAGTGTCTGTACAATATCGTGTAATAACACAAAAAGTGTACGATGCATTTTATAAATTAGATTATCCGCACGATCAAATTACAAGTTATGTTTTTGATGTTGTGCGTGCAGAAGTACCAAAAATGATATTAGATGATGTATTTTTAAAGAAAGATGATATTGCCATTGCGGTAAAAACCGAATTAAACGATGCCATGTTAGATTATGGTTTTGATATTATTAAAACCTTAGTAACAGATATCGATCCGGACGCTCAAGTAAAGGAAGCAATGAATAGAATTAACGCTGCAGATAGAGAAAAAACTGCTGCGCAATATGAAGGCGATGCACAACGTATTTTAATCGTTGAAAAAGCAAAAGCAGAAGCAGAGAGTAAACGTTTACAAGGTCAAGGTATTGCAGACCAACGTCGTGAGATTGCTAGAGGTTTAGAAGAATCTGTAGAAGTGCTAAATAAAGTTGGTATTAATAGCCAAGAAGCTTCGGCACTAATAGTAGTAACGCAACATTACGATACGTTGCAAGCTATTGGTAGTGAAACAAATAGTAATTTAATTTTGTTACCTAACTCGCCACAAGCTGGAAGTAATATGCTAAACGACATGGTTGCTAGTTTTGCAGCAAGTAACGAAATTGGTGAGGCTATGAAAGAAGCTAAACGAAATAAAAGGCTTTCTAATAAAAAGTAAGTTTATATAGAAAATACTTAAAAGAAACGGCTAACTTTAATACAAGTTAGCTGTTTTTTTAGGTTTAGAGTCTAAATTATTTTGGCGTTATTTCTAAACAAACCAAATCCAGTAATGCTAAGCCTAGCTATAATTAGCACTTGCATTCACCATTTATTTGTTTAGTCTAATATTGCCTATAGAAACCTGTTTTACTTTAAATTTTTATAATTTACTTAAACGGATGTCTTTCTGTCCATACTTTTACAGGGCTTAAATACTTAACTATAAATTGTAACATAGTGTTAGCTACAAAATTTGTATGTTTCATATAGATATGCATCGCTTTTGGTTCTGCCCCTACCGAACTTTTAATTTCCATTGCTGTTCTAGCAAAAACAATTTGTTCGTATTTGTTCTCTATACCAAATTGAACCATATCAAAAAGCATGTTTAAATACATTTGGTGCTTGTGTTGGTATTTTTGGTTATACCCTAAAAAATAAGTTTCAAGTGACTTATTATTTAAAATTATAGTATAAAAACCAACAAGTTCATCTGTTATAAAATAACCAAAAACTTTAAAATTATCGTTCAGTTCTTCTTTTAAAGCTACAAAATGATTTTGATTTAAAATAAAGGTGTTTACGCGTGCATTATCTGAAACGTTTTTATATAACTGAAACATGTCTTTTTGTAAAACACGAAGCATATTCATATCTAATTCCCGCTTTACTATGTCCGTCCCTTTCTTTCTAGCAGATTTATACCGATCTCTGTATTTTTTGGTGAGGGCAGCACTATATTCTCCTATAGTGTTCCATGATGGCAAAATGCTGAAAACCATATTGGGTTGAACCTGTACGTTGTATACTTTTTCAGACTTGAAAAAAGCCGCATTGGAGTGTATGGTATCGTCTTCAAAATAGTCCTTAAACGCTATTAATCTTATCTTTTTATTATGGTTCCGTTTAATTTTTGCTTTTACTTTATCTACTGCTAAAGATAATTGTTGTAAGTATTCTTGATAGCTGATGGCGTGATTGTTAAAATATAATCCATGCTGTCCAGTGTGCATAATATTACCAATAATTAGAGCATTACCTCTTACAATGTTAGAAATGATTTGCTTGGCTTGTTGCGTTAGGTATCTATCGTTAGCATTTCTAAAAATATCATCAAGATACATTTCCACTCGTTGGATAATTGCGATTCCAACAAGCTGGTTACTTTTAAATATGCCAACATATTGCGGATGAATATTGTGAGGGCAAGAACGCTCTAATGCTTTTAAAAATGGTGTCTTTAAAAACAAATCTTTGTTTGGCAAATCGTCCCAGAATTCTGGGAGCTCGTTAACTGAGGAATATAGTATAAAATCAATCAATAGTTAAATATAAAAAAAGACTGAAACAGATTGTTTCAGTCTTTGTAAAGTTAAGCTTTATGTCTATTATACCCAACCACAAATTATAGCGCTCATAATTGCTAAGGATACAATCCAATACCCTGAGTTTATAAAAATATATTTCCAGCGTTTACGCTCAAACATACCATTAATTGCTATTATAGGAAATGCGATAAAGACGCCAGCTAAAACGCCATGTAAAGCTCCGTGCTTAAAGGTCCTATATGCTGTACCGTAATCTGCCATAAAGGCTTCAAATGATGGTTTTGCTAACGCAGGGTCTCCACCCACTAATTGTATAGCTCCCATTTGATGAATGGTTAATTGGTTTAAGAAAAATGCTAGAATAAATGAAAATACCAAGGTTAGAATAAAAATGACTGGCATGTTTCCATTCTTCATTTTATCTGGTGTCATTTCTGCTTCACGCATCCAGGCATTGCCAAAAATTTTAGGGTTATACCATATAAAGCCTAGAATAATTGGAGCGACTGCAGCAACTAAAATTGCTAAATAATTAAATTCCATAAATAGATAAGTTCGTTGGATAAATGTACAAAAAACTAATTCATTTTAAAAAACTACCAACTACCGCTCGCTCCGCCACCACTAGACCTACCGCCGCCGCCAGAAAAACTACTTCTTGAAGATCCCGAACTAGTTAACGAACGTCCAGAACTTATGCCTCCCGAAGAGAAATTTTTACTCATAAAATTGCTGTCATTTTTAAACAACGAAAAATTAATTGGTGTATACTCTGTTTTAGATCGTGTAAAATATGCTATCATTAATGGTGTAAATACCAAACTAATTATAGCCAGTATAATACCAGTGCTAGCATTTACAAATCCTGTTTCTTCTAGAACTAATAGTGGGTTTAAAGAAGATTCATAGCTGTTAAATTCGATTATAATGAGAAATATAAAAATTAATGGCATAATTACGAAAGGCAAGCCAATTGCAATACTAATTAATATTACTAATAGTAATACAGGAAATATGAGGATACTTACTTTGCCTGTAATTAATCCTTTATACAGACTAATTAAGTGTTTATAAGCTTCAACTAATATTCTTCCGCCTAAAAAAATAAATGTACCCAGAAATATTGATATGAATAAGCCTAAAAGCATTTTCCCCCAAAGCGGGAAAGTATTTTCCTGCTCAATAATGGTCGTAAATTCATCTCTATACTTTGGGCTGTCTATTAGTTTAATTATTTCGGAAGTAGCATCATTTATACCTCTATAATAGTCTCCGTCCTTAAATGCCGGTGTTATGTTGTGTCTATTTATTCTTGAAGCAAATGCGTCTGTAATAATTGGTGTTAATCCATCTCCAACTTCTATTCTAAATTTGCGATCATTGTAAGCAACTAGAATAAGAATACCGTTATCTGAGGCTGCTTGACCAAATCGATTGCCCTCTCGATTAAAAGTTTTAACCGCATAATTTTCTACGGTATCATTTCCTAAACTATCAATGGTTAATACTACAATTTGATGTGATGTTTTGTGTTCGTAAGCCGTTAGTTTCTCTTCAAGCTCAAGCGTTTCACGTTCACTAAATAAATTAGCATGATCTGTTACAATTTGCGTAATAACAGGATAATTGCGTTGCGCGCTTGTTGCCTTAACACAAACGAAAACAAATAGAAATATTAGACTTAGTTTTGTCAAATTATATTTAAATAAAAACCAACAATTCTTTTATTCTTAAAATTATAGAACTCGTAGTTTTGGTTAACTTATTTTATAGCATTAGCTTCGGCAACTAGCAACTCGTTTTTATCGCTTAATGCTTTAGAAATAAAGTCGTTAATAGCATTGTTTTTTTCTAGTCCATTGTCCAGTAGAACACCCAAACTTATTATTGTAATAATACGAGTACCTGCCTTTTTAACTGCTGTTCCAAATAATGATTCTAATTCTAAGTAAGATACATTCTTTGCTAATTCCCGAATTTCGGCTTTTGCTTTAGCTTGCTGTTCTTCATTTAATCTATCGTACTTTTTACCATACGACTTTATTTGATCTATTGCAGAACGCTTGTTTTGTTGTGTTGTCTTTTTAGCACTCCCTTGCCGATTATTAATGTTTTCTTTAGGCTTTACTTTTGCCCAGGAATCTCTTAACCCAACTGTTTTATTAAACACTAGTTTATGTGTTGTGGATTCGTCATCTACATTAAAATAGCCTAAACGCTGAAACTGAAATTGCTCTCCTATTTTGGCTTCTGCTAGGCTTGGTTCTACAAAAGCCTCAATTGTTTTTAAAGAATTAGGATTAATAAAAGCCATAAAATCTTTATCGTCATGACTGTCTGGTGCTTCATCTATAAATAATCTGTCATATTCGCGAACCTCTGCTTTTATTGCATGTTTTATAGATACCCAATGTAAGGTTCCTTTTACTTTCTTTTCGGTATCTGTGGAAAAGGTACAGTGAATTTCTTTTACTTCACCTTTATCGTCTTTTACAACACTTTCAGCTTTAATAATGTAAGCATTTTTAAGCCTAACTTCTCCTCCTAATTTTAACCTAAAAAACTTACCGCTAGCTTCTTCTTTAAAATCTTCTTTCTCGATATATAACTCACGAGAAAAAGGAACTTTTCTAAAACCTGCTGTTTCGTCTTCTTGGTTATTTTCTGCTTCAAGCCATTCTTCTTTATCTTCTGGATAATTAGTAATTACCAATTTTACAGGATTTAAAACCGCCATAACACGATCTACTTTTTTATTTAAATCTTCTCGAATACAGAATTCTAATAGCGACACATCAATTATATTATCGCGCTTGGCAACACCTACGGTTTCAATAAATTTTCTAATGGCTTGTGGTGTATAGCCACGACGGCGCAACCCAGAAATGGTTGGCATTCTAGGATCGTTCCATCCTGAAACCAAACCTTGTTCAACCAATTTAAGTAATTTGCGCTTACTCATTATGGTGTAACTAAGGTTTAAACGAGCAAACTCACGCTGTTTTGGTAGCATTGGATACTTATCTTTTGCAAACTGGTAAACTTGCTCCTTAAACCAATTGTAAAGCTCTCTATGTGGCTTAAATTCTAACGAACATAATGAATGCGATATTTGCTCTATATAATCACTTTCCCCATGTGTCCAATCGTACATTGGGTATATACACCAATGTTTTGCAGTGCGGTGGTGGTGTTTTTTTAACACACGATACATTATAGGATCTCGCATTAACATGTTAACATGTTGCATGTTTATTTTAGCGCGTAAAACATGCTCGCCTTCATTACAGTCTCCTGCTTTCATTTTTGCAAATAACTCTAAATTCTCTTTTATGGTTCTGTTTCTAAATGGTCCATCTACTCCTGGTTGCGTAGGTGTTCCTTTTTGTTCTGCCATAGCTTCGCTAGATTGAGAATCTATATACGCTTTGCCATCTTTTATTAATAAAATTGCCCAATCGTAAAGTTGTTGAAAATAGTCTGACGAGTAGCGCTCTTCTGCCCATTCATAACCCAACCATGACACGTCTTTTTTAATAGCATCTACATATTCCTGCTCTTCCTTTGCAGGATTGGTATCGTCGAAACGCAGGTTTACTGGAGCGTTATATTTTTGTCCTAAACCAAAACTAATCCCAATTGCTTTAGTGTGGCCAATATGCAAATAGCCGTTTGGCTCTGGTGGAAAACGAAAACGTAGTTTATCTTTGGATAACCCATTGGCTAAATCTTCTTCTATAATATGCTCTAAAAAGTTGAGCGATTTGATTTTTGATGACATAATTTTATGCTTTATTTTTATTGATTGCAGGCTGTTTAATCAATTTAAAAATAGATTGTAAAATTAGTTAATTTTCTTTTGAAATAAATTGGAAGTGCTTTATAATTATTTGAAGTGTGTTTTTTGAGTACATTTGCCTTCTAAAAGATACAACATGGGAATTATTAAAGTTGAAAATATCCGCGTTTTTGCCAATCATGGTTGCTTAAAAGAAGAAACAGCTATAGGTAGTGATTACCGTGTAGATTTAAAGGTAAAAGCCGATTTGCAAAAAAGCGCAAACTCAGACGCCCTTAACGATACCGTGGATTATGTCTTTTTAAATGCAGTAGTTATAGAAGAAATGGCAACACCAAGCGCGCTTTTGGAACATGTTGCAAAACGTATATTAGATCGCATATTTACTGAAGATAAGCTGGTTACCGTTGCAACCGTTTCTATAAGTAAAATTAATCCTCCCATTAGCGGTGATGTTGAAATGGTTACTATTGAGTTAACAGAAAAAAGAAAATGCTAAACTTATTGTTAATCATTATTGAAGTTTATTTACTATCAATAGCTTAAAACGGTAAATATTTTTATATTTGCTCTCCTAATTAGGGTGTCGTGGCCGAGTGGCTAGGCAGTGGTCTGCAACACCATCTACAGCGGTTCGAATCCGCTCGACACCTCAAGAAAGCGTTACTTAAAGTAGCGCTTTTTTTTATGTTTTAAATTTTAGGAACAATTAGATTAATGTTTCAGCGGTTAGAAATAAGAAATTTAACACCTCAAAGAAAACCTCAACGACAGTTGAAGGGTTTTTGTGTTTATAGATTAAGCACATTTATATTGCTAATAAACGTTAGGTAATATAAGATTAGAAATAATGCGTATTATCAAACTTGAAGTGCAAAAATTAGCAAGCCTTTATACATCTTTACTAAATATGTGTTTTCTCTTCAATTTTCTCAAATATTTCTTGTGGGTTCAATTTATCTTTGGGTAAGAAGCCTTTGATAATAAGCACAGTCCCACAAACCACTAAAATAAGCCCTAAAAAGCGTTTTACCTTAATTATAGCTTTGGGTGTTAGTTTATTTTTAAGTTGTTTTGCTAACAGAATTTTTAAAATATCTGTTGCAAAATATGCGGTAATCATTGTTCCAAAAAAGATTATAAATCTATTAGAGTCGTTGTCTAAACTAGGACCAACAACGATGATTATGCCTAACCAAAAAACTAAGACTCCAATGTTAATAAAGTTTAAAAAAAACCCTTTTATAAATAACCTAAAATAATTGGTTTTAGGAATTACTATTTTCATTGTTTCAATAACTTCCTTTTTTGGTTTTTTAAAATAAATAATAAATCCATATACCGCCAGAATAGTACCACCAAATACGTAAAGTCCAGGATGGTTGCTTAAGTTTTCTAGCAGTTGAAAACTTGAAAAATAAGCAATTGCAATAAATAGTATGTCTGCTACTATAACACCCAAGTCGAATGCCAATGCTGCTCTAAATCCTTTTACCACGCTTGTTTCAAGAAGTACAAAAAATACAGGACCAATCATAAAAGCCAAAAAGAAGCCTAATGGAATTGCTGCCTGAATATCTTCAATCATAAAACTAAATAAGAGTTAGTGACAAAGTAAAGAAATTATGTGATTAAAGTAAAGCATTAATATTTATTAGTGTGGCCAACTATTTAACTAATACAAAAAAACCTCAGCAAAACTGAAGCTTTAAATGCAATTCTATTCTACATTTATCTATTTTATTGTTTTTATTCTACCTCCAAAAACTTGTTTTTGTTTTACGTTTTTAGGGTTGCCGTAAATAAAAATGTTTCCACCGGCATTGGTTCTCGCATCAACAGTGTTTTTGGCATTAATCTCTGCTTCTCCTCCAGCACTAATTTTAACTTTAGTATGGTCGGTAATAAATTCACGACCTTCGTAAATTCCACCTGTATTAATGGTAATTTGTTGAGATTTAGCTTTACCTTTAGTTTCAATAATTCCTCCAGAAACCGCTCTAACCATTAACCGTTTTATATCCAATCCTATTTTTAAAATAGCACCTTCTTGAGCACGAAGTTCTATCTTATTCTGAGTTATTAATTCGTTTCCAAAAATTTTAGCGCCTTCGTTACCATCTATAACGTCTAACTTTTTATAATGTACAGCTACAAAAGTTTTGGCTCCGTCGAAGGTGCGCTCTAATTTCATACGTACTTTTAATGTGCCTTTTTTTGATATAATTTCGACGTCGTCTGCGTCTTGCCCAGACACGATTACTTTATTCTCTTCCGATTTAACTAAACTTACATGAATTAAATCGAAAACTTTAACGGTTGTAAAATCGCTTACACTTATCTCTCTTGGGTTTTGAGAAAAAACAGACATTGTAATACAAAGAAGAAGCACTGATGTTATAAATTTCATAATATATTAGAGTTTGTTTTAAAGAGTATAAAATAACAAAAGTGTTACAGTTTTTTAAAATTATTTATCTGTAGCTACACTAACGGCAGTTCCCGTAATTGAAATTATTAATGTAGATGATTGCGCCAATGGCTCGATATCTACTTTTATACCAACTACTGCATTAGCATTTAAAGCTTTTGCATTATCTTTTAGTTTTTGAAATGCTTCTTCTTTAATATTTTGAAGACCTGCCTCATAAGCTTCATAATATTTTTTCATACTAAACATATCTTTAAAAGACATCTTTGTGCCTTTATACTTATAGCTTGAATTATACGATATTCCTGTAACAATACCTTTGTATTCTATTATTCTAAAGCCTTCTATTGAATTTGTTGTTGTTAGTATCATGTTTTTTAAGTTTAGTTTAGATAAGCTACTAATCTCTTATTTTAATGAGATTAGTAATAACGTTCTTATTTTATTAGTTGAAAATATTGTAACAATGTTACAACTTAAAATAAAAAAGCTTCAATTAACTGAAGCTTTACACACGTACTTTAATTATATATTTTACTTCTTTGTAGCAACACTAACTGCTGTACCTGTTACGGAAACCATGGCATAGTTACTTGCGCTCATTTCAATATCTACTTTAATACCAACTATGGCGTTTGCATTTAATTTCTTCGCATTTTCTACTAGATCTTGAAATGCTTCTTCTTTAACAACCGCTATACTTTCTTTAACTTTTGCAAAGTATTTAGATATTTTAAATCCTACGGATAATGTTTTATCATTAATAGCAAGACCTGTTACAATACCCTTATATTCTACAATTCCAAAACCTTCTATTGTGTTTGTTGTGGTAAGTATCATCTTTTTATTGTAAAATTAGTTGGTTTATATAATTGCCACAACTTGCAAAAAACAGATATTTACCATGTTGACAATTATAATAATATTATTAATCTTAAGCTTTTCCTATGAGTTCAAAATCTAAGTGACGTTTTACTAAATCGGCTTGTTTAACTTTTACAATAACCTCATCACCAAGCTGATACATTGTTTTGGTTTTTTTCCCAATTAAAGCATATTGCTCTTGATCAAATTCATAATAATCGCCTTTAATATCACGCGTTCTAACCATGCCTTCGCATTTATTGGAGATAATCTCTACATAAATGCCCCAATCTGTTACTCCAGAAATAACACCTTTAAATGCTTCGTCTTGATGGTCTTGCATAAAACGAATTTGCATGTATTTTATAGAATCTCTTTCGGCTTTGGTTGCTAGATATTCCATATTACTGGAATGTTTACAGCGCTCTTCATAAACTTCAGCATTTGCAGATTTGTTACCATCTAAATATTGCTGTAATAATCTGTGTGCCATAACATCTGGATAACGACGAATAGGTGAGGTAAAGTGACTGTAATAATCGAAAGCTAACCCATAATGTCCAATATTCTTGGTCGTATATTCTGCTTTAGACATCGTTCGTATTGCTAAAGTATCTACTAAATTTTGTTCTTTTTTACCTTTTACATCGCTTAATAACTTGTTTAAAGACGAAGCTATACCATTTTTGCTATTGAAGTTAAGTCTGTGTCCAAATTTTGAAACTACGCCTTGTAAAGCCATTAATTTCTCCTCGTTTGGTTCATCATGCACTCTATAAACGAATGTTTTTTCAGGTTTTTGTTTTCCAATAAATTCTGAAACCTTTCGGTTTGCTAATAACATAAATTCTTCAATTAGCTTATTAGCATCTTTACTGGTTTTAAAAAATACGCCTACTGGATTCGATGCTTCATCTAAATCGAATTTTACTTCTACTTTATCAAAACTAATAGCACCATCACGCATGCGTTTACCACGCATAATTTTAGCAAGTTCATCCATTTTTAAAACAGCATCGGCTATAGTTCTATCTGTTTTGTATTCTTTTCCTGTTAAAGAAACTTCTGCTGGAATGGTATTGTTTTTATTTTCTATAATAGCCTGGGCTTCTTCGTATGCAAAACGAGCATCAGAATAGGTTACAGTTCTACCAAACCATTCATTTTTAATTTCAGCTTTGTTATTTAATTCAAAAACTGCCGAAAAAGTATATTTTTCTTCATGCGGACGTAAAGAGCACGCACCATTACTTAAAATTTCTGGTAGCATTGGGACCACTCGGTCTACTAAATAAACCGACGTTGCACGTTCGTAAGCTTCATCGTCTAAAACAGTACCTTGTTGTAAATAATGCGATACATCTGCAATGTGGATTCCTATTTCATAATTACCATTTTCTAAAACAGTAAATGATAAAGCATCATCAAAATCTTTAGCATCTTTTGGATCTATAGTAAAGGTTAAATCCTTACGCATGTCTCGACGCTTCTTAATTTCTTGTTCTTTAATATTTAAATCTATAGCATTTGCATACTCTTCTACTTCCTTAGGAAATTCGTAAGGCAAACCATAGTCTGCTAAAATAGCATGGATTTCTGTATTGTGCTCGCCGGCTTTTCCTAAAACTTTAATAACTTTTCCATTAGGAGAATCGGCTTTATCTGGCCATTCCTCCATAGTTACTAATACTTTATCTCCATCGCTTGCCTGCATGGTTTTATTAATTGGTACAAAAATATCTGTTTTCATTTTATTACCATCAACTAATACAAAAGCAAAGTTTTTTCCTTTATGTATTTGGATTATACCAACATAATCTGTTTTCGCACGTTTGATAATTTTGGTAATTTCACCTTCTAATTTCCCACGTTTCCTGCGTTTATAAACGTATAATTCTACTTCATCACCATTTAAAGCTTTATTTACGTTGTTAGATGCAACGTAAATGTCCTCTTCAAAAGCATCGCATATAACATAGCCATTACCACGTTGAGCAGCATCAAAAACACCTGTATGGTATTCTGTAGTGTTTATAATTTGAAACTTGCCACGATCTATTTCTTTTATCTCTTCTTTAGCTTTAAGTTGTTGTAATTTTTTTATAATTTGATTGCGACTACTAGCATCGTTAACGTCTAGTATAGCAGCAATTTGTTTATAATTAAAAGATTTATTTCTATCTTTTTTTAAAATACTTAGAATGGTATTTGTTAAGTTGGAAATCTTATTGTGTGATGATTTCCTGTGTTTCTTTTTTGTCATTTAATTTGTAATCTTAATTATGAATCATTTAAGAATGAAAAGACGCATTTTATTTTATTAAAGAAATTGCCACGCTTTGTATTTGCCGTGACTTCTGTTTTTTAAACTTAATAAAATTAGGAGAGAAGGTATTAAGTTTTTACAAAGCTACGTTTTATTTATTAAATAGCTATTTCCTGCATATTAAGTTATCGTAAACAGTTACTAACAATTATATAATATATTATAAATATTTATTTAATTTTAAAAAAAAAATGATGATGATGATAGCTTGTTAATAGCGGTATAACTTTTAAGGGTTTTAATTGGTTAAGTTTCTTTTCTATTTCTATTAACAAGTTATATATTTATTAAACGCTTAATTTACTGCTTGTTTGCTTTAACTATTAACAACTGTTTATAACCTAAGTTAACAGTTTATTTTTAATAAGTATTTTACTTTTTTGTGTTGGTATGTATTGTTTTTTATTTTATAAGTTACCTAAAAAAACTATCTAACTTTTTTGCTAGTTTAATTTTGGTTTTGGTTTAAAAAATTAAATGGATAAACCTAATAAAAGTTTTAATAAAACGTATTTAGATATTAACAACTAGTCAATATTAAACTGTAAACTTGTTAACAGTTAGTATAAACACTATTATAGTTATATTTTTTTAAGATTATAAAAAATGAATAAGTAAGAGGTTGTATGTTATGGATACTTATAATCTATTATTAACTTTATACTCTTAAAATTAAATTAATAGATTTTTAAGTAGTACTAAACTAAATTACCTTTAATACGGGAATAAAAATAAAATTTAAATGAAAATATCTATAGGAAACGATCACGCAGGCACTGATTATAAATTTGCTATTATTAAGCATTTAGAAGCTAAGGGAATAACTGTTAAAAATTATGGAACGGACAAAAATAGTAGTGTAGATTATCCAGACTTTGTACATCCAGTTGCTAAAGATGTGGTTGAAAAAACAGCAAATTTAGGCATTTTAATTTGTGGTAGCGCAAATGGTGTTGCTATGACGGCCAATAAATACCAGCATATTAGAGCAGGTTTATGTTGGACCAAAGAAATTGTATATTTAATACGCCAACATAATAATGCTAATGTTTTGTGTATCCCTGCTCGTTTTACTTCTATTCCTCAAGCTATAACTATGGTAGATGTATTTTTAGAAACCGACTTTGAAGGTGGAAGACACCAAAAACGAGTCGATAAAATACCATTACATTGCTAAACATTGGGACATAAGAACACACACAATCACACACATGATCATGCCGACTTAAAAGGTCGTAATCTTCTAATATCCATATTTTTAAATATATTAATTACCATTGCTCAAGTCATTGGTGGTATAATATCTGGAAGCTTAGCGTTATTAAGTGATGCATTACATAATTTTAGCGATGTTATATCATTAATTATTAGTTATCTAGCCGATAAACTCTCCAAACGAAAAGCTTCTTTAAACAAAACATTTGGTTATAAACGCGCAGAAATTTTAGCGGCTTTTATTAATGCAGCTACCCTTATTATTGTGGCTATTTTATTGATTATTGAAGCCATTGAGCGTTTTAGAAATCCGCAAGCTATTGAAAGTAACCTGGTAATTTGGCTTTCTATAATAGCTATTTTAGGAAATGGATTTAGTGTTTTACTGCTTAGAAAAGATAGTAAATCTAATATGAATATGCGCAGTGCTTATTTACATCTATTAACAGATATGTTGGCAAGTGTAGCTGTTTTAATTGGTGGGTTATTAATGAAGTTTTATCAATTGTTTTGGGTAGATAGTGTTTTAACTTTTTTAATAGCTATCTATTTAATTTGGATGGGATTCGATTTACTTAAAACATCTACCAAAGTACTTATGTTGTTTACACCAGATACTATTCCTATAGATAAAATTGTACAAGAAATAAATGCTTTAAATGATATCAAAAATGTGCATCACATTCACGTATGGCAATTAAATGAAGATGAAATACATTTAGAAGCACATATAGATTTTAAAGCAGATATAACCTTATCTCAGTTTGATAGAATTCTCCATGAAGTAGAAGAATTATTATTTAATAAATTTAAAATAAATCATATTACCATTCAACCAGAATACGGAAAGAATGATGTAAAAGACGTAATTGTTCAAGACTAAGGAATCCGTTCATACAAAACCGTTAAACGGTGCAGTCCTTTTAATAAAATGAATTATAAGGTTATAAACTTTAGGTTGTGACAAAGCAATAAAATGATGCTAGAAATTAAAACAAAAACATTCCAGGACCTTACCACTCAAGAATTATATAGTTTGCTTCAACTAAGAAGTGAAGTTTTTGTTGTAGAACAAGATTGTGTCTATCAAGATATAGATGGTAAAGACCAAAACGCATTACACGTCATTGGTTATGATCCTGAAATTTCAGAAGAAAAAATACTGGCGTACACACGCGTTTTTAAGCCTGGAGATTACTTTAAGGAATCGAGTATTGGTAGAGTTGTGGTTGCTAAAAAAGAAAGAAAACACAACTATGGTTACGTTTTAATGAGAGCGTCAATCAAAGCTATAAAAACACATTATAATACTTCTAGAATAAAAATTTCTGCGCAGTGTTATTTAAAACAATTTTATAATAACTTAGACTTTTTTGAAATTGGAGAAACGTATTTAGAAGATGGTATTCCACACATTGCTATGGTTTACGATAAGTAAATTTTTAATCTTTACTAACATGGGTAATAAAGATTTCCACACGACGATCAAACTTAGCTTCTCCACCTAGCGGAAACTTTCTGCGCATTCCAACGTATTTCATACGTTTTTTATCAACGCCTTTTTTAGCTAGATAATTGTAAATAAATTGAGCCCTTGCAACGGATAAATTACGTTTACCTGTTTTTTTATCTACAGCGTCACGGCTATCTTGTGTGCAACAAACATGGCCTAGAATAGTAAAATTTAGATTTTTATTTTCTACCAAAACCTTAGCAATCTCTACTAAGGTTTTTTTGGATCCTGAAGTAATGTAACTATAACTGTTTTTAAAATATATTTTATCTAAACGAATTTTATCGCCTTTCCCTACATTGCCATTTTTAATGTCTTCTGTAGTTTTTACAACACTACTATCTTTAAAACTAATTGCGGCCGTTATAGCTCTAGCTGGTAATTGTTTAATAACAGTAATTTCTACTTTACGGTTTAATCCACGAATTTTGTCTACATCGCTTTCGTTTAAAACTTTTAGAAGTATTTCGCCTTTTCCGTTAACATTAGTAATTAAATTAGGATCGATGCCATAACCCGAAAACATATTTTTAATCGTGTTTGCACGATTTTTAGAAAGTTTTAAATTGTATTTGTTAGAACCTCTATCATCTGTAAAACCATAAATAGAGACTTTTTTAATAGGAATACTATCTAAAGCAGAAATAAAATGGAGCAGTCTATTTTCTTCGGTTATTGATACAACATATTTGTCTGTATCAAAATAGACATCATGTGTAAACTCAGATTGAGAAAAACCATACTGAGTAAGTAATAGCAAGAAAAGGATTATATATTTCATGTACTACATAAACTTCTTAAAACTATTTTAAATAGCCCTTATATTTGGCTGGGTTCGCTAAAATTTCAGTCGCTTTCTTAATTTCATTATTATGGAGTTTATAATACTCGTACAAGCCTTCTCTATAAACGTAGCGCTTTATAATTTCGTCGCTTATTAAACTCATAAGTTGAGACTTATTATCGTCTACCGCTTTTAATTTTGATTGGTTTAAATTCTTAATTAAGACATTATAATCCCGTTGTATATCGTCGTCTAAATTTTCTGTTTTAGCAATTTCTAAAGCTTTACTTAGAAATTTTTCAGTATCCGTTTCTAAAGAAAAGTCTGATGTTTTTAGGAAATTTTTAAACGCATTAAAATCTGAATCTGTTAATTTCCAATTATTAATATCACCAATATTAGTATGATTGTAATAATATTTTGTAGCATAATCAAACACACTTTGATTGCTTAAAATAGCTTTAGTAATAGCAGAGTTTTTTGAATATTCTAGAGCCTCATCAGGAAAAACACCACCGCCATCAAATACTTTTCTTCCGTTTTTAGTTTTAAAAACGTTATAATCTTTTTGTTTAACACGCACCGCTTTGCCTTTATCATCTTTATTCCAATAATCTAGGGCTTGTATGCAGCGCCCAGAAGGCGTATAGTATCTTGAAATAGTAACCTTTAATTGTGTGCCATACGTTAATTTTTTAGGACGTTGTACCAAGCCCTTTCCAAAACTTCTTGCGCCAACAACAACACCTCTATCAAGATCTTGTAGGGTTCCAGAAACAATTTCGCTAGCAGATGCACTACTGCCATTTATTAATACAACAACAGGGATTTCTGTGTCTATTGGCAATCTTTTTGTGTAGTATGTTCTGTTGTATTTTTTAACTTTAGATTTTGTTGTTACTACCAACTGCTCTTTAGGGACGAATAAGTTAACCACATTTACAGCCTCGTTTAATAGCCCACCAGGATTGCCGCGTAAGTCTAAGATAATGCCTTTTGCGCCCTGCGCTTTTAAATCCTTTAAAGCGTAGCCAGTCTGTTGAGACGCTTTTTCGTTAAATTTACTAAGTACAATATACCCTGTAGTTGGGTTTATCATAGAAAAATGTGGTACAGCATTAATTTCAATTTCATTGCGTTTTACGGTTGTTTTTGCTGTTCTGCCTTGTCTAACATAAGTAATTTCTGCTGTGGAATTTGGAGCGCCATTAAGCAGGTTGCCAGCGTCGTCTTTAAAATCTGCAACCACTTGACCATCTATTTCAATAATTTCATCGCCCGCTTTTAATCCTGCTTTGTCTGCTGGATAATCTTTGTAAGGCTCAATAATTACTAGTTTATCTTTTAAAATACGAACCTGTGCTCCAACACCTGTGTAATCTCCAGTTCGTTTAATTCTTGCCGCCTCCACGTCTTGTTCGTTGTAGAACTTTGTGTATGGGTCAAGCTCGTTTAACATATTTTTAATGGCATTATCCATTAAATCAGCTGGGTTTGTTTCGTCTACATAATTCATGTTCAACTCTTTAAAAAGCGTCGTGAATATTTCTATTTGCTTAGCAATTTCAAAGAAATCATTGTTGTAGCTCTTAAAAGCAGAACCAGTAAGCAATAGTATTAGTGCTAACACTGGGATGAGCACTTTTTGTTTTAATATCTTTTTCATAGTTCTAACTGTTAGAAATAGTGTCTGTAAATTTTGTTAGTATCGTTTTTATTTTGGTGTTTACCAATTTAAAATCTGGCATATCTTTTCCAATATATAAAATCATTAACGCATAACCGTTAATATCGTTATTAATTAACATGGATTTATTTAGCCTGTAAGCTTCACGAAGTAAGCGTTTAATACGAATTCTATTTACCGCAAGCTTAAAATTTCGTTTACTAACCGACACTCCTATTTTACGCGTTGTGCCATGTTTTAAATAGACTAACCGCAAAGGATATGCCGAAACGGAATTTCCTTCTAAAAATAACCGTTCAATAGTTTTCTGGCTTTTTAGTTTTTCGTGTTTATTATAGGTGAGTTTCATTAGTATGCTTAGAAAACCGCATTCTTATATTGTTTAAAAACCAATGTACAAATAATATTGTGCTAATATACAACATCACTTAGAAACACAACAAAATTAAAAACCATAAAACCACATCCTTAGCTGCGGTTTTATGGTAGTCTATAAAATAAGGTTATTTTTTATTATTTGTTTTATCAATGTCTGCCATTAAATTTTTTGGATCAATTTCTACACTTTTAATTGCTTTTTTAGCTTGGTAAGTATAGGTTGGGTATGCCCAAGCCCAATCGGCTATGGTAGTTGCAGTCGTTGGTTTTTCACCACGCATCATTTGTAGTGGAATGTAGAGACTTTCTGTAGAACCGTCTACATAAGTAACTTCAAGGTCTAACGGCATTGGCATGATCCCAATTCGCTCTAAGGTAACTTTATTTCCTTCAATATTTTTTACACCATAATCTATAGTGTTTGTGGTCATGGTCCAGTCTGTTAAATACCAGTCTAATTCTAAGCCAGACACTTTTTCTGCAACACGAATAAAATCGTTAGGTGTTGGATGCTTAAAAGCCCAATCTTGAAAATATTGCTTTAAAGTTTTCTTTAAATGATCTTCACCTATAACATAAGCTAATTGTGCTAAAAACACTTCACCTTTATTATAAGCAGCTATCCCATAGGCCATATTTGTTTCGTAACGGTCTGCATGGGTTGTTTGTGGCTTTTCTTTACCAGATTTTGCAAGATAATCGTAACCTCTATAAGCAGCAGCCGAAGGATTATCTAAATTTTTTTTAGTAATAAAATCCATCGCCTGATCGCTAATGTAACTAGTAAAACCCTCGTCCATCCACTCGTGTTTACCCTCATTTGTAGCTAGCAAAAATTGAAACCAGGTATGTGCTAACTCGTGAGCGGTAACACCCATTAAGCTTCCAAAGTTGCGCTTGCCTGTAATTAAGGTACACATAGCATATTCCATACCACCATCACCACCTTGAATAACCGAATATTGCTTGTAAGGATATTTACCTATATTTTGGCTAAAGTATTGCATCATCTCAACCGTTTTTGGTTGCAGGTTTTTCCAGTTTTCTAAATTCTCTGCTGGCAAATCTTTTTTATAGTAAAAATGAAGCATAGGGCCATTAGGCACTTGCAATGTGTCGTGGATGTAGTCTGGATCTGCAGCCCATGTAAAATCGTGAACTTTTGGTGCTTTAAAATGGAGCGTTTTCTTATTGCCTTTTACTATTGGATTTGGTTGAAGATATCCACTTCCGCCAACAACGTAGTTTTTATCTATGGTAAGCTTTACATCAAAATCCCCCCAAACACCATGAAACTCTCTGCCAATGTATGGATACGCATGCCAACCTTCAAAATCGTATTCGGATAATTTAGGATACCATTGGGTCATGGATAACGCTACACCTTCTCTATTATTTCTACCAGAACGACGAATTTGTACAGGAACTTGGGCATTAAAAACCATATCAAAAGTAACACGTTCTCCAGGTTGAATAGGTGTATTTAAGGTAACTTCTAAAATTGTTCCCGCGGTTTCGTGCTTAACACTTTCTCCATTTTGTTTAAGAGAGGTTACGTTTATGTAGCCAATTTCGTTAGGTTTTAACTTACTAATTCTACTTTCTCTTATCGGGTTTTTTTTAGTACCAATATTAGTTACCATTCTACCATCAGGATCTGCAATTGACTGCAGTCTAGCATCCATTTCGCTTCCTGGTTGAAAGGCATTGAAGAATAAGTGGTAAAACACTTTATTTAATACGTCTGGCGAATTATTAGTGTATACCAATGTCTGCTTTCCTTGATATTGATAGTTGTTCACATCCATATCAATCTCCATTTTATAATCTACATGTTGCTGCCAATAACCAGATTTTAGAGCGGAAGTCGTCGTGTTTAAATTTGGTTGAGTTGGCACTTTAGTCGAAACGCCTTTAGGTGTTCCACATCCCAAACATAACAATGACGCTAATAGACTTAACAGAAGCATTTTTTTCATTTTAATAGTTTTAAAAAAAAGAAGACTATCTAAATGTCAAACATCAGATAAATTATCACATAAAATGCAGTCTAAAAAAGTTTATACCTTTCTAATGCACTCATGGAGACAAGCGTTAATTACATAATAAACGGTCTTTTTTTTAAGATTATTATTTATCTAGACAATTGCGAAGCCATAATTAAAGCATTATAAGCATTTACTATTTTACCAGATTTGGTTAAATCTGCAAATGGTCTTACATCGTCTCCAATACCTCCAACAACCACTTTAGTATTTAGGGCTAAACCAGAATCTAAAATAATTTGTTTTACCTGAGCCGCTTTTAATTTTGGATACTGGGACCAAACTAGAGCGGCTACACCTGCAACCGCTGGAGCAGCCATTGAAGTACCGCCCTTGGTATCATATTCGTTTTCTGGGGTTGTAGAATATATTTGAGCGCCTGGAGCAAAAACATCTACATTTTTTTTACCATAATTAGAGAAACCAGCAACCATAGCTGTGCCGTATTTAGGAGCTAATGCACCAACACGAATGTACGTATTACCTACTTCTACATAATTAACATTATCGTCTGGAAAATTAGGTGCTGTATCAACATCTTCACTAGAGTTTCCTGCAGCGTGTACAAAAATAACATTATTATCACTAGCGTATTTAATAGCATCTCTAACCCAATCTGCATGTGGAGAAAAGCTTTTTCCAAAACTTCCATTTATTATTTTTGCGCCATTGTCCACGGCATAGCGGATAGCTTTTGCAACATCTTTGTCATACTCATCGCCATTTGGTACCGCACGAATGGCCATGATTGCCACATTATTTGCAACACCGTTAGCGCCTAAACCATTGTTACGCTCTGCAGCAATGATACCCGCAACGTGAGTGCCGTGGCTTTCTGATTTTTTTACTGGCATTACGTTTCCATTTCCGTAACCAGGCTTGTCGTTCCAATCGTCTGGATTATCTCCTGTTGTTCGTCCTTTAAAATCTTTATTTAAGTTATAAGACACTTGGTCTGAGTAGTAGTCAACACCACCTTTTACTTGTTCTAATACTTTTGGTAAAGAAGGAGCTCCTCTTTGGTACATACTCTTTGCCGTAGCAGCGGCCTTACCAAGTTTTGATTCAGGATTTACATTTGCAATTGCTGATACCTCTTTAGACGTATAGTCTTCTTTTTTAAAATGTGCGGTTAATACTTTATGCGCATCATCCACTGTATTATAAATAGCCTCGTATTGTTGCTTTCCTGCTACCGCTGCTTTATAGTCCTTCTCATATTTTGCCTTAGCTTCTGCATATCTTGGTGCGCTTGTGTTTCCACTTGCTACTAAGCGTATGTACTCTAATTGCTCATCGTACCCATCGCCTAAAAAGTTCCAACCATGAATATCATCAACATAACCATTTTTATCATCGTCTATTCCATTTCCAGCAATCTCCTTTCTGTTAGTCCAAAGTACACCATCCAAATCTTCGTGTGTAATATCAATTCCGGAATCGATAACGGCAACAATTACTTTTTGGCCTCTCCTACCTTTTATTATTTCGCTATAGGCTTTGTCTACACTCATTCCGGGAATGGTGTCTTTAGCCAAGTCTAAATGCCCCCAATTTTTAGCTTCAGCATCAGTTAGTGCTGCTTCTTTAAGTGGAGACGTATCGATGTTCTCGACTGGTGTTGATATGATTGGTGCTCCACCACCACAACTAGATAGAATAGTTGCAGAAAAAACTGAAAATAAAAGTGTTTTATTTAATAATTTCATGTAATAAAATGTTTAGTTATTATAGATTTAAAATATCGTTGTTTGAAAAAGTATCTTTTAAGCGGACTCCTTTATCGGTACGTTGCACAGTAATCAACTCATGATGTGCATCGTGTTCCAAAAATAAGTAATAATTATTGTCTGCCGCTAAATTAAGGAATTTTTCTTTTTCGTTTAAAGTCAATAAAGGCCTAGTATCATAACCCATGACAAAAGGAATTGGTAAATGCCCTACAGTTGGTAGTAAATCTGCCATAAAACAAATGGTTTTTCCTTTATAATTTATCATAGGAATCATTTGCTTTTCGGTATGGCCATTGGCGAAGAAAATATCAAAGCCTAAAGCTGAATTTTTAAGAATGTTTTTTGATGGGTGCTCTGGAAGTTTGGTAAATTTTAAATGACCACAGTCTTCCATTGGCATAATATTTTCCTTTAAAAACGATGCAGCTTCTCGACGATTAGGCTGTGTTGCCCAATCCCAATGATTTTGGTTACTCCAAAAATGAGCGTTCTTAAATGCAGGTTCTAAAAGCGTTCTGTCTTTATTGTATTGTATAGCACCGCCACAATGATCGAAATGAAGATGCGTCATAAAAACATCTGTAATGGCATCGCGATTAAAACCATACCTTGCTAAAGACTTGTCGATACTATCGTCTCCCCAAAGATGATAGTAACCATAGAATTTTTTGCTTTGTTTGTTTCCCATTCCTGTGTCTATTAAAATAAGACGCTTTCCGTCTTCTATTAACAAACAACGTGCTGCAATATCAATCATGTTATTACTATCTGCCGGATTAGTTCTTGTCCAAAGCGATTTTGGAACCACACCAAACATAGCACCTCCATCAAGCTTAAAGTTTCCAGCGTTTATAGGATATAAATTCATAGTTGCAAAGTATAAAAAACTATGGAAATCTAAGTAAATGTTAAGTGTTTATTAACAACTATTAAGATAGTGTTTGCATGTTAACACCTATAGTTTTAAATGGCTTTTGGCTCATTTAGTACTCATTTAAAAAAAATATAGAGATTATTTTTGCTGCAATGATGCAAGTCTGTAACAATTGTTAATTGCTTGTAAATAGGATTTAATTATCTTCGCTTGTAGACTTTAAAACAAAGAAAAGAATATGATAGAACTCGCCGGCATAATAATTTTAGGAATATTAGCCCAATGGGTTGCTTGGAAATTTAAAATCCCAGCTATTCTACCATTAATTTTAATAGGCCTACTTGTAGGTCCTATAGCTGCAGAATTTATTAACGAGGATGGATCAAAATGGATAGAGCCCGTATGGAATGGCGAGAAAGGCTTATTTCCTGGCGATGGCCTATATTATTTTGTATCACTTGCTATAAGTATAATCCTTTTTGAAGGTGGATTGACATTAAAACGTGCTGAAATTAAAAATGTTGGACCAGTAATAACAAAGCTCATTACATTAGGTTCTGCGGTTACATTTTTTGGAGCGGGTATTTTGGCACATTATATTTTTGAGTTAAGTTGGGATTTGTCGCTTTTATTTGCGGGCTTAATAATCGTTACCGGACCAACTGTAATTACACCTATTTTAAGAAATATTCCTTTAAAAAAAGACTTATCGACAATTCTTAAATGGGAAGGAATATTAATTGATCCTATAGGTGCTTTAGTTGCGGTATTGGTATTCGAATTTATTAGTATTGAAGGCGATAGCGGATTTACTAAAACCGCCTTTTTAGAGTTTGGTAAAATTGTGCTATTTGGAACCACCTTTGGATTTACATTTGCTCATGCCTTGGCATTTGCAATAAACAAAAAGATGATACCTCATTATTTATTAAATGTGGTTGCACTTTCTGCCGTGCTTTTAGTATTTGTAGAATCAGAAGTTTTTGCGCACGAATCTGGATTATTGGCGGTTGTAGTTATGGGCATGGTATTAGGAAACGGCAAGTTAGAAAACATTAAAGAACTCTTGTATTTTAAAGAGTCGCTTAGTGTTTTATTAATTTCTATATTATTTATTCTGTTAGCAGCAAATATTAATATTGAAGATTTAATGCTATTATATACTTGGAAAACAGCAGTGCTTTTTGCCGTTGTTGTATTTATAATTAGACCACTTGCGGTGTTTTTAAGCACCTATCGATCCAAATTAAAACTAAACGAAAAACTCTTTATTAGTTGGGTTGGCCCACGAGGAATTGTAGCTGCCGGTATTGCGTCTTTATTTGGAAGTAAACTTATAAAACAGGGCGTTGACGGTGCAGAATATATTACGCCTTTAGTTTTTATGATTGTTTTAGGAACGGTATTATTAAATGCAACAACAGCTCGTTTATTTGCTAAAATAGCAGGTGTGTTTTTATCAAAATCTGAAGGCATTTTAATTGTTGGTGCAAGTAGAGTGTCAAGACTTATTGGGCATTATCTAAAATCTCATGGCAGACATGTCGTTTTAATAGACAGTAACCAAACTAATATTGATAAAGCATTAGAATTAGGTTTAGAGGCAATAAACACAAACATATATTCTGAGAATTTAATGGATAATATAGAATTAAATGATGTTGGTTATTTAATGGCTCTAACAGGAAGTAATGATATAAACAAGTATGCTATTAATAAGTTTAGCAAAAAATTTGGAGAAAATGGCTCGTTTAGATTAGTTTCTGTCGATGAAATGCGTGATCAAAATAACAATCCAAAAGAAGGCTTGTTTTCGCACACAGACGATTTTACCACGCTAAGCAATGTTACCAGAAAATACCCTAGTATTCAAGAGGTTGCTTTAAAAGATAAAGCACACTACGATAGCTTAATAGAGCTTTCCAACAATGACAAAGATATTATTCCTTTGTTTATAAAAAATGATGCATCAGAAATCGAAATTATCTCTTCTTATAATAGGGATATTGAAGCCATAGGCAAAAATTGGTATTTAGTATATTTAGGAAAATCTTTTGATGTTGAAGAAGTGGCTAATGACGAGGTTTAACAATCATTAAACTATTGATTACTTACTTTTATAAACGATATATAAATGTCCTTATTAAAATTTGATTCTGTTCGACAAAAAATTATGCCAAAGCTAACGCGCGATATTGGTAAATCTCATTTTAAAAATAAAGTAAAGGGAAAAAAGACCACAACAATTTCTAAGATATTAATTTGTCGTCCCAATCAAAGGCTAGGTAACATGATTTTAATAACACCCTTGTTACAAGAACTCATTAGAACGTTTCCAGGTTGTAAAATAGACCTAATTGTTAAAGGTGGTGTTGCCTTTCCTGTGTTTCAAGAGTATAAAGAAGTAAATAAGATTATTGTGTTACCAAGAAAACCATTTAAATCCTTATTTAACTATTTAAAAATATTCTTCTCGGTTAAAACAAATACATACGATTTAGTAATTTGTGGAGATAAAGGCTCTTCGTCTGCCAGGATTCTAACTCATTTAGCTAAAGCTAAATACAAAGTGTTTGGAGCACTAGACAATAATCCCTACGAGACTAAAGAGGATTACCACCACATGGCTAAAAATAATGTCTATCTTCTTCGTCATTACTTGCAACAAACAGGACACCAAATAAATATGGATGCTATTGCCGGTTTAGATTTAAAACTTTCTGATACTGAAATATATAACGGTAAAGCTATCCTAGACCAAACAGTTAACGACGTATTAAAGAAAACCATTCTAATTTTCACTTTTGCTACTGGAGACAAGTGTTATTCAAAGCAATGGTGGTTTACCTTTTACCAGGCATTACAAACAAAATTTGGAGATACTTATAACATATTGGAGGTTTTGCCTGCAGAAAATGTGTCGCAAATAAACTTTAAAGCTGGTTCGTTTTATAGTAACGATGTAAGAGAAATTGCGGCAGTAATAGCAAATGCAGAGCTATTTATTGGTGGAGATGGCGGTATTATGCATTTAGCAAGTGCATCTGGCACTACAACTATTGGATTGTTTTCCAAAACACCAACACGAAAGTACAGACCTTATGGTAATAAAAACGATTTTATAGACACCAACACAGGTACAGTTCAAGATTATATGTTATTGTTAGAGGGTAAACTATAATATTGTCTTTAAACTTTTAAAATAGAGCAAAATATGCTTCATCTAAAATTTTAATATTATGTTTTGCTAAAATTTTTGTGGTTTAAATTCAAGATTTTCTCCTAAAAAAGGGTTGACAAGTTGCTGTTTTAATGGCTTAGTATACCATTTAAAATTCACGATTATACATGTTTTTAAAATATCTAATCAGGATCTATAACAGAAAATTAAATTCTATTTTAAAACAAAAGAAGGATACTATAATACTTATTTTAAGGCTAATTAGTATTTTTAATACTAAAGCAATTTCAGCATAAATTATCTAATTTAATCATTCAACTTTAAAACAGCCATAAAAGCTTGTTGTGGAATTTCTACATTACCAACTTGGCGCATACGCTTTTTACCTTTTTTCTGCTTTTCAAGCAATTTACGTTTTCGCGAAATATCGCCACCATAACATTTAGCAGTAACATCTTTACGCAGTGCTTTTACAGTTTCTCTGGCAATAATTTTTGCACCAATAGCTGCTTGAATAGGAATATCAAATTGCTGACGCGGAATCAATTCCTTTAATTTCACCGTCATTTTTTTACCAATATTATGAGCATTATCTGCGTGAATTAAGGCAGAAAGAGCATCTACAGGTTGCGCATTTAGTAAGACATCTAACCGAACTAGTTTAGACGTTTTCATCCCAATTGGGTGGTAGTCGAAGGATGCATAACCTTTAGAAACAGTCTTTAATCTATCGTAAAAATCGAAAACAATTTCTGCCAATGGCATTTCGAAGCTTAACTCTACACGAACAGGCGTTAGGTACGTTTGATTGGTAATCATACCACGTTTTTCAATACACAAGCTCATAACATTACCTACAAAATCAGCTTTTGTAATAATTGTAGCTTTTATAAATGGTTCTTCTACACGATTTATCATAGTTGGTTCAGGCAAATCGCTTGGATTGTTAACTATAAAGGGTTCGTTTGGATTTTTATTAGTGTAAGCAAAGTACGATACGTTTGGAACAGTGGTAATAACCGTCATATCAAACTCACGTTCTAAACGCTCTTGGATAATTTCCATATGTAGCATTCCTAAAAAACCACAACGAAAACCAAACCCTAGAGCGGCAGAGCTTTCTGGTTGAAATACTAAGGAAGCATCATTTAACTGAAGCTTTTCCATCGAGTTTCTAAGTTCCTCGTAATCCTCTGTGTCTACAGGATATATACCAGCAAATACCATTGGTTTTACATCTTCAAAGCCTTCAACAATATTAGTTGTTGGGTTGGCAAAATCTGTAATGGTATCCCCAACTTTTACTTCTTTGGCGGTTTTAATTCCAGTAATTAAATACCCAACATCGCCAGTTTTTACACTTTGCTTTGCAATTTGAGTTAGCTTCAAGGTTCCAACTTCGTCTGCAAAATATTCGTTATCTGTAGCTACAAACTTAATTTTTTGTCCCTTTTTTATTTCACCATTAAAGACTCTAAAGTACGTTTCAATACCTCTAAATGTATTGTAAACCGAATCGAAAATCAAAGCCTGTAATGGCGCATCTGGGTCTCCTTTTGGAGCAGGGATGCGCTTAATAATAGCCTCTAAAATGTTTTCGACACCAAAACCAGTCTTTCCACTGGCATGAATAACTTCTTCAGGGTCACAACCTAAAAGCTCAACAATATCGTCTGTTACCTCTTCTGGATTAGCACTCGGCAAATCGACTTTATTAAGCACAGGAATAATTTCTAAATCGTTTTCAAGCGCTAAATATAAATTAGAAATGGTCTGTGCTTGTATGCTTTGTGCGGCATCAACTATTAATAACGCGCCTTCACAGGCAGCAATAGAGCGCGAGACTTCGTAAGAAAAGTCTACGTGTCCAGGCGTATCGATCAAGTTTAAAACATACTCTTGACCTTCGTAAGTATATTCCATTTGTATGGCGTGAGACTTAATGGTAATACCACGTTCGCGCTCCAAGTCCATACTATCCAATAATTGTGCTTGTTGCTCACGAGCAGTTACAGAACCTGTGGCGTCGAGTAAACGATCGGCAAGTGTACTTTTTCCGTGGTCAATATGTGCAATAATGCAAAAATTTCTAATGTGCTTCATAATCTATATGCTCTTAGTAAGAAAGCAGACTGCAAATATAAGGCATTTATTCACGCTTTTTTTAGTTTTTATTCTGTCTGTTTGCTAACTAAAAATTACGGTTTTTACCGTAATAAATTTAAAAAAACTATTAGTATATTGCTTTTTTATTATTGCTTAAATGAAATACGTTTTCGCCTTATTAGTTTTTCTTTTCTCTTCAAAAATTATTGCTCAAGAATTTAGTATTTCTGGCTCTATTTTAGATGAAAAAAACCAGCCCATTTCTTATGCTAGCGTTTTTATTTTAAATGATGCTAATGCTATAATTAAAGGAAAGACCTCTTTAGAAAATGGTAGTTTTAATTTTGAAAACCTAGAACAAAACACCTATACACTAAAAGTGTCTTATATTGGTTATGATCCTTTTTCTCAAACATTTCAGCTGTCTTCAAACAAAATTTTTTCAGCAATAAAATTAAAAGAAAACGCTCAAATTCTTGATGAAGTTACCATAACATCCACCAAACCGACACTTAAAAAAGAAGCAGACCGTTTAGTTTTTAACGTTGCCAATACGGCATTAAGCGAAGGTAATTTGCTAGAACTATTACGGAGTACTCCAGGCGTTTTAATTATTGGCGATGAGATTGAGGTAAAAAACAGCTCGCCAACCGTTTACATTAACGACAGAAAAGTAAATCTTTCTGCTACCGAAATTACTCAACTCCTAGAAAATTCGCCAGCAAACACGATACAAAAGGTAGAAGTTATTACTAATCCACCAGCAAATTATGATGCAGACAGTGGTATGGTTCTTAATATTGTAATGACAAGAAATTTAATTGCCGGCTATCGTGGTAACGTGTTTAGTAATTATACGCAAGGTGTATTTCCAAGGTATAATGCAGGTATTAATCAATTTTATAAAACTAAAAAAATTAACGTAAATTTAAATTACAGCTTCACTAAAAGTAAAATTAATAAGGAGAATGATAATAGTATAACGTACCTCAATCAAAAATGGCAAACCAACAATAACAGGAATACGCGTTCTAATACTCATAATGTCAATTTAAATTTGGATTATTTTATAGACGATAGTAATACCTTAAGGTTTTCATCCAACGCTTTGTTAGTTCCTTATTACGATTATAGTATTAATGGTAATACATTTGTAACATCGCTTCTTAATGAACCTTTATTTAAACTTAATGCAAATAACCAATCTGATGACGATAAATACAACTTAGGCTTGGATCTAGATTTTATACACCAGTTTAAAAACAAAGGAAAATTAGAGTTTAATGTACATTTTACAGATTACAGCTATCAAAGAGACCAAAACGTTAATAGTCAATACTTATTTGTAGATGCAAACAACAATTTTAGTACAGCTTTTACTACCAATAACAATCAAGAAACTAATATTGCCTCTTCTCAACTAGATTATACCTTGCCGTTAGACAACAGCTCTTCATTTGCCTTTGGCTTAAAAGCTTCAAAAATTAAGACCAATAGTGATATTGCGCAATTTGATATCAACCAGAACTCAGGTGCTTTAGAATTTAATGCTACTAATTCTAATGCCTATAACTATAACGAATCTATTTATGCAGTCTACACGAGTTATAATACATCTTGGAATAAATGGAGTTTTAGTGGTGGTTTAAGGTTAGAGCAAACCAATGTTGAAGGTTTATCGGTTTCGGATCATGAAGAAAATATTCAAGATTATTTAGAGCTATTTCCAACCTTAAATTTAAGTTATCAAATGTCCACGAATGCAGCTATTTATACTAATTATAAACGGAGTATTTCGAGACCTAGTTATCAATTATTAAATCCGTTTAACTTCTTTTTAAACGACAATACAGTAGTAACCGGTAACCCGTTTTTAGTTCCTGAGATTAATAATAAATTATTATTAGGAACAACCTTGTACGATATTTTAGCTGTTGAAGTCTTTTACTCAGCCAATACAAATGTTATTTATGAAATCCCAATTCAGGATAATAATACCAATATTATTGCTTTTACGCCAAAAAACATTAATACATCTAATGAGTATGGTTTAGATATTGAATTTTATAAGAATATAACAGGTCGTTGGTTTTTATATGCAGCTAACAGAATTGCAAATATTGAAGAACGTCTAATTATAGATTCTGCCAATATCAATCAGAGCCAATGGTACAATTTTTCGCTAATAAGCACGGATTATTCTTTTTTAGAAGACAATAGTCTATCTGCAAACCTGTCCCTAACATATATTGGAAAAAACCTAGTAGGCGTTCGATTAATTGATACTAGATTAGTTTCAAATCTTTCAATTAAAAAAACGATTTTTAAAAGAAGAGCCACACTCTCATTAACTATTTCCGATTTGTTTAACACTCAAGATTATGGAGTGACTACACGATATAAAAACCAAAACAATCGTCTTTTTTATGATGAAGATGACCGTTACATAAGACTAGGTTTTAGTTATAAATTTGGAAACACTACATTAGAAACCAATGAGCGCAATAAGGAATTAAAAGAACGTGATCGTTTGGAGAAATAATTAATTCTTTTCTTGTGTTACATCTGCTTCAATAAAAAGCACAAGATCTAGCATACAGAATGATAACGACGGTAAGTAGATTTTAAACAAATAGCTTCATTAATAAATGGTTAACAGCCATCAGCATTCCAATAGTTTTTTGATACAAATATTAAGGAATAAGAGCGATATTAATCCTGCCACTCGGCAATAAACAAATTGGTATCGCGGCCGCCACCATTATTTCTATTAGAAGAAAAAGCTAACTTTTTGCCATCGTTGGAAAACACTGGGAAGGCATCAAAAGTTTTGCCATGTGTTACACGTTCTAGGTTTTTACCATCAATATCAATTAGGTATAAATTAAAAGGAAAACCACGTTCTGCTTCAAAGTTAGAAGAGAATAATACTTTTTTACCCGAAGGATGAAAAAACGGACTCCAGTTTGCGTTTCCTAAATGGGTTAATTGTTTTAAATCGCTGCCATCTGCATTACAGATGTAAAGCTCCATATCTGTTGGTTCTACTAAACCTTCAGCTAATAAATCTTTATAGTCTTTAATTTCTTGTGCTGTTTTTGGTCTTGAAGAACGAAAGATAATTTTGGAACCATCTGGCGAGAAAAATGCACCGCCATCGTAGCCTAATTTATCTGTAATTTGCTTAACATTACTACCATCAAGATTCATGGTATACAATTCTAAATCACCGCTTCTGGTAGAGGTAAACACTATTTTATTGCCTTTAGGAGATACTGTTGGCTCTGCATCGTAACCTTTTTCATTGGTTAATTGCGATACTATATTACCTTTTAAATCAGCCACAAAAATATCGAACGTATCGTAAACGGGCCAAATGTATTTGCCGTTTTTACGTAAAGGTGTAGGCGGACAATTCTTATCTGCTAAATGTGTAGAAGCATAGATAATATGTTTGTTATCAGGCATAAAATAAGAGCACGTTGTACGCCCTTTTCCTGTGCTTATCATTGGTGGTATAGTACTTTTAAAAGTATCGTCTGCATGCATTAAAAACATTTGGTCACAGCTCACATTCCATTTTGTGTAGTTGGATTGAAACACTAGCTGCTTATCATCAAAACTCCAATATGCTTCGGCATTATCACCACCAAAAGTAACTTGACGCAAGTTTTTAAAATGAATTTCCTCTGGATAAATTAAAGGATTTTTATGTTTTACCTTTTTTAAAGTTACAGTAGTTATTTCAGTTTTGTTTTTAACCTCATTTTTGCAAGAAATACAAACGATTATAATAAGTAATACATGGTAAAATGGTGTTTTCATCTGTTGCTTTAATAAATGGCATATTATGCCTAATTTAGTGCAAAATTAATACTCTTATCATGAAATACATAATCGCTTTACTCATTTTAGTGCTTATAATGGCCTGTAAAACAGAAACTGCAGACAAAACAATTTCAATTTCTATAAAAGACGATGTTACCTTTTTAGCTTCTGATGCTTTAGAAGGCAGACAAACAGGAACCGATGGAGAGCAGAAAGCTGCAAGGTACATTGCAGAACGCTTTAAAAATTTACGATTACTAGAAAAAGGCACCGAAGGGTATTTTCAAACCTTTTCCTTTCGCCCTAAAACAGACCCACATCAAAAAGTAAATTATACTGTAAAAAATGGCGATAGCACAATTACAGGAACCAACGTTATTGGTTTAATAGATAATAAAGCTAAAAACACCATAATTATTGGAGCACATTACGACCACCTAGGTTTAGGTGCAGAAGGCTCACTACATAGAGGTGAAACAGCAATCCACAATGGTGCAGACGACAACGCAAGTGGTGTTGCGGTAATGCTAAATTTAGCAGAAAAATTAAAAATTAAAAACACAAATAACAATTACCTATTTGTAGCTTTTTCTGGAGAAGAAATGGGATTATTAGGCTCTAACTATTTTGTTAAGAACCCAACAATCGATATCAAAAAGGTAAATTATATGATTAATATGGACATGGTGGGCAGACTAAAAGCAGATAGTACTTTGGCGGTTTATGGCGTTGGTACGTCTCCAATTCTAAAGCAGACGGTAACGGCTAACAATACTAATTTTAACATAGTGGCTAAAGCATCTGGCGTTGGACCAAGCGACCATACCAGTTTTTATAATGCAGATATTCCTGTGTTACATTTTTTTACAGGCCAGCATGAAGACTACCATAAACCAACTGATGATACAGAGAAGTTAAATTATGAGGGTATGCAAACGCTATCAAACTATCTATTTCAAATTATTACAGATCTTAATAACAATGGAAAGTTACCCTTTAGAGCTACAAAAAATGAAAGCACTGCAGTACCTAAATTTGAAGTTGGTTTAGGCGTTACACCAGATTATTTATACGATGGGAAAGGCATGCGAATAGATGGTACCCGCGAGGATACACCAGCAACAAACGCCGGTATTAAGAAAGGAGATATTGTAGTAAAAATGGGTGATATTGACATTACAGATATGATGAGTTATATGAAAGCATTATCTCTTTATAAAAAAGGAGATAGTACAAATGTAATTGTAAAAAGAGACCAAGAATTGGTTGAGGTAACTGTAACCTTTTAAAACCTGACAATTCTTTAAATATAAGAAAAATGAGAATTACTAAGAAAGAGATTGTTACCAAAATTCATCTAATTATTTCGATATGTATAGTTGTGCCTACTGCTTTTATTTATGGTTTTGCACCAGAATTAAGCTTCGATATGTTTTTGGAAACTGTTGATGAGCATAATTTCTATAAGGCAATTATGGGATTGTATTTTGGGTTTTCAGTCTTGTGGTTATTAGGAATCTATAATGTAAACTACCTTAAAATAGCACTTGTTACAAACGTAATATTTATGCTCGGTTTAGGTTGTGGAAGATTGGTTAGTTTAGCTTTAGACGGCATGCCAACCTTTGGCTATAAATTTGGTACTATAGCCGAATTATTTCTTGGATTTTATGGACTTTGGGTGTTGAGGCACCATCGTTAAAGTTTTACAAAACACACCATTAATTTTAAATTTTAAACGTAATATTATCTTTATGAAAATTAAAACCATACTTATACTTCTAAGTGTTATTATATTCGCTTTTTTAATCTCTCAAGCTTATTTAATCTATACACAAAAAGACATTGAGACACATCAATATAAAATTCTTAAAACGGTAGATGATATAGAAATTCGCAAATACGAATCTGCTCTATTTACTTCGGTAAAACTATCAACGGGAGATTACGATAAGGCAGGTAAAGAAGGCTTTAAGGCATTAGGAGGCTATATTTTTGGCAGTAATGAAACTCAGGAAAATATTGCTATGACTTCTCCTGTAAATATGAGCCTTGAAGATTCCGTTACCATGAAGTTTATGGTACCAAAACAATATGATAAAGAAGATTTGCCAAAACCAAATCAAACCAATATAGAATTTAAGCACATGCCAGAAAAAACGGTTGCCGCTATTACGTTTGGTGGTTGGGCAAATACAAATAAAATTGAAACCTATAAACGCACGTTAAAACAAGTTTTAGACAAAAACAATATAGCTTATACTAATAATTTTTCCTTTTTAGGATACAATGCGCCGTTTGAAGTGTTTAATAGAAAAAACGAAGTTATTGTTGAGTTAAAATAAACAGACTAAGCCATGATACTACCACAAATACCTAGACTTATAAGTACGTAAATAACAGCTAGAATAAAAAACACCTTTGCTGCTTTTTTATTTTTTTTATACAACACCAACCCAACAAGCGCAAGTATTAGTGCAGGCCCAAACATTATAGCAATAAGTATTATCACAACTCCATCTAAATTTCCTACTTCTAAAAATGTCATATTGTTTCGTTTCTAAGTTCTTCTAATTTTATTTTTTTATCATCTCGATAGAACAAGTTCATGGTTTCAAAAGGAATAATTTTGTTATCCTTATCTACAATATGCACACACGACTTTTTAATGGCGCGCACATCAAAATTATAGGCATCTATAAATTGCATAATAATAACACGAAACAAATTGTCGTAACTTAAATTGGGCGCATCAATATGCGGTAAACAGCACAAAATAGACTTTAAATTTTCTTCGGCAACTGCTACAGAATTACTGGTACTAAAAAGGTTAATCATTTTATCTTGAAGCTGCTCGTCTTGCTCGTAAATAATAGTATTTTTACTATTGTCTAATAAATCTGTAGGATTTATATATCGGGTTAACGGGAAAGTTTCGTTACCTAATTTTAGGGCATAACCCATAACCAACGCGTCTGGATTACACGGCACAGGAATAAGATCGTCACCATTAAAAAAAGTCGTTTGTTCTATTATTTTTCTACGCACTTCTGTAAGTGTCATTCTATCCGTTTCTGGATTAAAATGCTCTAAGCGTCCTGCTATTTGTGTGGGTTGTAGCGTAACACCTCGACAGCATTTTTGCTTTAAACCATACTCAATAATTTTTCCAATTTCATCATCGTTTAATCCTTTTTGGAGCGTTACCACTAAAGTAGTAGACAAGTTTACTGCGTTTAAATTTGCAATTGCTTTTTCTCTTATATGGTTTAAATCTGCACCTCGAAGTTCGCGAAGTACACTATTTTTAAAAGAATCAAATTGTAAATACACCTCAAAATCTGGAGCGTAGGTTTTTAGTCTTTCCGCGAAAGCGAGATTTTTAGCAATTTTTATGCCATTTGTATTTAACATTAAATGCTTTATAGGTAACGATTTTGCATAGTCTAAAATCTCCCAAAATTGGGGATGAATGGTAGGTTCTCCTCCAGAAATTTGCACAACATCTGGCTCTTTTTCGTTAGCAACAATGGTATCCAGCATTGCTTTAATTTCATCTAATGTTCGATGTCTTCCATACGTTGGAGACGAGCCAGCATAACAAGTTGGACACGTTAAATTACAACGATCTGTAACCTCAATAACGGTTAAGCAAGAATGTTGCTCGTGGTCTGGACACAAACCACAATCGTAAGGACAACCATAATGCGTTTTAGTATTAAATACATATGGAGTTTCGCTAGGTTTATTATAGTTCCTAATGTTTTTATAGTATTCAATATCATCTGCTATTATTACTTTACTATGGCCATGTTCGTTGCAACGTTTTAGCATATAAACATTCCCATTTTCGAAAACAATTTTAGCATCTACGCGTCGTAAGCAGTCAGGACATAAGCTTAAAGTAAAATCGTAATATGTATATTTTCTAACTGGCATTTTTTAGATTTTAATTATTTTGTATGGCGTTTCTTTTTACCCATACCTTTCAGGGTTTAATAACCTGAAAGGTATGAGTAAAAAGTCAGGCTTTCCGCTATATCTTTTTTAAGAAAAATAAAAAAGGATGCCGCATCAATCCTTAACGCATTGGTTTATTAAGTATGAAACTTAAAATATATTTACGGTAATATAACCAACAAATTACACATAAAAGTTGAATGCTACTTAAGCCTAAAACAAAAAATACATTAGGCTTTAGGAATTCTAGAGTAAAGCGGAATCCAAAATAAAATAACATAAAAAGGACAAATAGCTCTCCGTTTTTTAAAATTATTTTTTCTTTTAAGAATTTCAAGCCAAAAAACAAAACCGTTAAAAAGGCTAATTCGTACAACGCAATAGGATGCCTTAATACGCCATCGCCCAAATTCATACCAAAAACCGAAGCCGTTTCAATACCGTAGGTAAACTCATTCACCCCAGAAAGAAAGCAACCTATTCTACCTATAAAAATGCCAAGTATTATTGGAAAGACAAATAAATCTCCAGAAGATTTTTTTTCGCCAATTATTTTCTTTGCCAATTCTACACCTAATAATCCACCAAACAACCCACCCATTATGGTTTTAGTGTTTAATAGCACTATTAAATAATGTGTTGTCCATTCCATAAACGGATTTTCCAAAAAGCCAACCAAGCGCGAACCGACTAAAGCACCAATAGCTGCTCCTAAAATAATAGAAACTCTATTACCACCAGAAATTTCATCTTTATAATCTTTATTACGCAAATACATATAATAGCGAAACCCTACTAAAAAGGCCAAATACTCTAAAACAAGATGTATGTTAATATAATAACCAAATAGTATGGGTTCAAAAGGAATTTGCAATCTGTTTTTTTAATTATTGTTTGTAAAATGTATAGGTAGTAACTTCTACACTAGGGTCTAATTTTAAGGTAAATTCCACAACTTTATTGTCTTTTACTATAAAAGGAAATACAGATTCACCATATAATGGATTATTAAAAACAGCATAAAACTTATTGTTCTTTAAATGCATTAGTTTTACAGTTAAATTTTTATGATGCTCAAAATCTATTTGTAACGTGTCTTTACTTTTTTTTGAAATGGTGAGAGAGCCATAAACTTCGTTTGCATAGCGGCCTAAAAATTTATTTAATGAAATCGAGGGTTTATTTTTATTTTCAACCTCTTTTATTAACTTTTCTTTTTTTACTTTTTTATTGGCTTTGCCCTTATCGTAAAAACTTTTATAAAGTGCACTATAATTTTGTCTAGGCAAACCCAGGTAAGCATCAATAATTTCCCATTTTAAAGCTTCATAAAGGCTGTTTTGATCTGTGTTTGTTAAAATTATTATTCCTAAATTTTTTTTGGGAAGTGTAGTTACAGAAGATAGATAGCCGTGTATTCCTCCAGTATGCATTACAAGCTTATAACCTTCATAATCTTGTAAATCCCAACCTAACCCGTAAAGAGAAAAATTGGTTTTATTGTAAGGATGCCAACTAATATTTTGAAAGCTCCTCGGATACACAGTATTGATTAAAGCATTTGTTGGAATTACCTGTTTTGTATTGTATTTTCCACCGTTTAATAGAGTAAGAACCCACTTAGTCATGTCTGCAATAGACGAAGATATACTGCCGGCAGGAGCTGTTGCATCTATATCTCCATAAGGAATAATTGTTAAATTACCATTTGTTATTGTATGTGCAAGTGTTTTATTTTTAGCCACTTTAATGTCTTTAGAAAGTGCTAACGAGTTATTCATTTCCAAAGGAAGAAATAGTCTTTCTTTTAACTGTTCCTCCCAGGTTTTATTAGTTGCAGCTTTTATTATTTCTCCAGCAATGGTGTAACCTGTGTTAAAATAGCCCCACTGGTCTCGATATTGATTTGTTGGTTCTATTAAGGCAAATTTTTGTATAATTTCTTTAGAAGATAATTCGTTATCAAAATTTAAAAAGTCGCCCTGAAAGGTTTCGAATCCAACGCGATGAGATAGTATATCTACAATGTCAACCTTTTCAGTTAACCAATCGTCTTTCATCTTAAAATAAGGCAACCATTTTTTAACAGGATCTTTTAAAGATAGTTTACCTTCTTCTGCAAGAGTCGCCATTAAAGTAGCAGTAAAAGCTTTGGAGTTACTTCCAATCATAAACAACGTGTTTTGATCTATTAGCGTATTAGACTCAACATCTTTTACACCACTTAGTATTGTTTTAACAAGTTTTCCGTCCTTAACAATGGCCACAGCAATTGCAGGAATTTGCCATTCTTTCTGCGCTTTAATAATATAATTTTCAAGGCTATCTTTAATAAAGCTTGGAAGGTTTTCTTGAGCATGTAAGTTAATATTAACAACCAAAAGAAGCACAACAATTAACTGGTATGTATAATTCATGACAAAAAAATTAGGCTTAAAAATACAATAATTATTAAGCATATAGCGCATTAGTACAAAAAGCATTAATTTTGCCACAAAATCAAAAACTTGATTAAAATAGATACTATAGAACTTCCAGATTTTCCATTGCTTTTAGCACCCATGGAAGATGTTAGCGATCCACCGTTTCGTGCGTTATGCAAAGAGCAAGGCGCAGATGTGGTGTATACAGAGTTTGTTAGCAGTGAGGGTTTAATTAGAAACGCTGCTAAAAGCGTTATGAAATTAGATATTTACGAAAAAGAGAGACCTGTAGGTATTCAAATTTTTGGTGCCAAAATGGATAGTATGCTGGAAACTATTGATATAGTTTCAGCTTCCAAGCCAGATATTATAGATATTAATTTTGGTTGTCCTGTAAAAAAGGTAGTAAGCAAAGGAGCAGGTGCAGGAATTTTAAAAGACATCTGTTTAATGGAGCAGTTGACGGCAGAAATGGTAAAGCGAACAAACATTCCAATTACCGTAAAAACACGTTTAGGTTGGGATCACGATTCTATTAGAATTGTTGAGGTTGCAGAAAGATTACAAGATGCTGGTTGTAAAGCCATTGCCATTCATGGCAGAACGAGAGCGCAAATGTATAAAGGTGATGCAGATTGGAAACCAATTGCGCAAGTAAAAAACAACCCGAGAATGCATATTCCAGTCTTTGGGAACGGAGATGTAACCTCTCCAGAACGGGCTATGGAAATGCGAGACGTATATGGTTTAGATGGTTGTATGATTGGTCGTGCAACCATTGGTAATCCGTGGTTTTTTAAACAAGTTAAGCACTTTTTTAGAACAAGAGAGCATTACAGACCAATAACTATGCAGGAACGTGTGGAAGCTGCACGCAGACACTTAAAAATGGCTATTGATTGGAAAGGTGAAATTTTAGGTGTTTTTGAAACCAGAAGGCATTACACTAACTACTTTAAAGGCATTCCACATTTTAAAGAACATAGAATGAAAATGGTTACTAGCGATGCATCAAAAGATGTTTTTGCTGCTTTTGATGAGATTGAAAAGTTGTTTAGTAACCATGTTTTTACTGAGTAAATACTTTAATGTCCAAAACAGAAACGCCTGCATGTTTTATAATTAAGTTCGCTGCCTATTTTTATTTATAATAATGCTTCAAAAATCTAAAGATTCCTTTTAAAACAGAGTTCCTTTTAAAAATAATAACCTTTAGCAAATAGTTACAAAAAAGTGTACTCAATCCTTTTGGATTGATAATTAAAAACTCTTGAAGGCATTGACATTAAGGTCATGATTTAAGAAAGGAAACGACAAATTTAACCTGTCAGCTGATAAGAAACTCGCTTTAAAACTAATTAATTTGCTTTAATTAAATTCTTAGTAATCCTTACAGATGCAATCTTGGAAGCCATAATGCCTAAAACTGTAATAGTTAAAAATACAATGAGCAAGTTTTTTACTTGAAAAGTCACTGGATAGGCAAGGTATTGAGTAATCATGACCTTCATATTATCAGGACCATAAAGTTGAAACAGAATTAATAAGGTACTTACCGCCAATCCTATAAGCCCGCCTACAATACTCATTAAGGTACCTTGTAGAAAGAATATTTTTCTAATATCTTTTACTGTTGCTCCAATATTGTACAAGGTGTTAAGGCTTTTCTTTTTGTCTAGCATCATCATGATTAAAGAGCCAACAACATTAAAAAAGGCGATTATTAGAATCAAGGTAAAAATAAGATAAACAGCTACATTTTCTGTGTTTAGCATTTTGTATAGTGCATCGTTTAACTGCGCTTTATTTCTTAGTGTTATATCATGACCTAATACAGCTTGAATTTGAGCTTTAACGTCTTCTTCTTCTTCTGCGCTATCTTTTAATCGGAATTCTACAGTAGTAATCTGGTTGGTTTTAAAGCCTAACAATTCTTGCGCTAGATCTAAGCTGGTAAAAATATAATTATTGTCTAATTTTTCGTTTACTTCAAAAACACCAACATTAATTGCTTTTACCTGATTAAAAGCTTGTGCCATAGAGGTAATTTGTCCTTTTCCTGGCTTTGGTACGTATAAAGAAATACGCTTACCATAATCTAAAAGCCCAATATTTAAACTATTAGACACGCCATAACCAACAACCACTTGGCTTGTTTTGTCTGTTAACCAACTGCCTTGATATAAAATGGAATCAACATTATTTAATGTTGTATAGTTGGCGTCTACACCTTTAATATATAGCGCTTGTTTATTACCATCAAAAGACCCAATAACGCGTTCTTCCACAATCTTTGAATAACTGGCAATACCATGAATAGCTTTTAGATTTTCTTCGGTGTTTGGATCCAAAACAAACGATTTACCAATGGTAGTTTCAGCTTTTATATCAGGATCGATAGACGTAGTAAATTGAAGCGTAAAGTCTCGTAAACCAGCAAAACCAGAAAGCACTATAAATAGAGAGGCAGAACCTAAAATAATACCAGCAATGGCAATATAGGTTATAAAATTAATAGCATTATTAGAGCTTTTAGAACGTAAATAGCGCTTTGCGATGTAAAATGAAAAGCTCAAACGGTTTACGATTTTTTACGTTTTTTAAAAAGATTTGGATCGTTTATTGGATTGTCTTTTCCTTTTAAGGATTGCTCAATTTTGTCTATATGTTCTAAAGAATCATCTACAAAAAAATAAAGCTGTGGCATTCTTCGTAATTGATTTCTTGTACGCTGTGCTAATTCATGACGAATAAAAGGCTGGTTGGATTTTATCCCTTCAACCAATTCCTTAGCCTTATTGTTAGGAAAAATACTCAAATATACTTTTGCAACCGATAAGTCTACGGTTACCGAAACTTTAGATACCGAAATAATAACGCCACGCATACCACCTTGAGTGGCCGCCGTTTGTAATATATCTACAAGATCGCGCTGTAAAACCGATCCTATTTTTTTTTGTCTTTGACTTTCTTCTGTTTTCATCTAAAAATATAATCCAAAGCTTTAGTATTAAAGCGCTGGACTGCAAAAATACGCTTTTTAAATATTATAGTATTTTTGATTTTTTCAAATTGTATCTTAAAATAATGTATTTTTAGAAGAAGAATAGATTTTTGTTTTTATTGAAGCAATTATAGCATCTACAAGAATACAACAGATAACCATTTTCTTTATGAAAAAAATAGAACATATAGGCATTGCTGTTAAAAGCATAGAAGCGTCTAATACGTTGTTTGCCAAACTTTTTGGTGAACCACACTATAAAGTAGAAGAAGTAGAACGCGAAGGTGTAAACACTTCTTTTTTTAAAGTTGGCAACAATAAAATAGAACTATTAGAAGCGACCGAAGAAAATAGTCCTATTGCTAAATTTATTAATAAGAAAGGTGAAGGCATCCATCATATTGCCTTTGAGGTCGACGATATTACCGCAGAAATTAAAAGACTAAAATCTGAAGGTTTTATTGTTTTAAATGACACACCAAAACAAGGAGCAGATAATAAATTGGTTGCTTTTTTACATCCAAAATCTGTTAACGGCGTACTAATTGAGCTGTGTCAAGAAATAAAGACAGAAATAAAGAAATAAAATCTTGTAGCCTTTTAAAATTAATATTAGATTTGCAGACCAATTTTGGTCCCATAGCTCAGTTGGTTAGAGCACCTGACTCATAATCAGGTGGTCCTTGGTTCGAGCCCAAGTGGGACCACTTTAAAAATTGTAAAGCCTTTCATATCCTTGGAAGGCTTTTTTATTATTATTAGATTCCTGTATACATAACTGTTTTTAAAACAAGACCTATATAGTATGTGCTTTAGAGATGTAAAGCATGTAATCTCGCTACATACTTACCAATAACATCAAATTCTAAATTTACAACAGTATTAACTTTAAAGGTTTTAAAATTTGTATGCTCATAAGTGTAAGGTATAATAGCAACACTAAAAGTGTCAATATTAGAATTAACCACAGTTAAGCTTACGCCATTTACTGTAACAGAGCCTTTTTCAATTGTAATATTGTGTAAATTAGAATCGTATTTAAAGGTATACAACCAACTTCCTTGCGTTTCTTTAACGGCAATACATACAGCAGTTTGGTCTATATGGCCCTGTACAATATGCCCATCAAGGCGGTCACTAAGTTTCATAGCACGCTCTAAATTTACAAGATTAGAAACCTTTAAACTTCCAAGGGTTGTTTTTTGTAAAGTTTCTTTAATAGCTGTAACCGTATAGCAAGACTCATCAATCTCTACCACAGTTAAGCACACACCATTATGTGCAACGCTTTGATCGATTTTTAACGCGCTAGTAAAGTCACTCTCAACGGTAATATGTAAGTTGTCTTTATCGTATTTAATATTTCTAACAAGACCTAAGGTTTCAATAATTCCTGTAAACATACTTTAAACTATATTATTTGGTTAAATTTGTGCTTATAAAATTACGAACAATAGTTAGCATTCTTTATGAAGAAAGAAGAAAAAATAATTGTAGGCATCTCTATAGGAGATTTAAATGGGATAGGTTCAGAAATAGTATTAAAGATTTTTGAAGATAATAGAATGTTAGAATTTTATACGCCAGTTATTTTTGCATCGACAAAAACCATGACCTTTGTTAAAAATCATTTTAAATTGAAAGTCAATTTAATGGGGATTAATAATACAAATGAAATACTTCATGGTAAAGTAAACGTCCTTAATTGTTGGAAAGAAAATGTAACTATTAATTTTGGTCAAGAAGACACCAAAATAGGAGAGTATGCTATAAAATCGTTAGAAATTGCTACAAAAGCTTTAAAAGAAGGCGCTATAGATGTGCTAGTAACGGCACCAATAAATAAAAGTAATATTCAGTCTGAAACTTTTAAATTTCCAGGGCATACAGATTATTTAAATCAAGAGTTGGAAGGCGATAGTTTAATGTTTATGGTTGCAGACACACTAAGAGTTGGATTGCTAACAGACCATGTGCCTGTAAAAGACGTTTCAAGCCATATTTCTGCAGAATTAATAACTAAAAAGATTGACACAGTAACCCAATCACTAAAAAAAGATTTTAGAATAAGCAAACCTAAAATAGCCGTTTTAGGCATTAATCCGCATACCGGAGACAATGGTGTTATTGGAAAAGAAGACGATACGGTAATGAGACCAACACTTAAAAAAATTAAAGACAGCGGGACATTGGTTTTTGGACCATATGCTGCAGATAGTTTTTTTGGAAGCGATAATTATAAAAGCTTTGATGCTATTATTGCTTCTTATCACGATCAAGGTTTAATACCATTTAAAACACTATCATTTGGACAAGGTGTAAATTTTACCGCAGGATTAAACAAAATAAGAACCTCACCAGATCATGGTACTGCTTACGAAATTGCTGGAAAAGGCAAAGCAGATACGAGTTCATTTAAAGAAGCCCTATTTACAGCAGTTAGTATTTTCAGGAATCGAAATGAATTTGAAGAGCTCAATAAAAATCCGCTAGCCATTAGCAAAAGAAAACGTTTTGATGAAAGAAAATATGAATCAAAAAAGAAGTAAACAAAAAGTTGTTAATAAGTCTGCACAATAAATAATAATTTGTATATTTGCAGGCTCAAAATAGATGTGATAATGAAGCCATTAAAAGCGTTTACAATTCCATTTGTAGGTTTAAAAGAAGGAAAACATCATTTTGATTATAATATAGACAAGACGTTCTTTGAATATTTTGAGTATGACGATTTTAATACAAGTCTTTTAAAAGTAGATGTTACATTAGAAAAAAAAACAACACTTTTAGAATTACATTTTGAAGTTTCAGGAACTGTAAACGTTAATTGCGACGTTACAAACGAACCGTATAATCAGCCACTTGACAATGCTTTCGATTTGGTCGTTAAGTTTGGAGAGGAATATAATGACGATAATATAGACATTCTTATCATTCCTCATGGCGAATACGAAATTAATATTCAGCAATATGTGTATGAATTAATTGTATTGGCTATGCCAACAAAACGAATTCATCCAGGAGTGGAAAATGGTACATTAAAATCAGACATACTCGAAAAATTAGAAGAATTAAGACCAAAAGAAAAGAATATAAAAAAAGACCAAGAGGAAACAGATCCTCGATGGAACACATTAAAAAAACTATTAACGGATAAATAAAATAATACAATGGCACATCCTAAGAGAAAAATCTCGAAAACAAGAAGAGATAAGAGAAGAACACATTATAAAGCAACTGCGCCACAAGTTGCAACTTGCCCAACAACAGGTGAACCACACTTATATCATAGAGCACATTGGTTTGAAGGTAAATTATATTACAGAGGCCAAGTGTTAATAGACAATGCTGTTGCCGAAGAAAATATAGCATAATATTCTATGCACGCATATAGAAAACGCTCACTTGTGAGCGTTTTTTTTTATGATATATTTTTCTTTATAATTAAAAACAACTTAATTTGCAATTAGTTAATCTAAATTCGCTATTTTTAGCTTGAATTTTCCATTTTATGGCCCTTTTTAAGTAAGTTTTGGTCAAATTAACATAAATGTATGAGTAAAATCTCTGCGGCAATTACAGCTGTTGGTGCTTATGTACCAGACTATATATTAACCAACAAGATTCTAGAATCCATGGTTGATACCAACGACGATTGGATTACTTCTAGAACAGGAATTAAAGAACGTCGTATTCTAAAAGGAGAAGGTAAAGGAACATCTTATATGGCTATTAAAGCCGCTCAAGACCTTCTAAAAAAATCAAAAACAAACCCAGAAGATATTGATTTGGTTATTGTAGCTACTGCCACACCAGACATGCAGGCAGCCTCTACGGCAGCTTACACGGCTACCGAAATAGGTGCAGTTAATGCATTTTCTTTCGATCTAGAAGCCGCTTGTTCAGGGTTTTTATTTGGAATGTCTACCGCCGCACGCTATATTGAATCTGGACGTTATAAAAATGTACTGCTAATAGGTGCGGATAAAAACTCTTCAATGATTAACTATGAGGATAGAGCCACATGCATCATCTTTGGAGATGGAGCAGGAGCTGTCTTATTTCAGCCCAACGAAGAGGGCTTAGGTCTACAAGATGAATACCTACGAAGCGATGGTTCTGGGAGAGCGTTTTTACAAGTAAAATCGAGTGGATCTTCCTATCCTGTAACTGCAGAAACCATTGCCAAAAAAGAAAATTTTGTGTTTCAAGATGGCAAAACGGTATTTAAAAACGCAGTATTTAACATGGCGGATGTCGCTGAAAGAATTCTTAAAAGAAATAATCTTACCAATAATGATATTACTTGGCTAGCCGCACATCAAGCAAATAAACGCATTATTGATGCTACAGCAAATCGTATAAATCTAGAAAGTGAAAAAGTAATGATGAATATTGAGAAGTATGGCAATACAACTTCAGCAACTTTACCATTATTAATAAACGATTACGAATCGCAATTAAAAAAAGGAGATACTATTATTTTTGCCGCCTTTGGAGGTGGATTTACTTGGGGCTCAATTTATTTAAAATGGGCTTATAATTCTTAAAACTAACTAAAAAAACTTAATAACTCTAAATATTATGGATTTAAAAGACATTCAAAACTTAATCAAATTTGTAGCAAAATCTGGTGCAAGTGAAGTTAAATTAGAAACAGACGATGTTAAGATTACAATAAAAACAGGATCAGACGAGACCACGATAGTGCAACAGATGCCAATGTCTCAAATACCACAAATGCAAATACCTGCTGCGCAAACACCAGCAACGCCAATCCCAGCAGCAGCAGCAGCACCAGCTGCAGAAAACGAAACATCTAAACACATTACTATAAAATCTCCAATTATTGGTACGTTCTATAGAAAACCATCTCCAGACAAACCATTATTTGTTGAGGTTGGGCAAACCATAGCTGAAGGTGATGTGCTTTGTGTAATAGAGGCTATGAAGTTATTTAATGAAATTGAATCTGAAGTTTCAGGAAAAATAGTTAAAATTTTAGTGGATGATGCCTCTCCAGTGGAATTCGATCAACCATTATTTTTAGTAGATCCATCGTAATATAAATCCCTCCCGAACATTCGGGATCATTTTCTAAATTTACACTAGTTGTTAAATTTAGTTTTTGAATATTATTAAATATCAGCATTTATGTTTAAAAAAATACTAATTGCCAATAGAGGAGAAATAGCACTTCGTGTTATTAGAACCTGCAAAGAAATGGGCATTAAAACTGTAGCTGTTTATTCTACTGCAGATGCAGATAGTCTTCACGTAAAATTTGCAGACGAAGCGGTTTGTATCGGCCCAGCACCAAGTAGCGAATCCTACTTAAAGATGTCTAATATAATAGCCGCTGCAGAAATAACGAATGCAGATGCAATACACCCAGGGTACGGATTTTTATCCGAAAATGCCAAGTTTTCTAAAATTTGTGAAGAACACAAAATGAAATTTATAGGGGCATCGCCAGAAATGATAGATCGCATGGGAGACAAAGCAAATGCAAAATCAACAATGATTGCTGCAGGAGTTCCCGTTGTTCCAGGAAGCGAAGGTGTAATAGAAACGTTTAAAGACTGTGTTAAAATTGCCAAAGAAACGGGTTACCCAGTAATGCTTAAAGCATCAGCTGGTGGCGGTGGAAAAGGAATGCGTGCTGTATGGAAACCAGAAGATTTACAAGAAGCATGGGAATCTGCAAGACAAGAATCTAAAGCAGCATTTGGAAACGACGATATGTATATGGAAAAGCTGATAGAGGAGCCACGCCATATCGAAATTCAAGTTGTTGGAGATTGTAATGGTAAAGCCTGCCATTTATCAGAAAGAGATTGTTCGATACAAAGACGTCATCAAAAATTAACAGAAGAGGTGCCATCGCCTTTCATGACAACGGCTTTGCGTAAAAAAATGGGAGAAGCGGCAGTAAAAGCAGCAGAATATATAAAATATGAAGGTGCAGGAACGGTAGAATTTTTAGTGGATAAACATAGAAATTTCTATTTTATGGAAATGAATACGCGTATTCAAGTGGAGCACCCAATTACAGAACAGGTAATAGATTTCGATTTAATACGCGAGCAAATTTTAGTTGCAGCAGGCGTTCCAATTTCAGGTAAAAATTATTTGCCTCAAATGCATTCCATAGAATGTAGAATAAATGCAGAAGACCCTTTTAACGACTTTAGGCCATCACCGGGAAAAATAACAACATTACATGCGCCTGGAGGACATGGTGTGCGTTTAGATACTCATGTGTACGCAGGATATTCTATTCCACCAAATTACGACTCCATGATTGCTAAGTTAATTACAACAGCACAAACAAGAGAAGAGGCCATTAATAAAATGAAACGTGCTCTAGACGAGTTTGTAATAGAAGGCATAAAAACAACAATTCCCTTTCACAGACAACTTATGGAACACCCAGAATATTTAGCTGGAAATTATACTACAAAATTTATGGAAGATTTTAAAATTGAAATCCCAACCGAAGACTAAATAAACAAGACTCCGATTTTTTTTTAAAATCGGAGTTTTTTTATGGTGTTACTTTTGCTAACAAAAAGCAAAAGTCAGGCTTTCGCAAGTCGCTCTTTTCAAGGAGCTCCAACAATTGCTCAATATTTAACACAAGATTAAACCTCTAAATAATAGCCTAACTTAGCAAAATGAATTTGTCTTATTGGGAAAAAAAGACTTGGTTATCAAATATAGATTATACTATAATTGGAAGCGGAATAGTTGGACTAAACTGCGCCTTACAACTAAAAAAACGCTTTCCTAAAGCCAATATTGTTATTTTAGAAAAAGGACTACTACCACAAGGCGCAAGCACCAAAAATGCTGGATTTGCTTGTTTTGGAAGTCTAAGTGAAATAATAAGCGATCTTAAAACACACAGCAAAGAGGAAGTGCAAGTACTTGTTAAAAAACGTCTAAAAGGGTTACAAGTATTACGCAAAACATTAGGGGATAGTATTATAAATTACCAAGAATTAGGTGGTTACGAGTTGTTTTCTAAAAATAATTATGAGTTATATAATAATTGCTTGTCTAATAAAGAGAGCATTAATCAATTACTCAAACCAATATTTAAAGCAGACGTATTTAGCTTTAATACAAATAACTTTGGGTTTAAGCAGGTACAACCGCAGTATTGCTTCAACCAGTTTGAAGGCCAAATAGATACCGGTAAAATGATGTTGTCATTGCTGCAATTAGTATTACGCCATGGCGTAAAAATTATAAATAATTGTTTTGTTACAAGTTTTCATGAAGCTAGCAATACCGTAAATGTAGAAACCAATCAATTTGAATTTAGTACATCAAAATTATTTCTCGCAACCAACGGTTTTTCTGCACAATTAATTAATGAGTCCGTTAAACCTGCAAGAGCTCAAGTTTTAATTACTAAGCCAATAGCCAACCTTAATATTAAAGGTACTTTTCAATTAGATGAAGGCTATTATTATTTTAGAAACATAAACAATAGAATTTTATTGGGTGGTGGCAGAAACCTTGATTTTAAAGCTGAGGAAACTACTGAAATGGCTCAAACAGAACGCATTCAAAATAAGTTGGAAACACTGTTGAAAACATCAATTTTGCCAGACACCTTTTTTGAAATTGACCAAAGATGGAGCGGTATTATGGGTGTCGGAAAAAAGAAAAATCCAATTGTAAAACAATTAAGTAATCATGTGTATTGTGGTGTAAGATTGGGTGGAATGGGAATTGCAATTGGAAGTTTAGTAGGACAAGAACTCGCAGATTTAGTTTAATATACAATAAAAAGACTATGCCATTTAATCTTAAATTTGGTTTTTTGCAGTATTGTATCGCTCATTAATTTACTTTTATAATCGAAACCATATGGTGTAAAAAGGGTAGTCTAGGCGCGTCTATAAATAATGTAGAAATGGGAAATGGATTTTATTGCATTGAAGCTGTTTCACAACATTGCTTTAAAAAACTTGCAAATAAATTAACACCTTTTCAAGTTTCCGCCATAGCATCTATATTACCAAATCCTCGAAAATATAAAGTAAATTCGCCTTCTTTGTATATTAAAAATAACCTAGAATGGACGATTTTAAAAATGCCATACTTAGAGCCATTAGATTTAAACACTAAACAATGAAATTAAAAGAAGACTTGTATAATTTGTGCACCAAGTTTATGCATAATCGTCTGTTAGCGGTAAAGGGTAGTATACAAGAAATACAAGAATCGTTACTTTCAGAAACCAAAAGTAGTGCTGGAGACAAGCATGAAACTGGACGTGCGATGTTACAATTAGAAAGAGAAAAGGCTGGGCAACAGCTGGCCGAAATTCAAAAAGTAAATCAAATATTATTAAAAATAGACACTTTTAAAACCTCAAAAATTATCAGTTTAGGAAGTGTTGTATTTACAACTAACGTTAATTATTACATTGCCATAAGTGCAGGAGCATTTACCATTAAAAAAGATAAATTTTATGCTATCTCCGCAAGCACACCAATAGCTCAAATGCTATTAGGAAAATCTATACATGACACCATTACGTTTAGAGATCAAAATTTTACAATTACTAAGGTTGTCTAATTTTTATCTCAATTAAATTCGGCTTATCTTTATTAAAATTGAATGGCCAATAGAAATTGAAAGAAAATCTTAAAAAGCATGATGTTATAATTATCGGTGGTGGCTTGGCTGGGCTATCTAGTGCCATCCACTTGTCCAAGAATAAGCTTAGGGTTTTGGTAATAGAGAAAAACACGTATCCGAAACATAAAGTTTGTGGTGAATATATTAGTAATGAAGTTTTGCCTTATTTAGACTTTTTAGGAATTGATGTGTTTAAACTTGGTGCAAAAAAAATTAATCACTTCGAAATGTCAACACCTAAAAACAAGCAAGTAAAAGCCAAATTGGCTTTAGGTGGGTTTGGTATTAGTAGATATTGCTTAGACTTTGAATTAGCAAATAGGGCAATTGCAAATAGCGCAACAATTATTCAAGATACAGTTGAGGACGTCTTTTTTAAAGAAGATAAATTTATAGTTAAAACAAAAAACAATAATTACACATCAAAAATAGTAATTGGCGCCTATGGTAAACGGGCTCATTTAGATGTAAAACTTAAACGCCGTTTTATTAAAAATCAATCGCCATACTTAGCGGTAAAAATGCATTTAAAAGGCGTATTTCCAGAGCACTTAGTAGCACTTCATAATTTTAAAGGCGGTTATTGTGGTGTTTCAAAAGTGGAAGACAATAGTATTAATGTTTGTTATATTACCAATTATAAAGTCTTTAAAAAATATAAAGACATAGAGGAGTTTCAGCAAAAAGTAATATTTAAAAATAATGCTTTAAAAACAATTTTTGAAAATGCTACACCAGTTTTCGAGTCTCCTTTAACCATAAGTCAAATTTCATTTAAAACAAAACAGTTAATAGAAAATCATATCCTCATGTGTGGAGATACAGCAGGAATGGTTCATCCTCTGTGTGGTAATGGAATGAGCATGGCAATACGTAGTGCGCAAATGGCATCAATACTTATAATTCAGTATTTTAATGGTAAAATTAAAACTAGAGAAACATTAGAAAAGCAGTATCTTAGAGAGTGGAATACCGAGTTTAAATCGCGTTTAGCAACAGGACATATTGTTGCCAATGTTTTTAGTAACAATATATTGGCTGAGGTTTTAATGCAAATTGTAAAATGGATACCAGGTATTTTACCACAGATTATAAAACAAACTCACGGAAAAACCATGCAAATTAAATGAGTTTTTTAATACGTACAAAACACAGAAGTGAAGAAGAAGAAATTATGGACAATTTAAATTACAATGGTCCAATACTTCATGATGCTTTAAATAAACTAGCTAAAATAAACCAATGGTTAGGCGGTAATAATGTAACTATTAATGGCCTTAAAAAGGCCTTAAAAAATCACAAAAAAAAAGAACCAATTACCATTATAGATTTAGGTTGCGGTGGTGGAGATATTTTAAGAGAAGTGTCTAAATTTGGCAAGGACAATCATTATAATTTTAATTTAATAGGTATCGATGCTAATCCACACACAATTAAATATGCTATTAAATTATCGCAAGAATACGATAATATTAGCTTTAAAAAAATGGACGTTTTTGCTAAAGAATTTAATACCCTTAAGTATGATTTAGTATTAACAACATTATTTCTACATCATTTTAAAGATAACCAATTAGTAACGTTTTTAAAACCAGTTCTAGACAAGGCAAAATTAGGCGTTGTGGTTAATGATTTGCAGAGACACAGATTAGCCTATTATTTATTTAAATTATTATGCACGACCATTAAAAATAAAACCATTATTGAAGATGGATTAACCTCTGTTTTAAGAGGATTTAAAAGAAAGGAATTGGAAAGCATTTCAAATCAATTACACGTAAATTATAAGATTCAATGGAAATGGGCTTTTCGTTTTCAATGGATACTAAAGAAGTAAAAAATTAATTACATTTTAAAGACCTTTAAGGTTTTTAAGACTTGTGAGGTCCATACTATGAGCGTAAAGATAACAGCAGTAGCTAAGCAACTTCCTAAATTTTCTAGAGAAACAAAGGATATTATTCCATTTTTAAAACTCTGGATGACTGGACAAGAGGACCGTTTTCAGCGCAAAGTAATCAAGCTTTTTGAAGGTGCTGGCGTGGACAAACGGTATTCTATAATGGATGCAGAAGAAGTATTTTTAAAGACTTCGTTTCAAGAGAAGAACGACATTTATAAAAAAGAAGTTATTAAATTAGCAGAACAATCTTTAATAAATGCGCTAGCTAAAGCCAATTTAGAACCAACAGATATAGATTATATAATAACAGTAAGTTGCACAGGAATCATGATTCCATCTGTAGATGCATACCTTATTAACAATCTAAAAATGAAACAGGATATTGTTAGGCTACCTGTTACAGAAATGGGCTGCGCAGCAGGAATTTCGGGCATTATTTACGCCAAGAATTTTTTAAAGGCAAACCCCAACAAACGAGCGGTAGTTATAGCGGTAGAGTCGCCAACGGCAACATTTCAGTTAAACGATTTTTCTATGGTAAACATTGTTAGTGCTGCCATTTTTGGTGATGGCGCAGCGTGTGTTATTTTATCGTCTTATCAAGAAGAAGAAGGGCCAAAAATAGTAGACGAGGCCATGTATCATTTTTATGATGCAGAAACTATGATGGGTTTTAAACTGGTAAATACTGGATTGCAAATGATCTTGGATAAGGCTGTTCCACAAACAATTTCAGATCATTTTCCATTGATTGTACATCCTTTTTTAAAACAAAACGATATAGCAATAGAAAATATAGACCATCTTATTTTTCATCCAGGTGGTAAAAAAATAGTACAAACCGTTGAAGATTTATTCGGCTCTTTAGGTAAGAATATAGACGACACAAAGGAAGTGTTAAGACGTTATGGAAATATGAGTAGCGCAACCGTTTTATATGTTTTGGAACGTTTTATGAACAAGGATTTGCCAAAAGGAGACAGAGGATTAATGCTTAGTTTTGGTCCAGGTTTTTCAGCGCAACGAATTTTATTAGAATGGTAAGATTTTAAAATTATTAATTAAGACCTTACAGCCACTAAAAGCTTGTTTTGTCTCCCAAAATAATAAAATGATTAAGGATTTTCAACACAAAAACTATTGGGCACTCATTTTAGGAGGTTCTAGCGGATTAGGTTTAGCAACTGCAAAAAAACTGGCTAAACACGGTATGAATATTTGTATTATTCATAGAAATTCCAGAGCTCAAGAGGACGCCATCAATACAGAATTTGAGACGATTAAAGCAGAAGGAATTCAGTTTAAATCGTATAACGTTGATGCGTTTAAAGCTGAAAAACGAAAAGAAATTATTTCAGAATTAAAAGAAACTTTTGGTACCAAAGTAAAAATAAGAACACTAGTACACAGTGTCGCAAAAGGTAATTTAAAACCAATGGTGGATGCCGAAAACCCAACGTTAAATAATGACGATTTCAATTTAACAATTAACGCGATGGCTATAAGTTTATTCGATTGGACTAAAGCACTTTTTAAAGCAAAACTATTTGCTGAAGATTCGCGAATTATAAGTTTTACAAGTGAAGGTAATACCAAAGCATGGCAAAATTACGCAGCAGTTTCAGCAGCAAAAGTCACTTTAGAAGCTATTACCAGAAATATCGCTTTGGAGTTTGCGCCTTTTGGTATTAGAGCCAATTGTATACAAGCAGGCGTAACAGATACTGCCTCTTTACGACTGATTCCTGGGAGCGCAAAAATAAAAGAATACAGTTTACTTCGTAATCCTTTTAAACGCCTAACGGAGCCAGAAGATGTCGCTAATGCGGTTTATTTATTAAGTAAAGATGAAGCAAACTGGATTAATGGAACCATAATAAAAGTGGATGGAGGAGAAAGTTTAATTTAAAATATAATTGTTAGACCTCACAGGTGTTTAAAACAAGTGAAGTCTAAAACAAACAAGATGAACGCTAACCAAATTATAAATGCATTACCGTACCAACACCCGTTTCTTTTTGTAGAGGAGCTAAGCATGGTATCTACAGAAGGTGTCACGGGAAATTACACCTTTAAAAAAGACGAATATTTCTACACAGGTCATTTTAAAAATAACCCAGTTACTCCAGGCGTAATTCTTACAGAATGTATGGCACAAATAGGTGTTGTGTGTTTAGGTATCTATATGTTAAAAGATGAAATTTCCGAAGCACATAAACCTCAAATAGCATTAACTTCTAGTCAAATAGATTACTTTTTACCAGTATATCCTGGTGAAAAAGTAACTGTCGTTTCAGAGAAAGAAGTCTTTCGTTTTAATAAATTAAAATGTAAAGTGAAGCTATTAAATAATGAAGGAGCATTGGTTTGTAGAGGGCAAATTTCAGGAATGATAAAAGCGAATTAACTAGAGTTTCGCTTTCGCGAAAATAAAAAAATGAATAATCCAAGAGTCGTCATAACAGGTTTAGGAGTTGTAGCACCAAATGGTGTTGGGCTAGATGCGTTTACCAAAGCCATAAAAAACGGTACATCTGGAATTACATATCATCAGCAATTAGCAGATTTAAACTTTTCGTGTTGTATTGGCGGAGTTCCTAATATTTCCGAAGAAAAAAAACTAGAGTACTTAACACCTTTGCAATTGAGAGGTTTTAAAAGTAATGGCATTTTATACGGTTGTATTGCAGGAATGGATGCCTGGAAAGATGCTGGATTTACAATAGATAAAAACAGCGCTTTGGATTACAACAGCGGGACTATTTTTGGTACAGGAACTTCTGGCATAGAAAAATTTAGAGAAGCCATTTACAAGTTAGATAAAGGCGAAGTAAAACGCTTAGGAAGCACAATTGTTGTACAAACTATGGCAAGTGGCATTAGTGCTTTTCTTGGCGGAATTTTAGGCTTAGGCAATCAAGTCACCACAAACTCTTCTGCGTGTACCACAGGAACCGAAGCGATTATAATGGGTTTTGAACGTATAAAAAATGGACAAGCAAAACGCATGTTGGTTGGCAGTTGTAGCGACGATGGCCCATACCTTTGGGGAGGTTTCGATGCGATGCGAGTGATGACTTACAAGCATAATGAATCGCCAACAAAAGGCTCAAGACCAATGAGTGCAACAGCATCAGGATTTGTGCCTGGATCTGGAGCTGGTGCTTTGGTTTTAGAATCTTTAGATAGTGCTTTAGCAAGAAACGCAACCATTTATGCTGAGGTTTTAGGCGGGAACATAAATTCTGGCGGGCAACGCAATGGTGGCACAATGACTGCTCCAAATGCTAAAGCTGTGCAACGTTGCATTACAGATGCTCTTAAAAATGCTAATATTTTGGCTAAAGAGATTGATGTTATTAACGGGCATTTAACTGCAACGTCTAAAGACAGTTTAGAAATAGAGAATTGGACAAAAGCATTAAATAGAAACGGAGCAGATTTTCCATATATTAACTCTTTAAAATCTATGGTTGGCCATTGTTTGGCTGCTGCAGGAAGTATAGAAAGTGTTGCAACTGTTTTGCAATTAAAAGAACAGTTTTTGTTTCCAAATATAAATTGTGATAATGTGCATCCAGAAATTTTAGCGTTAATTTCAGAAGAAAAAATTTTAAAACAATTAATTAAAACAGAATTAAATATAGCAGCAAAAGCTAGTTTTGGTTTTGGCGATGTAAATGGTTGTATTATCTTTAAAAGATATTGAAGTATTAGAGTAAAAAAGTTTAATTAATACAGATTCCTATTTTAACAGGAAATAAATATGACAAAAGAAGAATTAATTACCAAATTAAAAACCATCGTAAAACCTTATATTCAAAATGAAGAGGCTTTTACAAACCTTACTGAAGAAACCGATTTTATTAACGACTTAAAAATAAATTCGGCAAATCTAGTAGATGTTATTTTAGACGTTGAAGACGAATTTGATATTAGAATTGAAAACGACGATATGGAAAAAATGCTTTCCGTTAAGGCAGCAATGGCCATCGTAAACGAAAAATTAGCAACAAAATGATAGGCAATGATATAGTCGATTTAAAACAAGCAGCTAAAGATAGTTATTGGAAACGGCCACGATATTTGGATAAAATATATACTAAAAAAGAGCAAGACATTATTTTTTCTGCTAAAAACCAAGACCAAATGGTTTGGCTACTTTGGAGTATGAAAGAGGCTGCTTACAAAGTAAATGTACAGCAGTTTGGGAAGCGGTTTTTTAATCCGAAAAAGATGGTATGTGATTTAATTTCTTTTAAAAAAGGAACTGTAAAAATTGGTGATAAGAACTATTTTACATGTTCTGAAACTACTAAGGATTATGTTTATACTGTAGCAACTTTAGATAATTTATCTTTTTATAAAAGCAATTGTTTTAAAATTGAAGGATTAAATTATATTGCACAATCTATATTCTTAAAAAAAGAGATGTTAAAATCATTTAATAGAAGTGATTTGGATATTGAAAAAAATAAAATTGGCGTGCCCAGAGTTACTTTAAGACATAGTAAATTATATTATTCTTTATCGTTAACGCACCATGGTAATTATAATGCTTACGCTATTGCTAATGCATAGCAATTAGATAACTTACTTCTTGTTTTTTTAATATTTTCTCATGCTCAAAAAATAAAGTTTTACCATCCAAATCTGCTTCCACCATATAATATTGTCCTTTAAAATAACAGTGTTTGACAATTACTTTTAAATTAGATTTCTCTACTACTTTTAATTGATGCGCATAAATAATTTTATTATCAATAATATTAAACTCCCCAAAAAAAGATGCTACTAAGGGTGTTTCTGGTTTGGTAAATAAATGTTGAGGTGTATTATAAGCTTCAATTTTATTATGGTTTAAAACCATCATATTATCTGCAAAACCTAAAACATCTTCTTTGTCGTGTGTTGCAACAACACAGCTAATATTATTTTGTTTTAAATAACTAAAAATATTACGGCGCAAGGTTTGCTTTTTAAAATTATCGATATGGCTAAACGGTTCATCCAGCAATATTAGTTCAGGAGCTTTTGCTAAAGCTCTAGCCAATGCAACACGCTGCTTTTGTCCACCACTTAACAGTTTAACCTTGGTTTTTGCTAAAGCAGATAATTCTACAACATCTAAAAGTTCGGCAATACGCTTCTTTTTTTCTTCTTTATAAAAATTGGAGAGGTGCTGACCAATATTTTCTGCTACCGATATAAAGGGTTCTAGCTCAAATTCTTGTGCAACGTATTTTATAAATTCATAACCAATAACAAGGTTGTGTTTTGGACCTAAAATCTCATCTTTTTTCCAAAAAATAGTGCCTTTATTTAAATCGTATTCGCCTCGAAGCACTTTTAAAAGCGTACTTTTCCCTGAACCACTTTCGCCAATAATTGCTAAATATTCTCCAGGTTTAACCTTAAAAGAAATATCTTTAAGAATATGTGTTTTATTGTAAGAAAAAGAAATGTTATTAACTTGAAGCATATTATACAATTACAAGACCTGTAAAGATTTTAAAACCTTACAGGTCTTTGATTTTTAAGTATCAATCCTTAAACTCATCTTGCATTTTACTTGGCAACACATCGTAGCCCATATTATAAAGCGTAAAACCAAAAATATCAGCATATTGCTCTATGGTTTTACTTACAGGCGTTCCAGCGCCATGGCCAGCATCTGTTTCTATTCTAATAAGTGTTGGGTTATCTCCAGATTGTTTTGCTTGTAATTCTGCAGCAAATTTAAAGCTGTGAGCTGGTACAACGCGATCATCATGATCTCCTGTAGTTACTAAAGTGGCAGGATATTTTACTCCAGCTTTTACATTGTGTACAGGAGAATATCCTTTTAAATATTCGAACATTTCTTTACTGTCTTCTGCTGTTCCATAATCGTAAGCCCAACCAGCACCTGCTGTAAAGGTATGGTAACGTAGCATATCTAATACACCAACTGCAGGTAAAGCTACTTTCATTAAATCTGGTCGTTGCGTCATGGTTGCACCTACCAATAAGCCTCCGTTGGAACCACCACGAATGGCCAAATAATCTGATGAGGTATAGTTTTCGGCAATTAAATATTCTGCAGCTGCAATAAAATCGTCAAATACATTTTGCTTTTTTAGTTGTGTTCCTGCATCATGCCAATCTTTCCCATATTCGCCACCACCACGTAAATTAGCTACAGCATAAATACCGCCTTGTTCCATCCAAACCGCATTGCTTATGCTAAAACTTGGAGTTAAGCTAATATTAAAACCTCCATAACCGTAGAGAATTGTTGGGTTTTTTCCGTTAAGTTGTATACCCTTTTTATGGGTAATTATCAATGGTATTTTAGTACCATCTTTAGAGTTGTAAAACACTTGTTTGCTTTCATAATCTTCAGAATTAAAGTCTACATCTGGTTTTCTATACAATGCTGAAGTTCCTTTTTCAATATTATATTTATAAATACTCCCCGGCGTAACATAATTTGTAAAGGAATAATACAATTCTTTATCGTCTTGTTTTGCGCCAAAGCCTCCTGCACTACCAATACTAGGTAGTTTTACTTCGCGGACTAGTTTTCCACTATAGTCATACTGAAAAATTTGAGATACTGCATCTACCATATATTCAGTAAAAAAATATCCTCCAGCAGTAGAAGGGCTCAACACATTTTTAGTTTCAGGTATTAAGTCTACCCAATGTTCTGGCGTTGGGTTAGAGGCATCAACGGTAACAATTTTTTGATTGGGTGCATTTAAATTAGTTACTAAATATAATTTTGAACCCACATTTTCTATTACATAAGTATCGCTATCTGTATGCCCAATAATTTCTATTAAAGGTGCGTTGGGTTTGAATAAATTTTTAATATATAATTTATTTCCTGAGGTAGACACGCGTGGAGCAATTAATAAATAGTTATTGTCTTCGGTAACAGTTCCGTAAATGTACCTGTGTTTTTCTTCAGGTTTTTCTCCAAAAATTACGTTATCGTCATTTTGCGATGTTCCTAGCTTATGATAATATACCTTGTGCTGATCGGTTTTTGCAGACAGCTCGCTACCTTTAGGCTTATCATAACTTGAATAGTAGAATCCTTCGTTTTTAAACCAAGACATGCCACTAAATTTTACATCTACAATAGTATCTTCTATTATTTCCTTACTTTCGGTATCCATGATTAGAATTTTTCTCCAATCGCTTCCGCCTTCGGAAATAGCATACGCTAATTTTTTACCATCTTTAGAAAAACTCATTCCGCCAAGAGATGTTGTACCATCTTTGCTAAATAAATTAGGATCTAAAAATACTGTGGCTGTTTTAGGATCTTCATCTGTTCTATATCTATAAATAACATACTGGTTTTGTAAACCAGAATTCTTGTAAAAATAAGTATAATCACCCTCTTTAAACGGCGCGCCAACTTTTTCATAATTCCATAATTTTGTGAGCCTGTTTTTTAAATCTTCACGAAACGGTATTTTATCTAGGAAATTATACGTAGCATTGTTCTGTTTTTCAACCCATGCTATGGTTTCTTTACTTCTATCATCCTCTAACCATCTATAAGGATCTTTAACTTGATAACCAAAATAGGTGTCTACAGTATCGGTTTTTTTGGTTTCAGGGTAGCGCTCTTCTTTACAGGACATAATGACTAAAAGTATTAATAAGGAAAGGTATTTTGTCTTCATGGTTTTAATTTTTTAAAATGTGTTTATAAAAATAAACAAAAAAGCGTTTACAATATTATGCAAACGCTTTTAGTCTTGTTTTGTGGCTAATATAATAATTACACCAAGCCATTGTTTATTAAATACTCAGCAATCTGCACAGTATTTGTAGCGGCACCTTTTCTAAGATTATCGCTAACAATCCATAGATTTAGAGAGTTAGGTTGCGAGCCATCTCTACGAATACGTCCTACAAAAACATCGTCTTTTCCATTGGCATATAGCGGCATGGGATACACGTTAGCATCCAAATTATCTTGTAGTGTAATACCTTCGGTTTGTGATAGTAATTGTCTAACCTCTGCTATGTCAAAATCATTTTCAAATTCAACATTTACTGCTTCACTATGTCCTCCAGACGTTGGGATTCTAACAGCTGTAGCTGTTATTGCTATGGTTTTGTCGTCAAGAATTTTCTGAGTTTCTCGAACCAATTTCATTTCTTCTTTAGTATAACCGTTAGTTTCAAACACATCGCAATGCGGAATAGCGTTTTTATGAATAGGGTAATGGTAAGCCATTTCACCTTTAACACCAGCCATTTCATTTTCCAATTGTTGTACCGCTTTAACACCAGTTCCAGAAATGGATTGATAGGTAGAAACCACAATACGCTTTATTTTATATTTTTTATGGAGTGGCGCTAAGGCCATTACCATTTGTATGGTGGAGCAGTTAGGGTTTGCTATAATTTTATCGGTTTTAGACAATGCGCTAGCATTAATTTCTGGCACCACTAATTTTTTAGATAAATCCATTCTCCAAGCCGAAGAATTATCAATTACAGTAGTACCCACCTCTGCAAATTTTGGAGCCCATTCTAAAGATGTTTCGCCACCAGCAGAAAATAAAGCAATATCTGGTTTTAGTGCAACAGCATCTGCTAGGCTAACAATAGTAAACTCTTTATTTTTAAAAATAATCTGCTTTCCAACCGACCGCTCTGAAGCCACAGGAATAAATTCTGTGATTTTAAAATGACGCTCTTCTAAAACTTTACGCATGATTTCTCCAACCATACCCGTAACACCAATAACTGCTAATTTCATTTCTAAGTAATTAATTTCTATTCATATAAAAGGCAAAGCTATTATATTTCTAAATAGTTTAGGTTTAAATTGGATAATTTTTTTTGTAAAAATTGGGTACAAAAAAAATCGGTTTTGCATTGCAAAACCGATTTTTTAAAAATCTAATAAAATAAAATTACTTTTTTAAGGCATCTCTAATTTCAATTAATAGATCATTATCTGTTGGTCCTACTGGTTCATCAACAGCTGGCTTCTTAGCTTTATTGTAAGCTTTAACAATCATGAACATTACTAAACCTACAATTATTAAATTAATAATTGTGTTTACCCATGATCCCCACATAACAGCATTTTCTGCAACAACTTTTCCTGTAGCATCTACAGTAGCCTCGTCTAAAACATATTTTAATTGAGAAAAATCTGTTCCGCCTGCAAAGTGCCCTACAATTGGCATAATAATGTTATTTACAAAGCCCATAACAACAGCACCAATTGCGCCTGCCATAATAACGGCTACAGCAAATTCTACCACGTTGCCACCAGTAATAAATTCTTTAAATTCTTTAAGCATAATTCTAATTTTAAGTTAGTTTAAATTAATAAATTCGAATTTAATCGTTTTTAACATAAATCACCAATAACTCTAAGAAAAAGACTCAATTTACCGATGAAATATTCTTTTTATTCGTTGAGATACAGAGGTTAACACCTCATAAGAAATAGAATTAACACTTTCCGCTAGATTTTTGGCAGAGTGATTGGGTCCAAAAACAATAGCTTCATCACCCTCCTTACAAGAAATGGTTGTAACATCTACCATAATCATGTCCATACAAACGTGGCCAATAATTTTTGCCTTTTTATTGTTTATAAATACAAATCCATTGCCATTGCCATATTGTCTTCCAATTCCATCTGCATGACCAATAGGTAAGGTTGCTGTTCTGGTATTTTTATTTGCAATGTACGCACGATTATAGCCCAAGCTATTCCCTTTTTTAATAGTATGAATTTGAGAAATACTTGTTTTTAAGGTTGCAATGGGTTTAAGATTTTTATTAATTTCAGAATTATTTCCAAAACCATATAGGCCTATACCGCATCTTACCATATTAAAATGTGCTTCTGGATAATTTAAAATCCCTGAAGTATTGGTTTGGTGTAATAGTGGCTGATAACCTAATGCATGAGACACTTTTTCAGCTATAGTTTTAAAGCTTTTAATCTGGTTTTCTGTAAAGCTTTTTTCATCTTTATCCTCACTGGCTGCTAGGTGTGAGAAGAGCGATTTAACATGTACTGCTTGACTGGAGTTAAGACAATTTAAAATAGTTACAATGTCAGTTTCTGCAAAACCTAATCTATTTAAACCTGTATTAAATTTAAGATGAATAGGATATTGGTGTTGTTTTTCAACTTCAGCAACGGCTAAAAATTCTTTTAAAACACGCTGCGAATAAATACTAGGCTCTAGACAGCGCTCAATAATGGCCTTGAAATTTACGGGTTGTGGATGGAGCACTAAAATGGGAGTCTGTATTCCAGCGTTTCTAAGTGCAATACCTTCGTTAGTGTACGCTACAGCAAAGTAGTCTACTTTTAACTCTTCAAGACATTTTGCAATTTCTATGGCATCACTGCCATAGGCAAATGCTTTTACCACAGCCAGAAATTTAGTATTGCTTTTAAGTTTAGATTTTATAAAAGCAAGATTATATTTTAAAGCCTTTAAATCTATTTCTAAAATGGTTTCCTGAGCTTTAGGCATCTTTATTTTTAGATTTTAGCTCTTCAGCATCATTGACTTTCATCGTTCTTATTTTCTCGCGAGTTATGGCTTTGTAGTACGCCGCGCGGCTTAGAGGTTCGTACTCATCGGTTTCACCTAATAGTACTAATTCTTTACTTTTATTTTTCCTGTAACTAAATTGTGCAAGGTTGCCAGTACGTGTACAAACGGCATGTACTTTTGTAACATATTCTGCTGTTGCCATCAAATTTGGCATTGGACCAAAGGGATTACCCTTAAAATCCATATCTAATCCGGCAACTATAACTCGAATACCTTTATTGGCCAAATTGTTGCAGACGCGTACAATTTCATCATCAAAAAACTGTGCCTCATCAATACCAACCACATCGCACCCGTCTGCCAAAATTGGAATATTTGCGGCAGCTGGAACTGGTGTAGAACGAATTTGGTTTGCATCATGTGAAATCACCATTTCATCATCATATCGCACATCTATTGTAGGTTTAAAAATTTCTACTTTTTGCTTTGCAAACTGCGCGCGTTTTAGCCTGCGGATAAGTTCTTCGGTTTTTCCAGAGAACATGGAGCCACAAATAACTTCAATCCAACCAAATTGTTCTTTTTGATTTACAGTATTTTCAAGAAACATTTCGTAATTTTAACACAACAACAAGATATAATTCTCGTTGCTATAAAGGTGGCTCAAATTTATTAAAAATCAAAAGCCTAAATTGTATAATTTTAATAATTATTAAAACTTTAATCTATGAAGAAGAAGTTAGAATCCGAACTCATGAGTATTGCTCACAAGATTCTTAAACTAAAAGGTAAAGAAGATGTTAATAGAATGCATAAAGAAGTAGCTGCTTTATACGAAAAACTCACCGTTTTAAAGTTTGCGCAAGAAAATTTTGAAGACCATTTGCCAACAATTGGTAATGATTCTTCATTTTTTGGGATGCTAGATACTGCTTTTAATAATAAAGTGAGTGACAATATTGAGATAGGAGATAAAACCTATGTAAATGTAGATGAACCTGATAATGAAGAAATCACGGAGCCCGTAATGGAAAAAATTAAGGATATGGTGGCACAAATGCCTCAGGAAGCACAACAAGTTGATGCTGTTTTTAATGCCATACAACCTAAATACCACAAAAACGATTTTGAAGATATTACAGCAGATTTTATTGAAACTCCAATTTTTGATAAAGTTAGCGATGTAAAAGCTGCTGAAAAAAAATCCTTGAATGATACATTAAAATCTGGCGGATTAACTATTGGATTAAACGATAAGCTAGCATTTATAAAACATTTATTCGATGGAAAAAATACAGATTACGAACGTGTCATTTCGCAATTAAATACAATGGCTAATTTTGAAGAGGCCAGTACTTTTATTGAAACAACAGTAAAACCAGATTACAATTCTTGGCAAAATAAAGAGGAATATGTAGAACGTTTTATGGAACTTATAGACGCTAGGTTTAATTAAAATTTACAGATGCCAAGGATAAAACAATATGTTGGATTGCAAGTCTAGGTGTTTGTGAGATATTTACATCATTAGCAGTCGCTTACTTTTCTAAGTGCAATCAGGTAACAGGGTTTTTAAAGGTGCTTATTTATCCATTGTATAGTATTTATCCTTAAGCTACACTAAATATTCTTGGTATAATTATTTGTGGCGTGAATGTCCGTGGCTTACAGAGCTTGCATATGCAGGTTTCCATTTCAATGCTGTGTTAGCAATTGTGCATATTGTAAGGCCAACAATGGTACTAGATTGTTTTTCGTTATAATGCCTTTAATCTTAATCTTCTAATTTTTAGCAAAATTTGTGCGTAACTAAACATGAGTAAACTATATATCGTTCCAACACCAATTGGAAATCTTGAAGACATGACTTTTAGAGCTGTAGCGGTTTTAAAATCTGCAGATGCCATTTTAGCTGAAGATACCAGAACCTCAGGAAAATTACTAAAGCATTATAAGATTAAAACACCAATGCAAAGTCACCACATGCATAACGAGCACAAAACTGTTGAACGCTTAGTAGAACGCTTAAAAAGTGGCGAAACCATTGCGCTTATTAGCGATGCTGGCACACCAGCCATAAGCGATCCAGGTTTTTTACTAACGCGAGCATGTGTAGAAAACAATATTGAAGTAGATTGTTTACCAGGCGCAACAGCTTTTGTTCCAGCTTTGGTAAATTCTGGTTTACCTAACGATAAGTTTGTTTTTGAAGGTTTTTTGCCTGTAAAAAAAGGTAGGCAAACACGTTTAAAATTACTAGCAGAGGAAACAAGAACCATTATTTTTTACGAAAGCCCACATAAACTCCTGAAAACACTTGGACAGTTTTGCGACTATTTTGGAGAAGAGAGACCAGTTTCTGTTTCTCGAGAACTCACAAAATTGTATCAAGAAACCGTTAGAGGCACAGCTAAAGAAGTTCTTAATCATTACACTAATAAGCCACCAAAGGGTGAGATAGTTATTGTTGTTGGCGGTAAAAAGGTAAAGTAACTCGGTGCATTGCAAGTGTAACCAAACTATGCTTTATATAAGTCGTCCTGGCAATACTATACACCGCAAGTTTTAAAACATTTTAATGTTTTCTATACCAGATGCAGTTATGGCTACCACGTTTATGATTAATAAAATAGGATCTTTTAAAATTAGCAACAAATCGAGCGCCATAACCATTAAAGTAGAATTAAAACGAATAGACTTTTTTTAATCGGGTTAAATTTTAGTTTTTTATTATTAAAAAAAAGACGATTACTTTACTATCTTGAGTTCTAAAATTTAATTTATGAAACCCATCCATTACAATGTATTTATAATAGGCTCTGGTGTAGCCGGACAAACAGTAGCAAAAGCTTGTGCGGTTAAAAAATTAAAAGTTGCGATTACCGATAATCGAGAATATGGTGGAACGTGTGCTAATCGTGGGTGCGACCCTAAAAAAGTTTTACTCGAATTTTCTAGTCTATTGGAAAAATCTCAAAGATTAAACCATGTGGGTGTCGATAAACTTCCCAAAATTAACTGGAAGCAAGTCCAAAAATTTAAAAATAAATTTATAGATAAAATCCCTGTTAAAACAGAAGAGAACCTTAAATCTTTAGACATTGATTTGTATCATCAATCTCCTCAATTTATTTCAGAAACCGAAGTTTTAGTGGAAGGTAAAACCGTTTCTGCCGATTACTTTATAATTGCAACCGGCAGAGTTCCTAAAGAATTAAATATAAAAGGTGAAAAGTATATTGAAACAAGTGATGCTATTCTTGATTTAAATAAAATTCCTAAATCTGTAAGTTTTATTGGCTCTGGTTATGTTGGTATGGAGTTTGCCACGATGCTTGCTGTCTTGGGTTGTAAGGTTACCATGTTTCAACATAATAAAACAGTACTCTCAAATTTTGATCAGTTTTTAGTTAAAAAACTCATGGCAAAAATGAATTCATTTGGAGTAGAATTTATTTTTAACGCTAAGGTCGTTTCAGCCCAAAAACGAAATAAAAATATTCGAATTAAATATGAAGTTAACGGGACTAAAAAAAGGCATAAAAGCCGTAAAGTTTTTAATACTGCTGGTCGTGTACCTTCTGTAGAAATGTTGGATTTAGAACAGGCGAATGTAGATTTCGACGAAACAGGAATACTAGTTAATGAATTTCTTCAAAGTAAAACAAACAGAAAAATTTACGCTTGTGGTGATGTTTCTAACGCATCATTACCTTTAACACCTTTGTCGGGTTTACAGGGCAATATTGTGAGTAATAATATTTTAAAAGAACATTCCAAAAAATATCAATACCCATTGGTTCCTTCAACAGTTTTTACATTGCCAAATTTGTCATCGGTAGGACTCTCTGAAACTCAAGCCAAAAAGCGTTATAAAAACATACTTATTTTTAAAGGCGATTTGCACGACAAATTTAATGCTCGAAAAGAGAATGAAAGCACTTATGCCTATAAAATATTAGCAAACAAGAGAACAAAAGTTATAGTTGGCGCTCATATTTTAGGACCCAAAGCTAACGAAAATATCAATATATTACTGCTGGCTATCCATAGTAAAATGACAGTTTCAGCATTTAAAAAGCTTATTTTTACGTACCCATCTTATAGTAACGATTTAAAATACATGATGGCTGATGATTCTTGACTAATGGAAACTTAAATTAAATAATGTATATCTATACCTTTAGCATGATGTATAGGTTATTAGAACCAAAACCAAATTATATTATAAACAGTTTTGCTCATGCAAATTTATTTTTATTTCATAAATTTAAACCAACAAAATTAAGATAATGATTAATAAGAAAGTTAATTCTGTAACTAAGGCCATTCAAGGCATTGCGGATAATATGACGTTTATGTTTGGTGGTTTTGGTTTGTCTGGCATTCCAGAAAATGCCATTGCTGCTTTGGTTAAAAGTGGTGTTAAAGGGCTAACCTGTATTTCAAATAACGCTGGTGTAGACGATTTTGGATTGGGGTTACTATTACAGAAACAACAAATTCAAAAAATGGTGTCGTCTTATGTAGGAGAAAACGATGAGTTTGAAAGGCAAATGCTATCTGGAGAATTAGATGTCGAGTTAATACCACAAGGAACTCTAGCAGAACGTTGTCGCGCAGCACAAGCTGGATTTCCAGCAATTTTTACACCTGCAGGCTATGGCACCGAAGTTGCCGAAGGTAAAGAAACAAGAGAGTTTAATGGTAAAATGTATGTTTTAGAACATGCTTTTAAAGCCGATTTTGCCTTTGTAAAAGCATGGAAAGGTGACGCTGCTGGAAACTTAATATTTAAAGGAACAGCTAGAAATTTTAATCCATGTATGGCCGGAGCAGCAAAAATTACAGTTGCAGAGGTTGAAGAATTAGTAGCTGTTGGCACATTAAATCCTAATGAAATTCATATTCCAGGTATTTTTGTCCAGCGAATTTTTAAAGGTGAAACCTTTGAAAAACGTATAGAACAAAGAACAGTAAGACAAAGGAGTTAATTGTATTTTTTATTTTACAAAATTTAAGATTATGAAATAGAATAGATACACTAAACAGAAATACCCTTTTTAAACATTAAAGTTTCAATTAGAAAAAGTCTCGCCATGGCGAGAATACCATATAATAAGTCATTATGTTAGATAAAACAGGAATAGCAAAACGAATAGCCAAGGAAGTGCAAGATGGTTTCTATGTAAATCTAGGAATTGGTATTCCTACATTGGTAGCTAACTATGTACGCGATGATATAGAAGTAGAATTTCAAAGTGAAAACGGTGTGCTTGGAATGGGTCCATTTCCTTTTGATGGTGAAGAAGACGCAGATATTATTAATGCAGGAAAACAAACTATTACTACATTACCTGGCGCTAGTTTTTTTGACTCTGCAATGAGCTTTTCTATGATTCGCGGCCAACACGTGGATTTAACCATTTTAGGTGCTATGGAAGTAGCAGAAAATGGAGACATTGCCAATTGGAAAATACCAGGAAAAATGGTAAAAGGAATGGGTGGCGCAATGGATTTAGTAGCTAGTGCAGAAAACATTATTGTTGCTATGATGCATACCAATCGTGCTGGTGCTTCAAAATTATTAAGCCTATGCTCTTTACCATTAACAGGTGTTGGTTGTGTTAAAAAAGTGGTAACTAATTTAGCCGTTTTGGAAGTGACAGAAAAAGGGTTTAAATTATTAGAACGTGCACCTGGAGTTTTGGTAGAAGATATTGTGAGTGCAACTGAAGGTACCTTAATTATTGAAGGCGATATTCCTGAAATGGATATTTAAAATTTTACTAATAGCCTTCGAGGATTTTAAAGCTCTTAGATGTTTTTTACTTTAAATTAAAACTAATCACAGTCCTTTAGGAATAGCATCAATCAACTTTTTTGTATATGCTTTCTTAGGTGTATTATAAATAACATCGGCATCATTTAGCTCTTCAATTTTACCATTATTCATGACCAATAATTGGTCGCTAATATACTTTACTACAGCCAAGTCGTGAGATATAAATATATAGGTAAACCCAAAGTTTTCTTTTAATTCATTAAGTAAATTCAACACTTGTGCTTGTACAGAAATGTCAAGCGCAGAAACCGACTCATCGCATACAATTAATTTAGGTTGTAAAGCTACAGTTCTAGCAATACCTATTCGCTGGCGTTGACCACCAGAAAACTCGTGAGGATATCTATTAAAATGAGCGGCTTCTAATCCCACGCGTTCTAAAATTTCCATTGCTTTGTGCTGTCTTTCTTTAGTACTATTAAAGAGTTTATGGACTTCCATTGGCTCCATTATTGCTTGCCCGACCGTTAGTCGCGGATTTAATGAAGAATATGGATCTTGAAATATTATTTGTATTTCTTTTCTAAGTGCTTTTATTTCAAAAGGCCTTAGTTTTGTAATGTCTTTTCCACGAAATAATATGGTACCAGCAGTTGGTCTGTTTAATAATAAAATAGCATTTCCTAGCGTCGATTTTCCACAGCCAGATTCTCCAACCAAGCCTAGAGTTTCACCTTCATAGAGTTTAAAACTTACTTTATCTACGGCTTTAAAATTTTTAGCTTTAGAAAAAAATCCTGATTTTAAAATGTATTCTTTTTCAAGATTAATGACTTCTAATAGGGGTGCTTTACTGTATATTTTTTTATGGCGAATTGCCCGCATTTTAGACGTAATAATTTCCGTTTCAACAGTATTAGTCATAACATTATTTATTGTTGGCAAGCGTTTTAATCGTGTCTCTAATGATGGTCGAGCACTTATAAGTGCTTTTGTGTAATCGTGTTCAGGCGTTTTAAAGATAGCTTCAACCGTGTTTTGCTCAACAATTTTACCTTTATACATAACCAATACGCGATTTGCAATTTGCGATATCAATGCTAAATCGTGAGTAATAAAAATAATACTCATTTTAGTTTCTAATTGTATGGACTTTAGTAAATTAATAATATTATTCTGAACCGTAACATCTAATGCCGTTGTAGGCTCATCTGCAATTAAAATTTGAGGTTTACAGGCAATTGCCATGGCAATCATGACGCGTTGTTTTTGCCCACCGGAAATTTCATGAGGAAAAGACACATACACCCGTGAAGGTTCAGGTAGTTTTACCTTTTCAAAAAGTTGAAGCGTTTCTGCCTTGATCTCCTCTTTTGATAATATGGTATGTTGAAATAGTATTTCTTCAACCTGTTTCCCGCATGTCATGGACGGATTTAAAGAACTCATTGGTTCTTGAAAAATCATGGCTATTTTTTGTCCTCTAATTTGTTGAAAAGCTTTTGAGGTAAGTTGGGTTAAATTAGCACCCTCAAAAACGATACTACCAGATGTAATTTTAGATATATTTTTAGGAAGCAAGCCTAAAATAGCTAATGAGGATACCGATTTTCCAGAACCAGATTCGCCAACGATACCTAGTATTTCATTGGTATTTAGATGATAGGACATATCATGAATGATTTCCTTTTCTGTGTCGTTAGAAAGAAAGGAAATAGAAAGATTTTTTATGGATAGTAAATGGCTCATCTTCTAAAGTAACTATTTATATCAATCATTTTGTTTGGTTATATGTGTATAATCTCATCATCATCCAAAATAGGTTCACCACGTAATCTTAAGAATATTTGAGCTACAGCAATCGTATCTTTTTCACAATAGGTAATAATACGGTCAATATCATTATCCTGGTAAAAGGTTTTATATACTTCGCTGCCATCAATATCGTCTTTTGGCGATGGAATACCGAGAACATTAGTCATTAATTTTAAAGATGTATAGGTTTTATAGTCGCCAAATTTCCATAATTCTAAAGTATCTAAATGTGGTACTTCCCAAGGTTTTTTGCCGAAAAGGTTGAGTTTGTAGGGTAATTTTATATGATTAATAATCATGCGTCTTGCTATGTATGGAAAGTCGAATTCCTTTCCATTATGCGCGCAGAGTAAATGTTTAGCTTGGCTAAAGTGAGAAATCAATAAGTTCTTAAACTCCTTTAAAAGCTGAGGTTCTTTGCCATAAAAAGAAGTAGTTCTAAACAACCGTGCAGTGCCTTTATTAGTAAAATAGCCTACCGAAATACAAATTATTTTACCAAACTCTGCCCAAATACCTGCACGATCATAGAATTCTTCTGCAGATAACGCCTCTTTTCTCTGGTAACGCGATTTTGCTTCCCAAAGCTGTTGTTTGGTAGCATCTAGCTCCTTAAAATGTTCGGTTTCAGGAACGGTTTCGATGTCTAAAAATAAAATGTTTTCAAGGTTGAGTTTTGCAATCATGGTTCCGTTTCCTAGCCATTTTAAAATGTTTTTTTAAACTTTTCAGGTTTTAAATACCGATGGAGATTTAAATTTTATTCTTTTCTAACATTTTGTAAGCCTCATCAATATAAATAGATATGTCGTTTGTATATCCTCCAATTTTAGCATCTGGAGATTTCTGGTGGCCTAGGCGTACTATAATAACGTTGTCTTCTGGTTGTACAATAACATATTGTCCAAGATGACCACGCATTAATTTAAAATCTTTACCCTTGTGCTTTTTTAACCACCAACCGTAACCATAAACGGGATCGAATTTTGGTGTTAACGATTTTGCTACAAATGTAGAATCTAAAATTTGCTTGCCATTCCATTTTCCATAGTCTTTATATAGTTTCCCAAAACGTGCAAAATCTTTAGCGTTACTGGCAATACAGCAATACGCTTTCACTAGATCGTGATCTTCACTATCCACTTGCCAAAACGTTTGGTTTTCGCTACCCAGAGGTTTCCAAAAGCTTTCTTCAAAATAAGTATACAGTTTTTTACCGGTGGCTTTTTCAATAACCATGGCAAGTATTTGTGTGTCTCCGCTTGAGTATTTAAAGGCTTGTCCAGGCTCGCTTACAACTTTTAATCCATTCATTACTTTAGCTAAATCGTCATCAAAATAAGCACGTGTTGTAATGGATAAAGGTGAATAATAAGCTTCGTCCCAATTGGTACCAGAACTCATGGTCGATAAATTACCAACAGTCATTTTTGCTGCTTCTCCATCACAAAAAGCAGGTAGAAAGTCGCAAACAGGTTGGTTTTCATTTTTAATATAACCCTCCATAATTGCTTTTCCCATTAGTCCAGACACATAGCTTTTTGCCATTGAAAAAGAATTGGACTTAGAATTTGCGGTATAACCATCGTAATAATTTTCGAACCAAATACTATCATTTTTAATAATAACGTAGGCAACAGTGCCGTACTTACGATTAGCATTTTTTAATGTTTCGGTTTCTGTAACAGCATTGTAATTTTTATGGATTGCCCAAGGTTGAGGTGTACTAATGGCTATAGTTTGGTTGTCGAATTTTTTATAGTCGTCTAAAAAAGCAGTTGTGTAGCCTTGCATGTAAATGGTCCTAACAGCTTTTATCAAGTAATCTGTATCGGTTATGTAAAGGGCTGCAATCAGCAAGCCGAAAATTACGACTATAACTTTAAAGAAACGTTTTAAAAATTTCATTGCTTAATTTTAATTAGAATACTAAATATAGGAAAATAAAATGATGTGATAATGAAATTTTTTTCTGAGAGTTATCAATTTAAGATTCAAAGAGAATTAAAATAAACGCTGTTGTTTATATGGACTTTCATGTTCTAGAAGCCATTGTTTTCTAAATGTTCCACCAGCGTAGCCAGTTAAACTACCATTACTACCAATAACCCGATGGCATGGTATAATTATCCATAACGGATTTTTTCCATTAGCATTTGCAACTGCTCGTATGGCCTTGTCGTCGCCTAATTGTCTAGATAATTGTAAGTAGGAGGTTGTTTTGCCGTAGGGAATACTAGATATTGCGTGCCAAACACGCTCTTGGAATTTAGTACCTTTTACATTCAATTTTAAGCTAAATTGTTTGCGCTCTCCATTAAAATACTCGTTAAGCTGAAGCACACAATCTTCCAGTACTTCAGGAATAGTATCTGAAGGTGTAATGTTAGTATTTAAAACTGAAACTGAAGCTATACCATTTAAATCACCAATAATTTTAGTAATACCTAAAGGCGAATTAATGTAGCAGGTTTCTTCCATTACTGATTATCGTCAATATGCTCTATTATACCAAGTTTTTTAGCACGTGTCTCCCAATTTTTTCTAGCTTGAAGTTGCAGATCGCTAACATTATCACTTTCATCCATAATTTCAAGCCCAAGCAGTGTTTCTATAACGTCTTCCATTGTTACTAAACCGCTAACGCTGCCGTATTCATCGACTACTAAAGCCATGTGATTTCTAGTTTCTACAAGCTGTTCAAAAAGCGTTGGAATAGGTAAGTTTCTATCTATAATTATAATATCTCTTTTTAATTCTTCCAATTTTTTAGAGCCATTTCCTAGCGCCATTTCTTTAAACACTTCATCTTTTAAAACGAGGCCTTTTATATTATCTTCTGTGTCGGAATATAAAGGGATTCTTGAAAAACGGACGTTCATATTTTTATTAAAAAAGTCTTCAACTGTAGTGGTTTCGTTTTGGGTTTTCATAACTGTTCTTGGCGTCATAACATCTTTTGCAAACACCTCTTTGAAAGTGAGTAAGTTTTTAATAATTTTACTCTCGTTTCCTTCAAAAACACCTTCTTTAAAAGCCATGTCAGCCATGACTAAAAAACCTTCTCTACTTAAAATGCTTCCATGGCCTTTCCCGCCTATAAGTTTGGTTGTTAATTGCATAAGCCATAATAAACCAGTCCATTTTAAAGGAAAAATTAAAACTTTTAGAGCTTTTGTTGTAAAATTTGCTAAGCTTTTCCAGTAGGTCGCACCAATAGTTTTTGGAATAATTTCTGAAGCAACAAGGATTAAAATAGTCATGACTGCCGAAACAATAAATACGCCATAACCATTCCCATTTCCGTACAATCCTTCGGCTTCTTTTCCTACTAAAATAGCACCAACAGTATGCGCAATGGTATTTAAAGTCAGTATGGCAATTAGCGGTCTGTCGACATCTTTTTTTAATGCTTCTAGCGCATTGGCATATTGCCTACCTTCTTGTTTTTTAACATTAATAAATGTTGGTGTGACACTTAAAAGCACTGCTTCTAAAATGGAGCATAAAAATGAAAAAAAGATGGAGATAACTCCGTAAAATATTAATAATCCCATTAGTTTATTTTAATTTTTTGCTAAGTTAAAAATATTTAGCTATTTCGCGTATGAATAAATATTAGAAATGGCTTTATCGCTAAGTGTTTAAAAAATTAGACAAGACGGGCAGTATTCTTTGCTTTTAATGGTTTTGTGTCTACCTATTAAGCTGTGTTGTAGGGTTATGTTGTATTGCCTGCCAATTTACCTCACCCAGATTGAGTTACACTCTTGTTTAATTGGTGACTTGAAGCTCGGTTGCATAAAATAACGTTTGCCTGCCGACGCTCTTGAAAATTAAATTTTAAGTATTGTACACTGTATTTTTGAAGTATTACAATACCTTCTAGCCTATATTTACCACAGCAGACCATCGGATAAACAACAGTAAAATTTAAAGAAAACTAAAAAAAAACACGTTTTATATTAAGATAAAAGTTTTACCACATCCTTAGCAAAATAACTGGCAATAACATCTGCACCAGCACGTTTAATGGCAGTTATTTGCTCCATCATAACCTCATCGTGGTCTAGCCAACCTTTTTCGGCAGCCGCTTTTAACATGGCATACTCACCAGAAACCTGATACACAGCTACAGGGACATCTACAGCTTGTTTAATATCGCGAACAATATCTAAATAGCATAAACCTGGTTTTACCATGACGATATCTGCACCTTCTTCTATATCCATTTTAGTTTCTTTTATAGCTTCAGAACTGTTGGCATAATCCATTTGGTAGGTTTTTTTATTCTTCGGAATGTTTTTTACTGCTGCAGGAGCAGAGTCTAAAGCATCCCGAAAAGGACCATAAAACGCAGAGGCATATTTTGCAGAATAACTCATAATACCAGTATCTGTAAAACCTTTGTCTTCTAAAGTTTCACGAATGGCAAGAATGCGTCCATCCATCATGTCGCTTGGTGCTACAAAATTGGCTCCTGCTTGTGCGTGAGATACACTCATTTCTGCTAATACTTTAACTGTATTATCGTTTGCTATTTTCCCGTTTTCTATAATACCATCGTGTCCAAAAGATGAATAGGGATCGAGTGCAACGTCTGTCATCACCAACATATCGGGACAACTGTTTTTTACTGTTTTAATTGCACGCTGCATTAATCCATTTGGATTTAAAGCTTCAGTGCCTTTATTATCTTTTAAATTATCTGGTACTTTTACAAACAATAAAACCGATTTTAAACCCAATTTCCAAAGTTCTTTTATTTCAATTTCCAATAAATCTAAACTAAAGCGATAGTAATTTGGCATCGAAGCAATTTCCTCTTTCACACCTTTACCTTCAACTATAAATAATGGCACTAAAAAATCGTTTGGAGAAATAATAGTTTCGCGAACCAAACTTCTAATCGCTTCGTTGGTTCTTAATCTTCGGTTTCTTGTTAAAGGATACATTTTTTTAAAATTATAAGTTGAAAAGTAGAAAGTTAAAAGTTTTTTAATTCTAACCTTAGTCTTTCTTAAAAATTCCTTGTTATTTTTTAATTATTTTTATCGAATACAAAGTTAATCATTAAAAACCGTTTTTAGAATTGATTAAATCCTTAGATACATTAGCATTTATTTTTCCGTGGAGAAGCTATCAAGCCGACTTATTAACCAATTTTGAAAGTCATATATCAGACAATCATTTTCATGTAATTGCGCCTCCAGGTTCTGGAAAAACCATCTTAGGAATCGAGATTTTTAGACGTTTAGGCAAAAAAACTTTAGTGCTCGCACCAACGCTTACCATAAGAAACCAATGGAAAGATAGATTGCAATCTTTTTTTTGTAAAGGTAAAAAATTTGAAGCTTTTTCTTTTGATGTAAAAGCACCAAGTGATGTTACATTTTCTACTTACCAATCGCTTTATGCTTTTTATAAAACGTTTGAAGATAAAAATGATTATTATAAATTTTTTAAAAAGCATAATATTGAGACGCTTGTTTTAGACGAAGCACATCATCTTAAAAATGCTTGGTGGACGTGCCTAATAGACTTAAAAAATAATAGTGACTTTTATATGGTTTCACTCACTGCAACTCCACCATATGATAGTAGCAAAGTGGAAGTTTCAAAATATTTTACACTTTGTGGTGAGGTTGATGATGAAATTGCTGTTCCAGATTTAGTTAAGCAAGGCGATTTGTGTGCGCATCAAGATTATGTATATTTCTCTAAACCAGACGATTTAGAAATTAATTTTATTGTTGAATTTAGACGTAAAATTGCCGATTTTAAAGATAGCCTTTTAGTGGATAAGACTTTTATTCGTTTTTTAAAAAACCATAGATTTTATAAAAACCCAAATTGGCATTTGGATGAGTTGTATGCTAATACTAAATACTTATCGTCCATTTTAATTGCTTTACATGCTTGCGGATTTCAAATAGATATAAAAAAATTAGAAATTCTTGGTTTTAAAAAAAATGAAACTATTAAGTTTCCAAAATTTAAGTTAGAGTGGCTTCAAGTTTTGCTTCAAAATATTTTAGTTGAAGACAGAGAACAATTGTTGGAAGATGAAGCTTATTTAAAAACATTAGAAAAACAATTACGCCTTTTAAACGCTTTCGAGCATAAAAAAGTAGATTTTATAGGCGACGATTTAATTTTTAAATCGTTGTCCAATAGTCCCAGAAAACTTAAAAGCATTGTTAGTATTATAGATGCAGAAAGGGCAAATTTAAAAGAGAATCTACGTTGTGTTATTCTTACAGATTATATAAGAAAAGCTTTTTTAACTACAAAGGATGAAGCTATTGGCAGTATAAATAAAATTGGAGTTATTCCTATTTTTCAATACGTGAGACATTATTGTGATAACAAAGAAGATTTGGCTGTGCTTTCTGGTAGCATTGTTATCGTTCATCATTCTATTTTAGAAGTTTTGTTTACTATTGCAAATCGAGAACATTTTACGTTTACACCTTTAGAAATTGATTCAGATTTTGTGTTATTATCACCAAATACAACTGCTAAAAAAACAATAGTTAGTAGCATTACAAAACTGTTTGAAAACGGAATGATTAAAGTGCTTGTTGGTACAAAATCTTTATTAGGCGAAGGTTGGGATGCGCCTTCAATAAACAGTTTAATTTTGGCTTCTTTTGTGGGTTCGTTTGTGTCTTCAAACCAAATGCGAGGTAGAGCTATTAGAATAGATGCAGATACTCAAAATAAAACGGGAAGCATTTGGCATTTGGCAAGTATTGATCCAACACAAGATGATGGTGGAAGAGAAGTAGCAATTTTAAAGCGTCGTTTTGAAGCGTTTGTTGGTGTCACTAATAATGCTATTCCTTTTATTTCTAACGGTTTTGACCGTTTATATTTTCCAGACACTATCGATTCTAATAATATCGACGCGCTAAATAAAAATACTTTAACTGCTGCAAAAAATAGAAATGATGTTATTTCTAAATGGAAAAACAGTATTGGGAGTGGCACAAAATTAACCAAACAAGTAAAATTACTTCACCTAAAAGATATTCCTTTTAAGAAGCAAAAACAGATTTATTATTTTGATGTTTTACGTTTTTTTATAGCTGAATTGTTTTTATGTTTTATGATATTTTATGTAGAATTTATATTAAAAAGCGCAGCTATTGTATTACAACAAGGCATGCTGTATTTTATATATTCTCTATTAATTGCACTTTTAGGAGCTTTTGGATATAAGTTTTATAAAGCCATTAAACTGTACTTACGCTACGGTTTTTTATACAAAAAAATTAAAAAAATGGGCTTAGTAATTTTAGATACTTTAAACGATTTAAAACTGCTAACAACTAATAGAAATAATATTTCTGTAGCATCTCACGTTTTTGGTAGAGGTGATGTTATTTGCAATTTGGTTGGTGCAAACACTTTTGAAAATTCTATGTTTACCAAAGCGCTTACCGAACTTTTAGAACCCATAGATTCTCCACGTTATTTAATTATTAAAACAAACGTATTTAGAAAAAAGTTAAAAGTTGAAAGTTTTTATCCTGTTCCAGATATTTTTGGCGATAAGAAAGCGAATGCTGTTTTGTTTCAGAAAAATTGGTATCATTATCTTGGCAGAAATAAATTAATTTACACAAGACAATTTGATGGTAGAAAACTGCTACTTAAAGCAAGATTGTTTCATATTTACAATGCTTTTAATAAACTGACTAAGGAGATTGTGGTTTGGAGGTAATTGTTAAATTTTAGATAATCCTAAGTAATACCATTTTCCATCTTCTTTTACAAAAACAGATTTTTCATGTATCACATCTATTGTTTCTGCATCGTAAAAATAAGTATTAAACGTTACTGTCGCTTTTTTGTCTTTTTCTTAACCTTTGGTAGTTTCAAGTATTATAAGTTTAATCCATTTAACAGATTTTGCCCGTTTTACAATTGCCTCTCTTTCTGTTAAAGGTCTTGTAGAAGTGTGATGCGTTTGCATTAAATAATCGCCATTTGCTAATACAAAAGCGCAGTAACGCGAACGCATTAATTGTTGTGCTGTTTCTGTTTATGCATTATTTAGATGAAAAATTTAGCAACATGTTTTGTAGGTTTTATTACTTCCGCAGTCGCAGCTCATGTTAAACTGTTTAATTATTTTATACCTGACAGGTATAAGTTTATTAGCTAAACCCAATCTTTAGGTTTTTGTAAAACTTTAATTAAGCGTTCTTCTTCACTACCAACTTTAGGTTTATGATCGTAAACCCATTGCACATGAGGTGGTAAACTCATTAAAATACTTTCTATTCTTCCGTTTGTTTTTAAACCGAAAAGTGTGCCTTTATCGTGCACTAAATTAAATTCAACATAGCGTCCACGTCTAATTTCTTGCCATTTGCGTTGGGCTTCTGTATAACTTAAATCTTTTCTTTTTTCCATTATAGGAAGGTATGCCGTAACGAAACTGTTACCAACTTCGGTAACAAAATTGTACCAGTTTTGCATACTCATGTTTTCTGAAGTTTTGCAATAATCGAAAAATAAGCCACCAACACCACGACCTTCGTTTCTGTGTGTGTTGTAAAAATACTCGTCGCAACGCGCTTTGTATTTTGGGTAGAATTCTATATTGTGCTTGTCGCAAGCTGTTTTACAGGTTTGGTGAAAATGGATTGCATCTTCATCAAACAAGTAGTAGGGCGTAAGGTCTTGTCCACCACCAAACCACTGGTCTACAATATTTCCTGCTTTATCGTACATTTCGAAATAGCGCCAATTGGCGTGAACCGTTGGAATCATTGGATTAGTTGGATGAATAACTAAACTTAATCCGCAGGCAAAAAAATCGGCATCCTGGACACCAAAATATTTTTGCATTGTGTCTGGCAGCTTTCCATGTACACCAGAAATATTAACACCTCCTTTTTCAATGAGGTTTCCGTTCTCTATAATACGTGTTCGGCCACCACCACCTTCTGGTCGTTTCCAAATGTCTTCTTGAAATTTGGCTTTGCCATCGGCTGCCTCGAAAGCTGCTGTGATTGTGTCTTGTAATTCGTGTATGTAGTTGAAGAATTTGTCTTTCATCTTATGTTATTAATTCGTTTTCAGACCTTATCAGCTCTACAGTTTTAGTTGTAGCAGCGGTAACTGAAAGTGGTAACACAATTACGATTCCAATAATTGGAATAAACATAAACAACATAAATACAATACCATTTCCTATTGCGACACCTCTATTTTTACTTACAAACCTTATGCTTTCATTATATTTAAAATGACGTTCTAAAGTGTAATCTATATTACCAAAACCGGTATAATAAGCTTGAATTAATAGTAACAATATTGCAGAAACTATGTTCACGCCTGGAATAAATTTAAGAAGTAAAAGTGGTATAGAAAATAGTAGTTCTTTAAATAAGTTTCTAACGTTTATTCTAATGCCACGCCATAATTGTTCTTTAAAAGATGTTGTTCTATGAACATGGTTATTATTTCCAGTTAAATGTGCTTCAATTTTTTCTGAAACAGGACTCATAAATGGAGCAGAGAGTGCCATTACAATGTGCTTATATAAAATGAAGCCTATAACCACAATAATAATTGCTCCAACAATAGTTGATAAGGAAGTAAAAGTTTCTTTTCCCCAATCCCAAATCCAAACTCTAGCAAAAAAATGGCCTAAATTATCTGACAAACCATAAGCTGAAAGACCAATAATACTTGCAGTAATTATACTAATAATTATGGGTACAAGAAAGTACTTCCAAAGCTTTAATTTTGAAATTAATGCGAACGTTCCTGTATAGGCTTTAATACCTTTTAGTATGTTTTTTATCATAACATATTCTTAGTTTAGGCTTTGCTTAAGATGAACTTTAGCATGATTTTTTAAACTAATTTTCGAATATAAAAACCAATTTAGTTAATAATCACAAAGTTAGTCTTGCGTAAGCGATTGATGCGGCATCCTTTTGCTTTTTTTGCAAAAGATATAGCGGAAAGCGCGACCAACTTTTTTGTGCCTACTACTTGCAATTAAAAACGGAATGTTGTACAAAAAAGTAGGTTACGCCCAAATTATTTTATGCTTTATACTCTTTTACAGCGTCTATAAACGCTTTGGCATTTTCTACAGGAATGTTAGGTAAAATACCATGACCAAGGTTTACAATGTATTTATCCTTACCAAACTCATTAATCATTTGGTGTACCATTTTTTTAATTTCTGAAGGTGGTGAAAATAAGCGTGTAGGATCAAAATTACCTTGTAAGGTGATGTTTCCACCAGTTAAATAGCGTGCATTTCTTGCAGAACAAGTCCAATCAATTCCCAAAGCAGCAGCTCCAGATTTTGACATTTCGTTAAGTGCAAACCAACAACCTTTTCCAAAAGCAATAACAGGAGCTTCATCTTTTAAAGCATTTATTATTTGCTGAATGTATTGCCATGAAAACTCTTGATAGTCTACAGGAGATAGCATGCCTCCCCAAGAATCAAATACTTGTACGGCATTAACACCAGCTTTTACTTTTTCCTTTAAATATGCTATTGTAGTATCTGTAATCTTTTGTAATAATTGGTGTGCAGCTATAGGGTTTGTAAAGCAAAACTCTTTGGCTTTATCGAAGTTTTTAGAACCTTGACCTTGCACGCAATAACATAAAATTGTCCAAGGTGAACCTGCAAAACCTATTAAAGGAATGTCGTTATTTAGTTTTTCCTTAGTCATTTTTATAGCGTCGTACACGTAGCTAAGGCTTTCCTTAACGTCTGGAACAATAACATTATCGACATCCTTTTGTGTACGCACAGGATTTGGCAGATATGGACCAAAATTGGGTTTCATTTGCACTTCAATGTTCATAGCCTGCGGGATCACTAAAATATCACAAAATAAAATAGCAGCATCCATTCCATATCTTCTAATGGGCTGCACTGTAATTTCACTTGCTAATTCTGGTGTTTGGCAGCGTGTAAAAAAATCGTACTTTGCCTTTATTTCCATAAATTCTGGCAGATAACGTCCAGCTTGGCGCATCATCCAAACGGGCGGGCGCTCTACATTTTCTCCTTTTAATGCTCTTAAAAATAAATCGTTTTTCATAAAATAGCTTATAGCTTATTGCTTTTGGCTTTTAGCCTCTTACTTTAGCTTTTTTTAATTGTGTTTAATAATCCATTTATCATTTTACCTTCAGTTTTTAATAAAATGAAAACAGTGTATAATTGTTCAGATTTAATAAAATTTAATTTTAGTATTATTACTAATTGCGTATGAACTTTAAAAAGAGAACCCATTGCAATTTCTAGAAAACGTTTAAATTCAATTTTATTATTTCTACTACAACCTTCGGCTATATTTGAAGGAATTGAAACTGCTGCTCTTGTAATCTGAGGTTTTAAACCCTATTTTTCGGTTGTAGGTAATTGTTTAACTAAAACTTAAACCTGTTTTACTAACTCAATTCCTTGTAACGAAATTTTAAATTCTTGTAGTTCCTCATAATTTAGTTTTTAGCAGTTTGCTTTTGGCTATTTTGTGCTTCAATTTTCTTAAAGCTAGTAGCAAAAAGCAAACAGCTTTAAAACATAGCAGAGAGTAAGGGATTCGAACCCTTGGTACCTTTGTAAGTACACTACCTTTCCAAGGTAGCACAATCGGCCGCTCTGTCAACTCTCTCTTTGGGTGTAAATTTCAAAATTTTTAATTATACGTAATGTTTATTAACTAACTCGATGACACTTTCTACAGTTGGCAATTTTGCAACTCTAACATCATTAAAATGCTTGCTAGCTTCTTTAGCTGTAGAGTTTCCAATGCAAAACGCAATGGTGTCGTTATTAACGGTATTATGTTGTTTAAAACTTTTAACTGTAGAAGGGCTGTAATACATAACACCTTCTACAGTATCCTCTATTTTAAGGCCATCAAACTTAGTTTCATACGCTTCAATTTCGTTTACTTTAATATTATTTTCGGTTAAAATGGTAGGCAAATCATCTAACCTTAAGTTGCTACAGAAATATGAAACTTCTGTACCATCCATAAATTCAACCAAATACTCTGCTAGTTTTTTAGCATTATTTTCGCTGTGTTCTACCTTGCCTATCCTTTTTTCTACCATACGTTTTGTTCGTCTGCCAACACAATAGATGTTTTTAAATTGCAATTCTATTGCCGAAAAGTTTGTAAGCAAGGCTTCAACTGCATTTTTACTTGTAATAACAACATTTTCTATTTCATTTTTAAAATATCTTCTGGGAATTCTATTGATGCTAATTTTTATAAAATCGCTACTCTTAGAATTTACTTTTTCATGAAAAAGTAATCGTTGGTCTTCTGTAAGGGCTTTAGTAGAATAGATGTTTGTTTTTTTGTAAGATTGCTTAATGCTATCCATTAAACGCTTACCACCTTTATCGATAACATAGTTTGCACACCATTCTGCTATATCTCTATGTTCTCCTAATGCTTTTACACGTTCTACAGTAATTTTTTTACTCCCATTAGGACTTAATAAAACGCCATTAAAGTTTACTTGTTCGTCTTTAATATAGCATAACGCACCAATTGGAGCTGTACAGCCACCTTCTAATCGATTTAAAAACTCGCGCTCTATTTGAGTACAAATTTCTGTTTCTTCGTCATTAATGTCTTTTAGAATAGCACGTGTTTCTTCATCCTCCTCTAGAACAGTTGTCATAATTGCTCCTTGTCCAGGCGCAGGAATCATCCATTCCAAATTGTCTGCAGTTTCTGGACGCAGGTCTAAGCGTCCGAGCCCTGCTGCTGCAAAAATGGCGGCATTCCAGTGTTCTGTTGCCTCTAGTTTTTCTAAACGGGTATTAACATTACCGCGAATGTCTTCTGTTGTATGCGTTGGATAACGGTTAAGCCATTGAGCTCTTCTACGTAGACTACTAGTAGCTATTACTGCTTCTCGACCGCCTAAAAATTCTTCAGTATTTTTAAAAACTATAGTATCACGAACGTTACCACGTTTCATAACTGCACCTTGAACAATACCTTTTGGCAAAACCGTAGGCACATCTTTTAAAGAATGAACAGCAATATCTATAGCGCCATTTAACATGGCAATGTCTAAAGTTCTAGTAAAAATTCCAGTAATACCAAGCTCGTAAAGTGGCTTGTTTAAAATAATATCGCCGGTAGCTTTAATCGGTACTAAAACAGTGTTATGCCCTAAATGCTCTAACTGCTGTTTAACGGCATTGGCCTGGTATAGTGCTAGCTCACTATCGCGAGTTCCAATTCTTATTATTTTAGGCATTTTTTATAGGTTCTAACTGAAATACTTTTTGAATAAGTTCCAGACTATCGTTGGTAGAAATAGCTTCATCTTTTAAATGATGCGCAAAGCGATTGGTTATTTTTTGTATTAGCTTATTGCTAATTAACTCTGCTTGTTCTTCGTTAAAGTCAGCATTTTTTTTACGCTGTGTTTCTAATTCAGTCTTTTTAAAGTCTTGTAATTTGCTTTTTAAAGCCTTGATTGTGGGTGCAAATTTTCTAGTTTCTAACCAATTATTAAATTCAGTTTTTACTTCCTCAATAATTTGCTCTGCTAATGGAATATGTAGCTTCCTTTTTTCTAATGTATCATCGGTAATTTGCGATAAATCGTCTAAGTGAATAAGTTTAACATTACCTAGATCTTGCACGTTGTCGTTTACATTTTTAGGTATGGACAAATCTAAAATTAATAATGGTTTTTTAGCCTGAATAAGATGTTTATCTATAGTTGGGTTTTGAGCGCCTGTGGCTACAATTAAAATATCCGAGGTGTTAATTTCTTCCTGTAAATTTGCATAGTCTTTTACAATTAAATTAAATTTTCCTGCAACAGCTTCAGCTTTATCTTTAGTTCTATTAATTAAGGTTATCTGCTCATTTTTTGTGTGTTTAACTAAATTCTCGCAAGTATTTCTACCAATTTTGCCTGTCCCAAAAAGTAAAATGTTCTTATCGGTAACACTGTCAACATGTTTCATGATATATTGCACAGAAGCAAAAGACACAGATGTAGCACCAGAAGAAATATCCGTTTCAGTTTTAATACGTTTACTGGCTTGAATAACTGCGTTTAATAGTCGTTCTATAAAATGATTTAAAACATTGTGTTTTTTAGAAACTCTTGCTGCTGTTTTTAACTGACTAATAATTTCAAAATCGCCTAGAATCTGACTATCTAAACCTGAGCCCACTCGGAATAGATGAGCAATTGCATTTTTATTTTTATATACATAAGCTACCTTTTGAAATTCTTCAACGGTGCCTTTAGTATTATCGCAAAGTAATTTTATAAGCTGAAAAGGATGCTCTGCAAAACCAAAAATTTCGGTTCTGTTGCAAGTAGATGTAACAATTAGACTTTCTATACCACTAACTTTTGCTTGAGTAAGTAATTTGCTTTTTGCATCTTCACTTAAACTAAAACGACCACGAATTTTGGCATCTGCTTTTTTATAGCTTAACCCAATAGCGTAAAACGTTGTACTTTTAGAAAGGTGATATTGTTCCATAATCTAACTGTAGCAAAAATAATATCACATCTATCTAAAAAACAACGCTAAAAGAACTAATAGTGTCGTTTCTGGTTTTTTTGTGATGTTTTCTGTTAAAAATTATCAAAAAGACTATATTTGCTATAACTATAGGCCATATTAAAATTGTAGTTTAGAACAAATCTAAATAGAGTTATGCTTAATATTGAAAATAAAACAGACAAAAGTATCGCTAAAGGTTTTTTTATAGAAACTATTGCAGATGATGGCGTTTTTATATTAACCCACCAAAATGATACACAGGATATTAATACTATTAAGCGTGAAATAGACAGTAGTTTTATTCAATTTCATTTTTGCCTTAAAGGCGAAAGCCAATTTTTGTTTAATAGCGGGAATTATACTTTAAATGTGGCTGAAGAGTCTTCGCTATTATTATACAATCCACAACGTAATTTACCAATTCATTTAGAAGTTACACCAAATTCTTGGCTGGTATCTGTTATAATCTCTATCAAAAAATTTCATGGTTTATTTTCTCAAGAGGCCGATTATATTACCTTTTTAAGTCAAGATAATCGGGATAAGAAATATTATAAGGACGGCAAAATATCGCCTTCCATGGCCATTGCACTAAATCAGATAGTAAACTACAATTTAAACACATCTATTAAGCACATCTATTTTAAGGCTAAAGCCTACGAAATTTTAAGTTTGTATTTTAATAGAAGCGAAGAGGTTAATATTGAGCAATGTCCATTTCTGGTTGATGAATCTAACGTCTTAAAAATTAGAAAAGCTAAAGATATTGTAATTGCAAGATTAGCTGAACCGCCGAGTTTACAAGAATTAGCGGATGAAATTGGTTTAACACTTAAAAAATTAAAAGAAGGTTTTAAGCAAATTTATGGCGATTCTGTTTTTAGTTTTTTGTTAGATTATAAAATGGAGGTGGCCAGAAAATTATTAGAATCTGGAAAACATAATGTTAATGAGGTTGGCCTAAAAGTGGGTTACAGTACGTCTAGTCATTTTATTGCAGCTTTTAAAAAAAAATATGGTACTACTCCTAAAAAGTATGTTCAATCTGTGGGTTAAAAGGTGCAACAGCAAATTTGTAAAGATTTATTTAGTATTAATACGTTTTCTAATTTTATATTTTGCTAATTCCAAAGCATCTGCTATTAGCTCATCTTCCTTATCGTTTACATTCATATATTTACCACTGTAACCGGACTGGAAATAGACTTTTGTAACCAATTCGTTAGGATTTTTAGGCTCTAAAAAAGCAGCGTAATATAGTTTCTTTGTATCATCATATTCGTTTTTTGAGTCCAATCTAAAGAAATACATGGTTCCTTTTTGTCCGCTATCGGTTTCAAAAGATTTTTGTGTTATAAATGAAATGAAATCTACACCAGCGTCTATTTTTACTGTGCTAAACAGATACGATTTTGCATATTTTAGCTGTGATATTTTTTTTACTATATATGGTTTTTTAAGGTTTAGAGCATAGAGTTTATCTACTAAAAGTGCTTGGTTTCTATAATCGTCTAATGTTTTGTTTTTAAGTTTTGCTGGAATATGTGCGTTAGCATTTTCTAATAGAGCATAGTAAGTAGTTAATGCCTGAGCATTTTCACTGTCGAGTAATTTATCAAAAAAGCCTCCTGCTACAGCTTCTTTTCTAAATGGGAAAATTAACTTTACATAATGATAAAGCGAACTGTTTCTAGAGCTATATACAGAGGTCTGACTTAAACTTCGTTTAATCTCAATCTTACCATCATTTATAATCGCTTTTTTATACTTTGTATAGTCTTTAGGTTTTATAATACTACTGTCTTTTAATCGTGCTAATAAATGATAGATAGGTTCTTTATATTCTTGTATACTTGTATATTCCAAAAGCTCAGGAAACAGATCTTTTTTAAGTTTTAAAGAGTCGTTATATGTATAAAACATAGAACGAACGCCGTATTTTTCTATTGGCAAATCTTTTTGCATTAAAGCTAAGACGTATTGGTTAGCCTCTTTATCTTTTTTATTTAATAGCGCCTTTAAAATAGTGGTTTGAATTTTTGGATCTGAATAAGAATCTGTATATAAACGCTTTAAAAAAGGCATGACTTTTTTATGGTCTAATTTAATAAGCTCTTTAATTAAATTTGTTTTAATTTTTTGTTTATTCTCTGGGAATTCGAAATTTTTAAGCAGATTAATTATAGTTTCTGTATGCGTTGTATTGAATTTTAATAATTTATAAGTATCCATAACGATACTATCATCTTTTTTTAGCGCTTTAAAAAAATGTTTGGTTTTATCCTTAAATACTGTTTGTCCCATAACTGTATCTATAGGTTTAAAAGTATTATAAAAATTAGTAATAAAAGGGGATGGCTTATTTAAAGAATCGTTTAAAGATTTAATAGTAAATAGCACGCCTTTTTTAAGTATATGTTTTACTCTAATAGCTTTTACACTAAGTGGGTCTGTAAGATTATAACTGTAAATATAAGTGCCGTCTTTTTCTGTTTTTTTCTTATTACTTATGTTTAATGCTTTAAATTTTTTTCTCTTATTCCTAGGCAACCTCAGCTCTTCCAATTCTTGCCATAGACTGTCAATATTACTATACATTTGAAAGTCGTGAAATTTAGTTCTGCTGACATAAACAGCCTCATTAGCCTTAGAAAAATAATTTGCAGTTTTGGTTTCCTCTTCGTAAAATTTTTGCTTTTTTCGTTTGTAATTATTGTACCTAGAAGTTACAGGTTTAGTATTAGTAAAAACAGTAAAATGAAGCGATGTGTCTTTTTTTGTTTCAAAGTTTTCATACCTGGTTTGTTTAAATTTAAAAGAGTTAAAATAATCTTCAGCTTTCGTTTTAGAGGTGCCAGAGTACCCTAACAAATAATAACTTCCATCTTTTACAATGGTTTTTAGGTAAATTTTCCTTTTGGAAATAGAATTTAACTTAGCAACTGCTTGGTAACTTTCATAAATACCATTGGTAAATTGTCCAGATAGGATAGATTTAACTTTTAAATTTTTTAAAAAGTTTTCTGTTATGTATTTAGCTTCAAACGCATCTTCTTCAATATAGTAGGTGTCTTGATTTACGGATTCTTTTAAAAAATAAAAGTCATTACCAATATTGGCTTGAATTAGTTTGTTACCAGCATTATTAAGGTTGTCTTGACTATTAAATTTAGGCAAGCGCACTTGGTATTTACCATAAGGCGACGTAAATTTTTCTATGGTTTGAGATGGTATTTTAAAACGTATAGATTCAAAAATATCTTTTTCAAAATCTAAAACATAATGTTTAGGGCCACCAAATTTTATAATAATAATCTCCAGAGGTGTTTTGTATATATGATACTTTTGGTAATCACCTTTTTTAGTTTTATTTAATATACTAATACCAGGAAAAGGAGCGGTTATTTTTTCTTTTTCGATAATATCGCCTGGGATGTCTTCGAACAAAAAATTTTCCAAGCGGTTAAGCGATATCGTAGTTTTACTCGGCAAATAATCGAAGGTATTAAACCTACTAACGGTTAAAAAAGCACCATTTGTCATGTCCGGTGATACAGAAAATTTTTGTCCGTTGTAGAAAAATTCTTTTAAATCGTTAAAGCTTTTCATGGTTACAAAACCATCCGCAGTGGTAAACGTATTTAATGTTGGAGACGCAATAAAATCGTCTATATTTTGCTTGGCCGTTTGCCCATTTTGGGTTTGGGCACTTACTAATGCTTTTACCGTGTATCCTTTATTTCTAAGCAATTGTAGCATACCGCGTTTTCCCGGTAAATGTGCCGCTCCAACACCAGCAAAAATGGACTTATTATGGATAATGCTATCTAGAACTTTTATCATATTCTCGTTTCTAGTATATAGCATGTTCTCTCTAAAATAGGTGGTATTAGAGGCTTCGCCAATAGAGTCTAAAAGGGCTAAATTACGTTCACGATAGGTGTTTTCTTGAAGTAAATACGGACTTTCCTTTTCGTAAATTTCTGTTAGCCAAGGGTCGATTTTTTTCTTGTAAGCATTGGTAAGTGCTTTACTAGTTAAATACTCAGCTTCGTCTAGATCTTCAAGACTAATAATGGGTTTGTTTTTCTTTTTACCTGCTTGATAAATAAACATATCAAGAAAGGTTTCCTCTTCAAAATTATCTGATCGGGAACTTTTTCTGTACAAATAACCATTAAGCATTCTGTTGTCCTGACTAATAGCACTTCTAATTAAGAATTCGTCGGGATGTTTTAAGCTAAATTTTGAAGTATAGAATCCATCTTTATAATCATTACTAAAATTCTGAGGCGCCAAAATAGCGGTTTTATAACTATGGTCTAACCAAGTGGATGGATCGCTTTCTAGCGCAATAGCCTCACTCTTTGCTAAAACATCAAAAAACACATCATCCAGTCTAAAAGCCACCTTTTTACTAACATGCATAGTGCCATAGATGTAAGACGACTTCTGTAAACCATTACCAGAAATTTCCCAAAGTAAACTTTGCTCTTGTTCTTGGGCAAAACTTAGAATGCCAATAAATAGAAAAAAGAGGTAAAACGTTTTTTGCATTGATTTATAGTTAAGCGAATAGTAAATATATTTAATTCGTTGAAACGAACAGTAAAATATAGAAATTTAACGTGTTTATAACATAAGCAACGTTCTAATTTGTGGTTTAATATCTTTTTGTATTGTATTTTTGTAAAAAAAATTTAATTTCCGTTTATACTAAAGTAAAATTAGCCTGAATTAGGAAATAGTAATAAGTGTAAAATTCCGGATTTTTCGGGCAATAGATATGAAAGGAGCACTACTCGTAAATTTAGGATCACCAGAAAGCCCAGAACCCAAAGATGTAAAAGAATATCTAGGCGAATTTTTAATGGACAAGCGCGTAATAGATGTACCTTATTGGGCTAGAACACTTTTAGTAAAAGGCATTATTTTAAATACACGGCCTAAAGCATCTGCTGCAGCCTATAAAAAGATATGGTGGGATGATGGCTCGCCATTAATTGTACTTTCTGAGCAATTACAAGAAAAAGTTCAAGAACAAACGAGCTTACCCGTAGCTTTAGCCATGCGTTATGGCAGTATGACCATTAAAAAAGGCTTACAAGAGCTAGTAGATAAAGGTTGTGATAAGGTGTTTCTAATCCCGCTATACCCACAATTTGCAATGGCAACAACCGAGACTATTTTAGTTTTGGCCAACGACATTCGAAAAGAATTTTTTCCAAACCTAAAAATAGATTCGCTTTCTGCATTTTACAACAATCCAGAATACATATCGGTGTTAGCAAACAGTATAAAAAAGGAGTTAAAGGATAAGGACTACGAGCATTTATTGTTTTCTTATCACGGCGTGCCAGAGCGGCATATTCGCAAAAGCGACATTACAAAATCGCATTGTAAACCAAACGATAAAGAAAACTGTGTATGTTGCAAAACGCCAAGCAAAGCACATGAATTTTGTTATAAACACCAATGCAAAGAAGTTACACGTTTAGTGGCTAAAAAACTCAATTTAAAAGACAACACTTATTCAACATCATTTCAATCGCGTTTAGGCTTCGATCCTTGGTTACAGCCTTATACAGACAGAACAATAGAACGTTTGGGTAAAAAAGGAATTAAAAGCATGGCTATTGTAACGCCAGCATTTGTTAGTGATTGTTTAGAAACTTTAGAAGAAATTGCTATGGAAGGCGAGGAAATCTTTCATGAAGTTGGTGGTAAAACATTTATAACTATTCCATGTTTAAACACCAATAAGGATTGGGTATTATTTCTTGCAAACCAAATTAACGAATGGTCTAAGGTTACTGCAAACGCTTAACAATGGTATATTACGATTACATAAAGTCATTGCATTTAATATTTGTAATTACTTGGTTTGCAGGTTTATTTTATATTCCTAGATTATTTGTATATCAAATTGAGGCGTCCCACAAACCATCCCCAGACAAAGAAATTTTAGGAAAGCAATTAAAATTAATGGCAAAGCGATTATGGACTATTATAGCATGGCCATCTGCTATTTTAGCCTTCTTATTTGGGCTAGCACTATTATACCTCAACCCATATTTATTACAAAACGGCTGGATGCAAGTAAAACTCGGATTCGTAATCTTACTAATGTTATACCACATACAAACTCATATATACTTTAAACAGCTACAAAATAATATTATAAACAAAACGTCTAATTTTATGCGTTTATGGAATGAAGGCGCAACTTTTATCCTCTTTTCAGTTATTTTTTTAGTATTATTAAAAAGTGCCTTTAATTGGATATTTGGAGTGCTAGGCATTCTCGTTTTAGGACTTCTAATAATGCTTGGATTTAAGGTTTATAAAGGCATTAGGAATAAAAATCCAGAAGCTTAGTCTTTTGGGCGTTTCTTTTTGTGAAAAGAAAAAGCTTGACTTTCACAAGGCGCTCTCTTCACGGAGCTTCAACAATTGTTTAATCCTTAACGCGAAATAGTGGTTCGATTATTGTTATATTTAGTGCAATAAAAAAAACAGGAATCAAGAGCTTGGCAATAGCCCACTACCGCTAAAAGGAAATAGAGAAAATAAATGAAATTAAGAAAATTGTCTTTACGTACCAGAATTTTCATAGCTATGATTTTGCTGGTATTATTATCTTCAATTTTAATTGCCGTAGTAGCTATTTATCAATACAACGAGGAAACCCAAGATTACCACAAACAACGGTTAGATAGAAAAGAAACAGCCATTATAAGGAGTTTAGACTTTGTAATAAGGGAAACTACATTTCCTGTTATTACCGAGAATGTACCTTTAATATTTAAAAAGAAAATTTATGAGGTCGCTGAGGTGCATAAAATTCAAATTAATGTTTATGATTTAGAAGGCGCTTTACTCATATCCTCTAAAGCCGATATAAAAGAAGAAATCATTGAAAAATGTTTAAATCCAGACGTTTTAAATGCATTGTCTAACACTGCAGAACATCGTTTTGAAGAGCGTAGAAAAGAAGGAGACGAAATTTTCAGATCTTCTTATCGCTATATTACCGATACTAAATTTAAAGACTTAGCCATCATTAACATCCCTTATTTAGAGAAAGATGATTTTTTGGCAAAAGAATTAAATGAATTTTTAGAACGTTTAAGTTATACATCAATAGTTATTATGCTCATGGCTGTAATTTTAGCCTTTTTTCTATCCAGATATATTACTAAACCAATTAATGCTATAAGCGAAAAAATGAGCGCAACACGATTAGAAAAGCGCAACGAAAAAATTATTATACAAGACTCTAGCGAAGAAATCTCGGGATTAGTTAACTCTTATAATAGTATGATAGATGAGCTAGAAGAAAGTGCTGTACAACTAGCCACTAGCGAGCGAGAACAAGCATGGCGAGAAATGGCAAAACAGGTAGCCCATGAAATTAAAAACCCATTAACACCAATGCGTTTGAGTGTGCAAAGTTTTCAAAGAAAATTCGATCCTCAAGATGAGAATATCCTTCAAAAGGTTGATGAGTATTCTAAAACCTTGATTCAGCAAATAGATACTATGAGCTCTATTGCTAGTGCTTTTTCTAACTTTGCAAAGATGCCTGCGCAAAAAAATGAAATGCTTAATGTTGTTGAGGTAGTAGATTTAACACTTGATATTTTTAATGAAGATTATATAACTTTTCAATCTGATAGAAAAGAAATTATTGCAAAATTCGATAGAACACAACTTATTAGGGTAGTAACCAACTTGATTAAAAACGGTATTCAAGCCATACCGGAAGGAAGACAACCACAAATTGTTGTAAATGTAACCGATGAAAATAACAGTATAAAAATAACAGTCTCAGACAATGGAATTGGTATTACAGAAGACAATAAATCTAAAATTTTTGAACCTAAATTTACCACAAAATCAAGTGGTATGGGCTTAGGTTTGGCTATGGTAAAAAATATTGTAGAAACCTACAAAGGAACAATTACCTTTGTATCGCAAGAGGATTTAGGTACAACGTTTACGGTAGCCTTTCCTAAAAAATAAATTTCTGCATTATGCAGTTATAAGATTTGTGGGCTTTTAATTTATATTAGTAACTTATTTTAAATAACGGAAGGCTAAGCCCAATAAAGCTAAACTTAAAAGGTATTAATACTAATACACCATTATAAATTGGCTCCTTGTGCTTTTAAAGCGCCAGGGTAAAGGCAATTAGAAAATCTTTTTTTATGACTTACGAAAATATACTCAAAACCTCAAGTAATGGTATATCTACCATAACCATAAACCGACCTTTAAAATTAAATGCCTTAAACAAGGCAACTATAAAAGAACTACATGAAGCCTTTAAAGCTGCTAATAACGACAATACTGTAAAAGTAATCATCATTACAGGAAGTGGCGAAAAAGCATTTGTTGCTGGAGCAGACATTAGTGAGTTTGCAAACTTTACTATAGAAAATGGTGGGAAATTAGCAGCCAAAGGTCAAGAATTATTATTCGATTTTGTCGAGAATTTAGGCACACCAGTTATTGCCGCAGTAAACGGTTTTGCACTTGGCGGAGGCTTAGAGTTAGCAATGGCCGCACATTTTAGAATTGCAAGCGATAACGCAAAAATGGGACTACCAGAAGTATCTTTGGGTGTAATACCTGGTTATGGTGGCACGCAACGTTTACCACAATTAATTGGTAAAGGTCGTGCTATGGAAATGATCATGACAGCAGGAATGATAGATGCAAGCACCGCAAAAGATTACGGTTTAGTAAACCACGTTGTTTCTCAAGAGGAGTTAATGCCACTTGCAGAAAAAATAGCAAGTAAAATTATGCGTAATTCTTCGGTAGCAATAAGTAAAGCAATTAAAGCTGTAAATGCTAATTATAAAGATGGCATCAACGGTTTTGAAACTGAAATAGAACAATTTGGAGCCTGCTTTGGAACTGAAGATTTTAAAGAAGGAACGACTGCATTTTTAGAAAAACGAAAGGCTGAGTTTCCAGGGAAATAATTTAAATTCACATAATAAGAAACCTCATAATAGCATATATTATGAGGTTTTTTTATATTCACACATTCTTTGTATTTAATGAAAAAACAATTCTTCCTTTTATTACTTTCTATTGTGAGCACCATTTGTTTTTCACAAGAAAGAGATACCCTTGCTTTAAAATCATTTACTGAGCTTTCAAATTTAATGAATAAAACTTATGCATTAGATAAAGAGAGTGCCAAAGAGTTGGTTTATTATTACATTAACAAGGCAAAAAAAGAAAACAATAAATTAGAAGAATTTAATGGTTTAGTTATTAGTGTAAATTATAAGATTTGGGATCGAAATTTTAATTTTAAAGAGGAACAAGATAAAATCCAAGCAATAGCAAAAGAGAATAATTTTGAGAAAGAATTAATGATAAGTTTTTACATACATGCGAATTCTTACTTTTATAATGGTATTTGGAGTAGAGCAGTAGAAACGTATTACAAATCTTTAGAATTAGCTAAACAGCAAAACAATTTAACTTACAAGCATCTCAATTTAAAACAAATAGGATATTTAAACTACTTTACTGGTAAGTTAGATGAGTCAATAAAACTTCAAAATGAAGCTTATAATTTACTAAACGATTCTTCACAAAACCAAGACAGTATTTTTTTAAGTAAAAAAAATATTTTGGAATTAAATGCTTTAGAGCTTATAACCAGAACTTATCTTTTTGCAAAACAACCAGACTCTGCAAGAGTTTATAACAATAAAGCACTTAATTTAAAACTTACAGATACTTGTAAGCTAAAAAGGTTTATACGTAATAAATGTAAAATTGCCATTCTTGAAGGGGCTTATAATGAAGCCAAGCAACATTTAGAAAATTTTATTAAATATTGTAGTAATGAAAACCCTATATATAGTTTTATTGCAGGATCAGATTATGGCGAAATTTATATAGGCTTAAAGCAATATGACAAAGCTATTGAATCTTTAAATCGGGGACTTGAAAATTATCCTTTAAATAATGATAATTCTGCCTTTGCTAAAGAATATATAAAGCTATTTGCTAAGGCTTATAAACACGAAGGAAACTTAGAAAAATCAAATTTTTATTTTGAAAAATATATAACTGCAGATGACAAGTATGGAAAGATAATGGATTCTGTTGCTGTAAGGATTAAAAATCAAGAAGTTTTAGGCTTTAAAGCAGAATTAGATAGTATTCAATTTGAAAAAGACAGACAACAGAATTATTTAAAATACTTAGCTTTTGGAGCTACTTTAGTAATTTTATCATTATTGTTTATGTTGCTTAAATTTTATAGAAATAAAAAAGAAAATGAATTAATATTTCAAGAATTACTTAAAAAAGTAGATGCAGCTAAAGCGCATTCTAAAATTGTAGATACTAAAGATACCATCTTAGAAGAAAGTAGAATTAGTGATATTAACGAAGATACCAAACAACAAATATTAAACGGTTTACTAAAATTAGAAGAACAAAATTACTTTTTAAAACAAGAGTGTAATTCCTATAACGTAGCTAAAAAAATAAAGACAAACACCTCCTATTTGTCTAAAGTTATAAACTCACATTTTCAAAAAAACTTCAACACGTACATTAACGATTTGCGAATTAATTACGCAATAGTTAAATTAAAAAACGATACCAGATTTAGGCAGTTTTCTATACAATCTATTGCAGAAGATTTGGGTTATAAAAGTGCAGATTCTTTTACAAAATATTTTAAACTACACACTGGTTTAAACCCTTCATTTTACATTAAGCAACTTAATTCTTTAACTTAAAAACCTTGCTTGTTTCCCTAAATTTATAAATTTAGGGCTTGTCTATTTCTAAATTTTAAAAACAACTAAACTATATTTAATTAATTGACATATAGTAAGTTAAGTTATTTTATACATCCCTAATTTTCTAAAATCAGGGATGCTTATCTTGTTTTGTGGTTTTTTTTGCAGGTAATTTGACTTCAGAAACAATAACCAATTAAACAAAATCTTATTAAAAAAAGCAAATAAATTATCATTGCAGTTTTTATAACAGTATTTGGTATAGCAATAGTAAAAGCGCTTTATAAAAGCCATAATAAAAACGAAAAAATATCTAATACTATTCTAACAGTATTAAGAGAAAATTGCAATTGTAAAACTATTACAAAAACAATCTACTCATCAGGTATTCAATTTAATAAAGAAGGTGGCATAACTAACGAAAAAGGAGACTACCAATTAACAGATTGTAATTATGTAGATCTTAATAGCGAAGTAAAGCGTATAGAGAAACTGTTACAAAATAAAGTTATAGACTTTAAAAATTTCGATTTAATTAGCTTAGACTTTGTTTCTAAAGGAGAGCATAACACATTTAATATTTTACATAAAAATGAAAAAACAAAATGAAAAAACCAACAATAAAATTCAACTCATTAAATTCTTTATAGCACTGGTATTAAGTGCTTCAATTTACTTAATTAAAGAAATATATTTCTAAACAATAACTATGGTAACAATTGCAAAAATTTTAATAGAACTAATAATAAACGCCTTAATATAAATACTAATATAAAAACAATATAATTATGAAAAATTTTAAACAACAAACTCTAAGTCTAATTATCGCTATTATAACGATTTTTAATCTAACGGCCCAAAACAATCCTAATACTAACTTATGGAAAGTAGAAGGCGATAGTATTAAAACGTCTTACCTTTTTGGTACAATCCATATACTACCAAAAAAAGATTTTAAATTATCAGACAGGGTTAAAAAAGCTTTCGATTCTTGTAATAAAATAGCTTTAGAAATTGATATGGGAGATCCAAACTTTGCTAAAGAAGCAATGAGGTTATCTCAATTAAAGGAAGGCGAAAATCTATCTCAATACATGGATGAAGATGAATATAAATTATTAGATAATTTTTTAAAAGAAAATTTAAAAATGGGATTAGACCTTTTTAATAAATTTAAACCAATTACTCTAATGTCTATAATAATGATGGCAAAATATAAAGATGAGCCATTTGCAAGTTATGAAATGAGTTTTATAGAAATGTCAAAAGCGGTAAATAAAGAAATGGAGGGATTAGAAACATTTGAAGATCAAATGAAAGCCATAGATTCTCAACCTTACGATGAGCAGATTGACACCTATATTGAGATGATTGAAGATTCTGAAGAAACTGACAAAGAATATAAAAATTTATTAAACTTGTATTTAGCAGAAAACGTAGATGGTTTATATAATATTATGCTTGAAATTATGGATGGAGATGCAGAATTGCTAAAAAAAATATTAGACGATAGAAATAATAAATGGATACCTAAATTTGCAGAATACTCTAAAGAAAAATCTGTTTTTTATGCCGTAGGAGCAGCACATTTAGGAGGAGATCAAGGCGTAATAAGCTTGCTTAAAAAAGCAGGATATAAATTAACTCCAATATTGGATTAAAAATGTCACTCAAAAATTTTAATAGCTTAAACAATTTTTAAAATAAACAATATGGAAGCTGTTTTTAAACCCCAGATTTTAAACAAGTAGCTTCTACGTTTTAGAAATAAAGGAAAGCAGTATTTCTAAGGCAATAAAACATTACAATAATTGTAAAGTATGTTTATAAAAAGTCTATAAACAAAAAAAAGTGAGCTCCTGAGAGCTCACTTTTAAATTCATTAACTACTTTAAATCCTTTCAAATTTAGAACTTAGAGTGTTATAAAATTTTTAAATGTTCTGTTTTGAGTTTTAATTAAAAATAAATACCTTCCTTTTTCAGAATTATCTAAAACATACGCCTTTTGTATGTTAATTAAATTAGTTATGGTTTGATCATAAATTAATTCCATAACACCATCATTTTCATAATAAATAGATAGTTCTACAGGTTCTGCTTCTAAAGATATAGTAGACACAAAAACAGTATTGTTTTTAGCAGATACATAAGGTTTAAAAATTTGCTCTTTTTTAGCTTTATCAAAGCTAACAACATTAAAATGAACATTAAAAGGAATAATTTCTATTTCAACATCCTTATTAAGTTCAAAATAATAATCGCCATTTGGCAACTCAGTTAAATCAAATCCTTTTTTGTAGTTTCCAGATTCTGTAATCTGTTCTTTATACAAAATAACTTGGCTTGAATCTTTAATTAATAGGCTTTGCCCTTTTTTTACATTATTTAAAGTTAAAATTGTTTTTTTAATGCTTCCTTCATCATTTAATGGAGAAACATTACTTGCGTAGTTTACCATCGTTACTAATACAGCAACAAATAGTAGGTGTTTTTTAATTGCTTTTTTCATAATTTTATTTTGTTTATAATTAACACTGCAAAGATATGGGCAAAGGTTAGCTAAGAAAACACCTATATTGGCATATTTATATGCTATTTTAACCTTCAAAATATATTAAATAGCTATAAAAGATAAAATAGACAATAAAATAGTTAATTTAGCACAGATTTTTAAAAGGTATATTAAGTAGTTTTATAAATAAAAAAGTTAATGTTAAATAATAAACCCTTACTAGAGAAAATTTCACCAGAATTTGGTAACTCTATTGTTGCTGTAAATAAGCTTAAGAAGCGGAAAAGAAATCAAGCTTTTTGGCACTTTCATCCTGAAATTGAATTGGTGTATGTAAACAAAGGAAAAGGAAGGCGGCATATTGGCAACCACATGTCTTACTTTAATAATAGTCAATTAATATTGGTCGGTTCCAATTTACCGCACAATGGCTTTGAAAATAGGCTAACAGCAAAAAGTGAAGAAACACTAATTCAGTTCCACCCAGAATTTCTGGGCAAAGATTTTTTTAATCTACCGCAAATGAAAAGTATTTCCTTATTATTAGAACGCGCAAAAAAAGGATTACTATTTCAAACGAAAACTAAGAAAAATGTAGGTAGTAAAATTACAAAACTCCCAAAGTATGAAGGGTTTAAGCGTGTTATTAAGTTGTTAGAAATTCTAAATATTTTAGCTGAGGCAGAGGATTATGTTATACTAAACGCAGACGGTTATGCTTTTGAAGCACAACGACAAGACAACGCAAAAATAGATATAGTCTTTAAATACGTGTATAGTAATTTTAAGGAACATATTAGTTTGGACACAATTGCAGAACACGTGAGTATGACTGTACCTGCTTTTTGTCGCTATTTTAAAAGAGCAACAGGAAAAACATTTACTAAACTCGTTAACGAGTATAGAGTAGTACATGCTACAAAGCTACTTTCTGAAAGCCAAATGAGTGTTACAGATATTTGTTTTGAATGTGGTTTCAATAACTTTTCTCACTTTAATAAGTTATTTAAGGAAATTACTGGCAAAAGTGCCTCCAAATATAGAGGTGAAATTAAACAAATAATACAATAAGTGTCGATTAATAGTATTTATTGATAGAAAATTTAACTTATGGAAAACAAGATTGACGAGGCCTTAGAATAGGACACTGCTAAATAAAATACATTTATAAATTAACAATGCAAACAAACTAACTGTTGAGAACGTTATTGAAAGCGGTCAAGAAATACATATTGTAGAATATAAAATTACAGCCTTAGAGGTTGCTAAAGAAAATTAACTTTCCTTACATAAGCGCACACTCAGGAAAAGATGTATTAACACGATACCTTACTAAAAAATGGCAGCGATTTAAAGCAGTCTGACTCTAGCATCTGTAATCTTCAAATCTTCAAAAAGCAATGGATTATATAAATTATTTTTGTTAGAGCAGTATAAACTTGATGTCCTGATGTTATAAAACTAAATTTAAACTTTAGATTAGGATTGCAGACAAGCCACCATTATTAAAAGTTTGTGCTTAACTATAACCTTTAGCGCATCCAATCTATCCTCTTATTGCCGAATTTGTAGTGCTACACAATTAAAAAAAAATTTATATTCAATAGTAGAACGAGATTAATGTATTTAATAATGGCAACTACAATTTGAACAAGTTAAAAATCAACATGTTTTGATGTTAAGTACTCACGCACGTATTCTGGACCAATGGTTAGATTCTATATTATAATTTACTGTTTACAATATCTTGTCATTAGGCACCTAAAGCCACAATTACTATATTTTGGACCTCACTTTTAAAGCGCATGACGTTATTATTATATACTTTTTAGTTGCTAAAAACTATCGTGTTTACCATCGGTATTAACTCATTCTTATCTTATAATTTTTTTAATTGCATTAACTAGATTAGTTAATGGCAATACCTACAGTTTGGCTGGTTCAACCCACTTAAATTGATAGGAATTTTCTGGAATTTTAATTCTATCTGCTAAGCGTAGCATCCTTGATGGTAATTTCATTAAATAATCACGGGCTTTTTCAGCATCATCATTAAGATTTGTAATTTTATCAATTTCCCAACGTTTAATAAGTTTTTCTAGAATTTCAATATAATCGAGAGACGTGTATACACCAATACGTTGTGCCGTATTAGAAAACTCTTCGAAAATAGTTCCAATTTTACCGCCAGACTCTCTTAAAAAATGAGCAGGCATAGTAATTTTTTGCTTCATCATGTATTGGAACGCTAGCATCATTTGGCTTGGATCAACGGCAAAAATACGTTCTACAAACTCGCTATAGGCATGGTGGTGCCTCATTTCGTCACCCGAAATAATCTTACACATTTTAGCTAATTGTTTATTTCCTTTTTGTTTTGCTAATTTAGCCACGCGATTGTGGGAGACGTAGGTTGCTAATTCTTGAAAACTGGTATAAACAAAGTTTTTATAAGGATCTTGAGCCGTGCCAATATCAAAACCATCTGCTATAAGATGTTGTGTGGTTTGTTCAATTTCTCTCATATTTACACGACCTGATAGGTATAAATATTTATTTAACACATCGCCATGGCGGTTTTCTTCAGCAGTCCAATGTCTTACCCACTTTGCCCAACCATTTCTACCGTCTTGGTCTACACCCTCAACATCCATTAACCAAGATTCGTAGGTAGGGAGCGCTTCTTCTGTAATCATATCGCCAACTAAAACCACCCAAAAATCGTAAGGTAACTCTTTTGAGAGTTCTCTAATTTCTTTTACTTCTTCAAAAAAATTTGAACCTTCAGAATTTGGTAAAAAATCAGACGGTTGCCAAATAGTTTCAGGAGGAATTAAATATTTACCTATAAGAGATTCAATGTCTTTTTCTAAAAAGCTCATTACCTCTAATCTTACATTTTTTAATGACATAGTGTTATAATTTAATACTGTTTTTTATGGTGGATTCTATATGCAATAGCAACGCTTCGGTAGAATTAAAATCGGCAATTTTTACAGGCTTGTGCGCCTCAAATGTTAAATGGTTTCCTATGCCCATAGGAAACTTACCGTAGCGCAATGTTTTCCATGAATTGTTGATAGTAACAGGTACAACTACTGCACTTGGGATATATTTTAAAAGCGTTTCTAGACCTTTGGTTTGAAACGGTTTTGGTTTACCGTCGCGACTTCGGGTACCTTCAGGAAAAATAACAGCAGCACGATTGGTAGATTCAATATAATCCGAAAATTTTCTAATAGCAACAATGGCTTGTCTTGGGTTTTTACGGTCTATTAAAGCAGAACCGCCATGGCGTAGATTGTAAGAGACACTTGGTAAACCTTTTCCTAGTTCTTTTTTACTTACAAATTTAACATGATGTTTTCTAAAGTACCACATTAATGGCGGAATATCTGCCATACTTTGGTGATTAGAAACAATAATTAGTGGCTGCGACGTATCCAATTTATAAGGATTTTTAAAAGTATGCCAGGATCCTAAAACGTTAAGACAACGCATAAGAAAAAACTGCAAACAATCAACACTCAATTTATGTGCTTTGTAACCAAAAACATTTAAACAAACCCATTGTATTGGATGAAAAACAAGTAAAGTTATTCCAAAAAACAGGAAATACAGACAAGTTAATGGATATGCTAGCAGTTTTCTCATCTTATGTATAAGGTCAATAATTCAAAAATATAAAAACCACGTCTAAAAAACGTGGTTTTTATAAATATTCGGCAAAGAAACTTATAGGCTCTACCATCAAATTGATCTTATTTTAGCAATGCTCGTTATACGCATCTATAAGATTTTCTGCAATTAATTCTGCTGGACGTCCTTCAATATGGTGGCGCTCCAACATGTGTACTAATTCTCCATTTTTAAATAATGCCATACAAGGTGAGCTTGGAGGAAAAGGAACCATGTGCCCGCGTGCTTGATTTGTAGCTTCTTTATCTACGCCGGCAAAAACGGTTACAATAGTACTAGGGCTTTTGTCATTTTTTATACTCATTTTAGCACCTGGACGTGCATTTGCTGCTGCACAACCACAAACCGAATTTACAACCACCAAAGTTGTGCCTTCTTTCTTTATTGCTGCATCTACTTCATCTGCTGTGTGTAATGCTTTAAAACCTGCGCTTGTTAAATCTTCGCTCATAGGTTTTACTAATTCTGCTGGATACATATCTTTAAAATTTTATATTATTGTTTTAATTATACAAAGTTAATCAAAAATTATGCTAAACTTATTTTGGGCGTTACCTTTTACTTACACCTGCCAGGTTGGCAAAACCTTGCAGGATGGCAAAAGGTCAGGCTATACACTATATCTTTTTGCAAAAAAAGGCAAAAAGGATGCCGCTTCTATCCTTAACGCAACTACTATTTACCAGTTGTTCTACAAACAAAGTAATAGACAACAAACAAAGTATTATCTTTACAATTCTTAAAAATTAGAGTAAAAATGAGTGGATTAAAATGGATTGGTGCTACATTAGGTTGGTCTTTTGGAGGGCCAATTGGTGCAATAATAGGATTAGCTATAGGGAGCATTGGAGATGCATTTGCATCTGGTAAGGGCGGCTTTTTGTTAGGACAAGGCAATAGTCCTTTTGAGAGAGAACGTACAACACAAAGAGGAAGAAGACCACAATACCAACAAAAAAGACCAAATTACAGAACTCAACAGCAACGTCGTGCGCAAACTACCTCTGGGGATTTTGAAGTAAGCCTACTTATTTTAGCAACAGTGGTTATTAAGGCAGATGGTAAACAAGACCAACGTGAGCTTGATTTTGTACGTAAACAATTTGTGAGCATGTATGGTAAGGATAGAGCAAATAAGGCCTTCGAGTTGTTTAAAAAGGTAAGCCAACAAACCATACCATTGCGTCAAGTCTGTAAGCAGATTCAGCAGATGATGGATCACGCGTCTCGATTACAACTCATGCACTTTTTATTTGGTATTGCCAAGGCAGATGGCATGGTAATAGACGACGAAGAAAGACAAATATTTACCATTGCTGGTTATCTAGGTATAAGTTCAAGCGATTACCGCAGAATTAAGGCTATGTTTTATAATAGTAGTGATAATGCTTATCAAATTTTGGGCATTACCAAATCTGCTACTATCGATGCCATTAAAAAGGCCTACAGAAATATGGCTAAAAAATACCATCCTGATAAAGTGGAGCACTTAGGCGAAGAACATCAAAAAGGCGCTGAAGATAAATTTAAGCAAGTACAAAAAGCGTATGAGCAGTTGCAGAAGGAACGTCGTTTTTAAATCTAAAAGTACTTAGTTGGCAGTTTTACTCGGTTGTCTCTATCCCAGTAGTTTGTTCGTGCACCTTAATGCGAGTCATTTTTTCGTGACGTGGCATTCTTAGGAATTATAAGTAATTTTAAATGTCATTATGTATTTAGTTTAGCTTATTTTAAAACAAATACAATAGCTCATTTAACATCATTTAGCACCAAACGCTAATAACTGTTTGTAGATTACAGTTTTAGCCAGATTGTTAACAGCTTTGGTGTCCTTAATTGTTAAGTTTTTAGTTTCAATAAATTCATGGATTTTCACTCTCATTTTTCCGGGACTACCGCTAAAAAAAGTATACGAAAAACGTTTTTTATTATCGGCAAACGTAATTGGTACAATTGGTATTTGATGGTTAATAGCTAAACGAAAAGCACCATCTTTAAAATCGGTTAAAAGAATATGTTCTTCTGGCACTAACCCTTCTGGAAAAATACAAATACTCAAACCCTGATTTAAACGACTTTGTGCACTTAAAAACACTGCTTGTCTACTTTTTCTACTATTTCTATCGACTAATATACACGTTCGTTTATAGAAAAATCCAAACAAAGGAATTTTTGCTAGTTCTGCCTTGCCTACAAATACAAAAGGATTCCTTACGGTTACCAGCATGAGCATAATATCTGCCATAGACGTGTGGTTAGCAACAAACATATAGCTCTTGCTTTTTTCGGGTGCTTGCTGTCTAGTTATTTTAGGATTAAAACCCATTCCTATTAATATAAAACGCGCCCAGAGTCGAGCTAATTTAAAAAAATATGGATACCAAGATTCCTTTAATATCGAGACTATAAGTAGGGGAAATAAAATAATTATTGGTAAAGTAACCAATAGGTAAAACCAAATACGGTATAAAAACCAGAAAATGTATTTTAGTACAATCATAAGCGCCAAAAATACATAATTGTTTTGAGCTATTTTAATTGAAAAAAAATACCTTTGTTATCTAACTAAAAAAGAGACCCCTGTTTTTACAGGCACTATTATGGCAAGAATACTTACAGGAATACAGAGTACGGGCACACCACATTTAGGGAACATTTTAGGAGCATTATTACCAGCAATAGCTTTAGCTAACGATCCTGAAAACCAATCGTATTTGTTTATTGCAGATATGCACTCGCTTACCCAAATTAAAGATGGAAATACCTTAAAGCATAACACTTACTCCACTGCTGCCACTTGGTTAGCTTTTGGTTTAGAAATTGGAAAAACAGTTTTTTACAGGCAAAGCGATGTGCCGCAAGTAACAGAATTGTCGTGGTATTTAAGCTGTTTTTTTCCATACCAACGCTTAACATTAGCTCATAGTTTTAAAGATAAAGCTAATAGATTGGAAGATGTTAATGCGGGCTTATTTAATTATCCAATGCTTATGGCTGCAGATATTTTATTATATGATGCTAACATTATTCCAGTTGGAAAAGATCAATTACAACATATAGAAATGACACGTGATGTGGCGTCTCGATTTCATGCAAAAATGGGTGAAACTTTTGTTATGCCAAAAGGTGAAATACAAAAAAATACCATGCTTATTCCAGGAACAGATGGGGCAAAAATGAGTAAAAGTAAAGGTAATATTATTAATATATTTTTACCAGAAAAAAAACTTCGAAAGCAAATAATGAGTATTGAAACCGATAGTACGCCTCTAGAAGATCCAAAAGCGTGGAACACCTGTAACTGTTTTGCAATTTATAGCTTGTTAGCTTCTGAAGCAGAAATAATAAATATGAAGGCTAATTACCAAAATGGTAATTATGGATATGGTCATGCCAAACAAGCCTTATTTGAACTTATCTTAGAAAAGTATAAAATACAACGCGAGCAATACGATTTTTATATGAATAATCTCAATAAAATAGACGAGGCACTTGAAAAAGGAGCAGAAAAAGCAAGGGTAACAGCCAATGCGGTTTTAAGTCGCGTTAGAGCAAAGATTGGATACTAAAATTCGACTTTTTTTAAGAGATTTTTAACTGCGTCAACATGACTTTCGTTATGGCTTCTAAATCAAAACTATGATTCCAATTCCAATGGTTTCTAGCATGACTGTCATCAATACTTTTTGGCCAAGAATCAGCTATAGATTGCCTAAAATCTGGGTTGTAAGTTATTTTAAAGTCTTGAATATGTTTTTGTATGGAGTTTGCAATTTCTTTTGGTGTAAAACTAATACCAGATAAATTATAGGAAGATCGAATTTTAATATCTTCTGCTTTCGCCGTCATAATATTTATTGAAGCTTTAATAGCATCGTCCATAAACAACATGGGAATTGCAGTGTTTTCAGACAAAAAACATTCATATTTTTTATGCTTTATGGCTTCATGATATATCTCTACAGCATAGTCGGTTGTGCCGCCACCTGGCTGTGTTCTCCAACTAATAATGCCAGGATAACGTATGCTTCTTACATCTACGCCATAATTATTATGGTAATATTCACACCAGCGCTCACCAACTTGTTTGGTAATACCATAAACGGTTGTCGGTTCCATAGAGGCATATTGCGGCGTGTTTTCTTTTGGAGTAGATGGTCCAAAAACAGCAATGCTACTTGGCCAAAAAATATGCTCAATTACTTTTTGTTTTGCTAAATTAAGAACATGAAATAAAGAGTTCATATTTAAATCCCAAGCTTCCATTGGGTATTTCTCGCCAGTAGCACTTAGCAAAGCTGCCATTAAATACACTGTTTTTACATTGTAATGTTTGCAACAATCTTTTACAGCATTAAAGTTTTTTGCATCTATAATTTCAAAAGGTCCAGAATTTACTAAATCTAACTTTCTAGTATCTATATCGCTAGCAATAACATTATCTACGCCGTACAGATCTCTAAGTTTGTATGTAAGCTCCGAGCCTATTTGTCCACAAGCGCCGATTATTAAAATTTTTGATAACATCATATTAAGGTATAATAGAAACTCAAAAGTAGTAAGATTTTAGTCAACTAAAAGTTTATTATGAAATATTAATAGCACGATTATATTTTTATGATATTACTAGGAACTTAAAAGTCTGAATACAATATATTTGTAGTAATTATAGATAGCAGATTTAAATGAAACATTTATTAATACTTATACTTTTACTTGTATTTTCGGCCTGTAAGAAAGAAGGGGTTAATACAACAGACAATCTTATAGTAAAACCAGACTCTACTAAAATTAGTAAAGAAGATATTTCTAAAATTAAATATATAGAGTATGGTATAGATGATAAAGCCACCGAAACTTTAGATTCTTGGATAGCTTACAATACCATTTCAAGGGCTATTGAAACGGCTAAAGAAGGAGATTTTACTTTTTTCATGTCTGATGAAGAGGTGTTTAATACCACCTTAAAAGATATAGAAACTACTACTCCAGAGGCTATAGATAGCGCACCTATTAAAGCCAGAGTTTTAATTTTAAGAACGACGTTACTAAAATTTAGAGCTCAATTTAACTTAAATACCGCAACTAAAAATCAAAAACTAATAGCTTTAAAAGAATTGTTCCAATCCTTTTCCTATGTTACACTTCAAATAAATAAAAAATTTGAAAAAGAAGCTCAAAACATTATAAAGCCAGATTCGTTATGAAAATAGTTACAGTATTCTTTATCAGTTTGTTTATTCTCTCATGTAAAACAGAAGGGAAAGTAAATACTAAAGACCTACAATATCCCGCAACAGAATCTATTAAAAATAACATTAATACAGCTTTGAATCTTTGGCATAAAGCCGCAGCAAAAGCAAACTATAACGATTATTTTAATTTAATGACCAGCGATGCTGTTTTTATTGGTACAGACGCAACAGAAAATTGGCAAATGGAGGCTTTTAAAACTTTTTCTAAGCCCTATTTTAATAAAGGAAAAGCATGGAACTTTACAGCAGTAGATAGAAATATCTATATCTACGACAACCAGAAACTAGCTTGGTTTGATGAGTTGCTAGACACGCAAATGAAATTGTGTAGAGGATCTGGAATTTTAAAATTAGAAGACAACCAATGGAAAGTAGCACACTATGTATTGTCTATGGTCATTCCAAACGAAAATGTTGGAGAAGTTGTTAAAATAAAGGCAGATTTTGATAGCGCATACGCTAAAAAACTAAGGCTTAAATAATATGGTTTTTAATTTTAATTAAATGTTCATATTTTAATTGGTGGTTGCATACTTTTTATTATAAGCTGTTGCATTAATTCGAATTATTAGCGACAAGAACGCACGCTACAGTATGCGAATTATATAAAAAAACACTCATATTTTTATCAAATAACACGAAATACCAAAAATATCTACGTAAATTACAATTTAAAATAAAAAAACACTAAAAATAGAATGAAAACTAATTTTAAAAAGCTGGCATTACTTTGTGCATTTGCCAGTATTGTAGCTTGTAAACAAGAACCTAAAAAAGACATCGTAAAGCTAGAAGAAACTCCAGGCATTAATTTGAATTTTATGGATAAAACCGTAAAACCAAACAACGATTTTTTTAAATATGTCAATGGGAAATGGCTGGAAACTAACGTTATTCCAGATGATAGATCTACTTGGGGCAGTTTTGCAGAGCTTAGAAAGAAAACAGATGAAGATGCTTTAACAATTTTAAAGGCAGCAATGAATACCGATAAAGATATGGAAACTATTGAGGTGCTTCCTGGATCGGATCAAGAAAAGGCAGTACATTATTTCCAAACAATAATGGATACGCTAGGTAGAAATGAGCAGGGCTTAAAACCTTTAGAACCCTATTTAGCAAAAATTGCAGCCATTAATAGCAGCGAAGATTTACAAACTTACATGATAGAAATGCAACCTAAGGGCGGAGGCGGATTGTATGGTTTTGGAGTTGGTGCAGACCCTAAAAATAGTAATAGAAATGTTGCCTACTTAGGGGGTGGAAGTACAGGTTTGCCAGATAGAGATTACTATATTAAAGACGATGCAGACTCTAAAGAAAAAAGGAAAAAATATGTTGAGCATGTAACAAGAATGTTACAATATTTAGGTCAAACTGAAGCTGAAGCAAAAGCGCAAGCAGATAGAATTTTAGCATTCGAAACACGTATTGCAGAAGCTAAAATGGATAAAGTAGATAGGCGAGATGCGCGTAAGCGTTATAATCCAAGGTCTATTTCAGACTTACAAAAAATGGTGCCAGCTGTAAATTGGCGGCAATTTTTAGATGGTATTGGGGCAACAGAATTAGACACGGTTATTGTTGGTGATTTAGGTTATTTTAAGCGTTTACAAGAAATACTTGCAGACGGTAATGTAGCAGACTGGAAATCCTATTTAACATGGCGAACCTTTAATAATGCTGCTGGACGTTTATCTAAAGAATTAGACAAAGCAAATTGGGAATTTTATGGTAAAACATTAAATGGAGCTAAAAAGCAACGTGCTTTAGAGGAACGCGCGTTAGGAAGTTTAAATGGTACAATTGGTGAAGCTTTAGGAAAATTATATGTGGATAGAAAATTTCCGCCAGAAGCTAAAGCAAAAGCCGAAAAAATGATTAAGAACGTTATTATAGCATTCGAAAACAGAATCAACAAATTAGAATGGATGAGTACTGAAACAAAGCAAAAAGCAATTGAGAAATTAAAAGCAACGCAAGTTAAAATTGCCTATCCAGACCAATGGAAAGACTATTCGTCTCTCGAGATTAAAAGCACAGAAGATGGTGGATCCTACCTTCAGAACTCATTAAATGCAAGAGCATGGAATTTTAAAAAAGATATTGATAAATTAGGAAAACCAGTAGATAAAAGCGAATGGTATATGGCGCCACAAGTAGTAAATGCCTATTTTAATCCAGCCTATAATGAAATTGTATTTCCTGCTGCCATTTTACAACCTCCATTTTATAATTATACAGCAGACGATGCTGTAAATTATGGAGGAATTGGAGCAGTTATAGGACATGAAATCTCGCATAGTTTCGACGATTCTGGATCACGTTACGATAAAGATGGAAACTTAAACGATTGGTGGACCAAAGAGGATTTAACTAAATTTGAAGGCTTAGGGGCGGCTTTAGCTGCACAATATGACGCTATAGAAGTATTGCCTGACGTAAACATAAATGGTAAGTTTACATTAGGAGAAAACATAGGCGATTTAGGTGGGGTTTTAGCAGCTTATGATGCTTTACAATTAAGTTTTAATCAAAAAGGAGAACGACCAGAAGATATCGATGGTTTCACGGCAGAACAGCGGTTTTTTATGAGTTGGGCAACCGTGTGGAGAACTAAAATGCGAGACGATGCCTTAAAAACTAAAATTAAAACAGACCCACATTCTCCCGGAATGAATAGAGCAGTACAACCACTATTAAATATTGATGCGTTTTACGAGGCATTTAACATAAAAGAAGGCGATAAAATGTACCTAGCACCAGAGGAGCGTGTTAGAATTTGGTAGAAATTTAAATGTGTTTTAGCAAAATTTTATACCTTTTAATGCGTATCGTTTTAACAAGGCTTTTGTTATTCTATTATTGTTTTTTTTTAAGCCATATTGTTAATTTTTTTTAGATTAACAAATAATTAAGTGTGTTAACAGCTTAGGTTAAATGCTATAAAATTAGTAACTTTAAATTAAATCATAACTTAAAAAATTATTACCATGGGAATAAAAAGCTTTCAAGGTGCACGAAAAGTGACGCAACAAAACAACAATAATGCTCAAGCAAATTTTAAAGTTAGCGATTTTATGACACGAGATTTAATAACATTTAAATCCACACAGTCTATAGAAGATGTCGTTAATGCGCTAATAAAGCACAAAATTTCCGGCGGACCAGTTGTAAATGATAAACACGAATTAATAGGAGTTATTTCTGAAGGTGATTGTATAAAACAAATTAGCGATAGCAGGTATTATAATATGCCTATGGAAAATAATTCCATCGAGAAGCACATGGCTACAAATGTTGAAACTATAGATGGTAATCTTAATGTTTTTGATGCAGCTAAACAGTTTTTAGAGTCTAAAAGGCGTCGTTTTCCTATAGTTGAAGACGGCAAGTTAGTTGGACAAATAAGTCAAAAAGATATTTTAAAAGCAGCAATGCAGTTGAAGCAGCAGAACTGGAAATAATTCTATTTTATTATATATTTAAAAAAAATCGTCTTTAATAGACGATTTTTTTTTGTTCTATTCCTTCTCAGGGAATTCCCTTAGTTTTATATTTCAGGTTAATACCTGAGCGTTTATGTGTTGATTTTAAGCATCTTGCATTAGCTATAAATTAATAAAATGTAAACAATGAAAACATCATTATTCCTTATTTTTCTTATTGTATTTAATACCACAATAATTATTTCAGAACCTATTACAAAGCTTATTTCAGGCATCAATATTTGGTGGTTTGTAGGTTTCGAATGCATTCTTATTATTGGCTATTATATAAATAAAAAAATTAAAGACTTTAAATCTCATTGCGAGATGGATTTTAATAATATCAATCTTATTATTAAAAAATAACTTGTAAAAGAAGTACAATTAAAAACGTAGAGAATTCCCTGAGTTTCTAATTTCCGATGCTTCCAAAAAAAAATAATACTCATTATCTTGAACTTGCAAGAGTTCTAAATTTATAAAACTCTAAAAATGAAACTTAAAAATTTAATACTTTTAAAACCCAGTGTATTCTTAATATTATTAACTGGATGTATTGGCACAGCACAAACAGAACGAGAAGATAATATTGCACAAACAGAACCAGACAGTATAAAAAAAACATCGCAATTAACCATTAAAAGTAATAATAAAGCACTCGCTATTGGTCACAAAGAAATAAGAAGACTTTTAGGTAACGATATTGGCGACATGCAATTCGATACAAATACGGCTAACGCTTTTAGAAACTATATTACAAATTCACTTTTATCTACACATTCTTACAATAGCGACAAAGGATACGGAAGCTCAAGCTCTAGATCTAGTTATGGTAAAATACAATTTTGTCCAGATGGCACTTTTGTAGAAACTCTCTCTAGCCAAATCTTAATAGACACAGAAGGTTCTAGTGCAACAGCTTCTGGAGCAAACAGTATGCCTGGTTATTGGGAAGTCGCTGCATTACCAAATGGCATGCTTGTTATTTTAATGTATAGCACTCACCCAAGAATGTTAGAGGATTCTGCTAACGGATTTTTACCATTTATAGTTGCAAAACATACCAGAGATTTTGTAGCACTACCCAATGGTGATGGGTATCATCGTATAGCAAACAGTTATTGTAAATAATCAAACTTTTAAAAATAATAGAAACCATGAAAACTAGGATACACGATTATCAAAATAAAAATGTAATAATGAATAAAATAATACTAAAAACAACACTCGTAGCTTTTTTACTACTAACCTTTAGCTGTAGTAAAGACGATACGCTAGAGCAAGAACAACAACAAGTTACTCCACCAGCAACAGTAACCAACATGAGCCCATTAAGTGGTCCAAAAACAACAATAGTAACCTTTACAGGTACCAATTTTGGTACAGATATAAATGCAGTACAAGTATTTTTTGATGGTATTGAAGCAGAGATACTAAGCACCACCGATACCGAAATTAAAACGGTTGTGCCACCACGTGCCTTTTTTGGAGACGTAACCTTAGTAATAAACGGTACAACATTTACAGATTTTAATTTTAATTACGAAATTATAGACATACAAGTGAGTACGTTTGCTGGTAGCGATCCAGGTTTTGCGGATGGTAATGGCACTAATGCAGAATTTAGGTCGCCTATAAACATGGTTTTAGACACTACTGGTAATTTATTTGTAGCAGACGCTTTCGCTATCAGAAAAATTACACCTAATGGAGATGTTACTACCTTTGCAGGTCGTGATGAACCGGGTTATGCAGATGGCCCAGGTGCCAGCGCACAATTTACAAGTATAAATGGTATTGCTACAGATAGTGATAATAATCTCTATATCGCAGATTCTGGAAACCATAAAATTAGAAGGATAACACCATCTGGTATTGTAAGTACATTGGCTGGTGGCGATGAAGGTTTTGCAGATGGTACTGCTAGCGAAGCACAATTTAATGCGCCAGCTGGTATAGCTATTGACGCCACAAATACGCTTTATATCTCTGATGCTAGAAATCATAAAATTAGAAAAATAACTTCAGATGGTTCAGTAACTACAATAGCTGGTGGCGATGAAGGTTTTGCTGATGGAAATGCTTTAAACGCACAATTTAATTTACCTATAGGCATAACTTTAAATAGCGAAAACAATTTTTACATTACAGATGTATTGAATCACAAAATCCGTAAAATAGACACTAATAATCAAGTTACTACAATAGCAGGTAGTACGCAAGGTTTTACAGATGGTAATGGATTGAATGCACAATTTGATACCCCAATTCGTTTAGCGGTAGATTTATTAGATAATATTTATGTTGCAGATCTACTAAACCATAAAATTCGTAAAATTAGTACCACAGGTCAAGTTACTACAATAGCTGGTAGCGATCAAGGATTTGCGGATGGTACAGGTACAAACGCGCAATTTGATGGCATACGAGGTTTAATAGTAGATGCAAATTTTGATATTTATGTAGCAGATTTTGGAAATGCCAGAATCCGTAAAATAACCCAAGAGTAGGTCATAATATACCACTCGCTATCATGAAAAACTATTTCTTAGAGATTTTAAGTTCTTAAACCATTTTTATCATTTATAGTTGCAAAACATACCAGAGATTTTGTAGCACTACCCAATGGTGATGGGTATCATCGTATAGCAAACAGTTATTGTAAATAATTAAACTTTTAAAAGAATAGAAACCATGAAAACAAAGATTCATGAATACCAAAACAAAAATGTAATGATGAATAAAATAATACTAAAAACAACACTCGTAGCCTTTTTACTACTAACCTTTAGCTGTAGTAAAGACGATACGCTAGAGCAAGAACAACAACAAGTTACTCCACCAGCAACAGTAACCAACATGAGCCCATTAAGTGGCCCAAAAACAACAATAGTAACCTTTACAGGTACTAATTTTGGTACAGATATAAATGGGGTACAAGTGTTTTTTGATGGCATTGAAGCCACAGTACAAAGCGTTACAGACACCCAAATACAAACCGTTGTACCACCGAGAGCTTTTGAAGGCCAAGTCAATTTAATTATAAAGGGCACAGCATTTAACGACTTTAATTTTGAGTATGTTATTGTGGATATTGAAGTAACTACATTTGCTGGTGGTGATGGTGGTTTTGCAGATGGTAATGGTACAAATGCAAAGTTTATTAACCCTCGAGGTATTGCAAAAGACAATTCCGGCAATCTTTATATAGCAGATAGTGGTAATCTTAGAATACGCAAAATAACACCAGATGGAACCGTTTCTACTTTGGCAGGTAATGGTCAGCAAGGTTTCGCAGACGGTACTGGAGAAAATGCGACTTTTACTTTTCCAACTGATGTAGCAGTAGATAATTCTGGTAACATTTATGTAGCAGATTATTCTAAAATTAGAAAAATAACGCCAAACGGTATTGTAAGCACCTTAGCAGGTGCAGATGCCTTTGGGTTTGCAGATGGTAGTGGTACTAATGCGCAGTTTAATTCACCACAAGGAATAACTGTTGATTCTGAAGGAATGGTATACGTTTCAGATACCAGCAATCATAAAATCAGAAAAATCACACCTGAAGGTATTGTAACCACAATTGCTGGAAGCACCTCAGGATTTAACGATGGAAATGCCAGTAGTGCACAATTTAACGCGCCTTATGGTATAGATATTGACGGTTCTGGATTCATATATATTGCGGACATAGCTAATACTAGGATAAGACGTATTACACCAGAAAGCACAGTATCTACAATTGCTGGTATTGATGCATTTGGTTTTGTAGATGGTCCAAGTGCTACTGCGCAATTTAATCTGCCAACTGATGTTACCATAGATGCTTTAGGTAATATTTATATTACAGAGCTTGGCAATAATAGCATTCGTAAGATAAGTATAAATGGCAATGTTACCACGGTTGCAGGCACAGGAGACAACGGTTTTGCAAATGGTATAGGAGCCACAGCACTTTTTGACCAACCTTTTGGTTTAATAATCGATGACGACTTTACCATATACCTAGTGGATACCACCAACCACCAAATCCGTAAAATAACTCAAGAGTAGGTTATAATGCACCACTTGCTATCATGAAAAACTATTTCTTAGAGATTTTATGTTCTTAAACCTTTTTTTACCATTTATATTTGCACAACATACCAGAGATTCTGTAGCACTACCCAATGGTGATGGGTATCATCGTATAGCAAACAGTTATTGTAAACAATCAAACTTTTAAAAATAATAGAAACCATGAAAACTAGGATACACGAATACCAAAACAAAAATGTAATGATGAATAAAATAATACTAAAAACAACACTCGTAGCCTTTTTACTACTAACCTTTAGCTGTAGTAAAGACGATACGCTAGAGCAAGAACAACAACAAGTTACTCCACCAGCAACAGTAACCAACATGAGCCCATTAAGTGGCCCAAAAACAACTGTTGTAACGTTTACAGGTACAAATTTTGGCACGGATACCAACGCCGTACAAGTGTTTTTTGATGGCATTGAAGCAGATATACTAAGCACCACTGATACCGAAATTAAAACGGTTGTGCCACCACGTGCCTTTTTTGGAGACGTAACCATAATAATAAACGGTACAACATTTACAGATTTTAATTTTAATTACGAAATTATAGACATACAAGTGAGTACGTTTGCTGGTAGCGAAGTTGGTGGTTTTAGTGATGGTAATGGCACTAATGCAGAATTTGGGTTGCCTCTAAACATGATTTTAGACACTGCTGGTAATTTATTTGTAGCAGACGCTTTTGCTATCAGAAAAATTACACCTAATGGAGATGTTACTACCTTTGCAGGTAGTAATGCACCGGGTTTTGCGGATGGCACAGGTGCCAGCGCACAATTTGAATTTCCAACAGGTATTGCTATAGATAGTGATAATAATCTCTATATCGCAGATTCTGAAAACCATAAAATTAGAAAGATAACACCATCTGGTATTGTAAGCACATTGGCTGGTGGAGATCAAGGTTTTGCAGATGGTACTGCTAGCGAAGCACAATTTGATACGCCAGCTGGTATAGTTATTGACGCCACAAATACGCTTTATGTCTCTGATGCTGGAAATAATAAAATTAGAAAAATAACTTCGGATGGTTCAGTAACTACAATAGCTGGTGGCGATGAAGGTTTTGCTGATGGAAATGCTTTAAACGCACAATTTAATACACCTGTAGGCATAACCTTAGATAGCGAAAACAATTTTTACATTACAGATGTATTAAATAACAAAATCCGTAAAATAGACACTAATAATCAAGTTACTACAATAGCAGGTAGTACGCAAGGTTTTACAGATGGTAATGGATTAAATGCACAATTTCATAACCCATTTAATCTAGCAGTAGATTTATTAGATAATATTTATGTTACAGATCTACAAAACCAAAAAATACGTAAAATTAGTACCACAGGTCAAGTTACTACAATAGCTGGTAGCGATCAAGGTTTTGCAGATGGTACAGGTACAAACGCGCAATTTAATGGCGTACTAGGTTTAGTAGTAGATGCAAATTTTGATATTTATGTAGCAGATTCCAATAATACCAGAATCCGTAAAATAACACAAGAATAATAACAAACTAGCTTTGGTTTAAACTTTTAAAACATGTAAACCAAAGCTGTTATTATTTTATCTTATCTTTATTTACCTATAAACTATCTGTTTTGAAAAAACCATTTATTATATTTTTTATCTTATTGATAGCCATTTCTGGGTTTTCCCAAAATGCACTAATTGACGATATAAAAAATCACTTAGAAACTAAAAACCCTACTGACTCTATTAAAGTAAAAGCATATTATAGTCTTGCACAGGCATACCTATCATTTAGTAATGATAGCTTTATAGTGTACACAAACAAGGCTTTAAAGTCATCTCTTAAAACCAATAATTACCTTCTTCCTGAAATATATAACTATAAGGGAGTTGAGTATATTTTAAAGTCAAAAAACGATTCTGCTCGTATCTATTTAAATAAAGCGCTCAATGCAATAGACGAAACAACCGATAAGGAAGCTCAAGCGATTATATATCAAAATTTTTCCAATTCTTATGCAGGAACAGGTGAGTTTCAAAAGAAGACTGATTACATTCTAAAATCTATAAAGCTTCTTGATGACAACCCTTACAATCAATCCGTATCATTATTTAATTTGGGGGCAATATATGATCAAGCAGATATGAAGAAAAAGGCGTTAGATTATTTTAATCAATCGCTTAAAATATCAAAAATAGGAGAAAATATTAGTGTTGAGAGTTCAGCATTAGCAGCATTGGGTAATTTGTATTTACAACAAAAAAAATTGGATAGTTCCGAAGTTTATTTAACAGAATCCTTAAAAATATGTAAGCAAACAAATTCCTTAACCGATTGTTTTCGGACTTATGAAAAGCTAGGTAGTCTATACAGCAAAATGAAACGGTTTAAAGACTCTAAAGAAGCCCGACTAAAAGCTAAAACATATGCAGAATTGCTTGGTGATGAAATTAAAATTATGAGAAGTATTTCGGGATTAGCAGGTCATTATCTTGATGTTAAAAATTATAAAAGAGCCTCAATTTTATATGACGAATTTGAAAAATTCTACAAGCAACACCCAAGACTAGATGTTGGTGTAGAAGCTTATAAAGGTTGGGCAAAGGTTGAAGCAAAATTAGGTAATAAAGATAAATCTGCAGACTTACTTGAAAAATACTTAATCATTATAGACTCTACATATTCCAAAGAAAACAGATCTATAATATTAGATGCAGAAACAAAATATAAAACTGAAAAGAAGGACAAAGAAATAGCAGAACAAAGGCTAGTATTAGCAGACCAAAAATTATTAATTCAAGAAAGTAAATCAAAAACACAACTAATGACTATCCTTATTATTTCCCTGTTATTAGCTTCTATATTATTATGGTTTGTATTTCAACAACGCCAAAAACGGATTCAACAGCAGCTCGTTGCCATTCAGAAAGAACAAGAAGTGCAAACTTTAGAATCCCTTATTGCTGGCGAAGAAAAAGAACGCTTACGTATCGCTAAAGAATTACACGATGGCGTTAATGGAGATTTGTCTGCCATAAAATTTAAATTATCCTCTTTATTAAAAATGAATAACGAGGTTATTAACGAGGCGGTAACCATGATAGATAATTCTTGTAAACAAGTGCGTGCTATCTCTCATAACTTAGTACCACCATCGCTTAAAGATTTTAATTTAATTGAGGCGGTAAATAGCTATTGCGAAAATATGAATAACACGCATAAACCAGAAATAAGCTTTCAATATATTGGAGATGCTGTAGAATTAAATAAAAAAGTTGAGGTTAATATTTTTAGGATTATACAAGAATTAATAACCAATGCTATTAAACATGCTAAAGCAAAAAGCATAGATATTCAGATAAGTAATCGTAATCACACATTATTAATTACTATTGAAGATAATGGACAAGGTTATACATATAATAATGAAGCTGAGCCAGGAATTGGATTAAGTAATATTAAATCTCGTGTTGAGTATTTAAATGCAAACTTTGAAGTAATTACCAATACCAACGGAACTTCTAATACCATAGAAATAGATTTAGACACCTTATGATTATTAAAATAGCCATAACAGACGATCATGAAATGATTAGAAACGGAATAGATGCGTTATTAGAAAACCATTTAGACCTTGTAATTATTGGCAAATATGCCAATGCCGAAGAAACTATTTTGGCATTAAGTAAAACACAACCAGATGTTTTGTTATTAGATATTAATTTACCAGATATTGATGGTATAGAATTATGCAAAATACTTTTAAAAACGCATCTAGATTTAAAAATAATAGCGCTTAGTAATTTTGATGAAACCTCTTTTGTTAAACGCATTTTAAAAAATGGTGCATTGGGTTATTTATTAAAAAATACAAGTACCCAAGAATTGGTAGAAGCTATTGAAACAGTACTAAAAGGTGAGCAATACTTACAAAAAGATATTCAGAAAAAATTATTAAATCGTGCTATTGGACAGCAAAAAAAAGAAGCTTTAAATATAAAGCTAACACGACGAGAAAAAGAGGTGCTTCAATGTATTTACCAAGAATTAACAACTCAAGAAACTGCTAAAAAATTGTTTATTAGTCCAAAAACGGTTGAAACACACCGCATGAATTTAATGAGTAAGTTTGGTGCAAAAAATAGTGTTGGTATTATTAAAGCTGCTATAGAAAAAGAGTTGTTAGATTACTAATTTCTTTATAAACTAACCTGTTTTGCTTTTAAAGCGTACAAGGCAAAAGAGGCTAGCCAATGCGCACCAGCATACTCCCCAGAATCCATTTTGTTATAGCTGGCCTTAAAATGTGTATTGGCTAAGGCAATCATTTTAGTATTTTTTAAAGTCATGCCTATATTGTATAAACACCAAGCGCGGCTAAAATTTAATCCATCTAAGTGAGCCATTTTACCATCGGACTTATCTACTACTTCTACTGTACTTAAATATTGAGCTGGTTGCTTTCTAAAGTTTGGTAAAAAAGCATCTAGCCATTTAATATATTCCTCTTCTGCCAACACTTTAGCCATTAAAGAAGCTTCTTGTAAACAAGGTGATAAAAAATCGAATCCACCAGGTTCCCATATTATTGGACAACCTTTATCTGCCATATAAAAGACTTTAGCTTTTTCAATTATAACTTGCTCTAAATTGGTATTATATTTTTTGGCATAGTCTAATGCAAAACTCATCCCAAAGGCTGTGTTTGGATGCTCTCCTACACGAATAGGAAAGTTTAATTTATTAAAAAATTCAATACACTTGTCTTCAATAAGTTTGGTTAAAGGTTCCAAGTTATTAGCAAATTCTTGACCTTCAACAGTATCCCATTCTTTAAGACTTTCCGCTAATTTTAATAACCAAGCCCAACCGTAAGTTCGCTCGAAGGTTTTGTTATGAACATCATCAAAATATGCAATTTCTTTTAATATATTAGCTTTAGTTAAAGTTAACTTTAGCTTTGCTAAAATCGCATCACGCGACTTAAAATCAGGAAAATCTTTAAGGATGTTAACTAATGTCCAATGGCCATGGACAGAACTATGCCAATCAAAACAACCATAAAAAGCGGGATGTAATTCGTGTGGCGTTTTTAAGTAGGTGGCATCTCCAAGCACTTGACCCAGTTTATTTGGGTATTCTTGATCCACACAGTCGTATGCAAAATGATATAAATATGTTGCTTTTTTTTCGTCAAGCGGAATTGTAGAAACTAATTCCTCATAGGTAATTAAAGGTTGAGATGCTGTATTGGTATTATCTTCTTTTTTAGTTGTATTACAACTAAGACTTAAGAATACAAGTATTAAGCAAAGGTTTTTCATAATTATTGGCGTTTTACAAGTGCATAAAAATTATTGTCTAAAGGTAAATAACCTTGGTCATATACAAAGTAATAGACAGTACCTATTTTTGTTTTATAAATACTGGTAAAATAATTAAAGTCAAAGCCTTGAGCATCAAGTTTTGTTTTACTAGTTTTTGTTTTCTGATCTGGATTTAAACTTTCGAGAATACGCCAATTTTTGCGTAATCGATTATTTATATTCCGGATTAAATTTTTACTGTCCTTATTAACTTTATTGTTATGCGCATTTCTACAACCATCGCTACAGAATTTTTTATCTATTCTGCCAACTATTTTATCACCACATTCTGGACAACTTTTTTTCATAATTTACATGTTTTTAATTTTATACCAACGTAAATTCATTTGTTCTTCATCAAAATAAAAATCTTCTTTATACTCTAAACCTATTTTTAACAATGCATTATGCGACGCTTGATTACCAATTTCTGTAGTAGCATATAGTTCTGGTAGTTTCATTACATTAAAAGCATAATTTACGGACGCTATACCAGATTCTGTAGCATAACCATTGCCCCAAAATTGTTCAATTAAACGGTAACCGATATCGTAGTAATTGGTAAAGCCATTCATGTTATATTCTGTGTTTAATCGTATACCGGCCCAACCTATAAATTGGCTTGAACTTTTTTTAATAACAGCAAACCTACCAATACCACGTGTACTATATTGGTTTAATACACTCTCAATAGTTTGTCGTGCTTCAGCTTTTGTTTTAATAGGTTTATTACCTAAAAATCTATGTACATTAGGGTTGGAATCTAATTCAAACATGCCTTCTAAATCTTCGATTCTTAGGTCTCGCAACACTAGTCTTTTGGTTTCTATGTTAAAGGTCATTTTGTTTCTTGTAATTATATTTTATGTCATTAATCACCCCTTTGTTTTATATCTTTAAAGAAGTACTAATTTAAGTATTATTATAATTTAAACAGTTTAATTTTGTTGTTCCATTTTTTGTTTTTAACATGAAGTTATATATAACATGGTTTAGCCTAAAAATATGACTTCTATCACGTTATTTAATTGTATTGGTCTCTTAACTCGTGCAATAACGTTTAATTTAAGACACTATACTTTTTCATGAAACGCGCATGTTTTTTATATTATTCCAGCGACTAAAAATCAATAGAGCGATTATAATCACCACATTTTTAAGATTTTAAATTAATTTTTTGAAAGATACAATTTATTCATGTACAAACGACTACAAATGTTTACAACCGACATTAAATGCGTAAATACCGAGTATCATTTGTTTGCTGTTGCATCTTTGCAGTGTTGAATTGAACTAATGACATTCAATATATTAAAACCTTATCTTATGAATACGTTAAGAAACAAAGTACAACTAATTGGAAACCTTGGTAAAGATCCAGAAATTGTAAATTTAGAATCAGGAAAGACACTAGCTAAATTTTCCATTGCAACAAACGAAAGTTATAAAAATGCAAAAGGAGAAAAAATTACCGATACGCAATGGCATAATATTGTTGCTTGGGGAAAAACAGCGGAAATTGTAGAAAAGTATGTTACTAAAGGCAAAGAAGTTGCAATAGAGGGAAAACTTACTACAAGAACTTGGGATGATAAAGATGGTGTAAAACGTTACACAACCGAGATTGTTTGTAATGAGTTGTTAATGTTGGGAGGAAAATAATACTCAATCACTTATTTAAATTAAAAAAAGGCTTTAGTATTGCAATGTATAGCACTACAAAGCCTTTTTTTAATTTTATTATACATTGATATTAAATACTGCATTTGGTGATAAATTTAAAAAAACAGATAGTACTTCCATAAATAAGTATAAAAAATATAAATGTTATTACCAATTCGAGACAACTTACAACACATGTATTATTAGTTTTATTTCGTTTACGTATTATTAGTAGCTACAATTCTAAGCTTTAATTGGTTTATATATTATCTTTAAAATAAAATTTATAAAATTTAAGATCAGTAAAAATGGACCATAATATAAATTTTTACAAGAGCATAATAAAAAAAAAATTACCGCTTACTCAACTTTTAAAAGATGACAGCTTGTTTTATCCTGTGCCTGACAATTGGTTTATTGTAGTAACCGACATAGAAAATTCTACAGATGCTGTTGCAAGAGGGCATCATAACAACGTTAATTTAAGTGCAACAGGAAGCATTATTACTGTATTAAATACGGTAAAGGATATAAACAACGCTATAGAGATTCCTTATTTTTTTGGAGGTGATGGCTCCACATTTTTAGTGCCAAGTACGCTATTAAATCCAGTTATTAAGGCCTTAAATACTTATAGCCAACACACTAAGGAAACAGTACAATTAAACTTAAGAGTTGGTTATATGGAAGTTAAAAACGTCTATGCCAACTCTATTTCGCTTAGGATAACAAAACTAAGGCACAATAAATATTTAACAACGCCAGTGGTTTTAGGAAACGGACTTAAATATGCCGAACGTGTTATTAAGACAAAGTTTATAGTTTCAGACATAGATAGCAAAGAAAATTTAGAGCTTAATTTAGAAGGCATGGAGTGCCGCTGGGAAGAAATTTACCCAAATAAAACTGAAAAGAAAGTAGTATGTTTACTTGTAGATTGTGATGATGAAGCGCTTCAAGCGGAAGTTTATGGTACAATAATGAAAGCTATAGATGTTATTTTTGGCAATTTAGAAAAACGAAATCCTATTACGGCATTAAAACTTAAACTTAATACTTCTATAGAAAAGATTAGGCAAGAAATGTATGCTAAAATTGGAAAATATAAAAGAAGCTATCTAATAACAAACTGGATATTAACAAATATTGGTTCGTATTATTTTAAGTATTTTAAATCAGGAAAACAATACAAAGTTAAAGTTGCTCAATTATCAGACACCATAATGTTAGATGGTTTACTCAATACTGTAATTTCTGGAACAGACAATCAAATTAATAAATTAAAAACGATATTAGATGATCTAGAAGCTAATAACAAAATTATCTATGGTTTACATATCACGCACGCTTCTATAATGTCCTGTTACGTTCAGGACATGCAAGAAAGACACATTCATTTTGTGGATGGTACAGATGGCGGTTATACCAGTGCTGCCATTATGTTTAAAGAAAAACTAAGTAAACAAGCTCGCTTAAAATTAGGGTAATGTTTATTTTTTTCCCAAAATTAAGTACACCGGAAAATGATCGCTATAACCACCCTTATAACGTTTACCAACATAAGTTCTATATGGGCTGCCTTTATATTTACCATCATCTTCTTTTAGAAAATCCTCATCAAAAATATTAGCATCAATAAAACGGAGTGCGTTCTTTTTGCGTTCTAAAAAATTATGAGTCATTAAAAACTGGTCGAATAAATTCCATCTTTGATTATGGCTTGTCGTACCACGATTATTAGATAATAAGGTCCGCATTGGGTTAAAAAGGTGATAACTACGTTCTAAAGCTTTAAGGCTTTTGCTTTCTGGATCATCATTAAAATCACCCATTACAATAACCTTTGCATTCGGATTTTTTTCATTTAAGAAATTTAAAATTTCTGTTACTTTTCGTGATGCTGTTAAACGTTTATGTTCAGTGTCTACACTGCCACCGCGTCGTGATGGCCAATGGTTTACCATTACATGTAGTTCTAAACCCTCAAACAAACCGCTAACTAATAAAATATCTCTAGTGTAATCTATAGCACCATCATTAGTCTGTAAATTAATTGTAAACGTTTTAGAAAAGGCAATTTTAAAAATGGTGTCATCATATAATAACGCCACATCAATACCACGTTCGTCTGGGGAATCGTAATGTATAAAACTATAATTATGTTTTGCTAAATGTTTAGAAACCACTAAATCTTTTAAAACCGCATCATTTTCAACTTCAGCCAAACCAATTATAGCTGGATGTCTTTCTGTCTCCTTTTTACCAATATTAGAAATAACAAAACCTATTTTACGTAATTTATTTTTATAACGTTTTATAGACCACTTTTTTTCAGACCCTGGTTGCATGTCTGTATCACGAGTTACTTTATCATCATAAACATCAAAGAGGTTTTCAATATTATAAAACGCTATGGTGTATTTTTTTTCTTTAGATTTAATGAAGTTTAGTTTCAATCAATTTATATTTATTGAGTTAAAAATAGCAAATATAATCTGCTATCAAATCATTAACTTTGTATTTATGCTAGAAAAAAAAGATATAGATTTAGAAAGCGCAGTACTCATTGGTGTCATTACTAAAGATCAAGGCGAAGACAAGTCTAAAGAATATTTAGATGAGTTGGAGTTTTTAACCTACACCGCTGGTGGAGCTGTAAAAAAACGCTTTACTCAAAAAATAGACATGCCCAATCCTAAAACCTATATTGGTTCAGGTAAAATGGAAGATGTCCGACAATACATCCACGATAATAAAATAGGTACAGCTATTTTTGACGACGAATTATCTGCCTCTCAAGAACGTAATATTAGCAAAATCCTCGAATGTAAAGTATTAGATAGAACCAATCTAATTCTAGATATTTTTGCTCAACGTGCGCAAACTAGCTATGCCAGAACTCAAGTGGAATTAGCACAATGCGAATATTTATTGCCACGATTAAAAGGTATGTGGACACACCTTGAACGTCAAAAAGGGGGTATTGGAATGCGTGGGCCTGGAGAAACAGAAATTGAAACAGATAGACGTATTGTAAGAGATAGAATTTCCTTATTAAAAGCAAAAATTAAAGTTATAGACAAGCAAATGTCTGTACAACGTGGAAATAGAGGTAAAATGGTTCGTGTTGCTTTAGTAGGTTACACCAATGTTGGGAAATCGACCTTAATGAACACCATTAGCAAGAGTAAAGTGTTTGCAGAAAACAAATTGTTTGCAACCTTAGACACTACGGTTAGAAAAGTGGTTATCCAAAATTTACCATTTTTATTAAGCGATACCGTTGGTTTTATTAGAAAACTGCCAACCCAACTAGTAGACAGTTTTAAAAGCACCTTAGATGAGGTTCGTGAAGCCGATTTGTTGTTGCATGTAGTAGATATTTCTCATCCTAATTTTGAGGATCATATTAGCTCAGTAGAAAAAGTTTTAGGCGAAATAGATAGTGGAGACAAACCTACCATTATGGTGTTTAATAAAATTGATGCTTACCAAGCAAAACCTTTTGATGAAACAGATTTAGTAGCAGAACGAACCGAAGAACATTACAGTTTAGCAGAGTGGAAAAAAACATGGATGAATAGAGTGGGCAAAGACAACGCACTATTTATTTCTGCATTAAATAAAGAAAATTTAGAAGATTTTAAAAGGCGTGTTTATAACGAGGTTCGCAACATCCACGTCACACGTTTCCCATACAACCATTTCTTGTATCCAGACTACGATTATGAGAATATGGAAGAAGAATAGTAAAATTTGGGCGTTACCTAAAGGTCAGGCTGTACGCTATATCTTTTTTTGCCATAAATGGCAGCAAAAAAAGGATGCCGCTTCCATCCTTAACGCAAATAAAAAAGGTGAAACATAAATGTTTCACCTTTTTTAATCTTTTGTAGTTTAATCTTGTGGTTACTACTATAGGTTGTAAGTTAAACCTAATAACCAGAACGATTGTAATTTGTTATCTACAGTACCAAATGTTGTAAGTGGTGCAGTTTGTTGTGCAAAGTTTAAAGCTTCTTGCTTGTTGCTTCTTAATCCAAAGTCAAAACCAACACCAATCATTTTCCATAAGGTGTAGCTAAATGAGTTTGTCCAAGTTACGTTAGATAAATCGCCACTCTCGTAACTCTGGAAAGCAGATAAGTTAGACTTAAAGCTAACATCACCAATTTGTCTTGTATAATCTGCAACTATTTTAGCACCTAAAGACGACTGAAAAACAGCATCATTTTCAGCAAACACAAAGTTGTAGTTTAATGGGTGAACCACGACTACCAAATATTGGTTAGGCGTCCAAGTTCCACCAACACCAACATCTAAATATCCTGGGTCGTTAAAGTTGTCTAATAAAGTTGTTCTGTATTCTCCTAAAGCAGATACAGCAAACTTCTCTGTAATTTTTCTTCCATATAAAGACGAAATGTTAAATACATCTGTTGTTGCATTAAAATCGTCACTATCAGTAGTAATTGCTTTGTTATCAATCTTTACCCAGTTTAAATTTGAAGTTAAAGCATTTCTCCAGAAAAATTTGTCTCTATTTAAATTAGCAAAAGCATTAACAGAAACTCCTATGTTACCAGAAGAAATATCTGGTGTACCTTGAGAGTACCAGTTGCTAAAGTTAGAAAGTGTTCCACCAATAGTTCCAAAGAGACCTTTATTCCAACCTGGAAGTGCATCAATTTGTGCTTGGATGGCATCAGCTTCAGCTTGCGTAGCTTCAATTGCATCTAATTTTGCTTGCTTTTGAGTTTTAAGAGCTTCTCTTGTTTGTGCATTCATGGTTGCCATTCCAACAAAAAACACAGATAATAATAATAATTTCTTCATAATAATAAATTTTAGGATTTAGTTTTAATTCAATGTTTTTAAACGACTGCAAATATAAGGTTTGTTTGTATTATTCCAAAAATAACATATATGCGTAACGCTCTGGTAAACAAATAATTAAGAAATTAACAAAGTTATTAACTTTTAAAAAGCGGCACAAAAGAGCAGGCTTCACCATACATTAATGATTTTGCCACAGGTTTTAGTTTTTTAATAAGCATGGTATAAGCGTTTATTGGCACTGGCTTATTGGCACAACCTTTAATAATTATGGGTTTATTTTTAAAGGAATGAACATCAATTGTATTTATAATGTCTTGATAAATTGAAGTTTCCAAATCCTTTAGGGTTCCAATTACAACTTTTTCGACGTATGGTTCTAAATTAACGACTAATAGCATGTAAGCCCAAGCTGGTATTATGGCATCTGTAGAACATGTTAATGCTATATATTGATTTTGATGTTGAGACCAATTGTAATTTTTTACTAGCTCACGAAACTCTTTTTCTTTAAGTACAAATCCTTTATACAACCAATCTTTTATATCAAAAAGTGTACGTACGCCTTCAGGATAAAAATCTTCAAGGTCAAAAGTAACGAGTTTGCTATTTGCTACGCGATTTTTAATTTCGTTCGCCAAGGTTTGTTGTTTTTTGTTTGTTGTTAAATTAAATGTTTTCGAGCAAAAACTGTTAACAGCTACTGCTAACAAAAAATTGTCTTAAAGCATTCCTAATTCTAGTTTAGCTTCCTCACTCATAAGTTCTTGTGTCCAAGGCGGATCAAAAGTGATTTCCACTTCTGCATCCTTAACATCTTTAAGAGATTTTACTTTCTCCTCAACTTCTAAAGGAAGTGTTTCGGCCACAGGACAATTAGGCGTTGTTAAGGTCATTAATATTTTAACATCATAATCCTCGTTAACAAAAACATCATAAATTAAGCCTAATTCGTAGATGTCAACTGGAATTTCTGGATCGTAAATTGTTTTTATTACGGCTACTATTTTTTCGCCTAATGCTGTTGTATCTATTGTTGTGTCGCTCATGATAATACTTTCTTTTTTCAATTCCGATAGTACAAAACTGATTTTATTTTTTATTAAGTTACTTATTGTTAAGATATTAACTCTACAATAAACTGAAAAACTAATTTAGTTGTGTTTGGTATGCTATGGCATACATTTTAATTTCCTTTATCATACTTACCAATCCATTAGCTCGTGTAGGAGATAAATGCTCTTTTAAACCAATAACATCTATAAAATCTGTATTAGCTTCTAAAATATCTTTTGGATGTTGATTCGAGAATGTTCTAATTAATATGGCTATAATTCCTTTGGTAATAATAGCATCACTATCTGCGGTAAAAACAATTTTATCATTATTTAAGGTGGCATGCACCCAAACTTTACTTTGGCAACCCTTGATAATGTTGTCTTCAGTTTTAAATCGGTCGTCAATCAAAGGGAGTTCTTTGCCTAAATCTATCATGTACTGATAGCGTTCTTCCCAATCTTCAAACATTGCAAATTCTTCTATAATCTCGTCTTGAATCTCTTGTATGCTTTGCATTTATATAATAATAGTTACGATTGCAAAATTACAAAATTCTTTAATTTTTTCCTTTACTTGCATTCGCAATTTTTAGAACCATGGTTATTAATGGTTTTATTTTAATATTTGGATTTCCAGCATCAAATGAAGGTACAGCGTATGTTTCACCATCCTTAGTAATTGTAAAATTTGCTATTGGAGCGCCATCATATTGGTGTGCTTTTGAAGGAGCATCTATAGCACTCAAATCTTTAAAGTTAATGTCTGAAACTAATTTCATTAAGGCATTCCAATCTTTAGTATTACAAACATAAGCACTAGGCTCAATGTTAAAATTTTCTTGTACACTAACCATTTTATCCTCCAAAATAATATTTTTTAAAAAGCCTCTTGTATGGGCTCTGTAAACTATTTTAACATCGTTTTTTGCTATTTTGGACCTTAAATTTTTACTAGCGGTTATTAATTGCTCTTTGTCGTTATTTAAGGACAATACACTATCTTTTATTGAAAATGCATTGACATTATGTAATGCTTTTATAAAATTTTGTTCTGCCTCCATAAAGGGTTTGCAATATTTTCTTGTGACTCTAAAGACCCCAAATTGTATTGTATTTTCCGTTGCGGTATACGTGCTAGAAAAACGATTGCATCCAGCAAAACCAGAAACTATTTTAGTGGTATCGTTAAATTCTAAGAACATATTTTTAGCTAAATCTTGTGTAAAACCAATTGTAGAGATAAGGTATTTACCAGAAAGCGTTTCTGTTTTAGTAGCGTTAAAATCGTCTTGCATGTTAGCCATTGTTTTTGTGCTTTCACAAGCGTTAACACTAAAAATGGTTAAAATGATTGTAATGATTTTCATAACGGTCTTGTATAATATTAGTTGCGTGATTTGAGCACTAAAGTAAGCAAATAAATCACAGATAGAAAGACTGCGAGGACTTTCGTAAGTAAGCTAAAACTAGCAATTATTTTATACGGTGTTGCCCATAGTTTTATTTTATTTTATTGTCAGAAATTAATTCAGTTCCATAATAAATTCGGAATTTTTTTAATTCTTTCGGTAAAGAAAAGTACAAGTCGATTTTACAAGATTTCAATTCCTTATGGTCTAAATAAGGTGATGCCATTTTCGGTTTTCTTTTGGTTCCAAAATTAATGTTAGGACAAACATCTTGATAACCTTCAATTTTATAATCATTAAATGTATTTTTGACTTCAGGTTTGTATGAAAGCCATTCTTTTAATTTCTTATCTTTAGGCTGGAAATTAACTAAATGGTCAAATCCAATATATATCCATCCTGCAGCATAATTATGTCTAACATCTAATGGTCTAATTCTTTTTTTATATTCATCAGAGACTAAATAAAACTTATTTGGGTCAAAATCGTCTTTTTCTCCAGATACAGATTTCATTTTATATCTAACTTGTACTTTCTTTACATCCTTTGTTGTCTTTATAGTATAGACGTAATTTCCTCCAACAGCTTTTTTAGCTTTAATAAATTTGAATTTAAAATTGTCAGCAGTTATATATTCTTGACTATGTAGTTGGAAATTGATTATAAAAATCACTAAAATCAAAAGTGTCTTTTTCATGCTTGTTCGTTTTTAAATTATGGGCAACATTTATATATAATTATAGTATGATACAAAAAAGAAGCCAAATTTTTAAGAGAGCATTTTTTTGGCTTTTTTAACGCCTTCAACTAAAGTGTCAATTTCCTCTTTTGTGTTATAAAAAGCTAGCGATGCTCTAACAGTACCAGGAATATTATAATAATCCATAATAGGTTGTGCACAATGGTGTCCAGTTCTTACTGCAACGCCCATCTTGTCTAATAGTGTGCCAACATCGTAGGGATGAATGCCGTTAAGATTAAAACTAATTACAGCAGTTTTATGTTCTGATGTGCCGTATATTTTTAAGCCTTCAATTTTAAGTAGTTCTTTTGTTCCGTAGACTAGCAGTTGTTTTTCATATTCTGCAATTGCTGTAAAGCCTATAGCATTCATATAATCTAATGCAGCACCAAATGCAATACCACCGCAAATATTAGGTGTTCCTGCTTCAAATTTATGCGGTAATCCAGCGTAAGTTGTTTTTTTAAAACTTACCTGATCTATCATTTCGCCACCACCTTGATATGGGGGTAATTTTTCTAACCATTTTTGTTTTCCATATAACATACCAACACCTGTTGGGCCACATATTTTATGTGCTGAAGCTACATAAAAATCAACATCTAACGCTTGAACATCTGGTTTTAGATGCGGACAGGCTTGTGCGCCATCTATTAATACCGCAGCTCCTCTATTATGTGCTTCTTTTATTATATTTTTAATAGGATTAACAGTACCTAAAGCATTAGAAATGTGATTAACGAAAACCAATTTTGTCTTGTTTGAAAGCAACTTAAAATAACTACTTATTTCCAATTCTCCTTTTTGGTTCATTGGAATTACCTTTAAAATAGCTCCAGTTTTTTCGCACAACATTTGCCATGGCACAATATTACTATGGTGTTCTAAAGCAGAAACTATTATTTCATCATCTTTCTTTAAAATAGAAGCAAAACCATTTGCTACCAGATTTATACTTTCTGTTGAACCCGAGGTTAATATAATTTCGTAGGCGTGTTTTGCGTTAAAATGCTGTTTAATTGTGTTTCGTGCTACTTCGTATTTATCTGTAGCTTCTTGACTTAAAGTATGAACACCACGATGGATATTTGAATTATAATTACTGTAATAATCAACGATAACATCTATTACCTGTTGTGGAGTTTGCGAGGTTGCAGCGTTATCAAAATACACCAATGGCTTCCCGTTTACTTTGCGTGAAAGTATGGGAAAGTCTTTGCGAATATTTGTAATATCTAACATGTTGTAATTATAAATTTAAAGTGTAATCATAGCATTCCAGGTTTTGCAGGAATTAAAGATCAAAACCAATATTAACACCCAATTTCTTAGCAATTAATTTTGTTATACGTTGTTTTAATTCTGGAATTTTTACAGAATCTAAAACGTTATTACTAAAAGCAAACATTAATAATGCTCTAGCCTCTTTTTCTGGAATACCACGCTGTTTCATGTAAAATAAGGCGCTTTCGTCTAATTGTCCAATAGTACAACCGTGAGAACATTTTACATCGTCTGCAAATATTTCTAATTGCGGTTTAGTGTTTATTGAGGCTTTATCACTTAACAAAATATTATTGTTAGACTGAAAAGCATTTGTTTTTTGCGCCAATTTATCAACCAAAACTTTGCCATTAAAAACGCCTGTGGCATTGTCTGTAAATATACCTTTGTAGTCTTGATGACTTTCGCAATTGGGTTCGATGTGGTGAACTAGTGTGTTATGGTCTACATGCTGTTTTTCACCAATTATGGTAATACCCTTCATTGTGGAATCCATGTGCTCACCATTTTGGTAGAAGTTTAGATTATTACGTATTAATTTACCTCCAAAAGAAAACGTGTGCACAAAACAATTGGTCTGGTCTTTTTGGTCTACATAAGTATGGTCTATTAAAGAGGCATTAGAATTGTCATTTTGTACTTTATAAAAGTCTACAATAGCACGTTTATTAGCAAAAATTTCGGTAACAGTATTAGTTAATACAGGATTGTTTGTTAAGCTTTGGTGTCGCTCAATAATTTGAACATGAGAATTCTCATCTACAACCAATAAGTTTCTTGGTTGAAGCATTAAAGATGCTTCGTGTCCTGTTGCAAAATGTATTATTTGAATTGGTTTTTCTACTAATTTATTTTTTGGAATATGGATGTAAGCACCTTCATTAGAAAATGCTGTATTTAAAGATGCTAAGCTATCTCTACCAGCTATTTTATTAAAATAGTTGTCAATAACAGGTCTATACTTTGGCTTGTTTAAAGCAGAAGACATTAAACATACATCTATACCGTCATGGGTGACTTGTGATAAATGAGAGGAATATTTTCCATCAATAAAAATTATTTTATAAGTATCGATATCATGGATAAAATACTTTTTAATGTCTTTATACTCTAATGCATTTTCTTGTTTTGGGAATACACTATAATCGTGTTTTAAAACACTATTAAGCGAGGTGTATTTCCAAGCTTCTTCCTTTTTAGAAGGAAAGCCATTTTTTTCGAATGTCTTTATAGCTTGACTGCGAATATCGTGTACAGTCGAGTCTATATCCACATTATTTTCAAATGCTAAGAAGGACGATATTAATTTTTCTTTTAAATCCATTTAATTAAGTTTTCAGTAGCAATTTTTAGTAATGTTTAAAACGCCAAAGAATGCTGTTTACTATTTTTAATTGTTTGAAAGCTCTGTGGTTTAATTCCTGAGAAACGTCTAGGTAATTTAAGCACCAACTTCTTCTTTAATCCAGTCGTAACCTTTTTCCTCTAGCTTATGTGCTAGCTCTTTTCCTCCAGATTTTACGATACGGCCATCTAATAAAACATGTACATAATCTGGAACAATATAATCTAATAAACGCTGGTAATGGGTTATAACGACAACAGCATTATCTTTAGATTTTAATTTATTTACACCATTGGCAACAATACGCAAAGCGTCAATATCTAAACCAGAATCGGTTTCGTCTAAGATGGCTAATTTTGGTTCTAGCATTGCCATTTGAAAAATCTCGTTACGTTTCTTTTCTCCTCCAGAAAAACCTTCGTTTAATGAACGCGATAAGAATTTACGATCGATTTCTAACATTTGAGATTTATCACGAATTAACTTAAGCATGTCTTTAGCTGGCATATCGTCTAAGCCTTTAGCCTTACGATTTGCATTAATGGCAGTTTTGATAAAATTTGTTACCGAAACTCCAGGAATTTCAACTGGATATTGAAAGGATAAAAAGACACCTTTGTGAGCGCGCTCTTCTGCCGCTAATTCTTCAATATCTTCTCCTTCAAGAAAAATACTTCCTTTATCTACTTCATACTCATCTTTTCCTGCAATAACTGAAGCTAAAGTACTTTTCCCAGAACCATTAGGACCCATAATAGCATGAACCTCTCCAGCTTTTACCTCAAGGTTAATACCTCTTAGTATAGACTTTTCTTCAACACTGGCGTGTAAATTTTTTATTTGTAACATAGTTTTATTTTCCAATTTTAATCACTTCGTTTTGTACTTGTGTTTTGTTTACACTAATAATTTCTTTAATGTCAATATTAAAAGGCCAACCTTCTTTATTTTTATCTTTTGGTATAATTTTACCGCGGATTTGTACATAAACACCATCTGTTGGTTCTGTTCTGTATTGTTTTCCCATGGTATTCAATTCCTTCATCTTTTCATTTAATACTATACCATAAATAGAGCTATTTCCAACTTGTAAAACCGCGGCATCTGCATAGTATGAAAACTCACCACTTATTGTTGTTAAACCATCATTTTTATCAGACTTGTTTTCAAAACCCTCTTCACCAATTGCTGCAGAGTTTGGTTTCGCTTCGTTTTTACAGTTAATAAAAGCTGACACTATAAAAAATACAATTAGAATTTTTTTCATTTTCTAAACATTTACTCTTCTATTATGGTAAGTTTTGTCAATTCTGTCTACTTTATCCTACACTGCCTTCTAAAGAAATTTCTAATAATTTTTGTGCTTCTATAGCAAATTCCATTGGCAATTTGTTTAATACGTCTTTACTAAAACCATTTACAATTAAGGCTATAGCTTTTTCTGTATCAATACCACGTTGGTTGCAATAAAAAATTTGGTCTTCACCAATTTTACTCGTTGTGGCTTCGTGCTCAATCATAGCACTTTTATTATTGGCTTCAATGTATGGAAAGGTGTGCGCGCCACAATTATTGCCCATTAATAAGCTATCGCACTGACTGAAATTACGCGCATTTTCTGCTCTAGAACCTACTTGTACTAAACCTCGATATGAGTTTTGAGATTTTCCAGCCGAAATACCTTTGGATATAATGGTTGATTTGGTGTTTTTTCCCAAATGAATCATTTTTGTTCCCGTATCTGCTTGTTGATAATTATTTGTTACTGCTATGGAATAAAATTCGCCTACAGAATTATTTCCTTTTAAAATACAACTAGGATACTTCCAGGTTACTGCGCTTCCAGTTTCTACTTGTGTCCATGATATTTTAGCGTTTTTTTCGCAGAGTCCTCTTTTGGTTACAAAATTATAAACACCACCAACACCTTTATCGTTTCCTGGATACCAGTTTTGTACTGTAGAATATTTTATTTCTGCGTCGTCTAAAGCAATGAGCTCTACAACAGCCGCATGCAATTGGTTTTCGTCGCGACTTGGAGCTGTACAACCTTCTAGGTATGACACATAACTTCCTTCGTCTGCAATTACAAGCGTGCGTTCAAATTGTCCTGTTCCACCTTCGTTAATTCTAAAATATGTAGACAATTCCATAGGACATTTTACACCTTTTGGAATGTAACAAAATGACCCATCGCTAAATACAGCAGAATTTAAAGCGGCATAAAAATTATCTTTAGTTGGTACAATTGTACCAATGTATTTTTTAACTAATTCTGGATGTTCTTGAATAGCTTCTGAAATGGGCATGAAAATAATGCCTTTTTCGCCTAAAGTCTTTTTAAAAGTTGTGGCTACGGAAACTGAATCTACAACAATATCCATGGCTACATTATTCATCTTCTTTTGTTCGTCTATAGAGATACCTAATTTTTTATACATTGCTAATAAATCTGGATCGACATCGTCTAATGTTTTGTTAGGATCTATAGTCTTTGGTGCAGAATAATAAGCAATGGCTTGAAAATCTGGTTTTGCGTAATTTACATTAGCCCAATCAGGCTCTTCCATAGATTTCCAGACTTTAAAAGCCTCTAGTCTCCATTCCGTCATCCATTCCGGCTCTTCTTTTTTCTTAGAAATAGCACGAACAATATCTTCGTTTAAACCAATAGGAAAGGTTTCAGATTCAATATCTGTATAGAAACCGTATTCGTATTCTTTAGTTTTTAATTCTTCTCTTAAATCGTCTTCTGTATATTTCATAATTATTAAAAGATTGAAAAATTAAAAGTTTTAATAAATCTCACTCTTTTTTAAAATAGTTAATGACTGTTAATAATTGGTTTAAGCTATTTTAGCTAACAATTATTAATTCTTTTAATGCCTTCTTTTCTATATAGTCTAGTCTTTTACAAATTTTTAGCAAGCTTCAAAATTTTGTGGAAGTAACTTTCCTTAAAAATAAGAAGTATACCAATTGTTTGCTTGTTATTAAAAACCTTCCGAAATAGTTATATTACTAATACTATCTAAATTTTTTGGTCTAACATGTTTTAAATTTTAAAAGTTTTTATAACGAAAAACTCTCTCCACAACCACAAGTTCGGTTAGCATTTGGATTATTAAACACGAAACCTGTTCCATTTAATCCTCCAGAATATTCTAATGTTGTACCAATAAGATATAAAAAACTTTTTTTATCAATAATAATTTTTACGCCATTATCTTCAAAAACTTTATCATCTTCATCTTGAGATTTGTCAAACTTTAAATCGTAAGACAAACCAGAGCAACCACCACTTTTAACGCCAACACGAACGTAATCCTCGTTTGGGTTATAGCCATCGTCAGACATTAACTCAACGACCTTCTTTTTAGCTGTATCAGATACTTTTATCATAGTATTTTCATCCTAACCTTTTTAAAAGGATTAAATTTAAAATTTCTTATTTTAATTTGCATTTATTACTCGTAATTTAAAAACTGTAATCTATATTATTGAGAAAGTTTCTAAATAGGTTGCAAATATACGATATTGGTCTGTTTCTACCATACTACCTAACATTATATTAGCATATGGTTTAATAGGAAATAATTATGAGGTATTATCTTTGAAGGTACTTATTCTTGAAATTCAGAATTTGTAAGAAAGGACGGGTCTGATAGCGATAATAAAAAAGCTTTTAAGTCTGCTTTATCTTGAGTTGAAAGATTTACACCACCTTGGGCAGCTTTTTTCATTAACGGGTCTATTGTACTAGAGACTTGTAATCCGGTACTGTAAAATTCAATAACGTCTTCTAGCGTGTTAAATCTGCCATCATGCATATATGGTGCCGTGTATGCTAGGTTTCTAAGCGAAGGACTTTTAAATTTACCGTTATCGTTTGGATCTCCTGTTACACCACCTAATCCTAGATCTGAAAATGAAGTATCTAGTCCATTGTTATGAAAAATATTGTCTGTCCATAATGGATTGTTAGGGTTACCATGGCAATGAAAACAATCGCCTCTAGCTTCATCCATAAACACATTAAATCCATTTTGTTGTTCAAGCGTTAATGTGGTTTGTCCTAATAAAAACCTATCGAATTTAGAATTAGCCGATATTAGTGTGCGTTCAAATTGCGCAATAGCTTTAGTGGTTAGCTCTTTTGTAATTGTGGTGGTTTTAAAAGCCAACCGAAAAAGTTCTGGATAATCTGCATCGTTTTGTAATCTATTGATTACGTCCTGCCAATTACTATGCATTTCTATTGGGTTTTGCACGGGTTCTATGGCTTGTCGCTCTAAGCTTAACTCCTTGCCGTCCCAAGCAAAACGTTCGTTATAATTCCAAGCTAGATTAAATAAAGGCATGGAGTTTCTAGTTCCAAAAACTCCATCAATACCATCGCTAGTTGGTGTAATATCTGTAAAAGCGTGTTGCGGCGCATGGCATGAGGCACATGCCATTGTCTGATTTCCAGAGAGTTTTTTGTCGAAAAACAATTTTTTTCCTAAGGCAACGCCTTCAACCGTTTGCGGATTATTATTTGGTATTACAGGCGGAATGATATTGTCTGAAAATATTTGAGGAATCGTTAATGGTAAAGGTGTTGGCTCATAGGATGCTATATCTGGCGTATCATCTTTTGAGCATGCTACAACAAACACAATAAATAGTATATATAGAAACCAGTTTTTCATTAATTTATCATGCCTTCAACACTAAAAACACTCATAACGTTTTGCTGCATCATTTTTTGCGCAGTGTAATTTGGCATTAATGGTGTGTCAAGAACATTTAGATTCCAATTGTTAGGGTTTTTAAAAAATTCTGCAATATTCATAGTAACGTTAATTGTACCACTATTGTTAATAATAATTTGTGTTTCTAAGTTAATAGTTGCAAAATTTTGTTCAAAATTATTCATGCTTACACGTGCTGTTCCATTGTGGAAGTTAAAAGGACTTGGTGTTGTGTCTACATTATACATGCCATCAAATTGAAGAAAGTGATAACCACCACCAAGCATGGCTGGCCAATTCCATGAGGCACTATTTAAGTCCGTATATTCACCATCAATATTGTCTGCTTCATTAAATCCCCAAACAAATTTTAAAGTATAAGTTCCAGTTGGAATAGTATTGTTTATTGGTGTAAAATTGTAGGTGCTACTATCTTCTAAGTCTGTAAATTTATAGCCTTCAAAAGCATAAGTAGTCCCATTATTGTTAACCAATTCAAATCTTGAAACAAGGTACCTAAGGCGTACCATGTTCATGGTTTCGCCATTTGCGTTTGTGACGGTTTGAGATGTTAAGTTGCTACTATCTATTATTGTATTATCCCAAGTATGCATAAATTTAAAATTTACATCTGCACTAGCTTTTACATTATCATCATTGTCTTCTCCACACGAAAAAAAAGCAAAAGTTGTAAGTAAGATTAAAACAAAAGTTCTTTTCATTGTACTCAAAATTTTATTTAATAGTTATTATTAGTAAATCTGTAAATCCTTTGTTTGTTGTAATATCCTTATTGTTGCTTGTGGTATCTCCAATAACAACTATTGTATTATTAGCTAATTCGGTAATGCCATAAGCAAAATCTATATTAGATCCGCCAACAGATGCTTCCCATTCTAAAGTACCACTACTATTAACTTTTAGTGCCCAAGCATCGTTTTGACCTTTATTTTCTGCCACATCCTCATCATTACTTCTAGAGCTTCCTGCCATTAAAAATCCACCATCTTGAGTTGCCGAAATATCTCTTGCAACATCAAAACTAGTGCCTCCAAAAGTTTTTTCCCAAAGCAATTCACCTAAAGGAGAAATTTTAATTAACCATAAATCAGCAGCTCCCTTATTGTTAGAAACATCCACATCGTTACTTCTAGTATCGCCAGCAATCATGTAATTACCATCACCAGATTTAACAATAGACCTGGCTTCATCAATTTCATTTCCACCATAGGATTTTTCCCAAACTATTGCGCCGGTTGAAGCGATTTTAACAACCCAAAAATCGTAGGAACCAATATTGTTTGAAATGTTAGTATCCATACTATCTGAGCTACCTACAATTATAAACCCATTATCTTCTGTTTCTACTATGCCTTCTGGAGTATCTGTAAAAAGTCCGCCATAATATTTACTCCATTCTATTGTTCCAGAGGTGTCTAGTTTTATTGCCCAATAGTCGCCTCCTGCATGTGCCATTCTTGAGGTATTGCCTGCGCCACCAGAAGCGGTAACATCTAAAACACCAGATATTAGGTATCCAGAATCACTAGTTTGAATAACGGAAATACCATAGTCGACTCCTAAATAGCCAAAAGATTTTTGCCAAGAAATCGTACCTGAGGCATCTAGTTTTGCTAGCCAAAAATCATTTTGTCCTTGATTACCTGAAACGTCTTCATCATTACTAAGACTCGAGCCTAAAATAGCATAGCCACCATCCAAGGTTTGAATAATATCTTGACCTTTATCGTCACCAGTTCCTCCATAGGTTTTATTCCATTGCAATTCATTTTCTTCATTAAATTTTAACACCCAGAAATCGAAACTTTCGTTTTGCTTATCTGTAATATCACCGTTCATACTTTGGGTAAAACCAAGAACAGCGTAACCACCATCGTTAGTGCTAACAACTTCTTGAGCGCTATCATTTTTAGAGCCACCATAGGTTGAAACAGAGCTTACTAATCCTATTACAGCATTTGAAGTGTCATTAATACCATGATCATCATCGTTTTTACAACTTAATAATGTTATTAAAACGCAGCAATAGAGGCCTAAAGTTTTATTAAACTTCATTTAATTACTTTTTCTAACAATAAATAATCCTCTTTCAATATCACTTATTACAATATTACCACTAGCAAAGTATGGATATACACTCCAAACACCATCAAAAATTGGGTTATCGTTAGCAGGATATGTGTCGAAAAAAGCAGTTTCCGTCATTGCATTTGACGAGGAAGCAATGTTTGTAAGGTCTAAAATTCTTATTCCAGCTGTATAATTAGCGAGATAATATTCATTTCCCTTTACATAACCATTATGGTCTATAGCCACTGTAGGTCCAAAATATGAGGATGATAGTGTAGGGTTGTCCAAATCTGTAAAATCAAATATTAATGATTTGGTGTTAAAACCAAAGGCCTGTTCGTCCAACTCATCGCCTAAAATAAAATAGGCTTGATCCTCTGTAAACCAACCTTGATGAGGATATTCCGTTTGAGGATAGGTAAAATTACTAATAGGAATAACGTTATTTTTATCTGTTACATCCAGAATTACCACTGTATCTGTATTACCATTACTTCCAACATATATTTGTTTACCTGTATGGTCTGAATCTGGTCCGTTATAGGTAACTACCTGCGCGTCGTGAGAATAACCACTAACAGCATAATCACCTAAAGTGGTTGGGTTTGTAGGGTCTGTAATGTCTACAAAAATGGGTCCACCACCATTGGTTGTCGAGCAACCTACTAAATAAGCAACACCTTCACTTTCGTTAATTACAATATTATGGCAACTTCCAACTCCAGTGTAAATGGCATCTGCATTAAAAGTCTCTGGAGCATTTGTTACGCTTCTTAAGCGTGTTAAGTCGAATACTTGCATGCCATGAGCACCAGTATTATCTGCTACTATAAAGGCATGATCATTATATACTTTTACATCTCTCCAAACATTAATACCTGCATTAGTATCAAGCCTTCCTAAAAATATTGGGTTTATTGGATCTGTAATATTTACAAAAGCAGTACTATTGTTTAGAGCTATTAATGCATACTCGTTATTATTTGTAGGATCTGTCCACCCCCAAATATCACTACCTTCAACATTGGTATTACCACCTAATGTCTCTAAATCGATTATGGCCAATAAATCAATACCATTGCAAGGATATATGCCAGCCATTCCACCTTCGCATTTAAAAAGTGGCACATTATCGCATATATCTCCAATACCATCACCGTCCGTATCTTCTTGACCTGGGTTAGCTACTGAAGGACAATTATCTGTATCATTATCAACACCATCACCATCGTTGTCTTGATCGCAAACATCACCTATACCATCACCATCTGTGTCTAATTGATCTGGGTTATCAGTATTCAAGCAATTATCAGAAATATTTGGAATGCCATCACCATCTGCATCTTCAATAGGTTCAGGAAACTCTACAGGCTCATCTTGGCAACTATAAGTGACTATTCCAAGGGAAACAAGAAGTATAATAACCGTAGCGACTTTTTTAATGTTTTTCATTTTAGCAATTTTATTTATTAATCAATTTCTAATAGTACTCATTATAATAAAACATACTCCAGATCATTTACTATAGTAGGAAAACGAATTCTTAAGCGTTTATATTGTCTTTTTCGAATTTTCTGTCTAAAATCACTTCAAGCATGTCCATAAAAAATATCAACAGTAAAAGAAACCATGGGGACTACAAAAACTGGGACCAATAGTTCCTATTAGAGCAATATTATTAGTGGCAAGAGCAATAGCCTACTCTCAGTCTTACGGATTTATCCAATTGCAATTGCTTTCTAGTTTTTCTAAAGCAATTGCTGCTGTTACTATTGGAGCTTTAGGTAATATAAAATAACCAGTACAAAAACAAATACCTGTTATGATAAACATAAGTTTTGCTAAACTAACAAATAAAGCAGTGAAAAGGTGATTATAAAAGTTAAAAAACCTAAGATTTCATGCTGTTTTATATTGTTTTTGTATTAAATAAATAATAAAGCAAAGTAATATTTAAATTGGGTTTCTATAATAAAACAATTAAAAGTTATTTTACCCTACTTATTAATACAACTTCTTATTTTTGCATTATGATAGAAGATAAAAATCAATTACGTACACCACTGAGTACATTGGGAGAATTTGGTCTTATAGATCATCTAACCAAACAATTTGAAATTAAGCGTAAATCTACAATTAAAAGTATTGGCGATGATGCAGCAGTTTTAGATAGTGATGGCAAACAGATTGTCGTAACTACAGATTTATTGGTTGAAGGTGTGCATTTTGATTTAAGTTATGTACCATTAAAACATTTAGGATATAAGGCTGTTGTGGTAAACCTAAGTGATGTTTATGCTATGAATGCCGAGGCTACTCAAATTACCATATCTATTGCAGTATCAAACCGTTTTCCTTTGGAAGCTTTGGAGGCTATATATAAGGGTATAGCATTAGCTTCAAAAATATATAATATTGATGTTGTTGGTGGCGACACGACATCTTCCACTTCTGGATTATTTATATCTGTAACAGCTATTGGCGAAGTAAAAGCCGAGGATGTTGTGTATAGAAAGGGTGCAAAAACAAACGATCTATTGGTTGTAACCGGCGATTTAGGAGGAGCTTATATGGGGCTTCAAATATTAGAACGAGAAAAGGAAGTGTTTAAAGTCAACCCAAATAATCAACCAGATTTAGAGGCTTATACCTATATTATGGAGCGCCAGCTAAAGCCAGAAGCTAGAAAAGATATAATTAAATTGCTAAAAGATTTAGATGTTAAACCAACGTCTATGATAGATGTTAGTGATGGTCTATCGTCCGAAATCCTTCACATTTGTAAAGCAAGTGATGTTGGCTGCGATTTATATGAAGATAAACTACCACTTGATCCACAGGTTATTTCAACTTGCGAAGAATTTAAACTAGATAGTACAACAGTTGTACTAAATGGAGGCGAAGATTATGAATTGTTAATGACGATTTCTCAGGAGGATTTTCCTAAAATAAAAGGAAATCCAAATCTAACGATTATTGGTTATATTACAGATAAAAGTTTAGGCGCTAATCTAATAACAAGAGGAGAAAGAAAAATACCATTACAGGCACAAGGTTGGAAAAACTTTAAAAATTAAGACGTCATTTTATAAGTAGAATTTAATTCTTCTTTACGAAGCTTTGCTTGTCTTTTAGTATAAATTCTAGATAGTACAGAGTTTATTTCTGCATAATGTGGTGTTAGTTCTACTAATCGACCATTACTACTCGTGGTCAATTGTTTTTTGCAGTGAGAACATTTATATTCTTTAACATGGTAAGTCACTTTTTTTGAAACTTCAAAATCATGACCAAAAAGATTACAGTACAGAGACATAGGTGTTTAATTTATTCGAAATATAGAAATTGAATAAACAAAAAAGTGTTTAAAATTTAGTAAAAATCTAATAATCTGACCAAAAGTTATTTTTTTTAGACGAAATGCAAAGCTTTAATCGTAACATCTTCTCTATTTTCAATATGACTCATGTGCCCTTCGGAAAATACGTGTGTCTCAATTTGATGTTTTTTGGTAAATTGAAGCATCTTTTCAACGTTTAAAAGGGTATCTTTTTTACCTAACAAAACCAGTTTTTTAAAACGAGCCTTAGCAAAAAACACGGAAGCATCTTCGCGCACTCTCATGCCTTCATTTGCGGCCATATATCCTTGAATAGAAGTTTGTAGTGCAATTTCTAAAGCAGTATTATAAGCTTTACTATGCATTAACTTGCTTTTAGCACTGAAAAGGTTGGCAAAACTCATGCGGACCATATTTTCAAAATTGTGTTGCACCATTGTATTAGCACGTGCTCTTAATTGCTTTCTATCATCATCATCTGCTTCATAGGTAGAATTTAATAAACACAAACCCTTAATACTTTCAGGATACAATTTTGCAAAAGCTAAGGCCACATAACCGCCCATGGAGTGACCAAAAAAAGTATATTTTCTTAGATTTAAATGTTTTAAAACAGCTTTTACAACAAGAGCCATCTCGCTCATTGTATGCACATTACCTAAAGCATCTGTTTTACCATGTCCTAATAAATCCATACTAATTACTCTGTTTTTTTTAGATAGTTCGGTTGCCAAATTGTTCCACATGGAGCTATCTTCTAGAAACCCATGCAATAAAACAACTGTCGCACCATTGCCTATGTCTTTATAAAAAATTGTAGTGCCTTTGTAATCTAAAATCATATTTAAAGTATATTACACAAATATAATTAAGAGCGGTACTAAAGTGGTATTAAGCTTTAATTTTTTAGTAGGATGAGTAAAACTAAAGATTTATTAATTACAAGCTTTGCATTGTTCTCGCTTTTTTTTGGAGCAGGAAACTTATTATTACCACCTCTTTTAGGTTACAATGCAGGAGAAAATTGGTTTTGGGTTACCCTTGGATTTACCATAACTGCAGTTGTAATACCAATAATTGGTATTTATGCGCACGCTAAGTTACAAGGCACCTTACACGATTTTGGTAAAAAAGTATCACCAGTGTTTAGTTTTATATATTGTGTACTAATTTACATTATTGCGGTAGCAATTCCATCACCAAGAACAGCTGCAGCAACTCACGAAATAGCAATACATCCAAACTTCGGGACCTCACCATTAATAACCAGTAGTATTTATTTTATTTTAGTACTCGTTTTTGTTTTAAACCGCTCTAAACTATTAAATGTCATAGGTAAATATTTGACGCCATGTATAGTGATTATGGTACTTTTGGTAATAGGAATAGGATTGCTTTCTACACAAATGATTACTAATCCAACTATATTTAAAACACCAATTGTTAATGGCGTTTTAGAAGGTTATCAAACCTTTGACGCTATTGGAGCTGTAGTTGTGGGTGCAGTAATAATAATATCTATTAATTTAAAACTTAAAGTCTCTTATAAAGCAAAAAAAGACCTGATTATAAAATCTGGCCTCATTGCTGGGATCGGGTTATTTGTTATCTACGCTGGATTAATTTCTGTAGGTGCTTTTTATGGGTCGGAAATAGAAGTAAATAACACCTTAAGTAGCGATATGCAAAGGGCTAATTTATTAAGAGGCATTAGCACCAAAGTCTTAGGAACTTTTGGAAATACAATATTAAGTGTCTTAATAGCTTTGGCTTGTTTTACTACAGCAATAGGTATTGTAACAGGCGCTGCAGATTATTTTAAAGGTTTACTAAACAATTCTCAAACGGTATATATTATTACAGCAATAGTTGCTTGTGTACTAGGTGTTGTAGTTGGGCAGTTAGATTTTAACTCGATAATTATTATTGCTTTACCAGTTTTATTATTTATTTATCCAATAACCATTGTACTGATTTTATTAAATGCAATGTCTCAAAAATACGCTAGGAGAATAGTTTTTAGGGTCGTGGTTTTAGTCACATTTATATTTAGTATTCCAGATGTACTAAATTTTGTAATGCCCTCTGAAGAATTAACACGTTTAATAAACAGCATTCCTTTTGCAAAATTTAGTTTAGGTTGGGTGCTGCCAGCTTTTATAGGGTTTATTATAACAAACATTATCTCAAAAAGCAGGCATTTGGTAACCTCTAATTAGAGAGGAGTAACTTATATGTAAGTTATGTATTAATTTTGTGTTGCTTAACTATAGCGGTATTATTTATTCATTAACTCCTCAATCTCCTCAATTTCAATGGGAATGTTTCGCATTAAATTAAATGGCTCACCGCTCTTTTGTATGACCACATCGTCTTCTAATCGAATTCCAAAACCTTCTTCTGGAATATAAATGCCTGGTTCTACAGTAAACACCATATTGGCCTCCATTGGTTCGTGTAACAAACCATAATCGTGCGTATCTAAACCCATATGATGTGATGTGCCATGCATAAAATATTTTTTATAAGCTGGCCAATCTGGATTTTCATTTTTAACATCTGCCTTATCAAGCAAGCTTAAATTAAGTAATTCGCTAGTCATTAATTTACCAACTTCTACATGATATTCTGCCCAAAGTGTTCCAGGGACGAGAAGTTTTGTTGCTGCATTTTTGACTTTTAAAACAGCCTTATAAACTGCTTTTTGCCTGTCGTTATATATTCCAGAAACCGGTATGGTTCTAGTCATATCGCTGGCATAATTTGCATATTCTGCTCCAGCATCAATCAATATTAAATCGCCTGCTTTACACTGTTGATTATTCTCTATATAATGCAATACATTGGCATTATTTCCAGAACCAATAATTGGCGTGTAGGCAAAACCTCTTGACCGATTGTTTAGAAACTCATGCATAAATTCTGCTTCAATATTATACTCCCAAACACCTGGTTTTACAAAACCTAAAACACGGCGAAAACCTTTTTCAGTAATATCGCAAGCTGTTTGTATTAAATCAATTTCCGTTTGGTCTTTTATAGAACGTAAGCGTTGTAAAATAGGATTGCTTTTTGCCACACCATGTGCAGGATATTTATTTTTTAACCATTTTGTAAAACGATCTTCGCGCGTTTCCGTTTCTACATTTGCGCGGTAATGCTCGTTAGTATTTATGTAAACTGTCTCGGATTGAGACATTATTTCGGCCATTATTTTTTCTAAATCTTGCAACCAATATACAGTCTTAATCCCGCTAGTGGCTAAGGCCGTTTCTTTTGTAAGTTTTTGGCCTTCCCAAACAGCAATATGTTCGTTAGTTTCTTTTAAAAATAAAATTTCACGGTTTTTAGGATTTGGACAATCTGGGAACATTACCAAAATACTTTCTTCTTGATCTACACCACTTAAAAAAAAGAGGTCTCTATGTTGTTGAAACGGTAAAGTACTATCAGCACTAATTGGATAAATATCGTTAGCGTTGAATACAGCTAGACTTTTAGGCTGCATTTGCGCCATAAAATTCTTACGGTTTTTAGTAAAAAGGGCTGCATCAATTTTGTGGTATTTCATTAAAAAAGTTGTTTACAGTTCCCGTGGCAATGGAAACCTCATTAATTTGTGTCGCTTATTGTTAAAGCCAAGCGCAATAACTAAGAAATGTAAAAATAACATTTTATTGCTAAAAAGTGTTTCAGTTTTGTTCATATTTAACATAATCATTATCTTCAAGTTCTTAAAAATAACCGATCATGAAGTTCAAGATTTTTCTCGTTTTATTGTTCTTATTCATTTCTAAAATTGAAGCGCAACAACCTGCAACAAAAGCAGAAGCTGTAAAACAAGCATTGCAACATAAACAGGCAATGGCAGCTACTTCCTTAGTAAAAAATGTTGCTTTCGAAAATATTGGACCAACAGTTATGAGTGGTCGTGTTGTGGATATTGACGTTAACCCAGAAAACACTTCGGAATTTTACGTTGGTTATGCTTCTGGAGGTGTGTGGCATACTACCAATAACGGCTCGTCTTTTACGCCAATTTTAGATACAGCACAAACTCAAAATGTTGGTGATATTGCAGTAGATTGGAATTCTGGTACAGTTTGGGTTGGTACTGGAGAAAATAATAGCTCGCGCTCATCCTACGCAGGAATTGGAATTTTAAAATCTGTAAACAATGGTAAAACTTGGGAGCATGTAGGTTTACCAGAATCGCAGCATATTGGCCGTATTTTAATAAACCCAAATAATGCTAACGAAGTTATTGTTGGTGTAACAGGACATTTGTATTCGCCAAATAAAGAACGCGGTATATATAAAACAAAGGATGGTGGAAAAACTTGGCAGCAAACACTATTTATAAATGAAAATACTGGGATAATTGATGTACAACAGTCACCAAACAACTTTAATACACTGTTTGCTTCATCATGGACACGAAGCAGAAAAGCATGGAATTTTGATGGAAACGGTAACAATTCTGCTATTTTTAAAAGTACAGATGCCGGCGATACTTGGCAACGTATTACAACTAAAAACAGTGGTTTTCCAACAGGAGACGGAGTTGGTAGAATAGGTTTAGCTGTTTATGATAACAACATTCTATATGCTTTTCTTGATAATCAATTCCGAAGAAAAAAAGAACATAAGGAAGCGCAAACTCGTGGACTCCAAAAGGATGCATTTAAAACCATGAACGTTGAAACTTTTTTAAATTTAGAAGATAAAAAACTTAACGGATTTTTAAAATCGAACGGCTTTCAAGAAAAATACAGCGCAAAAAAGGTAAAGCTAATGGTGCGCAGTGGTAATGTTAAACCTATTGATTTAGCTAACTATCTTGAAGATGCAAACTCTATGTTATTTAATACTCCTGTAATTGGTGCTGAAGTTTACAAAAGTACAGATGGTGGTAAAACTTGGAATAAAACACATAGCGATTATTTGGATGATGTTTATTATAGTTATGGTTATTATTTTGGAGAAATTAGAGTCGATCCTCAACACGAAAATAGTATTTATATTATGGGAGTTCCAATACTAAAATCTAAAGATGGCGGAAGAACGTTTGTTTCCATAAGTAAGGAAAATGTACATGCAGATCATCAAGCTTTGTGGGTAAACCCAAAAATTTCAGGGCATTTAATTAACGGTAACGATGGGGGTTTAAATAGGTCCTACGATGATGGCGAAACTTGGGAAAAACTTAACGTTAATAGTGTTGGGCAATTTTATGCCATAAACGTAGACAACCAAAAACCATATAGAGTGTATGGCGGTTTACAGGATAATGGTGTTTGGGTTGGTGCGCATAATGCTCCAGAAAACAAGGCGTGGCATCAAAACGGAGACTATCCTTGGAAAAGTATTATGGGTGGAGATGGTATGCAAATTGAAATCGATAATCGAAATCCAGATGTTGTATATACAGGTTATCAGTTTGGAAATTATTTTAGAATAAACAGAGAAAGTGGCGAACAAAAGCATATTCAGCCAAAGCACGAATTAGGCGAAACACCCTACCGTTTTAACTGGCAAACACCAATACATTTGTCCAAACATAATCAAGATATACTGTATCTTGGCGGCAATAAACTCATGCGTTCGCTAGACAAAGGAAACAATTGGAGTGCCATATCTCCAGATTTAACAAATGGTGGTAAAATGGGCAATGTGGCTTATGGAACATTAACCACTATAAGCGAATCGCCTTTTCAGTTTGGATTAATTTACGTTGGTAGCGACGATGGTTTGGTGCAGGTTACACAAAATGGTGGTGGAAGCTGGAATATTATTTCGGGTAGTCTACCCAAAGATTTGTGGGTTAGTAGAGTTATAGCCTCTAAACATAAAAAAAAACGGGTTTACATTACACTAAATGGATACCGTTGGGACGATTTTAAGAGCTACGTATATGTTTCTGAAGATTTTGGACAAACATGGAACAAAATAACATCAAACATTCCAAATGCACCAGTAAATGTTATTCGAGAAGATTTTAAGAATGAAAACATTTTATATGTAGGTACAGATAATGGTGCTTACATTTCTTTTAATAGAGGTGAAAATTGGGAGGCATTTTCAAAAAATTTACCAGCAGTTGCAGTACACGATATCGTTTTGCACGAAGAAACAAACGATTTATTGTTAGGAACACATGGAAGAAGTATTTATAAAACAAACGTAGCGCCATTACAGCTTATGAGTGCAGATTTAATGAAAGAATCTATAAGCATTTTTGACGTAAAAAAAATAAAAGCAAATGGGCGTTGGGGAAATAGCTGGAGTAAATGGATGCAACCTTTTGAGCCATCAACAAAAATTAAATTTTACTCTAAAAATGCTGGCAAGAAAACCGTTGAAATTAGAAGCGAAAAAAACACCATATTGCAAACTATAAAAGTCAATGCAGACAGTGGTTTCAATTATGTGGAGTACGATTTAACAATCAGCAAAAAAGGAAGATTAAAACTACTAAAAGAGCATGCGACTATAGATATAAACAAGGCTAAAAACGATAAATACTACTTACCAAAAGGCAATTACCAAATATATATTGATGGTAAAGCACAAAGTTTCGAAATTGAATAATTGTTTTTATATGAAATTAAACTTAATGTGCTGTTAGATAGCCTCAGGACCTCTCGATAGAATTTTAGTGTCAGTTCTAAACACTTCTAAAGAAAAGATTAAAGAAGAGATAAAGGGCTTTTGGAATTATCGGGCGGTTAGCGTTGGTCTCAGTGGTCTTTATAACGGTAGATATACAAACAAATCAAGCATTTAAATGTTAATCTTTCTGCAAGGCGCGATGCCGAAAACCTCATGTTTTCTTTTGTAGTTAACTTAGGAGAAAGCATGTTGGTTTTTATCATTTAATGGGCATAGGTTTCGGCTATTAATTTAAGCTTACTTACAATTCTATTATTAACCAGATATTTAATTTTTAATTAAACCCATTCTAAATAACGAAAACAGTATTATAAATTTGTTATACCAACTAACGAGCGTTATCTTTGTAAGCATATACTTTAACATCAAAAATAATGAGCGGAATTTTAAATTCTTCAATAGGAAGAAAGTTTGCCATGGCACTTTCAGCACTATTCCTAATGGTATTTTTACTACAGCATTTTTCAATTAACATTCTTTCGGTTTTTAGTCCTGATACTTTTAATGAAGTATCACACTTTATGGGCACTAATCCTGTGGTGCAATTTGGTTTACAACCCGTTTTAATATTTGGTGTTATCTTTCACTTTGTAATGGGATTTGTTTTAGAGATAAGAAATCAAAATGCTAGAAAAATAAGCTATGCAAAAAACAATGGTGCTGCAAATTCTACTTGGATGAGTAGAAATATGATTTGGAGCGGATTGGCAATATTAGCTTTTATGGTACTTCATTTTTACGACTTTTGGGCTCCGGAGCTAAACATTAAATATTTTAAAGGCGATATGAGCGGTCTATTAGATCCAGATAATGTAGATAGTGGATTCAGATATTTTGAAGAATTACAACATAAATTTGAAGATGCGTGGAGAGTTGCTTTGTACTGCGTTTCTTTTATATTTTTGGCATTACACTTATTGCATGGTTTTAACTCTGCATTCCAATCTATGGGAGCAAACAATAAATACACAAAAGGATTAGTAGGTTTTGGAAAAGCGTATGCAATTATTATTCCATTAGGATTTATTTTTATTGCATTATTTCATTACTTTAACCATTAATACAAAGAGCGTTTTATGGCATTAAATTCTAAAATACCTCAAGGTCCATTAGCAGATAAATGGACAAATTATAAAAATAATATCGATTTAGTAAATCCTGCTAATAAACGAAATATAGATGTTATCGTTGTTGGTACTGGATTGGCTGGTGGATCTGCTGCTGCAACCTTAGCAGAGCTTGGTTATAATGTTAAAGCATTTTGTTTTCAAGATTCGCCAAGACGTGCACACTCTATTGCAGCTCAAGGCGGCATTAATGCAGCAAAAAATTATCAAGGTGATGGGGATTCTACTTACCGCTTATTTTACGATACTGTTAAAGGGGGCGATTACCGCTCACGTGAGGCTAACGTGTATCGTTTAGCAGAAGTTTCAACAAATATTATAGATCAATGTGTGGCACAAGGTGTTCCTTTTGCTCGTGAATATGGTGGATTATTAGATAACCGCTCTTTTGGTGGTGTTTTGGTGTCAAGGACATTTTATGCAGCAGGACAAACAGGTCAGCAATTGTTATTAGGTGCTTATTCCGCCATGAACCGCCAAATAGGCCGTGGAAAAATAAAAATGTATAACCGTCATGAAATGCTTGATGTTGTTAAAGTAGATGGTAAAGCTAGAGGTATCATTACACGTAATTTAATTAATGGCGAAATAGAAAGACACTCGGCTCACGCCGTTGTATTAGGAACTGGAGGTTACGGTAATGTATTTTTCTTATCCACAAACGCCATGGGATCTAATGTGACAGCAGCTTGGAAAGCACACAAGCGTGGAGCTCATTTTGCAAATCCTTGTTATACACAAATCCACCCAACATGTATTCCAGTTTCTGGAGACCACCAATCAAAATTAACTTTGATGTCCGAATCTTTAAGAAATGATGGACGTATTTGGGTGCCAAAACACATGAAAGATGTTGAGGCCATTAGAAATAAAACATTGAAACCAACACAGCTTTCAGAAGAAGATCGTGATTATTACTTAGAACGTCGCTATCCAGCATTTGGTAATTTAGTACCTCGTGACGTTGCCTCTCGTGCAGCAAAAGAACGTAGTGACGCTGGTTTTGGAGTTAACGCAACTGGCGAAGCTGTGTATTTAGATTTTGCAGCTGCATTTATGCGTTATGGAAAAGAACAAGCACATGTAAAAGGTTTAGATGAAAACGACGATGCTCTAGTAAAAAAATTAGGACAAGAGATTGTTAAAAATAAGTACGGAAACCTATTCCAGATGTACGAAAAAATCGTAGACGAGAATCCGTACGAGACACCAATGATGATTTATCCTGCCGTTCATTACACAATGGGTGGACTTTGGGTAGACTATAATTTAATGACAACCGTTCCAGGTTTATATTGTATTGGAGAAGCAAACTTCTCAGATCATGGTGCTAATAGGCTTGGTGCTTCGGCATTAATGCAAGGCTTGGCAGATGGTTACTTTGTGCTACCTTACACCGTTGGCGATTATTTGTCTAACGATATTCGAACCGGTCCAATTTCAACAGATACAAAAGAATTTGCTGATGCAGAAGCAGAAGTAAGAAAAAACATAAATCATTTAATTAGTAATAATGGAACTTATTCGGTAGATTATTTCCACAAACGTTTAGGTAAAATTATGTGGGATAAATGTGGAATGGCAAGAAACGCTAAGGATTTAAAATCTGCAATTACTGAAATTTCAGAACTTAGAGCAGAATTTTGGAAAGATGTTCGTGTACCAGGAACTAACGAAGAGTTTAACGAGGAGCTTGCAAAAGCTGGGCGTGTGGCAGATTTTCTAGAATTAGGAGAGCTATTTGCTAAAGATGCTTTACAACGAGAAGAATCTGCAGGTGGACACTTTAGAGAAGAATACCAAACACCAGAAGGTGAAGCGGTACGTAAAAAAGAATTTCAATATGTTTCTGCTTGGGAATATAAAGGAGAACCAAAAGATGCAGTACTGCATAAGGAAGAATTAGCATACGAAAATATTAAAGTGAAAGAAAGAAGTTATAAATAACGATTAGCAACTATGGATTTAAAGTTAAAAATATGGCGTCAAAAAAATGCTAACGATAAAGGGAAAATGGTTGATTATCCAATTAATAACGTATCTCCAGATATGTCTTTTCTTGAAATGTTAGATGTTTTAAATAACGAATTAATAGAAAAAGGAGAGGAACCAGTAGCATTCGATCACGACTGTCGTGAGGGTATTTGTGGTTCATGTTCTTTATATATTAATGGCGAAGCACACGGTCCCGACCGCCTTATAACTACCTGCCAATTACACATGCGTACTTTTAAAGATGGTGAAACTATTGTAATAGAACCATGGAGAGCAAAAGCATTTCCAGTAATAAAAGATTTAGTAGTCGATAGAACTGCTTTTGATCGCATACAACATTCTGGAGGATTTATTTCGGTTAATACCTCAGGTAATACTATAGATGCAAATGCTATTCCTATTAATAAGGAGGATGCAGACGAATCTTTTATGGCAGCAACTTGTATTGGTTGTGGTGCTTGCGTAGCGAGTTGTAAAAACTCTTCTGCTATGTTATTTGTAGGAGCAAAAGTTTCTCAATTTGCACTATTACCACAAGGTAAAGTAGAAGCAACAAACCGTGTTTTAAATATGGTAAAGCAAATGGACGAAGAAGGTTTTGGTAACTGTACAAACACTGGAGCTTGCGAAGTGGAATGTCCAAAAGGAATCTCATTAGAAAATATAGCACGTATGAACCGTGAGTATTTGGCAGCTTCTTTAAAAGGATAAACATATAATTTAGTGCAATTGGTGCCTAATAGATAAAAATTATAAAAAAATAGCCTGAGCCATCGCTTGGGTTTTTTTATTAGCTTTACCTATAATTTCTTAATGTAAAAAGAATATTTCCACCATATACTTAAGTAGTAAGTTTTTATAAATTTTGATGCTTTACAATTATAAAATAAATGCAAGATTCAACTACGTATTATCAGCAACAAATTGAAATTTACAGTGCTGAGGTTTCTAAACTCTACAAACATCTTACCATATTAAGTACGGCAAGATTGGCAGTATTTATAGCTACTATAGTTGTTATTTATTTTACTTTAAATAATTGGCAATTGGCCTTATGTTGTGGCTTACTTGGTAGTTTGGTGTTTTTGTATTTGTTATCAAAACATACAGCTTTAAAGTCGCAACACAACTTAAAGAAAGCTTTAGTTGGAATTAATGAAGAAGAATTAAAAATTGGTTCAGGCAATTTTTTTCATAAAAATGAAGGTTTAGAATTTCAAGATTCACAGCACAACTATGCTTTAGATATCGATTTATTTGGCCGTGGTTCTTTTTTTCAGTTTATAGACAGAACAGCTACTAAAATTGGTGCTTTAGCGTTATCAAAGGCTTTAAAAGCAAATGATATTACAAGTATTAAAAAAAGACAAGAGGTTATACAAGAATTGTCTACTAAACCAGAATGGCGACAGCAATTTCAAGCCACAGCAAACTTAATTAAAGTGGAAACCAAGCCAGGAGATATTGTAAAATGGTTACATGGGCACAATTCATTTCTTTCAAAAAAATTAAAGCGATTACCATTAGTATTTACTATTGCATCCGTATTACTTTTGCTTTTAGGAATAACAAAAGTAATTTCTATAGCCTTTTTTGGCTATTGGTTATTGGTAGGCTTAGCTATAACAGGAAACTATTTAAAAAAAATAAACGACTTAGCTTCAAAAACAGATAAAATTCGCGATACGTTTAGGCAGTATGCACAGCTATTAAATGCTATTGAAAATGAAACATTTATTTCAGAATTATTAATTGAAAAACAAAAAGCCATACGATTAAAAGGCAAAAAAGCCTCAACTATTTTAAGAGACTTATCCAAAGCTATGGATGCTTTAGATAATAGAAATAATCTAATTTCAGCTATTTTTGGAAATGGCTATTTTTTAACAGATATAAAAAACAGTTTTAGTATTGAGCAATGGATTGAAACCTACCACCTTAAAGTTGAAGATTGGTTTGAAGTCGTTACTTTCTTTGATGCCTATAATAGTTTTGGCAACTATACTTTTAATTATAAGCACTATGTGTTTCCTAAGATTTTAGAAGCAGGTAAACACACCAAAATTACCAAATTAGGACACCCATTATTAAACTCAGAAAAACGTATTGATAATAATTTTAATATAGAAAACGAGCAATTTTTTATTATTACCGGTGCAAATATGGCTGGTAAGAGCACTTTTTTAAGAACGGTTGCCTTACATATTGTTATGGCAAATATAGGTTTGCCAGTCTGCGCCAAATCTAGTGAGTATGTTCCTGTAAAATTAATTACTAGTATGCGTACTAGCGATTCCTTGACAGACGATAGTTCGTACTTTTTTAGTGAGTTAACACGTTTAAAACACATTGTTGATGCTATAAAAACAGATAGCTATTTTATTATTCTAGACGAAATTCTAAAAGGTACAAATAGCACAGACAAAGCTATTGGCTCTCGAAAATTTGTCGAGAAATTAGTAGCAAGTAATGCCACAGGTATTATTGCAACACATGATTTAAGCCTGTGTGAAATTGAAAAAGAACTTACAGACGTAAAGAATTATTATTTTGATGCACAGATAATAAACAATGAACTCTACTTCGATTATACATTTAAAAAAGGCATTTGCCAAAATATGAATGCCAGTTTTTTGTTGAAGAAGATGGAGATTATATAGGTAAAAATTAATATCAACGATTGAGATACAGTTGTTTTTGCTAGGTACTTAAAACCTAGAAAATATTTAAGCACGTTTTGGGTTGCAATTTAATGGCAATTATAAGTCCTGCATGCTGCGCCATTTTATAACAGTTAACGTTAAATTCCCAATGCTTTAAAATTGTAGACACAAAATAACCACGAGCAATTCCTATATCGTTTAGATAATTTGCATGTCCATAAATTCATCAAAGAATGCCACACCCATGTGGTACAATAAGGTTTAATACTATTTTGTGGAAAACGGCAGAAAGTTTAGTAATAACTCTAGTTCTATCAATATTGTATTCAGTTTTAAAGCTTTTTATAGTAACGCAATTAAATTGTATATCTTCTTAATTGTTGTTTGCAATAAAAAAAAGGAGCAAGTGTTATGCTGTCTAATGCAGGCTTTTCCGCTACAATAATTGTTTATGGTACCTTTAAATAATAGCGTCTAAAGGAGTTTACTTATAATTAATTTTGCTTCATTTATTTTATACTTTGAAGTGCCTTAATCTTCTCAACCATTAGCAAAGCATTTTTATCTTCAGGTTTTAAACTTAATACCTTATAGTAATTTTTTAAAGCTTTAGTGCAGTTTTTAGTTATAAAATAGGCCTCAGCCATACTCTTGAAAACGTTGTGTTTGTAAGGGAATATTTTAGTGTTTAAATCAAAAACATACATTGCTTTGTCTATGTGCTTATGTCTCAAAAGCACATAGCCAAGTGTATTTAATTCACGGCTACCTTTTACAAATTCGGATAAAGTAGGAACAATATTAGCCTCATCTTTCTGTAATGTATCGATCGTTTTTTCTTTTAATAATAATTGAACATAGTTTGCCGCCAAATAATTAAATTTATAGCGTTCGCCAGTGACAATTTTTTTAATATCGCGTTCGAATGTTTCTTTTGGGTGCTCGACAATTCTATTTACTTCTTTACCTTCTTTAAAAAATATAAAAGTTGGGACACGATGAATATCCATGCCTCTTTCCTCGCCATTTGGACTTTGTTTGTAAGCATCATCACTTCGGTCTAAGGCAACAACTTTTAATTGATCCATAGGAAAATTTGCAGTTTCTAAAACAGAGTAAAAACGTGGCACTTCGAGTTTACTATCACCACACCATGTACCTAAAAAGGCTTTAATTGTGTAATTTTTTAGGTTTTTAGAAAACGTTGTTACAAGGTCTTTGTTAACTATATAATCGTCGTGGTTTTTATTAAACCATATAGCAAATGGTTGATTTTGTAATCCACTTTTGTTAATTTTACCAAGAAGCATCTCTTTGTTATCTCCATATTTTACTAATTTATTAATGGATTGCGAAGTACTAAAAGTAAGACTTAAACTAAGGATAATTGTAATAATTGCTGTTCGTTTCATGATTTAATTTATTATTTACAAAATCAAAAGTACTATGAGAACCTTTTGTTTTCAAAAATTAGGTACAAACAGCAAACTTAAAGTAGCAAACGGATAATAAATAGGTTGTTTGTATTGCCAAACACGGTTTTTATACTTTCTTTTTGATGGTTAAGTCAATTCTCTGTATTTTCAATTTGTGAAACAATCTTTTATTAAAAAATACGGTTCGCAAACCTTAGTGCATATTCTTTTTTGGATGCTTTTTGTGTTTGTATCGCTTTCTATATTTTCGAAATACTATTGGAAAGAGAATCCTTTTTTACAGTATTTGTCAATATTAGTCGTTATTGTTTATGTCAATAACTTCGTGTTGTTACCTTTTGTCTTCAAGAAAAAATGGTACATACCTTATGTATTTGTATTTGCTGCTATTTCCTTTTTTGCTACTCAATTATATTGTAATGTATTTGCAGAATGTGGTTGCTCTATAATGAAATGCCTTAGCGATTACCTATGGCAAACCTTAGTTCCACTTATTTTCTTTTCGTTTGTTTGGGTATTGTATCGCTTTATAGAGAAACAAGCTGAAGTAGATCAAGTAAAAAAAGAACACGCAGAAATGGAATTAAAGTTCTTAAAATCGCAAATAAATCCGCACGTGTTATTTAATAATTTAAATACTATTTATTCATATGCCATCGAAAAACCAGCGGAAACACCTGAACTTATTTTAATGCTGTCTAATAATTTAAAACATGTTTTATATGAAAGTAATGCCAAAACCATTTCACTAGTAAAAGAGCTCCAGTTTTTAGATAACTATATTAAGTTTCAACGCCTTAGGACCAACGGTGTAAAGCAGATTTTTTACAAAACAAAAGTAGCATCTTTAAAACTCAAAATTGCGCCTTTATTATTAATTACCATTATAGAAAACGCCTTTAAACACAGCACTTTAAATAGTGATATTTCCATTACTATTACCGAAAGCAATGGTATTTTAAAATGCATTTGCATTAACGATTATAATAAAGATAAGGTGAGCTCAACCGATTTTAGAATAGGCTTACAAAATTTGAAAAAGCGATTACAGTTAATTTATAAAGACAGTTATACCTTTACTATTAATAAAGCTGAAAAATTTGCAGTAACTTTAAAATTAAATTTAAAACAAACATTGTCTGTGTAAGCGCAGTCTAGGACATTTTGTAAATGTAAATTACAATACTTATACTACGCTAAAGGTAACAAAGCAAGAACATTTAGGAAAACAAGATATTAATGACCTGCATAATACTAGAAGACGAAATACCAGCTCAAAACATCTTAAAATTTTATTTAAGAAAGTTACCAGATATGCAACTAAAAGGCACATTTAAAGCTGCAATTGAAGCGCATTCGTTTTTAAAAACCGAAACGGTAGATCTTATTTTTTTAGATATTAATTTGCCAGACATTTCAGGAATTGACTTTATAAAAACAGTAAAAAATCCTCCTGCAATAATCATAACTACCGCTTATCCAGATCATGCGCTTAGTAGTTTTGAATTGGACACCATAGTAGATTATCTGGTAAAACCATTTGCTTTTGATAGGTTTTTAAAAGCGGTGCATAAAGTTGAAAAACGAATTGATAACTCTTTGATAGCTAAAAAAGAATATCCTGACGATACATTATTTTTAAACGTCGATAAAACACATCATAGAATTACATTAAACGATATTCTGTTTATAGAAAGTGATAGAAATTACATTACTGTTGTTACTATAGAAAAGAAATTGTCTTATATAGAGTCGCTTAAAAATTGGAAAAAAAAGTTGCCAAAAGGTCATTTTATTCAAATACATAAATCGTTTATTATTAATAAAAAGTATGTGGATAAAATTGCTGGAAACGTAATTTATGTTTCAGGAAACAAGCTTCCTATAGGTAGAAGTTTTAAACAGGAATTGTTGGCAAATTTAAAGATTGGTTAGACTTTTAGGGTTTTTTTAATATTTAGGCCCGTTAGTTATAGGAATTAAGTATAATAAAAACATGTAGGCAACTAGAGTATAAGAAAGAATTATTTTTCTTTTTTAGTTATTTTATTTAAAAGTTTAGATTAATTTTAAGATACTATAATGTAAACGCTCATTGCCGATTTTGCCATAAATCTCTTGAATGCTATTGAAGTATTTTTTTCCTTAACTGCTGCAAGATGTAAGACACATAAGACTTTGAGTAATTCTAGACTAATTGCCAAATTTTATAATGTGCGGAAGAGCATATAGATTTAAAAAATAGCCAAAATTTGGTGCATAATCTTTTAATTTCTGCCTACATTTAGATTAATCAATGAGCATTTAATAAAATTATAAACGTTTAACAATTGCTTATGAACAAAACACGTGCCCTATAAAATAAAAATGAACAGATGATATATGAATCTAAACTTCCCAACGTTGGTATAACTATATTTTCGGTTATGAGTGCCTTGGCGACTAAGCATAACGCCATTAATCTATCTCAAGGATTTCCTAACTTTAAAAGCGACAAAAAACTCATTAATTTAGTAAGTAAAGCAATGAATTCTGGTTATAACCAATATGCACCTATGCCAGGAAGTATGGAATTACGAGAAGTTATAGCTAACAAAATAAATTTGTTATATGACTCTAGTTACAATCCAGAATCTGAAATTACTATAACAGCAGGAGCAACGCAAGCTATTTTTACTATTATCTCTGCCTTTATTAGGCAAAAAGACGAAGTGATAATCTTTCGTCCAGCTTACGATTGCTACGAACCTGCAATAAAGGCTAATGGTGGCAAAGTTATTTCCATTGCGTTAGATGCACCATATTATAAAATAAATTGGGAAGCGGTGAAAACACGTGTTTCAAACAAAACACGAATGATTATTATAAATACACCACAAAATCCAAGTGGGTCTGTTTTTTCTGAAGCCGATATGTTAGCACTGCAAAAACTAACGGAAAATACAAATTGTATTGTTTTAAGCGATGAAGTTTATGAGCATATTATTTTTGATGGCTTAAAACACCAAAGCATTTGTAAGTTTTCAGATTTAAAATCGCGAAGCTTTATTACCGCCTCTTTTGGAAAAACGTTTCATAATACAGGCTGGAAAGTTGGTTATTGTTGTGCTCCAAAAGAATTAATGGAAGAATTTAGAAAAATTCATCAATTTAATGTATTTAGTGTTAACCATCCAATACAAAAAGCATTAGCAACGTATTTAAAAGATGCCAAACATTATTTAGAAATATCGACATTTTATCAAGCAAAAAGAGATTTATTTTTAAGACTCATTAAGGAATCTAACTTCAAATTTGTACCCGCAAAAGGCACCTATTTTCAAGTTTTAGATTTTTCTAAAATCACACAAGAATATGATGTTACGTTTGCTAAACAATTAACCATAAAGCACGGTATAGCGTCAATACCTCTATCGGTTTTTAACGATAATAATAAGGATGATAAGGTTTTACGTTTTTGTTTTGCCAAAACGGACACTACAATTAAACAAGCTGCTGCTATTTTAAATAGCCTCTAAATAAGTATCTTAGAGCTAAATATTTTAATTAAAATTTTTTATTAGTACCTGTAAGAATTTAGACTATAAATTATACAGAATTACAAATTCTATTATTTACAAATTAAAACATAGTTGCTCATAATACACATGTTGTTTACAACTAATAAGAGTATAGTGTTATACATATTAAAAGGAAAGTAAAAAGTTATCTACAACAAACATTTAAGTAATTACCAGAATGAAAGAAGAATTAAAAATAGCCATTATACAACTACATTTAATTTGGGAGAACCCAGTTCAAAATAGAATTAATATTGAAGATAAAATCCAAGATTTACCTGGAGGTATTGATGTTATTGTACTACCAGAATTGTTTACAACTGGGTTTACTATGAATGCTAAAGCTGTTGCAGAAACCATGCAAGGCAAAACGGTGGCTTGGATGCTAGATTTAGCACAACAAAAACAAACGGCAATAGTAGGAAGTATCGTAGTATTAGAAAATTTAAAATATTATAATAGATTACTTTTTGTAACACCTGATGGAGAAATAATACAGTATAATAAAAGGCATAGTTTTTCGCTGGCAGGAGAAGATAAGGTATTTACATCGGGAACCAAAAAAGTTATTATAGAATATAAAGGTTGGAAAATTTGTCCGCAAATATGCTACGATCTTCGTTTTCCAGTTTGGGCAAGAAATGTTGACCATTACGATGTGTTGCTTTACGTAGCTAATTGGCCAAAAGCGCGTGTAGCAGCATGGGATACTTTACTTAAAGCTAGAGCTATTGAAAACATGAGTTATTGTATTGGTGTAAATAGAGTAGGATTGGACGCTAATAATTACGAGTATCCTGGACATTCTGCTGTTTATAACGTTTTAGGAGAAAAGCTCACTACAGAAAATAGCAGTAAAGAAATAATAGAAATCGTAGGTCTTAACAAGACGCATATCGAAAAAAACCGAAGGCACTTAGGGTTTTTAAACGATAAAGATTCGTTTAATCTAGAAGTTTAAAAGTTATAACCTTATCGAATCCTGCGGTACCCTCAATAACATCTGGATAATAGCTTACACGTTCTGGTTGGATGCCTTTTAGATAATTACCAGTATCGTATTTTTTATTTGCATTGGTATCGTAAATAACACGTAAATAAAAATTACTAGGATCTAAATAACTAAAATCAACAGCTTGCTGTTTGTCAATATATTGTTCTGCAACCACGTTATAGTCAGAATCTGTAAGCTGAACAATTACTGGATATTTTTCATTTTCTAGTACAATTCTAATATTAAAATATTTGTATTGGGTATTTGTTCTAACCTTATAATTAAGAGTATCATTAGTATTGTTAAATAAATCTATTATTGCGTTAGGCAATACTTGTATTCTATATTCATTGTCTTGAGTTTTAGTAAATTTTAAGGCATAACTGTTTTTAAGGCTATCATATTCAGTTTTAAAATTAACAAAAGCGGAGTCTTTATCGCGAATGGTAATTTTAGCTTCGTTAATACTTATAAACGGAATGTTTGCTGATACATAAAAGTCTTTTTCAATACCAATAGCACCTTTAGGATTAGATTTTATTATTAAAGAATCACGTTCTTTATCTTTAATTCTTACCGTAAACGTGTCGATAACTTTACGATTTGTAATTTTAAAAATTAATGAATCGGCTTTTATATTTGGGTGGTAATAGTAAAACAGCGAATCGGATTTTTCAGCTTTATAATAGCGTCCTCTAAAGTTATTAGGCACTTTAGATAGCATTTCTATTTTAGTATCGTTATAATTGCCTTCGTAACCAAAAATAATTTTTTGGCCAGCAACTAACATGGGTTTAGCTGCTCTATAGTTTATTGTTTCGGCAAAAAGCTTTAACTCATACGTTTTAGAGGTGTCTTGAGGCAATGTTATTGGTGTTTCATAAAACGCTACTTTTTCATTTTTTTGCTGAAATCTATTATCACTGTTCTTATCCTTTAAAGCACGTAGCATGTATTTTCCAGGTTTTATATTTTCAATTTTAAAATTGGTAGTGCTGTCCAGTGTATTTGTTATATAATTTGGCTGTGTTTTATATAGTAGCGAATCAGAATAAATAGAATCTACTTGGTATAATCCAACCGAAACAAAATCATCTACTTCAAACAATAAAGCATCCTTAATGCTTCCTTTAATATAAAGCGAATCTATAAAACTACCAGTTGAAAAGACATACCTGTAGTATTTAAATGGATTCTCCTCGTTATTATCTACAATACTATTACCAAAATTAAAGGCGTAAGTTGTATTTGGTTGTAAGGTGTCGAATATTTTAATGGTAATGTATTTGCTTGCAGAGCCAAGTGGTGTAATGTTTGGTTGCGTTTTCATTGGTGGCGATATTACCAATTGTTTAGTTAGTTGTTTAGTTTTAATGTACTCATTAAAATAAATTTTAATTTCTTTACTATTAAAATTGGTAGTGTAATTTTCTGGTTCAGATTTAACAATTTCAGGTGGAAAAACGTCTTTCTCTCCACCGTTTGGTGTGCCTCTATTAGCACAGCTTGCAATAATTAGTGCTATGAAAATAAAAAATAAAGAATTGTAAAACCTGTTTTGCATGCTTTAGATTAATTGTTTGCAAAATAATAACATATTTGTAAATAACACCAATTAGTGGCTTTTTAAACGTTCTATTTATAAAGAATTTAACATTGTTGTACCAAATGGACTATTGGCCTTAAGCAATGGCCATTGTGGCAACGCTAATGCTTAGGTTTTTGGCTTTATCAAGTTCTTGTATACACGCTTCTAGAGTTGCTCCTGTTGTTATAATATCGTCCACTAAAAGAATATGTTTTCCAGTTATTTTTTGCATATTAGATAAAGCAAATAAGTCGTTTTTTCCTGTCCATCTGGAAAATCTATTTTTATTAACCTGAGAGGCTGTATTGGTTACTTTAATTAAAACATCGTCTACATAATCTGCATTTAACGCTTTAGCAATTTCTTGGCCAAATTTTGCAACTTGATTGTAACCTCTTCTTCTTAATTTTTTTTTATGTAATGGCACAGGTATTACAAGGTCTATAGTTGCGTAATCTTTACAATAACTAAGCTCCGCACCTAGCCATGCACCTAAAAAAGTGCCCACTTGCTCTTGCCCTCTATACTTTAATTGATGTATGATTTGTTGTACAATACCTTTTTTTTCAAAATGCAGTAAGGCCGTTCCAGAAGTAATATGAGCTCTTCCATAAAACAATTTAGTAATGAAAGGATCTTGAATTAAATGAAAGTTTGTTAACGGAAGCGCATGCCTGCAGTGTGTGCATAAATACTTTTCGTTGTCTGTAAGTTGCAATTTGCATGCTAAACAAACTTCTGGAAAAAACAAGTTTAAAATGGCTTTGTACATATAAGTCTAATTTACATTAAGTATTTAATTTTTAGCTATACTATTTTCAATTTTATTAATTCAACAATTATATGTTCTGTTTATCGATTTAAATTATGATTGGGCAAGAAATTAATTATGTTTGCAGCTTACTTAAAATAAAGATGATAATTAACCCTAAATTATTAAATTATAGATTAATTATTGGTTCATTGGTTATAGCCATTGCAACTGTTAGTATTTACAGTTACACGCACACCAAAACTTTAAAAAATCATCAGTTATTTATTGAGCAAGAAAAGGAACTTGTTAGAAGCGAATTATCCGAGATGATTTTAAGTTATGAAACTGCAGGTATAAAAAATGATTCTATTGTTAGGCAATTAGAAGAAGCACGATTGAAATTAAACACAATTATTGATTCTGTTACATTGTTAAGTCCAAGTGAAGCTGTAATTTCTAAGTATAAAGCACAAATAGTAGCGCTAAGGGAAGAGAATGCGCAATTAGTTGCAGTAATCGATGGCTTAGGCTCCCAAAATACAGAACTAAAGCTAGAGACACAAAATAAAACTTCAACAAACTTAGGCTTAAAAGAAAATTTAAAGAAAGCAAAGCAATTAAATATTACAGGAGTAAATGTAAAGGCTGTAAAAAGAGTTACATCATCTAATAGGTTTGTAACCACAAGTCACGTTAATAAAACTAAACAATTTCAGGTGTGTTATATATTAGTTAAAAATCAATTGCTGGCTAAAGGTCCAAAAGAGCTTTACATTCAAATTCTCGATTCAAAAATGAATGTCGTAGCAGACAAAGGTTTAGTAGAATATGGTAAAACATCTTTAATATATTCCGCTAAGGAAACTGTAAATTATAATAATACAGATTTAGAAATTTGTACTTTAATAGATAAAGGCACAGATAAATTATTAAAAGGTACTTATTATATAGGTGTATTTTATAAAGGAAGAAAACTAGGAAGAACAACCATTACTTTAAAGTAAAATTATCCGATAATATTTTTTAGATAAACCGTTCCAAATTTGGAACGGTTTTATATTTTTGTAGTTATGGCAAATCAAGACGATCAATTTAAAAAAGTAATCTCTCATGCAAAAGAATACGGTTACGTATTTCAAAGCAGTGAAATTTATGATGGATTAAGCGCAGTTTACGATTACGCACAAAATGGAGCAGAATTAAAGAAAAATATTCGCGACTATTGGTGGAAAGCAATGGTGCAAATGCACGATAATATTGTGGGTATTGATGCCGCTATATTTATGCATCCAACCACCTGGAAAGCCTCAGGACACGTAGATGCCTTTAGCGACCCGCTGATAGACAACAAAGATTCTAAAAAAAGATATCGTGCGGATGTTTTAGTAGAAGATTATTGTGCTAAAATTGAAGGTAAAATAGAGAAAGAAGTTAAAAAAGCCGAAAAACGTTTTGGTAATACCTTCGATAAAAATGAATTTATATCCACCAACGGACGCGTGGTTGGCTACCAACAAAAAATTGATACCATTTTAAAACGATTAGGACAATCTTTAGAAGCAGAAGATTTAGCAGATGTTAAAGCCCTAATAGAGGAATTAGACATAGCAGACCCTTTATCTGGAAGCCGAAATTGGACAGACGTTAAGCAGTTTAATTTAATGTTTGGCACTAAGTTAGGTGCAAGCGCAGAAACAGCAATGGAACTTTACTTACGTCCAGAAACTGCTCAGGGTATTTTTGTAAATTTCTTAAACGTACAGAAAACAGGACGTTTAAAAATTCCATTTGGTATAGCACAAACAGGTAAAGCCTTTAGAAACGAAATTGTTGCAAGACAATTTATATTTAGAATGCGTGAGTTTGAGCAAATGGAAATGCAGTTTTTTATAAAACCTGGAACACAAAAAGAATGGTTTGAACACTGGAAAAATACTAGAATGAAATGGCATCTTTCTTTAGGTATGGGCGCCGATAAATATCGTTTTCATGATCACGAAAAATTAGCTCACTATGCCGATGCTGCAACAGATATAGAGTTTAAGTTTCCTTTTGGATTTAAAGAGCTAGAAGGCATACACTCTCGCACAGATTTTGATTTAAAACAGCATGAAGCATTTTCTGGTAAAAAGCTACAGTATTTCGACCACGAAGATAATGCCAGTTATACCCCATATGTTTTAGAAACGTCTATTGGTTTAGATCGTATGTTTTTAGCTGTCTTTTCTAATGCTTTGGAGGAAGAAGCGTTAGAAAACAATACCACAAGAACCGTTTTAAAATTACCAGCAGTTCTAGCACCTGTAAAAGCAGCCATATTTCCCTTGCTTAAAAAGGATGGATTACCAGAGGTTGCCAAACAAATTGTAGAAGATTTAAAATGGGATTTTAATGTTTTTTATGATGAAAAGGATGCTGTGGGAAAACGGTATAGAAGGCAAGATGCCAATGGTACACCGTTTTGTGTAACTGTAGATCACAAAACTTTAGAGGACAACACGGTAACTATTAGGCATAGAGATACTATGGAACAATCTCGTGTAAAGATAGAAGATTTAAGAAACATTATTACCAAAGAAGTGGATGTAAAAACATGGTTAAAAAAAATTATATAATAAATACATTAAACACACTTATTCTAAAATAGTGCATTAAAAGTTTGATGCGGCTGTTTAAAATATAATTTATACGAGTTTAACAAAATACGCTTAATCACAATGTATTAAAAACTATAGCCTTCTGGGTTATCATAGCTGGGTGTTTGGAATAAAATATAGTTTAATTTTGGGAATGGTTTCATGCATTTTTTTTGTTTTTTTTAATAGCCTCTTTTGTTTTGGTCAGAATAAAAAAAAAGCACAACCGTAAACAACCTCCTCTCTCATACCAATAGCTAAACACGTAATCGCTTATTATAATGATTTAGACGATTTTTAACCATTTAATCTAGTAATTTAATTTAAAAAATGTTAAATATTAAGTTATTTTTAATAACTTAACGCCCTCTAACTTAAACATAATAATAATGAGTAAAAAAACCAGTTACCTTCTCGGTATTTTGCTAACCATTATTTTCGGTACCATTCTGTATTACTATTTTTGCTGCAAACCATGTTGGGATGCAACAGATAAAAATTCAGAAGTCGAAAGTATAGTTGCAGAACCTGAAGTAAAAGCCGCTACAAAAAATGCGTTTTCGGTAATAGATTCCAAAAACAATTTAAAATTTGATGCAAACTCCAACTTTAACTTTAAAGGCTCTTCTTTTTCTATTATAGAACCAGTATCTGAAGGCTTGAAAGGTGAAATTGAAAGATTATCCACTTATTTGAATGATAATCCTGGAAAAACATTAAATATTACAGGTCATTATACCAGCGAGGATAAAAATACGTCTGCATTTCCTAATCTAGGTTTAGCGAGAGCAAATGCCGTAAAAAATTATTTTGTATCCAATGGAATGTCTTCTAGAGTTATGAACACCTTTGGCAAATTAGACCCTAGTTTGGTTGCTGATGGTTCCGATATATACTATGGGCCATTAAGCTATGATATTAATACAAAAGATTTAAATGATACTAGTGAAGCAGATGAATTAAAAGCCTTACGAGAAGACATCATTGCAAATCCTTTAGTATTATACTTTGACACTGCATCTGCCTCCATTAATTTAACAGCAGAACAACGCGAGAAAGTTGCTAAAATAGTGCGATATGTAGATAAGGTAGATAAAGCATCTATAAAAACTATTGGTCACACAGATAGTAGTGGCAGTCGCACAACCAATATTAGGTTAGGTAAAGATAGAGCTGAGTTTGCTAAAAACTACTTGGTAAGAAACGGTATAGCTTCAGCTAAAATTAATAGCTCTTCAAAAGGACCAGATAGTCCTATAGCTGATAACAATACAGAAGAAGGCAAAGCAAAAAACAGAAGAGTAGTAGTAACATTCAACTAACATAAAAATATATATAATTATGACTTTATTAATATCAAACATACCATGCTGGTTAATACCATTTTTAGTAGGAGCTATTTGTGGAATTTTAGGTTACCTTTTAGGACGCCTTTTAGGTGGAGGAAACGACACTAGCAATACTGTAGATGTAGATGTTTACAAAAACAGAATCTCTAAATTAGAGGCAGATTTGGCAGCTTGTAAGGCTAATAAGAAATCAACATTTTCTGGAGGGAACACGTCTGGAGCAGCTCCATCAACAGCAGCGAGTTTTGCAGCTGGAGCAGCTACAGCAACTACAGCAAGTACCAGCGGTACAAAGGCAGTAGCTTTTGATGCAGCAGGAGCAAAAGCAATTTTTGGAAAAAAAATCATCCAAGACGATTTAACTTTAGTTGAAGGTATTGGGCCAAAAATCAAAGAATTATTCCATAATCACAATGTAAAAACTTGGGCTGGATTAGCAGATTGTTCTGTAGATAAGTGTCAAGAGGTTTTAAATAGCGGTGGGAAACGATTCGAGATCCATAAACCAAATACTTGGCCTGAACAAGCTAAAATGGCTGCCTCTGGACAATTTAAAAAATTAAAAGATTGGCAAGATAGCTTAGATGGTGGAAAGTAAATAAAAGCCTTTAAGAAAATAGTAAAAACCGTTTTTCCAAAATGTTATGGATAAACGGTTTTTTTTTGTAAAACCTTTTTTTGTCACTAAAGTAAATAGTGAAAAAATTGTTATAGAAGAAGACTAATTCAATTACAAATGTATAGCAACAACATAAAAGTAAATGTTATTAAATGTATAATTGATAGTTAAGTTTAAGTAAATGGAAACATTATTTTAGTTATACTTTACTTTACGTAAAATTCTTAATGATTCCTTATATTGAATGTAAACGGAACTCTTATAAGCTTTTAAATAAGGTTTGGCTTCATTTAGTTTGTCTATAGCCTCATCAAATCCGTTTAAATAACATAATAAATAAGTGGCAGGTAGATTATGAAGATCACTTTCTTGTGTAAGCGTCAAATTAACATTTTTTTTCAAAAGTGTTAATAGCGTATTATTAGCATTATAAATGTGATGTAAAACTATTTTATCAAACTCTGGTGGCACAAATACTAATGTGGTATTAATACTATAATTTGCATTGTCATGGAACTTAATAATGGTTTCTTCCAAAGGATAGTATTTGTAATTGTCTTGAAATCCCAACGATACATATTCTACAATTTTAAAACTATCATTATCAAACGTAATGGCAACTTCATCCAAAGCTGAATAAAATAAACGCACTTGTTCATTAATGAGTTCTATATCAACACGAGAGAAAAATATTTCGTTTTTTACTTCCTTTTTTTGTCCAGCCCAACACACCACAAAATACTCTTTAAAGACTTTATATTGCGGGTTGTAATCCTTACGCTTGTTCATAAAGTCGAAAACACCATCAAGCGTATATTCTATATTATTATGCGAGTGGGTTTCAATAGCCGCAACAATTTTTGAGTTTACATCCTTTATTTCACTTTTAAAAACCTTAGGCATACTCATGCTTCCATCCCTAAAAAAAACTGAACCACCGTAATATTTCCAGATATTTTTACGTAAAGAGGTTAAGCTTTCAACTGCACGAATGGTAACCAACCCAACAACTTTATCGTCTTGTAAATGTGGAAACGGAATGTTTTCATACTGCACTATTGGCGGATTTTCTAAATAGGCATTAATGAGGTTTTGGATTTTAGAATCATCAAAAAAATCGACACCAATAATGTTATTGTCTTCATCTTCAACTCCAATAACTATAAACGAATTATTTTTTGGATTACTATTAGATAAGGCACAGATGTGCTTTAAAAACTTAGCTTTTCCTTCTTTTTGACCAATATCTATTTTTCGTTTTTTATCATAAAAACTGTTCTCGTCGTTGTGAGCTAATAGGTTTTTAATTAAAAGACGTTTGTTAATCATGAATATTCTTTAAGACTATTTTTTTTCAGACTTAAAAATAGAAAACAAACAACGGATTAAGCCTTTTGTTAGTGCATTTTTTTAACCAATTATTAACACGATTATATCAAAAAAATTAACACTTTGCAGTTCTTAAATTCTTAAAGATTACATTCGACACTAAAATTTATAAAATGATGGAAGAAACAGGTACAATTGATATAAAATCAATTAATGAAAAAATTGAAAAAGAAAGTGCTTTTGTCGATTTACTAACCTACGAAATGAATAAAGTTATCGTTGGTCAAACACACATGGTAGAGCGTTTACTAATCGGGCTTTTAGGTCAAGGACATATTTTATTGGAAGGTGTTCCTGGACTGGCAAAAACATTAGCTATTAATACCTTATCTAAAGCGGTAGATGGCAGTTTTAGCCGTATTCAATTTACGCCAGACTTACTACCTGCAGATGTAGTTGGAACCTTGATTTTTAATATGAAGGAAAATGATTTCACAATTAAAAAAGGACCTATTTTTGCCAATTTTGTACTGGCGGACGAAATAAACAGAGCACCAGCAAAAGTCCAATCTGCTTTGTTGGAAGCCATGCAAGAAAAACAAGTAACTATTGGCGATGAAACCTTTGTATTAGATAAGCCTTTTCTAGTCATGGCTACCATGAATCCTGTAGAGCAAGAAGGTACCTACCCTTTACCAGAAGCGCAAGTGGATAGATTTATGCTTAAAACGGTAATTGATTACCCTAAAAAAGATGAAGAGCAGTTAATTATGAGAGCCAACCTAAAGGGCTCTTGGGATAAAGTAAATCCCGTGGTTTCTGTAGCTCAAATTTTAAAAGCGCAAGAAGTTGTGCGTGAAGTGTATATGGATGATAAAATAGAAAAATATATCCTTGATATAATTTTTGCAACACGTTATCCAGAGCACTACAAATTAGAAGAATTAAAACCTTTAATTTCCTTTGGCGCATCGCCTCGTGGAAGTATAAACTTGGCTATAGCGGCTAAATGTTATGCATTCATTAGACGTCGTGGTTATGTAATTCCAGAAGATGTCCGCGCTGTAGTGCACGATGTATTGCGCCACAGAATTGGCATTACTTACGAAGCAGAAGCAGAAAATGTTACCAGCGAAGACATTATTAATAAAATTATAAATGTGGTCGAGGTACCTTAACCTTTTACTGGCCTTTCTACAAGAAATGAACACATACAATAGATTATATTGAAATAAACAAAAAAGTCCTCCGGTTAAGGAAGGATTTAGGATGGGAATGGATACTAAAGAATTACTAAAAAAAGTAAGAAAAATCGAGATCAAGACACGCCGTTTGTCTGATCATATTTTTGGAGGCGAATACCATTCGACCTTTAAAGGTCGAGGTATGACTTTTTCTGAGGTTCGGCAGTATCAATTTGGAGATGATGTTAGAAATATAGATTGGAACGTTACTGCAAGAACTAACGAGCCTCATGTAAAAGTTTTTGAAGAAGAACGAGAGCTCACCATGGTCCTTATGGTCGATATTTCTGGTTCAGAATTATTTGGCACAGAACAACAATTTAAAAATGAAATTATTACCGAAATTTCTGCAACTCTAGCCTTTTCTGCAACACAAAATAACGACAAAATAGGACTGATTTTGTTTTCAGATGAAATAGAATTATATATTCCACCAAAAAAAGGACGCTCTCATGTGTTGCGAATTATTCGCGAATTAATCGAGTTTAAACCTAAAAGTAAAGGTACAAACATTGCCGAAGCATTAAAATTCATGCGTAATGTTATGAAGAAAAAGGCTATTGTTTTTGTCTTGAGCGATTTTATTGCAGACGATTATAAACAAACGCTAAAAATTGCAGCAGGCAAGCACGATGTAACTGGTATTCGTGTGTACGATAAAAGCGAAGAGGCTATTCCAAATTTAGGAATAGTACAAATGCAAGATGAAGAGTCTGGACAATTAACTTTGGTAAATACCACGTCTAAAAAAGTAAGACAGAATTACAGTAATTTTTACAATGAAAAAGTGGCTTATTATAAGGATAGCTTTGCAAAATCTGGAGCTGGAACTATAGATTGTCGTGTAGATGAAAGCTACGTGAAAAAACTATTAGGCTATTTTAAAAGAAGATAAAAGAATTACAAAATTTTTTGCAACGTGTAATAGTAGTGCTAAAAAAATGAAAAAAGAACACCCAAAATATAATATGCATGAGGACAAGGCTTCTGTATTTAGTCTAAATTCGCCGGTATATTTATCGTTCTTCCTTTCCTTTTTTTCTCTATTTATTTACGGACAAGTCTCTTCTTCTATAGACTCAACTTCAATTAAAATTGGAGCTCAAGTTACCTATAAAATTGAAGTAGAAACAGACACCACATCCTTAGTTATTTTTCCAGAAGGTCAAACATTTTCTCCTTTAGAAATGATTGAATCCTACACGATAGATACCACAATAAAGAATGATCGTTATAACCTAATTAAAAAATACGGATTAACCCAATTCGATTCTGGTGCTTATACCATTCCAAAGCAAAAAATTATAATTGGCTCTAAGGAGTTTTACACAGATTCTTTAAAAGTTGAGGTAAGAGAAATCGTTGTGGACACAACAACACAAGGTTTGTATGATATTAAACCTATTATTAAAGTTGATAAAAGTATTGGCAGTTGGTGGAAATATCTACTTTTAGCACTAGTGCTTGTAGCGTTACTTGGGTTTCTAATATGGTGGTTTGTCTGGCGAGTAAAACCACTAACCGAAGAAGAAGAAATTGCATTATTACCACCATACGATCGTGCAAAATTAGCATTGAAACAGTTAGATGAAAGTAGCTATCTTCAGAATGAAAATTTAAAAGGATATTATTCAGATTTAACATACATTATCCGAAAATTTCTAGATGAAAAAGTATACGACCGTGCTTTAGAAAGCACGACAGACGAACTTGTATTGAGGTTAAATTTACTAAAAGATGGCAATCAGATAGAATTAAGTAAAGACGATATTAGAAATATTGAAACTATTTTAAAACGTGCAGATTTAGTTAAATTTGCTAAAGGAACGCCAGACGTTGCCTTGGCTGAAATAGATAGAAATACTATTGATATAGAAATAGATCATGTTAAGGAAGCATTACCAGAACCAACCGAAGAAGAAAAGCTTTTAGACAAGAAATATAAAGAAGAACTAGCCCATAAAAATAAAATTAAAAAAATTATTTTAACGGTTGGCATCGTGTTTTTCTTACTTATTGGAACAATAGCTGGATTGGGTTATAAATATGGCTTCAGCTATGTAAAAGATACTATTGTAGGTCACGAAAGTAAAGAGCTTTTGGAAGGCGAATGGGTAACAAGTGCCTACGGTTTTCCGCCAATTACCATAACTACGCCAAAGGTATTAAAGCGTGCAGCAATACCACCAATTAAAGGTCAAGACAACCAACCGAAAGCCAGTAGTTTTAAGTATGGTACCATACAAGACAATTTTAATGTTACTATTAGCACTACCCAATTTCTAAAACAAGTACAACAAGCTCAAACACAAGACCAAGCCAATACACCTGCAATCGATTTAGAACAAATTGCCGAAAAAACCTTGCGGCATTTGGAAAGTCAAGGTGCAAAAAATATAGTAGCTTTAAAGGATAAATTTGAAACACCAAATGGAGCAGAAGGTTTAAAATCTTACGGAACTATGAATATTACTTCTAACGAAGATAATACATCAAGAGAAGCTAAATTTAGTTTTGTGTTATTTACAGCAGAAAATGTATTGCAGCAAGTCATTATTATTGCCCCAACAGATGACATTTACGCAGATAAAATGGTAGAACGTATTTTAAACTCTATTGAACTAAATCCAAAAACTGAATAATGTTTGAAGGCATAGAATTTTTAAACAAAGGATTTTTCTGGTTGCTATTATTGCTACCATTAGCTGTGCTATGGTATTATTTTAAGCATAAACAGCAAACGGCAGAACTTAAAATATCAAGCTTAAAAGGTTTTAAAGTTACCAATTCGTGGTTGCCACAATTTAAACATATACTTTTTGTATTAAGATTGGTGGCCTTAACCTTTTTAATTATTGCGCTAGCAAGACCAAGAACAGTAGATGTTTCTACAAAAACCAAAACTACACGAGGAATAGATATTGTAATGGCAATAGATGTATCGGCAAGTATGTTGGCTAGAGATTTAAAACCTAACAGACTTGATGCTTTAAAAAAGGTGGCTGCAGAATTTATAAAAGGACGACCAAACGACAGAATTGGTATTGTAGAATATGCTGGAGAGAGTTACACAAAAACTCCAATAACTAGCGATAAAAATATTGTATTACGCTCACTTAACGAGATTAGATACAATACAATTATAGAAGGTGGAACCGCCATTGGTATGGGTTTAGGAACTTCTGTAAACCGTTTAAAGGATAGTAAAGCTAAAAGTAAAGTTATAATTTTATTAACGGACGGTGTTAATAATTCTGGTGCAATGAATCCTAAAATAGCTAGTGAATTAGCTGTAGAATTTGGGATTAAAGCCTACACTATTGGCTTAGGTACAAATGGTATGGCATTGTCGCCAATTTCAATTAAACAAAATGGACAATTTCATTATGGCAGAGTTAAAGTTGAAATAGACGAAAAGCTACTAAAAGAAATAGCCGAAGTTACAGGTGGAAAATATTTTAGAGCAACTAATAACAAGAAATTAGCCGAAATATATGATGAAATTAATAAACTTGAAAAAACGGAAATAGAAGAATTTAAATTTTATAATTACGATGAAAAATTTAGATGGTTTGTATGGGTAGCAGGAATTTTATTACTGGTTGAATTACTATTAAGAATTACAGTATTTAGAAGTTTTATATAACGTTTTGCTAAATTCTTGAAAGTAAAAATTTTAAAATTATTTTTGAAAAAAGGAATCATTATACAAGGGAGTTCAAGAAGTGAAGGTCATACTAGTAAAATTGTTTCAATTTTAAAAGAGACAACAGGTTTTGATAGTATAGATTTAAACCAATTAAATATAGGTCATTTTGATTATGAGTTTAAAAATAGAGCGGATGATTTTATAGCTTTATTTAAAAACATAGTTACAAATTATAACAGCATCATTTTTGTAACACCAATATATTGGTATGCTATGAGTGGCATTATGAAAGTATTTTTCGATAGAATTTCAGATTTTTTAGTTCTGGAAAAAGACTATGGAAGGCTGCTAAGAGGTAAGGAAATGGCAAGTATTAGAGTCAGTAATGATAAAAAATACTATGAAGGTTTCGAAATGCCTTTTAAAAATTCGGCAGCATATTTAGGAATGCTATATAAGGGACATTTACATACTTGGGTGGAACGCGAAGGTGTTACAGAAAAAATGAAAAATAAAATACATGAGTTTGTTACAAATAAGCTATAAACACTAAAACTAATTTTAATTAATAGCCGTATTAAAGCTATTTAAATCCTTAAAAAATTACTTAAAATAAAGATACAATAACAAACAACAATGCAATTAGAAGAAAAAATATGGTTTTGGGGATTGTTAGTAATACCAATAATATTGGTTCTATTTCTAGTGCTTCAAATTTGGAAACGTAAAACCCAGAATAAATTTGCAAATCAGGCAATTTTAAAACGATTAAGTCCTAACATATCGTTGTTTAAATCTATACTTAAGATCTTAGTCTTATGCTTGGCATTTGCTTGTTTATCTTTAGCCTTGGTAAATCCAAAAATAGGTTCAAAACTAGAAACAGTAAAACGTGAAGGTGTAGATATTGTTTTTGCAGTTGATGTATCTAAGAGTATGCTTGCAGAAGATATTGCCCCAAACAGATTAGATAAATCCAAGCAATTGGTAACTCAAATCATCAATAATTTGGCTAGCGATCGCATTGGCATTATTGCATATGCCGGCAAAGCATTTCCACAATTACCAATTACTACAGACTATGGTTCGGCAAAAATGTTTCTTAATAATATGAATACAGATATGATGTCTTCTCAAGGAACAGCCATTAACGAAGCCATTGAATTAGCAAAAACGTATTACGACGACGATCAACAAACCAATCGTGTTTTGGTTATTATTAGTGATGGAGAGGACCACAGCCAGGCAGCAGCAAATGTGGCTGAAGAAGCTAGTAAAGCTGGTATTAGAATTTTTACAATTGGTGTTGGAAGTGAAAAAGGAGGACCAATACCTTTAAAAAGAAATGGCGTGGTTTTAAATTATAAAAAAGATAGACAAGGCGAAATCGTTATTACAAAATTAAACGAAAACACCCTTAAAGAAATAGCTAATGAAGCAAACGGCGTATACATAAACGGTAATAATACAGGAAATGTAGTAGAAGAAATAAGAGATATTTTAAACAAAATGGACAAAACCGAATTTGAAAGCAAACAATTTGCGGCATACGAATCGCAATTCCAATGGTTTTTAGGTCTCGGAATTTTACTTTTATTTATCGATATTTTCCTATTAGAACGCAAAACGGCTTGGTTAAAAAAATTGAATCTTTTTAATGAAAATTTATAAAGATTATATGTTTTTATAAATAACAAACTTCTAAAACCTAACAGGTTTAGCAATACGTGAAACATTTTTTATAAAATCCTTAACACTAAGCAATCCAGTACTTTCATATATTTATAAATTGAAAAACAATAAAATGTTATTTTCTATTAATTATAAAATGATTAGCCCAAACAACGGAAACTAATAAAAATGAAAACGATAATAGCATACATATTTATTTTGGTAGTTACATTTACTTTTGCACAGCAAGAGGAAACAGAAAAGTCATTAAAAATATTAAATCAGAAAACAAATAATTTAATTAATACTGCTAATGATCTGGCTAGTAATAACAATTTTATTTCTGCTGAAATGGAATATAGGAAAGCCATTTCTAATATGCCAACAAGTGTAGCTGGGACGTATAATTTAGGACATTCGTATTATAAAAAAGGCAATTTTGAAGAAGCACTTTATCGTAGCCAACAAGCCGCAAAACATGCAACCAATAAATTAGAAAAGCACAGTGCGTTTCATAACATCGGAAACATTTTAATGCAGGAAAAGAAATGCAGCGAAGCGGCGGAGGCTTATAAAAATGCGTTAAGAAATAATCCTTTGGACGATGAAACTCGTTATAATTATGCCATAGCTAAGGCGTGTGCAAAAAACCAAGAGCCACCACAAGAGGAAGACGATAAGGACGATAAAAATAAGGATAAAAAGGACAACAAAGACGAAAAGGAAAAAGATAAAAAAGAACAAGAAGACGAGGGCGAAAAGAAAGAAGATAATAAGGATAAAGGAGAGGACGATAAAAAGGAAGGCGACGATAATGAAGATGAGGGTAAACCGGATAAAGAAAAAGAAAAAGATGGTAAAGGAGACGACCAAAAAAAGGAACAACCTAAACCACAACAACAACCAGGAAAATTATCGCCTCAGCAAATAAAAAACCTTTTGGAAGCAATGGATAATCAAGAACAGAAAGTACAAGATAAAATGAATGCCGAAAAAGCTAAAGGCGCTAAAATAAAAACAGAAAAAGACTGGTAAATTTCAAGCTATAGTTGCAGTAAGTAATCCTTATTAATATTTAAAATAATAACTTTCTTTTCCTGTATGAAAAGATGTTAGTAAGACAAAACAGTAAAATGAAACTTACAAAACACATTACCATATTACTTATTATACTTTTTACAAGTATAACAGGTGCACAAGTGCAATTTAAAACTAAAGTAAGTAAAAAAACTTTAGGATTAAATGAGCGTTTGCGTGTAGATTTCTCCATGAATACAGATGGAGATAATTTTAAACCACCTAGTTTTAATGGTTTTGATGTAGTTGCTGGTCCAAACCAATCGGTTAGTCAATCATGGTCGCAAGGTAAAAGAAGTTTCGATAAAACATTTAGTTACTTTTTAACTCCAAAACGTAAAGGTAAAATAATGCTAGAGTCTGCTAGTATTGAAATTGAGGGTAAAACCTATAAAACCAATACTATTGTTATTAATGTTACTAAAGAAATAGCAAAACCTAAAGATCCAAATAGTATTGTTGCTAGTGATAATATTCATTTAGTAGCAGAGGTGTCAAAAACGAATCCTTATTTAAACGAAGCCATTTCTGTTGTGTACAAATTGTATGTTGCACCAAATACAGGCGTAAGTAATTGGAGGGAAACAGACGATCCAGAATTTGATGACTTTTGGAGTCAGAGTATTAACCCTAAAGGCCTAAAGATTGAAAGAGGAAAGTATAAGGGAGAAGACTATCAATATGTAGTTTTAAGACGGATGGTTTTGTATCCGCAAAAAACAGGAAAATTAATCTTAGAACCATTAAAATTAGACGTTACAGCAGATATACCAACGAGAAGACGAGACATTTTTGGCCAACGACTAATGAGTAAAGTCAATGTTCCTGTAACCGCAGGAAAACGTATAATAAATGTAAAGCCATTACCAGAAGCTGGCAAACCATCAGATTTTTCTGGAGCAGTAGGAGATTTTAAATTTAACCTGAGTACATCAAAAAGTCAACTAAATGCTAACGAATCTTTGCAAGCCAAAGTTTCGGTTTCTGGAAAAGGAAATTTAAAATTATTAACCTTACCAAAACTAACGCTACCCAACTCTCTTGAAGTTTACGAACCGGAACATAAGGAAACCGTGCGCACCAATTTAAATGGTATGCAAGGCGAAGTTTCAGATAGTTACACCATTGTACCACAATACAAAGGCAAATATCCTATTCCAACAATTTCTTTTTCTTATTTCGATTTAAAAACGGAAAGTTATAAACGTATTTCATCTAAGACATCGATTATTAATGTATTAGAAGGTCCTGTTTACGGCGCTTCGGACAATAATTTGACTGCTGAAGGTGGAGAGAAACAAAATGTTATTTTAAAAAACAATCAATTTGCGTTTATAAAAACAGAACCCAATTTTATTTCCAAACATCAAAAACCATTTTTTAAATCTACTGTATTTTGGGCAAGCCTGTTATCTCCATTATTAGCCATTCCGTTAGCTATTGTCTTCCGTAGAAAAAGAGAAAAGCGCGCAGGAGATGTTGTAGGAAACCGATTAAGAAAAGCAGACAAATTATCTAGAAAATATTTAGGCGAAGCTAAAAAGAATTTAGGGCAAAAAGAGGCTTTTTACGTGGCGCTTGAAAAAGCTTTGCACAATTATTTAAAAGCAAAATTAAATATTGAGACAAGCGATTTTAGTAAGGATAAAATTAAAGTACTCTTACTAGAAAAAAAAGTGCAACCCAACGTTGTAAATGATTTTGAAAGTATTCTTAAAAATTGTGAATTAGCAAGATACACACCAATTACAACAGTTACTATGCAACAAGATTACGAAAAATCTGCTGGCACTATTAATTTAATAGATAAACAAATTAAATAATCTATTTTTTATTTTCTCAAGGACGGAAAACTATATCCATGAAAAGCATACTTTATATAGCACTATTTTTTTTTGGCAGTATTACGGCACAACACGAAAAAGTTTTCGATCAAGCAAATGCACTCTATAATCAAGGCAAATATGCCGAAGCTATAGATAGATATGAAGTATTATTAAATACAGATAAACATTCTGCAGCATTATATTATAACATAGCAAATGCCCATTATAAGCTTAACAATATTGGATCCTCGGTATTTTATTACGAAAAGGCTTTAGCACTAAAACCAAACGATCAGGATATTAAAAACAACTTAGCTTTTGCCAATAATATGCGAATTGATGCTATAGATACGTTACCAGAGGTAGGCATCTCTAAATTTGTAAAAAATATAACCAATAGCTTTTCTTTTGATACTTGGGCAAAACTATCGGTAGCATTAGTTATTTGCTTTGTTGTTTTTTATTTGCTTTACTACGTTACTTTTAGAACAGCAAAAAAACGATTTTACTTTGTAAGTAGTATGCTTTCTATAGTGTTTGCACTTATTGCGTTAGGGTTTTCATTTCATAATTACAATCTAGTTAAAAAGAATAATCCTGCTATTGTTTTCGCTCAAGAGTCTCAGGTAAAAACAGAACCTAATTTACGTAGTGATGAGGCTTTTACACTTCACGAAGGCACAAAAGTACAAGTATTAGATACTGTTAATAATTGGAAAAAAATAAAACTTAGTAATGGTAAAACCGGTTGGATTCCAAACAACGACATTAAACTGTTGAATATTTTTTAAAGGTTCTTTAACAGTATTAATCCTTTTATACATTATATTTACTTTTCAAATGTTAAGAATGTTAAAAAATCACATATCAATTTTCTTTACGGTTTTATTTATGGCCACTTTAATTGTGCCATCTGTTTTGGTATTTGTTGAAGAAACAATTGATGTTTCTTATATATTTGATGAGTCAGAAGAAGAGGAACAACAAGGTAACGAAAAGAGTAAAGATCTTGAAATTTTAATTGTTGATAGCTTTAGAGCTTCAAACGAATTATTCTACTCAAAAATAGATCATAATTTAGTGTATACTTTCGGAAAGTATCCAAAACCTCACTTAAATTTAATATTCTCACCTCCAGAATTTAGTCTATAAATTTCCAGAAACTTGGCACTAAGACCAATCAAAAATTATTAAAAACTTACTATTGCCTTATTCTTCAATAGTACTAATAAATTTATTTATGTTTAAAAGTTTAAAAAGTGACTTGCCAGCGAGTATAGTCGTATTCTTTGTAGCTCTACCATTATGTTTAGGTATTGCATTAGCAAGTGGAGCACCCTTGTTTTCTGGACTAATTGCAGGTATTATTGGTGGTGTAATTGTTGGCGCGCTAAGTGGATCTAAAATTGGAGTTAGTGGACCAGCAGCTGGTTTAGCAGCCATTGTTTTAGTAGCAATTGGTAGTTTAGGAGGTTATCAAAACTTCCTAGTAGCTGTAGTAATAGCAGGAATAATTCAAATAATTTTTGGTGTCTTAAAATTAGGTATTATTGGCTATTATTTTCCGTCATCGGTTATAAAAGGCATGCTAACGGGAATTGGAATTATTATTATTCTTAAGCAAATTCCACATTTTTTTGGATACGATTCGGAAGCTGAAGGTGCAGATAGCTTTATAGAAGCTTCTGGAGAAAACACCTTTTCTGCCTTATTAAGTATTGTAGATAATATAACCTTAGGCCCAACAGTAATTGGTATTATTGGTTTAGCCATACTCTTACTATGGGATAAAGTATTATCTAAAAAAGGCAAGATTTTTAAGCTCATTCAAGGGCCATTAGTGGCTGTAGTTATCGGTATAGTATTTTATGCAATAACAAAAGGAAATTCAAGTCTAGCTATAGATAACTCTCACCTAGTAAGTGTACCAATCCCAGATAGTGTAGACTCGTTTATCGGACAATTTAGTTTTCCTAACTTTGGAGCCATAACAAATAAAGATGTTTGGATTGTAGCATTTACTATAGCACTTGTTGCAAGTTTAGAAACACTACTATGTGTTGAAGCTACAGATAAACTAGATCCCCATAAAAATGTAACGCCAACAAATAGAGAGCTATTTGCGCAGGGAACTGGAAATATCATCTCTGGGTTAATTGGTGGTTTACCTATTACTCAAGTTATTGTTCGTAGTTCTGCAAATATACAATCTGGAGGACGTAGTAAAATGTCTGCCATTATTCATGGTTTTCTTTTGCTAATATCTGTCATCCTAATACCAAGATTGTTAAACATGATTCCATTGTCTGTATTAGCGGCTGTTTTATTAATAGTTGGTTATAAATTAGCTAAACCACAGTTGTTTAAAAAAATGTATGAGCTAGGATGGAAGCAATTTATCCCTTTTACTGTTACAGTGTTGGGTATTGTTTTTATAGATTTACTTTGGGGAATAGGATTAGGTTTGGCAGTTGGTATTGTTGTAATTTTAGTAAAAAGTTTCCAAAACTCTCATTTTTTACATATAGAAGACAAAAGTAACGGAAAGCACAGAATTAAAATGACACTTGCTGAGGAAGTAACATTTTTTAATAAAGGCGCAATATTAAAAGAATTGCATAGCTTACCACGAGAAACATATTTAGAGTTAGACGTCCGTAAAACAAGATACCTAGATAATGATATTATTGAAATTTTAGAAGATTTTGCTTACAAAGCTAAAGAACGAGATGTGGATATTCGTTTAATTTCTGAAAGAGGAATCGTTGAAAATCCAGACAGTTTTATAGAATTTTTTAAGTTGAGACCCAAAACAGCATAAACCACAGAATTATGAGTAACCAAAAATATAAAATTTTAGTGCTTTCAGATATGAAAAATACTGTGGATACTATTCTAAAAAGTACCATCAGCTTATCTCAAATAATTGATGCGGATATTGAATTTCTACACGTCATGAAACCTACAGATATAGTAGATACAGAAAGTCAATTATCTGCAATGAGGACTATAAATAATGAACATTTAGTAATGGATAAAAAAATAAAAAAATTGTTAGAGCCATTGCATAAAGATTATAATGTAAAAATTAATTTTAGTATTTCTTGTGGTCATATAAAAAGTGAGATAAGCGATTGTATTAAATCATGTAAACCAGATATAATTGTGTTAGGAAAGAAAAAATCTAGTGCTTTAAGTTTTATAGGAGACAATGTAACCGACTTTATTTTTAAAAATCACGAAGGTGCAGTATTGATTGCTGCTGGTAATAATCTTAGTCCTAATAGCGAATTGTCCTTAGGTATTTTAAATGATTCTAATGAGAATATTAACTTAGAGTATGTAGATAGTTTATTGACAAATACTAAAAAGCCATTACAGTCTTTTACATTTATTGATAGGTCTAAGAACTCTAAGCTAGACTCTATTATTTCAAAAAAAAATACCGTCGAGTATGTTTTTGATCAGGGTGATAATACAGTTAAAAATTTATGCAAATACTTAACCAAAAGTAATGTAAACTTGCTATTTCTAAATAGAGCAAAAAATGCATCCAACAAGAAACTTCTTGCATTAAGTTCCAAACAGAAAGCTGTAATTAATAATGTAAATGTGTCACTTTTGTTTAGTAATACTGTAAATCCTATAGGTATTGTTAAATAAAAAATACAAATGAATTTATTTAAACTTACAGTAGCTATTACGATGCTTTTGGTGGTTGTAACACCAATTAAAACGCATGCGCAAAATAGCAACTTGGGCAATTGGCTTATTTACATAGGCAATAAGAAGCTTAATAATGGTTGGAATATTCATAATGAAGTGCAATACAGAAATTATGATGCTGTTGGAGACTTAGAGCAATTGTTATTAAGAACAGGTCTAGGCTATAATTTAACCCAGAATAATAATAATATATTATTAGGTTATGGTTATATTCTGTCTGAAAATTATGTAGGCAAGTTTAATAACAAGGTTTCAGTAAACGAACATCGCATTTTTCAACAATTTACAACGAAGCAAAAAATTGGTGTGGTAGGGATAAGTCATCGGTATCGTTTCGAACAGCGTTTTATAAAAGCCAATTTTAAAATGCGATTTAGATATTTTTTGGGTTTAAACATACCGCTCAGTTACAATGAAGATAAAAAAAATCCTTTTTATTTTTCTGCTTACAACGAAATTTTCTTAAATACAAAATCATCCATTTTCGATAGAAATCGTGTATATGGCGGATTAGGTTATAAACTTTCAAACGCACTACGATTAGAATTAGGATATATGAATCAATTTTTTGAAAATTCAGGAAGAGATCAAATTAACCTAATGGCGTTCGTAAATTTCTAATGTTACAATTAATTGAATTTTCAATAAGATTTACTTTAAAAGTACAAACGAAAAAACTACTTTAGAAGCTAAAGATTAAACCAGAAGCATGAATAATTTATTTGCAAACATTAAAGGTGATGCCTTTGGCGGTATTACCGCCGGAATTGTAGCATTACCATTGGCACTAGCTTTTGGGGTGTCTTCTGGATTAGGACCAGAAGCTGGATTATACGGTGCTATATTTATTAGTTTTTTTGCGTCTTTTTTTGGTGGTACTAGCACCCAAATTTCTGGACCAACAGCACCAATGACTGCTGTGAGTATGGTTGTAATTGCTGGAATAATTGCAACTAGCGATGGCAATGTAGAGAAAGCTCTACCAATAATACTCACTGTTTTTCTATTAGCTGGTTTAATGCAAATTGGATTAGGCGTTTTGGGGCTAGGAAAGTATATTAGATATATTCCATATCCTGTAGTTTCTGGATTTATGACGGCAATTGGAGTTATAATATTACTCACTCAAATTTTACCTTCAATTGGTTATTACCCTAAGGAAGATATAGCGTATGTAAACACATTTAAACCACAAGCGGAAGAAGTTATTCTAGAAAATATTTTAAAAGAAGAAGCCGGTGAAGGTATTTTGGTGCTAGAAAATTTTAAAGAAACCATACAAAAAGCAAATAAAATTACAGCAGAACAGATTTTAACCGAATCTCAAACTATGGCCGAAAAAGTTGGTAAGAGCACCTTAGGTGTCCTTAAAATACTGCCAAGAGCGCTAAAAAACATCAAATGGTTAGAACTTATTTTAGCACTCTCAACAATTGTTATTGTTTTTGGATTTAAACGGATAACAAAAAAAATCCCTAGTACTCTAGTTGCATTGTTAGTAGTTTCTGGAATTGCCTATGGTTTTAATTTAGGTTACAGGCCAATTTCAGAAATACCTGGTGGAATTCCAATACCTAAGCTAGAAATGTTTACAAATTTTAGTCTTGGCAGTGTTACGCCATATATATTTACAGCCTTAACACTAGCGCTTTTAGGAGCTATAGACTCATTACTTACCAGTGTTGTTGCAGATAATATGACTAAAACCAAGCACAAGCCCAATAAGGAATTAATTGGTCAAGGAATAGGCAATAGTATAGCTTCAATATTTGGAGGAATTCCAGGTGCAGGAGCAACTATTAGAACGGTTGTAAATATTAATGCAGGAGGCAAAACTAAACTATCTGGTATGATTGCTGGTATAATGCTTTTATTAATCATGTTAGCATTTAGTGGTATAGCTTCAAAAATACCTGCCGCTGTGTTAGCAGGTATACTAATAACAGTAGGTATTGGTGTTATGGATTATAAAGGCTTAAAAGCAATTCCAAGTCTGCCAAAAGATCTTAAATTTGGACCTTTAAAATTAAGTTCAGAAGTATTAATTATGCTTATAGTATTGGTTTTATCTACCTTTTGGGATTTAATTTATGCTGTTGGAATTGGATTAATAATAGCATCATTAATGTTTATGAAAAAGATAGGAGACTTGACTGCCGAACGTTCTGATGTTAAATCTCTAAAAGAAGAAGCTTGGGCAGACGAAGGCATGTTTCCTTCCAATCTAAAAGAAGAAGTATTTATCAAACACGTTAAAGGGCCTTTGTTTTTTGGATCGACTAACGATTTTCAGGCATTAACTCTCCAAATTCCTAAAACTGCAAAAACGGTTATTTTAAGATTAGGTCGTATGCAGTATATGGATCAATCTGGGTTATATGCTATGGAAGATATGCTACAAGAACTCAAAAAAAATAATGTTGAGGTTTTATTTGTTGGCCTATTAAAACAACCAAGATACATGATGGAGCGTATTGATATTATTCCAGATTTTATTCCAGACGAACATATTTTTAAAGATTTTAAGGCCTGTTTAAAATGGGTTAAATTAAATGTAAAAAACACAATTAATTAAGTTAAATTAGATTACCGATTTTACTTTAGGATTTTTAATAGTAAAGCGGGAATTAAAAACAGCAACTATTATGAAAAATACAGCAATAACAAAACAAGTCCAAGAGGCATTAACACCAGAAAGCGTATTAAAGGATTTATTATTGGGTAATGAAAGATTTATCAATGGAAACTCTCAATCTGTCGATAATTCGGCATTGATAGCTCAAACTACTGGAGGACAATTTCCAAAGGCAGTTATACTCTCGTGCATAGATTCTAGAGTACCAGTAGAAACTGTTTTAGATCAAGCTATAGGAGATATTTTTGTGTCACGTGTTGCAGGTAATTTCGAAAATACAGATATTTTAGGAAGCTTAGAATACTCATGTAAAGTAGCGGGAAGTAAACTAGTATTAGTATTAGGGCATGAGGCTTGTGGCGCGGTAAAGGCGGCTTGCGATGGTGTGGAATTGGGTAATATTACTGCACTGCTAAGTAATATTTTACCAGCTGTAAAACAAAGTTCGAAGGAGGTTGATGGCGATTTAAACTCATCAAACAAAGCCTTTGTAGCAAAAACAGTAGAGAATAACGTAAAATTAACCATAGAGCGTATTCGTGATAAAAGTCCAATTTTAAAAGAAATGGAGGACAATAACGAAATTTCTATTATGGGCGCTGTTTATAATTTACATACAGGTAAAGTAGAAATGCTATAAACGTATCATATTAATTGCCAAACTTTTAAGAGTCTACTTCATTTTCTGTAGCATCTTCTTCATCAGCCTTAATTATATTTGGAAAAATTAATGGTGCAATAGATTTTACTGGCTTATAAAGAATAGAATCTTTAATCTGGTCTTGATCAATAAAGGTAATGGTGTTGTTCATTTTATTAAAAACTATCAGTAACACACTTAAAATCAATCCAATTTTAAGAGCACCAAAAACGCCACCAAGTAATTTGTTTAAAATTCCTAAAGATGCAAAATCTGCTAATTTGGTTAACGCCTTTCCAGCTAACGCGATGACTATAATAATAACAACAAAAGTTATGGCAAATGCAGTAATGTTAATAGTTTTCTCGTTCCATTCTGTTCTACTTTGCAAAAAATCTGCTACAAAATAACTAAAATGAATTGCGCCATATACCCCTGCAATCATTGCTGCAAGCGAAGCCACTTCTACAAACAGACCTTTCATAAAACCACGAACAAGTCCAAAAAGAAGTAATGCTCCTAAAACAATATCAATAACAGCCATAAAAATTTAAATTTTATCAAATATACTAAATAACCTTACTTGTCAACTTTTTAATGAGAGATATCAAAAAGTAACAAACAGGTTTGTTAACTTTGCAGCTCTATAAATTAAGTTGAACTTAACAAGAACTTGTACTAATTGTTATTGGGTTTAGTAGAAAAAAGATATGGCAAGAGATCAAGAATTAAAAGAACGTTGGGCCTTGGTGGTTGATAAATTATCTAATCAATTTGCTAATGGAGATCAGTTGGATCTCGATGCCATAATATACCTTATTGGCATTCAAGAATTGGGGCAATTGGATCGTGAGTTTAAAAAAGATCAAAAGCTAGATTTAATGCATATTGCCATCTGTAAATTATTGATGCCTTACGGATATTATGAGCTAGATTTTGTAGATAAAGACGGTTGGCCACATTATACAATAAAAGAACAATTACCAACCTTAAAAGCTGGCGAGCAAAGTGTGTTAATGAAAGAAGCCATAGTTAACTATTTTGTTGAAACAGAGTATATAAAGTAGAAATTATTAAATTTACCTTTATTTTATAATGACATTATGATAGATAATATAAAACAGCTCATTGCAGAAGTAGAAGATTTTAAAGCGCAATCTATGGAAGAGGTTGAGGTTTTTAGAATTAAATATTTAGGCAAAAAAGGATTGCTTAACGATTACTTTGCTGAGTTTAAAAATGTTGCTAATGAGCAAAAAAAAGAATTTGGTCAGGTAATAAATCAATTAAAAAATGCTGCTCAAGATAAAGTTAAAGCTTTAAAAGAAGAGCTAGAAATTACAACAAATACTAGCTCAGGACATTTGGATTTATCACGCCCAGGAGAACCAATATCTATTGGAGCAAGACATCCAATTTCTATTGTTAAAAACAATATAATAGATATTTTTTCGCGTATAGGATTTAATGTAAGCGAAGGCCCAGAGATTGAAGACGATTGGCATAATTTTACGGCTTTAAACTTACCAGAATACCATCCAGCAAGAGACATGCAGGATACGTTTTTTATACAAACTAATCCTGATATTTTATTACGTACGCATACAAGTTCTGTACAAGTGCGTTATATGGAAAATAACCAGCCTCCAATACGCACCATTTCTCCAGGTCGTGTGTATAGAAACGAAGCCATTTCGGCACGTTCCCATTGTTTTTTCCACCAATTAGAAGGTTTGTATATAGATAAAGATGTTAGTTTTGCAGATTTAAAACAAACATTACAGTATTTTACTACCGAATTATTTGGTAAGGCAAAAATAAGACTAAGGCCATCGTATTTTCCATTTACAGAACCTAGTGCTGAGGTAGATGTGTATTGGGGACTGGAAACAGAAACCGATTATAAAATTACCAAAGGCACGGGCTGGTTAGAAATTGGTGGTTGTGGTATGGTAGACCCAAATGTATTAACCAATTGCGGTATTGATGCTAATGACTACTCTGGTTTTGCTTTTGGTGTTGGTATAGACCGTATTGCCATGTTACTACATCAAATTAATGATATTAGATTGTTAAGCGAAAATGATGTAAGATTTTTAGAACAATTTAAGAGCGCTTTATAATTGATAGTAGACATCGACATCCCTAAAGTAAATGACGTTTATATTGCTGTAGTAAATGAGTATAATGACATTTACAAAACTCAAGATTGGAATGCCTACATTATAAACGATAAAGACATTGATTTAGAAATGGTATTGATTGTAACGAGTGGTTATAATAAAGAGAAAACAACTTCTATTTTTAGAAAAAAATTAGACATACTTCCAAAAAAAAGCTATGCCAAAATAGAGTTGATGCCAGAAGATTTATTTGTACTTAATAATCAGTTTAAAGTTTCCTTTTTTGAAGGTAGTAAGATGTTAGATAAAACGTATACTTTTAAAAAAAACACCATAAACTTAAAAGCATTACAACCGCTACCTTTAATGGAAGCTTGTGGTGTTCTGGTAAAATAAATAATTTCTTTTTACGGATATTTCAGGATCACAAAACTTGCCAAGTATAAAATATTAGGCTGAAACACTCTACCGATTAATTAGTGCCTTAGCCATTAAACGGCGTGTTTGAGCTCCTCAAAGAGAGCGGGTAGTATAAGCGCGACCTTTAGGTAACGCCTAAATTTTATTAAAGCCATTGAGTTTTTTGCTGCTTTAAACGCGTAGAAAAAAAGGATATTAATCTAGTTTATCTGTTAGTTTTTTAAATACCTTTTTAGCGTCTTTACCGTCATACAAAACAGCGTAAACGGCATCTATAATTGGTAATCTTGTTTTCTTTTTATTTTTTTTATTTAATAAAAAAGCACTTTTAGTAGCATAGTAACCTTCGGCAACCATACTCATTTCCATTTGTGCAGATTTTACGGTATAACCTTTACCAATCATGTTTCCAAACATGCGGTTTCTTGAAAATACAGAGTAACCGGTTACTAATAAATCGCCTAAATAAGCAGAGTTATTAATATTACGTTTCATTTTGTGCATTTTTTTAATAAAGCGCTTCATTTCACGAATAGCATTACTCATTAAAACGCTCTGAAAATTATCTCCATATCCTAAGCCATGAGCCATTCCAGCAGCAATGGCATATATGTTTTTGAGCATTACCGCATATTCTGTACCTATAATATCGTCGCTAATTTTAGTCTTTATATAATCGCTTGCCAAAGCATCTGCAATAGCTTGTGCTTTAACAGCATCTACACATGAAATGGTTAGATAAGATAATCGCTCGAGTGCAACTTCCTCAGCATGGCAAGGACCAGCAATTACGCCAATATTTTCGAAAGGCACATTAAAATTTTGGTTAAAATGCTCACCCAAAAGTAATCCTGATTCTGGAATAATACCTTTCACGGCGCTCACTACAATTTTATTATTAAGATCTATCTTAAGCTTTTTAAGCTCGTTATTTATAAATGCAGATGGTATTACAAATATTAAAACGTCTGCAAAGGTTACCATCTCATTTATATCATTACTAATGTTTAGTTGTTTTAAATGAAATTCTACTGAACTTAAATAAGTAGGATTGTGCTGTTCTTTTAGCAGGTGTTCCTTGGTGTAAACGCTACGCATGTACCAACCCACACTTTCTTGAGTTTCGCACAACATTTTAACTATAGCGGTTGCCCAACTTCCAGATCCAAAAACAGCGAATTTTAATTCTTTACTCATTAAAAATGTATTCTTTTTATTCTCGTAAAAACGAAAAATTTAATTAAAGTTAAAACAAAATTACACAATTATTAACTGTTATTAAAACCTTGTAAATCAGTCTTCTATATATTTTGGCATAGCTTTTGAAATTAATCTAGTATCAATCCCTTAAACGAAACGATTATGAAGACCTTAAAATTATTTTTAATACTTAGCCTAATGTTAACCGTGCTTACCTCTTGTAACACGGAAGTTTTAATAGAAGATGATTACCCCAACAGTGCTGCGCCAGCACTACCTATCAATCAATTACTAAATGCCTACGAGTTATGGTATATAGATATTAATGAAACTCGTGGCTTTGGCGAAACACCATTTCTACAAACGGCGTTTACTATATCCTTTAGAAATGGTATACTCTATGCAAATAATAACTTAGTTGGTCTTGGCAATCAAGGTAATGGTTTTGGAAATCCAATTGGAGGTTATAACGCTTATGATATGACTTTAGATATTGAACACGATATTGATGGCTACGATAGTTTCGATATTTTTCAACTCGATCACAACACCATCGAGTTATACAATCCATTTAATGACACTTCTTATTTTTTAAACGGTTACCAGCGATCTAATTTTGATTATGATTTTGTTTTTTACGATAACATACAGTATTTCATGCAAGAATATGAAGCTTGGGAAAAAACCTATACAAGCGAGTATGGTGCGCTAAACGAGTTTGATAACGAAAACTTTTTACAGTTTGTATCTGGAGGAAACGATAATACCTTTAGAAGTTCTAAAGATTCTAATGGTACAAATCCAAACCATATATTATGGGATTTTACAGGAAATTATACCGTGAAACATAATAGTGGGAATAGGTATTTAAAAACATTAACATTGGATTATAGCTATTTTGAAAATGAGTTTTTTGAGCTCACAGTTATTAACGATCAAAGTATAGAATTGGCACATGCAGATTCTGGAACGGTTTACGAGTTTACAGGTAGAGGTTATGTGGAATATTTAAGAGAAGGAAAGCATGGCAATACATCTAAATCTTCTTCAGAAAAAAAACTTAAACAATACGCTGTTAAGACAGAAAATATTAGAACTAGCACAAGACATTAAAGTGTTAAAAGAGCTAATTTTGGACTGCTTAAAAGAAACTTTTTTAATTGTTTTTAAACCTAAATTGCTAGTCATAAGAGTTGTTAAAATTAGTTGGAGTTAAGAAGTTTTTTTTTAACTTTACGATAATTAATAACACTTAAAACAAACAAAGAATTATGGGATTATTTTCATTTATTAAAAATGCGGGTGCAAAAATTTTTGGAATTGGTAAAACTGATGCTGAAGAGGCGGCTGATGCTGAAGCTGCAGAAACAAAAAAAGAATCTGCTGCTGCAAGAAAACTAGAGGAAACAATTAGAGATTTAGATTTAAAGGTGGAAGGTCTAAGCGTACATATCGATGATGACGCTGCAACAATTTCAGGGTTAGCCCACGATCAGGCTACACGTGAAAAAGCCATATTAATAGTAGGGAACAGCAATGGTATTGCTACTGTAGACGATAAAATGACTGTTGAGCATGTAGAACCAGAAGCACAGTTTCATACGGTTGTAAGTGGAGATACTTTGGGTAAAATAGCAAAGAAATTTTATGGAAACGCTATGAAATATCCTGTTATTTTTGAAGCTAATAAACCAATGCTAGAGCATCCAGATAAAATTTATCCAGGTCAAGTATTGCGTATTCCAGCTTTAGACTAAAACAAATACATTAAACTAGCAATTTAAAACAGCTTGTTAGTTTTGTAGTAAATTAAACCAGAGAAGTTGTCTTCGCTGGTTTTTTTGTTAGTAATTGTTGTTAGAATGTTTACCTAGAATTATCCTATTTATTTACTAATATTTATAGTCCTTTTTATTTCATTTCCAAATTCATCTACGGCAGTTATTGTGTGTTTTCCTTCTTTAGGCGTAATGGCCAATTCGTGAATATCCGTAGTTTTATCAATAAACAAAGCATCTACATACCAATAGATTTTACTTTTTGGTTTGGAGTGCGCAATTTTTAAAATGAGGGCGTTAATTTTACCATTAAAATCTTTAGGTAAAAAAATAGTGCTATTATTTTTAGGGTAAATAAATTGCATGCTAATTTGATTGTTTCCTAAACAATCATTTTTAAACGGAGGCAATGGTTTGTAAAAAGGATTTTTAAATTTGTAATAATATGCCATTAAGGGTGGTAAAGCAAACCAGGATTCATTTAAAATGGTATTTAAATCTTGGCAAGAGGAATTTACTTGATGTCTTTTCGAGGCGTCTAAATGGACCAGAATGTGGTAAGGACAAGGTTCTGTTTTTAATCCGCTATTTTGAATATATTTTTTAATGCTATTGGCGCAATATTGTCCTGCTCTGTAACCGCTTTCTCTACAAATATTAACTTGCTGCATCTCATCAAACGGTTTAGAAAACCAATCGCTATTTGGAAGCAAATTAAATAAATCAAATAAAATAGGAGCAGCAGCTTGCACACCCACCAAACCTGGTCGTCCTTCGCCATCGGCATTTCCAACCCAAACGCCAACGACGTAGTCTTTTGTAGTACCAATGGCCCAAGCGTCGCGAAAGCCAAAACTAGTCCCTGTTTTCCAGGCAATTTGTTTAGAATCATTAAAAAACTCCCAGTTTTCGTCTCCTTCAGGTCTATTAACTTCTTTTAAACTGTTATAGGTTAAATAAATGGAGGCAGCATCAAAAAGTGTTTTTTCTGTGGAGCGCTTTCCAAAATCTATGGTGTCTGAAGCAAATAAAGTGGGTTCACAAAATTCGTTTAAAAAATAGTTGCTTGAAGAGGCGTTAAAATGAGTTAAAGTTGAAGAAAAACCAGCATAGCTTTTGCACAAATCCCACAAATTACTTTCAGCTCCACCTAGAATTAAAGACAACCCGTAATGATTAGCATTGTATTTAATGTCTTTAAGTTTTAAATCTTTTAGGTAATGATGAAACCGCTCTAGTCCAAAATCTTTAAGCATCCTTACAGCAGGCACATTTAAAGACCTTGACAAGGCACGACTGGCAGGTACAGCACCATCAAATTGTTTGTGGTAATTTTCTGGAACATAATTACCAAATTGCGATGGCACATCTGCAACCAAAGTATTTGGCAATAAATCGCCAGCATCAAGCATTGCAGCGTATAAAAAGGGCTTTAAAATACTTCCTGTACTTCTAGGTTTATTAATAATATCAACGTCTTTCTGATTTTTTTTTGTAGTTGGTGCGTTTCCAATATACGTTAAAACTTTTCGTGTTTTTACCTCTAAAACTAAGACAGCAATATTATAAATTTCATTTTGTTTTAAAATATTATAGTGTTTATAAACCACATGGTTAGCTTGTTTTTGGAGTTTGTAATCTAGTGTTGTTTGTACACGCTCACCATGATTAGATTTTGATATTTTCTGAAGCAAATGAGGTGCGATTTGAGGTAAAGGAAATGGTTTTTTAGGCAAACCTTCAGCAATTGAAATACTGTAAGTTAATGAGTCTATAATTTTTTTCCGAAGTAATTTTTTAAGTAATTTATTACGCTTTTCCAGCAGCTTTTTTTTATTTTTCCCAGGATATATTAAACTTGGAGCATTTGGTAAAACAGCTAAGGTTGCACTTTCTGCCCAAGACAATTGGAACGGATTTCTATTAAAATAACGCCAAGATGCTGCATCTAGACCAACAACATTTCCACCAAAAGGAGCATAACTAGAATATAAAGCCAAAATTTGATCTTTACGCTCACGTAATTCTAAACGTGTTGCAAGTATTATTTCTTTAAGTTTTTCAAAGTATGTGCGCGGTTGACCTTTTCTTGATAGACGTATAACCTGCTGTGTTATAGTACTTCCTCCGCGTTTAACCTTGCCAGAATGAATATTTTTTTGAAGTGCTTTAAAAATTGAAACAGGATTAAATCCTGGATGACTATAAAAGTATTCATCTTCAAAAGTAGTTATGCAAATCCTAAATTTTACAGGAACACTATCATTCTTAGGAAATCGCCATTGTCCATCTTTGGCTATTTGTGCACCTAACAATGTATTATTAGAACTTGTTATTACCGTAGCCGTTGGATCTTTAAATAGTAATCTTGGCAAACAAAAATAATACGCAAGTAAAATTAAGAAAATAACCACGACCTTCCTTTTATTTTTCTTAATACCACTAATTAATCTATACATTAACAATACAAAAGCTTTTTAAAGACTTTAATTTTTGTAAATTTAAATAAATACTGCTATACTTGATGAGCATAACTTAATATTTAACGTGGGAAAACAGTTCTTTAATCTTAATTTAATTCTAATAATTGGTGCATTTTTCATGTCGAAAATCGCATTTTCCCAATTAGGATTTTGTGATGGAAATTCTGGAGCACCAATTTTTACTGAAACTTTTGGAACCGGCATCGGTCAAACTGAATTGCCTCCAGGAACCACGACATACACTTATTCAAACGGACGACCACCAAACGATGGTTTTTATACAGTAAATAGTAATACAAATGGTTTTTTTGATTGGTTTGCAATACAAGATCATACCATTGGGGATACCAATGGAAAAATGCTTATAGTAAATTCAAATGTTATTCCTGGACAATTTTATAAAACAACTATAGACAATCTATGTGTTAATACCTCTTACGAATTTTCTTCATGGCTTATAAATTTAACGAAATCTAATGGTTATTGTGGTGCTAGTGCTATTCCTATAAATGTAAATTTTGAAATTTGGGATAATACAGATACAGTGATATTAGCTTCCGGCAGTACCGGACCTATAAGCAGTACAATGTCGCCAAACTGGGTTCAGTACGCTTTGGTTTTTCAAACCTTGCCTGGACAAACATCTGTCATTTTAAAAATGAAAAATAATGGTAATGGCGGTTGTGGGAATGATTTAGCTATTGATGATATTGTTTTTAAAAGTTGTGGAGATAATATAACTGTTACTGATGCTTTAAATAATAGTACAATAACTATATGTAGTAATGAAACACCATATTCCAAAACTTTAAAAGCAACGCCAGATAACTCAGTTTTTAACACACATTTTTATCAATGGCAGGAAAGTACGGATGCAATTAACTGGACAAATATTGATGGTGAAACTAATAACGAGGTCACCATTACAGATATTAATAGCACCATGTATTATAGAACGTTAGTTGCAGAGTTTGCTGGAAACCTCAATAATGCGCTTTGTAATGTAGCTTCTGAAGTTTTTAATTTATTAATTAACCAGTTACCAACGAAACCAACTACAGCCTGTTGGGAAACAGCAACTATAAATAATGCAAACTGTACTTGGGAGGTTAGTGGAAGCCAGCCAGCCGAACCTACAGATACAGAGTGTTGGGAAACAACAACTTTTAACTACACTACTTGTACTTGGGAGGTTAGTGGAAGCCAGCCAGCCGAACCTACAGATACAGAGTGTTGGGAAACAACAACTTTTAACCAAACTACTTGTGTTTGGGAGGTTAGAGGAAGCCAGCCAGCCGAACCTACAGATACAGAGTGTTGGGAAACAGCAACTTTTAACCAAACTAGTTGTGTTTGGGAGGTTAGTGGAAGCCAGCCAGCTGAACCTACAGATACAGAGTGTTGGGAAACAACAACTTTTAACTACACTACTTGTGTTTGGGAGGTTAGAGGAAGCCAGCCAGCCGAACCTACAGATACAGAGTGTTGGGAAACAACAACTTTTAACCAAACTACTTGCGTTTGGGAGATTAGTGGAAGCCAGCCAGCTGAACCTACAGATTTAGAGTGTTGGGAAACAACTATCTTTAACCAAACTACTTGTATTTGGGACGTACTTGGAGATCAACCTTTAGAAAATAAAGAAGAATTTGTAACTTTTTGTGAGGGCGAAACAACTTTACTACAAGCTAATAATACGATTGCTAATCCAACATATCTCTGGAATACTGGAGAAACCACTTCGATTTTAGCGGTAGATACACCAGGGAATTACACAGTAGAAATTACGGATGGATGCTTAACAACAATTATAACTTTTACAGTTAATAAATTTGATGTACCGCAAATAGGTATGATATCGTCAGTTGGAAATGAAATCGTTATAAACACCACTAATACTGGTAATTTTGAATATTCAATAGATGGTATTAACTATCAATCGTCCAATATATTTTATAATACAGAAGGAGGATTATATACTATTTATGTAAAATCAGTTGATTGTATTGAAGCTATTAACGCTGAACATTTGCACTTTTATATACCTCAATTTTTTACTCCAAACAACGACACAAAGCATGAAACCTTCGATTTAAAAGGGATTGAAAATTTTGAATCTTCGGAAGTTTATATTTATAATCGTTTTGGAAAACTTTTAGCAAGTTCTAAAAACACCCCGTTTTCTTGGGATGGGACTTATAATAATAATCTTTTACCGACAGCAGACTATTGGTATGTTGTTATTATTGAAGGTCAGCGGCGCGTTGGACACTTCACCCTAAAACGTTAAAACATGTAATTCTTTAACAGAGTCATACTCAATTGCTACTCTTTACAAACAATGCATAATAACATTTAAACCACTTAATAACTTCTCTTTCTCATGCTAAAAAAGGACTTACTACTGCTGTAGGTATAGTCTATAATATTAATGCTTTCGAGTGGTTAAATAATTGACCGCCTCATAATCTATAATGAATAAATTATTTATTCAACTTTTGGCTTCAAGAAACTTTAAACTTATATTTTAACCATTTTGTTTTCAGATAAATAACTTTAAAACCTAGTCTTTTAAATTTTAATGAACATTCATGTTTAAACCTGCTTTTAGTTTCTGTTTACTACTTATAATCTATCTAAAAGGTCTGTTAAGGCCGATAAGTATTGTTATTTAACTTCAATTTTTACTTTTCTACAGTTACCCATTGTCCTTTAGTACGCACCAAAAACTCGTTGTCATACATAGCTTCCGCTTGCACTCCAGGAAGATAATAGGTGCCTAAATACGATGCATTTAACATGACGTTAAAAGTGTTGGTGCCATATTTTCCTTTTTTATTTAAATCGAAATAAAAATTTACACGATCATCGCGAATATCTGTATAGCGTGCATTACTTTTTTTAGCTGCATTGCCAAAGGCTGTAAAACGTGTGTTGACTATTTCCCAACCAGATGGAAATATTTGTGTTAATGCCACATCGGTTACACGCTCATTTTTAAGATTAGAAACTGTAACTGTTGCTAGGAAATCTTGACCTTGTTTTAGGTTTTTAATAGCCATAGGATTTCCTTTTAAGTCCTTAAATACAATGCTTGTGCTTAGGCCTCTTTGTTCGATTAATTCATCGCCAAGTGGTAATTTTCCAGAATTTAGAACACGAACATAGACCAGGTTACCTTGGTTATTTTTAAAGCTTAATGTGTTGTTGCCATCTTTTACACTTAGTGTTCTTTGTGCTATTGCGTTTTTAGTAGTTATGCTTTCTGTTTTACCATTAAAGGAGTATTCTAAATTAAGAGATTTTCCGCCATTTGCCTTTACCATTTTGGCCATAGAAAGTAAGCTGTAGGCTGTGGTTTGCGTGCTCATCCAACGGTTGCTAGATAAATTTTTTGCTAAAGTTTTTGCTAATTCTTGCATTCGTGAATCTTTGGTTAATACCATAGTTTCTAATGCCATAGCACGATTTCTGTCTATAGAGCCATACGTATAGTAGTTATATTTTGGTGCTTTAAACTCAATATTTGCTAATTTAGAAATGGCAGTGCTTGCTTCCGTTTGCCCAGCCAGTGAATAAGCAGCGGCCAATCTCCATTTAGCTTCGTTAGAAATTTCACTAAACTCTTTTAGCCTATTCATAGCACTTAAATCAGGACTTCCTGCCAACGCCAAAGTATACAATCTATAGGCCTGTGCTAAATCGCTATTAGAGATTTTGTAGCTCGGTCTCCAGTTCCTGGCTGCTTGCCTTTGATATTTTATCCAATTATTTTTAAACGTTAGTGGCAGTATAAATCCTAATTTTTCAGCCTCAATCATAAAATGACCAGAATAGCTGGTGCCCCAATCGTTAGCAGAGGCCTCACCCAACCAATAACTCATACCTCCATTTGGTTTTTGGAAATTTCCCAGACGCTTAATACCATACTCTATATTAGATTGAATTTCTTGTTTTTTCTCCAGTGGCAGGTCAAAAATTTCATTTAAATATAACTGAGGAAACACTCCTGAAGTTGTTTGCTCTAAACAACCATGAGGGTATTGTACCAAATATTGAAGTCTACGAGAGAAATCCATTGGTGGCATAGTTGAAAATTCTACCTTGGCACTGTTAGAATTAACAACACCAAAAGTTTTAAAATCAAGATTTGCTGAAGCTGATTTCTGTAGCGTTAGGTCTAGTGCCTGAGTTGTAATAGGGTTTACATTATTAACATCTAATGTTACTTTGTAAGTCGATTTTTCACCATTTCCAGTGGCAATAACCTCTACAGTATTTACACCATTTGCCTGACTAACATCGAGCTCAAAATAAGCCATTTGTTCGTCTGGTTTTGAAAATGATAATGTTTTAGTTTGCTTTCCTATAATGTTAATACCCTTGCTTAATTTTAATTTAATATCAACGCTATTAATGTTTGGCTCCATGGCAAAAACAGTTACAGGAAGCGTAACTTTTTCTCCTGGACTTAATTTTCTTGGTAGCGTTGCTAAAACCATTAATGGTTTTTTAACCTCAACCGATTTATCCGTACTACCATAGGCTTCAGTTTTAGTATTTCCTGCTACCACCATTGTCCTTACTGCGCCAATATAATTTGGCATCTTTATTTTATGCGTTTGTCGTCCGTTAGCCTCTAATTTAAATGGCCCCAATACCTTTACCACAGGCTTGAAACGGTTTGCTTTTTTGTTTTTACCGCCTGTAGCACTTCCATCTCCTCCAATAGCAAATACCTGATCAATACTTCCGCTGTAAGCCCCAATAACATTGTCGAATACATCCCAGGTTTTTACACCTAAAGCCTCACGAGCGTAGAATGCAGACCATGCGTTTGGTGTTTTAAAACGTGTTAAATCTAATAAGCCTTCTTCAACCACTGCAACAGTATAGGTCATTGCTTTTTTATTTTTTTCTGAAACAATAACCGTAAATTCTTCTTCTGGTCGTAAAACGCTTGGCATTCTTATTTCAGGCGTTAATTTTGTTGTTGGGTCTTGAACTAAAATTGGAATTACACCATAGAGACGTAAAGGTAAATCGTTTGCTGTTTGCGCATGTGGTTGCAATAATGAAATATTTACAAATACATTTGGAGCCATTGCTTTTGTAATAGGAATATCTACAACTGTTTCGCCAGCTTTAGTTTTTAACCAGTGTTGTTCTATAACCTCGGTTCCGTTTTCTATAGAAATTAGTGCACGACCTTCTGTTCCAGAAGGAAAAGTAATTTTTGCAGTTTCACCAACATTATAGTTTTCTTTATCCGCAGAAAATACTAGCATTTTTGCAGCTTCTTTATCTCCTGTTGGTTGTTTTTTCCACCAGTTTTTGTAGAAGTAAGCAGTACGTCCAGTAGCATGACCACTTTTAGGATCGTAAATACGAATTAAATAACGTCCGCCTTCTTCCTCTGGTACATTAATATTTAACGTTGCTTTACCTTTAGCATCTGTATTTAGTTTGCTGCTTATAAAAGGTTTATGAAACGAACTAGAGGTGTATTTTGATAGATTATCGTAAGAGGAGTTCCACCACCAACGCCATTCCACTTTATAGACTTTAACTTCTAACCCGTTACGTTGTACTGGTTTTCCCTTAGTGTCAACCACAACAATATCGAAGGTCTGATTTTGGTCTGTATAAAATGAACCATAAGCTCTGCCTTTTGGTGATCGTAATCCAACAAACGACTGGTAAAGCGCATAAAGTTTTGTAAAAGCATCCATTGAAAAATCGCCTCCATTTTCAAATGCACGGACTAAAAATTGAACGTTTAACATGCCTGGTGCATGTTTACCTACACTAATTTTGTTTTTAATTTTAGTAAACCCTTCTTCATTAACATTGCCTTCAAAAACAGTTAATTCTTCTTGAGAAAAAGAACGTGAAGGATCTCTAAACACATAGTTTTTGTAATTTTTAAACGGCGTGTAGGCATTACTAAATTTTGCTTTAATTTCAGTTTTTACATTTTTAGCAGGTGCTCCATGTAACCAATTTACGTTAAGCGTCCCGTTTATTGCTTCAGTTCCAGAAAGTACTTCGTCTTTAAAATTTACTTTAATTTTTAAGCGGTTTGGCTTTACAGTTTCCACTTTTAAACCTTTATAAAAAGTAGCGCCTCCAACACTTACTTTGGCGTTCCAGTTACCTGTTTTATTTTCGGCTGAAGTGGGTACGCTAAAGGTGTAAAAATCGTTAATATTAGCACTTGTAATCTTCTTATAAGCTAGTTTTCCATTAGGATCTGTAACTTCCATTCTTACAGGATGCCCTTTTGGTAGTTTATTGCCGTTATCGTCTAGAATAAAAGTAAGATGTAAAGAGTCTCCAGGTCTCCAAACACCACGTTCTCCATAAATATAACCTTTTAAACCACGTTGTAATTGGTTTCCAGAAACATCAAATTTACTAAGTGATAACGCACGGCCATCTCGTAATTTTACATAGGTTGTATTACTTCCTTTTTTAACTATAGCAAAAGACGCATGACTATTAGTTTCTATTTTTGCCAGGCCTTGTTGGTCTGTTTCCGTACTTAAAATTTCCTGTTGTTGGTAATTGTATAACGTAATTTTTGCAGCAGCTTCAACGGTTGTATTTAAAATATTAGTTACTGCAAAGTAGTAATTATTATTCGTTCCCTTTTTTACAATAACGCCAATATTGGAGGCTAATAAATTTTGTGTTACTTCGCGATCTTGATTGTAATAAGCATCGTGGCATGGGTTATCGCGCTCTCTCCAATTGTAATAGCTGTTACGGTATCTGTAAGTTACGTTGTCCCAATAATCTTCTTCTCTTTGATTCTGGTCTTCATTAGAACTATCATGATAATCATCCTCATAATAATCATCTTCATAATAATCATCCTCGTAATACTCTTGGTTGTCCTCAGAGTTTGTTATGTTTTTGTTTACAGAACAATCGTAAAAAGCATAGTCTTTGTTAAAACCTAATTCAACCCTGTAAAGTGCTCCAAGGTCTACTTTAAATATTTTAGATAAATCGGCACTGTAGGTTTTCCATTTTCCAGTGTTTTCTACACCATCTTCTATTAGTGTAATGGTTTGTTTTGCTATTTTTCGACCAACTTGTCTAATACCATTTTCGCTTCCGCCGTGCAACTCGTGGTCTTGCAAAAACTGAAGGACATTGTCCTGGTATATTTTTATAACTTTCAAATCGACCTTTTTAAGGTTTACGGCTTCAAAATTAAATTTTAATTCTTGAGAGTTTGGTAGTATTACTCCGCTATTTACTAAGCGAACCTGAGGTTTTAGTTCTTTGAAAGAGATGGTTTCTGTAAATGGCTTCTTTAATTTATAACCTTCAGAATTTTTAATGCCTTGAAAAACATTAACTTGAACATTGCCAGTTATTTTTGTATTTGGATAGGCTTTTAGCACATTACCATCGACGATATATTTTGGATTTTTACTATTTTGTATGGTTACTAAGCCATCAAAATTCTGCTGTTTTTTTATAGGATCAGAAAAGTTAATTAATAAATATTGTTCAGGATTTTGGACGACATCTATTTTTGTAATTGTAAAATTGTTTACTCCAGGAATTGTAAAAGTATTTTCTCCAGAATTATCTGCAGCTATCGCTTTACCACTCCATTTTAGCAGAATATTACTGTCATCAATTTTACGGTGTATGCTATCAATTTTAAACTCGAATAGTCTTGCAGGTAGTGGTTCTTCATTCCATTCAATCTCTAATTTTTTTTCACCTTGCGAAGCTTCTACCAACAGTTTTGCTTGTTCTAATAAAATATTATCTGCCGATTTTACGACACCTATTAAGTATTGCCACTCTTTACTATAAGACTGTAAATCTTTGGTAATAACATTAAAGCTAGGCGTTATGGTTTTAAACTGAAAGGTGTAATTGGAAAATGCCGTAGGAATATTTTGATAAATTTCACCTAATTTAACAGTAACAGAATATTCTGTGTCTGGATCTAAAGGCGCACTAGGCGTAAACGTTAATGCATGTTTATTAACTAGTTCTATGTTTCCAGACACGTTGGGTTTTATAGAAATTATATTTTTATCAATTTCATTACCAGGTACCCAACCTTTAACTTCTTTACTCAAGCTAATATTAATACTACTTGAAGTAGACACTCTTCCTGAGGTTGTATAAGTTATATACTCTCTAAACTTGAATATATTATCCGTTTCAGATTCGCTTTTTGTACAGGATAGTAACAAGAAGATACAGAGGGCTAAGGCAAAAATTGATTTTATTTGCATAGATATTTAGTTAAATTTAAATTTTAGTTTTAAAAAATATATATTTTTAAAGTTGTGGTTAATATTAATTAACGTAAACGTGTGGTATTAATCTTTGACTGCTTATTATAATTTTGTTAAGGCCTTTTAAACTTTAGATACAGAAATGGTGTAGGCAAAGGTCTGTGTTCTTAGATGTCAGTTAAAAACATTAATCTTTAGCATACATTTTAACATTTAATTCTCCTTTATCATTCATGCTAGCACGATACATGCCTACTGTATTAAAGTCCATAACCATGTTTCCATTTCTATCAACAGCAATAACACCGCCATTGCCACCTAGGTCTGGTACTTTTTTTTGAATTAGTTCTTTTGCCGCCGCTTTTAAAGACCAGCCTTTGTATTCCATTAAAGCAGAAATATCATGGGCTACTGTTGCACGAATAAAAAACTCTCCCCATCCCGTTCCTGACACAGCACAAGTTGCATTATTGGCGTAATTTCCAGCACCAATTATTGGGACATCGCCAACGCGACCATAGCGTTTATTGGTCATCCCACCCGTAGAGGTTCCTGCCGCCAAGTTTCCGTTTTTATCTAAAGCAACGCAACCTACAGTTCCAAATTTACTATCTTTTAAATCTACATTGTAAAAAGCCGATGCTTTCTGCGTTGTGTTTTTCTGTTCTCTTTTAATAACACGTTTTAACGTGTTCAATCTTTTCTCAGTTTTAAAATATTCAGGAGAAACAATTTTTAAGTGTTGTTCTTGAGCAAACATTTCAGCGCCTTTACCAACCATCATTACATGCGGTGAGTTTTCCATAATAGCTCTGGCTAATTTAATTGGGTTTTTAACAGTTTCAGTTCCAGCTGATGCTCCAGCATTTAAGGTTTTGCCATCCATAATGGAAGCATCTAACTCATTAGTTTGAGCATTTGTAAAAACAGCGCCTTTACCTGCGTTAAACAACGGAGAATCTTCTAAAATGGTAATGGTCTTTTCAACCGCATCTAAACTACTACCACCTTCCTTTAATATAGTAAAACCAACACGAATGGCTTCCTCAAGTTTTGCTTTGTATTCAGCCTCCTTTTCATCTGTAATATTTTTTTTCAAAATAGTACCAGCTCCGCCATGAATTACAATAGCAAAGTCGTTTACTTGTTTAGCATTAGATGTTGAATTTGGATGATCACGCGTAATATTATTAGAATTAGCGTCTGACTTTTGAGCCAAATCTCCACAATTAAGCATTAAAAAAAAGACGAATAACAATAGGGTTGGTGTTTTCATTTTAAGTTTTTTATACGTCAATAAAGTTACTATTTTTAAAAAACTAATCCCTTTAAAAACATATATTTATTAGTATATTGACATCAAAATTAAAAAATTTGTAAAATTTTTACGTACATGAATACAGTTATAACCAATTTCGGAATAAAAGAGGCCTTAAAGCAGTTAGGAGTTAAAGAGGTTAATGATGGAACGTCTACAGGTTCTCTCCATTTTGGAAGTGGTGAAACAATTTCCTCCTATTCACCAACAGATGGTGCTTTAATAGGTAAAGTAACAACAACTACTGCAGCAGATTATAAAAAAGTTATGGATGCCGCAACTTCTGCTTTTACATTTTTTAGGGCGATGCCAGCACCATTAAGAGGTGAAATTGTACGGCAGTTTGGAAATAAGTTAAGAGTTTTAAAAGAACCTTTAGGAAAGTTGGTGTCTTACGAAATGGGAAAATCTTTACAGGAAGGGTATGGTGAAGTTCAAGAAATGATTGATATCTGTGATTTTGCAGTTGGTTTATCTCGCTCATTAAACGGACAAACAATGCCTTCAGAAAGACCAGAACACGTTATGCGGGAGCAATGGCATTCGCTTGGTGTGGTAGGTATTATTTCAGCATTTAATTTTCCAGTAGCAGTTTGGGCTTGGAATACAGCTTTAGCATGGGTTTGTGGAGACGTTTGTGTATGGAAAGGCTCGGAAAAAGCACCGCTATGTACAATAGCTTGCCAAAATATAATTGCACACGTATTAAAGGAAAATAATTTACCAGAAGGTATTTCGTGTATTATTAATGGGAACTACAAGGTAGGCGAATTGATGACTACAGACCACAGAATTCCTTTAATATCTGCTACAGGCTCTACAAGAATGGGACGTATAGTCGGAGCAACGGTTGCAGAACGTTTTGGAAAATCGTTATTGGAATTAGGTGGAAATAATGCCATGATAATAACACCCACAGCAGATTTAAAAGTTGTAGTGCCAGGAGCAGTATTTGGCGCTGTTGGAACATGTGGACAACGTTGCACTTCTACACGAAGACTTATTATTCACGAATTGGTTTACAATAAAGTAAGAGATGCCATTGTTGGTGCATATGGGCAATTAACTATTGGCAATCCTTTAGATGAAAATAACCATATTGGACCATTAATAGATAAGGATTCGGTAAACACCTATTTAGCAGCCATAGCCTCGGCAATAGCAGAAGGTGGAAAAGTTTTAGTTGAAGGTGGTGTTCTAGAAGGTAAAGGTTATGAATCTGGATGCTACGTAAAACCAGCAATTATTGAAGCTAAAAATGATTTTAAAATTGTTCAAGCAGAAACATTTGCACCCATATTGTATTTAATAAAATATTCGGGAGATGTTGAAAATGCTATAAAGCTTCAAAATGGTGTGGCTCAAGGCTTATCTTCTGCAATTATGACTAATGAATTAAAAGAAGCAGAAAAATTCTTGTCTTTCGCAGGTTCGGATTGCGGCATAGCCAATGTAAACATTGGAACCTCTGGTGCCGAAATTGGTGGTGCTTTTGGGGGTGAAAAGGAAACTGGCGGTGGACGTGAGTCTGGGTCTGATGCCTGGAAAGTATATATGAGAAGGCAAACAAACACTATAAATTATTCAAATCAATTGCCCTTAGCACAAGGCATCAAGTTCGATCTTTAGCATAACATTTATTTGTTTTGTAAGGCCATAATCTGTGACATGGCTTTTTTAATGTACCGTTACAATTACAATAGCGTTAAAAGTATGCCTTTAATTGTACGTTTCCAGTATGAATAGTTTTACTCGATTCCGTTTTTCTGCCGAAATAAGTAAGATTTAAATCTAAAAATTTTGTTATTTTCTGTTGTGCTAAAACACTCCACGTTAAGTTCTTACCTGGCTGCAAGCCTTCTAGCATTTGGTAGCCCACAGGAGAATTGGCATTTCCTTTAAAGGTATTTGAAAAAATATTGAGTTCTCCAGAGATTGCAGATTTTACAGTCTTGGTTACCGCAAAAGAGACACCATATTTTTGTTGGTTTAAGGTTTCTAAATTTCCAATAGTATTGGCTTTATTTGTGTATTGATAAAAGACATCAAAACGAATATTGTCATTAAGTAAGTACGATAATTTTGGATTAAAGCGTTCTTCGTTTATCTTAAAGTTTTTTGTTACAAAGTTTTCACTTTCACTTTCACTTTTATCGAAACCTGTAATAAAATTGGCAAGCCAATTCGTAGCAAATTTATGGTTAAAATTTAATTGATGACTACGCAAATTATTTGCAATAAAGCCAACAGATAATACATTTCGAGATTCGTTATTTAAATACGTATAAGAGGTCGTGTAGTGTTGTTTCCCTCGATTGTAGAATAATACATTTCTAAAATTAAGTTGAAGACCTAATTGGTTGTCTTCATCGGTTTCAAACGGATTAATATTAAATGCATTGCCTTGGCGTTTAATCTTTCGATCTATTAAATAACTGCTTTGATTGTAAAAATGAGACCAGAATTTTTTACTTTTATTATCTTTATTAATCCAATGGGCAGGATTAAAAGTTATAGCTTGGCTTAGCCTATTTTGATGCGTTTTAATAAAAACTTGATTCGGGAGTAAAACGCGAATGTATTGACCTTGATCTTGAAATTGCGCAATTTCAAATTCTTCTAATTCTTGTATGGCATTTCCATTGTAATCTATCCAAGCGTAAGCGCCTTGGCCAGGTTCTACTTCTACATAGGTAAAATCTTGTTGTGCTAAGGATCCCGAATTAGTTTCAAAAATAGTGTTCCAATTTACAATATTTTTAAAAAATTGCTGACTGTATAACACTCTAGAATTTAGAGACTGTTCATCCTCAACAGTTTCATCTGTATTTTCGAGTGATCTATAATTTGCGAATAGAGATAAATTAGTACGTTCATTTTTTATTAACCTAGAGTTTAAATAGTAAGTATTAGAGGTGTTAACGCGTTGCAAATTGTTATTTTGCAAACTATCATTTACTCTATATTTATAACCAACTTCGGCAAAAACGGCTGTACTGTCTCCAATACCGGTAAATACTTCGTAAGCATTAAAACGCTGACTTAAGTCTGTAAAGTTATCTGTTACAACTTCTTTTTGTTCATTGTTTTCTGCAGCAAATCGTCCACCAAGCCATTGCCTTTTAAAACTGTAACGCACCTGATTATAAGTACGCAGAAACGTTGAGGTTGTTGCTGTGGCCTTGCTATTTAGCAGGCTGGTGTTGGTTGTAATTGCTAAGTTTCTATTTAATAATATTCTAGCATTTACAATATGTTTATTTCCACTAAAATTGTTAGAAAAACCAAGGTGCTCGAACACGTATCTAGCGGTTCCCTTTTTGATATGAAATGCTCTTGTGCCAGCAGAAAATAGGACCTGATCTCCAAAATTAGAATTTAAGCCATTACCAGTAGTAGCATTTATATTCCAATCGCGATTAAATTCAGGATTGTATAAACCTTGAATGTTTCTAAACTCTTGCTGAATAAAGTCAGTATCTGCAAAAGCCTCTAAATTCCACAAACTATCTTTTTTTATCACAAATTGCTTAATATTTAGTTTTGCAGCAAATCCATTATTATCATTATCATCCGTATTAGAGAACAGGTTTAAATCGTTTTTACTACCAGCTAACTCAAAATTAATAGTTGTTTTTTCTGAAGGGATATAACTACCATTTACTACTGCAACCTGCAGTTTTACAGGTGCAACTAACTGAACAATAGGTTCAAAATTTCCTTGCGAAACACCTAAAATTGGTGCAATATACTCGTAAATCGTATTAATAGCGTTAATGCTACTTATTTTATAATTCCCTAAGTTATCGCCTACATTAGTAAAACGAACGCTAAATAAAGTGTCGTCTGGATTATTAGAAAAGGCAAAGGTTTCTACACCACTTATATTCACTTTTTTATAGAGAATTCTGTTTTCATTAAATGTTTCTTCTACACTAGACGGCGCTACCATTTGCGTTCTATCATCTCCAGCATTACTAAGCACAGTAACTTGGTCTGAGGATAGGTTTTGTTGCAACGGATTGTTTTTAGCATCGTTTTCAGAATAAACAGCAGCTCCAATTTTGAGTTTTTCAGTTTGATAATTGCCACCACCGTAAGCTACCAAACGCGAATAGTTTCTGTCACTAAACTGGTAGTCTACGGTAATTCGCATTTCGCTAGTTATTGGGAATGTGGCGTTAAAAATAAGTTCTCCAGCGTTGTAATCTATTATATAATCTTCCTGTTCACCACGTTCTACAACAATACCATTAACATAAACGGTTTCACTTCCAGAAACAATAAGTACAAATAGTTCTCCATTTTGCCCTTGCAGTTTGTAGGGACCTTGATTACCTTCTTGTGCAGTGAATTGGCTGGTTGTAAATTGCCCACGAACTAAGGCACCTGCTGCAAATAAGTTGGTTTGCGCATCGTCGTTACCTAATTTTACCTTTAAAGCAAGACCTTGAACGCGCTTGGAAAATTCTGCAAAATAAGAGTCGGTATTTTCTAAGTCTACATCGCCCGCGCGAATGTTCCAACGCTCGCTAAAAATTTCCACAAACACTTGGTCAAATTCATCTAATCGCTGCGAATATCCATTGTCCTGCAACGGAATATTAGCATCTTGAATAGACGCACGGAGCGACACCTTATCATTAAGTTTTCCAGTAATTTGAAGGTCTAACTCACTATTTAAAACTGAATTTTGATTGTTACCAACAGTTACACCTCTAGAAATACTTCCACTTGTGGTTAAGCCATCAAAAGGCTTAAAATTATTATCTATATTAGACTGCTTTATTTTAAACAGCTTATTAACGTTGTCATTATTTTCGACAATTACAGCGTCATCAAATTGCTGATAGGTTTTGGTAAGGTAGTCTGGATATTTAAGATAATTTACTATTAAAGAATCTGCTTGAATAGATTTTTTAAGAGTAATAATAGCCTTAGAAAAATCTACAGAATAGTAGCTTGAGTCTAAAATTGAAGCGTTTTTTAGCTGTATAGAAAAGCTTTTTGGATTAATGCTTACAGTATCAATACTAATAATTTTGCTTACAGCTACTGTTTTTTGTTTGAAATTTGAGTTCTGATCTTGTGAAAACGCAGAAAAAATTCCTAAGAAAAAAAGAATAAGAGTAACAGTAAACTTCATATAGTAGTTAAACTAAAAACTTAACAATATATTTTGTTAACAGTTTATGTTTAATTTCAGTATTATTATATGTGGTAAAAGTAAGGCATTATTTATTTTAGCAGAAATAAGAATTATAATTTATGAAAATCATTTCATACAACGTAAATGGTATACGTGCTGCAATTAAAAAAGGTTTTATAGAATGGCTAATAAGTACACATGCAGATGTCGTTTGTTTGCAAGAAATTAAGGCAGTTGAAGAGCAATTAGATTTATCACTATTTGAAGACGCTGGTTATAAATATAATTATTGGTACAGTGCTCAAAAAAAAGGATATAGTGGCGTGGCTATTTTAAGTAAAATGAAACCTCATAGTATTACTTACGGTACTGGAATTGAAACTATGGATTTCGAAGGACGTAATATTCGAGCAGATTATGATGGTGTTTCCGTAATGAGCATGTATTTACCTTCTGGAACTAATATAGATAGACTTGAATTTAAACTTAATTACATGTCGGAAATAGAAAGTTATATAACTAAATTAAGATCAAAAATTCCCAACCTGGTAGTGTGTGGAGACTATAATATTTGTCATGAAGCAATAGATATACACAATCCAAAAATGAAAAACGTTTCCGGTTTCTTGCCAGTAGAACGCGAGTGGATTGGTAAATTTATTAACAGCGGTTTCATAGATTCTTTTCGCTATTTAAACCCAGAAAGAATAGAATATAGCTGGTGGAGTTATAGAGCAAACTCAAGAGCCAATAATAAAGGTTGGCGTTTAGATTATGCCATGGTAACTAAACCATTAAAAGATAAAATAAAACGAGCAATAATATTAACAGAGGCTAAACACAGCGACCATTGTCCTATATTACTTGAATTAGAGAATTAAAATATATTTCCACTATTTATGAATTACACAACACTACCAAATACAGATATAAAAGTGAGTAAAATTTGCCTTGGTTCTATGACTTGGGGAAACCAAAATACAGAATCTGAAGGCCATATACAACTAGATTACGCCCTAGATCAAGGCGTTAATTTTATAGATACTGCAGAACTATATCCTGTTCCAGCAACTAAAGAAACACAAGGGGCAACAAGTAAAATTATTGGGTCTTGGTTAAAGAAATCTGGCAATAGAAATAAGGTTGTTTTAGCATCAAAAATAGCAGGACCAGGAGAGTATACAGCACATATTAGAACTACTGGTTTTAGTAAACAAAGTATTAAAGAGGCTGTTAATAACGAATTAAAAAGATTAAACACAGACTATATCGATTTATTTCAATTGCATTGGCCAGAGCGACAAACTAATATATTTGGTGTAAGAGATTACGCTCATAATCCTAAAGATAAATGGGAAGATAATTTTAAAGCCGTATTAGAAAGTTTAGACGAGGTTAAAAAAGAGGGTAAAATAAGACATATTGGTTTGTCTAACGAGAAGGCTTGGGGCGCTATGCGTTATATAGAAGAGTCTAAAAAACATAATTTACCAAAGCCCATAACTATACAAAATGCCTATTCTCTTTTAAATCGTATTTTCGAAGGCGATATGGCAGAAATTTCGATGCGAGAAAATATTGGCTTGCTAGCCTATTCGCCAATGGCGTTTGGTGTACTTTCTGGAAAATATATTAAAAAGACGGCTACAGAAAACTCTAGATTAAATTTGTTTCCAAGATTTGCGAGGTACAGTAGCGAACAATCTACAAATGCAACGCAGCAATATTTAAAATTAGCGGAGGATTATAATATGTCTTTAGCGCAAATGGCCTTAGCTTTCGTTAATCAAAGAACCTTTGTAACTAGTAATATAATTGGAGCATCTAATTTAAATCAACTTAAAGAAAACATCAATAGTATAAGGGTACAGCTAAATGAAGAACTAATGAATGGAATTAATGCTATTCATAGTACTATTCCAAACCCAGCAACATAGTAGTTTAAATATTTAAATACCAAACACTATTTTTTTGGATTAATGACACAAATCAAAATAACAAACAACACAAATAAGTATTTATAAAGTTTAATAATATACGCTACTAACGCTATCCATTTTATATAATGAATGTTAAACATCATAATGTTATAATTGAGTAAAACACCAACAACTAAAACCAAAAAAGCCGCAACGAAAGTTGCGGCTTTTTTTAATTAATTGTGTTACCATTTTTATCTAAAAAATGATATTCTAAATATGTGTAAGCATCTCTGGGTTGTATTTTTACCCATTTTTTGTGTTCAAAAAACCATTTTGAACGAATAGATGGAAAGCCTTTAGTTAAAAAGGCTGCTATAAAAGGATGTGTGTTTAAGGTCACCTTATTATAGTCTTTTTTTAATAACATTTCTAAATCTTGATTGATTTTAGAAAGTATTCCAATTGGAGCTTCAACTTCTTGTCCACTACTACCATTAGGATTTTCCTCTCTGGTCTTAATATTCATTTCAGGTCTCACTCTTTGTCTAGTAATTTGAATCAATCCAAACTTGCTTGGAGGCAAAATTTTGTGTTTGGCTCTATCATCTTTCATTTCATCACGAAGATGATTGTAGAGTTTTTTTCGGTTTTCAGCCTTATTCTGGTCTATAAAATCTACTACAATAATACCTCCCATATCTCTAAGTCTAAGTTGTCTTGCAACTTCGGTAGCAGAAATTAAATTAACTTCTAAGGCTGTTTCTTCTTGGGAATTAGCTTTGTTAGATCTATTTCCACTATTAACATCAACAACATGTAATGCTTCAGTATGCTCGATCACTAAATAAGCACCTTTTGCCATTGAAACCGTTTTTCCAAAAGCGGTTTTAATTTGTCTATCGACTCCAAATTTTTCAAAAATAGGAGCTTTAGATTGATGTAGTTTGACTATTGATTCTTTTTTTGGTGCAATTTCCTGCACATAATCTTTAATTTGAATGTAAAGCGCTTCATCATCTACATGAATACCTGTAAACGAGTCGTTAAAAATATCTCTTAACATAGAAGAGGCTTTATTTAACTCGCCATGTACTTTTGAGGGATGATGTGCTTTATGTAGCTTTTTACACATTGCGGTCCAACGACCAAGCAAATTTTGTAAATCTTTGTCTAATTCGGCTACTTTTTTGCCTTCGGCTACAGTGCGTACAATAATTCCAAAACCTTTTGGTGTTATACTTCTCACCAAACGTTTTAGTCTATCTTTTTCAGCCTTGTTTTCTATTTTTTGAGAAATAGAAATACGATTGCTAAAAGGTACTAAAACAATATATCTACCAGCAATAGAAAGCTCTGAACTAATTCTTGGGCCTTTTGTGGATATAGGTTCCTTTACAATTTGCACTAACATTGATTGATTTGACTTTATGACATTGGCAATTTTGCCGTCTTTATCAATATCTTTTTCAAATGATAAATCTTTTAAAGAAAAATCGTTTAATTTACCTGTGCTTACACGTTTTGTGAATTTTAAAAGAGAAGCTATTTTTGGTCCTAAATCATGATAATGCAAGAATGCATCTTTGTCATAACCTACATTTACAAATGCAGCATTTAGTCCAGGAACAGTTTTACGTATTTTGGCAATAAACACATCGCCAACAGCAAAATTGTTACTATCTTCTTCCTTATGTAATTCAATAAGTTTTCCATCTTTTAATAAGGCAAAATCAACACCGTCAGAATTAGATCTGATAATCAATTCTTTATTCATACTGTTAATTTTAATCTATTATACTCTAGGTATAACAAATGGATTATACATTATTATATCTGGTAAATATTACCAAATAGCATGTCTTACGCAAATAAGACATTCACAGGATTTTTTATAAAAATCCGAAGAACTTAAACTAAACGTATGGTTATACGTGTTGCTAGTTAAGTTCGTTTTCAAAGAACATTGTTTTTAAAAAACTAAAAAAGTAGTTTTTATAACTACTTTTTAAATTATTTTTTCTTTTTGTGACGGTTAGCGCGTCTTCTTTTTTTACGCTTATGCGTTGCAACCTTGTGTCTTTTTCTTTTTTTACCACTTGGCATAAGATGTTTGGTTTTAAATTAATAAATCGTTTTATGTTGTCAATTACTTTACGTCAACATTAGTTTTTACACCTTCTACAAATACTTTTGCAGGTTTAAATGCTGGTATGTTATGTGCTGGAATTTTAATAGTTGTATTCTTAGAAATATTTCTACCAGTTTTTTCAGCTCTTGTTTTAATGATAAAACTTCCAAAACCACGTAAGTAAACATTGTTGCCACCTTCTAACGAAGATTTTACTTCTTGCATAAATGTTTCTACGGTAGCTTGAACGTCTCCTTTTTCAATTCCTAATTTTTCAGAAATTTTCGATACTAAATCAGCTTTAGTCATTGTCTTTCTCTTGTTTGGGTTATTAATATTCTTAAGGGTTGGCAAATATAGGAATTAAATATTCAAAACTTCAAACCTAATTCATTAAAATTTAATGGTATAAAGAATTACTTTTGTCCACGAATTTCAACTATAAATGAACATTACAGAAAAGTTAACTAATTGGTATTCAATACATAAGAGAAATTTACCTTGGCGTAATACCACCAATCCTTATTTTATTTGGCTATCAGAAATTATTTTACAACAAACTCAAGTGGCTCAAGGCCTTTCCTATTACAAAGCATTTACAACTACATTTCCAACGGTTTATGATCTTGCAAAAGCTCAAGAATCTGAGGTACTAAAACTCTGGCAAGGCTTGGGTTACTATTCTAGAGCAAGAAATTTACATGCCTCTGCAAAATACATGGTAGCGGAATTAGATGGGCAATTTCCAAACACCTACAATGAAATCATTAAATTAAAAGGTGTTGGTGATTATACAGCAAGTGCTATCGCTTCCATTTGTTTTAACGAGCAAACTGCGGTTGTCGATGGAAATGTTTATAGAGGCCTATCCAGAATATTTGGAATTTTCACACCAATTAATACGGGAAAGGGTTTCAAGGAATTTAAGGCTCTGTCTCAAAAATTGATAGATAAAAAACAGCCTGCAATGTATAATCAGGCCATTATGGAATTTGGTGCAATACAATGCAAACCAAAAAATCCAGATTGTAGCGTCTGTCCTTTTAATATAAATTGCGTGGCGTTTAATAAGAATTTAGTAAGCGAATTACCAGTAAAGTTAAAACCTTTAAAAGTGAAGCAAAAATTTTTTAATTTTATTGTAATCCTTTCAACAGATCAAAAAACAATTTTCGAAAAACGAGAAGGTAAAGGTATTTGGCAACACTTGTTTCAGTTTCCGTTAATTGAAACCAAAAAACCTGCTAAGGTTGAGGACATTGTTAAGGAATTGAAGGAGTTTTTAATCTTAAAAAATAAAAACTTTAAAGTAACTCTTTATAACAATGAAGCCATTATACATAAACTCTCGCACCAACATTTATATACGAAATTTTGGATAGTAACTTTAGAAACAAAGCTTTTGCAAGGTGTTCCCATAGGAAAAATTAGAGATTTTCCAGTTCCAAAATTAATTGATAATTTTATAGAACGCTTTAATTTTTAGTGTTTTAAGTATAATTAGTCTTTAATTTTTATTAAATTTAAGAGTATCAATTGTTAAAAAATGTAATTTTGCCAAAGTAAATAAAACAGAATATGACTGGAACGTTAAATAAAGTGATACTAATTGGAAATTTGGGAGATGAAGTTAAAATGCACTATTTCGATGGTGGTGGTTGCGTTGGACGATTTCCTTTAGCTACAAACGAAACGTATACTAATAAAACCACTAATGAGCGTGTAACCAATGTAGAATGGCATAATATAGTATTAAGAAATAAAGCAGCCGAAATTTGTGAAAAGTACCTAACCAAAGGCGATAAAGTATATATTGAAGGAAAAATTAAAACTAGAAAATGGCAGGACGATAATGGTAACGACCGATATAGTACAGAAATTCAAGCCAACGAATTTACTTTTTTAACCACTAAAAAAGATAGTGAACCCACTCCTAACTTGCCACAAACGCAGCCACAAAAACAAGTAGACACTAATACAGAAACAGCTACTAAAGCTGTTAGTGATGACGATTTACCATTTTAAACAAAACCGATAACATTGGATCCTGAACCCACCAGTTTGCTAATACACCTTTACGCCATAGATCTATCTGCAATTTCTGGCTTTATATTACTCTTGATACTGTTATTCTGTTCTGCATTAATCTCTGGAGCAGAGGTAGCATTATTTTCTCTAACTAAAACCGATTTAGAACTAGAAGAGTTGCAATCAGGTAAGGCAATCCTAATTATAAATACACTATTAGAACGCCCTAAAAAATTACTGGCCACAATATTGGTTGCTAATAATTTTATAAATATTGCCATTGTTATACTCTTTGCCTTTCTTGGCAATTATATGTTTCAAAGTATAACAAACGCTGTTTTAAAGTTTGTTGTAGAGGTGGTTGTTGTTACCTTTTTAATACTCCTTTTTGGTGAAATTTTACCAAAGGTTTATGCCAGTAGAAATAATGTTAAGTTTTCTATATTTATGGCGTATCCATTAAAGGTTTTAGACTTTCTTTTTTCGCCATTAAGTTTGCCAATGCGAGCTATTACACTTGGCATTCATAATAAACTTGGAAAGCAGAAATCTAATATAAGCGTGGATCAATTATCGCAAGCCTTAGAGCTTACTAGCGAGGATGACACTACTAAAGAAGAACAACAAATTTTAAAAGGCATTGTTTCTTTTGGTAATACAGATACCAAACAAGTTATGCGTCCACGACTGGATATTTTTGCTTTAAATATAGAACAAAGTTATAGCGAAATAATAGCGGAAATTACAAGCAATGGGTATTCTAGAATTCCTGTATTTAAAGACAATGTAGATACGATTAAAGGTATCTTATATGTAAAGGATTTATTACCACACATTGAAACTAAAGCGTTTGATTGGACGACCTTAATTCGTGAACCTTTTTTCGTGCCTGAAAATAAAAAATTAGATGATTTAATGGCAGAATTTCAAGAAAAGAAAGTCCACTTAGCTGTAGTTGTAGACGAGTACGGTGGCACTTCTGGCTTAGTCTCGTTAGAAGATATTATTGAAGAAATAGTTGGTGATATTAGTGATGAGTTTGATGATGAGGACGTACACTACTCTAAGCTAGACAATAAAAATTATGTATTTGAAGGTAAAACAACTTTAAAAGATTTTTACAAGATTTTAAAACTTGAAGAAGAAACTATTTTTGAAGATAAAAAGGGTGAAGCCGAAACATTAGCAGGTTTTATTTTAGAAATTTCGGGTAGTTTTCCAAGACAAGCTAGTAAAATAAACTTCGAAAACTACGTTTTTACTATAGAAGCTTTAGACAAAAAAAGAATTAAACGTGTTAAGGTTACAATACCGTGATTATAAGGGATTGCGTATTGAGTATAAATAAAATGCATAAATGTCTTTAACGCCAGACTGCAAATGTTATGAAAAAAACCTATAACTATCGAATTCTAATTCTAACTTTTATTGGGTTGGTAATTTCCTGTAACGAAGATTCAACACCAAAGCCAAAGGCTTATTTAGCATTAGATTATCCAGTAGCTATTTATAAAACAGAAGACATTGCTAAAATGCCTTTTACTTTTGATCGTAATGCACTAGGTAAAAACCTAAAGACCAAAACGCTTACAGGCGAAACTACTAGCTATGGCATTACTATAGAATATCCAAATCTAAAAGGCACCATTTACATGACTTATAAAGCTATTAATGGTAACGCAGCGTATTTAAAACGGTATCTTAAAAACGCTCAAAATTTTACGCAAGAGCATACAAAAAAAGCAGATGCTATTGATGAATCTGAATATGTAAATCCAGAACAAAATGTATATGGTATGTTTTATAATGTTGGTGGAAATGCTGCTTCTCAATCCCAATTTTATGTAACCGATAGTATTAACCATTTTATTACAGGTTCGCTTTATTTTTATGCAAAACCAAATTACGATTCTATATTACCTGCAGCTAACTATTTGCAAAAGGATATTAGGAGAATTATGGAGAGTTTAAAATGGAAAAACTAGTAATAATAATATTTAGTAAGTTGTATCTATAATAAAAAAGCTTCAATGGTACCACCGAAGCTTCAATTTTTATATTAATAAGGTCGGTAAATTATACCTTTTCTTCTTTTATACAACAAGTCTTTTTACAATCTTTAGCACAGGCTGTTTTGTCTGCTTTAGTTTTGGTATCATTTTTACAACAGTCTTTTTTGCAGTCTGCTTTACATACCTTTTTATCTTTTGCTGCACAACACGCTTTTTTACAATCTGCCGCACATGCCTTTTTTGCATTAGAAAAAGCATCAACAGATTTCATATCTTTTACTTTATACTTATCTGCTACGCTAGTTACAGTATGTTCTAAAGTTTTTGGCGTTACTTTAGCTTCATCATATTCTACCATTGCTAATTGTCTATCGTAGTCTACAGTTGCAGATTTAACGCCTTCCATTTTAGCCATTTTTTTCTCAATGGTTTTAGCACAGCCCAATTTGCAGGTCATACCCTCGATTTTAAATTCGGCTTTAGCATAGGTAGCATTAGGATCTAATTCAGCCTTTAGTGTTTTAACATCAGCTTCTACAGTTTTAACCTCTGGTTGCGTTACGTTTTTACAACTAAAAGTAGCTAATACAATAATAGCAATAACTAATATGTTTTTTAAATTTTTCATAACAATCAATTTTTATATATATGTACAAAACTAACATTTATATCGGTTTATTGCGTTAAAAATTTCATTTTTGCATAATGATAATCGACAAGATACCAATAAATGATGCCTATTAGACTAACAAAATGGAGTTACCTCGTAATTTTGTCTATAATTTGGGGGACAAGTTTTATCTTAATAAAAAAGGCTTTAATTGGATTAAATCCTTATCAAATAGGCGCATTACGTACTGTATTAACAGGTTCGTTTTTACTTGCAGTTGGTTATCAAACCATAAAAACTATTAAGAAAAAAGACTGGAAATGGATTACCATTTCTGGTTTTTTAGGTTCTTTTATTCCTGCCTTCTTTTTTGCTATTGCCGAAACTGAAATTGATAGTGCAGTTGTTTCTGTACTAAATTCTTTAGTACCATTAAATACAGTTTTAATGGGATTGGCAATTTTTAAGATTAGCTCTACAAAACGACAGGTGTTAGGTGTAATTGTAGGTTTTGTTGGTACTGCATTATTAATACTTAAGGGAGCACAATTAAATCCAGACCAAAACTATTTATTTGCTGGTTATATAATTGCATCTACTTTAATGTATGCTGCTAATGTTAATATAATAAAACGCTATTTGCAAAACGTAAAACCGTTGGCAATTGCAGTTGGAAATTATGTGCCTATTGTAATCCCGGGACTTGTTGTTTTGTATTATACAAATTTCTTTTCGGTAGAACAATTTAATACTCCACAAATCGGATTGTCTATTGTATATGTTGCGGTGTTATCTTTATTTGGAACTGCTATAGCTAAGGTCATGTTTTTTAAATTGGTACAAATGTCTACACCAGTTTTTGCATCTTCAGTTACTTATATTATGCCAATTGTAGCCTTAATTTGGGGCTTACTTGATGGAGAATCTTTTAGTGTTTTACAATTAATAGCTTCCGCAATAATATTAGTTGGTGTGTATATGGCAAATAAGAAGTAGCAACATTTGTATCAATAAAAAATCTGAAGCCTTTTTAGACTCCAGATTTAAATATGTTAAATAAGGTATTATTTATTCGAAATCAGCTTTAGTTAATGTTTCATTAACTTTTACAGAAGTGACTTTCATTTCTATTTTTTGTCCTGCCATTGGAAGAGAAGAAGTATGTGGAAATTTTATACCACTTACTTCTTTATAATCTCCAAAAGTAGTTTCTTGTGTTACATCTTGTCCACCAGGACCTTTACCAGTTGCAACACTTTTAATTTTAAGTCCTGTAGCAACATCATAGTAATTTTTAGAGGTTTCACCTTTACCATCTTCAATAACAACAACGTAAGCATCCTTACTATCTACGGTTTCAATGCCTGATAAAGATATTTTTTTAGTGGTATCGGCTAATAAACTTAACTCACTAAATAATCCTTTTTTAGCTTTCATTTTAGAAATCATATTTTCAGGCATAGGTTGTTTATTTCCCATTTGCGCCATATAACCAGTTTCGCCATTAAAAGCTTGTTTAAAAACAGATCCCATTCCTACAATACTAACATCGTTAGCAAATAGGTTAGGAGACATTTGTTTTACTGTCATTACCATATTTTGACCTTGAAAAGAAGCACTCATTTCTTGAACTAATGTGGTTGTGTTTTGAAGTACCTGCTTACCGCCTATAGCTTTTAAATAATTTTCAATCACACTTTGCGCAGTTACGCCAGCAGGAATTGGCTTAGAAAATACTGGCTTTTCCACAGCCGTTGCATAGGGATCAAAATATTTTATAGGGATACCTGTTTTTTCTAAATTACTAATCACTTCACTGCCTTTACCAACAATTATTATCCTTGCCTTCTCTTCTGTAAAATATTTGTTAGCTACTCGCTGAACATCGTCAAGAGTTACCGCATTAATTTTCTTTAAGAATATTTTATAGAAATCCTTTGGTAAGTTATTTAACTTAATATTTAATGCATAATTAGCAATAGTTTGCGGGCGCTCTAAAGCAAGCACAAAATCTCCAACGTATTTTGCTTTTGCATTTCTTAGGTCTTCTGCAGAAACGGGCTCATTTTTTATTCTCTTAATTTCTTTTAGAGATTCTACAACCGCACTATCTGTAACTGCATTTCTTACTTTTGCTCCAGCTTTAAAACGAGATACACCATAACGATTTGAGCCAACACTAGAACGTGCGCCATAAGTATACCCATTCTTTTCGCGTAGATTCATGTTAAGGTATGAACTAAAACCGCCACCTAAAATTTTATTAGCTATTAAAACAGCATGATAATCTGGATCACCCATTTTTAATTTTACATTACTAGTAATAGAGATATTAGACTGTACTGCGTTTGGCATGTCTATAAAATTAATTTCTGTAGCATTGACGTTTCTGTAAGGCTCAGGCATGGTCTTAGTAACATCTATATTTTTATCCCAATTTTTAAAATATTTTTTTATTTGTTTCTGTACCGTTCTAAAATCAACATCACCAACAACAACTAAATAGGCGTTGTTAGGATTAAAGTTTTTTTGATAATAGGCACGTACATTATCTAAAGTTATATTATTAAGTGATTCTTCGGTAATAAATTCGCCATAAGGATGTTTTTTACCGTAAGAAAGGGCATCACCCACACGACTTGCAACAGCATCTACACTTTTTACGCTAGATTTTAAATTTTCTATTGCTTTTTCTTTTTCTTTATTAAATTCTTTTTCTGTAAATAAGGGATTAATTGTTGCATCTGCCATTAATTCTAAAATTCTTTCAGAATATTTGGTTAACGAGCTACCATAGGCACTGCTGGAGCCAAAGCCTAAATTAGCACCAAGAAAATCTATTTCTTCGTTAAAAGCATCTTTAGAAATGGAAGTTGTTCCATTACCCATCATGGATCCTAAAATACTAGTAACACCTGCTATATTCCCCTCTACTGCTGGAGGATTATCTATACGTAGCGAGTAAGAGACTCTTGGTAATTTATGATTTTCTACTACTAATACTTTAAGTCCGTTTCTTAATTCAAATTCTCCAGGAACTTCCAGAGTTATTACTGGTGCTGGTCCTGGTTTTGGTTGTATTGATCTGTCAAGCTGTGCTGAAGCGACTATTGACATTAAAAACAATGTTATTACTGCAACAATTTTATTTTTCATTTGAGTTGTTTTTTATAAGTGATTTTATTCCTCTTTTTCTTTACCTAAGTATTCTAACTCAACACGTTGGTTTGGATTTAAATACTTTTTGGCTACACGCTGTATATCCTCACGTGTAATAGATCTGTATATGTCTATTTCATTATTAATTAAGTTTACATCGTCATATAATAAATAATTACGAACTAAGGAATTTGCAACACCTTGAATGCTTGCATTAGAATTAACAAATTGATTTTCAAATTTGTTTTGAAGTTTTTGGTAATCATTTTCTGTAATTAATCCATTTTGGATTTTTACTAGTTCTGAATCCATTTCTGCTAACAAATCTGCTAATGAGGTGTCACCAAGCGGTAAACCATAAATAGCATAGATACCATAATCTTTTTGGGGAATGGCAATTGCACCTACTTGTAACGCCATCTTCTTATCGTCAACTATTTTTTTGTATAATTTAGAGGACTTACCATCACTTAAATAAGTTGAAATCATGTTTAAAACATAGGCGTCTTTTTCTTTAAATCCTGGTGTTCTATATGCAGTAATTATTGCTGGGATTTGAACATTATTATCATGAAACTTAGCTTTTATAGTTTTAGTAATAGGTTCTTCTTTACTAAAGTTTCTAGTTACTTTTGCTCCTCTAGGAATATCTTTAAAGTATTTAGTTGCCAAGGTTTTTGCTTCAGCAGTATCAATATCTCCAGCAATTACTAAAACAGCATTGTTTGGGTTATAAAACTTTTTAAAATAGGCTTTAAACTCTTCTAGCGTAGACGCATCTAAATGTTCCATTTCTCCAATATTTTTGTATTTGTATGGATGGTTTTTAAACAAATTCTCGCTAACAGCAAATAAAAATTGCCCATATGGTCTGTTGTCGTAACTAGAGCGTTTTTCTTCTTTAACAACTTCATTTTGTGTGTCTACACCAATTTGATCTATTACAGGATGCAACATTCTTTCAGATTCCATCCACAAGCCTAGTTCTAAATTATTAGATGGAAACACTTCATAATAATATGTTCTGTCTAAAGAGGTATTGGCGTTATTACTTCCTCCATTTGAAGCAACGATATCAAACCATTTACCTCTTTCTATATTTTTTGTACCTTCAAATAAGAGGTGTTCGAAAAAGTGGGCAAAACCTGTTCTTTCAGGATTGTTATCGCCACCAAAATCTTTTCCACCAACATCGTACATTACTCCAACAGTAACAACTGGCGCCGTGTTGTCTTGATGTAGTATAACGTGCAAACCGTTATCTAAATCAAATTCTTCAAATTTTACTTCTTGTGCAATAGCAGTAAAACTAGCCAAGACTAAAGAGGCAAAAGTAAATAAGCATTTTTTCATTATTAAAAGTTTTAACTGGTTGTTTAACTTAATAAGTCTATAACATAAATAATTTGTTACAGATTTGCAACAAAATTAATAATAGAAGCTGATTCATGAATAGTAATTATTAAATAATTAACACTAGATTATGGCTATTGGGCGATCGGCTTTTTTCTTTATCCTATAGTTTTTTTAATTAATTTAGAATTATAAGTTTATAACCCAACAATTTTATGTGCTAAATATTTGTAATCTAGGTTGAAAACGTTTGTAAATTAATTTATTAGAAGTATATTTGCATCCGCTTTCTGAGAAGAAAGTAGATTTTTTAAATAACAAATTAATAAAAACGTTACGCTAATGTACGCAATTGTAGAGATAGCAGGGCATCAATTTAAAGTTGAAAAAGACCAAAAAGTTTTTGTTAACCGTTTAGCAACAGATGAAGGAAAAACAATGTCTTTTGATAGTGTTCTTTTAATTGCAGATGGTGACAATGTAACTTTAGGCGCCCCAGCTATAGGCGGAGCACAAGTAAGTGCAAAAGTCTTAAAGCACCTTCAAGGTGATAAAGTTATTGTTTTCAAAAAGAAGAGAAGAAAAGGTTACCGTGTTAAAAATGGTCATAGACAGGCTTTATCTGAAATTATTATTGAAAGCATTGTAGCTTCAGGAGCTAAGCCAGCAAAGAAAGCTGAAAAGGCTGCTCCAAAAAAAGAAACTAAAAAGGCTGCACCTAAAGCGGCTGCACCAAAGGCGGCTGCGCCAAAGAAAGCTGAACCTAAAGTAGAAGCTAAAGCTACTGCTCCAAAGGCAGAGCCAAAAGCTAAAGTTGCTGCTAAGCCAGTGGCTAAGAAAGCAACAGGTAAACCAGACGATTTAAAGAAAGTTGAAGGTATTGGACCAAAAATTGCATCTGTATTAGTAGAGGCAGGCATCACTACTTTTGCTCAACTTTCAAAAACTAAATCTGAAAAAATTTCTGAAATCATTTCAGGTGTTCGTGGAAATCACGTTACAGGCACTTGGCCAGAACAAGCTAGATTAGCTGCTGAAGGTAAATGGGATGAATTAAAGAAATGGCAGGACGAATTAGATGGTGGTAAAGCTTAATTGCTATACTACTTTTGTATAACACTATAAAAACTTAAGACAATGGCTCATAAAAAAGGAGTTGGTAGTTCAAAGAATGGTAGAGAATCAGAATCAAAACGTTTAGGCGTGAAGATATTTGGTGGACAAGCTGCTATTGCTGGAAACATCATATTAAGACAAAGAGGCAATACGCATCACCCAGCTGAGAACGTATACCAAGGGAAAGATCATACTTTACACGCAAGGGTAGATGGTTTAGTAAAATTTACAAAGAAAAAAGACAATAGGTCTTACGTTTCTATTGAGCCTTTTGAGGCTTAGGAATTTTATTCTACAATATTTTAATATGCCTTTCTGTAAAGAAAGGCATTTTTTTTTAAAATGTATTGCAGCGTTTTTTATTATTAATCCAAAACCACCATTACTATAGTAGTATATCTTCAATAATTTTTAAATGGTGATTGGTATGTATTGTTAGAAATCTATAAATTCTAGATGTATTTACATGACCAAAAAGAGGATGCTTAAAATAGGCATTCTTGTCAAGGTTTGCTATTGTGTTAATATTGGTTTTCGCCAATTCTAGTTGCAGGGTTAGCGCTTCTTTTAAAACTACTTCCGGCGGTTCAACATGTTTAGGTGCTTTGGCTTTACCTCTTGGAAAGAAGCCAAACAAAAAAAGCGTTTTCCCTAAAAAACTAAAATTGTTTTTATAAGTAGCCGGATTAGAACTATGTAGCGCTGTAGATACATTATTAATAACTTTTAGACTGTGGTCTATATGCCAAGCAACATTACTTTTGGACACTTTAGAGTTAGAAACACTGTAGTTGTCCAGGTGAGATTCTAATTTTTGAAGTGCAAAGTTTAGCTTTTTTAAACTCATTGTCTAAATGGATGTTTATTGTGAAGGCAACAAAATTTATAAGTTAAAAACAAAATCCCAAACATAAAGCTTGGGATTAGGACTATTGTATTTATATATTTAAATGTCGTTAATTTTAATAACGATAATGTTCTGGTTTGTAAGGCCCTTCAACTTTAACACCAATATACTCCGCTTGGTATTCTGCTAATTCAGTTAGCTCCACGCCAATTTTTTCTAAATGCAATTTTGCTACTTTCTCGTCCAAATACTTTGGTAACATGTAAACATCATTATCGTATTTATCACTGTTTTTCCAAAGTTCGATCTGCGCCAAGGTTTGGTTTGTAAACGAGTTAGACATTACAAAACTAGGGTGTCCTGTTGCACAACCTAAATTTACTAAACGGCCTTCGGCAAGAATAATAATATCTTTGCCGTTTATCCTGTACTTATCCACTTGAGGCTTTATGGTGTCCTTTGTGTTTCCGTAATTATCATTTAACCAGCTCATTTGTATTTCGTTATCAAAATGACCGATGTTGCAAACAATAACTTTGTCTTTCATGGCTTTAAAATGTTCAGCGCGTACAATATCTTTATTCCCGGTGGTTGTAATTACGATATCGCTATTCGCAACTACAGTTTCTAATTTTTTAACTTCAAAACCATCCATTGCAGCTTGTAGAGCACAAATGGGATCAATTTCTGTTACTGTTACAATACTACCTGCACCTTTAAAAGATGCAGCCGTGCCCTTACCAACATCGCCATAGCCACAAACGGTTACACGTTTTCCTGCTAGCATAATATCTGTTGCACGCCGTATGGCATCCACGGCAGATTCTTTACAACCATATTTATTATCGAACTTAGATTTAGTCACAGAATCGTTTACATTAATGGCTGGCATAGTTAAAGTGCCATTTTTAACACGTTCGTATAATCTATGAACACCAGTTGTAGTTTCTTCACTTAACCCTTTTATTCCAGCAGATAATTCTGGATATTTATCTAAAACCATATTGGTTAAATCGCCACCATCATCTAAAATCATATTTAGTGGTTTTCGGTCTTCACCAAAAAATAAAGTTTGTTCTATACACCAATCAAACTCTTCTTCGGTCATGTTTTTCCATGCATAGACTGCAGTTCCAGCCTCTGCAATTGCTGCAGCAGCTTGATCTTGTGTAGAAAATATATTACAAGAACTCCAAGTTACTTCTGCACCTAAAGCTTGTAAGGTTTCAATTAACACTGCGGTTTGGATTGTCATGTGTAAACACCCAGCAATACGTGCGCCTTTTAAAGGTTGCTCGTTTTTATATTCTTCACGCAAACTCATTAAGCCAGGCATTTCTGCTTCAGCTAAATTAATTTCTTTTCTTCCCCAAGCCGCAAGCGACATATCTTTTACCTTATTAGGTACATAAGCAACAGTTTTTGTACTCATATTATTTATCATAGTTTTTTATAAATGAAACACCTTTGGCATTAGCGCTTAAAATGGTTAAATTCGCCATGATAAGTACAAAGCTTGCCTTGTGTGCTACAAAGATAATCAATAACATTTACAATATTAAATGCCACTTTACAAATCCATTACTGTAAACTCACAAACTACTGTTAAAATTTGGAAAATTGAAGAGTCTTACAATGCACTTATGGCTCCTTTACATTTAAAACCAGAAAGTCTAGAACGTGTTTTAGGTATGAAAAGTCAATTGCACCAACGTGGGTTTTTAAGTGTAAGACATGTATTACATGAATTTGGCTACACAGATCAAGATTTGTATTATGACATAAATGGGAAGCCACATTTAAAGGATGGCAAGCATATTTCTATAACGCATAGCTATATCTTTTCTGGTGTTATAGTAAGTAATGTTGCTGTTGGTATTGATATTGAAAAGCAACGTAACAAAATTGCTGTTATAGCAAAGAAATTTGTTGATTACGAATCTCAATACCTGGATGAACTGAATGCAGAATACATTAGAAAATTAACCGTTATTTGGGGAATTAAAGAATCGCTATACAAGTTATTTACCACACCAGGAATGCTTTTTAGAGAACACTTTTTAGTCATTCCATTTGAATTAGAAGATCGTGAAACAGTGTGTTGGATTGATTATAAAATGAAAAAATACAGATACCATTCCTATTTCTTGGAATTTGATGGCTATACTTGTGCTTATATTTTTAAATAAATAAGACGATAAATAAATGAATATATCAATAGATTTAACATTATCACCACTGCAAGATGATTACGAAAAACATGTTGTAGATTTTATAAAGATGCTTCGTGATTCGGAATTTATAGTTTTAGAAAATCCGTTAAGTACTCAAATTTATGGAGAGTATAATAAGCTAATGCCTTTTATAACACAGGTAATACAAACGTCTTTCGAAAATCAAGAAATTTGCGTGCTCACGATGAAGGTAGTAAAAACAGACAGAAGCACCTATGAACCAAATTTTTGATTTCTTTCTGGACGCCTACCAAAACACATCAACTACGGATATTATATTAGAGCTTTTGGCCTTTATCTTTGGTATCGCTAGTGTTGTTTATGCTAAAAAAGAAAATATTTTAGTGTATCCTACAGGTTTAATAGCGACCATTATAACAGTATACTTATTATATAAAGCCCAATATTTTGGAGATATGATGATGAATTTCTATTACTCTGTTATGAGTATTTATGGTTGGTGGAACTGGTCTAGAAAAAGAGAAGATGAGTATTTGGTTCCTATATCGCGTACAAATATTCGAGAAAAAGTTATAGGGGTTATTTTGTTTGTTCTAACCATGTGTGTTACTTATTTGGTTTATTCAGCAAATAATTACACTTTAGAAATACCAAATTATATAGATATTTTTACATCTGGTATTTTCTTTACGGCTATGTGGTACATGGCAACAAAAAAATTGGAAAACTGGACATTATGGATTATTGCAGATATAATTACTGTGCCTTTATATGCTTATAGAGGCCTAGGAATGTTATCACTTCAGTATTTAATTTTTACAATTTTAGCTATTCAAGGCTACAGACAATGGAAGAAGAGTATAAACAACATACAACAGATTGCCTAAAGGTGGTATTGTTTGGTCCAGAATCAACTGGAAAAACAACATTAGCAAAGCAGTTAGCAAAACATTTTAATTCGTTTTGGGTTCCGGAATATGCTAGAGAGTACCTCCAAAAAAAGTGGAATAACCAAAGTAAAATCTGTGAGGCAAAAGATTTGTTGCCAATTGCTAGAGGTCAAATGCGCTTAGAAAATGAACGCGCAAAAAAAACAGATTCTGTTTTAATTTGCGATACAGATTTATTAGAAACCAAGGTGTATTCTGAAGCCTATTTTTCTGGATACTGCAATCCAATACTAGAAAAATATGCTTTAGAAAATACCTACGATTTATACTTTTTAACGTATATTGATACGCCTTGGGAAGCCGACGATTTAAGAGATAAACCCCAAGAAAGAGAAGCCATGTTTAAAACTTTTGAAAGGGCTTTAAAAAAATATAACAGACCATATGTTTTACTTAAAGGAGGAAAAAAAGAACGGCTCCAAATAGCAGTAGAGCACATAAAAAAATTGATGTTTACAAAAAAGTGAATTTCACCAGACAACAAATAAAACAGATAGAAGCTAAAGGGCTCACAGTGGATAAAGTTTTAAAACAAATTGAAACTTTTAAATCTGGATTGCCTTACATTAATTTAGTGTCTGCAGCGATATTAGATCATGGCATTTTAAAGCTTTCAGATCAAGAAAACCTAGACTATTTAAACTTTTACCACACTAAAAAAAAAAGGTTAGACATTATAAAGTTTGTACCTGCTTCTGGCGCTGCAACTAGAATGTTTAAATTTCTATATGCCTTTTTGGAACATTTCAACCCTAAAAAGGAAACTATTAATAGCTACATTAACAAACACCAGGCAAACGATTTATTAGTGTTTAGTGTTGGTGCGGAGAAATTGCCATTTTATGAATTAGTTATTAATGAAGCTAAGCAAAAGGTATCAGGTTTTGGTGCCCTACCACCAGACTTAAAAGCTTTAGAATTTGTTAAAACCATGCTAAGCGAAGACCGTTTAAATTATGGATTTTCACCTAAAGGCTTATTGCCATTTCATAAATATAAAGGCCATATTGCCACCGCTTTTGAAGAACATTTATTTGAAGCAGCATTATACGCATCTGCCAATAATAGTGCCAATATTCATTTTACAATTTCTGAAATTTATAAATCCGATTTTGATGCAGAGTTCAATCGTATTGGACAAATAGTAGAAGAGAAAACGAATACAAAATTCAATATCTCATACTCCTACCAAAAAGAAAAAACAGATACGATTGCTGTAACAAATAAAAACGAACCTGTAGAAAATATAGACGGTTGTTTATACTTTAGACCATCTGGTCACGGTGCATTAATAGCTAATTTAAACGATTTTGATGCAGATATTATTTTTATAAAAAACATTGATAATGTTGTGGTTAATACTTATGAATTAGAAGTTGCAAAACATAAAAAAATTCTAGCAGGTATTTTATTAAAATTTCAAGAAGAAGCTTTTAGCTATTTAAAACAGCTAGAATCGGAACACCTTTTAGAAGAATCCTTAATATTAATTGCTCGTTTTTTAAGACAAAAATTAAATGTTTCCATTTCTAAAGAATTCGAGAAGTTTTCACCCAAGTATCAGGTCGAATATCTCCAAGACAAGCTAAATAGGCCAATGCGTGTGTGCGGTATGGTTAGAAATGAAGGCGAACCTGGTGGTGGACCATTTTGGGTTAAAGATGAAAGCGGTAGCGTTTCATTACAAATAGTAGAGTCTGCTCAAGTTGATAAAGAGAACAAACACCAAAATAGCATTTTAAAAAATGCTACACACTTTAATCCAGTAGATCTGGTTTGTGGTATTAAAGATTATAAAGGTAAATCGTTTGATCTTTTAAAATTTGTAGATCCTAAAACAGCATTTATTACCAATAAAACTAAAGCAGGCAAAACAATTAAAGCCCTGGAATCTCCCGGACTTTGGAATGGCAGTATGGCGCATTGGAATACTATTTTTGTTGAGGTACCAATTGTTACATTTAATCCCGTAAAAACAGTAACAGATTTAATAAAACCAACACATCAAGTATAATGTTTAATCAAGAAGCACTCATAAAGGAGTTTAAATTTAAAGGCATAAAAAGTTCTGGAGCAGGTGGACAACATGTAAACAAAGTGTCTTCTAAAATAGAATTGTCCTTTAATATTAAAATGTCTATGGTGTTAGATGAAGCACAAAAAGAAACCATTAATTATAAACTATCAAATCGGATAACTAAAGAAGGGATTTTAATACTACAATGCGGAGAAAGTAGAAGTCAACATAAAAACAAAAATATAGCTATTATAAGAGCTGTTCAATTATTTCAATCGGCACTGTACGTTGAAAAAAAACGCATCCCAACTAAAACGCCCAAATCCGTTGTTTTTAAAAGACTTAAAGATAAGCGTGTAAATAAAGCGCTTAAAGCTAGCAGGCGTAAACCAGATATAGATTAAAAATTAGTAGTTATATTTAAGTAATTTAAAAAAAGAGACTTACCTTTGCACTGTTCTCAAAAAAGGGGTGCCATAATAACGGCTGAGATCATACCCATTGAACCTAGAACAGGTAATGCTGTTTAGGAAATTTGAATGTAGCGTCCATATAAAAGTGTTTTTGTAGTGCTGTGTTACTCTTAAAAAAAAGATGTTCACTTCTTAAAGACTCTTTGTAAAGACAAAAAATTAATTATTTTAATAGAATAATTACCTCTTTTTATTCGTAATTTAAATGAATTTCGAATGACATCTGTAATAAAAACAACACGTTTATTTTTAGTTTTTGCAGCCATAACTTTAAGTGGCTTTGCACAACAAATTAAGCAAGATTCCACCAAAGTTGAAACGCTTGATGAGGTTTTAATCAAATCGCTTAGAGTAGATGCAAACGCTCCAATTACACACTCTAACGTTTCTAAACAGGAGTTAGAACAACGTAATTTAGGACAAGATATTCCTATTCTTTTAAACTATTTGCCTTCTGTAGTAACCACTAGTGATGCAGGAGCAGGCGTTGGTTATACTGGAATTCGTGTACGTGGTGTAAGTGCACAGTCTACAAACATTACCATTAATGGAATACCCTATAACGACTCAGAAAGCTTAGGCACCTTTTGGGTAAATTTAGGGGATTTTGCATCTTCTGTAGAAAGTTTGCAACTACAACGTGGTGTTGGAACATCTACTAACGGTGCAGGCGCTTTTGGCGCAAGTATTAATGTGCTTACAGATGCTATTGCTAAGGAGGCTAATGGAGAAATTTCTAATAGTTTTGGTAGTTTTAATACGAGAAAACATACTATTAAATACAGTACTGGTTTGTTAAATAACCATTTTGAAATTTCGGGGCGATTATCTAAAATTAATTCTGATGGATATATAGATAGAGCCACTTCAGACTTAAAGTCCTATTTTTTGCAAGGAGCATATGTAGATGAGAACACACTAATTAAAGCTGTTACTTTTGGTGGTCAGGAAGTTACCTATCAAGCTTGGAATGGTATTGATGCTGAAACGCTTAGAAACGATAGAACATTTAATCCTTCTGGGCAGTATACAGACCAAGAGGGCAATACACGCTTTTATGATAATGAAGTTGATAATTACAATCAAGATCATTACCAATTGCATTGGAACGAAAAACTAAATAATAATTGGTCCACAAATTTAGGATTGAACTACACATATGGACGTGGTTATTTTGAGCAATTTAAAGAAAACGAAGATTTTGCAACTTATGGACTTGAAGAAATAAGCATTGGAGGTGAAACTATTAATGAAACCGATGTTATTAGAAGACGTTGGTTAGATAACGATTTTTATGTTTTTAATGCTAATGTTAATTATAAAAACGAAACGTTAAATCTAAACACAGGTATGTTTTATAGTTCATATCATGGCAATCACTACGGCGAGGTCATTTGGTCAGAATTTGCGAGTAATAGTAGTATTAGAGATCGTTATTATGAAGGTGATGGTGATAAGTACGACTTTAGCGTTTTTGTAAAAGCCACTTACCAATTAGACGATAAACTCAGTTTGTTTGGAGATTTACAGTACAGATCTGTAAATTATGATACCAGTGGTATAAGTTCTGGTTTGGCAGTATTTGAAATTGATAAAACGTTTAAATTTTTTAATCCAAAAGCAGGATTGTCTTATAATTTAAATAAAAAGAATAATTTTTATTTTTCTTATGCTAGAGCTAATAGAGAGGCAAGTAGAAGCGATTTTGAAAGTAATCCAGACATAAAGCCTGAACAACTTAATGATTTCGAATTGGGCTGGAGGTATAAAAGTGCCAATTTGGTTTTTAATGCTAATGCCTATTATATGCAATATAATGAGCAATTAGTCTTAACAGGTGCTCTTGACGATACTGGAAATTTTATAAGAGATAATTCTGGCGAGAGTAGACGGTTAGGACTAGAACTAGAAGCTGTTGTTAAAATTAGCAATCAAATTTCTATCCAACCAAATGTAACGTTAAGTTCTAACAAAAATAACCAAACCATAGTGTCTCGTGATGGTGCATTTGTAAATTTAGGCAAAACAAATATTTCATTTTCTCCAGAGGTAGTAGCTGCAAACGCCATAATTTTTAAACCCTTAGAAAATTTGCAACTGTCGTTTCTAAGCAAGTATATAGGTCAGCAATTTATGGGTAATACAGATTCTGAGGTTTCTAAATTGGAAAGCTATTTTGTAAATGATTTGAATGTAACTTACCAGATAAAACCTAATAAAATATTTAAATCTATTTTGCTATCCGGATTGATTAATAACGTTTTTGGAGAAAAGTACGTGTCTAATGGCTATTACTTTACTTATGATGATGATTTTTCCGTACCAGGAACTGTTTCAACTATTGAGGGTGCTGGTTATTATCCTCAAGCTACTACTAATTTTCTTGTTGGCGCAACTCTTAAATTTTAAGAACAGATTTAACCTTTGGTAAACACCTTAAATATATAAAAGCAGCTTGATGCTTTTATATATTGCGAAAAGGATTTGAGCGTTTGTTGAAGCGCTCCAGACTTTTTAGTTTGGAAGCAACTGCCAAAATCCTACTTTTTAGGACCCTGAAATAAAGCATTAAAAAGTTGTACTAATTAAATACACGTATAATAGAGCCATTAACTTCAACTCTATAAGGCACTAGCGTATATTGCCCTGTTGTGCCTTCTTCGCGTTGTCCAGTAATAATTTCATAAGAATTTCCGTCTTCGCAAGAACATGTAGCAATTGGACCACTAACGGTTAAATTAGAGCAGGTGGTTATTTGGTGGTTGGGATCGCTTAGTTCGAAAGCGGAATACGTTGAGCCCGTAAAATATAAAACAACACCATTAATGCCGTAATTATTGTTAAGTGTAATATGATTTCCAGGAAATTGCATTTGATTGTATTGTGGTAGCCTTGTATCTATCAGGTTGCCAGTATCAAAAATTGCATTTGGAATATTAGGATTGTTATTCTGGTTATTATCGTCATCATTGTTACAAGAATTAAATAATATTCCTGTAAACAAGATGACTACTAGTGTTTTTAATTTCATTTTAAACTTTTTTATAGCATTGCAATTTACGACAAAAGTAAATTACGGATTAATTATTTTACGTATTTCCTTGAGTAATACATATTTTTATTGGATTTGGAGGAATATTACTTTTATGATTATCCTACATATTGTATTTAAATAATTTGTACTTTTGTATTACAATCTCGTATATGCGAGATTTTTTTATTCCGAAATGTTTCGGAATCTTTTTCTTTAATAGAATTAGTTTTTAAACGTAAAAATTATGAGTAAAGTATCTTATTATACAGCAGAAGGCTTAAAAAAATTAAGAGATGAGCTAAGACATTTAAAAGATGTAGAGCGCGTAAAAGCATCCAAAGCAATTGGAGAGGCAAGAGACAAAGGCGATTTAAGTGAAAATGCAGAATACGATGCTGCTAAAGAGGCGCAAGGCATGTTAGAAATGCGTATTTCTAAATTAGAAGATCAATTAGCGGGAGCACGCGTTATAGACGAAAGCCAAATGGATACATCTAAAATATTAGTACTTTCTAAGGTAAAAATTAAAAACCAAACCAATGGTATGGAAATGAATTACACGTTGGTTGCAGACGGTGAGGCTGATTTAGCTGCTGGTAAAATTTCAGTAAACTCTCCAATTGGTCAAGGTTTATTAGGTAAAACGGTAGGAGATGTTGCAGAAATTAGTGTGCCAAGTGGTATTATAAAATTTGATATTGTAGAAATATCGCGATAGATATTTAAGTATTGCCTTTTATTAAAAATTTTACAAATTAAAAATTCCTGGTTATTCTGAACTATTTATCAGTTTAGCAGGAATCTTTTTTTTATCTTTAATTTTTAATCTGAAATTATACGTAATGGCATCGATATTCACAAAAATTGTAAACGGAGAACTACCGTGTTATAAAGTAGCGGAAACGGACGAGTTTTTGGCATTTTTAGATGTCAATCCTAATGTTAAAGGTCATACTTTATGCATTCCAAAAAAGGAAACGAATAAACTTTTTGATTTAGATAAAGAGGAGTATATTGGTTTAATGACCTTTTCTAGACAAGTAGCTATTGCCTTAGAAAAAACGGTGCCTTGTAATCGTGTAGGAATATCTGTAATTGGCTTAGAAGTACCACATGCTCATGTGCATTTAATTCCTCTAAACGTCATGCAAGACGCGCAATTTGGAAATAAAGTGTCTTTTAAGCAAAGTGAATTTGAAGCTCTAGCTAAAGCGATTCAGGCAAATTTACAAACAGTACAACAAGTGTTGTAGTGACTAGAGCAACAACGATTCCGATTATTATCCAAAATAAAGATTTAAATTTCCGAAAAGCTTTTTTAGGTTTAAAAGCTTTGATTTGATATTCGTAAACACGATCAATGTCTTTTGTCCAATTTACGGGATAAATAATTGTCTTGCATGTATTGCAATTGAGTTGAGTAGAAAAGTCTTGAGCTAGAGATTTTAAAAATTTAGTTTCAATAAATTTCTGTTTAAAGGTGAGTTTTAAGCCTTCCATACTAAAACATTCCGGGCAGTTGTTATTTAAAGAAACTTCTTTTGTAGTAATCATTTTAACTTTCATAATTAAACTGTTTTTAAAGCAATTTGCATTATTGTGCCTTTACCAATTTGAGATTGAGCAACTTTTATTTTTCCATCATGAAAATCTTCCATAATACGTTTTGCAAGAGATAAACCTAAGCCCCAACCGCGTTTTTTTGTAGTAAAACCTGGTTCAAAAACAGTTTTATATTGGTTTTTGGTTAAGCCTTTTCCTGTATCAATAATATTTATTTTTACATTATCTTCTAGCTGCGTCATTACTATGGTAAGATCGCCCTTTCCTTTCATAGCATCAATAGCATTTTTTACAAGATTTTCAATAGTCCAACTGTATAATTGCGAATTTAAATTTACATAAATTGGATCTTTAGGAAGCTTTAGAGTAAAGTTAATAAGTTTGGATGATCGAGATTTAAGATAAGTGTAAGTTTCATAAGTTTCGTTTACTATATCCGTTTTTTCTAAAATTGGCAGAGAGCCAATTTTACTAAAACGCTCTGTAATGGTTCGTAATCTATCTATATCTTTTTCAATTTCAACAATATATTCTGGATTTACATGTTCTGTTTTTAGTATTTCTGCCCAGCCAATTAAAGATGATAAAGGTGTGCCAATTTGATGCGCCGTTTCTTTTGCCATTCCTGTCCACAGTTTATTTTCAACGGCATTTTTATTGCTTCTGTAATAGAAATAAACTACAGCACCAAACAATAAAATGATTAATAAGAGTGCTAAAGGATAGTATTTTAGTTTGTTTAAAATATCAGAATTTCCATAGTATAAATTGCCCACATCTATTTTTTTATTGGTCTTTGGGTCTATATAAGAAATTTCAATTGGCTTATTTTGTTTTTTAAACTCAAGAATGAGTGTATTAATATAAATCGAATCATTTACCTTATTTTCATCAATATTAACAGTGCTTATTTGTTTGTCAACATTAACTACAATTTTAGGTGTTAAGCTATCTGAGCTAATAATTTTTGCAACTAATGGGTTAATATTATCAGTCAATAAACCTCGTTGAAGCTCAGCTTGAGCCTCACTCCAAATATCCATTTTAGCACGTTCTTCATCTTTAAATTTTTGAAAGAACGTATATGTATTCCAAAGAATTAGAGAAATAATTCCAAAAGAAGCTATTATTATAATCCAGCGAACCAATTGTCTGTTTTCTGTAAAAAACATCTAGTAATATTAGTGTTATAATTAAATTAGCAATCAACGTATTGAGTGCGTAATATACTTAAAAAGTATATAATGTAAAGTTGTTAATAATATTGTATAATAAGAGTGTAAATGTATTTTTACATAAAACACATAATAGCTACATTTGTTTAAATTTATAAGTTAATGATCTCTTTTGAACCAAAAAACTTACCAATTGCTAAATTGCATAGTTATTTGTTAAGCGCTATTGCACCTAGACCTATAGCTTTTGCAAGCACTATAGACAAGCATGGAAATCCTAATTTGTCACCTTTTAGTTTTTTTAATGTATTTAGTGCAAATCCGCCAATTCTTATTTTTTCTCCAGCAAGACGCATTAGAAACAATACCACAAAACATACTTTGGAAAATGCAGAAAGTACTAAAGAGGTAGTAATAAATGTTGTAAATTATAATATTGTACAACAAATGTCGCTTAGTAGTACAGAGTATGCTCGAGGTGTTAATGAATTTGAAAAAGCAGGTTTAACCATGCTAAAAAGCGATATTGTTAAACCGTTTCGTGTGGCAGAATCGCCAGTACAATTGGAATGTAAAGTTAATAATATTATTAAGCTGGGAACAGATGGAGGCGCAGGAAATTTAATTATTTGCGAAGTGTTAAAATTGCATATTAAAGATGCTGTTATCAATACTAGTGGAAGCATAGACCAAGAAAAACTAGATTTAGTATCAAGAGCTGGGGGAAGTTATTACAGCAGAGTAAAATCAGGGTTCTTTAAAATTCCAAAACCGCTATCAACCTTAGGTATTGGAATAGACGCTTTGCCAGAAAACATTAGGAATAGTAAGGTGTTGACAGGAAATGATTTAGGCTTACTTGCAAATGTAGAAACCTTGCCAAAAGTAGAAGTAGCAAACCATGATACTAGTATATTAACGGAAGAAGAAAAGCATAAAAAGGCACAAAATTTGCTTAACTTTGGTGATGTAGAAAGTGCATGGAGAGTATTGTTGTTATAACAATGCAATTAAAATAGACGAATATTTAATAATTATATAGACAATGGAAGTACAAGGAAAAGTAAAGTTAATAGGAGAAGAAAAAACGTTTGGAAGCAACGGGTTTAGAAAAAGAGAATTAGTAGTCACAACCGAAGAGCAGTATCCACAGCATATATTAGTGGAATTTGTTCAAGACAAATGCGACTTGTTAAACAATTACAAAGTAGGGCAAGACGTTAAAGTTAACATTAATTTACGTGGTAGAGAATGGGTTAACCCGCAAGGAGAAACCAAATACTTTAATTCAATTCAAGGATGGAGAATTGAAAATGTACAAGCTAGCGCTGCAGCAGGAGTGCCAGAAGTACCACCAGCTGCAGCTTTCGAGCCAGCTACAGATTTAAAAGAAGAGGATCACGACGATTTACCTTTTTAATTTTTTAAAAACTGTTACACTAAGTGCTGTTTAAGTACTTTCGTGTTCGTGAATGTAACCTCAATGCTAATAATCATTGAGGTTTTTTATTTAAATAAACTAAATCATGCACATTTTAGATTCGAATATAGCATTCCCTAACATTCAAGAAGCGGACAACGAAGGTCTACTTGCTATGGGTGGCGATTTGTCTGTAAAGCGTCTTAAATTAGCATACAGCAGTGGGATTTTTCCATGGTTTAATAAGGATGAAATTATTTTATGGTGGTCGCCAGATCCTAGATTTGTATTATTCCCAAAGGATTTAAAAGTTTCAAAAAGTATGCTGCAATTTTTACGACATTGCGACTACGAGATAACAATAAATAAAGATTTTAGGTCTGTAATTACTGAATGTTCAAAAGCTAAACGCAATGGTCAAGCTGGAACTTGGATTACTAATAATATGATAGAAGCCTACTGCAAATTACACCTGCAAGGGTTTGCAAAATCTATTGAGGTCTGGCAAAACAATATGCTTGTTGGTGGTTTTTATGGTGTAGATTTAAATACCGGTGTCTTTTGCGGCGAAAGTATGTTTGCTAAAGAAAGTAATGCAAGTAAAACAGCATTTATTACTTTTATTCAACATACAGACTATAAATTAATAGACTGCCAAATGCATACCAATCATCTAGAAAGTTTGGGAGCAAAACACATTTCCCGTCATGAGTTTATAAGGTATTTATAGTAAAAAAATATAATTCAAAATAAAACTATTAGACAAAATTAAGTTCAAGATTTTTTATATTTTGTGCTATCTAATTTACCTTTTACAAGGTACTATTATAGACTTCATCATATCTAAAGCACTCAACTTCATGGTCATTAACTACGCCAGTGGCTTGTAAAAAAGCATACGTAACGGTGCTGCCAACAAACTTAAAGCCTCGTTTCTTTAAATCTTTACTTAAAGCGTCGCTTAAAGATGTGTTTGCCGGTGCTTCTTTGTAGTTTTTAACGCTGTTTATTATGGGCTTTCCATCAACAAAAGACCAAATATAGTGGCTAAAGCTTCCAAATTCATCTTGAATTTTTATAAATTTTTGTGCATTTGTAACGGTTGCATTCACCTTCAATTTGTTTCTAATAATGCCTTTATTATTTAACAGTTCAGCTTTTTTAGCCTTGCTATAATTCGCAATTTTTTTATAATCGAATAAATCCAAAGCCAATTTAAAGTTTTCGCGTTTACGTAAAATGGTAATCCAACTTAAACCGGCTTGAAAGGTTTCTAGAACCAAACATTCAAAAAACTTATGGTCGTTATACACTGGAACGCCCCACTCTTTATCATGATAAGATTCATATAATTCGTCGCCAATACACCAACCGCATTTATGTTTTGTCATGTGCTTAATTTTCTGTGCTTATGCACTGTAAAGATCTTATATTTAAACTACTAATGTAATACTGTTAGTTAAATAAATAACTATTTAGAGTATTTTTACAGGATGGAATCACCACTAGATGTAAATTTAAAATATATAATAAACAATAGTTTGCAAAAAGCTGTAAGTTATCAAGCGTATAGAAATTTGGTAAAAGATTTGGTTAACAAAACCTCTACCACAGGCCACGAAAAAACCGAGGACTTAATTAACTACACCAGGCTTAACTACAGACGTATGAAGCGTTGGGATAAAACCATAAAAATAGAGGAAGCAATTAAAGAAAAAGTTCTTAAAGCTAAAGTAAACCAAACCTGGATTGTTTTAACCGAAAGTTGGTGTGGCGATGCTGCACACGTTATGCCTGTAATCAATAAAATTACAGAGGTAAACGAAAATATAACCTTTAAGGTATTGCTTAGAGATGAGAATGCAACATTAATGAATCTATTCTTAACCAATGGCAGTAAATCTATTCCTAAATTAATAATTATTGATAATAATACCAATGTTTTAAACACCTATGGACCAAGACCAAGTATTGCAACAAGAATGGTTAACGATTATAAAGCTAAACATGGTACTCTAACACCCGAATTTAAGGAAAATTTGCAGCATTGGTACAATAAAGATAAAGGTCAAAATGTTATTGAGGATTTGGTAAAATTGATACTATAAAACCAACTCGAAGTCTTATTAAAGTCAAAGGGAACAGAATAGAAAACCAAATATTGGATAACCTGTAAGGATTGAAAAATCTAAAAAGTTTTTTACAATCTTTTTGTTATTCTAATTTTTCTGGCAAAGTAGCAATAAAGCTGTCTATCGATAGTGCATTATCAACACTAAATTCACCTATTTTCGTACGTCTTAAGGCCGACAGATGTCCTCCAGATTGTAATGCCTTTCCAAAGTCGTTTGCTAAAGAGCGAATATAAGTGCCTTTACTACAAGTAACGCTAAATTGCACTAAATTGCCTTTAATTTTAGTAATTTCGAAGGCTTCTATTGTAATTTTACGTGATTTTATTTCAACTACTTCTCCTGCTCTTGCATACTCATATAAACGTTTTCCATTTTTTTTAAGCGCAGAAAACATAGGTGGAATTTGATCTATTTCACCAATAAATTGTTTGGTAGCTTGATGTATTAAGTCTGCAGTAAAATGTTCTGTAGCAAAGGTATTGTTTATTTTAGTTTCTAAATCAAATGAAGGCGTCGTACTTCCTAAAACAATGGTTCCTGTATATTCTTTTGTCTGACCTTGGAACGCTTCTATTTGCTTTGTCATTTTCCCAGTACAAATAATTAATAATCCAGTAGCAAGGGGATCTAGAGTTCCTGCATGACCGACTTTTATTTTCTTAATATTAAATGCTTGTCGTATTTCCCAACGCAGTTTGTTTACCACCTGAAAAGAAGTCCAGTTTAACGGTTTGTCTATGAGCAAAACTTGTCCAGATTGGTAATCTTCAAAAGTCATGATATTAATTTATAATAGAAAATAATATAGCACTCAATCCAACAATTACACAGTAAAGAGCAAAATAAGATAGTTTACTTTTTTTAACCAAAGCAATCATCCAAGTACAAGCAAACAATCCAGAAATAAATGCTGCTATAAAGCCTGCGGCTAAAGCAGTAAAATTCTGACTTTCAAAAGACAAACCTCCGCCTAAAACATCTTTAGCAATTTTACCAAAAATTAGAGGGACAACCATTAAAAAAGAAAAACGCGCAGCTTTCGTTTTATCGTTACCCAATAAAACGGAAGTTGATATAGTTGCGCCACTTCTAGAAATTCCTGGAAGCATGGCAATAGCTTGAGAAACCCCAATAATAAGCGCATCTTTAAAGCCTACTTTCTTTGTTGTATTTTTTGCTTTATCTGCTAGAAATAATAGTGCTGCAGTAATTAAAAGCATACAACCAACCAGCATAATGTTTCCGCCAAATAGTTTCTCGAGTTGCTCTTCAAAAAAAACACCAACTACAACAGCAGGTAGCATTGACATTATAATTTTTGCAGCAAAACGTTGATCTTCGTTTACAGCTGGTTTAAATAAGCCTTTTATTATATTTATAATGTCTTTTCTAAAAACAAATAGTGTGCTTAGTGCTGTAGCAAAGTGTAATACAACCGTAAAGGTTAAGCTTTCTTCAGGAATAGAATTATCTCCTAAAATAGCTTTTCCTAATTCCAAATGTCCACTAGAAGATACTGGAAGAAATTCTGTAAGTCCTTGAATAATGCCTAAAATAATTGAATCGATAATATCCATGGGGCAAAAATATTAAAATTGAATGACCCATCCGTATTTATCCAAGTCATATTCTATGATAAAGGTTAGTGCTTAGTATCGGAATCTTCCTTACGCGTTAAAATGGCATAAATTTGAATACCAAAACCAATAACAATTAAAGCCGGAGCTAAACGAATGCGCCTCCAATGAAATATATCTTCATTAAAAACTGTAGGGTCGTCATTTCCTCCGCCGGACATTAAAATGAAGCCAATTAGAATAAAAGCTAAACCTATAAACATAAATTTATAATTACGCTTTCCAAAGACAAATTCACCTTTGTTATTTGAGATAATTTCTTTTCGTTTTTTTTCTCCCACTGAAGTAGATTTAATTAAAGCTATAAAATTAGCTAATTTACAAATAGAAAGTAACGGTTTTATTTAAAATTTTAGTCGTAAAGGTCTTTAACATGACTTTTCTTTACATCAACTTTTACAATCTTACTAGATTTATTTTCAGTTTTCTTTTGCGATAATAATACTAAGGTAGTAATGACCATAATGCCAATAAGTACAAATGTTATACGTTTCATTATAGATATAGTTTAAGGGATTTAAAAATTTTAAGTGTTTGGTCTAATATATAATAATATTAATGTAAATATAACAACTAAAGGTATAAATTATTGTCAAGGTCTAAGTTAAAGAATGTTAAACTTGAGAATTAGTAACTAAAACTAGCAAAGTAATATAGTTTTAGTAATATAGTTTATCGGTATTTAAGTTTAAAAACCGTTGCGTTGCAAAGAAGGTAGAAATCCAAGTAATAAATACACCTAGAAAAAGCACGATTATAAAAAGCCCAATTACTAGTATAGGGTTTTGCAGTAGCGCCAACTCTGGAAAAGTTTTATCCATAAAATAAAGTATAATAGCCATACCAATGAGTGCAATTATAGCCCCTACTGCGCCTAGTTTTACGCTACGTAAAATAAAAGGTTTTCTAATAAAGCGTTTGGTTGCACCAACCATCTGCATGGTTTTTATGGTAAAGCGTTTAGAATAAACTGCTAGCCTAATAGAACTGTTAATTAATAATACTGCAATAAGTGTAAAAAGGGCGCTGAGCAGTAGTACCCAAAAACTAATTTTCTTAACGTTATCATTCATTAAATTAACTAAGTCATTATCATAACTCACCTCATCTACAAATTTTTTAGAAAGTGCTTGATCTGCAATTACCTGCAGTTTTTCTGAGGTTACAAAATCTGCTTTTAAATTGACGTCAATAGAGTTTTTAAGCGGATTATTGCCTAAAAAGTTCATAAAATCCTCCCCACTTTCAGTTTTCATAAATTCTGCAGCTTGTGCTTTAGATACAAAATGAGTAGATTTTACATATTCAGCCATTGTAAAACTTTTCTCTAGTTGTTTTATTTCTACTTCTTTAGCACTGTCTTTTAGAAAGATAGTAACGGTAACTTGTTCTTTAAAATGATCTGCTAATTTTTTGGCATTAAGTACCAAAAGCCCTAACAAACCTAATAAAAATAAAACGAGCGCAATACTTAAAACTATAGAAAAATAAGAAGAAATTAAACGACGTTTTTGGTATTTATCAAAAGATGAGCTCATAAATAGAAAATAGTTTACTTTGTAAAAGTAAAAAAGAAAATACATTCTATTGTTTTAGAAGCCTTAAAGTTTTAACAATCTTATAATAAGTTTAAATTTGCACTTTAATTTCTGCGGTCATTACAAGAAGCAAAATAGATTTTGTTCTGTGTATAATGCAAGTATGGTAATCTGTTTAATTAGTAAGAAGACCATATCACACCAAACAGTATAATTTGTAATGGCGCTACATTTATTATTAAAATTATGCAATACCATTTTAACGATATAGAAGCCAAGTGGCAAAAATTTTGGAGCGATAATAAAACCTTTAAAGCTTCAAACACTAGCAATAAACCAAAATATTACGTTTTGGATATGTTTCCTTATCCATCTGGTGCAGGATTGCACGTTGGACACCCTTTAGGATATATTGCCAGCGACATTTATGCGCGTTACAAGCGCCATAAAGGGTTTAATGTATTGCACCCTCAAGGATACGATAGTTTTGGTTTACCTGCAGAACAGTACGCCATACAAACAGGTCAACATCCTGCAATTACCACAGAGACTAATATTAAGACCTACAGAAGACAGTTAGACCAAATTGGTTTTAGTTTCGATTGGAGTAGAGAAGTGCGAACAAGTAATCCAGACTATTACAAATGGACACAATGGATATTTATTCAGTTATTTCAATCGTATTATTGCAATATTGATAATAAGGCTAAAGATATTAATGAATTAATTTCGATTTTTTCCTCGCAAGGCAATGCTAATGTAAAAGTTGCTTGCAATGATGATATTATAACATTTTCTGCTGAAGCTTGGAATAATTTTTCAACTGAAGAACAACAAGAAATACTATTAAAATACAGATTAACCTATTTAGCAGAAACCGAAGTAAATTGGTGTCCAGCTTTAGGAACCGTTTTAGCGAATGATGAAATTGTAAACGGTGTTTCAGAACGTGGTGGACATCCAGTTGTGCGTAAGAAAATGACACAATGGAGTATGCGCATTTCGGCTTATGCCGAAAGACTGCTTCAAGGTTTAGAAAACGTAGATTGGACTAATGCCTTAAAAGAAACGCAGCGCAATTGGATTGGGAAATCGGTCGGAGCAACCGTGTCTTTTAATATTTTAGACGATTGCAAAAATTTTGAAAAAATAGAAGTTTTCACAACACGTCCAGATACCATTTTCGGTGTAAGTTTTATGACGCTTGCACCAGAACACCAACTCGTTTCTAAAATAACAACATCTGGACAACAAGAAGTAGTTGAAGCTTATATAGAAAAAACAGCAAAACGCAGCGAACGCGATCGTATGGCAGATGTAAAAACTATTTCGGGAGTTTTCACTGGTGCCTACGCAGAGCATCCTTTTACAAAAAAAGCCATTCCAATTTGGATTGGTGATTATGTGCTAGCAAGTTATGGAACAGGAGCAGTTATGTCTGTGCCTTGTGGAGACCAACGTGATTACGATTTTGCAAAACATTTTAATATAAACATTCCAAACATATTTGAAGGTGTAGATATTAGTGAAGAAGCCAAAGCAGAAAAAGAAAATGTAACCATTGCAAATAGCGATTTCCTTAACGGAATGAACTACAAAAAAGCAAGCAAACGTGCTATATACGAGTTAGAACTAATTGGTCAAGGCGAAGGCAAAACAAACTATAGATTACGTGATGCAGTCTTTTCAAGACAGCGGTATTGGGGAGAACCATTTCCAGTATGTTATGTAAATGGAATGCCACAAATGATAGATGTACAACATCTTCCAATTAAATTACCAGAAGTAGAAAAATATTTACCAACCGAAGAAGGCGAACCACCTTTAGGTCGTGCAGATGTTTGGGCTTGGGACATAAAACAGTTTTCAGTTGTTAGTAATGATTTAATTGACCATAAAACAGTATTTCCTTTAGAATTAAACACCATGCCTGGTTGGGCAGGAAGTTCATGGTATTTCTTTAGGTATATGGAAGAACAGGAAAACAGAGATGATGCTTTTGCAAGTAAAGAAGCACTTAGCTATTGGGAAAATGTAGATTTATATATTGGTGGCGCGGAACATGCCACGGGTCATTTATTATATGCTCGCTTTTGGGTAAAATTTTTAAAAGATCGCGGTTTTGTTACCATTGAAGAACCTTTTAAGAAGTTAATAAACCAAGGAATGATTTTGGGGACTAGTGCCTTTATCTACAGAGAAGAGAACACAAACACCTATTTATCTAAAGGCTTAATTAAAGGCAAATCAGTCATGCCAATTCACGTTAAAGTGCAATATGTTAATGCTTCTGAGGAGTTGAATATTAAAAGTTTAAAAAATGATGCTGAATTTGGAGCAGATTATAAAGATGCAGAATTTATTCTAGAAAATGGTGTTTACATCGTTGGTAGAGATGTCGAGAAAATGTCCAAATCTAAATACAATGTTGTTAGTCCAGATCAAATTTGTATTGATTATGGAGCAGACAGCTTAAGACTCTACGAAATGTTCCTTGGACCATTAGAACAGTACAAACCATGGAATACTGCTGGTATTACAGGTGTTCACAGTTTTTTAAAGAAACTATGGAAACTGTATGTTAATGATAATGGTATAAAAGTTAACGATGCGGAGCCAACTAAAGAAAACCTAAAAACATTACACAAAACTATAAAAAAAGTACAAGAGGATATTGAAAATTTCTCTTTTAATACATCGGTTTCTACGTTCATGATTGCAGTAAACGAGTTAATAGCCCAAAAATGCACAAGCAAAGCAATATTAGAACCGTTATTAATTCTAATGTCTCCTTACGCACCTCATATCACAGAAGAATTGTATAGTAAATTAGGACATAGTGGCTCTATTTCTACAGTCCCTTTTCCTGTATTCAACGCTAGCCACTTAGTTGAAAGCAGTAAAAATTATCCAATATCTTTTAATGGTAAAATGCGTTTTACAATGGAATTACCAATGGATATGAGCAAAGATGCTATTGAAAAAGCGGTTATGACCCACGAAAAAACGATAGCGCAATTAGAGGGTCGTACACCCAAAAAAGTAATTGTTGTTCCTGGTAAAATTGTAAATATCGTAGGATAACGTATTCGATACTAATTTCGTAAACAGGCAGTTCATGCGGCAATCATATGTCTTTTAAAAGTATTAAAATAATAGTTGGGACTTTTGCATTAGCCTTGGTTATTAGTTACTTTCTTATTAAAGCTAACACAAAACCATTTAGTAAAACAGAATGGCATGCTAATCCATCAAGTCGCTATAAAATGGCGACGGATATTATTGAAAATAATAGATTTTTAGGTAAGACAAAGGCAGAAATTATTTTAATATTAGGAAACAGTGATCCTTCAACATTAATAGATAGGGAACACCTGTTGTATCCCTTAGGAACTGTACCAAGTTTCTTTAAAACCAATAGAGAAACCCTTATTTTTATTATTGAAAATGATAAAGTAATAGACATAATCCATCGACATGAATAATTTTAATGGTGAAGACGAAAATCTAAACTAGCCAAAACTTTTAAGAACATGTTTAAAAACAATAAGACGTCATGAGAAATTTCTGTCGCTTTTGGTTTGTAAAAATTTAGTGTTAATTAAGATAATCCCTTATGTTTTAAATAAAAAAGTCAGGTATGTCAACTAATTATTTCATATTGTAATTAAAACGATGTTTATGAAACAGGTATTATTTTTTATAATAGCGTTCTATAGTTTATTTGCACAAGCGCAAGACAGAATATTAACCTTTCCAGATGATTATTTGGGTATTTATAAAGGCAATTTAGAAATAACCAATGCAAAAGGAAAGCAACACGTTGAAATGGAATTTCATTTAATAGCTACAGATTCTATTGGAATTTACACCTATAAAATTATTTACATTCAAGAAGGTAAGCGCAACCATAGAAACTATACTTTAAAAACAATAGACGCTCAAAAAGGTGAATACGCGATTGACGAACATAATGGAATTATTTTAGGTGCAAAATTAGTAGATAATGTACTTTATAATGTTTTTGAAGTTGCTGGAAATTTAGTAACAACAACAGAAGCATTTTTTAAAGATTATATCACTTTTAATGTTGTGTTTTCTAGCACAAAGGTTAAGACTATTACAAAAGCGACTGAAGTTGGTACCGAAGTTATAAGCTATCCCGTTACGGTTACTCAAAAGGCGACACTAAAAAAGCAATAAACTGACACATTTTCTTACGTAAAAAGTGGCGTACTTTTTGCTATCTTTAAACCAGAATTAAACATTTAAATTATGATGGGAACAGGACATATGGGCTACTACGTTATTATAGGTATAATTTCTATAGTAAGCTGGTTAGTTAGTAATCAATTAAAAAGAAAATTTGCCAAGTACTCTAAAGTACAATTGAGAAATGGAATGAGTGGTGCTGAAATAGCAGAAAAAATGTTGGCGGATCATGGCATTCGGGATGTTGAGGTCATATCTACAGCTGGACAATTAACAGACCATTACAATCCAGCCAATAAAACAGTTAATTTAAGTGAAGTGGTTTATTCAGAACGTAATGCTGCAGCTGCAGCGGTTTCCGCCCACGAAGTTGGACATGCAGTACAACACGCTACAGCTTACAAATATTTAACCATGCGTTCTAAGCTAGTACCCATTGTAAAAATTACATCGAGCATGTCTCAATTCGTAATCTTTGGAGGTGTGGCATTAATGGCTTCTGAAGCTATGGGAGTTATGGGTCAATACGTTGCCATTGCTGGATTAGCCATGATGAGTTTTGCTACGCTTTTTAGTGTGGTTACCCTTCCGGTAGAATACGATGCTAGCAATCGTGCTTTGGCATGGTTAAAAAATAAAAACATAGTAACGCCAGACGAATATAACGGCTCCGAAGATGCACTTAAATGGGCAGCTAGAACGTATTTAGTGGCAGCACTTGGTGCAATTGCCTCACTATTATATTGGGCGCTTCAGATATTTGGAAGAAGACAATAATTAGTTTTACTCATCCTTTTTTTCTTAATGATATGAACAACTCAAATCAAAACTCAATGCCATTACAACCAATAACAATAGGCGCATTGGCACAAGAAGAACGTGTTGCATTTTATAAAAAAACTTATGGCCATGTTGCTGCTGGTGTATTAGTATTTATAATCTTTGAATACTTCTTACTCCAAAGCGATGCCATTGTTAATTTTGCCTTATCATTAACACAAGGTTTTAAGTGGTTGTTAATGCTTGGTGGTTTTATGTTGATTACCAACTATGCTGAGAGCATGGCTTTAAAAACACCTAATAAAAATAAGCAATATCTAGCTTTTGGAATTTATATATTAGCTGAAGCTTTTATTTTTGTGCCAATACTATTCATGGCCATGAACTATACGGCCTCTGGAAATGAATTACTAGAACAAGCTGCTATTGTTACATTGGCATTATTTTCTGGATTAACCGCTGTAGTATTCGTTACAAAAAAAGATTTTTCTTTTTTAAAAACAGGTCTTACCATAGGTTTTTTTATAGCTCTAGGATTAATAGTTGCAGGCATTCTTTTTGGATTTAATTTAGGCTTGTGGTTTTCTGCAGGCATGTGTTTGTTAGCTGGAGGATCGATTCTATACCAAACCTCAAATTTAATTAATAAATATACAGTAGACGATTATATTCCTGCCGCACTAGGCTTATTTGCATCATTAATATTATTATTCTGGTATGTTTTGCAAATTTTTATGTCTAGAGATTAAATGTTTTAAATACGCAGAGGAAAAATGCTTCTAAAAGATTGGCTTCTTTATCCTCTTTATCCTCTTTGTCTATACTAATGAAAAAAATAAATATATTCATTATTTAGAGTCACCAACAATTCTAAGCTTAACCTTGTGCTTGGAAAATGAACTAATTATTTTGTATGCAGAGCATGTTCTTAACATAACAGTTAGAACGATTCTACTTTTATATTTTAATTTGGCGATCTATTTGCTGATTTAAAGATATAAAAGTTTCAGTTCTAGAAACGCCTTCTATAGATTGAATTTCACTATTTAAAAGCGTCATTAAATGCTCATTATCCTTACATAGTATTTTTATTAAAACGCTCCAATTCCCGGTAGTGTAATGGCACTCTAAAACCTCTGGTATTTTTTCAAGCTGTTTTACAGCTTGAGGATTGCTAATAGCCTTGTCTAAATAAATACCTACAAAAGCCATCGTGGTATAGCCTAATACTTTTGGATTGATTACAAATTTAGAGCCTGCAATTAAACCAGATTTTTCTAATTTCCTTAAACGTTGGTGTATGGCTGCTCCAGAAATTCCAACCTGGCGGGCAATTTCTAAAACCGATGTTCTAGCATCTGCCATTAACGCACGAAGAATTTTTTTATCGATACCATCTATGTGGATGTTTTGATTTATAACTTTCATTAAGCAACGTTTTTATTTATAATATTACACCAATCTATAAATTATGCTTTAAAACTAAAGCATAAAATCACTAAAATAGTATAAAATTATAACTTTATCATACAGGCTAACTTTGGTAATTGCGCTAAACATTTAAGCTTTAAGCAGCGGTTTTTTTCTTACTGCCATCTAATACAAAAAACATACAACATTCTGCATGATGTTAGCCAACTTGCCAATTTTTAATTGTGTAACGAATATATAGGTGCTAAGGTTTAAATAATTTAATTAGTTTTAAACATGTAATGGGTTATACCCTAAATAAGGCACTTTTTTTTCTTTAAAAACAATTCCATAATCTTGGAGCTCTTTTAAAATTGGTATATATACCTCACTGTTTATAGGTCTTAAAACGCCAGGTGTGGATATTTTTTTATTCAATATTGCTATGGCTGCCATGGCAACAGGTAAACCTACTGTCTTGGCCATTGCGGTATAGGTTTGATCTTCGCCTAGAGTAACCATAGTGGCATCTATTTGGTGTTTTTTCCCATCAAGGAAGTAACCAAATTTATGGTACATTACAATCATGTCCTTGTCTGTAGGATTTAAAGACCAACTATCCATTAAAATTTTCTGTAATATTTGAGCAGGAGTTGCTTTATCTAAATTTACCATTTTTGTTGCATTAAAAAGGTCTAGTTCTTCAAGTTTTTCCCAAACACTATCGTCTTGATCTATTTTAAGTGCATGTCTAAATTTTATTTCTACAGAATCTGTTGGGCTATACGGTAAAAATGAATTTACAAAGTCTCGATAACTCATATTTTGGCTGTCGTCTATGGTATAGCTATCGTCTGTCATGCCTAGTGCAACAAACATATTCCAAGCACGACAAAACCCTACGCGTCTTATGGTACCTCGATATAGCGTTTTCACTTTATCAAGTCCGTAAATGCTTTGGTATTTAAGCGAGTCCCTATTAGCATAAGCCTCAAAACGTCCAAAACCCTCAACTTCTAAAAATTCAGTTCTTCGAAATAAACGATTATAAGGAATATATTTAAAAGCACCTTCTTGTAAAAATTTTGCAGCACTTCCTTGTCCTGCAACTACAACATTTCTTGGGTTCCAAGTAAATTTGTAGTTCCATAAATTAGTATCACTTTCTGGAGCTACTAATCCACCAGTAAAGGATTCGAATAGAATGAGTGTTCCACCTTTGGCTTCAATACGGTCTATAACTTGCATGGCACTCATATGGTCGATACCTGGATCAACTCCAATCTCATTCATAAACACCAATCCCTTAGCTTTTGCTTGCTGGTCTAAAGCCTGCATATCATCACTAACATAAGATGCTGTCACCATGCTTTTATTATAGGTAATACAGTCTTTTGCCACTTCAACATGATAGCGTGCAGGCAACATTGAAATAACAATGTCTGCTAATTTTACAGCCTCTACTCTAGACTTTTTATTAAAAACATCTAAAGTTATAGCAGTTGCATTTTTATGATTGTTGATTAGTTTTTCTGCCTTGTCTACTTTGAGGTCTCCAACGGTAATATAGAGGTTTTCGCTATCCGATTTGTCTAACAAATATTTTATTAAGTACGATGTAGATTTTCCCGAACCAATAACTAAAATGTTTCTCATACTAGAATATATTTAAACTAGGATTGTCTAATTTTGTTTAGACTAATGTACTAAATGCAAACGTTATTAATCCTTAAACTTCAAATTTATATGAACAAAAAAATCTTAATATTAGGTTCTATATTTGGCCTTTTCGCGGTCATTATTGGTGCTTTTGCCGCTCATGGTTTAAAATCTAAAATTTCGGTTGAGGCATTACACTCTTTCGAAACAGGAGTACGCTACCAGATGTATCATGCTATTTTGCTATTAATTGTTGGAAATTTAACTGTCCTTACAGCTAAGGCAAAAAAAATAATGTTTTATTTGCTGCTTAAAGGTGTTGTAATTTTTTCAGGTTCAATCTACGCATTAGCCACTAATGAATTAACAGCCTTTAATTTTAAAGTTATTGGTTTTATTACGCCTTTGGGAGGATTACTGCTAATATCTGCATGGTTAGTGATGTTAATAAACATTGTAAAAAGGGCTAAGAATTAATGCTTATTTATAAAACAATAGCATTTAAATGTGTAGTTTTGTAGCTTAAAAAACAAACTAAATTATGGTAAACCATACAAATTCAACGAAAACGATTTCGCTAGAAAAATACGGTATTAAGAATGCTCATGTTCAATACCAATTATCTTCTAAAAAATTACAAGACATAACAATAGAAAAAGGTCAAGGTGTACAGACATCTTCAGGTGCTTTAGCAGTTAATACAGGTGAATTTACCGGGCGATCCCCAATGGATCGTTATATTGTAAAGGATAGTATTACAGAAGATCTTGTTTGGTGGGGCGATATAAACATTGCTTTTAAATCAGATTCATTTGATGCCCTATATGATAAAGTTGCAGACTATTTATCTGATAAAGAATTGTTTGTAAGAGATAGTTATGCCTGTGCAGACAAAAATTACAAACTAAATATTCGAGTTATTAATGAGTATCCATGGAGTAATATGTTTGCTTATAATATGTTTTTAAGACCTACCGAAACAGAGTTAGAAAATTTTTTGCCAGAGTGGACCATTGTAAATGCTCCTGGTTTTATGGCAGATGCCAAAGAAGATGGAACAAGGCAACATAATTTTGCAATTCTAAATTTTGAGAAAAAGATAGCCCTTATTGGAGGTACAGGCTATACAGGAGAAATTAAAAAAGGTGTTTTTTCAGCTTTAAATTTCATCCTACCAGTATATAAAAACACTTTACCAATGCACTGTAGTGCCAATGTTGGCAAAGATGGTGATACGGCAATTTTCTTTGGTTTATCAGGCACTGGAAAAACGACACTGTCTACTGATCCAGATCGAAGTTTAATAGGAGACGATGAGCATGGTTGGACTGCCGAAAACACAGTTTTTAATTTTGAGGGTGGTTGTTATGCTAAAGTTATAAACCTCTCTCAAGAGCAGGAACCAGAAATATATGCAGCTATAAAAGAAGGTGCAATTCTGGAGAATGTAAAAATGAATGACAGAGGTGTAGTCAATTTTGAAGACACTTCTATAACTCAAAATACAAGAGTAAGTTACCCAATTCATCATATTAAAAATATTAAAGTACCCTCAATAGGGCATAATCCAAAAAACATATTTTTTTTAACTGCGGATGCCTTTGGTGTTTTACCTCCAATTTCTAAATTAACACCTTCGCAAGCGGCTTACCATTTTATTTCTGGATATACTGCTAAGGTTGCAGGAACAGAAGCTGGAGTAAAAGAACCAGTACCTTCGTTTTCTGCGTGTTTTGGCGCACCGTTTATGCCCTTACATCCAACAAAATATGCCGAAATGTTAAGCAAAAAAATGTTGGAAGCTAATGTAAATGTTTGGCTAGTTAATACTGGATGGTCGGGAGGATCTTATGGTATTGGTAAGCGTATAAAACTAAAATACACACGTGCTATGATTACTGCGGTACTAAATGGTAATTTAGGGTTGTATAATTATGATGATTACCATATCCATTCAGTTTTTGGAGTTGCTCAACCAAGAACATGTCCTGGCGTACCTACCGAAGTTTTAAGTCCAAGAGCAACATGGAATAATGATAAGGCTTATTATGACACTGCTTTTAAACTGTCCAATGCATTTAGACATAATTTTAAAAAGTTCGAAAATTTTGCTAGCGAAGAAATAAGACGAGGAGGGCCACAACGTTATGCTTATTAGTAACAATTTAATTTAAAATATAAAAAAGCGTCTCAATAAAGACGCTTTTTTTAGGATGCCACTATTTTTTGTTTGCTAACGTAATGTATTTTTTTAAAGCCATGGTCATAGAAGGTGTTTCCGGTGTTGGAGCAGCAATATCTACTCTTAAGCCTTTAGCCTCTACAGCCTTAATAGTTGTGTTTCCAAACACAGCAATTCTTGTATTTTTTTGTTGAAAATCTGGAAAGTTGTAAAACAAAGAGTCAATACCACTTGGGCTAAAGAACACCAATATATCGTAGGTTACACTTTTTAGATCAGACAAATCACTAATAACAGTTTTATAAAAAACAGCCTCTTTCCATTTTACGCCTAAACCATTTAAAACTTCAGGAACTTCTGCTTTTAATTTATCTGCAGCAGGTAATAAAAAAGACTCGTCTTTATATTTTTTAATTAAAGGAGATAATTCTGTAAATGTACGTTTACCTACATAAATCTTGCGTTTTCTATAAACCACATATTTTTGCAAGTAATACGCCACAGCTTCAGATTGGCAGAAGTATTTCATACTATCTGGAACTTTAAAACGCATTTCTTCTGCAACTCTAAAAAAGTGATCTACAGCGTTTCTACTCGTTAAAATAATAGCAGTAAACTTACTAAGATCAATTTTTTGTTGTCTTATTTCTTTAGAAGGGACACCTTCAACATGAATAAAGGGACGAAAATCTATTTTAACTTTCTGTCGTTCAGATAAGTCAAAATATGGCGAATTTTCAATTTTAGGTTCTGGTTGCGATATTAAAATGGTTTTCACTTTCATATTCTAATAGCTTTTTTTAAGTCCTTAATCAAGCGTATATATCTTATATAAAACTAGATAAGGTGAAATTTCAAGTGCGCAAAGATACAAAATAAAATAAAACCAATTCTTTTTTATTATTTTAAGATTGTTTTTTATAAATATCAATATACCATATAGGTTCAGGAAGGATAAAAGGAGAGCAAAAATTATAATATTAAAACGTGTTGGATGCCAGGCGTAAATTAAAATGGCATTAATTGGTATTAATAGTAAACCTAAGAAATTTTTATAACTTATTTTTTGAAATATATAATTGTTAAGTATAGTGCTCATATTAAGAACAGCGTTCACAAATAGTTCTAGTATTACCTTTATAATTATTAATATACTCATACCAAATGCAAGTATTACAGGAACAATATAATCTGTTTCAGGCAGATTAATGTCTAGACTAACACCCAACAATATAAAAACGGTTAAACCAATAATAAGGTTAGTAAATAATAATCCTTCAAACAAGTTAAAAAACTTATGTTCTCTAGAATACACTTTCAAGTATCTAAAGTTTACTACTAACATTACAAAGTCGAGAAAGCGTTTGTGAAATAAAATTTTGGTAATTGCAACAATAACAAGACAAATTACAAGTAATATTGTATACAATTCTGTTGAAAGGACATCTCTTAGCATGCTGTAAAATTATTATAAAATTCTTAAGAAGACACTTCATTTATTAAGAAATATTTATAAAAAGCTATTAGGCAAATATGTACATTTGTTTTAAACTTAATGAATTGCCATTAATGCTAGATGCTATTGTAATTATACCAACCTATAATGAAATTGAAAACATAGAAGCTATTATAGTTGCTGTGTTTAGTCAAAACAAAGCATTTCATGTTTTGGTCGTAGACGATAATTCTCCAGATGGCACAGCTACTAAAGTTAAAGAGCTTCAGCAAAAGTATCCAGACTCTTTATTTTTACAATCAAGACAGCAAAAATTAGGTCTGGGCACTGCTTATATACATGGTTTTAAATGGTGTTTAAACAGAGAATATCAATACATTTTTGAAATGGATGCCGATTTCTCTCATAATCCTAAGGATTTGATAAAGCTTTACAATGCTTGCCATAAAAATGATGCTGCATTGAGTATAGGTTCAAGATACGTAAAGGGGATAACTGTTGTAAATTGGCCTTTAAGCCGAATTATATTATCTTATGGTGCATCAATTTATGTGCGTATAATTACTGGCATGCGCATAAAAGATAGTACGGCAGGTTTTATTTGTTATCATAGAACCGTCTTAGAAAGTATTAATTTTAATGAAATAAAATTTATAGGGTACGCGTTTCAAATTGAAATGAAATTTAAAGCCTATTTAAAGCGATTTAAAATTGTAGAAGTACCAGTGATTTTTACTGATAGAACAAAAGGCCAATCTAAATTAAGTTCCAGTATTATTTTAGAAGCCGTTTTTGGAGTACTATCAATGAAATTTAAAAGTTTATTTAATAATGAATATAATGAACGAGAGAACAACACTAATTAAAAACGCAAAAATTGTTAACGAGGGCAGCATTTATACTGGCGATATATTGATTGAGGGTAGTATTATTTCTCAAATTGACACCACAATAAGTGCAAAATCATCAGACGTAATTGTATTTGATGCAGAAGGAAAATACGTTATACCTGGTATGATAGATGACCAAGTACATTTTAGAGAACCTGGTTTAACACATAAAGCAACTATTAAAACAGAATCTCTTGCTGCAATTGCCGGTGGTATTACTTCTTTTATAGAAATGCCAAACACTAATCCGCAAACTACAACTATTAAAAAGTTAAACGATAAGTTTGCAATAGCCAAAAACTCCTCTTTTGCTAATTACTCCTTTATGTTTGGTGGCACTAACGATAATTTAGAAGAAATACTTAAAGTTGACCCTAAACAAGTTGCAGGATTAAAATTATTTTTAGGCTCTTCTACTGGAAACATGTTGGTTGATAATCCTGAGGTTTTAGAAAAAATATTTTCTAGTACAGAGTTATTAATATCTGTGCATTGTGAAGATGAAACCACAATAAGAGCCAATACAAAAGTGTACATGGAACGTTATGGAGATGATATTCCAGTGCATTTACACCCTATAATTAGAAGTGAAGAGGCTTGTTATATATCGTCTTCTAAGGCTATTGAATTGGCTAAGAAGACAGGTGCACGATTGCATGTATTTCACCTATCTACAGGAAAAGAAACGGCATTGTTTAATAATAAAATACCGCTAAAAGATAAAAAAATAACTGCAGAGGTTTGTATTCATCATTTATGGTTCTGCGATAAGGATTATGAAGATAAAGGCACATTAATAAAATGGAATCCTGCTGTAAAATCTGAAAGTGATAGAGACCAATTGCTTAAAGCATTACTAGACAATAAAATAGATGTTATTGCTACAGATCATGCACCACATACTATTAGCGAAAAGAACAATGTTTACACCAAAGCACCATCTGGCGGTCCGCTAGTACAACATGCTTTGCCAGCTCTTTTAGAAATGCACCATCGCGGATTAATATCCATTGAAAAAATTGTTGAGAAAACAGCACACAATCCTGCTATTCTATTTAATATAAAAAAGCGTGGTTACGTAAAAGAAGGATATTATGCAGATTTGGTTGTAGTAGATTTAAATAATCCGTGGACGGTAAAAAAAGATAATATTCTGTATAAATGTGGTTGGTCTCCGTTTGAAGGCACAACCTTTAAATCTAGAATTACACATACTTTCGTTAATGGTGGATTGGCTTACGAGAATTTTAAGTTTTTTGATACTAACTATGCAAAACAATTAACTTTCGATAGATAAAAATGCAATGGATAAAAGAGTCCTGCCACATGGCATGATTACTTTTAAAATGTAGCAGAGTAATAACAAACAGAAACACATGAGAATAAAACAGTTTTCTTTTTTAATATTGCTTTTAATAGTAAGCTCATGTTTTACTATAAAAAAGCCAGAAAAACCTGAACAATTAATATCTGAAGATCAAATGGTTAATGTCTTAATAGATATGGCCATCATGTCTTCAGCTAAAGGTGTTAATAAAAGCAAAATTGAAAAAAACGGAATCATTCCTGACCATTATATCTACAAAAAAAATAATATAGACAGTATGACTTTTGCACAAAGTAATGCCTATTATGCTTTCGATATTAAAAAATACAATGCTATTTACCAGCGCGTAAAAGATAGCTTGACGATTACAAGAGATAAGTATAGGGCAATAGCAACAAAAGAGAAGGCTGAAAAAAAGATTAAAGACTCTATAAAGCGTGTTAAAAGAAATATTGAAAAACGTGCAAATTATAAAAAGAATACCAAGGTACTTTCTATTGCTAAATAAAATTTAGCACTTTAAAAATTGGGTTAAAGTTGTTCTAAATATATGCTACACGTGTCTTTAATTACACTTTTTAAGTTGCAATATTTAAAAGTAATATACTTTTTAATTTTATCACCATCAAATTCCGACTGTGTAACAAGAGACTTTGCTAGTGGCTTGGTTAACGTTCTTCTCTTTCCGGTTATTTTATGTTGTAACCAGTCCAATCGCCAGCCTAATTGTAATAACCAATGTTTAGCTTCTTTTTTAGGCGGTGCTACTCCCAAAGCAATAGCACAAGTACTCAGTAATTTCTTATAACTCCAATTGTTGGACACTAGAATAAAACGTTCGTTTTTTATAGTGCTTTGCATTAATAAGAACATAGCGTTAATAACATCGTTTATTGCCACACAACCAACACTGCCATTAGTGTAATAATTTAGCTTGTTATGCACTAATTTTATAATAGAACCGCTACCATAATTCCAGACGCCAGGACCAATTATAACACCAGGATTAACAATTACAGCAGCTAGTCCTTCTTGCGTGCCACGCCAAACTTCAAGTTCTGCGCCGTATTTTGTTATGGCATAAACACTATTATCTGCGTCTTGATTCCATGAAGTAGTTTCGGTAGTTATTTCTCCTAGATTTGGTTCGCCAATAGCAGCAATGGAACTTATATAACACAATTTTTTTATATTATTATCAATACTAAGATTTACAATATTTGCTGTGCCTTCAATATTGGTTTTTTGTAGTACTTTATATTTATCTGGCTCAAAAGAGATAAATGCAGCACAATGGTAAACTTGCGTCACGTTTTTAAAAGCTTCGGTTAGCGCAGGAATGTCGTTTAAATTGGCTTCCACCCAATCAATAGTATTAAAAAGGGTTTGAGTATTTTTAGAGTAATAAGAAAAGATGCGTTTAACAGTTTTAAACGTATGCTCATTTCTGTAAATTGCACGAATATTTTGCTTTTCTTTTAATAATTTAAAAAGTAAATGTGCACCTACAAATCCTGTTCCGCCAGTAACTAAAATCATAAGTCGAAGGTAATAAATATTAGAGAGAACAAGTTTTTTTAAACACGAATTTACTAATGATTATTAAAGTTTAGTAAGTTTATACAACACCTAGTCTTTGATACGTTAAATAAGAAATAGGTGTTAATGATTTAAAAATTCGTGGCAAAAACATTGAATATAACATCTTAATTATAAAGCTATTTTTATCTTTGCAACACAATAGACATAACGAAGCGAAAAGATGGCTAATAAATATGTAGAAGAATTACGTTGGAGAGGCATGTTACATACCGTAATGCCAGGAACAGATAAACACTTAAACGAAACCATGCGTAGCGCTTATGTAGGTTTCGACCCTACTGCAGATTCTCTCCATATAGGAAATCTTGTACCCATTATGCTATTAGCACACTACCAACGTTGCGGACACAAACCAGTGGCATTAGTAGGAGGAGCAACAGGAATGATTGGTGATCCTTCGGGAAAATCTAGTGAACGTAATCTGTTAAATGAAGATGCTTTACGGCACAATCAAGAAGCTATAAAAAAGCAATTGTCTCACTTTTTAGACTTTGAAAGTAACAAAAAAAACGCAGCCGTTTTAGTAAACAACTACGACTGGATGAAGGATTTTTCATTCTTAACATTTATTCGAGATGTTGGTAAGCATATTACTGTAAATTATATGATGGCTAAAGATTCTGTAAAAAACAGAATTTCAACAGAATCTGCGTCTGACGGTATGAGCTTTACAGAGTTTACCTACCAAATGGTTCAGGGTTACGATTTTTTACATCTATACAAAGAACTAGGTTGTACCTTGCAAATGGGAGGAAGTGACCAATGGGGTAATATAACCACTGGAACAGAGCTTATTCGTAGAATTAATCAAGGCAAAGGTTACGCTATAACATGTCCATTAATTACAAAAAGTGACGGATCCAAATTTGGAAAAAGTGAAGGTGGTAATGTTTGGTTAGATGCTAATAGAACATCGCCTTATAAATTTTATCAATATTGGTTAAATTCTAGCGATGAGGATGCAGAAAAATACATTAAGATTTTTACATTTTTAACCCAAGACAACATAAACACGCTAATTGCAAAACATTCCGAAACACCGCATTTAAGAGTTTTACAAAAGCGTTTAGCCAAGGAAATAACCACTATGGTACATTCTGAAGACGATTTTTTAAATGCTGTAAAAGCCTCTGGGATTTTGTTTAGTAAAACATTTAAGGCGGACATACGCGCACTAGACGAAAAATTATTTTTAGATGTTTTTGAAGGTGTCCCACAAGCTGAAATTACAAAATTAGAATTGGCTGAAGGTATAGATATGGTTGCGGCTTTAGCGGACAAAACAAACTTTCTAAAGAGTAATAGTGACGCTAGAAGAGCGCTTAAAGAAAATGCAGTTTCTGTAAATAAAGACAAAGTAAAACAGGATTATAAAATTACTACTCAAGATTTAATTAACGATAAGTATGTGGTGCTAAACAAAGGAAAGAAAAACACCTATATTTTAAAAGTGGTTGAATAATTACAATTTATAAATAGACATAAAGGTTTCACTTATTTTAAAATAGAAGTTAAGACATTTTAGCTTTAAAAAAACTGAAGGAAAGAGGAATTATTGTCCAAATTTAAATAACCTTATACTAATTCTTTTTCAAAACGGTATAAACGTTAAAATAGCTACGCTTTTTAGGATTAAGCCTTCTGTGTATAAAATAAAAAACGACAAGCATACTAGTAGTTTAGTGCAGAAGTTATAATTATTGCCTTAAACATAGCATGCCAAACTTATATAGACATTTCTTCCAGCTTTATATCTTTTACATTAAGATCACAAAAAAAAACAGAGTGTTGCTAACAAAAGAAGCCCGAATGCAGAATGGCACGCGGACTTCTAAAAATTAGCCAACCAACTGAAACTAATTTTTCTTTTTCTTAGCTATTAATTAATGTTGCAAACCGATGGTTTCCCAACTTAGGTCTGCCTTTTTAACTAGACCTTTCACATCTTTTTCCAACCATGATTCTAGAGTATTATTTCCCCAAGAATTATAGAATAAATACAATTTGCCATCTCTAATTTCAAACGTTTCTGGATCAATTGACACTTTTTTTCCTTTTTCTGCAACTGCGTAAGCACAGTAACCACCATATTGTGGAATATAATGGTGTGGGTTTGCCTTAAATTTATTTAAATGTTCTTGAGATACAAATTTAAATTTTACACCATCATGCATTGCTGTAAATTTTTTACTGCCCTCTTCAGCAGTGTTCTTAAAATAGGAAACCACATCATAACCTTTTGCTACAAAACCTTTTTTAGTATTATAGTCCGTTTGTGCTTGAGAGAAAAAAATCCCTATAAAAAAAATGTATAAATAGTGTTTCATACCTATTCAGTCGGAATAGATACGTTAAGATTACAAAGTTGGTTGACATTTTTAGGATTATTATAGAACCATTAAGTTGCAACCCCTAATATCGCTAGTATCAAAGCGACCAATAATTTCAAAAGAGTGATCCTTATATACACGCCCTAAATCTTGAGTTGCAATAAAACTACAAGAATTTATGTTTGCTAGATCAATAACGTTAACGCCACCAGTTTTTCCCGTTTCTGTTAGTGATAAAGCATCTTCTGTATCACGAATAATAATACGCATCCAACTGGGGCAATTAAAGATACCATTACCTGTAGAATAGGCCTGGCTTAATAACTCTGTCATGCCATATTCACTATGTATGGTGTTTACGCCAAAACCAGATTTTAAAATAGTATGTAGTGCGTCCCTAACCAATTCTTTTCGCTGACCTTTCATTCCTCCAGTTTCCATTACAATAGTATTACTAAGGTTAAATGTATGTGCTTCAACTAAATCTAATAACGCAAAAGACACACCAATAAGTATTACCTTTTTACCTTCAGCATCTAAACGTTTTAGAGTCGAACTTAATTCGGATAAGTTATGGAGATAAAAACCACTTTCTGGATGGTTAGAGTTTTTAATTAAATGGCTTACCATATATATAAGAGATGAGTCTTCACGCTCTAAATAGCTTGGGAGTAAGGCCAAAATAATATAGTCCTTAATGTCTCCATAGACTATATTAAAACCTTTAATAAAGCTGTTTTTATAAATGGAAAGGTTTGTAATGTAATGTTTACTGGTCTTGCTGCTAGTTGTACCGCTACTGGAAAACGTTTTTTTTATACTTTGTGCGGTGCTAATAATTTGATGCGTTTTAAAAAATTGAATGGGTAGAAAAGGGATGTCTTCTACTGCAGAAATATCACTTGGATTTTTATACAATAAGTCGCAGAACGAACGATAAACAGGATTATTTTCAAATTGAAATTTAAAAACTTTTAAGGCTAAAGTGTTAAATTCTATTTCAGTTTTTATAGAGAAAATTTCGTTCTGGTGTATCATTTTATTTGTCAGTTCGCATTAAAATTGTATTACAATTTTTGTATTGTGTACACCTTTAAGTAAACAAAAAAGAGCGTTTCCATTGGTAACGCTCTTTTAAAATGTTTAATTATAAAGCTTACTTAATTACTAATTTTTTAGTTGTTGTAGCTCCATTTTGGTTTAATTGTAAGACATACACGCCAGTGTTTAAATTGGACACATCTAAGCGGTTATTCCTTAAAGTTTCAGCAATAACCTGTTTGCCTAAAATATCGAATGCAGTAACATTAATTACAGCGTTAGATGTTGTTTTAACTTTTACATAGCCTATGTTTGTTGGATTAGGATAGATTGAGATGTTAGTAGCTTCTTTTTGGTCTATAGAAAGCGTAAAAACTTGATTATTATTTAGGCTTCCAGGAGTTGCTGTTATGTCTGCAACCCAGGTAAAATCTGTATAAACAGATCCTGGACCATTAGAAAGTTGTAAAGATGTTCCAACAGCTGTTCCTCCACTTTCACTTACACCAATGTCTGTAGACGTTATTCCAGCTGCAGTAGTCCCTGCGCCAGCAGTTAGTGTGCCTTCATAACTTAAAAATTGAATTACAGTGCCATTATTATCAATCAAGGCTAAACCATCCGGTGCTCCATTTTGAATAGCAGTTTTTGGAAAATTTAAAGCACCATAACCAGTACCTTCATCATCTATAATTCCAGATAATGAAATGGTTTTATAAACCAAAGAATTACTACCATTGTACAGTTCTACCTTCCATCCTGTTAAATCTGTTCCAGCGGGTCCAGCAATTTCTACGCCTTCACCAGAATCAGCACCATTATTATCATAATGGAGTTCATTTATAAATACCGACTGAGCAAACAGATTTAAAGAAATTAATAATGCAAATAATAAAAGGTAATTTTTTTTCATAACCTCTGTTTTAAAAATTTCAAAGATAAATATAATACAATATTAGTTTTTTTAAAAATTGTTTTATATAAGATAGTATTATTTAACTATTAAATAACATAAAATGCATCTTAACTGTTGTAAAGATGAATTGTTAACAATCAGCACTTTAATATTAATTTAATGTTACTATTGCTCGAGTTTATTCTTGGGTTTCACGATTAATCTTATCTTTACTCATTAAGATATATCTAAATTAAATGAACAATACCAATATAAAAATACTTCTTGTAGATGACGAGCCAGACATTCTTGAAATAGTAGGCTATAATCTGTCTCAAGAAGGCTACCAAGTTATAACAGCTAAAAATGGTTTTAAAGGTGTAGAAAAAGCTAAAGAAGAAAAGCCGCACCTCATAATATTAGACGTAATGATGCCAAAAATGGACGGTATCGAAGCCTGCGAACTCATAAGAAAAATACCAGAATTAAAAAATACTATCGTTACATTTTTAACAGCTCGAGGGGAAGACTACTCTCAAGTTGCTGGTTTTGATGCTGGCGCAGACGATTATATTACAAAACCCATTAAACCTAAAGTATTAATTAGTAAGGTTAAAGCTTTATTACGACGTTTAAAAACTGAAGATGTTAGTACTCCAATAATAAGAATTGGAAATATTATTATTAATAGAGAGGAATACAAAGTAACTATTAATAATAAAGAAATTACTTTACCTAGAAAAGAGTTTGAATTACTATCCTTATTAGCATCAAAACCAGGAAAAGTATTTAAAAGAGAAGATATCCTAGACAAAGTTTGGGGAAGTCAAGTAGTAGTTGGCGATAGAACAATAGATGTACACATTAGAAAACTTAGAGAAAAAATAGGCGACCAATCTTTCAAAACCGTAAAAGGAGTTGGCTACAAATTTGTAGAGTAAAGCTATGGAAACAAAAAAAACCTATCCTTTTGCATTAAAAACAACATTGTATGTTACCCTAGTGCTAACAGGTATAGTAAGTGTCTTAGCATACCTTTTTTACATCATAAAATGGGAATTTATAATTCTGTTTTTTCCTGTTTGTTATGCGTCTGTGTTTATTATTTTTCATTATCATGTAAAGCATTTTATATATAAAAGAGTAAAACAAATTTACGACGAGCTTACCTTGCTAGAAACATCTAACTACAGAAAAAGTAGGATTACTACAGATATGGTTGCTCTAACCGAGGAAATAGATAAGTTTGCCAGAGACAGAAAAATGGAAATTGAAACCTTGCAAATTCGTGAAGAATACAGAAAGGAGTTTTTAGGAAACGTTTCGCACGAATTAAAAACACCACTTTTTACTGTGCAAGGCTATTTGGAAACGCTAATTGATGGCGCTGCAGACAATAAAGACATTAGAGTTAAATATTTAGATCGCGCAAATAAAGGTGTAGAAAGGCTAATTTTTATAGTAAAAGATTTAGATATGATTACTAGACTTGAAGCTGGAGATTTAAGTTTAACAATCGAAACATTTGATAGTGTAGACTTAGTTAAAGGTGTCTTTGATTTGTTAGAAATGAAAGCTGCAAAAAAGAAAATTACCTTAGTGTTTGATAAAGAATACCTACAGCCTATTTTGGTTAGAGCCGATAAAGAAAAAATTCAACAAGTTTTAACTAATTTGGTTGTAAATTCTATTAAATATGGAAGAACTAAGGGCACAACCGAAATTAGTATTGAAAACCTTGTAAAAAATAAAGTTATTGTTCGTGTTACAGACAATGGCGAAGGCGTTGAAAAAGAAAACATACCACGATTATTCGAGCGCTTTTATAGGGTAGACAAAAGTGGTTCTAGAAAAGAAGGCGGTTCTGGTCTAGGCCTAGCCATAGTCAAGCATATTATTGAAGCACACAACGAAAATATTTATATTGAAAGTGAATTTGGTGTTGGTAGCGAGTTTTCTTTTACTTTAGAAAAGGCTTAATTAGGTTTCGTTGGCAAGCGTTTTCAGTTTCTATATCAAGCCAATAAACATTCCTTTCTCTTTCTCCCATATCTAGATTGATATGCTATAAACACTTTTCAATCTAATTTTTGTTTTTTGTATAGGACAACCATTCCTTGCATTATCATCTAAACCTATAGTTAGTAAACTGGCATAATTATAAATAACAAAGATAATCATTATCGACTTTCGTATATTTCCTTAATTTTACCAAAAATTAATAAAGCCGTGGGTAGTAAAAATAAGCTTAAAAGATTTAACGAAAACGAGACGTTTAAAAACGTTTATCAACCTAAACGAGAAGAGTTAGTAGATGCAGAATACCACATGAAAGGTCAATGGAACGCTAAATACTTTAAAAATAACAATCCATTAGTACTAGAATTAGGTTGTGGTAAAGGTGAATATTCTGTAAATCTTGCCAAAAAGTATCCAAACAAAAATTTTATTGGAATTGATATTAAAGGAGCACGTTTTTGGAGAGGTGCAAAAACAGCTATCGAAGAACACCTACCTAATGTAGCATTTGTTAGAACTCAAATTGAACTTGTAGATTATGTTTTTGAAGAAAATGAAGTCGATGAAATATGGATAACATTTCCAGATCCACAAATTAAATATAAGCGTACAAAACACAGAATGACCAATTCTAAATTTCTAAAGCGCTATAAAAAGATATTAAAGCTAGAGGGAATAATGAATCTTAAAACCGATAGCGAATTTATGCATGGTTATACACTTGGCTTATTGCATGGCGAAGGGCATGAAGTATTATATGCCAACCATAACGTGTATAAACAAGAAGGAAGCCCAGATGAAGTGACGAGCATACAAACACATTACGAGAGTATCTATTTAGAGCAAAACAAACCAATTACGTATATTAGGTTTAAAATTAAATAATCTTCTATTTCATTTGAATATTACACTAACATTTGGAATTGCATTTATTGTAGCTTTAATCGGTGTTATACCTCCGGGATTGCTTAATATGACAGCTGCTAAAATTAGCATAAAAGAAGGACATATAAGAGGGTTAGTGTTTTCCGTTGGTGTTTGTATTATAGTTATTATACAAACATTAATTGCCCTCGTCTTTGCAAAATATTTAACTAGTAATCAAGATGTTGTAGATATTTTACAACGGGTAGCCTTTGTTTTGTTTGTGTTAATAACAGTTTATTTTTTATTAATAGCAAAAAAAACAGATCAGCCTAATGTAGAATCCAATGTTAGAAGTAAAAAGAGTCGCTTTTTCCAAGGGATATTATTATCAGCGCTAAACGTATTTCCAATTCCCTATCAAGCCTATATGGCTATAACATTTACATCTTTTAAGTGGATTGCCTTAGATTCTATAGGTATAACATCTTATGTGGCAGGAGCTGCCATGGGAACTTTTGTTATGTTATACATTTATGTTTTCTTTTTCGAAAAAATAAACAGTAAGAAAATAAAATCTCAGAAAAACATGAACTTTATGATAGGAATTATTACTGGTATTATATCTATTATTACGTTAATAAATATCATTAAAGAAATTTAAAAATGAAGCCAGAAACACTTAATTTCTTCGAAAAAGTTTATAAAATAGTAAAATTAATTCCTTATGGTAGAGTTACCAGCTATGGCGCTATTGGTAATTATTTAGGAACGCCACGAAGTGCTAGGTTGGTGGGTTATGCCATGAATGGTTCTCACGGAAAAAACGTACCAGCACACCGTGTAGTTAATAGAAATGGATTACTAACAGGAAAGCATCATTTTGAGGGCACAAATCTTATGCAACAACTTTTAGAAAGTGAAGGTATTGTGGTAATAGAAAATCAAATACAGGATTTGCAAACGGTGTATTGGGATCCATCAAAAGCACTAGCAGGTTTATAAACTATACGACAAAAAACTTCAAGCTAAGCACTTTAATCTTCAACGTTTATGTAGTATATTTGTCTTTTAGATTCATTCTTAATAAAAAGCATTAGCTTTTGGAGTATTACCTATGAAAATTACAAAACAAGATATACTAAACGCACTTAAAACCATAACCGTTCCTGGCGAAGGTCAAAATATGGTAGATAGTGGCGCCATAAAAAACGTGGTTACCTTTGCAGACGAAGTAATTGTGGATATAACTATAAACAATCCATCTTTACAAGCACGTAAAAAAACCGAAGTAGAGATACTAAAAGCTATTCATGATAATGTTTACCATAAAGCACAAGTTAAAGTTAATATAAAGGTAGAGGCACAGGCCAATACGATGGCAAACCAAATTAAAGGTAAATCCATTCCAGGTATTCAAAATATAGTAGCTATAGCGTCTGGAAAAGGTGGTGTTGGAAAATCTACAATTACAGCTAATTTAGCAGTAAGCTTAGCAAAAATGGGCTTTAAAGTAGGTGTTTTGGATGCAGATATTTATGGGCCATCCATGCCAATAATGTTTGATGTTGAGTTGGAAAGACCATTATCTGTAACTGTAGATGGAAAATCTAAAATGAAGCCAGTTGAAAGCTATGGTGTAAGTATATTATCCATTGGCTTTTTTACAAAACCAGATCAAGCTGTTGTTTGGAGAGGTCCAATGGCAGCAAAAGCATTAAATCAAATGATTTTTGATGCCGCTTGGGGAGCATTAGATTTCATGTTGTTAGACTTGCCTCCTGGTACCGGAGATATCCATTTAAGCATTATGCAATCGTTACCAATTACTGGGTCGGTTGTGGTTAGCACGCCTCAAAATGTGGCATTAGCAGATGCTAAAAAGGCGGTTGCCATGTTCCAACAAGATAGTATTAATGTTCCTGTTTTAGGAATTGTAGAAAACATGGCCTATTTTACACCAAAAGAATTGCCAAATAACAAATATTATATTTTTGGAAAAGATGGCGCTAAGCATCTTGCAGAAGATTTAAAGGTGCCACTTTTAGGTCAAATTCCTTTGGTGCAAAGTATTCGTGAAGCTGGAGATATTGGAAGACCGGCAGCCCTGCAAACAGCTTCAACATTGGAAAATGCTTTTACAAAATTAGCACAAAATGTTGTGCAAGAAGTCGTCAATAGAAATAAAAATTTACCAGAAACCGAAGCCATAAAAATTACAACTATGGCTGGATGTTCGGCAGTAAAAAAATAATTATGAGCGGAGAAGAACTAAGGTTAAATGTGGAAAAAGCACTAGACGAAATTCGTCCGTTTCTGCAAAGTGATGGTGGAGATATTTCTTTATTAGCTATAGAAAATGATAGGCTAGTAAAAGTACAATTAGAGGGCGCTTGTGTTGGTTGTAGCGTAAACCAAATGACCTTAAAATCTGGTGTAGAAATGACAATAAAAAAATATGCGCCTCAAATAGAACAAGTTATTAATGTTGAAGCTTAATCCCTACGAAGGCAAGAATTTTAATTTCATGTTCCATTGCAATTAAATGGTATTACAAAGTATTTATTTGAGATAAACATTTTTAAATTAATAAAATTATGCAACCTGTAGGTTTAACCACCTAACAGGTTTTTTAAAATAGAAAAGTATAAATTCATGGAGCCTACAAAGTTTTACTATACCATAACTCGGCTATTTTGTAAAAAAAAAAGGCATGAATTAATAATTACATGATAATGTTCATTGATATGGCTAAAACATATAAATAAACAAGATTATATTAAATAGATATCCTTTAAATAGGAATTATTATGATTAAAACAGATATACTAATTATTGGTGCTGGACCAACAGGTTTATTTACTGTGTTTGAAGCAGGTTTATTAAAGTTAAAGTGTCATTTAATAGATGCTTTACCTCAGGCCGGCGGACAATGTTCTGAAATATACCCTAAGAAACCTATTTATGATATTCCTGCATACCCAGAAATTTTAGCTGGTAATTTAACTCATAAATTATTAGAACAATGCAAACAGTTTGAACCTGGTTTTACTCTTGGAGAACGCGCAGAAACTATAGAAAAGCAAGACGATGAAAGCTTTATAGTTACTACCAATAAAGGAACAAAACATCATGCTCCAGTGGTTGCAATTGCAGGTGGATTGGGTAGTTTTGAACCACGTAAACCTCTAATTCACAACCTTACCGATTTTGAAGATAAAGGCGTAGAATACATTATTAAAGATCCTGAAATTTATAGAGATAAAAAAGTAGTAATAGCTGGTGGTGGAGATTCGGCCTTAGATTGGAGTATCTTTTTAAGTGATGTTGCAAAAGAAGTAACATTAATACACAGACGAAACGAATTTCGTGGACATTTAGATTCTGTAGATAAAGTTCAAGAGCTTAAAAATGAAGGCAAAATTAACCTCATTACTCCAGCTGAAGTTATAGGACTATTAGGAGTTAATAAAGTTGCAGGAGTTGTTGTAAAACAAGCCGAGCATATTGAAAAAGAGTTTACCTTAGAATGCAATCATTTTATTCCGCTATTTGGGTTATCTCCAAAATTAGGACCTATTGCCAATTGGGGATTAGAAATAGAAAAAAATGCTATAAAAGTAGATAATAGTTTGGATTACCAAACGAATATTCCAGGTATTTTTGCCATAGGCGATGTTAATACGTATCCTGGAAAATTAAAGTTAATTTTATGCGGATTTCACGAGGCCACTTTAATGTGTCAAGCGGCTTATAAAATTATAAATCCAGGGAAACGTTATGTTATGAAATACACCACGGTCTCCGGTGTCGATGGTTTTGATGGCACTAGAAAAGAAGCTCCTAAAGCTGTAGTAAAGAAAATTGAATAATCGAGGTCAGACCTTTTTGGTGTTTTGAAATTACACATCTTAAAAGTAATCGAGTATTAGGTAGGAGTAATACATATATTAAAAAAAAGTATTCCAAAAGCTTTATTTAAAAGTGCTTAATGACCGTTAAAGGCTTTCTGTTTTGTACTTTTTTAAAGCAATCGGACCTTCCAACAATACTCTTACAATCTGTAAAGTGCCATTATCTGTCGTAGAAATTTGCCATTTTATAAGGGATATTGCTCCATTTTCAATTTCAATACCAGTAATGCTTCTTGGATGAACACAACTTCCCGAATTAAAATAGGCAATGTCTCCAGGTTCTGGAAATCTTGGTCTATGGGTATGGCCGACCACAGTAACTAAATTATTGTTGGCTGTAATCCATTTTTTTGTTTTACGTTCTACTTTAATAAGTTCTGTGTAGTTTTTTGCAGGACTTGTTGGGTCTGCAATACCCATAACATTTAAAGGTTTCCAAAGTAAACGCACCATAAACCGGCTCCATTTCCAAAATGTAAAGTTCCACCAATCTGCTTGATGACCATGGGCTAGAAAAAGCTCTTGTCCTGTAATGCTATGTTTTAATACAATACCTTCATGGTATTTTATGTCTTTAAACAACTCAACATCTTCAGCAGTTTTAGCATCAAAATATATAGATAAATGTTTTTTTACATACTCAGGATTGCGGTAAACCATGTCATGGTTTCCCCAAATCATATGCAGTCTATTATGCTTATGAAACAATTTCATAAGCATATACACATTTTTGTGTGCATTTAATATGGAATTGAAAGAGAGGTTTTCCCAAAGTTCATCGCCATCACCAAGTTCGCAATAGCTAAATCCTTCGGCATAATAATGTTTAAGTGCATGGAAATAAATATTTCTGTTTTTAGCAAAATCGTCTGCAAAACTATTATCACCACGATGGCAGTCGCTAAATAGTACCAGCTTGCTATCATTATCAAAATCGACAATTTTAGCTTTTTTGTAGGCGCGGTCTAATCTCTTTTTAGCTGAAAACATAAGGTAAATGTAAACAAATTTGCATAGAACATTTTACTTCAATTCGAAATCAGTTTTATCTCTAAATAATTACTATTAAAATATTATTTTTATGTCTTTTATGGTAACTACTATTACTTCTAAATAGCTTACTAAATTTATAAATAATAATAGCTTTTCTAGGCTTATGTTTCTAATGTAGAAGTTATTTGTTTAAATTTTAATTCTGATTTTTGACTTTTAATTTTTATACAAGTTTTATGTCTATAAGTTGATTTAATTTTAATTCCTATAACAGTAAATCAACACCATAAAGTTAAATGCTTCCCTAATCTGTAACTATATTTATAGCAAAAGGAAGTAGTCTTTCCACAAATAATTGATAAGCAACTTCTGAAGGATGTAAACCATCAGACGCTACTAAGTTTGGTTGTATAATACCTCGACGGGTAATATCTGTAATGTTTACAAAAGTAATATTATTTTGTGAACAATAATTTTCTGCAAATGCATTGTAGGCATCTATTTCCGAAGAAATTTGAGGGTTTTGATTACCAAAGGGTGTAAAAGCATAATCTGGAATAGACACAACTATTACACGATCTTTATTACCAGAGGCATATTCAATTGCTTTGTCAAGCAATTCTGGAAACTCCACTTCATAAATAGCAAAAGGTTTATTTTGAAATTGGTTGTTAACGCCAATTAGTAAAGTAACCAAGTTATAATTAAAATAATTAACTTGAGTGTTTACTGCATTTTTTAAACTGGTAGTGGTCCATCCGGTTTGAGCTACAATATCTACCTCAAATGTTGTATTGTTTAAATTAGCCGTCAAGCTATTTTTTAATTGCAAAGGAAAATTACAAGTACCGCAAACGCTTTGCCCAATAGTATAACTATCGCCTAAACTTAAAATTCTTAATGTTGCACTATCATTTGTGTTGGTAGCGTCATTTTCTGAAGAAACATTGTTTTCTACAGGAATATTATTTAGATCTGAAGTACTACAAGATAGCAGTGCATTTAAGCAACAAAAATAAAGGAAGAGTATAGGAATATTTTTCATAACACTTAAAAATTATAAAGAGTACAGTAATAATAATCTATCAACCTATTTACTTACGAATTTAAGCCACAAGCGGTTTTCAACTATTTAAACGCATTTAAACCAGTAATATCTAAGCCAGTAATTAACAAATGAATATCGTGCGTACCTTCATAAGTAATAACACTTTCAAGATTCATCATGTGTCTCATAATAGAATATTCACCACTTATTCCCATTCCGCCGAGCATTTGCCTAGCATCACGAGCAATAGTTAAAGCCATATCTACATTATTACGTTTAGCCATAGAAATTTGTGCAGAAGTAGCAGTACCATTGTCACGTAGGACACCAAGCCTCCAAGCTAAAAGTTGGGCTTTAGTAATTTCGGTTATCATTTCGGCCAATTTTTTTTGTTGTAATTGAAACTGACCAATTGGCTTTCCAAATTGAATGCGTTCTTTACTATAACGTAAAGCAGTATCATAACAATCCATTGCTGCACCTATTGCGCCCCAAGCAATACCAAAACGAGCCGAATCTAGGCAACCTAAAGGCGCTCCTAATCCGGATTTATTAGGTAATAAATTTTCTTTTGGAACTTTTACATTATCAAAAATAAGTTCTCCAGTTGCACTCGCTCTAAGCGACCATTTGTTGTGTGTTTCTGGAGTAGTAAAACCTTCCATTCCACGCTCGACAACCAAACCATGAATACGTCCGTTTTCATCTTTAGCCCAAACTACAGCAAGGTGACAAAACGGCGAATTACTAATCCACATTTTTGCACCATTTAGAAGATAATGGTCGCCTTTATCCTTAAAATTTGTGGTCATACCACCAGGATTACTACCATGGTCTGGCTCTGTTAAACCAAAACTACCAATCCATTCTCCACTGGCTAACTTTGGTAAATATTTTTGACGCTGAGCTTCGTTTCCATATTGCCATATAGGATACATGACTAAAGAACTTTGAACGGAAGCAGTACTTCTAACGCCGCTATCGCCACGCTCAATTTCTTGCATGATTAAACCATAAGAAATTTGGTCTAATCCAGCGCCACCATATTCCTCGGGTATGTAAGGTCCAAAGGCACCAATATTTGCCAAGCCGCTAATAATAGTTTTTGGAAATTCTGCCTTTTGTGCTGCCTCCTCAATTATTGGTGAAACATTACGCTTAACCCATTCTCTACTAGCAGCACGAACTAATTTTTGCTCTTCTGTTAATAATTCATCAAGATTGTAGTAATCTGGTGCTTCAAATAAATCTGGTTTCATATTAATATATTAAAACCTCATTTCTAATAATATCGTAAAAAAGAAGTTGTTATTTTATAATTATCACAAAAATAACGAAAAAGACTCCATTGCCCTACTACATTTTAAGATAAAAATCTTTGGTTAAGTTTATATATTCTTTAGTATATAGGTGTCTTTCATGCTCTATAACGAGTTCGTTAATTTTTATAGTGCTTTCTCGAAACGACAAGGCAACTAAAGACCGTTTTATTGCTGAAGTTGTAGTGCCTCGAACTCGCGTAATTTTATATGCTTTTAGTTTAACAGATGATGCTAAAGTTATAAATTTAGCCTCTTCTTTATATGGTATAATGGTACAAAAAACACCATCTTCAACTAGTAATTTCGAAACGCTATCTAGTAAATGCTCAAAGGGCATGGCGTCTTGAAAACGGGCTACATCACGTTGTAGGCTCTCAGTTTTATAATCTTCAGAATAAAATGGAGGATTACAAATAATAAAATCGTATTTATCTTCAATTTCACTGGTAAATTCTGCCAAGGCTGCATGGTAACAAAACAGTCTGTCCCTCCATGGTGAGGCCTCAAAATTCTCAACGCATTGTTCGTAAGCTAATGCATCTATTTCTAATGCATCAATAACTTCTGCAGGGCTGCGTTGTGCTAGCATTAAGGATAGAATTCCCGTTCCTGCACCTATATCCAAGGTTGCAAAAGGTTGTGTTTCCAATGGAGCCCAAGCACCTAGCAGTATACCGTCAGTTCCAATTTTCATGGCACATTGGTCTTGATTTACTGTAAATTGTTTGAATTGAAAGGGTTTAGTCATAAGCGTAAAAATGCTACCTTTTTAGTCCGGATTTGTTCAGATCTTTATTAACGTATATATTATTCCTCTAAATATAAATCTATAAGTCCTTCAGGTGTTTCTACATGAATGGTTTTATTCACTTTATCTACTTTAATAATAAATTCATCATTCATAGGTATTAAAATTTCAATACCGCCTCTATCTATCTCAAAAAGAGATTGAGCGGTAGCATCGTTCACGCCTTTAATAATTCCTACATGACCATGGTTTTTATCCTCAACTTTAAAACCAATAATTTCATGAAAGTAAAACTTGTCGTCCTCTAGTTCTGGTAGTGTAGACAGCGGTAAATAGCATGCGCTTTTAATTAAAGCATCAGCATCAGCTTCAGTATTGACATCGTCAAGCTTAACGCGAAGTAATTCGCTCTTATGTAATTGAGACCGTTCAATAAAAAACGGAATTAAATTACCGCGTAAATCTATAAAAATGGCCTCTAGATTTTCGTAGAGGTTAGGTTCGTCTGTATCCAACTTTATAAGCAGCTCGCCTTTAAAACTGTATTTTTTGACAATTTTTCCTAAAAAAAAGCATTCATCTTTAGTCATAACAATTGTGCATAAAAAACTCCGATAAAATTTATCGGAGTTTAAAAGTATAAAAAATTAATTTTCTATTCTTCCTCTTTTGTAGCTTTGGCTGCTTCAGTATCTGCTGCTGCTGCACCTTCTTCTGCTGCTACTTCTAAGGCTTCCACTTCTTCAGATGCATCTACATTTTCTGGCACTACTGGAGTTGCTTCTTCCACCACAGGAGCGTTAGCTGCAATTCTAGCTTCATTTTTAGCTTTTTCAGCTTCAAATGCTTTGGTTCTAGCATCTGCTTCCTCTTTTGATAAACCTTCAATTTTGGCATCTACTTTACCAGTTTTTTCTTCTAACCAAGCAGCAAATTTCTTCTCAGCTTGCTCTTCAGTTAGAGCACCTTTACGAACACCACCAGCAAGGTGGTTTTTTAATAAAGCACCTTTGTAAGATAATAATGCTTTGGCTGTATCTGTAGGTTGAGCACCATTCTGTAGCCATTGTACTGCTCCATCAACATCTAATTCAATAGTTGCAGGATTAGTGTTTGGATTGTAAGCACCTAATTTTTCTAGATATTTACCATCTCTTTTCGCGCGAGCATCTGCTGCTACGATCCAGTAATAAGGTTTTCCTTTCTTACCGTGTCTTTGTAATCTTATTTTTACAGGCATAAAAATTAATTTGTGAGGTTCGCGACCTCGATTATTAATAAGTGCGCAAAGATACAACTTTTATTTAAAAAACAAGTTATTAATTTATACCCAACTCATTCTATAATTTTGTTTATTTTTGAGTGCTCCAAATACAAAAACTATGAAAAATATTATCGTCTTATTTATACTGGCTTTTAGTTTTGTTGGTTGCAATGATGAAATAAAGTTTAATATGCCTTCATTTCAAGGCGAAAGAAATGGAAACTTATGGGAAGCTAGTAGTTATTTTGCTAGCGTAGACGCCAATGGTGTCGTTACCATAACTGCAACAGACGGTATAGAAACTATAATTTTAAAGGCCTTTCCTGACGATGGCTTTGTATGCGTTGGAAACAATACTAGTGTATTTTCTAAAGAACAAGGTAATTGCTTTACTATCAATAGTACTACAAATAATTCTTTTGCTACGCTGTTAGATTTAGACAATACATTATGGTCGACTAACAATGTTCCAGATTCAAGTGTTCAAATTCATCCTGCTGATGGTGAAATTAATATTAGAGAAATTAACTTAGATGCTGGTGTTATTTCTGGAAGGTTTTATTTTACCGCGTTCAATTCACTAGGCCTATCCTCAATTAATGTAAGTCAAGGTTTTTTCTATAATGTTCCAATTACTTTTTAAAAAATAAATAGTTATACATCAAGCAGACGGGCACAGGTAATGACTATAGAATGACTATAGTCTAATTATAACTTCGCAATAGTTTTGTAATTTTTTTATTTGATATAATTTATAAGATACCTATATATTTTAACGGTATTTCTGTTGTACGACATCGAGATGAATTAGGAAAAGCTTAATACACATGATCTTAATTACATAAAAGCGACAGTGCTTTTGGAAACAATTCCATTTGTTTGTTAAAAACTCTTAAACTATCTACGCAACACTCATAAATAGTGTTAAATCACTTGACAACGCCTCGTGTTTCTATTATATTGGTAACATCGATGCTAAACAATACACATCGCTAAAAAATGTATTGAAATTTAAAATGATAAAAGATATTATGAAGTACACAGAAGAAATTTCAAACAAATTAAATGAATTATTAGTAAAAAACTACGATGCAGAACAAGGTTATATTGAGGCCTACAAGAACGTAGAAAGCAATGACCTTAAAATGTTTTTTAAGCGTAGAGCTTCAGAAAGAAGTGATTTTGCTAAAGAACTAAGAACAGAAATTTTACAATATGGACAGATTCCAGAAGATTCTGGTTCTTTTAAGGGTGCATTGCACAGAAATTGGATGAACCTAAAATCACTATTTAGTTCTAATGACGATCAAGCAATCTTAGAGGAAGCTATTAGGGGCGAAGAGTCTAGTTTAGAAGAATACGACGAAATGATCAACGAAAAAAACTTACCGCCAACAATTGATGCGTTAATTGCTAAACACAGAAATGCAATTCAAGGTGCAATTAATTCGGAAAAAGCAAAGCTCGAGTTAGTATGCTAATATAATATTGCTTAAAAAAGTTATAAAGCCAGCGTTTCACGCTGGCTTTATTTTGTTTACAAGTGTTTATAACTTTCAACATAAAATACAATCATTTTTATGTAATTTTATGTGCGCTATTAAGCACGATTAAACGCTTTTACAGCGCTATAAAAACTAATTTATGTATTTAATTTTTGATACTGAAACTACTGGCCTACCAAAACGTTGGGATGCACCAATAACTGATACAAACAATTGGCCTAGATGTATTCAAATTGCCTGGCAGTTACATGATGCTATGGGTAATTGTATAGAAAGCAAAGATTATTTAGTTAAACCAAAAGACTTTAATATTCCATACGATGCTGAAAAAATCCATGGTATTTCTACAGAATTAGCCACGGAGCAAGGCATTTTGTTAGTAGATGTTTTAAAAAAATTCAACATAGCGTTAAGTAAAACCAAATTTGTTGTTGGTCAAAATGTTAAGTTCGATCTTAATATTATGGGCGCCGAATTTGTGCGTGAAAACATTGCAAATCAATTACAGGAGTTACCTGTTTTAGATACTTGTACAGAGCATACGGCAAGACTTTGCGAGCTGCCTGGCGGACGCTATGGTAAATATAAACTACCAACCTTAACAGAGTTACATCAATATTTATTTAATGAGCCGTTTGCAGAGGCGCACAATGCTACTGCAGACGTAGAAGCTACTACGCGTTGTTTTTTAGAATTAATTAGAAGACAGCAATACTCAAGTAAACAACTTGATGTTAAATCAGATTATTTTGAGCGCTTTTCGGAGGCCAATCTTCAGCCCATAAAGTTAATTGGGCTAAAACATATTAACCTTAGTCAGGAAAGTGCTAAGATTAATGCACGACTACAAAAGGCTCAAACCAGCAAGATTTCTTCAGAAGAGATTAAAGAAAATATTGCAGATTTACAAGCTGTAGATTTTGTGCACTTACATAATCACTCGCAGTTTTCAGTGTTACAATCTACTATGAGTGTTGAGGATATTGTGGCTATTGCAGCGAAAAATAATATGCCAGCAGTGGCATTAACCGATCATGCCAACATGATGGGTGCATTTCATTTTGTAAATGCAGTAAATAAACGCAATAAAGCTATTGAAACTAGCATTCTTGCTGCAAAGGCAGAAGGTAAGATTAATACTGCAAAAAAAATAAAACCAATTATTGGTTGTGAGTTTTTTGTTTGTGAGGATCATTTAAACAAAAGCCGCAAAGATAATGGGTACCAAATCGTACTTATTGCAAAAAACAAAAATGGCTATCATAATTTAGCAAAGCTTTCATCTCATGCGTTTGTAGATGGGTTTTATTATTTGCCTAGAGTTGACAAAAAATTGATAGAACAATATAAAACAGACTTAATTTGTTTAACTGGAAATCTATATGGCGAAGTACCAAGCAAGGTTTTAAATGTTGGAGAAAATCAAGCTGAGGAAGCTTTAATTTGGTGGAAAGACACTTTTGAAGCCGATTTGTATGTGGAGCTTATGCGCCACAATCAAGAGGATGAAGATCGTGTAAATCCAACTCTAATAAAGTTAGCTAAAAAGCATGATGTAAAGCTCATAGCTACAAATAACACCTATTATGCAAAACAAGACGATGCTAATGCGCACGATATTTTATTATGTGTAAAGGATGGGGAAAAACAGGCGACTCCAATAGGTCGCGGTCGTGGTTATCGTTACGGCTTGCCAAATCAGGAATACTACTTTAAGTCTGCTGAGGCTATGAAAAATATCTTTAAAGATATTCCTGAAGCCATAAGTAATATTCAAGAAGTTGTTGATAAAATAGAAAGCTATCAATTAGCCAGAGATGTTTTATTGCCGGCATTTGATATTCCTGCAGAATTTGTAAGTAAAGACGATGAAAGAGATGGCGGAAAACGTGGAGAAAATGCCTTCCTACGTCATCTAACATACCAAGGTGCAAAAAAGCGTTACGGTAAAGTATTAAGTAAGGAAGTTATAGAAAGAATCGATTTCGAGTTGAGTGTTATTAAAAAAACAGGCTATCCAGGATACTTTTTAATTGTTGAAGATTTTATTCGCCAAGCTAGGAAAATGGACGTTTCTGTTGGTCCTGGTCGTGGCTCTGCAGCAGGTTCTGTGGTTGCTTACTGCTTATGGATTACTAATATTGATCCGTTGTTATACAATTTACTTTTTGAGCGTTTTCTAAACCCCGATCGCATAAGTATGCCAGATATAGATATCGATTTTGATGATGAAGGGCGAAGTCGTGTAATGGATTACGTTATTAATAAATACGGAAGTAATCAAGTAGCTCAAATTATTACGTATGGTACCATGGCAGCTAAATCGTCCATTCGAGATACTGCTCGCGTTTTAGATTTGCCATTGTTTGATGCGGATAGGATTGCAAAGCTAATTCCTACAATGTCTAAGCTCAATAAGATTTTTGGCTTATCTGAAAAGGAATTAGGAAGTAAATTTAGAGCTGAAGATTTAGAAAAAATAAACGAATTGCTAAATATTTCTGAAGGGGAAGACCTACAAGCAGAAACTGTAAACATTGCACGATCATTAGAAGGTTCGGTAAGAAATACAGGAATTCATGCCTGTGGAGTTATTATTACACCAGATGATATTACTAAGTTTGTTCCGGTGGCTCTGGCCAAGGATTCTGATTTATATGTTACCCAATTTGATAACTCTGTAGTAGAAAACGCAGGACTATTAAAGATGGATTTTTTAGGTTTAAAAACACTTACTTTAATTAAGGATACCGTAAAAATCGTTAAAGCCAAGCACGGTATTTCTTTAGATCCGGATACGTTTGCGTTGGATGATGAAAAGACTTACGAGCTTTTTCAAAGAGGAGAAACGGTTGGTGTATTTCAATATGAATCCCCGGGTATGCAAAAGCATTTAAAAGATTTAAAACCTACCGTTTTTGACGATTTAATAGCCATGAATGCACTCTATCGTCCTGGGCCTATGGAATATATTCCAAGTTTTGTTAAAAGAAAGCATGGTGATGAAGATATTGAATACGATTTACCGGCAATGGAGGAGTACCTAAAGGAAACGTATGGTATTACAGTTTACCAAGAGCAAGTCATGTTACTCTCGCAAAAACTAGCAGATTTTACCAAAGGTGAAGCTGATGTATTGCGGAAAGCAATGGGTAAAAAGCAAATTGCAGTCTTAGATAAAATGAAACCTAAATTTATCGAGCAAGCTAGCGCAAAAGGTCATGATTCTATAAAATTAGAGAAAATTTGGAAAGATTGGGAGGCCTTTGCAAGTTATGCCTTTAACAAATCACATTCTACATGTTACGCCTGGATTGCCTACCAAACTGCGTATTTAAAAGCGCATTATCCTGCGGAATACATGGCTGCTGTTTTGTCTAATAATATGAATGACATTAAGCAAGTTACATTCTTTATGGAGGAGTGTAAGCGTATGAAATTGCCTGTTCTTGGACCCGATGTTAACGAGAGTTATTATAAGTTTTCTGTAAATAAAGATAATGCAGTCCGCTTCGGCATGGGTGCTATAAAAGGTGTTGGTCACGGCGCCGTTATGACGATTGTAAATAATAGAAAAAAAGAGGGTAATTATAAATCTATTTTCGATTTAGCAAAACGCATCGATTTGCGCGCAGCCAATAAAAAGGCATTTGAAAACTTGGCTTTAGCTGGTGGTTTCGATTGTTTTAAAGGTGTACATCGTGCACAATATTTTCAAAAAGAAGGTAGCGATTTAACCTTTTTAGAAAAGGCTATTAAATTTGCACACAAATATCAAGAAAATGAAAACTCTGCACAAGTCAGTCTGTTTGGTGGCAATAGTGAAGTGGAAATAGCAGAGCCACAAATTCCACCTTGCGAAACTTGGGGAACCATGAAAAAATTGGCCCAAGAACGAGAAGTGGTTGGCGTTTATATTTCTGGTCATCCATTGGACGATTTTAGAACAGAAATGAGGAGTTTCTGTACAGGTACCATTGCCTATTTTAACAACTTACAAGAGCACATAAACAAAGACATTACTTTTGGAGGTGTTGTTACAGATGTGCAACACCGCGTTAGCAAACAAGGCAAAGGTTGGGCATTATTTACAATTGAAGATTATACAGACACGTTTGAGTTTCGCATTTTTGGCGAAGACTATTTAAAACAACGTCCATTTTTATTAAAAAACACCTTTGTTCATGTTAAAACATATGTTCGTGAGGGTTGGGTAAATAGAGATACTGGTAAAAAGGGAGAACCAAGATTACAGTTTAAGAGCTTCCAGCTTTTGCACGATGTTATGGACAAGTACGTACGTAAACTGTCCATACAATTAAATATAAAAGAATTGGAAGCTAAAAAAATTCAAAATTTAAAAGAATTAATATCCATGTATCCTGGAAACCATTTACTCGATTTTGTAGTCTACGATAATAAAGAACAAATTAAATTAGAAATGCCAAGCAGAAAACAGAAAGTCAAAGTCTCACAAGAATTACTGAGTGAATTGGATGAGCAGCAGGTATTCTATAAGTTGAACGCTTAGTATCATCTATTCCAGACCAGCATTTTAAGCCTTTCTACAAAATAAATGGTAAGACTTATTTTTAATTTTATGCATATATTTTAAAATAGTTATTTACAATTTTCATTTCATTTAAATTGGCTTTGTGTAATAAAAACTAAATTAAAAATACTCAAGCGTTGTTTTTATAATAAACCATAAAATACTGTTGTTAATGAGTTAAATGTGTTGTATTCTCAGAATGAATTGGTTTAAATACAATGTAATTGAATGGCAAGGTATATGTTGAGAAAGAAAGTTAATGTACAAGTTCATGATATTACCCGCTTCATCTAAATCGTAGGTGTTTTTGCATTGGTGCGGCATTTTATTTTGTTGCTTTAACGGGAATCTTACTACTGTGTAAATCTTAATAACTTTGTTTTAAACAAAATAAGCGCTTTCAATACCATCATAAGTTAAACAAATTATAAGTGTACAAACTTTGGCAAAATTTTTAACTAAATTTGTACATTAGCTTACTACAAAGGCGTTATAAAGTAAATAAATACAATTAAACAATAATATTATGGCATTAGAAATAACAGATGCAAATTTTCAAGAAACAGTATTAAATAGTGATAAACCAGTTTTAGTTGATTTTTGGGCAGCTTGGTGTGGACCTTGTAGAATGGTAGGGCCAATTATCGATCAAATTAGCGAAGAGTATGGTGATAAAGCCGTTGTTGGTAAGTTAGATGTAGATGCAAACCAAGAATTTGCAGCAAAATATGGCGTAAGAAACATACCTACAGTTTTAATATTTCAAAATGGAGAAGTTGTTGGAAGACAAGTAGGAGTTGCGCCTAAAAACGCTTATTCTGAGGCAATTGACGCTTTACTATAAAATATAATATATAAACAATTGATAAAGGTTTGCTATAATGGCAAACCTTTTTTTAATTTAGTAAAAAAAGTAAATTATAATGAGTAAAATAACAAAAGCGCAAGACGCAATAGATAGTAAATTATTAAACGAACGAAAAGTATTTCTTTGGGGAATGGTAGACGATAAAAGTGCAAAGCATGTTATCGACAGATTATTATATTTAGATAGCCTAGAAACTAAAGATATTATGCTGTACATTAATAGTCCTGGAGGTTATGTAACATCTGGCTTTGCCATGTACGATACTATTCAATCTTTAAATAGTGATGTGTCTACAATTTGTACAGGACTAGCAGCGTCTATGGGATCAATTCTATTATCGGTTGGAACAAAAGGGAAACGCTTTATCCAGCCTCATGCACGTGTCATGATACATCAACCAAGTGGTGGTGCCAGAGGACAGGCAAGTGATATTGAAATTACTGCTAAGGAAATTGTTAAAACCAAAGAACTAAGTGCTCAAATTTTAGCAGATAATTGTGGCAAATCGATTGAAGCAATCATGAAAGATTTTAATCGTGACCATTGGATGGGAGCAAAGGAGTCTTTAGATTATGGTATTGTTGACGGTGTTTTAGAATAGTGTTTTTAAAATTAATAAATTAGAAGCAAGACTAGAAAGTAGTAGCTTTCGTTTAAAAAAAAAAAAACGACACTTACTAACCATATGCTTAAATTTATAAAACAACAGTTTCTCCCTAGGTGAAGATTAAAATGGCATGAATTTACAAGATGAATTAAATAAAGCAGGCGGATTTAAAAATCTTGAACACTTGGCAAGACAAGTGGTTGAAGGTTTTATTTCAGGGATGCATAAAAGTCCGTTTCATGGATTTTCAGCTGAATTTGCAGAACATAAAATTTATAATCAAGGCGAAAGTACACGTCATATAGATTGGAAATTGTTTGCAAAAACAGATAAGTTATACACAAAACGTTATGACGATGAAACCAATTTGCGCTGCCATATTATTATAGATAATAGTAGCTCTATGCATTATCCAGAACTAAAGGATTTTGCCATTAATAATTTAAATAAAATTGCATTTTCAGCCTTAGCATCGGCTTCTTTAATGCATATTTTAAAAAAACAACGCGATGCTGTAGGTTTAAGTATTTACAGTGATGCTTATGATTTTTATGCTAGCGAAAAAGGTAGTGAGCGCCATCACCAAATGTTATTAGCGCAGCTAAGTAACGCAGCTATAAGCGAACCTAAACACAAACAAACGGAAACCTACCAATACTTGCATCAAATAGCTGAGAAAATACATAGGCGATCGTTAATATTTGTGTTTACGGACATGTTTCAAACCGCTACAGATGAGGTTAAGCTGTTTGAGGCACTAAGACATTTAAAACATAATAAACATGAAGTGGTACTATTTCATGTGTTCGATAAGCGTAAGGAACTAACTTTTGATTTCGATAATAAACCCAAGCGCTTTATTGATGTTGAAACCGGTGAGTATATTAATTTATATAGTGAGCAGGTAAAAGATAATTACAATACATTAGTTGGAGATTATTTTAAAGAGTTACGTGTAAAATGTGGTCAAAACCGTATTAAATATGTGGAAGCAGATATAAATAAAAACTTTGATGCTATTCTTACAAGTTACATGTTAGAACGTCAAAAATTTATTTAATGTTTTTATTAAAAAAAACACTTAAAAGGTTTGTTGTATAAATTTAGCTATGTATATTTGCCCTCGCAATATGCAACGGTCTGGTAGTTCAGCTGGTTAGAATGTCGCCCTGTCACGGCGAAGGTCGCGGGTTCGAGTCCCGTCCAGACCGCGAAATTGCTAAAAGCTTCAACAGTGTTGGAGCTTTTTTTAAGCAATAAAGTTAGTTGTGTTGTTTTTTGGGTGTAGTAGTCCATTAAACAGGTAATAAGCTAATAAAATAGCTTAAGCCAATGAGAAGCTTTCCTTTTTTCTTCCGTTTAACGGAATAGAAAATCGGGATGCTTTTTTGTTTTTAAGCATGGTTACTTTGAAACTTATAAGTTTTAAGCTAAGCAGGGAGAAACCAATTTTAAAACTTTAATTTAGATGGTATGACCTAGACCTTAAAATTTAATTTATAATTAAATAGCTTAAAAAATTGTAGAGAGATTAAATCAATTTGTTGTTTGTTCCTAAAGAAAATACTACCTCATTTAAGGCCAAGACATGTTCTTTTATTTGCTATCTATGTGGAACTTGCTCCTAATAAAACTCTGAGATTTTAGGACAGGAAAGTATTTATTTTTTTAATAAAAGAACCTCTTACTGGAGTAGATTTTATTTGTTTTAAGAGCAATTTTGCGGTTTGTATTCCAATTTCTTCAGCATTTTGATTGACAACAATTAGAGAAGCATCATAATCTGCAAGGCGTTCATTACAAAATCCTGCCACTATAATTTTTCTATTGGCCTTTTCAGATTTTATATGTCGTGTAACATGCATTGCTTGTATAACAGCTTGCTCATTTACACCAAAAATAGCGTCAACAGATTTATCATTTCTTAATGCTACAACAAGTTTTTGTCTTAAATCTTCAATAGTATCTGCGACTAATACTTTGGCTTTTCCATTACTCTTTTCTGTTGCTAATGCATCTTGAAAACCTTTAGTTCTTAATTTACCATGGTGTAAATTATCGATTAAAGAAACCATAATAATGTTCTTAAATTTTTTATCTTCAATAAGGTGTTTTGTGGTATCGAAAGCGGTTTTATAATCATCGATAATTACCTTATCGCAATCTAACATTTCGCAAATTCTATCGAACAAAACAATAGGTATTTGGTTAGTAATTAAACGTTGAATATGGCTGTACTCATTATTTAATTGTGCTTCTTTAGAAACACACACAATAAAACCATCGACATAACCGCTAGCCATTTTACTTATATTTTTTACTTCTTTTTTTAGCGAGTCATTAGAAAAGCAAGTAATTAACTTGTAGCCATTTTGGTCTAAATAATTTTCGATATTTAATAGAACCTTAGCATAAAAAGGATTAATTATGTGTGGTATAACTAGACCAATAGTATTTGTACAACCTTTTCTAAAACTAGCAGCAAAATTGTTAGGGACGTAATTACATTGTTTAGCAAATTCCTTTACTCGTTGTTTAGTAGGTAGGCTTATTTCTGAGCTTCCAGAAAGGGACTTGGAAATTGTAGAAACAGATAGGTTTAAAGCCTTAGAAATTTCAGTTAGTGTGGTCCTGTGTTGCATGTTTGTTATTTTTTTTCATTTCTAAAATTTTGTTCCCAAGCCCATGACGACCTTATCATATCTTCCAAATTTTTGTCAGCTTTCCAGCCTAATTTTTTTTCAGCAAGTTTAGTAGCAGCATAAAGTTGTGGCACATCGCCTGCTCTCCTACTAGTAATTTCGTAATTTAACTTACTATTAGTTACACTTTCGAAGGTGTTAATAACGTCCATGACGGAATACCCAATGCCAGTTCCTAGATTAAAAAATTCAAGCGATTGTTCATGCGTATTGTTTAATAATCGTTTTATTGCAATAACATGAGCCTTTGCTAAGTCTACCACATGAATATAATCTCTAATTGGCGTGCCATCTTTTGTAGGGTAATCATTACCATAAACCATTAATTTTTCTCTTATTCCAGCTGCAGTTTGTGTAATATAAGGCATTAAATTATTAGGAATCCCGTTAGGTAGTTCGCCTATTTCCCCAGAAGCATGTGCTCCAATTGGATTAAAATAACGTAACGATATTGCCGAGAAATTAGGATTAGATTTTGTAAAATCGTCTAGAATTTCTTCTGCTATTTTTTTAGTGTTCCCGTAAGGAGAAAATGGACGTTGCGTTTCATTTTCCTCTGTTATCGGTAAAACATGAGGTGTGCCATATACAGTGGCGGAAGATGAAAATATAAAATTTTCAATACCATTATTACTTTGTGCTTCTAAAGTATTGAGCAAAGAGTAAAAGTTGTTTTTATAATACTTTAACGGCTCTTGTACAGATTCTCCAACCGCCTTATGTGCTGCAAAATGAATAACACCCTTTGCATCTTTATGGTCTTTAAATACAGCGTTAGTTGCTAATTCATCTTTTAAATCTATAGCAATAAATACAGGTGTTACACCTGTTATTTTTTTAATGCGTTTAATGGTGATGTCGCTAGAGTTCGAAAGGTCATCGAGTATAACCACCTCAAAATCATTTTCTATTAATTCAATAACGGTGTGCGAACCTATATATCCACAACCACCTGTAACAATTATTTTACTTTTCATGATAACTATAAATTAAAGTGCTAATGTACAAAATTTATTTTAAAAAACCACTAGTACCTACCAGTTTGTTTTGTCCAGATTTTGTATTATATTTGTTCGATGGGAATTGTAACGATTAAAAAAAATTCTGGAACACCTAAATATAAGCAAATTGTAGCTTCAATAGAAGAGGCTATATTGGACGGAAGATTAAAAAATGGGGATAAAATTCCATCCTTAAACCATATAAAAAACCAACACTCGCTATCAAGAGACACGGTGTTAACTGCCTTTAATGAGCTTAAAACTAGAGGGATTTTAGAATCTATAGTTGGTAAAGGTTACTATATTTCTAGTGAAAATATTAAGGTAAGCCAAAAAATATTCTTACTTTTCGATGAGTTTAATTCTTTTAAAGAAGATCTTTATAACTCATTAGTTACAGCTTTAGGAGATACTATTCAAGTTGATATCTTTTTTCATCATTTCAATTTGGACGTTTTTAAAAGAATTATAAATGATAATGCCGGAGCTTATAGCCATTATGTTATTATGCCTGCAAATTTAAAAAACACAGATGCAATAATAGAAAGATTACCACAAGAAAAAGTATACATACTAGATCAAACTCACGCTAAATTATCTCAATATACTTCAATCTTTCAAAATTTTAAAAAAGACATGTATCAAGGCTTGCAAGCTGGCTTGTCTTTAATAAATAAATACAGTACAATAATTTTAATATTCGATAAAAAGAAGCAACCTCAAGGGTTATTAGATGGTTTTAGCCAATTTTGCCTTCACCATGCTATTCCATTTAAAATACTCGATAATTTAAATAATTGCACGCCACAAATTGGTGAATTGTACGTGCTTTTGGATGATAAAAGCTTAATAAAAGTAATAAAAAAAATTAAAGAAGGAAAATTAACTTTAGCCAAAGATGTTGGTATTATTTCTTATAACGACACGCTTTTAAAAGAAATTGTAGAGAACGGTATTACTACAATATCTACAGATTTTAACTACATGGGAAAACGTTTAGCCCAAATGATATTAGATAATGAAAGTGGCCAAGTTGAAAATCCAAATACATTAATAATTAGAAATTCAATATAAATAGTGTTTACAATTAAAAATAACAATGACGCAGATTTCCAGACCATAGAAATGGCAAATCTTAAAGGTGATGTTCAGGCTAAAATATGCTTAAATCAAGGCGGAAGACTAAGTAGTCTTAAATTTAGCAATACTCAAGTTATAGCCATTATGCCTCACGAAACATACAGTAATAACTATGCATCTTCAATTTTATTTCCATTTGTAAACAGAATAAAGGACGGAAAATATTTTTTTAACAAAAAAAATTATACTTTAGCTATAAATGAAGTTGAAAGAAATAACGCCTTACACGGTTTAGTTTTCAATAAAACGTTTGCTTTAGACGACCAAGAAATTAACCAAGATTATACTTCTGTAAAGCTAAGTTATACAGATAAAGGATTAAATTCAGGCTTTCCATTTAAGTTTAAAATTGAATTAAATTATAAACTAACAAACGATGGTCTAAATCTGAAAATTACCGTTATAAATGAGGATAAAAGTGCTTTCCCTTTTTGTGTTGGATGGCACCCTTATTTTATTAGCGAAGATCTCTATAATAGTTATCTCCACTTTAATTGCGATAAAAAGTTGGTATTAGATGATCAGTTCATACCTACTGGATATAATGATTTTAAAACTGAAATGCCATTTAAAATAAAAAACAATAAATTAGACGATGGTTATCTATTAAAATCAAACAACATTAATTTTATTACGCCTAAATATAAGCTTGAAATTAGCTCATCTCATACTGAAAATTATCTTCAAGTTTTTACGCCAGAACAAGAAAATACTATTGCAATAGAACCAATGACTGCTGTACCTAACAGTTTTAATAATAAAATAGGATTGCAAATTCTTGAACCAGGTGAGAAATATAATATAGAATGGACCTTAAAATTTAAAGAAAATAATAAATTAGTTAGTGAAATATATTAAGCATGAGTAACAAGTTAATTACTACGGTTAAAAAGAGTTTTAAAAATCACTTTAAAACAAAACCTTTGATGGTGTTTTCGCCAGGACGTATAAACCTTATTGGGGAACACACAGATTATAACTTGGGTTATGTATTTCCTGCCGCAATAAATAAAGGTATAGCTTTAGCTATAAGTAAGAGCGAAAAAGATACAAGCCAAGTGTATGCCTTAAATAAAGATGAATTTTATAGCTTTAACACCAATGCCATTACACCGCTTCAAGATGGTGGGTGGCGAAATTACATACTTGGAGTTGTAGCCGAAATACAAAAACTAAAATTAACCGTCGGGAATTTTAATGCTGTTTTTGCAGGTAATATTCCTGGTGGTGCAGGTTTGTCCTCTTCAGCCGCGCTAGAAAATAGTTTTGTTTATGGCTTGAATACAATGTTTAACTTGGGCTTATCGAAAATGCAAATGACATTAATTTCGCAAAAAGCAGAGCACAATTATGCAGGCGTTAAATGTGGGATTATGGACCAATATGCTAGCATGTTTGGAGTTAAAAAAAGTGCTTTACTATTAGATTGTAAAACAATAGAATCCCAACCATTTAAAATTAACCTGAAGGAATACAAATTAATGTTAATTAATACAAACGTAAAACATAATCTGTCTGATAGTGCTTACAACGATAGACGTGAAGTTTGCGAAAATGTTGCAAAAAAACTTAATATAACCGCTTTAAGGGATGCCACAATAGAATCTCTTAATAGTATTAAAGATGAAATTAGTGATCAAGATTACCAAAAGGCACTATATGTAATTCAGGAAAATAGGCGTGTAAATTTATTTGCAATGGCAATTCAGGAAGGTAAAATGAACGATTTAGGCCAATTGCTATACCAGTCTCATCATGGGTTAAGCAATCAATATAAAGTAAGTTGTGATGAGTTAGATTTTTTAGTTGATAGTGCCAAAAAAAATGATAATATTTTAGGAGCAAGAATGATGGGAGGTGGCTTTGGTGGCTGTACAATAAACTTAATTTTAAAGAAAGAGTTTAAAAAATTTAAACAAGAGATATCAGAAAGCTTTCAAAAAAAATACGGAAGACCTTGTTCTATATATAAAGTAAAATTAGCTAAAGGCACACATATAGTTTAGAAACAGAAGTTTAATTATGACTAAAAATTTACAGGATTACTCGCATAAAAGATTCAACATTCTTACAGGAGAATGGGTTTTAGTATCACCACATAGAGCTAAACGACCGTGGCAGGGACAAAACGAAGCCATATCTAATGCTCAGCGGCCCACGCACGATCCAAATTGTTATTTGTGTGCCGGTAACACTAGAATTAACGGAGAAGAAAACCCTAATTATAAAGATGTATTCGTGTTTACAAACGATTTTGCCGCACTACAAACCACATCACCAAAATTTTCTGTAAACAATGGTTTGTTTAAAGCCGAAAGTGAGCAAGGCATTTGCAAAGTCATTTGTTTTAGTCCAGACCACTCTAAAAGTTTGGCAGACATGGCGGTAGAAGATATTAATAAAGTAGTTAAAACGTGGCAAAGAGAGTATCAAGAACTAGGTGCAAACAGCTTAATTAATTATGTCCAAATCTTTGAAAACAAAGGTGCAGTAATGGGTTGTAGTAACCCTCATCCGCATGGACAAATTTGGAGTCAATCTACCTTGCCTAATGAAGTAGATAAAAAAAATCAACAGCAACAAGCCTATTTTAATACTAATAAAAGTAGCTTGTTGGGCGATTATTTAAAACAAGAATTAAAAGTTAACGAACGAATTATTTACCAAAATGATGATTGCGTGGTGTTAACACCTTTCTGGGCCATTTGGCCCTTTGAAGTTATGATTGCTCCTAAGAAACAGTATACTAATATTACTGAAATTTCTGAAAAAGAAAGTTTAGCTTTTGCAAAGGCAATTTCTAAAATTACAATTGCTTACGATAAATTATTCGATTGCTCTTTTCCGTATTCTAGCGGTATCCATCAATCGCCAACCAATGGAGAATCCAACGCCCATTGGCATTGGCACATGAGTTTTTATCCACCCTTATTAAGAAGTGCAACCGTAAAGAAATTTATGGTAGGATACGAAATGTTCGGATCTCCACAACGTGATATTACAGCAGAACAAGCAGCAGAAAGATTAAGAAATTTAGTATCTTAGAAAATGAAAAATAAAGTAATACATATTAGTGCAGAATGTTACCCAATAGCTAAGGTTGGTGGTTTGGCAGATGTTGTTGGGGCATTACCAAAATATCAAAACAAGCTAGGTGAACATTCAAGTGTAATTATGCCTTTCTATGATATTGCGTTTACACAAACACATAAATTTAATTGCATTTTTGAAAGCACTGTTGTTTTAGATGACCAAGAATTTGCCTATAGCATACTTACCCCAGTGAAGTCCTCGTTAGGTTTTGATATTTTTCTAGTGGATATTCCTGAGTTATTATTTAAAGATTACATTTATTCCTTAAATGATGTCAATCGATTTTTAGCGTTCCAAATAGCAGCTTTAGACTGGGTCCTTACGTTAAAAGAAAGACCAAACACCATTCATTGTCATGACCATCATACAGGGCTCATTCCGTTTATGCTCCAAGAGTGTTATAAATATAAAATTTTAAATACAATTCCAGTAGTTTTTACCATCCATAATGCACAATATCAAGGTTGGTTTTCTTATGAAAACATGCGTTTAATTCCAGCATTCGATAGTAATAAAATTGGACTATTAGATTGGATTGGTAATATTAATCCACTTGCTGCAGCCATAAAATGTGCTTGGAAAGTAACCACTGTGTCACCAAGTTATATGGAAGAATTAAAGCTATCCGCCAATGGGTTGGAAGCATTGTTAAGTAGTGAGCATGATAAATGTGTAGGTATCTTAAATGGTATAGATGATCATGTTTGGGACCCAGAAACAGATAAATATTTAGACACTAAATTTAATGTTTCAAATAATATTTCGGGTAAAAAGGCCAATAAAAAATGGTTATGTCAAACCTTTAACTTGGAGGAAAATACACCATTATTTGTTTTTATTGGACGTTTAGTACATGAAAAAGGCTCAGATTTATTTCCAGAGGCTTTCAACATTGCATTACAAAACAAAAATATTTCTATATTACTTTTAGGTTCTGGTGATTCTGAAACCGAGGAAAGATTAGAATATCTTAAATGGGAGCACAAGGGTAATTATAACAATTACATTGGTTATAACGAAAAACTATCGCATCAAATTTATGCTGGAGCAGATTTTTTATTAATGCCATCTCGGGTAGAACCTTGTGGGTTAAACCAAATGTATGCTCTGCGCTATGGAACCATTCCAATAGTTAGAAGTATTGGTGGACTAAAAGATACTATTATTGATATTGGCGATAATGGATTTGGAATTACACACAGAAATGCTAGTGTAGAAGATATCTGCCATGCTATAGAAAGGGCAACTGAATTTTATAATAACAAATCAGCATTTAAAAAAACAAGAAAACATATCATGACTATTGATCATTCTTGGGACAATTCTGCAAAGCAATATATTGAATTATACAAACAACTAAACAAGTAAACCATGGTAAGCAAAGACATTTTAAGTATTATTTTAGGAGGAGGACAAGGATCTAGATTATATCCTTTAACGGCAGATAGAGCAAAACCAGCGGTACCCATTGCAGGAAAGTATAGATTAGTAGATATCCCTATTTCAAATTGTATAAATTCAAATATTAAAAGAATGTATGTGTTAACACAGTTTAATTCAGCATCTTTAAATAAGCACATTAAAAACACATATCACTTTAGTTTCTTTAGTCATGCCTTTGTAGATGTATTAGCAGCAGAGCAAACGATGCAAAGTGATAAGTGGTTTCAAGGGACAGCAGATGCCGTAAGACAGAGCATGCACCATTTTTTAAGTAATGATTTTAAATATGCATTAATACTTTCTGGAGATCAATTGTATAATATGGATTTTCAGGATATGATTAAAAAACACGAAGAGAGTAATGCAGAAATTTCTATAGCCACTTATCCAGTAAATGCTAAGGATGCTACTGGTTTTGGACTCTTAAAAACAGATGCAGAAAATACTATAACCTCATTTATAGAAAAACCAGATGCAGACTTACTACCAGACTGGACATCAGATGTTAGTCAAGAAATGAAAAATGAGGGTAGAAATTATTTAGCTTCTATGGGAATCTATATTTTTAACAGAGACCTTTTAATTGAGTTAATGAATAATCCAGACACTATCGATTTTGGAAAAGAAATTATTCCGCAATCCATCCATAAACACAAAACTGTTAGTTACCAATACGAAGGCTATTGGACAGATATTGGTACTATCGATTCTTTTTTTGAAGCCAACTTAGGCTTAACAGATGATATCCCAAAATTCAACTTGTATGCGGACGATAGAGTTTACACGAGAGCAAGAATATTACCAACGTCTAAAATTTCTGGAACCACTTTAAATAAAACAGTTATTGCAGATGGTTGTATAATTCATGCCGATAAAATTGAAGACAGTGTTATTGGAATACGTTCTAGAATTGGAAAAAATTCAATAGTATCAAAAACGTATATGATGGGAAGCGATTATTACGAATCTTTAGAGCATATTGAAAACCATAAAATTGAAAATCTTATGGGTATTGGTGATGACTGCTCTATTAAAAATTGCATTATCGATAAAAATTGTAGAATTGGAGATAATGTAAAAATTGAAGGAGGATTGCATTTAGAAGATATTGAAACCGATAATTACCTAATAAAAGATGGAGTAGTTGTCATAAAAAAAGGTGCCACCATTCCTAAAGGAACACAAATAATTAAATAATTTAATAGTTACTAAAACAAGAGACATATGTCTAAAGTAATAGCGCATAGCTTATTTACAGAATTTGATATTAATTTATTTAAATCTGGAAAACATTACAAACTTTACGAAAAGTTTGGATCCCATATTACAACTATCGATGGCGTTGATGGAACCTATTTTTCTGTTTGGGCTCCAGGCGCAAAAGAGGTTTCTGTAGTTGGAGATTTTAATTACTGGAGTGAAGGTGAACATAAATTATATGTCCGTTGGGATGAAAGTGGAATTTGGGAAGGATTTATACCCGATGTAGGAAAAGGCACAATTTACAAGTATAAAATTGAAAGTCATAATAATGGTATAAAAACCGAAAAGGCAGACCCTTATGCTAGACGTTACGAGCACAATCCAAAAACAGGATCTATTGTTTGGGACGATAATTACAATTGGAAAGACAATAAATGGATGAAAGAAAGAAAACAGAAAAATGCACTAGAGGCTCCTTTTTCTGTTTATGAAGTGCATTTAGGTTCTTGGAGAAAGCAAATTGAAGAAAATCGCTTCCTCTCTTATGTTGAGCTTGCAGACCAATTAGTAGACTATGTAAAGGAAATGAACTTTACACACGTAGAACTAATGCCAATTATGGAGTTTCCCTACGATCCAAGCTGGGGATATCAAGTTACAGGTTATTTTGCACCAACCTCGCGATTTGGGTATCCTGAAGAGTTTAAACTTTTAGTAGATAAATTACACCAAAATGATATAGGCATACTACTGGATTGGGTACCATCGCATTTTCCAGAAGATGCTCACGGCTTGGGCTTTTTTGATGGTACTTGTATATACGAACATCCAGATAAGCGTAAGGGATATCATCAAGACTGGAAAAGCTTAATTTTTAACTATGGTCGTAACGAAGTAAAATCATTTTTAATAAGTAATGCTTTGTTTTGGTTAGATCAATTTCATGCAGATGGCTTACGTGTAGATGCCGTTGCATCTATGTTATTTTTAGATTATTCTAGAGAAGAAGGGGAATGGGAACCTAATCAGTTTGGAGGTCGCGAAAACCTAGAGGCAGTAGCCTTTATGAAGGAATTAAATGAAGCCATTTATGGCACTTTCCCAGACGTTCAAGCCATTGCAGAAGAATCTACTGCTTTTCCAGGTGTGTCTAAACCTGTATTTCTAGGAGGTCTTGGTTTTGGCATGAAATGGATGATGGGCTGGATGCACGATACACTCGAATATTTTGCAAAAGAACCTATTTATAGAAAGCATCATCAAAACGATTTAACATTTAGCATGACCTATGCTTTCACAGAAAATTTTATGCTACCCTTAAGTCATGATGAGGTGGTGTATGGCAAAAAATCAATATTAAATAAAATGCCTGGAGACGAGTGGCAAAAGTTTGCAAACTTAAGACTGCTTTACAGTTATATGTTTACCCATCCAGGGACTAAATTGTTATTTCAAGGTGCAGAATTTGGACAAAGTGAAGAATGGAATTTTGAATCGAGCTTAGATTGGCACTTATTACAATACAAACCACACAAAGGCATACAAGAACTTATAAAAGGATTAAATACGCTCTATAGATCGGAACCAGCATTACACGAAATTCAATTTTCTCAGGATGGTTTTGAGTGGATAGATTATACTGATGCACAAAATTCGGTTTTAGCGTATATAAGAAAAGGTAAAAAACCTAAAGATAATGTTATTATTGTATGTAATATGACACCAATACCAAGAGAAAATTATCGTATTGGACTGCCTAAAAAAGGAAAGCTCAGAGAAATATTTAATGGTAATGATAGTCTGTATTATGGATCTGGCGATTACACGAATAAAAACTTAGATTCAGAAGCTATAGAATGCCACTTTAGAGAGCATTCTGTAGAAATTATAATTCCTCCATTAAGTATGATAGCTTTAAAATATTCATAATTTAAATCCTATATTTTGAGAATAGCATAATTAAATCGGTTGCACTGAAAAATCATGATTGATAATGTGTTAAATGTGCTAAGTTTTCCGTTTTTTTGCAGCTTAATTAATCTATTTTATGATAGTAAATACAGAGCTAGAACAAAAAGGAAACTTATTTCCATCAGAAATAATAAATTACAAGAAAGATGTAGACACCTTACATTTTTCATCTAAAAATGGAGTTGTTTTACAAGTTACAGTTGTTAGAGACAGTGTAATACGTTTTAGATATAGCACAACAGGTAAATTTGAAAACGATTTTTCGTATGGTATTACAATGCATGCCAGTAGAGGCTATAGTTTCTTAAATGTAAATGAAGACAAAAAACATTACATTATTACCACTTCTAAATTAATTTGTAAGGTTGAAAAACTAAGCATGCAGGTGTCGATATTTGATGCTATTGATAATAAATTAATTAACGAAGATGAAATTGGTTTTCATTGGGAAGAAAGTTATCAATATGGTGGCGATATTGTAAAAATGAGTAAAACTTGCCAAAAATCTGAAAGTTTTTATGGTTTAGGGGATAAACCAGTGGATGTTAATCTAAAAGGTAAACGTTTTGAAAACTGGGCAACAGACTCTTATGCCTTTGGTAAAAATACCGATCCTATTTATAAGGCCATCCCATTTTACACTGCAATACAAGACAACCGATCTTACGGTATTTTCTTTGATAATACTTTTAAATCTCATTTCGATTTTGCACAAGAAAGAAGAAACGTAACCAGTTTCTGGGCACAAGGTGGTGAAATGAATTATTATTTTATTTATGGACCACAAATGGAAGATGTTGTTAAAAACTATACGGATTTAACAGGTAAACCACACACATTACCTCCATTGTGGGCTTTAGGATTTCACCAATGTAAATGGTCTTATTACCCAGAATCGAATGTTAAAGAGATAACTAAAACCTTTAGAGATTTACAAATTCCTTGTGATGCTATCTATTTAGACATTGATTATATGGATGGTTTTAGATGTTTTACTTGGGATAAAAACTATTTCCCAGATCCTAAAAGAATGGTTAAAGAACTAGAAGACGATGGTTTTAAAACTGTTGTTATTATAGACCCAGGAATTAAAATAGATCTAGAATACGATGTTTTTAAAGAAGCACTAGATAATGATTATTTTTGTAAACGTGCAGATGGGCCATACATGAAAGGTAAAGTTTGGCCTGGAGAATGTTACTTTCCAGATTACACTAAACCAGAAGTTAGAGAATGGTGGTCTAGTTTGTTTAAGGAATTAATTGAAGACATTGGTGTAAAAGGCGTTTGGAATGATATGAACGAGCCTGCGGTAATGGACGTTCCTAACAAATCCTTTCCAGACGATGTCCGTCATGATTACGATGGCAATCCATGCTCACACAGAAAGGCGCACAATATTTATGGCACGCAAATGGCACGTGCAACCTATCATGGATTAAAGAAATATGCCTATCCAAAAAGACCTTTTGTTATTACAAGGTCTGCATATTCTGGTGCACAACGTTATACTTCTACTTGGATGGGTGACAATGTGGCCACTTGGGAGCATTTGGCTATTGCTAATAATCAAGCGCAACGTATGGCCATGTCTGGCTTTTCTTTTGCAGGAAGCGATATTGGAGGATTTGCAGAACAACCGCAAGGAGAATTATTTGCAAGATGGATTCAATTAGGTGTTTTTCATGCCTTTTGTAGAGTCCATTCATCAGGAGATCATGGACATCAAGAACCATGGGTTTTTGGAGAAGAAATTACAGATATTGTAAGAAAATTTGTTGAAATTAGATACCAATTATTACCTTATTTATATACAGCATTTTGGAAATATATAAACGATGGAACACCAATTTTAAAATCTTTAGTTTTATACGACCAAGAAGATACTGCTACCCACTATAGAAGTGATGAATTTGTATATGGCGATCAAATATTAGTTTGTCCTATCCTAGAGCCTAATGCCAAGGGAAGGAGAATGTATGTTCCAAAAGGTAAATGGTACAACTTCTGGACAGATGAGGTCATAGAAGGAGGAAAAGAGCTTTGGGTAGATGCAGATATAGACAGTATGCCAATGTTTATTAAACAAGGTGCTATTATTCCTAAATACCCAATTCAACAATATGTTGGAGAGTTAGAGATAAAAGAAGTAACTTTAGGTATTTACTATAAGGAGGGAAAAGAGCGCTCTATGTTTTATGACGATGTTCACGACGGATACGATTACACAAAAGGACGTTTTAGCTTTAGGTCTTTTAAGCTAACTGGTAAGGAAAATGAATTAATTATACAACAGCATAAACAAGGAAAGTATATAGCAGAGTATAAAACCTTTAATCTAGAAATTCACGGATTGCCTTTTGAAATAAAGGAAATTCAATTAGATAATGAAACAATATCATTAAATCATTTAAAAAGCAATGGCACGACATCTATGACCGTAGATAAGGACTTTTCTGAGATTCATATTATTGGATAACATTAATAATTGTTATGAAAATAAAGCAGTTTTACATTCCAAAAATAGCACTGCTATTTGTGCTCTTGGGAATTTCACAATTTCTCAATGGACAAAATGCTGTTGTTTTTGATAGGATATCTACGGGCAAAGGTTTATCTCAAGGTGATGTAAATGCAATTTATCAAGATAGCAAAGGTTTTATGTGGTTTGCTACACATGATGGGCTAAATAAATATAATGGTTATGAGTTTACTGTTTACAAACCAATTCCAAATAAATTAAACAGTATAAATAGTAATTTAATTTATGCCTTAACCGGAGATGATAAAGGCAATTTATGGATTGGCACAACAGGGAATGGATTAAACTTTTACAATAAATCTACTGGAGATTTTAAGCACTTTCTTCATGAAGCTAATGTTAAAAATAGCATTTCCAATAACCACATTAATGTACTTTTTAAAGATTCTAAAAACTTACTTTGGATAGGTACTGTTAATGGACTTGATTTGGTAGATTTAAAACAAACTGAAGATAATTTTCACTTCAAAAATTATAATTTAGTAAATAACACTGAACCAAATAGTCTCTACAAAAATAATATTTATTCCATTTTTGAAGACCATCAAAACCAACTTTGGATTGGTAGTTCTAGTGGTTTATTTATGCGCTCTAGAGACAACAACGGAAAGATTTATTTTAAACCATTTAATAAGCAAATAAACTTACCAGATGATACTTCAGTTCAATCTATCACTCAAGATAAGACAGGACGTCTTATTCTTGGAACAAGTATAGGGTTATATGTCTATAACACAAATGGTAATGGTAACAAGGCATTAAAAATACACAATGGTTATTTTAATGATTTACAAATAGATAATAAAAACAATATTTGGGCAGGCTCTAATAATGGATTATTATATTTTGATAATCAGCAGGAAACCAACATACCATTATTAAAAAACAAGTATGTTTACGACCCGAAAAAGTCAAATAGTATTAGTAAAAATATTATTAAATCGCTTTACATAGATAATACTGGTATTCTTTGGATTGGAACAAATGGTGGCGGCATAAACAAAATGGATCCAGAACGGAAACAATTTAAGCTTATTAAAAAAACATTGGATAATAAAAGCCTAAGCTATGATAAAATTAGGTCTATTTTTGAGGATAGTAATAACAATCTATGGATTGGTACAGAAGGTGGTGGCTTAAACATACTTCCAGCAGAAAGCAAAACTGGCGATTATTCAAATTTCATAAATTTAAGAACTGTATTAAAACCATTTGCAATTGAGGAATTAGCAGATAGTAACACCATTTTAATTGGTGCCGAAAGTACACCTGGACTTTACCAAATTAAGGTTTCGGATGTAAGTACTTTAAAGGAAAGTGACTTAAAGGCTATTCCAGAAGTAGATTACAGCGTGTTTTCAATATTAGAAGATAGCAACAAAAATTTATGGATTGGCACCTATAATAGAGGTTTATTTAGATGGTTAAAAACAAATAATGGTTATAAAAAAGATATTTTAACTTATAGTTTTTCAAACCCTAAAGGACTTCCAAATAATATTATAAGAAATATTTTTGAAGACAAAAACCACAACATATGGCTAGGTACAGCAGATGGTTTAAGTAAACTTGTACCTTCGGAAATAACAAAGGACAAACCAGAATTTATTACTTATAAAAATAATTCGAATAACAAAAATAGTATAAGTCATAATTATATTTTAGAATTGTTTGAAAGTGAAAAAGGTGAATTTTGGATTGGTACTTTTGGTGGTGGCTTAAATAAAATGAGCTTAGATAAAACTACGAACACGACAATTTTTAAGAGTTTTACAGAAGCTGATGGGCTTGCAAACGATGTTGTTAAAGGTATTCTAGAGGACTCGGAACATAATTTGTGGATATCTACAAACAAGGGGTTATCTAAATTTAATACCAGCTCTAAAACGTTTAAAAATTACGATGTTAACGATGGCTTACAAAGTAATGAATTTCAAGAATTAGCTAGATTTAAACGCAAAAGTGGGGAAATGATTTTTGGAGGTGTTAATGGCTTTAATGCCTTTTATCCACTAGATATTAAAGATAACCCATATAAAGCTAAATCTATAATTACAAATCTTTCCATTTCAAATACATCAATAAAGCGTGGCGAAAAGATAAATGGAAGGGTTATTTTAAAAAAACCCATTGATGAAACCAGTGTTTTAGATCTAAAACACGGTGAAAATAGTTTTTCTTTTGAATTTACAGCATTACATTATTCTGCACCCACTAAAAATAAATTTGCACATAAACTAGAAGGTTTTGATACCGATTGGATTTATACCAACTCCAGTAAACGCTTTGCTACCTATACAAATTTAGAACATGGGGATTACACATTAAAGTTAAAAGCTTCTAATAATGATGGGATTTGGCAAGATACTGCTACAGAAATTAAAATAAATATAATACCACCATTTTGGAAAACCAAAATTGCCTATCTACTCTACGCACTCTTAATTTTGATTATAATGTTTAGTTTTTGGAGAAGTATTGTAACTAGAACAAAACGAAACCACAAGATACAATTAGCAACTTTAGAAAAAGAGAAGGAGGAAGAATTACAGCGTTTGAAGCTAGAATTTTTCACTAACATCTCGCACGAGTTACGTACACCATTAACCCTAATTAAAGGGCCATTAGAATATTTACAAAAAAAAGGTGGAAAAATTAAACCAGAAATTGTGCAAGAACAATATGGTTTAATGCAAAAAAACACCAATTATTTATTACGTTTGGTTAATCAACTTTTAGATTTCAGAAAAATAAATCAAGGCAAAATGCATTTGGTCATGCGTAATAGTAATATTGCTACTTTTATTACAGAAGTAGCAGAACCATTTCAGTTTTTAGCCATTAAACAGCATATTAAATTTTCAATAAATACACCAAATAAGAATTTAATAACTTGGTTTGATCACGAAGCTATAGAAAAAATAATAAATAATTTACTCTCAAACGCCTTTAAATTTACTCCTAAAAACGGAACAATAGATTTAAACGTTTTGGAAGAAAAAAGTAATAATAATATTTTAATTGAAGTCATTGATTCTGGTATCGGGATTCCAAAAAGTAATATAGAAACCATTTTTGAACGTTTTTATACTAAAAAAGGTGCTTTAAAAACCAACTCCGAAGGTATTGGTATAGGTTTATCCTTTATTAAAAATCTAATCGAGTTGCACCAAGGTACTATTAATGTTATAAGTAAAACCGGTCAAGGCACCAACTTTGCAGTAAAACTACCCGCTAATAGAGAAGCTTATACTAACATCCCTGAAATTAGTATTAAGGAAATTACAGAAAACGATTTTGAAAGGCGCACTACAGAAAACGAATCCTTTGCAATTGATTTAGATGATGAAATTACAGATGAAAACATCTATATTCAACGCTCTAAATCACCTGTTTTATTAATTGTAGATGATAGTGAAGATATTAGAATTTTTTTTAAACAGGTTTTGGGTGAGGAGTATACAATACACGAAGCAGAAAACGGTCAACAAGGCTTAGAAATTGCAATGAAAATTATTCCTAATATTATTGTAACAGATCTAATGATGCCTATCATGGATGGCTTGCAATTCTGCGAAAAAATAAAGACCACCAAAATTACCAGTCATATTCCTGTACTCATACTTACTGCAAAACTATCTCAGGAAAGTGAATTAGAAGGGTTAAAACACGGCGCAGACGATTATATAAGAAAACCTTTTGATGTAGAGGTTCTGCATTTAAAACTTAAGAATATTTTAGCGCGTAGAGAACGGTTACGAATACGCTTTAATAGAGAAATAACCTTACAACCCAAAGAAATAACGGTAACATCGTCTGACGAACGCTTCTTACAACAAGCCATAGAAATTGTAGAAAAACACATGATGAATACTGATTTTAGTGTAGAAATGTTAGTAAAAGAAATGGGGCATAGTAGAAGCAATCTATATTTAAAATTTAAGGAAATAACAGGTCTATCCTCCAGCGAATTTATCAGAAATATCCGTTTAAAAAGAGCCGTTCAGCTATTTGAGAGTAGTGATTTATCTGTAAAAGAAATAATGTACATGACGGGTTTTAACACGGCGTCTTACTTTGCAAAGTGTTTTAAAAAACAGTTTGGAGTTAAACCTAGCGATTACGTTCGGAAGTCTAAATAATTACAATTAACAGTCTATTTGGCACTACTTTCTGAAAAGAAAACAGTTCTGCCGTTGGTTAGTATTAGATCGTTACCTTTAAATTCAATTTTACCTTTAAGGCGAATATCTGTAGACGAGGCGCCAATTTTAAATTCATAGGTTTTGTTAGCCTCAACAATCCATTTGCCATTCTTGAATTGAACTAATTGCTCAGGCGATATCTTAAAACTTACTGTTTTCTTTTCTCCTGCTTTTAATATGACGCGTTGAAACCCTTTTAATTGAATTGGTTTCATGGTCGAATTTTTATCGACTGGCGAAACATATAATTGTACAATTTCAGTTCCATCAACCTTACCTGAATTTTTTAAAGTAAACGACAGTGAAAACCGGTGATCAGTAATATCCACTATTGATTGCATTTTAAAGTTGCTATACACATAGTTAGTATAGGACAAACCATATCCAAAAGGATATAACGGTGGCGCATCTATAGCATATCCATTTTGATAATTGACCTCTTTTTTTTCTTGAGAATTTGGATAGCTCACACACAGCTTTGCAGACGGATTTACTTTACCTGCTAAAATATCTGCTATAGCATTACCGCCTTCTTCTCCAGGAAACCAAGCATTTATTATGGCTGCACATCTACTTTCTAGTGCTGTAATAACCTGTTGCCTTCCGCCAAAAAGAACTAATACAACAGGCTTTCCTGTGGCTAATAACTGTTCCACAAATGCCTCCTGTTCGCCTGGTAATCCAATACCATTTCTACTTCTACCTTCACCATTTAAAGAAATGTTTTCTCCAACTGCTGCAATAATGATATCGCTTTCATTAGCAATTTTAAGCGCGTTCTGTAAGTCGGGTTGAGGTAAATCTGTTACCGTTAATAATTTTAATTTTCCTAATCTACTGTCTCCAAAACTCTCTTTATCAATAGTAGCTTCCAAATCAGCACTCCAATCGCAACCGCGTTCATGTTTAAGATCAATAGTATTGCTAAGGGCATGTTCTAATCCTTCTTTTAAGGTTACTAACTTTGGATTTAAAGGATTATAAGCGGCACTTTTCCAAAACGCTCTCATTGCTTGATAGGTATAATCGCCTAATAAACCTTGTGTAGTAGCAGCATTCGGACCAACTAATGCTATTTTTTTTATGTTTTCTTTTAAAGGAAGGATGCCATTATTTTTTAATAATACTATAGACTGGCATGCAGCTTCATAAGCAAGTTTCCTAAATTCTGGCGGATCAAAGTCTAGTGGGCCATCCTTTCCTATTTGAGGGTCTTTATCTAGTAAACCCAGGCGCGCTTTCATAATTAACGAGCGCCTAACAGCTGCATCTATTTCTTTTTCTGTAACTAAGCCTTTTTTAATGGCTTCTGGCAATAGAGGATAAGTGGTAGGCGCAGAAAATTCAATGTCAATACCTGCGTTTATTGCCAATGCGCCTGCAGTCATTTTGTCTGGCGCTTGTTTGTATTTTTTGTATACCATATTTATAGCACCATAATCGCTAACTACTAAACCATCAAAGTTAATTTCTTTTCTTAGCATAAAATCCAGCATGGTTGGGTTTATAGAAATGGGTAGCGCTTTGTAAATACCATAAGATGGCATGACACTTTTTGCTCCTGCTACTTTTATAACCGCTTCGTGAGGCATTAAATACTCTTCATATAGCGTTTTTACATCATTATTTTCGGTGCCGTAACCAGCAAAATGTTTTACGGTTGCCGCAACTCCAGTTCTAAAATCGTCTCCTTGCAAACCATTTACAAAAGCAACTCCCATTCGAGAGGTTAAATAAGCATCTTCTCCATAACTTTCTTGATGACGATTCCAATGTGCTGTTCTGCTCAAATCCAACATTGGCGATAATGCAAACGTCGCGCCTGCGGCACGCATGTTTATTTTTGTGGATTCTGTATTACGTTTTACCAATTCAGGATTCCAAGAACAGCCAATACCAATTTGTTGTGGGAAGGTGGTAGCTCCTAGAGTGGCAAAACCAGTAATAGCTTCTTCGTGGAATATTGCAGGTATTTTTAAGCGTGTTTCGGTCGTTAAAAACTCTTGTATTTCTCGTACTAAATCCCTTAATGCTTCTGGTTCTAAATTCTGGCCTGTAGAAAATTGACAGAAATGGCCAATGCCATTCCCAATCTTGTCTCTACACTTTTCTCTGGATAATTTACCATCCACTAACAATTCCCTAATACGAGTACCAGTAATTTGGGCAATTTTTTCATCCATTGTCATTGTTGATACAATCGAATCTACTTGTGCATTAATTTTAGGTGTGCTAAATGATGTGCTTATTTTTTGTTGCGAAATAAGAAAGAAAGAATTTAAAAATAGAATTAAAATAACAATGTGTTTCATAGGCATAAAATACTAAATTAAAATGAGTAATTTATTAATGTTAAAAGGCTTAAATTTTAAATAATTAATCTTTAGACTAATGTCCCATATCAAAACAGATTTTAAAAGCGTATTTATTTCTTCCATAGATTTTCCATTTCTTCTAAGGTCTTACCTTTTGTTTCAGGCACAAATTTCCACACAAACCACATGGCCAATAAGGACATGACACCGTAAACCCAATAGGCAAATCCATGATTAAATTGTTGGGTAAGTGCGGAGTTATCATTCATCATTGGAAAGGTTAAGGACACCAGGTAATTAGAAATCCATTGTGCAGCAACAGCAACGGCCATTGCTTTTCCTCGAATTTTATTAGGAAATATTTCTGAAAGCAGTACCCAAACCACTGGTCCCCAACTTAGAGCAAAACATGCTACATATAACATCATACAGCCTAAAGCTAAATAACCTGTTGCGCCTGAGAAAAACACAAAACCAAGTACTAACATGGCCACTGCCATGCCTAAAGCGCCAATGAGCATTAAAGGTTTTCTACCATATTTATCTACTGTTTTAACGGCTACAATAGTAAATAAAAAGTTTACAATACCAACTATAATGGTTAATAACAAAGCGCCATCTGTATTTGGGTCTATGGATTTAAAAATCTCAGGCGCATAATATAGCACCACATTTATGCCAATAAATTGCTGAAAGACAGATAGGGCAATACCAATAATAATTATGGCCCAACCGTAAGACAATAACTTTCCAGACGTTTCAACTACAGAATTTTCTATTTGAGATAAAATCCTCCTTCCTTCTGCTTCGCCATTTACTTTTATAAGCACATCCAGCGCTTCTACGGGTTTGTTTTTTAACATTAAAGAGCGTGGTGTATCTGGTACAAAAAATAAAAGACCTAAAAATAAACCCGCAGGAATAACTTCTGAAGCAAACATCCAACGCCAACCAATTGCATTAAGCCAAGCGTCTGAGCCTCCACCTCTAGAAATAAAATAGTTTACAAAATAAACAACCATAAAACCACCAACAATTGCCAATTGATTAAAAGATACCAATTTGCCTCTGCTATCTGCAGGTGCAATTTCTGCAATATAAAGTGGTGATAGCATTGATGCTAATCCAACACCTATACCGCCAAGGATTCTGTAAAAAATAAAAATGGTGGAAAACGTATGATCTAAAGCACCAATGGGCTTAATAAACATTTCGGGCATAGCAGAACCTAAAGCAGAAATTAAGAATAAAACAGCCGCTAACATCAAGCCCTTCTTCCTGCCTAATTTTTTGCTTACAAGTCCTCCAAAGATGCCACCAATAATACATCCAATTAACGCACTTGCTACCAAAAAACCTTTAAAGACATTTGCTGCTCCTTCCGATAGGCCTTTAGGTGTTACAAAAAAACTTTCTAAAGAACCTACGGTACCTGAAATAACTCCTGTGTCATACCCAAATAATAGACCACCAAGGGTAGCGACCATGGTGAGTTTTATTAGGTACGTTGAATGGGTTGCTTTTGCCATAATGTGTTTGATAAGGGTTAAAATTTTACAGGTTTTAAAATCCTATTATACCAGTTTAGATAGGTCAGGTCTTATAAGATTTTGAATTATTTTATAATTAAGCGAAAAAGAATTGAATGCCGTACAACTTATTATAAATTTATTTAGGCCTATTTACTAAATATATTGATTCATAATATTTTCAAACAATTCTTGTTTGCCGCTTTTTAAATGAAGTTCTTCGTTGTCTTGAGCGATTTTATATAAATCTTTTAGGCTTAATTTTCCGTTTTCAAAATCCTTTCCCTTTCCTAAATCGAAAGAACTATAGCGCTCTTTTCTAAGTTTTTGGTATGGTGAAGATGAAATGATTTTATCAGCTATTAATAAAGCACGTGCAAAGGTATCTGCGCCACCAATATGTGCATAGAATACATCTTCTAAATCTGTTGAATTCCTTCTAATTTTGGCATCAAAGTTAACACCACCACCTTGTAAACCTCCTGCTTTTAAGATAACCAACATGGCTTCTGTGGTTTCTTGAATGTTATTTGGAAACTGGTCTGTATCCCAACCATTTTGGTAGTCGCCTCTGTTGGCATCCAAGCTGCCTAACATACCTGCTATTGCCGCAGTTTCAAGTTCATGCTGAAAAGTATGTTGCGCCAAGGTGGCATGATTAACTTCAATATTTATTTTAAAATCATTATCCAAACCTTGTTCTCGTAAAAAACCAATAGCTGTTGCTGTATCAAAATCATATTGGTGTTTCATAGGTTCCATGGGTTTTGGCTCAATAAAAAAATGGCCTTTAAAACCTTGTGCGCGTGCATAATCTCTAGCCATTCTTAGAAACTGCCCCATATGGTCCAGTTCTCTTCCCATATCTGTATTTAGTAGCGACATATAACCTTCTCGTCCTCCCCAAAACACATAGTTTTCGCCATGTAATTTAATAGTAGCGTCTAAGGCTAATTTTACTTGTCCGCCTGCTCTGGCAACCACATTAAAATCTGGATTGGTTGCAGCCCCATTCATATATCGTGGATTGGAGAAGCAGTTTGCTGTTCCCCACAATAATTTTATGCCACTTTCTGCTTGTTTATCTTTAATATAGTCCGTTATAGTTGCTAATCTTTTTTCTGATTCTGAAAATGTTGCACCTTCTTGAACTAAATCGAAATCGTGGAAACAAAAATAGTCGAAGCCCATTTTAGAAATAAATTCGAAAGCAGCATCCGCTTTATTTTTTGCTGCTTGAATCGGGTCTGAAGATTGATCCCAAGCAAAATTTTGAGTTCCTGGTCCAAATGGATCAGAACCTTGACCGCAGAAGGTATGCCAATAAGCAATTGAGAATTTAAACCACGCTTTCATAGTTTTTCCTGCTACAACTTGGTTTGGATTGTAATATTTGAATGCTAATGGGTTATCTGAATCTTTGCCTTCAAATGTTATTTTGTTTATGCCTTTAAAATATTCTGTAGTTGCCATAATGAATAGATATTTTTGGTTTTTGTTCTTCTTTTGCGTTAGGGATTGAGGCCTTTGTTGAAGCTCTTTTTGTGTTGTTGCACTTATGCAACACAAAAAAGCGACTGCCGAAAGCCCGGCGCTACGACGCTTTTTTAGCGACGTAGGGAAACGCCCAAGTATTAGGTATTAATTGATAATTGTAATCCTTGCTCCCAGTTTTTATATGCCTCTAAGTACGGCTGTTTATTACTTAGAGGTGTATGTGTGGCTATTTGTTCGTTCTTTGACAATGCTTCATCAAAGGTTTTAAAATCGCCTAAACTTACTCCCGCAGCTCGTGCAGCACCAATGGCTCCTGTGGTATCATGGATATCTATATCTACACCAATCAAGGTGGCAATGGTATTTGAAAAAAGTGCTGAGCGGAATAAATTATCGTTTCCTGCTCGTATAGCAGATAACTTAACACCATCATTTTTTAAAATTGTAATGCCGTATACAAATGAAAATGCAATTCCTTCTAATGTTGCTCTTAGCAAATGTGCTTTGGTATGCTTATTAAAGTTTAAGTTTTGAATACTGGCACCTTTATTTTTACTGTTTAGCATACGCTCCGCGCCATTGCCAAAGGGTAAAATTTGTAGTCCATCTGAACCTACAGGAACCGAAGCGGCTAAGTGGTTCATGTTCTGATAGGAATCTGTTGAATCTGTGATATTTCTTTTCATCCAGCTGTAAGCGCTTCCTGAACCGTTAATGCACAATAGTTTGCCTATCCTTGATTGGTCTGTTGTGTAATTAACATGGGCAAAATTGTTTATTCTAGAACTTTCTTTGGTTTTTGTATTATCTGTAACAGCATACACAACACCAGAAGTTCCACCTGTTGCTGCAATTTCTCCTGGCTGAAAAGCGTTTAGCGATAGGGCGTTGTTAGGTTGATCGCCTGCTCTATACAGAATTGGAATGCCTTCAGGAAGGCCAATTTCTATGGAAGCTTTTTTAGTTACAGTGCCTTGATTTGAAAATGTAGGTACAATGGTTGGAATTAATTCTGTGCTAATCCCCATAAAATCAAACAACCAATCTGCAGGTTTATTTTGTTTAAAATCCCACATAATACCTTCTGAAAGTCCTGAAATTGTTGTGGTGGTTTCTCCAGACAATTTCATTGCTACAAAATCGCCGGGCAACATGAGTTTATAGATCTTTTTAAATAGTTTGGGTTCATTGTCTTTAATCCATTTTAATTTTGAAAGTGTAAAATTCCCTGGCGAGTTTAGTAGATTTTTAATACATTTATTTTCTCCTACGCTTTTAAAAACTTGGTTACCTATTGCAACAGCTCTGCTATCGCACCAAATAATAGATGGTCTTAAAACTTTTAGATTTTTATCGACAACCACCAATCCATGCATTTGGTAGGCTATGCCGATACCTTTAATTTTACTGGAGGAGGTATTGGTATGCGCTAATAACTTTAGTGAGACTTTACAAATGTTGTTCCACCATAGATTTGCATCTTGTTCGGCCCATCCTTTATGCTCACTAATGATAGCCATTTCTTGTTCAGGATATCTAACGCTTCCAATTGATTTGCCTGTACTAGCTTCAATTAGAGCAGCTTTTACTGAAGAACTTCCTAAATCAAAACCAATGTAATACATCATGCTTTAAATTTTAAAAAACAAATGTTTGTTTGGTTCAATTAAAATAGTTTTAAAGTTGAAAAACTTTTTCCAATGCCAACCATTTTTCTCCATTTTTAGCCCAAGGTAATTCTTGTTGGTACTTCCACATGAGGTTTTCCCATTCCTGAACTTTTGGATTATTGGCATCCATTTCTGCCTTTTTTGTGGGATCAAATGTGTTATCCACTTCCATAATCATAAACATGCGATTACCCGTTAGATAAATTTGCATATCTACAATTCCAGCATCTTTAATACTTTTAGTAATTTCTGGCCAAGCATTGCCTGCAGCATGATAAGCCTTATATTCTGCTATAAGCTTTGGATCGTCTTTTAAATCGCAAGAAAAACAATGTCTAGTAGTTTTCATTTTATTTTAAATGTTAGATTTTTTATATGTACTATAACCATAATGTGCAACAACCGCTAAACAAATTAATGGCAAAATGAAAGAGAAGTTAACTTCAGGTATAAACCCTAAAATTTGTTCGTCTGCAAAACCAGGTCCTCCCCAATCTAAAATACTACCTTGTAATACTGGCATTAAAGCACCACCTACAATAGCCATAACTAAACCTGCTGATCCAATTTTAGCTTCATCTCCCATGTTTTTTAAAGCAATTCCGTATATGGTTGGAAACATAATTGACATAAATAAAGACACGGCTACAAGAGAATATAAGCCTGTTGTGCCTTGTAATAAAATAGCTCCCGCGCAAAACACAACACCGCCAATACCAAATAACATTAATATTTTTGATGGGTTTGTTGTTTTCATTAACGCAGTTCCTATCCAACGTCCTGTTAGAAAAATTATCATTGCGGCTACATTAAACCATGTGGCTGTTAATTGAGCCGACTCAGGTAAACCTTCATTAATATTATCAACATATTGAAAAATATAAGTCCAACACATAATCTGTGCACCAACATAAAAGGCTTGGGCAATTACACCGTGTTTGTAATTTTTGTTGGCAAATAATTTTTTAAATGAATCTGATAAAGATATTTTATCTTTATCTGGCGTTTTAGGTATTTTGGTAAAGATTATAATGAGCATAATTGCTAATACAACTAGTCCTAATATTATATATGGTACACTAATTACGCCTAAGTCATTTTCTCTAACGGCGCCTTTTGCCGTTTCCGATAACGTATCGTAAATTAAGGCACCTGTAGCGTCTTTATCATCCGATCGTAAGGCCGATATAACAAATTGTTGCGCTACAATCATACCAATTAAAGAACCAATAGGATTAAAAGCTTGTGCTAAATTTAAACGCTGCGTTGCTGTTTCCTGATCTCCTAAAGATAAAATTAAAGGATTGGATGTGGTTTCCAAAAAGGCTAATCCACAAGTTATAATCCAAAGAGAAATTAAAAAATAATTAAATTCTTCGTTAGCAGCTGCAGGGTAAAATAAAAAGGCACCAATAGCATATAAGGATAAGCCTAAAATGATACCTGATTTGTATGAAAATTTTCTAATAAATAAGGCAGCTGGCAAGGCCATAAAGAAGTACCCAAAATAAAAAGCAAATTGTACTAATGAGGCTTGTACATTTGATAATTCTGGCATTACTTTTTTAAATGCTGAAACCATTGGGTTGGTTAAATCATTTGCAATTCCCCATAAAGCGAACAATGAAGTAATGATTATAAATGGAAATAAAAGTTCTTTTCTAACAACTGGTATTTTTTTAGATATGCTCATTTTATAGTATTTTAAGATTTTGATTCAATTCATTTTACCCAGGTAACTATTCTGTAAGTAAGGATCTGTCTAAATTAACATAGCCACCATCTACAGCAATAAATTGTCCTGTGGTGTGAGATGATAAATGAGATATTGTAAATAAGCATTGATTGGCTATTTCCTCTGGTGTCGTCATTCGGTTTTCTAGCGGAATTTTTTCAACAATAGATTTTAATTTTTCGTCGCTATTATCTAAAGTTTTAATCCATGCATCATAAGCAGGTGTCCAACTTTCGGCAATAATTATGGCATTCACTCTAATACTGTATTTAATTAAATCTACAGCCCATTCTCGCGTTAATCCCAAAACACCACCTTTTGATGCTGCATAGCCCGAGGTACCACCTTGACCAGTCAAGCCTACTTTAGATCCTATGTTTAAAATATTTCCTTTAGATGCTTTTAAAAATGGTAAGGCATGTTTTACAACTAAAAAGTAACTGACCATATTTAATTTTAGAGACCACATAAAATCCTCATAAGAGCCATCTAAACCAACTCCATCATTAACACCAACATTATTTATAATAGCATCAATTTTACCATATTTATCCGTAATTTTTTTAATTGATGCTTCAATTTGTTTTGGATCTGTAACATCGGTTTTACAAAAAATAGCGTCTATACCCTTTTTCTGAATGTCTTCTACGTATTCAAAACCACGATCATTTCTATCTATAATTGCTGGTATAGCTCCTTCTGCTACTAAATGCTGCAAAATAGTTTCTCCAATACTTCCTTTTAATCCAGCTGCTCCAGTTATTAAAACAACTTTACCTTTTAAACCTAAATCCATATCTTGTTATTTTTAGAACTGTCTGGTTTTAAAAACCTGACAGATTTTGTTTAGTAAGCTCTTACCAATTACAAATTGTAAAAACGCACTGCGTTTTCTCCCATTATAGCTTTTTGCTCTGTTTTCGAGAATTTACTTATAAAATTAGTTATTATTTCTTTTACTTGTTGATAATTTCCTGCAACTAAGCACACTGGCCAATCCGAACCGAATAAAATTCTCTTTGTTCCAAAAACTTCGAAAATGAGGTCTAAATATCGATTTAATTGCAGTGGTGTCCATGAGTTATAATCTGCTTCTGTAATTATTCCAGAAACTTTACAATGTACATGTTCTTGTTTGGCTATTTCCTTCATTAAAACTGCCCAACCATCAAAAAAACCATCTTTTATATAAGGTTTTGCAATATGATCGATTACAAATTTTTGATTTGGAAATCGTTTTACAAACTCCAAAACGCTTCCTAATTGATGCGGAAACACTAAAATATCATAAGTAAAATTGTATTTTTCTAATGCTGAGATACCTCTTAAAAAATCGGGGCGTAATAAAAAATTATGGTCTGCTTCGCCTTGCACCACATGTCTAAAGCCTTTTAGTTTTTTAAATTGGCTGTATTCTTTTAAAGTAGTGTTGATATTTACGTCTCTCAAATCAACCCAACCAACGACTCCTTTAATAAAGTGGTATTTAGATGCTAAATCCAACAAAAATTTAGTTTCCTCTAAAGTTTGGTCTGCTTGCACCGCTACACATCCATCAACTCCGTTTTCATCATAGACGGTCTTTAAATCTGAAGGCAAGAAATGACGCCTAATAACCGACATATCATCGTCAATCCAACTGTGTTTTACAGGCTCATAATTCCAAAAATGTTGGTGAGAATCTATGATCATATTACCTTATAAATGCGTTTAATGTTGCTTTCATTCCATTCTTAATTATGGACTCTAAATGCTTTGCCACTTCATTCTCCAATCCTTTAATTGTAGTTAAATCCGTTCCCCAAAAAGCGGTATTAGAAAGTGTTGCGTTTACAACTGTTGAAATGCTGTTGTTTTTCCATTGGTTTTTAAAGAATGATAGCGTATTAGCGTCATCTTTTAAAGCAATTGCAGTTCCGTTTCTCTCGCCTTTATAAAATGCTATTAGTGCTGCTAACGAGAACAATAAATGCGATGGTAATTCGTTTTTTCTCTTAATATATTCTAAGACCGATGGTAAAACACGTGTTTTATATTTTGAAACTGAGTTTAAAGAAATACTCATGAGTTCATGTTCTAAATACGGGTTTCTAAACCGATCTAAAACATCGCTTGAAAACTGTTTTAATTCCTCGTCTGGCAGATCTAAAGTTGGGCAAATATTTTGAAATAAAGCTTCCTTTAAAAATTTACCAACCACTACGTCTTCTAAAGATTCGCGAACACGATCAATACCATATAAGTAGCCAACTGGTACTAAAGCAGTGTGTGCACCATTTAAAATACGAACTTTACGTGTTCTGTAAGGTTCCATATTGTTTGTAAAAACGACGTTTAATCCACAAGCTTCTGAAGGAAATTCTTCTTTAACCGCTTCAGGGCCTTCAATGACCCAAAGGTGAAATTGCTCACCTTCCACAACCAAATTGTCTTTATAACCTAACGCTTTAGTAATGGCTTCCATTTTATCTTTTGGATAGCCTGGAACTATTCTATCTACTAATGTATTACAGAATATATTGTCTTGATTAATCCAATCTGTAAACTCCTTTCCTAGATCCCAATCTGAAGCATATTGAAGAATGATTCGTTTTAAATTATCGCCATTTCTGTCAATTAATTCACAAGGAATAACTATTAATCCTTTATCGGAAGCACCACTAAACGTTTGAAACCTTTTAAATAAAAGCGCAGTTAATTTTCCAGGAAAACTAGATTGTGGCGCATCGGTCAAGCTATCATTTTCGTTATACGAAATCCCAGCTTCGGTTGTATTTGATATTACAAACCTTAAATCAGGATTTTCAGCATTTGCTAAATACGTTTTATAATCGTCGTAGGGATTGATACTTCTTTGGATACAGTCAATAATTTCATGTTCACTAATGGCTTTTCCATTTTTAATACCGTTAAGATATAACGTATATAAACCATCTTGCTCATTTAACATTTTAACCAAACCTTGGTTTATGGGTTGTACGACAACAACGCCACCATCAAACTTTGCTTTTTTATTCATTTCATGAATCATCCAATTGGCAAATGCTCTTAAAAAGTTACCTTCACCAAATTGTATAATTCTTTCGGTATAGGTATTTACTGATGCTGAATTTCTATTTAACTCTTTCATTTTTACATTTAGTATCTCTAGTCTTAAGACTACAAGGCTTAAGTTTTTTTCTCCTTTTATCTCATTAATTGTTTATAAAGAAACACCTCGTTTCCAAGGAATAAAATCATTATTTCCGTGTAAAACTGCTTTCGAATCTACTTCTCCACTTGCAACTTTAATAATATGATCTAATATTTTTTCTCCCATTGATTCGATAGTATCTTCTCCTGTAATTACTGTACCTGCATTAATATCTATAATATCATTCATACGTTCAAATAAATGAGTATTACTAGACATTTTTAGAACTGGCGCCACCGGATTTCCTGTTGGGGTGCCTAAACCTGTGGTAAAAACCACGACATTACAACCTGAACCCACCAAACCTGTGGTAGATTCTACATCGTTACCAGGTGTACACAATAAATTTAAACCTGGTTTTGTAACCTGCTCGGTGTAGTCTAAAACTTTTACAACCGGAGATGTGCCACCTTTTTTGGCGGCTCCAGCAGATTTCATAGCATCTGTAATTAAGCCATCTTTAATATTTCCTGGCGATGGATTGTTTTCAAAGCCAGAACCAACGGCAACTGCGGCTGCAGAATAGGCGCGCATTAACTCGTAAAACTTTTTAGAATCTTCTGCAGTTTCACAGCGATTAATAAGTTCTTGTTCTACACCATTTAATTCTGGGAATTCAGACAGTACAGGACTTCCACCCAAGGCAACCAATAAATCGGACGCATAACCTAAGGCTGGATTTGCAGAAATACCTGAAAATCCATCCGAGCCACCACATTCTAAACCTAAAACGAGTTTATTTAAAGGCGAAGGTTCTCTATTTATTTTATTGGCTTCAGTTAAGCCTATAAACGTATGTTTTACTGCTTCTTCTATTAAGTGTCTTTCGCTTTCACTTTGTTGTTGTTCTAAATAGTGCACCGTTTTAGCACAATTAGGATCTATATCATTAATTGCTTTTTGAAGCATTTCTATTTGAGCATTTTGGCAGCCCAAACTAAAAACAGTTGCGCCTGCTACATTAGGATTAGTTATATAACCGGCTAGTAATTTAACCAATACTTCCGAATCTTGTCGGATGCCTCCGCAACCACCATCGTGTTTTAAAAACTTTATACCATCAACGTTAGGAAATACTCTGTTTTTAGAAATTTCTTCTTTTGTTGTTATAATTGGCGTGTTTAATAGGTCTTCCGTTGAAGCTCCTGATTTATATTGCTTAATCAAGGCTTCTGTATCTACGGCAAAATCTTTTTTGGTTTCGTAGCCTAACTTTTCTGAAAGTGCGCCTTCTAAAACATCTAAATTTCTGTTTTCGCAAAAGGTAAGTGGAATAACTAACCAATAGTTTGCGGTGCCTACTTTACCATCTTTTCTGTGGTAACCGTTAAATGTACGATCTTTAAATTTTGAAGCGTCTGGTGCAGACCAAGTAAATTTTTCTTTAGAGTCGTTAAATTCTGCAGAGGCATGTTTAACATTCTCAATAGTAATAGCAGTGCCTTTTGTAATTGGTAATACTGCCTTTCCAATTAACACGCCATACATAAATAGTTGATCGCCAATATTAAAATCGTGCAAAGCAAATTTATGTTTTTGTTTAATATCTTCTTGTAATGTAAAGGTTTGCCCAGCTACATCTACCAATGTGTTTTTAGGCAAAGGAGTAATGGCAACAATGATGTTGTCTTTAGGGTCTATTTGAACGTAGCTTAGAGATGTTTCCATTTTTAGTTTCTAACGGCTTTTATAATGGCTAATGCATTTTTAACATCTTGCTCTAATTTGGAATAATCTTTATTAGCTATTATGTCCTTTGATATTAATTGAGAACCCATACCTACACAGGTTACTCCAGCATCAAACCAACCTTTTAAATTGTCTTCAGTTGGCGATACGCCTCCAGTTGGCATAATACTGGTCCAAGGTTGCGGTCCTTTAATCCCTTTTACAAATTTGGGACCGTATAAATCACCTGGAAATAGTTTTACTATTTCGCAACCTAGTGCTTCAGCTTTACCAACTTCAGTTAAGCTACCACATCCTGGAGACCATAAGACTTTTCTACGATTACAAGCAATTGCAATATCCTTTCTTAGTACTGGAGTTACAATAAAATTTGCTCCTAAAGCCATATACAATGAGGCAGCTGCACCGTCTGTTACAGAACCAACACCCATAATCATACCTGGCAATTCTTTAATAGCATACTTTGTTAATTCTCCAAAAACTTCGTGTGCAAAATCACCGCGTGCAGTAAATTCCATTAATCTTGCTCCTCCATCATAGCACGCTTTTAAAACTTTTTTACTTAATTCTATATCACTATGAAAAAACAACGGAATCATTCCTGTACTTTTCATAGCCTGCGCGACTTCTATTCTTGAAAATTGTGCCATATTTTTATAAATTATCTTGCTACTCTTCCTGAGGCATCTCCACCCATTAATTTTTCTACTTCTGATACTGTTACTAAATTGGCATCGCCTTTTATAGTATGTTTTAAACATGATGCAGCAACTGCAAAATCTAAAGCATTTTGATCATCTTCCGGATATTTTAATAAGCCATAGATTAATCCTCCCATAAAGGAATCTCCACCACCAACGCGATCCACGATGTCTGTAATTTGATATTGGCGCGTTTCATACATGGTTTTACCATCATATAAAACACCGGCCCATGTATTATGAGACGCTGATATTGAACCTCTTAGTGTTGTAATTACCTTTTTTGCTCTTGGAAATTTTTCCATCATTTGCTTACACACAGACAAGAATGCTTCTGCTTTAACATCATGGCCGTGTTTGTGTACATCTAATCCTTCTGGATGGATGTTAAAATGTTTTTCAGCATCTTCTTCGTTTCCTAAAACAATATCGCAATACGATGTTAAATCAGTCATTATTTTTTCTCTATGAGCATCATCGCAATACGTCCACAGTTTAGCACGGTAATTTAAATCTGTTGAAATAGTAATGCCTTTTTTGCTGGCAGCTTTAACAGCTTCCAAGCAAACATCTGCAGCACCTTGAGAAATGGCCGGCGTAATCCCTGTCCAGTGAAACCATTCCACACCTTCAAAAACACTATCCCAATCTATCATTCCAGATTTTATTTCTGAAATGGCAGAATGTGCTCTATCGTAAACAACTTTACTACCTCTTGATACTGCTCCAGTTTCTAAAAAGTATATTCCTAATCGATCGCCTCCATAAATAATTTTATCGACTCCAACACCCCTTTTACGCATTTCCATCATAGCACACTCACCAATATCATTTTTTGGTAATCGTGTTACGAAATCTACGGATACACCGTAGTTAGCTAAAGATACAGCTACGTTGGATTCGCCTCCGCCATAAATAGCATCGAAATTATTGGCTTGTGAAAATCTTAAAAATCCTTGAGGAGCTAATCTTAACATGATTTCTCCAAATGTTACTACTTTACTCATATTGTTATATTAATTTTTTCTAATTAAATTTTACGGTAGCTTTAATTACTCCAGTCTCTGGTTTTGTCCAGCTATCAAAATTCTCAATCATGTTTGTAAAATTGACTTCATGGGTAATGAAAGAATCTGTTGGAAATTGATTTAGGACATTTATAACATGTTCAAAATCTTCGGTTGTTGCATTTCTACTGCACATTAAAGTCATTTCTTTAGCATGAATCTTTGGATGCGCATAAGTTAAATCGCCCTTAGATAAGCCAACTAGCACAAAACGGCCACCATGAGCCATATAATTTGGGCAATCTTCCAAAGCAAATTTATTTCCAGAAGCATCAAATACGGCAGTACATAAGTCGCCATTTGTTATTTTAGAGATGTCATCCATAGCCTCTTTTCCTGCCTTTACAATATAATCAACACCAATTTTTTCTTTAGCATACGCTAAACGTTGTTCATTCATATCTATGGCAATTACTTTTGCACCTGCAATTTGTGCTAATTTCATGATACCAATTCCTATTGGTCCACAACCAACAACAGCAACCATTTCATTAGGTTTTATATTTGCTCTTCTAACAGCGTGTGCACCAATGGCTAAGGGTTCTACTATTGCCATTTCGTTATCTGAAAGATGATTTGCAGGTAATAGAATATCAGCTGGAACTGTAATTTGTTCTTGCATGCCTCCATCATCATGTACTCCTAAAACTGAAATATTTGTGCAACAGTTAGTCTTTTCGTTTCTACACGCAATACAGTTGTTGCAGCTTATATAAGGCATGACTACTACTTTATCGCCAGCTTTAATATTTCTTTTATTATTTCCAATTTCTAAAACTTCTGAAGCTAATTCGTGTCCTAAAATTCTTGGATAGCTAAAAAATGCTTGGTTACCACTATACGCATGTAAATCAGTTCCGCAAATACCTACTTTGTTTATTTGTAATAAGGCTTCATTTTCCTTTCTAACTGGAGCTTCTTTTTCTTTTAATAAAAATTCTCCTGGTTTTTCACAAACGATATACTTCATAAGATAAATTAAAATGGTTTAAACTTATAAGAGTACATCTTTTAAAGATGCACTCTTATTGACTAATACAAAATAATAAAATAATTTAAATTCTTTACTATTTATAAGGTTAACTCTAAAACAAATGCATAATCTCCAGGCTTTTCTGTTGGCATTTCTACAGACAATCCATTATTATCTTGAGACCATTTTAGTGTGGCATCACTTCCTAACATTTTAACATTTGTAACTTTGTGAGCGGATGATTTTACAGATTTGATAAGTACACTATCATTTTTCGGCCATGCCATCATAATAGCATAGACTTTGTTTCCTTTAGTTGTAAAACGAATATCTTGACCAGTAAATTCTTTGTTACCTCCTTCGGAATGATGGCCTGTTCCAACTTCTGTTGGACCTTCACCAAACACTTCCCAATATTTAGTATCATAAATAGCTTCACCATTCATGTCTAACCAAGCACCAATTTGCAATAAAATTTCTTTTTGATCTTCTGGAATGGTACCATCTGCTTTTGGACCTACATTTAGAAGTAAGTTTCCATTTTTAGAAACGATATCGATTAAATCGTCTACTAAAGAATTAGCAGTTCTTGATTTCCAATTAGTAACATGCGACCATGAATTTTTACCTATAGACGTATCTGTTTGCCAAGGCAACTTTCTAATACCTGGTAATTTTCCTCTTTCTAAATCGTATATAACTGTACCTTCTGGAAATGCTTGCTCGTAGAAATTTTTATCTTGCAACACTACTTCTTTGCCCCATTCTAGTCCCTTATTATAATAGTATGCAGCTAGTTTAGGACGATAATCTCTCCATTCTGGTGTGTCTAACATAAAGTCAAACCACAATATATCTGGTTGATAATTATCTATTAGATCTTTAGTTCTCGCCCACCATAATTCTTTAAATTCTTCTGAAACTGGTTCGTTTAAATCTTTTCCTTTTGCAGAATACAAATCTGCGTATTCGGGGTCTGTGGTATCAAAATGATCTTTTTTATTGAAAAACGACCAGTTAAAGGCGTAATGAGAAGATGCACCCATAATCATTCCTTTGGCGCGGCCTTCTTTCATTAACTCGCCTAAAATATCTCTTTTAGGCCCCATTTCTGCTGCATTCCAACGTGTTGTATTAGACTTATACATAGCAAAACCATCATGATGATCTGCGACTGGCACTACGTACTTTGCGCCTGCTTTTTTAAATAAATCTATCCATTCTGCGGCATTAAAATTTTCACCTTTGAACATAGGTATAAAATCTTTGTATCCAAAATCTTTAAGGTTACCATATTTTTTTACATGATGTTCATTAACAATGGAAGGTCCAGTTTTTTGATGTTTTAATTCGGCTGTAAATTGAGCCGAATCCATGTACATATTACGCGGGTACCATTCTGAACCAAAAGCTGGTACAGAGTATGCGCCCCAATGAATAAAAATCCCGAACTTTTTTTGATTAAACCATTCTGGATCTTTATAATTTTTTTTAATAGACTCCCAATTCGCTTCGTATTTTACAATCTCTTTTTTTTCAGTTTTACAAGAAAAAGACATTGCAACTATAACGCATAATAGGATTAAACTTTTGTGATTCATTTTTAGTGGTTTTCTAAATTATTTAAGGTTATTACAAAGTATGTTAATTTAGGTAAATTTAAGATTAACTTATGTCCTATTTTATAGAACAGATGGTTAAATATTCTTACTTTCTACATTTAAAATTAAAGAACTTAAATGCCCTCCATCATCTGGGAATGATACAGACACTACGTTTGTACCTGATTTTAAATAACTAATATCAAAAGGAATACCGATAACTCCAAAAAACAATTTTCTACTTGCTTGATCGTATCCCGCCCAATTGCTTGGGACTGTTATTTCTTTACCATTTACTGTAATTTTTGGGGTTTTGCTTAAGTTATGATTTCGTCCTAAACCCATTTTTAAGGTCGCTCTTCCTGAAGAAGTACTTGGCAAATCTTCAAAATTAAAGGATAAAGCCTCGTCCTTTTTTATATCTTGTAAATAGGTGGTAGTGTAGTAGTTTTGTTCTTTAATTTTTCCAGAAAAAGACACCTCATTAATATCGCACTCTGCAATAACTGTTTCTCCAGGTTTTAAACTCACACTATTTAAACTATTAATGTCTGTAAAGAACACCAGTCTAGGGAAACCAGTTTTTGTAGTGTAAAGTCTTCTTAAAGTTATATTTTTTATAGCATTTTCACTACCATTTAAAAACGTTGTTTTTACCTCTTGTGGAGCATCTGTTAAATTGTTTATAGCAACATAAGTTTTTCCTTTTTTTAGAAAGGCATGAATTTGAATATCTGGGTTATTTGATGCTGTTTCAACGCGTTTCCCTTCCACGCCTTTCCATAGCTCATAGAATTTTTTAAGGTGTGTAAAGCTGTATGATCCATCATCTTCTTTCTTTTTTATTACCCATGGGTAAGGATAGCCATTTGGATTTCCTTTTTTATTGTCATAAAACCAAGTAGCTTTAGCTGTTATAAACGGAATGGCTTTAACCAAACGGTCTGGTTTGTCCAACAATTGCATGAGTATTTTGTTATATGCAATTAAGCAGGTGCCGTTAAGTTCTGGAGAATAAGGTTTACCTACCAATCCTCGAGCTGTAAAACCGTATTCTGAAATTAAATGTGGTTTAATGACTTTCCATTTTTTATAACTATAAGCTTCAATTAAATCTAAAATCGCCTCAGAGTTACTTCCTGAACGCAGTGTAAAATCGCCTTCAACGTTTCTACCATCATAAATATGTGTTGCAAAAAACTTCATACTTTCTCCTGCTACATCCATAAACGTTTTCATTCTAGTATCCCAATAACCAAAGTTGTCTTTTTCAACTTCTGGATAGGCTGATGCGTAGCCACCAACGTCCATGCCTGGTATTTCTGCATGTACCTTATCGGCCACAGCTTTAAAAACTTTAGACATCTCAACAATAACTTCTGGTGTTTCTGCCCATGTTTCTACATAGTCTTTTGCATGAACAAAAGGCTCGTTCATAACTTCGTAATACTTTGGCGTAATAGGATAGGCTTTTTTAAGGTATGCCACATTATAAGCTGCAATTTTATCGTAGTCTTTATAGGTATATTGAAAGGCATCTCGTGGGTGATCCGTAATTACAAAATCTGTTGTTCCAAATTCTTTAAATAGTGGACTCTTTTTAATGTTTGCGCCACTACGTTCTCCTCTCTCATTTGCTTCAGAAAGTGGTGGTATATCTGTTTTAGATTTTCTAAATGGTGCTGGTCCTCCAAACGTACGACCATATTCTATACCTAGTTCTTTATAGAGATACTCTCCATCCGATGCCAAATCCCAACTGGTATAGGAGTCGTGCATAGCAAAGTATTTCTGTCTTTTAAGTTCACTTTCATTGCCTATAAATTTTTGTGTAGTAAAGTCTATCATTACCTCATTTTCCTGAGCATAACCTATAACTACAGTAAATAGTAATAGGAATTTAATTAGATTATTTTTCATTTTAATTGTGTTTTAAATTAGGATATATGGTACTTTAAACTATTACATTTTTAAAAAGCTATAGTAGTCGTCACTACTAGTAACTACGTAATAATTTCCACGCTCTAATGATGAAATAGAAATTTTATTTGTGTTTTGTACTTCGCTAACTATTTCGCCTTTCTGTGTAATTATACGTATAAAACTAAAAGAGGATTTACCAGGAAGAGTAACATTTGGAACGTTACGGTTTGGGTAAAGGGTAATACTTTTTTCCTTTAAATCATCTAGCGTTAGTTTTTTTTCGGCCTTTTTAATTTGTATACCTGATATTTCTTTACTTACAAGATTCTTGTTGGGAAAACCTTCTCCAGAACCGTAATAAAGTACATATCTATAAGTGTTTCCAGGTGTAGGTTGTCCTGCGCTAAGTGTTACATTTACTTTGCCTTGACCTGGTTTAAGAGTTACATTTTTACTAGCAGCAATCCATTGGCCGCCGTTCCATAAGGCAACTTGCAACATACGATCCTGACTTGCTTTGTAGTTGATTTCAAACTCAAACACATCGCGACTAGTTAATGAGGTAGGTGTTAATAAGGAAAATGATGCATCATCAAGAATTGGCGTATCCTTTTTTACAATTTCTACATTTCTAATTATTGAATTTGCTTTTTCTGTTTTCCAATCGCCACCTTTTTCTCGAACGGAAGCCACAATGCGATATCCTTGACCAGGTGTAGGTTTTTTATTTGTAGGTATCGAAAATTGGAAAACGCCTTTTCCTTTATCTACAGATACGGTTTTACCTGCCCAAAATTTATTTGGTCCACCAGAAATATCCATAGCAATGTCTGAATCCTTTTCAACCTCGTAACCCACAAAGAATGAGTAGCTGCTTTCGCTCTTCATCTTTATTGGAACATCTTTTACAAATAAAATTTTGTTTTGTGCTTTGCTTACAAACGCCACAAAGCATAAGGTTGTAAGTAAAATTTGTTTTATTAATTTCATATTGTTTTTCATAATGTTATTTTTTATTAAATATAAATCCGTTTAGCCAAATGTTTCCTTTATTTTTATTTTTATAAGTAAGTTTAATAGGATCACGACCATTAGATTCTACTAACGCTTTAGTGGATAATGGTGCGCGTTCTCCTGTATTATTATTACCATAATAATCGACTATATGGTCGTCTGCTGTTTTTTTATAGATTCCATTACTATCGGTAATTTCTATTTCTATAGCATTGGTCATTTTACCTTTACCTGTTCGATTATGATGAAAAGTTTCCATCCAATAACTTCCCTTTGGGAGGTTTGCAATGGTTAAGATAAGCAAACCATTCTCAACAAACAAACCATCTGTTCCCATAAAGCTTAAATCTCCCAGCATAGCCGTTTGGTTACCTAACCACCTTATTTTTTTATTCGAGCTCACGGTTAGGGTTGCATTATAGTTATTAAGTTGGTATGTTGCGTTTTTATTAGCATTATCCGTCCAAGCATTCCAGTCGAATTGCACCAGCTGATTGTCACCACCAACGTCTACTTTAACCAGAGGATAATCGTAGATAACTGAGGCCTTGTTTAAAATCTCGTCTGGATTAAACTCAATAGTATTAATTTGTTTAGAATCTTGTATTAAACCATCTGCTGTTGCGGTAACTGTTATCTTACCTGGGTTTTCGCTACCTCTAATATACATTGACGCTACACCATATTTTGGTAGTGCTGGATTAGCATTTATAGTACCACTATCCACCAATTCTCCTGCACCGGTGATGCTAAATTTTACTCTATTTTTTGCTCCTGTAATCACTTGATTATTTTTATCTAATATATAAACATGTACGAGTCTAAGATCCGATCCTCCAGCGTAAAAAGCCTGTTCGTTTATATTGAATTCTAATTTGAGCTTATATGGTGTTTCTTGTTTAGACCTTGAAAAGGTTTTTGTTTCAACACCATTAACATACCCAATGGCTTTTAATGTTCCAGAGGTCCAATTGTAATTAAACGTAAAGGACGGATGGTTTAAATTTACTTTGTTTGGTGTGTTGTCTGGCTTATGTTTTGCAATAAGTGTACCATTGTTGAATAAGGCCACTTCTTGGCAATTGCTATACACCCTTACTTTACCATTATTAGAGGCAGTTTCGTCTGCAATATGCACTATTGGTGTTTTTACCAATTCGGATTGATACCAATAATATACAGGTTTAGGTATACGATATCCAGATAGGACACCATTGGTGGTCATAAACGTACGTTTCCACTTATCGTCATCGATATCTGGTTGTAGGTGATTATAATCTGCTCCCAACCAAGCAATTGCTGCAATGTTTTGTTTATTGGCTTTATATCTAGAAATATGAAACTGGTTTTGCTCTGCGTTTGCTCTACTACCATGTTCCATAACCATTGCAAAGGCACTTTCAGGAAATTCCGAGCGCCGGTAATCCATAGTGGCATGAATATCTGTAACTCCTTCGTTCTTAACACCATTCCATGGTGCTGATGCCGAAGCCGTTAACCTAAATGGATCCTCTTCTTTTACGACTTGCTGTAGTCTAGGCACTGGGCCACGATGATTTATACCTGCGCCCCAAAAGAATATGGAAGGATGATTTCTATGATTACGTATCATGCGCCTTGTAGCCTCTTCTAATTTATCGAACCAAAGCTTATCTCCCCACTCAATCCAAGTGGAGACTTCCTCATAAACAATAATTCCAAGAGCATCACACGCACTCAAAAAAGCATCATCTTGTGTATAATGCGATAATCGAATACAATTAATACCTGCATTTTTATACTGCAATGCTTCGTTATAATGAAAAGAGTTTGGTACAGCATCGCCAATATTGGGGTAATTTTGGTGTCTGTTTACCCCAACTAAAAAAATAGGTTCGCCATTTATTACGAGACCTTTACCTTCTTCTAATTGAAATTTGCGAAATCCAAATTTATTTTCAACAACATCTACAGCTTTATCATTTTCATAAATTACAGAATATACCCTATAAAGGTAAGGTTGATCTGGCGACCATCTATTGTAGTCGTAGGTTATAGTAGCAGTTTGTCTAAAGGTGTGGTTTCTACCAGCGCCAATTAAAGCCTCCTTAGTTAAAGTTTGTAATACATAACCCTTTGCGTTAATAATTTTAGTTACCATTTTACTGGTTTTAGTAGTACTATTATTATTTATAACATTTGTTTTAATAGTAACTGTACCATTTTTGTCGTTAACTGTAGGGGTGGTAATATGCACACCAGCATCAAAATGTTCCCAATCGTAACTTACATGAAGCTTATTGGTAGTTACTAAATAGACGTCGCGGTATAAACCTCCAAATTTTACATAATCTGTTCGGTGTGGATCAGGAGCTATGGATTGGTTAAAGCGGTTGTCTGCTTTAATAACAACAGTGTTTATTTTACCAAAATCTACATAATTAGTAATATCAAAATGGAAAGGTACGTAACCGTTTATTTCAAATGTTCCAACAGCTTTGCCGTTTACCCAAAGAGCTGTTGCATTATGTACCCCTTCAAATTCTAGAAATATGTTTTTATTTTTTTGAATTTTATCGATAATAATATCTTTCCTATACCAACCAATATCTCGCAAATACTTAGGTTGAACCCAAGTTTCTTTAATACTATCCATTTCATAAGACACCAATTGCATAGTGTGTGGCACAGACACTTTTTCCCATAGCGTATCATTGTAATCTACATCTTGAGGATTGCCTTCAGGCTGGCCTAAATAAAATTTCCAGTTGTTATTAATATTTGTTTTAGTTCTATCTGTATGTATATTTCCATCTGGAAGAGTACGCATTTGAGGACGTACTACAGTAGATATAAAAAAAAAATAAAGGAAAAGTAATTTAAGCATTTACAATAACAATATAGAATTTTAAATGTAGATATTAAAACAATTACAAACTATAACAGATGTTTAAAATAATATAACAGATGTGTTGGCAAATGGTTTATAAGTCTGGTCTAAACATTAGCAATTTCATCCCTAAATAAATTTTTAAATACCAAATTATTATTTAAAAAAAATTAGCTTTGTAGTACAATGCATTCTAATAGTATTTTAATTACCAATTTATTTAATTAAAATCTTGATATATTGCAATAATATAGAAAACAGATGTTATGACCTTATTTCCTTCTTCAATTAAATCTAAAATTTTAATAATGTCGATTTTTTTAATGTGCTTTTCGCTACTAAATGCACAAAAAAGTCCTTTTTTTATTAAAGGTGAAGACCCTGCACCAGAAAATTTAAAGTGGAAGTTAATTAAAAACATGTCCGATGAATTTAACGGCAATACTATTAACAAAAAAAAATGGCAAGTTACTAGCCAACGATGGATTGGTAGAGCACCTGGACTATTTTTAACTAACAATGTTAAACAACACGGGGGCAGTTTGCAAATTACAGCCAGCAAACTTGCTACGCCAATTATTAAAAATAAGCAAACCTTTACACACGGTGGTGGTTATGTGGGTTCTAAGAATGGCAGGACTTACGGATATTTTGAATGTGAAATGAAAGCCAATAAAACGTTTATGTCTTCTACCTTTTGGCTAATTAATAACAGAGGTAAAGGTACTGGCTGCAATAAAAGAACTACTGAATTAGATATTACAGAATGCGTTGGAACCATAACAAATCCTGAACCTTGGATGAAAAAGTTTGACTGTTCTATGAACTCGAATACGCACAGCCGAAACATTCCTGATGACTGTAATATTGAGAAAGGCTCTAACAAATCTAGTGCAGCTCTTAATGGCAAAGTATATGATGATTTCCATGTGTATGGTGTGTGGTGGAAGTCTAAAGATGAAGTATTATTTTACCTAGATGGTAAATTTCAAGCCAAAATTAAACCTCCAGCAGATTTTAACTTAAAGATGCATTTAAGAATGGTTGTGGAAACATATAATTGGAATCCTGTGCCTCTTGGCGGCGGTATGAATGGTAGCAAAACCGATAGAACCACAACTTACAATTGGGTAAGATCTTGGAAATTGGTGAAATAAATTTTGAAAATCAATAAAGCTAAGTATATGAAACATTTTATATCGCTGTTAATTATCATATTAATAACATCTTGCGGAAACAAAGATCAATTTAGAGTCGTAGAAGATTTTAACAGCAATTGGAAATTTACACTTGCTAACGAAGAAAATGCAGAACGTTTAGACTTTGAGGATTCACAATGGAGAACGCTAAATGTACCGCATGATTGGAGTATAGAACAAGGCTACCAAAAGGATGGTGAAACGGCATCTAGTACAGGTTTTGTGGTAGGTGGTACAGGATGGTATAGAAAAACATTTAAGCTACCCAAAGAGGATAAAAACAAACAAATCTCTATTATGTTCGATGGGGTTTACAACAATTCTGAAGTATGGATTAACGGTCATTTTCTAGGCAAACGGCCCTATGGCTACAGCTCTTTTTCTTACAATTTGTCAGAACATTTAAATTTCGATGGCTCTAAAAATGTTATTGCTGTTAAAGTAAACAGAGAGGCTTATGCAGATTCCAGATGGTATACTGGTTCTGGTATTTATAGAAAGGTAACTCTTGTAAAAACATCAAATATACATATAGCACAATGGGGCATTCAAATTACAACACCGCAGGTTTCTAGCACAGAAGCTACGGTGCAAGTAAATACCGCCTTAAAAAATAATGCATCAGAAACACCTTCTAATTTAGCACTAGAATATACTATTTTAGATAGTAATGGAAATAAGCTAATTACAAAAACTGAAACATATAAAACTTTTAAAGACAGTGCAAGCACTCAATTTAAAATACCAAATCCTAAATTATGGTCTACGGAAAATGCTCAATTATATGCTTTGGATGTAAAATTACTTCAAAATGATAGGGTAATAGACAATACAACTGAAACCTTCGGTATTAGAAGTTTCTATTTTGATGCTGATGAAGGCTTCTTCTTAAATGGTGAAAATTTAAAAATAAAAGGGGTTAATTTACATCATGATGCTGGGGCAGTTGGGGCAGCTGTACCTAAAGGTCTTTGGGAATATAGAATAGAAAAATTAAAATCTATTGGAGTAAATGCTATTAGATTTGCACATAACCCGCATGCTATTGAATTATTAGAGGTTTGTGATGCTCAAGGCATTCTAGTAATGAATGAGGCTTTTGATGAGTGGAGTGTTCCTAAGAAAAAGAGTAAGGTGCATATAGGAGATAACAAAGCTTCTGTAGCGTCTTCCAAAGCATATCCGGAAGTTTTTAACACTTGGGCAGAACGCGATTTAAAAGATTTAATAAAACGGGATTTTAATCATCCGTCGGTATTTATGTGGAGTATTGGTAATGAGATTGAATGGACCTTCCCATATTACTCAAAAACATTTAGTGATGTTAATTCCAAATCTGGCGACCAAGGCTATACTTACGTTCCTACTTATGATGAAGACATTATAAAAAAACGGTTTTATAAAAATTTTAAAGGTGAAGACTCTTTGGCTTTAATCGCTAAGCAATTAACAAAATGGGTTAAGGAAGTAGATACCACGAGACCTGTTACCTGTGGTAGCGTACTACCTTCTATTAGTATGGTAAGTGGCTATGGAAAGGCGGTTGATGTTTTTGGTTTAAACTACCGAGCCACAGAATATGATGCAGCACATAAGGCCTACCCTAATTTAAAAATTATAGGCTCAGAAAATTGGGGTAATTATAATGAATGGAAAAGCGTGGAAGAACGAGATTTTGTATCTGGTATTTTTGTTTGGACTGGATTTGCATATTTAGGGGAAGCAGGACCATGGCCAAGAAAAGGATTGGAAATTTCATTTTTTGATTATGCAGGTTTTAAAACACCTAGAGGTCATTTTTATGAAACCCTTTGGAAAGATGAGCCTAAGGTATACATGGTAACAACACCTGAAGAAGAATCCGAATTTTCTTTTTCCAAAGCTGATGGCTGGAATTTTGAGATGCAGTATACTCCACCGCCTGTATGGAAAATGCTACGTAAATGGGAATGGTATAAAGTATACCCTAAATGGAGCTATACGAATAAAGAGTCTATAGTAGTACAGGTGTATACCAATTGTAAAGAGGCCGAATTATTTTTAAATAACACCTCTCTTGGAAAACAAAAATTAGAAGATTATATAGAAACAGATCATATTATAAAATGGTTAGTGCCTTTTGAGGCAGGCGAATTGAAAGTAGTGGGTTACAATAATGGACAAAAAGCAGATGAATACGTTTTAAATACTACAGATTCTAAGGTATTTAAAATGGACATATCGTCTACCAAAACAAGCTTAAAGGCAGATGGTGAGGATGTGTCTGTAATTACCGTTAAATTATTGGATGCATCAGGCAATCTTATAACAGATAAAGATCAGAAAGTAGATTTTAATCTTACTGGACCTGCTAAAAACATTGGAGTAGATAATGGTTGGGAAATGAATGTACAATCGCACCAATCTAACAGTATTATAACACATCAAGGCAAAGCTATAATTATAGTTCAATCTACTAATGAAGCAGGAGAAATAAGCATTACTGCAAATGCTGGTGCTATTCAATCTAATGTAATATCCATTGAAGCACAAAAAGGTCAATAGTGCTAAGTGGTACTATTTGTAGTGCATTTAGAGTCTAAAAAACTCGACTTAATTGCAGGAACTATTGTGTTTATATCAGTTATTTTAGGTGCGCTATAAATTAGTTTAATAAAACTACATCTATTATTATATACATGAGTTCTATTTTAATTAAGACATCTCTACCCTTACTGCATTACTTTTATATTTTTATAGACTTCTTTATTAATTTGTATGTTAGCCTTTGTTTTTAAACTGTCTAATAGATCTTCGTATTTCTGTTCTATGTACAAATATGAGACATGATTCTTCACGATTTCAAATTCACGAATCTTTTTTATGTGTGGCGAAGTTAAGGATACAATATAGACGTTAGAATTAGTTTCCAATTGCGTGTCTACAAATTGTATATCGCCAAATTGTAATTTTTCGGCATAAGCTTTAATATCTCTATCCGTATTTTCCTCACCATAATTTTTAATACTGTCGTAAAAAGTGATGTTTTGATAATAATCTGAGTTTCTATACATATGTAATGCCTTAAAAGGTTTGTCTTTATTAAGAGCATTAAATATTTTCTTTGCTTCCTTTAATCGCCGTTTGCGCTGTGATGATGTTTTGTATGGAAATTGCAAATACGCAACATGCATGGTATCAACATAAGAAAATTGTGTGTTTTTTATAGAATTGTAGAATTGTTTTAAAGCTGTTATAGTTGGCAATAGTGTTGTGGTTTTTAATTTGTCCTTTAACCTAAGCTCAAGATTGGTTTGTAAATAATCGTAATATTCTTTTTTACCAATTTGTATGGGGCCATAAATTATTTTGCCTGAAGCGTGTTTTGATTGACGTTTGCTGTTTTCTAAATCCCACTGTTTTAGAAAGTTCTTAAAACTAAATTGAGGAGTCAAGCCTATCTTGCTTGCATAATCTTGAATAACTTTTATTGGTATTAACTCTTCATTTGTTTTAAGTTTTATGTACTGCAATGGCATTTCACCTTGAAGCGAGGTTGTCCAAAACTTTGGATTGCTCGTCACGCCAAATTTTTTATAAAAATAGTTATAAGTTAAAGCTTTTTGATCATTCATGAACAAACCATACTCTTGTTTAGCTACAGAAGTATTATTAACTTTAAAAACTATTTGACTGTCTTTTAAACTTTCGTTTTGCTTTTGGTTACAAGAAAAATTAAGCATAAAAAAAAGAATAGTAAATACAATTGTGTATTTACTATTCATAATAATATTCCTTTCAGTACTCAAAATAATGGTTAAATTTTAAAACTCATGAGCCCCGATATCTGGACTACCATTATAAAGCGTATTACCCCAAAAATCCTTATTACCATTATCTGGTACAACCTTACCAGCATTTATGCAAGGTGAACCAGGCTGTAGTTTGTAACCAGTTAGCACATTTGGATAATTGTCCCAATCTATATCTTGACCACCAGTACCAGGTGACACAAACATTGGGTTAGCGTTTACAGCAGCGGTACCTTGAGACGAAATGTTAAAATAGGCGTTATTTTCAAACAAACAGTTGTTAGGAGTTTTTCCCCATGAGCCGGCATTTGTGCCTTCAAAGTGGAAAATATTGTTATAAAAATTAGTGTTAAATGGTGTTCTGTCTCTAAATACTTGCACATCTAGTCCTGCTTTAATAAAATGTACATTGTTATAAACGTTGGCTCTTGTCATGCCAGTTTCAAATTCAAAACCGTAAAAATAAACAGCAATTTTATCGTTTTCGGAGATGTTGTAACGAATGGTTACATTATCATTTATCCCTTTTTTCATTATAGCAAAACCCCAGTTATTATCATGGCTGTAATTGTATTGAATGGTCGTATTTTTACAATTATAATCGGCATCAAAACCACCACGGTCTATAACACCTTGTGGTCCAACATTACCGTAAGCCTCATTGTATTGCATGGTACAATTAATAGTGTTAAAATTAAAAATACTGTGTCCTTTATCAAACACGCTTGAGTTAATTAGTCTATTATGCTCTACAATGGCATCGTCGCTTACTCTTACAATCATATTGTTTCGACCTGTTGGGCCCACAGTATTACCAGCAATTCTAACATTTAAAAATGGTGTACGGCTACTGGCATTCATAGAGGCGTGCGGTGATTGCGTTGCTATACCTAAACCGCCCACATTTTTAACCAGGTTGTTTTCAATTTTTAGATCATTGTAAAATGCCGGTTGAGCGCCATCAGCTGTTACATATATGCCACCAGTATCTTTCCCAGCAACATCACCATTTACATCGTGCACGTAACAATTTCTTATATAAATATGATTAATTTCTGCTCCATTATCTACAATAACACGTAATCCCCAAATTGGACCTTGCTGTACATTGGTACCATCGGTATTGGTAATTTCAAGATTATTTAATTCCCAATAAGCACCATTTTTTAAACGTACGGTGGTACCATCATTTGCAGTAGTGCCTCCTCCATTAAAAATGGGTTTATTGCCTGTGCCATATTTATCCACTATTATTGGCATGCCATTAATGCCCGAGCCTTTTAGTAAGAGCTGACCGTTCCAAACGCTGCCAGCTTTAAATAAAACCTTATCACCAGCATTAAAAGTCAGCGCATTTACTTTACCTAAAGATTGCCATGCAGTAGCCTCGCTTGTTCCCATGTTACTATCGTCCCCATTTACAGAGTCTAAATAATAAGTTTTTGCTCCTGATGAATTTCCTAACGTGGTAACTATAGCAATGGTATTGGAGTAGCCAGAATTAAGCTGAGAATTATAAGCTCTAACTTTATAGGTATACTCTTGATTAGCAATTACACCAGTATCTTGATACGAATTTTGTGATGCGTTAATTAGTGCAATCTGGCTAAAATTTTCTGAACCTTTTTTTCGTTCAATTTTATAACCTGTAGTATTGTTTTTATCATGACTCCAGCTTAATACAACTTCTGTTTCAGAATTAAGTGTAGCATTTAAATTTGTAGGAGCATTTATTGTAAGTGTTTCGTCTGTATCAGATTTACTACATGCAGTTAATAAAACTAGCAATGCAATAATTAATTTTTGTTTTAACATAATATCTTACTTTTATTTATTTTGTTCTAAGAAATTGCATTTATTTAATTAAGATTTTAATATTAATTGTCCTCTAATTTCCAAGTTCTAACCCAATCGTACTTAGTAGTTAACTGGTCTACAGATCCTGTGTCAAAAAGACTACCAGCATCGTTAACAGGATTCCAATCATAAGTTTCAATAGCCATGGTAATGTGCCCATCTATGTCAAAATCTGTTCCAGGTGTTATTGAATGGGTGTATTCTCCATCTAAATAAAACAAAATTTCAGTTGGCGATTTCCACCAGCATCCATATACAAAATACCTAGAATTGTTGCTTTCAGTCAGCACAGTTTTACCTGGCCACTGAAGTGGAGTATTGGCTCCAGTATCACAATTTCTTTGATGTCTCCAAGTATTCGATGCATAAATATTAGCATAATCTGTTGCCCAACTAGAAGTACCACTATGAACACGTCCTACACATTCTTGAATGTCTAATTCTAACTTTCTAAAAGGACCTGTAGTACAATTATTTTTATAAGCAATCCAAAAGGTCGACGACATTACGGTACTATTTGCCTTCATTCTACACTCGTAGTAATAACCTGATTTCGCTACTTCTTTAGAGCGTACAATGGCTCCACCATGTGTATATTCATTGCCATTAACAGTTTGTGGCACGTCAAATTTTTCTACTGTAACTTCTAAATTTCCATTATTTACGTTAGCATTTTCTTGCTTAAATAATCCTGGTGCTCTACCAATCCAACCAAAGCCATCTGTACTGGCGTTTCTATGCCATTTTGTATCATCAAAGGTGTTGCCATCAAACTCATCTGAAAGCGTACTAACTTTAGTCCATTTCTTACCTGCTGGTTTTGGATCGTTATTTGCAAAATTAGGCTGACTATCACTAGAAACAATTACCTTAAAACTGCAAGTTGCACTATTACCGGAAGGATCAGTAGCGCGAAACACATTAGTTGTTGTACCTTCAGGATATTGTGCTCCGGATGCTAAACCGCTAATTTGGGTTACCGTTGCGCTATCATTATCTGTAGCCGTAGGAGTAATAAAATTTACTACCACTGTATTTTGGTTTGTAATGTTACTCACAAAAATATCGTTTTGACAACTAATTCTTGGATTTTCATTATCTACAGTATTATCATCATTACCTTTACTACATCCTATTATAGAAACTAAATAGAATAAGCAAAAAAAGTTAACTAGTTTTCTTCTGTTCATAATTTTTTTTTTTGAAATTTAAAGTATTACTCTATTAAGTTAGGAAACGATTTACCTAAATTAAAGAACAAATGGGTTTAAGCCTATCCTAGGCTCCATAAATATAGAACATTTGTTTATAAAACAAGATAAACACATTTTAAACCGTTCATTTGTTTAGAATTCTAGTAGGGCGATTTCCAAGTTTTAAAACCTCTAATGTATTGGTAATCGGAATTTTTATACTCATGGGTTAGCCCCCAACGCAATATTTCGACGGGATTTTTTTCATTTTCAGCAGTTCTGTCTAAGCCTATAGCATGAGGCGCACCTTTAATTACCGACTTAATTTCAAAATTAATTCCATCAGGAGACCACTGTACTGTATTTTTCTCTGGTCCGTCTGTAATTATTAGTGATGCAATGCCTCCATTGTATGGCCAAACGCAAATTTCATGTCCGCTATTAGAAATCGGGTTATATTTCGATTTTATGTAAGGTCCTTTTGGTTGATCTGCAATAGCTACGCCATGTCTAATCTGTCTGCCGCCAAAAGTAAATTCTTCTCCCATTTGCTCTCCTTTATAGTACAGATAAAATTTATTTTTATAAGGAATTATGCATGGATCATGTACTTTATGGCTATCAAAGTCGCCTTTTCTTTCAACAGCAAATCTGTCTTGTTTCTCACCCTTCCAAACACCATTAGTTGCAGGGCTTAAAATAGGAGTTTTACTTTTTGTCCAAGGACCTTGAGGTGAGTTAGACCATGCTAATCCTATTTGATTTTTTACTCTTAAATTGTAAGGGTTTTTAACAGTTTGATAGCATAAATAATAGGTGTCCTTGTGCACCATAATTTCAGCAGTAAATACGGATCTATCATCGTAATTACCTGCATTTCCTCTAGCTATTGCAATTCCTTCTTCTTTCCAAGTCATGCCGTCTATAGAGGTAGCATACCATATATCGGTTCTATCCCACGGGAAAACTTTATCTTTTTCTATATTACCATGAAATCCTTGACTGGGTCCTAGGCTTTTAGAATACCAGACATAATATTTTCCTTTATGTTTAATTAATGCGCTCGGGTCTCTTCTAACAACACCTTCCTCATAAATAAAATCGCCTTTCAAGTCGTATTTAGCATATGTAAAAAACCAATCATTACTTAAATCTGTTGGCCACTTTAATGCACGTTTTGAAGCTGCGCTTAGTTTACTTTTATCGGTAATTCCTAGAAATTCTTGCTGTTTATCTGTTATAACCTCTTTATTTTTACAATCCTGTAATTTTGATGAAGTCGTACAACCTGCTAGGCATATAATAAAAAGTATGGCAGCTGTATAAATGTTAAGGATCATGTTTCTATTTAGATGTATTATTAATTCTGTAATCGTACATAGAATAGGTTGTTTCCTTTACTTTCTCTATTAACTCTGGAAATGGGTTATCACAAATGTCTACAAAACCAACATTATAATTTTCACCGTCAAAGCGTCCAGTATTAGGTTCGTCTATGTATTGAAACCAATGGGCACCAACAACATTTGGATGCCTTAAAGCTCCTTGTATATAATCTTGATACATTTGCCCACGTTCTGCCTGATCTTTAGCTTTTTTAATGCCAATATGAAAACTACCTCTGTCTAAGGCGCCAAAATGGAATTCGCCAATCATTACTGGCTTATCTACACCTTTTGGTAATTTAAAGTTCTCAATGCTATACTCATATTTATTGAAGCTCATAATATCCAAATACTTGCTTGCAGTTGTAAGAACAATATCATTATTTGCCCACGCAAATCTGCAACCTAAATAGTTTTGATTTGGTGCAATTTTTTTTAATTCCTCATTAATAATTCTAAAATAAGTATTTGCTATTTCACCATAAAATGCGATTAAATCATTTCTAGCATTCGATTCTTTTGGAGGAGTTGTAGATTTTAATATAGCATCCCATGAGGTGTATTTAGTTTTCCATGAAGCATTAAGAGCGTCTATAGTCTTATAATTTTTTCTAAGACTTTTAACAAATTCAATTTTTGCAGGTTGTGATGCAGGACTTTTTAAAGTTCCTATTGCTAAAGAACCTGGTAAGCCCCAAGACAATTCATTATCCACAAAATAGCCAATACACCAAGGATCATTTGCACCTTCTTTTTGCGATGCTATAGAAGTTTTTACGGCACTTCTAAACGCAGGATCATATACGTCGTGAAATTTTCCCCAAAATCCTTCTGAACCTTTAATTTTAGGAGTATCTTTAATCCATATAGAGCCAACATAAGGTGTTCTGTGTTGTTTTGTTGCTCCAAAGTCAGACATAAAACCTATGGTGTTCATACCCCAATCTTTTATTCTTTTATGCGCTTTATCCCGAAAGGATTCTAACCAATTATCACCATATTTTCTGAACAAATTACTTTGATAAAAATTGTAGGCATCATAAGGTAATTTATCTAAATAAAAGCCGTGGGAAGTAAAGGTACCTTTAGTATAAAACTGACCGAAATCGCTATCCCTTTTAGGTAATTCTTTAAAATAGTTTTCCCTATCGGAAACACCAGTATAGACTGCATCCGAAGCAACACAATTTAACCCTGCTGTCCAAAACAGATAACCCTCTGGGTCTACAATCCACCATTTACCATCTTTTTTTTCAGTTCTAAAAAAACCAGAAGCTTTTAATTTAGGACCCTTAGTCCAACCACCAAATTTTCCTATATGTTCTGGACCTGTACTTTTGTTTAAATAAGCTGTTTCTTGTCTTGCACTTTCTACTAAATCCTCATTAGACTGCATTTTGCCTTTCCAGTCTTTATGAATATACTGACCGAATTCATCTATAAAAGGGAAAAAATCCTTAGGGTCTCTTAATTCTAATTTGCCTTCAGCTCTAACATTGTCTACAGTGTAATGCGTAATATCTTTAGCATAACGGGAATTAAACGAAACCTGCTTTATTTTTTTTACATCCGTTTTTAGTTTTCCAGGAACACCACGCATACCATTAACTTCAATTTGTGGCGAAAATGCCCAATCTTGGGTCCAAGATAAATTGACAGCTATAGTTTTTGATTCACCAGGTTTTAAGTCTACATAATCTGAACAATACCATTTTATTAAACCATCTGGATCATCGCCAACAAAAAGCTCTACTTGAATTTCCTGATCGCCAATATTTTTAACATCTGCCTTTACGGTTTGATAACCTGTTAAATCCCAAGGTTTATTTGCCGATTCCTTAATTACAACGCCAGGTTTAGGAGCTGTAAAACCGCTATTTACTTTTAAATGTTTATCCTCTGAATTTGCTATCAACTCAAAAGTGGCGTCTTGAGGCACGACTTGCGATGTGCTAAAATCTGTTCCAAAATCTAATAAAACCTTAATATCATTAGCGTCTCTAGATGCTTCAATTCTTTCTTTTTTACATCCAACAATAAAAAATAGGACTATTATTAATAATAAATAAAATGGCTTCAGACTTTTTTTGTTTTGAGTTTTCATATCTTTTATTTTACTAATAATTCTTCAAGTTCTTCTAAAGATTTACCTTTTGTTTCAGGTATTTTTACCCAAATTAAAACCAGACCTATAACGGCAAAAATGCCAAAGAGTAGGAATGTATTAGTATTTCCCATTTTTGCTAATTGCCAAGGAAATAACAACTGTACTAAAAACGCAACGGCAAGGTTTATTAATCCTACAAACGAAATGGCGAGTCCTCTTATTTTATTTGGAAATAGTTCTGAAAACAACACCCACATTACTGGACCTATAGACATGGCAAAAGCTCCAACAAATCCAATGATACCTATTAAAATTAAAATGGTATTCATTTTTGCAGATGCTGTAACCAAGGTGGCTTCGTGTACAGTAGCAGACTGTTCTCCTAAAGTTGTAATTAATGCAGCTTTAAAATCTAAATCACTTTCAAAAACTTGATCTTGAAGCTGCACAATTTTTGCTTTATCAATGTCTGAAGGTAAATTAGTAATCGCACTTTCAGTTAACGTATAGGTAGCTTGATTAAAGCCATAACTCAACAAGAATAAAGATGCGGCTATACCAACCATACCAATAATTAGTAATGGTCGTCTTCCTAATTTATCTATAGTCAATATGGCTATTACGGTAAACCCTAAATTGGTAAGCCCTACTAATGCTGCTTGAATAAATGATGCGTCTGTACCAATTCCTGTTTGTTCAAAAATCATTGGTGCGTAAAATAAAACGGCGTTAATACCCACTATCTGTTGAAAAATCCCAACAATAAGTCCTATAATAATAACCTTACGCATGTTTTTTTTAAACAAATCGCTAATCTTTGATTTTGCCTTGTTTTTATCATCCGAGATACTTTGTTGTACTTCATTTAATTGCAGTTCTGCTTCGTCAATAGAGACTACTTTTTGCATTACAAGCAACGCTTCATCTTTTTTATTTTGAGTCATTAGCCATCTTGGACTTCTTGGAACTATAAACAGACCCAAATAATAAAGGATAGCTGGTAAAGCTTCAAGACCTAACATCCAGCGCCAGTTCCACTTACCGAAACCTAAGGTCTGTGTCCATTCTGCGGTTGAAGTTCCCCATTTTAAAATTAAATAATTGGTAAAAAAGGCAATCGATATACCAAGTACTATGTTTAACTGATTGAAAGAAACTAATTGACCACGTTTATCTGGTGGCGCAACTTCGGCAATATACATTGGTGCAATAATTAATGCCGCTCCAACTGCTAAACCACCAATCATTCTAAATATAATTAGTATTATAAAACTTCCTGCAAGCGCAGAGCCAACTGCAGAAATTGTAAATAAAATAGCAGCAAATTTTAAAATTTTTCGTCTACCGTGTTTATCACTCATTGGACCGGCAATCATCATTCCTAATGCTGCTGTAAGTGTTATTGAACTTACTGCCCAACCTAATTCGATTTTGGTAAGATTAAATTCTGGTTCTATAAATTTTACAACTCCGGAAATTACCGAAGCATCAAAACCTAATAAAAATCCGCCTAGTGCTACAATAGCTGCAATTCGAATGACATAAAGTTGTTTTTTTGACATAATTAAAGTTTTATTTTTAAGTGGTTACTTCGCCTTTAGCTGTATGATGCACCATTTTCCAAGTTGTAAATCTTCGAATGTATTGGTAATCATCATTCATATATTCATGTGTTAATCCCCATCGTAAAATATGTGTTGGATGCTTTTCTGAATCTGCATACCTGTTTAATCCTATGGCATGTGGTGCACCTTTTACAACGCTTTTAATTTCAAAGTTGATGCCATCAGGAGACCATTGTAATGTGTTCTTTTCAGGGCCATCTGTTGTAATTAATGCCGAAATTCCACCCTTGTATGGCCAAACACAAATTTCATGACCGCTATTAGAAATAGGATTGTATTCCGATTTAATATAAGGCCCTTTAGGGTGGTTGGCAATAGCTACACCATGTCTAATTTGTCTTCCACCAAAAGTAATGGCTTCACCCATTTGTTCACCTTTATAATATAAGTAAAATTTATTTTTATAAGGTATAATACAAGGGTCGTGTACTTTATGACTATCGAAATCGCCTTTTTTTTCTACAGCAAATCTATTTTGGGTATTGCCTTTCCAAATACCATTGTCTGCTGGTTTTAAAATGGGTGCATCGCTTTTTTCCCAAGGGCCATAAGGTGAATTGGACCAAGCCAAACCAACTTCATTTTTAACCCTTACATTATAATCTCCTTTTATGGTTTGATACGAAAGGTAAAACATACCATCATGTTCCATAATTTCTGGTGTAAAAACAGAGCGATCATCATAGCTTCCATAATCACCTCTTTTTACAGCTAAACCTTCTTCTTTCCAAGTAATCCCATCGTATGAGGTAGCGTACCACAAATCGCATCTGTCCCAAGGAAAGACTTTATTTTTTTTTATATCTCCTGCAAAGCCATCTGTAGCTCCAATAGACCTAGAATACCAAACAAAATATTTCCCATCGAATTTTATAATGGCACTAGGATCTCGTCTTACAACACCTTCTTCATACGCTAAATCACCTTTTAGATCTTCTACTTCATATTCAAAAAACCAATCGTTACTAGTGTCGGTAGGCCATTTAAGAGCTCTTTTACTTGCAGCACTAAGTTTATCTACATTGGTTATTCCTAAGAAATCCTTTTGTTTATCTGTAATTTTTATTGCCATAATTTGTTGTTATACCATAAAAGGCATTTATTTTGTTAAAAAGGGTTGTAATTTTTTCCAATTAAATTCCACTCCCACACCTGGTGTATCTGGAGCTACTGCTCTGTAATTTTCGACTACTAATGGACGCATAGTGTACTCGTCTATAGGAAAACTATGAACTTCTAGCCAACCTGAATTTGTTTGTGCAGACACTAAACTAACATGCAATTCCTGCATGCCATGAGAGCAAGCTGGAATGCCGTGTTTGTTCGCTAATCTTGCCGCCGCTAGCCAGCCTGTAATACCTCCACAATTAGAGGCATCTGGTTGTAAAAACGATAATTTGGCATGTTCCATTGCATACTCAAATTCGTGAATGGTATGTAAGTTTTCTCCCATAGCCAAGGGAAAGCCTGTGGCATCTACAATGTCTCCAAAACCTTTGTAATTATCAGGTATTATTGGCTCTTCAAACCATGTAATATCATATTGTTTAAAGCCTTCGATGGCTTTAATTGCCTTATCAACTGTCATAGAATAATTAGCATCTACCATGAAGGTAACATCTGGTCCAATATACTCTCTCACGGCCTTTATACGGTCTAAATCCTCTTGAAGATTGTCTTTTCCAATTTTTATTTTAACGGCATTAAATCCTTTTTCTAAATAGCCTTTCATGTTATTTAAAAGTTTTTCAATTGGAAACATTAAATCAATACCGCCGCAATACGCTTTACAAGTATTACCTGTGTTTCCTGCCATTTTCCATAAGGGTTTTTTAGCTTTTTTACATTTAATATCCCACAGTGCAATATCCACTGCAGAAATGGCAAAAGAAGCAATGCCTCCGCGACCTACATAATGAATGTGCCATTCTAAAAAATCGTAGATTTTATCTATTTCAGTACCGTTTTTACCAATTAATGCGTTTGTAAAATCATGTTCTATCATTGCCTTTATGGCATGACCTCCTTTACCGCCAGTGTAGGTATAGCCAGTGCCTTGACTACCATCTTCTAGTGTTATGCTTACTGTTACCAGTTCAAAATGATAATGATCACCATGCTTGGCATCTGCCATTACTTCTGGCAAAGGCACTGTAAAAAGTTTAGTATCAATTTTTGAGATTTTTGTACTCATTAATTATGCTTTATGTCTTACGTAAAATGTCTTTTTTTCCAAGTATTGCTCAAATCCATATTTGCCATCCTCACCACCAGAGCCAGATAATTTATAGCCATTATGGAAGCCTTGATGTTGTTCTCCATGACCTCTGTTAATATAAATTTCTCCATATTCCAGTTCGTCGTTACATTTCATAATGGTATTCATGTTGTTAGTAAAAACCATAACTGCTAGTCCATATTCTGAATCATTGGCGTACTTAATAACTTCTTCAAATGTTTTAAATTTTAACACTGGTAAAATTGGTCCAAATGCCTCCTCATGTACTATAGTCATATCTTGAGTAACCTCTGTTAACACTGTTGGTTCAAACCAGTAGCCTTTTTTAAATTCTGCACCCTCTGGTCTTTTTCCACCTGTTACTAAAGTTGCACCTTCTTCTAGACTAACTTTTACTAAATGTTCCATGTGTTTTAATTCATTTGCATTTATTTTTGGGCCCATATCCATATCTAAATTCATTGGGTCTCCTACTTTTAATGCTTTTACTTTTGCAATAAATTTCTCCATAAAAACGTCATAGATACTTTCATGTAGGTACATGCGCTCGTTACAAGTACAAACTTGTCCGCAATTGTCGAATCGCGAATGCAATGCAGCCTCTACAGCATCGTCAATATCTGCATCTTCAAATACAATAAAAGGGGCTTTACCACCCAATTCTAATTGAACATGAGTCATGTTTTGAGCAGCATTTCTTGCTATTTGTTGTCCAACAGGTGTAGAACCTGTCATGGTAACCATTTTACATATAGGACTTTCAACCAAAGCATTACCCATTGCTCGTCCAGGTCCAGTTAAGATGTTAATAACACCTTTAGGAATGCCCACTTTTGTAGCAATATCACCTAATTCAAGAGTTGTTAAAGGCGTTTCGGAAGTTGGTTTTAATACAATTGTATTTCCTGCAATTAGTGCTGGGCCTAATTTACGAGCTGCTAGAGCAAATGGAAAATTCCATGCTGTAATAGCAACTACAACACCTCTTGGAACTTTTTGTATCCATATTTGTTCATTTTCATTGTCAGAAGGAATAATATCTCCTTCAATTCGTCTTGCACCTTCGCAAGCATACTCGATAAACGATGAGGCAACGGCCACCTCAAATCTTGCAACTTTTAATAACTTACCTTGTTCTTTAACCAACAATTGCGCTAAATATTCTGCATTAGCTTTAATCTCGTTCGAAAACTTATATAATAAATCTGCCCTATCACGCGGTGGTAATTTTTTCCATTGTTTTTGTGCTGTTTCAGCAGCTTTCAAAGCTTCTATTGCTTCTTCTGCGGTACCGTTTTGTACTTTTGCTATTATTTCCTCTGTAGATGGACTAATAATATCTATCGTATCGCCAGAGGTTGATGTTTTCCATTCACCATTTATAAATAATTGATATTCTTTAATTTTAGACATAATATTTGTTTTTCTTGCAAAGACGTTTAAACGCTAAGCTTTATATTTATTACCTGAACACTGTTTTATTGACCTTGCAGGTTTTTATTAATTTTTTAACTTTAAAGTTCAAGGTTTTTAAAACCTTTGTATGATTATAATATACACGAACTAAATTTTTAATTGGTACTTAGAGTGCTATTATCTACCCATCCAGCCACCATCAACAAGCATGGTAGAGCCATTCATATAGTTAGAGGCTTCAGAAGCTAAAAATACCGTAGGTCCAGCAAAATCTGTAGGTTTTCCCCAACGTCCAGCGGGAATTCTTGATAGAATCGATGCGGATCTGTCGGCATCGTTACGCAGTGCCTCAGTATTATCTGTAGCTATATAGCCTGGTGCAATGGCATTTACATTTACGCCTTTGCTTGCCCATTCATTTGCAAATGCCATAGTTAATTGCCCAATAGCGCCCTTACTTGCGGCATAACCTGGTACAGTAATGCCACCTTGAAATGTTAATAAAGAGGCTGTAAAAACTATTTTACCTTTGCCACGGTTTACCATTTCTTTACCAATTTCTCTAGTTAAAATAAACTGTGCGTTTTGGTTGACTTCAATAACTTTATCCCACATCTCGTCGGGATGCTCGACTGCAGGAGCGCGTAAAATGGTACCAGCATTGTTTATTAAAATATCAATTTGTGGATGATCTGATTTTACTTCCTTTATAAACTTATATAAGGACTTTCTATCTGAAAAATCGCATTGATAAGCACTAAACGTTTTTCCTCTTGAAACGACTTCTTTTTCAATATCAGAATTATTTAATTCTAACGATGCAGACACGCCAATAATGTTTGCACCAGCTTCTGCTAAACCAATAGCCATTGCCTTTCCTATGCCTCTCTTACAACCTGTAACTAAAGCTGTTTTACCTTCTAATTTAAATGTATTTAATATACTCATATTATTATTTTCTTGCCATAACATCTATGCGCGTCATGGCTGTAAATGATTATTTTTTTTATGATTTAATTTTACCAATTTTTAAAGCTGACAATCCATTAAGACCTTTAAACCATCAGGATTATTGTCTATACTTTCAAAAACATGCTGAATATTGCTTAAAGGTTGCACATCTGTAATCATGTCTTTAAACGGAAGTTTATTGTCTGTAATTAATTGAATAGCTTTTTCGTAATCTTCCTTTTCATACACTCTAGCTCCAATTAATTTTAGTTCTTTCCAGAAGAACTTAAATAAATCTATTGGTTTTTTTTCGCCGTGAATGGCTACCATTAAAATTCGGCCGCGTATACCTGCCACTTCACACATAATGTCTAGTGCGGGCTGCACACCTGCTACTTCAAAAACAACATCAGCTTTTCTGCCTTCTGTTTTGCTATTAACATACTCAACCAAGTCCACATCCACAGGATTTACAACATCAAATCCTAGGGCTTTTGCTTTTTGTATGCGGTTTGGATTGACTTCAGAAATTATAACTTGCGCGCCAACTTCTTTGGCCACCATTGCTACTAAAAGCCCAATTGGTCCACCACCTAAAACTACAGCAGTTTCGCCAGCTTCTAATTCGCTTAATCGCACATCGTGTGTTGCAACAGATAATGGCTCAATTAGTGCTGCTAGTTTTAAATCTGTTGATGCCTTTAATTTATGAAGTGTAAATGCTGGAACATTCCAGTACTGTTGCATGGCTCCAGGACTGTCTATACCAATAAATTTAAGGTCTTCGCAAATGTGGTTAAATCCTTTATCTGAAGGTTTTACTTTTCTATCGTCTAACGGACGAACAACAACTTTCTCTCCAATTGAAAAACCAGTTACAGCGCTTCCAACGGCATCAATAATTCCTGACATTTCGTGACCGATAGTTAATGGAATGTCTACTCTTTTATCCATCATTCCATGATAGATATGAACATCTGTTCCGCAAACACCAACGTAGGCTACTTTTATTCTAACCTCGTCTTTTGCTGGTGCTTCAATTTCTTTTTCTATAACAGAAAAAGATTGATTTCCTTGGTATTGGGTGGCTTTCATGAATTGTTTAATGCTTTTAATTTTTAGTTATAATTTATTTTAAGAGGTTTTATTACTTTGCAACTGGTCTAAAGGTTCTTACATAATCTATTAAAAACTTGTTTTTATTGTTGTCTGCAAGCTCTTCGTCTGTTGGTGTAATAGGTGGATTTTTTCTAGATCTCCAATCATGGTCTTCTAAATCAATAATCATAAACATGGACCTGTTTAAGCCCAAATTATCTGGATCTTGAATACTTTCTTTTCTAATTTCGTTTACTAATTTACCATCGTAATAAATATCTACAGTAAACGGATCTTTCCAATAGGCACCGTAGGTATGAAATTGATCTCTCCATGGCGAGCCATCTGCTGTAGTATGTTTAACAGATTTATTAATATCTTTAATAATAGAATTATCGCTATCATTTCTTAAAAACACATGGGTGTTAGACGCAGCATGTGATGCAAACCATTTTTCGCTTTCTCTGTCGCCACCATATACTTCAATAACATCTAGCTCGCGCTTATCATCTTTGCTTAAAAACCAGAAATTTGAAGACAGAACTTGGTTTGCTACTTTTGCTCTAACCTCTGTATATATAGGGTATTTAATTTCATCTTTAGAAGTTATTACACCACAATACACGCGCTTAGTGTTTGGTTTTCTAGAAGCCATAATAATTAAGTTGCCATCTTTTACATCTGAGTTATTTGAGGTCCACTCGGTAAAACCTGGGCCTCTCCAACCATTAAAATAGGTATCGTTCCAATTTTTTTTGAATTCTGCATTTTTACCTTCATAATTAAACTCATCTGAAAATTTAGTGTCTAATGTCCAATATTGGCTTCCATCTGGATGCGCATTTTTAATTGCTTTTGCAATAGTTCCATTATTAAAATCAGCTTCCAATTTTTGGGATACACCGTTTTTAGCTATTGCAGGTTTTGTGGCTTTTTTTGCAACGTCACAAGCTGAAAAAATTAAACTTACAGCAATTAAGTATACTATGTTTTCAAGTTTCATAATTTATTGAATTTTAATATTAATAGTTTGAGAAGGCAAATTCTGCGAAGTTGCCGTAATGTTAACTGTTCCCTTTTTATCTTTGGCTTGAATAATTAATAATGTTCTGCCTTTATGCGTAGTTCCAGAATTGGTCTGGAATTTTTCAGTACTTTTTTTCCAACCATTATCTATCCCTAATAGCTTAGCTTCGCCTTCTATTTTAAAAGTAATTTTTCTATTGTCTGTTTTTACAGGATTTCCATTATCGTCTGTTAGTTGAAGAATTATGTGAGACACATCGTAATGGTCTGCTTTAATCTCTTTTTCGTCTGAAGATAATTCTATTTGCGTTGCTTTTCGCGCCGTAATAATTTCTGAAATTATTTCTTTGCCATCTTTTATCCCCTTAGCAACTAGTTTTCCTTCAGCAAATGGTACGCCCCATTTGTAAATATGATCCTTAAAATCGGACAATTTTTTTCTGCCTAAAGTTTCATTATTTAAAAATAGTTCAATTTCCTCACAATTAGAATAGATTTCTACAGAAATTAATTCATTTTCACTATAATTCCAATGTTCGTTAACGTCTTGCCAAACCCATAAGGCTTGTTTCCACTGCTCAGGATCTTTAGCTACGATATTACCATTTTTATTAATTTTATTTAAAGATTTTTCAATGTTTTGAGTGGCAATGTGTATATGCGGTGTGTCCGTCCAGAGTGTCTTCATCATGTGGTAAGACCCTTTTTTAAAACCTGCAGAATTTAACATCCCTGAAGGTTGTACTCTTACAGGCCAAGGATCTCGAATTTCTCCCATGTAGTCTATACCTGTCCATAAAAACGTACCGGCAATAAATGGCCTTTCCATAATGGCTTTCCATTCGTGGTATTGTGCTAAATTCTCGGTTCCCATAATGGGTTTGTTTGGGTAGTTTTTATGGCCATAATCGTATAATACACGTCTGTAGCTATAACCAACAACATCTAAAGCGTCTGTATAACCAGATAAATGGCTGGCAGATGGTAAAATAAGATTAGCCGTTATGGGTCTTGTAGTATCTAGAGCTTTGGTCCATTTAGATAATTTTTGGGCGGTTTTACCAATGTCATATTTCCCTTTTGGCAACGATTCTAGTTGTTCTTTTATTTGTGCTGTAGAATATGGTGGTTCAGACCAGAAATAATTGCCGTCCCAACTCATATTATCAAAAAAACCAGTAGCTTTAGCATTTCTAGGGTAGGTCCATTCAATTTCATTACCAATACTCCATTGAAAGATAGAAGGATGATTTCTATGGCTTAACATAATGTTTGTTAAATCGGCCTTGGCGCGTTCTTGAAAATGCTCGCCATAGCCTCTAGTAATATAATCTGTACTTTTAGATTCGTTTTGATTAAAGCGCTTATCTTTTGGATTGTCCCACTCATCAAAGAACTCATCTTGTACTAAAAATCCCATTTCGTCGCAGAGTTCTAAAAACGCTTTAGATGCGGGATTGTGTGATACTCTAATGGCGTTTGTACCACCATCTTTTAAAATTTGTAACCGTCTTTTCCATACGCCTTTTGGCACTGCGGCACCTACTAAGCCACCATCATGATGAAGGCAAACGCCTTTAATCTTCATGTTTTTACCGTTTAAATAAAAACCTGTGTTGGCATCAAACTTAATAGTTCTTATACCAAAGGTTGTGGTGTATTGCTGAACCACTTTATCATTTAGTATTACAGATGAAATGGCCTTATATAGATGAGGATTTTCAATATCCCAAAGTATTGGATTTTTAATTTTTATGTCCTGAGTAATTTCCTTTAAGGTGTCTGCAGCAATATTAATATCTGTTTCTAGTGTTGCCACCTGTGCATTATTAACATCTACAATACGAGTTGTAATGGAGGCTTCTTTTTTTTCAGAATAGTTGTTTTTAATTTTTAATTTTAAATCTATAGTGGCGTTCTCTTCAGTAATTTTAGGTGTAGTAATAAAAGTTCCCCAAATAGGAATGTGCAGCTTATTTACAGAAACAAGTTTTACATTTCTATAAATTCCTGCACCAGAATACCATCTTGAATCTGCATAACGTGAGTGATCGATCTTTACGGTTATCGTATTACTTTTATCGTTGTGTTTTAAGTGTGGCGTTAAATTATAGTAATAGGGAGAATAGCCATAAGGATGAAAACCAAGTTTTTCTCCGTTAATATAGGTTTCAGAATTATTATATACACCATCAAACAGAATATAAGTTTCGGTAGTATCATCTGCCAATGCATCAAACGTTTTTTTATAAAAGCCGTACCCTTTGCTAGCTAAGTAACCTGTAGCATAAGCATCATTAACTAGAGTAGAATCGAAAGGTTGCTCAATAACCCAATCATGCGGGAGATTAACGGCTTGAAATTGGCTAGGGGAGATGGCATCTATATTTACATTTTCTTGAGATAGATAAAATTGCCAATCTTGGTTAAAATCTGTGCTATTATCTTTAAAGTCCACGCTGTTTTTAGTACAAGCTGTAAAGAAATAAAATGTAAGCGCAAAGGCTAAAAGTGTTCTCATATGAAAAATTTGATGCGGTTTATAAATTTGGTAGCTTATACCAAATATCTTTATTTTTATAACGATTATTGAATACTTATGGATTTTAAAATACAATATATGATTAATATCGTGTTAAAAAAAAAGGCTATAGTCGTTAATTTTATTTAATTCCTGTAGGTAATTTATTTGACCTAATCGTATTGTAATTGCTTAGCAAAAAGTCACGTTTATTTTTGTATTTAGGATTATTTATATGGTTCTTTTCTTCTAGTTCTGAAGGGTTTTCGTTTAAATTGAAAAGCGCAATTAATTTTTGATTGACCATAAACGTCTCTTCGTTTTCAATTTTAACAATCAATTTCCAACCGTTTTCTATAATTATAACCTCTTTTCCTGTACCAGATTGGTTTATTAAAAATTGATGAGGTTCAATGTCTTTTTCATTCAATAAAATTGGTAATATATTTGAAGAATCTAGGGCTTGATTCTTATTAATAACTTGATGTGTTACACGCGCTAAAGTTGCTAAAATATCTAATCCTAAAATAGGGCTTTCAGAGATTAAATTTGGCTTTATTTTTTGCGGCCAGTGCACAATAAATGGCACTCTATGTCCGCCTTCGTAAGCTTGGTTTTTTCCACCTCTATAATGAGCATTAGAAGTGTGTCCTGATTTTATAGTTTCAGGAATTAGCAAACCTCCATTATCTGAGGTAAAGATAAAGATGGTGTTATTTAAAATGCCTTTTGCTTTTAGCGCTTTTACCATGAGTTCCATTTGAACGTCCAATTCTTTAACCATATCTAAATGCTTAGAAGGTGTTGTTCCGGCAATGTCTGTATTATTTAATCTTGTAGATGGGGTATGAGGTTTATGTACTGCTTGTGTACAATAATACATAAAGAAAGGTGCAGTGGCTTCGCTACTTTTTTCAATATAACTAACTGCTTTATTTATTAAAAGCTCTCCAGCATTATAGGGGTTCCAATAACTATCGCCCAAACCTTCCATCTTGTCGAGCTTAAACCCGATTTTGTCCATTTTCTTTTGGGTGATTTTAATAATTTTTGAATTTTTATGTAATGGCATCATAATACCATTTTCATATACAGCATAAGGTGCTGCTTGAATTCCAGCTGGGTACATATAGCTATAATTAAACCCATTTTGCTGAGGTCCATGATTTATAATCTTTGTAATGTCTACCTCTAATTCTGGCTTGTTTCTTAAACCTCTATAAATTTTATTTGGATTGTTTTTTCTGGCAAAGTCCATTCCAAAGCCCCATTTACCAAAAAAGGCAGTATTATACCCAGCTTGCTGCATTAAGCGGCCTAGGGTAAGTTGATTGTTTTCAATTGGAGATTTTTGATAGCTCCCCCAAACGCCTCTAGGAGCATAACTTCTATAACTGTGGTTTCCTGTCATTATTGCATAACGAGAAGGTGCACATAATGCTGCTGGGGCATGTGCATTTGTAAATAGAATTCCTGCTTTTGCTAATCTATCTATCGTGGGAGTTTTAACAATAATACTGTCTGAATTTAGTTTTCTATAATACGAAATATCACCTACACCAATATCATCTGCTAATACCACAATAACATTAGGCTTAAGTTGAGCAAAGGAATACGAAACACTTATTATAAATAAACAGAATAATTTGAAAGGTTTCATGTTTAAGTTACTAAGAACCATAGACAGGTTTTGCGTTAGGGATTGAAACGGTTTCCTTTTTTGTTTTTTTTAAAAAAGATATAGTAGAAAGCCCGACCTGAAAGAGAACGACCAAAAAAATTATATTTTATTCTTTTTTAGATTGGTTGGTTTCGGTTTTTCTACCTTTTAGAGTCCAACCGTTTTCGGTCATTTCAATATTTGGTTGTACGTATGCATTTTGAGTAATTATCGTACTTATATTGCCACCATAATCCAAAACACCTTCTTTACTTGAACTGTGATACATAGCATTTTGAGAAATTACGCACCCCTCTAAATCTTTAACAATAATCCCATAGTAGGGGTAGGGCGCACTAAACTTTGCTTCTTTTCTACTAAACCAACCCCATAAGCTATTGCCTGTAACACTAGTACCCTTACAGTTTTTTAAAATAATTTGACTACATTGGTCGCCATCGTTTTCACGTTCTACTCCATTAGATCTAAATATATTACCGCTAATGGTATTTGAAGTGGAATTTATTAATTGCATGCCTGGACCAAAATTATGATCTATAGAACAACCTGTTATTTGCATAGAATTTGAACCGTTTAATACTATGCCTCCAGTTTTATTCCATTCTACCCTGTTTGCTGTAAACATAATAGAGGCTGTGCCAAAAAAGCGAATGGCATCTACTTCTTCTTGTGGCATGTCCTTTGGTGCAGCACCACTAGCGTAGAGTCCGGTTAATTTATTTGCTGTTAATTGACAGTCAATAATCCAGCCATCATAGCCTCCAGAAGCATCAATTCCATGCTGATCATTAAACATAATTAAGCATTTACGTATAGAAAAAACCCAACTACGCTCCAGTTTAATGCCAGAGCCGCTAAAATAATTTATTCTACAATCTTCGATACAAATATACTGTTCAGAACCTCTATTTCTAGCATACACACCATGCATAGACTTTCCTAAATTTTTACCATCTAAAGTTAAGCCTAGAATTCGCGTGCCGCGCGAATCGTCTAAATCAAGCAGCGCTCTTGCGTTTCCAGAAAGGGCTGAAATTGTTGTCTTACCCTTAAAATCTTTATCCTTATTGCCTTTATTTTCGTACGACCAAGCAGAATAACCTAATAAGGTAATGTGGGACGGCAATTTTATTGGGTGAATGGCATAATTACCATGTGGAAAATAAACCGTTCCTTCTGTTTCTTGCGCTTTTTTTATAGCTTTTAAAAGAGCATTAGTATCGTCTGACTTACCATCACCAATAGCTCCAAAATCTTTGATATTTAAAAAAGCGGGACTTATTTTAGTAGGCTTTTCGATATTATAATCTTGAGCATAGAACATATTTAAAGAGGTTGCATTAAGATTAAAACTAATAAAGAGTAATAGGATTAGCAGACAATTTACGTTATGATGTTTCATGTTTTGAGATCGAAAGTTTATGAGCTTATTTTAATCTGTTATAGGGTGGTATTGTAAATTACCGAATTGTAATATACTAGTAATGGAAACTACCAAAATTTTGTAGTTTCCATATCTAATATAATGTTCTAGTACAATTTATTTTTTTACCGCTTTATAAACGCGGATCCAATCGACTTTTAAAGTATGATCTTCAGTATTTTTTAATTCTTCGTCCGTAGGCGTTAATCCTTTGTTGTTAATACTACGCCATGTTTGGTCCTCAACGTTAATTATAATGTCCATCGCTTTATTTATACCAGTACGTGTATCCTTAGTGGTATCGCCAGGATTTACACTATTGGTATGGTATAAAGGGTCTATTTCATCTTTACCAGAAGTTGTTTTTACCAATTCGCCATCTATATAATATTCCAAATGCCATGGGCTTTTCCAGTACACTCCATACCTATGGTAATTGTTTTGCCAAACAGTACCTTCTTTATAATACCAAGTATCAGGTGTTTTTGGTTGCCAGTCTTTAAAAGGTTCGCGAATAAAAACATGATGACTTAAATGAATACGCTCACCAAACCATTTATTGCTCGGCACACGTGTTTCGCTGATATCGCTATACGCCTCTAAAATATCAATTTCTTGCGTATCGTCTGGACTTAACATCCAGATGTCTGAAGCCAAAGTAGAGTTCATGGTTTTAACATATGCCTCCACATAAGCAGGGTAGGTGACACGTTGATTTCCAGTAATACAACCCGTGCTTACTTTATCTTCATCTACCCTAGATGATGAAATTTGTAGCTTGCCATCTTTAACTAGAGATTTTTCGCGATTCCATACCGTTTTCCCTGGTCCTGACCATCCATTATGATAAAAATCGTCCCATTTTTCTAGAAACTCTTTACTTTTTGGGCTAGCTTCAGAGGTATAATTAAAATCATCGGAAGACGCTTGAAGCTCCCATTTTAATTCAGCTTCTGGCTCAACGGGAACTGGTATTTCTTTCCAATCTTGACTCATTGCAAAATTGCAAGCACAAAGGCTTAAAACAAAGAATAGTTTTTTCATTATAAAAAATTAAAATTGTTATTCTTGACTTTCAATAGTCACTTTAGTATTACCATCTGTATATTTTTTATTGCCGTCTTCATCAAGGTATTCAGCAAAAACTAATAAGATGTAATAATTGCCTGAGTCCAATTCTTCCGATGATGGTATGTCTTCATCAACAGTATATTTAAAATCTATAGTGTCTTGGTCTTTACCCTCTTTAAATACCGCTGGATTAAATTTATAAGTTTTAATAATACCAGTATTTTTATCTGATTCTCGTAACTGTACTGCTAAATAATTAATGTCACCTCCAGCCATATCGTATGTAATATTCATAGAGATTGTTTCTCCAGCTTCTAAGCTTGATTCTTGATTATTCCATTTTACCGAAGCTTGTCCATAAAATGCTGTGCTTGACAATAAAGCGAATACTAAAATAAGTGTGATTTTTTTCATAATTGTTTTTTTAAAATAAATAAAATAGTTATTGATAATAATTTGTGTTCTGAAAACGAATTTTTATCATTATAATGAGATAAAAACTAGAGTTACCCTACAATATAGTGCTTTTAAGTGAATTTTTAATAATAATAGTTAATTTTAATTATTATAAATCAGCTATTTAATTTCAATGGCTTTAAAAACTGAAGTGGTAGCACCTAAATTTACACTACGCTGGGATGGTAGCGCTCCACCAATATAAACATTATATTTTCCATCTCTAATCACCGATACGCCATTTTCATTTACTTGATTGAAAGTATTTTTGTTTAAATTAAATACTACAGTCTCAGTCTTACCTGAGTCAATTGCTATTCTTTGGAATGCTTTTAAATCGTAAATAGGATCTTTTGTGCCTGCTAATGGTGAAGAGATATACAGCTGTACTACTTCTTCAGACCTTTTTTCACCGCTATTTTTTACGTCCACAGAAACCCGATAATTAGAATCAATATTTAGTTGACTGTATTTAAAATTCGTATAAGACAATCCAAATCCAAAAGGGTACAAAGGTTCTTCAGTCATGTATTTATAAGTACGCCCTTTCATAGTATAATCATCATAAGCTGGCAATTGGCTTTCAGATTTTGGAAACGTAATGGGAAGCCTTCCTGATGGCGATACATCTCCAAATAAAACATCGGCAACAGCATTGCCGCCTTCTTCTCCAGGATACCATACAAATAAAATGGCATCTGCAATATCATGAAGTTCTGGAATGGCAATAGGGCTACCGCCAGTTAGTATAAGCACTAAAGGCTTATCACTTTTTGCTTTAATTTTTTTTATAAAATTTATTTGATGTTCTGGTAGTTTTAACGATTGTCTGTCGCCTTTATCGCTAGAAGCTAAGGCTTCACCTTCTTCGCCTTCTAGCAATGCTGAAATACCCATAACAGCAACACATACGTCCGATTTTCCTGCCTCGCCAGTGGTCCAATCTATAGGATTTACATTATTTCTAAATGGTAAAACTCCAGATTTATAATTAATACTAGTTCCTGCGCTTACCTTAGATACGATGCCATCTAATATGGTTTGCGTACTGCTTGTTAAGCCATAATAATTGCCTAACAAAACCTCTTCACTTGAGGCATGAGGTCCGACGACGTAAAGTGTACGAATGTCTTTTTGTAAAGGTAGAATGTTATTTTTGTTTTTAAGCAAGACAATAGATTTTTGAGCGGCTTCTTTGGCCAACTTTCTATTAGCATCAGAATCTATAACCTCTGCAGTAATGGCATCGAAAGGGTTGGTTCCTACCTTATCGAATAAGCCTAACTTAAAACGGGTTTTTAAATTTTCTTTCAAACGTGTATCAATCAACGCTTCTGTAATTAAGCCTTGTGCTAAGGCATTTCCTAAAACTTGATACACATTACCACAATTAATATTTGTGCCATTTACAAGGGCTAATGCAGCAGATTCTTCTGGAGTTTTGGTAACTTTATGAAACCTATGAAAATCGCTAAGTGCACCACAGTCTGAAACAATATAGCCTTTAAACCCCCAGTCTTTTCTTAAAATATCTTGTAGAAGGTAAGGGCTACCACAGCAAGGCTCTCCTAATGTTCTATTGTATGCGCCCATAACACCTTCCACGTTTGCTTCTTGAACTAGCGCTTTAAATGCGGGTAAATAGGTTTCGAACAAATCTTTTTTAGAGACTATTGCATTAAATTCATGTCTAAATTCTTCTGGTCCAGAATGCACCGCATAATGTTTTGCACATGCTGCGGTTTTTAAATAGTTAGTAGCATTACCCTGCAAACCTTTAACAAAAGAAACACCTATTTTACTTGTTAAATAAGGATCTTCACCATACGTTTCTTGTCCTCTTCCCCAACGTGGATCTCTAAAGATATTAACGTTTGGCGACCAGAACGTTAATCCGGCATAGCGACTTCTGTTATTAATTTTTATAGCCTCATTGTATTTTGCTCTTGCTTCGTCTGAAATTGCCGTAGCAACACGTTTAATTAAATCTACATCAAAGGTAGCCCCTAAACCAATAGCTTGTGGGAACACCGTGGCTCTTCCATTTCTAGCCACACCATGTAAAGCTTCATTCCACCAATTATACTCAGGTATATTTAAGCGCTCAATTGGCGGACAAACGTCTAGCATTTGAGAAATTTTTTCTTTCAGCGTCATGGCTTTTACTAAAGAATCCACACGCTCATTAATTGGTAAAGTATGGTTTTCCCAGTAAAAGTTATACTCTTGATCTGATGCTACAACTGGCTGTTGCGCTTCATAATCTTTACAACCCGTTAACACCATTAGTAGCGTTGCCAATGCTATTTTAATTGAAAACAATAATTTTAAGTTTTTAATCATTCCAGTGTGCATCAATTACTTCCTGTATATGAGGGTATTTTGCTCCATCTTCTTCATTAATTTCTTTTCTTTTAGCAATTAATTGCACTTTTAAATCGGCAATAATATCTTTGTATTTAGGGTCTTTATAAGCATTATTCATTTCCTTTGGATCCTTACTTAAATCGTAAAACTCCCAGGCCACAGGTGTATCCATAGTAAACTTATTTCCCCAACTATTCTTATTCCATTCTGCGTTTGGATTACTGGTATCTACCCAGTATTTACCGTAATAAAAAATAAGCTTGTGGGTTTTAGTTCTAATACCAAAATGCGCAGGATTGGCATGTGCATGCGCCATATGCATCCAATATCTGTAGTAAGTAGATTGCTGCCAATTTTCTGGCTCTTTACCTGTTTCTAAAATATGTTTAAAACTGTGACCTTGCATTTTTTCTGGTACTGTACCACCAGCCATATCTATTAAAGTTGGCGCAAAATCAGCATTATTGATTATTGCATCGGTGTAGGATCCTTTTTTAATTGTTTCTGGATAACGAACAAAAAACGGCATGCGCATAGACTCGTCGTACATCCAGCGCTTGTCTATATAGTCATGTTCGCCCAACATGAAGCCTTGATCGCCAGTATAAACTATTATAGTATTATCGTACAAGCCTTCCTCTTTTAAATAGGATATTAGTCTTGCTATGTTGTCATCTACACCTTTAACACAGCGTAAATAGCGTTTTAAATATTCTTGATATGTTTTGTGGGTATACTCTTTATCACTCAGGCCATCTGCCTGAGTTGTATCGAAATCTGGATTACTACGTTTAGTATACTTATTGCTCCAAATACGCATGCCCATGTTTCTTATCGTATTTCGTTTAGACACCGAAGAGCCTATTACGTTTATAAGCGAATCGTTATGTCCGCGAGTGGCTACAGAGCCATTATTTTCATTATCATATAAACTAGAAGGCTCAGGAATTTCAACATCTTCTAAATAGTCTTTATACCGAGGTGCATGTTCAAAATCGTCATGAGGTGCTTTAAATTGATGCATTAAAAAAAACGGTTTAGATTTGTCTCGCTTATTTTTTAGCCAATCTAAAGTAACATCAGTAATAACGTCTGAGCTATGACCCATGTATTGTTTGCCTTCATAGTTTGGCATATTCTGAAACGGCACAAATTTCATTGTACTTTCCGTTAAATAAGGATCAAAATACGATCCTTGTTGATGATGCTGAGAAAAGATATTATAATAATCAAAATTTGGCTGGTGCTGTAAGTGCCATTTTCCAATTAATGCCGTTTGGTAACCCAATTTCTTTAGTTCTATTGGTAAATATTGATTTTCGGTTTTAATGCTACCTTCCAAATCAATTACTCCATTTTTTTGACTGTATTGTCCCGTTATTATTGTTGCACGGCTTGGTGTACAAATAGAATTAGTAACAAAACAATTATTAAAAATCATGCCCTCCTTTGCAATTTCATCTAATACAGGCGTAGGATTTAAGGAGGCTAAACGACTGCCATAGACACCCACGGCTTGCGTGGTATGATCGTCAGACATGATATAAATTATATTGGGTTGTGTACTGGCATTATCGGCCTTTTCCTTTTTTAAATTACAAGAAAAAAAAACGAGTAGTGTAAAAGAATAAAGTAGAACTTTGTTAATGTTTAAGATAGGCATCATTTAATGTGGTTTTTTGTAGTTATAAACATAATCATTTTTTAAGCAGAAAACTACCACGTATGTTTTTTTTTGAATTGTAGATGTTTTTTTAAATACTATTCTCAAACTCATATTCTATTAAATTAAACCTTTGTATTGTTTTCTGTATTATAAGTAAAATGCGTAAAAGGTAAGTGGTATTACTATTCAACTAAAATTGTGTCTTATTTGTTTATTAGGCTAGGGATTAAGTTTTAAGTAGAATAACTAGACCTTATGCGTTTGTAATTAGAATATTAGTCCACTTCTATTATAAATCGTTATATTTTTTCTTAAAATTTAAAGGGGTTATTTTTTTAAATTTTTTAAACTGTCTATAAAAAAAAGGTAAACTTTCGTAACCACAACTAAACGCAATTTCAGTAACTGTTTTTTTAGAGTCTATTAACTGTTTACAAGCTACATTAATTCTATACTCATTTATAAACGTAAAAAAAGATTTATTTAAAGATTTTTTAAAGAATCTACAAAAGGCTTCTTCGCTTAATCCAATTAACGATGCAGTATCTTTTAGCGTTATTTTTTTATTATAATTTTCATGCACATAATTATAAACAGTATCCACTCTATTATTTGTTTTGGAGTTTATTAAAGGTGTAAATCCTTCAGAAATTAAGAATTCTTTTTGTTTGACCTTGGCTAAACGTTCTAATAATTGAATAAAATAAATTAGTTTTTCCAAAGAAGATTTTTGCAATAACTCTGGCAGCATTTTAGAAAATTGCTTTGATGTTTTCTTTTTAAACCGAATGCCTTTTAAACAACTTTTCAGCAAATTTTTAATATTTCTAAATTCGCTTTTATTCTGCCAACCCTCTCCTAGAAAGCTTTCGTTGAACTGAATAACAATGGATTTTACTGCGTTATTATTAGTACCAGAATCTTTCCAGCAATGCGGCAGGTTTTTTCCTAATAAAATAAAGTCTCCTTCTTCAAAATTCTGAATACTATTTCCCACATAACGTATGCCTTTTCCCTCTAGAATGTAAGTTAATTCGTATTCTGGATGAAAATGCATTGGCGCATTAAAATGGGTGTTTTCGAATAAGAAAGCGTAAATAGAACTTTCTTGAAATTGTGGTATTTTTTCAAAATTTGCTCTCATATACATACTATTATGCCTTAAATATATATATAATGAATTGATTAAAGTCAATATAAGCAACTATTTTGCTAAAATACACAATAGTTAATAGTAGGAAAACATGTAATTTTGAATATATAAAACATCATGTAAACATGGGAATAAAATGTAAAGCGGCTATTGGTAAAGGAGATGGCACATTTAGTATAGATACTATAGAAATTAATAAACCAGAGGCTGATGAAGTTTTGGTTGCAATTAAAGCAGCAGGTTTGTGTCATACAGATCACGACTCATTATATTGGGGTAAACCAATTGTAATGGGACATGAAGGTGCTGGAATTGTAAAAGAAATTGGCACTAATGTAACCAGTGTAAAGGTCGGTGATTCCGTTATTTTAAATTGGGCAACACCTTGTGGCACTTGTTTTCAATGCGAACATGAAAATGAGCACATTTGCGAAAACAACTCTCCCGTAGTTGCTGGATCAAATGGTTATACGCCAGGTCATGCTCATAAGGAAGGTACGCTTTGGAATGGTAAACCCATTGAACTTTCATTTAACATAGGTACCTTATCAGAATACACATTAGTTAAGGAGTCTGCAGTTGTTAAAAACTCGATTACAAACATGCCATTTAGCGCTGCAAGTATTGTTAGTTGTGGAGTAATGACAGGCTTTGGGTCTGCTGTAAATACGGCCAAGGTTACTAAAAATTCTTCAGCAGTAGTTATTGGAACTGGTGGCGTTGGCTTAAATGTAATACAAGGGATAAAAGTGTCTAAAGCTTCAAAAATTATAGCTATAGATATTAATCAAACCAGATTAGATATGGCAAAGCAATTTGGCGCCACACATACTATTTTAGCGGATAAAGATGATGAAGGTTTACGAAAAGCTGCCGAAAAGGTAAAAGAAATGACCAATGGGCGCGGTGCAGATTATGCTTTTGAATGTACTGCAATTCCTGCCTTAGGCGTTGCGCCATTGGCTATGATAAGAAATGCTGGTACAGCAGTTCAAGTTAGCGGAATCGAGGAAAAAGTCATGGTAGATATGTCTTTATTTGAGTGGGATAAAATCTATATTAATCCCTTATACGGAAAGTGTAACCCACAAAAAGATTTTCCAATCATTTTAAATTATTATAAAAATGGCGATATTATGCTAGAGGAAATGATTACTAGAACATACGCATTGGATAATTTACAACAAGCCTTTGATGATATGTTATCTGGTAAAAACGCTAAGGGGGTTATAGTTTTTGAGTAGGTTAAAACACAGAATTGCAAGGAGAAATCATAACCATGCCAACTATAAAAAATAAAAGTCACTAAATATTAAAAATAGCACTAAACTACACACATAGCTTTGTGTCTCTTCCAAATTTTTTTTACATTGTTAAATCAAAACGATTATAAAGCATTATTAGCAAGGTTCAGGAAGCTATCAAGGAATATCTAAACAACACAAATGTCAAAATTTAAAACCACAGAATTATCAGATCCTCGTTTTGAGTCTAATAACTTGAGGTACATTACTGTTAACAGTAAACACTTAAACAATAGGGGCGATATTACACTATTTGTTCCAGACGGAAAAGATTTAACCAATTTGCCAATTGTAATTTTATTACATGGTGTATGGGGCAGTCATTGGCTTTGGACTCAAAAAACAGGAATTCATTTACAAATGAAATCTTGGATAGCAGCAGGAATTGTTGAACCTATGATAATTGCAATGCCATCTGATGGACTTTGGCGAGATGGCAGTGGTTATCTACCACTTAAAGAGGCAGATTTTGAAAAATGGATTGTAGAAGATGTACCAAATGCGGTTGCAGAATTAATTCCTCAAGCAAGTGAACATTCAACATTATTTATTTCTGGTCTATCCATGGGAGGCTTTGGAGCTCTGCGTTTAGGCATCAAGCATAATGATAAATTTTCGGGAGTTTCTGGATTGTCGTCAATTACTGTTCTTGAAGAAATGAAATTATTTACCGATGAAGATATATCGGTTTACTATCAAGAGAAAAAGGAAAACAACGCTGTATTGGCTACAATCTTAAAACACAAAGACACTTTGCCACCGTTTCGATTTGATTGTGGTACGGAAGATCTGCTAATTGAGGGCAATAGAATATTGCATCAACAATTGGTAGAGGCAAATATTAAACACACCTATAAAGAAAACCCAGGAAAACATGAATGGATTTATTGGGAAACGTATATTAAAGACACCATTCTATTTTTTAATACCATTTTAAAAAACTAAAAATACTAATTATGAAAAAAAGTGAGCTTCCAGATCCGTTTAAAGATGCAAGAAACGCATCAGGTATTGGCGAAATGAATGATCAAAACGATCCAGTTAAAATGGTTTTAGGTCTAAAAGAGGTTCGTAAATGTGCGCACAATTGGAAAACGTTTCAATCTGGAGCTACGCCTGGACGTATTGTGGTGCCTTCTGAGGTGAATATACGGACGACACGTCAAATTCCTTTTGAAGTTGACCCACCAGAACATAAAGATTATCGTGCATTGGTAGAACCTTGGTTTAAAAGACCATTAGAAGACGAGTATACCGCTGCTTTAACCCAACAAATTAATGCAATTGTAGATGAGGCTTTAACCAAAGACACTGTGGAGGTTGTAGAAGACTTTTCGCTTGTATTGCAATCAAGAGCACTAACCTTATTATTAAACACACCATTAGAAGAATCTCAAACTTGGATTTCGTGGGGAACCCATGTGTTTAGAAGTGAAGGCGAAGCCTTAGACGGTGATAAAGCTAATATATTATACAATTATATAGACGAACGCATCACGGAAGCCATTAAAAATCCTGGAAAAGATTTGTATTCTGTATTATTACAGTCTGAAAAAGACGGAAAGAAATTAACACGTGAAGAAGTAAAAGGGGTTATGATTTTAACCTTTGCTGGTGGACGAGATACTGTTATAAATACCATTACTAATGCTATTGCTTATTTTGCAGAGCATCCAGAATCCTTAAAACAATTAAAAGATAATCCAGAACATATTACTAAAGCAGTGGAAGAACTTATTCGTTATTTTTCGCCTTTAACACATATGGGGCGTGTGGCAACAACAGACACACAGGTTTGTGAACACGCTGTAAAAGCAGATTCTAGAATTTCGTTATGTTGGGCCTCTGCAAACCGCGACGAAAAAACGTTTGAAAATCCTAATACTGTTATTTTAGATAGAAAAATTAATCCGCACGTAGCGTTTGGTTTTGGTACACATAATTGTTTAGGTGCTACGCACGCAAGACAGATAATGCGCGTTTTATTAACCACGCTATCAAAAAAAGTAGAAGCTATATCCATTTTAGATTATAAAGAAAATATAGAAGATTTAGATCAATTTAAACGTAAAGTTGGATTCGACAAATTAATTGTTACCTTTAAATCATAAGAATAATAAATTGACTACAAGCACTTATAACGCTTTTAGTTATTACTAATAAACAACACAGAACTAATATTTAAAAAAACATTATGGCAAAAATTACATTTATAACAACAGATAATCAAAACATTACCCTAGAAGGAACAAGTGGTTCTGTTATGCAATTGGCAGTAGATAATAACGTTGCAGGAATCGATGGCGATTGTGGTGGCGTATGTTCGTGCGCGACTTGCCATGTGCATGTGGCTCCAGAACATCAAGCAAAAACTGGTGAAGCTACAGAAATTGAAACAGATATGTTAGAACTAAACGATTATGCTAACGCACAAAGTAGGTTGTGTTGTCAAATCGAAATTAGTGAGGATCTAGATGGCATTGTGCTTCAAGTTGCAGAATCTGATTAATGATTACCAAAAACAACCCTTTAAGGCGTATTAAAATATAGCAATCCAAAACAACCAAGCCAAGATTATAAAACCAAAATGTAATGTCAGAAAATGCTACTAAAAATTTAATTTGTGTTGTTATTGGCGCAAGTCACGCTGGTGTAAACCTCGCCTTTGCGCTTCGTAAAGAAGGTTGGGAAGGTTCTATTATACTGTTTGATAAGGATCCAGATTTGCCGTATCATCGTCCGCCACTTTCTAAAACGTATTTACAGCATGAGGAAGTCAATCTTTTAAAAGCTCATGATAGTTATGAGAAAGATAATATTTCTTTACAATTAGGGATATCTGTAACATCAATTAATAGAGCCGCTAAGACCCTTGTGTTAAGTAATGGTAGTAAACAATCGTACCATAAATTGGTTCTAGCAACTGGTGCTCGCCCAATAATTCCGCCTATTCCAGGTATTGCATCTGCAAAACATTTATATCCTTTAAGGACTGCAACAGATGTTACCAACATAAGAAACGCTTTTAAAAATAGTTTAAATAAGCGCGTTGTAATTATTGGTGGTGGCTATATAGGTCTAGAAACTGCAGCGTCTATAAAAAAGTTGGGTGGTACGGTAACGGTTTTAGAACGCGAATCTCGAATTTTAGCTAGAGTTACCGCACCAGAACTATCTTCATTTTTTATGCAATTGCATACTACTAATGGTGTAGATATTTTAACTAATAAAAATGTAACTGCTATTGAATATACAAACAATGTTAATACCGTTACTTGTGCCGATGGCTCTCAATTTAAAGCAGATATTATTATTGTTGGTGTTGGTATTCGGGTTAATGTTGAATTGGCAAAAGCTGCTCAATTAGTGATAGAAAATGGTATTTTGGTTGATGAATCAGCATGTACTAATGATAAGGACATATATGCCATTGGTGATTGTACCTTTCATAAAAATCCACATTATAATCGTTTTATACGTTTGGAATCTGTTCAAAATGCTGTAGACCAAGCTAAAATTGCAGCAGCTGCAATTTGTGGTAAAAGTCCAGTTTATAATTCTATTCCTTGGTTCTGGTCCGATCAGTTTGACGTGAAATTACAAATGGTTGGCCTTTCTACAGGGTATAACCAATTATATGTTAGAACCGAAGATAGTGACACTACAAAAGTATCGTTATGGTATTTTAAAGATGATACGCTGTTAGCTGTAGATGCTATTAATAATCCTAAAGCCTTTGTATTAGGGACAAAATTTATTAAAGACAAAAGTAAAGTAGATACTGCTAAATTAGTAGATGCTGCTATACTTTTTAAACCCATAAATTTACTACTTTGATTTAGAAAATAGGATATAGAAACCATTGCCTTTCGTGCTTGTATTAATCGTTGCTTTTTTCTTATGCCTGCTTAAAATTAAGTTAACCACAGAAACGTACAATCATGCTGGCTAATAAATGGCATGGAATCTTAATAAAACCACAATAACGCCCGCATGGCTTCTAGATGTTAATTTGGGTATGTATACAATTAGCTACTTTTTATAGAAACTATATTTAGAATCGAATGGTGCACACATTTGTAGGACGATACAATAATCTAGAAGCCAAAAAAGGCAAGGCTAGGGAATTTTAGAACCACCATATTAAATATTTGGAAACCTTACATTAGTTTGTTATAAAAACTTAATTCCGTTTTTTATAGCATAACTATTATATTCAGCAGGGTGGGCTGAATTGTTTACAATTGCTGAAGCTAAATTTTTAGAGCCCTTTATAAAAGCATGGCTACGGTCTTGGTATGTGGATAGCAATTTAATATTATGTTCTACAAAAGATCGTGATCCCAAAACGCGATGTAATTGGAGAATTTTCTAAAGAAATAAGAATACGCGATTTAACATGTGTAGCCAATTACCATAGACAACGGCTTTCTACGTGGAATAAAACAAAAGATGAGACTACTTCTAAGTATTTAGGATGGTATGGTCTTAAATTACAGAAAGGAAATTTTAAATATCCCACTGGTAAATAAGTTTTTATTTTTGCTAGTAAACAATTAAAATTATTAAAATTAAAAACCGCCTGCAATTTGCAGGCGGTTTTTAATTTTTAAACCAATAGTTAAACTAACTATTAATTATTTTTTAACAAATTTAGCAGATAAACCAGTATCTGTTTTCATGAAATACATACCAGCTTGTAAAGAAGAAACGTTTAATGTTTTCTCGTTATCGAAAGTTTTAACCACTCTGCCAGTTATATCAAAAATATTAACTGCATTAAAAGCTTGATTGGTATCAATTTTAATAGAATCCGCTGTTGGGTTTGGATATACAGATACATTTGTGTTTAAACTAAAACCATCTACACTAAGTGGTGGATTGAAAGTTATAGGAAATGTTTGATTGACTGCCAAGGGTCCACCATTTACAGTTGTATTGGTATTCCAAAAAGCTAAAGGTTCTGTTTTTTGAAAAGTTGCACCGCCAAAAAATCCAGGCATCCACATATTATTAGACCCTGCACCCGTAGCATCTGTTGTTATCATAAAACTACCACCTCCCCATTGGGCGCCAGCTGCATTAGCTATTTTAAATTGATTAAAGAATTGGAAAGTTTGATTAGCCGGAAATCCTGCAATTGAAATTATTAATGTTGCAGGTACTGGTGTCCATCCTGTAGCCGAACCTCCTACAGCCGCAACATCTAATTCTGCCGTAGTTATAATACTTTGAGTAATGGTCTGAGCATAAACAGTTGCCCCGATAAATAGTGCTATAAGCACAAGAGTAATTTTTTTCATGATAATGTGTTTTAAGATTAGGTTCAAATTTATATAAATAATTAAAATATAGTATTAAAATATGGTTAAAATTTAGTAACAAATGGTTTTTAAGCAATTAGAAGGCTGATATAACAGCCTTCTAATTGAATAAGATATTAATTTAATTCTACTACGATATTATCAACATACAGATTGTATTTTAGATTGGCATCAAAACCAGGATTCCAAATTTGTATTCTCACATAATAATCGCCAGGCGGTAAATTTTGTACCGTTGAAGCAGTCATCCATGATCCTCCAAATAGTCTAAAAAATTGCTTGTAAGGGTTTGCACCGGTTGCATTATTTTCAAAAGAAATTTCAAAAACATACTCACTACTACCAGCAGAAAGAATTTCGCCAAACGTATCCATGGATAGTTTGTAATTAGCTGCCGTTGGTACATTTAATAGTTTTCCTTTAAACCTTAAATTATTATCTGTAAATGCCGGAGATCCAGGTTCGCTATACTCATGCTTTAAACTTGCTGAACCTTGTGAAAATTGATCGGTAGAAACTGAAAAACTGCTAGAGATATCTCCACCGCCATCGTCTGTAATTTCCCAATCTGCTAAATTTGCTTGTTCTCCGTCATTATTACCACATCCAACCCAGTTTGCAGGAGTTGTGCAATATGGTCCTGTTGGAGCTGTTACCGTAATATGGTTAGCTTTTGTTATCGTTTGAGTTTCGCCATCTATAGAACGAGTAGCCACTAACGTAACATCGTAAGTTCCTTGTGTGTTATACGTAACTGTTGGGTTTTGTGCTGTTGATGTGGCTGGCGTTCCACCTTCAAATGTCCAAGACCATCCATCTGCGTTACCAGTAGTAGCATCGGTATAAGTTACCGTTTGGGTTTCTTCTATTACGGTAGTATTTTCCGTAAAGTTAGGAACCAATGGAATTGATGCTAATACCGTGATGTGATTTTCTTTTATAATAACACCATTATTATTTGGTGCCTCTCTGTGCGATACTAATTTAACATCGTACACACCAGGTGTATTGTAAGTAACAACAGGATTAACATCTGTACTCGTTGCTGGTGTTCCACCTTCAAAAGTCCATACATAGCCATCTCGCAGTCTTGCTTCTTCAAATTCTGAATCTACGTTTTCAGACTGGTTTGTAAAGGTAATTTGGCTACCAAATAAAGCCGTAGTAGTGCTGGCAGTAAATGCAGCAATTACTTTAGGCAATACTTCGATATTAAATGTATTCTTTTCTGTAGTATTATCATTATATACAACCTCCAATTGCGATGGAAATAGACCTGGAGTATCGTATACAACAGCTACTTCTTGTTGGTCTGAGTTTGTAATATTACCACCATCAAATGTCCATAAACGTGTATTAACATTCGAAGATGAGTCTTTAAAAGTTACGGTCTCATTTTCTGTAATTAATGTTCTAGTTGCCGTTGCCTTGAATTTTACCTCTCTTAAATTGTCGTTAAAGGTAGATTCGGGTGCGCAATTAAATATTGTTATCGTTAAAACAACAAAACTCAGTATAAATTTTAAACAATTTTTTTTAGTTTGATTTTTCATCTTTATCATTTTAGAGTATTAGTATCCTGGATTTTGAACCAAATTAGGATTTAATTGCATTTCACCCACTGGTATAGGCCATCTAATTCTAAAGTTTGCATAGTTTGGTCCAGGATTACCGGCAGTTGTCCAACCAGATTGGTTAATACCTAAAACTACTTGTTCGTATTTTCCAAATCTAATTAAATCGTTACGTCTCCACCCTTCAAGAATTAGTTCTCTATAACGCTCATCTAATAACTCGTCTGCATTATCAGATTGCGATCCTAAAACCATGTCTGGAACTGCAGTTGCATTCATTCTAGCTCTAGCTTTTAATAAATTAACGGTATTATCGATTGTATTTTGCGTTAAGGTACCTTGACCGTTTTGAGCTTCAGCATACATTAATAAAACATCGGCATAACGTATGTATGGATTATCAAATGGCGTATCATTAGTATAATCATTAGGCTTAGAAGCATGCCATTTCCAACCTCTCCATTGCCAATCTATATTTCCCCATGATACCGGGTTATACATTCCTTCTTCTGGAGTCCAATTATTTGCGTTGTGTTTTGCAATATTGTTTAATAAACGAATGTCATCTGCATCATATTTAGCTACACTGGCGGCATTAACGTAGCAGGTACCAAATCCTCCACCATTATTTACATTACCATTAGGCCCGTAAAAAGTACTCAATAAACCTCCTTCTCTTTCTCCTGGTCCATTCATACCAATTGAAAATACCATTTCTTTGCTTTGCTCATTATTTAAATCGAATACTTCTGGATAGTTCTGCAATAAACCGTAAACTCCACTATCGATAACTTTTTGTAACTCTACTTCTGCTAACGCAAATTTATCGGTCTGATTTAAAGGGAAACCTGTCATTTGCAAGTACACTTTACCCAATAAAGCTTGTGCAGCTCCTTTGGTTGCTCTACCACCACCTTGTCCAGCTTCTAGATTGGCTTCAGCAAATTTTAAATCTTCAATAATAAACTCATACACCTCTTCTGTTGATGCTTGTGCGGGTAAATCTAAATTGGCTAAATCTGTAGATTCATTTTTTACTAGCGGTATATTTTCCCACGCTGAAACTAAGGCAAAGTTAATTGTTGATCTTAAAAACCGTGCTTCGGCAATCATAGTGTCTCTAACATCAAGATCTATTTGCTGTGCAGTAAGTGCACTAATTTTGTCTACTGCACTATTTACACTATTTAAACTAATGTATAAATTGGCCCAAATGTTCTCAATAGTTGCGTTGTTTGCCGTTACTTGCTGTAAGAAAATTAATTTCCTATCGCCAGCCCATCCTGGTAATACAACCTCATCTGTTGCCATGGTACCCCAATGGACACCCCAACCAACATTAGATTTAGCACCTGTACCAGAACTTACAGATTCTTGAACCGCGCCATAAGCACCTACAAGGTAAATAGAAGCTCCGGCCTCATCCACAACAAGTCTTTCTGGATCTACAAAAGTTGTAGGGTTTTCCTTTAAATAATCTTCACTACAAGAAGACACTGAAATAAAAATTGCTAATGCTAACAATTTTAGAATTAATTTTTTTGTTTTCATAATTTTTCTTTTTTTTAAACTGTTATTATAATCCAACATTTATACCAATTCTAAACGCTCTAGAACGCGGATAAGAATCTGAATCTAAACCTGGTGTTAATTGGTTTCTACCTACACTAACATCTGGATCGTAACCAGAATAATTAGTAAATACATGTACATTATCTACAGAGCCATAAATACGTAATGACTTAATATTTAATGTTTCTAAAAGTTCTTTTTGGAATTTATATCCTAAAGTAATGTTTGCTATTCTCAAAAAAGAGCCGTCTTCAATATACGAAGAATTTGCTAAACCAGAAAATCCACCGTCACCAAAGCCCCAAATGCCTGGAATATCTGATTCTGAATTTGTAGGTGTCCATCGGTCTCTAACAAAGCCTAATTTATTAAAAAATGGAATTTCTTGAGAGCCGCCTCTTACTCTATTTTTATTGTAAATATCGTTACCATACACCCATGTGGTTAATACAGATAAATCGAAATTTTTATAGGTAAAATTATTGGTAAAACCACCAAAATGCTTTGGTTGCGTATTACCTATAATATCATTATCGTCTCCATTAACAATACCATCATTATTTTTGTCTACATATCTTGGCATTCCAGGTCTATACTGTGAAACCCCAGCAGTAGTTGTTGTTCCTGCCTTAAGTGTATAAAATATATCATAATAAGGAATTCCAGCATTTACTCCATTTTGGATGATTAAATCTGCAGCTTCAGCATTCGATAAGCCATCAAACTCTTCAAAGTCGCTATAATTATAAACACCATCTGTTTCCACTCCAAAAATAGAACCTAAGGATTCTCCTACTCTTATAACGTAATCGTTCGTAATTTGATTATCTCCAATGGCTGTAGCAAAAAACTCAGATCCATCACCAAGATCAAGAATTTCATTTTGGTTAAAACTAATGTTAAAACTACTTGTCCATGAAAAGTTTTCTGTTTCAATGTTTGTTGTATTTAAAGATACCTCTACACCTCTGTTACGCAAAAGCCCAAGATTTTGAAAAGCAAAATCAAATCCTGAAGTTGTTGGAGTGGGTACCTCTAATAGTAAATCTCTAGTGTCTTTAATATAATAATCTACTTCAAGATTTATTCTGTTATCAAGAAAACCTAAAACAAGTCCTGCATCTAATTGTGCTGTTGTTTCCCACGATAATCGTCTACTAGCTAAACTATTAACTGTTACTCCCGTTTCAAAGCTAGACCCTCCAAAAACGTAAGATGATAATCTTGATTGTGCTAATGATCTATATGATCCAAATTGGTTATTACCTGTTTCACCATAACTCATTCTTAATTTTGCAGTGCTAATGGTATTATTACCTTTAAGAAACTTCTCATTAGATACTTTCCATGCTATACCAGCAGAAGGGAAAAAGCCCCATCTGTTTTCTTCATCAAATCGAGAAGATCCATCGTAACGACCACTTAAATTAAGAGTAAATCTATTATCGAAATCGTACTGAACACGGGCAAGATACGAGCGTAGTTGATTTCTTATAAAGTCCGATCGAGATGGTAAATTTTCTGAAGCAGAACCTAAATTATCTAAATTTACACCTGGCAATTCGAAACCAGTATATTCTAAGGATACAAATTCGAAATCACCTTGTTGTTGCTCATAAACAGCGGTAACGTTCAATCTGTGATTTCCAAAGTTTTTATTATAATTTAAATTTTGTTCTGTAATTAAACCAGTACCTTGAGCTACACTTGTATACGCTCTACCGTTAGTAAATTGTCCCCAACCAAAATCTCCTGAGAAGAAGGCCTGGCCTTTATTATTAAATACATTACCTCTAACGGAAGATTTAAATTTTAAAGCGTCTGATATTTTGTATTCTAAATAAACACTACCAAAAGCGTTAACACCTCTACCTTTATTAATATTACCTTCTAATGTTCTATTAGGGTTAACAATATCACCACCTCTTAAAGACAATAACCTACCTTCATCATCGTACTCCGCATCATTAAAACGTGTTAAACCTTGAGCAGGACTAAATAAAATAGAATTGGTAACAATACCAGCCCTACCATTTGCATTTTCGTTTGCCGCAGAAACCACACCATTTCTTTTTTGGTATCCCATATTAAGATTCATTCCTGCTTTAATTTTATCGGTAACATTAAGATCTAGCCTTAAATTTAAATTGTAACGCTCGTAATCAGAAGTTCTAATAATTCCTTCTTGGTCCAAATGTGAAAAAGAGGCATAATAAGAAGAATTGTCTGATCCACCTGAAATTGAAAGCTTGTTACTTTTAACAATGGCAGATCTAGAAATTTCGTCTTGCCAGTCTGTTAACAAAATTCTAGGATCTCTTAAATCTACGTTATTACCAAATTGATCTCTATATGCAGCACCGAATTGATCGTTTGGATTATTTGGATCCCATGGTGTAAACTCATACCTCCAGTCTACAAATTCTTGAGCGGTTAATAAATCTACTTTACTTGCTAATACTGATACACCCGTAAAGGTTTCAAAACTAATATCAGCACGTCCCTTTTTTCCTTTTTTAGTGGTTATAATAATTACACCATTTGCACCTCTTGAACCATAAATAGCGGTTGCCGAGGCATCTTTTAAAACCTCAATAGACTCAATAGTACTTGGGTCTATAGATGCTAGAGGACTCGTTGTGCTATTACCCAAGCCAACACTAGAACTTTCTCCTGCACCAGGAAGAGCAAAACCATCTATTACATACAAGGGATCACTACTTGCGGTAATTGAAGTACCACCACGAATACGAATTTTAAAACCGGCACCTGGACCTCCTTCAGAGGTTACAACTTGTACACCTGGAGCCTTTGCTTGCAAAGACCCTTCAAATGAAACGGTTTTAACTTTTTCTAATTCTTCAGCTTTTATAGACGAAATAGAACCTGTTAAGTCTTTTCGTTTTGAACTACCGTAACCGATAATAACGACCTCTTCCAATGTAGAATTGTCTTCTTTTAAATCTATTTGCAAATTTGTCTGGGTACCAACAAGAATTTCTTTAGGTACAAAGCCCAAATAACTAATAACTAGCGTTTCGTTTTCTGATGCTGTAATTTCAAAATTACCATCAAAATCAGTTATTACCCCTCTGCTTGTGCCTTTAACTAAAACACTAGCAGCCGGTAATGGCCCGCCTTCGGCTGTAACCGTACCAGTAATTGTGGATTGCGCTTGGGCAAAATTAAAAAATAATATGCTAAGGATTGTTGCTGAAAATAATTTCATTCTTGAAATATTTAGGTTTTTTACATTCATACTTTGATATTTGAGTTAGGTTGAATTAGGAAATTAGTTTAACAAAGATTCTTTATTTGTTTCATATTATATATAACAGATGATTTTTTTGGTGGAACAAATGTTCTAAATGTTAAAAAAACATTAAATTTTTTTTAAAATTACTATTTTTAATTAAACGCCCTATTTATAAGCTGTTACTAGCGATTTTTAATCATATGTTCCTAATAAATAGACGTTATTATTAAAGCTTAATAAATTAATGAACGACATTTGTAAACGTTATAACGTTTTAATACCACACCATGAAAAAGTATTTGCCTTTAGTTTTCCTTTGTTTACACTTAACATTAATTGCACAAACTAACGATTGGGAAAACCCGAGTGTAAATCAGATTAATAGATTAGAAACTCATGCTACATTTTATTCTTACGACACAAAAAAGTTAGCACTCGAAAATATTAGAGAACAATCCAAAACTTTTAAATCCTTAAATGGATCTTGGAAATTTAATTGGGTAGCAAAACCTGGTGAGGCCATCCAGAATTTTCAAGATAAGCATTACGTTTCAACGCAATGGAAAACTATAGATGTGCCATCCAATTGGGAAATGCGCGGTTATGGTACGCCTATCTATACAAATTCGACGTATCCATTTTTTAGTGATTTTCCAAAAATTAATGCTCACGATAATCCTGTAGGGCATTATATTAAGTCATTTGCTTTAGATGCATCTTGGGAGGGTAAGGATGTTATTCTTCACTTTGGTGGGGTTTCTTCTGCTTTGTATGTTTGGGTTAACGGTAAATTTGTTGGTTATAGTGAAGACACTAGATTGCCTTCGGAATTTAATATTACCAGTCACCTTAACACTGGCGAAAATAAAATTGCCGTAAAGGTTTTTCGTTGGAGCGATGGGAGTTATTTAGAAGCGCAAGACCACTGGCGCATGAGTGGTATTGAACGCGAAGTGTTTTTACAGGCAGTGCCAAAAGTTAGGCTATCTGATTTTACTATTAGGACAACTTTAGATAAAAATTATGAAGATGGGATATTGCAAATTAGACCAGAATTTGTTGCTTCTATTGCAAATAAATATAAGGAAAAAGTAGGTCATTTTGGCGATAACCCTTTAAATACAACTGTAGATAATTGGACCTTAACCTCACAATTATTTGATGCTAAGGGGCAAGTTTATGGAGAAGAAAATACAATGGCACTTAAAAAGTATTTTGGTGAGTACTATCCGCAAAGAGACAATGTGCCTTTTGCACTGGTAGAAATACCAGTTAAAGCACCAAAAAAATGGTCTGCAGACTCTCCCTATTTATATACTTTGTTATTTACTTTAAAAAATGACAAAGGCGAAGACATTCAATTTACAAGTACTAAAGTAGGTTTTAGAATTTTAAAAATTGATAAAAGAGGGCGTTTTCTAGTAAACGGCAATCCTGTTAAAATGATTGGTGTTAACAGACACGATCATCATTATAAAAATGGAAAGGTTGTATCTAGAGCAGATATGGAAGCGGATGTAAAATTAATGAAACAATTTAATTTTAATGCTGTAAGAACGGCACATTATCCAAACGATCCTTTTTTTTATGACTTATGCGACCAATATGGATTATACGTCATGGACGAAGCAAACTTAGAAACTCATGGGTTACGAGGAAAACTCTCCAATGTGCCAGCTTGGTCTAACGCCTATTTAGAACGTGGAGTTAGGATGGTTGAGCGTGATAAAAACCACCCAAGTATTGTATTTTGGAGTTTAGGCAATGAATCTGGAATGGGACCAAATCATGCTGCAATGGCTGGTTGGATAAAGGAAATGGATCCAACGCGTTACATTCATTATGAAGGTGCTCAAGGCGATGCTACAGATTCACGCTATAAAAATAAGTTTTTTGAGCACGGCAAGGGCAATCCAACAGATCCTAAATGGGTAGATATGATTAGTAGAATGTATCCACAACCTTTTGAATACAAAGCATTAATAGATAACACTAGTTTTGATAATAGACCCGTTCTAATGTGTGAGTATGCTCATGCTATGGGAAACTCCTTAGGGAACATGCAAAAGTATTGGGATATTATATATAATAATGATCGCGCTTTAGGCGGATACATATGGGATTGGATTGACCAGGGCCTCCAGAAAATAGATGAAAATGGAATACCTTTTTTAGCCTATGGAGGTGATTTTGGAGACACCCCAAATTCTGGAAGTTTTTGTTTAAATGGCATAATTGCATCAGACAGAACACCAAAACCTGAAATTTATGAGTGTAAAAAGGTAAACCAGCCTGCTGTAATTTCTGAGGTTAATTTAGAACATGGAGATTTTAAAATTTTAAACAGGCATCATGCCGTAGATTTATCCATTTATGATGTAGTATGGCAGTTAGAGGAAAATGGGAAAACTGTTCACTCTGGTATGGTTAATAATTTAACAACCCCACCCTTTGCTACTACAGCTTTTAAAATTAATTATAAACCGTTTAAATTTAAGTCTGAGCATCAGTATTACATAACCTTTAAAGGGCAGTTAAAAAAGAATACGCTTTGGGCAGAAAAAGGGTTTACCGTTTTTAAAAATCAATTTAAAATACCTAATAATAATGATATACAGGCTTTAAAAATTGAAGAGCATAGCGCTTTAAACGTTAGTGAAACGGCATCAACTATTAATATAAATAATGAAAAGACAACAGTTATAATCGACAAGAATTCTGGTCGTATAGAGCGTTTAGATATTAAAGGAAATAACATATTAAAAATGCCTTTAACACTAAATTTTTGGAGACCGGAAACAAACAATGATGCCGCTTACAGAAAAGCGAAAAAGCAAACTAATGAAAAACAATGGATGAAAGCCGAAGATCGGTTAATTGTCGAGAGCACTACTGTAAATAAATTGAAAAAAGGCGTTGTTAGAGTTAGCGTATTCGGAAAAATTGAAAATCCTAAAACAACCATTACTCTACAGTACACTATACTTGGAAATGGGGTTGTATGGGTAGATTATTCCGCTGCAATAGACCAGTCTGCTCCAAATATTCCAAAAATTGGTATGCAGTTAGCTGTTTCTAATACGTATAACACGGTTACCTATTTAGGCAAAGGACCACAAGCCAACTACCAAGACAGACAAACTGGAGCACTATTTGGACTGTATAAAGCAAATGTTAAAAATATGAACTATGCTTATGCTGTTCCTCAAGAGTATGGAAACCACATGGATACCTATTGGTTTAAACTAGAAAACAATTTAGGAAATGGATTTAAAATTACGGGCACTAAACCTCTAAATTTTAGTGTATTGCAATACGATACTGAAACTATAGAAAGTGCAAAGCATACCAATGCCTTGAAATCTAATGCCAATTTAACTGTTAATATTGATCATATTCAAATGGGTATTGGTGGCGATAATACATGGTCTCATAGGGCAGAACCACATGAAGAATATTTAATTAAACCCAATATTTACAAGTACAGTTTTACTATTGAACCTCTAAAGAATTAATCATACCTCATTAAAAAAAACTCATAAGTGTTGGTTTAATAACCAAATAAAATTCATTTTTGTATTAGATACCGATAATGAATACTATAAAAAAGCCACTTTTTATTATTCATAATACAATAATTTCGAATTAAGATTATATATTATACATTTTAATTAGAGGTCAAAACCGAAGTCTATTTAAAGGTAACAGCTTCAAATTATTCGAATTCATTTTTAGAGGCCTTTAAATGCGTAGCTAACCAAACAAAATAAACATATGCAATTTTTAACATTCATTGGATTTACAGCAATTGTAGCCATCATTGCTTATCTTAAAACAAGAAAAGAAGAATCATCTTCCGACGGTTATTTTTTAGGAGGAAGAAGTTTAACTGCCGGTGTAATTGCAGGGTCGTTATTATTAACCAATTTATCTACAGAACAAATTGTAGGCTTAAACGGTGCGGCATACCAAAGTGGTTTATCTGTTATGGTTTGGGAAACTCTTGCCGCTATTGCAATGGTTGTTACAGCGCTATTTTTATTACCTAGATATTTAAAAGGAGGATTAACTACGGTTCCTGGATTTTTAGCTAAAAGATTTGATGTCACTACAAAAACGTTAACCTCCGGATTATTTCTTACCGGTTATGTCGTGGTCCTGCTTCCTGTAATATTATATTCAGGTTCTTTAGCCATAAGTGGTATGTTTGACGTGCCAGAGTTATTAGGAGTCACACAAAAGCAATCCATCTGGATATGTGTTTGGGGAATAGGAATAATAGGATCTATTTATGCCGTTTTTGGCGGATTAAAAGCCGTTGCAGTGTCTGATTCCATAAATGCTATTGGTTTATTAATAGGTGGCGTACTTATTCCAATATTTGGACTCTTAGCCATTGGCGATGGGAGTGTGTTGGATGGTTTATCTATACTTACTACCGAAAATCCAGATAAGTTTAAATCCATTGGTGGCGAAAACGATCCTGTACCATTTTACACCATTTTTACTGGTATGATGCTAGTGCAATTGTTCTATTGGGGAACCAACCAGCAAATCATACAACGGGCGCTTGGCGCAAAAGATTTAAAGGAAGGACAAAAAGGATTGCTATTAGCATCGTTTATTAAAATTCTTGGTCCAATTATAGTTGTATTGCCTGGTTTAATTGCTTATCACTTATTTGAAGGTAATTTGGCCTCTGCAGACAGCGCATACCCAATGCTTGTAAAAAAAGTGTTACCTGAAGCATGGGTTGGCTTTTTTGCAGCTGTACTTTTTGGCGCAATTTTAAGCTCTTTTAATAGTGTTTTAAACAGTTCTGTAACCTTGTTTGGTATCGATATCTATAAGCAACACATAAACAGAGAAGCCAGCGAAAAGAAAGTAGTTAAATATGGTAAAACATTTGGAGTTATTCTTGCATTTGCCGCTATGTTTGTTGCGCCATTAATTGCTGATGCTGGAAGTTTGTTTGATTATTTGCAAAAAGTAAACGGTATTTATAGTATTCCAATTCTTACGATCATTATAGTAGGATATTTAACAAAATATGTACCTGCTATTGCTGCTAAAGTGGGTTTACTTTCTGGTTGCTTATTATATATTTGTTACTTATTAATTGATATTTATTCTCCTGAAACTTTTTCTAGTTTACATTTTCTAGATATTTGTGCTATTTTGTTTGTTCTTAATGTTATTATCATGCTAATTATTGGAAAGTTATTTCCTAGATCAGAACCTTTTGTTCAAGAATACACTAAACAAGTGGATATTACACCATGGAAATATACTAAGCAAGTAGGAATTATTATTTGTTTAATAGTTACGGGTGTATATGTTTATTTTTCTTAAAATTAAAACATACAAATGTGAGAAAGTTTTGTTCATTTAAAGAAACTCTGATGTCAATTTTTTAAAGTCAACTTCTATTTTTAAATCTTGCCATTAATGTTAATTGGCGCTCATTATAGTTTTAATTAACTCGTGTATGCCTTTTCTATTGATAACATTTTAAAAGTTATTTAATTTATAGCATTCAGCTTTTTTATCACAATTGTATTGCTAGTATAGACCTAACGGATTAACATTATTTAAAAGTATATTTGTATAGAAATTATTATTTTTTATACTTATATTAGTCTAATCTATTGCTTATTAGTAAATTAGCGGTTCTTAATTGTTCCCTCTGCTTTAAAATGCTTCACTTAAGAAATCCATTGTTTAGACGTTTTGTCTATATTTATAGATTGTTTTTATAGCGCCAGAAACACGGCAGGTTCTGCCATTTTATCATATTAACATTAATAGTAACTTAAATAAATAATTATGAAAACTTTTAAAATTACACTAGTAGCAATCTTTTCTATCGCATTATTAACGGCGGTATTACCATCTAGTGAAACTGAAACAACAGTGGAACCAACAAGTCATGAATTGACCAAGCCAAATGTTGATTTAATGGCATTTATTGAAATAAAAGCTAAAAAGCAAGTTCCAAAGGAAGGATAGAAATTAGATAAAGCTCTTCAAAAAAAATGAAGAGCTTTTTTAGTTCTAACTAAAATTTTTTAATTTCCATTAAACCATAGCGCTAATATTGAGAACATTAGTTTTTTTACCTATTATTTTTTTTACCATGTTTTTATATGGGCAAGAAGGAAAATCTAATAGTGTTTTAGATTCTATTATTCTTAATCGTAATCACGCAAAGAATAATAATTTCTCTTTTAAGCAGCGTATTGAATTTGCAAAAAAAGCGATAGAGCTATCTGTTGGGTATGATAAAGATTCAACCTTATTAAAAAGTCAAAAATCTTTGTCCTCAGTTTATCTAAATCAATGGAATGTTGAAGATTTAAAATCTATTAATTATCAAATTCTAGAATTAGCAGAGCGGATAAAGGACTCTGCAGCTTTAGCGAATGCTAATTATATATTAGGTTTTGCTTTTCATGAAGAACTTAAGCCTGATAGTGCTTATTTCTATTATTCGAAAGCAGTAAAACAATTTAAAACATTAGGTAAAACCGAAAATTACTTAGCTGTCTTGTCCAACATGAGTGACATCCAGCAAGCAGAAAGAGATTATATTGGTGCAGAAATTAACGCAATTAGAGCTTTAAAAACTTTAAAAGACTTACCAAGGACAGAAGAAAATATTCAATTACAGTGGTCTAGGTATAATTTAATTGGTATTGTTTCTGGCGAGCTTAAAAATTTTGATAAAGCTTTAGAGTATCATTCTCTGGCGTTTAATATTATACAAGGCCACCCAAATGCATATTACTATAGAATATATTCTAAAAATAATATTGCATCTATTTACAGAAGAAAGGGTAATTATAAAAAAGCCAAGCTATTATTTAAGGAAATTTTGGAAGACAACCGTTTAAAAACCAAAGACTCTTCTTCTTATTCTATGATTACAGCCAACTTGGGTTATGCTCAGTTTTTAAGTGGTGACTACAAATTTGAGCGTGTACAAGAGCTATTTAAAGAGTCCTTTAAACTATCAAATATTTTAAACGATAAAATAGGAGTAATGGCAATTAGTGGTTATTATTCAGAATTTTTACAACATGAAAAACAGTTAGATTCATCCAAAAAATATGCGGACCTGGCCTATAAAATAGCAAAAGAGACAAACACCAACGATTTTATATTTCAATCGCTAAAAATTAAATCTGAGTTAGAAAAGGATTCTTCAAGTCACTTTTTAAACGAGTATATAAAGCTAAACGACAGTTTGGTAAATGCAGAGCGTTCTATAAGGAATAAATTTACTAGAATTGATTACGAAACAGATACCATTACTCAGCAAAAAGAAGCCATTTCAAAACAAAATTTTTGGCTCGTTATAACCTCTATTGGTCTATTGTTTTCTACAGTGTTATTATACATTATTAAGACGCAACGAGTTAAAAATAATGAATTGCAACTTGCACAGCAGCAACAAGAAGCCAATGAGGAAATTTATAACCTCATGCTCTCTCAACAGAGTAAAATGGATGATGCTAGGGCAAAGGAAAAGCAAAGAATTTCTCAGGAAATACATGATGGTATTTTAGGTAGGTTGTTTGGTGCACGCTTAAGTTTAGATAGCTTGAATACCATTAATACAGATGATGCCATTAGTAGTAGAGAGGGTTACATAAATGAACTCGTAGAAATTGAGAAGGATATACGTAAAGTCTCTCATGATTTAAGTACAGATTTTATTTCAAAAGCTAGTTTTTCAGAAATGCTAATAACTTTGGTAGAAACACAATGCGCAGCCTATAATTTAGAATACCAAACCAAAATTATGAAAGATATTATATGGGAAAGTTTAACTAATAAAACTAAAATCCATGTGTATAGAATTGTACAAGAATCTCTTCATAACATATATAAGCATGCCATGGCCAAAGTTGTAACCATTGTATTAGAACAAGGCGAAAATTTAATATCTTTATACATTATTGACGACGGCGTGGGTTATAATAAGTTTAAACAAAACGAGGGTATAGGACTAAAAAATATTAAGTCTAGAGTGGAAACTATTGGAGGCATACTTAACGTAGAAAGTAAAAACAACCAAGGCACTAAAATACATGTAGCAATTCCAATTTAATGCAAATGGGTGACTATGGCACAAGAAATTATTAAAATATTAATGACAGACGATCACCCAATGATTATTGAAGGGTATCAAAATACGTTGCTGGCAACTAAAAAAGAATCTCAAAAATTGATGATTGATATTGCTACTAACAGTGACGAAGCATTGGCATTAATTAATAAATCTATAACTCTTGGATCCCATTATACAATTTGTTTTTTTGATATAAGTATACCAGCATCCAGTGATGGTGTTTTTAAATCTGGTTTGGATTTAGCAAAATTTGTTAAAGAGCAAACGCCTAAGACTAAGATTGTAATACTTACCATGTTTAATGAGTCTTATCGAATACACAATATAGTAGATACCATTAATCCAGATGGTTTTTTAATAAAAAGCGATATTACAGCGCAAGAACTGGCAAGTGCTTTTCAAGCTGTTTTAAATAATCCCCCATACTATAGTGGCACAGTAAACCATTCCTTAAAAAAAACTAAGTTTAGTAAATTAGATGTCGATGCTGTTAACCATCGTATTCTTTATTTAATTTCTAAAGGCGATAAGAATAAAGATATTGCAAAAAAAATGAAACTTTCTTTAAGTAGTATTGAAAAGAAAAAAAAATTTTTAAAAGAACTATTTAAGGTTGAAGAGGGTGATGAAAAAACTCTTTTAGATAAAGCTAAAGGGTACGGGTTTATTAATTAATAATCTATAATCTCTTACTGAAATGTTAAAAATTTTGAAAATTTCAATTTTTTTAAATTTCGTAACACGTCCATTTTATTGACGTTTCCAGCGTTTTTTAGTTTTTATTTACGGTAAAAGCCGTAATTGCATATTTTATTTTTGTTTAAATTAGTATTGCTATCAGGTTACATTAAATATTTTGTTTAGAAATTAGTTAGGATAGCACATTTTTACAAACCTTGTATTTTTTAAATTAAAAATACAAGGTTTCTTTTTTATAAAAAAAGCACATTTTTATAATCCCAAACAAGTTTTACAAATAATCCAAAATAGATAATAGCTACAATAAATTTAATAAAAGTTCCAGTAATAAAACCTAGTAAAGATCCAAAGGCTGCTTTTAATGCTGTTTGCGAATCTGCTTTGTTAGATAACTCACCTAAAAGTGCACCTACAAAAGGACCAATAATTATTCCTCCAGGAATAGGGGCTAAAATACCAATAATAAGTCCAATGGTAGCACCAAACATTCCTGCTTTTGTACCACCAAATTTTTTTGTACCCATTGCAGGAATAATATAATCTAGAGCAAAAACGAGTAGTGCAATAGCTAATGTAATGCCTAAAAATGTCCAATCGTTTGGTATAGCATCTGTTAAGTAGAGTAATAATAACCCTACCCAACTTAATGGCGGTCCTGGCAATACTGGTAAGAAGCTGCCTATTAAACCTATAATCATAAAAACGAATCCAAGGCTGATTAAAAATATATCCATAACGTTAGTTTATCTATAAGATGTTGAAAAATAATATTTTTTAACTAAAAAATTAGTTTAAACTAAAAAAATAGTTATATTTGAACTAATAATTTAGTTTAAAGGAAATGAAACCTAATTTAAAAATACATTATTTAGCATAAATAGGCATGACATACATTTAATTATTTAAGATATAGAGATAAATGAAACAACTTACAAAAGCAGAAGAAGATATAATGCAAGTATTATGGCAGTTAAAGAGCGCCAATGTCAAGCAAATAATCAAGGAGTTTCCTGAACCAAAGCCTGCCTATAATACAGTGTCTACAATTGTTAGAATTTTAGAAAATAAAGGCTTTGTAGATTATGAAAAAATAGGGAAAGGGCATATTTATTTTCCATTATTAAAAAAACAAGATTACAGCAATCAATCTATAACCAAGCTAGTAGATAATTATTTTCAAGGATCTTTTAAAAGTATGGTTTCTTTTTTTGTAAAGAAAAACGACATCAATTTAAAAGAGCTTGATTCGGTTTTAAAGGAAATAGACAAGGACATTAAAAAATAAAAATATGCTACACTATATTATACAAACCGTTATTTTTCAACTGTTATTTTTATTGGTTTATGACTTTTTTTTAAAAAAAGAAACCTTCTTTAATTGGAATCGGTTTTATTTATTGGTGTCAGCATTTTTGTCTATTGTATTACCTTTTATTAAAGTTAATAGTTTTGAAGCAGTATTTCCTAAAGAGTACATTTATGTATTACCAGAACTTATTATAGGTAATCCAATCAATAACAACTTTATTACAAATGACACTATAATTAATAGTGTGAGCGCAACCACTTTTAGTTTTAGTTGGAGTTATATTGTGTATTTGGGCTGTGCGATTGCCCTAATGTTGTTGGTAATGAAGGTTTTAAAACTAGTAATTTTAGCTTATAAAAATCCGATAAAAAAGTTTGGTAAGGTTTTTTTGGTCGAGTTAGCAAATAGTAAACATGCCTTTTCATTTTTTAATTATATTTTTTTAGGCACCGACATTAATACACAAGACAGACAGACAATTTTGGCCCACGAGCTAGAGCATGTAAAAGAAAAACACAGTTTAGATTTATTATTTTTCGAGGTTTTAAAAGTTCTTTTTTGGTTTAATCCTTTACTTTATACCTATCAAAAAAGAATAGCCAACCTACATGAGTTTATTGCAGATTCTAAAGCCGTAAAAACGGGCAATAAAGTTGAATATTACGAAAATCTGTTATCACAAGTTTTCGACACTAAAAAAGAAGCATTCATCAATCCATTTTTTAAACATTCATTAATCAAAAAACGAATCATTATGTTAAGCAAATCAGAATCAAAACAAATTTATCTAGCAAAGTATTTATTAATATTTCCATTGGTTATTGGGATGTTATTTTATACTTCTAGTAATGCCCAAGACGAAACATTAAAAAAAGAGAAGGCAAAACAAGGTATAGTAAACCAAGAAACCTCAGGGTTATCTGAAGAAGCGTTGGTAAATAAATATGCCGATGAGATAAGGGCGCTAAAAAAGGAAAAGGAATTTTACACAGAAGATAATGATGGGTACAAAAAATATATACCTACAGATAACAATAATTATTTAAAAACATTAGACGAGTATGCTCGATTTAAAGCCTATACTATTGTGCTTTATGAAGGTATGATTTCCAAAGGAGATGAGTCTAATGCACTAAGTTATTTTAATAAAGCAAATTATAAAAATTACCAAGATTATTTAGTGCGAAAGAATACTCAAGAGTCAATTAAATACTGGGAAAATTGGCCGCCCACGAATCAATTAAGAAAACATGTAAAGGATTTAGATAATATTACTAATGCAGAACAGCAACAAATTGATAATCAAATAGCACAAATAAAAAATGACAAACTTCTACATACACAGATAATTTCTGATGGTCTAAGACATGAAGAAAGGAACTTTAGCTTAAAAAAAATCGATGAGGTTAAGGAATTTAAGGTTATTTCGAATGTTAATATTGATCAGGTACCAATTTTTCCAAATTGTGAGGCATTGGTTTTAAATAATGAGCAAAGAAAATGTTTTAATGATAAAATTAATGAAGTGGTAGCAAAAAATTTTAATACAGATCTTGGCAAATCACTTAAATTAAAAGGTAAGGTGAAAATTTATACCAGATTTACAATTAATGACGAAGGAAACATTGTAAACGTAGAATCTAGAGCATCACATCCAGCATTAGTAAAAGAAGCCATAAGAGTGGTTAATCTAATTCCACAAGTAAAACCTGGTCAACAAGATGGTAGTAATGTTAATGTAACCTTTGATCTACCAATAACATTCAACATCAAGTAATGATTAAAATAATAACCGTCTTTTTAATTGTTATATTTTTTAAAACCGAAGCACAGTCTTCGGTTTTAAATGTTTCAGACAGTTTAATGGCAAATGGTAACTTTTCAAAAGCCATAATATTACTTGAACATTATAATGCAGATAACACGGCGTATAGATTAGCAAAGGCATACCATGCAATTGGAAACTACGATAAAGCAATAGAAAACTATAAGAAAGCTATAAAAGATAATAGAGAAAGTACTTTGCTACAATACGAGTATGGGAAATTGCTGAGTAAAATAAAAAATAATGAAGATGCTGTTTCTATTTTTAATTGGCTTAAAAAAATAGACAGTACCAATCCAAACTATTATTATGAAACAGGAATTATTTTAGAGCGATTAAGCCAAACAGAAAATGCACAACGCAACTTTAAAACGGCATTTGAGTTAGACAATACCCACCAAAGGGCTATCTATAAACTAGCAAAACACAGTTTTAAAATTAAAAATTTTAAAAAACTAGATACATTAATTACAGTGGGTTTAAATAGTTATCCAAAAAATGTTGCTTTAATTAATTTAAAAGCGCAAAGCTTGTATTTACACGAGAATTATTCAGAGGCCATTATTTGGTTCGAAACATTGTTAGCCTTAGGTAAAAGCAGCTCATTTATATTCGAGAAATTAAGTTTTGCTTACAAAAAACAATTAAACTATGAAAAGGCCATAGAATACTTACAAAAAGCAATCTCTAAAGCACCAGAAAACGCAAAACTTTTATACAAATTAGGCAGTTTGTACCAATTATTACATGATTATAAAAATGCAGAAAAATATATAAAACAAGCGTTAAAGTTTCTAGACATTCCATTAGACAGAGAATACAGAAGATTAGCAACCGTTTACAATAGTTTAGAAAACCCACAACTAGCGGTAAAATATTTTAAAAAAGCACTTCAAGAAAATCCAGATAATGAGTCTGCAAAATTCTTTTTAGTGATTACTAAAGCTAGTTATTATGAGGACATGCAAAGTAGAATAGCATTATTTAATACCTTTATTAAAAACAATCCTGAAAGTAGATATATAAAATATGCAGAACAAGAACGCTCTAAATTAAAAAAAGAACAGTTTCTAAAAGGCGAAGCGCAAAAAAAGTAAAGAAAATATTGTACTTTTCGCGCATAAGCCATTGTTTATTTAATAGGTATTTGTAAGAGGCATGAAAAAAGTTTTCATTTTTATATTAATTATGTGTGCAAGCTCTTGCGAATATCTTAATTTTAAAAAAGAAGCCTCAGAAGATATTTTGAACCAAGAGTTAGAAACCTTTAATTGGAACGCGGTAGATATTTATCCTAGTTTTTCTACCTGCGATTCTACAGAAACTAAAACAGAACAAAAAGCCTGTTTTGAGACCCTAGTTTCGCAACACATTACAACTAGCTTACAAAATGAAATTATTGTAGTTACTCAAGATATTGATGATACGGTGGTTTTAGAATTCCAGATTTCGGAAATAGGAGAAATTATAGTTAAGGACATTAACCAAAACGATATTACTGCTACAGAAATACCCCAATTAAAAGCAATAATTGCTAAAAGTCTAAACACATTACCAAAAATTTTCCCCGCTATAAAACGTAACCAGCCAGTAAAAACGGAATTTAAGTTACCTATTGTAATAGCTGTTAATTAAACGCGTTATATAATAGTTCTAGCAATGCTTATAAAACACATTCAATGAAATTAAAGTTTAAATACTATTGTTTATCAGTCTTTTTATTTATAAGTATTTTAAGTTATTCTCAACAAAACACTAATAATTGGAGAGCATTATTTTCGGTTGGTATAAATAGTCCTTCGCAAGATGGATTTATTGAACCTTTTTTAGCAAAGGACGCTAATTTCCCCACAATTAATTTAGGAATCCAGCATTTATTTAACTCACAATTAGGGGCTAGATTAGATTTTGGATATCATCGATTTGTGAATGCAGATACTGCTCCAGAATTTAAAATTAATTACACTAGAGTAAATGTACAATTGGTTTATGATGCTTTTAAAGGCTTATCTTTTTTGCCAACCGAATTAGGTTTAGTATGGCATGCTGGTCCTGGATATTCCATAATAAAGCCTTTGGGCAATTACAAAGAAAATAAGCATTCGTATTTAAATGTTATGGCTGGTGTAGAGTTAAACTATAGTATATCTAGAGCTGTATCTTTATTTGTTGATGGTTCTTACATTAAAGGATTTTCAAAAGATTTTTACCCGATAGCTAAGGGCACGGGCAGTTTTAATGGCGATCTGTTGACCATAACGTTTGGAGCTTCAGTATCATTAATGAATTGCAGGACTTGTAACTAATGGCAGCAGAAAAAATAATATTAGGCATCGATCCAGGAACAACAATTATGGGTTTCGGACTCATAAAAGTGGTTGGAAAAAAGATGCAATTTTTACAACTTAACGAACTTGATTTAAAAAAATACGAAGACCATTACCTTAAACTTAAGCTTATTTTTGAGCGCACCGTGGAGTTAATAGATACACATCATCCAGACGAAATAGCCATAGAAGCACCTTTTTTTGGTAAAAATGTTCAAAGTATGCTCAAACTTGGTCGCGCGCAAGGTGTTGCTATGGCAGCAGGATTATCGCGCGAAGTTCCAATTACAGAATACGCTCCCAAAAAAATAAAAATGGCAATTACCGGAAATGGTAACGCCAGTAAGGAGCAAGTAGCTAAAATGTTGCAAAGCATATTAAATTTAAAAACCTTACCTAAAAACTTAGATTCTATGGATGGTTTGGCTGCAGCTGTTTGCCATTTCTATAATTACGGTCGCGTTGAGATTGGGAAGAGTTATAGCGGTTGGAGTGCTTTTGTAAAGCAAAATGAAAAACGCATTAAAAAATGAATTTTAGAAGGAGAGTCAAATTTCAGTTTAATATAAATTACCAATGTAATGTTTTTTATAGAATCAATACTTTATCTTACTTTCTACTACTAACCATTCTATGGTAATTTGAGCGGAATCTACATCCACATACCATTCTGCAAGCAAGCTTGCCATTACTGCGACTTTCATTTTTCAACATCTCTGAAAAAGAAAGAGGAGTTAATAGAGGCTCTAATCTTAGAATTAGAAATTAGAAAAAATGAGTTTAAAAACACTCCCGAATTCTCGGTAGTAAATACTATTTATTTTGGTGGTGGAACACCCTCTTTATTGTCTTCTTTTGAGCTTAAGCGTATTATAGATGCCATTTATAAAAATTACAATGTATCTGAACACGCCGAAATTACTTTGGAGGCTAATCCAGACGATTTAGTAACAGATCGAGCGCTATCGAGAACTATTTTTAAAGATTATGTTTCCATAGGAATAAATAGGCTTTCAATTGGCATTCAATCTTTCCACGAGAAAGATTTAAAACTCATGAATCGTGCGCATAATACTTACGAAGCTAAAAAATGTTTAGAAACTGCCACCCAGTATTTTAATAATATTTCACTCGATTTAATTTATGGTATCCCGAATTCCACAAGTAAAGAATGGGAAGAGAATATAAACCTAGCGTTAGGGTTTGGCGTTAACCATATTTCTAGTTACGCTCTAACTGTTGAACCAAAAACAGCATTAGCGTTATTAATAAAAAAAGGAATTGTTAACAGTGTAGATGATGACTTAGCACAAGAGCAGTTTTATATTCTAATTCATAAACTTGAGGCTAATAATTATGTGCATTATGAACTGTCTAATTTTGGAAAAGAAGGCTTTTTTAGCAAAAATAATTCGGCGTATTGGCAAGGTAAACGTTATATGGGTATTGGCCCATCGGCTCACTCATTTAATGGAAAAGAACGCGGTTGGAATGTAAGTAATAATACGAAATATATACAATCAATTAAGAAAAACAAGTTGCCAATGGAAATAGAAACCTTAACATTAACAGATCGATATAACGAATATATTATGACTGGTTTAAGAACAATTTGGGGCGTATCGATACAGAAAATTAGAACAGATTATGGCATTGCTTTTGAAAATTATCTTTTAAAACAAGCGCAAAAATATATAAACGAACATGTTTTAATTATTGAAGATAAAAAATTAAAAGTATCCAAGAAAGGTCTGTTTTTAAGCGATGGGATTGCTTCAGACCTTTTCATGCTTAAATAAATTCAGCCGGTTTTAAAGCAAAAGAAAATCTATAAATTGAGTCTTAAGGTAGGCTGTAGTTTAGCCAAATAATACAAATAGAAATACTGGTAAAAATCTTTATGGTAATGATACAATAACTTCGTATATTAAGCTAACTAGTGTTTTTAGCCAATAAATAAGAACATTTATAATTTAAAAATCACTAATAAAAAACTTATATTTAGCTTATAAACAACTTCAACACAAAAAGAACCAAACGTATTATAAATGATTACCACCATTGAAATTAATTCAAAAAAAATTAGAATAGACTTATCTAAGCCTTTAGATCTTTCAATACCATTACGCGCATCTAATAAGAATGTAAATGCATGGTATATTGATGAACCTAAAATAGAACCGGTAATCATTAATGATTGGGTTGCTAGCGTTAAAGAAGGGGCGGTTATTAATTTCAACAACATTGCATTTAATCCTCATGCGCATGGTACGCATACAGAATGTGTAGGACATTTAACTGAAAAATTTTACAGCATTAATAAATGTTTAAAACGGTTTATCTTTACTGCTGAAGTTATTACTGTTGCACCAGAACCAAAAGGAGAAGATGAAATTATTTCGAAAGAACAAATTCAGTTTTTACTAAAACAAAAATTGCCAGAAGCAATAGTGATACGGACTATGCCAAATACTAAAGACAAAAAATCTAGACAGTATTCTAACACCAATTGGCCCTATTTGTCAGAGGAAGCAGCATTATTTTTAAAAGAAAAGGGGATCATGCATTTATTAGTAGATTTACCAAGTGTGGATAAGGAAAAAGACGATGGAAAATTATTAGCGCACAAGGCCTTTTGGAATATTAATGGAAAAATAAGAACAGAAGCTACAATTACAGAATTTATTTATGTGCCCAATAAAGTGGAAGATGGAAGTTATATTTTAAACCTACAGATTGCACCTTTTCAAAATGATGCCACGCCAAGTAAGCCAATTTTATATAAGATAGAGTAATATGGAAATTATTTTTGCAATTATATTTGGAGTGTTATCCGCTTTGGGTATTTCAACTTACTTAAAACACATCCAGAGTAAAAAGTTAGCGCAAACACAATCGGTAATACTTTTAGATAAAATTAAAAAAGTATGTAAAATTATTAGTGTGGAAGGTGATTTTGCAGAAATTTACCATTACGAAAATGTTAAAGCACGTTTCTTAAAATTAGTGTCTAGTACCAAAAAAGCACTGGTAATTATCAATGCAAAAGCACATGTTGGATTTGATTTGTCTAAAATTGTTATGGATGCTAATCCACAAACAAAAATGGTAACTCTAAAACAGTTTCCACAAGCCGAGATACTTTCCATTGAAACTAATCTGCAGTATTATGATAAGCGAGAAGGTGTGTTTAATAAGTTTAAAGCCAATGATCTAACAGATTTGCATAAGGAAGCCAAACTTTACATTAGAGAAAAAGTACCTTATAGTGGCTTATTTCAAGTAGCACAAAAGGAAGCCTTAGATTCTATTTTAATTATTGAAGGTATCGTAGAAACTATAGGCTGGAAATTGGATTATACTGCACTAGAAATTGAGAAGGATAAAGCTCAAGAATTAAAAAATTAACAGTAATTACTAGATTACATTTTATCGATTAAAATCTCTTTTAGGCGATTATTTTTTTGTGATGGTATGAATTTATTAAACTTGGTTGTTATATATATAGTTTTACATTAATAAATAATAACTGTATTATTATGAATAAATTTTTACATTATATAAATGAAGTTTTAGAAAGTTTGGATATATATACAAGTATATATACCAAATCTAAAAATATGAAAGCATCACACAAAAGACATTCAGAAAGAAATTTTTTAGAAGAATAATTATTTTGTTCTTTTAAATTAACCTTATGGATATTGAAGACCTTAGAACGTATTGCTTAGGTAAACCATATTCAAAAGAATGTTTTCCTTTTGATCAAAACACTTTAGTCTTTAAAGTGGCAGGAAAAATGTTTGTCCTAGCACCATTATCTAAATGGGAGCAAGGTTTAGCTTCAATTAATCTAAAAGCCGATCCAGATTATGCTCAAAAGTTAAGATCAGAATACAATAGTATTGAAGCTGGTTGGCATATGAGTAAAAAACACTGGAATACGGTTTATCTCTACAAAGGCGAATTACAACCTAAGTTTATTAAAGAATTAATAGACCACTCTTATGATATGGTTGTAAAGGGAATGACTAAAAAACAACAAGAACGCTTGAATTTATAATAAGCACAATTAGTTCTAAAAATATCCTTATGGTTAAGTATATAGCTTAAGTGTACTGGATGAAACTACTAAATTATATTCCTTACTTTTACACTTTTACATGTAAATATGAATATAAAAAGAGAGTTAAATAAACGTGCCGATGGTAAGTGCGAATTATGTAAAAACGATGAGCATTTACAACTCCACACATTAGCTCCTAAAAAAGATCAAAATTTTAATAACACACTTACGGTTTGCAAAATATGCCTTGGGCAAATTGAGGCTCCTGAAACTACAGAAGCTAATCATTGGCGTTGTTTAAACGAAAGTATGTGGAGCGAACATCAAGCAGTACAAGTGGTCGCTTGGCGCATGTTATCGCGTTTGCGCACTGAAGGTTGGCCTAAAGATTTGTTAGACATGATGTATCTTGAAGACGACGTTCTAGAGTTTGCTAAATCAACTGGTGAAGGCTCACCAGATCCTAATAAATTAATTCATAGAGACGTCAATGGGGTTATTTTAGAAAATGGAGACTCCGTTGTTTTAATAAAAGATTTAAAAATTAAAGGATCTAGCCAAATTGCTAAACAAGGAACAGCCGTTAGAAATATTAGATTAGATTGGGAAAACGAAACGTTTATAGAAGGTAAGGTGGGCCCAACACTAACAGTTATTATAACTGCATACGTTAAAAAAATATAAGGCATCTAGCAAAATAATAGCCTTTAATTTTATTAAAGCCTTTTTTGGTTACAATAATTTTTGCTAAGCTTTATAAAAAGCATCAGCTTGCTGTTGCATGAGTCCTTTTGCTTTTTTATGCTTGTATTTGTATAATTTATCTTCTTTCGTAATAGCCTTATAAACGCTATCATTAATTAAAAAATAAGTTATCATCGCTAATTTATGTTCTTGAAGCTTTAGGTCTACTAAATATTTAATTGCTGTTTCTTGATCTTCTAATGTAAAATGGTATTCACCCTTAGGCGCTCTTAGTTTTGCAATAACAGGAGACGTTTCAATAGTCAAGAACAATAAGAAAATAAAAAAAGAGCGCAACAAGGGCAAAGTACCTAAAGCGGTAACACGCGCCATTAAGCCATCGAAACCATCGATTATAGGTTGTGTGGTGGATATTTGAGTATCGTAAGCTGAATTTAAGTCTGCAATAGCAATTTTAGTAGTAGCAATGTTGTCTGCATTAGTGTCTTTAAGTGTTTTTAATTCTAATAGAGCAGCATCATGCTTCTCTCTTTTTTCTTTATTTGTATGTGAACTCAAATTGATTTCAGGATTGTTTTTTACTCTATCAAGTACTTTGTCTGAACTAATAGATTTCTTATCGTAATCGTTAGTTTTTTACTAAGAATAACCATACCACCATCTACTTGCTTGTTTGATAAAATAGAACCGTTTTTATCTGTTAGCCATCCTTTTCTCTTGTAGCATCTTGTGTCTCCTAAGCTAGTTACTTTATAGTGCGTGCCTCCATTTATGGTTACAAATGCTTTCTGTTTGTCATTCTCTCTAACAGCAGGAGCTGTAGGTGGACCTCAAGGTGGTGGAAGGTTTGAAGTGTTATTTTTAGTATAGTCTTTTGTTATTATTATTCAATCGTCACCTTTAGATTTTGAAAGATATACTTGATATTTTCCTTTTTCAATCATTTTTGTTAACATATTTATTTTCCCATAGGTCTTGTATAATATAATAGCTTCTTTTGCTCTTATTTTTTTATTATTATAAAAAATAGCATCACCATTTTTTCCATTTGCAGGATATACTTAGAAAAACCTGAAACACCATTTATAATCTTTTTTTGTTGGAGGTCCTGGAGGAGCTGCCGGCGGTGGTGGCGGTGGTGGAGGAGTATTTAAAGCCTCACCTTTTTTTGCTTTTGGTGCTGGAGGTGCTGGTGGTGGTGGCGGTGGTGGTGGAGGAAAATTTGGAAAAGATTCTGCATTCTTTTTTTGACTATCATTCATTAAATTATATAACTCTTTAATACGATTTAAGTCTTTATGTTTAATAATGATAATGCCATCTCCTTTTATTTCAGTGTTGTAATGTTTTGCTAATTTATTGTATTCAGCTACTTGTTTTGGAGTTGCTTCTTTTTGAGACTTTGAAATTAAATTTAGTTTAGAATAACCAAATGTTCTTAAAATGCTTTTGATTTCTTTTAGCGTTTCTTTTTCAGTATTTCCATTATGAATTAAGTCGACCTGTAATAGTTTTCCTCGGTTTTTAATAGATACTGATTTATTAAATGTTTTTAAAGTAACATTTAAATGCTTCAAATTTGTAAGTTTATTATTTACATAAATATTATTATTATCAATAACAGTAATTTCTATATCTTCAGAAATAACTAGGCTATTTTGAATTTTAGCGTAATTAATTTTTAAAGAGTTTATTTTTTTTAATTCGCTTTGGATAATAGTAAGAGCATTATTTTGTTTTTCAGAATTTAAAAGTTCTTGAGGTGTTTTATAAACTTCCATTGCCGGAACCACTTCCTTTTCAATTTCTTCTCTACTACTAAAGCTAAAGAGTAGGCCACATAGTAATGGAATGAATAAAAAACTTCTAAGCCAAACGGCTTTCTTTGAGGTGTTTGTTTTCATAATTGTAAATCGTTTTTTGATTAATGAATAATTAATGGCATGTGCCAATGGCATTTGGTTAGCATTCGAAGTAAATTGAAGCAATATTTCTTGGTAAGTTGATTGGTCTATACCTTGCTTTAAAACCGCGTCGTCTGCTAGAAATTCATGATTAAGTTTAATGTCTTTTTTAATAAAATAGAGTAATGGATTAAACCAAAATATAATTTGGAATAGCTCTATAAATAAGATGTCCAAAGAGTGTTTTTGGTTGGCGTGTGTTTGCTCGTGTAATAATACTTCTTTCGGAATTGCCTTGGCTTCAAATTCTCTCTTGTTTAAAAAGATGTAGCTAAAGAAGGTGTGTGGCACGATAAAATCATTTAATAAAACTGAAATAAAATTGCAGTGTTTTTGCTTTTCGTTTTTATTGATCTTAGAAATAATACCAATGAGATTAACACAAAATTTGGATGCATATAATAATGCACCTAACCCATAAATACTCCATAGAATAATTGGTAAATAGTATAATGATTTTGCTTCCATAACTTTGGTCTCAGCAGGAAAATATGGAGGAATTTCTCCATATACTTCTGGAGTGCCAAAATCGAAAGCTGGCTCTACATAAGTAGCAATCGTAATCAATGGAATCGCTATAGAAACTGCCAAAGCACCTAATAAATAAAAGCGTTTGATTTTATGTATGGCTAAACGCTCTAAAAACAATTTATAGAAAACCATCAATAGCGCTAAACAAGCTGTCGATTTTAAGATTAATATTTCCATGATAAATTGTTTATTAGGGTTTATTTTTAATTTCAGTATCTATTATCGCTCTTAATTCTTGTAACTCTTGTTTCGTTAAATTGGTTTCTTTTGTAAAAAACGAAGCAAATTGTGAGCTACTATCGTTAAAAAAGTTTTTTATTAACCCATTAACGTGCTTAGAGAAATAATCCTTTTTCTTAACCAGTGGGTAATATTCTCTAGAATTCCCAAATAACTTATAGGCAATAAACCCTTTATCTGTCATTCGTTTTAAAAGTGTCGCTACGGTTGTATTTGCAGGTTTAGGTTCTGGATAGGCTTCAAGCAAGTCTTTCATAAACGCTTTTTCAAGCTTCCAGAGGTAATTCATTAAATCTTCTTCAGTTTTAGATAACTGCATGGTCTACATTTTTAGAACGTTCTCTACAAACATAGAACAATTAATTTAATTCTACAACTGTAGAGCAGTATTATTTTAAAATTATTTATTTTTTTGCGATCTTACACTTTCTATTATTACAGTAGAAACGATAAGTAATCCGCCATAAAAGGTATTCCAGGTTGGGATTTCATTTAAAAAGAAAAAGGCGAGTATAATACCAAAAATGGGTTGCGCACTACTAATAATACTTGCTGCACTTGCTTTAAAATGCTTTAAACTTTTTATAAACATGGTATGCCCGATGGCTGTGGTAAGTAATGCTAATAGCAAAACAAATGGTAATTCTGATTTAATACCAGAGCCATCCATAAAATATAGTACTGGAGAGAGTATAATAGTTATTAATATTATTTGGTACAACATAAGCATGGTGCCATTATAATTTTTAACGTGTTTTTTTAGTATCAATATGCGCAAGGCGTAACATATAGCAGAAAACAAGCCGAATAAAACGCCTTTTACATCATCATTATTTAAATCGAATGCTGGTGCTAATATATAGATACCTATAAGGACAATGGCACCTAGAATAATATGGACATAGTCTAATTTTGTTTTTACAAACAGTGGTTCAAGAATTGCAATTATTATGGGAAACGTATATAGAGACAACATGGCTAAGGCTACACTAGATAGTTTTAGTGCGTAAAAATACGTGACCCAATGTGCTGCCATAAAGAGCGCGCTTATAATAAAAGTACCGCTGTCTTTTTTATAATTAAAAGAGAGATTAATGTTTTTTATTTTACAATAAATAAACAAAAACAAAGCTGCTAAAATACTTCGCCACCAAATAATAATTTCGGTTGGCATATTTATATGTTTGCCTAAAACGCCAGAGGTACTAATAAAAAAAGTAGCTAAGGTAAGAAAGAAAACATGTTGTAAATGACTGTTTTTCATTTTAAGTATGGATTGCGATAGCGGCTGCAATGACATCTTTTTTTTTACACGCATTTATGCGCGAAAAAGATATGGAAGACGCGACTAAAGCATGCTTTTTACATGTGTTGGTATCGCCCAAAAATTATTTAGATAATGCTGTAAAATGCTTATAAAAGCCTGGAATAGTTTCTATACCTTTTAAGTAATTCCAAACGCCGAAATGTTCGTTTGGACTGTGGATAGCATCACTATCTAAACCAAAGCCCATTAATATGGTTTTGCTTTTAAGCTCTTGCTCGAACAATGAAACTATTGGAATACTGCCACCACTGCGTTGCGGAATTGGCGTTTTTCCAAACGTTTCTTCGTACGCTTTACTAGCAGCTTTATAGCCAACACTATCTATTGGAGTTACATAACCTTGTCCACCATGATGAGGTGTTACTTTTACTGTTACGCCTTTTGGAGCAATACTTTCAAAGTGTTTTTTAAATAATGTTGTAATATGTTCCCAATCTTGATTAGGCACTAATCGCATGGAGATTTTTGCAAAGGCTTGACTTGCAATTACGGTTTTTGCACCTTCTCCAGTATAACCACCCCAAATACCGTTGACATCTAAGGTCGGGCGAATGGAGTTGCGCTCGTTTGTAGTGTAACCCGCTTCACCATAAACAGCATCAATATCTAAAGCGTCTTTATAATTATCTAGTGAGAATGGTGCTTTTGCCATTTGTGCGCGTTCTTCGGTAGAGAGTTCTTCTACATGGTTATAAAAACCTGGTATGGTAATACGGTTATTTTCGTCGTGTAGTGAGGCAATCATTTTGGTTAATACATTTATTGGGTTTGCTACGGCGCCGCCATATAAACCAGAATGTAAATCTCTATTTGGTCCTGTAACTTCTACTTCCACATAGCTTAAACCACGTAATCCTGTGGTTATTGAGGGTACATTTTTAGCTATCATTCCTGTATCGCTAATTAAAATAACATCGTTGCTTAATTTGTCTTGGTTTTGTTTTACAAACTTTGCTAGGTTTACGCTACCTACTTCTTCTTCGCCTTCTATCATAAACTTGACGTTACATGGTAAAGTGTTTGTACTCGTCATGTATTCCATGGCTTTAACATGCATGTACATTTGTCCTTTATCATCGCATGCACCACGTGCAAAAATAGCACCTTCTGGATGTAGTTTTGTCTCTTTTATAACGGGCTCAAAAGGTGGAGACGTCCATAATTCTAAGGGATCTGGCGGTTGCACATCATAATGGCCATAAACTAAAACAGTAGGTAGGTTTTTATCTATTATTTTATGGGCATAAATGATGGGGTAGCCTTCAGTCTCGCAAATTTCTACAACATCGCAACCAGCATCAGTTAGACTTTTAGCGACAACATCAGCCGTTTTTATAGTATCTTTTTTATAGGCAGAATCAGCACTAATAGATGGGATTTTAAGTAATTCTATTAACTCATTCAGGAATCTATCTTTATTCTTTTCAATATAAGATTGAATGTTTTGCATAGTATTTTATTGAATTTTAGTAAAAGTACGAAAAGAGATAAACTTTTTGTAGAAAAGAATTGTTTGAATGTTGAAACTATTTGTATCTTTGCCTTCTCTTTTGCGGGCGTGGTGGAATTGGTAGACACGCTAGACTTAGGATCTAGTGCCGCGAGGTGTGAGAGTTCGAGTCTCTCCGCCCGTACATACTTAAAGCCGGCTTTAACGAGTTGGCTTTTTTATTTTAGCATTTTCACGGTAGCTACGGTCCTAAATCCTGTATGATCTGATCCAGAATCTATGCTAACGCCCATTCTAGCTGAAATTCTAAAACTTGCACAATAGGACTCGTGACATAAAAAGGAGCCTCCTTTAATGATGTGTTCTTTTGAGTATGGGTTGCTAGAATTGTAATATTTAGTGGCGCCTTTAGGGTTTACTAAAATTTTTGAGGAGTCTATTTCCTTATAGTAATTTTCGTTAAACAAATCGTTTGTTAGTTCCCAAACATTACCCAGCATATCATATAAACCAATACTATTTGGTGTGTAGGATTTTACAGGAGCAATAAACGAATAACCGTCTGTACTTTCATTTTTAATAGGAAATGTACCTTGCCAAGTATTTGCATTATTTGTTAGTAATGCGTTATCATTACCCCAAGTATAGATATGGTTTATTGCTGTGCCTTGCGCAGCAGATTCCCATTCTGCTTCAGTAGGTAATCTTCTATTAGCCCATTTACAATAGGCTTGTGCATCCTCCAAAGCAATATGGATTACAGGAAAATGGTCTTTACCAATAATAGTGCTATTGGGACCTTGAGGATGTTTCCAATTTGCACCTATTTTCCAGGTCCACCATTGATTATAATTGGCCATATTAACCACAGCATTTACATTTTTATTAAATATTAAACTTCCAGGTTGCAAAATAGAATCATGTGGTTTAAGCGTGCCTTTTGGTAAAGTAGCCTTCATTGTTTCCCAATCTATTGTACGTTCGGCAACAGTTATGTATTGCGTAGCGTTAACAAATGTTTTAAATTCTGAATTGGTAACTTCGGTTATGTCAATAAAAAAGCCATCGACAGTTACTTGATGTGCTGGTTTTTCTCGCATCATCGCAAATAAATCTCCAGATTTTGCGCCTTGAGTAAAGGTTTTACCTGTAACCCAAACCATACCCTTAGGTGTTAGAATATTGGCAGGCTGTTCTATTAAAAGTTGATGTCTTTGTTCTTTAGGTTCAGTCTTACAATTAAAGACCAATATAGTAATGAGTACTATAATTACATTTTTAAACTTCATTTATTATGATTTTACTATTTAATGTGTTTCGTACACCATATTTTATAGGCATGTTCTAGTGCTTTAACTTTTTCTGGGTGCGCGCTTGCCAAATCGTGTCTTTCGCCAGGATCTTTAGAAATATTAAATAATTTGATACTTAAATCATCCCGTATAGGAGCAATATATTGATTTGAGGGTTCACTTTTCCAATGGTTTTCATTAGCATTAGTTATCTTCCAATCGCCCTTTCGTAAGGCCCAAGTTTTTTGCCATTTCCAAACCAATACTCTATCATTATCAGCGTCGTCAAACAGATTAATACCATCTAAAGCCTTATCAGTTATTGTGGCGTGGCCTGCTTTTGCTAGAGTTGGTAAAATATCTGTTGCAGACACATATTTAGTTTCTACCTTACCAGCAGCTATGTTTCCTGGCCAGCTAACAGCCATTGGCACTCTAATACCGCCTTCCCAAAGTGAATATTTTCCACCAGTTAAAGGCGCATTGTTTGATCCTGTTAATGGAGAACCACCATTATCGGATATAAAAACAATCATGGTATTCTTTTCTAGTGCTTTTGCTTTTAAAACATCAAGCACACGACCAATATTGTCGTCTAAGCAATTTAGGTTGGCTAAATAATATTGTCTTAAATCCTTTGTGTTAATAGCACCAACTCTAGAGTACTTATCATAATATGCAGCGTAGCTACCTGGTTTGTGCTTGCCAAAAGCAAGCAAACTATCAGGATCGTAATTAGCAATGGCTTTAACGTTATACTTATCTAAATATTTTTTTGGTACTTGGTGAATTAAATGGTGCACACCACTGTATGCCAATGTTAAAAAGAAAGGCTTGTCATGTTTACGTTTTAAATAAGCGATAGATTCATCTGTTAGAATATCTGTTAAGTACCCTTGATCATAACTTTTTACGCCCATATTATGCATTAAAGGCCCTAATAATGCACTCGTGCCATAAGGATCTGGCGTACGATCTTTTATACTTTTCGAGTGTGCCCAATAATCGTGAGCGTGAGCAGAAAAACCTAAAAACTCATCGTAACCATGATTTAATGGATATTCTCTTACATTATTTTTATGAAAATTACGACCTAAATCATTTTTACCTATTCGTGCTGTACGATACCCAGCTTCTTTTAAATATTCTGCAATTGTTTTAACATTATCAGGTAATCCTGGCCCCCAACTTGCTGGTTTGTCCCAACGAAATTGATATTTACCTGTCATTATCCCAGCTCTAGAAGGGCTGCATACTGGAGCGGTAACATAAGCTTGAGTGTACACTGTTCCCGCGGCACCAAGTCTTGAAATGTTTGGTGTTGAAACGGAGGTGTCGTGGGCTTTAAACGGCGAGAAATCCGCATAGCCTTGATCGTCAACAACTATTAAGATAATATTGGGTTGGGCTAGAGTTGCGGCTATATTGTTATGATCTTTAGTATTACAAGATAATACTGTAAGCAAGAATACAATAAATAGAAGCTGTTTCATGATCTATAGGTGTGGTTATAATTAGTTTACAATAGTGACTTTAATATCCTTTTCTTCTAGCTTTTGTTTAATATTGGCAGGAATACCCTTGTCGGTTATAAACTCATGTATTTGAGATAAATCGCAAATACGTGCAAAACTCTTTTTTCCAAATTTTGTAGAATCTGCAAGCACAATAATTTGTTGTGCAGCATTTAGCATTTTTTTGTTAAGTTCAGCCTCTTCAAGATTGGTGGTAGATAATCCGTAATCTAAATCAATGCCATCAACACCTAAAAAAAGTTTACTACAGGATACATTCTTTAAAATATATTCCGCATAATTTCCAATCACAGAAGCAGAGCTATGTCTTATGTAACCACCTAATTGTAAAATTTCAATACTTTTATTATGAATTAAATTTAACACCACATGTAGTGAAGATGTAATAACGGTAAGCTTGTTTTCTGGTATTATAAATTTGGATAAGGCTTGAACTGTAGTTCCAGAGGCAATCATTATAGAATCGTTTTCAACAATTCTTGTAGCTGCCATCTGTGCAATTCCGTTTTTTTCTTCTACGGAAATTTTTTCCTTATCAATAACCGTACGTTCATTTATATAAGGATTCTCTAAAGATGCGCCACCATGGGTTCTATACAATAATCCTTTCTGTTCTAGTAGTTTTAAATCTTTTCTAATAGTTACAGCAGATACATTTAAAATGTCGCAAAGGTCTAAAACCTCAAGATGCTTTTCTTCAGTAAGTCGCTTTAATATGTCTTGATGTCTTTTCATTTGCAAATAATTACTTAATCTCTTTTTCTAACAAAAGGTGTACAGTGCTATAAGAAAAACTTTCAGTAGTTGTCGACAAATATAGTAAAACGAAATAAAATGAAAGATTATTTAATGTTTTTATTTCGTTTTGTTTCATTTAAAATATTATTTATTATATTTGAAACTAATTGTAACAATAAAAAATTGTGTTTAAAAGGAAAACTTTAATAAATCAACTAGAATCCACTTTACAGTGGGATGTTATTATCATTGGAGGTGGAGCAACCGGTTTAGGTGTAGCATTAGATTGTACAACTAGAGGGTATAAAACGTTGCTACTTGAGCAGGTTGATTTTGCAAAAGGTACGTCTAGCAGAAGCACAAAATTAGTACATGGAGGTGTAAGATATTTAGCCCAAGGGAATATTGATTTGGTTCGTGAAGCGCTGTACGAACGTGGTTTAATGTTAAAAAACGCATCGCATTTAGTAAGTAATCTATCGTTTATTATTCCTAATTATAGTTATTGGAATAATATTTTTTACACAGTAGGTTTAAAGGTATACGATTTTTTATCTGGGCAATTAAGCTTTGGAAAATCTAAGAGACTAAATAGATCTGAAACCTTATCCAGATTATCTACTATAAAAAAAGACAGTCTTAAAGGTGGTGTTGTCTACCACGATGGACAATTTGATGACTCTCGATTAGCAGTTAATATCGCACAAAGTTGTATAGAGAATGGAGCTACAGTGCTTAATCATTGTAAGGTTAAAAATCTTCTTAAAAATGATGAAGGCTTGGTAAATGGTGTAGTTGCAGTAGATATTGAAACTAATAATCAATACACATTAAACGCAAAAACTGTAATTAATGCCACTGGTGTTTTTACAGATGACGTGCTAAAAATGGATGACGTATCAGCAAAAAATAGTATTCGTCCAAGTCAAGGTATTCATTTGGTTTTAGATAACTCATTTCTACCGGGAAACGATGCTATTATGATTCCAAAAACAGACGATGGCCGTGTTTTATTTTTAGTGCCATGGCATAATAGGGTAGTTGTTGGAACGACAGATACGTTATTAGACAGCCACAGTTTAGAACCAAAACCACTGGATAAAGAAGTGGATTTTATATTAAATACAGCCAACAAATATCTTAATAAAAAAGTGTCTAAAGCAGATGTTTTAAGTGTTTTTGCCGGACTTAGACCACTTGCAGCTCCAAAAGACAAAACTGAAAAAACCAAAGAAATTTCTAGAAGTCATAAAATAATAGTGTCTCCATCCGAATTAATTACCATTACCGGTGGAAAATGGACAACGTACAGGCGCATGGCTCAAGATACAGTTAATAAAATTATAGAGTTGAAAAAATTACCGAATGCCTCTTGTAATACAAAACACTTATTAATACATGGTGCAAATGGAACAGTAGGACGTATAGGTCATTTAAGTGTCTATGGTTCAGATCGTATGTTAATAGAAAAATTAATGAAAAATAATCCTAGCTTGGCGGAAAAACTACATCCAAGATTAGAGTTTACCAAAGCACAGGTTGTTTTTGCCGTACGCCATGAAATGGCAAGAACCATCGAAGATGTCTTAGCAAGGCGCATTCGTATCTTATTTTTAGATGCAACGGCAGCTATAGAAGTTGCACCAATGGTTGGTGAAATTATAAGAAAAGAATTAAATATGACTAACGATTGGAAAGCACAGAAAATCTCAGAATTTATGGCGGTAGCTGAACATTATGTTTTAAATTAAATAAAAATTATGTTGGTTAACATCCGTAGAAGAACTATAAACTAAATATAATATTATGGGAAAATATATTCTATCATTAGATCAAGGTACAACGAGCTCTAGAGCTATTGTATTTGATAAAAAAGGTAATATTGTGTCTATGGCACAAAAAGAATTCACACAATATTTTCCTAAACCAGGTTGGGTTGAACATGATCCAACAGAAATATGGTCTACACAGGCTGGTGTGGCAGCAGAAGTAGTGGCAAAAAAAGGATTAGATGTACAAAACATTGCCGCTATAGGTATTACCAATCAACGCGAAACGGTTGTTGTTTGGAACAAACACACCGGTAAGCCAGTATATAATGCTATTGTCTGGCAAGATAAAAGAACGTCTGATTATTGCGATGAACTGAAAAAAAAGGGTAAAACAGAGTTGATTAGAAACAAAACAGGATTAGTAATCGATTCTTATTTCTCTGGCACAAAAGTAAAATGGATTTTAGATCATGTTGAGGGTGCAAGAGCTCAAGCTGAAGCAGGGGATTTAATTTTAGGAACTATCGACACTTGGTTAATTTGGAATTTTACAAAAGGAAGGCAACACATTACAGATGTTACCAATGCCTCAAGGACGTTACTATTTAATATTAATACTATGGATTGGGATGATGAGTTAGCTGCGCTACTCACTATACCAAAAAGTATGTTACCAGAGGTAAAACAGTCTAGTGAGGTTTATGGGCACACGACATCTACTTTTTTTAATACTAAAATACCAATTGCAGGTATTGCTGGTGATCAACAAGCAGCTCTATTTGGACAAATGTGTACTAAACCGGGAATGGTAAAGAATACCTATGGTACGGGTTGTTTTATGCTAATGAATATTGGAGATAAACCTATTGTTTCAGAAAACAATTTATTAACCACCGTTGCATGGAAAGTTAATGGCAAAACAACCTACGCCTTAGAAGGTAGTATATTTATTGCAGGCGCTGTAGTGCAATGGCTTCGTGATGGTTTAAAGATTATTAGAGACTCTTCAGAAGTAGAACAATTAGCCACCTCAGTAAAAAGTTCGGATGGTGTGTATTTAGTACCAGCATTTGCAGGTTTAGGTGCGCCACATTGGAATCAACATGCTAAAGGGACTTTGTTTGGATTAACTAGAGGAAGCACAGATGCGCATATTGCAAGAGCAGCCTTAGAGTCTATAGCGTTTCAAACTATGGACATTTTAAAAGCAATGGAAGCCGATGCAAATATTTCTATAAAAGAACTACGTGTTGATGGTGGAGCAACGATTAATAATATGTTAATGCAATTTCAATCGGATGTGCTCAATACAAAGACGGTACGGCCAAAGGTAGTAGAAACAACTGCTATGGGCGCTGCGTTTCTAGCAGGATTAGCCGTTGGTTATTGGGAAAATGCTGAAGAAATTCAGGACATTTGGCAAACCGATAAAACGTTTAGTCCAACAGAAGATAGAACGGAAACTGAAACAAATATTAGAGGTTGGTATCGAGCAATCGATGCTTTAGAATATTGGACAACTAACCATTTAAAATTAAAATAATGACACCTTTTATAGCAGAATTGATAGGAACAGCAATATTAATATTATTGGGTGGTGGTGTAGTTGCTAATGTAGCACTTAACAAAACTATAGGTAATAATAGTGGTTGGATAGTTATTACTACAGGTTGGGCATTAGCGGTGTATGTTGCAGTGGTGGTTGCAGGACCACACAGTGGCGCACATATAAATCCAGCAGTAACCTTTGCTTTAGCCATTGCAGGTAAGTTTGCTTGGGTGGATGTACCATTATTTATCCTGGCTCAAATACTTGGTGCTATGGTTGGCGCTACCATGGTATGGATAACTTATAAAAGTCATTTTGAGGCAACCGATGATGCGGATGCTAAAAAAGCAGTATTTTGTACTGCACCTGCAATTAGAAATACGTTTACAAATTTTTTTAGTGAAACTATTGGAACATTTGTATTACTATTTACTATCTTTTATTTTACCGATGCTGGTTTAAACGGAACAGAAACAGTAGTAGGCTTAGGTTCCCTTGGGGCCTTACCAGTGGCATTTTTAGTCTGGTCTATTGGTTTATCTCTTGGAGGTACAACAGGTTATGCAATAAATCCAGCACGAGATTTAGGACCTAGAATCATGCATGCAATTCTTCCAATTCAAAATAAAGCAGATAGCGACTGGTCTTATGCTTGGATTCCAGTTGTTGCACCCTTAGTTGGTGGTGCTCTAGCAGCATTTTTAATGTTAATACTATCTTAGTAAACAACGTTTTTAGAACAGTAGCCTGGTAATGTTTTTATAGTCGACAATTTGTTTACCTGATTTCTAAGCCTACCTTTACTTATAGTATTATATATAGGGTATTAAAATTTAATACATTAATGAAATTACTACATTTTATATTATTACTTAGTATAGGTAGTCTCGCTTATGGACAAGAATTGCCACCAATTGAAAATTTTTCAAGCTCGGATTATGATGGTGACAACCAGAACTGGATGATTTCTCAAGGCAATAATAATTTTATATATGTTGCCAATAACAAAGGGCTTCTAGAATACGACGGTTCCAATTGGAAAGCATACCAATCACCAAACAACACACTTTTAAGGTCTGTAAAAGTAATTAAAGACAAAATTTATACAGGATGCTATGAAGAGTTTGGCTATTGGCAGAAAGATGATTTTGGTATTTTGCAATACACTTCATTAATTCCAAAATTAAAAAATTCAAGGCTTACAGAGGATCAAATATGGAATATTTTAGACTTTAATGGATGGGTGCTTTTTCAATCCAGTCATGCTTTGTATTTTTATAATGAACTAACAGATAAAATGAAGATTATTACTTCAAAATCTATTATTTATAAAGTGTTTAATACCGGCAATCAAATCTTTTATCATGTGGCAGACGAAGGTATTTATTGTATTAAAAATGGACAATCTGTTTTGGTATGCAAGGATAGCATAATATTAAACGATAGAGTTATTGCGATATCTGAACATAAAAATAAAGTGCTTGTACTAACTAGAAATTCTGGTTTTTTTGAGATGGATGCAGGCGTATTAAAAGAGAAAAATAGCGCTACAAACCAAGCGTTAAAAGAGTATAATATTTTTAATAGTTTAAAATTAGCTGATGGTGGATTTATACTTGGAACTATTTCTAATGGAATACTTAAAATGGATACAAATGGGCAAGTGGAATATGTTATTAATCGAAAAAATGGCTTAGCTAATAATACCGTACTTTCTTTATTTGAAGATAAAGAAAACAATGTTTGGGCTGGCTTGGATAACGGTATAAGTTGTATTAACGTTAAATCTCCTATAAAAACGTTTATAGATTATAAGGGAGAATTAGGAACTGTTTATGCAACAATTGTATTTAAAAACAAATTATATGTAGGTACAAATCAAGGGCTATTTTATAAATCTTTAACGTCTACTTCCCAAAAACTTAGGTTTATAAAAGGAACTACTGGGCAAGTGTGGAGTTTGTATAATTATGATGATCAAGTGTTATTTTGTGGTCATCATTTAGGAACGTTTACAATCCAAGATAATGTGGCTAGTAAAATTAGTGCTGTTTTGGGCGCATGGGATTTTAGGAGAATCCCGAGTAATAAAAACCTCATCCTGCAGGGAAATTATGATGGACTTTACATTTTAGACAACATAAAAGGACGCTGGGAAATTAGAAACAAAATTAAAGGATTTAATAATTCATCACGTTATTTTGAGATTAATAATTCTAATACAATCTTGGTAAATCATGAATATAAAGGAGTTTATGGATTAAAATTAGATTCAGCTTTAACTCGAGTTGTTTCTTATAAAAATTATACGAATATATCATCTGGAAAAAATTCAAGCCTTATAACACATAACAATAAAATTTTGTATAAATCCAGTAATGGTGTTTACAGTTTTAATGCAATAGAAGACGATTTCGAAAAAGATAGCACATTAAGTACAATGGTTAAACAAGCGTACTCCAGTGGAAAGATGATTGTAGATAAAACTGGCAAATTATGGATGTTCTCTAAAGATCATATTTGTTACATACAAAATAATAACATTACCAGTCAGCCAGAAATGACTAACATACCCGTATCTGCAAAATTGAAGGCAGGCGTTTTAGGTTTTGAAAACTTAAACCTTCTTAGCAATGAAACTTATATTGTAGGGACATCCAATGGATATCTAACATTAGATATTTCTAAATTGAAAAGTAATGATGACAATACAATTTACCTAAATGCAATAAAAAATTCGACTATCAATTCTGAAATTAATTACCTCCCATTGTCTCAAAGCACAACACTTGAACACAAACAAGGTATTATTTCGTTTAATTATTCTGTTCCACAATACAATAAGTATTTGGATGTTAGCTACCAGTATAAGTTAATAGGACAAACCGATGCATGGAGTTCTTGGTCCAAAAATTCGAATGTGCAGTTCGAAAACTTATATTTTGGTGATTATGAGATATTAGCAAGAGCCAAAGTTGGAAATAAGTTGTCTAAAAATACCGTAAGCTATAGTTTTAAGGTTAAAAGACCTTGGTATATTTCTAATGTAGCAATTTTACTTTACTTATTAATTTTAGGTAGTATGGGTTTTCTAATTCATAGAGCTTATAAATTGTATTATGCAAGGATCTTAAAACATGAGCAGATAAAAAATGAAAAGACCTTAATACAAATAAAAAACAAAACACTTAACCACGACATTGAAAGCAAAAATAGAGAATTAGCAATCTCTACTATGAGTATTATTAAAAAAAACGAATTGTTAGCTAAGATCAAAAAAAAATTAAAAAAGAGTAGCAATACAGAGGACATTAAAAGTGCAATTAATCTAATTGACACTAATTTAAATAATAATAAAGATTGGAAATTCTTTAAGCAAGCCTTTAATAATGTCGACAAGGATTTTTTAGATAAAATTAAATTAGAACATCCAGATTTAACGCCAAACGATTTAAGGTTCTGCGCTTATCTTAGGCTCAATTTGTCTTCAAAAGAAATTGCCCCTTTACTCAATATTTCCACTAAAAGTGTAGAGACTAAACGATACAGATTGCGCAAACGACTTAAACTAAATCATGACGACAGCTTAGTTAATTATATCTTAAAATTTTAACGCCACGACAATACTGTTTTTTACCACGACTTCACCACTACATGTTAAATTTTAGCCATAAATTCTAACATTATTTTTCAATTTAACATATTACCAATTGCTTAGCGCTAATGGTGTTTTAGAACTTAATATTGCAAAAAATCATTTTAAATTTTACGATGTTCGTTTTTTATCGTGGTAAATATTAGTAATAAATCAGCATCAAGTATTTAAATTTACAATAATGTATTTCGGTGCTAATTTTTTACCAACCACCAATATTAATTTAATAGCTAATGTTAACATAAACCAACAACCAATGAAATTTAAATTACAACAAACTAGAATTAAAATGCTGTTTAGCCTTTTATTATTAAGTAGTTCGTTTGCTGTTTTAGCTCAAACTACAGTAAATGGTACAGTACTTTCTGCAGAGGATAATATGCCACTTGTTGGTGCTTCTGTTCTTGAAAAGGGAACAAGCAACGGAGTTTCAGCAGATTTTGATGGAAAATTTACGCTAACCCTTATTAATGAAAATAGTCCGTTAGTAGTGTCCTACGTAGGTTTTAAAACTAAAGAAGTTATTGCCACTGCACAACCAATTGTTATTGTTTTAGAGGAAGATGCAAATGCTTTAGATGAAGTAATTGTTGTAGGTTATGGAACGCAAAGAAAAAGCGATTTAGTTAATGCTGTTGCTTCTACAGACTTAGAAAAAGCAACGCTATCACCAACATCAGATGTTAATGAGATGTTACGTGGTAGAATTGCAGGTTTACAAGTAGATGTTGGTGGCGGTACGCTAAGACCTGGGGGAACTTCAGAAATTCTTTTTAGAGGACGTAGTTCTATTGAAGGTAATGTAAGTGCAATATACGTTGTAGATGGTATTATTAGAGATGACGGGATTGAAGATATTGATCAAGACGATATTGAATCCATCGAGTTTTTAAAAGATGCTTCAGCACAAGCTATCTATGGTTCTCGTGGAGCCAATGGTGTGGTATTAATCACAACCAAAAGAGGAAAGAATAAAAAAATGCAGGTCAGTTATCATGGATTTGTAACTACAAAATCTATAGAAAGAAACTTTGATGTGTATAGTGGTCAAGAATTTGCACAATTAAAAAGAGAAGCCGTTCGATCCAATAATGCAGACGACTCTTATACAGATGATGATATTATTTTTTCAGAACTTGAATTGCAATCATTAGAAAATAACGAATTTGTAGATTGGGAGGATGAATTGGTTAGAAATGGTATTGTTAATAGTCAATCGATTAGTGTTAGTGGAGGTACTGATAAAACTAAAGTTTTTGGTAGTATTAATTATTTTCAAGAAGATGGTATAATTCCAAACTCTAAATATGTTAGAAAAACATTTCGTTTAAATATCGATCAAAAAATTGGTGATAAATTTTCAGTAAACTTTGATTTAAACTTGTTAAACGATGATATCGATAGAGCTGCTAATGTAAATGTTATTACAACTTCTCCATTGGGTAGAGCTTACGACGATTTTGGAAATTTAACACAGTTTCCAAGTGGTGAAGAATTATCTGCTATAAATCCTATATGGAACTTAAGAGAGCAAGATAATGAAGAAAAAGGGAATGATTTTGTAATAAACATAACGCCCACTTGGCAAATTTCAGATAACTTACAATATCAATTAAAAACAAATTTTACTAGAAGAACTTCAGAAAGAGGACAATACCAATCGTCTTTAAGTTCTGCTGGAGACGATGTTAATGGTGTTGCTAGAATTGACAACCAATTAAGAGAATCTTACTTAATTGAAAATATTTTAACTTGGGATAAAGCTTTTAACTATGATCATAAGCTTAACGTTACTTTAGTTCAAGCAACTCAAGAAGATAAGTTTTCTAGGACTTTTACACAAGCTGAAGGCTTTACAAACGAAAGTTTAGGATATAATGGTATTACAAACGCAATTGGAAATGTATTTGTAGAAAGAGATCAATTACAAGACAGGCTTACTTCTGGAATGATTAGGGCAAATTATAGTTTATTTAATAAGTATTTATTTAATGCTACATTTAGGGCAGATGCCTCATCAGCAAATGCTGAAGGAAATAAATGGGGTTATAATGGTGGAGGATCTTTTGCTTGGAAAATACACAAAGAAAGTTTTTTAGAAAATGTTGATGCTATAAAAGAATTAAAGTTAAGAGTAAGTTATGGTTCTCTTTTAAATAAACCGCGTTTACCTTTTAGGTCTCTATTTACTGCAGATGGTCAAAATTATATTTTCGATGGCGAGTCAGCTTCAGGGTATTCACCCTCTACTGTTTTACCGAATCCAAATTATAAATTTGAAAGAGTTACAACCGCAAACATTGGTTTAGATTTTTCTTTATTTAATAACATTTTAGTAGGTAACGCTAACTGGTACGATTCTAGAACGACAGATTTATTTATAAGACGTCCAGTGCCTGCAATAACAGGATTTTCTTCTACTTTTGATAATGGAGGAGAATTACAAAACACAGGTTTAGAATTAAGTCTAACAGCTAACATTATTAATAATGATGATTTACAATGGTCTGTATCTACCAATTGGTCGAACAATAAAAATAAAATATTAGAATTGTATAATGATGGAGACGGGAACCCTGTACTAGAAGATGACCAATTTAATTATTTTGTAGGTCAAGCAGCAGGAGCTATTAGACAGTATGAATTTGAAGGCATCTGGCAAGAAGGTGAAGATTTTGCTAATGCACCTCAAGCCAATCCAGATTCTGCAATTCCTCAACCAGATTTAAGACCAGGAGATATTAAGGTTGCAGATATTAATGGTGATGGTTTAATAGATGAGGATGATCGTGTGTTTACGGATCCTAATCCAGATTGGTTTGGTTCATTCTCTACAAACCTTGCCTATAAAGGATTCGATTTATTTGTTGATTTCTATGTAGTCGAAGGTGCTACAAAAGTAAATCCGTTTTTATCATCTTTTAATAATGGAGGAACATTGTCAGGCAAGTTAAATGGTGTAAAAGTAGATTATTATACACCAGAAAATCCATCAACAACGTTTCCAAGGCCTAATTTCGATGCTACACCTTTATACTTAAATGCTTTAGCGGTTAAAGATGCCTCTTATGTAAGATTAAGAACCATAAGTCTAGGATACACATTATCGGAAACCGCAACTTCTCAAATAGGTTTAGATCAAATTAGATTCTACGTAACAGGAACTAACTTATTTACAGATACAGATTATATTGGCTATAGTCCAGAAGTAAATATTAGAAGTACATTTTCTAATGCAGATACAGGTTATCCAGATGCAAGAAGTTTTACTTTTGGAATGCGTTTAAAATTTTAATTTAAAAAAAAGAATATTATGAAAACAACACTTTTTTATAAGAACACAAAGTATAGTATGTTGTTAGTGTTAACATTACTATTAACTTTTTCTTCATGTGAAGAATTCCTTGAGGAACAACCAAGCACACTTATCGATTCAGATTATATCTATTCAACAGAAGAAGGTTTAAAGTCTGGAGTGGTAAGTTTGTATAAGTTTGAAAGAGATCGTTACGATGTTAGTACAGAAGATTTTATGGGAGCTGTTTTAATGTCTTCTAGAAGCGATTTAGCATTCAGTAGAACTGGATATACAGGTTTGATGGGCAGATACCAAAGAGGTATTTCTCCTATAGATCAAGGCGCAAACTTTGTATCTTCTTTATTTTGGAAACACTACTACAATATTGCAAATAAAGCAACAGCAATTATTAATGCTGCTGAAGAATTAGAGGAAATTAATGAAGAATCTAGACAACAAATTATAGCAGAAGCTAAGTTTTTTAGAGCACATTCTTATTTTTACTTGTACAGAATGTTTAACAATATTTATGTTACCGATAAAACAATAACAGTAGATAACGCTTTTGATGTTATTAGCGATAAATCTTCAGAAACAGAAATATTCTCGTTAATAAATAATGATTTAAGCTACGCTGTAGAAAATTTAGAATGGACTGACACTTTTGGTCGTATTACTAAAGGAACAGCAAAACATGTAAAAGCTAAAGTTGCCATGTGGGAAGGTGATTGGATTGAAGCTAAAAATCAAGCTTTAGATGTTATCGAAGGGCCAGATACTCCTTATAGTTTAGTATCTTCTACTGGAGATGTTTTTGCTGGAGATAGAAACAATTCAGAATCATTATTTGTAGTCCAATCTCAAGACGACCTTTTAGGAGGTGGCGATGAAACGATGATGAACGCTAACTACGTTACTCAGTATTTTCAAATAAGTGGAATAGAATCTAATAACGAACAAGGCGGAAGAGGTTTTTCTCGTATACTTCCTAACCGATATTTAATGGGTTTAATCGCTCAAGACCCTAACGATACTAGGGACGACGACACTTACTTTAGACTAAAATTTTATTATACATCAGGAAGTAACATAGGACAAGAAGTAAATAATTATGGTCCATTTCCTGCTAGCAATTACCGAAATTATTACAAAAGAATGCATCCATCTTGTATAAAGTTTGCTCAAGAAGATGGTAATGAAGATTCTTATCGTATTAGAGGTAATATTTTAGTTTACAGACTAGCAGAAACTTATCTCATTGCAGCCGAAGCAATTATGAGGTCTACTGGAGACCCGTTACCGTATATAAACGCGGTTAGAGAGAGAGCAAATGCAGCACCCTTAACAAGTGTTAACCAACAAGATATATTAGATGAGCGTGCAAGAGAATTAGCTTTCGAAGGTCAGCGCTGGTTCACTCTAAAACGCATGGGGCAAGCGGTTATAGATGCACAAATTACTAGCTATGCTGGTGATGGTCCATTTTTTCCTGCCAACCTAGGTACTAAAGATCCAAGAACCAATTGGATGCCTCATTATATCAACTTCCCAATCGCACAGAGAGATTTAGATTTATTAGGTGCTGGATACCCACAAAATGTAGGATATTAAAAAAAGTTTGAATTAGCAGCCTTAATATGCATAGGCAATTAGTGTAATTGCCTATGTATTTTTATCTTAACTATACAAAAACATATGCGGTATTTATTATTATCATTTTTAATCGTAACAGCTAATTCTTGTCATGAGATATCATCAAATAATCAAATACAATTTGCAGATAACCAAGTCGTTGCACATCGAGGTGCATGGAAAACTAAAGGCTTACCTAAAAACTCTATTGCGGCATTAAAAGAAGCTATACGTTTAAATTGTACTGGTTCTGAATTTGATGTGCGCATGACTGTGGATAATATTTTAATTGTTACTCATGATGCCGATTTTGGTGGATTAGATATAGAAACTTCAACTTACAGTGATTTAGCTAAACATAAGTTACCAAATGGTGAAATACTTCCAACTTTAAAGAACTTTATTCTTGCCGGAATGGATAATAATTCTACCACAGGTTTAGTATGCGAGTTAAAGCCATCAAAATTTGAAGGTCGGGAGATTAAAATTGCCGATACTGCTCTTGAGTTAGTAAAAGAGCTAAAAGCTGAAAGTTATATATCTTATTATATAAGCTTTAGTTATGCAATGATTAAACGTATAAAAGAAGTTAATTCTAATGCAAAGGTGCTGTATTTAGATGGTTCAAAATCTCCAGAACAGCTTAAAAAAGATAATATTACAGGACTAGATTATTTGGTAAATAAATTACAAAAAAAACCAGAATGGATAACAGAAGCAAAACATTTAGGTTTAGTTCTTAATTCTTGGACTGCAAATTCTGTGGAACATATTGATTGGTTATTAGCTAATAATTTCGATTATATTACTACAGATGAACCAGAACTTGCCTTAGAAAGAATTAAAAGTCGAACCATTACTAGCAACTAAGGTTCCATTCATAAACTGCAACGTTTGGCTTATTTAATTAACTATAGAGTATAAATGACATTAACTTTTAATGACTAATATTTTAAAATTACAATTGGCTTTGGGTTATGTAGTGTGTTAAAACTTTATTGTTCTAATCTGTATAAACGCAATTGGATTAGAGTAAACTTGAGAGATAACTATTATCTAAAAAGCTTAAATATTATATTTATGTGAATTAACATATAATAGATTGGTAATTGTAAAGGTTAGCGTATAGTTAATTTTTTATAACTACTTTTAAGGCATTCTTCTTGGTTTAACTACTGTATTGATTAGTAATCGTTAATTTTAAATCGGACTATTTTAAAGTATATCTAGTGATTTTTATAATAACAAAAAAAATGAAACGCATTATTCTAACTATACTAGTTTTAGTGGTAACTATTCTTGCATGCAAAAATGAAACTAATGTTCCAAAAACAAGTCAGAACCTTAAAGCTATGACCTATAATATTCGTTTAGATGCTGCTTCGGATGGTGAAAACGTTTGGGCAAATAGAAAAGAGTTTTTAAGCGCTCAAATTTTGTTTCACGCACCAGATATATTAGGCATTCAGGAAGCCTTGCCAAATCAAATGAACGATTTAAAAAATGCGCTTATAGATTATAAGTTTATAGGAGTTGGTAGAGATGGCGATGATAAGGGCGAATATTCCGCTATTTTTTACAATTCAAACAAATTAAAAGTAGAACAAGAAAACACGTTTTGGTTGTCCAATACTCCAAATCAAGTTTCTAAAGGTTGGGATGCTGCTTATGCTAGGGTTTGTACCTATGGATTGTTTACAGATTTAAATAGCAACTCGCAAATTTGGGTGTTTAATACACATCTAGATCATGTTGGTAAGCAAGCGAGATTAAATGGAATGCAGTTAATACTTAAAAAAATATCTGAAGTAAATTCTAGTAACATTCCGGTTATTATTATGGGAGATTTTAATGTAGAACCCAATAGTCTATTAATTTCCAATCTTAAAGAGGTAATGAACGATGCTAAAACTGTTTCAAAAATTACGTTTGGATCAAATGGAACCTTTAATGGTTTTAATTATAAAGCACCAGTAACCAGAAGAATAGATTATATTATGGTTTCCAAAGCTCATACTATTAAAGTTAAAAAGTATGGTGTATTATCTAGCGCTGTAGATTTTAAATACCCGTCAGATCATTTTCCAGTTTTAGTAGAATTAATGTTAAACTAAGTTCCATTCCTAAAATGATTATAGTGCCCACAATATTAAAAAACCTATGTGCTATTTGTATAGTTGTTTTGCTGGTAGGTTGTAAAGAAAACGGTAAAAAAGCTAGTGTACCAGTTTTAGATACTAAAGCGGAGATTGAAAATAAAGTAGATTCTGTTTTAGCATTAATGAATATTAAAGAAAAAATTGGACAATTGGTACAATACAGTGGTAAATGGAATGCTACTGGACCATCTTCTTCAGAACAAGATCAACATAAGCTTAATAAATTAAAAAAGGGCGAAGTAGGTTCTATGCTCAACATAACATCAGTAGCATCAATTCTTGAAACTCAACGTATTATAATGGAACATTCAAGACTCAAGATTCCTTTAATTTTTGGTTATGATGTTATTCATGGTTATAAAACCATATTCCCAATTCCATTAGGCGAAAGCGCTAGTTGGGATTTGGATTTGGTTAAACAATCTGCGGCAATTGCAGCTAAAGAGGCATCAGCATCTGGATTAAATTGGACCTTTGCTCCAATGTTAGATGTCTCTAGAGATGCGCGTTGGGGGCGTATTATGGAGGGTGCTGGTGAGGATCCATATTTAGTAACCCAAATAAGTGTGGCTAGAATAAAAGGTTTTCAAGGCAACAACCTATCAGATAACAATACTATTGCGGCTTGTGCAAAGCATTTTGCAGCCTACGGTTTTGCAGAGGCAGGAAGAGATTATAATACAGTAACAATTGGTGAGTACGAATTACATAATACGGTATTACCACCATTTAAAGCAGCAGCACAATATGGTGTAGCAACCTTTATGAATGCTTTTAACGATATCGACGGCATTCCAGCCACAGGACACAAGGTGTTGCAGAGAGAGGTGTTAAAACAACAATGGGGATGGGATGGTTTTATTGTTTCAGATTGGGGAAGTATTAGTGAAATGATCGCGCATGGCTATGCTAAAGATAAAAAACACGCCTCAGAAATAGCATTAAATGCAGGTAGCGATATGGATATGGAATCTTATGCTTACGAAGCTTCACTTGAAGCCTTGTTACATGAAAACAAAATAGCTTTATCTCAAATAAATGATGCAGTCAGGCGGGTTTTAAGGGTTAAATTTAAATTAGGTTTGTTTGATGACCCTTACAAATATTGTAATAAAACCCGAGAGCGTACTCAGATTTATTCTGAAGAAAATTTAAAAATCGCTCGTGATGTGGCTAAAAAATCTATAGTACTTCTTAAAAATAAAAATAAAACTTTACCACTGTCAAAAAGCATTAAAAGTATAGCTGTAATCGGTCCGTTAGCAAACGATAAAAACTCACCTTTAGGTAACTGGAGAGCCAATGGAACCTACAATTCAGCGGTATCTTTATTAGAAGGCATTACAACAGCTGTAGGAAAGGATACCAAATTATATTATGAAAAAGGCGTGGACTTAACTATACCAACGCAAGAACCTGATAAAAACCAGTTTTTGTATCCTTTAAAATTTAACACAGAAGATTATTCTGGAATTCAAAAAGCAGTGGAAGCTGCAAAAAAAGCTGAGGTTGTTGTTTTGGCTATTGGTGAGGATGCCTACCAAACAGGTGAAGGAAGAAGTCAGACAGATATTGGTTTTTCTGGCTTACAAAACAAATTATTAGATGCCATTTATAATGTAAATAAAAATATTGTTGTTGTTTTAATGAATGGAAGACCAATGGATTTAAGTCGCGTCTCTAAAATGGTACCATCAATTGTGGAATGTTGGCATTTAGGGTCACAATCTGGTAATGCTATAGCTGATGTTGTTTTTGGAAATTATAATCCTTCTGGAAAATTAACTGTTTCCTTTCCTCGTCACGTTGGTCAAGAACCTCTATACTACAATCAGAAAAACACTGGAAGACCTTGGAGCTCAAATCACGTGACGTATTCTGGCTATCAAGATGCTCCAAAAAATGCCTTATATCCTTTTGGATTTGGTTTAAGTTACACTACCTTTTCATATAAAAACTTTGCACTTAATACTAAAGAAATAGAGAGTAACGGAGAAATTGAAGTATCGGTAACAGTAACCAATACAGGTAAAATAGCGGGCGAAGAAATTGTACAATTATATATTAGAGATCTAGTTGCTAGTATTGTAAGACCCGTAAAAGAGCTAAAGGGCTTTAAAAAAATTAAATTAAAACCAGGCGAAGCAAAAACAGTACGCTTTATTATTAATGCAGAGTCACTCCAGTTGTATTCTGCAAACAAAAAATGGGAAGTAGAACCTGGAACTTTTTATGTTTGGGTTGGCGGGGATTCAACAACATCTTTAAAAAAAACATTTACAGTTGTAGATTAATGTTTTTAATATGTGTTCTTTAAACAAATAACTCTATATGTTAATTATAGGGTTTATAACGACCATTATGACTAATTTTGTGTACTTTTAATAGTCATGCAAAATATAAACGACAACATACTACTACCGTTTGAGCTCAAAATAAGTTTCAATAAACTATTGAATTATTATGAGAAGTTAGAAAAAAATGAGGATGAATTCTTGGCTGCAAAAGCAAGAAGAATATTAAACACTCAAAAAAACATTCCTATTCTTAGAGATGGCTTTAGCGATTTATCTTATTTAAAAACTTATAATAAGGAAATAAATATTATTCTTCAAGATTCCTTTAGCGAAGTCTTAACTAAAAATGAAATTAAAACGGCAACGGTTCCATTCCTTAATGTTATTTTTAATTCTTCAAAGCGCTTTAACTCTATTTTAGAAGATGCTGGTGAGGATTACAAAATTGAAATAAAAAACATGCCTGATAATGAAAGGTATATTATAGCATGTAATATTATTTTAAAAACCTACTACGGTTATCCTACAAATTTTACTAGACCTATATACTACGAAATACCAGACTCTAAAGGTATTATGCGTTTTTATAAAATTTTATATAATTCGGATTTTATTGAAATTATAAAAAAAGAGAATACGCCTGAAATAACGAATTTAGATTATAAAAAGTTATTAGATAATTTTAATAACATTGCACTTTGGAAAGAAAAATTTCCGCCTAAGAGCTACACCGTTAAAGGTTTTGTAATTTCTAGTATGATAGATATTACAGCAGACCAATCGATTTCGAATATAAAGTCTAGTTTAATAAGTAGGAATAATCTAGAAGACAAAAGTTTTATGTCTAGCTTTAAAGATATATTTCGTTCATTTCTTGGCATGCAGGATCTTAATGTTGGTTTTTCAATTTTTAACCGAAAGGAGAAAATATTAATGAAAGTTCCAGATGGAGGAATTGAAAGTTTTCTTTTACATACTAAAAATAATACATCTAGTAAAGCTACGTTTTGTAATACTGCCTATCAAGTCATTTTTAATGATAAAACATTTTATTCAATTTCAGATCTTGAGCTCTCCCTTAAAAACTCTAAGGGTAAAGCACGACAAATAAAAACACTTGATGCGCAAGGGTATAAAAGCGCTATTTTGGCCCCAATTGCAGATGGTAATGATCTTATGGGAATACTAGAATTAGTATCTAATAAAAAACACGCATTAAACAGCATTGTTGCTAATAAATTAGTAGATGTTATGCCTTTTATTGTAGCGGCTGTAAAACGTTCTAGGTTTGACGAGGCAAATTTAATCCAAGCCATTATACAGAGAGAATGTACTGCTATACATCCAAGTGTACAATGGAAATTCGAAAAAGCAGCTAGACAATATCTGTTGGATACTATAAAACAAGGTGAAAATGCCACTTTTGGAAAAATAATTTTTAGAGATATCTATCCGTTGTATGGCCAAATGGATGTAAAAGGATCATCTAACGCTAGAAATCAGGCTACGCAGAAGGATTTATCTTTACAATTAATGCTTTTAAAGAAAATAGTAGATAAAGGCTTAGAAACCGAAAAGCTTCCAGTATATAAAACGTTGAAATTTAAAATCGATCAGTATACCGAAGACATTACTATTGATTTTAAAGTGGATAGTGAGCAAAAAGTTACAGCGTTTTTTAAAAATGAAATTGATTCAGTTCTAAAATCTAAACTTGTTGATGGATCAGAATTAAAGGAAGATGTAGAAGATTATTTTTCTAAAATTGACGCAGATTTAGGTGTCGTATATTATTACAGAAAAAATTATGATGATACCATTATGCTCATTAATAAAAATATGTCCTCTCTATTAGATAAAAAACAAGTGGAAGCACAGCGCATGTATCCACATTTTTTCGAGCGATTTAAAACCGATGGTGTAGAGCATAATATGTATATTGGGGAAGATATTACCAAAGAAAAATCGTTTGATACTACGTACTTGTATAATTTAAGATTATGGCAAATACAAGTGATGTGCACAATGGAAAACAGATATTACAATAAGCGTAATAAATACCCATTATCTTTAGATGTTGCATCTATGATTTTAGTTTTTAACCAGCCACTATCAATAAGATTTAGAATGGACGAAAAACATTTTGATGTAGATGGAACATATAACGCTAGATATGAAGTTGTAAAAAAACGCGTGGACAAAGCCAATATAAAAGGCACAGATGAGCGTGTAACTATAGATGGGAAACTAACCATCGTGTATTCGCAAAAAGAAAGTGAGCTTGAGTATTTAAAATATATTAAATTCTTACAATCTAAACATATTTTAGGCGATAATGTAGAAATTTTAGAACTTGAAGACTTGCAAGGTATCACTGGTTTACAAGCCCTACGAGTAGAAATTCTATACTATAAACCAAAAAACCAAGTCAAACCGTTTTATACTTATCACGATTTAATTTCAGATATTAAAGCATAACCAAATAATCACTTTCAAAAGTGTCTAAGTTATAAGGTTGAGATCGAGAAGTTGTTTCCAATACGTCTTCAATATTTACTCCAGGATTATTTTTAACAGCAATTCCAAAGGCGATTAAAGATACAATTATACCTACCATAAAAACGGTATAGGTAATTCTTAACAACCTATATTTTCGTTCCAAAACAATCCCCAGAAAATATAAATCTTTGGTTAGTGAGCTATACACATAGTTCTTGTCTTTAAGCATTTCATTAATTGCCCATTCAAATTCTTTAAGTTCCATTTTATGGAAATTACCGAAAAAGGTTAAATTAACATTCTTATTTTCCACGTCTTCCTTTGTAAACTGTCCACTAGTTACATTTGGTCGTGTAGCAATAATAGACATGACCATGGATATAACACTAAATAAAGTAAAAATAACTGTTGGCCATGCTAAATAAGGATTAGTATCTAATTTTGAAATTAAATTAGCTAAAACTACAGAAATAATAATGGCATTTACCGATAATAGTATGTTGGCTTTAGTATCAGCAATATCACTTAATTTTATGTGATTACGTAAAGCGGTTCTGTAAAAAGATTGAATAGCACGCTCAGGACTTTCATTTTTATATTGCGCCTTGTACTTTGCTTTAAGCTTTTCTTTATTATCCTTAGCTTTAACTTTTTTCTTCTTTTTTATTAATTTAGCCAAGTTTTCATCCTTTTTGGTTTGCCAATTTTTTATAGCATATGGAGAATAATAACGGTGTTTTTGAGTTAAAACTTTTATATTTTCATCACGCCATTCTTTAGCATTAAATGTTTTAATACCTTGTACTTCATATTCTTTCCTTAAAAATTCGCTAGCCTCTTGAAAATAATCTTTAGCAAAGTGAGAAGAATCAGCATCACGAATAATTTCTTCAAGTTTGGAATTTGGAGAGTCTTTAAATTTAGTTGCCATGATGCATTTGTTAACACCATCAATTATGCTTTGTTTCACATTTTCACCGTTTAAAAATTGCGTGGCAATTTTTACACTCTCTTCCTCATGTCCATCAATAACATTTATGTAGCCTGTATCATGAAATAAGGCAGCTAAAAGAAGAATTTGTTCCTCATTAACATTTATTTCAGAGTTTTCAATTATTTCTTTTGTACTTTTAAAAACTCTTTTGGTGTGTGTAAAATCATGATAAATAAAAGTATTAGGAAGCTCGGCTTTAAAAAGTTCTAGAACAAATTTTTCTGCTTTTTCAATAATCGGAGACATATTTTTATAGAGGGTTTTAAGATAACCAAATTACTAAAAATTAAACCATAAAATTACTTTATGAACAAAAATAACATAATTCTAACAGTTTTAGTATTATTAATTTTTTCTAGTTGCGCGACTTTTAAGGTGCAATATAAAGAAGGCGAAGATGCCATAAATCCGTTACCAAACAAAGAAATTAATAGAACGTTTTATCTTATTGGAGATGCAGGGAAATCTCCAATTGGAGGCATGTCTTTAGCATTAGAAGCTTTTAAAACTCATATTTTAAATAAGGATACTAAAAAAGATTATGTGGTATTTCTTGGAGATAACATTTATCCAGAAGGTTTAGTAAAAAAAGAAAACAAAGGACGGAAAAAGGCAGAAAACGCTCTTAATGCTCAAATAAATGCGGTTAAAGGTTTTAAAGGAAGCACAGTCATGATTCCAGGCAATCACGATTGGTATGCAGATGGCGTGCCTGGAGTTAAAAGACAAGAAAAGTATATAGAAAAGGCCTTAGGAAAAAACACATATAAACCAGAAAATGGTTGCCCAATAGAGAGTATAGATGTTAGTAAAAAGGTACAGTTAATCGTTATAGATACTCAATGGTATCTGGAAGACTGGAACAAAAGCCCAACGATTAACGACAATTGTGAAATTAAAACTCGTAAACGTTTTTTCGAAGAGTTAGAGGGCGAACTCAAAAAAGCACAAAACAAACGCGTCGTTTTTGCTATGCATCATCCAATGTATACTAATGGTACTCATGGTGGATTTTATGATGCTAGCAAGCACCTTTATCCTACACAAGGAAATATTCCACTGCCAATATTAGCTTCATTATTAACCCAGGTAAGGACACAAGGTGGCGTGTCTATTCAAGATAGGTTTAACGAAAGATATAATGAGTTAATGAACCGTATCGAAACAATGGCTTTGGAATACAATAATATAGTATTTGCTTCCGGTCATGAACATTCCTTACAGTACATAGAAAATAATGGAATAAAACAAATTGTTTCTGGATCTGGAGCAAAAACATCTGCTGCCGCACTAAGTAAAAATGGATTATTTTCTGTTGGTAAACAAGGTTTTGCAGCCTTAACTATTTATAAAGACGGTAGCACTTGGGTAAGCATTTATGTGTCGGTAAACGGTGAACCTAAATTAATGTACACTAAGGAAGTATTACCAAAAAATAGAGATGTATTTAATATTGACACCTTACCAGATACGTTCCCGCAAACCGTAGAAGCATCCATTTATACCAAAGAAGAAACAGATAAAACAGGAATCTACAAAAGTTTGCTAGGCGATAGGTATCGTGAATTATATAGCAGAAAAATAACTGCTAAAGTAGCTACTTTAGATACTTTATATGGAGGTTTAGAAATTGTAAGAGCTGGAGGTGGACACCAAACACGTTCGCTTAGATTAAAAACCAAAGATGGACGCCAATTAAATATGAGAGCGTTAAGGAAAAGTGCAACCCAGTATCTGCAAACAGTGCTTTTTAAAGACACCTATATAGACAACGATTTCGAAAAAACAAAAATTGAAGACCTTGTTCTTGATTTTTATACAGCCGCTCATCCTTATGCTTTTTTTGCAGTGCCAGATTTATCTCATGCGGCTAGTGTTTACCATACAAATCCTAAGTTATTTTACATTCCTAAGCATAAACATTTAGGCGATTATAATACCGATTATGGTAATGAATTGTATATGATTGAAGAACGACCTGAAGAAAACTATAGCGATGAAAGAAACTTTGGTTATGCCGATGATATTGAAAGTACGCATGATATTATTGCAAAAATTAGGAAAGATGAAAAATATAAAATAGACGAAAATTCTTACATAAGAGCACGATTGTATGATATGCTCTTAGGCGATTGGGATAGACATCAAGATCAATGGCGTTGGGCTCAATTTAACCAAAGTAATGGCGATAAATTATTTAAACCAATTCCTAGAGATCGAGACCAAGTGTTTTCGAATTTTGATGGTGCATTGCTAGACATTATGAAGGTTTTATCTGGCGCAACAAAGCAATTACAAGTTTATGACGCAGAATTAAAAGATATTAAATGGATGAATAGTGCTGGAATAAAACTCGATAAAGTTTTAATTCAAAATTCAGGTAAAGCAGCTTGGTTAAAACAAGCACAATATCTTATGGATAACATTACTGACGATGTTATTACCAAAGCTTTTTTAAAAGTTCCAGAAGAGGCTAGAGATCAGTCTTTAGCAGAAATTCAAACTCTTTTTAAAGGTAGAAGAAACAATTTACTAGACATTGCAGAACGCTATTATAATTATTTAAACGAATTGGTAATTGTAACAGGTACAGATAAAGACGACTATTTCGAAATTAACCGTATTGGTGACAATCAAACTAATGTAAAGGTGTCTAGAATTATCGGTGGTAAAAAAGGAGAAGTAATATTGGACAGAATATTCAATAAAGCCGTTACAAAAGAACTTTGGATTTATGGGTTAGACGATGATGACGTTTTTGAAGTAACTGGTAAGGCCAATAATTTAATATTTACAAGAATTATTGGTGGACAAAATAACGACACCTACATTATTAAAAATGGAAGACGTGTAAAAGTTTACGATCATGAATCTAAGCCAAATACCATTAAAGAAAATAATGGTGCCAAAATTAACTTTACAGATACTTATACTAATAATTTATTCGATTTTAATAAAAATATTATAAAAACAGGAACTATTACGCCTAATATTGCTTTTAACCCAGATGATGGTTTAGCCTTAGGAATAGCCATGGTAAAGACGACCAAAGGTTTTCAACGAAACCCGTTTTCGCATCAGCATCGTTTTAAGGGCGGTTATTTTTTTGCTACTAATGGCTTTAGTTTAGAATATAATGGTGAGTTTGCTAATGTATTTAAAGATTGGAATTTACAAACCGCTGGACAGCTAACTAGCCAAAATTTTGCCAATAACTTTTTTGGTTTTGGAAATGAAACTATAAATAATGATGACGTCCTAGAGTTCGATTTTAACAGAGTGAAAACAAGTATTTATAAGGTAAGTGTTGGTATTCTTAAGCGAGGAGATTTTGGAAGCGATTATGGCTATAAATTTATAGCAGAAGGTATTGAAATAGCAGAATCTCCAGATCGATTTATTGAAACCTTTGCACCTTCTAATGCAGACAATTGGTTTTATAAAAGACGTTTTTTTACAGGTATAGAAGCAAATTATAATTATGCAAGTTTTGACAATAAAATTGTGCCAACGCGAGGCATGACCTTTAATATTAATACAGGTCTTAAAACAGAACCTGAAGACATTAAATACACTTACGGTTATATCAATTCTAATTTAGGTTTCTATAATGCCTTAACAACCAACAGAAAATTAGTGCTAAAAACAGATGTTAGAGGACAGGTAAGAATTGGTGATGACTTAGTATTTTATCAAGCGGCAAATATAGGTGGGAGAAATGGTTTAAGAGGTTATAGAAACGAACGTTTTACTGGAAGAAATTCCTTAGTAGGTAGTGCAGATATTCGGTATAGTTTTAAATCTTTTAAAACAGCAACAATTCCATTACAAATTGGAGTGTTTACTGGCGGAGATGTTGGTAGAGTTTGGGTAAAAGGAGACCTTTCGGAAAAATGGCATAACGATTATGGAGGTGGTTTTTGGGTGTCTGCAGCAGATTCAATTCAAGGAACATTTAACCTTTTTAATAGTAATGAGGGACTCAGGTTTTCTTTCGGTTTTGTTGTCGCATTTTAATAGTTAAAAAACAAATAGACCATTAACGGTATTACAATTGTAATCCTATTAATGGTTTTTTAGTGTATACAAATGAAAGAGTTTAAAATTTTAAAATACGGTCATAGAGGCGCGAAAGCTTACGTTGCAGAAAATACTATCTCGTCTATTTTAAAAGCTATAGCATTAGGTGTAGACGGTATTGAAATAGATGTCCATAAATGTAAGTCTGGTGAGTTGGTTGTTTTTCATGATTTTACTTTGGATAGATTAACCAATAGAACAGGTGAAATATCTAACTTTACACTAAAAGAATTAAAAACAATAAAGGTTTTAGAACATTATAACATTCCAACCCTAACAGAAGTTTTAGATGCAATTAGTAAAAGTAAACCATGCAAAATTAATATAGAACTCAAAGGAAATAACACTGCTGAAACAACTGTTAATACCATTGAAAGTTATATAAAAGATAAACAATGGGAATATAAAGATTTTATAGTATCAAGTTTTAACTTTAAAGCGTTAACAACTGTTTTTAATAGTAATAAAAATATACCTTTAGGTGTTCTTACGGCATCAAATCTGGATAAGGCTGTAACTTTTGCTAAAACTATTAATGCAGTTGCCATACATCCTGATTTTAATTTACTCACAAGAAAAAAAGTTGAAAGTATTCAAATTTTAGGTTATCAAATAAACACTTGGACTGTTAATAAATTAAAAGATATAAAGAGAATAAAGTCCTTTAAAGTAAATGCCATTATTAGCGATTTTCCAGATAGATTATGAGTAAACAGGATGTAATAATAGTAGGTGGAGGCGCTTCAGGCTTTTTTGCGGCAATAAATATTGCGGAGCAGAATCCTCATATAAAAGTAACGATTTTAGAACGTGGAAAAGATGTTTTAACTAAGGTTAAGGTTTCTGGAGGCGGACGCTGTAATGTTAGCCATGCAGAATTTATACCACAAGATTTGGTTACTAACTATCCAAGAGGTGAAAAGGAACTCCTTGGGCCATTTCATACATTTATGACTGGCGATACTATGGCATGGTTTGAAGAAAGAGGCGTTGCATTAAAAATTGAAGACGATGGACGAATGTTTCCCGTATCTAACAATTCGCAAACCATTATAGATTGTTTTCTTAACGAAGCAAAAAAGCATAATGTTGAGGTGCTACTTAATTTTCCAGTAGTACGTTTAGAGCACCAAGATAATGGATGGATTGTTAGTAGTAAAACTAAAAGTCTTACCTGTTTAAAACTAATTATTGCAACTGGAAGTAATCCTAAAATATGGAAACTTTTAGAAGATTTAGGACATACTATAACCTCACCTGTGCCTTCGCTTTTTACCTTTAATATTAAAGACAATCGTATTAAGGATATACCAGGAGTAGTAGCAAAACATGTTAGCGTTAAAGTAGTGGATTCAAATTTAGAATCCGAAGGACCGTTATTAATTACTCATTGGGGAATGAGCGCGCCTTCTATTTTAAAGCTTTCTGCTTTTGGCGCTTTAGAATTAGCAAAAAGAGACTATAAATTTGCCATTGAAGTTAATTTTATCAACCAGAACACCGCTAAGGTTATTACAGAATTAAATTGTTTTAAAAGAGAGCTACATAAAAAGATGGTTATTAACTACGCACAATTTAATTTACCAAAACGCTTGTGGCATCAATTGGTGCTAGCATCTAAAATTGATTTTAACACGCGTTGGGCAGACTGTTCTAAAACGCAAATAGAACATCTAGCAAATCAACTTACAAGGGCCATTTTCAAGGTCGATGGAAAAAGCACTTTTAAGGAAGAGTTTGTTACTGCCGGAGGAATAAGTTTAAAAGAAATTAATTTTAAAACATTTGAAAGCAAAAATTATAAAAATTTATATTTTGTTGGCGAAGTATTAAATATAGACGCAGTTACTGGAGGTTTTAATTTTCAAAATGCCTGGACTGGCGCTTATATTGTGTCGCAAAATTTATTTATTACCTAACAAACATTTAAATTTTCAAAGGAATTAATGTTGGTGGACATCCATAATTGTCCAAACCAATCTTTAACAAAGTCTTAAGCATTTTTAGATTTAAAAGAATAGTAAAGTTATTTAAAGTGGTTTTTTAGTCTTTCAATTTTCATTTTAAATAATTAAACTCTTTAGAGTAACATTTAGAAAAACATTGATTCTCAGTTAAATTGTATGTACTAATTATAGAGAAATTAATAGCAAATTTTTGAGAAAATGGAAGTATTTTTTTTTGAATTATTTTTTTGAAGCTAAGAAATGAAAGTGTTTTTATTAAATTAAATTGTAAATGCAAAACTCCTAGAACATGTACCTATAATTAAATATGGCTATGTTTTAATTGCCGTAGCAATACTGGTTTTTATCTTTTTGCTATAAGCTAAAATGCTTGCGCTAAATTTAGTATACAGTTTTAGAAAGATGGTTTAGGTGATGACTTCCTGTAAAAGATTAATAAAATTAAAATGTTTCTAGAATGGGTCTAATATTTTTCAGGGTGCTTTATACAATCCCAAGACATTTTTAAAGCATCATCTATTTGTTTATTATTCATCTCCAATTCACCTTTAAATTTTAGTCTAGCTGCAGAAATTACGTTTCCAAAACTCATTTGCACAACCAATCTTAAGTTTACATCTCTAATATCTTTGTTTAATATGCTAGATAAAAAGAAATCTTTTATGGGTTTAAAATGTTGGATATTTTTAGCACTTATCTCTGGTGTAATTATTGGAGGTACACCAACGAACTCAATAAATTTAAATGCCAATGGATTTGCAATAAAATAATTATAAAGATTAAGCCACATGGTTTCAAATTGTAACTTAACATCATGTTTTGGTACATTAGCCATCATAACGATTCCAAAATCTTGATAAATCATGGAATATATTTCTTCAATAATTTGATTTTTGTTTTTAAAATGATGGTAGATGGTTCCAATAGCAATACCAGCTTCTCTTGCCAGTTGAGACATTGGAGTTGCTTGAACACCTTGCTCTACCACTAATTCTAACATAGTAAGAATAATTCTCTGTTTATTATTCATTGTATTTGGCTCTGGATTAAGAACTTTTTGGCTTAAAATAGTGAGTATTGAGGGAACTCTAAAAAGCTATTGTTATTAGGTTAACAATTTAAATATAAATGGATTAGCCTTTTACTAGATTAAGCTGTTAATAAACTGTATGAACAGTTATTATTCTAGCTAAAGTAAATTTTTTTAATCGAATTATAATCTATATTTGTCTAAATTTTGCTTTTCATGTCTATACATCAGTTTATTCCTACAAAATTATCTAAAAATATAACAAATGGGGTGACCACTTGGTCCTCTCCAAGTAATATAGCTTTGGTTAAGTATTGGGGAAAAAAAGAGAATCAAATACCAGAAAACCAATCCATAAGTTTTACGCTTGACACTTGTAAAACAATTACTAAATTAACCTATTCTAAAAAAGAAACTGTAGATAATAGCTATTCTTTTAAGGTGTTTTTAAATGCAATACAGAAGCCCGATTTCGAATTAAAAATTAGTACTTTCTTTAAAAGGATAGAACCATATTTACCTTTTTTAAGAGACTTTCATTTTAAAATAGATACAGAAAACACGTTCCCACATAGTTCTGGAATAGCCTCATCCGCATCCGGAATGAGCGCATTAGCTTTGTGCTTAATGTCAATTGAAAAAGAACTAAACCCTGAAATGAGTAGCGGATTTTTTATAAAAAAAGCTTCTTTTTTAGCACGATTAGGTTCTGGAAGTGCGTGCAGAAGTCTGGAAGGCGATTTGGTTGTTTGGGGACAACATAGCGCCATTGATGGAAGTAGCGATTTATTTGGAGTAAAATATCCTTATCAAGTACACCAAAACTTTAAAAATTATCAGGATACTATTTTATTAGTAGACAAAGGAGAAAAACAAGTGAGTAGTACAGTTGGTCATAATTTAATGCACGGTCACCCTTTTGCTCCAGAACGCTTCAAGCAAGCTGAAAATAATATTACTAAGTTAAAAACGATTCTTAAGATTGGAGATTTAGAAGGTTTCATTGCACTTGTTGAAAGCGAAGCATTAACACTTCATACAATGATGATGACTAGTAATCCTTACTTTATTTTAATGAAACCTAATACACTAGAAATAATTAATAAAATATGGCGTTTTAGAAAAAAAACTGGTTTGCATATTTGTTTTACCCTAGATGCAGGTGCAAATGTTCATATTCTGTATCCTGAACATGAAACTGATGCTATTCTCAATTTCATTAAGACTGAGTTAGTTGCATATTGTCAAAACGGTCACTATATTTGCGATAGAATTGGTTTTGGTGCAAAACAATTGTAAATTTATAGACCAAGAATTCAAATTACCTATGAAAGGTCCACTTTTCTATTCAAAAATCCTTCTTTTCGGAGAATACGGGATTATAAAAGATTCTAAAGGATTATCTATTCCCTACAATTTTTATAATGGTGCTTTGAAAACGGACAAAAATCCGTCTGAAGCCTCTATAAAATCTAACCAAAGTTTAAAACAATTTACTACCTATATTAAAAATATAAGCAACGAGTTAGTAGTTTTTGAAATTAAAAAGTTAACTGCAGATGTAGAAAACGGCATGTATTTCGATTCTTCAATTCCTCAGGGCTACGGCGTAGGAAGTAGTGGCGCTTTAGTTGCAGCTATTTACGATAAATATGCACTAGACAAAATTACAGTGCTAGAAAATTTAACCAGAGAGAAATTACTTCAGTTAAAAAAAATATTTTCTAAAATGGAATCTTTTTTCCATGGCAAGTCTTCCGGTCTAGATCCTTTAAACAGTTATTTGAGTTTACCAATATTAATAAACTCGAAAAATAATATTGAAGCTACCGGTATACCAACGCAAAGCACATCTGGAAAAGGTGCAGTATTTTTATTAGATAGTGGTACTACAGGAGAAACGGCACCAATGATAAGTATTTTTATGGAAAACATGAAGCAAGAAGGTTTCCGAAATATGCTAAAAACTCAATTTATTAAGCATACGGATGCTTGTGTTGAAGATTTTTTAAAAGGCGATATAAAATCGTTGTTTAACAATACAAAACAACTTTCGAAAGTAGTTTTAAATAATTTTAAACCTATGATCCCTAAGCAGTTTCATGAGCTTTGGAAAAATGGAATAGACACTAACGATTACTACTTAAAACTTTGTGGTTCCGGTGGTGGTGGCTATATTTTAGGTTTTACTCAAGACATAGACAAAGCACAACAATTACTTAAAGACTATAAGTTAGAAGTAGTCTATAACTTTTAGATGTTTTTTACTAAATAGGTTATAGATGTATTAATTCAGACTTCCTTTTATGTTTACCAGAAAACAGAAACACATTCTACTCAAATTCTTTAGTCTGTTTTCAGTTGTTCGAGGTTACAATATTCTTATTCTTGTAATAGCACAATACTTAACTTCAATTTACATATTTGCACACAATATGCCAGTAAAAGAGGTATTGTTGGACCTTAATTTATTAATGCTAGTATTAGCTTCTGCAGCTGTAGTTGCCGCTGGATATATTATTAATAATTTTTACGATTCGGAGAAAGATTTAATCAATAGGCCTAATAAATCTATGTTGGATAAACTGGTAAGCCAGAACACAAAATTGTCGTTTTATTTTGTGCTTAATTTCTCTGCAATTGTTATGGCAAGCTATGTATCTTTTAATCCTGTACTCTTCTTTTCGGCTTATATTTTTGCTATTTGGTTGTATTCACATAAATTAAAAAAACAGCCTATTATTGGAAACAGTGTGTCTGCACTATTAGCTATAGCACCTTTTTTTGCCATATTTATTTACTATAAAAATTTCGATACTGTAATTTTTGTTCACGCTTCATTTTTATTTTTTATCGTGGCCATTAGAGAGCTCACAAAGGACTTAGAAAACATGACGGGAGATTTGGCACTAAATTACAGAACAATACCTGTAGTTTATGGTGAAAAGGTGAGTAAAATTACGACAACAATTTTAATGATTTTAACGCTTGCTCCATTGTATTTACTCATTAATATTTTCGAAATAGGACACATGCGTTATTACTTTTATTTGGCTGTAGTTTTACTAGTGGCGTTTTTAGTGTTTTTATGGAAATCATCAACAAAAACACATTATGTTATTTTACATAACATATTAAAGGTGATAATAGTTGCTGGTGTTTTTAGTATTTTATTAATAGATATGGATGTTGTTTTAAATCGTATATTATAATATTATTATTTAAAGTAAAACGCTATAAGTCAAACAAAAAGCGAAACTAAATTCTCCAATCGAAATTATAGCATATCTTTGCAAAAAATTATAGCATGAGTAAACAAGGCGGACAAAGGCATGGAAAATCTGCTCCAAATGGAGGAAAGAAAGCTTATAAAAAGAATTTTGTAAAAGGCCATGCAGATGTAAAAGGTTCTGGTTCTAAAACCAAAAGAGCTGTTCAGTCTAAGAAATCTTCAGATTCTGGAGAGATTCGTTTAAACAAATACATAGCCAATTCTGGTGTGTGCTCACGTCGTGATGCAGATGTACATATAGCTACAGGTTTAGTTAGTGTAAACGGAAAAATAATTACTGAAATGGGCTATAAAGTAAAGCTTGAAGATGAGGTGCGTTATGATGGTTCCAGAATTAACCCAGAGAAAAAAGCGTACGTTCTACTAAACAAACCTAAAGGTTTTGCCACGACTACAAGTGAGCATAAAGGTAAAACCGTTATGGATTTAGTTGCTAATGCAACACCATCTCGTATAAAACCTATTGGGCGTTTAGGAAGAAATTCTACAGGTTTATTATTGTTTACAAACGACGACAAAATAGTATCACGTTTTACAAGCTCTAAAAAAGGTGTTGAACGTTTATTTCACTTAGAATTAGATAACAACTTAAAGTTAGAAGATTTAAAGAAAATACGTGAAGGTATTAGAATTGAAGGTAAGCTCGTTACTGTAGAAGAAATTGATTATGTAGATAACAAGAAAAACGAAATAGGTATTAAAATTAAGAATACCGGTAATACAATTTTGCATACCATTTTCGATTACTTTAAACTTGAATTGGTTAGAATAGATTGCGTCCAAATAGCACACTTAACTAAAAAAGATATTCCTAGAGGTAATTGGAAAATATTAACGGAACAAGAAGTGCAGACACTAATGATGATGTAGTTAGATAAAATTAAAATTAAAAAAATCGAGCTTGCTCGGTTTTTTTAATAAATATCGCTTCTACGGTATTTTAAAACTTTAAAAAAAAGTTATATTTTTTATTTATAATTAAAAAACGTAGTTCATTTGCACACTATTAGCTTTATACTTCGAACTTTGCATATACCTTCGGATTTTTGAATATTTAAAAGCAGCTTACAGATTAAGCAGTCGAGTTTTAAAGCTAACTTTCGATTTATCTTTAATACATGCTATCCGGCAAAGACTTAGTTTTTTACTCACTTGAAATTTTAAATTCCAATTCTAAATATAACATTAGTATTACTTGTGTAGAGGAAAACTTGGAGGAAGATATCATTATTCTGGTAGCAAATGCACATAACAAACCTGTATCTCATTATCGCAATCTAATACTTCAAGTTGACTTGAATCTATAAAAAACGAGTTAAACTGTGTTACAGATACGTGTATTTTTCAGGGCGAGGCCTTCCCAAGATTGCAGGACACATTGTAAAAATATGGATGGATACAGAAGCTAATGGAAAACCTTATTTACTACAACAATGCATGTGTAAAATGGTATAGGCTACGGTAATTATGCCAGGCGACTTTTCGTTTCATAATAAAATAAAAGCAGAAGGAACAACCAATACAGCAATAGCTATGGTAGCAGCCTTGATTTAAATTTATTAAGATAATTACCTTTCCTTGGTGCAGAAAAAATATAAAAGATAGGCGTAAAGATTTTTATGATGTTGTTAGAGCGAATGATAAAAAGTAGTATTTTTATAACCTTTAAATGAATAATTATTTTTTAATTATAAAAATAATAAATAAGCTTCCCGCTTTCTCGGGAAATAAATATGAGAAATAGACAAGAACACTTAAAAAGAGCTATCGTAGATTTTAAAAAATTAACACCAGAAATCTTAGCGATGTTAGTTGATAAATATCCTGATGGTTATAGTGATGACGATGTGGTTTCTTTTAAAAATGCTAAAAACGAACTAGTTGAAGCTCTAGAATTAATAACTGAAGACACAAAATACTTAGTAAAAATAAGCACAAAGCTTGAAGTTACTATGGAAAATTATGATGAAGACGACTACGAGGATTTTGATATTGATGACCCTGAGGCTGTACAAGATCCAGACTTGGGAGAAACCGATGTGGATTTTTAAATCACACTAACTTATAATAACAGAAAACCACTTGTTTAAACCTGTGGTTGTTTTTGCTGTTTTAATATACGTCTGGTCTTCATGTATGTTATCATTTATTTATCAACTAGAGTCGAAATTATAAGAGTGTATGCCAACACATATTATATTAAGTTAAAAACTTTAGATGGTTTTGGAAACAAATAGTGGAACCTTAACTAGGTCTCAAGTAATAAAAGGTATGATATTTAGTGTAAAATAACAGTTGTTATTAACTTAGGATTCTTTGGCAGAGACCTATTAATATACAATTCATAAAAAGCAAAGTCTAAAATGCCTTAAAAAAATAGTTGGTATGATTACCGTAATGCGAAGAACAGGGAAATTACAATTAAATAAAACTCAATAGCTTTTAAATGCTATTTCCTTCTTTTTTTTCAAAAATACCTCCCAAATAAATACACTAAAAACAATTATATATTCAAGACCTACAATCCAAAGGTTTTCTACATTATTTTCATTTGCATAAGCGAAATAGCTTAATATAACTACAAAACTCCAAATTAAAGGAAATTTATAATTTGTAAAGACACTTAATATAAGGATAGTAGCAATATACCACGGATGGACAGTTGTGCTTAAAAACAGATAGATAGTAAAACTAAATAGCATTCCAATAATTAGTTTTTTAATAGTACTGTTTTTTAAATAAAAAGACAAATATAGAATACATAATACGGTAATAATTGGTAATACTTTACCTATAATAGCAATCTCGTTCCAGCCTCTAAAAAGATAGCCAATTGCTCTAGCCAAGTAATAAATACTGGCATTAAACTCAAAATTTCCAAACCATAAGCCTACGGTTTGTGAGTAATTGTCTAAAAACTGGATTGAGAAAAATGGTGCAAAAAGCAGTAGTATGGTCATACCAACTATTAGATAAAAACATATGAGATGCATCAGTCCTGTCTTTCGCCTCTCATGGCTTGTAGAAAATAATCTGGCAAAAGTTTTCTTTTTAGCAGATTGCTTCGTTGCACTGGTAATGACGTTTTTATTTTTAGGGACGAACCACCAAAACAACAAAGGCAAAAACATAATTGGTACTAATTTTGTTGCTATAGATATTCCAAAAATGACGGCAGCTAATTTCCATTTATCTTGGTGTAATAAATACAAACTCCAAACGAGAAAGAAAATCATGACACCTTCAAAATGAAGATTTCCTGTAAGTTCTAATATAATAAAAGGATTAAGTGCAAACCAAAAGATTTGGTGTACCGGTAGTTTTAATTTTGCTAATAGTTTTTTACCATAATAGAGTGTGCCAAAATCTGCTGCTATAATGATGAGTCTTAAAACTAGCGTTGCACCGACAATACTTTTGCCAGACAATAAACCTGCAATTGCAAAACACAATTGGCTTATAGGTGGATAATTTGTAAAATGACTTCCATTAAGTTCGCGCATGCCAACATACAGTTCTTGAGCTTGTGCTACTGGAAATTCACCATTAGAAATAAAAAATTCTGGTGTGTATAAGTAAGGATTTAAACCTTCTAGAATCATGCGTCCATCCCAAATAAAACGATAAAAATCTTGAGATAGATTTGGTATTGCTAAAATAAAAACAGCTCGAAATAGAAATGCAACTGCGGTTAAAAATTGTACTTTTTCTTTATTAAGTTGGATTAGTTTATAGAAGATAACAAACAAACCAGAATAGAGCAATACGAGCTTAAGGTAGTCAGTACGGTGTAAAGTATAAGTTAACAAAAAGTAAAATAAAGTGCTTATTATCACTAACAAAAGTGATAATTTTTTATTTTTTAATTGGGCTAAATTAAACACTAATTACTTTGTTTTAAGATCTTAAAGGTTTTAAATTTTTGTGGTTTTATTTATTAGCTTGACTTAAAGCTAATAATGATTTAAATAGGCAACATCACCTTGCTTTTACCAACCATTACTTAATTATATTATTTTTAAAGGAATGGTGAATGCTTAACTATTAATACTCTATAACTTTTGCCAATATAAGCACAAATAATATAGCGGAAATCGGAAATTTTTCAGATTCTGAAAGGGTTTTTAGCATTTGGCAGGTATGCCTTAATAATAGCGCTCAAATTAATATTATGCTTTTGAAGTTAAGGATGTAAAAAACACAAAACCGAAGCCTAAAAATAACATTAAATGAAACGGAAATAATCCGAAATCGCCACCTTGTTCGCCAACAATAAAGGCGCTATACATTCCAAAACCAAAATAGAGCATCAATAAGCCTTCAAAAATAACATTTGTAGAGATGCTTTTTTTTAAATACTTATTGCCTTTCCAACTGTCCTTTATACTATTAATATTAAATTTTGGAGTCCGTACGAAATCACTTTTTTTACCTAAATGTCCTTCTATAACCGCAATAGAATTATGCAAACTAAAACCCATTGCTATAGAGAAAAAGGTGAAAAATAAACCAATATATTTTATAAAATTTTTAAAGCCACTTCCATAGGTGCGTTTATACATAAACCAATAGCATATAAAGAAAATAATGGTACTAATTACAAAAAAACTCATTATATAAAAATAGGGTTTTAGGTGTGTATATTGGTTTTTAATATATAGCATTGGAATACTTAAAACAGCTACAATAAGTACATTTAAAAACATGGTGCTGTTGAGTAGATGTAAAACACCATGTAGTTTTGTTTTAGATGAAATGGACTTGCTTTTTAAAACTTTACACATCATTTTTCTAAAATTTTCTGCACCACCTTTGTTCCAACGAAACTGTTGAGAACGAGCAGCACTAATTACAACTGGTAATTCGGCAGGAGTTTCTACATTTTCAAGATATTTAAATTTCCAGTTTTTAAGTTGCGCACGGTAACTAAGGTCTAAATCCTCGGTTAAAGTATCGCCTTCCCAATTTCCAGCATCTAGAATACACTGTTTGCGCCAAATACCAGCTGTACCATTAAAATTAATAAAATGCCCTTTGCTGTTTCTGCCAACTTGCTCTAGTGTAAAATGGGCATCTAAGGCAAAGGCTTGTATTTTTGTTAGTGTAGAATAATTTCTATTTATGTGGCCCCAACGTGTTTGTACAACGCCAATATTTCGGTCTATAAAATGAGGTATGGTTTTTTTTAGCCAATCTTTATTAGGAAGAAAATCGGCATCAAAAATAGCAATAAACTCTCCTTTTGCCATTGTTAAACCTTCTTTTAAAGCACCTGCTTTAAAACCTTTGCGATTGGATCTACAAATATGAACAATATTCAAACCCTTGGAATGTAATGCGTTTATTTGAGCATAGGTAGATTTAACAGTATCATCGGTAGAATCGTCCAAAACCTGAATCTCTAACTTTTCTTTTGGATAGTCCATTAAGGCAATGTTTTCTAATAAACGCTCCATAACATATTTTTCGTTGTAAACGGGTAATTGTATGGTAACGTATGGAACTTGGTCTAGTTTGCTAAAGTCTAAAAAAGGTGTTTTTGTATGTTTTTTTTGTGCAGATAAGTAGTTGAAAAGCAAATTTAATTGTGCTAAAGCATACATAAAAATAAGCACAAGTGCTATCGAGTAAATTATTATTATAAAAATGTTTATATAAATCACTTTTTAAAACTGTATTTAAAAATCCAACCCAATATCTTAATACCAGCAAATATAGTCCCTTTTACCGTTCCTGACACTTTACTAACACCTATTCTTTGCTTGTATTTAACAGGCACTTCCATATACGAGAGTTTGTGTTTTAAAGCTTTTAATTGCATTTCTACTGTCCAGCCATATGTTTTATCTTCCATATTTAACGCCAATAATTTGTGATATTTTATAGCTCTAAAAGGGCCTAAATCTGTAAATTTTGCTCCAAAAAATAGCGACATTAACCGGGTGGCTAACCAATTACCAAAAACTTGTTGTGGTGTCATCGAGCCATTTTCTCTAAGTCGTTTTATTCTAGAACCAATTACAAAATCGATATTTTTGTTCAGTATTGGAGAAGTTAATTTGGTTAATTCTTCCGGGTAGTCGCTGTAATCTCCATCAAGGAATACTATAATATCTGGCTTATCTACCAGATTAGCAATGTATTTCATGCCTTTTAAACAGGCGTGACCATAACCTCTGTTTTCTTCAGTAAGTACTGTTGCCCCTGTACTTTTAGCATTTTCAAAGGTGTTATCTGTAGAGTTGTTATTAACAACTATTATTTCATCCACAATTTTTGGTATATCTTTAATCACATTAGCAATCGAGTCTTGCTCGTTGTATGCCGGAATAATGACTTTTATGCTAATGTTATCAAATGAATTCATTGATGCGAAAGTACAATAGTTTTATTTCTGATTAATTAAATCCATTAAATCTACATCGTTTCCTAAAAGAATTTCAGTTGGATTAATTCTACCCACCATACTATCATTTTCTAATTTTAAAACACCTCTTGGGCAGACAGCACTACATACACCACAACCTACACAACTTGCGCGTATAATGTTTTCTCCTTTTTGAGCATACGCGCGAACATCAATTCCCATTTCGCAATAGGTAGAACAATTACCACAAGATATGCATTGGCCGCCGTTAGTTGTAATTCTAAAACGAGATTTAAAGCGTTGTACTAAACCTAAATAAGCTGCTAAAGGACAACCAAATCTACACCATACTCGATTACCAAAAATAGGATAAAAACCTGTGCCAATTACCCCTGCAAACCATGCGCCAATTAAAAAACTATAGCTATCTTTTATCCATTGCGAATTGATACCTAAGAAGGATGCTGCTCCAGAAAAGTAACAATATAGTGTTACTATTGTCATTAGCACAGAAACAACTAAAACGGAATGTACTATCCAACGTTCGAGCCTCCAAGATTTTAAACTCTTATCAGATAATTGTCGGTACGGATCCCCTAGTGTTTCGGCAAGTCCACCACATCCACAAACCCAGCTGCAATACCAACGCTTACCAAAAAAGTAAACCATTACAGGTACAATTACTAGCGTTAATACGGTGCCCCATACTAAAATAAAAAGTCCAATAGCTCCACTGTTAGTTAAGCTTTTAATATTCCATTCAAAGAAAAAGTCGTAATCTAAAGGAAAGGCATTTTTAAAATCGTAACCTGGCATGTTAAGGCTAGTCATTATTTCTGGAATTAAAAAAGCAAAAATTATTTGAAAAAATAATACAGACGTTGTGCGCAAAATTTGATACTTGTTATGACGGTATTTTATATACATGCGTACAGCCATAACCGTCATAACAGTACAATACAAAAAACCATATACAAACCACTGACTAGCTTTTCCGCCATTTAAAAACTGGCTAATAGGATCCAATATAAAAGTCCAGTTTACAACATAATCTGCTCTAAAATAAAGTAACAAATAGAAGCTAACTAAATAGATTAAAACCAACCAAGCAATCCAACCACGGTTGGTTGCAGCATTATGGTAAATACCATTATTTTTAATACCTGGCGCTCCAAGTAAAATAAGGTTTGGTAGTATAAAAAGCAATGCGCCAATACTACCAAGTCCAAAGGTTAGCCACCACATTAATCCTGCATTCCTTTTAACAAAACCAGAACCAGCTTGTTTTGCTAAGTTGTAACTTAACGTATGTGGTTTGCCGTAAATTATATATTGAAATTGCTCACTTTTTTTTTGCCAATTCTTCTCGGCATCGTATTTAGCAATTAAAGTATTATAAAAGTCGTTTGAGGTTTGATAAGCGTCTCTAACACGATTAGAAAACTCAAATATAGACAGTTCGTGGTCTGCAACTATAGCTTTTTCTAGTTCGTTTTTTATTACGCTACTTTTATAACCTTCTCCTTCAATATAATTTCTTAATTCAGCTTTTGTTAGTCCAAATGAACCCGTAAATATTGTTCCTGTAAAAATGGCTAAACCAATTAGAAAAATAACTAGACCTGTATATTTAATTGCCTTCATATTTGTTTAGTGCTTATGCAAAAATTTTTCTCCAGCTTTTCTTACTTAATGAAATATTACTTCCTGTTTCTGTATTAAATTGAGCTACAATAGCCTTTTCGTGACGCTTGTAAAACTCAGGATCAAAATTAGCAGCAGCTAAGTGTTTTACAATTTTTTCTACAGTCCATTTTTGAGTTAAAGCATTGTCGAAAAATTCATGACGCATGCGTATACCAAAAGTGTTAATCCCTAAAAAAAGATGACTATCTTTATGGTAGGCAATGGTAATACATTTACTATCATCTTTATGTATCCAGTGGAACTGTTTTTCGTATTCAGGACGTCCTTTTTGGCCAAAAACCCAACCATAAGTTTGGTATTCTATATCCAAAAACTTAGCAGAATTAAACCAATGACCAGGATGGTATTCCATTGGGTTTCCACAAATGGTTTGTGCTAAGGCCTCTCCCATCATGCGTCCTGTGTACCAAACCGCTTCAATTGGTCTACGATTTCCAATAGCCTCACGTTGTTGTGCGCAATCTCCTATGGCATAAACATCCGGGACACTTGTTTCTAACTTTCTATTAACTAAAACCCCTTTATCCCATTCTATATTAGACGTTTTTACTACATCAATATTAGGCGATACACCAGCTGTTAAACCAACAAGGTTACACGCTATTTCTTCCCCAGTTTCTTCTATAATTATGGAGTTTACGTGGCCATTTTTGTCAGCCTTTATTTCTTTTAAATTAGTAGATAGACGTAAATCTATATGATGACTCATTATATGTCTGCTAATCATTTCGCTTTCACCTTCTGGTAAAACGCCATTCCAAAAACCACTTTCTCGTACTAAAAACGTGACTGGTATTTTTCGGCTAATAAGCATTTCAGCAAGTTCAATACCAATTAAACCACCACCAACAATTACGGCACGAGTACATACTTTATTATTTGGTGCATGGCGTTCTAAAGTGTCTAAATCTTGTTTGCTGTATAAACCTTGCACACCATCTAAATCTTGTCCTGGCCAACCAAATTTATTAGGTTTGCTACCAGTTGCTAGTATTAATTTATTGTATTTTAGGGTATTACCCTGGGCAAAATGGAGTGTTTTTGTTTCTGTATCAATGGATTTTACAAAGCCTTTTTTAAGCTCTATTTTATTTTTCTCCCAAAACCAATTCTCGTATGGTTGTGTGTGCTCAAACTTCATATGTCCCATATAGACATACATTAGGGCAGTACGCGAGAAAAAATAGTCGGTTTCAGCAGATATTATGGTAATTCGTTTATCAGAATTTTTCCTGATGTGTCTCGCGACAGTTACACCCGAAATTCCGTTACCGATAATGACTATATGTTCCATAATTGATGGGTTGCTATTTATAACTATTTTAGATAAGTCGTGATACAATATAAAAACTTATTTCTAAGCAAGTATTTATAATAGATATAAATAAATTTTTAATATGATTATAAGAAAATATTTGTATTCATTTTTATTAATGTTTTTTTTTTGAAAGTTTCTTTATCCTTTTCAGACTATAATGGTATGCTTATAATTTTAGTATAAAGTATTTTATAAAAGTAAACAAAAGTAAAATGAAAATTTTTATATTATTTGTAGTCTTAATATTTATTAGCTATGATGCTGAGGCACAGCATTTGGATGCCTTTTTTAAGCAATCTGATGCCTTCTTTAAAGCAAATGTTGTAAATGGTAAGGTTGGGTATAATGAAATTAAAAACGATCCAAAAGCGCTAGAAGAAGTACTAAAAATGGCTGAAGACATTTCGGTTACAAAGAGTGATACTAGTGTGTATCAAGCCTTTTGGATTAATGCTTATAATCTTAGTGTTATTAAGGGAATTATTGATAACTATCCAATAAATTCACCATTAGATGATCAAGATTTTTTTGACAAAACAAAATACAATATAGCTGGTAAAAAAATAACGTTAAATGAAATTGAACATCAACTTTTACGCGCGCAATTTAAGGACCCTCGTTTTCATTTTGTTTTAGTTTGCGGTGCTATTGGTTGTCCACCATTACTCGAGGCAGCGTATATGCCAAAGACGCTAAACACGCAATTAGATGTGCAAACTAGATTGGCCATTAATGGCTCTTTCGTAAGAGTAAACAAAAAGAAAAACCGCGTAGAAGTGTCACAACTTATGGAGTGGTATAAGGAAGACTTTACACTTAATAATAACACGGAAATAGACTTTATTAACAACTATAGATCAGAGAAAGTAAACGAAAAATATAAACTTTATTATTTCCCCTATAACTGGAACTTAAATAAGCAGTAAATATCCAATAACCAAATAACCAAAGAAAATGACAAAAATGGTAATATTATCCTTAGCGTTAACAATAGGTTGCATAGGATTTTCTCAAGAAGATGAGGAGGCATCAAGAAGCAATATTCAAGAATTTACGCCAAGTAAGTTATTGAATAAAGGGCAATGGGATATTAAATTATTTAATAGTTTATATACACAAACAAAACAAACAGGCGATAATACAACAGAAGCATTTAATATTTTAAGGCAAAATTTTTTAACAATAACCTCAGAAATATATACGGGTGTAAGTAAAAATTCCAGAATAAATGTCGGTTTGATATTGCAAATTAGAGCAAATACTTATGGTGGTCAAGAGGCCTTTAGTGTTTTTAATTTTAAAAACAATGGTGTAGCATCAAGAAGTGGAATCACAACCATAGCACCTTCAATTAGAGTGCAACCTCTTCCAAATGTGCCTAATTTTTCTTTTACAAGTTCTATATTTTTTGCAATTTTTAAAGATCAGGCAGTACCTGCTTATTTAGATAAAAGAAGTACGTTTTGGGAAACAAAATTTTTCTATGATAAAACTTTTGGAGGTGGAGAGTGGCAAATTTTTACAGAAGCAGATTTTGGCTTTAATTTTGGAGAGTCTATAAGTGACGCATTACAAAGTGGAGCAGCAGTAAATATTGGTGAGCGTTTTGCTAACAACAGTCTGTTTTTACCATTAAGCGCTTTTTTAAGCTATTTCCCTACAAATAAATCCACCTTATTTGTAAATGCACAACAAGCTTATTTAATTAATTTGGGTAATGATTTAGCACAAAACTATACCCAGTTAGGTTTTGGTGGTAAATACCAAATATCCCAAGCATTAAACCTTGAGGTATCTTATGGTAAAATTGTTAGAGGTAATAACTTTCAAGGTTTAGGTGATACTTTTAGTTTAGGTGCTAGAGCATTATTTTAAATTAATATTTAATAGTAAATTAGGGATTAAAATGTAACTATGAAATTAAGATATATAAAAGTCCTTTTTGTATTTCTAGTGTTATTGCTTCAATCTTGTAATGGGCAAGAAAAAATTAATGGTATTAGTTTTGTTGCTGCTGGAATTCCTGTTACGGATGAGCATGTAAATCCAGTTATAGAACTCAATGCTAACTTTGCTGCTATTATGCCTTTTGGTTTTATTAAAGACTTAAAAAATCCAGAGATTATATATAATACAGACAGACAATGGTTTGGGGAAACTAGAGCTGGTACCTTGCAATATGCCAAAAGTTTACAAGCCAAGGACATTAAGATCATGATAAAACCACATATTTGGATTTGGAATGGTAAGTTTACGGGTTATATGAAAATGAAAACGGAAGCAGATTGGTTAAAACTAGAAACATCTTACTCTAGTTATATATTAGATAATGCCCATTTAGCTGAAGACATTAATGCTGAGATTTTTTGTATAGGTACAGAATTAGAGCAGTTTGTAGCTAACAGACCACAGTTTTGGAATAAGCTTATTAATAAAATTAAAAAGATATACAAAGGTAAACTGACTTATGCTGCTAATTGGGACGAATATAAACGCACACCGTTTTGGAGCCAATTAGATTACATAGGAATAGATGCCTATTTTCCAGTTAGTGATAATAAAACACCAACTGTAGAAAATTGTATGGAAGGTTGGAAAGTCCATAAGTCGAGTATAAAAGAACTCTACGACCACTATAAAAAACCTGTATTATTTACGGAGTATGGTTATAGAAGTGTAAATTATGCTGGAAAAGAACCATGGGTTTCAGATAGAAGTCTGACTGTAGTGAATTTAGAAGCACAGAATAATACAACCACAGCTTTATTTAATACTTTTTGGAAGGAACAATGGTTTGCTGGTGGATTTATTTGGAAATGGTTTATTGCGCATGATGTTGTTGGAGGAAATGATGATAGTCAGTTTACACCACAAAATAAGCCCGTAGAAAAAATAATTAAATCTCATTTTGAAAAACACAAATAACATTGAAGAGTAGAGTATTTACGCTATTAATAACATTAATTTCTGCTTATGCCTTTGCTCAAGACTCAGTAATTTTAGATCTAAAAATTGTAGGCAATAAGAAGCTAAAATCATCTTTTGTTAAAAAAATTGCAAAAGCTAAAGCAGGTGCAATTTTAGACTCTATAATTCTAGAGGAAGATATTAAACTTTTAAAGCGTTTGCCAGCCATTGCAAATGCAAGCTATCAAGTGATAGAACAGGATAATATCTGCACTGTAGTTTATAATATTGAGGAAAATCATACCTTGATACCCACGGTTAACGTATATACTACAAATGACGATGAGTTTGCTTACCGTTTGGGATTATACGAGTTTAATGTTCTTGGTTATAATATATCGTTCGGTGGATTTTATCAGAAAGATATTTTTAGTTCTTATGGTATAAATTTAAGAGCACCATTTCTATTTAATCGTAAATTAGGTTTAGCTGCAAACCATCAGGATTTAATTACCCAAGAACCTGTGTTCTTCGACAATACTTCATCAGAATATAAGTATCGAAATAAGTCCTTTGAGATTTTAGCTTTATATCAAGCTAACTTTAAAAACCGATTTGAGTTTGGAATAAATTATTTTTTTGAAGAGTATAAGTATTTATCTGGAGCTACGAATCCTTCGGTACCACAAGCATTGTCTATTAAAAAAATATTGTATAAAAGCATATACGAATTTAACAATTTAGATTATAATTATCAATATGTTTCAGGTTTTAAAAGCATGCTGAATTTGCAATACGTAATTGCTACTAGCAATAAATTGCCAGATTTTATTATTGGTTGGAACGATTTTAATTATTATAAGAGAGTAGGAGCTAAAGGCAATTGGGCGAGCAGACTGCGTATAGGTTTTTCAACTAATAACTCTACGCCATTTGCACCATTTTCTGTAGATAATAATTTAAATATTAGAGGTGTTGGTAATATTATAGATAGAGGTACTGGAGCAATTGTAATTAACACAGAATACAGACATACAGTTTTTGAAAAGGGTTGGTTTGCTCTTCAAGGCAATGCTTTTATAGATGCTGGTTCGTGGAGAAATCCTGGTGGAGATTTTGGAGATTTTGGAAACGCTAAAAATATTAGAATTTATCCAGGTTTAGGATTACGTTTTATTCATAAACGTATCTTTAATACAATTTTCAGGATAGATTACGGTATTGGCATTACTAATGGCGACACACAAGGTATGGTTTTTGGTATCGGGCAATACTTTTAGTAATATAAAATATGAGCTTTATCAACCTTAGGTTTTAACAGTAGCGGTAATTTTAAGTAGTTTAGGATTTTAAAGCAATATGCTTTTTATAATAAGCATGTAAATCGTTAGCACTTGCTCCAAACCATTTCTTAACATAGATTGTCCAAAAGTGGTATTGTAGCTTCCAAATGCCATGGCGCTTATACAATCGATCTGAGGTTTTAATCTTTTTATTTATAACTACAAACTGCTTACGCTTGTAGAGTTCATTAATTAAAATATTATCTTCGTATATAGCAAAACGCTCATCGAAACCTCCAATATCTTCAAACAGTGTTTTGGTAATAAACTGACTTTGGTCGCCACCTCTACAAGCACGCCAGGAAAATTGTGTTAACCAACTAGCTAAGCGTAACCACCAATGGTTATTATCAAATGTTAAACGAAAACAACCTGCTTGATTATTTTGTTTAATTTCTTCAATAATATAGTTATCATAATGTGTAGGCGGAAAAGAATCAGCATGTAAAAAGTATAGAATCTCTCCTCTTGCAGCATTTGCTCCAACATTCATTTGTTTGGCTCTCCCTTTTTTAGAGTGAATAAGCTTAACTTTTAAATCTAATTGCTCTACAATTTTTTGAGAGCCATCAGTGCTGCCACCATCGACAACAATTATTTCTTGAATATTTTGTAATGATGCATTATCGATTAAATGAAAAAGAAGATTTTCAATATTCTCGGCTTCGTTTAAAATAGGAATTACAATGCTTATCATAGCGCTACTTACGATAAAATGTGTTTGTTAGTTTTGTTCATTAAGGCTCCAATCGTACTCAAGATATTCAATTTTGGTATTTGCATTTACAGTAACATTACTATATTTATTTATATAGTCCAAAATACTACCATTTTCGGTAAAATCGTTTTTATACCACTTAAATATTTCAGATATTTTTGCACTGTTTGCATCTAATTTATTTTTTGTTGGGTTATTAATAAATGCTTTCGTGGCACGCTCCATTAATTCCATCACATTTTTTTGGGTATAAGCCACGTCTAATAATTTTGGACAAGAAGCTGAGGCACAGTTAACAGCAAAATGTATTCTAGGTTCATTCATTTTGCGTAAAATTCCGTTTTCTAAACCTGCAAGCGAAAAACTTTTATTACCAATTTTAAATCTCTTTTTAAGCCATGGATTGTTTATATCCTTGATGCTTTTTGTTGGATTATTATCTAAAATTAATTTTATAGTATTAGCATTATAAACATTTATAAAGTAAGCTAATTGTGTTTCTACACTCCAGTTTTTAGATGGTTTTTGATCTTCTAAATAAGAAATGTAGTAGTTTAATTTTTCAATATTGTTTTTAAAACCTTTATAATTAACATCCCCATTTTTAGCAACATATTTTTTTAATAAGGTATCGAATGTGCTATGGTCTAAAGACGTTGCGGTGGTTGATTTGTCTTTATTACCAACTGATTTTATTGGTAATCCTTTAGCCGAAAAACAAGCGGATAGTACTAATGGTAAAACAAGTAGTGCTAATATTTTTTTCATAATATGTCTCTGTTTTTAGTAAAGCTTTAAGTTAGTTATATGGGTAAAATGGTATAAATTAAATTTTAAAAGACTATTATTAATCGTTTAAATCCCAATTATAATCTAAATAAGATTTTTTGGCTTTCTCAGAAATGTAAAGGCTGGAATACTTATTTAAAAAGTCGATTAAAGAACCATTTTGCTCAAAATCTTTTTTAAACCATTTAAATATATTAGACAATTGAATGTTGTTTTCTGCAATTTTATTACGTTTTGTATCGCTTAAAAATTCCTTTGTAGCGGTCGTTAATAGTGTATCTAAATTTGACGCAGTAAAGGCTTCATTCTGTAATTTAGGACAAGAAAAGGAAGCGCAAACAATACCAAAATGTATTCTTGGTTCGTCCATTTTACGTAATATCTGGTGCTCAATTTCATCTAGATTGTACCATTTGCTTTTTAATTTCCACAGGCGTTGTTCCCATGGATTTTTAATGTCTTTTATACTTTTAATTGGCAGGTTTCTAACTATTAAATCTACTGTCATTGCATTGTATGCATTTATCCAATATGCGAGTTTGTCTTCCTTGGTCCAGTTGTTTTCCGGCATATTTTCTCCTAAAGAAGTGATGTAACTTGTTAATTTATTTCTGTGGGCTTTAAATTTATTATAGTTTACTTTACCGTCATCAGAGACATAGTCATTTAATAAGGTATTCCAAACATCATGTTTAAACGCTTCGGTATTTAAATTTTTATTGCCATCAGCTAAAACCTCTATACTTGCTTTTGTTTCTGTTGCTACTTCTTTTTGCTCTATTTTTTCTGAAGTTTCAATTGCTACTGGCTTAGTTTTATCTTCAATTGCAGTAGGCGTTTCTTTAACTACAGGTTTCTTTTTTTGTAAAACCTGAGCATTATCTTGAGGTTCACTCTTTGGTGTTTGTTCTACTATTTGTTTTGTTCCACAGCATGCAGATAGAACAAAGGCCAATATTACAAGGGTAAAGTATTTCATTGTATATTTTTTCTATTTATGAGATTTTGGCTTTCGCGAAAATACAGGATACATTTCTTGACTTATAAAATCTTTTGGAAAATTTTCATCACCCTTAAATCCGAGCTCTATATCTCTTCCACTTTCTGGAATATAATCTGTTTTAAAAATGTAATCCCATAGGCTTAGGGTTAGTCCATAATTAACACCAAACCTTTCATTTTCTGGCAAAGCTTTGGCATGGTGCCAGATGTGCATTTTCGGATTATTAATAATATATTTAAAAATACCATAATCCCAACCAAGGTTAGCATGGTTTAAATGTCCAACAGTTATTGCAAAAAAGTGTACAATTGCAACATGCTGCGCATCAAAGCCACCAATGATTGCAATAGGAATATAAAGCAGAGATTTGTAAACAATAGGTTCCATCCAGTGGTAGCGCAAATGTGCAGCAAAGCCCATTTCCTTTACACTATGATGGACTTTGTGAAAATTCCAAAGCCAAGGGATACGATGTAACAATCGGTGTGTATTCCATTGTGTAAAATCGCTTACAATAAAGAAGATGAATAAGCCTAACCAAAGTGGTAATTGGTCGACATCAAATAACTGAAAATTAGAAGTTGATAATCCTACCAAACCTAAAATGTCATTAAAAAATGCTGCAGTAGTATCATTTAATGCAATTAGCACAATAAGATTTAAGATAAAAAAATTAAAGAACATATAAAAGGTATCTAACCAAAAGTCTTTTCTAAAAATGGATTGTTCTTTTCGCCATGGAAAAGCAATTTCAAGAATCCAGACTAAAAAAGAAATAGCAATTAAACCATAGAAATAGTTATCCCAATGATTAATAGTAATTATCTCATTTTTAAGATAATCCCAATAACCAAAATAGGCGTTTTTAATAATGTCTATGTATTTTTCCATCTTAATTCCTCGAAGGAGAAACGTTTTATATTATGTTATAGTGTTTTATATATTATATTTTTGCCTTTGTAAGCGTCTGTTAACAACAGCCTCCACCATCATAATGGTAGGTGGATTTGCTTATAAAAATATCATCTCTTTGTAAATTTTCTAATGCTCCTGCGGTTTTATCGCAAATAGCAATTGGCTGGTTTTTTAAAAGAATATGCCCTTTATTATCATCAAAAAAGTCTTCACTTCCATAATAAATGGCTGCTTTACCAGTAAAAATGCATGGGCCATCTTCTGGCATTGTATCCTTTATAGCTGCCACTTCTATGGATTCTATATATATTAGTTGGTCTGTAGGATACTGTTTAGGATCTAAAACCCTGTAAGGTTTTCTTGCTCTAATTTCTATGGTTCCAAAACCTGCGTCGGTTAGTGCTTTAACGTATTCTGCTATTGGTAAACTACCGCTTAAACATAAAGCTCTCAATCTGTCGTCATTACGTAATGTATTATTCATTTCTTGCTCGCATGTTGGATCGCTCATTACCAACTTGCCTTGTGGCTTTAAAACGCGATACATTTCACTAATGGCTTTTTTTAAATCTTCGGCTTTAAAAATATTGAATAAACAGTTTTGTGCGGCGACATCAATAGAATTATCTGCCACATTTAGATTTAAGGCATCACCTTTTATAAGCGTTACAAATTCACTTTTAAACCATTCGTTTAGTTTTTCGGCTTCTAAAAAGTTTTTGCGTGAGGCTTCCAGCATTTCATCAACAACATCAATACCAATTACACCACCTTTCTGGCGATTAAAATAGGCGAATTGTAGTAATTCCATGCCACCACCAACACCCACATAAAGCATTTTAGGATTGTTGGTTAAATCTCGTGCATTTACCGTACTGCCACAACCATAATTCATTTCTTGCATTATTTTTGGAATTTTTAAACCTGGTAATTCCCAAATAGGATTGGTTGTACAACACAATCCCACATCTGGTGTAATTGCTGCTTCTTTGTATAAATCCTTTGTAGCGTTTAAGTAACTCATTTTTTTATTTTAAACGGTAAATAGTCTGTTGTTTATAATGTTTTTATGACACCTTTAAATAAGGTAATCATGTTCGGTTCTGCTTTTCCTGCCATGGCAATAATTTCTTCAATATTTACAGGTTTAAGGTTTTCTGGATCGCACTCATCTGTTAATACAGAAACCGCAGCAACTTTTAAACCTAAATGGTTAGCCACTATAATTTCTGGAACCGTACTCATGCCAACCGCATCCGCGCCTATAATTTTGAGCATTCTATATTCTGCTCTGGTTTCTAACTGTGGTCCTACGACACTAGCATACACACCTGTATGTAATAATATCTTTTTTGCTTTAGCAATTGCCTTGAAATTTGTATTAATATCTAAATCGTACGGTGCACTCATGTCTGTAAAACGCTCGCCTAATTGCTCAACACCCTTAAAGGCTAATGGCGAACCACCTTGTAAATTTATATGGTCTTCAATTAACATTAATTCTCCCTTTTTAAAGTCTAAATTAATGGCTCCAGATGCATTAGAAACTAATAAGGATTTAATACCTAATTTTTCCATTATGCGAACTGGATACGTAACATCTTGTAGGGTATAACCTTCGTATAAGTGAAAGCGCCCTTGCATAACAATTACTGTTTTACCTTCTAATGTACCATAGATTAATTTGCCTTTATGAAACTCTATCGTTGCTGTTGGAAAATGCGGAATCAGATTATAATTTATCTCTTCTTTAATATTAATATCACTGATTAGTTGTCCTAAACCTGTACCTAAAATAATACCAACCTCTGGATTTTTAAAACCTTTTTCTTGTAAATAATTTACTGTTTCACTTATGTTTTTAATCATTGTTTTATAATCGTTTGTAATGCTTCAATATATTCTAAATCTTCGTATAAATCTATATCGTTTAGGGTCTCTAATAAGGATATAGTGTTTGTTTTCAAATCGTTAATAGTGTCCTTGAAAACAGTTTCAGTTCCCCAGTTTTTATTCTTAAATAGCGAGGCGTGCATGGTTTTCATACCTAGTAAATAGTAACCACCATCTTCTGCTGGGCCAATAACTACATCATTATTATCTAAAGCACTAAAGGCCTGGTTAATATGTTTTGGTTGTAAATGAAATAAATCGCTACCGACAATAACTATTTTTTTATAATTTTGATTAAATCCATTGTTAAAAGCAGCCTGCATGCGTTTGCCTAAATCATCTCCAACTTGTTGGTATTTTTTAAAAACGGAAGCATCCCAAAGATCATCTTCCCTAATTTTTACCGAATAATATACAGCTTTATCCGCATCTATTTGTTTTATAACCTGCTCAGTATGTTCCAATAAATATTTATAAACGCGTAAGGCCGGTTTGTTACCAATTGTATGAGCTAAACGCGTTTTGCATTTTCCTAATTCTGGATTTCTGGTAAACGTTATAATGAGGTTGCTTTGCATTTAAATATCTGCATTTAATTAGAAGCTGTTATTAGAATTTAATTATTCCTGACTATTTTTCTCTTTTCTCTCTTCAATGTCATAAATTTTCTCACCTTTTATAAGCCATTTACTCCAAGCCTTATTAAAAGTGTGGACTTTATTTGTTTCATTGTGTTCGGAATCTATAATACTGAAGCCCTTATTCTTCCATTCAAAAATACCACCATAAAGGTTGTAAACATTGGTATAACCAGCTTTCTTTAGCTTTTTTCCAATGGTTTCACTCCTTATACCTAAGGAGCAATAGACAACTATTTTTTTATTTGTATTAGGATATAGATTTTTAATTGATGCCATATCAAAATTATCGTAGCCAACACAAATAGCATCTTTTATATGGCTAACCTTATATTCTTTAGGTTCGCGAGAATCAAAAACAATAGCCTTTGTTTTTGGCATGGCTAATTCTTGAACACTAATATAAGGTACGCCTTTATTATTATGCTGCTTAAGCAAATCTGCTATGGTTTCTTGTGCCATGACATCTGTTGCAAATAGAGTAAACAGTATAACTAGAATGTATTTCATAATGCGATTAAAATAATGATTTTAGAGTGTTATTCCAAAACCTTGTAGCCCACTTTCTACAGCAGGTAAAATTTCTGTATTATCCCAAATCCCAGTAATAATAGTCCTTGCATATTCTACTGGTAATATCCCATTTTGCATGAGTTTACTGGTTAACTTATAATTATAGTCGAGATTATGGTGCTTAAATTTCAATAGACCATTAGAATCATCTAAAATGGCATACCAAACTTGAGGAGAACCATCGTTTGCTGGCATACCAATAACACCTGGATTTATCCATAATTTATGGTCTTGTTTCTGATGAAATGGTAAACCGCAATGTCCAGCTATAATAACGCTACTTTGAGTTTCATTAAAATTTGGTTGTTTAATATTCCAACTTGTAGATTTAAAAATAAATTCCGAAATATTAAAATAAGAGCCATGGACTACGCTAAATTTTTTACCTGCATAATTAAAGGTAATATGATCTGGGAAAGTAGCCAAATAGTTTAAAGAATCCTTAGACAATCTGCTCTGCGCAAAAGGATACCATAATTTTGAAAATCCATCGCAACGCGAACCTTTATTAAAATCGCAACCACAATCTTTGGCGTTTTCTAGTAATTGAACTTCTACATTACCCAAAATACTTCTAGGGTTCCATAATTTAAAAAGCTGAACCGTTTCTTCTGGTTGTGCACAATAGCCAACAAGATCACCTGTAAAAATACAGTTCTTCGCTGGAATGCCTTCTTGTTTTGCAATAGTTTTTAGCGCTTCCAATGCCTGTAAATTACTATACACACCACCAAAGATTAACATTTTACCGCTTACTTTTCCTATGTTAACTATCTTTTTATCCACTTAGGTATAAAATATAAAATGATACAACTTAAAATGCCCCAAACATTTACCCAAAGTAAATCGGCATATTTTCCTTCCGTTAAGATTAATGCCTCCGGAAAGTAATTAAATACTAATAAAAGCCCAAAAATCAGACCACAAACAACACTTAGATAAAAACTAATTTTGGGCACTTTTACGTTCCAAAATAAAAATAGCGGAGTTAAACCAATAACCATGGTGCCTGATATTGTTGTGGCAGAGAGAATTTTTGCATTAAAAAAAATGGGAATGGTGCCTAAAAGAGCAATGATAACCATAGATAATCTTCCAACAGAAATGTTTTTTCCAAGTCCCAAATCTATAGCTAATAATTTTGAGAATGAAGAAAAGGTAGAGTCTAATGTTGATGCTGCCGAGGTTATCATAATAAAATTAATAACTAATAAAATAACAATACCAAAGGCCTTACCAACTTCTACTGCGGCTTGACCTTTATAGCCTTGCGTTTGTGCATAAATACCGATAATACTAAACAGTACTATACATAAACCACCTATAACACTAGCCAAAAGAAAGCTTTTTAGTGTTACTTTTGGAGTGCTTATAAAAGCACGATCTGTTAAAACTGGATCATGAAAGGGATAGCTGAAAGATTGAATAATGGCGGCAAAAAATAAATTTAAGCCCAAGTCAAAACTCCAAGTTCCAGAAGTAATTACGTCTTGAGTAGAAAAATTATCAACCGAAAATATACTATAAAGTATAACGACTAACAATACAGCAAATAATGCCATTTGTATGACGTCTGTAAATATGGAACTGCTTAATCCACCTTTTACGGCGTAAGCTAAAGTTAATAATGTAAAAATTATGATAGCAGTTAAATAACCTGTAGAACCTTGGATGCCAAAATACGAACCAATAACCATAGTATTACTCCACACTTCGTTAAATAGCCTTATTACGATTAAAATTGAAAATAGTGCTACGGCACGGCGTCCAAATTTACTTGTTAAAAATTGATGGATACTACTAAAACCACCCTTGGTTCTTAATTTATAAATTAAGACACCAGCAACTGCAAAACTTAAATAATAACCCGCATAAGCAACACCACCCACAAGACCATAATCTAGTCCCAAATTAGCGGCGTTAGTAATACTTTTTGCAAAAATCCAAGAAATTACTAAGCTTCCTGTAAGGACTAAAACATTGGGTGGTCTTTTATTATGATTTGCTTTAAAAAAAGCACCACTAGTTTTAGCCAACGGAGAGAGTAGGAACAAGATTAAACTTGATCCTACCACTAAAATCCATTGCCAATGTATTGTTTCTATTTCCATTTTAACTTTCCCAAAGGGAAGCAACTCTTACTCTAGTATTAAGTAATTTATAGCTTTTATTTTCCTAATTCCGCCACAATTTTCTTGTTTTTAACAAGGGTTAAGGATCAATTTTACTCATCCCACCACACCGGAAAATTAATATTGTTGTTATCTGTAGCACTTGTTGCTATCTCATAGTTTTGTGCATTTAAAGCGCCTTCTTCTGCTGGGTAAGGCATTCTTTTGGGAATTAAATTATTATTTAAACTTGCCGAAATAGCATTAAATTCTGGAAAACCTGTACGTCTGTATTCTACCCAACCTTCGTAGCCATTAATAATATTGGCAATCCATTTTTGTGTAATTATTTGTTGTAAAGGTGTCGTACCCGGTGCATCGTATGCGGCATTTCCAGTTAAATAATTTGCTGGTAGATCTGTCTGCCAATAGTCGAAAGCTTGGGTTACTCCTGTTTCGTATAATTCTTGAGCGTTAGCACTAATTAAGCCTTTTTCGGCAGCTTCGGCTAAAGCAAAATGCACTTCCCAAGACGTTATAAAATTAGCGTCTAACACAGAAGTATCTTCTTTAAAAGCACTACCAGCCAAAGAATAATCTGACAAAGCAATAGAAGTAGAAGACGCATCAATGCCATTAATTAGGCCTTTAAATTCACCTGAATTAGAATTTCCAAAAGGTTTAAAATAGGTGTTTATTCTTGTATCATCTAGGTTTGTTAAAATGTCTTCCATTGTTTTAGACATCACAAAATTATTAAAATCGCCAATTCGTAATTGCGCTAAACGAAAACTGTTAGGATTTGTATTGGTAAAATTAAAAATAGCATTTTCGGCGTTTGAAGTTATAAAATTGCCATTAGTAACAACGTCTTGCAACGCATTTGAAACCTCCACTTTATCCGAAATTCTTAGTAGGGCTTTTATTTTTAAAGCATTAGCAAATTTAATCCATGCGTTTAAATTTCCATTAAATAAAATATCGCCTTTTAATGGGATAGCCTGTTCATAATTAGTTATTGCAACGATGCCTTTGTTTAAATTATCTAAAATACCGTTGGCCTCTAAATAAATAGATTCTTGGCTGTCGTAAACTGGCGTTACTGTGCCGTCTATTCCATTAAAGGCTTGAAAATAAGGCACATCTCCAAATAAATCTGTTAAACCAGATGCCATGTAAGCTTTAAGTATTAAAGCGGGACCTTCATAAACGGCAAAAGTAGAGATGGTTCTAGATTGTTTTAATACAATTTCATTATCTCGTAAATTAGTGTAAAATATTGGCCAAGGATTACCACCTAATTGAGGTGATTTTAAGGCATGACGATCGAATAAATTAAAATCTAATGCCGTTCTGTGTTGCGATAATAAATCGCCAGCAACAAAACCTTCATAACTCATCTGCTCACCATAATTGTAAATTACCTGACGTAATAATAAACCAGGTTGCACAATATTGGGTGCATTTGGATTGGTGTTAATTTCTTCGAAATCTTTAGTGCAACTACTCATCATAAGGGTAATTACTATAGTTAAAGTAATAGATATTTTCTTCATTTTACAATTAATTATGCTATATTATAAATTATTTAGAATGTACAAGTTGCGTTATAAATTTAAACTAGCTTTAAACCCAAAACTACGTGTAGAGGCATAACTCATGTCTTCCACACCACTTACAAAACCGCTGCCTTGAACGGCCAATTGCTCAGGATCGAAATGCGGATTTTCTGTAATAACAAAAAGGTTACTTCCTATTAAAGACAATTCTATTGCACCACCTTCTTTAAGACCCAGAAAACCATCTCTAAATTTAAAACCGTAGCCAATGGTAAATTGTCTTAGCTTTAAAAAGGATGCATTATAAATATTGTTTTCTTCATGGTTTCTATCGTAAAATTGTCTGTAATAACTTTCAGCAGAAACGGCAACTGTATTAGCTTGTCCAGATTGCGTTTCACCTTGAGCAATAATACCATCTTCTGGTCTAAATTCAGTTTCAGCTAATTGTCCTCCAACATTACCTAAAGCACGCGTACGTGACACAATTTCTCCACCTTGTCTCCAATCAAATAAAAAACTAGTACTCCAATTTTTATAATTAAACTGGTTATTCCAGCCTAAAGTAAAATCAGGATTATAATTTCCTAATTTTTGTAAATTATTATCGGCAATAAAGCGTCCATTATCATCTATAATAAACTGTCCATTTTCATTTTTTTTATAACCAGTACCATAAAAGTCTCCAATGCGTCCTCCTTCTTCCACTTGAAACCAAACGGTTTGATTTTGGCTATTATAAATTCTGCTATAAGCTAAGGTTAACCTGCCATCTGCTTGTGGCAACGCTTTAATAGTAGCTGTATTTGTTGCAAAATTAAAAGTGGAGTTCCATGAGAAATTACTGTTTTTAATTGGTGTAATTCCAGCTATAATTTCAACACCTTTAGATTTTACAATTCCACCATTTACAACTTGCTGGCCATATCCAGATGAAATAGGGATGGGTAACGAAATAATTTGGTCTTTTGTCGTTGCATTATAATACGTAAAGTCGAAACGAAAACGGTCTTGTAAAAAGCGTATATCTGCTCCAAACTCATACGATTTAGTGCTTTCTGGTTTTAAATTAGCATTAGGAATAAAATTTTGATTGCTAAATGTTGGTTGACCATTAAATGGTGTTTGCGATACAAAAGCACCAGAAGTTTGGTAAGGACTTGTGTCGTTACCTACTTGAGCAATACTTGCTCTTAATTTCGCAAATGAAATACTTTGAGGTAACTCTGTAACATTAGATAAAATGAAACTTGCTGAAGCCGAAGGATAAAAAAATGAAGTACCACTTACTGAAAAAGGCGTTGCCAAAGCACTAGACCAATCGTTACGAGCTGTAATGTCTAGAAACAGGACATCTTTATAACCTAATTTAGCAATGCCATAAAGTGAATTAATACGTTTTTGAGACTTAAATTGAAAGATTTCTATTGGAGATGCTGCATTATTTAAACTAAAAATTCCAGGTTGTGCTAAATTAAGAGTTTGAGATTGTTTTGTAGACGCTTTTTGGTCTAAACGATTGCCACCAAGAGAAATATCTAGGTTAAAGTCGCTATATACTTGACTGTAGTTAAAAAGAAAATCTGTGTTAACTTCTCTGTACAGGACATCATGTTCTGCATATGCACCATTTTTAAAGCGGTTACTAGAAAAGGCTCTTCTAAGTTGTCTGTTTTCTGATGAATAATCCATTCCAGTTCTAATCTGTAGACTTAAATTATTAGAAAATTGATGCCTTAAAGCAATGTTACCAAACACGCGATCGCGATTAAACGAATTTCGGTTTTCTAATAAAATAAAATAAGGATTATCGAAAAAAGTATAGTTAAAAGAATACTGCTGTAAACCTTCTAAACCAGGTTGCCAATAGTTTATTAAATTAGTTGTGTTTAGACTTCTCGGTCCCCACGCTACTAGCGAGTAGTTTACGTTTTCGCTACCATAACCGTTAGATGGTCTATTATCACTACTTGAATTTGTATAAGACATTGAAGATGAAAAATGCGTGTTTTTCGTAGGCTGGAAATTAAGTTTGGTCGACACGGTTTGTCTATCTAAATTTACACCTGGAATAATAGCTTCGCTTTTTAAATCTGTAAAGGATAAACGGTAATCACCTGTATTAAATCCATTGGCAATGGCGATGTTGTTTATTGTTGTAATTCCAGTTTTATAAAAATCTTTAAGATTATTTGGATTAGACTTTAATTCTGTTGGTGTAATTGCATGACCAGTATATAAAGCGGTGTCACCGCCTCTAACTACAGTGCCATTTGGTAAAAATACAGGACTATCAAATTGAGACACAAAATTACCAGCGTCTAGTCGTGGTCCCCAAGAATACGTAATATTATCATTAATACCACCTCCAAGTCCATCTACGTATTCAAATTCTCCAGAGTTTCCTTGACCATAGGAATTTTGAAATTCCGGGAGTCTAAAAGCAGAATCTAAAAATAAAGACGTGTTGATGCTTATACCTAAGCCTCTAGATGTTTTACCATCTTTTGTTTTAATTACAATAACGCCGTTAGACGCTCTGGTGCCATATAAAGCTGCAGCACTTGGTCCTTTTAGAACAGAAACCTCTTCAATATCGTCTGCATTTACTTCCATAGCGCCATTACCAAAGTCTATTTCTTGAAATCCAGCAGCAGCTTCATTAGTAAAATTAAAGACGGTATTATTATTAATTGGTATACCATCTACAACAAACAACGGATTATTGTTAGAAAAAGAGGCTTCACCGCGTATAGTAATTTTGGAGGACGATCCAACGCCTGTTGCACCTTGAGAAATAGTAACACCAGCTAATTTTCCAGATAAATTATTAAGAAAATTTACAGATTTAACCTCAGTTAGACTTTCAGATTTTAGGGATTGTACAACATAACCTAATGCTTTAGTGTTACGTTCCAAACCTAAAGCAGTAATAACCACTTCATCAAGAGCTGATGCATCTTCAACCATTTGAATATTAATTTGAGTTCGGTTTCCAACTGTTATAGTTTTTGTTTTAAAACCTACATAGGAAAATTGTATTTGGCTATCTGCAGCATTAATTTCAAGCGTATAATAGCCATTCTCATTGGTGGTTGTACCTCGATTGTTGTTGGTAGTAATATTTACAAATGGTAAACTTTTGTTATCATTTAAACTAGTAACTGTTCCAGAAATAGTTAATTGAGCATAGCTAAAATTTGAGATAAGTAGCAATACACACCAGTAAATGTGTTTCATTAAAATATATTTTAATAGTTAGTTGGAGTTGAAACGCAGCAATACGTTTCCTAATAATATCTAAGCTAAAAATATATCGGGTGAGCCTTTGTTATAATGAATAGTAATTACTTTCGGCCTAAAAGACTGAAATTTAGATATCGTTGTTGTTTTCGCGAAAGTAATAATTTGTAATAAGATGTATTTTAGGACAGTTGAAATACTCCTAAAGCTATCGACAATAGTCTTAACATCGGAAACTGTATCAACATCTTGTAGTGTTTGCAAAAAAGTAACCTTAGCCTTTTTAAAAGATGGTAGGTTTACAATTCCTTCCCTTAATTGAGATGTTTGCCATGGTAAATTTTTAAATTTATTAGCGTAAAAGAGTTTCTTAGTTATACCAATAAGATAAAAGCCACCATCTAGAGAAGGTCCTAAAACTAGAGTATTGGATTTTAGCTTTTTGTAAGCGGTATTTATATGGCTTATTTGAAGATGAGGCGTATCGTTACCTACAGTAATGACTTTTTCAAAACCTTTGTCTAAAATTAATTGGATGGCATTGGTAAAGCGCTCTCCAAAGGTGTTGCCTTTTTGTTGTGCTTCAGATATTACAAAATAAGGTAATTTAGTGCGTTTTACTTTAGCTTCAATCTCCGAATTTAATTCTTGAAACAAAACAGCGGCGTGTTGAAAAGGTTTGTTTAAACCTTCCACTTTTGCAGAATTAGCAAATATTAATATGGCTGTTTCGTTGTTCAAAAAATTTGTTTAATTCTATTACACTTTAAAACCTAATAAAAAAACCCTAAAATATAATGAGTAGCAGATTATATTTTAAAAATTATTAAGCCACAACACCTTGGCAACTACTACCGGCTCCTGCAGTACAACCGTAGCAATGCTGAGAAATTACTATATTTCTTCCTGCTAACAATTCTTCTTTATACTCGCTAATATGTTTAGATTTACTATTTACTGGAAGTGCCAACATTTGGTTAAAATCACAATCAAATAAATAACCATCCCAACTTACAGAAAGTGTATTGGTACACATAACGTTTTCTACAGCAGCCGGGTTGTAAGCATCCACTAAGGCATGCATGTAGTCTTGGTAGTTGTCTGAGGCAATTAAATAATCTAGAAAGCGAGCAATTGGTAAATTAGTAATTGCAAATAAATTATGAAATTGAATGTTAAAGTCCTCTAATAACGCTTTTTTAAACTCTTTTTCCATAGTGGCTTGGTCTCCTGGTAAATACGCACCATTAGGATTGTAAACCAAGTCTAATTTTAAGCTGCTTCCAGGCATACCATAACCACGTTCGTTTAGCTCTTGTAAAGCCTTTATAGACATATCGAAAACACCTGCGCCACGTTGCTTGTCTGTTTTTCCTCTAGTCCAATGTGGCATGGACGACACCACATGAATATTGTGTTTTTTAAAGAAATCTGGCAAATCGTAATGCTTTTTATTGGCGCGAATAATAGTTAAATTTGAACGTACAATAAAATCTTGTACTCCAACTTTAGATGCTTCTTCAACAAACCACCTAAAATGAGGATTCATCTCTGGTGCACCACCAGTTAAATCTAAGGTGTGTGCTTGGGTTGTTTTAATAACATCTAGAATTTGTTGCATGGTCTCACGCGTCATAATCTCTTTTCGATCTGGACCAGCATCCACATGGCAATGCTCGCATACCTGGTTACACATATAACCAACATTAATTTGAAGAATTTCTAATTTTTTAGCTTGTAAAGGAAACTGATTTGTTTCTGAAATTTTATCTTTAAAAGTGGGCAACTCTCCACTTTGAAATATACCATTTGATAAAATTTCTAATTGCCTGTTGCTATTTGCTAAATCGCTATCCCTTTTTTGTAACGATTGTGTTTTTAATTTACCCATTTATATATTTAACTATAGTGTTTACGTAAAATTTAGGATTGTAGTTTTATTATTAAGAGATTTTAAATGCATTTTAGCCTTGATTTGGATGAGCAATTTAAAAAGAATGTAAAACAATAATTTTTTTTACATTTCAAGCTTATTTACTTTGTTCATCATTTGTACACCATGAACCAAGGTTGCACCGCTTTTAATGGCGGCACCTACGTGTAGCGCTTCCATCATTTCTTCTTTTGTAATGCCACGCTGTAAACCGTCTTTGGTGTAGGCGTCTATACAATACGGACATTGTTCTGTGTGTGCTACTGCCAATGCTATAAGCGATTTTTCTCTTGCTGTTAAAGAGCCTTCTTCGAATACTTTACCATAATAATCGAAAAATTTAGCCCCTAATTCCTGATTCCATTCGGTGATTTTTCCAAATTTTCTTAAATCTGCTGGGTCGTAGTATGTTTTACTCATTTATGTTTTAATTTTTGCTAAGATATAAATCTATAGAATAGTGTTATTTTTATATTACAGTACTAACAAAAAATGGATTTAACTTTTTAGACAAAGTCAAATCCATTTTTAAATTTTAAATTTTTTTTATTAAGAAGAAGGTCTTCCTTTAAGACGTTTTTCAATTTTTTGCTTTTTTTCTGTTACTCTTTTCATAACATCCATTAGCTTTTCGTCTTTTGTCTCTTTATAAAATTCGTTAATACCTAATATTATAGCTTTTGCCTTCCTCGATGCCTTAACGCGGTCACTAGTAGACATGTTGCTCATTTTCATATCTTCGAATTCTTGAGCTTCTATTAATAGAGTTTCCATAAAATATTTTATTATTAAATCACAAAATAACTAAATGAAATCGATTTTCAATTAATTAATTAATAAATTTTATCAATACCCAAATATACTATTCTAATTACTAATTAATTTGGAAATTATAGATGTGCTTGTATTAAATTAAAAATAGTAATTTTTTAAACCGTTGGTCTTCCTTTTAGCCGTTTTTCAATCTTTTTCTTTTTTATTGTAATTCTTTTCATGACATCCATAAGTTTTTCGTCTTTACTTTTTTTATAAAACTCATTAATGCTAAGAATTAATGACTTAGCTTTCCTTGATGCTTTTACTCTGTCGCTGGTGGACATGTGACTCATCTTCATATTTTCAAAATCTGTAGCTTCTTTTAAGAGTAAATCCATAACGACATTGTTTAACTTTTTATAAATATACTTAAACAAAATTAATTTTTAAAAGTTTTTTATAATTATTTTTAATTTAATCATTACAAAAAACTAATTTTTCATGTCGCTATGAGTTTGCTGTCTTTATTTTTTAACACGCTTTTATACTAAAAGGGATAGCCGATAGCAAAGTTTAATACAGGTTCATCTATTTTAAAATCTAAACGCTCGCCTTTTGGTTGAGCAGGATTATGAAATGGTGCTGCTAAATCCAATCGAATAACAAAACCTTGCACATCTACGCGCAATCCTAGTCCAGCTCCCATTCCTAGTTCACTTAAAAAACGGTTTGAAAATTTTCCTCCAGGTAAAGATGGGTTTTCATTTGAGTTCCAAATGTTACCTGCATCTGCAAAAAAGGCACCTTTAAAAAAGCCAAAAATTGGAAAGCGATATTCTATATTTGCTTCTAAGCGAATGTTCCCGGTTTGGTCAAAAAAACCATCATTATTTGAGCTTAAACCGTTATATGTTCCTGGTCCTAGAGAGCGAATTCTAAATGCACGAACACTATAGGGTCCACCAGAAAAATATTGTTTAGTAAATGGTAATACGTTGGAATTTGCATAAGCTAAACCATAACCGGCAAATAACCGAGTGGCTATTTTTTGTTCTTTTCCAAAATTATAATGATAACGTAAATCTATATCCGCCTTAGCATACTGCGCATATTCTAAACCAAAAATTTCTTTGGTAGTGTTAGGTGCTTCTGCTTTTCCAAACAAACTCATTGTATTTCCAGCCAAATCTAAATTTAAATTGGCATAAAATTGATGCATTTTATTACTTTCTACCAAACCATTGTAGATAAACGAATACGTTAATCCGGATATAAACTCTTGATCGAAACTGCGTCTTAAAAAAGGATTTTCGTCTAGAATTTCTTGAAAAGCCTCTGTAGTATTAGACAATCGGGTATAATTTGTTGAAACAGGATTGATAGCGTGCGTAACATAGCGGTTGGCATCCCATATGTAACCAAATCTAGCATTAGTAGAAAGCAGAGTATACAATTGGCTTCGGTTTAAATAATCGAAACCTAAAGATGTTCTTGTTTTAGGAATTGAATATTTAAAATAATCATCACTAATTTTTATTGGAAATAACACTCGAGGAAAAACAAGTTCTGCCTCAGAGCCAAGTTCTAAACTGCTTAATCCAGCTTGATTTCCACTTGCAACCTGTGTTTCGAAACCAGCTTTCATACTAATATTTAAGGTCTCACCTCCTTTAAATAAATTTCGGTTACTATAGGTTAAAACTAAGGCTGGTCCTGCAAAATTATTAGATTTAGTAACGGCTTGAATTTCGGCTCGAATGGCACGTTTATTTAAGGGTGATAAATAAATATTGGCATTTAAAATACCCAATCCATCCTCAGCTATAGAATCTGTATCTTTGTATTGAATGTTTACAAACTTGTAAGCACCTATTGTAGATAAACGTCTTGCAGTATTTTTAGAGGTTTGCGGATTATATAATTGTGCTTCTTTTAAAGTTATAAATGGGTCTAAACGGTCTGGACGAAAAAATTTTGGATCTTGAATATATGTTTTATTATTATAACGTTCGCTGTCATAAATTTTAGAATCTTTTGGCAATTCGTAATCAGGATAAACATTTATAGTTCCTAATCTGTAAGGGATAATTGCTTTTTCTGGTACTTCTTTTTTTAATTTTAAAAACAAATCAATACGTTTATTTTCATATTGGTTACTATCTGCTTCAAAAATTAAAAAATCTGAATTAAAATTATAATATCCATTTTTCTTTAGAATACCATCTAAACGAAGTCGTTCTAGTTTCATACTTTCTAAACTAAATCGTATGCCTTTTTTAAACTTGGACGTAGCAACATTGTTTTTAAGCTCTTTATATATGGGAGACGGCAAAGAATCTACTAGGTATGTTTCTATATTGTAGGGCGTTGGTACACTAATACTGTAGGTAATTGAAGATTCTTTGGCTTTTTCATCTTCAGTAAATACTGAAGTTGCAAGACTGTAAAAAAAGCCATTATTTTCTAATTTATTTACTAAAACATCTTCTACTTCTAAAGGTTTTACATCACTTTGGTACACTGGTTCTTCTCCAAATTGTTTGTAAAGCCAACGGTTAATAAATCCAGGTTTTTCTTTTTGAGTTTTATAATAAAAATACAAACCTGGTTGCATGCCTAAAAACTTGGAATTGGGTTCAGGCGATAATGCACGTTCTAACAATGGTTTTAAATCTTGAAGATTTTTAACTAGACTATCTGCATTTATTTTAATTTCTGCACCTGTATATAGTAGTTCATCTTCGGGAATGTATTTTTTTATGGCACAAGATTGCGCAATAACTATAATTATTAAAATTACTGAAAGATATTTTAAATTTTTAAAATTTGAAATTGTATTTAATACTAAGAGTCTACGCACTATTTCTCATTTGTTTTTTCCTTTTCGGTATTATTATGTTCTTTAGTTTTAAGCTCTTGCTCCTTTTTTAAACGGACTCTATCTTGCTTTTCGGCTTTGGTTTCATTAAAAAGAATAGCCTCCCAAAGTTCACTAAATTTATTAAATTCTTGAGTAAATATAAGACCAATGCCACTTACAATGGTTTGTCCATCAATAACATTCTCGAACTCGTTTCTTCTAAAACCCTTTAATTTATAACGTCCATTTTTTGTTAATAAATATTCTAGGCTAACATTGCCCACTAGAGGTGTTGCTTCTCCTGTAGAGCTGCTACCTTGTAAATCTACTTCGCTACCAACGCGCACTATTAAACGGTCGTCGAACAGACGTTTTTGCGCAGCTACATTTAGTTGCGTTCTATCCTGAGGCGTATTCCCTTGATAATCTGTATAACTGTCTAAACCAAAATCGAGTTCAAAGCTAGAGTCGCCTAACAATTTATTTGAAAATGAATTTAATTGGTCTGAAACAGCATCATTTAAATTATCTCTTGCAATGGTGGCAAAACCACCAGTACTGCCATCGCTTCCAGGTTCAGGGTAAAATCTATTTAATACTAATAGCGAAAATACTTGACGGTTTAATTCATCTTCTTGTTGATTGACTTGTTGCACACGGCCGTACACCTGACCGCCAATAGCACCTTGGTCGTTTTCTGGCATGTCTAACTTAAATGAAATTTTTGGTGCAAGTAATTCTCCATCAATATTAAGATAAACATAGAACGGTAATACCTGCCTGTATTTACTTCTTACAGATGGATCTGCACCAGACAGTTGTGGTAACATTAATGGAGAAGCCGAGGCTTTTAAGTTGTAAATGGCTCGAATATCTAATTGGGCATCAAAGGGATCGCCAGACCAGCTTACTTTACTGCCCGGCGCTAATTCAAACGTTCGGTTTACAAGGTTGTAAAGATTCATTTCATATAAACCTGAATCAACATTATAAGTCCCCACTAAATTCATTCGACCGTTCGGTTTCATTGTAAAATCAAAATCTCCTTTACCCGACACTTTAAAATAATCGCCAGTATCCTTATCTATAATAATAGTAACGGTAGCTTGATCTTCAACTTTTAAAAATGTTTTAACATCGAACCCTTTAATTGTTGCTGATTGTTCTACAGTTTCTGTTAAAATAGCATTTGGATTTTTTCGGTTAACAAAAACAACTATACCGTCCCTTTTTTCTACATTAACACTTGCGGATGGCATAACATAAGTAACATCCGTATTAGATCCTATGGTTGCATTAGCATTTAGCTTTGGAATTTGTAAATTGCCAGTTAATTTACCATCGGCATTAAAACGTGCAGTACCATAAAAGAAGTCATTATCCTCTTTTGTAGCATTTAAAAATTGAAAATCATTGGCTTTTATATCTAAATTAAAGGTTGGATTGATAAACTGTTCGGTGCCAATATTACCAGATATTACTAACCTATTATTGTCCTTATCTTTAACTGTAAAATTAGTAAGGTTTAAGCCTTTATTGTTAATAGAAAGTGCTTCATTTTCTAAAGAGAATGCTGCATTAAACATTGCGACATTAAAACCAGCGTTGTTAAATTTTAATTGGCCTTCATATTTTGGCTCAGCAATTGTTCCATTTAATTTAAAATTTCCAGAAAAATCACCTTTTGTTTCTTTTAAAAAGCCTAAAGAAAATTTTTCTAATGCCATCATTTTAAAGGTATTAATGTCTAAACGTAAATCTAAATTTGCACCATTTTTATTAGCTTCGTAATCGCCAACCAAATCTAAATCTATAGCACCACCTTTAAGTGTTGTATTAAAAGCATAATTATTACCACCTAGAGATCTTCCGGTTATGGCTAATTTGCCTAAATCGGATTTTAAAATTTCTAGATTTTTGATATCAATATCAGCAAGAATACCAGTATCCTTAAATGGGTCTTCTAAAATAAAATCACCATCAATTATGCCTGAAGCTAAGGTTTTTTCGGTATTAAAATAACTTAAAAAATCCCCTAAACTAAAATTTTTAAAATCTAAGGCAACATGTGGTCTGGTAACTTTTTGTATACGATCCGTTATTGCTACAGATTGATTGCCCTTACTGATAATAAAATTGTTAAATTTTAAACTCTCTTTAGTATAAATCATTTGGTTATCCAAAGGAATATTCCAAGGTTCTTGATTAAAAATTAATTCTTCCTGAAGTATTTTAAGTCTTAAATCTTCTCGACTTCCAGTAATTTGAGAGCGTACATTAATTAGTTTATCATTGTCATTATAAGCTGTGAAAGCTAAGAGCATTTCATTATCCTTTTGGTCTCCCGAGATTTGAGTACGATCGATATCTATTTTACCTACTTTTAATGCTTTAAATCCAAAGTCGAAGTTTAAATCTGTTTTGTTAGTATTCATTTTAAAGGCTAAACTATCGAGTTCTATGCCACTATAGTTTATATGAGGCGCAGTAATATCTGCCATTAATTTTCGCTCGGCTTGTTTAAAATCTACCGCTATGGAAATGGTGTCTAGATCTTTTACATTAACCAGAAGTACATCTTTAAGTAGAGGTGATTGAACAATATGTCCTTTTAACAAAACATCAATTGGTTTAACCAAAGTGTCTGTTTCTACACGGTCAACATCACGATAAAAATAACTGTATAAATGATTTTTTACCGCAGCAGAAAATCTTTGAGGATCTGTATTAGATTGTAAATTTACATTTATTAATTTATTTTGAAATTTAACCGAAGTTGTGTCGTTTCTAACAAACCCGGTAGCATTTATGGCACCCAACAAATAGGTTTTATTGTCGTAGACTACAATACCATCCTTAATATCAGCGTCAAATTTATAATTTTCGGCGTTACCTTTAAAGTTACCTTTAAGCTCTAATCCAGTTCTTATATCCCGATTCATTAGCCCTAAACCTTGAAGGTTTGCACCTATTAAATTTAAATTAAATTTTGCTTCTGGCGCAATAGAATCTAAAGTTACTAGAGCATTTAAGTCAATATTTATATTATCGTCTTTGTAATTACTTAATATTTTTCCTGTACCATTTTTAATATTTCCGTTTATTTTAAGATTTTTAAGAGCATATTTATTATAACTAAAATTTGAAATTAGTGCTTCGGCATCGGCATTTAACGTATTTATTGTTTTACCGCTACCAGTGGCGTTGAGCGTTAGGCTTAAATTGCCAAGAGTTTCATTTTTAAGCAGTTGGCTTAAGTTATAATTATCAAGTGTAACGTTTGCATTAAACGCAATGGTATGTGTATTTTTAAAAAAACCATCCACAGTCGCGACACCTTGAGACGTTTTAATCTTAGATGTTGTACTCATACTATCTAATCCACCTTTTAAGCTTCCAATTAACGCAACGTCTTCAGGGAGTGTTATGCCTAAATCGCTTTCGTTTATAAATTGTGTAAAATCAGATTTTATGGTTGTAACAGAAAAACTTGGAATATTAAGTTGTAATTTATCTGGACTTGTGGGATTCCGAATGTTTCCTTTAGCAGAGATATGGGTTGTATTTCCCCAATTAATTAAAGCATTTTGCAAATTAATATTAGACAAATAACCGTTGGCAATAATGGTGCCTTGAACAGGTTTTTTGCTTAGAGCTATTAAATAATTATTGCTTTTTAGATTAGGCTGAAGTTTAAAAAGCTCGTTTAAATCGATTTGAAAATTTGGAAGGTTAAGCGCTATTCTAGAATTTTCAGGTCGGTTTACTAATGATGTTAATGAGGAGTAATCTAATTTTACATCACCAACAATATCATTATTATTGAGCTTAAATTTCAAATTATCGATTACTAATTTTTTGTCTGTTACACTAAAATTAAGAGCTAAATGGTTTAAGTTTAAACCTGAAGCCTCCCTAAAACTAAGCGATTCTAAATTAAGTCGACCTTTTTCATCTCTTAGATAGATGGTGTTTCCTTTTAAATTAAGGTTATTAAATTTTAGGGCATTAGGATTAAAATTGTTTTTATTAACTTTTGCATTACCAACAAAAAAACCGATGTTATTATTTTTAAAATTTATGTTATTGATTGTAATTCTTAGGTCTGGCCATTCGAAATTTTTGATGCCTCGGTTTAAATCTCCCGATCCTTCTCTTACTTTTTCTATGATGTTATCTTCCTCCGTTTCGGTATAGATACTTATATCAGACTGTTTTAAATTGAGTGTATTAATTTCAATAGTATTATCTGCCAAATTTGCTGTAGGAATTTCGGTGTATAATTCGCCAATATTTATATTAGCTGCTAGTCTATCTGCTTGCGATTTATAATCGGCATACACATTCCTAAGGGATAGTTTTTCTGCTGAAAGTTTAGGTAAAGGCGTAGCTTCCGAATTTGGATCTATAGGTACAGCATTTTGAAAAAATTTAATTTTAGTATCCGATAATTTTATATTCGAAGCTTTAAAATCCATAGCCTCAAGATTTACCTGCTCCATTTCTATATTTAGCGCTCCAATGTTAAACCGACTGTCTATACCCGAAACGCCATCATTATAAACAACGTTTATATTTTTTAAATTTAGTTTCCCTAAAACAATGCTTGGTGATTTAGCTGTAGTAGTATCCGCAGTTGTGGTGCTTTCTGTAGCAAAAGCATCCACTAAAAACTGAAAATTGAAACCGTTAATAGAATCTTTTCTAATAATATTGGCGCGCAGTCCGTTCCAATCCAAAGCATCAACACCAATGCCTTTACCGCTAATTATAGACCATAAAGGAACATTAGCCTCTAAAGATTTAGAATAAATTAAGGTGTCGCCAATTTTATCTTCAAGATACAGTCCATCTAGTTGTATATCGCCATCAAAAGTGATAAATAGTTTTTCAATTTCAACCTTAGTATTTGTTTTATTAGAGACAAACGATGTTAATTTACTAACTATAATATCTTGACCAAAATGGCTTCTAACAAAAAGAATGAGTAATACAATAACAATAAATAGAACTAAAAGTATCTTACCAACAATTTTAAGAAAATGGAATTTAGTCTTTTTCTTTTTAATATTTTCATTATTAATTACTGGGGTTTCCACTTAATGCTTTTAAATATTCTGTAAATTTATAGTAATAATATAATAGATAAGTGCTCTAAAACATTTTATATAAAAAATTTTAATAAAGAAAACTATTTTTTGCTCAAAGAGTAAACTATTCATTTGGAATCTAAAAATTATTTTCTAATATTTGAAAGCGCAACTAACAGACCATTTGTAAGCATTTTTCCTAGTATTACTTTTGAGATTGTGTCTCGAAATTAAGGAGCGCAATCAGGAATACAATATAAATAATATAAGCTTTCCTTTATGGAAGGCTTTTTTTATTTAAATCTAACAATAGACAACTATTAGCGCGGCATATTTTGTTAATACATATAATTTTAACAATTACAGGAATATAAATAAATAAAAATTAAAAATATATTGAGAATTTAACAGATTTGAACATCATAGATAAATTGATTTAAGTATCTAAAATACAACGGTTTATATGTTATAAAAAGCTGTTGAGTTTAGCCACAATAAAAAAATGACAATATTCGATAATTAACAAATAAGTAATTTGGTTTCACTAAACAAAAAAATGAATAATTTAAACAAACACAGTCGCAGACTAACTCAGGACGAATCTCAACCAGCATCGCAAGCTATGCTTTACGCAGTAGGCTTAACGGATGAAGACATGCATAAAGCCCAAGTAGGGATTGCAAGCACTGGGTACGATGGCAATCCTTGTAATATGCATTTAAATGGATTGGCTGGAGAAATTAAAATAGAGTGTAAAATTGCAGACTTAGTTGGTTTAGGCTTTAATACTATTGGGGTTTCTGATGGTATTTCTATGGGAACTTCTGGAATGAATTATTCTTTAGTATCAAGAGATATTATTGCAGATTCTATTGAAACAGTAATGAATGCACAAAGCTATGATGCCTTAATATCTGTTGTTGGTTGCGACAAAAATATGCCTGGAGCTGTTATGGCTATGTTGCGCCTCAATCGTCCTTCTATTATGATGTATGGTGGTACTATTGCATCAGGAAATTATAAAGGCAAAAAATTAAACATAGTATCTGCTTTTGAAGCTTTAGGGCAAAAAGTTGCAGGAGAAATTAACGAAACCGAATATAGAGAAATCATAAAAAGAGCCATACCCGGCGCAGGAGCCTGTGGTGGAATGTACACCGCTAATACTATGGCATCAGCCATAGAATGTATGGGCTTTGCATTACCATACAACTCTTCGATACCTGCTGAAAATCCTAACAAATTATCTGAAGCAGAACGCACAGCAATAGCCATTAAAAACTTGTTAGAGTTAGACTTAAAACCTTTGGACATCATTTCTAAAAAATCCTTAGAAAATGCAATTACAATAGTAAATGCTTTAGGCGGTTCTACAAACGCAGTATTGCACTTTTTAGCCATTGCCCATGCTGCAAATATTGAGTTTACATTAAAAGATTTTCAGCGTGTAAGCGACAAAACACCATTAATTGCAGATTTAAAACCATCTGGAAAATACTTAATGGAAGATGTGCACAGCGTTGGTGGTACACCAGCAATTATGAAATATTTGTTAGATAACGGCTATTTACATGGCGATTGCTTAACGGTAACCGGAAAAACATTAGCAGAGAATTTAGCAGATGTAAAAGCTATGGAATTTGATAGTCAAGACGTATTTTACCCAAAAGATAAAGCATTAAAATCCTCTGGAAATATTCAAATTATTTATGGCAACTTAGCAACAGAAGGTGCTGTAGCAAAAATTTCAGGAAATGAAGGTTTGTTGTTTGAAGGTAAAGCGGTGGTTTATAATGGAGAGCAAGCAGCTAATACAGGAATATCTAATGGAGAAGTAGAAAAGGGTGACGTTGTAGTTATTAGATATGTAGGGCCAAAAGGTGGTCCAGGAATGCCTGAAATGCTAAAACCAACTTCTTTAATTATGGGCGCAGGATTAGGCAAATCTGTAGCATTAATTACAGATGGGCGTTTTTCTGGTGGAACACACGGTTTTGTGGTAGGACACATTACACCCGAGGCACAATCTGGAGGCGCAATTGCTCTAGTTAAAACTGGAGACAAAATTAAAATTAGTGCAGAAGACAATTCAATACAGGTGCTCATTTCTGAGGATGAATTAGCAGAAAGAAAGGCAAAATGGAAAGCACCAGCGCTAAAACATACGAAAGGGATTTTATATAAATACGCAAAATCAGTTGCATCTGCATCAAAAGGATGCGTAACCGACGCATAAAAAATTCTGCTGAAGCAGTAAGTATTATCGATAAAAGATAAATAAGTTAAGTACATAAAGCGAATAGAATATTCACATAATAATTATCTCCTTTTGGAGAGTTAGCGAATACAATGAAAGAAACGCAAACTATAAAAAAGCAACAAGAAGAAGTGACTAAAACACAGCGTATCTCAGGTAGCGAAGCCATTATAAAATGCCTATTAGCCGAAGGTGTCGATATCCTTTATGGATATCCTGGTGGAGCCATTATGCCAGTATATGATGAATTGTTTAAATATCAGGATAAAATTCATCACGTCTTAACTAGACATGAACAAGGTGCAACACATTCCGCACAAGGTTATGCACGTATCTCTGGTAAAGTTGGCGTATGTATGGCTACTTCTGGACCTGGAGCAACCAATTTAATTACAGGTATTGCAGATGCGCAAATAGATAGCACAGCAATGGTTTGTATTACAGGTCAAGTGGGATCACACCTGTTAGGTACAGATGCGTTTCAAGAAACAGATATTATAGGTATATCTACTCCAGTAACAAAATGGAATTGTCAGGTTACCAAAGCATCTCAAATTCCTGAAGCATTTGCTAAAGCCTTCTACATTGCTAGAAGTGGAAGACCAGGACCCGTTTTAATTGATATTACTAAAGATGCACAATTTGAAGAATTTGATTTTAAATACGAAAAATGTAAAGGTATAAGGAGCTATAAACCAGTGCCTGAAACTAACGAAAAAACACTTAAAGCCGCAGCTGAATTAATTAATAATGCTAAAAAGCCTTTGGTGGTTTGGGGACAAGGCGTTATTTTAGGTAAAGCCGAACACGTTTTCAAAGCAGTTATAGAAAAAGCAGGATTACCTTCGGCTTGGACTATACTAGGAGCTTCAGCAATTGAAACATCACATCCATTAAATGTTGGTATGGTTGGCATGCACGGCAATTATGGTCCAAATGTATTAACTAATGAGTGCGATGTATTGATTGCCATTGGTATGCGATTTGACGATCGTGTAACAGGTAATTTAGACACTTATGCTAAACAAGCAAAAATCATTCATTTTGATATTGATCCTGCAGAAATAGATAAAAATGTTAAGACCACTGTTGCTGTTTTAGGGGATGCAAAGGAAAGCTTAAAATCTTTATTACCATTGTTACATAAAAATGCCCATACAGAATGGCATCAACAATTTAAGGACTTATATAAAATCGAATACGATAAAGTTATTAAAGACGATTTACATCCAACCAAAGAAGGTTTAACTATGGCTGAGGTGTTAAAGGAAATTAATATTCAAACTAAAGGTAACGCTGCTATTGTTAGCGATGTTGGACAGCATCAAATGATTGCTTGTAGATATGCAGAATTTAATAAAACCAAGAGTAATATAACTTCGGGAGGATTAGGAACCATGGGATTTGCTTTGCCTGCTGCTATTGGAGCAAAAATGGCGGCGCCAGAACGTGAAGTTGTTGCCATAATTGGAGACGGTGGATACCAAATGACAATACAAGAACTAGGGACTATTTTTCAACAAAAAGTACCAGTTAAAATTGTAGTTTTAAATAATGAATTCCTAGGAATGGTTCGCCAATGGCAACAACTATTTTTTGATAAACGTTATGCCTCTACTGAGATGATAAATCCAGATTTTGTTGCCATTGCTAAAGGTTATAATATTGATGCGCAAAAGGTAACCGTGAGAAAAAATTTAAAAGAAGCTGTTAAAAAAATGATAGATTGCGAAGGACCATATTTCTTAGAAGTTAGGGTTGAAAAGGAAGGTAATGTTTTTCCTATGATTCCTACAGGAGCAAGCGTTTCAGATATTAGATTGGAATAAATTAATTACAGTAGAACACAGAAACAAGAACAAAGACTAATGCATAAAATGAAAATAAAATAGACTAAGGTGAGTCTGTTTTCTATTCGCTTTTATCTATAATCTCAACCTCATGAGTCAAGAAGAAAAACATACATATACTATATCCATTTACACCGAAAATAATATTGGCCTACTAAACCGTATTTCGGCAATATTTCAACGCAGACATATTAATGTAGAAAGTTTAAATACATCGCCTTCAGAAATTGATGGTGTTTCAAAATTTACAATTCTTGTTAGAATCTCTAAAGATAGCATCAAGAAAATTATAGGACAAATTGAAAAGCAAGTCGAAGTTATTAAGGCTTACTATCATACCGAAGACGAAACGATTTACCAAGAATCTTCTATGTTTAAAATTAAGTCCGAATTGTTATTTGAAGAACGTCAAATACAGAATATTATTAAAGAAAACAATGCTAGGATTGTAACGGTTAGCAAAGATTTTTTTGTTATTGAAAAGTCGGGTAAAAAAGAAGAAATAGATTTATTACATAGAGAATTAGTTGTTTTTGGAATAATGCAATTTACGCGTTCAGGTCGTATTGCTGTTACTAAAGACGAGATGAAAATATCAACAATGCTTGCAGCATTAAAACATTAAAATAGAAAAAAATGTCAAATTATTTTAACACTTTACCATTAAGGGAACAATTAGAGCAATTAGGAAAATGTCGTTTTATGGACGCTTCAGAATTTGAAGATGGCGTAAATGCTTTAAAAGGTAAGAAAATCGTGATCGTAGGTTGTGGTGCACAAGGTTTAAATCAAGGTTTAAATATGAGGGATTCAGGATTGGATATTTCATACGCATTACGACAAGTAGCTATAGATCAAAAACGAGAGTCTTATAAAAATGCAACCTCTAACGGGTTTACAGTTGGAACTTATAATGAGTTAATTCCAACCGCAGATTTAGTACTTAATTTAACACCAGATAAGCAACATACAAATGTTGTAAAAACAGTAATGCCTTTAATGAAGAAAGGGGCAACGTTAAGTTATTCTCACGGTTTTAATATTGTAGAAGAAGGTACAGTAATCCGTGAAGATTTAACGGTAATTATGGTCGCTCCTAAATGTCCAGGAACAGAAGTTCGTGAGGAATACAAACGTGGTTTTGGTGTTCCAACATTAACAGCTGTGCATCCAGAAAATGATCCAGAAGGGAAAGGTTGGGCACAGGCAAAAGCCTATGCTGCTGCCACTGGCGGACATCGTGCAGGTGTTTTAGAATCTTCTTTTATTGCTGAAGTAAAAAGCGATTTAATGGGTGAGCAAACCATATTATGTGGCTTGTTACAAACAGGAGCTATTTTAAGTTTTGATAAAATGGTCGAAGAAGGCATTAATCCAGGGTATGCTGCAAAATTAATTCAATATGGTTGGGAAACTATTACCGAAGCTTTAAAACATGGCGGAATTACGAACATGATGGATCGTTTATCTAATCCATCAAAAATTAAAGCCTATCAATTATCCGAGGAGTTAAAGGATATTATGCGCCCATTATTTCAAAAGCACATGGATGACATTATTTCAGGTCACTTTTCTAAAACAATGATGGAAGATTGGGCTAATGACGATGTTAATTTATTAAAATGGAGAGCAGCAACAGGCGAGACTGCTTTTGAAAAAACAGCTTTAACAACAGATCACATTTCTGAGCAAGAGTATTTTGATCATGGTGTCTTATTAGTTGCCTTTGTAAAATCTGGAGTAGAATTAGCTTTTGAATCTATGATTAGTGCGGGTATTATTGAAGACTCTGCATACTACGAATCTTTACATGAACTACCTTTAATTGCTAATACAATTGCAAGAAAAAAATTATTTGAAATGAATCGTGTCATCTCTGATACTGCTGAATACGGTTGTTATTTGTTCGATCATGCTTGCAAACCATTATTAACAGATTTCATGAAAACAGTAGATACTTCAGTCATTGGAAAACCCTTTTCAACAAATAATAATGTCGATAATAAAGAATTAATTACCATTAACGATGCTATTAGAAATCATCCAATAGAGGCAGTTGGTCAACGTCTAAGAGCTGCAATGACTGCTATGAAAATTATAAAATCCAAATCCATTGCGGAGGACTCAGTTTTAGCGTAAGAAACTTAATCTTTTTGGTGTTTTTTATCAAAGGATTTCGACACGTTATTAAAAACTATTGGTATAGAGTATACCAATAGTTTTTAAGTATTAGGCATCTGTTAGATTGTTATATCTAACGACTAGGTTAAAACATAAGTTTCAAGCATATTTAAAATCTTGAACATCAACATAGCATATAAAATGGGATAGGCATATATTCTGGATTAAGAACATAATATTTAATCATTCTCTATGCTTTCTTTTTGGAAGCTGTTCGAACGGACAATTGGGAAAAAGTTATTTTCACATTAGTGGAAAGTCAACATGGAAGAAATAAAAACAACATACAGACCAACGTTAAAGGCAATTGAAGCTGCTGCTAACAAGTTAAAAGGGATTGCATCTGTAACGCCTTTAACTAAAAACGAGAGGTACTCTAAGCAATTTGGTGCAACTATTTATTTTAAAAGAGAAGACTTACAAGAGGTTCGCTCTTACAAAATACGTGGCGCTTACAACAAAATATCATCATTAAATGCTACACAGATTAAAAATGAAATTGTATGTGCAAGTGCTGGAAATCATGCGCAAGGTGTAGCACTTTCGTGTAAACTTTTAAAAATAAAGGGGACTATTTACATGCCTTCACCTACACCAAATCAAAAAATTGATCAGGTAAAAATGTTTGGTGAAAATTATGTGGATGTTGTTTTAGTTGGAGATTCTTTTGACGATGCTTATAATGCTGCTTTGTTAGAATGTGAACGTCAAAATAAAACCTTTGTTCATCCTTTTAACGATGAAAAAGTCATTGAGGGTCAAGCCACTGTAGGTTTAGAAATTATAAATCAATCTAAGGCAAACACTATTCACTATGTCTTTGTTCCTGTTGGAGGCGGCGGACTTGCATCTGGTTTATCCTCTGTTTTTAAAATTCTTTCTCCTCAAACAAGAATTATTAGTGTAGAACCAAAAGGCGCGCCTTCTATGTTAACCTCTATTAGAAATAATAAAAATACAGCATTAGAATCTATTGAAAATTTTGTAGATGGTGCGGCAGTAAAACGAGTAGGCGACTTAAATTTTGCCATCTGTAAGGAAACACTGCATCGTGTGGTAGTTGTAGACGAAGGCAAGATATGTCAAACAATTTTAGACTTGTATAACAAAGATGCTATTATTGTTGAACCTGCAGGTGCTTTAAGTATCTGTGCATTAGATCAATTTTCCGAAGAAATAAAAGGTAAAAATGTAGTTTGCATTATTAGCGGTAGTAATAATGATATTACTCGTACAGCTGAAATTAAAGAACGCGCCTTGTTATATGCAAATCTTAAACACTATTTTATTATAAAATTTCCACAGCGTGCTGGAGCTTTAAGAGATTTTGTTGTTGATATTCTCGGGCCAACCGATGATATTACTCATTTTGAATATACAAAAAAAGCTAATCGCGAAAATGATGTTGCTGTGGTTGGTTTACAATTAAAATCTCCAAATGATTTAGAGCCGTTAATAAAGAAAATGAAGCTTCATAATTTTTTTGGCGATTATTTAAATGATAAACCAGATTTATTTCAGTTTTTAGTATAACTGGTGTTTATACCAAAAGAAAATTACAACAATAATTATATTTTAATTAGAAAAACAACTTTTAAGTAAGATATATATAATATTAAAGTCTTTATATTAGAAATCAATAAATCTATTATTAATTGGGCTTGTAAATAGTTTAGTTTTAAATTAATTATGTAAATTAGCTTAATGTTTGCACTTTTACATACATATAGAACACTAGGACCCACAAGTCTTCATTTGGCAAAGCGCTGTCGCTAATTCCTAAATTTAGCAACAATTTCTATATTAATATTTACTTTTTTATTGTGTACAACTCAACTTTCAAATATCATTTTCAATATTTATTTTTCTTAACAGGTAGTTATAATTACCTACGCCGCTTTTTCCCTCGTCGCCCTTAGGGTGTATTTCTATTTACAGAATTTTAGGTGAGTCCGGTTCTTATTCAAACACAAATTTCTGCGTCTGCAGTAATATCCAAAAAAATAAAAAATTAAGGTTTAATTTATAAGATAACCGCTTTAGCGGTCAATAGTATGAAAATTGTTATTGCTGATAAATCACATAGTATTTATGCAGAAATCATCTGTAAAACTATAGAACAGGCTGCACAAGTTAGAGGTACTGGCATTGCTAAACGAAAGCCAGAATACATTATTGCCAAAATGGAAAATGGTAACGCTGTAATTGCATTAGATGATGATAAATTTGCTGGTTTTTGCTATATCGAAGCTTGGAGTCATGGTAAATTTGTTGCTAATTCTGGATTAATTGTACATCCAGATTATAGAAATCAAGGACTCGCCAAAAAAATTAAAAAAATAATCTTCAAGCATTCTAGAAACAAATTTCCCGATTCTAAAATATTTAGCATTACAACTGGTTTAGCAGTTATGAAAATGAATAGCGATTTAGGCTACAAACCAGTAACGTTTTCAGAATTAACAGATGATAAATCTTTTTGGAAGGGCTGCCAAACTTGTAAGAATTTTGATGTTCTAACAAGAACCGAACAAAAAATGTGCTTGTGTACAGGTATGTTATTCGATCCTGTAAAAGACAAAGCAGTTAAAACTAAAGATAAAAAAATTGATACCAAAGTATGGACACGTTTAAAGAATATTAAACAAAACATGTTTTTAAAAAAAGGTGAAAAATGAAAAAATTAGTAATTGCCTATAGTGGCGGATTAGATACATCGTATTGCGCTGTTAGTTTAAGTAAAGCAGGATATGATGTTCATGCAGTAAGTGTAAATACTGGCGGGTTTACTTATGAAGAAATTAGAACGATTGAGAGTAACGCTTATAAGATGGGTGTTTCAACTTATAAAAATATAGATGCCATAGCGTCTTATTATAACAAAGTTATTAAGTATTTAATTTTTGGAAACGTATTAAAAAACAATACCTACCCTTTATCGGTAAGTGCAGAACGCATCATTCAAGCAATTGAAATTGTTGAATATGCAAAATCTATTGGTGCAGAATATATAGCTCACGGAAGCACTGGCGCAGGAAATGATCAAGTACGGTTTGATATGATTTTTCAAACTTTAGCACCAAAGATCACAATTATTACGCCAATTAGAGATGGCAAATTAACAAGACAGCAGGAAATTGATTACCTCATTTCAAACGGAATTGACATGTCTTGGAACAAGGCAAAATACTCAATTAACAAAGGCCTTTGGGGAACTAGCGTTGGTGGAGAAGAAACGCTAACTTCTGAAAACCCATTGCCAGAATCTGCTTATCCTTCACAATTAAAAAAGGAGGGAGAAGAACATATAACTTTAACTTTTGACCAAGGAGAACTTACAGCTTTAAATGGAGATGAAAATTCTGTGGAAAAGAATATAGCACTGCTTAATGATTTGGCTTCATCTTATGCCATTGGAAGAGATATTCATGTGGGTGACACTATAGTTGGTATAAAGGGACGTGTTGGCTTTGAAGCTGCAGCAGCTCTAATAATAATAAAGGCACATCATTTATTAGAAAAGCACACGCTAACCAAGTGGCAATTACAACACAAGGACTATTTATCTAATTTCTATGGTATGCATTTGCACGAAGGTCAATATTTAGATCCGGTTATGCGAGACATGGAAGCCTTTTTACAAAATAGTCAGAATAACGTTTCGGGTACTGTTATGGCAACTTTAAAACCTTATCATTTTACTTTAAATGGCATCGTTTCAAAACACGATTTAATGAATGCTAAGTTTGGAAGTTATGGCGAAGAAAACAAAGGATGGACAGCCGATGAAGCTAAAGGATTTATAAAAATTATAGGGAATCAAAATAAAATATATCAACAGGTAAATAACTAGAACAGACCGAACATGTGTTTAAAAAAAGTAAATATGCTCAAGGTTTTAAAAGTTTTAGTTGAATTAAAAAGTTACCGTTTTTGTGGGAAAAGAATATGAAAAATATTAAAATTGGAATTATCGGAGGCGCAGGTTACACAGCGGGAGAATTAATTCGCTTACTAATCCACCATTCTAAAGTAGAAATAGATTTTGTTTTTAGCACCTCTAACGCTGGTAATAAAGTTAGTAAGGTACATCAAGATTTAATAGGCTCAACAGACCTTGTGTTTTCAAACACATTAAATCCCGATGTTTCCATTTTATTTCTATGCTTAGGTCATGGAAACTCTAAAGCTTTTTTAGAGAACAATACCTTTTCTGAAAACACAAAAATAGTTGATTTAAGTAATGATTTTAGACTAGATTCTAACAAAAGAATAGGTAATAAAACTTTTGTTTATGGCTTACCAGAATTAAATAAAGCAGCAATTAAAAAAGCCAATTTCATTGCTAATCCAGGTTGCTTTGCTACAGCCATCCAATTAGCAATAGTACCATTAGCTAAGGCTAATTTAGTTAAAGAAGCAATCCATGTCAATGCGGTAACTGGTGCAACAGGAGCAGGTACTTCATTATCTGCAACCACACATTTTACATGGAGAGATAACAATTTTTCACATTACAAGGCCTTTACACATCAGCATTTAGGAGAAATTTATCAAACGGTGCAACAGCTACAAACTGGTTTTAATTCTGAAATCAATTTTATGCCAAATCGCGGTAATTTTTCAAGAGGTATTTTTGCAACGGCTTACACAATATTCGAAGGTTCAATTGAAAATGCAAAAACAATTTATAATGAATATTATGAGGATGCAGCATTTACATTTGTTTCAGATCAAGATATTCATTTAAAGCAAGTTGTTAATACCAATAAATGCATTTTGCATTTACACAAACACGGCAATAAATTATTAATAACAAGTATAATAGATAATTTGTTAAAAGGTGCTTCCGGTCAAGCCATTCAAAACATGAATTTAATGCTTGGTTTTAAAGAAACCGAAGGTTTACAATTAAAAGCAAACTATTTTTAATAATCTGCCTGGTGTTGGGGTCACATTTATGCTAGAATACCACAGTTTAGAACAATTTTAACTAATAAACAACCGCCTTTGCGGTCATTAAATATGAAGATAGCAATTATAGGAACGGGTAACTTAGGAAAGTCTATAGCCAAAGGCTTAATTACTAATAACGCCATCACAACATTATATTTAACAAAAAGGAATTTAAGCGAAATTCAGGACTTGGATGGTTTTAAAAATGTAACGTTAACCACAAAAAACATAGAGGCCGTAAAACAGTCTGATATTTTAATCTTTGCAGTACAGCCAGCACATTTCGAACAGATTTTAAATGAGATTAAACCCTATTTAACGGAAAATCATGTCTTGATCTCTACTATTACAGGCTATTCAATTTCTAAAATTGAATCTCAAGTCGGACAAAATCAATTTATAATTAGAGCCATGCCAAATACCGCAATTGCTGTTGGTAAATCTATGACTTGTATTTGCAGTAACGAAAAAGGAAGGAAGCGTATTGAAATTGCAGAAGCTATTTTCAATAGATTAGGACATACGCTGGCTATACCAGAATCGCAAATGCAAGCGGCAACGGTAGTATGCGCAAGCGGAATTGCCTTTTGGATGCGATTAATTCGCGCTACAACACAAGCAGCAATACAATTAGGATTTGATGCTAAAGAAGCCCAAGAGTTGGCTATGTATACCTCCGAAGGTGCTGCAAGTTTGTTAATTACCAATGGCAATCATCCAGAAGAAGAAATAGACAGAGTAACTACACCTCAAGGTTGTACCATTACTGGATTAAATGAAATGGAGCATAAAGGATTGAGCTCTTCTCTTATTCAAGGCATGGTAGCATCCTTTGATAAAATTAATATTATTAAAGAAAAACAAATTTAAATAATTGTAAAAGGTCTTTTATACTTTATCGGCATATAAACCGCAATGTAAACAGATTAAAAATATACTTAAGGCTTCTTGCACTTTATTAATAGTAGACCTACAGGTTATAAACACCTTGCGGGATAAAAAAGGAAAACATGAATTTATTTAACGTTTATCCATTATACAACGTCACACCAGTAAGCGCAAAGGATGTTTACGTTTACGACCAAGAAGGTACTGAATATTTAGATCTTTATGGTGGGCATGCTGTAATTTCAATTGGACATGCACACCCAGCATATGTATCTGCAATTTCAAATCAAGTAAAGAAGCTAGGATTTTATAGTAATGCCATTCAAAATCCTTTACAAAGCCAATTAGCAGATAGATTAGTAGAGGTTTCGGGTTGCAAAGGATACCAATTATTTTTATGTAATTCTGGTGCTGAAGCCAACGAAAATGCTTTAAAACTAGCATCGTTTCATAATAGAAAGCATAAAATATTGGCTTTTAAAAATTCCTTTCATGGCCGAACTTCAGCCGCAGTTGCTGCAACTGATAATTCAAAGGTTGTTGCTCCTTTAAACGCACAACAGGAGGTCGATTTTGTGTCCTTAGGAGATTTAGAATCTGTAGAAACTATTTTAAAGGAAAATCAAACTTGTGCAGTTATTATAGAATGCATTCAAGGTGTTGGAGGATTAGATGAAAGTACTACTGCGTTTTATCAAGGTCTCGAAAAACTTTGTGAACAATACAATACTGCTTTAATTGCAGATGAAGTCCAATCTGGTTTCGGAAGAACTGGCGACTTCTTTGCTTTTCAAAAGCATGCTATTTCGCCAGATATTATCTCCATTGCCAAAGGTATGGGAAATGGTTTTCCGGTTGGTGGCATTTTAATCCATTCCTCTATTAAAGCCTCTTTTGGATTACTCGGTACTACATTTGGAGGAAATCATTTAGCATGTGCAGCAACACTTTCTGTATTAAATGTAATAACCAAAGAAAATTTAATGCACAATGCATCAGACATCTCAAAATACTTTCAGGACAAAGCAAAAGAGCTACCTAAGTTAAAAGCTATAAAAGGTCGTGGATTAATGCTGGGCTTAGAGTTTAATTTTCCCATTTCAGAATTAAGAAAACAACTCATCTTTAAACATAATATGTTTACTGGTGGTGCAAAAAATCCAAATTTAATTAGAATTCTACCACCATTAACCATTCAGAAAAAACACATCGACAACTTTTTTGAGGCATTAAAAAAAGAACTTGTTTAATATGAAAAATTATACCACCATAAAAGACATTTGTAATCTGCAAGACACATTAAAGGATGCAATACTATTAAAAAAGAATCCTTTTAAATTTTCAGCATTAGGAAAACGTAAAACCTTAATTATGCTCTTTTTTAATTCCAGTTTAAGAACGCGTCTGAGCACAGAAAAAGCGGCCAAAAACTTAGGTATGGAAGTCATGATTTTAAATGTTAATGATGCTTGGAATTTGGAGTTTGAAGATGGTACAATAATGAATATGGATAAATCCGAACATATTAAAGAAGCGGCTCAAGTAATGTCTCAATATGCAAATATAATTGCCGTTAGAGCATTTCCAATGCTAAAGGACAAAGCAAAAGACGAGTCGGAGTTGGTAATAAATAGCTTTAAAAAGTATGCCACAGTACCAATTATAAATATGGAATCTGCAACCGCACATCCTTTACAGGCCCTAGCTGATGCGGTTACAATTACCGAATTATCAGAAAAAACAAGGCCTAAGGTTGTATTAAGCTGGGCACCACACATAAAAGCATTACCGCAAGCGGTTGCCAATTCATTTGTAGAAATGATGCAAAATATGGAAGTAAATTTAACCATTACACATCCAGAGGGTTACGAGTTAAATTCAAAAATAACTAAAGATTCCACTATAATTTACAACCAGGAAACTGCGCTAAAAGATGCTGATTTTGTTTACGTAAAAAATTGGAGTAGTTATAACAACTACGGAAAAATTTTAAATGAAGATAAAAATTGGATGATGACGCAGCAAAAATTAGGTAAAGCAAAATTTATGCATTGCTTACCAGTAAGACGTAATCTAGTGGTTGAAGATGCAGTTTTAGATAGCGACCAGTCTGTAGTCATGCAACAAGCAAATAATAGAACTTTTGCTGCGCAAGTGGTTATTAAAAAAATATTGGAACAGTTATAATTTGATGTTTACGACCTGTATAAATTAAATAAAATATAAAAATCCACGCTTTAGCAAGCACAAAATGAAAACACTAAAAATTATAAAAATAGGCGGAAATATTATTGACGATAAGGACGCATTACACTCTTTTATTACAGATTTTTCAGCTTTAAAAGGGCCAAAGATTTTAATTCATGGCGGTGGAAAACTAGCTACGCAAATGGCTAAAAAAATGAATATTCCTGTTCATATGTTTGAAGGTAGACGCATTACTGATGCTAACACTTTAGATATAATTACGATGGTTTATGCAGGAAAAATAAATAAAAATATAATTGCACAGCTTCAAGCTAAGAACTGCAACGCTATAGGATTTTCTGGTGCAGATGGTAATACTATAGTGTCAAGTAAAAGACCAACTCAACCTATAGATTACGGTTTTGTAGGCGATGTGGAACACGTTAATATAAAAACACTTGACGTTCTATTAAACCATAATATTACACCTGTTTTTTGCGCCATCACGCATAACGAAAAAGGACAATTGTTAAACACCAATGCAGATACTATAGCTTCAGAATTAGCTATTGGTTTTGCCTCAAAATACCAAACAGAATTATATTACTGTTTCGAAAAAAATGGAGTTTTAAAAGATATTTCGGATGATCACTCTGTTGTAGAAAACATGACAACCGAGACTTATAAAATCCTAATTAAAGAGGGCGTAATTTCAGAGGGTATGTTACCAAAACTAAACAATTGCTTTCATGCCATACATAACAAGGTAAATAAGGTATGTATAGGAAAGCCAGAGATGTTATTTAAAAAGAACACACGATTTACAACCATTACAACATGATAGAAAGACTTACCACAGAAGCAATTAGTTTGTTAAAACAACTTATAGAAACACAGTCGTTTTCTTCGGAGGAAGACCAAACGGCAATGTTAATTGAACATTGGTTTACCAAACATCAAATACCATTTAAACGCAAAAAAAATAATGTATGGGCTACAAACAAACATTTTAACGAAAATAAACCAACATTATTACTAAACTCTCATCACGACACAGTTAAACCAAATAATGGTTATACTAAAGATCCATTAAAAGCCATTGTGGAAGACGGCAAATTATATGGCTTAGGAAGCAATGATGCTGGTGGATGTTTAGTCTCTTTAATTGCAACGTTTACTTATTTTTATACTAAAGAAAACCTTAATTATAATATAGTTATAGTGGCTTCAGCTGAAGAGGAAAGTAGTGGACCAGACGGATTAAATAGTATGTTGTCTATTATTCCCAAAATTGATGTGGCAATTGTTGGTGAGCCAACATTAATGCAATTAGCAATTGCAGAAAAAGGCTTAGTTGTTTTTGATGCTATAGTTAAAGGAACCGCCAGTCATGCGGCTCATCCTAACAATAACAATGCTATTTATAATACAATAGACGTTTTAAAATGGTTTAAAGATTACAAGTTTAAAAAACAATCAGATGTTCTAGGCGATGTTAAAATGACGGTAACTCAAATTAATGCTGGAAAACAACATAATGCAGTACCTTCAGAAGTGGAGTTAGTAATTGATGTGCGAGTTAACGATAAATATTCAAATCAAGATATCGCGGATATTTTAATAAAAAATGCACCTTGCACAAGTATTCAGGCTCGTAGTTTACGATTAAATTCATCTTCTATTCCTAAACATCACGACTTGGTAAAAGCCGGAATGGCTTTAGGAAGAGAAACTTATGGTTCGCCCACATTATCAGACCAATCTGTTTTATCTTGTCAGTCATTAAAATTAGGACCTGGAGATAGTACTCGCTCTCATACAGCTGATGAATTTATCTATTTGGCCGAAATAGAAGAGGGGGTTAAACTATATATTGAGTTGTTGGAAAAAGTGTTGTAAAAAAAGAGATTAGAATGACATGTAAAGGTTCAAAACGTATTGCGTGATAGAATTTAAAGGACTATCTGTTATATCAATTAAATGGTCTTGCATCCTGAACCTGAATTTTAAGAATTAAAACTAATTATATGAAACTTTGGGATAAAGGATTTTCAATCGATAAAAAAATAGAATCATTTACGGTTGGTAATGATAGAGAAATAGACCTATATATTGCTGAATATGACGTGGAAGCTTCTCGAGCGCATGCCATAATGTTAGCATCTATAGGCATTATAACTTCGGAAGAATTAATTCAACTCCAATCTGGTTTAGAAATTTTGTCTCAATCTATTAAAGATGGTAGTTTTATAATCGACGATTCGTTTGAAGATGTACATTCCAAAATAGAACATGAGCTTACCATAACTTTAGGAGATGTTGGCAAAAAAATACATACAGCACGGTCTCGTAACGACCAGGTTTTAGTTGCGTTGCAGTTATATTATAAAGCGAATTTAAAAATTATTAATGTAAAAACTAAAACGTTTTTTGATACACTGTTAAGTTTAGCGGACACCCATAAAGAACAATTATTGCCTGGTTACACACATTTGCAAGTTGCTATGCCATCCTCCTTTGGTTTATGGTTTTCTGCTTATGCCGAACTACTCATTGATGATGTCTATGTTTTAAATGCTGTGTGTAAAATAGCAGATCAAAACCCTTTAGGTTCTGCTGCAGGTTATGGTAGTTCTTTCCCTATTGATAGAAGCATTACAACTAAAGAATTAGGGTTTGCTACCTTAAAATATAACGTGGTCGCAGCACAATTAAGCAGAGGAAAAAGCGAACGTGCCATTGCTAGTGCTTTAGGCGGCTTGTGCAATACATTATCCCGTTTTGCTATGGATATATGTTTGTACATGAGCCAGAATTTTGGCTTTATTACCTTTCCAGATGAATTGACAACTGGTAGTAGTATAATGCCACACAAAAAAAATCCTGATGTTTTTGAGTTAATTAGAGGGAAGTGTAATAAAATTCAAGCTTTGCATACCGAAATGCTATTAATCACTAACAATTTACCAAGTGGCTACCATAGGGATTTTCAGTTATTAAAAGAAAATATTATTAATGCCTTTGAAGATGTAAAAGATATTTTAGACATTTTTAATTATGCTATTCAACAAATCATTGTTAAAGAAATTGATCTTAATGACGACAAGTATAAATACTTATTTACTGTAGACAGTATAAATAACTTAGTTGTAGAAGGCATGCCTTTTAGAGAAGCTTACCAACACATTGGAGGCCAAGTACAAAATAATACTTATAAACCTGATTTAGGTAAAAAGCACTCCCATATAGGAAGTATTCATAATCTATGTTTGGATGCTATAAAAGCTAAATACCCTCAACATGGATTATAAGGCTAAGTATTAAGTCTATAAATATAAAAACTCAGGATAAATTTTATCCTGAGTTTTTTTTTGGTTTAACTATAAAAATAAATAGAATTTACATCGTGTTATTATTGAGCATTTTTTTTATGCTTTAAGTTAATCCTTCAGGTTTACACCAACTTGTTAATATCTATATCTTCTTGATTTCTTAAAATATCATCGAAAGTTTGTCTTTTCCTAATTAAATAATCTTTACCATCATGAACCATAACTTCAGCTGGTAAGTATCTTGAGTTATAATTAGACGCCATAGAAAAGCAATAAGCACCTGCGTTATGGAAACAAAGGATATCATCTTCTGAAATTTCAGCAATTCTACGATTATTGGCAAATGTATCTGTTTCACAAATGTAGCCAACAACAGAATAATAACGATCTCTGCCTTTAGGATTTGAAATGTTAGTAATATTATGGTAAGAATCGTACATCATTGGTCTTACTAAGTGGTTAAAACCACTATCTACACTAGCAAATACTGTTGAGGTTGTTTGTTTAACGACATTAACCTTTGCTAAAAAAGTTCCAGCTTCACTCACAAGAAATTTACCTGGTTCGAACATAAGTGTCACTTCCTTTCCATAATTTTCACAAAACGCATTAAACCGTTCTGATAATTGAATACCAAGTTGCTCTATGTCGGTTGAAATGTCATCTGTTTTATAAGGCACTTTAAATCCACTTCCAAAATCTATAAAATCTATATTGTCAAACTGTTTTGCGACATCAAATAAAATTTCTGTTGCTCTTATAAATGTATCAATGTCTAGAATATCTGAACCAGTGTGCATGTGGATGCCATTAATTCTCATACTTGTATTTTCTACAACGCGCTTAATGTGTGGCACTTGGTGTATTGAAATTCCAAATTTAGAATCGATGTGTCCCACCGAAATTTTACTATTTCCACCAGCCATAATATGCGGATTAATTCTTATGCAAACCGGGATTTCAGGAAGTTTTTGGCCAAACAATTCTAATATAGAGAGATTATCGATATTAATTTGTACACCTAGTGCTGCAACCTTTTCAATTTCAGCTAAAGACACTCCATTAGGCGTATAAATAATATTTTTTGGATCGAAACCTGCTTGCAGAGCGAGCTGAACTTCCTGAATAGAAACTGTGTCTAATCCAGAATTTAAGGTTTTAAATACCTTTAAGATGTTTATATTAGATAATGCTTTTACTGCGTAATTAATTTTTACATGTTTTACCGTATTGAAGGCATTTAATATTCTTGAATATTGATGTTTTATTTTTTCGGTATCATATACGTATAAAGGACTCCCGTAATTTTTTGCTAATTTTAATAATGTTTTATTCTCCATATAAGGTCTGATCTAATGTGTTCGTTTTATAGAGTTCAAACATAAGTTTATAATAATAATTAAAAAACTTTTTATTATAATTTTACTATTTTTGCACAAATTGTTAAATAATTAACAAAATGAAAACAGTTGCATCTTGTGTTGAAGATATTATACTATCTCAACCGCTTTTAGAGGAAGGTCTATCTAAACAAATTATCAATTATTCTGCCTTGGCTAAGGTTTTGCAGGAGCAGGTATCAATACATTTGGGAAGACCTATAAAAGCAGGCGCCATAATGATGGCATTAAGGCGGTATACCGATGTGTTAACCGTTAGTAAACCCTATTACGGGATGTCGAGCGTGCTTGAGCGATTAGGAGACATAACGCTTAGATCTAATTTAAGTGATTTTACATATAAAAACTCTAATACTTTAATAGATGGTCATGCCTCAATTTTAAATAAAATAAAAGATAAAAATCACATTTTTTTTACTTTTACAAGAGGAATATTAGAAAGTAACATCATTATTTCAAGTTCAGAAAAGGAAGCAGTGGTGGAGAGTTTTAAAAATGAATATGGCTTAAGTTTAAAAGAAAACTTATCTGCCATAAGTTTAAGTTTACCAAAAAACAACACTAAAGTTGCTGGTCTATACTATCAAATTTTAAAACGTTTGGCATGGCATAACGTGTCGTTATACGAAATTATTTCTACAACAAACGAGTTTACTATTGTAGTTGAAGATACTTTTGTAGATCGTGCGTTTTCCATTATAAAGAATTTGAACAAATCTTAAATGTGAGTTTAAATTTACTAAATAGTGCGGTTTGTCTTCAGACTCAAAATGGTCAAAAAAAAAGCACCTTTATCAAGATGCTTTTTATAGACTAACATTAATTAAAATTGGTTGTATATGTTAAACTAAGCAGGAATTAATTATGCTCTAGGCAAATCATTATCATCCTTTAAAGGTAAACTGGAGTCACCCATTAAATAGGCATCTATATAATGAGCCGCTTGGCGACCTTCTGATATTGCCCACACAATTAAAGACTGACCACGACGCATATCTCCAGCAGTAAAAATACCATCAATATTTGTTGCATAATCTCTAGTTGAGGCTTGTATATTGGATCTAAAATCCATTTCTAAACCAAATTGCTCTGCTAATGTATTTTCAGCACCGGTAAACCCAAGAGCTAATAGCGCTAAATCGCAATCCCAAGTCTTTTCTGTATTAGGAACTTCATTTAGTTGAGGTCGTTCTCCAGGTTTAAAAATCCATTCTACCTCAACAGTTTTTAAACCTTTAAGATTCCCATTTTTATCACCTAAAAACGCTTTGGTAGAAATGCTAAAAAAACGTTCAACACCTTCTTGATGCGATGAGGTTGTTTTAAGTTTCATTGGCCAATACGGCCAAGGTTGGTGAGCTGGACGACCTTGAGAAGGTTTGCTTAATATTTCAAAATTTGTTACACTTGCTGCACCATGACGATTAGAGGTTCCAATACAATCGCTTCCTGTATCTCCACCACCAATAACAATAACGTTTTTACCCTCAGCAGAAATAATATCTTTAAATTCTACTAATCCATCTACATATTGGTTATTTAACTTTAAAAAATCCATGGCTTGTGTTACCCCTTTTAAATCTGCTCCAGGTATGGGTATGTTTCGTCGTACGGTTGCTCCACCGCATAGAACAATGGCATCAAATTGATCTTTAAGTTTGTTTGCATCTACATTTATACCAACGTGAGCGTTTGTTTTAAAGATAATACCTTCGTTTTCTAAAACAGCAACACGTCTGTCGATAACGGTCTTTTCCATTTTAAAATCTGGAATACCATAACGTAATAACCCACCTACTTTTTCGTCGCGTTCAAAAACTGTAACGGTATGTCCTGCCCGGTTTAATTGTTGTGCTGCTGCTAATCCAGCTGGACCAGAACCAATAACGGCAATAGTTTTTTTGGTTCTTACCTTGGGTGGTTGTGCAATAATCCAACCCTCATTAAAGGCGGTTTCTACTATATTCTTTTCAATATTTTCGATGGTTACAGGATCTTCGTTAATACCTAATACACAGGCTTCTTCGCAAGGTGCAGGACATAAACGGCCAGTAAACTCTGGAAAGTTGTTAGTCTTATGTAAAATTTCGGCAGCTTCTTTCCATTTTCCTTTATAAACTTTATCATTAAAATCTGGAATTAAATTTCCAAGAGGACAACCGCTATGGCAAAACGGAATACCACAATCCATACAACGTGCGCCTTGCTCTTTTAATTTATTCTCTTCAAGAGGAATAGTAAATTCTTTGTAGTTTTTAATACGCTTTTTAGGTGATTGATATGTTTCATCTTGGCGCTCGTGTTCTAAAAATCCTGTTATCTTTCCCATAATTTACGCTAATTCTAATTGTTCTTTTTCTAATCTTACTAAGGCTTGTCTGTATTCTTCAGGTAAAACTTTTTTAAATTTTGGAAGGTAAGTGGTCCAGTCATCTAAAATGCGTCTTGCCAATGGGCTGCCTGTGGCTTCAAAATGATTTTGGATGAGTTGTTCCAATTGTAACTCATCGTCCACATTTTCAATAGGATCAATATTTAAATCTTCGGAATTACAGCTTTTTTTAAAGGTATTCTCTTTATCTAAAACATAAGCAATACCACCACTCATTCCAGCTCCAAAATTTCTACCAACGTCTCCAAGAATTACAGCAATTCCTCCTGTCATATATTCGCAACCATGATCTCCAATACCTTCTACAACTGCTTTTGCTCCAGAATTTCTAACGCAAAAACGTTCTCCTGCCTTTCCATTTATATATACTTCTCCAGAGGTTGCTCCATATAGGGTTACATTTCCTGTAATAATGTTATCTTCTGGAATAATGGTGCATTTTTCTGGGACTTTTATAATTAATTTTGCTCCAGAAAGTCCTTTTCCTAAGTAGTCGTTTGTATTGCCATGTACTGTAAATCTCAATCCTTTTGTTGCAAATGCACCAAAACTTTGTCCTGCAGATCCTGTGAAATCTATATTTATAGTGTCTTCTGGCAGTCCATCTGCTCCATAAATTTTAGAAATTTCATTACTTACAACTGCACCAACCGCGCGGTCAATATTAGTTATTGGTAATTTTAAGTACGTTTTTTGTCTTCTAAATAAAGCTTGATGTGCTTGCTTGATAATTTTAAAATCTAAATGTACATTTAAGTTATGATCTTGACAGTAGGTGTTGTACAATTTTACATTGTCTGCAACTTCTACTTTGTGTAATATTGGTGATAAATCTATACCAGAAGCCTTATAGTGTTCAATTGCTTTATTTCTATTTAGTTTTTGAGATTGCCCAACCATTTCATTAATGGTTCTAAATCCTAATTTAGCCATAATTTCGCGTAATTCTTGTGCCACAAAATACATATAGTTAACAACGTGCTCTGGTTTGCCTTTAAATTTTTTACGCAATTCTGGGTTTTGGGTAGCAATCCCGACCGGACAAGTATTTAAGTGGCACACACGCATCATAATACATCCTGATGCTACTAAGGGCGCAGTAGCAAAACCAAATTCTTCTGCTCCCAATAAACAGGCTATTGCTACATCGCGACCCGTTTTTAACTGTCCATCGCATTCTAAAACAATCCGATTTCTTAAATCGTTCATCACTAAAGTCTGTTGTGCTTCTGCAATGCCAAGTTCCCAAGGTAAACCTGCATGTTTTTGAGAAGTTAAAGGTGTTGCACCTGTTCCACCATCAAAACCAGCTACTAAAATAACATCTGCCTTTGCTTTTGCTACACCAGCAGCAACAGTTCCTACTCCTATTTCTGAAACTAATTTTACATTTACTCTTGCTTGTCTATTTGCAGACTTTACATCATAAATAAGTTGCGATAGGTCTTCAATCGAATATATATCATGATGTGGCGGTGGAGAAATTAGACCTACATAGGGAGTAGAGTTTCTTGTTTTTGCAATTTCCGGATTTACTTTTGGACCAGGCAATTGTCCGCCTTCTCCAGGTTTTGCACCTTGCGCTATTTTTATTTGTATTTCGCTTGCGCTCGTTAGGTAGTTTGATGTTACACCAAAACGTCCTGAAGCCACTTGCTTAATTGCAGAATTTTTCCAGTCGCCTTGCGAGCTTTTATAAAACCGTTCCTGATCTTCGCCACCTTCACCAGAATTAGATTTTCCTCCAATTCTATTCATTGCAACAGCTAAGTTTTCGTGTGCTTCTTTACTAATTGATCCATAAGACATAGCGCCCGTTTTAAAGCGTTTTACAATTTCTGTCCATGATTCCACTTCTTCTAATGGAATGGGATCGAATTTATCAAACTCAAATAAACCTCTAATAGTCATTAAACTTTTAGATTGGTCGTTAACCAAGTCTGAAAATTCCTTAAAAGTAGACGCTTTGTTTGTACGAACGGATTCTTGAAGTTTAGCAACAGTTAAAGGATTAAAGAGGTGTTTTTCCTGTCCACGTCTCCATCTGTATTCTCCACCAACTTCAATATCTGGTTCTTTATTTATGTGGAAGGCTCTTTTATGACGTTTTACAATTTCTTGCTCAATTTCTCTTAGCCCAATACCTTGAATACGTGTTGCTGTATTTGGAAAATATTTTTCTACCGTTGTGGTATTAATTCCTATACATTCAAATAATTGAGAACCACGGTAAGAATTTAAAGTAGATATTCCAATTTTGTTCATTACTTTAAGAATTCCTTTTCCTACTGCTTTGTTGTAATTTTTAATAGCAGCTAAATATTCTAGTCCAGTAACATCTTTACTATTAATTTGTTTTTGAACAATTTCATTAACAATATAAGGGTTTACCGCACTTGCTCCATAACCAAATAACAAGGCAAAATGATGCACTTCACGAGGTTCCGCAGATTCAATAATAAGACTAATTCTTGAGCGTTTCTTTAATTTGTGAAGTGCATGATTTAAATAAGAACATGCTAATAGTGCAGGAATTGGAGCATGATTTTCGTTTACATATCTATCTGATAGTATAATTATGTTTGCGCCTTTGTCAATGGCTTTGGATGCTTTTGTTACTAAATTTTCTAGAGCAACTTCCAGTTCGTTTAAGCCACGATTTACTTCATATAGCATAGAAATGGATTCGACATTAAAATCTGGATTAGAGGCATAATCTCTAATTTTATCTAAATCGTGTTTGGAAATTACTGGATTTTGAATTTTAAGTTTTTTACAATGATCTGCATTAACATCAAAAATATTGACATCGCTTCCTAAAGTTAAACTAATGTCAGTTATTAGTTCTTCGCGAATACCATCCAAAGGCGGATTGGTAACTTGTGCAAACAATTGTTTAAAATAGTTGTAGATAAGTTGCGGACGTTCAGATAAAACAGCTATAGGCGTATCGCTTCCCATAGATCCAATAGGTTCTTTTCCTAATTGTGCCATTGGGCGTATAATAGTATTAATATCTTCTTCAGTATAACCAAAGATAACTTCACGCTTTTTTAGTTCAATTTCATCATAATCTATATGTCCTTCTTTAGCTTTAAGATCACGAAGTTGAACTAAATTTTCATTCAACCATTGTCTGTAAGGATGTTTTGAGGCTATATTTTCTTTTATTTCTTCATCATTAACAATTCGACCTTCATTCATATCTACCAAAAACATTTTACCCGGTTCTAGACGACCATGATACTCTACGTTTTCAGGTTTAATATCTACAACACCAGTTTCAGAAGACATGATAACATTTCCAAGTTTTGTAACTGTATAACGTGATGGTCGTAAACCATTTCGATCTAAAACAGCACCAATATAATTGCCATCTGTAAAAGGTATTGAGGCAGGACCATCCCATGGTTCCATAACGCAGGAGTTATATTCGTAAAACGCACGTTTAGCATCGGACATTTCTGGGTTTTTTTCCCAAGCTTCTGGTACGAGCATCATCATAGCTTCTGGTAACGAGCGCCCTGTCATTAATAACAATTCTACTACCATATCTAAAGTTGCAGAATCTGATTTTCCTCTTAAAATAGTAGGAATTATCTTTTTAATATCGTCCCCAAATAATGGGCTTTCCATAATTTCTTCGCGAGAAAACATGCGAGACACATTACCTCTTAAGGTGTTTATTTCTCCATTATGACAGATGTATCTAAACGGCTGTGCTAGATCCCAAGTCGGGAAGGTGTTGGTGGAAAAACGCTGGTGTACTAGAGCTAAGCGTGTATCTAAAGCAGAATTAAATAAATCTAAATAATATTCATTAATATGTTCTGGTTTAAGTAAACCTTTAAAAATAATGATTTTAGTAGATAGGCTCGGCAAGTAAAAGAATTTTGCTTCAGATAATTTAGAATCATATATAGTATGTTCCGCAATTTTTCTAGCAGCATATAATTTTAAGTTAAATTCTCTTTCGGTTTGCTTTGTATCTTCTTTGGCTATAAATATCTGACTAACAAAAGGCTCGGTTTCTTGAGCAACTTTTCCTAATACATCACTATTTACTGGTACATCTCTCCATCCAATAAGTTTAAGGCCTTGCTTTTTAATTTCTGCCTCAAAAACATCAGTACAATATTGACGCTGATTTTCTTTTTTTGGAAGAAAGACATTACTCACTGCATATTCTCCAGCTTCTGGTAAATCGAATTCACAGAATATTTTAAAAAATTTATGTGGAATATCTATTAAAATACCAGCGCCATCACCAGTAACACCATCTGAACTTACCGCACCTCGATGTTCTAGTTTTACTAAAATTTCAAGTGCTTTATGGATAATGTCATTAGATCGTTTACCTGTTAAACTACATATAAATCCAGCACCACAATTATCGTGTTCAAATTCTGGTAAATATAATCCTTGTTTTTTTAGCATAATAATTAAAATTTAAAGGTTTTTTAAACCTTATTGGGGCTCTAATATACATTCAAAGAATCGAACAAAAAAAAAACAGAAACACTTTTCTCATATCGCTAAAATTGTACGCTATAAATGGAAATTTGATAAAATATAGAGTGCATTTTACTATAATAAGTAATGGATTATTTTTAATAAAATTTAGTTTTCTATGCGAAAACGTTTTCGAGAATAGTTGAGCATTAAATATAATGCATCAAATCCCTAAAAATGATGATAATTATAAAATTCACAATACATAATTCTTCAAATAATAATATAAAAATTATTATACCCTACAAAAAATAGGGGTAAAAATAAATTAATCATAAAAATAACAATTGAAACCCTATTTTTTTGGTGGGTTAATATAATATATCATAATTTTGACCACATAATAAATATAAAACCAATTTAATTATGAAGACTATTAAACTAACTATGATTTTGCTTTTTGCATCAACATTAATTATCGCTCAAAATACTGAGGAAGACTCTACAAAGAAATTTTCTTTTGGAGGAAGTGTAGATACTTATTATCAAACTTACCTATCTGCTCCTGATGATCAAGCTGCAGGATTTGGAACTGCCTTTGCAGATAAATCTGGATTTGCTTTAGGAATGGGAAATATTATAGCCAGCTACGACAGCGGTAAAGTCGGGGCTGTACTAGACTTAGTTGTGGGACCAAGAGGTGCTGGAGCGACTTTTAGCAATGATATTATTGATGGTATCGTAAATCAAGCTTATGCTTATTGGAATGTATCAGAAAATACGACATTAACTTTTGGTAGATGGAATACTTTCTTAGGTTATGAAGTTATTGCACCAGCTTCAAATTTTAATTATAGTACATCTTATTTATTTTCAAGTGGACCGTTTTCACACATGGGTTTAAAAGCAGATTTTACTCTTTCTGAAGATTTTAGTTTAATGTTGGCTATTACTAATCCTTGGGATACTAATAGTACGGCACTAACAGGAGAATATGGTTTTGGCGCTCAATTAGGATATTCAGGTCAATTTCTTAATCTGTATTATGATAGCGGAAATAATGGAGGTCTAGGATTCGAAATTGATTACACCGGTGGATTTAATTTAGCTGAAAAATTCTTTTTAGGAATTAATGCTGCGTATAACGACAACGATGGTTCAGGTTTTTACGGAGCTGCTTTATATCCACAGATAACTACATCTGACACATTTTCGGTTGGTTTAAGAGCAGAGTATTATGCACTTCATGGTACAGCAAATCCAGCAGAAGAAAGTGTATTTGCTACAACCTTAACAGGTAGCTATACGGTGGATTCAAATTTAATAATTAAGCCAGAAATTAGATTTGATACGTGGTCTGATGGTACGCCTTTTGGAAACTTTATTGATCAAGATGGTTTGCCAACAGATAAATTATCTGCATTTACTATTGCGGCTATATACACATTTTAATTTTTATTAACCTAGTTTTCGCCTTAGCGAAAATGAAAACAAGTTTTTTATGAAAAAAGTTGAAGCAATTATTAGGAAATCAAAATTTTCCTCAGTAAAAAAAGCACTACATGAAGTCGGTGTAAATTTCTTCTCATATTGGGATGTTACCGGTTTAGGTAATGAAAAAGAAGGCCATGTCTACAGAGGTGTGTCTTATAGCACTAGCGATATACAAAGGCGCTACTTATCTATTGTTATAAACGAAGATTTTCAAGACGTTACTATAAAAGCGATACTTGATGCTGGTTCAACTGGAGATGTTGGCGATGGTAAAATATTTGTCTCACAAATAGATGAAGTATACAGAATACGAACAGGAGAAAAAGGAGGAAACACTTTAAAATAAAACAAATGGAATTACTGACAACAAATAACGTATGGATGATGATCTGTACAGCGCTCGTTTTCTTTATGCACTTAGGATTTGCATTTTTAGAAATTGGATTAACTAGACAAAAAAATACGATAAACATATTATTTAAAAACATTTTTATTATTACAATTGGACTATTATTATATGCTTTAGTAGGCTTTAATTTAATGTATCCAGGAGATTTTAATGGTTTCATGGGATTTGCTGGATTTGGTTTAGATGCGCCGCTAACAGCAGCTGGAGGTTTGGATTTATCCTATAATGGAGGTTATACTTATTGGACAGATTTCTTATTTCAAGGTATGTTTGCAGCAACAGCAGCAACTATTGTTTCTGGTGCAGTTGCAGAACGTATGAAAATTGGACCGTTCATGGTCTTTACTATTATCTATGTTGGATTAATTTATCCAATTGCTGGCTCATGGAAATGGGGAGGTGGATTTTTAGATGGATTAGGATTTTATGATTTTGCAGGATCTACATTAGTACATTCAGTAGGTGGATGGGCAGCTTTAGTAGCTGTATGTCTTTTAGGATCAAGAATTGGCAAATTTAAAGATGGTAAAATACAGGCCATTCCAGGACATAATATACCACTAGCAACAGCAGGTGTGCTAATCTTATGGTTAGGATGGTTTGGATTTAATGGCGGATCGGTATTATCTGCAGATCCAGAATTAACCTCACTAGTATTAGTAACAACTTGTTTAGCAGCAGCAGCTGGTGGAGTTGTATCTGCAATAGCGTCTACAATTATGTATAAAAACTTAGATTTAACCATGTTTTTAAATGGTATTCTTGGTGGACTAGTAGGAATTACTGCTGGTGCAGATGTTATGTCGCCTACAAGTTCTATTATAATTGGTGCATTAGCAGGTTTACTGATTGTATTTGCAGTTAGCTTTATAGATAAATTAAAATTAGATGATCCAGTTGGTGCAATAGCGGTACACTTAATATGTGGTATCTGGGGAACACTAGCTGTTGGGATTTTTGGATTTAGTGCTGTAACTAATGATGCTGGCGAGTTTTTAAGCGCAGACGGTAGTGTAGTTGCAACGGTATCTGAAGCAGCCAATAGTCTGTCTTTCTTACCACAATTATATGGTGTTCTAGCATATGCTGCTATCTGTATAGTTTCTTCTTTTATAATTATTTTTATTCTTAAGAAAACAGTAGGAATTAGAGTTTCTGAGAAAGAAGAATTAGAGGGCTTAGATGCACATGAACATGGAATGGATGCTTATCCAGACTTTAGATTGAATGAGCATTAAAATATAAAAACTGTTAGACCAAAATGTATTGGGATTATATTCTAGCAGGTCTGAAATATTTAAAAACCCCAAAGCATTTTGCTTTGGGGTTTTTTTATAATTACTTATTAGGTAATTATTTTTAATCTGATCTTGTTCTAAAAATCGTAAGTGGTTAAAGGGTAAAGGAAAAACCAAACTTTTTACCTCTAGGGTTTGGAGTTAAAATGCAGATGCAAATAAGGATGATTTGGCGCTACAAATTACATTAGGGTGGTTTATAAGATATTTAATACTATGAAGTATGTCTGCTAGATTTAGCAATTTTCTGAAGCAGATTAACCAGCAAGAAGGTGAAGACAGTATATTTAAGTTTTAACCAACAAAAAACCTGTTAAATTAAATAATAATCCACAGGTTTTAATGAGATGCGTTAAGAAATTAAGCCGAATTACGACTAGCATTTATATTTCCAAATAACGAGCGTGTTACTAGTTTTTCGTATATTTTAATTTGTGCTTCATCTTTAACTTCGGCCTTTTCAAGCTCTTGAATCTTTTTTAGTGCATATTGTTGGATTGTTAATAGTGGCAGCACTATAGATTCTCTAACAGCAATAGAAGCACTCCCTGCAGGTTCTTCTTGCATTAATTCTTTATAGCCAGTGAGCTTTAGTAACAAGCGTTTTGAGGTTTTGTATTCATTGTAAATTACAGTCCAAAATTCCCCATACTCAGGATCTTCACTCATATATTTGGTTAAATCGAAAAACGATTTCGATAAAGACATCATACTATTTTCTATAAGTGTTTTAAAGAAATCTGATGTTTTAAAAAGTGTCTGTACTTTTTCAAAAGCATCAATATCTTCATAATGTTTTAGTGCAGTACCAACACCATAAAAACCAGGTACATTTTGTTTTAATTGGCTCCAAGAGCCTACAAAAGGAATTGCTCTTAAGTCCTCAAACACTAAACCTTCAGATTTACCGCGTTTAGAAGGGCGACTTCCTATATTTGTTTTTGCATAGTACTTTAAAGTACTCATATGCTCTAAATAAGAAATAAATTTAGGATGTGCTTTAAAAGCTGAATAAGCTTTATAGCTGCGCTCAGATAAATCGGTCATGACTTCTCTGTTTTCTGCCAACATACTTAAATCTTTATCGCTTAAACTATTATATATACCAGAGCTAATTAATTGCTCTAGGTTATACTGTGAGGATTCTAGAGTTCCAAAATTTGAACTAATGGTTTGTCCTTGTATTGTTAATTGTACTTCTTTATCTTCAATAGTTGGGCCAAGAGAGGCATAAAAATTATGTGTTTTTCCACCGCCACGTGCTGGAGGTCCACCACGACCATCAAAGAAAATAACGGTAATGCCATATGCTCTTGAAATGGTTGTTAAGTTTTCTTTGGCTTTATAAATAGCCCAATTTGCCATCAAGTAGCCACCATCTTTTGTACCATCGCTAAAACCAAGCATTATGGTTTGCTTGTTTCCTCTAGACTTTAAATGCGCAGCATATTCGGGATTAGAGTATAACTCTTCCATTACTTTTGGGGCATTTTCTAAGTCGGTGATTGTTTCAAACAACGGTCCAACATCTACCGTTAACTTATCGTCAAAGGCAACTAATCTTAGCATGGCAAACAGTTGCATAACGTGCAGTGTTGTTTGATTATTACTAATTATATAACGGTTTGCAGCCTTTTCACCATTATTATCCTGTATTGTTTTTAAGGCCTTCATTGTTTTTAAGGCCTTTAACGTTTCTTCATCTTTAATTAAAGATAAATCTACTGTACCTTCGATTTTAGATAGAAATTGAACTTGATCATTTTTAGATAAATCATGATAGTTTTTTGGAAAAATAGTGCTGCCACTTTTAATTAGGGTATTTACCATTTCGTTAAAAAACTGTTCGTGTTTTCTGCTATCTTGACGTATGTCTAAATTGGCAAAATGAAAACCAAAGAGGTGAATTTTATTTAATAAACTATTTACTTCATTAACATAAAGCGACTGGTGTTTGTCTATTATAATTTCTTTTATTTCTTTTAATTCTGAGGTAAAGGAGTCTACTGTTAAGGTTGATTTTTTGTTAGTTATTATTTTATAAAGCTCGCTCTCTAGTGCTGTTACTCGGTTTTCAACATTCTCGAAAGTTAATTTTCTTTTTAGTTTTCTAATATCTCGATAATAGTTTTTGGTAATCGTTTCGCGTAATCTATTAGCTACTTTTAGTGTAATTTCTGGCGTTACAAATGGGTTTCCATCTCGGTCTCCACCAGGCCAAAAGCCAATATTAATAATATCGTTATCTATATGTTCTCCTTCAAAAATGTTTTGTTGTATATAATCGTAGATCGTTCCAAAAGAGGTATAAAAAACATTTTCTAAATACCATATTAAACTCACCGCCTCATCATAAGGAGATGGTTTTTTATGTTTATAAAACGGCGTTTTACCTAGTTGAGCTAGTAAGTCGTTTATTTTTAGCAAATCGTTTTCACGTATGGCCTCGGTTAAGTCTGTAATTATACCTAATACTGAGCCTGGATAAAACTGAGTTGGATGCGCAGTTAAGACGATACGGACTTTAAATTCTTGAAGGTAAGCTTTAAGTGTTTCTAATTTATTTTCTGCGGAAACACTTTCTTTTAAACTTCTTAAAGTACCAATACCATCCATGTTATTTACAACCGGAAAGGCAGCGTCTTCAATAGCATCAAACAATACAACTTGTCGTTCTATGTACTGAATAAACCTAAACAATAAGTTCGTCTGACGCTCTGCCGAACGACTCGATTGGTATTTTTTAAAAAACGTTTCAACTATAGTTGTAGGATTGTTTTGATTGGCAAATCCTTCTTTACAGGTATCGTGAAAAAGTGGTAAAAGTGCACCGGTTTTTGTAATAGTATCAAAAGGAAGTGTCATAAATATACTATTGTATATTTGGTACTTGGATAAAACGTTTTGATTAAATCGAGTAAGTTTTGGTTGTGTAGGCATTGTTTTGCTATAAAAATTTAACTAAAAGTACTAAAGTATATCTTCAATATATAAGAATACTATGCGAATTGTATATTTATGTGTTAAACCATTTTAATTTGAGAATAACAAAATAAAAACGGTAATATATATGCTTTTCGTTATTTGTTTAACAACTATTTTTTTTAAATGATAGTAGATTGTCCTAAATGTATATTCGTAAAGTTTAGGTTAGAATCTGTTGGATTACTTATAAAATCGGTAATAAAATCGCCCACTTTGGATGTTGAAATATTATCGTACTTAGTATTTAAATCTGGGGTAGTAACGTTTAATTTTAAAGATTTTTCAACACCTTTTTTAATTAATTCCGCTTCTTCAAATAACTCAAAATGCTCCAATAACATAGCTGCACTTAAAATAGAAGCTATAGGGTTAGCAATGTCTTTACCAGTGGCTTGTGGGTAAGAACCGTGTATTGGCTCAAACATTGCGTATTTATTGCCTATTGAAGCCGAAGCTAATAGTCCAATAGATCCGCCAATAACACTTGCTTCATCGCTAATAACATCGCCAAATAAGTTTTCGGTTAATATAACATCAAATTGTTTTGGATTTAAAATCATTTGCATTGCAGCATTATCAACAAACAAGAAATCAAGAGTAACATCCGGATATTGTGGTGTTAACTCTATAACCACTTTTCGCCATAAACGTGATGTTTCTAAAACATTTGCTTTATCTATTAACGTTACTTTTTTATTTCTGTCTTGTGCAGCCTTAAATGCCAAATGGGCTATACGTTCAATTTCCTCACGAGAATATTCGCACAAATCTGATGCAATATTACCATCTTTACTCAATTTTTTCTCGCCAAAATAAATACCGCCAGTTAGCTCTCTATAAATACTAATATCTGTGCCTTTAATAATATCTTTTTTTAATGGAGATTTATCTAACAATGTATCGTAGGCTTTTACAGGTCTTACGTTTGCAAATAAACCTAGTTCTTTTCTTAGCTTTAACAAGCCTTGCTCTGGCCTTATTTTAGCACTAGGATTGTTATCGTATTTTGGATGACCAATAGCACCAAATAAAATAGCATCACTAGTTTTACACAATTCTAATGTTGCGTCCGGTAGTGGGTTTTCGTGTTTGTCTATGGCTATAGCGCCAACAGACGCCTCCTTAAATAAAAACGTATGGTCAAATTCTAAAGCAATGGCTTTTAAAACTTTAATAGCTTGATTGGTAACTTCTGGTCCAATACCATCTCCAGGTAATACTGCTATGTCTAATTTCATTTTAGTTGTTGCGAAAGCAGAAATCGTATTCTACTCTCTTATTTTTTAATTATTATTCTATTTTTGGGCTTTAATATTACTTAAAGGCACTTGCATATTTAGCTTTTTTTATGCGATTCCAGAAATTAAAATCAGGCAAATTTAATATGCCGTTACATTGTGGAATGCTCATAAATTTCTATTTGTAGAAATAGATTATGTGAGTAATCTGTAACGACAGTATTAGCTATTTGCGTTTTCAAAGGCTTCAATTTCTGATGTTCTACTAAGTAAAAAATCAATGTCATCATAACCATTTATCATGCATGTCTTTTTGTATGGATCAATTTCAAAATTTTCAAAGCGTTTGCTGCTTGTAATACTAATTTGTTGTTCTCTTAAATTAACTCTTAGTTTCACTTTTGGATCTGCTTTAATTTCAGATATTAAATGCTCTAAATAATCCTCGGAAACCTGCACAGGTAACAAACCATTGTTTAAAGCATTCCCTTTAAAAATGTCTGCAAAAAAACTAGAAACAATAACTTTAAAGCCATAGCCTACTAGGGCCCAAGCGGCATGTTCTCTACTAGAACCGCATCCAAAATTATCTCCAGCAACTAATATGTTTCCAGAATAATTAGTATTATTAAGCGTAAAATCTTTATTTAAAGAACCATCTTTATGGTATCTCCAGTCTCTAAACACATTATCTCCAAATCCTTTTTTATCGGTTGCCTTTAAAAAGCGTGCAGGAATAATTTGATCTGTATCTACATTTGCAATATCTAAAGGAATAGCTGTTGATTTTAGGGTAGTAAATTTTTCCATTCTATACCGATTCTAATGTTTCAATAGTTTCTGTTATGTCTACTATTTTTCCTGCAATAGCAGTTGCTGCTGCTACTAATGGACTAGCCAAAATAGTTCTAGAGCCTTGGCCTTGTCGTCCTTCAAAATTTCTGTTAGAGGTCGAGACACAATACTCACCTTGAGGAATTTTATCATCGTTCATTGCTAAGCATGCTGAGCAACCAGGTTGTCTTAACTCAAATCCAGCTTGTTCAAAAATTGTTTTTAAACCTTCATCTTCTATCTGTGCTTCTACTTGTTTACTTCCTGGAACTAACCAAGCGGTTACATTTTGTGCCTTTTGTTTTCCTTTAATATAATTTGCTGCTACCCTGAAATCTTCAATTCTAGAATTGGTACAGCTACCAATAAACACAAAATTAATAGGCTTATTAATTAAACTTTCTCCAGCTTTAAAATCCATATATTCTAAAGATTTTTTAAATGAAGCATTAGTATTCTGAGGGATGTTTTCCGAAATTTTTATACCCATACCAGGATTTGTACCATAGGTAATCATAGGAGCAATATCTTTAGCATCGAAAGTAAATTCTTTATCAAAAACGGCATCAGTATCAGTTGGTAAGGTTTTCCAATAGGCTACTTTCTTTTTAAAAGCATCTCCCTTTGGTGCAAACGTTCTTCCCTTTACATAATCAAAAGTAGTTTGGTCTGGCGCAATCATTCCACCACGCGCACCCATTTCAATACTCATATTACAAACGGTCATTCTTCCCTCCATGCTCATTTCCTCAAAAACATTTCCTGCATATTCGCAGAAATACCCTGTGCCAGAATTAGTGCCTAATTTAGAAATGATATAAAGAATAACATCCTTTGGTAATACGCCATTTTTTAATTTACCATTTACAGTTACTCTTAAACTTTTTGGCTTGGATAATAGCAAACATTGACTTGCAAAAACTTGAGCTACTTGGCTAGTCCCTATTCCAAAAGCTATGGTGCCAAAGGCACCATGAGTGGAGGTATGGCTATCTCCGCAAACCATGGTCATTCCGGGTTGTGTTATGCCCAATTCGGGAGCCATTACATGCACAATACCGTTGTATTTATGGCCAAGTTGGTAGAGTTTAATATTATTTTTTTTACAATTAGTAGAGAGTTGTTCTAGTTGCTTTCTAGACAATTTGTCTTTAATGGGTTGGTCTTGATTTTGTGTTGGTGTATTGTGGTCTGCAGTAGCCACAATTTGATTGGGTCTAAAAACGGGAATGCCGCGATCTTCCAATTCATTAAAAGCCTGAGGACTAGTAACTTCGTGTATTAAGTGTTTGTCTATATAAAGCACCTGTGGACCATTTTCAATTGTTTCGACTACATGCGCATCCCAAACCTTATCGAATAGTGTTTTTTTACTCATACCTATGCTGAAATTATTTGTCGATATACCTTACTGGTTTCAATAATTTGATGAATATCTTTATCATTAATTTCTTTCTTTTTGTCCGCAAATTTCAAAAAATTTGCATACACCTCATCAAGCTGTAATTTAGTTAATTCATAACCAACATTTTTAGCTCTATACGCTAAAGCTGCACGACCACTTCTGGCGGTTAATACAATAGCAGATTCCGTTACCCCAACATCTTTAGGGTCAATAATTTCGTAAGTTTCACGATTTTTAATCACTCCATCTTGATGAATTCCAGAACTGTGTGCAAAAGCATTGGCACCAACAATGGCTTTATTAGGCTGTGTGTAAATTCCCATACTATCTGAAACCAGTTGACTCATGCCGTAAAGCATTTCAGTTTTAATAGTCGTATTTAAATTTAAGTAAGGATGCTGTTTTAAAACCATAACAACTTCTTCTAGAGCTGTATTTCCTGCGCGTTCTCCAATACCATTAATAGTACATTCTATTTGTCTTGCACCATTAATAACACCTTCAATAGAATTTGCAGTTGCTAATCCTAAATCGTTATGACAATGACAAGATAAGATGGCCTTTTCAATACCTTTTACATGTTCTTTTAAATACTTGATTTTTGCTCCGTATTCGCTAGGTAAACAATAACCGGTAGTATCTGGAATATTTAGAACAGTTGCACCAGCTTTTATTGCAGCTTCGCAAACTCGAGCTAAATATTCGTTATCTGTGCGCCCAGCATCTTCAGCATAAAACTCCACATCCTCAACAAACGATTTTGCATATTTTACAGCAGCAAAAGCGCGTTCAATAATTGTTTCTTTATTAGATTTAAATTTATGAACGATATGAGAATCCGAGGTACCAATTCCTGTATGTATTCTAGGTCTTTTAGCATATTTCAAGGCTTCAGATGCCACCTTAATATCATTTTCTACAGCACGTGTTAAACCACATACTGTTGCATTAGTTACTATTTTTGAAATAGCTTCAACCGATTTAAAATCGCCAGGACTAGATACTGGAAAACCTGCTTCAATAACGTTTACACCTAATTGATCTAACTGTTCTGCTATAATAACTTTTTGATCTGTATTAAGTTTACAGCCAGGAACTTGCTCGCCATCACGTAGGGTTGTATCGAAAATTTGTATATTGTTATTTGACATTTATCAAAATATATTTTTGTATTGCTTTACGAATTTATATTTTGGTAACGTAATATTATCTGGTAATGATTTACTTTTACGATGCTCAAAAACAAATTTGTAATTTAAAACATTGATAATCAAACATATAAACTTAAAATTTATTGATAACTAAAGAACAAAAAGATAATTTATTTTTATTGGTTAAGTCTTTAACCAAGTCTGAAAAACGACAATTTAAATTATATGTAGGTCGACTTGGAGTAAATTCTGACTCTAAGTTTTTTAACTTGTTTAACTTACTTGATAAGGCACAGGTATATAACGAGGCTGACATTTTAAAAAGTGGTATAGTTAAAAAACAACAGCTTGGAAATGTTAAAGGACATTTATATAAGCAAATTCTAATAAGTTTAAAGCTTAATCCATCTCACCAAAATGTACGATCTCAAATAAGAGAACAATTAGATTTTGCTTCCATACTATACCATAAAGGTTTATACAAACAAAGTTTAAAAATTTTAGATAAGGCAAAAGAATTAGCCATTATCAACGAAGAAAAAAATTCTGCTTTCGAAATTATAGAGCTTGAAAAAATAATTGAATCACAATTTATAACTAGAAGTATCAGTTCCCGTGCAGACGAACTAACAATGCAAGCTAAAGAAATTAGTTCCTTAAACTTAATTGCTAGTAAACTATCTAATTTATCGTTGCAACTTTATAGTATTATTTTAAAAACAGGTTATGTTAAGAATGAAGAAGAAAGTCGTCTGGTAACAGATTATTTTAATAAAAGGCTCCCAAAATTCGATTTAAATAAAACTGGTTTTCGAGAAAAATTATGGTTTTATAAAGCTCAATTATGGTATAGTTTTTTACTCCAAGATTTTTTGAGTTGTTATAAATACGCCTCTAAATGGGTGGATTTATTTTATCAGAATCCAAATATGATACATTTAAATCCAGTATTTTTTTTAAAAGGAAACAACTATTTATTAGAAGCAATATATTTTATAAGAAACAAACCCAAATTTATAGCAAAACTAAACGAATTTAAGGACACTGTTAATCAAGCTAATTTTCCAAAGGATGAAAATGTAGCCACTTTAGTATTTTTATATTTTAATTTTCATAATATAAACAAACATTTTATAGATGGAAGTTTCGAAAAAGGTTTAATGCTTATTCCACAAATTGAAAAAGAGCTTAGTATATTTAGTAAAAAAATAGATGCACACCATAAAATGGTTTTTTATTACAAATTTGCTAGCATGCACTTTGGTGCTGGAAACAATAAAGAATGTATTCAATATCTAGATAAAATTATAACTAACAAAACACTTTCTATGCGGGAAGATTTACTTTGTTTCTCTAGAGTATTAAATGTGGTTGCACATTATGAGGCTGGTTTAGATTACCATTTAGAAACCTTGTTAAAAAGCACTTACAAATTTTTAATTAAGATGAATGATTTGCACGAAGTGCAAAAGGAAATGATAAAATTTATTCGTGGATTACAAGATATTTATCCGCAAGATTTAAAGAAAGCGTTTATAGAATTGCATCGAAAGTTAATTGTATATAAGGATCATCCATTTGAGCGTCGTGCCTTTTTATATTTGGATATAATTTCGTGGCTAGAAAGTAAAATTAAAAATAAACCTGTAGGTCAGATTATAAACACCAAGTATTTAGAACATAATGCTTAGTTTTATTATAACCTTTTAAAATAAAAAGCTCAAAACATTTGGATTTTAAACTTTTGTTATGCAATATTTGTTGAGAAAGTTCAAACACTTACTAAAAATGTTATCAAGAAAGGTGGAGAGATAGACTCAAAGAAACCTTAGCAACCCTTGGATTTACTAAGAAGGTGCTAAATTCTACCTAGTGGCCGATTCATTAATCGTACTATTGGATAGATAACTCAAGACTAATTACCGAAAATTATTAGCAATTTCTTATAACATTTTTCAATTAAGAGGCAATAGCCAATTTATTAATTAAAATTTCTTTCGTTCTCTTCTATGGAGAATTTAAAAACTATATTTTTAATAGTTTAGAAAGAGGTCTAAAAAATTAGAAAAATGAGTACACAAAAATTTGCAACCAAAGCGTTACACGCTGGACATGACGTTAGTCTAAATGGAGGAACCAGAGCCGTTCCTATTTATCAATCTACAGCATATGTTTTCGATGATTCGGACGATGCAGCAGGACGTTTTAATTTATCAATTCCAGGATTTATATACACACGTTTAAATAATCCAACAAACGATATTTTAGAGCAACGGCTAGCCGCTCTAGAAGGCGGAATTGCAGCAGTTGCAACGGCTTCTGGAACAGCAGCCATTTCTACTACCCTGCTTACCCTTTTAAAAGCAGGAGACCATATTGTAGCTTCTAGTAGTTTGTATGGTGGTACCTACAATTTGCTAAGTGTAACCTTACCAAGACATGGTATAACAACTACTTTTGTAGATCCAACGGATCCAGAAAATTTTAGTAAAGCAGCAAAAGAAAACACACGAGCCATTTTTGTAGAATCTTTAGGCAATCCGAAATTAGATGTCTTAGATATTGAAGCAATTTCTAAGGTAGCAAAAGCTGTTAATGTGCCGTTAATTGTAGATAACACAGTAGCTACTCCTTATTTATTAAATCCAATTAAATATGGCGCTAATATTGTAATTCACTCACTTACCAAGTATATAAATGGTAATGGAACTTCACTTGGAGGCATAATTATAGATGCAGGAACTTTTAATTGGGCCAATGGTAAGTTTCCAGAATTTACAGAGCCTTCAGCCGGATATCATGGTTTAGTGTACAGTGATGTTATTGGAGAAGCCGCCTTTATTGCAAAAGTGAGAATAGAAGGGCTTCGTGATTATGGTGGTGCTTTAAGTCCTTTTAATGCATTTCAAATTATTCAGGGTTTAGAAACTTTAGAATTACGAATTAAAAAACACAGCCAGAATGCCCTTGAACTTGCAAAATGGTTGCAAGAGCAGCCTAAAGTTAATTGGGTAAATTATCCTGGATTAGACTCTAGTAAATACAACGCTCTTGCTAAAAAATATTTACCAAATGGACAAAGTGGTATTGTTACTTTTGGTGTTAATGGCGGTTATGAATCTGCAAAAAAGATTGCAGACACAACCAAAATATTTTCACTTTTAGCAAATATTGGAGATACAAAATCTTTAATTATACATCCAGCAAGCACAACGCATCAGCAATTAAGTGATGAAGCACAGGAATCTACAGGAGTAACTAAAGACTTAATTCGTTTATCTGTTGGTATTGAAAATATCGACGATTTAAAAGACGATTTAAAAGACGCTTTTGCTAAAATTTAGTAACCGTTTTACCTAATTGCCAAACTTATATAATAAAATTACTTTTCGCCTAAATTAAAAAGCGAAAAGTAATTTATTAATTTTTAAAATATATATTAGGGCTATAACTTTTATCTTATAAATTATATCTTATTATATTAACTGAATTAAACGGTAGTAGCCTATATACTATTGTTGTGCTTAATTTGTCTAACGAAAATGAAAAACATTCTTTTAATAATAACACTATTTCTCATGACTGAATTGAATTCTCAAGTCACTTCTCTATCAGAGCAATTAATCCACAGTACAATAAGGATTGAGTGTCAATACGCAATAAAAGATAGTAATGGAAAGATAATTACGAGTAAAGGAACTGGTAGTGGATTTATTTTCAATTTTAAATTAAATGAAACAGATAGTACTACTATTCCTGTTATCGTAAGCAATAAGCATGTAATTCAAAATGCTGTTAAAGGAAAGTTTCATTTTACCAGAGAGGATTCTGTTGGAAATCCGATTTATGGCGAAAAGGAAATAATTGAAATAACAAATTTTCAGCAATATTGGTTAGGTCATCCAGATTCTAAAATTGATTTATGTATCATGCCAATAGCACCAATTTTAAATCAGTCTATAAAAAACAACAAATCAATTTATTATAAATGGCTTGACGAAAACTTAATTCCTGAAAAAAAAGTTTGGGATTCGTTTACAGCACTTGAAGATATACTTATGATTGGCTATCCTATTGGACTTTGGGATAGTAAAAACAATTTACCGATAATTCGAAAAGGACAAACGGCTACACCAATGAAAATTGATTATCAAGGAAAAAAGGAATTTTTATTGGATATACCTGCTTTTCCAGGTTCAAGTGGCTCACCTGTACTTTTATACAATCAAGGCTCCTATTCGACTGACACAGGACTAAATATAGGTACTAGACTATATTTAGTTGGAATTTTATATGCTGGTCCTACATATAATGCAAAAGGAACTGGGAAAATAATAATTCATAATTTACCGGTTAATTTATCCACAACAACAGGAGTACCTATTAATATTGGAGTTTCCATCAAATCAAATTTATTATTAGACTTTAAAACTGAATTAAAAAAATTATTAAAAAACTAAGCACAACAATGGCTATAAGTAATTGCTTGTTCTCGCCTACTTCTGAAAATCCTCGCGGATTTTGAACTGCCCCCAAAAAGTTAGACACTATTTGAGGGTATTTTTATGGAAAGAAAAGTTAAGTGCTAAACCACGCAACTACTCATAGCCGAGACCGTAAATACCGTAATCATAAAAACCCGTTTCGGATGAATTAGTTCCGAGACTTCAGAAAAAGTAGTGGTGCTTCCAGCGCCGAAGCTTTAGAGAAACTGGGTGCTATGTTTTTCTAATCTTTCTAAAACCTTGCTCAATTCACCAACATAAAAGGTGTATACTATTTTGCTAAAGATAAGGTCTAAATAATGCATAATTTATCTTGGTAAAAACCAAAAAACCCGATTCGGATGAATCGGGTTTAAAGTGGTGGTGCCTCCAGGAATCGAACCAGGGACACAAGGATTTTCAGTCCTTTGCTCTACCAACTGAGCTAAGGCACCAGTTGCATAAAATGCGAGTGCAAATATAGTTTCAATTTTATTACTTGCAAAAGAATATTTATAAAATTTTAAGTCCTTTTTAATATTTATTATTCATTTTAATACTATAAGAATTTACTATTGCTATTATCAGTAGGTTAGGATGTGTTTTTTATTACTTCAATTTTGTAAATTTGTTTTTTTAATTAATATATGAATTTAATTATTGATGTCGGGAACACCTTTACTAAGCTTGCTGTTTTTAAACAAAACAAGCTAATTTATAGAGAGCGTGTTAAAACGAGCACTATTAGAACTAAAATCCTACAGATTAATAAAGAGCACAAGGATATTAAGATGGCTATTGTGTCTTCAGTCGGAAAATTAGACCACAAGATATTAGAATTTCTTAAATCAACTTTGGTACTTAAAATATTAACGCACAATACTAAAATTCCTTTTAAAAACTTATACAGTACACCTAAATCTTTAGGAATAGATCGAATTGCCTTGGTTTGTGCATCTGTAGCTCAATTTCCAGATAGTAATGTGCTTATTATTGATGCTGGAACATGTATAACTTATGATTTTATTAATAGTAAAAACCACTATTTAGGCGGTGCAATTTCTCCTGGTATTCGAATGCGATACGTTGCAATGCATAATCAAACCGCTAATTTACCACTAATAGAAACAGAAATTCCTGAGCATATTATAGGTCATGCAACAGCAACTTCTATGCACTCAGGTGTAGTTAATGGTGTTGTAAATGAAATGGATGGATTTATAAGTCAATATAAAGTAGAATATCAAGATTTAACAGTAATTTTAACAGGAGGAGATGCTAAAATGTTGTCTAAGCGATTAAAAAGTAGCATATTTGCGAATTCAAATTTCCTTTTAGAAGGATTGAATTTTATTTTAAATTACAACTAATAATGATAAAAAAATTTGTATTAGTTTTTATTGCATTGCTTGCAATTAAAAGTCACGCTCAAGAAACAACAGCTTCACCTTATTCATTTTATGGTATAGGAACTCTCAAGTTTAAAGGTTCTGTGGAAAATAGTAGTATGGGTGGATTAAGTATATATAAAGACAGTATTCACGTTAATTTTCGAAATCCAGCTACTTATGGGGGTAATAATATACAAACTTTTAATAACGAAAGTCGCCCGGTAAAATTTACCGTTGGAGGAAGCCATACATCTACAACGTTAAAAACTAATTCAGCTTCAGATCGAGTAAGATCTTCAACTTTCGATTATTTAGCATTATCTGTGCCTCTAGGTAAATTAGGTTTTGGATTTGGACTATTGCCTTACACAGCGGTAGGCTACCGATTAGAAACCACTAATGGCGCTGGAAATATAGACACACGCTTTCGTGGTAAAGGTGGTTTAAACAAAGCATTTTTGTCTTTTGGATATCAACTTACAGAAGCTTTAAGTTTAGGTGTTGATGCTAATTATAATTTTGGTAATATTCAAAATAGCACAATAGAATTTGGCTATAATAACGATGGTCAACCTCTACAAAGTCAGTCTCGTGAAGAAAACAGGTCCGATTTAAGTGGTCTTAATTTAAATTTTGGACTGCATTACCAACGCATGATTAATAATAAAACAGAATTACAATCGGCAATTAGCTTTTCGCCATCAAGCAATATTACTTCTACTAACGAGCGTTCTTTTTCTAATATCATAATCAACGGAACTTCTGGAGCAGAATCTGCATTAAATACTATTAATGCCAATTTGGCCGCAAGTGGCTTAGATAAGACAACCTTAAAATTACCATCTAGACTATCTTTTGGAGTGGGTCTTGGGCAACCTAGAAAATGGTTTGCGGGAATAGAAACGACAATACAATCTACAAGTCAATTCTACAATGAATTATATAAAGATACGGGGAATACTTTTGAAGATGCTTCTACTTTCTCTTTAGGTGGATTTTATATTCCAAAATATAATTCTTTTACAAGCTACTGGGAACGAGTAGTTTACAGAGCAGGATTACGCTACGAAAATACGGGTTTACAGGTGCAAAATCAATCCATTAAAGAGTTTGGCATATCTTTTGGAGTAGGTATACCAGTTGGAACAAATAGGAATCCATTCTCTAATGCCAATGTAGGTTTTGAAATAGGTAAACGCGGCACTACAGATGCTAATCTAATTCAAGAGAATTTTTTAAAGTTTAAACTCAGTTTGTCACTAAATGATAGATGGTTCGAAAAAAGAAAATACAACTAATAACACAAATACTCATATTATGAAAACTAACATTACATTATTAATAGCTTTTTTATTTCTAGGGCTTAATACAAGTTTAGCTCAAACCAGTACAGAAGATTGTAATATTAATATGTCTATGCTTCAAGAAACAACAAAAGCTAAAAAATTTACAGAAGCATTACCTTATTATAGAGAAGCAATTAAAGGCTGTCCTAAATACAATCAGTCTGGAATTTACAAATATGGAGAAGACGTTTTTGAAGGTTTATTAGAAGCCGCAACTACAGATGCTAAAAAGGTAGAATACATAAACGAACTAATTACCTTATGGGACTCTAGAATGGAAAACTATTCTAGCAAATCTGCAAAAGGTGTTTATGAAGATAAAAAGGCCGAATTACGTTACGATAACAGAAAACTATTAGGTTTAACAGATGAGCAGATATATAATGAGTTTGATAACGTCTATAAAACCGATCTTGAAAATTTTACAAGCCCTAAAGGATTATACATTTATTTTAAAATGATGGTTAGTCTATACGATAAAGGACAAAAAACACCTCAAGAACTTTTTAATAAGTATGACGATGTTGTAGACAAAATTGAGACTGAAGTGAATGTTAATTCAAGTAAACTGAATGCCTTGATAGCTAAAGGTGATAAATTGTCTAGAAAAGAAGAAACTTACAAAAGAATATACGGACAAAGGTTAGACGCTTTTGAAAAAATTTCTGGAAGTTTAGAGACATTATTAGGAGATAGAGCTAACTGTTCTGTTTTAATCCCAATTTACCAAAGGGATTATGAACAAAATAAAAATGACGGACAGTGGTTACAAAGAGCTATGAATAAGCTGTATGCTAAAGGCTGTAAGTCTGATCCAATGTTTGTAAAAGTTGTAAAACAAAAATATGCTTTGGCACCAAACGCAGATGTTGCTAAATATTTATATGGCATAACAGGAGAGCAAAAATATTTAGACGAAATATTTAGATTAGAAACAGACCCAATTAAACTGGCTAAGCTTAATTATAATCTAGCATTAGAGTTTAAAAGTAAAGGAAGTTATGGGCAAGCAAGAACCTATTTTGATAAAGCTTCAGATTTAAATCCAGCAGATACAAAACCTAGTTTACAGATTGCGGCTATGTATGCTGCTAGTGTAAAGAGTTGTGGTAATAATAATTTTGAAAAAAGAGCTATTTATTGGTTAGCAGCAAACGAAGCTGCAAAGGCAAGTAGTTCAACAGCTTCAAAGTATAGAGCTTTAGCACCTACTAAAACAGAAATTTTTTCAGGAAACATGTCTGGAAAGACAGTTAAAATAGGATGTTGGATAGGTAGAAGTATTACAGTACCTAGAATTGATTAATGAAAATTAGTACATTACATAGTTATAAATACGGAGTCATAGCAATTGCTATGACTTTGTTTTTTTCATGTACTAACAATTTCCGCGAGGTCAACAAAATTGGTGTTAGCGATAATGAACCGCAAGGTGTTGGTATAGATATTAATGTTATTAGAACAGATTCTGGGCGTGTGGCTGCCAATTTAATTAGCCCAAAGCTTTTGGATTTCGAGAACTTAAAGTTTGGATACTCAGAATTTCCAGAAGGTGTAACCTTATACATCTACGACGATCAGGATCAACGCACAAAAATTATTTCAGACTATGCCATAATCTATAGCGAAACAGATGTTATAGACTTGCAAGGTAATGTTGTAGTTTCTACACATGATAGCGATAGCCTATATGCAGACCAACTTTTTTTCGACCAGAAAAAGGAATGGCTCTTTACCAATCTACCAGTTAAATACAAATCAAAAGACTATCTTACCAAAGGAAAAGGTTTCGATTCTGATCGCGACTTTACCAAAGCTGAGGTTTTAGAAATAAGTGGACTATTTGCTGTAAGTGAATAATACAAGGCTATATTTAATTTAACACACTACAAAAAAATACATATCTTTACTACAATTAATTGTAATACATGAAATACCTAAAATTTTCTCAATACATTTATGTTATAGTGGGTGTGTATTTTTTATACGATTGCATAAGCACTTGGAATGGCGATAGAAATCAAGCTTATTTATCTTTATTCCTTTTTGTAATGGCAACATTTATGTTTTTTTTTAGACGGCATTTTCATAAAAAATTTGAAGACAGAAATAATAAACAATAAATGACTACAACAACAATAATTGTTATTATTATCATGTCCTTATTGCTTTCGGCATTTTTCTCAGGAATGGAGATTGCTTATGTTTCAGCCAATAAAATTCACATTGAAATAGAAAAAAAGCAAGACGACTTTTTAGCAAAAATTCTTACTAGATTAACTGCAAAACCTTCAAAATTTATTGCAACTATGCTTATTGGTAACAATATAGCATTGGTTATTTATGGATTTTTTATGGGAGATTTACTGGTAAATTGGTTTGCTTCTCTAGTGGTTAATTACCCATTTTTAAATTATTTACTTACAGATTTAAGTTTATTATCGCAAACTATTATTTCCACTTTAGTCATTTTATTTACAGCAGAATTTTTACCTAAGGTCTTTTTTCAAATTTATAGTAATACCCTTATAAAAGTGTTGGCATTTCCCGCTTATATATTCTATTTGCTTTTTACCTTTATTTCGAGTTTTGTGTTATGGATTTCAGATTTTGTTCTAAAGAAGTTTTTTAAAACAGAAGGAGATCAAGTACAACTAGCATTTTCAAAAGTAGAATTAGGACATTATATAAGTGAGCAAATGGAGTCTGTGGAAGCACATGATGATATAGATACAGAAATTCAAATTTTTCAAAACGCTCTTGAATTTGCAGAGGTAAAAGCAAGAGAAGTTATGATTCCGCGAACAGAAATTGTGGCTTTAGAAATAAACGATACTGTTGCCAACTTAAGTGTGCTATTTACAGAAACAGGCATGTCTAAAATATTAATTTATAAAGATACTATAGACGATATTATTGGTTATGCACATGCGTTTGAATTGTTTAAAAAGCCTAAAACAATTAAAGCCATGGTATTGCCTGTTGAGTTTGTGCCAGAAACCATGTTAGCCAACGACATCTTAAACGTGCTTATAAAAAAACGAAAAAGCATTGCAGTTGTATTAGATGAATATGGTGGTACCTCTGGAATAATGACCGTTGAAGATATTGTTGAAGAACTCTTTGGTGACATTCAAGATGAGCACGATACTGTAGTACTAAGAGAGGAAAAAATAGACGACCAAAATTATATTTTTTCTGCACGCCTAGAAGTGGATTATTTAAACGAAACTCATAAATTAAATCTTCCAGAAGGAGAAAACTACGAAACACTTGGTGGTTTAATTGTAGATCATACCGAAGAAATTCCTCAGCAAAATGATGTTGTAACAACAGAACATTTTCAGTTTAAAATATTGGAAGTCTCTAATACCAAAATAGATCTGGTTTCTTTAAAAGTAAAGATAGACGATTAGACCAGAAACCAATTTGGTTAACGGCGGGATTTTTAATAAATAAACCAATGATTTTAACAATTCTAAAATTATTGCTAATTTCTACTTTTATTATTAAATAGAAAATGGTATTTTCGCCCACTATATTTTAAACAATAACAGAATACAATCTATTTCAACAGATGGCAATTTTAAACAAGATAAGACAGAAAACAGTTGTACTAATTTTAGTAATAGCATTAGCGTTATTCGCCTTTATACTATCGAGTCTTTTTGATAATAAAGATGCATTATTTAACAAATCTCCAGATGTAGTTGCAACCATTAATGGAAAAGATATTTCACGTCAAGCATTTATGGCACAAGTAGAAGCACGTAACAATCCAAATGCTACGCAAGCTCAAATCATGAACCAAGTGTATGAAGCCGAAGTTAGAAAATCTGTAATGGAATCTCAGTTCAATGCCCTAGGTTTAAGTGTTGGTAGAGAGCAAATGCGCGATTTATTAAAAACAACTTACGCTCAGAGTCCTCAGTTTTTAAATGCAGATGGTGTATTCGATGAGTCTGTATTAAACCAATATATTCTTGATCTAAAAAAATCTAACGACCAAAACGGATATTATACGAGATGGGTGCAAGGAGAGCAGAGTATTGCTTCTAGTGCATTACAGCAAAATTATATAAACATGATTAAAGCGGCTTCTAATGCTACTTTAGCAGAAGGCGAGTTAGAACACAAACTACAAAATGATTTAGTAGATATTAAATTTGTTACTGTTCCTTTCGCCTCAATTCCAGATAGCACTGTAGATGTTTCTAAATCTGAAATTTCAGCGTATATAGCCAAAAATAAAACGAAATACACAGTTGAGGCGTCAAGAAACATACAATATGTAAAATTTGAAAATACTGCTTCTCTAAATGATGAAAACACCCTAAAAAATCAATTAGTTCAGTTATTAAACGGCGAAGAAATATATAACGAAACAACCAAGGAAACAGAAAAAACTCCAGGGTTTAAAACGTTAAATACCGACGGTGCCATTGCCTTAGTTAATGCAGAGTCTGATGGAACAACAAAGTTTGAAGATAAGTTTGTATATGCGTCAACGTTTCCTGATGAAGTAAAAGATGATATTTCTAATTTAGATATTGGTGAAACTTACGGACCTTTTAAAGATGGCAATACATTTAAAATTACAAAACTTTTAGAAAAAAAGGTTTTAGCAGATTCTATTCAGTCTAGCCATATTATTATCCCTTTTGCTGGGTCTCAAGCCGCAACAGCGGAAACGACTAAAACTAAAGAACAAGCTAAGATAACTGCAGACAGTATTTTTAGCTTAGTTAAAAACAACAAGTCAAAGTATGCCGAAATAGCAAACGAAATTAATACAGATGGTACTAAAGGTAAAGATGGAAGTATTGGTTGGTATCGTTTAACCAATTATAATCCTGCGGCATTCGATCCTGATTTTGCCAACTTTATATTCTTTAATAAAAAAGGAAGTATCGATGTGGTAGAAACTAAATTTGGTTACCATATTATTAGAATAGATGATAAGAAAAACGAGGATACGGCATATAAATTTGCCACCATAGAAAGAAGTATTGAGCCTTCTGTAGATACAGAAAATGCAGTGTTTAGAAAAGCAACTAACTTTGAAGTGTCTTTAGGAAAGCAAAATTTTCAAGAGGCGGCAAAGGCTATTAATTTAGCAGTTAATCCAGTAAATACCATTAAAGAGTTAGATGAAAATATTCCTGGAGTTGGTGCAATAAGAAGTTTAGTTCGTTGGACCTTTGAAGATGAATCTGAAGTTGGGGATACCAAACGTTTTGAAACATCCGACGGTTATATTGTAGCTCAAATTACTGGTATTAATAAAGCTGGATTAATGAATATAGAAGATGCCTCTGTTACCGCCTTACCAGAAATTAGAAAAGAAAAGAAAGCGGAATTAATTAAGAATAGAATTTCAGCAACTTCTTTATCAGATTTTGCAGCTGCTGAAAAAAAATCTGTTAGGACTGCTGCAGCCATTAACATGAAAAATCCAACCATTGCAGGAGCTGGGCTGGAACCAATTGTAGTTGGTGCTGCCTTTGGTCTTGAAGTAGGAGAAACGTCTAAATTAATAACTGGTACAAAAGGGATTTATATGATAGAGGTTACTAAAAAGACACCTGCAGTTAAGTTAGATAACTATAGATCTGCTGCTAATTTGGTAGCCACAGAAAAATCTAAAGCAATTAATACAAGACTTTTTGATGCTTTAAAGGAGGCTTCAGATATTGAAGATTTTAGAGCTAAAACAGTCCAGTAAATCAAAATAACACCTTGATATTTTAAAAGCCTCGTCATGCGAGGCTTTTAAGTTTGTACGTATAGGAGTTATAACATGTCCTATAGCATGTATTTAACTAAAAAATCTAATACAATTATTTAAAAGAAATGTAATGGATAAAAGAATAAGTATTGCTTGTAGCCTCTTACAAAATCATATCCTTGTAATTTAAAATAGTGTTATAACCTTTGGTTTTAAAATAAGAGTAAACATATTCTTCTTCTCCTGTTGCTAATACAAAATCACCATTCCAGCCACCTAAACTTTTAATTTCATTTTTAAAATCGGCAAACAATCGTTTTTTAATTGGAGTTTGATTGGTTATGTTTCCAATTAACTGCTCATGCTCGTGAATTAAAGTATTAAAGGTCTTAATAGTTTTAGAGTTCATTATTTTAGAGGTAATACTGTTTATTTTAGTAATAAAGACTTCCTTGTTTCTTTTATGATCTTGGTATGTTTTAATAGACTCTCGACTGTTTTGTTTTCGGTTTAAATGCACAAAAAATAATTGATCCTGAAAGGCTTTTTTAAAAGTTACACGTGTAACCGTAGCTTTAGAATCTATTAATTGATATAGGATTGCCGAGTTGTTTTGGGCGCAAGCAATATCATATCCACTGCCACCAAAAGTAGCGTTAGATAGTTTAAAGGCATCAATGTTTGCCCATTGTGCAATTGCGTTTAAAAGTGTGGAAGAAGAGCCTAAACCCCAATGATTGGGAAATTCTAATGTGGCGGTAATTTTATAGCCTGTAGAACTATTTAAAAACGCCTTGTTAAGTATACTAGCAGCATTTAAAATTTGCACAAGCCTTTGGCTAACGGCATTACCAGAAGTGTACGATGTGGCAATTTTTCCATTGGATAGAGAAAATTCATCCTCAAACCAAACAGCACCATTACTATCTATACTTTGCCAAAACATCTTTTGCTGTTTTATAGGTTCTACAGTTAATAACTGTCCAAATTTAGTGGGTAAAGCTAAAGCTACAGCACCATCGAGCACTACATATTCTGCTGTAAGTAGTAATTTACCGTGGCTATAAAAAGTATGCATTATTGTCTTAATTTTTCAATTTCAGAAACCACAGCGCTATGCGTAACGGTGTTGGTTTTAAAATAATTGACGAGGATATTTTTTTCATTACTTGTAGCATTAAATTGATTTAAGATATTCATTAAATGCATTTTCATGTGCCCTTCTTGAATACCAGTGGTGGTTAAAGAACGTAAAGCAGCAAAATTTTGTGCCAATCCTGCAACAGCAACTATTTGCATAAGTTCTTTTGCTGAAGGTTTACCTAGAATTGCAAGCGCTAATTTTACTAGAGGATGTAATCCTGTTAAGCCACCAACAGTTCCTAATGCTAGCGGAATTTCCATCCAAAAGCTAAAAATGCCATTTTCAATTTTAGCATGTGTTAAACTTGTATATCTACCGTCTTTGGAAGCATAAGCATGCACTCCAGCTTCTACAGCTCTAAAATCGTTGCCTGTGGCAAGGACAACGGCGTCAATACCATTCATAATTCCTTTATTATGAGTTACTGCTCTATAAGGTTCTATTTCTGCAATATTAACAGCACGAACAAAATTTTCGGCAAATACTTTACCACTTATTCCTTTGTCTTCTAAGTCTTCCACTTTACAAGTCACTTCTGCGCGAACCAAACAGTTTGGAACGTAATTGGAAAGTATACTCATAACAATAACTATTGGAGCATCCAGCTGATTTTTAGCTTTGGTTTTAAAGGTTTTGGCAAACTGCTCTAAACAGGAGTTTATAAAATTAGCGCCCATGGCATCCAAAGTTTCAAAGGTGGCATGAAGTTGATAATAATTAGTTAAGTCTTCTGTTTTATTTCGTAATTCGATATCTACAATGCCACCACCACGTTTTTGCATGTTTGTAGTAATGTCTTTAGTCTCTGTTATCAATTCTGGTTTAATAGTATTAAAATACTGTTTTAGCATCTCAAAATTACCATTATACATAAAATGTACTTGCCCAATTTTTGTAGTGGAAATTACTTGAGCCTTAAAACCACCACGCTGCATCCAAAATTTTGCCGCATTACTAGCTGCAGCAACAACAGAACTTTCTTCAATGGCCATTGGAATGGCATAAATTTTACCGTTAATATCAAAATTTGGTGCAACTCCAAGAGGTAAATAATAGTTTGAGATCGTGTTTTCTATAAACTCATCATGTAGCTGTTGTAGTTTTCTATCTGCATTAAAGTATTGAGTTATGGTTTGTTTTGCCGCTTTAGAATCTGAAAGATAAGTGCTAACAATCCAGTCTATTTTTTCGGATTTGGAAAGTTTTGAAAAACCGGAAATTGTTGCGCTCATTAAGTCGATATTATTGGAGCTAAGATACTAAATACCACGTATTTTTATGCCAACTTCTTTAGATGAAATTTTAAACCTACTGCTTGATTTGCAGATTTGGTTGAATTAACTGTTAATAATTAGGGTTTTTTGTTTATTTTTTAGTAAACTTGGCTTTATTTTATCAAAAAAATATACTTAATGGCTTTTTCTAAATATCTAGCATTTTTATGCTTTTTTGTATTCGCGCTATCAACAGCTCAAAACAAAACCATTAGTTTGGAGGATATCTGGTCTAAAGGAACCTTCAGGACAGAAAGATTGGATGCATTACATTCCTTAAAAAATGGACAACAATATGCGGTTTTAAATCTTGATAGAGCCAATGGTTCAACCACCATAGATATTTACGATTATAAAACCTTAGAAAAAGTAAAGACTTTAGTCAATTCAACTAATCTTGAAGCTATAAAATATTTTACAGATTACACCTTTAGTAACGATGAAACGTTAGTGCTTTTGGCAACCAATCAAGAGTCTATTTTTAGACGTTCTACATTGGCTAATTACTATTTGTTTGACACTAATACCAAAAGTTTAACTTCAGTTTCAGACCATAAAATTCAAGAGCCTACATTTTCTCCAGATGGGAAAAAAGTAGCCTTTGGCTTTAATAATAATTTGTACGTAAAAGAGCTGCTTTCTGGAAAAACAACTCAGTTAACAACAGATGGTGTTAAAAATAAAATTATTAATGGCATTACAGATTGGGTTTACGAAGAAGAATTTGCTTTTGTGCGCGCGTTTGAGTGGAATGCAGATAGTAATAAAATTGCTTTTATTCGATTTGACGAAACTCAAGTTCCAGAATTTTCAATGGATGTTTATGGTAAAGATTTATACCAAACACAAACTGTTTTTAAATACCCAAAAGCTGGCGAAGCAAATGCTATTGTGTCTTTACACATCTACAATTTAAAAGACAATAAAACATCTAAAGTTAAAGTAAATAAAACCTATAAGGATTTTTACATACCTCGAATTAAGTGGACTAATAATTCAAACATTTTAAGTGCACAATATTTAAATAGACATCAAAACGAATTGGATTTCTGGTTAATTAACACAGACAAAAATAAAGCAACCCTTGCCATTGCCGAAACCGATAAAGCATACATAGATATTACAGATAATTTAACTTTTTTAAAGGACGATAGTTTTATTTGGACAAGCGAGAAAGATGGGTATAACCATATTTACCATTATAATAAAAAGGGTAAGCTAATTAATCAAGTAACAAAGGGCAACTGGGAAGTAACAAAATATTATGGTTATAACTCAAAATCGAACAGGATATTCTATCAATCTGTAGAAAATGGCTCTACCAATAGAGATGTGTATAGTATAAATTTAAAGGGGACAGGCAAAAAGCGATTATCTCAAAAAACGGGAACAAATAGTGCAGACTTTAGTGCAGATTTCACATATTTTATCAATACTTTTTCTAGTGCCACGACACCGCCAGAATACACCTTAAATAATGCTGAAAATGGAGCAGTACTAAAAAATATAAAAGACAATGGTGCGCTTTTAAATGCTTTATCTGCCTATAAAACATCGCAAAAAGAATTTGCTACCATAAACGTAAATGGTAACAATCTAAACATGTGGATCATTAAACCTGCAAATTTTGATGCAACCAAACAACACCCACTTTTTATGGCGCAGTACTCAGGACCAGGATCTCAGTCTGTTGCAAATAAATGGAATAGTGCTAACGATTATTGGTACCAACTATTAGCACAAAAAGGTTATGTTATAGCCTGTGTAGATGGTAGGGGCACAGGTTTAAAAGGTGCAGATTTTAAGAAAATTACACAAAACGAATTGGGTAAATTTGAAGTTGAAGACCAAATTGAAGCTGCCAAAATTTTAGGGCAACGCACGTATATCGATGCGTCTAGAATAGGTATTTGGGGTTGGAGCTACGGAGGCTTTATGTCTAGTAATGCCTTATTTAAGGGAAATGATGTTTTTAAAATGGCCATTGCAGTTGCACCCGTTACAAGCTGGCGTTTTTATGATACCATTTACACAGAACGTTATATGACGACACCTCAAGAAAACGCCAGTGGATATGATGATAACTCTCCCATAAACCATGTTGATAAACTTAAAGGCGACTTCTTACTCATTCACGGCACAGGAGATGATAACGTTCATGTACAAAATACAATGCGAATGGTTGAGGCTCTCATACAAGCAGACAAACAATTTGAATGGATGATTTATCCAGACAAAAACCACGGTATTTACGGTGGCAATACGCGGAAACATTTGTACACAAAAATGACCAATTTTATTGATAGGACGTTGGGTGATAAACTTGAGAGTACTAATTAATAAATGTAAGATTAAATAATAAATAAACATGTACAATCAAGATACAGACATCCAACATCCAAAAACAGTTGCGTTAGACGAGCCTCAATTATTTGGACATCCAAAAGGATTATTTTATTTATTCTTTGCAGAACTATGGGAGCGTTTTAGTTTCTATGGTATGAGAGCGTTATTAACGCTATATATGGTAGAGGAAATATTTAAAGCCTTAGCAGATAAAGATGCTGCAACAGCTGTAGTTTATGCTTCTTATGGTTCTTTAGTTTATGCATCAACTGTAATTGGAGGTCAACTTTCAGATAAAATTTTAGGGATGAGAAGTTCTATCTTTTTAGGTGGAATTTTAATGGCAATAGGTCATTTTGTTTTAGCAATTGAAAACAATATGGCTTTTTTTTTAGCTTTAGCATTTATAGTTGTTGGAAACGGATTTTTTAAACCAAACATATCAACTTTTGTAGGTGCTCTTTATAAAGATGGAGATGTTAGAAAAGATTCTGGTTTTACCATTTTCTATATGGGAATTAATATTGGAGGAATGGTAGCGCCATTATTATGTGGTTGGTTAGCTGTTAAATACGGCTATCATTATGGTTTTGGCCTTGCAGGAATAGGAATGTTGGCAGGACTGATTTTCTTTTGGAGTGGTATTAAAAAGAGTGTTTTTGGTGATAAAGGTATGCCACCAAACAAGGCCATTTATGAAAAGAAAGTTTTTGGTATCCCACAAAAAACTTTTATTCCTATTGTTTCGGTATTAGCAGTACCTATAATTGCTTATGTATTATCTCAATATAAAGCAATATTAGGAGAGGAAACTATAGTTAGTATATTATTTAAAATTATTGGTGTGGTAATATTAATTTACCTTATAAGAATAATGGTGAAAGCGACATTAGATGAAAGAAAGAAGCTTATTATGGCAGTTTTAATTACTTTTTTCATGACGCTTTTTTGGGGATTTCATGAACTCTCAGGTAGTGTAATTACATTGTTTGCCTCCAGAAATGTTGATTTAACTTTTATAAATGCAGCTCAAACAAATTCATTAAACTCAATGTTTATAATTCTTTTAGCAATTCCTATCTCATTATTGTGGGCTTATTTATCTAAAAAGAATTTAAATCCAAGAACACCATACAAATTTGGATTTGGTTTAATTTTAGCGGGACTGAGTTTTTATATTTTAGCAATGAGTGCAGGTAGTGCAAATGAAAATGGAATGGTACCATTTGCATATTTATTTATTATGTATTTGGTTATCTCAATTGGTGAACTATTTATGTCTCCAGTAGGATTGTCCAAAATTACAGATTTATCACCAAAACGTATTGTTGCTTTTATGATGGGAATTTGGTTCTTGTCTTCAGCTTATGCCTTTCAAATTGTAGGTTTTATTTCTAAGCAATTAGCGGTAGAAAGCACAGATGTAAATGTTGGAGGATTACAAACATTAGGAATATATACAGACGGCTTTGGCTTAATTGCAAAATATGCACTTGGTGCAGGATTAATTGTTTTAATATTCTCACCATTAATGAAAAAATTAATGGGTAACGTACACTAAATAAAACACTAACTAAACATAATTTTTTATGAATACTGATATTGAAAATCTATTTAAAGATAAAGTTTTAGGACATCCAGCAGGTTTGTTTGTGCTTTTTTTCACCGAAATGTGGGAACGTTTTTCATTCTATGGTATGCGAGTGCTTTTAGTAAATTTCTTAACAATGGCAGCTATTGGCTATAATCCTGGTTGGGAATGGTCTGTAGAAAATGCAGGTGCACTTTTTGGTACTTATGCCATGCTACTATACATTACACCAATTATTGGTGGTTGGATTGCAGATAAATATACAGGATACCGTTGGGCTGTAATTATAGGTTCTTTAATTATGACGCTTGGTCATGCTTCTATGGCATTAGAAACAGAGTTTTCTCTATATTTAGGTTTAGCATTACTTGTAATTGGTACAGGTTTTTTTAAGCCAACAATGACCTCTATTATCTCAGAAATGTATAAAAAGAATCCTGAGAAAAAAGATGGTGCATATACTATTTATTATATGGGAGTAAATGCAGGAGCTTTCTTTGGTATGATGCTTTGTGGCTATTTAGCAGAAAAAGTAGGTTGGGCTTATGGTTTTGGCTTAGCGGGAATTTTTATGTTATTAGGAACTTTACAATTTTGGTTGTCTGGTGATCTTTTTGGTAAAATAGGAGCAAAACCTTCTAAGGTTCACGAAGTAGAATTACCATTAAATGTTAATACTGAAAGTACTGAAATTACTGGAACTGAAACAGAAGAAAAACCAAATCCATTTACAACTATAGATAAAGTTTTAATTATAATCTCATCAATATTAGGATTAGGTTACGCAATTAACGATCCAATGTCCAAAATTGGAGGAGTAGATATGTTTGCTTTTATGCAAATAGGAGATTTTGAAGGACAATATGTTGCAGTGTTAATTGCTTTAGCATTATTTGTTTACTTAGCTATTAGCAGGATTTTAAGATACACGAAGGTTGTTAGACATAGAATGTTTGCATTTATAATTTTTGCTTTTTTTACTGTGTTCTTTTGGCTGTCTTTCGAGCAAGGCGCTTCTTCTTTAGTAATTTTTGCAAGAGATAATGTCGATAGGTTATTAAGTGGTAATTCTGCAACTATATTTAATATTGTAAATACGCTATTAACGGTAGTTCCACTTATTATTATTTCATATGTATTATATATACTTTGGAAGAAAACATTTAGCAAAATACCTGGTTCTAATGTAGTGTTAGTTGCTTGTTTTGTACTCATGTGGGGAATTGTAGGTTGGATGTTAAATAGAGATTTTAATACAACGGCCTATGATGTTAGCTATAGTGCTATAGAACAAGCAGATTTAGACGAAAATGGCTTGCAAAAGAAGAATAAGAATGGGGATCTTCAATATTTGTATTTGCCTATAACACAAAGTATGAGCACTAATGCATCACAAAAAGTTGTGACAAGAACAGTAACGGTTGGTGAGCCATTTGTAGATTATAAAGTTGGTGATAAAAAGTTAATAATTAACAAAAATAAAGAATTAACTGAATTTTCTTTTATATCAACCGATGAGAAAAAAGAGGCGCTAGCTGCCCAGTCAAAAGCTCAAAATCGGGATAATGGTTTTGTAAATGCAACTGTAACAAAAGTTAGAGAAAATGAAGTTGAAATTACCGTGTCTTGGTTTAGTATCTTGAATTCATTTTTTATCATTGTTTTTGCGTCCTTCTTTTCTAAATGGTGGGAAAGCAAGTATAATCCGTCAGCAGCTACTAAGTATGCTCTAGGTTTAATAATAATGGCTATTGGCTTTGGTTTATTGGCATTTGGTTCCTTTGGTATGATAGAAGGTGTTAAAGTTAGTATGGTTTGGTTAATATTAGCCTACCTATTTCACACCCTTGGAGAGCTCTGCTTATCACCAGTTGGTCTGTCTTACGTCAGTAAACTAGTTCCAGCTAGGATGATTGCGTTAATGTTTGGTATGTGGTATCTGGCTATTGCAATTGGAAATAAATTAGCGGCAGTTCTAGGAGGTCAAATTGAAAACATCACTAAAGAATACAGTCTATCAACATTTTTCTTAATTTTTACAATAATACCATTACTTGCAGGGTTACTTGTTTTTGCATTAAATCCAGTCTTGAAGAAACTTATGCACGGCGTAAAATAAAACTATAAACAGATATTTGATAACGCCTCAATTGAGGCGTTTTCTTTTTTTATGTATCTTTGGAACACTATTTGCAATTGAGATTAAAAATACAAATCAGTAAAATGAAAAAATACATAGTTTTAGTACTGTTTACAGTTTTTGCAACTGTTACAATTTCCGCACAACAAATTAATTGGGTAACTCTTGAAGAGGCGGTAGCACTTCAAAAAAAGAATCCTAAAAAAATAATGATGGATATGTATACCTCTTGGTGTGGACCGTGTAAAATGCTTGACAGAAATACATTTTCCAATAAAGACGTTGCTAACTACGTAAACAAGCATTATTATGCAGTAAAATTTAATGCAGAAGGAAACGAAGTTATTAAGTTTAAGGACAAAACTTTTGAGAATCCTAATTATGATCCTGCTAAAGCAAAACGTAGAAATTCAGGTCACCAATTAGCACGTTATTTTAGTATTCGTTCTTATCCAACAATTGTTTTTTTAGACGAAAAATCCGAATTTATAGCACCTATCATTGGTTATAAAAAACCACAACAATTGGAGTTGTATTTAAAAATGTTTAAAACAGATAAACATACCACATTAGATACTCAAGCAAAATTTAATGAATATTATAAGGAATTCAAACCTAAGTTTTCCCAATTATAAGTAATATTCTCATTCTATTACAAAAGCGCCCTTTTCACCAGTATAGTGAAAAGGGATTTTTTGTTTTAAACAAGTTGCTTTCCACCGTGCAACGTAAGATTTATAATTACTACCGTCTGCAATAATTTGTTTAGGCTGTATAGAATCTATTAGTCGTTCTATATTTATTTTAGGTGATTGTGTTAGTAAGATGTAATCAGGTTTAAACTTCTTGATGTTAAAAACTCCAAGGCTGTCTATAATAAGTATGTTATGTTTTTTACTTATTATAAATGAAGGTACTGTAAAGGTCTTTGTACTTGTGCTATAAGTACCGACACTAAAATCTTTCAGGTTGCTAAATTGGCTAAGGCTATCTAAATCCGAAAATACATCTAGGTGGCGCTTTATTTTCTTTCCAATAACTGTATGTCTACTTTTATGAAAAACAGTTATAGTATTATGGCCATTATTATATATCGTAACCATAGTTATCCCTTGAAAGAGCACTACAAAACTCAAGGTTAATACTAACCATTTATGGTTTTTTTTGATGACTAATTGCACTAGAGCAATTGTAAATAAATATGCAGTTATTACTTGCCAACCATTAAAGGAAATGTCTTTAAATAAAAAGTTTTCTTGAAGCGATAACCATTTCATGAGGTTATTCATGCTTGAAATAATAAAACCAAACACTTCTGCAAGAAATTTTGGTAAAATGTTACCAAGTGCCAGAATAATAACCAGAATGCCACCTGCTAATATGAACCCTAAAAAAGGAATAATGATAACATTAGCAACAAAAAACAAACCTGGAAATTGATGAAAATAATATAAGCTTATAGGCAAAACACCACATTGGGCAGCAATGCCTACTGTAAAATAATCCCAAATTTTAGATAAAAAGAAGTTTTTAGGTTGCCACAGTTTAACCAACCTAGGTTGAATGGCAACAATCGCTAATACCGCCAAATAGCTTAATTGAAAACCAACATCAAATAAAAATAATGGTTTAAATAGTAGTAAAACAAATATAGATATTGCTAAGGTGTTATATATATTGGTAGGTTTTTTTAAATGCATACCAATGGCTATAATACTAAACATGGTTACCGCCCGAGTTACAGAGGCAGATAATCCTGCAATTACAGCAAAACTCCACATTAACATAACTAGTAAAATAATAGTAAGAGTTTTGCCGTATTTAAAACGTTTTAACGGTTTTAAAACAAAATTAAGTAGCAATAATATTAAGGCTACGTGTAAACCAGAAACCGCTAGAATATGTACAGCTCCAGCATCAGTATAGCTTCTATAAATAGTTTTACTTAGGTTCTGTCGTTGCCCTAATATAAGCGCGTTAATAATAGCTAGTTCATCAGGTTCAAAGTCGTACTTTTCTAATTTGCTATTAATAGTTTCTCTCACCAAATCTGCATATCCAAATAGCGTATGTTTATTTTTACTAACACGAAAAAGCCTAGTAGGATGTGCATACAATTGCTTATAAACATATTGCTTTTCCAGATAGCTTCTGTAATTAAATTGATGTGGATTTATATTGGAAACAATAGGCTTAAAACTCTCGGAAGTTATATATATATCATCAACACTTATGTTTGTTTTTAAACTGTCTTTCGTGACATTAAGTAACGCCTTTCCAGATACAGAAACATCCGCAACTTTTAAAACATCAACGATGTATTTGTCATGGTATTTTCCAGATTTTAAAGTGGTTCTAATTCTAAAAGTAATTTGTTTTTTAGAAGAATTAATAACTGTATAATGATTTTTGTTAAGTTTTTCATCATGAAAATTGGTAACCAAAATTCCGATGCTAATCATTGTTAAAAAACTAAGCACACCAAACCACGGTGTTTTTATTTTTTTCTTGTTAGAAACATAATACATTAAAGCTAATAACAGTAGAAGAAAACTTGTAATAGATAGACTTGTAGTTAATGGAATGACAATAAAGAATGAAATTAGTATTCCAAGAACTAAGCAGAGTGTTAGTTTTATTATAGTGAAGTTTAAGAGTTTCACTCCATGAAGATAATCATTAAATTTTTACAATATACGTCGTGCTTGCACAAAAGCAAAATACCAGTATTTTTCTTTTAATTTAGATGTAATAACGCCACGACTAGTTGTAGCATGAATAAACTCTACAGCTTTGCCATTAACGGCGGTAACTAAACCCACATGATTAACGCTGCGATTATTTTTTTTAGTTGCAAAAAATAATAAATCGCCTAGGCGCACCTTTTTTAAATCTATCCAATCTCCAGTTTTTGCCATAGCACTAGAAATGCGAGGGATAACAATATTATTCTCTTTAAATGCGGTGTATATTAAACCTGAGCAATCCATACCGCTTTTAGAACTACCACCATATTTATAACGCGTACCTTTATACTTTTTAGCATTATTAATAACAGATTGGGCGGTTGCAGGAATATCTTTAGTACTCGATTTGTTATTTTTAATAGACTCTCTAACCGTTTTTGTGGTTCTAGGTTTTTTAGTCACCACACGTTTGTTATTAGAGCTTCCGCAACTTGATAAAGTGAAAATAACAAGTAGGATAAGGGCAATTTTACGCATTTATGTAGGAGCGTTTAAGGAATTATAAATCAATTTAGCAGTGTTTTTACTCGCACCTTTACCACCTAATTTCTTTTCTAAATCGTAATAATCTACAAAAAATTTTGTGCGTTGGTAATCATCTAATAAAATATCTAACTCTTTTTTTAATCTTTTGGTATTAAAATTGTCTTGAATGAGTTCTGTTACAGACTCTTTATTCAATATTAAATTAACCAAAGAAATATAATCCAAGTTTACCACGCGTTTTCCGATTTGGTAGGATACCCAACTGCCTTTATAGCAGACCACTTGTGGTACTTTAAATAACGCAGTTTCTAAAGTTGCAGTTCCCGATGTTACAAGCGCCGCTGTTGAAACACTTAATAAATCGTAGGTTTTATTATTTAAAAGGTGAACATTAGATTTTTTTATAAACTGTTGATAAAACTTTAAATCTTGTCCGGGTGCCCCAGCAATTACAAATTGATATTCTTTATAGTCATCGACTAAACTGAGCATTACCGAAAGAATTTTTTTAATTTCCTGTTTTCGGCTTCCAGGTAATAAGGCAATAATTGGTTTTGGACTTAAACTGTTTGTTGTTCTAAAATCAATTTCATCTACTTGATCTCGGTCTCCAATGGCATCAATTAGTGGATGCCCAACAAAATGTACTGGAAAATTATGCTTGTTTTCATAAAATTGTTTTTCGAATGGTAGGATAACATACATACTATTTATGTCTCTTTTAATAGCTTTAATCCTACCTTCTTTCCAAGCCCATATTTGAGGAGAAATATAATAATGGTTTTTAAAACCTTTAGGTTTTGCCCATTTAGCAATACGCAAGTTAAAACCAGGATAATCGATATAAATTATAACATCTGGACAATACGTTTCAATATCTTGTTTACAGAAAGCAAGATTTTTTGCAATAGTTCTTAAGTTAAGTAATACTTCAGAAAAGCCCATAAAAGCCAGCTCACGATAATGTTTTACTAGCGTGCCGCCAACGGCTTCCATAAGGTCGCCGCCCCAAAACCTAAAATTGGCATTAGCGTCTTCATGTAGTAATGCCTTCATTAAATTTGAGCCATGTAAATCGCCAGAAGCTTCTCCTGAAATTATATAATACTTCATTTACAATTTATTAAGTATAAAAACTAAAGCTACTAAAACTATAGCAATTATTACACCTTTAGCATATTCTTCTTTTTTTTTATGCAAGAAATAATAAAATACTGGCAAGTTTAGTAATACGCCAATACTGGCACGTTTCCCTAATACACTTGTAGAAATTATTTTATTAGTAATATCTTGAGTCGATAAATCTAATTTTAAGCCAATACCAATCGTGTAAATAATTATTCCAACTAAGGTTGTTATTATCCCAATGCTAAAACCAATAACCACACCTTTATTCATCGTAAAATGTCCAAGTATTTAAGTTTTGCATGGCATGATGTGCTGTAAGATCGAATTGCACTGGAACAACAGAGATATAGCCATTTTCTAATGCCCATTCGTCTGTATCTTTTCCTTTATCATTATTTACAAAGGTTCCAGTTAACCAATAATAATCTTTGCCTTGTGGTGTTTTTCGCTTATCAAATTTTTCCTTCCAATTGGCTTTGGCTTGACGGCAAATTTTAATGCCTTTTAATTCATGTTTTTCAAAATTTGGAATGTTTACGTTTAACACTATCCCATTGGCTAGCCCTTTATTTAAGGTGGTTTTGGTAATAGATTTTATAAAAGATGTTGCGTGTTCAAAATTAGCATTCCATTTATAATCTAAAAGGGAAAAACCAATAGCAGGAAGACCTTCTATACCAGCTTCTATTGCAGCACTCATGGTTCCAGAATAAATAACATTTATGGATGAGTTACTCCCATGATTTATTCCAGAAACAACTAAATCTGGACGCCTATCTAGAATTTCGTTAACTGCAATTTTTACACAATCTGCAGGAGTTCCAGAGCAACTGTAAGCATCATAACCGCCGTTGCTTTCTACATGAATTTTTTCAATATGTAAGGTGGAATCTAAAGTAATGGCGTGTCCCATGCCACTTTGTGGACTATCAGGAGCAACAACTACAACGTCTCCTAGGGTTTTCATTATGTTTACTAATGTACGTATCCCTGGTGCGGTAATGCCGTCGTCGTTTGTAACTAAAATTAGTGGCTTGTTTTTCATTTATGCTGAACTTGTTTTAGTGTATTTCGTTTCTCTACATCTCTTTAATAACAAGCTAAAATACATAATTTCTATACTATTTTCCTCAATTTCATGGTTTAACAAAAAATTTAGTGAGCTTACTTATACGTGGCACGATTTTTTCTTCTATTTTAGTAGAAATTTTTCTCTTAACCGGTAAAGTATAAATAGCTAATACAACTTATGAAACGAAAATATAATATATTAATGCTAGTGCTTTTACTAGCCTTTGGTTCTTGCAGTTTTACTTCTAAGGTAAATAACGACCCAGATAAGGATAAACTCTTAGTGCAAGTGATAACCGTTGCCTTAGAGCAACTACATTTTCAACCAAAAGATTTTAACGATGAATTTTCTGAAGATGTGTATAACACTTATATAAAACAAATAGACCCATTAAAACGTTTCTTTCTAAAAAGCGATATCCAAGAGTTTGAAAAATATAAAACTCATATTGATGATGAGCTTAGAGCTTATGATATTACATTTTTTAATATTACTAATAAGCGATTAGTAGAGCGCATGGCTGAAGCAAAAGCATATTATAAAGAAGTGTTAAATAAACCGTTTGATTTTAATAAAGATGAAGAATTTAATACTGATTACGATAACCAATCTTATGTTAAAAATAAGAAAAAGCTAAAAGAGCGATGGAGGCAATTTTTAAAATTCAGCACCATTTCTAATTATGATGAATTATTAAGAACTCAAGAAAAAGATACAGCATTAACTGTAGATGGGCAACCTAAGGTTAAAAAATCTCTAAAAGAATTAGAAATAGAAGCGCGTGCCGAAACTATGAAAAGTTTGGATGCTTACTACACAGATTATGTAGAGGACTTAGAACGTAAAGATTGGTTTGCAATGTATATAAATACTATTGTGGAAGAATTTGATCCACATACGTCTTATATGGCGCCAAGAGATAAAGACCGTTTCGATCAGCAAATGTCTGGCAAATTAGAAGGTATAGGAGCAAGGCTTCAAAAAAGAATGGATTATACCAAAATTGTTGAAGTTATTTCTGGTGGACCAGCTTGGAGAGGCGAAGAATTAGAGGTAGGCGATATTATTTTAAAAGTACGCCAAGAAGATGAAAAAACTGCTGTTAGTATTGTTGGTATGCGTTTAGATGATGCTATAAAACTAATAAAAGGTCCAAAAGGAACTAATGTGCATCTAACACTTAAAAAAGTGGATGGCACTATTGAGGATATTACCATTACTAGAGATATTGTTGAGCTAGAGGAAACCTATGCTAAATCGTCCACAGTAATAAAAGATGAAAAAAAATACGGCGTGATTAATCTGCCTAAATTCTATATCAATTTTGATGATTACAAGGAGCGCAATGCAGCGTCCGATATTAAGCAAGAAATTGAACGATTAAAAGACGAAGGCATGGAAGGTCTTGTTTTAGATCTTAGAAATAATGGTGGCGGCTCATTAAAAACAGTAGTAGATATTGCTGGCTTATTTATAGAAGATGGCCCTATTGTACAAGTGCGTTCTACAAATCAACCTAAAGAAATTTTAGAAGATACAGACGATTCTATTATTTGGGATGGTCCTTTAGTAATTATGGTTAATGAGTTATCTGCTTCTGCATCAGAGATTTTGGCAGCAGCCATGCAAGATTACAAACGCGCTATTATAATTGGTAGTAAGCAAACTTATGGGAAAGGAACGGTTCAAAATGTATTAGACTTAAACCGAATGGTACGTAATAGTTCTCATGGCGATTTAGGCGCAATGAAAATTACAAGGCAAAAATTTTATAGAATTAATGGTGGTTCTACTCAATTAAAAGGCGTAGAAAGCGATGTTGTAGTACCAGATCGTTTTAGTTTTATGGATATTGGTGAGCGCGACCAAGATAATCCATTAGCATGGGATAAAATTGATGCTGTAAAGTATGATTACTGGAAAAGCTATTTTGATTACGATACCACAATTAAAAACAGTAAAGAGCGAATGGAAAATAACGCACAACTAAAACTTATTGAAAACAATGCAAAGTGGATAAAAACACAAATGGATGAAAACGTATATTCTTTAAATTATAAAAAGTATAAAGCAGAATTAATGGAAAATGAAGAAATAGCGAAACAGTATGATGCTATTTCAAAATACAAAACAAATTTAACTTTCGAGTCTTTACCATACGAAAAAGCACTTTTTAATACCGATACTGTATTAAAACAAAAGCGCGAAAGATGGCATGAAAACCTAAGTCACGATGTGTATGTTGAAGAAGCATTAAATGTGCTGAACGATTTAAAAATGAGCTACAAAATTAATAAGGTAGCGGTTATAAAAGATTAATTATACGTTGAGTACAACCACAAACTCATTAAGTAAGCTAGCGCTCCAAAAGTTTAAAAAGAATTTTTGGGGCGTTTTTAGTTTCTATTTTATCGTGCTCGTTGGTACGGTTGCAGTATTTGCTTATGTGTTTGCTCCAGATAATTCTAGACATGCCAACCAAATGCATGTCTCAATACATTCTAAATCACCAGGATTTGTAATTGATATGTTAGTATTGCCTGCTCAAATTGAGAATACACAAAATGTTTTAGATAAATTATTTTTTGGAAAAAATAACACAATAACCGAAATACCAATCTCAAAACATACCATTCTAGAACGCAAAATATACTATACCGAATATGCCTCTGATGACTTAAAGGGTATAGACAAAGTTTATACTTTAGAAAATAATGCCATAAGCCCTGAAGCATTAATTACACAAAAAACCTTTTATTTAGGTACCGATAAATATGGTCGCGACTTACTAAGCCGTATTTTGGTAGGAACAAGAATTTCATTTTTTATAGGCTTTGTGGCCGTTTTTATTTCTTTAATTATTGGCATATTAATGGGAAGCCTAGCAGGTTACTTTGGTGGCAAAGTAGATGTGCTAGTCATGTGGGTTATAAACGTAACGTGGTCCATACCAACATTACTCTTAGTAATTGCAATTACTTTAGCTTTAGGAAAGGGCTTTTGGCAGGTGTTTATTGCAGTTGGTTTAACCATGTGGGTTGAGGTGGCAAGAGTGGTTCGTGGGCAGATGATTAGTGCTAAAGAAAAACAATACGTTACTGCTGCGCGCGCCTTAGGGTTTAATAATTTTAGAATTATTACAAAACACATTTTGCCAAATATTATGGCTCCAGTTATAGTTATTTGTGCAGCAAATTTTGCTGCTGCTATATTAATAGAAAGTGGATTAAGCTTTTTAGGCATTGGTGCGCAACCACCTATGGCAAGTTGGGGCGCTATGATAAAAGACCACTATAATTATATTATTCTTGGTAAGCCTTATTTAGCCTTAATTCCAGGGCTTTGTATCATGTTTTTGGTTATGGCTTTTATGCTTATTGGTAATGCTTTGCGAGATGCTTTAGATGTTAACAGTTAATAATTATCTTAGGATCGAGCGTAGTAAACCTGCATTTTAAAGTTAAATAGTAATGGACTACGCTCGAAAGCTAAAACTATAATAATACTTAATTAACAACCATCTTTTGACCCAAAAGTAAAAGTTAATTCTTGTTGTACGTTTGCTCCTTTAGCATTTTTTGCTGGATGCCATAGCCCAGGTGTTTTGCTAATTAGCACCTTAAATTTGTTGTCTAAATTGGGATAGCCAGTAGTAAGTTCTTCCGTTTTTACGTTTTTAATTGTACCATTTTTGGTTACTGTAAAATACACTTTTATGGCATTTAAATTTTTGTCTTTTATTTCTGCTAATTCCTTTTTTGTATTTTCTTTTAAATATGTTAAAAACGCAGTTTCACCTTCAATATAAGTAGCTTCAGTTTCGGGGACAATAGTATAATGTGGATTGTACTTTTTTTCCTCATTGCCCAATGCTCTAATAGTATTTTCTAGAAAAAGTGTTTTTACAGAGAAATGTCCGCCGCAGCCAAGGGACATAAAAAGTTCTTTTTGGGCCTTTGTTAACATCTCAGAATTGCCATATTCTCGTCTATCGGTTCTTCTGTTATTTTTAATAACTATTATTTCGGTAGTATTTACTTTTTTAATACGCTGGTTTTCAAGAGCACTGTTAAAAGAATAAATAGTCCTTGCATTTTGTAAATCTGTCATGCTAACAGCTTCAAATCTAGAACCAATTCCAAAATAATAATCCGTTTCTGCAATTCCTGTTTTTAAGTTTTGATTATCTATTTTAAGTAGGGTAATGTTTTTTAAATCTTTTCGATTTCCACTTGTAGTATTGCAATTGGTAAAACTTATAACTGTTGCAATCGATAGACAAAAAATAATACATTGATGTTTCATAAAAAAATATTTTAAGTATAAATGTCTGCCAAATATAGCGCCCCGACCAGGCTTTACCTATACACCAATTGTAAAAAAAGTGTGAAAATTTTGCAAAACAATTGTAATATTATTGTACCAAAGTATCTGTATCAATATATATATTCTTATATCATTTAATCTAGAGCTCTTACATATGTTACGAAAGAAAATGCATGATCGTGATGTGCATCATTTTCATGCACTTCTTTATCTGTTTCTTTCCATTCTTTCATGTTAATGTCTGGAAAAAAAGTATCGGCATCAAAAGTAGAATGTACACGTGTTAATTCAATTTTAGAAGCAAACGGCATGGCTTGTTTGTAAATTTCACCTCCACCAATTATAAATGCTCTACTGTCGCTACTAGCAGCATCCAAGGCATCTTCTAATGAGTTTACAAGTAAAACTCCAGTAGGAACTTGATAATCCTTTTGTCTTGAAATTACAACATGTGTTCTGTTTGGTAAAGGTTTAGGAAAACTTTCAAACGTTTTGCGTCCCATAATAATATGGTGTCCAGAAGTTAAAGTTTTAAAACGTTTGAGATCGTCTTTTAAATGCCAAATAAGTTCATTGTTTTTTCCTATCTCGTTATTTTCTCCAGCGGCCACAATAATTGTTAAGTTTTTTTGAGGTTTAATTACTGCATCTGATTTAGTTTTTACTTCAGGTGGAATTAATTTGCTTTTTAATGCGTCAATTTTATCCTGTTGTTTGGCTACTAGCTTTTTTATTTGCGCATCTTCCCAATCCTTTCCCATAAATTTGTTGGTAACAAATACTTTAAAGGTATGATATAAAAATAAAAGGAGCCAAAAGGAAATAGCAATAACAAACCAATCTAAACCAAAAATTTTAAAATCTTGACCAATACCTAAAACCGTATTAGCTAGAATTAAAAGTACAGCACCAATTAAAAAAATAATAAAATGAGTGTATAATCCTTTTTTTTGTTTGACACGACGTTGAGCATTTTCAAAAAGTGCTAGTTGCTCTTGATCTATTTGTGGTTTTGGTTTCTTTTTTCCGAACATCATTTATATTTAAAAGGTAAAGTTAAAGTTTTAAAGCGAATTATTAATTTTTTTTTAAAACGCAAACGTTTGCGTTTGATAATCAATATTTTAGAGTGATATTAGTTCTAGTAAATTATCAAAAAAAGGATATTAAATTTATATTATTCTAATATTGCTTGCTTAAATTTTACTAAAGTAATAAATCTTCATTAAATCTACATTAAAGTGTTTGCCAGTACGTTTTTGTTATATAATTTTGTACTCTAAAATATTAATATTATGGCAATTACAAAACAATTTTTAAAATCTAAACCAGTTTGTAAAGTTACATTTACTGTACCAGCTGAAGGTGCTAATGAGGTTAATGTTGTTGGAAGTTTCAACGAATGGAACCCTAAAGCTACTGCATTGAAAAAACTAAAAAACGGAACTTTTAAAGGAACTGTAAATTTAGAAAAAGATAAATCTTACGAGTTTAGATACTTAATAGATGGACAATGGCAGAATGACGAGGAGGCAGATGGTCTTGCTTGGAATGATTTTGCTGCAGAACAGAACAGTGTAATTAACTTGTAGTTTTACATTACTTTAAAAAAAAGCTTTCGTTAGAAGGCTTTTTTTTTGGTTATACTTTTTTTTGCCCAATCTTCCTAAACAGCAACTGCGCCTTTAATATGTGGATGCGGATTGTAATCTTCTAAACTAAAATCTTCAAACTTAAAATCGAAGATATTTGTTATGTCTGGGTTTAATTTCATTTTTGGTAAGGGTCTGCAATCACGAGACAATTGTAATTCTAATTGCTCTATATGATTGTTATAAATATGAGCATCTCCAAAAGTATGAATGAATTCTCCAGCTTGGTAACCACAAACTTGTGCCATCATTTCTGTAAATAATGCGTAAGATGCAATATTGAAAGGAACTCCAAGAAAAATATCTGCACTACGTTGATATAGCTGGCAAGATAATTTACCATCTGCAACATAAAATTGAAAAAACGCATGGCAAGGTGGTAAAGCGGCTTTACCATTGGCAACATTCTCATCAAAAGATTTTGAAGTATCTGGCATTACTGATGGATTCCAAGCAGAAACTAGCATACGTCTACTATTAGGATTGGTTTTAAGCGTTTCGATAATTTCTGTAATTTGGTCTAATTCATCGCTGTTCCAGTTGCGCCATTGGTGGCCGTAAACAGGACCTAAATCTCCATTTTTATCTGCCCAACTGTTCCATATTTTCACGCCATTTTGGTTTAGGTACTTGATATTTGTATCGCCTTTTAAAAACCAAAGTAATTCATATATAATAGATTTTAAGTGAAGTTTTTTTGTAGTCACCATTGGAAAACCTTCGTTTAAATTAAAGCGCATTTGGTAGCCAAAAACACTTTTTGTTCCTGTACCTGTTCTGTCGCCTTTTTCGTTTCCGTTAGCCAAAACGTGTCTTACTAAATCGTGGTATTGTTTCATGGTTATTCTAAAAATTATTTGAATACAACACTAATGGTTTGCATAGCTTAATAATAGGTTGTTATTCTTTTATAAATATTTAAAAAGTTGAATAAAAATAGTGGTTGGTAATTAGTTTTAAAATAGTGTCTATCTAATATTTAAAAATATACTTTGCAATATGCTAAATTTAAATTAGTTTTTGTGCTACTTGTTTTTTCCGAACTTTAAAAATCAATCTTTGTGTTTCAATTTAAAATCTATTAGTGTTTATAGACACTAATAAATATTTTTCATTCTAGATACAAATTATAAGAGTTTAACGAATTTAATTTTAAACGAATATAAACGTTAGAATTTTGTTTAATTACTTATCCTTGTAAAATCTTTTCATAACATAAAAAGCTTTCTTTTTGTATCCTTTTTCAGAGATTAAACCTTTCCGATTCCATCCATCTTGAATATCTGGTAGTTGACGTAAGGGCGACTGAAAATCTACTAAAATCCACGGTGTCATACCTGCTAATCCGTCAATTTTACTAAACATTTTTAAGTTTTCTTCATAAAGAAATTCTTGGTACTCTTCACTCCATCGTGTCTCTCTATCGGCATGAAAACCACTTAAAGCTCCTCCTCCAAATTCGCTAATAATAACAGGTTTATTATAAGGAATTTCAAAACTTTTTTCTCGTGAAGTTTCTGGAGTCCCTTCGTACCAGCCTATGTAATCGTTAAAACTTATCACATCTAAAACTTTACCTAATTTATCGCTTACTTTAAGCAACTTATCCTCAATGCCTTCCCAGCCATCTTTACGACAGGCAGCACTTAATAAACGTGTTTTATCTGTAGCTTTAATATGGTTAGCAACGGCTGTTAAAAATGCTAAACGTTCCGGACTTTCTTGCGTTTCGTTGGCTATAGACCATATAATGGTTGAGGCTCTATTTTTATCTCTTCTAATAAGTTCGCTATATTGTTTTTTAGCCTTGGTTAAAACCATCTCACTTTTCCAGTTTATTCCCCAATACAATGGTAGTTCTTCCCATACTAACATTCCAAGCTCATCGGCATATTTAACAATATTTTCTTGATGTGGATAGTGTGCTAGACGAACAAAGTTACAGCCCATTTCTTTTGCCCAACCAAGTAACAATTTAGCATCTTCCATGGTATTGGCACGATCCTTTTTAAGTGGATTTTCGTCGTGTATAGAAATTCCTTTTAAAAAAATGGGTTGGCCATTTAATAGAATCTCTTTATTACGTGTTGCAATGGTTCTAAAACCAATTTTGTCTGTAAGTTTATCTTCACCAGCTGAAATAACAACATCGTATAATTTTGGGTTTTTAGGAGACCATAAACTTAATTGGTTTGTTTTAATTGAAAAGGTACCAGTGCCATTTTTAATTACAATGTTAGCAGATAGGTTAAGTTCTGGAATTTCCATCTTGGCCATTTGCGGAACTTGATCTCCAGCTAATTTTATACTACCTTCAATTAATTTATTTTCTGCATTAATCGATATTTTGTTTAAACTAATTGTAAAATCATCTATATAATTTTGTGGAACTTCTACTAACATAACGTCTCGCGTTATACCACCATAGTTGTACCAATCTGTGCTTGTGGCTGGTATATTATCTTTTTCTCTACGGTTACTTACACCAACAATTATAAAATTATCTTTTGTTTTAATTTTATTGGTTATTTCAAAACTAAAAGGCGTAAAACCACCTTCGTGTGATCCAATTTTTTCACCGTTAATGGTAACAGTTGTTTTGTAATTTGCTCCCGCAAAATAAAGGAATACTCTTGAGTTTTTCTTTTTAGGTATAAAATTAAACGTTTTCCTAAACCACATACTACCTTCATAGTAATACAAATTTTCTTTTTGTGCGTTCCAAGATCCTGGGATATAAAGCGTTTGTGCATCGTCAAAGCTGTACTCAATGCGAGTGCTTTTATTTTCTGGTTTTACATTTTTCCATAGCGGGTTAAAGCCTATACGGCCCGTTTCGTATTGATCAATAATATACTTCCATTTTCCATTTAACGACGTTGTTTCTCTACTATTAATATTTGTAATTGCATCTTGTGCATGTAATATAAATCCACAAAACACTAGTGCTATAGAAAAAGTAATTGTTGTTATTTTCATGTATAGAGATGTTAATTTCAGTTTACCTTTCATGTATATCTAAAAGGTTTAAATAGCACTATAGTTAATTTAACTAATTTAATTGTTAACCAAAGTAGTCCAATTTTTAAATATAGTTGTTTACTACTTGTACCTTCTATATTTTAAATTTAAAGGTAGACAAAAACCATGTAAGAAAAACACTATCCAATAATCATCCCAGCAATAGTAGCAGAAATTAATGAAGCAATAGTTCCACCAATTAACGCTTTTATTCCAAATTTAGAGAGTTGTTTTCTTTGTCCTGGCGCTAAAGATCCAATACCTCCAATTTGAATTCCTATAGATGCAAAATTGGCAAAACCACATAACATATAGGTTGCCATAATAATAGATTTTTCGTAAGTTAAATGTGTTGCACTTGCAACATTTTTAAGTTCTGCTAATTGTATGTAACCTATAAATTCGCTGGCAGCTATTTTTATACCTAATAGTTGGCCCATTAATGCCATGTCCTCTTTTGCAACTCCCATTAACCACATTAATGGCGCAAAAAGGTAGCCTAACATTAATTCTAAGGACAAATTTTGATAGGGTGTATTAGCAGCAATCCATGTATTAATACTTGTTACTTGACCTGTCCACCCAAGTATTCCATTTATCATGGCTATAAATGCAACAAATACCAAAAGCATAGCACCGACATTTACTGCAAGTTTTAGCCCTTCAGTTGTTCCATTAGCAATGGCTTCTAATACGTTTGAACCTATTTTTTCTTTTGAGACGGCTATGTCTTTGTCAATGTCTTTAGTTTGTGGATATAATATTTTTGAAATTACTATTGCACCTGGCGCTGCCATTACAGAGGCTGCTAATAAGTGTTTAGCGTAAAATAATTTTAATGCTTCATCCTCGCCGCCTAAAAATCCAATATAAGCTGCCAATACTGCACCAGCCACTGTTGCCATACCTCCAATCATTACTAACAGAATTTCGGACTTGTTCATTTTTTCTAAATAGGCTTTAATAAGTAGCGGTGCCTCTGTTTGTCCTAAAAAAATGTTGCCAGCTACACTTAAACTTTCTGCACCAGATATACCTAACACTTTAGAGAGCAACCAGCCCATAGCTTTTACTAATTTTTGAATAATTCCTAAATAAAATAATACTGAAGTTAGCGCCGAAAAAAATAAAATGGTTGGTAATACTTGAAAAGCAAAAATAAATCCATAAGAATTAATGTCCATAACACCACTAAATAAAAACTCGCTACCTGCACGAGTAAAATCGAGGATATTAATAAAAACCTGACCAACAGTTTCAAATCCACTTTTTATAAAGTCTACCTGCAAAACGCCTATTGCTATAATTAATTGAAATATTAAGCCAACACCTACAGTCTTCCATTTAATAGCTTTTCTATTACTACTAAAAACAAAAGCTATAATTATTAAGGACGCGATACCTAATAAACCTCTCCATATACTAGTAGAAGAATAGCCAGAACTTTTAATAATAGTATCTGTTACTACTTCTTGAACGATATAATTCGGGTTAGATGCAGAGACATAAGTTAATATATTATTATCCTTTTTTAATTTTAGAACGTGCTCAGTTTCCTCAAGTATCTCGTAATTGATTTCAATATTAGAAGGTACTTTTTGTTTTAGAAGTATGAGTTTATGGTTTTGTAACCAAATACCACTATTAAAATTATTATTAAGTATAGAGGTATATTCACCATTTTCATTTAAAGCTAAAAACTCCTTTCCTATAGTAAAATCTACTGTAGTTGTTACACTGTCAGGATATTTTTTATAATGGTCATAAATGACATTGCTATTAAGCTGCCAAAAATTAACTTTTTTGTCTTTTAGCAACTCTGTTATCTTCAAACTATAGGTGGGTTCGGAACTTGATAAAAGACTATCCGTAGGAGGTGTCATTTTAATATTTTGCCCTAAGACAGAAGTAATTATAAAAATGACGGCACCTATAGTTAAAAATAAATTTTTAATCATAAGTTAGCGTTTAGAAATCTCGTCTCGAATTTTTGCAGCTGTTTCGTAGTCTTCATTAGCAACAGCTTCGGAAAGTAGGTTGTTTAATTCCTCTAGAGAATTAGATTTATAGTCATCATTGTCTACAAATTCTAATTCTTCATTTATAATATCTTCAATTAAAACATGTTCTTCATCTATTTCATTTTCATCCTTATTAGGATCTACTTTTAAGAATATTCCAGCTTTATCCAATATGTTTTTATAGGTAAAAATTGGTGCTTGAAAACGTAGTGCTAAAGCGATAGCATCGCTAGTTCTAGCATCTATTATTTCTTCAATTTTATCACGTTCACAAATTAGGCTCGAATAAAATACACCATCCACAAGTTTGTGTATAATCACTTGTTTAACCACAATATCGAATCTATCTGCAAAATTTTTAAACAAATCGTGAGTTAGTGGCCGTGGTGGACTTATTTCTTTTTCAAGTGCAATGGCAATGGATTGTGCTTCAAAAGCACCTATAACTATTGGTAATTTTCGTTCGCCGTCTACTTCATTTAGTATTAGCGCATACGCGCCATTTTGGGTTTGGCTGTAGGATATCCCTTTTATTTTTAGTCTAACTAAACTCATAAATCTATCTATCAATCAAAAAGAAACGGTTTAAATTGTAAAAAATTTTAAACCGCTTCTTTACGAGTACAATTTATAAAAAATTATGCGTTTGCCGCTTTAAAAGCTTTTAATTTTTCTATAAGTGCTGGTACTACTTCAAAAGCGTCGCCAACAACACCATAATCTGCTGCCTTAAAAAATGGAGCTTCAGGATCTGTATTGATAACCACTTTTACTTTAGACGCGTTGATTCCCGCTAAATGTTGGATGGCTCCAGAAATGCCAATAGCAATATATAAATTAGAGGCTACTGGCTTTCCCGTTTGCCCTACGTGTTCGCTGTGCGGTCTCCAACCCAAATCGGAAACGGGTTTAGAACAAGCCGTTGCAGCACCAAGAACGTCTGCTAAATCCTCTATCATACCCCAATGTTCTGGTCCTTTTAAACCACGGCCAGCTGAGACTACTATTTCTGCATCTGCAATAGTCACCTTATCTGTTGCCTTGTCAACAGATTTTACAGTAACACCAGTTTCTGGAAGTGTAGCAGAAAAATCTTCTGCTGTAGCACTAGCACTACTTTCTACTAAACCGAAAGAATTGTTAGAAACACCTACAATTTTTACATCTGTATTAATAGTTGTATGGTTAAACGCTTTGTTTGTAAATGCTGTACGTTTTACTGTAAAAGGCGAAGTACTAGAAGGTTTTTCCACAACATTTGAAGCATATCCAGCCTCTAAACCTACGGCTAGTATGGGCGCCAAATATTTACTGTCTGCACTTTGGCTAACGACAATAACTGTTGCATCCTCTTTTTCTGCAGCTTGTTTTATAACTGATGCATAAGATTTTGCGTTAAAATGTTCTAAGGCGGAATTTGCTACGGTTAACACCTTATCAACGCCATAGGCCCCTAATTCGCTAGTATCTGCTGCATTAATTGTAATGGCTGTAACAGTAGTTCCCATTTGGTTAGCTACGGCTTTTGCATAGGAAGCAACTTCTAAGGCTGTTTTTTTAAATTTTCCGTTTTCTGATTCTGTATATACTAAAACTGACATATGTTTTTCTATTTTCCAATTCCAACCCCTTTATAAAGTAAAGGGCTTGAAACATTAATATTATGTTTTTTTACTAAATTAACGTTCTTTAAAAAGACAATATTTTAAATTAAATGACTTTAGCTTCATTATGAAGTAAATTTACCAACTCATCTAAATTATCAGCATCTACAAGAGTAACAGCACCTTTAGGCTCTGGTTTTTCAAATTTAATAGAAGACGTTTCATGCGCTGTAATATTAGCTTCAACAACATTTAATGGTTTTTTACGAGCCATCATTATACCTCTCATGTTAGGTATTCTTAAATCACTTTCTTCAACCAATCCTTTTTGTCCTCCAATAACTAAAGGCAAACTTGTAGCAACAGTTTCCTTTCCACCATCAATTTCTCTAACTGCTGTAGCGTTTGTACCTTCAATTTCAAGAGAGATACAATTAGTTACAAAGTTGGCGCTTATTAATTCTGAAAGCATTCCTGGTACCATAGCGCCATTGTAATCAATAGATTCACGACCAGCAATAACCAAATCGTACCCACCATCTGTAACTACTTTTGCTAATTCTCTTGCTACTTGAAAACCATCCTTAGCGTCTGTATTTACTCTAATAGCAGCATCTGCACCAATGGCTAACGCTTTACGCAATGTAGGTTCTGTTTCTGCTCCACCAACATTTACTACAGTTACACTTGCACCTTGCTTTTCTTTAAACCACATGGCACGTGTTAAACCAAACTCATCGTTAGGGTTTATAACGTACTGTACACCATTGGTGTCGAATTTAGAATCTCCATCTGTAAAATTAATTTTCGATGTAGTGTCTGGAACATGACTAATACACACTAGAATTTTCATAAATATTATTTAATTTAGAATTAATTTGTTTTTTAAAATATGGCACTGTATTGATAGCGTCAGTGGTTTTTTTAGTACTTCAAATTTTAGAATACGAAGATAAATATTTTATTTTGGAAAAGAACTATGCATGCATAATAAATTTTAAATAAAAACTGCTTTAATAGTTTGGAGTTATTGTTATTTTTGTTTTTCAATTTTTACTAAGCAATATGAAGACAATACAATTTAGAGAAGCTATATGTGAGGCCATGAGCGAAGAAATGCGCAGAGACGAAAGTATATACTTAATGGGTGAGGAAGTAGCAGAATATAATGGGGCCTATAAAGCATCAAAAGGTATGTTGGACGAATTTGGCGCTAAACGTGTTATAGATACACCTATTGCAGAGTTAGGTTTTGCAGGTATTGCTATTGGATCTACAATGACAGGTAATAGACCAATAGTAGAATACATGACGTTTAATTTTTCTTTAGTTGGTATCGATCAAATTATAAATAACGCAGCCAAAATTAGGCAAATGTCTGGTGGGCAGTTTAAATGCCCTATTGTTTTTCGCGGTCCAACAGGATCTGCTGGACAATTAGGAGCTACACACTCTCAAGCTTTCGAAAATTGGTTTGCCAACACACCAGGTTTAAAAGTAGTTGTTCCCTCTAATGTATATGACGCAAAAGGCTTGTTAAAAGCGGCCATTCGCGATGACGACCCAGTAATTTTTATGGAAAGTGAACAAATGTATGGTGATAAAGGCGAAGTTCCTGAAGGCGAATACACTATTCCATTAGGTGTTGCCGAAATTAAAAGAGAAGGAACAGATGTTACTATTGTTTCTTTTGGTAAAATTATTAAAGAAGCTTATAAAGCTGCAGATGAGTTAGCAAAAGATGGTATTTCCTGTGAAATTATAGATTTAAGAACAGTGCGTCCAATGGATCGTGAAGCCATTTTAAAATCGGTTAAAAAAACAAACCGTTTGGTTGTTTTAGAAGAAGCTTGGCCTTTTGGAAATATTTCTACAGACATTACATACATGGTACAATCTGAAGCTTTCGATTATCTGGATGCTCCAGTTGTAAAAATAAACACAGCAGACACTCCTGCACCTTATTCACCAGTATTATTGGCAGAATGGTTACCAGATTACACAGAAGTAATTAAAGCCGTAAAAAAGGTAATGTACAAATAATATAGAAAAAAGATTTATTTCTAACTTCATTAGCACAATTGTTGATGAAGTTTTTTGTTTATATCCAATTTTTATAAAACAAGCACGTTAAAATAGTGTTGCTCAATAAAATGATTAATTGCTAACAGTCCTAAAGGATTGGGAATCTTGAAATAAACATATGAAAAAATACTTAGTATTGATATTAGCTTTCGCTTGTTTTATAACGTCTGCACAAACTAAAGTAAGTGGTTACGTTTACGATGATACAAAATTACCAGTACCATATGTTAATATTTATTTTGAAGGCACTAGTATTGGTACCATTACAGATGAAAATGGAAAGTATTATATTGAAGATGATGAAACGCAGGATACTATCGTGTTCTCATTTATTGGTTTTCAGACTCAAAAAATAGCGCTTACCCAAAAAATAAATTACGAATTTGATGTTGTTTTGCAGGAAGATGCTGCAACCCTACAAGAAGTTGTTTTAACCACAGGAAAACAATCCAAAAAAAATAATCCTGCCATAGATATCTTACGTAAAATTTGGGATAATAAGCGCAGCAATGGTTTAAAACAATATCAACAATACCAATACGATAAATACGAAAAAGTAGAATTCGATCTAAATACTATCGACAGTTCAACTATTAAAAGCAAATTATTTCGTGGTATGGAGTTTGTTTTCGAGCAAGTAGATACTTCTAAAGTTACAGGTAAAACATATTTACCCATATTTATAAATGAATCTTCGGCAGAAGTTTATGGCGATAATATAATAAAAGAAAAACGCGAAATTTTAAAAGGTAATAAGAATTCTGGTTTTAGTAACAACCAAATAATAATTGATTTTATTGATGATTTATATAGTGATTTTGATGTTTATAATAACTATTTAAAATTTTTCGATAAGAGTTTTACAAGTCCTATTTCTAGAACAGGAATCCAAACGTATAACTATGTATTAGCAGATAGTTCTTACATAGACAATAAATGGTGTTACAATATTATTTACTATCCAAGACGTAAAAATGAATTAACCTTTAAAGGTGATTTTTGGGTGGCCGATACTACTTATGCCATTAAGGAAATTAATATGCAAGCCTCGAAGAGTGCAAATATAAATTGGGTGAAAGAAATTTATATTGAGCAGGAGTTTGATGTTTTAAACGATTCTACATTTTTAATAAAACGCGACTATTTTATGTCGGATTTTGCTTTTAATAAAAAAGAAAAATCCCAAGGTATTTATGGGAAGCGTACAACTTTGTATGACAATTATAAGTTTGATGTCGCAAAGGATCCTAAATTCTACAAAGAAAAAATCTATAGTTTTGATAAAGATTTGTATAATCAGGATGATGCATTCTGGGATAAGAATAGAATGGAAACTTTAAGTAAAGACGAAAAAGGGGTTTATGTTATGCTAGATTCTTTAAAGAAAACAAATAAATTTAAAAGGCTCTATAATGTAGGAAGCATACTAGCTTCAGGCTATGTGGAATTTGACAAACTAAATTTAGATTATGGTCCTATTTTTTCCACCTTCGGCTTCAATGCCGTTGAAGGTGTTAGGCTAAGAGGAGGAGGAAGAACCTATTTTGGCCAGAATGATTTGTGGCGTCTTGAAGGATTTTTAGCCTATGGCTTTAGAGACGATAAATTTAAATACGGTATTTCAGGCAAATGGCTTGTAGATAAAAAAAGCCGATTAATTATATCGGGAGGTAACCGTAGAGACGTAGAGCAAATAGGTGCAAGTTTAACTAGCTCTACTGATGTTTTGGGTAGGAGTTTGGCATCTTCTGCAGTTGTAGGAACGGGTATCAACGATAAATTAACCAACGTAAATTTAACCACTTTAGCGCTGGAAGCCGAGCCGTTTAGAAATGTTATTACTCGTTTAAGCGGCACTTATAAAACGTTAGAGTCTGCTTCTCAAACATTTAGTTTAGATTATTTTACCGATGCTTCTCAAACCGCAACAAAATCTGAAATTAAACAATATGAAACCGCTTTTTCTGTATCTTACTTTCCCAAACGCGAAATGACCGGTTTTGGAGTAGAGCGCAGAACCAAAAATAATGATTTCGCTAGACTTTTTTCGCAAGTAACGTTTGGTGATCCTAGTATTCTAAATAGTGACTTCGATTACAAAAAATTACAGTTTTCATACTTTCAGCCATGGGCATTAGGGGCTTTTGGGCGCCTAACCACAAGTATTGAAATTGGCAAAACCTATGGTAAAATACCTTTAGGCTTAATGAGTGTTGTACCCGGAAACCAAAGTTATTTTTCTATCTACAATACATTTTCTAATTTAGATTTTTATGAGTTTGTAACAGATGAATATGCCACACTCCATGTAGAACACAATTTTAACGGTCGCTTTTTTTCAAGAATGCCTTTACTTAAAAAGTATAACTTGAGAGCTATTGTTGGTTTTAGAGGCGTTATGGGTAATGTGTCGCAAGATAATAGGAACATAAATGCGTCTGGATTAACATATGTGGCCCCTAACAAAGAAGCGTATTATGAATATAGTGTTGGTGTAGGTAATATTTTTAAAGTATTTAGAATTGATTTTAATTTTAGAGGTAACTATTTAGACCCAGAACTAAATCCAGACGCTAGAAAATTTGGTGTTACAGGTAGTTTTGGATTTTATTTTTAAAGTCTTTAAAAGGTGTAAATAAATCCAAAATTTTCTATTTTTCGTATATAATATTAATACCATGGTATTTTAGGCATATTTTATATTAACATCATGAAAAAAATAGTATATATTTTAATTTTTACTTTAGCTATTTCCTGTTCTAAAGAAGATAATAACATTAATAATACTACAGGAAATAACAATACAGCAAATCCTATGTCTCATCTACAGGCAACAGGAACCTCATCAAAAGATTTACTGTCTAGTACTACATTTAAAAGTATGGTTATAGAATTGGTTTATGTGGATGGTTTTGCACCTTCACAAACCAGTATAGATAATTTTGTCTCTTTTTTACAAGAAAGAACTTTTAAGCCTGAGGGAATAACAGTAGAAAAAAGAGCAATATCATCACCAGGATCAGCACCCTATACTACAGCAGATATTAGGGATATAGAGGATGTTAATAGAACTAAATTTAATAGCGCTAACACTATTGCTGTTTGGGCATTTTTTGCAGATGGGACTTCTGCAAATAATTCAGGAAATGCAGTAGTGTTAGGTACTGCATATCGAAATACATCTTTTGTAATTTATCAAAAAACAATTCAAGATTTCAGTAATAGTACTTTTGAGCCTAATAGAGCTGTTTTAGAAACAACTGTAATAAACCATGAATTTGGTCATATCCTTGGCTTAACAAATTTAGGAGCACCTTTACAATCAAGTCATGAAGATCCAGATCACCCTAAACATTGCAATGAAGATAATTGTTTAATGTTTTGGGCATCGGAAACAGGGGCGGGTGTTAATAATTTAATTGGTGTTAATCAAGCACCACAATTAGACGCACAATGTATTGCAGATTTACAAGCCAATGGTGGTAAATAGTAAATTATTTATAAATTTAAAATGAATATAAAAATGAAAAAACAAATACTAGCTTTTGCATTATTTTTAATATCATTATATAATGTAAATGCACAAAAGGAAACAACAAAAACAGACCAATCTTCTAGTTTTGGTATTAAAGGAGGTTATAATTTAGCATCAGTTAAATTTGATAGTGATTCAGAAACCGAACAACGTCATGGATTTCATGTTGGGTTTTATGGAGAGTCTTTTGTTAACGACGCTGTTGCTATTCAATTAGAATTGCAATACTCTCAACAAGGGTATGCGGTAAAAAATGACAATTCGACCTTTACCCAGAAAGTAAATTATATCAACTTACCCTTATCACTACACATCTATCCTGCAGAGCATTTATTTTTTGAATTTGGACCACAAATAGGTTTAGCCATTTCACACAAGGAAGAATTTGATAGTAGCTTTAATTTATTTGACACCACTCAAGAGTTCAATCCTAATAAATTTGATTACGGTGTTAATGTCGGTGCTGGTTTTAAAACAGACTCAGGAGTGAGAATTTCTGCAAGATATCATTTTGGTTTTGGAGACATTTACGATGAAGGCAAACCTAGAAATAGAGTATTACAACTTACGCTAGGATTTGATATTTAAGTAAAAAAAAAAGAGGCTGTCTAAATAAGACGGCCTCTTTTTTTTAAATAATTCTAATCTTTTTATTAATAGAAAATATTATTCTCCTAAAAAAGGGTAACGGTAATCCGTAGGTGTTACAAACGTTTCTTTAATCATTCTTGGTGATACCCAACGTTGTAAGTTTAAAATACTACCAGCTTTATCGTTTGTTCCAGATCCTCTTGCACCTCCAAATGGCTGTTGGCCTACAACAGCACCAGTTGGTTTGTCATTAATATAAAAGTTTCCGGCACAATTTTGTAACGCTTTTGTTGCCTCAAGAATCGCATACCTGTCGGCTGCTAATATTGCGCCTGTTAGTGCATAATCACTAGTAGTATCTACCAGTTTTAATGTTTCGGAAAAATCGTTGTCTTCAAAAACATAAATGGTAATTACAGGGCCAAAAAGCTCATCGCTCATTGTTGTGTATTTAGGATCGTTAGTAAGAATGACTGTAGGTTCAATAAAATAGCCCTCACTTTTATCATAACCACCACCAACTATAATCTCTGCATTTTTATCTTGTTTCGCTTGGTCAATATATTCTGCTAATTTATTAAAAGACTCTTCATGGATAACCGCAGTAATAAAGTTGTCCATATCTTCAGGAGATCCCATTTTAAAAGAATTTACATCTTTAATAAGTTGTTTTTTAACCGCATTCCAAATACTTTTTGAAACATAAGCACGAGACGCGGCACTACATTTTTGACCTTGAAATTCAAAAGCACCACGAGCAATAGCTGTAGCAACCTGCATTGGGTCTGCAGTTTTGTGAGCCACTATAAAATCTTTTCCACCGGTTTCCCCTACAATTTTTGGATAGGTTTTATAGTTGTGGATATTATTTCCTATTTGTTTCCAAAGCTCTTTAAATACATAGGTAGATCCAGTAAAATGTAATCCAGAAAAATCTGGGTTTGCCAGCACAACATCAGTAATCATCTTTGGATCTCCAAAAACAACGTTAATAACACCAGGAGGCACTCCAGCTTCTTTAAAGACATCCATAATTACTTTTGCAGAATAGATTTGAGAATCGCTAGGCTTCCAAACCACCACATTACCCATTAATGCCATGCAAGATGGTAAATTTCCAGCAATAGCTGTAAAATTAAAAGGTGAGACAGCGTAAACAAAACCTTCTAATGGTCTGTACTCTAGTCTATTCCAAGCGTCACTAGTACTTTCTGGCTGTTCATGGTACATATCCGTCATGAACTGGACATTAAAACGTAAAAAATCTATAAACTCACAAGCAGCGTCTATTTCCGCTTGGTGTATTGTCTTGGACTGTGCCATCATTGTGGCTGCATTAATTTTAGCTCTGTAAGGTCCAGCAATCAATTCCGCTGCCTTTAAAAATATTCCAGCTCTATGTTCCCATGGCATTTCAGCCCAATCTGTTCTAGCCTTTAAAGCGGTAGAAATGGCATCTTCAACGTGAGATTTTTCGGCTAAATGATAGTGTCCAACAATGTGTTTGTGGTCGTGAGGAGGAGACATTGGCTTGGTATTTCCAGTCTTAACATCTTTGCCATTAATATACATTGGAACCTCTAAAGTACCGTTGTACATATCCTTATAAGTTTTAGAAATAGCCTCACGGTATTTACACCCAGGAGCGTAAGCTCTTACCGGTTCATTTACTGCAATTGGAACATTAAAAAATCCTTTCCCCATGTTTTGTCTTATTTGAATTGTCTGAATTTAAAGGGGCGAAGTTACAAAATATTTAAGTATATCTTTCTCATGGAAATGCTAAACAATTCTTATTTTTTTGTAAGTTGCCACCTCATTCATAGCTAATTATTTCATGTGCACAGTTAGTATTTTTTATAAGGGTAATAACGATTTTGTGTTAACATCCAATAGAGATGAAGCACCAGATAGAAATGCATTGGCACCAAATTTTTATACTATAAACAATGTTCAATTATTAATGCCCAAAGATGAGCACTCTGGTGGAAGTTGGATTGGGGCTAGTAATGAAAATAGAATAGTTTGCTTATTAAATGGAGGAATTATAGCTCATGAAAGAAAACGAAATTATAGGCAAAGTCGAGGTGTTGTGGTAACAGATTTGCTTACCACAAAAACTATTGAAAAAACAGTTAATACTTATAATTATAAGGATATTGAACCTTTCACTATTATTATTGCAGACTGGAATACCACATTAAAGTTTTACGAATTGATTTGGGATGAAAATAGAGTTCATTTTCAACAATTACCGTTACAAACAAAAATTTGGTCTTCCTCTACATTATATACTGAAGAAAAAAAACAAGCAAGATTAAATTGGTTTGAAAGCTTTAAATCTAATAATAACTTATCTTCTAAGTCATTATTAGAGTTTCATAAAACAGCAGGTAAAGGTAATGCTGACTTTGGTGTGATAATGGATAGAGGTGTTGTTAAAACTACAAGTATTACACAAATCGAAAAAACTAGTATACAATTAAACATGTTATTTTGTAATTTAATTACAACTGAAACAACTTCTAAAACCTTAAAGCTTGCCGAAATTGTAAATGAATAAACCTGATAAAAACACAGGCATAATTTTAACCTTAGCGTATCCGGATACCATTGTCTCACATGCTCAAGAGTGGTACTCTTCGTTGTTAAAATATATTGGAATTGGCAATAAAACAAGTGTTCGTGCAGGTCATGCAGCATTGGTGTTAATTAACAAAGCAACTGGAGTGTTGGAATATCATGATTTTGGACGCTATATAACCTCTGAGCCTAATGGTAGGGTTCGCGGAAGTATTACAGATAATGAGTTGGTTATACCCATTACAGCCGAAATAAAAGAGGACCGTATTTTAAATATTCATGTCATTTTAAAATTCTTAGCTACACATCCTAAATTAACACATGGAGATGGGAGATTAGTGGCTTCGGTTTGTAATGTTATAAACTACCAATTAGCAAGAACACATATTAATAACATGCAGGCGCGAGAATTCATTTATTATGCGGCGTTTAAAAAAGAGGCGAGTAATTGTGCGCGTTTTGTAACCAATAGTCTAATTGCTTCCGTAACCGATTCGAACATTAAAAAAGCACTAATACAATCTAAATATTTTACTCCAAGTACGGTAGGTAATGTTTTAATTGCAAATACCAATAAAAGTCCTTTTGAAATTTCAGACCAAGGAATAATTTCAGAATTTAAAGGCTCTCAAAAAAGCGTAAATTTAAAATGTTTTTTAGATAGATTGAAAGGGTATAAACCTAGCTTAGTTGGCACGCGCTTACCAAAGAAGGTTAAGGGTTTACATGATAAAGCACAATGGCTTTCTGGAATAGCCGCAGGTGCTTGGTATGAGATTTATAAAACAGAAATTTTAGGTGCATATAGATGCAAGCGTATTTCTCCTTATGGAAATATAGACTGCGATGCTATTTTTATTGTTAAGGATATAAGCTTTGATTACGATAGGCCATATCAAATTATATATTATTCAAACTGCCATTTTTTTCATGTAAAGCAGCGTGGAAAAATCTTTAGACTTGATAGAAAATACGATTAATTTATTGCAAAAGGAGCACTGAGTTTAAAAGTAGGTATGGCCACATCAAACTTTTTTGTAGTTGTAAAATTCACCATACTATAGTGGCCTTGCATGGCGCCAAAAGGAGAAGTAAGTAAGCATCCAGAAGAATAGGTGTGGGATTCTCCAGGTTTTAAAACTGGCTTTTTTCCAATTACGCCCTCGCCAGAAACAGTTTCAACTGTATTTAAGGCATCAAGAATTATCCAATGTCTAGCATTAAGTTGCACAGAGTCTTTGCTCTGGTTCTCTATAGTTACCTGATAGCCAAAAGCATAATGAATTTTATAATTTTTATAAAATGTGCCTTCAAAATTAGTTTCTACCGAAATTTTTATGCCTCTTGTTACTTGTTGAACCATTTTTCTTTTTACCGAATTTTAAGCTAAAATACTAATATTACATAACTTATCACAACTATACAAGTCATTTACAAAAGGTTTTAACAGTATTACAGACAATTTAGTTTGTAATATTAACAGAATTACCTTCACCTACACCAATAATTTTATCGTATCTAGTTCCTAAATCTCTATAATAGACTAGTACTTTGTAACTATTTTCAGTTTGAAAAAAGTTTCCACTAATAGCATTTTCGTCTACAGTACCATCCTTGTTTTTTATAACATATTTATAACTATAGAAACCTTGCTTTAAAAGTAGTTTGCCTTCGTAGCTGCTTTCATCATTATAATAAGTTAATTGAGTAGTTTCATCTACGGCATAGTTGTTAAAGTTGCCGTAAACGTGTACTGTTTGTCCATTTTTGAGTTTATTCAATAGCAGAGTAAAGTGAACTTGAGCATAATCTGCTCCAGTTGAAGGAGTATCTGTATCTAATGCAGTTATAAGAAAATTACCATTAATGTCTGGGTTAAAAGTATATTCTCGGTCTGCGCGTAAGACGTTGGCGTATAGATAACTATTGTATAAATCTTTTAATTCAATAAACTGAACACCGGTATTAGCACTTCTTAAATTTTTGTTTTCAAAATATAAAAATTCATTTCCAGCAAAAAAACTAGTTTCCTTTACGTATCTGTATTGCAATTCGTTACCCAAAATGTATTGCGGTTTAACATTTTTAATAGCAGTTCTTAGATTATTATTTTGAATGATAGCTACTTTAACAGTTTCTAATGGATTATTAAATCTTAATGAAGAAGCATTAATGGTAATGTCTACTGCATGTTTTTCTTTTATTTCGGTTACGTCTCTTGCGCGTTTAATCGCCACTCCAACTGTTGCTATGTCTTCATAAACCATAAATTTTCTGGTAAACTCAATGTCACCATCTTCATTATATATGGTAATGAGGTAATTTCCAGATTTTGTTATGCCTTGTGTTTGCTCGTTTGGAATGGTTAGAGTAAAATGTGAATAAATTTGAAACGTATTAAAAGAATTGTTCCATAGTCTAATTCGTTGCTCATTAAAACCTGTTAAATACTCCGCTTGTACCAAAACCGAAGGTGTCCAATCGTAATTATAATGTTTAATTTCATAATAGTAATCGTCTTCATTTCCATTTAAAACATCAAATTCAAGAACCAATGGATCGCCAAGTCTTAGAATTGGGAGCTGGCTTTCAGGTGTATCGCCTTTAATAGTAATTGTCTTTATTAATTCAGAAGGGTTTATTTCTTCAACTTGAGAGTACACTGAAGTGGTAAGGAATAAAAAAATTAAAAAATGTTTAGAGTTTAAGACCATTAATAAAAGGTTTAGTAATGTAAAGATAAACAAAATCTGTGCCTAAATAAACTATTTTATTTAGAATAATTATAAATAAGAAATCTATATAGATTATTAAAAAATAAATTACGGAATAATTCGTATTTTTGCCCCGATTTTTTACTCTATAAAATCACTAAGCTAAACTATTAACAAATAGATTTATACACATGTCAAACGACATTAAGATTAAAAAAGGTCTAGATATAAAACTTAAGGGTGTTGCAGAAAAAGCAATAGAAAATGCTATAATTAGCAATACTTGTACCGTTAGACCAGAAGATTTCCACAGTGTAATTCCAAAATTATCGATAAAAGTTGGAGATAAAGTAAAAGCTGGACAAGCTTTGTTTTATAATAAAACCAACGAAGAAGTTAAATTTGCTTCGCCAGTTTCTGGAGAAATTACAGAAATTGCTCGTGGTGAAAAACGTAAAATTCTTTCTGTAAAAGTTCAAGCAGACAAAAAACAATCTTTTCAAGACTTTGGAGCTCTAGACTTAGGCTCTGCAAATGCACAAGCTATTAAAGCAAAGTTGTTAGCTTCAGGTTGTTGGGCATTTGTAAAGCAGCGTCCTTACGATATTATTGCAAATCCAGATGTGGCACCAAAAGCCATTTTTATTTCGGGCTATGCAAGTGCGCCCTTGGCAGCCGATTTAGATTTTGTTTTAAAAGGTAAAGAAGCAGAGCTGCAAGCAGCAGTTTCGGCTTTAGCAAAACTAACTGAAGGTCAAGTTCACGTTAGTATTGGAAAAAATGGGAATTCGCCATTGGCAGGAGTAGCAAATGCTACTATTCACCAAGTGTCTGGTCCACATCCAGCTGGAAATGTTGGAACTCTTATAAATAAAATAAATCCAGTAAATAAAGGAGAAACAGTTTGGACTATTGCTGCTCAAGACCTTGTTATTATTGGAGAGTTGTTATTAACTGGTAAATTTAATGCAGAGCGCATAATTGCATTAGCAGGCTCATCTGTTAAAAAACCACGCTATTTTAAAACAAAGATAGGTAGCGAAATTGCGACAATGGTGTATGATAATGGAGTAGATAAAGATGGAAACGACCGCATAATTTCTGGAAATGTTTTATCTGGAAAACACGTAAAACCTGATGGGGTATTAGATTATTATAGTAATGTAATAACAGTTATTCCCGAAGGCGATGATTATGAATTTTTTGGATGGAATAAACCTATTTTTAATAAAATATCTACTTCAAGGGCTTTAACATTTTCATGGTTAACACCCAAAAAGCAATTTGAATTAACTACCAATACAAACGGAGAACATAGAAATTTTGTAACTACAGGTACTTACGAACAGGTTTTTCCTTTAGATATTTTTCCAATGCAAATTTTAAAAGCTTGTATGTATCAAGATCTAGATGAAATGGAAGCTCTAGGTATGTACGAAGTTGCACCAGAGGATTTTGCTTTAACAGAATTTGTTTGTGTGTCTAAACAACCACACCAAGATATTATTAGAAAAGGTCTTGATTTAATGCTTAAAGAGATAGGATAATGGGATTAAAAAGCAATTTACATAACTTAAAAGAAAAATATAAAGGCACAAAAATGGCACCTGCGTTTAACGCAATCCATACCTTTTTATACTTGCCAAATGAGACAACTCATAATGGAACTCATATTAAGGCTGCCGACGATTTAAAGCGTACCATGAACATTGTAATTATGGCAATGGTACCTTGTTTAATCTTTGGAATATTTAACGCTGGCTACCAACATTACTCTGCTATCGATGCTGCAGCTGGTGTTGTTAGAGAAGCTTCTTTATTTAAAAACTTTATAACCTGGGATAATTTTATTATTGGTGCTTGGACGGTTTTACCGTTAGTAATCGTGTCTTATGGTGTGGGCTTGCTAGTAGAATTTATCTTCGCAGTCATTAAAGGACACGAAGTAGAAGAAGGGTATTTAGTAACAGGTATGTTAGTGCCATTAATTGTACCAATAGATATACCACTATGGATGTTAGCTGTTGCTGTTATTTTTGGTGTGGTTATAGGAAAAGAAGTATTTGGTGGTACAGGAATGAATATTCTAAATCCAGCATTAACCATTCGTGCTTTTTTATTCTTTGCTTACCCAACGTGGATGTCAGGAGATAAGGTTTGGGTGCACAAAGCTACAGAATTAGCTGGAACTCCAGATGCTATTTCTGGCGAAACGCTACTAGGTGCTTACGCTCAGGGTAATACTCTACCTAATATTGATTTAATGGATATGTTCTTTGGGTTTATTCCTGGCTCTGTAGGCGAAACCTCTAAACTATTAATTCTAGTAGGTGCAGCACTATTAATTTTTTCTAAAGTTGGAAGTTGGAGAATAATATTTTCTACTTTAGTTGGAGCATTAACCATGGGACTTATTTTTAATGGTGTAGTGTCTGCGAATTGGATTCCTGAAACGAGTAAGTTTTACGGATTAATGAATGTACCGTTCTGGCAGCATCTTATAATTGGTAGTATTTTATTTGGCGCAGTATACATGGCAACAGATCCAGTTACCGCCTCACAAACTAATAAAGGAAAGTGGATATATGGTTTTTTAATTGGATTTATTTCAATTATGATTCGTGTATTTAATCCAGCCTATCCAGAAGGCGTATTCTTAGCAATTTTATTAATGAATGTCTTTGCGCCAACAATAGACCACTATGTTATTCAAGCTAATGTCAAGCGCAGAATGAAACGTTTAAAAGTTAAAACAGCATAATTATGGCAATTAATACAGATAAAAATTCCTATACTTTATTATTTGCAGTAGCAATGGTAGTAGTAGTAGGTTCATTATTAGCGTTTACAGCGTCGTCTTTAAAACCTAATATTAAAGAAAATGAAAGGATGGAAATACAACAGAATATTCTGTATGCTATGGGCATTAACGGTAATGAAAGCAAAGGTGATATTACTTTCATTTCTACTGCCGAGGTTGCCGATGCTTTTAAAGCTAAAGTTTCTGAACAAATTGTTCTAGAGGTAAAGGATGGAGAAATTTTAAAAGAAATGACTCGTGATGAGTTTATGAAATCTAAAGATCAAGGTGCTGGAAAAGAACCTTATTTAATAGATATTAAGAAAGAGCAAACTAAAGCTAAAAATGGAAAATCTAGATTTTTACCTTTATTTAAAGGAACTCAAGATGGTAAAACAGTTTATGTTGCACCTATTAGAGGCAAAGGACTTTGGGACGCCATTTGGGGTTACGTAGCAGTAGATACAGATATGGTTGTTAAAGGAACCTTTTTCGATCATGCAGGAGAAACACCAGGTTTAGGAGCAAATATCAAGCAACGTTATTTTATGGATGATTTTTATGGGGAACGTTTACTATCAGAAGCAGGTGTTTTTAAAGGGATTGCAGTTGCTAAAGGAAATAACGATCCAGTAAATAATGACAAAAACGATCATGAAGTTGATGCCTTAGCTGGTGCAACCATAACAGGTGATGGTGTATCTGCAATGATAAAGAAAGATTTAAAATTGTATTTGCCTTATTTTAAAAATTTAAAAAATACTACTAAATAATATGGGACTACTTTCAAAAAAAGATGCAAAGTTAATTACAGATCCATTAGCAGATAATAATCCAATTACCATTCAAGTATTAGGTATTTGTTCTGCATTAGCAATTACTGCAGAGCTTAAAGCATCTTTAGTAATGGGAATTGCTGTGTTGTTTGTATTAGGTGTAGGAAATGTTGTTATTTCTTTAATGCGAAACATTATTCCTTCAAAAATCAGAATTATTGTGCAGCTTATTGTTGTAGCGTCATTAGTAATTATAGTAGATCAAGTACTAAAAGCTTTTGCCTTTGAGTTAAGTAAAACACTTTCTGTATTTATAGGATTAATTATAACTAACTGTATTATTATGGGTCGTTTTGAAGCGTTTGCATTGGCAAATAAACCTTGGCCTTCCTTTTTAGACGGTATTGGTAATGCTTTAGGTTATGCTGTAATATTACTAATCGTTGGCTTTTTTAGAGAACTTTTAGGATCAGGTACTTTATTTGGTATTCCTGTATTAGGAGATGCAATAGAAAAAACAGGAGTTTATTCTATAGGGTATGAAAATAATGGTTTTATGCTAATGCCCCCAATGGCATTAATAATTGTAGGACTAATTATCTGGGTACAACGTAGTAGAAATAAAGCATTAATCGAAGATTAGAAAAGCAAACAGTTTTTAGGCCTTTTGCTAGTACTTATGCTTGCTTAAGACAAAACTAAAAAAATAAAAAAATGATAGAACATTTAGAATTATTTTTCAAATCCATTTTTATCGATAATATGGTATTTGCGGTTTTCTTAGGTATGTGTTCATACCTAGCCGTATCTAAAAAAGTAGCAACAGCTATTGGACTTGGAGCAGCAGTAATATTTGTATTGGCAATTACAGTGCCCTTAAACTGGTTATTAGATCAGTATCTATTACAACCAGGGGCATTAGCTTGGGCAGATGGAAGTAGTAATGGAGAAGGTTTCTCAGGAATGGATTTAGGATTTCTATCTTTTATCATGTTCATTGCAACCATTGCAACAATGGTACAATTAGTAGAAATAGTGGTAGAAAAATTTTCACCTTCATTATATAATTCTTTAGGTATATTTTTACCATTAATTGCTGTAAACTGTGCTATTTTAGGTGGTTCATTATTTATGCAGTCTCGTGAAATTGAAACGTTTGGTTTAGCATTAAATTACGGAATATCTTCTGGAATTGGATGGTTTTTAGCAATTCTTGCTATTGCAGCTATTCGTGAGAAAATTAGATATTCTAACGTACCAGCACCTTTAAGAGGATTAGGGATTACATTTATCATTACAGGTTTAATGGGCATTGGTTTTTTAAGTTTTGGCGGTATGTTAACTGGCGGTGACGAAGAAGGAGAGCCATCAACAGAGCCAACATCTCAAGTAGAAGAAATACAAACTGTAGACGCTAAGAAGTTAGCCCAAAACACTAAAATAGTAGAATAATATGATTTTAGCATCAGGAACATTTGGAACAGTAATAACCACAGTAGTAGCGTTTTTAGTCATTGCGTTAATATTAATTAGTTTATTATTATTTGTTAAGCAAAAATTATCACCATCAGGCCCAGTAAAGATTTTAATAAATGGCGAGCGAGAAATAGAAGTAGCCTCAGGAGATACCTTATTGTCCACTTTAGGTGGTAATAAAATATTTTTGCCATCTGCTTGTGGTGGTGGTGGAACATGTATTCAATGCGAATGTCATGTATTATCTGGTGGTGGTGAAGCGCTTCCAACAGAAACACCTCACTTTTCAAGAAAAGAACTAGCTCATGGCGCACGTTTATCTTGCCAAGTAAAGGTCAAGCAAGATATGGAAATTACAATTCCAGAAGAAGTATTTGGAATTAAAAAATGGGAAGCAACAGTAGTATCTAACTATAATGTTGCAACATTTATTAAGGAATTTGTTGTTGAAATTCCAGAAGACATGGGTTATAAAGCTGGTGGTTACATTCAAATTGAAATACCAGAATGTGAAGTAAAGTATTCTGATATGGACGTTACGGCCCATCCTGAAGATCATCCAGGAGAACCTGATAAGTTTAAAGCAGATTGGGAAAAGTTTGGTTTATGGCCGTTAGTCATGAAAAATAACGAACTTGTTGAACGGGCATATTCTATGGCTTCCTATCCTGCAGAAGGTAGAAAAATTATGCTTAATGTCCGTGTGGCAACACCTCCTTTTGATCGTGCTAAAGGTGGATGGATGGATGTTAATCCTGGTGTAGCATCTTCTTATATATTTAACCAAAAGGTTGGAGATAAAGTAACTATTTCTGGTCCTTATGGTGAATTTTTTATCAACGAGTCTGATGCAGAAATGCTATATGTAGGTGGTGGAGCAGGTATGGCACCAATGCGTTCTCACTTATACCAACTGTTTAGAACATTAAAAACAGGTAGAAAAGTAACGTATTGGTATGGTGGACGTTCTAAAGCAGAATTGTTTTATATCCATTATTTTAGAGCTTTAGAAAAGGATTTTCCAAACTTTAAATTCTATTTAGCATTGTCTGAACCTATGGAACAGGATAATTGGCAGGTTAAAGAAGATATAGATGCGCCAGGGGATGGGTTTGTAGGGTTTATTCACCAAGTAGTAATAGATCAGTACTTATCTAAACATGAGAATCCAGAAGACATAGAATTATATTTCTGTGGTCCACCATTAATGAACCAAGCGGTTCAAAAAATGGGTGAAGATTTTGGTATTGACGACGAAAACATACGTTTTGATGATTTTGGAGGTTAAATCTTCTACATTATTAAGATCATAATACTCGTTTAAAATAGAAATTTGGATCTATCAGGCTTTAAAGTCTGATAGATCTTTTTTTTGCTATACGAAAGTGTTGCATCTTTACGTTGGTAATTATATGAAAAAAATACTATTCATTTCCATTATAAGTATTGCCGTAGTCGCTTTAACACTTAATTTAAAACCTGTTAAAGAAACTATAAAAAATGTGTCTAAAGGTATCATCTCACACCAAAGTCTAATCTACCAAGATAGCTTAACAATACATTCAAGAGTAAAAGTTCCTGAAGGCTTTAAACGTGTTAAATATCCTAAAGGATCATTTGAAAATTATATTAGACATTATAATTTAAAACCCTATGGAAGTACGATTGTTAATTATGATGGTTCAGAATATTACTGGCAAAAAGGTCATATAGGAATCTTGGATATAACAGTTCCTAAAAACGGATTACAACAATGTGCAGATGCCTTAATTCGTGTAAGGAGCGAATACCTCTGGGCTGCTAATAGAAAACAAGATATTGGCTTTAATTTTACTTCTGGGCACCATTGTTCCTGGCATAAATATGCTCAAGGTTATAGGCCTAAAATTAATGGTAATAAAGTAACGTTTAGTAAGACTGCTTCCGCAAATCATACCAAAGAAAATTTCTATAATTATCTAAATTTAATTTATATGTATTCTGGTACACTATCCTTATCTCAAGAGTTAAAGCCAATTACATCGGCCAATAACCTAAAGATTGGAGATTTGTTAATTAAAGGTGGCAGTCCAGGCCATATTGTTATGCTAGGAGATGAAGCAATAAATAAAAACGGAGACAAACTATTTCTATTATTTCAAGGCAATACACCTGCTCAAAGTGTGCATTTGGTAAAAAATCTTGAAGATGCTAAAATTTCACCTTGGTATTCTTTAAGGACGAATACTGTTATTCCCGTCTCTAATTATACCTTTTACAATTCTAAGTTTGCGAGGTTTAAATAACGCTGCAAGGTTTTAACACCTTACAGGTCTGAGATAAAGTTTTTGTATTTTTGTGTATAACTAAAGCGATTTTTATTTTCACCGCATAATATGAGTAAACCATTAAATCAGCAAGAACTTCATAACCTAGCCATGAACCATGTTGGTAAGGATTTAGAAAAACGTGGTTTCGAGTTTATAGCTATAAATAGCAAACTTAAAAAGCATCCACAATATGTCTGTATAGATGCCAATAAGCAATATTTTTTTGTTATTGTTAAAGCAGTACTTTTACCGGACAATGCTAATAATTATGACGTGCTATGGATGGAATCTTTTAAAAAACATGCACGTGAAAACAATGCAAAGGTTTTGTATGCAGGCGTTGGTTTAGGAAATCCTAATGGAGAATCGTTACCTATTTTTTTAGATGAAGCCTATTTAATAGAGTATAATGGTATTCAGGTTCTAGATACCAATTTAAATTAGATATAAAAAAATTGAAACACCATTAAAAGGACGAAAGACGTGGCAATCTTATGATGATAACAATTGTTATTATAGCATAAAGATAGTCTTTAGTATAAAGTAATATTTAAAATAGATGCTTGAGTCATGCTTCTTTTTGAAAGACAACAACAAATAAATGTTATTAAGAGTACAGCGCAGAGTACTAAAATAAAATCATGAAAAATTCAATAATATTTCTCCTTATTCTCTCTATTTTTTCTTGCAAACAAGAACCAATAAACATGAAAGTTTCAGGGCCAATTTTTGGAACGTTCTACGATATTATATATGCATCAAATGCTAATAAAAATTACCAAAAGCAATTGGATAGTCTCTTTTATGTCATCAATAAATCGATGTCTAATTATCAAGCAAATTCAGATATTTCTAAACTTAATAGAAATGAAGCCGTTACTGTCGACGACCATTTTATTAACGTATTTAAGGCTTCTAAGCAACTCTATAGAGAAGCAGAAGGTGTTTTCGATCCAACTATAGGTAAATTAGTAAATGCCTGGGATTTTGGTTCAGAAAAGCCTAAAGTAAAACTAGACAATGTTAAAATAGATAGTTTGAAACAGTATGTTGGTTTTAATAAGGTACAACTAGTAGACAAAACTGTAAAAAAGCAAGGTGGTGTTTTTATAGATTTTAATGCGATAGCCAAAGGCTATGCTGTAGATGTTGTTGCAGAGTTTCTTGAGAGACAGGCAGTCGAAAATTATATGGTTAATATCGGTGGCGAATTAAGAGCAAAGGGGATTAATAAGGAAAAGCAAAGTGGGTGGACTGTTGGTATAGAGAACCCTAATTTTGATGGTTCTCAGAGTACTAATATGGTATTTAAACTAAAAGATAAAGCCATGGCAACGTCTGGAACGTATAGAAAGTTTAAAGTAGATGCTAACGGAAATCGATATGCACATATTTTAAACACCAAAACGGGTTACCCAAGTAAAACAAGTATATTAAGTGTTTCGGTTATTACAGATACCTGTATGTTTGCAGATGGTTATGCTACTGCTTTACAAGCCATGGGAATTGAAGATGCTAAAAACTTTTTAACTAAACATCCAGAATTGAAAGCCTATTTTATTTTTGAAAATGAGAAGCTGGAATTGGAAAGTTTAAGTTTAAATGGTTTTGGGGGTTGATTTTGAGTGCTAGATGATATAAAAAATAACCGATAAGCACTATTTTTAGTAATTATCGGCTGTTTTTAATTATATTATGTGCTAGCAATAGCTGCTGCACTAATAGTTTTTTTGGGTCTTTTTTTTAATGGTGGTTCACCTTCTAATCAGGAAATTTATACAGATAACAGTAACCGGCAAGAATTATCATCTTTTGTTTCTCGAGGAGAAACAAATGCTAATTTACTTATTGCAGGAGAAAGTGCTTTTATTAATAAAGACTACACAACAGCTATTCATAATTTTAGTACTTATATTAATAATCAAACCAATGTTAATCCTACAGCATTATTATACTTAGGTATAGCACAATTAGAAACCAATAATACTGAAGCGGCTTTAACAACGTTTAATAAATTAATTGAAAGCAAAACACTAGATCAATCTAAAGGCTATTGGTATAAGGCTTTGGTGTATTTTAAAATGGACGATAGAGGTAATGCTATAAAAATGTTAGAGAGTATTGCTAAAGACTCTAAAAACTTTAATTATGCTAAAGCTCAAGTGCTTTTAAAACAATTACAAATGTAGCTGTAGATTACAAAGTAACCTAAAGGGTGTCAAGATTTCTATAAAATGAGTCAATTCCATAATATTGTATAGTGTAAGGTTAATAAAAGGTTTCCCAATTATAGCAAACTCCTCTTATTATTTATTTTTAATAAAATTTTAGCATTTGAGCCTGAGAGTGTTAAATAGTACTAGTCAATTGTTAATTATAAGCAAAGTTTTAAGACTATTTTATTATTGAAGATTTTTAAATAAAAGATTGAGACACTATCTTTATTTCGAACCAAAAACTACATTAAATATGAAAAATTTTAAAAGATTATTAGGTATAATAACCATTTCTAGTTTAACGATAATGTCTTGTATAGATGAAAAAAAATCTGACACTTTAGACACTGATAATGCTGAAACAGAAGTAAGTTTAAATTCAAGCAAAAATTCTAAGACAATGACCTCCGATGCAGATTCTGATACTAAAAGCACAACGGCCTATAATAATATTAATAAAGTAATTTCCAAAGATGGAAAAAACGTTGAGCGTTCTATTGATAATGAGATCAAAGCCATGCAAATAAGCGGCTGGAGTGGTTTTAATACGCTATCTAAAGAAATGAAGAAATTGGAGGGTGCAAATTTAGCGACAATGAAAACGACATTACCAAAATTTGCTAACACTATAGCGTCTTTAAAGACTACTAGACCAGATTGGATGAAAACTGAAGAAATTGGTGAGGATATAGAAGATTTACAGAAAGAGTATAAAGAGCTTATGAGTAAGAATAATACTAATGATAGAAAGTATGGTAGAGACTTAGAAGAACTTAACGAAGCTTACGACGACTTAGTAGAAGAAATCAATGAAACTTTTGATAAATATGTTAAAATCAACCGTAAAGCCAATGAAGAATATATGGAAGAAATTAATGATGATGGAGATATTGATGATGCTAGAGAAGAATACAATGAAGAAATTAAAAAATTGGAAAAAGTAGCAGACGAAAAGAAATAATGTTTATTAAATATTTAAAAAACCTCGCATTGCGAGGTTTTTTTTTGAAATAAGTTTTGTTTCTTACCGTAATTAAAATTAAATATCAAAAAAATTGTCTAGCAAAACGAAATACTCCATTTTAACAGCAATTATTATTCTAGCTGGATTATTATTTAAAAACTACATAAGTAATAAAGAACAAGCACAAGTTGTAGCTGGTGGATCACTTACTAAAGAGAACACCAACGAATACTTTTTACCAACGAGTACTACGGGTCAAATAGTCCATCATAATGGTTACAGTTTAAGCTATAGCGAACCACATGAACAAGCAGAATGGGTGGCGTACGAACTAAAAAAAGCGCATTTAAGTAATGCTAATTTTAAGCGTCCATACTTTGAAATTGATCCTGCTGTAAAAACTAAGGCAGCACATTGGCGAAATTATAAAAAATCAGGATACGATCGTGGACATCTATGTCCTGCAGGCGATAGAAAATATAGTAGAGCTGCTCACGACGAAACATTTTTAACAAGTAATATTTCTCCACAAAAGCACAGTTTTAATGCTGGAGTTTGGAATCGACTAGAACAAAAAACACGTTATTGGGCACGAAAATATGACGGTGTTTTTGTGGTTTCTGGTGGTGTATTAAAAGGACAAATGAAAACCATTGGTAGCGAAAAAGTAGCCGTTCCAAATCAGTTTTATAAAATCATTATAGATAATAACTCTGGAAATACAAAAATGCTCGCTTTTTTATTGGATCATCAAGCATCTAATAAACCACTTTATACTTTTGTGGTGTCTGTAGATAAAATTGAAGCGCTTACTGGAATTGATTTTTTTCACGAATTAGAGGATGAAAAAGAAAGGGTATTGGAGGCATCTAGCAACTATAAAATGTGGAGTTTTAATTAAAACTTATTTCTTTAATAAGAAAAGCAAGAGCTTAATTATAAGCCTAATTTTTTCCGTATACCTTTCCAACGTAATAATCTTATAAATCTTCCCTCTTCTTCGGTTACAATAAAATTAACGTTATTGCTTTTTGCTTTTAAAAATCCTTTTACATCATTTATAACCTGTGTAAAGCTATAATGTTTAAATCCCTTTTTTAATGTGGCAATAAGCATTAGTTTAAATCCATAGCGCATCTTGTAAAAAGCTTCGCCTTGAAGATGTTTGCTGTTTTTATGGTAGGAATTTCCTGTAGGTTTTAAATGCTTTACTATTAAAGACTTGTTGGTTTTTATTTCCCAGCCATAATATTGAGCGAGCATAACATCTACCGTGTCCCATCCAATACTTTTTTTTAAACCACCAATGGCTTTAAAACAGTTTTTTCTATATGCTTTAATAGGTCCACGAACGTGGTTTTTTGAAGCAATCTCCTCATACATCCAAACATTATTTTTTTTAATATATGCCAAGCCTCCTGCCATTCCAACGTGGTCGTTGGTATTAAATAGCGCTATAATAGATTCTAAATAATGGTTTGGCAAGATAATGTCCGCATCAAATTTGCAAATTATATCGTAGTTAGCATCTAAAGTTTCGAAACCTTTATTAAAAGCATGTATAACTTTGCTACCTGGAATGTGTTGATTTGATGTTTGAATTTGAATACTTTGCAGCCAATGGTGGTTGTTAGTAAATGTATTAATTATGTCTTGAGTATTATCCGTGGAATGGTCATTGACCACAACAACCTTTTGTGGTAAAATTGTTTGCTTAGTTAATGATTCAAGCATTAGTGCAATACAATCTTCTTCATTGTGAGCAGGAATGACGATGTAGATCTTCAAATTTTAAATTTAAAAAGTTATGAGCGTGTAATTTCAAAGTTCTAAAATAACTATGAACTTACCACGTCCTGTGTACTTATAATAACAAGTTTTATTTTATGCGCTCTGCATAAACAATATAATATCTATTGGTGAAGTAGCGTAAAATTGGGCGGAAGCCTAATTTTCTTGTGGGGTTAGTCCATTTTTTATAATCTATAATTTTCCATCCAGATTTTTCTAAGAGCCAATTAAATTGCCAATCTTCAAACTCATGGTAATGTCGATCCCATGCATCTGTTCTACTTCTGTATGCCGAGGAAAACCATAGCTTCAATGGCACACTAGCCACTAATTTATCTGCTTTTATAGATTTCAATACCATGTAAGGTGATAATAAATGTTCAAAAATTTCAAAAGCTGTTACGACTGTAGCATGAGATTTTGTAATCCTTGAAGTGTCTTCATCTAGGTCTTCGCCATAGGTGTTATCCACTTTAAAACCAGCATCCTTCATTACTTTTGTAAATGGGTTTTCAACACCTAAATCCAAAATATTTTCATTTTTAGATATGTGTTTTTCTAAAAATTTATAGGTAAGCTTGTATCTTTTATGTGGAAATTTTCCTTCGTACACGAGACTTGTTGTTTTATTTTCCTTAATTATCCTGGAAATAACTGTAATAATGTCTGAACACTTATTAGTGTTTATACACAATAGCATTAATATTCATACCAGCTCCAACGCTGGCAAATAAAATAACATCACCCTTATTTATTACCTGGTTTTCTAGCTTGCCTTTTAAAATTAAATCATATAAAGTGGGTACCGTTGCAACGCTAGAATTACCAAGTGTGTTAATAATCATCGGCATAATGCCTTCTGGCATTTTCATTTTGTGCAATTTGTAAAAGCGTTTTACGATAGCTTCGTCCATTTTCTCGTTAGCCTGATGAATCAAAATTTTCTTTACGTCCTGAATTTGGTAACCACTTTTTTCTAAACAAGATTTTAGGGCTAAAGGAACATTAGTTAAAGCAAATTCGTAAATTTTACGTCCAATCATTTTAATGTAACGACGCTTGTCTGTTGTATTTGTTTTATTAGTCTCTCCAAAAAAGATATAATGCGCTTCGTTTAAAGCATAAGTTGCCGTTTCGTGCGCAATAATTCCACCATCTTCTGTAGAGTCTTCAACAATAACTGCACCAGCACCATCACTATAAATCATAGAGTCTCGATCGTGTTTATCCACCACTCGAGATAAAGTTTCGCTTCCAATAACTAGACATTTTTTTGCTATTCCTGAGGCAATAAATGCTTTAGCCTGAATAACACCTTCAATCCAACCTGGACAGCCAAATAAAAGGTCGTAACCAACACATCTTGGATTTTTAATACCTAATAAATGTTTAACACGAGAGGCTAGACTAGGTACAGTATCACTTTGATCAGAATCAATTTTAACATCACCATAGTTATGGGCTACAATAATATAATCTAAGGTTTCTTTATCGATTTTTGCATCTTTTATAGCCTTTTCTGAAGCAAAAAAGGCAATATCAGAATTTAACAATGTTGGTTTTACATATCGTCTTTCTACAATTCCTGTAATAGCTTCAAACTTTTTAACAATAACCGCATTCGAAATGTTAATTTCAGAACCGTCAGCATTTATAAATTCATGATTATAAAAATCATTATTTTTTTCAATTTGGCTTGGAATAAAACTTCCTGTTCCTGTAATTTTAATACTCATAGGTATGGGTTGCTTGATATTAAGAAACAAACAAGACAATATACTAACATTTCTTTAAACGTTAATTTATTGCCTAAGTAATTTACGATGTCCATCAACATATTATGCTTCCATATAGGCTTCAATTGGTGCACAAGTACATATTAAATTGCGATCTCCGTAAGCATCATCAACACGTCTAACACTAGGCCAAAACTTGGTATGCTGAACATAGTCTAATGGAAAAGCAGCTTTTTGCCGCGAGTATGGTAGGGTCCATTCGTTACTAGTAAGCATGGCCATAGTGTGTGGTGCATTTTTTAATGGATTATTAATATCATCCTTATCTGCTTCGGAAATTTCTTGTCTAATGGAAATCATAGCCTCACAAAAACGATCCATTTCCGCTTTACTTTCACTTTCTGTTGGTTCAATCATCATCGTTCCTGCAACAGGAAAAGATACTGTAGGCGCATGGAAACCGTAATCCATTAAGCGTTTAGCAATATCAACAACTTCAATACCTTTATCCTTAAACGGGCGACAATCAATAATCATTTCGTGAGCGGCACGACCACGTTCTCCAGAATACAATGTTTCGTAAGCACCTTGCAAGCGTTGTTTAATGTAGTTTGCATTGAGTATGGCAACTTCAGTAGATTTTTTTAACCCTTTAACACCTAACATTTTTATGTAGCCATAAGATATTAAACAGGCTAATGCAGAACCGTAAGGCGCAGACGAAATAGCGGTAATCGCTTGCTCTCCTCCAGTTTTTACTATTGGATTTCCAGGTAAAAAAGGTACGAGTTGTTTTGCTACGCAAATTGGCCCAACACCTGGTCCACCACCACCATGAGGGATAGCAAAGGTTTTATGCAGGTTGAGGTGGCAGACGTCTGCACCAATATTTCCTGGATTTGTTAAACCTACCTGTGCATTCATGTTAGCACCATCCATATACACTTGCCCTCCATTATCATGAATACACCTTGTTATGTCTTTAATTGCAGACTCGTAAACCCCATGTGTGGAAGGATATGTTACCATTAAGGCTGCTAAATTATCTTTATGTAATGTTGCTTTTTCGCGCAAATCTTCAAGGTCTATATTCCCTTCTTTAGTAGATTTTGTTACTACTACCTTCATTCCAGCCATTACCGCACTTGCTGGATTTGTACCATGGGCAGACGAAGGAATTAAACAAATATTCCTGTGGTGGTCTCCACGAGATTCGTGGTATGCTTTAATAACCATAAGTCCAGCATACTCACCTTGTGCTCCAGAATTAGGTTGAAGAGAAGTGCCTGCAAAACCAGTTATTTCTGTTAATTGATCTTCTAGTTCTTTTAACACAGTCAAATAGCCTTTTGCTTGCTCGATGGGTACAAACGGATGAATGCTTCCCCAGTTTGTAGAACTTAAAGGTAGCATTTCTGCTGCAGCGTTTAATTTCATTGTGCAAGACCCTAAAGAAATCATAGAGTGGTTTAAAGATAAATCTTTTCGCTCTAAATTTTTTATATAACGCATCAGTTCTGTTTCAGAATGATGGGTGTTAAACACATCTAAAGTTAAAAAGGGTGTTTTACGCTGAAGTGATTCTGATATATTTTGTATTTCAGAAATACTATCGATAGTAAAAGGATCTTTATTGACAGCTTCGGCAAAAATTGAAATTATTTCATTAATATCTGCAAGTCTTGTTGTTTCATTTACAGAAATAGTAACGGTTTCTTCATTTGGATAATAAAAATTAATTTTTTTATTTTCAGCTAATACCTTTATGGCTGAAGCATTTGTTTTTAACTGAATCGTATCGAAAAATGATGTATTGACTTGTTTAACGCCTAATTTCTCTAAAGCATTAGCTAAAGTTGACGCTATATTGTGTACTTGGTTTGCAATAAATTCTAAACCTTTTGGTCCATGGTAAACCGCGTACATTCCAGCCATTACTGCTAATAAAACTTGGGCTGTACAAATATTTGAAGTCGCTCGATCACGTTTAATGTGTTGCTCTCTTGTTTGTAAAGCCATACGTAAGGCTCTGTTACCGTTTGCATCTTTTGTAACGCCAATAATACGTCCAGGAATATCACGTTTATAAACCTCTTTTGTTGCAAAATAAGCAGCATGCGGTCCACCATAGCCTAGCGGAATACCAAAACGTTGCGTAGTACCAACTACAACATCTGCACCAAATTTTCCAGGTGCTTCTAGTTTTATTAAGCTTAAAATATCTGCAGCAACAGCAATTTTAATGTTTGCGGTTTTTGCCTTTTCAATAAATGTTTTAATATCACTAATTTGTCCATTTTTTCCAGGATATTGTAATATAGCTCCAAAAAAATCAGAAGAAAAATCGAAGTTATTTTCATTGCCAACTACTAATTCTACACCAATAGGTGCTGATCGCGTTTTTAAAAGTGATAAAGTTTGTGGTAAAATTGTTTCGTCAACAAAAAATTTATTTACTCCAGCTTTCTTCTGTTTACGTTCGCGAACGGCAAATAGTAAACTCATGGCCTCAGCAGCAGCAGTACTTTCATCTAATAATGATGCGTTTGCCAAAGACATACCAGTAAGATCTGTAACCATAGTCTGGAAATTTAATAGGGCTTCTAAACGACCTTGTGCAATTTCTGCTTGATATGGTGTATAGGCTGTGTACCAGCCTGGATTTTCTAAAATATTTCGTTGAATAACAGCAGGCATTATTGTAGGATGGTACCCTAAACCTATAAATGTTTTATAAATGCTGTTTAATTTAGAAAGCGCATTAATGTGAGATGAATATTCAAATTCACTCATAGCTTCGTCTAAATTTAAGTCGGATTTTAAACGTATATCATCTGGAACAGTTTCGTAAATTAGCTGTTCTATATTTTCAACACCTATGGCTTCAAGCATTAATTTTTGCTCTTTTTCTTTAGGACCAATATGACGCAGTGCAAAAGTATTTGTATTCATTGCAGATATTTATAAAATTCAGTGACAAAAATACTGAAAACTTAAAGTATTTTTTCTATAAAGAATGAAAGTTCTTAACTAAATACAGCCTTTATTAACAGATACCTCTTTATTATAATTAGATTAATTGTTTTTTTGTGTTTATAGTTAGCAGACAACATAATTTCTACTAGCAGATTCAAATCGTGATAGGGATTGTTTATTTTTGTTTTATGAGCATTTTAAAACAGTTTTTCGACTTTTACTTGAATAGCAGTATTCATGTAGCTTTAGCTGTGTATGCTTTAAGTTTAATTACGTTGCGGCAGTTTAATATCATGTACGACGAAAACATCTTGTATTTTATATTTTATGCCACGATTACAGGATACAATTTTGTAAAGTATTTTGGTATAGCAAAGTTTCATCATCGGAAATTAACTAATGCGCTCAAAGCCATTCAGGTATTTTCGTTTATTTGCTTTGTGCTGTTATGTTACTATAGTTTTAAATTACCATTAAAAACACTTGTATATGTTATTGTTTTTGCAGGAGTTACATTTTTATATGCAATTCCGTTTATTCCAAAAAAATTGTATTTAGATAACCAACACAACCTACGTGATGTTAGCGGGCTTAAAGTATATATCATAGCCTTAGTTTGGGTTGGTGTCACGGTATTTCTACCACTAATTAATAATGAGTTTAAACTAAATGCAGATGTGTTTATTACTGCGTTTCAGCGGTTTGTTTTTGTAATGGTTATAATGTTGCCTTTTGAAATTAGGGATTTAAAGTACGATAGTATAAAATTAGCAACTATACCTCAGAAAATAGGCGTTATGCAAACTAAAATAATAGGTGGGTTATTATTAGTATTTTTCTTTTTAGCTGAATTTTTTAAAGATGTTATTAATAATAGTTTTAAAACTCTACTTATAACCTTAATAACGTTGTGTTTTTTACTGTTTACTAACAAAAAAAGAGGTCGTTATTATAGTTCCTTTTGGGTTGAAAGTATTCCAATAATTTGGCTGCTAATTATGGACTTTATTTAATTATGATTTGCTAATTCTTTATCAAAACCAGATTGTAATCTAGATTTTTCTGAAGCGCTTAATTTTGTAGTGCTCTTAGTAATTAATTTAGAAAGCTTAGTATTGTTTTTGCTGTATTTTCTACAAGCTGCACAAAAAACTAAATGGATATTTAGTTTTATTTTTTGCCACAGTGTAGCTTCTTTATACTGTGCTTTATCGCAAGTATGTTTAGACTCATCACAACTTAAAAATAGTTTGTTACGCATAAAATTAAAACCAATTTTTTTTTAAACAACCAGCCATAGCAGTTCGTGCTCTATGTATGATTACCCATAGGTTAGACGCTGTAATTTTTAATTCATTACAAATGGCCTCTGTATCGTAATGTAGAATTGTTTTCATTTCGAAAACTTGAGCTTGTTTTGTAGATAATTTACCTAAGCATTGGTGGATGGCAAGTCCTAACTCCGTGTTTTCTATGGTGTCCTCAGCAGTGTTATCAAATGGATCTGCAACACGTTCTTCTAGCCAATCGCCTTCGCTTTCTGTATTGCTATTATAACTCATTCTAACCTCGGCTTTGCCTTTTTTAGAATTTATTTTACGATAATGGTCTATAATTTTTCGTTTTAATATTGAAATTAGCCACGTACGTTCACTAGCTTCACCTTTAAAATTTTTCATAGATTTTAAGCCCGCTAAAAAGGTTTCGGAAATTAAATCTTGTGCCATTTCTCTATCGCTAACACGAGACACAGTATAGTTAAAAAGGTAGTCTGAATACAAATTAATCCATTGGTTAGGATCTATTTTGTGATTTGGCATAGTTAACACATTTTTATCAAAAGTAAATAAAACAAATTGTTTTATTGTAACCTACAATAAATCATTAAAAATAAGACCTTTAAGAAAAGACATAAACTTAAAAAAAATTTATTGTGTAGTTTAAAAATTTTGCATTTCCAGCGTTTTTTGAAATATATAAAGCTTTATAAATAGCCATGTCTTTTTAGAATAAACTAAACCGAAGGGATATAATTATTTTTAGTTTATTCCTAAATTACAGTTTGCTTATGCATTTAAGGTTTATAGAAATTAGAAACTTGTAGAATTTAAAGTGTAAATTTTTGATTACGCCTAAAACAGGTGTCCCTAAAAACCTGCGGTTTACTAAAGGATAAGTTTCTAGTTTTATACCTCTAAATATAAAGTTCTTATCCATTATACCTTCCGAGATTGCTACTCGGGCTTGTGCCAATAACTTTTTTAAAATTGAATATGATAAAATCAAAAAAAAACAAAAAAGCTATTTTTTATATCATATCAGTCCTGCACGCTTTAATAAAGCCTCAGGTTTTGGTTCCTGACCTCTAAAACGTTTGTATAGCGTCATTGGGTTTTCAGTACCACCTCGCGAAAGTATATGGTCTTTAAACTTAGTTGCAACCTCCTTATTAAATATGCCTTTTTGTTTAAAATAAGCAAAAGCATCAGCATCTAAAACTTCTGCCCATTTGTAACTGTAATAACCAGAACTGTAGCCGCCTTGGAAGATGTGTGCAAAAGCAGTGCTCATACAGTTTTCTTTAACATCTGGAAATAAATTAGTGTCTTTAAAAGCGTTTAACTCATAGGCCTTAACATCCTTAATAGTTGTTGGGTTTTTGCTGTGCCATGACAAATCTAACAGTCCAAAACTAATTTGCCTTAACGTTTGCATGCCTTCATGAAAGGTAGCCGATTCTTTAATTTTATTTACTAAATCCATAGGTATTACTTCACCAGTTTTATAATGTTTAGCAAATAGCTCTAAAGCTTCCTTTTCATAACACCAGTTTTCCATAACTTGACTTGGTAATTCTACAAAATCCCAATACACACTAGTTCCTGATAAACTAGGGTAGGTTGTGTTAGCTAGCATGCCGTGTAATGCATGACCAAATTCATGGAATAATGTGGTAACCTCATTAAAAGTTAGGAGTGAAGGCTTACTATTTGTTGGTTTTGTAAAGTTGCATACAATAGAAACGTGAGGTCTTTCTTCTATAGCATCTTTTACAAATTGCGGTTTATAACTCGTCATCCATGCACCATTACGTTTGCCTTGTCTTGGAAAGAAATCGGCATAAAATATGGAAACTAAATGACCATTATTGTCCGTTACTTTATAGGTTAAAACATCCTTATGATATTTGTCTATGTCATTAATTTCCTGAAAATGGAGCCCAAAAAGTTTATTGGCCACTTTAAAAGCGCCATCAATAATATTTTCTAATTTGAAATAGGGTTTTAGCTGCTCGTCATCTAAACTGAACAATTTTTGTTTTAATTTTTCAGAATAATAAGCAGAGTCCCATTTTTCTAGCCTGCTAATTTTATCAATGTCTTTAGCAAAGTTCTCAAGTGCTACAAATTCACGTTTTGCTGCTGGTTTTGCTTTAGATAGTAAATCTTTTAAAAATTTACGCACCGTTTTTGGTGTTTCGGCCATGCGTTCTTCTAATACAAAATGAGCATGAGTTTTGTAACCCAAAATATTGGCACGTTTAAAACGTAGTTTAGCGATTTCTAAAACAATATTTTGGTTGTCTAAATCATCACCTTTAAAGGCTTTGCTACCTGATACTTTAGAGAGTTCCTCTCTAAGTTTTCTGTTGTTAGCATACGTCATAAATGGAATATAACTTGGATAATCTAAAGTAATTAACCAACCCTCTTTATTTTTGCTTTCTGCCAGTTGTTTGGCAGCCTCTTTTGCCCCATCTGGTAAACCTAACAAATCATTTTCATCAATTAAGTGCAACTCGTATTTATTGGTTTCGGCTAAAATATTTTCTCCAAACTTTAATTTTAGCTTGGCTAATTTTTTGTCGATGTCGCGTAGTTTACTTTTATCGTTGTCGTTTAAATTAGCACCATTTCTAGCAAAACTTTTGTATTTTTTATTTAAAAGAGTCTGTTGCTCTGTAGTAAGCTTTAAGCTTTCTTTTTTATCGTAAACTGCCTTAACCCGTTTAAATAATCCTTGATTCAATGTAATATCATTTCCAAATTCTGAAAGAATTGGAGATACTTCTTGAGCAATTTTCTGAATTTCTTCACTAGTTTCCGCAGAATTAAGATTAAAAAATATACTAGTTACTCGATCTAACTGCCGACCAGAAAATTCTAGTGCTTCAATGGTGTTTTTAAACGTTGGTGTATCTTGATGGTTTACAATACTGTCAATCTCTAATTTTGTGTCTTCAATAAGACTTAAAATTGCTGGTTTAAAGTCTTCGTTTTTAATTGAATTAAAGGGTGCCGTGTTGTAAACTGTCGAAAATTCTTCTGTTAATATGTTCATTAATTTTAGAGGTCTGCTTTTAAAGTTAATAGCTTTGCTTTAATATAAGAGCAAAACTTCTTATCTGCATTTGGAATATATAATTTTTCAAAAATACCAAATATCATTAATTTGACTAATTTTTTGTTTTTAATCGGTTATTTTGGTCTTTAAACGAATAAGCGTTTTAATTTTAATAATTTTATTCGATTAACAGGTTATTCATGGACTTTTATACCAAGTTTTTTTGATGTGAGTTTTCTCATATATAGAAAGATTAATAGCGATTAAAAGCCCAGGAGACTGGGCTTTTATATTTTACACTATTTTATATGCTTTGCTGCTTTTTCTACTTTAAGTTTTAACCCTTGCTTGTAAACCAGAATTTTATCTAGAACACACGGGTCGTTGGCTCCTAAAATTTGCGCAGCCAAGATACCTGCGTTTTTTGCGCCATTTAAAGCAACTGTGGCCACAGGAACCCCTCCTGGCATTTGCAAGATGGACAGGATAGAATCCCAGCCATCTATAGAATTACTGCTTTTTACAGGAACACCAATTATTGGTAAAGGTGATAAAGCGGCTACCATTCCTGGTAAATGTGCAGCGCCTCCAGCACCAGCAATTATTACTTTAATGCCGCGGTTGTGTGCATTTTTACCATAATCGAATAATTTTTCTGGAGTTCTATGTGCAGATACAATATCTACTTCAACCTCGATATCGAAACCTTTTAGTATATCTATTGCTTCTTGCATTACTGGAAGATCGCTATCGCTTCCCATTATTACGCCTACTTTGCTCATAATTATGTACTTATTACTTTTATAGTATTCTTAACCTTTTCAGCAATTTTACGTGCTGTATTTATATCTTCATTTACAATAGTAACATGTCCCATTTTCCGAAAAGGTCTGGTTTGCTTTTTTCCGTAAATATGAGGTGTTACTCCTTCCATTGTCATAATATCTGCAATATTTTCGTAAACAACATTACCAGTAAATCCTTCAGCACCAACCAAATTTACCATAACACCGACTACTTTACTATCGGTTTTACCTAATGGCAAATTTAAAATGGCGCGAATATGCTGCTCAAACTGCGAGGTGTAACTCGCCTCTATAGTTTGGTGCCCAGAATTGTGCGGTCTTGGTGCCACTTCGTTTACAAGTATATCGTCTGTTTTGGTTAAAAAAAGTTCTACAGCTAATAGTCCGACATGATTAAAGGCTTCCGAAACTTTTAAAGCCACGTTCTGTGCCTTTTTTGCTATGGCCTCTGGGATTCTTGCAGGACAAATAACATATTCTACTTGGTTGGCTTCTGGATGAAATTCCATTTCCACTACAGGATAGGTTTTAACATCACCATTTGGAGTTCTTGCAACAATAACTGCCAACTCATTTTTAAAATCAATAAGGTCTTCGGCAATACATTCGCCTTTAGGTAGACCTTTTAAGTCGTCTAAAACACGAACTATTTTAACACCATTTCCATCGTAACCAAACTGAGCACTTTTCCAAACAAATGGAAATTCTAAACCACCATTTAAAATGGCATCTTCAATTTCAGATGCGTAGGCAAAACGAGAAAATGCCGATGTGGGAATGCCGTGGTCTAAATAAAATAATTTCTGTTTCGCCTTATTTTGTATAATTCTTAAATTTTTAGAACTTGGATAAACTTTTACGCCTTCATTCTCCAATTTCTCAAGGGCATCTACATTTACATTTTCAATTTCAAAAGTCAGTAAGTCCACTTGTTTTCCAAAGTTGTAAACAGTATTAAAATCCATTAAATCGCCTTTAGTAAAGCCATTACAAGCAATTTTGCAAGGCGCTTCGTCACTTGGATCCAAAACATACGTTTGGATATCGAAGGTTCTAGTGCAGGAAAGCAGCATTTTACCTAGCTGTCCGCCACCAAGAATACCTAATTTAAAATCTGAAGAAAAATAGTTCATTGTATCGCCACTAAAGTGGTAAACTTTTTAATTAATAGATAACGTATGTATTGTATCGCTAAAATACATTTTAAAATACAAAATGCCTCTAAAATCCTAAACCAAAAATCGTAATCGGATGAACAAATACCGTATCTTTGCCACTTCGGCAAAACGAAAACAATGATTAAGCTACACGACAAGCATTTTAAGCCTTTTATTTCTGCAAAAGAAATAGATACTGCTTTGGCTAAAATGGCAGCAGATCTTGCCCACGATTTAGGCAACGAAATCCCTGTTTTTGTTGGGGTTTTAAATGGTTCGTTCATGGTAGTTAGCGATTTTGTAAAAAAATATTCCAAGCCATGCGAAGTTACTTTTATTAAATTGGCATCTTACGAAGGAGTTAAATCCTCCGAAGACATTCAACGTTTAATAGGTTTAACTCAAGACTTAACAGGAAGAACAGTTGTTATTCTTGAAGATATTATAGATACTGGTAAAACACTCTACGAAATACATCGGATTTTTAAAAATGAAGGCGTAAAGCAGTTATTAATTTCAACCTTATTTTATAAGCCCGAGGCCTATAAAAAAGACTTTAAAATACATTATATTGGTATAAAAATTCCCAATAAATTTATTGTTGGTTATGGGCTTGATTACAATGGATTAGGACGAGATTTACCAGAAGTTTATCAAATAAAAACAACGCAACACATGACAAATTTAGTATTATTTGGTCCTCCAGGAGCAGGAAAAGGAACACAAGCTAACGTCTTAAAGGAAAAATATAATTTAATTCATATTTCTACAGGAGATGTATTTAGATTTAATATTAAAAATAAAACGGCTTTAGGTACTTTAGCTAAATCTTTTATGGATAAAGGCCAATTGGTTCCAGATCAAGTAACTATAGATATGTTAAATGCTGAGGTTGAGAAAAATGCAGACGCCAACGGGTTTATTTTTGATGGTTTTCCAAGAACTAATGCGCAAGCAGAAGCTTTAGATCAGTTAATGGAGAGTAAAGATTCTCAAATTAATGCTATGATTGCCCTAGAAGTTAAGGATGAGGTTTTAGTTTCACGACTTTTGGAACGTGGAAAATCTAGCGGAAGAGCTGACGATGCAGATGAAGCTATAATTAGAAATCGCATTAAAGAATATTACTCTAAAACCGCAATATTAAAAGACTATTATTCTGCTCAGAACAAATATTTTGGTGTAGACGGTTTTGGTGGTGTGGAAGAGATTACTGAACGTTTATGCACCGCTATCGATGCCCTTTAATGTAAAATAAAGTAGTGGTTCAAAATTTATGTTAGCGTAATAAAATTCCTGACTTCTTAGGAATAAAAATAAAGTTTTAAATGACAGAAGGTAACTTTGTAGACTACGTAAAAATGCATGTTACCTCCGGAAAAGGAGGGCAAGGTTCTACACATTTACATCGTGAAAAGTACCTTGCAAAAGGTGGGCCCGATGGTGGAGATGGTGGACGTGGTGGACACGTTATTATAAGAGGCAACTCTAACCTTTGGACATTAATACACCTAAAATTTAAAAGACACATTCGCGCTGGTCATGGTGGTAGTGGTAGTAGTGGTAGAAGTACTGGGGCTGATGGTGAAGATATGTATGTAGAAGTTCCATTGGGAACTGTTGTTAAGGATACAGAAACAGACGAAACACTTTTTGAAATTACCAAAGAGGGTGAAGAACGTATAGTCGCTCAAGGTGGAAAAGGAGGTCGGGGAAATTGGCATTTTAAAAGTTCCACAAACCAAACACCACGTTACGCACAGCCAGGAATTCCTATGGAAGAAAAGGACATTACACTCGAGCTAAAACTTCTTGCCGATGTTGGTTTGGTTGGTTTTCCAAATGCGGGAAAATCGACATTACTATCAGTAATAACTTCTGCAAAACCAAAAATTGGAGATTATGAGTTTACAACATTAAAGCCAAATTTAGGCATTGTAAAACATCGCGAGTTTCAAAGTTTTATCATGGCAGATATTCCTGGAATTATCGAAGGAGCAGCAGAAGGAAAAGGTTTAGGTTATTACTTTTTACGCCATATAGAACGGAACTCTATACTATTATTTTTAATTCCAGCAGATGCACCAAATATTAAAAAGCAGTACGATATCTTGTTAGATGAATTGCGTCGCTACAATCCTGAAATGCTAGATAAAGAAAGGTTTATTGCCATTTCTAAATGCGACATGTTGGATAACGAGTTGCAGGCAGAACTAAAAGTAGAATTGGATAACGCGTTGCCAATTCCTTATGTGTTTATTTCGAGTGTGGCTCAACAAGGTCTGGTAGAATTAAAAGACTTACTCTGGAAGGCCTTAAACCATTAATTTTTGGGCGTTACCCACATATGCCTTTAAAGGCAAATGCGCGTCAGGCTATACGTTACAATCTTTTTTTTAGCAAAATAAAAAAAGGATTTCCACTACTATCCTTAACGCAACATTTATCTCGATAATAATTAGTATTTTGTAATAAAAAACGATGAAACTACTAAATTATATCCTACTGGCCCTTATAATAAATGCGTGCGCACCAATTTATGTTAGCAATGATTATGAAAAAACAACTAATTTTAATGACTATAAAACCTATAATTTCTTTAGTAATATAGAATCTGGTTTAAACGATTTCGATGAAAAACGTTTTATTAATGCATTAGAAGGTAAGTTAAAAAGTATGGGTTTACAAAAATCTGAAAACGCTAGTTTTTTAATCGATATTAAAAGCGATGAATTTGAAGGCGGTTCTAATAATAATGTAGGTGTAGGAGTTGGTGGTGGAAATCGTGGGATCGGCGGTGGAGTTTCTGTTGGTATTCCTATTGGTCAATCTAATATTAATAGGCAGATTACCGTGGAGTTTGTAGACGAGTCTAAAACTGGATTGTTTTGGCAAGCCACAAGCCAATGTACTTTTAATCCTAACCAAAAGCCTGAAAAGCGAGAATTGCGTTTTCAAGCGGTTGTAGATAAAATGTTAAAAAACTATCCGCCTAAAAACAAAAAATAGAAAAGCTAAAGCTTAATAAAAATACCAAAGAATTCATCTCTGTTGGGTATTGAGTTATAACATTTTTCAAATGTTTTGACTTTAAAATAAGGCTTTAAATAAGATAAATACAATGCTTTATTTCCTCCAAACGGGCGTTTTTCAAAATCATCTAAAAGCGGGAGGTTAAACCATAAACCAACAAGTTTCCCTTCTGCGGTTAATAAATTACTCATCTTTTTTACGTAAGCATTTCTAGTTTTTTCTATAGGTGGAAAAGAACAAAAAAATGTTTGTTCTAAGATAAGATCGTAAGTAGCGGTGTGAGTAAAAAAGTCACCTAGTATTAATTGCGATATAGGGAAGCTTGGGTTTCTTCTTTTAAAATTATTTAAAGGAGTTTCAGTAATATCTAAAATGTAAACATTTTTAAAACCAGTATTAAAAAGATATTCTGCTTCATACCCATTGCCAGCACCAGGAATTAATATTTTTAGTGTTTTATTTTCTAATTGTTCAATATAGGTTTTAAGAGGCGTTGAAGGACAACCAATATCCCAACCTGTCTTGTCTTCGTTATAGCGCCGTGTCCAGTAATTTTTAGTTGTTACGTCTACTTTCTGCATTTTTTTTTATTAAAACTAAAGAATAATTTTATTATCTAAAAAAAATTATCCATTTCTAAATTTATTGGAGCAAGTATTGTATTGATTAATAGTAAAATAAATAAACCAAGGTCGTAACTTTGCAGTCATTAAAAGAATAATAAAATGAGTCATAAAGCAGGTTTTGTAAATATAATTGGTAATCCAAATGTTGGAAAATCGACATTAATGAATGCGTTTGTAGGCGAAAAACTTTCCATAATTACTTCGAAAGCGCAAACCACAAGACATCGTATTTTAGGGATTGTTAATGGCGAAAATTTTCAGGTTGTTTTAAGCGATACACCAGGAATAATAAAGCCAGCTTACGAGCTGCAAGCATCTATGATGGATTTTGTAAAATCAGCCTTCGATGATGCAGATTTACTACTCTATATGGTAGAAATTGGCGAGAAAGAATTAAAAAACGAAGCTTTTTTTAAGAAAATTACGAGTGCTAAAATCCCTGTTTTATTATTATTAAATAAAATTGATAAATCTAATCAAGAACAACTAGAAGCACAAGTGCAATTATGGGCAGAAAAAGTACCTAATGCCGAAATTATTGCTATTTCTGCCTTGCAAGGTTTTAATGTAAGAGAGGTGTTCGATAAAATTATAGAATTACTTCCAGAGTCTCCGCCGTATTATCCTAAAGACCAATTAACAGACAAACCTGAACGCTTTTTTATAAATGAAACCATACGCGAGAAAATTTTAATCCATTACAAAAAGGAAATTCCGTATGCAGTCGAAATTGATACCGAAGAGTTTTTTGAAGAGGAAAACATTATAAGAATTCGTTCGGTAATTATGGTAGAGCGCGAAACCCAAAAAGGTATTATTATTGGTCATAAAGGGAACGCATTAAAACGCGTTGGTGTTGAAGCAAGAAAGGATTTAGAAAATTTTTTTGGAAAGCAAATACACTTGGAACTTTACGTAAAAGTTAATAAAAACTGGCGTAGCAATCAGCGTCAACTTAAACGTTTTGGTTATAACCAATAGTTAAAGTTTACTTTTTATTTATTTAACAAACAGCTAACATTCAAGCCTAAAATAATCGAATATGCTAATTATTTCTTTATTTGTACTTAACATTTAATTTAAGTTAATGTTTCATTTTTGCAGTTCATAATTAAACCTATATAAAATGAAAATATTAAACAAAACCACTATTGCTTGTCTTACTATGCTAACTTTTGCTTGTCAAGACGATGATGTTGCCACTATAGAACAAAGCCCAATAGTTAATACCGAAGTAAATTTTCAATACAAGTCTTCCATTAATGTTGGAGGAGAAGCTTCGGCAGAAATCTCAGCATTTGATTCTTTAACTAAAAAATTATTTGTTACAAATGTAGAATCTAACGAAATTTCAGTGTTTAATATTTCAGACTTAGATTCACCAGTTCAAGAAAGCTCAATTAGTTTAAGTGCCTTTGGTGAGCCAAATAGTGTGGCTGTTTCAAATAATAAACTAGCGGTTGCAGTAGAAGCAGATAATAAACAAAATCCTGGAAAAATTTTAGTGTTTAATACTGCAGACGGTACGTTGCTTAACCAATATACCGTAGGAGCACTACCAGATATGGTTACTTTTTCTAGTAATGGAAATGTTATAGTATCTGCTAACGAAGGTGAACCAAACGATGAGTACACAGTAGATCCAATGGGTACAATTAGTATTATAGATCTAAATGATGATTCTGTAACAACTTTAGATTTTACAGCCTTTAACGCTCAAGAAGGCACTTTGGAAGCAGAAGGATTTAGAGTTTTCGGACCTGGAGCAGATTTAGCAACAGATGTTGAACCAGAATATATAGCAATTTCAGACGACTCTCAAACCGCTTGGGTTTCTTTACAAGAAAATAACGGTATAGCAAAAGTTAATTTAACAACTAAAACGATTGTAGCTATTTACCCTTTAGGTTATAAAGATTACAATTTACCACAAAATTCTTTAGATGCAAGTGATAAAGATTTAGTAACAGAATTAAAGAATTGGCCAGTTAAAGGCATGTATCAACCAGATGCTATTGCCTACATTAATATTGGTGGAGCAGATTATATAATTTCTGCTAATGAGGGGGATGCAAGAGATTACGACGGCTATAGTGAAGAAGAAAGACTTAAAGATTTAACTTTAGATGAAACTATTTTTCCAGTAGATTTAGATGTTTTAAATACTGTTAATTTAGGACGATTAAAAACAACTTCGGCATTTGGTGATACAGATGGAGATGGCGATTTAGACGAAATTTATAGCTATGGCGCTCGATCTTTTAGTATTTGGAGTGGAAACGGCACACAAGTTTACGACAGTGGTAATGATATTGCTACTCAAACACTGGCATTAACACCAGATCGTTTTAACGATGGTGATAAAAGAAGTGATGATAAAGGTGCAGAACCAGAAAGTGTTTCTGTGTTAAATATGGATAATCAACGTTACGTATTATTTGTTGGTTTAGAACGTACAGATCAAATTATGGTATACGATATAACCAACCCAGTTTCCCCAACATTTTTAACAATTTTATCTCATGATGGAGATGAAGCTCCAGAAGGATTATTAACTGTGCCTGCGTCTAATAGTCCAAATGGTAAAGATTTACTTATAGTATCTAACGAAGATAGTGGTACTGTAAGTTTCTACGAAAATCAGCAATAAAACTTCTAACTTATTTTTTAAAATGCTTATCCATAATTATTCAGGTGGAGCATTTTTGCGTTATGCCATAAATAATATAAAAAAAATATGTATTTTATCTTAAAGTAAAGATTACCTTTGCAGCCGCTTACAGGATATGTAATGCAGATAAAATATAAATAGTATGAGTAATATAGTAGCTATTGTCGGAAGACCAAATGTTGGGAAATCAACATTTTTTAATCGTTTAATTCAGCGTCGAGAAGCCATTGTAGATGCCGTAAGTGGTGTTACAAGAGATCGGCACTATGGAAAAAGCGACTGGAATGGTAAAGAGTTTTCGCTAATAGATACTGGAGGTTATGTAAAAGGTAGTGATGATATTTTTGAAGCTGAAATAGATAAGCAAGTAGAATTAGCTATCGATGAAGCTGATGCCATTATTTTTATGGTAGATGTAGAAGATGGCGTTACTGGTATGGATGAAGATGTTGCTAAACTATTACGCAAAGTAACAAAGCCTGTTTTTTTGGTTGTTAATAAGGTAGATAATAACAAACGTGCTGAAGATGCTGTAGAATTTTACAGTTTGGGTTTAGGTAATTATTTTACAATAGCTAGTATAAACGGAAGCGGGACAGGAGATTTATTAGATGCGTTAGTAGAAGCTCTCCCAGAAAAGGAACAAGATGAGGAGCAGGACGAATTGCCAAGATTTGCCCTAGTTGGAAGGCCAAATGCAGGAAAATCGTCTTTTATAAATGCCTTAATTGGAGAGGATAGATACATTGTTACGGATATAGCAGGGACTACTCGAGATTCTATAGATACAAAATACAACCGTTTTGGTTTCGATTTTAATTTGGTTGATACAGCAGGAATAAGAAAAAAGTCTAAAGTTAAAGAAGATTTAGAATTTTATTCTGTCATGCGTTCTGTTCGTGCTATAGAACACGCAGATGTTTGCTTAATAGTTTTAGACGCCAATCGTGGGTTTGATGGCCAAGTACAAAATATCTTTTGGTTAGCGCAAAGAAATAGAAAAGGTATTGTAATTTTAGTTAACAAATGGGATCTGGTAGAAAAGGACCACAAAACAACTATTGCTTTCGAAAAACATATTCGCCAGCAGTGCGAACCGTTTACAGATGTTCCAATTGTATTTATTTCTGCTGTAACCAAACAGCGAATTTACAAAGCTATAGAAACAGCAGTAGATGTTTATAAAAACAGATCAAAAAAAATTAAAACAAGTGTATTAAACGATACGTTTTTACCTATCATAGAAAATTATCCGCCACCAGCTTATAAAGGCAAGTTTGTAAAAATTAAATACATAATGCAATTACCAACACCACAACCACAATTTGCATTCTTCTGTAATTTGCCACAATACGTGCGTGAACCTTACAAGCGTTTTTTAGAAAATAAATTACGAGAGTTATTTAATTTTACAGGTGTTCCAATTAGTGTTTATTTGCGTAAAAAATAAGATTTAGACTTAAACATTATAATAATATTAAGAGCATCATATTATAACTATTGTGCTTTCGTCTTTATATATAATTAGTTTTTTCATCAATCGCTAAACCATTTCATCATGAGCAAATTTTTAGTATTTGCTACACTTTTAAGTATTTCTTTATCATTCTCTCAGACCAAAGATTTTAAAATTTCAGGTAAATTAGTTGCTGCAGAAGATCAATTTCCTATGGAAGCAGCAACAGTTTTTGTACAACGTGTAAAAGATAGTTCTTTAGTAACTTATACTATTTCAGATAAAGAGGGACAATTTATGCTCGAAGGCAAAACTGCTGATGCAGATTTAAATTTATTTGTCTCTTATATTGGTTATAAAACCCACTTTCAGCAAGTTCAAATGGATAAGGTTGAACAAGATATTGGTATTATTTCTTTAAAAATATCAAATGCTTTAGATGAGGTTGTCCTTAAATCTGTTGCGCCAGTAACCATTAAAAAAGACACTTTAGAATTTAATGTAAAATCTTTTAAAACTAAAAAAGATGCTAATGTAGAAGATTTACTTAAAGAATTGCCAGGCGTTGAAATAGATGAAGAAGGCAAAATCAAAGTCAATGGAAAAGAAGTAAATAAAATTTTGGTAAATGGCAAACCTTTTTTTGGAAACGACCCATCCATTACCACTAAAAATTTAACCAAAGATATTATTGAAAAAATTCAGATTGTAGACACTAAAACCAAAGCAGAAGCTTTTTCTGGCGAAGCTGGTGACAAGGAGAATAAAACTATAAACTTAACTATAAAAGAGGAAAATAATAAAGGTGTATTTGGTCGCGTTTCTGGTGGAGCAGGAACTAATGAGCGTTACGAGTTTGCCGGTATGCTTAATGTTTTTGATAACGACCAACGCGTTAGTGTTTTAGTCGGTGGTAATAATACAAACTCTCCAGGGTTTAGTTTTGGAGAGATTTCTAAAATGTTTGGACGTAGTGGAGGTAGTACATTCAATAGCAACGGCACGTTTTCTATTGGAGGTCGTTCTTTTGGTGGTGGTGCCGGTATTATAACCTCTCAAAATGCAGGTATTAACTATACAGATAAAATATCTGAAAAAATAGACGTGTCTGGAGATTATTTTTTTTCATCAAGTAGTTCGGATAACGAATCCTCATCGCAACGTGAAACAATATTAGCAGATTCAAGATTTTTTTCAAATTCGTCATCGCGTTCGGATAACGACACAGACAGTCATACCGCTAATTTAGAGTTTGAAGTAGAAACAGATTCTACATTTCAAATTAATATAAATCCTTCATTTAGCTATTCTACAACTAAAACGCTATTTAGCAGTAATGACAACACTCTAGATGGAAATCAGGTACCAACTAACCAATCTGATGTTAATTCTAATATCAAAAGATTTAATAAGACTTTTTCAAACGAGCTTAGTGCTACTAAGCGTTTAGGAAGTAATGGTGCTTTTTTACGCTTCCAATTACAAAATAGCATAACCAAGAGTGATAAAGACGATTTTTTAAGTTCTAGTACAGAAATATTTGGAACCAATCCAGAAACAATAAATAGAAATCAATTTACTGAAGGTAATAATAATAGTAATGGGGTAAGTGCAGAAATAACTTATAGATTACCAATAATTCCTAAAATATTATTTTTAAATGTTGAGTATGAATATGCTCGAGATAAAGATGAAAATACAGAAAGTACTTTCGATTTTAATGCGACTTCTCAGAAGTTTTCAGATTTTAATACCGATTTAAGTACAGATTTTGAATATACAGATTCAAGAAACATACCCGGACTTGCCCTGAGCTATAGAGGCGAAAAATTGTCATCTCGTATAAAAATAATTTATAATCTGCGAACACTTAAAAATCAAGATTTATTAAGAGAGCAATTTAATGTGGAACGAGATTTTAATACGGTGCAAATTAGCTCTTACATTAATTATCGTTTTAACCCTAAATCTTCAATTTATGCTAATTATAGACTATCTAATAATCCACCAGCATTAAGACAATTACAGGCATTTACAGATGTGTCTAATCCACTAAACACTGTTATAGGAAATCCCAACTTAGAACCTTCTAATAATCATCGGGTGTATATTGGATACAATGGATTTGATTGGCAAAAAAAAACAGGCTTGTATTTAAACGCTAATATAGGAGTTGTTAATAATAAAGTAATTTCAAGAACAACAATTGACCCTGAAACTTTAAAAAGAATTACAACCTACCAGAATGTAGATGGAAATTACAACGCAGGTGTATTTGGGCGTTATAGTAAAGGTATTAAGTTAGATTCCATCAAGAAAATTAGGCTTAAGGCTGGTGCTTGGACTAATTTTTCTAAAAATATAAATTTTAATAACGATATTAAATACGCAAGTAATGTTAGGGCGTTTGCGCCAAATGTAGGTGTAGATTTTATTTGGGATAAAGTATTTGAATTGAAGCCGTATTATAGAGTAACATTTACTAAAAATTCCTACAATATTGATGCTTTTGAAGAAAGAAACTTTACAAGGCATAATGCAGGTATTAGAACAGCCACATTTTTACCGAAAAAGTTAGAGTGGAGAAATGACATTAGCTTTAATTATAACCCAGATGTTGCCGAAGGTTTTCAAAAATCTGCTTTGTTTTGGAACGCTACATTAGCGTATTCTGTATTAAAAGATAATGGTGCTATAACCTTAAAGGTTTACGATTTGCTCAACCAAAATAACAATGCCAGGCGAATAGCAACACAAGATTACATTCAAGATTCGCAAAGCACAGTTTTGCAACAATATGTCATGTTAAGTTTTAGTTGGAAATTTAATAGCTTAGGTGCTAAAGGGGAATCTAAAGGTAACGATATTTTCTTTCTTGATTAATGCCAAGTCCATAATACATTGCAGACCATTGATTACACTATAGGTGTGAGAACAGCTTTTAAGTTTTGAGATTATTGTATATTGAGCACCGTAAAAACATTAGTATTTACTTTTATTAAAGCCAGTTGTAAAGGTTATTTTTATATCAATATTAAAAATTGATGTATCGTGTTTATTTCAGTATTACCAATAGTGTATTGCACCAATTTAACAAAAATTAAATACTACGTTTAAACATTGAGCACGGTGTTTTACCAACCACCAGAAGCACCGCCACCGCCAAAGCTACCACCTCCAAAACCACCGCCAAAACCGCCTCTAGAAGAGCTACCGCCACCAAAACCACCACCAAAACCTCCAGAACCACTTCTGTAGCCACCACGTCCAGAATTACTAAGTATAATGGCTTCAAGAATATCACGTGTCATGTTCCTGCTGTCTAATCTATTGCTATTATTTCTTCCACCTTTTCGATTATTAGAAATAGATATTAATATAATTATAAATACAATAAATAAAAATAAAAGTAAACCAAAAGGAAAGTTTGCACCATCGCTATTTCTAGTGCCTTGGTATTCACCTTGCATAACTTGAAATATAGAATCTGCACCTTTATTTAGGCCACCATAATAATCGTTGCGCTTAAAAAAAGGTATTATGTCACGTTCTATAATACGACGCGATTGTGCATCTGTTAGTAAATGCTCAGTACCATAACCAGTGCTAATCCCTATTTTTCTGTCGTCTCGCGCTAATAATATAAATATACCATTATCCTTATCTTTATCTCCAATGCCCCATTTTTGAGCCCATTGTGTTCCTAAATAATTAATATATTCACCATTGGTAGACGGAATGATGGCTACTACAATTTGAGTAGAGGTAGTATCAGAATAGTTAATAAGTTTAGATTCTAAGGATTGTTTTTGACTAGCTGTTAGTAAATTTGGTTTGTAATAGTCGTAAACACTCGTCTGTCCGCCATTAGATTTAGCCGGTTTTTCAGGTATTTTAAATTGTCCATAGGACATTTGGCTACACAAAAAGAAAAGTGCAATTACAAAATACAAGAGACTGCGATTGAGTTTAAGAATCGAGCCTTGAAAATTAAAAACGGCATAATGCCAACTAAAAACAATCATCCTCTAGATATAGTATTACTTAACTCATTCTTATCATTTTCAGATAATGGAAAAAATGTTTTTAATTGCTGACCAACAAGTAAAACACCATCAACTAAACCTTGTTTATAGTTGCCATTTTTAAAATGATTTTGAATGGTATTTTTTGTAACGTCCCAAAATGTATTTGACACTACTGCATCTATGCCTTTATCGCCATAAATTGCAAAATTTTTATCGTTTACAGCAACATAAATTAGCACAGCGTTTTGCAGCGCTGTATTTTGCATTTTTAAAATAGAAAAGACATTTAACGCCCGGCTCTCTATAGCACCCTTGGCTGTTGTTTCAATATGTACTCTAATTTCTCCAGAAGTTTGTTGTTCTGCTTCGCGAATGGCAGCCACAATTTCTTGTTCTTCAATAGCGGTTAAAAAGGCTTCAACAGAATTTTGCATGAATGGTTATATTATTCAAATTTAAACTCTACATCTGGAACCTTTTCAGAACCTGGATCAGCTTTGTATCTTGCCATTTCTCCAAAACCAAACCAACCAGCAAATACTTTGCCTGGAAATTTTGTGGTGTGCTTGTCGTAAATATTTACGTTCTCGTTATATCGATCTCTAGCGACATTAATTCTATTTTCAGTTCCTTCTTGTTGAGATTGAAATTCTTTAAATTGTGCTGTGGTTTTTAAATCTGGATAACGCTCAAAGGAGGCTATAAGTCTACTAAAAGAACCACTTAATTGACTCTGCGCATTTTGAAAAGCTTCCATTTTCTCTGGTGTTAAGTTTCCAGCATCAATATTTACAGAGGTTGCTTTGGATCTTGCTTCAATAACTTCATTTAAAGTTTTTCTTTCAAAATCTGCCGAACCTTGTACAGTTTTAATAACCGTATTGTAAAGATCGCTTCGTCTTTGATAACTACTCTCTACATCAGACCATGCTGTTTTTGCATCTGCCTCATATTCAACAGCTGTATTGTTAAAAGTATAGGCCATGCCTCCTACAATTAATGCTAGGACCAATAAGCCAATTAGGCATAATGCTCCACAGCCTAATCCGCCAATAATTCCTTTTTTCATAACATTCGATTTTTCGGTTGTGTTCTCTGGTAATTCGCTATAGTTCATTTTTAAGTTTAATTAGTTGTGTTTTAACGCCTTCTAATTTACTAATAATTTCAAAACTACTTAGGCTTTTTTGCCTTTCTTCTTTAATATGAATTTTTGCACCCTCTAAAGTAAAACCACGCTCTTTTACTAGATGATAGATGAATTTGAGATTTTTTACATCTTCAGGCGTAAATTTTCGATTCCCTTTTGCATTTTTTTTTGGTTTTAAAACATCAAATTCTTTTTCCCAAAACCGAATTAAAGAGGTGTTAACACCAAATGCTTTTGCAACTTCTCCAATAGCGTAATAGCGTTTTTCTGGAAGGTCTACTTGCATTAATCTAAAGATTGATTTTCTATTGATGAGCGGTCAAGTAGTTTGCTATATTCTTCTGCAGTTAAACTGCCATAGTAGAAGTTTATTGGGTTTATACGTTGTCCATCTTTAAAGACTTCATAATGCAAATGTGGTGCTTCAGAGCGACCAGTACTGCCTACGAAACCTATTAAATCGCCACGTTTAACTTTTTGATTTTTGCCAACATTATATTTGTATAGGTGAGCATATAGAGTAGCATAACCATAACCGTGGTTTATTCTAATATGGTTACCGTATCCTACACTGTTGCTATCTGCGCGTTCTACAACGCCATCGCCAGCTGCATAAATAGGTGTGCCACGAGGTGCTGTAAAATCCATGCCCCAATGCATTTTTCGAGTTTTATTAAAAGGATCTGTACGCATGCCAAAGCCGGAAGCCATTCGCGTTAAATCTTCATTATTTATAGGTTGAATTGCAGGTATAGTGGCTAAGAATTTTTCCTTTTCTTCTGCTAAGACTGCAATTTCATCTAAAGATTTGGATTGTACAACAATTCTTTTTTGAAGGATGTCAATACGTTTATTACTCTCTGTTATTAGCTTAGAATTATCAAAACCTTCAAACGCTTTGTATCTATTAACACCACCAAAACCAGCTTTGCGTTGTTCTTCTGGAATAGGATTAGATTCAAAATATAAGCGATAAATATTATTGTCCCTATCTTCAATATTTGTTAAAACAGCTTCAACTTCAGTCATTTTTTTGTTCAATAAATCAAACTGTAGTTCCATGTTGCTTAATTCGCGTTTTAGCGCTTTTTCGTTTGGGGACTCGAAAAACTGACTTGCTATAAAGACAAAGAAAAAACCAAATAATGCAGAGCTAAATAAAAAGGCTAAAAAGTACTTAAAAGTACGACGCTTTCTACGTGTAATTTTACGATACGACAGCGTATCAGAATCATAATAATATTTTACCTTACTCATTATGTAAATTATACTATTTTTGCATTAAAATGAAGCTTAACATCAAGCAGCATGATTTTAAAACATATCACAAATATATAAATTGTTTTTTAACCACAGATATTAGTTAAAGCAAGATTAACAATAATGTGGTAATGGCACCAATAACCAAAGGCAGTACTTACTATAAAATAGTTGATGGTACATGCTGTAGGACTATTTAAAATAATTAAAGACAACAGATGAAATCTCAAGATATTCGCTCTACATTTTTAAGTTTTTTCGAAAAAAAGAAACATAGTATTGTACAATCTGCACCAATGGTGCTTAAAAATGATCCAACATTAATGTTTGTAAATTCTGGAATGGCGCCTTTTAAAGAGTATTTTTTAGGCAATGCAGAGCCTAAGAATTCGCGTTTAGCAGACACGCAAAAATGCTTACGTGTATCAGGTAAACATAATGATTTAGAAGAGGTGGGTTACGATACCTATCATCATACATTATTTGAAATGTTAGGAAACTGGTCTTTTGGAAATTCTAACAAGCTTAAAGGTGGCTATTTCAAGAAAGAAGCCATTGCTTGGGCATGGGAGCTTTTAGTAGAGGTTTACGGTATTAATAAAGATATTTTATATGTTACTGTTTTTGAAGGTAGTGAGGATGCAGATAAGCTTGACATGGATACCGAAGCATACCAAATTTGGAAACAATACATTGCCGAAGATCGTATTCTTAAAGGTAATAAGAAGGATAATTTCTGGGAAATGGGAGCGCAAGGACCATGTGGACCGTGTAGCGAAATACATGTAGATATACGTAGTGCTGAAGAAAAAGAAAAAGTAGATGGTAAGGCTTTAGTAAATAAAGATCATCCGCAAGTGGTAGAAATCTGGAACTTAGTGTTTATGCAGTACAACCGAAAGGCTAATGGTGTTCTTGAAAATTTACCAAACAAACATATTGATACTGGCATGGGATTCGAGCGCTTGTGTATGGTATTACAAGACGTAAAGTCTAATTACGACACAGATGTTTTTACACCAATTATTCGCGAAATTGAAACCATAACAGATAAAGAATATCATAAAAATGAAAAAACAGACATTGCCATACGCGTGGTTAGCGATCATGTTCGTGCAGTAGCCTTTTCTATTGCAGATGGGCAATTACCAAGTAATACTGGAGCTGGTTATGTTATTAGAAGAATACTACGTCGTGCCGTGCGCTATGGTTTTACCTTTTTAAATAAGGAAGAGCCATTTATTTACAGGTTGGTGGATGTATTAGTTAATAAAATGGGAACTGCTTTTCCAGAACTAAAAACGCAAAAACAGTTAATAGAAAATGTAATTAAAGAGGAAGAAGGCTCTTTTTTAAGAACGCTAGATCAAGGATTAATACTTTTGGATAGGCTTATTGAAAATGCAAAAACTAAAGAAATATCTGGAGCAAAAGTATTTGAACTTAAGGACACCTATGGTTTTCCTGAAGATTTAACAGATTTAATTCTCCGCGAAAAAGGTTATACTTATAATCTTCAAGAATTTAATAATAGGTTAAAGCAGCAGAAACAACGTGGTAAAGAAGCCTCGGAACTAAAATCAGACGATTGGACGGTTTTAATGGAAGATGAAGAGCAAGAATTTATTGGGTATGATACGTTAGAAGCAGCTGTAAAACTTGTAAAATATAGAAAAGTAACGTCTAAAAAAGAGGGCGAATACTATCAACTCGTGTTTAATATCACACCATTCTATGCAGAAGGTGGAGGACAAGTTGGTGACAAAGGTTATTTAGAAGATTCTAAGGGAGATATTATTTATATTATAGATACCAAAAGAGAGAATAATGAAATTATTCATCTTACAAAAAATTTACCTAAAATGGTAAATGAAATTTTTAAAGTATCTGTCGATGCAAAGCAACGTTACAGAACAGAATGTAATCATACCGCTACACATTTATTACATCAAGCACTGCGCGAAATTTTAGGAGAGCACGTAGAGCAAAAAGGGTCTGCAGTACACTCTAAATACTTACGTTTTGATTTTTCGCATTTTTCAAAAGTTACTGCAGAGCAGTTACTTGAAGTAGAGAGTTTTGTCAACCGCAGAATTTATGGTAATCTGCCCCTACAAGAAAAGCGAAACATACCAATGCAACAAGCTATAGAAGAAGGTGCAATGGCTCTGTTTGGCGAAAAATATGGAGATACGGTTCGAGCAGTTCGTTTTGGACAATCGGTAGAATTGTGTGGTGGAACACACGTTAAAAACACAAGAGATATTTGGCACTTTAAAATTATAAGTGAAGGTGCAGTTGCTTCTGGTATAAGAAGGATTGAAGCCATTACTAGTGATGCTGTTAAGGATTTTTATTTTGAAAATAATAGTGCCTATTTTAAAATGAAAGATTTGCTTAACAATACAAAAGATCCTGTAAAAGCTTTACAAATTTTACAAACTGAAAATACAGATTTAAAAAAGCAAATTGAGGTTTTGTTAAAAGATAAAGCTAAAAATCTTGTTGGCGATTTAAAAAATGAATTAACACTAATAAATGGCGTTCAGTTTTTAGCTAAAAAAATTGATTTAGACGCTTCGGGTATTAAAGATGTTTGTTTTAATTTAGGGAATAATCAGGATAATCTATTTTTAATATTTGCAACAGAACAAAACGGAAAGGCATTACTGTCTTGCTATATTTCTAAAGCTCTAGTTGCAGATAGAGATTTAGATGCTGGAAAAGTAGTTAGAGAACTCGGTAAACACATTCAAGGCGGCGGCGGCGGACAACCATTCTTTGCAACTGCTGGCGGAAAAAATCCTGCTGGTATTGAAAAAGCTTTAGGTGAGGCTTCAAGTTATTTAACCAACATATAATAATGAGGGCGTTTTACATAGTATTAATTATTTTAATCTTTAATTCCTGTAATAAAAACTTAGATACAAAAGTTTTTAATGAAGCAAACTTTATTTACGAAACGTATTCCTATCAATTACGAAAAGGTTAAATGGAATTTTTATTAGAAAGTGTAAAGTGAAACTACAAACAGAAATAAAACTAAAAGCCCAAGAAAATAATTTAATAGATTATAATTCTAAGGTACTTCTCTTAGGCTCCTGTTTTACAGAAAACATCGGTGATAAATTTGAGTATTTCAAATTTCAAAACAATAGAAATCCGTTTGGTATATTATTTCATCCAAAGGCTATAGAAAATTTAAGTGTACGTTCAATCCACCGACAAAAATATCTAGAAAAAGAGTTGTTTTTTTATAACGAACAATGGCATTGTTTCGATGCGCATTCGCAATTAAGTAACACTTCAAAAAAAGATTTAATAGTCACGTTAAATAATAGTTTAGAGTTTACACATCAGCAAATTAAACAGGCAACACATATTATAATTACATTGGGTACCGCTTGGGTATACAATTTAATAGAAACAAATAGAGTGGTTGCTAATTGCCATAAAGTTTCGCCAAATGAGTTTGGTAAAATTTTACTTTCTATTAAAGAAATAAAACAAAGTTTAACTACTATTATTAAAACTGTTCAATCAACAAACCCAAAAGCATCGATTATTTTTACTGTATCTCCAGTAAGGCATATAAAAGATGGTTTTGTTGAAAATACACGGAGTAAATCTCACTTAATTTCTGCAATTCATCAAGTTGTTACTAAACAAGTGTTCTATTTTCCGTCCTATGAAATTATGCTCGACGAGCTTCGCGATTATCGTTTTTATAAAAGCGATATGCTTCATCCAAACGCAACTGCAGTAGATTATATTTATCAAAAGTTTCAACATGTATGGGTAGCTGTAGAAGCTACTAAAACAATGGAAGCTGTTGATGCTATTCAAAAAGGAATGCATCACAAACCATTTAATAAAAACTCAGAGGCACACCAAAAATTTCATGAGCAGCTAATTCAAAAGCAAAAAATTGTTAAATCTCAATTTAATCATATCACTTTTTAAACATCTATATATATCCTAACCTTTTAGTCACCTCGGCGTTATGAAAAACATACTATTTGGCGTTATTATTACTTTAATTGGTCTTCTTGCATTTAATTACTTTGGAGCCCAACCCAAAGACAACGTTGTGTTGAAAGAGAGTGCTGCCTTAATTAAGGAGTCGCTTAAAAACGTTGGAAAATTAGTGGTAACTGAAGGACATTTTAGTCAGGTTTTTAATTATAGCAACTCTAAAGATTTATTTGCGAATTTAATTTCAGCAGATAAAAAAGCATTGGTTGTGGTTAATGCAGATGTTACAATTGCTTATGATTTAAGTAAAATAGAATATAAAATAGACCAACTAAAGCAAACTTTAACCATTTTAAACATTCCAAATGAAGAAGTAAAAATCAACCCAGATTTTGAATATTACGATATCCAAGCCGATTTTTTAAATCCTTTTGAAGCTAACGATTACAATGCAATAAAAGAAACGGTCAACAAAGAATTGCTAAAAAAAATAGAAGCTTCAGAATTAAAATCTAATGCAAAAAATAGGCTATTTAGCGAGCTTTCAAAATTCTATATCTTAACCAATTCTTTAGGTTGGACTTTACAATATAATGACATTCCAATAACGTCTTCTGAAAATTTTTTAAATCTTAATTTATAAATAAATACAAGTCAATGCTTAACAGCTTAATTTACTTAGTAAAAGCTTTCAGGTGGACTTAAATTTTAGTGCTCAAACTTATCCAGCCACCACCATTTGTAGCATCCATATTATTTAAGTTTAAAAATTTTGAAGCTTTAGCAGATCTTACACCGCTTTGGCAACATACAATTAATGGCTTATTTAGTTTTTTTAATTCACTAACATGGTTGTGTAAATCAACCAATGGTATATGCTTTGCATTTTCAATATGTCCATTGTCCCATTCGCGTTGCGTTCTTACGTCTAAAATAAGTGCTCCTTTATCTAAATAACGTTCAATTTGACGTTTTTTTGCTCCAAAAATAAATTCAATTAATCCCATAGTTTCTTTTTACTAAATTTACGAAGAATTAAATTTAAAGATTTTTGAAACAAGAAACACGAAAAGAAGAAATTATTAATACTGCTGCCAAACTGTTTAAAGAAAAAGGTTATAGTGCAGTTACCATGCGCGACTTGGCTAAAGCAATGGGAATAAAGGCTGCGAGTCTTTATAATCATATAAATTCTAAGCAAGATATATTAAAAGAAATTATAATTTCCATTGCAGAGGAATTTACTAAAGGAATGAATACGATTACAAAATCTAACGCTACAAATAGTATTAAGTTAAGAAATATTGTCATACTACATGTAAATATTACCGCTAAGAACACCAATGGAATGGCTTCTTTAAATAACGATTGGATGCATTTAGAAGATCAGTTAGATTATTATTTAAAACTTAGAAACGAGTACGAAGCAAATTTTTTAAATATTATCGAACAAGGCATTTTAACTTCAGAAATTAAACAAAATAACCCAGAAATCATTCTATTTTCTATGCTTTCAACATTACGCTCGCTCTATCTTTGGATTCCAAAAAAAGATGGGCTTAGCGGTAATGATTTAGCAAATAATCTTAGCCAAATCCTTATCGAAGGCATTAACACATAATTACTAATTTTTTTTAGTATCTTTGATACTTAAACTAACAAGTGTTAGTTTGCTATTTAGGTTTTTACATCTATAAGCTTAGTTAAATGTTTAATATAGTATTTTTCTTTCCTTTGGAAAGCGTTAGAGATATCAATGACAGAATTTTATAATATAAAAGTTGCAAATATTTATAAGGAAACCGAAGACACATCAGTGCTCACTTTCGAGATTCCTATAGATTTACAACACCAATTTAATTTCACGCAAGGACAGCATCTTACATTAAAGGCAAACATAAATAATGAAGATGTTCGTCGGTCTTATTCTCTATGTTCTAGTCCAATGGACAAACAATGGCAAGTAGCGGTAAAGCTAATTCCAGGCGGAAAATTTTCGACCTATGTTAATACTAAACTAAAGTCCGGAGATACTTTAGAAGTCATGGCTCCAAGCGGAAATTTCGGAATTCCGCTACAACCACAAGCCTCAAAAAATTATTTATTTTTTGCAGCTGGAAGCGGTATAACTCCAGTTTTGTCTATGATAAAAACTCACTTAGCTGCTGAGCCAAACGCAACTTGTAAACTATTTTATGTAAATAAAACAGCAAAATCTATTATCTTTAAAGAAGAATTAGAACAGTTGCGTAACAAATATTTTGGCAAACTAGAAATCTATTATTTCTTAACCAAAGAAAAACGGGATATTGCCCTTTTTAATGGAAGATTTAACGATGAGAAAATGGAGATACTCACGAAAATGTTCATAGATATTCCAGATACTAACGAAGTTTTTCTGTGTGGTCCAGAAAAAATGGTAAATTATGTAAGTCAATATCTTACAAATAAAGGTTTACCAAAAGAATTAGTGCATTTTGAGCTATTTGTCACTGGGCTGTCAGAGGATGACATTAAAAGAGCAGAACGATTAGCTAAACAAAATGTAGAAGGCGTGGAAGTTACCATTGTAGATGGTGGAAAAGAATTTGCTTTTACCATGACCAAAGAATATGATAATATTTTGGATGCAGCATTAGGCGCTGGAGCAGATTTACCGTTTGCTTGTAAAGGCGGCGTTTGCAGCACCTGCAAATGTCGTGTTATTGAAGGTTCTGTAGAAATGAAAATTAATTATGCGCTAGACGACAAAGAAGTATCGCAACAATTAGTTTTAAGTTGCCAAGCAGTGCCAACAACAGACAAAGTAGTTGTTGATTTTGATGTATAGAAAAGTCTATCTGTAAGGTTTTAAAATATAATTACTTATGAGTGAAGAACAAATTAGAAGTTTAGAAAAACAATTCGAAGCACGTATTGCAAGAGACGAAAAAATCGAACCAAAAGATTGGATGCCTGAAAAATACCGTAAAACACATATTCGCCAGATGTCGCAGCACGCACATTCCGAAATTGTAGGCATGCTTCCAGAGGGAAATTGGATAACTAGAGCGCCTTCATTAAGGCGTAAGGTTGCCTTGTTAGCTAAAGTTCAAGATGAAGCAGGACATGGTTTATACTTGTATTCTGCAACAGAAACTTTAGGCATCTCTCGAGAAGAGATGTACGAGCAATTGCACACGGGTAAAGCCAAATACTCAAGCATCTTTAATTACCCAACAATTACATGGGCAGATATGGGAGCCATAGGATGGCTGGTAGATGGTGCCGCCATTATCAATCAAGTGCCATTATGCAACACCTCTTACGGTCCTTACGCCAGAGCAATGATTCGTGTGTGTAAGGAAGAAAGTTTCCATCAACGTCAAGGATATGAAATCATGATTAAGTTGGCAAACGGAACACCAGAACAAAAAGATTTAGCGCAAGATGCGCTAAACCGTTGGTGGTGGCCAAGTTTAATGATGTTGGGTCCAACAGATGCAGAATCCATTCACACTGAGCAATCCATGAAATGGAAATTGAAACGTAAATCTAACGACGATTTACGTCAGCAATTTATAGACCAAACCGTTCCACAAGCAGAATTAATAGGACTAACAATTCCAGATCCAGATTTAAAATGGAATGAAGCGCGCCGAAGTTACGATTTTGGAGCAATAGATTGGAACGAGTTCTGGCAAGTAGTGAAAGGTCATGGTCCGTGTAATAAAGAGCGGATGAAAGCAAGAGTTCATGCTTGGGAAGAAGGAGAATGGGTTCGTAAGGCAGCAATGGCTCATGCCGATAAAAAACAAGAGAGAAAACAAAAACTAGCAATATAAGAAAAGGCAGCATGCTGTCTTGTAAAACAATTATCAATGAAAAAAAACTGGCCACTTTGGGAAGTCTTTGTAAGAAGTAAAAATGGACTAGAACATCGACATTGCGGCAGTTTGCACGCAGCCGACGAGGATATGGCATTACAAAATGCACGCGATGTGTACACTAGAAGAAGTGAAGGTGTAAGTATTTGGGTTGTAGAATCTAAACACATAACGGCTTCTAATCCTGAAAATAATGGCGAATTATTTGAGCCTGCTCATGATAAGGTATACCGTCATCCGACGTTTTACGATTTACCAGACGAGGTAAAACACATGTAAATATGTTTGATAAAAGGAATTTTATCAATCAAAAGACAATGAAACCTTAAGTACATGACAATGGAATTAGAATTAAAACTAAATTCTTAATAATTCTTTTCTTTTTAAGTAAAGGAAGCCAAAAACGGAAACGTTAAGCAAATGAAAAACGAAAATTTATACAACTACATTCTTGGTATTGCAGACAATAGTCTTATTCTAGGTCAGCGTTTAGGAGAACTTTGTGGTCATGGACCAAGTTTGGAAACCGATATTGCTTGCACAAATATTTCATTAGATTTATTCGGGCAAGTGAGAAGCTACTTTCAATACGCAGCAAAAATAGCAGGAGATCATAGAACCGAAGATGATATTGCCATGCTCCGTAAAGAGCGAGAATATAAAAATGTACTGTTGGTAGAGCAGCCAAATACAAATTTCGCCTATACATTAGGGCGTCAGTTTTTATTTGATGCATATCATATCTTATTTTTATCAGAATTACAAAAAAGCAAAGATTTTACCCTATCGGCAATTGCAAATAAGTGTATAAAAGAAGTTAGTTATCATGAACGTTTTTCATCAGATTGGGTAAAGCGTTTAGGCGATGGGACTGCAGAGAGTAAAGTAAAAATGCAAGCAGCAATAAACAATTTATGGACCTATACGGACGAATTATTTCATCAAACAGAAGCCGATAAAGCAATGGTTAAATTAGGCGTTGGAGTGGACGTTACTAAATTAAAAGAGGACTATTACAAAAATGTTAGTGATTTATTAGTAGTATCAACACTAGAAGTGCCAGAATCAAAGTATTTCCAAAAAGGAGGCAAAAACGGTATTCATACAGAACATTTGGGTTATTTATTAACTGAGCTTCAATACATGCAGCGCACATATCCGAATATGGAGTGGTAAATTGGTTTAGAATAAAGAAATCTATAAAAGTTACTTCAAATAATTTGTAAAACAGCTGCAAATTATTTCAGGAAGCAATAAAACATGACAATATCAGAACAAAACATAGACAACAAATTAATCGAGATTCTTGATGCAGTTTTCGATCCAGAAATTCCAGTCCTGTCAATAATGGATATGGGCGTTGTAAGTTCTGCAATTCTAAAAAATAATATAGTAAAAGTTCAAATTACACCAACTTACAGTGGTTGTCCAGCAATGGATGTCATTGGAGAGGATATAAAAAAAGCATTAAAAAAAGCAGGTTACGAATCTGAAATTGAGTTGATTTTACATCCCGCTTGGACAACAGATTGGATAACACCAAGAGGCAGAAAGGCATTAGAAGATTATGGAATAGCACCACCGTTAAGCGCAGAAGCAGATAAGGATGTGCTTTTAAATGGCAAGCGAATAGTAAAATGTACAAACTGCAGTTCGCAAAATACACGTTTGGTAAGTCAATTTGGTTCTACAGCGTGTAAGGCACAATTTCAATGTTACGATTGTCAAGAACCTTTTGATTATTTTAAATGCTTAAAATAATACAGCATGAAGAGGTCGCAGAAATTAGTGTTTTTATACATGAATCAAAAAAATAATAAAATCGAGAGCCACAGCTTTATGGCTTTAACACAAAAAATATAACATTATAATATGGCAGAAAGCATTCTACTTAAAATAGAACATAAAGTAGCAACAATAATACTAAACAGACCGGAATCGTACAATAGTTTTAACCGTGAAATGGCATTTAAATTGCACTACATTTTAGATACCTGCGAAACAAACGATGAGGTTAGAGCAATTGTTTTAACGGGAAATGGTAAGGCATTTTGCGCAGGTCAAGATTTAAAAGAAGTTACAAATCCAGATTTAAATCCAGGATTTAAAAAAATACTAGAAGAACATTACAATCCAATAATTACAAGAATCCGATCCATTAAAAAACCAATTATAGGGGCTATAAATGGAGTGGCTGCGGGAGCAGGTGCAAATATAGGATTGGCTTGCGATGTCGTGGTGGCGCATGAAAAAGTGAAATTTATTCAAGCCTTTAGCTTAATAGGATTGGTTCCCGATAGTGCTGGAACTTTTTTTTTACCAAGGTTAATTGGTTTTCAGAAAGCATTGGCATTAGCAATGTTAGGTGATGCAATTGGAGCAATAGAAGCAGAAAAAATGGGTATGATTTATAAACTCATACCTTTAGAAAATTTTGATGAAGAAGTCAATACACTGGCACTAAAAATGGCAAATATGCCAACCAAAGCGCTTGGAATGATTAAAGAATTATTTAATAAATCGATGTCTAGCACCTTAGAGCAACAATTAGCATTAGAATCTCAATTGCAGATAGAAGCGGCGCAAAGTAAAGATTATGCTGAGGGTGTTACCGCATTTATAGAAAAGAGAAAACCGAATTTTAAGGGCTATTAACTGTTGCCATTTGGAGTGCAATTGATTGCTCTGTAACTGGGTATTGATATAGAATAAATAATAAACATGAATATAGGGATAATTGGTTCTGGAACGATGGGAAGTGGTATAGCACAAGTAGCTGCAACTGCTGGTTGTAAAGTTAAGCTATACGACACCAATCAAGTTGCTTTAGATAAAGCGAAAGCAAGCCTTGAAAAAATTTTACTACGTCTTATTGAAAAAGAACGCATTAATAATTCTGAAAAATTACGCATTCAAAGTAACATGACTTACGTTAAAGCTTTAAAAGATTTAGCAGATGCTAACCTTATCATTGAAGCAATCGTTGAAAATATTGAAGTAAAGAAAAAAGTATTTTCAGAATTAGAAAGCTATGTATCAGACAATTGTATTATTGCATCAAACACCTCAAGTTTGTCCATTGCATCAATTGCAGCATCACTTAAAATCCCAAAACGTTGCGTTGGAATCCACTTCTTTAATCCAGCACCATTAATGAAATTGGTTGAAGTTATTCCTGCTATTCAAACATCTTACGAAACATTAGAAAAAGCAATTGATACCATTACCAGTTGGAAAAAAACAGTTGCTGTAGCAAAAGATACACCAGGCTTTATTGTAAATAGAGTGGCAAGACCATTTTACGGCGAAGCTTTAAGAATTTACGAAGAAGGCATAGCAGATTTCACCACCATTGATCATGCTTTAAAATCCTTAGGAGGCTTTAGAATGGGACCTTTTGAGTTAATGGATTTTATAGGTAATGATGTTAATTATACAGTAACAGAAACCGTATTTGCAGCCTTCTATTTCGATTCAAGATATAAGCCAGCATTTACCCAAAAACGTTTTGCAGAAGCAGGTTATTTGGGTAGAAAATCTGGAATAGGATATTATGAATACGACGAGGATGGCAAAAAAGTTGAAACTTTTAATGCCACTTTAAATACAGTCGATGCATCATTAAAACAACACATATTAAACAGGGTTTTGGTTATGCTAATTAACGAAGCGGCAGATGCTTTATTTTTAAATATTGCATCGGCTAAAGATATAGATAATGCCATGACTAAAGGCGTTAATTACCCTAAAGGATTATTAGCTTGGGCTGATGAGAAAGGAATTGATTGGTGTGTTACAACAATGGATGAATTGTATAACGAATATCATGAAGACAGATACCGTTGTAGTCCATTACTACGTAAAATGAAACGAGAAAATAAAACATTTTTTAATTAAATTAAAATATCCTTTACTTTAGAAAGGACTAAAAATAGGAATGAAAGGTGAACAGATTCCAAATAAAATGCTATCACTAGATGCTTACAGTCAATGGTTAGGAATAGATATTTTAGAATGCAAAATAGGGCGCTGTAAAGTGGCAATGACTATTAGAAAAGAGATGCTGAATAGTATGAATAAAGCACATGGTGGCATTAGTTACGCCTTAGCAGATACTGCTTTTGGTTTTGCGGCAAATTCACATGGAAAATTTGCAGTGTCTATAGAAACAAGTATTAATCATATAGAGGCCTTAAATGAAGGCGATTATATAGTTGCTGAATCTGTAATAGAAAACGTAAAAAATAAGTTAGGTTTTAATATTATAGAGGTTAAAAGAGGAGATGAATTAGTAGCACTTTTTAAAGGTGTGGTATATAGAACTCAAAAAAAATGGTAAAAATTTAATTCGGAATAATTTTAGAAGTGAGAGTAACACAAATAATAGATAGAGAACAAAACTTAGCAAGTAAGTGCGTAAAGAATTTAGGCATTGTTTAAGCTCCTCGAAGACAGCGCTTGCCAAAATTCCGACTCTTTGCAACACTGAAAGGTATTTTTAACCCTAGCAGGTAGAAGCAAAAAGTAACGCCATAAAGAAAAATAAATATTAAAAAGACAGCCACTTTTGTGGAGATAACTATGGAAGCATATATAATAGATGGCATTAGAACTCCAATAGGAACCTATAAAGGTACTTTATCTGCTGTAAGAACAGACGATTTAGGTGCAATTGTAATTAAAGAAATTGTTAAACGTAATCCAAACATTCCAAAGGAAGCTTATGACGATGTCATTATGGGTTGTGCCAACCAAGCTGGCGAAGATAATAGAAACGTTGCTAGAATGTCTTCATTATTAGCAGGTTTACCATTTACCGTGCCTGGCGAAACCGTAAACCGCTTATGTAGTTCTGGGCTTTCAGCAATCATTCATGCCAATCGTGCCATAAAAGCAGGCGATGGAAATGTGTTTATTTCTGGAGGAGTGGAAAACATGACACGTGGACCCTATGTTATGTCAAAAACTTCAACCGGTTTTGGAGGCGACGCTAAACTATACGATTCTACTTTTGGGTGGCGTTTTATCAATCCTAAAATGGAAAAACTTTATGGAACAGATGGCATGGGTAACACGGCCGAAAATCTCGTAGAAAAATATAAAATTTCTCGTGAAGACCAAGATAAATTTGCACATTGGAGCCAAATGAAAGCAGCTAAAGCGCAAGACAATGGCCGATTGGCTAAAGAAATTGTAATGGTAGAAATCCCACAACGTAGAAAAGATCCAATCCAGTTTTTTAACGATGAGTTTATAAAACCAAACACAACTTTGGAAGTTTTAGGAAAATTAAGACCAGCGTTTAAAAAAGAAAACGGCAGCGTAACTGCAGGAAATTCTTCTGGATTAAACGATGGCGCAGCAGCAACAATTATAGCATCAGCAGCTGCAGTTAAAAAATACAATCTAAAACCATTAGCACGAATAGTAAGCTCTGCGGTGGTTGGCGTAGAGCCAAGAATTATGGGTATTGGTCCGGTAAAAGCCTCTAATAAAGCGCTAGAAAAAGCTGGCTTAGCTATGCACGATATCGATATTATTGAACTAAACGAGGCTTTTGCAGCACAAGCGTTGGCCTGCACCAGAGCTTGGGGTTTGGCAGACAATGATGCTAGACTTAACCCAAACGGAGGCGCCATTGCTATTGGCCACCCATTGGGCGTAACAGGAGCAAGAGTAGCCTATTCAGCAGCTTTAGAATTAAAAGAGCAGAACAAAAAATATGCGTTAATTACAATGTGTATTGGCGTAGGTCAAGGCTATGCTGCGGTAATTGAAAAGGTGAGTTAATAAAATGTTTTGGGCGTTACCACAAGGGTCGCGCTTTGACTACTCGCTCTCTACGAGGAGCTTAAACACACCGTTCAATCGCTAACGCATACTTACTCGTACGGTATGCCTTTAGTGGTATTTAGAAACTTTAAGGGTTCGAAAAAAAGTATAACCAACAAATTCCCTTTGTTTTAGAAAGGGTTAGAATAGGAATGAAAAAAGTTGAACACTACGTCCAAGGACAATGGATTACAGGAAAAGAAGACGGACAACCAATTTTAGATGCCGTAACAGGCGAAGCTTTTACAAGCATAGCAACCGAAGGATTAGATATTCCAGAAATTCTTAATTATGGAAGGATAAAAGGTGGAGAAGTGTTGCGTGAAATGACGTTTCAAGAGCGTGGAAACATGCTTAAAAGTTTAGCCCTATATCTTACCAAAAGAAAAGAGCCGTTATACGAACTAAGCTATAGAACAGGAGCAACAAAAGTAGATAGTTGGATCGATATTGAAGGGGGATTTGGCAACTTGTTTGCCAACGCCTCATTACGTAAATTATTTCCTAACCAATCCTACCACGTAGAAGGCGATGCTATCGATTTATCTCGAGGTGGACGTTTTATGGCACATCATATTATGGTGCCTAAAAAAGGAGTAGCGGTACATATAAACGCTTTTAATTTTCCAGTTTGGGGCATGTTAGAAAAATGTGCAGTCAATTGGATGGCTGGAGTGCCAGCAGTTGTTTTACCAGCTCCATCGTCTTCGTATCTAGCAGAAGCTGTAGCAAAAATAATTATAGCCTCGGGCATCTTACCAGAAGGTGCGTTACAGATTATAAACGGAACGGTTAAAACAATTCTTGATACTGTAGAATCCCAGGATGTAGTTACTTTTACAGGTTCGGCAAAAACAGGGCGCCTATTAAAAGCACATCCAAGAATTATTCAAGAAGCTGTACCTTTTACTATGGAAGCCGATTCCTTAAATGCGTCTGTTTTAGGAGAAGATGCAGTGCCAGGAACATTAGAATTCGAACTGTTTATTAAAGAAGTTAGAAAGGAAATGACCGTTAAAGCTGGACAAAAATGTACAGCAATTCGTAGAATTATTGTTCCTGAGAATTTAATAGAAGATGTGCAAACCGAACTTGGAAAAGCTTTGGATAAAGTTACCATTGGAGATCCAAGATTAAAGGAAGTAAGAATGGGTGCTCTAGTTAGTCATCAACAAGTTCAGGCCGTTCGAAGTTCAGTTAACGATTTAGCTAAAGAAGCGCACATTGTTTATGGTAATTTAGATAAGATAAAAACCATTGGGACCAATACCCAAAAAGGTGCTTTTATAAGCCCGATTTTACTAAGAGCAAACCATCCCTTTCAAAATAAAGTTATTCACGAACGTGAAGCTTTCGGTCCGGTAAGTACAATAATGCCCTATAAAAATTTGGATGAAGCCATTACCTTAGCGCAAATGGGCAAAGGTTCTTTAGTCTCCTCTATTGCGACAAACAATAATACTATTGCTAAAAATTATGTGTTAAATGCCGCATCGCATCACGGTAGGATTATGGTTATCAATCGGGATATGGCTAAAGAAAGTACAGGTCACGGTTCGCCATTACCAAGCTTGGTTCATGGTGGTCCAGGTCGTGCTGGTGGTGGAGAAGAAATGGGTGGCATGCGCGGTATTAAGCATTATTTGCAACGTACTGCCATTCAAGGTACACCGACCACGCTAACAGAAATTACTGGAATTTACCAACAAAATGCAGAATACAAGGATGCAGAAGAACATCCGTTTAAATACCATTGGGAAGACATACAGCCTGGAATGTCACTCAAAACCCACAAAAGAACATTTACAGATGCCGATATTATTAATTTTGCAAATTTAACTTGGGATCATTTCTATGCGCATACAGATATTACATCTTTAGACGGAAGTATTTTTGAAAAAAGAACAGCGCACGGTTATTTTATTATTTCTGCAGCAGCAGGATTATTTGTGTACCCAAATAAAGGGCCAGTTGCAGCTAATTATGGACTAGATAGTATTCGGTTTTTAAGACCACTATATCATAATGATACAATTTACGTAAGATTAACTTGCAAAGAAAAAGTAGATCGTGATGTGGCTTCCGCCGAACATCCAAGTGGAATTGTAAAATGGCATGTAGAAGTGTTTGATGCTAATTTTAAAAACAGACCAGAAAAGGATAAAACAGAAAAAGATAACCCTTTGGTTGCTGTAGCTACCATTTTAACAATGGTTGAGAAAAAACAAACGGCTTTTGTTGGAATGACTTCAGAAAAAATAGAGGAGTGTTTAACTCATTTAAAAGCTAATGCGAAACCAAAATGGGGAATCATGACACCGCAACACATGATTGAGCATTTAGAATACACCTATAAAATTGCGTCTGGAGAAATACAAGATTTTAAAATTGCTACTTCAGAAAAAATTTTAGAAAAAGTACATAATAGCCTATGGAATTATGAATCATTTCCTAAAAATTCCCAATTTCCATTGTTGGAAAAGGAAACATTAGATAATTTAAAACATCCTGATTTGGAAACGGCAATCCAAAAATTTAAAACGCAGAGAGAAAAATATCTAGAATTTTTTAAAGAAAATCCAAAAGCTAAATTGAAGAATCTAGTATTTGGAGAGTTAAATAAATACGAATCGTACTTATTAGAAAGGAAGCATTTAAACCATCATTTTAAGCAATTTGGATTAATTTAAACCTTGATTTATTTACTAATGAAAAAAAACATCACACTTCTGGTATTTAGCATTATTATTTCCAGTTGTCAATCAAAAAAAGAGGCTCCATCACTTGATGTTTCTACAAGTTCAAAATTTAATAAGCTCACATCATTAGTAGATTACTTTACAGAGGATATTATAGAAAAAAATAATGCGAGTTCCTTTGCTCTGGCGATTTATAAAAATGGTGAAAGCTATCATAATTATTATGGTAAAATAAATAAAGGTGCCAATACTACATCTAATGATAGCTCGCTTTACGAAATTGCGTCTATAACCAAAACATTTACAGGTGCGCTGGTTGCAAAAGCGGTTTTAGAAGATAAAATTAATTTAGAAGACGATATTCGAAAATATTTAGAAGGTGATTATTTAAATTTAGAATTTGAAGGACATCCTATTACAATTAAAAACCTATTAACACATTCTTTAGGTTTAAGACAAACAGCGCCAGATGGTTTTGAAGCAATGAGAACCAAAGTAAATAATGGAACATATAATAGTAAAACTGACACCTATACTATAAAAAATTTGTTAAAAGAGCTTAAAACAGTGGAGGTCGACACAAAACCAGGAACTGCTTACCATTACAATTCAATAGGACCAGAACTCTTAGCCTATTGTTTAGAAAAAGTAAATAAGACCTCTTTTAATAAACAAATAAATGCGTTTTTTAGCGAAATAGGAATGCAGAACACTTATTTGCAAGCTTCAGAAAAATATAAAGCACGTTTAGTAAGAGGCTATAGTCATGACACTATTGCCAAGGTAGATTTCTGTCCTGTTTATGGCGCAGCTGGAGGAGCAATATCAACATTACCAGATTTAGCTCTATACATGAAATATTTAATAGAAAATAAAAAAGAACCTTGGGTTAAAGAAGTATCACGATCATTATTTGTGGATAAGGAAAAAGATGAAAACATTGGCTATTTGTGGCAAAATATTGGCTATGCAGAGGAAGAAGGTTATTTTTATTCAAAAACGGGAACATCAAAAGGCATTCAAAGCGGTATTTTAATTTGTCCGGATTCTAATTATGGAATTGTTTTGATGGTAAATAATACGTCTGATGAAGCTATTAATGATTGGGCAAATTTGTTTTTTAGAGATATTGAGCCGGATTTGATAAAGTTTCCAAAACTAAATTTAACTTCAATTCTTAAAAAGGAATTTAAAGAGAATCCTGTAAGTGCTTTTAAAAATTTTAGAAAGTTCAAAAGTGATACAACCAATTATTTTTTTACTTTAAAAAGTTTAAATAATTTTGGTTACAACTTATTAAGTAATGGCAATAAACAAAAAGCAATTTCTATATTTAAATTTGCTGTAGAAGAATTTCCTAAAAATGCGAATGCCTACGATAGTTTAGGCGAGGCTTATTTTCTTGCCGAAGAGTATGATCATTCTTTAGTAAATTATAAAAAGGCATTAAAATTAAATCCAAGTAGTAATAGCGCAAAGACTTACATTAAAAAAATAGAACATTTAAAAATTTAAAATAATGAGCGACCCTTACGTTAAAGTAAACATAGAAAATGAGGTAGGATATATAGAGTTTTTTCATCCGGCTCACAATTCTTTACCTGGAACTCTATTAGCAGAATTAGCCCAAGCAATATCAAATGCAGGAGCAGATGATGCCATTAAAGTTATCGTTCTTAAAAGTGGTAAAGACAGAACATTTTGCGCTGGAGCAAGCTTTAAAGAATTAATTACTATTAATGATGAAGCTACAGGTAAACTATTTTTCTCTGGTTTTGCCAATGTTATCAATGCCATGCGTAAATGTCCTAAATTCATTATCGGCCGCATTCAAGGCAAAACCGTAGGAGGTGGTGTTGGTTTAGCCGCTTCAACCGATTATTGTATGGCTTCAAAACATGCGGCCATCAAGCTTAGTGAACTTAATATTGGTATCGGACCATTTGTAGTTGGACCACCAATAGAACGTAAGATTGGTTTAAGTGCAATGTCGCAAATTGCAATAGATGCTAACACCTTTTATCCCGCAGAATGGGCAAAAGAAAAAGGATTATACACTCAAGTTTACCAAAGCACGGAAGCACTTGATGAGGCTGTTAAAACTACGGCAGAGCATTTATGTACATACAATACCGATGCTATGAAAGCCATGAAAAAGGTATTTTGGCAAGGGACTGAGAATTGGGATAGTTTGTTAGCCGAACGTGCAGCTGTTAGCGGTAAATTAGTGCTTTCAGATTTTACGAAAGAGACGTTGAAGGGTTTTAAATAAATCCGACCTAATTGAACTGTTATTATGCGTTAAGTGATGTTAGAATCTTATAATGAGATATACTTAGCTTTGTTAAAAATGAATAAACATGATAAAAAATGATTTACAGCTTTAAAGGTTTTACTCCAGTTGTCCACAAATCCAGTTTTATACATCCTCTAGCTGCCGTAACTGGAAACGTAATTATTGGTAAAAACTGCTACATTGGTCCAGGTGCTGCCATTCGTGGAGATTGGGGTCAAATTATTTTAGAAGATGGTGTAAATGTACAAGAAAATTGTACAGTGCATATGTTTCCTGGTAAATCGATAATATTAAGAGCAAGCGCACATGTTGGTCATGGAGCAATTATACATGGTGCAAATTTAGGACGTAATTGCTTGATTGGAATGAACACTGTTATTATGGACGACGCCGAAATTGGCGATGAAAGTATAATAGGAGCCATGGCCTTTATAAAAGCAGACACAATCATCCCCAAACGAAGTTTAGTTGTTGGAAATCCTGCAAAAATAATTAAACAAGTTAGTGATGATATGTTAGCTTGGAAAACTAAAGGCACCGCATTATACCAGCAATTACCAAAAGATTGTCATGCCACATTAAAGGAAGTACAACCGCTTAGACAAATACCTAAAAATTTACCAACTCAGGAAAAAACTTATAAAACGTTGAGAGACAAGTATAAATCTTAAAGCATTCTTATTACAAGTAATGCCCAATTTCTTAGCGGAATCGTTTTTTATAAAACTTTGATTTTATCTATTTAATTGTTTAAATTCTACTTAAATCAACCTCATTAGTTTCCTTATTTGTAGACAATGTAATTAAGCTCTGCACACTTCCTAAATAAGGCAACAGTGTTAATTTCGAAATAATAAACGTCTCATAGGCTTCAATATCCTTAACCACTAATTTAAGTAAATAATCAAAATTACCACTAACTCTGTGGCACTCTATTACCTCTGGAAATTCATTAATTTGCTTTACAAATTTTTCTAAATAACTTCTGGTGTGTCCTTGTAAAGTAATAGCAATAAAAACGGTCTGTTTTAAACCTATTTTTTTATTGTTTAAAATGGCAACATAATTTTTAATGTAACCTTGCTTTTCTAGCTTCTTAATCCGCTCGAAAACTGGAGTTGTGGTCATTGCTAATTCTTCAGCTATACTTTTTGTAGTTCTATTACTATTCTGCTGAAGTAAATTCAGAATTTTTATGTCTATTTTATCTAGATTATGCTGCATAAGAAAATACTCTTTTTATCAAGTATAAAGGTAAGATAAAAAGAATTAAAAACTAATAAACAATTTAAATAAAGAATAATATTCTTAATTTTATTAAAATAGAAGATATATACTTATTAAAAAACTTAAAATTATTAAATTTAATTCTTTAAATTAAGTAGAGTGGTAGAAATTGAATTTAAAATGCCTAAAATGGGCGAGAGTATAACAGAAGGCACAATTATTAATTGGTTAATTTCTGTAGGCGATAGTTTTAATGAAGGCGATATTATCCTTGAGGTAGCAACAGATAAAGTTGATAACGAAGTGCCGGCGCCAGTATCGGGAACTTTAATAAAAACCTTGTTTAAGGCCAAAGATGTTGTGCCTGTTGGTGCGGTAATGGCCATTCTAAAGGTTACAGAATCAAATAAATTGAATTCTAGTTTTATTAAAAAGTCGAGCTCTAAAAAAGAAATTCAAACTCAAAAACCAATACAGAACCATTCAAATCCTGTTTTAGGGTCAAGCTCTGTTCCAAAACAAGCTTCGTCTTTAAGCGTTTCAAATACAAACACTTTCTTTTCTCCATTAATTATTAAAATTGCCCGACAGCATCATATAAGTTTCGAAGAATTAGCACGAATTCCTGCAACAGGACAGGAAGGCAGATTACGCAAGAGTGATGTTTTTAAGTACATACAAGACGGTCGACCATTTAAGATCGTGCAACCAGTAGCAAAAACTGATCCAACAGCATACAGAATTCCACAACTAAAATTTGATAAAGGGAAAGGTAAAATTATCGAAATGGATAGAATGCGCCAGATGATTGCAGACCATATGGTTTATTCCAAACACACTTCTCCACACGTTACAGCTTATGCTGAAGCAGATATGACAAATATGGCAAAATGGAGAAATGCAAACAAAGTCGCTTTTCAAGACAAGTACGGAGAACGGCTAACCTTTACACCATTGTTTGTAGAAGCAGTTGCTAAAGCAGTAAAAGATTTCCCGAATATAAATGCCTCTGTCGATGGTAAAAACATTATTGTAAAAGAAGATATAAATATAGGCATGGCAACCGCTTTACCAAGCGGCAATTTAATTGTTCCAATTGTAAAAAATGCAGATACCAAAGATTTAAAAACACTGGCAGCTAATGTTAATGAACTCGCTGGAAAAGCAAGAGATAATAACTTAACTGGTGATGATGTAAAAGGGAGCACCTTCACCATTTCTAACGTAGGAACATTTGGAAGTATTATGGGAACACCCATTATTAATCAACCCGAAGTTGCCATCCTTGCTCTAGGAATAATAAAGAAAAGACCAGAAGTAATAACTACAGAAAAAGGCGATGAAATTGCCATTAGAAACATGATGTATCTTTCATTGTCATTCGATCATCGTGTAGTCGACGGTTTTTTAGGCGGAAGTTTTGTAAAACGCGTGGCAGATTATTTTGAGCAGTTTGATATCAATAGAAAAATATAATATTAATGAAAAGTAATACGATAGCTTATAATATTGACTAAAAATACTTAGGCGCATCTCACTTATAATGACCAACAATTAAGATTATGAAACACGACATTTCAATTACTAAAGTTGAAAATTCCAAAGTTAATAGTATAGACTTTAATAACATTCCATTAGGTACCACATTTACAGACCACATGTTTATCTGTGATTATGAAAATGGTTCGTGGGTAAACCCAAGAATTGAACCTCTGGCATTAATTCCAACACATCCAGCAGCAATGGCATTGCATTATGGACAAGCCATATTTGAGGGTATGAAAGCAACGGTAGATAGACAAGGCAATCCAATGCTATTTCGCGCTAATAAAAATGCAGCACGATTAAATGCTAGCGCAGATAGAATGGGTATGCCTAAATTTCCAGAAAATTTATTTGTATCAGGTCTTAAAAAGTTTGTAGATTTAGAACGAAAATGGATACCAACAACAGATGGTAGCGCATTATATCTAAGACCATTTATGTACGCAGATGAGCCATTTATAGGCATGCGTGCAGCCACCCATTTTAAATTTATAATCATAGCATCACCAGCTAGACCATTTTTTAGTAAACGTATAACATTGTGGGCCGAAAAACAATACATACGTGCAGCCAATGGTGGAACGGGAGAGGCAAAAGCGGCAGGAAACTACGCAGCAGCTATACGTCCAACCGAATTGGCTAAGGCTAAAGGTTTCGACCAAGTATTATGGTTAGATGCAGCAGAACATAAATACATTCAGGAAGTTGGAACTATGAACATTTTCTTTAAAATAAATGGAGAATTTATAACACCCACTCGCGATGGTTCCATTTTAAATGGTATTACCAGATTGAGTGTAATAGACGTTTTGCGAGATAAAGGTTTTAAGGTTACAGAACAGGCAATAACTATAAACGACATACATAAAGCATCTAAAAACGGTACGTTGGAAGAGGCTTTTGGAACAGGAACAGCAGTTGGTATCGCCTATATTCAAGAAATCGGGTTGGATGATGCCACCATACACATTTCAAACGAAAATCCAGTTGGCTTAGAAGTAAATAAGACTCTAAACGCTATTAAAACTGGAAAAATGGAAGATAAATTTGGTTGGATGATTAAAATTGAAAACGAGTTAGCCTAATAACCTGCAAGGTATCCGAAATCTTTTGGATTTAATTTTAGTTAGGGCGTTACTTTTTTGCTCATACCTACAAGGTTTTAACATCCATATAGGATTGCAAAAAAGTCGCGCTTTCCGCTAAATCTTTTTTTGCCATTAATGGCAGCAAAAAAAGGATACCGCATCAATCGCTAACGCAGACTTACTCGATCTAACGAATGCAAATTTAAATGAATTGCAAAAAAATGGAAAAACAAATATTAAAAACAGGTTTCTCAATACTGTGCACAGCCAAAGCTATGGCAGAATTATACGAAGCTAACTTTAAGCAAGTTTCAAAATACGTACATGCAACATCTCGCGGTCATGAGGCCATTCAAATAGCTTTAGGAATGCAACTATTACCACAAGATTATGCTTTTCCATATTATAGAGACGATGCAATGCTATTATCGTTCGGATTGGAACCATACCTTTTAATGTTGCAGTTATTAGCCAAAAAAGACGATCCGTTTTCAGGAGGAAGAACCTACTATTGCCATCCAAGTTTAAAGGATGCAGATAAGCCAAAAATTCCACATCAATCTTCAGCTACAGGAATGCAAGCCATTCCAGCCACAGGAGTTGCTATGGGTATGCAATATCAAGAACTACAAGAATTAACCAATCCAAACGTATGTAAGATTAATAGTAAAGAATCTGGATTAAAGCCTATAACTGTATGCTCACTTGGCGACGCCTCAGTCACCGAAGGCGAAATTGCAGAGGCGTTTCAAATGGCAGCTTTAAAGCAAATGCCTATTTTATATTTAGTGCAAGATAATGGTTGGGATATTAGTGCAAACGCAGCAGAAACTAGAGCCCAAGATGCTGTTGGTTACGCACAGGGTTTTCATGGCTTGGAAGCCATTTCAATAGACGGCGCCAACTTTACAGAAAGTTACAAAGCCTTAGAAAAAGTAATAGAAACCATTAGAACAGAACGCAGACCTTTTTTAGTGCACGCTAAAGTTCCGTTACTAAATCATCATACTTCTGGTGTACGTATGGAATGGTATCGCGATGATTTAGAGGAGGCGCGTTCTCGAGATCCATATCCAGTACTTAAACAGCAATTATTAGACGCTGGATTTTCTAAAAAGGAGGTTCTGAATATTGAAAATTCTGCTAAAGTAAAAGTACAAGCTGATTTCGATAAAGCCCTAAAAAAAGAAGACCCATTACCAGAAGATTTGTTTACCCACGATTTTGTACCAACACCAATTAAAGAAGAAAAAGGTACACGCGAACCAGAAGGTGCAGAAAAGATTGTTATGGTAGATTGCGCATTATTTGCGGTGGAAGAATTAATGAAAAAACATAAAGAATGTTTATTTTATGGTCAAGATGTTGGTGGGCGCCTAGGCGGGGTATTTAGAGAAGCTGCAACATTAGCTCAAAAATTTGGAGACGATCGTGTCTTTAATACACCAATTCAGGAAGCATTTATTGTTGGGTCTACCGTTGGTATGAGTGCAGTAGGTTTAAAGCCAATTGTGGAGGTGCAATTTGCAGATTACATTTGGCCTGGCTTAAACCAATTATTTACAGAAGTGAGTAGAAGTTGTTACCTTTCTAACGGAAAATGGCCAGTTTCTATGATTCTTCGGGTACCAATTGGTGCTTATGGAAGTGGCGGACCTTATCATTCATCGTCTGTAGAAAGTGTCATTTCAAATATTAAAGGAATTAAAATAGCATACCCTAGTAATGGAGCAGATTTAAAAGGCTTGATTAAAGCAGCATATTATGACCCAAATCCAGTAATTATTTTAGAACATAAAGGATTATATTGGTCTAAAGTGCCTGGAACACAAGGTGCAACATCTATTGAGCCTAGTGAAGATTATGTATTGCCATTTGGCAAAGCATGGGTGCTTCAGGAAATTTGGAAACAAGAAAATGTAGAAACCATAACCATTGTTACCTATGGAATGGGAGTACATTGGGCAATGAATGCGTCACAAGAATTGGGAATGCAAGATCAAATTGAAGTTATCGATTTGCGTACCCTGTTTCCTTTAGATGAAGACGCAATTATGAAATCTGTTAAAAAAACAGGAAAATGCTTGGTGGTAACCGAAGAACCTTCAAATAATAGTTTTGCCAGAGCCTTAGCTGGAAAAATTCAGGAAGAATGTTTTAAATATTTAGACGCTCCAATAATGACTATTGGTAGTGAAAATATGCCAGCAATACCTTTAAATTCGGTTTTAGAACAAACCATGATTCCTTCTACAGAAAAGGTAAAAATTAAAATAGAAAGCTTACTAAACTACTAAGGTATTTGGCTGCTTTTTACTATAAAAAAGTTTTACTATAATAAATACCGTACTATGGCGTGCTAATCTAATACATCTTATAACTTACTGTTAAAAAATATTCTATTTTTGCATTTCATGACGATTACTATAAATACTAGAATGTATTTTAATGGCAGATAAAAAACAAGACATACGCGCATTAACAAAACCGCAACTTCGAGACTTTTTTGTAAAAGAAGGAGACAAAGCTTTTAGAGGCAATCAGGTTTACGAATGGTTGTGGAGTAAAAGCGCGCATACGTTTGAGGATATGACGAATATTTCGAAAGAAACTCGTCAAATGCTGGAAGATAACTTTGTTATTAACCATATTGAAGTGGATACCATGCAACGTAGTAATGATGGCACAGTTAAAAACGCTGTAAAATTGCACGATGGATTAATAGTAGAGTCTGTACTTATTCCAACCGAAACCCGCACAACGGCTTGTGTGTCTAGCCAGGTTGGTTGCAGTTTAGATTGCAAATTTTGTGCTACGGCGCGTTTAAAACGTATGCGTAACCTTAATCCAGATGAAATTTACGATCAAGTTGTTGCTATAGATAGAGAAAGTAAATTATACTTTAATAGACCATTAAGTAACATTGTGTTTATGGGTATGGGAGAACCACTCATGAATTATAATAATGTAATTAAAGCTATAGATAAAATTACGTCTGTGGAAGGCTTGGGTATGTCGCCAAAACGAATAGTCGTTTCCACATCTGGTGTACCAAAGATGATTAAAAAAATGGCAGATGATGAAGTAAAATTTAATTTAGCAGTGTCTTTACATTCCGCTATTGATGAGGTTAGAACGAACATTATGCCTTTTAACGAAACCTTTCCGCTTCAAGATTTAAAGGAAGCTTTGGTTTATTGGTATGCAAAAACGGGACGTAGAATAACATACGAATATATTGTTTGGAAGGGTATTAACGACAGTATGAAGGACATTGATGCCTTGGTAAAGTTCTGTAAACATGTTCCGTGTAAGGTTAATATTATAGAGTATAATCCTATAGATGATGGCAAATTTCAACAAGCTTCAAGTCATGCTATCGATCATTATATTCAAGAACTAGAACGTAATAGGATAGTGGTAAATGTTCGCAGAAGTAGAGGTAAAGATATTGATGCCGCTTGTGGTCAATTAGCCAACAAGGCTTAATGGTCATTAATTATTAAAAAACATTTATAGCCTTTTTAAAATTAGGTGCTTACTCTTTGTTTAGCTCTAATTTTTTAGCAAAATACTCACAAAAATCTTTCATAGTAGCCGTCATTTTTTCATCTTGAGTAGCACGATTAAAAGTATTAGTCATAGCAACTAATGTTTGATGAAAAAACACCTTCATTTCATCTACTGGCATGTCTTTGGTCCATAAATCTATACGTAAGGATTCTTGAGCTGCACTATCCCATACCGAAAGCATCATGGCTTTAGCTTCAGCATTGGTAATACCACCATCTTGTGCAGTCCAATTTATTTTTTCTGGAACACGATTATCGTCTAACTCAACATTTAATATGATTTTAGATTTTATAGTTGCCATTATTTTCTAGGTTTGTATTTTGCGTTATCGAATATTTCTTGTGTGCTTTTTGTAAGCATTTGCTTAAAAGATACTGTATTATTTTCCATATATGCACGTACTATTTGCCAACCAATATATTTGCCAATTTCTCCAGGCGATTCAGTATCAATATGCTCTAAATAAAACTTAGAAAAAGGTGCTGGATTAATAAATCGACTGGGGAGTTTGGTATCTGTACTATACAGCAGTTCTTTATCAACAAAATAGCGCCAAATGTATTCTTCGTTAACTTTTGTCCAAGAATATTGTGCATCTGTATATCTTAGTTTTTGTGCATCAGTTTTAAACGGAATTACTTTATCTTTAAAATATAACAGTTTGCCTTCGTAAATAAGGTCGTCCAAAAAAGTTGTTCTTCGTTTTTGAAATGTAAAATATTGAGCATATTTATCTGCTAAGTCCACAACCATAAATTTAGGCTCTAAATCCTGAGCTATGTAAGCCTGAATACCTTGATAAAAAAAATGATCTTTACCGAGATAGTTGGTTAGAGGTAAAATAGTAACAGTGTCTGTAACAATAACTTTATTTCTAAAATCTACATTAGTAGCAACACTAACTACTCTTGGTGCTTTAAATTGTGGGAAATAGTATTTTAAATGTTTAAATAAAGAAGTAATTTCTTTAGTTTCTGTATTTAAATTAGGAAATTTTTTAAATACTTCCTCTTGCATTTTTAATTGCAAAGTGTCCTTCATTTGTTGTATCCAAAAATAATCGTAATAATCTTTAGAAAACATAAACGGGAAGTCTAATTTTAATTTTCTTAAATCGTCCTTGGTCGCCGTAGCAAATGCGCTATCAAAACGTTCTAAGGTAACATCTATTTTAATGTTATTAATTTCAGCTTCAGTTCTGTCTTCCCTTTCGCAAGAAAGAACACTTAAAAAAGTGAGTAATAGAAAATAAATAAATTTCAACAGGCTTTTCATTTTTATTCCTAATGTGTTTGCTTTATTTTTGTTGCAGGCATCTTGACTCTATGTTTATAACCTAAAATAAAATAAACAATGTATAAATCAAGTTATTTTTTAAAATCATAGCATTGCTAAGACTAAAAAAACAGACAAAAAATGAGCAAGTTCTAAATCTTTTAAAGAAAATAAATACGTTAAGATTAATTCTAGGGCAAAGGTACTATACTTTGTTTAAAATACTTAAAAAAATGCAAACAGAAAAAGTGGTAGATCATATTGTTAGTTGGTTAAAGGACTATGCTACTAACGCAAGAGTTAAAGGTTTTGTTGTTGGAATTTCTGGAGGTATAGATTCTGCGGTTACTTCCATGTTATGTGCAAAAACAGGGTTAGACGTTTTGTGTATTGAAATGCCAATTCATCAAGCAGCAAGCCATGTATCCAGAGGACAAAAGCACATTACACAGTTAAAGGCTCATTTTCCAAACGTTAGTGCAACACAAACAGATTTAACTCCAGTTTTCGAGGAATTTAAAACCGAAGTGTCCCTTGAAGGTAAGCAAGCTGTTGTTGATATGGCCTTAGCAAACACACGTGCGCGCTTAAGAATGACTACTCTATATTATCATGCAGGATTGTTAGGTTTGCTGGTTGCAGGTACTGGAAATAAAGTAGAAGATTTTGGTGTTGGTTTTTATACAAAATATGGTGATGGTGGTGTAGATTTAAGTCCTATTGCAGATTTACTTAAAAGTGAAGTTTATACTATTGGAGCATATTTAGGAGTGTCCGAGGCCATTATGAATGCTGCTCCAAGTGATGGCCTTTTTGGCGATGCAAGAAGTGATGAAGACCAAATTGGCGCTTCGTACCCAGAATTAGAATGGGCAATGAAAAACGTTGGAAAAGGGAACACTGAAAACGATTTTAAAGGCAGAGAGAAAGAAGTATTTAATATTTACAAAAGGTATAATAGTGCGAATAGACACAAGATGATTCCAATACCTGTTTGCATAATACCAGAGACACTTAAGTAATTAATATAGATGATATAATATTTATTACATTTGTAGCGCTATTATCTATTCATATTTTATTTTGAGTTATCAACTTAAATAAAATTTAAAACTTAAAACTATGATCAAGCTGTTAGTGGTTGATCAGCATCCTATTGTTTGCAAAGGTCTAGAACTTATTTTTAACGCTACGCCAGAAATAAAATTTGTAGGCAGTGTAAATAATGGTGGCGCTATTGTTAAATTTCTTAAAAGCACACCTGTAGATGTAATATTAACAGAAATAGACTTACCTAAACTTAACGGTTTAACTGCCATTAGGCAGATAAAAACTAGTTTTCCCACAACAAAAATACTAATGTATACTGCACAGTCTGAAGACGTCTATGCAGTATGCTCAATTAGAGCTGGAGCAGACGGTTTTATATCAAAATCAGCAACCATAGAAACTCTAAAAGCTGCAATTGTAAAAGTGAGTAACGATGGTGTGTATCTAAGCAAGGCACTTTTGCTCAAATTGGATAAAAATTATAAAGATTTAGAAGGGAACAATTTTTATAAAAAACTATCCATAAGAGAAGTAGAAGTTTTAAAATTATTAGCTTCAGGAAAACGGAATAAAGATATTGCTAAAGAGCTTAATATTAGCCAAAAGACAGTAAGTACTTATCGCGCACGAGTAATGAAAAAATTACATGCAGATAATTTAATAGACCTTGTTGATCGGTTTAAAACCATGCCCTTATAATACGCGATTTAGCTTTCTAGAGAGCAGCATCTTTAAAGCAGAATAATCTTTTACTTCTTCTAAAACACTTTTATTAACTTCGTTTTTATGCTCTAAAGTTTGTTGCTGGAAGCCTATAACTTTTTTGTCTATTAGATGACATCGTAAACTTAAAATAGTTTCACTAACTAATTGCGCAATGCTATCGTTTTTAGATTTCGGAAAAATCTTCTTCCTTTCCCAATCTGATAATTCATAACGTTCATCTTCCATTAAAATAGTTGTAATGTCATTTCCAACTTCGGCATCAACAGAATTTATAAATTGTTCTGAAGAAAATTCTGGGTTCTGATTTAAGGTCTCAATTATTTTATAATACAAGTTTTTAAACCGCTCATTAGAAAATTCCATTTCATCATCCTGTAGGTCTAAAAATACTTTTTCAAACACTGTAGTCTTTTCTATTACTGGTTCTAAAACTAAAAGCCCTTTATCGTTTTCCTTGAGAACAAGGTCTTCAAAATCTTCAGTTTTATTGCCGTAAAGCAGTAATATTTCAATAATTTTTCGTTCTAAAACAAACTGGATATCAATTTTTTTTACTGGTTGTTGGTGTTTAATTACATCAAACGCTTGTTGTGGTTTTTTCTGATGTTTCGCGTGGTCGTTTGCTTCTTTCTGTGTAAGTTGCGCCAGAGTGCTAAACAAGACACCTTCACTTATATCCATAATTCTGGAGCATTCCTGGACATAAACTTCGCGTTTAATACGATCTGGAATTTTGGCAATACTAATAATAATATCTCTAATGGTTTCTGCCTTTTTTATTGGATCGTTTTGTGATTCTTCATGCAAAACAGAAGCCTTAAACTGTATAAAATCCTTAGCATTGTTATCCAAATAATGCTTTAATTCTTCAAGGGTATTTGTCTTGGCAAAACTATCTGGATCTTCACCTTCGGGAAAAGTACAGACCTTTACATTCATACCTTGCTCCAGAATAAGGTCGATACCTCTTAAAGAGGCTCTCATTCCAGCAGCATCGCCATCAAAAAGAACAGTAATGTTTTTTGTTAATCTGTTTATTAAGCGAATTTGATCGCTTGTTAGAGCGGTTCCAGAAGAGGACACTACATTAGTAACTCCAGTTTGATTAAATTGTATAACATCCGTATAGCCTTCAACTAAATAACAATTATCTTCCTTTGCAATGCTTTGTTTGGCATGATAAATTCCATATAAAACTTTGCTTTTATGGTAGATATCACTTTCTGGAGAATTTAAGTATTTTGCAGCTTTCTTATCATTAGCTAAAATACGTCCACCAAAGCCTAAAACACGACCACTCATGCTTTGTATAGGAAACATAACACGACCTTTAAACCTATCAAAATGCTTATCCCCTTTATCGATTGTTAGTCCAGTTTCCGCTAAAAATTCTAATTTGTAGCCTTTTTTTATAGCCTCATCGGTAAAGGCACTCCAAGCATCTGTACAGTAGCCTAAATCAAACCTTTTTATGGTCTGATCTGTAAAACCACGCTCTTTAAAATAACTTAAACCTATGGCTTTACCTTTGTCTGTATTGTGTAAAATATGTTTAAAATAGGAATTTGCATATTCATTAACTAAATACAGACTTTCACGTTTGTTCTGTGCTTCTTTTTGCTCGTTGGATTGCTCAGTTTCTTCAATTTCAATGTTATACTTCTTGGCAAGATACTTTATAGCCTCAGGATAGGTAAAATGCTCGTGTTCCATTAAAAAAGCAACGACGTTACCACCTTTACCACTGGAAAAATCTTTCCATATTTGCTTTACTGGCGAAACCATAAAACTAGGAGAACGTTCATCGCTAAAAGGGCTTAAACCTTTAAAATTGCTACCCGCCTTTTTTAATTGAACGAAATCACCAATGACCTCCTCTAATCGAGCAGTTTCGTAAACCTGGTCTATGGATGATTTTGAAATCAATTAAATTTAAAGTTTAGGGTATAAGCAAATTTATGAATTATTAAAGACACAAATAGTGTTAAACCTAATTTAAATTTTAGGTGTTAAGTCTTTAAAAATTATACCTTTATACTATGAAAAAAGATAGAGCTAAGCAAAAAGTATTTAAAAAGAAAAGATATCTCTTTTTTTTAGTATTAGCGTTAGTAATAATTGCCCTGAGAATGTATCTCCCAACTTTAGTTAAAAATTATGTAAATAGAGTGTTAGCAGATATACCTGGATATTATGGAGAGGTAAATGCTATCGATATATCGCTTTTAAGAGGTGCATATACAATAGATGGCATGTACTTAAATAAAATAAATGCTAAAACACAAGTTCCATTTTTAAACTTCCCAAAAACTGATATCTCTATTGAATGGAGAGCATTATTAAGTGGTAAAATAGTTAGCGAAATAATAATGAATAATCCAGAAATTATTTATGTTTTAGAAGACCACCAAACGCAAGGCGAAAATCCTGATGTTGAGGATTGGACAAAAGCACTAACTAATTTGGTGCCTATTGATATAAACCACTTTGAAATCCATAATGGAAAAATAGCATTTGTCCAATTAGAAACAGATCCAAATATCGATCTCCATTTTAACAGTTTAGAGCTCACTGCAAACAATTTAAGAAATGTTATTGAGCAAGAACGGGTGCTGCCTTCTCCAATAAAAGCCTCGGCTATTTCTGTAGGTCATGGTAAAATGACTTTAATTGGTAGTGTAAATTTAATTAAAGAAATTCCAGATATGAATATTGAATTTGCACTGAAGGATGCAGATGTTATTGCTTTAAACGAATTAACAAGACACTACTCTGGGATTGATTTTAAAAGCGGAAAATTTGAACTGTACAGTGAAGTTGCCATTGCAGATGGGTATTTAAAGGGTTATATAAAACCTTTAATAAAAAACTCTAAACTTATAAGTAAAGAGGATGGTATTCTTGGCGTATTGTGGGAAGGATTTGTAGGGTTTTTTAAATTTATACTTAAAAACCAATCTACAGATACTTTAGCCACAAAAATACCTTTAGAAGGCGATTTAAATAATGTTGAAGCTGGTGTATTACCTACAATTGTAAATATTTTTGGTAATGCTTGGATTAAAGCATTTAAAGGTGTTGTTGACGATGAAATTGATTTTAAAGATGCCTTTAATGATGAAGAAAATTTAACCAGAAAAGAAAAACGCGCTAAACGAAAAGCTGAAAGACAACAGAAACGGGAAGAAAAAAAGCAAGCCAAGGACATAGAAGAGAAAACAAAAAATTAACTAGAAAGTTAAGAATCCTAGAAATACAAAATACCACACTAATTTATTTAATGCGGTATTTAAAAGAAATAGTTACGCTTAAAACATTATTCTATATCATACCTTATACCCAATGAAATATTATTTTGCTTTATGGAATTGTCTCTAAATGTATTTGATAGATCGTACTTAATAATTAAGCTAATATCATCATAGCCTAAATAACCTCCAACACCATATACAAAAGGGTTTACATTGTAATCTTGTTTTATTTTTTGCTTTGTTTTTATACCATTATCTTTATACTGAAGTTTTTGTTTAGCTCCAATATTTAAGCCCGCATACCCTCCAAAACCACCTTTAAAACCTTTAGTAATAAACCTAACACGGTCTTTTTTTTCAATTTTACTGTGCTGCCCAAATTCTAAATATATTGGAACGACCAGATTTGTAGTTCTAAATTTTGCTTTCTTTAAATCTGTAGGAAATGTTTCTAATGTTGAAATATCCCCATCTTGAACAAAATACTTCTCATCCTTTATATTATATTTGTTCCATTGAAATGATAGCCCATATCTAAGTCTAGCTAGGTTTGAGTGTTTAAGAAGTCTTGTTCTCCATTGAAATCCAAGCTCAAAAAAACCCGAGCCACCAATTTTATAAGGCGAATTGCTTAAAGATTGACCATTTATTATTGCGTTATTTAATCCAGCAGCTAGAACCAAACCACCAAGTGTTCTATAATCGTATTTTATTGGTTTGGCGTCTTTTTTAGAATTGCTAATCTTAAGCCCTAAAGGATTACTTGTATTATTTCCAAAAGTTATAGAGGTAAACGACTTTTCGTTTTCAAAATTCAAATCATTCTGTATTCCGTTACGATCATAAAATTCTAATTTGTTCTGTAGTATTACAATTCTATTTTCAATATTTAGCGCACGTTTTTTAGCAACTTCCTGTTTTAAATCTTCGCCTGCTTTGTAAGTAAGTTCTTTATTAATGACACGATCATTAATGCGCTCTACTTCAATTTTTAGGGCCTCCTTTTCTTTATTTTCAATATGGTTTTTTATTCGTTTAATTTGTGCCGCTCTTGTTTCTGGAATCGAGTCTTGAGCTGCAACATTGGCACTATTGAAACTGATTAAAATTACGATCGTGTACTTAATAATTGTTTTCATAAATGTTCGTTTTTGATGCTGAAAGTCTTATCAGCGATTGATGATATTGATTAAAATTGATGATTTGTTTTACAATTAATTGTTTCGTTCTGCAACAGATTCCCTTACGGTTTTGTAGCCTTGTTTTACAGCCTTTAACATTTTGTCTCTGAACGTTTCGTCTAAATCGTCTTCAACTTCAATTAACAATCCATTGTGGTCTATTGGTATTGTTGATTGTTTGTTTTTTTGTTGGGCAATATTTTTAGAAGCATTAGCAATTAAAATATCTATTTCTTGATCTAAAACGCTATTTTTACTTGTCTTGGGTGCAGTATTAGTATGATTCTTAATTGAATTATTAGCAGCTGTTGTTGAAGTGTTCTGTGCTACGACAAATACTTTTTGAATTGAGTTTTTAAGGTTTGGTACGTTATTTTTTTTAATGGTATTATTAGGAATCATAACCTCTTTTTTATTGATCTTCTCAATTTTATTATTTATTTTTCTATCTGTGTTTTTAACTATTATTGGTTGCTGTATACCTTTAGTAACCTTCAGAGTCTTTGTTTTGTTTAAAGTGTCTTTAACAGCATGTTCTTCTACAATAATGGTTTCAATGTTTTTATTTTCAGAAATTAAAAAGAATTTGGAAACTAACAATATACTAGCAATACTTGCTGCTAAACTAAGCCACCATATGCCTTTTTTATTGCTTTTCTTTTCTTCAGTACCTAAACGTTCCGATAAATTTCCCCAAGCTTGTTTTGAAGACTGAATAGTCCTTTTTTCGAGCTTATTTTTTATATCTTCTTCAAATTGAATTGGTGCCATAACATGATGTATTTAAATTTTTTATGCCTTGCTGAAGCATTTGTCTTGCTTTATGTAATTGAGATTTGGAAGTACCTATATTTATATTTAAAAGCGTAGCAATCTCACTGTGTTTATAACCTTCAATGGCATACATTACAAAAACTATTTTATAGCCATCTGGCAATTTATCTATTAGTTTTTGGATGTGCTCTACTTCAATTTCAGTATTGATATTGTTTGAATAATCATGCTTGATTTCTACGTCTTCTAAAGCAAATTCTATATTCTTTTGTTGTCTTAAAAATGAAATAGATTCTCTTACCATGATGCGTCTTATCCAGCCTTCAAAACTACCGTTGTTTTTAAAACTTTTAATGTTAGTAAATACCTTAAAAAACCCGTTTAACATGGCTTCTTCAGCATGTTGTAAATCTTTAATGTAGTACCTACAAACACTTAGCATTTTTGGTGCGTGCCACTCATACAATACGTGTTGTGCTTCACGATTGTTTTTTTGAGCTCTTTTTATGAGCTTTGTTTCATTTTTATAGAGTTGAATAACTTTCAAAAACAATTGAGTTTGGAGTTTCTATTTATAAAGACGTAATTTTTAAGCAAAAGGTTGCCTCGAATTTAGAAAAATATTACTTTTTTCTTTCTATTACGTAATTCACCATTAATTCTAAAGAAGATTTATAGTCAGAATCTGGAAATTGTTGTAGGATGTGTAAAGCTTCAGCTTGAAAGGCTTTCATTTTGGTAACGGCATAGTCTAGGCCGCCATTATTTTTTACAAAAGTAATCACTTCGTCTACACGTTTCTTATTTTTGTTATGATTTTTAATAGAATTAATAAGCCATTTCTTATCTTTCTTACTCACATTATTGAGGACGTGAATTAATGGCAAGGTCATTTTTTGTTCTTTAATATCGATGCCCACAGGTTTTCCAATACTTTTGGTTCCATAATCAAACAAATCATCTTTAATTTGAAACGCCATACCTATAAGTTCTCCAAACTTGCGCATGGTTTCTACGTCGTTAGCCTCTGGTTTAACAGAAGCTGCGCCAAGACTACAACAAGCCGCAATTAAGGTGGCTGTTTTTTGTCTTATTATTTCGTAATAAATGTCTTCGGTTATATCTAAACGTCTGGCTTTTTCTATTTGAAGTAATTCGCCTTCACTCATTTCTCTTACGGCAACTGAAATAATTTTTAATAAATCGAAATCATTATTATCTATAGATAATAATAAACCTTTTGAGAGTAAATAATCGCCAATAAGTACTGCAATTTTGTTTTTCCAGAGGGCATTAATACTAAAGAAACCGCGACGCTTGTTACTATCATCTACAACATCGTCATGCACTAGAGTAGCAGTGTGTATTAATTCTATTACCGCTGCGCCACGATAGGTTCTGTCCTTAACTTCTCCATTAGATACCATTTTAGCAACTAGAAAAACAAACATTGGACGCATTTGTTTGCCCTTTCTATTTACTATGTAATGTGTTATTCTGTTTAATAAAGCAACTTTAGAGGCCATAGCTAAGCGGAACTTTTGTTCAAAAAGATCCATTTCGTAAGCTATGGGTTGTTTTATTTGTTCAGTAATTTTCAAAAGAAAGATTATAGTGTTACAAAGCTACTGATAAAAAGTGAAAGCTAAGAAGCGAAAGATTAAAAGTGAAAAAAATACTAAGAATTTAACTGTATATTACAATAGTCTTTTTGTTATTATAACCATCTAAAAATTAGTTGTATAACTACTTTAAATCTATATATAACGTTACCATTCATTAATTCTATTAGAATCTAGTTTAACAAAAATAAATACAAGAATTGTAAATCCCCAAAGCCCAGAACCTCCATAACTAAATAAAGGCAATGGAATTCCAATGGTTGGAATTAAGCCCATAACCATACCAATATTAATTAAAAAGTGTATGAATATTATGGCTGCAACCGAGTAGCCGTAAACTCTGTTAAATTGCGATTTTTGCCGTTCTGCTAAATGAAGCAAACGTAAAATAAGTAATACAAACAAAAGTACCACTCCAAAACTCCCAAAAAACCCCCATTCTTCACCAACGGTTGTAAAAATATAATCGGTATGTTGTTCTGGTACAAATTTACCTGTAGTACGGGTGCCTTGCATAAAACCTTTACCGTACCAGCCGCCAGCACTAATGGCTTTTTCGCTTTCTAAAAGATTGTAAGCCGCCTCCTTTTTCATTTTTTCTAAAACGGCCGTGTCTTTTTCTAAACTTAACCATATAGTGATTCGGTCTTTCTGGTGAAAAGGCAAAAGCGTATTGTAGGTAAAACGGACTACAAACGAAATGAGTAGGGCCAATGCCAAGGTAATTACTGGTTGAAAAAACGAAGGTTTTTTCTTTAATGAAAAGTAATAGCTAAATACGCAAATAGCTGCTGCAATCATGGTTATAATAACTCCAAATTTTAAAGCAAATATTGCAAGAACTATAAGTAACGATCCTATAACCAAATAAATTTTAGGTAGTCCTTCTCGATATAATACAAAGAAAAAAGCCGCATAAACGAGTGTACTTCCAGCATCTTTTTGAAGTAAGATGAGCACCGCAGGAATGATAATAATTGCAAAAATACGTAATTGGTGTTTAAATACTTTAATGTCGGTCTGCAAGTCGCTAACATACTTAGCTACAGCCAATGCAGTGGCAACCTTAGCGAACTCACTTGGCTGTAAAGTCATACCTCCTAAATCGTACCAAGATGTCGCTCCGTTTATGCTTTTGCCAAAGACAAATAAACCAATTAAAGAGAGAAGTGATGCAAGGTAAATGATACTGGAAAAGCGTTCGTAAAATTTAGCGTCGGTTGATAATATTAAAACGATTAATACTACCGAAAGGATAATAAAAATAAGTTGTTTGCCATAAAATTCTGTAAAACTAAAATAGTCGATAATGTCTCCAGATTGTGAAGCCGATAGTATATTTAGCCAACCAAAACCTGCCAATATAAAAAAGAGCACAATGGTAATCCAGTCGAATTTAAAATGTCTGTCCGTTTCCCTCATTCTATTTATGGCTTAAGTTTAGCCTCCTTTGGTAACTGGATAATATCTTCCATTGGGATGATTTGATATTGCGATTCTCTATTTATTTTAAAGGGTTCACCAGAATAGGGTTTAGCGTATTCATTTTCTAAACTATGCGTTATTAGCCATTTTTCTAAATCTTTTCTGGTAATTTTTTTGTTTACATATTTTTCAACCATTAAACTAGCAATTCTACCTGCAAATCTACTTCCAAAATAACCATTTTCTACAAATACTGCTAATGCTATTTTTGGATTATCTTTTGGAGCAAACGCCACAAAGATGGAATGGTCTGTTAATTGTGTCTTAACGCTGTCAATTTCTACAAAGTTTTCAACAGTACCTGTTTTACCACAAATATCGAGGTCTTTTACTTGCAGCCCACGGGCAGTACCATTTTTATATACTTGGTACATGCCTTCAATTACAGGTTCAAAATGCTGCTTTTCAATCGTCGTAAATTTAGGGGTTGTGAATTTAGATGGTAGCGTTTCTCCTTCAATAGATTTTATAATATGAGGAGTATAATAATGCCCTCTATTAGCAATAGCTGCAATCATGTTTGCTAATTGTATTGGAGTGGTAAGAATCTCACCTTGACCAATGGCATTTGAAATGGTGTAAGTAGAATAAAACTCACGCGGGTATGCATTTTTATAATATTTTCTATCGGGAATTCTCCCTTTTTGGCCTACCACCAGGTCATTATTTAAATATTTACCAAGTCCGAAACTTTGCACATGATTACTCCACTTGTCGATGCCAATAGACGCATTATTATCTTTATCTAAAATTCTTCTGTAAACAGTAGAAAAATAGGCATTGCACGATTTTTGGATACCTAAAACCATATTTCTAGAACCGCCTCCGCAATGACAGCCCATAAACCGATTTCCAAATTTATATCCATTGGCACAATAAATAATTTCGTTTGTTGAAATTACGTTTTCTTGTAATGCAACTAAGGCATTCATTAATTTAAAAGGAGAACCAGGACTGTAAAGCCCTTGTAAGCTTCTATTAAATAATGGGTTTGCTATTGAGTCTCTCAACAATTTATTAAAATTCCTTGAACGCTTTCGTCCTACCAAATCGTTTGGATTATAGGTTGGTGCAGCAATCATGGCCAAAATTTCACCTGTACTTGGTTCTATTGCAATAATGCCACCACGCTTATTCTGCATAAGCCATTCGCCATAGGCTTGCAATTTAGAATCTATGGTAATTTTAATGTCTTTTCCTTGTTCGGGAATAGTGTCATAGTCTCCATTTTTATACGGTCCAATATTACGGTTATGAATATCTTTTTGAATTAATTTGAGTCCTTTTCTGCCTCGTAGAACATGCTCGTAAGATTTTTCAACACCCTGCTTACCAATAAGATCACCCATTTTGTAATAGTCGTCTTTTTTTATGTCTCTATTATTTACTTCCCCAATATCTCCCAATACATTAGCTCCAATTGTAGTTTCGTATTGACGTAAGGACCTTTTTTGAATATGAAAACCTTTAAATTTTCTCATCTTTTCTTGAAGCACAGCATAGTCTTCTTTAGACAAGTGTGAAACAAAGGGAGTTGGTAATCGCCAAGAATAATTTTTAGCTTTATTAAACTGTCTAATAAAACGTTTTTTGTCAATTTTAAGCAATCTGCAGAACTCTAAAGTGTCTAACGGTTCAACTTCTCTAGGAATGATCATAACGTCGTAAGATGGCTGGTTTGAAACCAATAGCTTCCCGTTTCTATCGTAAACAAAGCCTCTTTTTGGGTAATCGTAAACTTTTCTAATAGCATTATCTTCAAGAATACTATTGGTATTAGATTGGTAAACTTGTAAATATAATAGTCTAGCAGTAAATACTATACCTACTAGAATTACAGAAAGATAAAGTAAGAATTGTCTCATTTTTTATTTGTACCATTAAATATTATTGTAATTAATAAACTAATTAGGATGGTAAATATACTAGAGAATAACGTGTTTTGTAATATTAAAAGTATCTTATAAAAGTTAAAAATTTCTAGCGAGAATAAAATTAAATGATGAATTCCAGTTAAAATTGCAATATAGGTAATACGTTGTCCAAAATCTGCCGTACTAAACTTTACAGTTTGATGCTCGTAAACAGCGCCAAAACTAAACTTTAAAGCTGCTGGTCTTAGAAAAGCTATGGTTACAGTTGCTGCTGCATGAATGCCACCAGAATCTAAAAACATATCTATAGATAGACCTAAAAGGAAACTTAATAGAATAAATAGCATTCTATTGTTTTTTACCGGAAATAACAAAACAAATAAAATATAGGGATACGGATTTATATATCCCATAAAATTTACATAACTTAATAGTAGTACTTGTAATAATAATAATATTACAAAGCGTAAGGTATGTATAGATAGAAAATTAGTCATTATTATTTAATAAATTTTCTATTTGTTTAGTGTCTTTATTTTCAATAATGTAGACGTGCTCAGTATTTGTCATGTCGTTAAAAAGAGCAACTTCAATTTCATAATAATTTTCTGCTCTATCTAATTTAAAATTAGAAATAGTACCAATAGGAATATTTTTAGGAAAAATAGTAGAACGACCAGAAGTAGTTATCGTATCTCCAATGGCTACAGGAGCTATTTTAGGAATCTCTGTAAGCTGCACATATTGAGGTGAGTTACCATTCCATTTTAAATCGCCAAAATGATTACTTTTCTTAACTAATGCACTAATACTACTTGTGGTATTTAGTATAGATAAGACAGTAGCATAATTACCATTTGTCTTTTCAATAATACCAATAATTCCTTTACTTGAAATAACGCCAAAATCTTGCCTTATATTATTGCTTTCTCCTTTTATAAGTAGAATGTTGTTTGTTCTAGCGTAGCTATTTCTAATCACTTTAGCTGTTGTAAACCTATAGTGTTGAGCAACATTTAAACTATCTATTGATGTAGTGTCTAACTGTTGGCGCGTATTGTAGAGAATAGATTTTAATTGGTTATTTTCTTCCTGGAGTAAGTTATTTTGTGTTTTTAAATCAAAATAATCACTAATGTTGTTGGTGGTATTGTAAATTCCGCCACTTAAAATATTAGCAGAATTTATAAATCTGCTTCTATGGTAACTATGAGATTGTATGGTTAGTATCACCGAAATAAATAGCAATAGCGCAAACAGAAGAAACGTTTTGTTTCTTATTATAAAGTTTACAATTTGTTGCATTTACTTGGACTATTTTTATTTTATCAATACACTTTTGTATTTAGGAATATTTTTAAGCGTAATGCCAGTGCCACGAACAACAGCTCGTAAAGGATCTTCGGCAATATAGACTGGTAAATCTGTTTTTTGAGATAAACGTTTGTCTAATCCTCGAAGCATAGACCCACCACCAGCTAAATAAATGCCAGTGTTATAAATGTCTGCTGCTAATTCTGGAGGCGTTTGCGATAAGGTTTCCATTACAGCATCTTCAATTCTAAGAATAGATTTATCTAAAGCTTTTGCAATTTCTCTGTAAGAAATTTGAACTTGCTTCGGTTTTCCTGTTAATAAATCACGTCCTTGAACGCTCATATCTTCTGGTGGTAAATCAAAATCTTCGGTAGCAGCACCAATTTGAATTTTTATTTTTTCAGCAGTGCGTTCACCAACGTAAAGGTTATGTTGTGTTCGCATATAGTAAATTATATCGTTTGTAAATACGTCACCTGCAATTTTAACAGATTTATCGCAAACAATACCACCTAAAGCAATAACAGCTATTTCTGTTGTACCCCCACCAATATCCACAATCATGTTACCTTTTGGCTGCATGATATCTACTCCAATACCAATAGCCGCAGCCATTGGTTCGTGTATGAGGTATACTTCTTTACCATTTACACGCTCTGCACTTTCTTTTACAGCACGCATTTCTACTTCTGTAATTCCAGAAGGAATACAAATAACCATACGTAACGATGGAGTAAATAATTTCTTTTTAAGTGCTGGAATATTTTTAATAAACAAGCTAATCATTTGTTCAGAAGCATCAAAATCTGCAATGACTCCATCTTTTAATGGCCTAATGGTTTTAATATTTTCATGTGTTTTTCCTTGCATCATGTTGGCCTCTTGCCCAACTGCAATTATTTTTCCAGAAATACGATCTCTCGCCACAATGGAAGGTGCGTCTACAACAACCTTATCGTTGTGTATTATTAATGTGTTTGCAGTTCCTAAATCTATTGCGATTTCTTCTGTTAGGAAGTCAAAAAATCCCATGAGTTTCTTGTAATTATTTGGGTTATTAAAAAGTATTGGTAAAAGTAATAAATCTAGTGTAATAAACGTCCTTTATTGTATATAGTTCTTACATAAATTTTTAATGCTTAAGGATTTAAAATTTTTGCATAACCATAGACGATATTTATTATAATTTTTTTGGCTTCTTAGGAACAGTTAATTGGTTTAATTTGGGTAATGCTATTCTGTTCATAACTTTTAATTTATTCAAATTCTAGTTGTGTTAACGTTGTTTTTAGTATACTGAAATGTATAATATACAGTATTACTCTTTGCGGGTATGGGTTTTTAGTGCGAATTCTTATTAGAATAACAACACCTTCAGGTCTTAAATTATTATTGGTCTTACAACACTAAGCTTGTTAAAGTGCGTTGTAATCCATGCCTAAATTTTATAACTATCCTTTCTTTGAAGCAATTTGTTTAATGCTTAAAATGACGTGTTCCTGTAAACACCATTGCCAAATCGTTTTCATTACAATAATCAATACTTAATTGGTCTTTTATAGAACCTCCTGGTTGTATAACCGCAGAAATTCCAGCATTTTTAGCAATTTCAACACAATCAGGAAATGGAAAGAATGCATCACTAGCCATAACACTTCCTTTTAAATCGAAATTAAAAGATTGTGCTTTATGTATGGCTTGGTTTAAAGCATCTACGCGACTTGTTTGTCCTGTACCGCTGGCACATAATTGTCCGTTTTTAACTAACACGATAGTATTAGATTTTGTGTGCTTACAAATTTTAGAAGCAAAAATTAAATCGTCTAACTCAGCAGTTGATGGCGCTTTTTTAGTCGCATTTTTAAGGTCTTCTTTTGTATCTGTTATGTTATTTTTATCTTGAACTAACACGCCGTTTAAACAGGTTCTTACTGTAGTTTGTGATAATTCGGCCTCTTTTAAAACCAAAAGAATTCTATTTTTCTTGCCCTTTAAAATGGTTTCAGCTTCTACAGAAAAACGTGGCGCTATGACCACTTCGCAAAATAGTTTGTGGATTTCTTCTGCTGTTGCCTTATCGATTTCTGTATTGGATATTAAAACACCACCAAAGGCAGATACAGGATCACCAGCTAATGCGTCTACATAAGCTTGGTGTAAAGTGTTCCTTTGCGCTAAACCACAAGCGTTGTTGTGTTTTAAAATGGCAAAAGTTGGTGCATCGTTTTTAAACTCGGCCATTAAATTTACAGCTGCATCAACATCTAAAAGGTTATTGTAACTTAATTCTTTACCATGTAGTTTTGTAAAAATAGCGTCAAAATTTCCGAAGAAAAATCCACGTTGGTGTGGGTTTTCACCATAGCGTAAAACCTTACCATTAGTTTCAGAAATTTTTAAAGCTGCAATTTCATGGTTTGTATTAAAGTAGTTAAATATAGCAGAGTCGTAATGCGAAGACACATTAAAGGCTTTTGCTGCAAACGCTTTTCTATTTTCTTCAGAAAGATTTCCTTTTTTGCTTGTAATGAGTTCTAAAAATTCAGAATAATCGTCTACTGAAGACACACAAATAACATCAGCATAATTTTTTGCTGCTGCGCGAATGAGTGAAATACCACCAATATCAATCTTTTCAATAATATCTTGATTGGATGCGCCAGAGGTTACCGTATTTTCAAAAGGATATAAATCCACGATTACCACATCTAATTGCGGGATGTTAAATTCTTTCATTTCGGCAACATCGCCATCGTGGTTCTGACGGTTTAAAATTCCACCAAAAACCTTTGGGTGTAATGTTTTAACTCGACCTCCAAGTATCGATGGATAAGAGGTTACATCTTCTACAGGAACGACTTTAATACCTAAATCGTTAATGAATTTTTCTGTGCCGCCAGTAGAATAGATGGTAACGCCTTGTTTGTCTAATTCCTTAACAATTGGTTCTAAGCCATCTTTGCTAAATACCGAAATTAATGCCGATTTAATAATTTTATTATTGCTCATTAGAAGTTGTGTTAATAAGCAAGCAAATGTAATTGTTTTTAAACTTTTTTAATATTAATAAGCTGCTGATTTCTTAACTAAATCGAGTACTTATTAACAAGCATTTGCAAATTTTTAATTCCAACCACTAAATACTAAATTTTAGCTTCGAAACCTACACACAAATTTAAGTCAAACTTTGCAAATAGGAGGCTTTAACATTTACTAGAGCTGCTCTGCAACCTTAGTACACACAAATTCTAAAAAGTGTTCATCTGCTTCAGTAAACGGGTCTGGCGTGTTGGAGTCGATATCAATTTGTCCAATATTTTCTCCATTAACAAATATAGGAATTACAATTTCTGCTCTTACCGTTAGGCTACAGGCTATATAATTGTCTTGTGCCGCAACGTCTGGCACAACAAAATTTTGGTTACTAACAGCAACTTGTCCACATATACCTTTGCCAAAAGGAATGATAGTATGGTCTGTAGGTTCACCAACATAAGGGCCTAATTTTAATTCGTTTTTATCACCATTTTTAAAGTAAAAACCAACCCAATTGTAATAGTTTATATTGGCTTCTAACAATTTGCAGATTTCCATTAAACGCTCATCTACAGCTATTTTGTTATTAGTAAGTATTGCTTCGGCTTTAAGTTTTAACACATCAAAAATCATATCATTACATAATTTATAAAAAGTATTTAAAAGGGTGTAATTTAAATTATTGCTATAAAAAAAAGGCATAAATCATTGTTAAAAACTAAAAATAAGATGTTTCAGTGTAGAATTGTTTAACTTTGTAATGTGAAAATTAGTTTTTTAAATAGAAGTCTAAGTTTTTTAATGGCCATTGTGGTGTTGTTTTCAACACTCTCTTTTACTGTGGAATCTCACTATTGTGGTAACAATTTGATCGATACAGCTATCTTTACAAAAGTTAAAGGTTGTGGTGGAGACGTTAAAATTGAAGCTTCATTAATGAAAAGTTGTTGCAAGAATGAAGTAGCTGTTGTTAAAGGTCAAGATAAATTAAAACTCAATATTTTTGATGATCTAGATGCAAACCAACAACAGGTTTTGTTATCTTTTTTCTATACCTACGACCCTTTATTTACAAGCCTACCAAAACAGATTATTCCGCATAAAGATTATGCGCCTCCAAAACTTATTTACGACCTTCAAGTACTAGAGGAGTCGTTCCTAATTTGATAGATTATTTCTTTTTAATTTCTGCAAAGGTGGAAATTGTATAATGAAATAATAAATCAAATAAATCATAATGAAACATATTTATACAGTTACAGGCATGACCTGTAATGGCTGTAAAACTTCAGTTGAAAAACACTTGAATGCTTTACCTAATGTGAGTAATGCCTCAGTAAATCTGGAACAAGAACAAGTAGAGATTGAAATGTCTAAACCTATTTCTACAGAAACCTTACAAAACGCATTACCAACAAAATTTTTAATTTCAGAAAAGCAACAACAAAATACTTACCCCACTTTTAAAGTTGAAGACCAAAAAAGTGACCTTCAGCAATTAAAGCCATTATTTATAATTTTTGGTTATATAACTATTGCCTCCCTTTTAATGCACTACAAAAATTGGGACTGGAGCGGTTTTATGCTTGATTTTATGGGCTTATTTTATGTAGTATTTAGCTTCTTTAAAATTTTAGACCTAAAAGGCTTTCCAGAATCTTTTAGAATGTACGATCCGTTAGCAAAACAAATTCCATTATATGCTAAAATCTACCCTTTTTTGGAGTTGGTTTTGGGTATCCTATTCTTGATGAGAATTCAAATTCCTATTGCTTTAATAGTAACACTAATAATTCTAGGCATTACAACTATTGGAGTAACAAAAACACTTTTAGACAAAAAAAAAATACAATGTGCTTGTTTAGGTACAACGCTTAAATTACCTATGACTAAGGCAACATTTATTGAAAACTCCATTATGATAATTATGGCAATTATCATGTTAATTAAAACGTGTTTTTAATTAAAGGACACTCACTTTTGCCAGCATAAAAATGAAAAACTTATTATACATATTATTAATATTGCCATTGTTATTAATATCTCAAACACAATTAAAAGGTGTTGTTTTAGAAGATAACGAAAGTAAAGCACCACTTCCAGGAGCCAATGTATTTTGGTTGGGAACCGAAGTTGGTAATGTTACAGATTTTGATGGAAAATTTAGCATTCCCTATAAAAAAGAGTACACCAAACTTATTATTAGTTTTGTTGGTTATAAAACAGATACACTTACAATTCCCAAACCAATATTTATTAAACATAGTTTAAAGCCAACGAGTGAGCTAGACGAAATCAAGATTAGATCTAGAACAAAGGCATCATCAACTTCATATTTATCAGCTCAAAATGTCATTAATGTTAGTAGCGACGAGTTGCTAAAAGCTGCGTGTTGTAACCTTTCAGAAAGTTTTGAAACTAATCCTTCAATAGACGTTAATTTCGCAGATGCAGTAACAGGAACACGTCAAATAAAAATGTTGGGATTAACAAGTCCTTATATATTAATTGCTACAGAAAATATACCGTCTATTCGTGGTGCTTCTCAAGCTTTTGGACTTAGCTTTATTCCTGGAACTTGGGTGGAAAGTATTCAAATTACAAAAGGAGCCGGAAGTGTGGTTAATGGTTTCGAGAGTATTGCAGGGCAAATAAATGCCGAACTGGTAAAACCTTCTACAGACGATACAGTATTTATAAACCTGTATACAGCAAGTAATGCACGTTTAGAACTAAACACACATATAAATGCTAAAGTGAGTGAAAAGTGGGATACTGGAATATATTTACATGGAAGTACATTAAATACTAAGCACGATGTTAATAACGATGGCTTTTTAGATATGCCACTATATAACCAGGTGAATGTAATGAACCGCTGGCAATATACTAATCTTAACAAAGGATTGGTTAGTTTTATTAATTTCAAGTATTTAAACGACCAAAAACAAGCAGGACAATTGGACTTTAATCCAGATAAAGATAAACTTACAACCAACGCTTGGGGAAGCGAGATAGATACAGAACGTTATGAGATTTCAGCTAAACTAGGCTATGTAAACGCAGAATTGCCATGGCAAAGTGTTGGTTTTCAAGCTGCTTTTAGTGGGCATACACAAGAGTCTTATTTTGGCTTAAATAGCTATAATATAAATCACAATAGTTTATATGCCAATGTAATTTACAATACTATAATTAGTGACTCCAGACATAAGGTAAAAACAGGTATTAATTATACTTACGACCAATACAATGAGCTTGTAAATACTGCCGATTTTAACAGAACTGAAAATTCTATTGGTGTTTTTGCAGAGTATAACTATTTTAATTTAGATAAATTAAATGTTACAGCAGGATTAAGAATAGACCGTCATAATATATTAGGCACATTTATAACACCACGTTTGCACATGCGTTATACCACGTGGCAAAAAGGTGTGTTTAGAGCATCTGTTGGAAGAGGAAAACGTAGTGCTAATATTTTTGCCGAAAACCAGAAACTGTTTTCAACCTCTCGAAACATTAATATTTTAGATACTACAGGAAAAATTTATGGTCTAAATCCAGAAATTGCATGGAATTATGGTATCTCTTTTCTTCAAGGTTTTAGAGTATTTGGAAGAAAAGGTGAAATTACAGCAGATTTTTATAGAACAGATTTTAAAAATCAAGTGGTTGTAGATTATGAAAATGCACAAGATGTAAATTTCTATAATTTAAATGGAGATAGTTATGCAAATAGTTTTCAAGTGGAATTACATTACGAGCCTATTAATAAGTTTAATATGCGTCTAGCCTATAAAAATTATGATGTTAAAACCCAATATAATGTTGGTAAGTTAGCAAGACCCTTAATTCCAAAGCATCGTTTTTTCGCCAATGCTTCTTACGAAACGTCTTTAGTAGAAGGCGAAACTGGGCAATGGAAATTTGACACCACTTTTAATTGGATAGGTGCACAGCGCTTTTCATCTACACAAAGCAATCCTTTACAATATCAACTAAAAGACTATTCGCCAACGGTAGCAACAGTTAATGCGCAAGTAACAAAAGTGTTCTCTCCAAGATTTGAAGTGTATTTAGGAGGTGAAAATATTTTTAACTTAAGACAAAATAATCCAATAGTATCCGCAGACAATCCTTTTGGCTCAAGTTTTGATACTACTTTTGTATATGGCCCCATATTTGGAGCTAACTATTTTGCAGGATTACGTTATAAAATTAAATAATTCAATTACCAACGCTAACAGGAATCTAATAACTAAAAAAAATATTAAGATGAAAAATTTACTAATAACCATGGTTTTACTTTTTACATTAACAAGCTTTGCTCAAAATAAAAATGAGCGCGCTTCCTTAGAAGTTGATGGCGTTTGTTTGATGTGTAAAAAGCGTATTGAAAAAGCAAGTTTAAATACTAAAGGCGTAAAATCTGCAATTTGGGATGTTAAAACTCATGAGTTAAAATTAATTTTCGATGAGCGTAAAACAAACCTAGAAACCATTTCCCAAAGTATTACAGCGGTAGGACATGATACTAAAGAGCTTAAAGCAACAGATGAAGCTTATGGTAAAGTACATCCATGTTGTAAGTATCGTGATGATGAAGTTATTGGTAACCATAAAGAATAACTGCACCACCAAACCTTTAAAAAAAACCTAGTACTTGTATTTGTTTAGGTTGAGTAGTAACAGAAACGCTTTAAAAATAAATAGACCACTACCTTTAATTTAACACAAACTATGTTGTTAAAATAACTTAAGCGTATTATAAATTTAAAATAGTTATAACGCCTGAATAAAATTCATGTATTTTTTTATAATAAAATGTCATGTGCCGAAATAGCAAAAGATTATAATTGTAGTTTTAGCTTGGGAGATGTTGTGATTTTTCCTTTTCTATTTAAAAACCACAGGAATAATTTCACCTTTAACAAGGCAGTATTTGGTAATTTCTTTTTCGGAAAGATTTGCTGTATAATCAACTTCTTCGACTTTAAATCCTATAGTTCTAAGCTTATTAAAATAGTCTCTGCCATACACACGAACATGATCGTATTGACCAAAAATATTCGCGCGTTCCTTTTTATCCGTAATGCTATCGTCCTCAAAAGTAGTTTCTCTAGATATGTCTTGCGGAATTTGAAAAATCCCATAACCTCCAGGTTTTAAAATACGATATAATTCTTGCATTGCTTTAGTATCATCAGGAATGTGTTCTAAAACATGATTGCATAAAATTACATCAAAACTATTATCTTTAAACGGAAGATCGCAAATATCTGCTTTAACATCGGCAATGGGAGATAACAAATCGGTAGTGGTATAATCTAGATTGTTTAATTTTTTAAATCGTTTTAAAAAACATTGTTCTGGCGCAAAATGCAATACTTTTTTTTCAGCCGAAAAAAAGTTTGTTTCATTTTGTAGATATAACCATAATAATCTATGGCGTTCTAATGAAAGTGTAGACGGCGATAAGACATTGTTACGTTGTTTTCCATAGCCATAAGGCAGGAAATTTATAAAACTTTTGCCATCTATTGGATCTGTAAAAGTATGGCCTTTTAAAAAAAATGCTAAAACAGGACGAGCAATGTAACTTAACCTAATTAGTATAGGTCTCGGAATGCTATTTAATATTAATTTAAAGAGTTTTTTCATTGGATGTTACACAATGTTACACTTTTTTCTTCAGGATTTTCACAGATTTTATTTATGCGGTAATACATTTCCTTTGTAAGCTATATCAAATTTAGTTTCTCGAGACTATTTTAGAGTGTTATCCATTAATTCAACTTCTAATGCATCGCTATAAATAATCTCACCAAATTCTTTTCCTAAATCTTTATCTAAAGCCGTAAAAACTCCAATTCTTATGTAAGTATCTTCTTTCTATAGGAGTCCACTTATAAGTTGCACTAATTAAAAAAAAAGAATCCGTGAAAATCCGGGAAATCCCTGACAAATAAAGTCTAAAGTACCAACGCCTTCTGTCTAAATTCATCTTCTTCATTAGAAACAATCCCTAAAGCGTTATAGATATATGCAAACGTCGACAATATTTCTGGCTTTCCATCCACAATTGCTACATCGTGCTCAAAATGCGCACTCGGTTTTCCATCTTGAGTAGTAATAGTCCACCCATCAAGATGTTGTTTAATGCGTTTTGTTCCTAAGTTAATCATAGGCTCAATAGCCACCACCATGCCTTCAATAAATTTTTTGCCACGACCACGTTTACCATAGTTAGGCATTTCTGGATCTTCATGCATTACACGTCCTAATCCATGACCAACCAATTCCCTTACCACACCATAACCATGATCTTCACAATATTTTTGGATGGCGTATCCAACATCGCCAACACGATTTCCAACCTTAAATTCCTTAATACCAATATATAAAGAGTTTTTAGTTACTTCAAGAAGCTTTTTGGTTTCAAAATCTATTTCTCCAACAGCAAATGTATAGGCATGATCACCATAAAATCCATTTTTAATTGCGCCACAATCTATAGAGATTATATCGCCTTCTCTTAATGGTATAGTGTTTGGAATGCCATGCACCACTTGAGAGTTTGGACTCATACATAACGTATTAGGAAAATCATACAAACCCAAAAAGCCTGGAACAGCACCTTGATCTCTAATACAATCTTCTGCAATTTTGTCTAACTCTAAAGTTGTTACGCCAGGTTTTATAGCCTTTGCCACTTCACCTAAAGTTTTAGAAACTACAAGTGCGGCTTCGCGCATTAGTTCTATTTCTTCTCTTGTTTTTACTACAATCATAATTTAATATGGGATACCCTTTTAAATAGAAAACCTTTTGCCTTATTGTTTTCGCTTTTAGTTTAAAACATATAGTATATCTGCTCTTCCAAGATTAACCATACTTATTATAAATTTAAAACAGTACTTAACGCTTTTAATATGTTTAATTAATTGATAATAGGGTACAAAAGTACGATAAATATTAATGTTTTAATGGTGCTTAAAAAATCGTGTAATGCTACAGTTTTCCTTATTAGTTTAAAGCAAAGAAAAAATTATTTTGAATATTTTAGGATTCTTTTTTTACTAAAAACTCTTAAAAGAAAATAGGAGTTAAAAACTAAACCTTATAAAAAGGGTTCTGCCTTTGGCTTTAAATTATCAAAAATATTTTAAAATAAAAGGTAACTCATTTCAATAGAAAAATGGTAAACATAAATTAAATTAAATTAAGCTTTCCTGCGTCATAATCAAAGGTTTTTCAATGCCTATTAGTTTTAGAATAGTTGGAGCTAAGTCACCCAAAACGCCATTTTTAATGGTTTTTAATTCGTTATCAATTAAAATAAATGGTACAGGATTGGTTGTGTGTGCTGTGTGTGGCGATCCATCAGGATTCATCATCGTTTCGCAATTGCCATGATCAGCAATAAGTAGAGTGGTGTACCCATTATCCAAGGCAGTTGTTACTACTTTTTCAACGCATGCATCAACAGCCTCACAAGCTTTTATTGCCGCTGGCATGGAGCCTGTATGGCCAACCATATCTCCATTTGCAAAGTTTAAACATACAAAATCCGCTTCACCTTTAATTAATTCTGGCACTAATGCATCTGTAAGTTCAAAAGCACTCATTTCTGGTTTCAAATCGTATGTCGCCACTTTTGGTGAATTTTTTAAAATTCTAGTTTCGCCTATAAAAGGAGCTTCTCTTCCGCCTGAAAAGAAAAATGTGACGTGTGGATATTTTTCAGTTTCAGCAATTCTTATTTGTTTTTTATTATGCTTTTCTAAAACTTCACCTAGAGTTTCTGTAATATTGTCTTTATTAAATACAACATTAATACCTTCAAACGCATCACCATAATTGGTCATGGTTACATAATATAAATTTAATTTATACATGTTCTGTTCAGGATGATCGTTTTGAAATAAAGCATCTGTTAATTCGCGCCCACGATCTGTTCTAAAGTTAAAGAAAATAACCACGTCGTTTTCTTTAATAGTTGCTAATGGCAGTCCATTAGCGTTAGTATTAATAATTGGTTTTATAAATTCGTCTGTAATGTCTGCATCATAATTTTTTTGAATACTGTCCGAAATATTCTGTGTTAATTCACCGTCACCTTTTACTAAAGCATTATATGCTAATTTTACTCTTTCCCAACGATTGTCACGATCCATAGCGTAATAACGTCCTGTAACAGAAGCTATTTCTGTACTTTTATTATTTACATAATTTTGCAAATCATCTATAAAAGATTTTCCAGATTTTGGGTCTACATCACGACCATCCGTAAAGGCATGAACGTAGATGTTTGTAACGCTGCTAGCTTCGGCAGCATCAATTAGTCCTTTTAGATGATTGATATGAGAATGAACTCCACCATTACTCAATAAGCCTAAAAAATGTACAGACTTGTTGTTTTTTTTAGCATATTGAAATGCATTTTTTAATACAGGTTCTTTAGCTAAGGATTTGTTTTCAACCGCAAGATTTATCTTAGCCAAATCTTGATAAACTATACGTCCCGCTCCCAAATTCATATGTCCAACCTCGCTATTACCCATTTGCCCTTCTGGTAAGCCAACATTTAAACCGTCTGTTCTTAGTTGTGCGTGAGCATATTTTGTATACAAACTATCTATAAAAGAGGTATTTGCATTATCTATAGCAGAGACTTTAGGATCTGGGCTTTTTCCCCAACCATCAAGTATCATTAGGATGACTTTTTTGTTCATTTCTAGTATGATTTAGATGCAAATATAACAACAAAAGTCCTGCATTAGCAGGACTTTATTATATAATTAAACGAAATCGATTTAGTTGCGTCTGTAGCGTTCTATTGCCTCTCTAATTTTTTCCATTCTATTTTCCGGATATGGATGTGAGCTTGCAAATTCAGGCTGACGGTTTGGTCCAGCAGCATCTTTTAAAATTTGCATAACGCCTATCAACTCTTCTGGATCGTAGCCAGAGCGCATCATAAAACGAACACCAAGCTCATCGCTTTCTAATTCATCTTCACGACCATTTTTAAGTAAAGTACCGTTTCCTATTTGGTTAATAATACCGCCCATATCTGCACCTACAGAACCAGCAGTACTTAAGCCTTGCCACATTTTGCTGCTAGCAATACGTTCTGCAGAATGTTTTCCTAAAACATGACCAATTTCATGGCCTAGAACACCTGCAAGTTGATCTTCATTTTTTAATTTAGAAAATAACGCATAGGTAATACATATTTGTCCACCAGGAAGTGCAAAAGCATTTATAGTATTTGCATCTGCAAGCAAGTGAAATTCGTATTGGTATGGTGTGTCTTTAGCTATACTATTACTTACTAATTTATTACCAACATTATCAACTAATGCCTGGTATTGTTCGTTAGGATATAATCCACCATGCTGCTGTGCCATTTGGTTTATACTGGCTAAACCCATTTGTATTTCTTCAGCCGGAGTCATAGAAATTGCTTGTACTTTACCAGTATAAGGGTTAGTTTCTCTGCTCATATAATGTTTAATTACAAAAAATGCAGCTATGGCTACACCAATTAGTAATCGTCCTTTAAATCCGCCTCTTTTCATTGTTTATTGTGTTGTGTTAAATGATAAAGTTACAAAAGTTCAGGATTAATATCTAAAATATTTTCTAATGTGTATGTTATTATAAAACCTTTACTAAAATGTTTTCGTCCTAATAGATTGTCTTTTTTTAAAATTTTTACAATATCTAATTGTTGAAATCGTTTTAAATATTGAGATGATAATGGTTTGTAACTGTAATGCCAAGGTTCATATTTAAAGCCTTTTCTGTTAGACTTATTTGTGTAAACTAATGTAAAGCCAAAACGTTTAGAATTAGTATCCATCCATTCCTTCAGTTCACAAAATGCACCGTTACCTTGGTAATTTTTAGCGTGTAATATACTATTTGGTTGTTTGACGTTGGTTTGGTAAATATCAATATCCGTTCCCCAATGGTGACGTGAGGTTCCTGGAATAGTAGAATATTCAATAATTTTTTTAATATTATCTATTGGCAATAATCCTTTGGCTTGGTTGCGTTTGTACTTACGTTCCCAAATACTTTTCTGGTGTGCAAAACTTCTATAACTTGATACGACTCCAATTTTAATATTGCTTTTTATTGCTTCGGCTTGCATGTTCTTAAAAGCTAAATGGGCTTCTTGTCTTAATTTATAACCTTTTCCAAATAATTTTGGATTGCCTTTGCCTATTAATTCGTTATTAGTAATAGTAGTTTGGGAAAATGTAAAAGTTGGCAACATTGTTATGAAAATAAGGACTAAAGCTGCGGGATTTAAAATGATTTTTCTATTCATAATTTTTTATGCATCATGTAATGATTTCCTATGCTTGGTATTTTAAAAATAGAACCTATGGTTTCAAAACCGTTTTTTTTATAAAAACCAACGGCATTAATACGTGCGTTAAACCATAAGCGTTCTGTTTTTTTTTCTTTTAAAAAGTTTACGCCATACATTAATAAGTGCTTGCCAAAATGTAAGCCTTGATAGTTTTCTAAAATTGCCATTGCACGTAATCTGTATTGTTTTACTTCTTTAAAATATGGTGACTTGTCAATTACAAAAGTACAGACTCCAACCAATTTGTTTCTATAAAATAAACCAAAATGATAGGTGGACTCTAAATGGTCCTCTATAATTTTGCAAGCTTCAACAGGTTTGCCTTTACGTAATACTGCGTGCCTAATTGAAATTGTATCTAATCCAGATATTGGTTTTATAGCAATGTCTGGTATACTATTTTTAAAGGCATTAGGCATACATTTTTATTAGAGTTTTAAATGTTCAAATTTAACTTTTATCAATTTAATGATAAAATATAGTATTTTTAATAAAAACTATTCTGATGCGTTTCAATTTTAAAATTATTGATAAAAAAGATATTAATTCTATAATTCCGTTAATACAAAAATTAACGAATAACACTAATTCTGATGCCTTATTGAAAGAGCGTTTTGCCGATATGGTAGATGAAAATTACGAATGCGCTGGAGTTTTTGATTCTGAAGCTTCCGATAATAAGTTAATTGGTATTTGTGGTATGTGGTTTCAAACAAGACATTATTGTGGAAAATCTATGGAAGTCGATCATTTTTATATTGATGATGCTTTTCAAGGAATAGGTCTGGGTAAGGCTTTTTCTAAATGGTTGTGTAACTATGCAAAATCTAGAGGCTGTAATACTTCAGAATTAAATACTTACGTCCAAAATTACCCTTCGCATAAATTTTATTATAATGCGGGCTACGAAATTTATGGCTATCATTTTTATAAAACCTTGTAATAGTCATCAATATAAATCTAATTAAGAATTTTTTTTTAAGATTCCAATATCAACTATTCCATATTTTCAGGAGGTTAGCGGATTGGTATTACAATAACTTATTAATATCAACCATTTAGCATGAGAATCGATCTGTTATTTTTTGTAAGAGTTTAGAATGGATTCATTATTTTTTTGTTTATGGCTTATAATATAAGATGAAATGAAAATAATAATTAAAAAAATAATTGTTAATCTTAATTAATTGTTATTTTTGCAAGCGGTAATGCGAGAGTAGCTCAGTTGGTAGAGCGTCAGCCTTCCAAGCTGAATGTCGCCAGTTCGAACCTGGTCTCTCGCTCTAAAAGCTTCATCAAATCGGTGAAGTTTTTTTATGCGATAAAGCTAAAGTTAATTATAAAGTTAAGGTGAGAAGTTTATGCTGAGTATTACGAAGTGAACCTGGTCTCTCGCTCTAAAAGCTTCATCAAATCGGTGAAGTTTTTTTATGCGATAAAGCTAAAGTTAATTATAGAGTTAAGGTGAGAAGTTTATGCTGAGTATTACGAAGTGAACCTGGTCTCTCGCTCTAAAAGCTTCATCAAATCGGTGAAGTTTTTTTATGCGATAAAGCTAAAGTTAATTATAGAGTTAAGGTGAGAAGTTTATGCTGAGTATTACGAAGTGAACCTGGTCTCTCGCTCTAAAAGCTTCATCAAATCGGTGAAGTTTTTTTATGCGATAAAGCTAAAGTTAATTACAAAGTTAAGGTGAGAAGTTTATGCTGAGTATTACGAAGTGAACCTGGTCTCTCGCTCTAAAAGCTTCATCAAATCGGTGAAGTTTTTTTATGCGATAAAGCTAAAGTTAATTACAAAGTTAAGGTGAGAAGTTTATGCTGAGTATTACGAAGTGAACCTGGTCTCTCGCTCTAAAAGCTTCATCAAATCGGTGAAGTTTTTTTATGCGATAAAGCTAAAGTTAATTACAAAGTTAAGGTGAGAAGTTTATGCTGAGTATTACGAAGTGAACCTGGTCTCTCGCTCTAAAAGCTTCATCAAATTGGTGAAGTTTTTTTATGTATTTAATACAAATAAAATATGGAAAGCCTTTGTTACTTTTTCTCAAGAACAGGTATAAATTTTAATTGTATTCATTGGTGTAAACCATCAAAAAACGAAAAATTATAAAGTTTCAATATCCTGTGCGATTCCTATAACACTATATATCAAGTTAATTTTAGTGTAAGTCATTTAAAAAGGTATTAGTTTCTAGCTCATACGCTTCTTTTCCATATTCAAAAACTCTAGCTTTTAAATGTCCTTTTAGCGCAATATCATTACCTTTTACTTCAATATAACTACCTTCTCGTAAACCAATAACTGGTTGTGTATTAAATTGGTGAAATTCTTTAATTCGCGTTTCGCGGGTTTCGCCCATATGCGTGCCTCCTTTAATGGGATCTAAATAATGCGGATTAATATTAAAGGGAACAACACCCATAGTCTTAAAACTTGGAGGGTAAACAATTGGCATATCGTTTGTGGTGTTCATGGTTAGTCCACAAATATTGCTTCCGGCACTTGTTCCTAAATAGGGAGTACCATTACTTATAGCCTCTTTTAAACCATGTAAACAATTATTTTTGTAAAGCTCATTTACCAAAACAAAGGTGTTTCCACCGCCAACATAAATTCCTTTTGCTTGCTGTATGGCTTCTGTTGGATTTTTAAATTCATGGATGCCTGTTACCCTTTTTCCAATTTTATTAAAAGGTAATTTAATCTTATCGGTGTAAAGGTCATAAGAAATACCGCTAGGTCTTGCATATGGAATAAAAAGTATGTGGTCTGTATTTTTGAAGTGAATTTCTAATTCTTTCAATAAATATTCTAATGGTTTCCCTCCATAAACTGTAGAGGTACTAGCTAAAATTATACTTTTCATTCTATTTATTTTATTGTAAATTTATGTAATTATTATGCAATAATGACTTGTTTGTTCTTAGCTTTTAACAAAAGTTTAAAACTCTTTTAAATTTAAATTAAGATATGAAGACCGTTATTTACATTTCTAAAATTAACCAATGAAACATGCATTACTAATCTTAACCCTTTGTGCTTTTGTACTACCATCATTTGCTCAAGACGATTCTCGTATCGAGGTTAAGGGAAAGATTATTGTTGATTTAGAAGATTTAGAGAATATTACGGTTTATAATATGTCTTCAAATAAAGGAACCATTACAGACTCTATTGGTAATTTTAAAATTAAAGTAGCATTAAACGATAAAATCAAAATTTCATCCGTACAGCTAACACCATTTACTGCTAAAATTACCGAAGGTGTAATTGACACTAAGGTCTTAAGAGTGTATTTAAAAGAATACATAAATACGCTTGACGAAGTGATTTTATTACCCTATGATTTAACAGGGAATTTGGCTACAGATGTGTTAAATACCAAGACATCAGATCCTATAGTTTTTAATTTTGGAAGTATAGAAAATTTTGAGTTACCAGAGGATTACCACTCTAAAGTAGATAATATAGCTATAGGTAATCAGAACACTAGACAACGATTTCAGCTAGATGGAATAGCACTTATAAGTAAGGTAGCCAATCTAATTTTTAAGAAAAAAAATAAAAAAAAAGACCCGAAAAATTCAGGTTTGCAAACACCTATTTTAAATTTATCTGAAGCATTTGAGCCTTCTTATTTTACCAATAATTACAATATTCCGGAAAATAAGGTGCAAGCTTTTATTGGATATCTTGAAACATCTCAATTTAATGCCACGTTATTAAAGCCTGAAAACAAATTAAAATTAATTGAATATTTTCATTTAAAAAGTAACACATTCTTAGCAGTAAAAAATGAAACTCAAGAGTAATATTTTTTATATTTTAGTGCTATTAGCAACCGTGGCTTATACGCAAAACACTATTTTACAAGGTACCATTGTAGGTGAGGAGAGCGTAGAAAGCATCCATATTATTAATCAATCTCAGACACGTTATGCTACCTCAAATGAGGCAGGTGATTTTAAAATAGAAGCAAAACAAAGCGATACTATTGTATTTACATCAATACAGTATAAACCTCATGTATATATTGTAACGGCAGATAATATTAAAAATAAAGCACTTAATATTAGTCTTGAAATTCATGTCAATACACTGCCCGAAGCTTTAATCGGTTTTACGCTTACTGGTGATTTAACCAAAGATGTATTAAATTCTGATACCAAAAGACCAATAAATTTTTACGATGTTGGTATTCCTGGTTATACAGGGAAAAAGAAAACGAAAAGCGAAAGACTATTGTTTGAAGCTGGCGAATTTAAACCTAGTATGTTAGTTGGTCTTTTAATGGGAGGATTGCCTTTAAATCCAATATTAAACGGACTTTCTGGAAGAACAAAAAAACTAAAAAAACGAGTAGCCTTAGAAGCGAACACTACGTTAATGAACGCTATAAAAAACAGGTTATCCGAAGTTTTTTTTAAGGAAAATAAATTAAAAGAAGAGCTAAGAGCAGACTTTTTCTATTTCTGTGCAGAAGACGAAACATTTCAAGCAAGATGTGCTTATGAAGATTTAGAAGCTTTAAAATTCATGAAAGAAAAATATATTAAATATCAAGAAAATCGTGCTGAAAAAGAATAATAACGTTTTGGAATGCTTTTTGACTTCTTTCAGTTAGTTTGCAATTAATTAAATATTATGAAAATTTTAAAACCCTTTTTAGTCTTAGTAGTAATAGCAACATTGGCATTTACTAGTGCACATAAGTACTACGTTAGCCTTACTAAAATAGAATATGTAGAGGACAAACAGGCTGTACAGATTATTACACGAATTTTTATAGATGATTTCGAAAAACTTCTTAAAGAACGTTTTGATAGTACTATTGTTTTAGCAACTAATGCTAACGAAGCAGCAATAGATAATTACATAAAAAAGTATTTACTTTCAAGGTTAAAAATCAATATTAATGGTGAAGAAGCTACTGTAAATTTCATTGGTAAAGAATACGATGAAGACGTGGTACAGTGCTATTTAGAAATAGAAAATGTAGAAAATATTAAATCCTTTGGTATAAAAAATACTGTGCTTTTTGATGCATTTAGCGATCAAAAAAATATAGTTAGAACACATATAAATAGCAAACATAAATCCTTCATTTTAATTCCTGAAAACGATAAAGGAATGTTAAACTTCTAAATTAAGAATGTTTAAATCTTAAAATTTGTTAATTTCAGCCTCTATATCCGTAAAACAACAAATGAAATGAACAACTTAAAGTACTACGTGCTATCTGCACTTTTTGTTACCGTTGGATTATTTGCCCAACAGAATCAAGAAAAAAAAGAACCTCAGCAAGGGCATATCAATGAAAATAAGTTTAAACAACTTTACGACGAGTTTTCTACACCTAATATGTATCGTGCAGCTTCTGGAGCGCCAGGTGTTGCCTATTACCAGCAACAAGCGGATTATAAAATGGATTTAGTATTGGACGATGTTAATGCTAAATTATCAGGATTCGAGACCATAACCTACACCAATAATTCACCAGATGTATTAAAATATCTTTGGGTACAATTAGACCAAAACATGCGCGCTAGAGACTCTAAAACACCATTAATTCAGGGTAGTGGAGTTAATCCTGCAGCACAAATTTCGACTTATGCAAACAATTATATGAGCGATGGTTTTGATGGTGGTTTTAATATTGAAGAAGTAAAAGATGCAAGCGGTAGGCCTTTAAAGCATATGATTAATCGCACAATGATGCGAATAGATATGCCAAAGCCTCTAGTTTCTGGAGCACAATTTTCATTTTCTATTAAGTGGTGGTATAATATTAATGATCACGTTAATGGAAGAGGGCGATCTGGTTACGAATACTTTAAAGAAGATGATAATAGAGCGTATGTAATGGCACAATTCTATCCTAGAATGGCTGTTTATAATGATGTAGAAGGATGGCAGAATTCCCAATTTTGGGGACGCGATGAATTTGCCTTACCATTTGGTAACTTTCAGGTAAATATTACAGTGCCTGCAGACCATATTTTGGATGGCACAGGTAAGCTTACCAATAGGAAAGAAGTGTTTTCTAAAAACATGATGAAACGCTTTGATAAAGCTAAAAAATCATATAACGAACCTGTAGTTATTGTAACAGAGGATGAGGTTATAGAAAAAATTAAAACAAAGGAATCAAAAACAAAAACTTGGAAATTATATGCTGAAAATGTTCGTGATTTTGGCTTTGCAACATCAAGACGTTACATCTGGGACATGATGGCTGTTAAAATTGGAAATAAAGACGTTATGGCTGTTTCAATGTACGGTAAAGAAGGCAATCCTTTATGGGAAGATTGGTCTACTAAAGCGGTAGCCAGTACGCTAAAAACCTATTCTAGAATGACCTTTGATTATCCGTACCATAAAGCTATTTCTGTACATGCAAAACAGCAAGGTATGGAATACCCAATGATTTGCTGGAATTATGGTCGTCCGGATAAAGATGGAAACTATAGCGATAGAGTAAAATTTGGAATGATGTCTGTAATTATCCATGAGGTGGGTCATAATTTTTTTCCTATGATTGTAAATAGTGATGAACGTCAATGGACTTGGATGGACGAGGGTCTTAACACTTTTGTGCAATACGTTGCCGAACAAGATTTCGGAAAATGGTATCCAGGAGCTCTGTCTGAAGGACAATCTGCATATCCATCGCGTCGTGGTCCAGCTAAAAATATAACACGGTATATGGGTGGCGATCAGGATTTTATTGCGCCAATTATGACCAAGGGATTAAATACTTACCAGTTTGGTAACAACGCTTATGGTAAACCAGGAACAGCATTAAATATTCTTCGTGAAACAGTAATGGGACCAGAGTTGTTTGATTATGCTTTTAAAGAGTATGCCCAACGTTGGATGTTTAAACACCCAACACCAGAAGATTTTTTCCGTACAATGGAAGATGCATCAGCTTTTGATTTAGATTGGTATTGGAGAGGTTGGTTTTACACTACAGATTACGTAGATATAGGAATTAAGGAAGTTAAAAAATTTGTAGTCACTACTAAAGCTAATAAACAAGGTAAAGCCATAGTTAAGCGCTATGGAATGAACGAAAATGATTTAGTGTATTTTGTTGAGGAAGGTAGTGAAGACTATACAGCTGGTATGCAAAGCGAAAGTATTGCTGAAAAATCAGCTTCATTAAAGGAATATTTAATGGACAACTTTACACCAGAAGAACGTTTAACAATGAAAGAACCTAAATACTTTTACAGCGTTACTTTCAATAAGCCAGGTGGCTTAGTTATGCCAATAATTGTTGAGTATACTTACTCAGATGGTACTAGTAAAACGGAAACGTATCCAGCACAAATTTGGAGGTTAAATGATAAAGAAGTTAGTAAAGCTATTTCATCAGATAAAGAAATAGTTGGTATTACTGTAGATCCAAAATTAGAAACAGCCGATGTAGATACTTCTAATAATGCTTGGCCAAGAGAAGTTAAGCAAGGAGAATTTGATAAATTTAAAAACAAAGTTAAAAACTAAATTTTAGTTTTTTTAATCCATTAAGCCTATTCATTTTGAATAGGCTTTTCTTCTTGTATAGCATTAAAATTTTTAGCGAATTAAAATATTTTTTTCTTCTCATTGATTTTCATACTTTTGCAAGCATTTGAAACTAATCAAATTAAAAATTAAAATATGGAATCAATAATGATTTATATGCCAATTATAGCAGCCTTTATAGGTTTAGCTTACATGTGGGTAAAAAGATCTTGGGTATTGAAACAAGATGCTGGAGATGGTAAAATGGCAGAAATTTCAAGCCACATTTACGAAGGTGCTTTAGCATTCTTAAAAGCAGAATATAAGCTATTGGCTATTTTTGTTTTAGTATCTAGTTTTTTATTGGCCATTGTGTCTCAAATTGTAGAGTCAACAAGTATATTAATTGTTGTTGCTTTTATTTTCGGAGCTATTTTTTCTGCACTAGCAGGAAATATGGGCATGAAAATAGCAACTAAAACAAACGTAAGAACAACACAAGCTGCCAAAACGAGTTTGCCACAAGCATTAAAAGTATCTTTTGGTGGTGGAACAGTAATGGGATTAGGAGTTGCAGGTTTAGCGGTTCTTGGATTAACAGTATTTTTTATAGCTTTCTTTTGGTTATTTATGCCAGATGGTTGGACAAATACTACTGATATGACAAAAATATTAGAGACACTAGCTGGATTTTCTTTAGGTGCAGAGTCTATTGCTTTATTTGCGCGTGTTGGTGGAGGTATTTATACAAAAGCCGCAGATGTAGGTGCCGATTTGGTAGGTAAGGTAGAAGCTGGTATTCCAGAAGACGACCCAAGAAATCCCGCAACCATTGCAGATAATGTTGGAGATAATGTAGGTGATGTTGCAGGTATGGGTGCAGATTTATTTGGTTCTTATGTAGCAACGGTATTAGCTGCAATGGTTTTAGGTAACTATATTTTAGATGTTAATGATATAGAAATATTTAAGGGTTTTGGTAAAATAGGACCCATATTACTACCTATGTCAATTGCTGGTATTGGAATAATTATTTCAATGTTAGGTACTATGTTAGTTAGCATAAAAAATAATGATGCAAAAGAATCTCAGGTTATGGGCGCGCTTAATAAAGGAAATTGGTTTTCAATTATTTTAGTGGCATTGTCTTGTTATTTTTTATGTAAGTGGATGTTACCAGAAACCATGAAAATGAATTTCTTTGAATCTACTGGTAATGTGTTAAAAGATATCACTGCCACTCGTGTGTTTTACGCAACATTAGTTGGCTTGGTAGTAGGTGCAGTAATTTCTTCAGTAACAGAATATTATACTGGTTTGGGTAAAAAACCGATTTTAAATATTGTACAAAAATCTGCTACCGGAGCAGGAACAAATATTATTGCCGGTTTAGCAACAGGTATGATCTCTACTTTTCCAACAGTTATTTTATTTGCTGCCGCTATTTGGTCGTCTTATACATTTGCAGGATTTTACGGCGTGGCAATGGCAGCCTCAGCTATGATGGCAACCACTGCTATGCAATTGGCTATTGATGCTTTTGGGCCTATAGCAGATAATGCAGGTGGTATTGCAGAAATGAGCGAGCAAAAACCTATTGTTAGAGAACGTACAGATATCCTGGACTCAGTTGGTAATACAACAGCAGCCACTGGAAAAGGTTTTGCAATCGCTTCTGCCGCATTAACATCATTAGCACTATTTGCTGCCTACGTGACATTTACAGGTATTGAAGGGATTAACATTTTTAAGGCGCCAGTTTTAGCCATGCTATTTATTGGTGGAATGGTGCCCGTGGTGTTTTCTGCATTAGCAATGAATGCGGTTGGTAAAGCAGCCATGGAAATGGTTTATGAGGTTAGACGTCAGTTTAAAGAAATTCCAGGAATAATGGAAGGTACTGGAAAACCAGAATATGATAAATGTGTAGCAATATCTACTAAAGCATCATTAAAAGAAATGATGTTACCTGGGTTGCTAACTATAGGCTTTCCCTTAGTTATTGCATTTGCACCTATGTTATTTGGAATGGATAACTTAATGATTGCCGAAATGTTAGGTGGTTATATGGCAGGAGTAACTGTATCTGGCGTGCTTTGGGCAATCTTTCAAAATAATGCTGGTGGTGCTTGGGATAATGCAAAGAAATCTTTTGAAGCTGGTGTTCTAATTAATGGTGAAATGACACATAAAGGATCAGATGCACATGAGGCTGCTATTACTGGTGATACTGTAGGCGATCCGTTTAAAGATACGTCTGGCCCTTCAATGAATATACTAATTAAGTTAACGTGTTTAATAGGATTAGTTATAGCACCCATTTTAGGAGGACATGCTACAGACAATAGAGTGGTTGAAACTAACAAAGTTTCTGTTACAAAAACTACAATAAAAGAGGATAATAGCGTAAAAACAAATATGAGGCTTAAACAAAATACTAATACTGTAGCACCAAGTCAAACCACCACAAAAACTGAAATTGTAGAAGTTTACAAAGAACGAGCAATTGCAGGTGCTGATGGTTTACAAAATAAAACCGAAACTTTTGTTGAAATGTTAGAAAATAAAGCAAATGGAATGGTTACAGCAAATGTCGAAATCAGGTCAACGGTTAACGGGAAGACTACAATAGAAAAGAAATCTTTTACTGGAACCGAAGATGAGGTTCGTAACAAGTTAAAAGATGTTAAGGGTGTTAAAATAAAAATTAAGGATAAAAACTAACTTTCATTTTAAAAAAAATTAAAAGCCAAACCACACAGTTTGGCTTTTTTTATTAACTTTAGTTTAAATTACACTATGAGCTGGTTTAAAAAAGATCCCATCCAAATTATAGCATTTCAGAGTTATGGAACAGATACACATTTCTATCTGCGCGGTAGAGCTTTGCAAGATGAGTCCATCGACTTAGAGCAACAAGGTCTATTTAAATTAGTTATTAACACTTGGAAACGTATAGAAAGTGATGAAGTAAAGCATGTAGAAATTAACATTAAGTTGCCTGATGGCAATATTTTAAAAGCCAACAGCAATGATGAAGGTTATTTTAAAATTGAAGCATCTTTAAAAGGCTTAAAGCAATTAGCCAATACAAAAGGGTGGTTACATTGCGAAGCTTCATATAATGATGTCAACATTAAAAGAACAATACAAAATAAAAATCGATTTCCTGCAGAACTCCTAATACCATCAAATAAAGCAACATTTGGTGTTGCAAGTGATATTGACGATACTATTTTACACACAGGTGTGGTTTCTACTTTAAAATGGAGATTACTTTACAATACTTTATTTAAATCTGCTAAAATGCGTTTACCGCTAGAAGGTGCCGCCGATTTTTATCAGCTATTACACCAAGGAAAAACAGGAAAAGATGCAAACCCAATATTTTATGTAAGTCACAGCCCGTGGAATTTATACCGCTATTTAGAATTGTTTTTAAAACAAAATAATTTCCCGAAAGGACCTATTTTATTAAGAAGTTTTAAAGAGTTTAGAAAAAAAAGATCGTTGGTAGAAAAACCACAGAAACAAAAAGAAATTTTAAATTTATTAAAAACATATCCAGACTTGCCTTTTATTTTAATAGGAGATAGTGGCGAACATGATGCCGATATTTATATAGAAATTGCAGAACAATTTCCAGAGCAAATTAAAGCCATTTATTTGCGAAGTGTAAAACACAAAAAGAAAATGTTACGTATTAAAGGCTTACTTAAAACCTATAAAACTACACCAGCATTGCTTGTTGAAACTAGTGAGCAAGCTATCGCTCATGCTAGAGAACACGGTTTTATATTGTAAAGGATTTTTATAAGAAATTTTAATTTAAATGAAGGTATTTGAAACTAAAAGTAAGTGCTAAAAATAAAACTTGTGGAGTTAAATACTCTTAAAACAGACCATTAATTTCAGCATCAATTTTATTGATAACAACACCTAAATCTTCTGGATTATCTACAAAATTAAGTTTGTCGACATCAATAATTAAAAGTTTCCCTTTTTCGTAACCTGTTACCCAAGCTTCATAACGTTCGTTTAAACGGCTTAAATAATCTATGCTTATAGAGTTTTCGTAATCGCGGCCACGTTTATGTATTTGCGAAACAAGATTAGAAATAGAACTCCGTAGATAAATTAATAAATCTGGAGCCTCAACAAAGCTTTCCATTAAGTTAAAAAGTGAGCTATAGTTTTCAAAATCGCGATTTGTCATTAACCCCATAGCATGAAGGTTTGGTGCAAAAATGTGTGCATCTTCATAAATAGTACGATCTTGAATAATGTCTTTACCGCTATCTCTAATTTCCCGAACTTGACGAAAACGACTGTTTAAAAAATATACTTGTAAATTAAAACTCCAACGTTCCATTTGGTTATAAAAATCATCTAAATAAGGATTATCTACAACATCTTCTAACTGTGCTTCCCATTTATAATGCTTGGCAAGTAGTTTTGTTAGGGTAGTTTTTCCAGCTCCAATGTTTCCGGCAATGGCAACATGCATATTTTTATAGTTTAAGTTGGTATTGATAAAGCACTTTATCTGTGTAAATATACACGATTTGATTGGTTACAAAAAACTGACTTATTAACAAATTTGGAATCCTAATTGGCTCTATTGTTTCGGTATTTTTAGAATTAAAATAAAGGGTGTTATCTTTTTTTAATATTAGGTTTTCATTACTCTCATCAATCTTAGTATAGCCAGTATTTGCAAACTTAGAGACCAGGCTTCCAAAATAATTATATTTATAAATAAACGTTTTGGTTAACAACCAACAAAAATTATAATTACTCACCATATCTAGAAGATTATCTTCAATAGGCAAAGTTTTAGCCCGGGTAGTATTGGTTTTATAATCATATAATTCCAATTGCATTAAATCTTGATTAAAAATCCAAATAGTGTTGTCGCTTCCTGTAGAAACATGCGATACATTTTTGTATGGCTCGATTTGGTTAAAATCTATTTTATAGATTTCTGCTAGCCGATTATCTAAAATTATTACTGTATTAAATGCTTTATAAAACACATTAATTTTTAAAGTATTAAAACTGTTGGCAGACGTTATATTTCCTAGTTGTACGTTGCTATATTTTAGTAATTTGTCTTCTTGTATTTTTATAAGTGAATTGTTTAACGTGTAATAAACAGTGCCAAAATTATCTATACCAATAATAGAATCTGCTTTAAAATTAATTTCACTTTTAAGTTCGGTCTTAATATTATCTTGAGCAAAACCCGAAAATGTAAGTAGTAGGAATATGTAATGTATTTGTTTCATTGATAAATGAAAAGTACAAAAATTGGACCATTAAACAGTCTAATCAAGACTAATAGTTGTTTTAAGGTGTCTAAATTTATAAGATTTATATCTACAATTCATAATAAAGTAATATTTTCGCATCTTAAATACAATAAAACTAAAAACACTAATTTTAAAATTAATTTTAATGAAAAAACACACGCTATTAACAGCATTTTTTTTATTTACTGCACTAACTATAAAAGCACAGTCTTTTATTGGTTTTTTAACAGACAATTACAGTGGTGTACACGGTGTAATTTCTAATCCTGCAAATATTGCAGATTCGCGCTTTAGGACAGATATTAATTTAGCTGGTGCAAGTGCTTTAGTAGGTAACGATTATATCTCTATAAGCTCTGACGAGTTATTTGATGAAGACGCAGATTTTAGTGATAGCGACCGTAGAACACCAAGTAATGATAATAATTTTTTTGCTAACACAGACATACTTGGCCCATCGTTTATGTTTAATTTAAACGATAAAAGTTCTGTTGCTCTATTTACAAGAGTACGTACACTATTTGGATTAAATGATCTTAATGGTGTGCTTTTTGAAAAATTTGTAGATGGTTTTGTTGATGAAAATACCACACTTAACGAGGGTAATTTTAACTACTCTTCAAATGCATGGGCAGAAATAGGTGCAACCTATGCTAGAGAATTGTATAGTAAAGAGCAGCACTTTGTAAAAGGTGGTGTGTCTTTAAAATACCTCCTTGGTATTGAAAATAACTATGCAAGTGGTAATAATGTAACCTTAAGTTTTAATTCTGGCGTAGCAGGACCCAATAATGGCTCACTTACTACTACAGGAGATATTTCTTATGGTGATAGTAATCCAAATAATATTGGTGGCTCGAATAGGTTTGATGGGTCTGCTGGTTTTGGTGTAGACTTAGGTTTTGTTTACGAGTGGAGACCAGATTATAAGAACTATGATTCAAAAACCTCTAAAGACAAAAACAAGTACAAACTAAAATTAGGATTGTCTGTTACAGATCTTGGAAGTATAAAATATAAAAATGGTAATCAAAGAGCTTATGACATTAATAATACTATAAGTGAATCAGAATTTGATAGCGCAGATGGAGACTTAGACGAAATTTTAGATCGTTTTTATACCGTTACCAATACCAATGCGTTTACAAAAGCTGTGTTACCAGCAGCATTGCATATAAATGCAGATTATAACATAAAGGGTAGTTATTACTTAAATTTAAATACGGACTTATCTTTAATTTCTAGAACTACAGCAAATGCTAGTAGAGCAATTAATTTAGTATCGCTTACACCTAGATTTGAGCGTAAGTGGTTTAGTATTTATACACCTTTAAGCTATATGCAACACAGTGGTTTTCAGGCTGGTCTAGGATTGCGTGCAGGACCGCTTTATATAGGTTCTGGCTCTGTAATTACCTTTTTAGCAAGCGATAAAGCTCAAGCAGCTGATGCCTATGTGGGTTTAAAAATTCCTATTTACCAATCTAAACCTAAAGACAAAGATGGTGATGGCGTTCTGGATAAGCTAGACGCCTGTAAAAATGTTGCCGGCCCAATAGAAAATGGTGGATGCCCGTGGGAAGATGCCGATGGTGATTCGGTTTTAGACAAAGATGATGCTTGCCCAGATGTTGCTGGCCCGTTAGAAAACAAAGGTTGCCCTTGGAAAGATTCTGATGGTGATACGGTTTTAGATAAAGACGATGCCTGCCCTAAAGAAGCGGGTGAAGTATCTAACAAAGGTTGCCCATTTAAAGATGTTGATGGTGATGGCGTTTTAGATAAAGATGATGCTTGCCCTAAGGTTAAAGGACCAGCTACTAATAAAGGATGTCCAGTAAAAGTAGTACAGCCAGTGGCAAAAGACACTGATGGAGATGGTGTAATTGATGCTAATGATAAATGTCCAAATACTAAAGGTAGTGTTACCAACTCTGGTTGTCCTGAGGTTTCCAACACTGTACAAACAACATTAAATACTTATGCAAAGGTTATTTTATTTAACTCTGGTAAATCCAGTATTAAATCCGAATCTTATACTGTTTTAAATGATATTGTTGGTATTTTAAGACAATATCCAAACGCAAGATTTAGAATTGAAGGTCATACAGATAGTGATGGTAGCGAGAGCTTAAACCAAAGTCTTTCTAACTCTAGGGCAAATAGTGTTTTAGATTATTTAGTAAAAAATGGTGTAAGTCGTAGTAATTTAAGCGCTGTTGGTTTTGGGGAAAGTTATCCTATAACTTCCAACGCAACCGCTGCAGGTAAAAAGAGAAACAGACGTGTGGAAATTAATTTAGTCAAATAAAAACAAATAACAATTAATATATAAAAGCCTTAAAACTTATTAGTTTTAAGGCTTTTTTAGTGCGATTAATACACCAATTTGTAACCATACCCTCTAATGTTTAAAATTTGAATGGTATCGTCTTTTTTTAGTTTTTTTCTTAATTTAGTAATAAACACGTCCATACTTCTACCGCTAAAAAAATCGTCATTGCCCCAAAGCTTATTTAAAATTAGCGAACGGTCTAAAACTTGATTTCTGTTTTTTGCTAAATGAAATAATAAATGTGCCTCACGGTGTGTTAACTGCGTTGCTTCTTCTTCTTTATATTGAAGCGTCTGTTTTGGAAAATTAAAGCTGTAAAGTCCTAAATTTATTATTTTAGAGGTTTGTTGCGTTTTTGCGCGCTGTAATAAATTTTCAATTCGTACTATAAGCTCTTCTATACTAAACGGTTTTTTTAAATAATCGTTACCACCAATATGAAAACCTTCTACCACATCTTGCGTTTGCGATTTTGCTGTTAAAAATATGATAGGAATAGTATCATCTGTTTCTCTAATTTCTTTTGCTAAAGTAAAACCATCTTTTTTAGGCATCATTACATCTAGAACTAGAAGTTGTGGTTGTTTATCTTGGTAGGTTTTTAAGGCTGTTTCACCATTTTCGCACAGTAATACATTAAAGTTTCTAGTTTCTAAACTTTCTTTAATTATTTGCCCTAAAGATGGTTCGTCTTCCGCTAACAGTATAGTTGTTTTATTGCTCATTTGGAATGGTCATTTTAAAGGTTGTACCATCATTATTTAACAAAACACTAATAGTACCTTGATGTTTTTCAATAATTTTTTTAGTGTAATATAAACCAATACCAAAACCTTTTACATCGTGCGTGTTTCCTTTTGGAACACGATAAAATTTCTCAAAAATTTGTGTTGCTTGCGGTTTTGTTAAGGTTGTACCGTTGTCTAAAATGTTAAGTTCTATACTATCATTTTTCTTTTTTAATGAGATTACAATGGTATCTCCTCCATATTTTATAGCATTATCTATAATATTATTAATAGCATTTTCAAAATGAAAGCGATCTACTGCAACAGTTAGCGCTTCCGCGGAAGCGTAAAAAATTAAAGATTTTTCTTTAGTGTGTATTTTATATTTGTCAACTAGAGTTTCAACAAAAGCATTCAAAGCTACTTTCTCTTTAACTAGAGTAAGATTTTCGCTATCCAGCGTTGCGGTTTCTAAAAGCTTTTCTACCATAATATTTAGTTTGGATAACTGGATGTTAGATAGGTTAATGTAATTTTTGGTTTTCTCCTTATCGTCTATAACATTAAAGTTGTTAATACTTTCTAACGCAGCTCCAATAGTAGCAATTGGTGTTTTAAATTCGTGCGTGATGTTATTAATTAGGTCATTTTTAATTTCAGCGAGTTGCTTTTGTCTGTTAATGATTTTTAAAAGATAAAACAGACAAGCAATAACCGCTAATACTAATAAAACAGAAATAAGAATACCACTTATAATGCGCTTTAAAATAACTTTAGTCTCATTCTTAAAATAAATTTTTAATGTGCTATTCTCTGGCAAAAAAGTAGATTTTGATGTGGTAGATAGTCCTGTATTACCTTTAGCTGAAATCTTATAAAGTTGTGGCGTTTTTTCAGGTTGCTTAAGTATTAAACCGTAGTCTATATTTAATGCTTTTCGTTGTAATTCTATTTTTAATAAACTGTCTATATCTCTAAGTTGTATAGAGTCGTTGCTCATAGAAATTATGACTTGCGATGTTAAAAATTTAAAATCAGAAAACCTTTTATTATTTTTTCGATTTGAAGTGTCATTAACCTTCTTAACGCTGTCTTTAAATTTTTTAAATCTAGCTTTACCATCGTCATCACTTAAGTTAAAATGTCTTTCAGAGGGTTTTTGTGCATTTTTAAGCGAGTCTGCTTTTAAACCTTTATATATGGTAACATTTTGTAAAGATTCAGAATTTATGGAATTCAATTTAAAATCGCCACTCTTTTTAATATCCAATCCTTTTATAATATCTGAAATAGTGTTGTTTTTTTTAAAGAAACCCTCTTTTTTAACGTCATCAAACACAAAACCTAATGTGTTTTTTTTTGTTAAGTTTTCGTAATAAGTAGCAACAGATTTGTCTAAACTGGATTGAACATCGTTAATTAGTTGCTGCTTATTAATCTGGTAGTTTTTATAATTCCAATACACTTGTATCCCTATTGTACTAACAATTACTAGTACAATAGCATACAATATCCATCTAAGTTTATTTGTGTTCATACACCAAAAGTAGAGTTATTATAACTAAAATACCAATGCGTTAACACTCGTTAACGTTCATTAACTCTAAAGTTTGAAAAGGCTTTAGATATTTGTAATGAATTTAAAACATAAAAATTATGAAAACTTTAAAAACGATTACAGTACTATCCATTATGCTAATCTCTTATCCAGGCATTAGTCAATCCAAATTAGTATCTACAAGTGCTGACTATTCTAAAAACAGTCTTTCTAATGTTAAGGTAGAAATAGAGGCTGAGTCTTTAAAAGATTTAGAACACACTTTTAGTCTTCAGGATTTAGAAACTTTTCTTGAAGATACGGAAGTTAAAGACACTGTAGAATTTAAAATTACTTGCACTAAAGACTCAGACTCTAACCCAAGTTTTAAAAAAGAAATTTCTTATAAAATTGTGGGAAGTATAAAAGATAAAGATGCTTTTTTAAAAAGGGCTGAACGTATTTATAATGCGGCTAAAAAATATTATTTAAATTAATTAATGTAAAATAATTTAAGATGAAAAATTTAATATTGCTCATAGCCATTACATGCACAACATTGCTATCTGCTCAAGATTTTCAAGGTAAGGTAACTTACAAATCTCATAGGAAAATGGATTTTAAAATCGATGAAAAGGATCAGAATACAGCTTTAAAAAAAGAACTAAAGGCACAATTGGCAAAACAATTTCAAAAAGAATTTACTTTAGAATTTACAAGAACAGAATCTCTATTTAGAACAAATGAAAGTCTAGCATCACCTGTTCCCAGCAGTTCTGGAATTAGTATTACAGTATCAGGCGGTAATGATATTTTATATAAAAACATAAAGGATAAGCGCTACACTAGGGCTTCCGAAATTTTTGGGAAACAGTTTTTAATAAAAGACACGCTACAATCAAGACAATGGAACATATTAGGCGACACTAAGAAAATAGGCGAATATACGTGTAGAAAAGCAGTTTTTAAGGACACCTACACAACACAAACTATTACAGAGTCTGGCACTATAGAAACGGTAGAAAAAGAAAGAGAAACCATAGCATGGTTTACGCTTCAAATTCCTGTTAGTCATGGTCCAGCAGATTTTTTTGGATTACCAGGGCTCATTCTTGAAGTACACGATGGAGAGCAAATTTTATTATGCACAAAAATTATAATCAATCCAAAAAATAAAATTATAATTAAAGAGCCAAAAAAGGGAAAGGAAGTCTCACAAAAAAAGTTTAATACCATACGTAAAGAGAAGTCTGAGGAATCTATAAAGCAGTTTTACAATAGACGAAAGCGTTAACTTTGAAAATTGAAAAGCTAGTTGTTCAATTTTTTATGAAATATTTAACATATTAGTATTTAACATTTTAACTTTTTTGAAGTCTTACAGTTAACAATTCTTTTTTCACAACATCAAACCAGTCATATTATGATGAAATTAAAAACAATAGTCACCTGTATAACTATATGCATATTCGCATTAACATTTGCCCAAGATAATTTTCAAGGTCAGGCAACCTATATGTCTAAAACTACCGTAGATATGGATGGTTGGGGTGGCAAAGAAATGAGTCCTGAACGCAAGAAAATGATAATGGAACGCATGAAAAGTATGTTCGAGAAAACATTTATCCTCACATTTAACAAGTCAGAATCCATGTATAGAGAAGATGAAAAGCTTGAGACACCAGGTGGAGGTCGTGGTATGATGATGCGTATGGGAATGGGCAACGGTACACAATATAAAAATATTAAACAAGGCCTTATATTAGAAGATAAAAATTTTATGGGTAAGCAATTTCTAATAAAAGACGAGCTGGAAAAGTTAGAATGGAAAATGACAGGTGAAACCAAAACCATTGGTAAATACATGTGCATGAAAGCAGTGGCAATGAAGCCTGTAGACCAAACCGATTGGACTAAAGTACGAAGAAGAAAAAAGGATGATAAAAAGAAAAATAAAGCTAAAGCATTAGGTGAAAGAACAGTAAGTACCTTTGGGAAAGGAGAACAAAAAGAAGGAGTAAAAGTTAAAGATTCTGCTACTGTTGCATCAACAGAGAAAGAAACAAGAACTATTACAATGGATGATATAGAAATACCAAAAGAAGAGGAAGTTGTAGCATGGTATACTATGCAAATCCCAGTAAATAATGGTCCAGGAGATTTTTGGGGTTTACCTGGGTTAATTTTAGAAATAAATTCTGGAAGAACAACCATTTTATGTTCTAAAATAGTAATGAACCCTACAGAAAAGAAAGCCATAAAAAAACCTACTAAAGGAGACCAGGTTACAAGAGCAGAATACACAGAAATTGTTACTAAGAAAATGGCAGAAATGCGCGAAATGTATGGAGGAAGAAGTCGTGGAGGCCGTGGCGGAAGACGATAAAAAATATAATACCAATTAAAACAACCAACAAATTTAACTAAACGAAGTAGCTAAAGCCTTGTCCATAACGATAATGCATAAAGTATACTTAATTATTATCGTTTTATAAACTACAAATAATCCTATGAAATATTTATTTACGCTATTATTTTTAATAGTTGCAAGTACCGCTTTTGCTCAAGTTAAATTTGAAGGCGTTGTCAAAGACACAGAGGGTAATCCATTAGAGTTTGCAAATATTATTGCCATTAACCAAGACTCTCAAGTGTTAGAATCTTATGCTGTAACTAATGAGGATGGACGCTATAAACTGAGCTTGGGAAAAAATTCTACCTACAAAATACAAGTTAGTTATATTGGCTATACTACTTCGGAAATGGAAATTGTTACCAAAGAGCAAACGATTACTAAAAATTTTAGTTTAGTAGTAGACAACACACTTGATGAAGTTGAATTGGTTTACGAAATGCCTGTAACAATTAGTGGAGACACCATTACATATAATGCAGATTCTTTTAAAAATGGCACAGAGCGTAAATTAGGCGATGTCCTAAAAAAATTACCTGGAGTGGAAGTTAATGATGAAGGTGAAATTGAAGTAGAAGGAAAAGCTGTTGGCAAAGTTATGGTTGATGGTAAAGATTTTTTCGATGGTGATAGTAAGCTGGCAACAAAAAATATTCCAGCAAATGCTATTGATAAAGTACAAGTATTAAAAAATTACTCAAATAATAGTCAGCTAAGTGGTGTAACTAACAATCAAGATAATATTGCTATAAATATAAAACTTAAAGAGGGCAAAAAGAATTTCTGGTTTGGGACACTTACAGGTGGTGTTGGTATAGCAGACAGCGATGGGCTTTATTTAGCGCAACCAAAGCTATTTTATTACAGTCCAAAAAAGAGTATTAATTTTATTGGAGACTTAAATAATATTGGAGAACTAGCATTAACAAGACGGGACATTTTTAATTTTGGTGGTGGTTTCCAGCAGCCAAGCCAGCAAAGTGGTACAAATATAAATTTAGGAAATAATGACCTAGGATTTAGACAGCTACAAAATAATCAAGCTAAAGATATCAATACAAAGTTTGGAGCAGCAAATTTTAGCTACTCACCAAAAAGTACATTAGATGTATCTGGTTTTGCAATTTTTGCAAGTAGTAGAATTGAGTTGCAAGAAAACAGCTCTGTATTATACACCAATACTGATCTTGGTATTCCTGATGAGATTACCCAAAGTAACACCAAACAAAAAAGTGATTTAGGCTTATTAAAATTTAGTGCTAAATATAAGCCAAACGCTAATAATCAATTAGATTATGACATCATTGGGCGCTTGTCTAAAGACACTCAAGAAAATGGAACTTTCTCTAACGTTGTGGGCAGTATAAATCAACTAGAAGAAGCAACACCGTTTAGGATTAATCAGAATCTTAATTATTACTATACACTAGACGAAACAAATATTTTTGCGTTATCTATTCAGCATTTATTGCAGAATGAAGATCCTTTTTATAATGCTTTATTGGAAAACGATCCTACAAATAATGGGAGTCCAAGTCAAGATCCTTACGATGGTACTGCTCAAGAATTGGGTTTAGATGCCTCACAACTTAGTTATAATGTAAATCAAGAAAAATTTGTAAACACCAATCAACTCGATGCTAAGTTAGATTATTGGAATATTTTAAATAAAAAGAGCGATATTAACTTTACTATTGGTACAATATTTAGTAATCAGCAATTCGATTCTAATATTTTTCAATCTTTGGATAATGGTAATGAATTAGATACAAATTCTAATATTGCAGGAGTATCAGACATTAACGCTATAAAATACACCTTTAGCGATGTGTATTTAGGAATGCATTACCGTTATAAAACAGGAAAGTTTACTATCAGTCCAGGAGTTTCTGCGCATGCTTACAATGTTGTAAATAACCAATTTAATGTAAAAACAAGGGATAATTTTTTTAGACTTCTACCAGATTTAAATGTTAGGGTGCAATTAAAAACCTCCGAAAACTTAAATTTTTCCTATAGAATGCAAACGCAATTTACAGATGTTAATCAATTTGCAAGCGGTATAGTTTTAAATAATTACAATTCAACATTTATAGGAAACCCTAATCTAGAAAATTCATTATCTCACAACTTAAATTTAAGATACTTTAGTTTTAACATGTTTAACTATACTAACGTATTTGCATTTTTAAACTATAGTAAAAATATTGATAATATAAGGACACAATCTGTGTTCCAACCAGGTTCTGTTATTAGAAGTAGTACACCGTTTAATTCAGAGTTTGCAGATGAGACCTTTACAGCAAGTGGCCGTTTTCAAAGGCGCTTTGGTAAATTGCAAGCCAGTATTAGGAGTACTTTTAATTACCAAAAGTTTAATCAATTTATTAATAACCAACGGTCTGTAAACAAAAACTTTTCTCAAACTTACACACCAAGTTTGCGTTCTAATTTTAGAGAAGCGCCAAATTTTGAAATAAGTTACAGATATAGCACAAGTGATAATAATCAAGGCGATAGAACGACTAAAATTATTACCAACAGGCCATCGATAGAGTTTGATGCCTTAATTTTTAAAAAGTTTACGTTTAGAACAGATTATGGTTACACAAAACAAACCATTGGCGGGAATACTAACAGTTTTGGACTGCTAAATGCTAATTTAATGTATAGAAAAGAAAACGATAGTAAATGGGAATATGAAATTAAAGCTACCAATATATTAGATGTAGATTCAAATTTAACTAACAACGTAGGTGGTTTTTCTGTAAGCACTAGCGAGTATTTTATACAGCCAAGGTTTTTAACCTTTAGGGCAATTTATAATTTATAATTGGGCGTTACCAAAATTTTGCCTCAGGGCATAATTTTTGTCAGGCTCTCGGCAGTCGCTCTCTGCAAGGAGCTCCAACAAAGCCTCTATCCTTAACGCAAAAAAAGCGAACTCTATAGGTTAGCTCGCTTAACTTTCAACTTTATGTTATTTTTGTGGGGGAGAATAGGATTCGAACCTATGCAGTCCTAGTTAGTAAAATTTCAGTCTGCCGTGGTTAGCCGCTCGAGTAGCTCTTTAAAATCGATTACAAATAGATAATTAAACCAATAATTTACTACAATTATTGTAAGGTAAAAGCTTCTTACTGTAGCCTCCTTTATCTATTGTGGTGTGCAATTATAACAAGCCAAATTCAGCTTGAACCTGTTGTATATAATCTAATTTTTCCCACGTAAACAATTCAACTTCTAAAATCATGTCTTTGCCATTGGGTTGAGAAAACGTTTTAGAAACCGTTTCATTTACACGGCCCATATGGCCATAAGCAGCAGTTTCGCTATAGATAGGATTACGTAACTTTAAACGGTCCTCTATAGCGGCTGGACGCATATCAAAAATTTTAGATACTTTTTCCGCAATTTCTCCATCTGTTAAATTAAAAGGACATGTGCCATAAGTATCAACAAAAATGCCCATAGGCTCTACAACACCAATAGCATAAGAGACTTGTACTAAAATTTCGTCGCAAACACCCGCAGCCACTAAATTTTTAGCAATATGTCTCGTAGCGTAAGCAGCACTCCTATCCACCTTACTTGGATCTTTTCCAGAAAAAGCACCGCCACCATGGGCACCTTTACCACCGTAAGTATCCACAATAATTTTTCGTCCTGTTAATCCTGTATCTCCATGTGGACCACCTATAACAAACTTTCCTGTTGGATTTATATGATATTTAATGTCATCTTTAAATAATACTTGTATTGCTTCTGGAAGCTTTGCAACCACTCTAGGAATTAGAATGTTAACAATATCTTCTCTAATTCTAGAAAGCATCACTTCATCATTGCAATCAAATTCATCATGTTGCGTAGATATCACAATAGCGTCTATACGCTGCGGTACATTGTCATTGCTATATTCTATAGTTACCTGACTTTTAGAATCCGGTCTTAGATAAGTGATGTCTTTATATTCCCGACGCAGCGCCGCTAATTCAATTAAAATTTTATGCGATAAATCTAAAGCTAAAGGCATAAAGTTTTCTGTTTCACGCGTGGCGTAACCAAACATCATACCTTGGTCTCCTGCGCCTTGTTCTTGTTTACTTGCACGATCTACACCACGGTTTATGTCGTCGCTTTGTTCATGTATTGCACTAAAAACACCACAGGAATTACCATCGAACATGTAGTCGCCTTTTGTATAGCCAATTTTGTTTATAGTATCTCTAGCAATCTTTTGGACATCTAAATAAGTGTTAGATTTAACCTCACCGGCAAGGACTACCTGACCAGTGGTAACTAGCGTCTCGCAAGCTACTTTAGATTCGCTATCGAAGGCTAAAAAATGGTCTATTAATGCATCACTAATTTGATCTGCAACTTTATCTGGATGTCCTTCTGAGACACTTTCTGATGTAAATAAATACGCCATATGTAATTTTTTTATTGTATTGTAGATTTGACGAAAGCGTCGAAGGAAGTTTACACTGCCTTTAGCATTTTTTATAGAGGTTGCAATCAGTCAAATCCGTCCTCAAAATTAATTTTAGCAAAAGTATAGAAATTAAATGAATAGAAAATTATTTTATCATTATTTAAGAAAATTTTAATGAACAACCACGATATTCTAGAATATCTATCTAGATTACAGAAATATTCATTTTTTTTAATGAAAAAAATTCTAAATAATTAGGTTGTGTAAAAAAATTTTCACAATATTTGCGCGTACAAAGTTCAAATACTTACTGGAATGTTATCAAGAAAGGCAGAGAGATTAGACTCGTTGAAGCCTTAGCAACCCTTAAATTTATTAAGAAGGTGCTAAATTCTACTTGAATACGTAAATCATTTCTTACGATTCGGATAGATAACCAAACACAATTTCTCCTTTGTGATTATGCATTTTCTTATAACATTTTTGTATTGCAAAGCCTTAAATCAGGCTTGCTAAACTTTTGGATTATATCAAAAAGAAATCAAAAATAATTAGTTTTAAAATGCTGAATCATCTTTCCATAAAAACATATACAACAGAAAATAACACGCAGGTTAATGCTGTTAACTTGTCGTATGAAATATTTGGAAAGCCTTTAAATACTGCTCCAATAGTATTAGTAAACCACGCGTTAACCGGAAACAGTAATGTAGCCGGAAAAAAGGGCTGGTGGAAAGAAATTGTGGGCAAAAATAAAGTAATTAATACAGATAAATATACCGTTTTAGCGTTTAATATTCCAGGAAATGGTTTCGATGGATTTGTAATTGAGGACTATAAAAACTTTGTGGCAAGGGATGTAGCAAAACTATTTTTGTTAGGGTTAAAAGCGCTAAAAATAAAACAACTATTTGCCTTAATTGGTGGATCATTAGGTGGCGGAATTGCTTGGGAGATGTTAGTAGAAAACAACAAGTTAACCAAGCATTTTATTCCTGTAGCCACAGACTGGAAGTCTACAGATTGGTTGATTGCCAATTGTCAAATTCAAGAACAATTTTTATTAAATTCCAATAATCCTGTACACGATGCACGTATGCATGCTATGCTGTGTTATAGAACTCCGGAATCTTTTAAAGAACGTTTTAAGCGTTCAAAAAACGAGAATTTAAAACTCTTTAATGTAGAGAGTTGGTTACTTCATCATGGTAAAAAATTACAAGAACGTTATCAATTGTCCTCCTATAAATTAATGAATCAATTATTAAGAACCATCGATGTTACACAAGGCGGCAAAATAAGTATTGATGTATTGGATACCATAGAAGCAAATATTCATATTATTGGAGTGGATTCTGATTTGTTTTTTTCTGCTGAAGAAAACAAAGAAACACATCAAAAATTGGCATTAACCAAAGATAATGTTACTTATAACGAAATAAGTTCGGTTCATGGTCACGACGCCTTTTTAATGGAATACGATCAATTAGAAAAAATAATTGAACCTATATTTAACGCTACAACAAAGTCAAAAAATATGACAGTTGTTAAATTTGGAGGTAAGTCCTTATCTAATGGTGAAGGTTTACAGCGCGTTATTTCGATAATAGAAGCTAAAGTTAAGGCAGAAGATAAAATTACGGTTGTAGTTTCAGCAAGAGGAAATGCTACAGATGAGCTGGAAGCAATTCTTGAAAAGGCAGTAAATAATGAGGAGTATAAAACACAATTGGAAGCTTTTAAAAGCTATCAGAATAACATAAATACTAAAGATTTTCAGGTTGAATTTTCAAGATTGGACCGTTTATTCGAAGGTGTAAAATTACTAGGCGATTATAGTCTAAAAATTAAAGATGAGGTGTTAGCGCAAGGCGAATTAATTTCGGCTAAATTAGTTTCTGTTTTGCTAAAGCAAAAGAATATTAATGCCAAAGCTACAGATGCTAGAAAATTAATAAAAACCGACGATACTTTTGGTAATGCAAAACCAATAGACAACGTGTCTAAAAAAAATGTTATTGACTATTTTAAACAAAATAATGGCACGACAATAAATATAGTAACTGGTTTTATTGCATCAAATAAAGATAATATAACAACTACTTTAGGCAGGAACGGTAGTAATTACACAGCTTCGTTATTAGCAAATTATTTAGATGCAGAAGAATTACAAAGCTACACGCATGTTAATGGTATCTATACTGCAAATCCAGAACTGGTTGAAGATGCAAAAAAAATAGAAAAATTATCTTTTACCGAAGCCAACGAACTCGCTATTTTTGGAACTACAATTTTACATGCAAAAACAATTATACCTCTAATTGAAAAAAATATTCCATTACGCATTTTAAACACCTTTAATCCTGAAGATAAAGGTACAATTATAACAGCACAAAATAAGGAAAAGGGCATCCGCTCATTATCTGTTTTAGATAATGTTGCATTAGTTAATATTGAAGGACGAGGTTTGTTGGGTAAAGTTGGAGTAGATGCTAGAATATTTAATGCATTAAGGCATGAAAATATTAGCGTAAGTATAATATCTCAAGGATCTTCTGAGCGTGGAATTGGTTTAATTATAGATGCTAATAAAGCTTCTCGCGCGGTTGTTGCACTTGAAAATGAATTTGAAACCGATTTTTATTCTCAAGATATTAACATAATTAATGTTATAGACGATGTTGCTGTAATATCCATAATCGGACAGCAACTTAGCACATTTCATAAGCCATTTAATGCTTTAATAAAAAACCAAATCATTCCATTACTCTTTAATAACACCATTACTGGCGAAAACGTGAGTATAGTGGTTAGAAAAAAAGAGCTTAACAAAGCATTAAATGTTATTCATGGTGAAATTTTTGGTATATCTAAAAAAATTAATCTAGCCATTTTTGGTCATGGTTTAGTAGGAAGCGCTCTTATACATCAAATTATAGCTTCAGCTAAAGAAATTGAAAAGCGCAAAGGTATTAAGCTAAATATTTTTGCAATAGCAAACTCCAAAAAAGCGCTATTCAATAAAAAAGGAATTGATAGCAGTTGGAAAGAAAACCTGAAGACCAATGGTATAGACTATACTATAGACACGGTATTTGAGTATGCAAAAAATAATCATTTGGAGAATTTAATTGCTATCGATAATACGTCTAGTTTAGAGTTTGTAGGTCATTATACTAAATTAGTAAAGGAAGGATTTGATTTGGTTTCGTCTAATAAAATAGCCAATACAATAGACCTTAAATTTTATAATCAATTACGTGAAACACTAGAAAAATATCAAAAAAATTATTTATATGAAACTAATGTAGGCGCAGGATTACCGTTGATTGATACCATTAAGTTATTACATCTTTCAGGTGAAAATATTGTGCGCATTCGTGGTGTGTTTTCTGGATCATTAAGCTATTTGTTTAATACATTTTCATCAGAAAACTTGCCATTTTCAAACAGTTTACAACAAGCATTGAATCTTGGATATACGGAACCAAATCCACGTGAGGATCTAAGCGGCAACGACGTTGCAAGAAAATTATTAATCTTAGCCAGAGAGTTGGATTTACATAATGAAATAAGCGATGTTAAAATAGAAAACCTAATTCCAAAAGAACTTAGAGCTGTTGAAACCGCTACATTTTTAGAGTCTTTTAAAGCGATGGATACTATTTTTCAAGACAAGAAAAGCGCACAAAAAGAAAATCATGTTTTAAGATATATTGGAGATTTACATGGCGATTTATCAAAAGTAGACGGCGCAATACTTGAGGTAAAACTAGTATCTGTACCTAGCCAATCGCCATTAGGCGCTTTAAAGGGAGCAGATTCTATTTTCGAAATTTATACAGAAAGTTATGGCAAAAATCCAATTGTAATCCAAGGAGCAGGTGCAGGAGCATCCGTTACAGCAAGAGGTGTTTTTGGAGATATTTTAAGGTTAACAGACAAAACGAACTAAAACAATGAACGCTAAAAATTTTGAAACACAGGCGATTAGAATTCAAACAGAACGATCTCAGTTTTTAGAACATTCTACACCTTTATATTTAACGTCAAGTTATATATTTGAAGATGCCGAAGATATGCGAGCTTCTTTTGCAGACGAAAAAGACCGCAATATTTACAGTCGATATTCCAACCCGAATACTTCAGAATTTATAGATAAAATTTGCAAAATGGAAGGTGCCGAGAGAGGTTATTCTTTTGCCTCTGGAATGTCTGCTGTATTTTCAACATTTGCAGCGTTATTAAATTCTGGAGATCATATAGTTTCATGCAAAAGTGTTTTTGGTTCTACGCAAACCATGTATAAAAATATTCTACCAAAATGGAATATCTCTACCAGCTATTTTAAAATTGATGAAATGGATAAAATAGAAAGCCTTATTTTGCCAAATACTAAAGTCATATACGCTGAGAGCCCAACCAATCCAGCAGTTGATATTTTGGATTTAGAAGCTTTAGGAACGATAGCTAAAAAACACAATCTTATTTTAATAATAGACAATTGTTTTGCAACACCTTATTTACAACAGCCTATAAAATTTGGAGCCCATTTAGTCATTCACTCTGCAACAAAATTAATTGATGGACAAGGTCGCGTGCTAGGCGGCATTACAGTTGGGGATGCAGATTTAATTGAACAAATTTATTTGTTTTCTAGAAATACAGGACCAGCTTTATCGCCTTTTAATGCATGGGTTTTATCTAAAAGTTTAGAGACTTTAGCAGTAAGAGTAGATAGGCATTGTGAGAATGCTCTAAAAATAGCTGAGTTTTTAGAAGGCCATAACAAAGTAAAACTTGTTAAATATCCTTTTTTAAAATCGCATCCACAATACCAATTAGCAAGAAAACAAATGAAAGCGGGTGGTAACGTTGTCGCTTTCGAATTAAAAGGAGGTATAGATGCTGGACGACAATTTTTAAATAACATCAAACTATTATCTCTCTCTGCAAACCTAGGCGATACGCGCAGTATTGTAACTCATCCAGCGTCTACAACACACGCAAAACTTACAGAAGAAGAGCGTTTAGTAACAGGTATTACTGGAGGTTTGGTACGAGTATCGGTTGGTTTAGAACATCCGGACGACAGTATACAAGATTTACAACAAGCTTTAAACACTTTAAAATAATATTAAGAAAATGAGTAATACGAATCCAGAATTTAAACATATTCAAGCATATATAGATAAAAATGCTATTGTGCTAGATGTAAGAACAGACGCAGAATATAACGAAGGTCATGTTGAAAATTCCTTGCACATTGTATTAGATACCTTAGAAGAAGAAATAGAGGAACTAAAGGCGTTAAACAAACCAATAATTACATGCTGTAGAAGTGGGGCCAGGAGCGAACGTGCTAAAGATATTTTGGTAGAACATGGCATAGATGCTATAAATGGAGGACCATGGCAAAATGTTAAAAACTATCTCTAAGTCATAAAAATGCAAGATATTTATAAAGAAATACAAAAGCGAATTCTCATTTTAGATGGTGCAATGGGTACCATGCTACAACAATACAGTTTCACTGAAGCCGATTTTCGTGGCCATCGTTTTAAAGACTATCCTTCTCCTTTACAAGGCAATAACGACTTGCTGTCTCTAACCCAACCCCAAGCAATAGCAGACATACACAGAAAATATTTTGAGGCAGGAGCAGATATTGTAGAAACCAATACATTTTCTGGAACGACCATTGCTATGGCAGATTATAATATGGAAGATTTGGTGTACGAGCTTAATTTTGAATCTGCAAAAATTGCTAAGGAAGTAGCAGAAGTCTTTACAAAAGAAAATCCTGATAAACCTCGATTTGTTGCAGGTAGCATTGGACCAACAAACAGAACAGCTAGTTTAAGTCCAGACGTTAATAAGCCAGAATACAGAGCAGTAACTTTCGATGAGTTGCGTATTGCCTACAAACAGCAAATAGAGGCTTTATTAGATGGTGGTGTAGATTTACTGTTAGTAGAAACTATTTTCGATACTTTAAATGCAAAAGCAGCACTATTTGCTATCGAAGAGGTTAAAGAAGAACGTGGTATAAACATTCCTATTATGGTTTCAGGAACAATAACGGATGCTTCTGGACGCACATTATCTGGGCAAACAGTAGAAGCTTTTTTAACTTCTGTATCACACATTCCATTACTAAGTGTTGGATTTAATTGTGCGCTAGGAGCAGAACAGTTACAACCGTATTTAAAGCGCTTGTCTAATGAAACATCATTTTATACATCGGCTCACCCTAATGCTGGATTACCAAATGCTTTTGGAGAATACGATGAGACACCAAAAGAAATGCAAGGTTTTATCGAAAATTATTTAAAAGATAATTTAATAAATATTATCGGTGGTTGTTGTGGTACAAATCCCGAGCATATTAAAGCAATTGCTGAAGTTGCTAGTCAGTATAAACCTAGGCAAGCCTCGAAAAGTAAAGCTAATGTAAAAGTATAATGATTTTAGAGGTAGCTATATTACATATTGTTAAAGGATTGGCGGAAGAATTCGAAACTGCTTTTAAGAAGGCAGAACTATTAATATCTTCAAGTAAAGGGTACATTTCTCATGAGCTTAAAACGTGTATTGAAGAAGATAATAAATATATATTATTAGTTAAATGGGAAACACTAGAAGATCATGAAAGAGGTTTTAGGCAATCTAAAGCCTATAATAAATGGAAAGGATTATTACATCATTTTTATCATCCATTCCCAAAGGTAGAACATTATAAATAATGAACAGCGACCGTAAAACATATTTAACATTATCAGGACTCGAACCTTTAAAGGTTACTCCAGAAACCAATTTTATTAACATTGGCGAGCGAACAAACGTTACAGGATCGCGTAAATTTTTGCGTTTAATTAAAGAAGAGAAATATAGTGAGGCTCTGGAAGTAGCTAGAGATCAAGTAGATGGCGGTGCTCAAATTTTAGATGTTAATATGGATGAAGGTATGCTTGATGGTGTGTACGCCATGACAACCTTTTTAAATTTAATCGCGTCTGAGCCGGACATTTCCAGAATACCAATAATGATAGACAGCTCTAAATGGGAAATTATTGAGGCTGGTTTAAAAGTAGTACAAGGAAAATCTGTTGTAAATTCTATAAGTTTAAAAGAAGGCGAAGCGACCTTTAAACATCAGGCTAAATTAGTAAAGCGTTATGGTGCAGCAGTTATTGTTATGGCTTTCGACGAAAATGGTCAAGCAGATACTTACCAAAGACGTATAGAAATATGCAAACGCTCCTACGATATTTTGGTAAATGAAGTTGGTTTTCCACCGCAAGACATTATTTTCGATCCTAACATTTTTCCTGTAGCAACAGGAATGGAAGAACACAGAAAAAATGCTATAGATTTCTTTAACGCTACAAAATGGATTCGCGAAAATTTACCTCATGCAAATGTTTCAGGAGGCGTAAGTAATGTGTCTTTTTCCTTTAGAGGAAACAATACAGTTCGAGAAGCTATGCACTCTTCTTTTTTATATCATGCTATTAAAAATGGTATGAACTTAGGTATTGTAAATCCGACAATGCTAGAAATTTACGACGAAATAGATAAAGAATTGCTAAAATGCGTAGAGGATGTCTTGTTCAATAAACACGATGAGGCTACAGAGCGTTTACTGGATTATGCTGAAACTGTTAAAGGTAACTACAAAGCAGCCGAAGTAGCCATACAAGAATGGCGAAACGATCCGCTGCAAAACCGCATTACACACGCCTTGGTAAAAGGAATTGATGCCTATATTATAGAAGATGTAGAAGAAGCGCGACAAATGGCAAAAAGGCCATTAGAAGTTATAGAAGGTAATTTAATGATTGGTATGAGCGTGGTTGGCGACCTTTTTGGTAGCGGAAAAATGTTTTTACCACAAGTGGTAAAGTCTGCTAGAGTAATGAAAAAGGCAGTTGCATATTTGCAACCATTTATTGAAGCCGAAAAAGATGGAAAACAAGAATTTGCCGGTAAAATTTTAATGGCAACCGTAAAGGGTGATGTCCACGATATTGGTAAAAATATTGTAAGTGTTGTATTGGGTTGTAATAATTACGAAATTATAGATTTGGGTGTTATGGTACCACCAGAAAAAATTATTGAGACAGCAATAAAAGAGCAAGTAGATATTATAGGATTAAGCGGCTTGATAACACCTTCCTTAGACGAAATGGTGTACGTTAGTAAAGAAATGGAAAAGCAAAATGTAACCATGCCATTAATTATTGGAGGTGCAACAACGTCTAAAGCACATACTGCGGTAAAAATTGCACCACACAACCAAAATACCGTGGTACATATTAACGACGCATCAAGAGCGGTAACAGTTGTTGGCGATTTATTGCAAAAAGACAGCCGAGCTTATAAAAATCAAATTCGCGAAGAATACAACAAGTTTCGCGAGCAATTTTTAAACCGAACGCGACAAAAAGAATACATCTCTATTAAAGAAGCTAGAAAGCGAAAATTTAAAATAGATTGGGAAACTTCAGATATTAGTAAACCGAAGGCTTTAGGCATTAAAACCATACAAGAGTTTGACATTACTAAGTTAGAAGACTTTATAGATTGGTCTCCGTTTTTTAGAAGTTGGGATCTACATGGCAAATATCCAGATATTTTAACAGATAACGTGGTTGGAGAACAAGCGACAGAATTATTTGCTGATGCTCAAGAATTATTACAGAAAATTTTTAAAAAGAAACTTTTAAAAGCAAAAGCAATTTTTGGACTATTTCCTGCAAATACAGTAGATGATGATGACATTGAGGTGACAGTACTAAACAATAATATTGAAGGTACTGGAGCATCGCAAAACAAAACTTTTAAATTTTTAACGTTACGGCAGCAATTAAAAAAACGAGAGGGTTTGCCAAATCATGCTCTAGCAGACTTTATAGCGCCTAAAGCATCAGGAGTGCAAGATTATATTGGTGCTTTTTGCGTGTCTACAGGTTTTGGTACTGCAGATTTAGCAGAGCAATTTGAAGCAGATAATGATGACTATAATTCCATAATGATTAAAGCCTTAGCCGATAGATTAGCAGAAGCTTTTGCAGAATATTTACATAAAGAAGTAAGAACAAAGCATTGGGCGTATGCTAAGGATGAAAATCTAGATAACCTAGATTTAATTAAAGAAAATTATAAAGGCATTCGTCCTGCACCTGGTTATCCAGCATGCCCAGATCATTTAGAAAAGCAAACCATTTGGAAACTTTTAAATGTTGAAGAAGAAATTGGAGTTGCATTAACCGAAAGTTTGGCCATGTGGCCAGCAGCTAGTGTTAGTGGTTATTATTTTGGCAATAAAGAAGCTAAATATTTTGGGCTTGGAAAAATTTCGGACGATCAATTAAAAGATTATGCTAAACGTAGAGCTATTACAGAGCAAGAAGCTCGAAAATGGCTAAACCCAAATTTGGTAGATTAATAAGCGTTTTTAAGTTTAAAAATAATTAGGTTTTACCAGAGTAAGCGCGTTAACAAAAGGGTATCATACATATTAAACCAAATGGGAAATCGAGATTACTGTGTAGTAGTAATGGACATGCCATATTATATTAAAAATTGCAAAGGAAAACCAAGACTTTAGGGCGAACTTGTTAGGTTTGAGCTCAACGTCTTTAGTAATCTAAATCTTGAAGGTGGCATATAGAAGAAACGTCTTTAATTTGAGTTTATTAATCACCGAATTAACTGCTAGTATTTAATTTGAAGCAAGGTAAAAAGATAGAAAATAATCATGAAAGTAACAGAACACATTCAAAAGGAAAAATCAAAAACACAGTTTTCGTTCGAAATATTACCACCATTAAAAGGGCAAAACATCCAGTCTATTTTTGATAATATAGATCCGCTAATGGAATTCAACCCACCTTTTATTGATGTCACATACCATCGAGAAGAATATACTTTTAAAGAGGTTGGAGATGGATTACTTAAAAAGCAAGTCGTAAAAAAACGACCAGGAACTGTTGGTATTTGTTCTGCTTTGCAAAATAAATATGGTGTAGATGCTATCCCGCATATATTGTGTGGTGGTTTTACCAAGGAAGATACAGAGAATTTTTTAATAGATTTAGATTTTTTAGGTATCGATAATGTTGTGGCTTTGCGAGGCGATGCGGTAAAAACAGAAACGTATTTTACACCAGAGAAAGAAGGGCATCACTATGCAAGTGATTTAGTGTCTCAGATTTCAGATTTAAATAAAGGCTTGTATTTAGATAGCGCTTTGCAAAATTGCTCTAAAACTAATTTTTGTATTGGTGTTGGTGCTTACCCAGAAAAACATATGGAAGCACCTAGTCTGGAAAGCGATATTCATTTTCTAAAAAAGAAAATAAAAAACGGTGCAGAATATATTGTAACACAGATGTTTTTTGATAATCAAAAATATTTCAATTTTGTAAAAAAATGTCGGGTAGAAGGTATTACAGTGCCCATAATTCCTGGATTAAAACCGATTTCTACTAGAAAACAATTAAATATTATACCGCATCGCTTTCATGTAGATTTACCAGAAGTTTTAATTAAAGAAGTTATTAAATGTAAGGATAATAAGCAAGTGCGCCAAGTTGGAATTGAGTGGTGTATACTGCAATCTAAAGAATTGCAAAATGCTGGAATCCCAGTTTTACATTATTATTCAATGGGCAAAAGTGATAATATAAAAGCAATTGCAGAAGCTATTTTTTAAGAAAAAAAATTACTTTTGTATTATGCTCTCTAAAAAAACAAAGTACGGAATTAAAGCATTGGTGTATTTAGCAAAACAGGAAACAAAGGTTCCCGTGCAAATAGGCACCATATCCTTAGCCGAAAACATTTCTCAAAAATTTTTAGAAAGCATATTACTTACATTAAAAAAAAATGGAGTCCTAGGTTCTAAAAAAGGCAAAACAGGAGGTTACTATCTTATAAAAGAAGCTAAAGAAATAAAAATGTCTGCGGTTATGCGTGTGTTAGAAGGTCCTATAGCAATGGTGCCATGTGTAAGTCTTAATTTCTATGAAAAATGTGCGGACTGTCCAGATGAAACTGTTTGCGCAGTTCATAATTTAATGCTAGAAGTAAGGGACTCTACCTTGCAAATATTTAATAATAAGAGTCTTTTCGATTTAATATCGTAAAAATCACCTTAATATCGTAAAAATCACCAAACTATTTGTTGAAATGTAAAAGATGCTATATATTTGCTTAATATCTACTAAACCCATAGGGATTAAATAGTTTTAATATGATTTTAGATTTGTTGTATAAAAGTGATATCAGTAAAGAACAGAAATTGGATACTTCTTCTAAGGATATCCAAAATAAAAATTCAAGCTCTCAAGATGAAAATATTAAAAGAAGCTTACTAAAAACAATAAGTTGGAGGGTTATTGGTACCTTAGATACTATATTAATTTCATATCTAATTACTGGTACTATAACCATGGCACTTTCCATCGGGAGCATAGAATTAATTACTAAAATGGGCCTTTATTTTGTGCATGAACGTGCTTGGAATAAAATTAAATGGGGAAAATAATGCGCTTAGATATAGATAAAATAAATAAAGAATTAGAAGGTGAAACTCCAGTCGGGATTGTTAAATGGGCTATTGGTTTTGCAAAATCGCCTGTAGTTACAACAAATTTTAGACCTTTTGAAGCTGCAATTTTAAATGTAACTAGCACAGTTAAAAACGATATAAAAGTAATTTGGTGCGATACTGGTTACAATACACCTAACACGTATAAACATGCTGAAGAGGTTATAAAATTATTAAATCTTAATGTAAAATTATATGTTCCAAAACAAACAACGGCACATCGAGATAGCGTTTTAGGTATTCCAAATATTGACGACCCTAAACACGAAATTTTTACAGAGCAAGTAAAATTAGAACCTTTTAAAAGAGCGTTAAAAGAACATCAACCAGATGTTTGGTTTACTAATTTGCGTAAAGGCCAAACAGCCTTTAGAGATAGTATAAATGTGGTGTCTCAAGACAAAAATGGTGTTATAAAAGTAAGTCCTTTTTATAACTGGACAGATAAAGAATTAGAAGTTTATTTACAAGAAAATAATCTACCTAACGAGTTTAAATATTTCGATCCAACAAAACAATTAGAAAATAGAGAGTGTGGATTACATGCTTAAAAATATAGAAATGAAAGACACATCGAAAATAAATCCATTAGAAAACGAAGCCATATATATTATGCGAGAAGTTGCTGCTCAGTTTGAGAAACCAGTACTCTTGTTTTCTGGAGGTAAAGATTCCATTACATTAGTACGTTTAGCACAAAAAGCATTTTACCCAGCTAAAATTCCATTTCCATTAATGCATATAGATACTGGGCATAATTTTCCTGAAACTATAGAATTTAGAGATCGTTTAGTTAAAGAATTGGGCTTAGAGCTTATTGTTAGAGATGTACAAGATTCCATAGACGAAGGAAAGGTTAAAGAAGAATCTGGCAGATACGCCAGTAGAAACCAACTACAAACAACCACACTTTTAGATGCAATAGAGGAGTTTAAGTTTGATGCTTGTATTGGTGGTGCCAGAAGAGACGAAGAAAAAGCACGAGCTAAAGAACGTATTTTCTCTGTTCGAGATGATTTCGGACAATGGGACGAAAAAAACCAGCGCCCTGAACTATTCGATATGCTTAACGGTAATATAGAATTAGGGCAAAATGTGCGAGTGTTTCCAATTTCTAACTGGACGGAATTAGATGTGTGGTCTTACATTCAAAAAGAACAAATTGAAATTCCTTCAATCTATTTTGCACACACAAGAGCTACTTTTTTAAGAGATGGGTTAATATGGTCTGCAGATGATGATGTGGTTTATAGAGATGAAAGTGAAGAAGTTGAAAATAGAATTGTACGTTTTAGAACAGTTGGAGACATGAGTTGTACCGCGGCAGTATTATCTGAGGCAGCAGATATTTCTAGCGTTGTTCGAGAAATAAGAGAATCTACAATTTCAGAAAGAGGCGCAAGAATAGACGATAAACGCTCTGAAGCTGCAATGGAAAAACGAAAACAACAAGGCTATTTCTAATTCAAAAACCCCAATAGCACTCTTAACTTGGCATCATAGAATAAATATTAATTTTAAAAATATACCTGTAAAGAATTCCCTCTCCTTAGGAGATGGTTTGGAAAAGTAATGGAAGTTTTAAAAATAGCAACTGCAGGTAGTGTAGACGATGGTAAAAGCACCTTAATAGGACGCTTACTGTACGATACAAAGTCGTTAACATCAGATAAATTAGAGGCCATAGAACAAAAAAGTAAGCAATTAGGTTACGATTATTTAGATTTTTCTTTGGCAACCGATGGTTTAATAGCAGAAAGAGAACAAGGTATTACAATTGATGTAGCACATATTTATTTCTCTACAGCAAATAAAAGTTACATTATTGCAGACACGCCTGGCCATGTAGAATACACAAGAAATATGGTTACAGGTGCTTCAACCTCTCAAGTAGCTATTGTATTAATCGATGCTAGAAAGGGTGTGATTGAGCAAACCAATCGTCATTTTTTTATAAATAATTTATTGCGCATAAAGACAGTAATTGTTGCCATAAATAAAATGGATTTAGTAGATTTTTCTGAAGAAAAGTATAACGCCATAAAAGCTGATTTCGAAACTTTAATGAGTAAGCGAGATTATCAAGATCAAAAAATATCCTTTATTCCAGTAAGTGCCTTAAAAGGAGATAATGTTGTTAATAAATCTAGTAATACACCTTGGTTTAAAGGCGAAACTTTACTAGAAAATTTAGAAAGTATAGATAATCAAGACATTTATAACACTGGAACGCCAAGATTTCCTGTGCAGTATGTTATCCGTCCAAAAACTGATGGTTTTCATGATTTTAGGGGTTATGCAGGAAAAGTATACGGCGGAGAATTGAGTGTGGGAGACGATGTTGTAATATTACCATCAAAAACCAAATCTAAAATAAAAGACATTCATTTTTACGATACCAAAGTTCAGACGGCTTCGCGTCGTTCCTCTGTATTAATTACACTTGAAAATGATGTAAACATAAGCCGTGGCGACATGATTGTTAAAGCAAACGATTTGCCTACAATAGACAAGCATTTTACTGCAACAATTTCGTGGATGGATTCTCAAAATCTTACCGCAGGAAATAAATATATTGTTCAACATGGTGTAAATAAAGTTTTGGCAAAAGTGGATACTATTCATCATAAAATTAATCCAGACTATTCTGGTATTGACGAAACAGTTAGTGCTCTTTCAATTAACGATATAGCTTCAGTTTCTTTTAAATTAAATAAGCCAATATTTTATGATGCTTTTAAAGCACATCGAACCAATGGTTCTTTTATTATAATAGATTCGAAAACTAATAATACTGTAGGCGCAGGATTTATTCAGTAATTGTAAACTAAAAATAAAATAATAAAATTTTAATTTATCCTATTAAATCTATAGGAGCAATATAGTAAATATGCAAAGCTTTAGAACAGAAATAGAAAATCCAGTAGTAGAAAAGGATGTTATAGAATTAGCCAATAAAATAGCACTTTTTAACGATGGAAAAATAGATGAAGAGAAATTTAGAAGTCTTCGTCTTGCTAGAGGAGTTTACGGTCAGCGTCAAGAAGGTGTACAAATGATTCGGATAAAATTACCTTACGGTAAGGTATTAAGCAACCAATTGCGTCGTATTGCTGAGGTTTCAGATGAATATTCTAGAAGTAGACTGCACATTACCACACGCCAAGACATTCAAATTCATTATGTAGATTTAAACCGTACGCCAGAACTTTGGGCTGAACTAGAGCGAGACAATGTAACTATTAGAGAAGCTTGTGGTAATGCTGTAAGAAATGTAACGGCAAGTGAAACTGCTGGAATAGATGTTAACGAGCCTTTTGATGTCTCTCCTTACGCGGATGCTGTTTTTAAATTCTTTTTAAGAAATCCAATCTGCCAAGAACTAGGACGAAAATTTAAGGTGTCTTTTTCTGGAACAGATGAAGATACAGGATTGTCTTACATGCACGATTTGGGTTTTATTGCTAAAATTAATAATGGTGTAAAAGGATTTAAAGTGCTGTTAGGTGGTGGTTTAGGATCGCAACCTAGACATGCAGATTTAATGTACAGTTTTTTAGCTTCAGATAAAATAATTCCTTTAATGGAAGGTGTTTTAAGAGTTTTCGATCGTTACGGCGAACGTAAGAGTCGTGCCAAAGCAAGGCTAAAATTTTTATTAAAAGATGTTGGCTTAGAAGCATTTAAGCAGTTAGTTGAAGAAGAACAAAAAGCAATAGAGTTTAAATCGGTAGCCATAGATGAAACAACTTATAAAGCCTCTAAACCAGTTTCAATTATAGCTCCAAAAGTAGCAATAAAAGATGAACAAGCTTATACTGTATGGAAAGCAAGTAACGTAATTCCACAAAAGCAAGCAGGATATTTTGCTATTGGTATTAAAGTATTATTAGGTGATTTTTATACAGATAAGGCGAGACTATTAGCTGATTTGGTCGAAAAGTATGCGGCTGGAGAAATTAGATTAAGCCTAAGACAAAATATTCTCATTCCGTTTGTAAAGGAAGATTTATTACCTTTTTTCTATTTGGAATTAGAAAAACTTGGTTTTTCAGAAAGTGGATACAATAAAGCAGTAGATATTACAGCGTGTCCGGGTACAGATACTTGTAATTTAGGTATTGCAAGTAGCACAGGAATTGCAGAAGAATTAGAACGTGTAATAAAAACGGAATATCCTCAATACCTTAAAAACGAAGATCTAGTTATTAAAATTAGTGGTTGTATGAATGCTTGTGGACAGCACAATATGGCCAACATTGGCTTTCAAGGTATGTCTATACGTACAAAAGACAAATTAGTAGCACCTGCATTACAAGTACTTTTAGGTGGTGCAAACCTTGGAGATGGTAACGCTTATTTTGCAGATAAAGTTATAAAAGTACCAAGCAGAAGAGGTCCAGAAGCATTGCGCCTTGTACTTGACGATTTTCAAGCTCATGGAAACGGAAAATTATTTTTTGAGTATTATAAAGAAAAAGGTGAAAAATACTTCTACCATTTATTAAAAGAGTTGTCCAATACAGATAACTTAACGCCAGAAGATTTTATAGATTGGGGAACCCAAGAAACTTATGTAAAAGCCATTGGTGTTGGAGAATGCGCAGGTGTAATTATCGATTTAATTGCAACACTTTTTCTTGAAAGCCAAGAAAAAATAGAAGAAGCGAAAGAGTCGTTTGAAAATAAAGTGTATTCTGGAGCAATCTACGAAGCTTATCGTTCTATGGTTAATTCTGCTAAAGCAATATTAATTTCAGAAGATATAAAAACGAATACACAAGCTGGTATTATAAGTCAGTTTGAGGACTTATTTAGCAAAACCAATAAAATAGATTTGGGCGTTTCGTTTTCAGATTTAATTTATCAAATAAAAGTATTTCCACCAACTCAAGAATTTGCTTCTGGCTACATTAAAAATGCTGAGCAATTTTTAGAGAAAGTTAGAGCTTATAGAGCCAAAGTAGTAACCTTAAATTAGTAGAATTAAAACATATTAATATGGTAATTCCAAAATTAACAGTAGTAGGAGCTGGTCCAGGAGATCCGGAGTTAATAACGCTTAAAGCTATAAAGGCTATAGCATCTGCACAGGTTATTATGTATGATGCCTTAGTAAATGATGTACTGTTAGAATACGCAGCTAAAGACGCAGAGCTCATATTTGTAGGAAAACGCAAAGGTTGTTATGCCTACCAGCAAAGTCAAATAAATCAACTAATTATCGAACGTGCATTACGTTGCGGACATGTGGTGCGATTAAAAGGAGGCGATCCTTTTATATTTGGGCGTGGTGCAGAAGAATTAGAATATGCTAAAGAATATGCTATAGAAGTGGCAGTTGTTCCTGGTATTTCCTCATCTTCAGCAGTGCCAGCATATCAAGGCATTCCTTTAACAAAACGTGCTGCTTCAGAAAGTTTTTGGGTAATTACAGGTACAACAAAATCTCACGCTATTTCAAAAGATATTGCCATAGCAGCTAAATCTACAGCAACCGTAGTTATTTTAATGGGTATGGGAAAACTAGCAGAAATTGTAAAGATTTTTTCTTCGGAAGGGAAACAGAATACAGCAGTAGCCATTATTCAAAATGGTACACGAGACAACGAGAAAGTTGGTATTGGAACTATTAAGACTATTGAAGCGATTGTTGAAGAAAAGCAATTATCATCACCAGCAATTATTATTATTGGTGAGGTTGTAAATCAACGTGTCGATTTATCTTCAATGTACAAACAAGCCAACGATGCAACTCAATATTCACATTTAGTTTCAGTCTAGAAAAAATGGAAAGGAATAATTTATATCCAGTTTTTTTAAAAGTTAAAAATCTCCAAGTCCTTATTGTAGGTGGTGGTAACGTTGCTGAAGAAAAGCTAACATTTTTATTAAAATCTAGTCCAGATGCACATGTAACAATGGTATCGCCAATTTTTAGAGAAGGTACTATTATGGTTGCAGATAAAGGATGTGTAACAAGAGTTAAAGATACTTACAAAGAGAGTTATTTGGTAGGTAAGCACATGGTAATTGCGACTACAGATATACCAGAAGTTAATGTGCAGGTGTATAACGATTGTCGCGCACAAAGTAAATTGGTTAACGTAGCAGATAATCCGCCATACTGCGATTTTTATATGGGAGGCATTGTTACTAAAGGTAATGTGAAAGTAGCAATTTCCACGAACGGAAAGTCGCCGACGACGGCAAAACGATTACGTCAGTTTTTTGAAGACGTAATACCAGAAAATATTGATGATTTAGTTAAAAATCTTAATGTGTACAGAAAAACAATAAAAGGTGATTTTGAACAAAAAGTTGAAAAATTAAATGCATTTACTAAAAGTTTAGTAGAAAAAATATAGAATATGATTACAACAGATATATTAATAATTGGAGCAGGACCAACAGGTTTATTTACTGTTTTTGAAGCAGGTTTATTAAAGTTAAAGTGCCATTTAATTGATGCCTTACCACAACCAGGAGGGCAATGCTCTGAATTGTACCCTAAAAAACCAATTTATGATATTCCTGGTTTTCCAGAAATATTAGCTGGAGATTTAACCAGAAATTTATTAGATCAAGGCAAACAGTTTCAGCCAGGTTTTACTTTAGGAGAGCGTGCCGAAACCATACAAAAACAAGCAGATGGGCATTTTATAGTGACTACCAATAAAGGCACGAAACACCAAGCGCCAATTATTGCTATTGCAGGTGGTTTAGGTAGTTTTGAGCCTAGAAAACCAAAATTAGAAGGAATAGGAAAGTATGAAGACAAAGGCATAAATTATTTTATTAAAGATCCAGAAATTTATAGAGATAAAAAAGTGGTAATTGCAGGTGGTGGAGACTCGGCTTTAGATTGGAGTATATATCTGGCAGATATTGCAAAAGAGGTAACTTTGGTTCATAGACGAAATGAGTTTAGAGGTGCATTAGATTCTGTAGAAAAGGTGCAGGAACTAAAACTTTTAAATAAAATTAATTTAATAACGCCAGCTGAGGTTACTGGACTTCATGGAGCAGAACATATAGAAGCCATTACTGTTACAAAAGCAGATGAAACCATAAAGTTAGACGCAGATTATTTTATACCTCTGTTTGGATTATCTCCTAAATTGGGACCTATAGGTAATTGGGGGTTAGATATTGAAAAAAATGCAATAAAAGTAAATACATTGGACTATCAAACCAATATTCCTGGTATTTTTGCTATTGGAGATGTTAATACTTATGAAGGGAAATTAAAATTAATTCTCTGTGGTTTTCATGAAGCAACATTAATGTGTCAGTCTGCTTACAAAATTTTAAATCCAGGCAAAAAATTTGTGCTAAAATACACCACGGTTAGTGGAATTAATGGTTTTGATGGCACAAGAAAAGAATCGCCAAAAGCAGTAGTTAAAGCAATTATTTAATGGAAGATGTTACGTTATATATTACGGATCGAGATGGCAAAAAACATACAGTTTTAGCACCAACAGATATGGCAATGAATGTAATGGAAATTGTGCGCGCATTCGAGTTGGCTCCAGAAGGTACTATTGGAGTTTGTGGCGGTATGGCTATGTGTGCCTCGTGCCAATGCTATATAAATTCTGAGCATATTATTAATGCAATGGAAGATGAGGAGGAAGCAATGCTTTCCGAAGCTTTTAATGTAAAAGATAATAGTAGGTTAAGTTGCCAAATACCAATTACAAAAGCATTACAAGATTTAGAAATAGAATTAGCTCCAGAAGTTTAAAACATAAAATATGCAAGAAACATTGCACATTCCATTTAGGTTTAAAGATAAAGTAGAATTATTAGCCAAAGAATTATTTTATTATGTTTTAAAGACTTCGGAAGCAGAAGAGACACTGCTTTCTAATCTCAAAAAATCCTTTTTCACAATTTCAAAGGCTTTAGAATGCGGCATTTGTAATTCTAAGTGGGACCAGTTTGTTTTAGAATTAGTGGCTTTAGAACCTAAATTAAAGTTAGATGCGCAAGCTGCTTATAATAATGATCCAGCCGCAAAGAGTATAAAAGAAGTATATTTAGCGTATCCAGGATTTTATGCTATAGTCATGTACCGTATTAGTCATATTTTGTGGCAATTGGACATTCCAATCTTACCAAGAATGATATCAGAATACGCACATGGAGTTACTGGAACTGATATTCATCCAGGAGCTACTATTGGGCATTCTTTTTTTATAGATCATGCTACAGGTGTTGTTATTGGAGAAACTGCTGTAATACACAATAATGTAATTATTTTTCAAGGTGTAACATTGGGTGGTATTAAAGTAGGTAAGGCATTAGCAAATACAAAAAGACATCCTACAATTAAAAATAACGTAACCATTTATGCCAATGCAACTATTTTAGGTGGTGATGTGGAAATTGGAGAAAATAGCATTATCGGCGCTAATGTCTGGATTACAAAATCAATTCCTAAGGATGCATTAGTAATGTATAAATCTGATATAATAATTACTAATAAATAACTTATGAGTATATTAAATCAAATAGGAAACACGCCTTTAGTACTCGCTTCTAAATTAATAACCAAACCCAATGTAAAGCTATATTTAAAGTTAGAAGGCAATAATCCTGGCGGCAGCGTCAAGGACAGACCAGCTTATAATATGATTGCTGAAGCAGTAAAAAGAGGAGACATTAAAAAAGGTGGAAAATTAGTTGAAGCAACAAGTGGAAACACAGGTATAGCCTTAGCCTACGTAGCACAATTATTCGATTTAAACATTGCTTTAGTAATGCCAGAAAATGCAACCCAAGAACGTATTAAAACCATGCGTGCTTATGGAGCAGAGGTTATTTTAACAGATGCACAGCGTGGCATTGAAGGCGCTAGAGATGTTGCTTTTAACCTTCGGGACAGTAAACAATACACCTTATTAAATCAGTTTGAAAACAACGACAATTGGAAGGCGCATTATAAAACTACGGGTCCAGAAATATGGAGAGATACTAATGGAGAAATTACTCATTTTGTTTCTGCAATGGGAACTACTGGAACTATTATGGGAACGTCTACTTTTTTAAAAGAACAAAACAAGACTATTCAAATTATAGGAGCACAGCCTAAGGATGGATCAAAAATTCCAGGCATTCGTAAATGGTCGCCAGATTACGTACCTAGAATTTTTGATCCTACTAAAGTGGACCAGATCTTTGAGGTAAGTGCAGAAGAAGCAACTATAATGACCAAGCGTTTAGCACAAGAAGAAGGTATTTTTGCAGGCATGAGTAGTGGTGGGTCTGTGGCAACCGCTCTAAAACTAATTAAAACAATAGATCAAGGAATAGTTGTTGCTATCGTTTGCGATAGAGGCGATAGGTATCTGTCTTCATCTCTATTTGACTAATTTGGCTATATTAATTATATTTTAGTTTACATTTGCCATCTAATTATTTTGCTAGATGAAGTATTTATTATGCACTTATATTTTGTTTTTTTCTCTTTGCGTATTTACTCAAGAGGATAAAGACCCATATACAATTGACGCAAATTATTTTTATGGAACTATCCTAGAGCACAACCCAGATATTTCACATCTAATTACAGACCATCAAACTGGTGTGGTATTAAGTTTTAATCAGAAAACTTTTGGTAAAGAGGCCTGGGAAAGTAGATTTAATTATCCAGATTATGGAGTGTCCTTTATTTATCAAGATATGAAAAATGAAGTTCTTGGTGAAAATTATGGACTGTATGCCCATTTTAACTTTTACTTTTTAAAGCGGAATTTAAAATTTAGAATAGGTCAGGGTATTGCTTATACCACCAACCCTTACGATAAGATTACCAATTTTAGAAACAACGCTTATGGCTCAGATTTGTTGAGTTCAACCTATTTGCAATTTAATTACGATAAGCAAAACATTTATAAAGGTTTTGGCTTGCAGGCAGGCATTTCTATAATTCATTATTCTAATGCTAATTTTAAAGCACCAAACTCATCTACAAATACTTTTGCATTTAATATTGGTGCAAACTATATGTTTGACTACGATAAACAACCAGATTACATAGCTTCAACCGAAAGTAAAAAATATACAGAAAAAATAAAGTACAATTTTGCCCTACGAAGTGGCTTAAACGAGAGTGATGTTAATAACTCTGGGCAGTTTCCTTTTATAGTTATTTCTGCATATGCAGATAAGCGTATAAACCGAAAAAGCGCTGTTCAAGTTGGAACAGATCTTTTCTTTTCTACATTTTTAAAGGAATTAATAAAATATTACTCAGTAGCTTTTCCACTAAATAATGTTAGTGGAAATGAAGATTATAAACGTGTTGGTATCTTTGTCGGTCATGAATTATTTATTAATAAAATGTCTTTAACAACCCAACTCGGGTATTACGTTTATTATCCTTACGATTTTGAAGGACGCGTCTATAACAGGTTAGGATTAAAACGCTATTTTGGTGATAAAATTTTTGGTGCTATTACCTTAAAATCTCATGGAGCAAAAGCAGAAGCAGTTGAATTTGGAATAGGTATTAGATTATAAAATATACCAATTATATTCTAAGTTTACTTGAATTATAAATTTTAACAGTCCTGAAGTTTCTTGAAATAAAAAATAAACAAAAATTCATGAAAAAATTATTATACATAATGTCAATTGTATTAGTGGTATCTTGTAATAGCGAGAATGCTCCAGATTGTTTTCAGAATTCTGGAGACATCATACAAAAGGAATTTATAGTTCAAGCATTTACTAAAGTAACTGTTTTCGAGCGTATAGAATTAATTATAAAAGAAGGCCCAGAGCATAAAGTATTAGTTGAAACAGGAGAGTTTTTATTGGACGACATAGAAGTTAAAGTTGAAAACGGAAGACTACTTTTAAACAATAACAACGGCTGTAATTTAACCCGTGACTATGGAATTACTAAAATGTATATAACTGCTCCAAATTTAACAGAAATTAGAAGTAGTACAGGTTTACCTACAAGAAGCGACGGTGTGCTTACTTATCCAAATATAAAACTACTTTCTGAAGATTATACAGGTGAGTTCCATACAGATGGCATCTTTAATTTAAATATTGAAAACTCTTCATTGGTAATTGTGCTAAATAATTTGGCGAGTATGAAAATTGAAGGAAGTACTAATGATTTAAACATATTTTATGCCTCTGGCGATGCGCGTTTTGAAGGTCGAAATTTTGCCGTGCAAAACGTCACACTCTTTCACCGCGGTTCTAACGATATCATTGTCAATCCGCAGGTTTCTTTAACAGCAAATTTGGTAAGTACAGGAGATGTTATTGTTGTTAATAGGCCTCCAATTCTGGACATTGAAGCACAATATACAGGTCGTGTAATTTTCGAATAGATGGCCTTGATTAGCAGGGATTTTATGGATTGCAAGGGTAAGTTGAATATAGTCTTTTAAAAAATTTTTAGAAAATTTAAGACATTTATAGTATATAATGCTATGCTGTCAATTCCCTGAACATACTTTCCAAACTTGCATTTTTTTGATGTAGCTGAAGGATTTTTAACTCATTATCATGAGCAAAATCAAACACATAAGAACGCATGTCTTTTTTAGTAGTAAAGATAATTTCGTAAATAAAATCATGCGTATTTTTCACGCTCTTAGCGTTGGGTAACTTTAGCAAAAAAGCATCTTCTACGCGATAATCGAATTCTACAATAACAGTTTGTTCTTGCCCTTCACGAAGTTCAGTTAGCTTTTTATTCGCTACTATTTCTCCTTTATTAATAATTATCACACGATCGCACATGGCTTCTACTTCCTGCATAATATGGGTAGATAAAAAAATTGTTTTTTCTTTTCCTATAGATTTTATTAAATCTCTAATAGCTACTAATTGGTTTGGATCTAAACCAGTAGTAGGCTCATCAAGTATTAAAACATCTGGATCATGTAAAAGTGCATTAGCTAAACCAACACGTTGCCTAAAGCCTTTAGATAACTGTCTTATTTTTTTATGAGCTTCAGGAGTTAAGCCGGTAAGTGCAATAACGTCTTCAATTCTAGATTTGCTAACCTTATATACATCGGCATTAAACGCTAAATACTCACGGACATATTGTTCTAAATAAAGCGGATTATGCTCAGGCAAATAACCAACACTCTGTTGTACTTGTTTGGTATTGGTCCTAATATCATATCCATTAACCTTAGCTTCACCTGCTGTAGGTCTAACAAAAGTGGTTAAAATTTTCATCATTGTTGATTTTCCAGCTCCATTTGGACCAAGAAATCCTACAATTTCTGGCTTAGCAATTTTAAAAGTTACATTATTAAGCGCTTTTTGATCGCCATAAATTTTAGTAACATTTTCAACAGTTATTGACATCTTATATTCTTTCTTCAAAAATAAACATTCTGTAATTTAAACAAGACTTTGTATGGAAATCTTTAAATATTCATATAAAACAGGAAAATTCATGCATTAGTATTTTGATTTGTTAATTAATTATTTACTTTAGCAACTTAATTAGATTATAGCTTACACGGCAAGTGAATATGAAAACAATACAAAATACATTTAACAGTTGGTTTTATTTCTTTTTTAGAAAAAAGAATGAGACTGTATATATGTAATTTAAAGAACTATATATTTAAAACCAAGTCTCGATATTTATCGAGGCTTTTTTTATTAGTAAAACTCTGATTTCTAAGACCAAAGGTCAACGAAAAAAACAAATTAATAACTTCCAACGATAGTTGGTATAATATAGATAAAATAAATTTTGATTAAAACTGTAGCCATACAAGGAGTCCAAGGATCGTTTCATCACATAGTGTCGCAAGACTACTTTGGAGTGGACACTGCTGTAGACGAATGTTTATCCTTTGATGACACTGTAGATGCTTTATTATCTGGAAAAACTGAAGCTGCAATTATGGCTTTAGAAAACTCTATAGCAGGTTCAATTATACCCAATTACGCATTAATAGATACTCATAATTTACAAATAGTTGGTGAGCATTATTTGGACATTCAGCATAATCTATTGGTGTTGCCAAATCAAAAAATTGAAGATATACAGGAGGTCTATTCACATCCCATGGCATTATTGCAGTGCAAAGTGTTCTTTAAAAATCATCCACATATTAAGTTAGTGGAAGATAAAGATACCGCTGAGGTAGCTAGACGTATTCAAGAAGGAAAAATTAAAGGAATAGCAGCTATTGCTAGCAAATTAGCAGCCTCTATTTTTAAGTTAGATGTTTTAGCAGAAAGTATTCAGACGATAAAGCATAACGAAACGCGTTTTGCCATTGTCCGGCAAAAAAAATCTAAAATTTCAAAATCTGAAATTAACAAAGCTACAGTAAAATTTGAGCTCGATCACAAACGAGGAAGCTTGGCTGCAATACTTAATGTTATGAGTGATTGTAAATTAAATTTAACTAAAATACAATCGCTACCTAAAATTCAAACACCTTGGGTGTATGCCTTTTTTGTAGATATTACTTTTAATGATTATAACCATTTTATAAAGGCCAAGTCTATAATTAAAATTATGGCAACACATTTTAAAGTATTAGGAGAATACAAAAACGCAAAACTATAATGGAAGTTGCAAAAAGATTACATAGCGTTGAAGAGTACTACTTTTCTAAGAAATTAAAGGAAGTTAACCGCCTTATAACTCAAGGTAAACCCATTATTAACTTAGGTATTGGAAGCCCAGATATGCAACCACCCGAAAAAGTAATTACGGCTATTGCAGAGAGTTTTAAGGATAATAATGCCCATAAGTATCAAGGCTACCAAGGATTACTAGAATTACGCGAAGCCATAGCTAGTTTTTATAAAGCACATTTTAATGTAAGCTTTAATGCTGCTGCAGAAGTATTGCCGCTTATGGGGAGTAAAGAAGGTATTATGCATATTTCTATGGCGTTTTTAAATGAAGGCGATGCAGTTTTAATTCCTAATCCAGGCTACCCAACCTATACTTCCGTAACAAAATTATTACAAGCAGAACCTATATTTTACAATTTAGATGAAAATAATAAGTGGTGCCCTAATATAGCTAAGCTTGAAAAACAAGATTTAAGTAAAGTTAAAATTATGTGGTTAAATTATCCGCATATGCCTACAGGAGCAAAGGCTACACATGAAGTATTTAAAAAAGTAATTGCCTTTGCCAAGATACACGATATTTTATTAGTTAATGATAACCCGTATAGTTTTATATTAAATAAAGAGCCTATAAGTATTTTTAGTGTAGACGGTTCTAAAAGCCACTGCTTAGAATTAAATTCGTTAAGTAAAACATTCAACATGGCTGGATGGAGAGTTGGTATGCTGCTTGGTAATCAAGAGTTGTTAAATGCTGTTTTAAAAGTAAAAAGCAACATGGATTCTGGCATGTTTTACGGTATCCAAAAAGGTGCAATAGAAGCCTTAAAAACATCAAAAAAATGGTTTACAAGTATAAATAATACTTATGAGCAAAGACGAAAATTAATATTCAAATTAGCCACAAAGCTACATTGTTCTTTCGATAGGAACTCTAGCGGATTATTTGTATGGGCAAAGTTGCCTTCAGGAATAAAATCGGAAGCCTTTATAAATAAACTATTAATAGAACAGAACATATTTATAACACCAGGAACCATATTTGGCAGTCAAGGTGAAGGTTATGTGCGTTTTTCGCTATGTGCAACAACCCAAGAAATTGAAAAGGCAATTGCAAGGGTTTAGTTTTTGCAAAATTATTACAGACTTGAAAAGGTTTAAGTAAATAAATGAATTCCTTCCTTTAAGAGGAAGGTCTAAAAGACAGATGGTAATAAACAACATATATATAATAGGAGTAGGGTTAATAGGAGGAAGTTTAGCTTTAGATTTAAAATCTAAACGACCAGACGCCACCATCTATGGTATAGATAATAGCCAGCAACATTTAGTTGAGGCTATAGCATTAAATGTTATTGATGCAAAAGCAAGCTTAGAAGATTTAGATAAGGCGGATTTAGTAGTACTGTCCATTCCTGTAGATGCTGCTGTAGCACTATTGCCCGAAGTCTTAGATAAAATTTCCGATTTTGCCTTAGTTATAGACGTCGGTTCTACTAAATTAGACATTTGTAGAGTAGTAGAAAATCATCCAAAAAGAAGAAATTTTCTAGCAATGCACCCAATTGCGGGGACAGAATTTTCTGGACCAAAAGCTGCTATTTTAAATTTATTTCAACATAAAACAAACATTGTTTGCGAGGTTGAAAAAACAGCTTTTAAGCTTCAAGAAAGCGCATTAAAATTGTTTACAGAAATAGGGATGAGAATGCGTTATATGAATCCGGAGGCACATGATAAACATATAGCATATATGTCGCACTTATCACATATCAGCGCCTTTATGCTCGGTAAAACTGTAATTGAAAAAGAAAGAAATGAACGCGATATTTTTGATATGGCAGGATCTGGTTTTGAAAGTACAGTGCGTTTAGCTAAAAGTTCGCCAGCTATGTGGACCCCTATTTTTAAGCAAAATAAAAACAATGTTGTGGAAACTTTAGAAGATTATATTAACAATCTAACGAAGTTTAAAAACATGATGGAAAATGATGATTTTGAAGGTGTCTTTAACGAAATGAAGAACACCAATTACATAAAACAAATATTAAACGGAATTAAATAAAACAAAATTTAGAGAAAAGAGACAAAGAGCATTTAATATAGACCTCAGAATATATAAAAGAGAAATTTTGATGTACTATCCTTTAAAAAATTAAAATTTAATATTTGAACATTAATTTTTTACTCTTGATTCTTTTTTTTTAAAAATTAAATATTATGGAGAATACAAAAGAAATGAGAAATTGGTTAAATGAGATGAATTTAGAGCATCCATTAGTAATCGCTGGTCCTTGCAGTGCAGAAACAGAAGAGCAAGTTTTAAAAATTGCTCACGAACTTAAACATACAGATGTTAGCTATTTTAGAGCTGGTATATGGAAACCAAGAACGCGTCCAGGAATGTTTGAAGGTGTTGGTGCTTTAGGTTTGGGATGGCTAAAAAAAGTAAAAGAGCAAACTGGAATGAAAACTTGCACAGAGGTTGCCAATGCAGCACATGTTAAGTTAGCTATTGAAAATGATGTCGATTTACTTTGGATTGGAGCGCGTTCTACTGTTAGCCCATTTATCATGCAAGAATTAGCAGATGCTTTAGCTGGAACAGATAAAATAGTATTAGTAAAAAATCCTGTAAATCCAGATTTAGCATTATGGTTAGGTGGAATAGAAAGGTTGTATACCGCTGGGATTAAAAATTTAGGAGCAATACACAGAGGGTTTTCAACGTATGAAAAAACAAAATATAGAAATATTCCTGAATGGCAGATAGCTATCGAATTTCAAAATAGATTTCCAGACTTACCATTAATTAATGATCCCTCACACATAACAGGAAAACGCGATATGGTTTTTGATGTTTGTCAAACCGCTCTTGATCTTAATTTTGATGGTTTAATGGTAGAAACACATACCGATCCAGACAATGCATGGAGTGATGCAGCGCAGCAGGTAACACCAACTACATTAATTCAAATGATGAGGGATTTAAAAATTAGAAAGGAAAGTGATCCAGAAGCAGAATATAATAGCGAATTAGCTAATTTAAGAGCGCAAATTGATGTTGCAGACAACCAACTTATTGACATTATTGGCAAGCGCATGCAAGTTGCAGACGGCATAGGTAAACTTAAAAAGCAGAAAAACGTTGCTGTCCTACAGAGTAAACGTTGGAATGAAATTTTAGGTAAAATGGTACTTCAAGGAGAAGAAAAGGGATTGAGTGAAGAGTTTGTTTTAAAACTATTTAAAGCAGTACATCAAGAATCAATTAATCATCAAGAAAAGATTTTTAAAGCTTAAAAGTTTATTTATTTCCAATATAAAAACCTCATAATATATGAGGTTTTTTTTGGGTTCAATTTTGGGCTACTTAATAAAAAATAGTGTTCACACCAAACCTTATTGAACTGGATAAAAAACAGATTCTACAACACTTTAATTTGAAACAAATAAAATTTTTTAATTCTAACCTTATAGGCCAAAGAGATAATAAAGAAATACCATTACAGATGGAAAACAATCCAATAAAGCAATTAGAGTTTAAGATTTTAAATTAAAAAGCGTTATTTTGTAATTTAATATAATGCATGACAGGACTAGTATACAAATCTACAGGAAGTTGGTACACCGTTAAAACAGAATTTGGTACCACTTACGAATGTCGGATAAAAGGTAAATTTCGCCTCGAAGGTATTAAAAGTACCAATCCAATAGCTGTTGGCGATTATGTGGATTTTGAATTAGATACAAAGAGTGATATTCAAACAGGTGTTATTAGTAAAATTCATGATCGTGAAAATTATATTGTTAGAAAATCGGTTAATTTATCTAAGCAAACACATATTATTGCTTCAAATATAGATCAACTATTTCTGCTAATTACTATAAATAATCCACCGACATTTACCAGCTTTATAGATCGCTTTTTAGTTACTGCACAAGCCTATTCAATAAAAACAGTTTTGGTTTTTAATAAACTAGACACCTATAATGAAGACACGATTTTAGAATTAAAATATTTAATGCATGTGTACACTAGTATCGGTTACAAATGTATATGTGTCTCTGCTAAGACTGGAGAGAATATTAAAAAAATTAAAACCTTAATGGAAGGTAAGGTAAGTGTATTTACTGGACATTCTGGAGTAGGTAAATCTACCTTAGTCAATGCTATTGAACCTAGTTTGGATTTAAAAACTAAGTCTATATCTTCACAGCATTCTCAAGGGCAGCATACCACAACATTTGCAGAAATGTTCGATTTAAGTTTTAATGCTAAAATTATTGACACGCCAGGTATTAAAGGGTTTGGAGTGGTGGATATGGAAAATGAAGAAATAAGCGATTATTTTCCTGAGTTTTTTAAATTGAGTCAAGACTGTAAATTTAATAATTGCATGCATATTGAAGAGCCAAAATGTGCCGTAAAACAAGCTTTAGAAAATAATAAAATTGCGGCTTCACGCTACCGTAGTTATTTGCAAATCATTGAAGGTGATGATGAGCCTTATAGAACAGACATTTGGGAAAAAGACTAGCTTAATTTTCCTTTAGGGTTTATTCAAGTTTGGAAGCTATGTTTTTTATTAGGAGTAATTTCTATTGTTTTAAAATTAAGTAGCACTATGAAAATAGTAATTCAAAGAGTTTTAAAAGCCAGTGTAACAATTAATAATAAAAAGGTCGCTACAATTAATACCGGACTTTTAATATTATTAGGAATTGTTGCAGAGGATACTCAAGACGATATTAAATGGCTAACCAATAAGATTGCCAACCTTCGTATTTTTGAAGATGAACATGGCGTTATGAATAAATCAATATTAGCTATTAATGGCGATGTCATTGTGGTTAGCCAATTTACACTTCACGCCAGTACAAAAAAAGGAAATAGACCAAGCTATATTAAGTCAGCAAGACCATATGTTGCCATTCCATTATATAATGCTTTTATCGAAACATTGGAAAGTGTACTAAAGAAACCCATTCAAAGTGGGGTGTTTGGAGCAGATATGAAAGTGCAATTGTTAAACGATGGGCCAGTAACCATTGTAATGGATTCTAAAAATAAAGAATAATGGCATCAATTTTTGGTCACGGTATGGTAGGTTTTACATTAGCACAGATGGCTAGCAAAAAAACCAGCAAATTGTTGTTATTCTTGGCTATTGGTTTATCAATACTTCCAGATGTAGACGTCGTAACCTTTGGTAAAATTCCATATTTACATCCGTTTGGACATCGTGGCTTTACACATTCAATTTTATTTGCTTTTATTTGTGCAGCTATTTTAACTTTTTTAATTACAAAAACTAAGCGATGCTTACATTTTGTAGTGCTATTACTATCCATGTTATCTCATGGTATATTGGATGCTTTAACAACTGGTGGAAAAGGCGTTGGATTTTTAATTCCTTTTAATACTGAGCGATTTTTCTTGCCGTGGAAAGTCATACGTGTTTCACCAATAGGCATACGCGAGTTCTTTTCTAATTGGGGATTACAAGTTATTTATAGCGAATTAAAATATATTGGTTTGCCATGCTTAATAGTTTTATTATTTTTACATTTTACTAGAAAAGAGGAAAGTATTTAAAATAAATAACACTTAAAATTTATTTTGAGAGCAATCCAAAACATTTATTTACCATGAATATTAAAAACGCCCAACAAGAAGTTGATAATTGGATAAAAGCCCATGGTGTTCGCTATTTTAATGAGCTAACCAATATGGCACAACTAACAGAGGAAGTTGGAGAAGTGGCTAGAATTATTGCAAGACGTTATGGCGAGCAAAGTGAAAAAGAAAGTGATAAAAATAAAGATTTGGGTGAGGAGTTAGCCGATGTTATGTTTGTTGTGTTGTGTCTTGCAAACCAAACAGGCATAAACTTACAAGAGTCATTTAATAAAAAGCTTCAAATTAAAACCAAACGTGATCATAACAGACACCACAACAACCAAAAACTTAAACAATAATAAGGGGTTTAAGCCTTAAGTTATACAATAATTTAAGAATAGCCTCACATAATTAAATGAACATACAACTACAAAAAACTTCATTAAAAAAGGAGTCTTCTATTAAAATAACAGGTTCTAAAAGCGAATCTAATAGGTTGCTACTATTACAGGCATTATACCCAGAATTAACCATAAGCAACATCTCTAATAGTGACGATTCAGAACTCATGCAGAAAGCCTTGGCTTCAAAAAGTCAGCATATAGATATTCATCATGCGGGAACAGCCATGCGATTTTTAACTGCATATTTTGCCATTCAAAATAATAAGACTACAACTATTACGGGTTCTAAGCGCATGAAAGAACGACCAATAAAAATTTTGGTTGATGCTTTAAACCAATTAGGAGCACACATTACCTATACCGAAAATACTGGATTTCCACCACTCTTAATAAAAGGTAACACGCTAACAAAACGTAAAGTTGAACTTGATGCTGGTGTAAGTAGCCAGTACATTTCGGCGTTACTTTTAATTGCTTCAAAATTAGACAATGGGCTTGAGCTAATGTTAAACGGAAAAATAACATCTGTACCTTATATTAAAATGACCTTAAGTTTGCTTAACAGTATAGGTATAGATAGTAGTTTTAAAAATAACTGCATAACTGTTAAAGCCGCGTCTTCATCTTTAAAAGTTAATCAGCATATAACTGTAGAGTCAGACTGGTCATCAGCATCCTACTTTTTTAGTATTGTAGCCTTATCTTCCATTGGTACTACTATAACAATATCATCATATAAAAAAGATAGTTTGCAGGGCGATTCTGCTTTATCAGAAATTTATAAAAGTTTTGGCGTGTCTACAACATTTATAGACCATGCGCTTATTATTACAAAAGAGCAGGAGGTATCTGCTAATACTATTATAGATTTTAACTTGGTGAACGCTCCAGATATCGCTCAAACCATTTGTGTTACGGCCTTTGCTTTAGGTTTAGAATCTAATTTAACTGGTTTACATACACTTAAAATAAAGGAAACTGATAGAATTGAAGCACTAAAAACAGAAATAGAAAAGCTTGGAGGTATTGTAATTGTTACCAATAACAGCTTGCACTTAAAACCATCTAGAACAATTAATAGCAATATAAAAATTGCAACGTATAATGACCATAGAATGGCTATGGCGTTTGCACCATTAGCACTAAAGGTTCCTATAGAAATTGAAGATTATATGGTTGTGTCAAAATCTTATCCAACCTTTTGGGAAGATTTAAAGCATCTCGGGTTTGGCTTTCAATTTAAATAATTAATAATAAGTCGTTATTTACTTGACAACCCCTATGCTCAGATTGTATCTTTGTAACTTTCTAAACATAAAATACGGCAATCATGAAAATGAAATTATCCCACTTTAACTTCGAATTACCAGAGGAGTTATTGGCAGAATATCCAGCAGAACATCGAGACGAGTCTCGTTTAATGGTTTTAAACCGAAAAGAACAAACCATAGAGCACAAGCAATTTAAAGATATTATTGAATATTTCGATGAAGACGATGTCATGATTCTTAATAATACAAAAGTTTTTCCTGCGCGTTTATTTGGAAACAAAGAAAAAACGGGCGCTAGAATTGAAGTGTTTTTATTGCGTGAGTTAAACGAAGAACAACGCCTTTGGGATGTACTTGTAGACCCAGCACGTAAAATAAGAATTGGAAATAAATTATATTTTGGTGACGACGAAAGTTTAGTTGCAGAAGTTATAGACAATACAACGTCAAGAGGAAGGACATTACGTTTTCTTTACGATGGCTCTTATACAGAATTTCGGAAAAAATTAACCCTTTTAGGAGAAACGCCATTACCTAAATATATAAAAAGAGATGTCGAGCCTGAAGACGAAGAACGCTACCAGACCATTTATGCTAAAAATGAAGGTGCTGTAGCTGCACCAACAGCTGGAATGCATTTTTCTAAACACTTGCTTAAGCGTTTAGAAATTAAGGGTATTGAGTTTGCAGAGGTAACATTACACGTTGGTTTAGGGACTTTTAATTCAGTTGAAGTAGAAGATTTATCTAAACATAAAATGGATAGCGAAGAAGTGACCATTGGACCAAAAACAGTAGAACAAATAAATACTGCTTTAAAAAATAGACGACGTATTTGTGCTGTAGGTACAACTGCCATGCGCGCTGTAGAAAGTGCTGTATCTTCTAACCATACCTTAAATGAAATTGACGGTTGGACTAATAAATTTATTTTTCCACCCTACGATTTTAGTATAGCAAATGCAATGATTACAAATTTTCATACGCCCAAATCAACATTAATGATGATGACTTCTGCATTTGCAGGACACGAATTTGTTAAACGAGCGTATGCTGAAGCTGTTAAAGAAAAGTACAAGTTCTACAGTTATGGAGATGCAATGTTAATTATCTAATAATATTTTAACATGTATCCTTTAAAATAAAAATGCCTTGCTTACAATAAACAAGGCATTTTTTATATATCAATATATATAGAACTAGTTAATTCGAGTGAATTTTACTGTTACAATAGAATTGAGAATACAAATTTTAGACTAAAATTAGTTTCCGATACTAATAAGTATACTTCAAAACCATTTAGATATGATGTTAAATTGTGTCTTATATTTATAAATACAGTTGGAAGAGGTTAAAAGGATTATAGTATAACCATTTAAAAAAATATGCCTTATAGAATTTATGTTATAGAATTATCTAAACGCGTATTTACCGAAAACGCTAAGTTTAGAGCTGCAAATCCTCAATTTAATGGTGTTTTACAGTGTTTGTATGTAGGTATGACTAGTAAAACACCTAAAGAACGCTTTATTCAACATAAAACAGCCTATAGAAATAAGAAAGGTCATAAATTATCTTCTAATATTGTAGAAAAATATGGTTCGTATCTAAGACCTAGTCTGTACAATCATATTCAGCCCGTTGCAACGAGAACAGAGGCCCTTAAAATGGAAGCAGCTTTAGCATTAGAGTTGCGCAGAAAACGATATGCGGTTTGGTTTAATTAACCCAATCTACAACATATTCCATATCAAACTTTGAAGAATAAAAGAACAATTTTTCAATTAGAAACATGTCCTTTTTTGTAATTTATGTAGCGTCAACTGAATTATAACTAAACATAAATTGTAAAATTTAAATATCTACCAAACAGCAATCTAGAACACAATCATTAATTTTCGGCGTAATACTACATTAATAACGTTTTTAAATACAACTAATAAAAAAAAACGCTCTCAGAAACTAATCTGTAAGCGTTTTTTCCTTCATTCTCACCACCTTAATTTTTAAAAAATAAGAGTGATTAAATTACCTAAATTCATTGGCCATTACATCATACCTGGCATGCCGCCACCCATTCCGCCTGGCATACCTCCTGCAGGAGCTTCTTCTTTAATATCTATTAACGCACATTCTGTAGTAAGTATCATTCCAGCAACAGAGGCTGCATTTTCTAGTGCAATACGTGTCACTTTTTTAGGATCGATAATACCAGCTTTTAGCATATCTACATATTGTTCTGATTTAGCATCGTATCCAAAATCTTTTTTACCTTCAGATATTTTATTTATAACCACGCTACCTTCGCCACCAGCATTTTCTACAATTGTTCTTAAAGGCGCCTCTATAGCTCTAGCTACTATTTGAATTCCTGTAGTTTCATCTAAATTTTCAGTAGTAATTTTATTTAAAACAGATTTAGCTCTTACAAAAGCAACACCACCACCAGCAACAATACCTTCCTCTACTGCAGCCCTTGTAGCATGTAACGCATCGTCAACACGATCTTTCTTTTCTTTCATTTCTACTTCACTAGCAGCACCAACATAAAGTACGGCAACACCACCTGCTAATTTAGCTAGACGCTCTTGTAGCTTTTCTTTATCGTAATCGCTAGTTGTAGATTCTATTTGAGATTTTATTTGGTTAACACGATTCTTAATTAAAGATTTGTCGCCAGCACCATTAACAACAGTAGAGTTGTCTTTATCAATGGTAATACGTTCTGCCGTACCCAACATTTCAATAGAAGTATTTTCAAGTGTAAAACCGCGTTCTTCTGAAATTACTGTTCCTCCAGTTAAAATGGCAATATCTTCTAACATGGCTTTGCGTCTGTCTCCAAAACCAGGTGCTTTTACAGCAGCAATTTTTAAAGAACCACGTAATTTATTTACTACTAATGTTGCTAAGGCTTCTCCATCTACATCCTCGGCAATGATTAACAACGGTTTACCAGTTTGAGCAACAGGTTCTAAAACAGGTAATAAATCCTTCATTGTTGAAACCTTTTTATCGTATAATAACACGTAAGGATTCTCTAGATCGGCAATCATTTTTTCGCTATCAGTTACAAAATAAGGCGATAAATATCCTCTATCGAACTGCATACCTTCTACCACGTCAACATACGTTTCCATGCCTTTAGCCTCTTCAACAGTAATAACACCTTCTTTTCCTACTTTACCAAAAGCATTGGCAATTAAATCACCAATATGCTCATCGTTATTTGCAGAAATAGACGCAACTTGTTTTATTTTATCTGAAGAGTTTTTAACTTCTTTAGATTGTTTTCCTAAATCTTCAACAATAGCTTTTACCGCCTTATCGATACCACGTTTTAAATCCATAGGATTTGCACCTGCAGCAACATTTTTTAAGCCCTCTTTTACAATGGCTTGAGCTAAAACAGTTGCAGTTGTTGTACCATCCCCAGCCAAATCATTAGTTTTAGAGGCTACTTCTTTTACCATTTGAGCACCCATGTTTTCTAACGGGTTTTCTAACTCAATTTCTTTAGCTACACTAACACCATCTTTTGTAACGACGGGAGCACCAAAAGAACGACTTATAATAACGTTTCTTCCTTTTGGTCCTAAGGTTACTTTTACTGCATTTGCTAATGCATCTACACCACGTTTTAAACCGTCGCGTGCTTCTATATCAAATTTTATATCTTTTGCCATTTCAATGTGCTTTATGCTTTAGGCTTTACGCTGTATGCGAAAACCAAAGCAGATTATTTATTTTAAATTTTGTTTTAGTGAATAAATGTTTCGTTTAATCATATTAATTTCTTCATTTAAAATCTTAAATGAATTCTCATCTATATAATTTAAATCTTTAGAAAGAATTATTAAATATTCGACTTCAGATGCAGAACCTACAGCTATCGTTTAAAAAACGATTAAATTCCGCATCACTATCTCTTCCACAACCTTCGCTAATGTTAGTTGGTATAGAGGATGAAGCTCTTCTAATTTGGGAAATCATTCCATAAATCTCTTCTTTAGGATAAGATTTAGTAACGTCATATATTTTTAAAGTAAATGAATGACTTAATTTCCAAATATCATATTTTTTAAAATCTCTCATTGCTTATAGTATAATACTTAAAGCGAGATTAAATAATTGCCATGATATCTTCCTCACGCATCATTAAATAATCTGTGCCATCTAATTTTATTTCAGAGCCAGAATATTTGCCATATAGAACGGTGTCTCCAATTTTTACAGTAAGTGGTTCGTCCTTTTTGCCATTTCCAATGGCAACAACAGTGCCTTTATGTTGTTTTTCTTGTGCGCTATCCGGAATATATAATCCAGAAGCGGTTTGCGTTTCAGCAGGAAGTGCTTCAATCAATACGCGGTCTGCTAGTGGTCTAATGTTAATTTTACTCATTGTTATTTTGGTTTAATCTGATTTATTACAGATGATTTTATTAATTGTATGCAATTACCTATGCTAAAAATGTGCCATTGCTAAGTAACTGACAAACTTACAGACTTTAATTTTAGAACCTACTAAAAACAAAAGATGCCAACTAAAAAGTTGGCATCTTTTGTTAAAACTATGATGTAATGTTAGTCTTCACTATCAATTACTTTTGTAGCATCATCTGTAGCTGCTGGTGCAGGTTCAACAGGTACAGTAACTGCATCTGGATCTAAGAATTTAGAATCTCCAAAAGCTCCAGAGCGTGGAATAGATAAACTTGAAGCTAAGATTAAAGCAACCAATATAGCGCCTAATGTCCATGTGCTTTTATCTAAAAAATCTGTGGTTTTCTTGACACCTCCTAATTGTTGTGTTCCACCGCCTCCAAAAGATGAAGATAAACCTCCTCCTTTTGGATTTTGAACCATAATTACTACCACTAGTAAAAAAGCGACTATAACAATTAGTATTAAAAATATAGTAAACTGTCCCATTATTCCTTGTTATTTAGTTCTTGTAATTCTTTTATTGCCTTAATTTGGTCTGCAAAGAAACCACTTTTTTCTGGATATTTCAAACTTAATATTTTATAAGATTGAATTGCTTTTTTATAGTTCCTTTGCTCGAGATAAATACGTGCTAAAGTCTCTGTCATTAAGGCCTCAGGCTGTATCATTTGGGCTTTAGCAATGTTGTGTTTTGATGTCGCCCTTTTTTTTCCAGCCAATTTTGGGCTTTTTTCGATAAATTTTTCAATTAAATCAAATTTTTTCGATCTAACTTTAGTTTTTTTAGACTCGGAAATCGTTGGTTTTAGTGCTTTATTACGATCAATAGGGTTCATGCGAGTAAGGCTTAGCCACTCGTTAAATGAGTACGTTTCATCTTTATTAAATTGAAATGGCTTTCCAATATTTAAAAGATTTTTTGGTGTTTCTGTTGTTGGTTTTAAGGATTTTTCCTTTTCAATGTCAACTTCCGTTTTAAATCCGGCCACTTGCTTTTTTTCTATTTTTGGTTGAAACAATTCAGGATCTAATGCACCTTTGGTATCTTCAATTTGTTGTTTTAGCGCATCGTCTATTGCAACACTTTTATGAATGGAAATGTCTTCAGAATCGACATCGATATCTAATAAATGGGTGGTATTTAATTTTATATATTCTGAAATTTTATTTTGAGCAAATGTTTCAGAAGTTATAAAATCGAATAGAATACTTCTATCTGTAGTGTAGGCGGCAGTAGTTTTTAATGCATTATTATATTCAAAACTTTCAGCATTTTTTAAACCTTTAATATAGAGCGCTCTAGCAGATTGGAAATACGGAAACGCCTCTATTACATATTTTAAGTCGTTAGTTTGCAACTTATTAATGTGTTGTGGTTCTTTTAGAAGATTTAAAAAATCGGTTTGCTTCATATTTTCTGTTTGGCCATATTTTAATTTACGAAAAAAAAATAATCCATTACTTTTAATTTAAGGTGCTGTCCTTATTGGCAAGCTTTAAAAAAAAGCAGCATGATTTTACCACTTAGCTAACGATGCATTAAAAATATCTTGTGTAATACGCTCGTAAATTTCATCTAAAGCGGTGTCTCTTACGCTTCCTGTAAGTAGTGCGCTACCTGCATAGTCGTAGAAAAAAGAAAAGGTTTTTTCGAAATCGTCATCTTCTGCTTTCTTATTATAAAATCGAACTCGAACACCCACAGTTAATCGGTTTTGTGCTGCAGTATTTTGCGCTGTTGCAGTTGTTGGAGAAATCCGGTATTCTGTTATTTCACCCTCGTAAACCAAATCGCCATTACTATTTACAATTTCCAAATTGGTCTGATTTTGAATTAAATCTTGCAAAGCATTTGTAAAATCTCTATCAATTCCTGGTTCTACCTGTGCTGCTGCATTTTGAAAATAATTAACCTGAAATGTTTTTACGTTGTCTTGAATGTTGGTGCCAGTAAATGAATAGTACCCACAACTTGCTGTAGTTATGGTTATAATCAATATTAAAATGTGTTTTAAACCTTTCATCTATATTATGTCTTAATTATTCTGCGCGTGGTCTTAGTGTATTTTATTTGTTTATAATGCGGGTAGTATTACCATTTTATTTACTATCATGCTGTATTTTAACTTGTAACTGCACACTATATTAAAGATCAAATTGTTTAATTTTTCTATACAAGGTACGTTCACTAATACCTAGCTCTTCGGCAGCTAACTTGCGCTTTCCGCTATGTCTTTCTAATGATTTTTTAATTAATTCTAATTCTTTATCATGTAAAGATAAGGTTTCTTCCTCTTCAATTTCCTCAGCAAAATGATATTTATCATTAGGATCTGAAGTGTAATTTTGAGCTGTTTCTGCATCTTGTGGTAAGGAGAGAACTTGCAAATTTTCTAAATTTTCTTCGCGCTTTGTATTATCATCTCCATAAATTTTTTCAATTAAACCTTCATTATTTTTTTCTACATCTTTAACATTACCATTTTTCATTAATTCCATAGTAAGCTTCTTTAAATCGTTTAAATCGGCTTTCATATCAAATAATACTTTATACAAAATTTCACGCTCGCTACTAAAGTCGCTTTCGGATTTAGAGCTACTAATTACTGCTGGTAAATTGCTTGTGCTTGTAGGCAAATAACCTCTTAATGTATCTGCAGAAATGGTTCTGTTTTGCTCTAAAACCGATACTTGCTCAGCTATATTACGTAACTGTCTGATATTGCCGCTCCAGCGGTATTTTATTAAATTTTGAATAGCATCTTCAGACAATTTAATGGTTGGCATTTTGTATTTTAATGCAAAATCGCTTGCAAATTTTCTAAACAATAAGTGGATATCTTCTTGCCGTTCCCGTAATGGTGGTAAATTAATTTCTACAGTACTTAATCTATAATATAAATCTTCACGAAATTTTTCTTTTTTAATAGCCTCAAACATATTTACATTTGTTGCAGCCACAATACGAACATTTGTTTTTTGTACCTTACTAGAGCCTACTTTTAGAAACTCGCCATTTTCTAACACACGTAACAAGCGGACTTGTGTGGTTAAGGGAAGCTCTCCAACTTCATCTAAAAAAATGGTACCGCCATCTGCAACTTCAAAATAACCAGATCGTGTTGCGGTAGCACCTGTAAATGCACCTTTTTCATGACCAAAGAGTTCACTATCTATGGTGCCTTCTGGTATAGCGCCACAGTTTACGGCTATGTATTTATTATGTTTTCTATGCGAAAGTTGATGTATTATTTTAGGAATACTTTCTTTACCTACACCACTTTCTCCAGTTACCAAAACAGAAATATCTGTTGCCGATACTTGAATTGATTTTTCGATAGCACGATTTAAACTTGCACTATTTCCAATAATCCCGAAACGTTGTTTTGTTGCTTGAATTGATTCCATATTATTTCCTGATTATACAGTTCTTGTCCTTTGACAGCCAGTAATTAAGGTTAGCGTATCTACTAATTTAAATAGTTTTAATTTTAGGTTAATTATTTTTTTTAGAAAGTCCAACAGCCTTACCAATTAGTGTTGCTTTTGTACAATCTGTTACTTTTACGTCTACAAAATCGCCAATTTTATAAAGTTCTTTAGGGAAAACGGCAACAATACTATGTTGGCTTCTTCCAGACCATTGCGTTTTAGATTTTTTAGATTCTTTTTCTACCAATATTTCAATGGTTTTTCCTACATACGCTCGTGTTCTTAATGCGCTGTGTTTTAACTGAAGCGCAATAATTTCGCTTAGTCTTCTGCTTTTTGTAGCTTCTGGAACTTCATCTTCAAATTTACGCTCTGCAAGTGTTCCCGGTCTTTCAGAATAGGTATACATATAACCAAAATTGTATCGTACATATTCTAATAAGCTTAACGTGTCCTGATGGTCTTTTTCGGTTTCTGATGGGAATCCAGCAATCATATCGTGGCTAATAGCACAATCAGGAATGTGTTTGCGTATAGCATCTATTAATTTAAAATAGTCTTCACGCGTGTGCAGTCGATTCATTGCCTTTAAAATACGGTTACTTCCGCTTTGTACTGGTAGATGGATATGATTGCATATGTTATTATATTTAGCCATCATTTTTATAACCTCCAAACTCATGTCCTGAGGATTAGAGGTCGAAAACCGAATGCGCATGCCTGGTTGTGTTTCCGCACAAATTTGAAGTAATTTAGTAAAGTCTACAGCAGTTGCTTTTTGCATTTCGGTAGCTTTTACAAAATCTTTTTTCAAACCACCACCATACCAAAGGTAGCTGTCAACGTTTTGACCAAGCAAGGTTATTTCCTTGTAGCCCGTATTCCATAAGGTGTTAATTTCTTCTATAATACTTTGTGGATCGCGGCTCCGTTCTCGTCCTCTAGTAAAAGGCACAACACAAAACGTACACATATTATCGCATCCACGTGTAATAGAAACAAGAGCAGTAACGCCATTGCTATTTAAACGCACTGGAGAAATATCACCATAAGTTTCGTCTTTAGACAAAACTACGTTTATAGCTTCATGCCCATCTTCAACTTCAGCTAAAAGCTTTGGTAAATCTTTATAGGCATCTGGACCTACAACAAGATCAACAATTTTTTCTTCTTCTAAAAATTTACTTTTTAAACGCTCTGCCATACAACCCAACACACCAACTTTCATGTTTGGGTTATGGTCTCTTTTAATGGCATTGTATTTTTGCAGACGTTTTCTAACAGTTTGTTCTGCTTTATCTCTTATAGAGCAAGTGTTTACCAAAACCAAATCGGCATCTTCAAGTTTATCTGTGGTGTTATAACCTTGGGAATCTAATATAGAAGCCACAATTTCACTGTCGCTAAAATTCATAGCACAGCCATAACTTTCAATAAAAAGTTTCTTTATATTGTTTTGCTTTGGTGCTATAATTAAAGCTTCTCCTTGCTTACTTTCGTCTATTTTTTTTTCCATATTTCTACTGAAAACAGTACAGGTCAAGTTTATTCCCCAAATAAAAGGCAGGAGCAAAGATATGTTATTTTACAGATTATGACAATATGACAGTGTGTTAATTTTTTGATAAGATTTCGTTTATTGGTTTTGTTCTATATTAAGGACTACTAAAATAGATTTAATTAAAAACCATAATTATTAAAAGATTGATAGGAAACCATTTTAACGTGTTCTTTCAACTATTTATTTATTTTTAATTTCATTGATTTGAATATAAATTAGGTTCATATATTTTTTTTGATATACATTTGTAACTTCAAAATCTTTATTAATGGCGAAGAATTTAGTAATAGTCGAGTCACCTGCAAAAGCAAAAACAATCGAAAAATTTCTTGGAAAAGAGTTTAAAGTAGAGTCAAGTTATGGTCACATTTCAGATTTACCGTCCAAAGAATTAGGTGTTGATGTAGCTGGAGATTTTGATCCAAAATATGAAGTATCTTCAGATAAAAAAGCAATCGTTAAAAAGCTTAAAGCCTTAGCAAAAAAAGCAGAAATGGTTTGGTTAGCTAGTGATGAGGATCGAGAAGGTGAAGCTATTGCATGGCATCTAGCGGAGTCTTTAGATTTAGATAAAGAGAAGACCAAGCGTATTGTTTTTCATGAAATTACTAAGTCTGCAATACAAAAAGCAGTAGAAAATCCTAGACAAATAGATTACGATTTAGTAGATGCGCAACAAGCACGTAGAGTATTGGATAGAATTGTTGGTTACGAATTATCTCCAGTATTATGGCGTAAAGTAAAAGGTGGTTTGTCTGCAGGACGCGTACAGTCTGTTTCTGTAAGGCTTATTGTAGAACGCGAAAAAGAAATAAACGCATTTAATGCTGAAGCATCGTATAGAATAGATGCGGAGTTTGCTAACGAATCAGGTCAATCTTTTAAAGCTAAATTGCCCAAGTCTATTAAAACAAAAGCTGAGGCGCTTAAGTTTTTAGAACAAAATGCTAATGCAACATTTAAGGTTTCAGATTTAGAAAAAAAGCCTGCTAAAAAATCGCCTTCGGCACCATTTACCACGTCTACATTACAACAAGAAGCCTCAAGAAAATTGTATTTTTCGGTGAGCAAAACCATGACTATGGCGCAGCGCTTATACGAAGCCGGATTAATTACATATATGAGAACAGATAGCGTAAATCTATCTAACGAAGCAAAGCAAGGAGCAGCAAAAGAAATTGTTGATGCCTATGGGAAAGAGTATGCCAAGGCGCGTAATTATAAAGGAAAGTCTAAAGGCGCACAAGAAGCCCACGAAGCCATAAGGCCTACAAATTTTGCAGTGCACACTGCGGGTTTAGATTACGACCAAACAAGATTGTACGAGCTAATTTGGAAACGTGCTATTGCATCGCAAATGAGTGAAGCACAATTAGAGCGTACCAATGTAAAAATTAAGGCAACATCCCATAACCAAACCTTTACGGCTAATGGAGAGGTCATTACTTTTGATGGTTTTTTAAAAGTGTATTTAGAAGGTACAGATGATGAAGATTTAGAACAACAAGAAGGCATGTTGCCAGCCATGAAAGTAAGTGAGACCTTATTAAATAATCATATCACGGCTACAGAGCGCTACACAAGAGCGCCTTACAGATTTACTGAAGCATCACTTGTAAAAAAATTAGAAGAGCTTGGTATTGGCAGACCATCTACCTACGCGCCAACAATTTCAACAATTCAGAATAGAAACTATGTAGAAAAAGGTACAGTGGAAGGTGTAGAGCGCAATTATACACAGTTGGTGCTTAAAAGCGGGCAAATACAAGATAATCTACTCAGCGAAAAAGTCGGAAGCGATAAAGGAAAATTAGTACCTACAGATATAGGTATCATAGTTACTAATTTTTTGGTTAATCATTTCGAAAGTATCTTAGATTATAGTTTTACCGCCAATGTAGAAGACCAATTTGATGCTATTGCAGATGGGAAAGCAGATTGGAAAGATGTTATGAAAACATTCTATAAAGATTTTCATCCTAAGGTAGTAGATGTACAAGAAAATGCAGAACGAGAATCTGGAGAACGTATTTTAGGTAAAGACCCAAAAACTGGAAAACGTGTTAGTGTCCGGCTAGGAAAGTTTGGTCCTATGGTACAAATGGGCGAAGCAGAGGATGAAGAAAAACCAACCTATGCAAGCTTAAGTCCAGACCAACAATTAGGTACAATTACTTTTGAAGAGGCTATGGATTTATTTCAGCTTCCTAAAAATTTAGGTAATTATGAGGGTCAAGACATATCAGTTAACAATGGGCGGTTTGGGCCATATGTTAAATTTGGCGATGCATTTGTCTCACTTCCAAAAGGTACAGATCCGTTAACTGTAGAATTAGACGATGCTATTGTTTTAATACAAGAAAAACAAAAAGCAGATGCACCAATCTATACATATAATGAGTTACCAGTGCAAAAAGGAAAAGGAAGGTTTGGGCCATTTATTAAATGGAATAACATGTTTATTAATGTCAATAAGAAATACGATTGGGACAATTTATCCGATGCAGATATCGTTGAATTAATAGAAACTAAAATTCAAAAAGAAATTGATAAGGTTATCCATAATTGGGAAGATGAAGGCATTCGTGTGGAAAAAGCACGGTGGGGAAGATTTAATATTATACAAGGTAAGGTAAAGATCGAATTGCCAAAAACAACAGATGCTCCTGCTTTAACTTTGGAAGAAGTTAAAGGAATTATTGAAAAAAACGCACCAAAAAAGAAAACAAGAAAAAAAGCAGCGCCAAAAAAGAAAGCGACGACCAAAAAGAAGTAATATACTATGAATTTTAATTTTCTGTCTCCAGTTGACGATACGGTTTTAGCACATATAGCGTTATTATCAATGCAAACTTTAGGACGAAAGTTAAACATTCATACTTTGCAACTTGGCATACCAGACTTAGAAGATGTATCGGTTGCTATTATTGGTGTTTTAGAAAATAGAAACGATGTAAACTATACAGGAGAAGAATTTCAGCTCAACGAAGTTCGAAAATCATTTTACTCATTATTTCCAGGGAGTTGGGATACAACAATAGCAGATTTAGGCGATATTAATAGAGGAGAATCTGTAGAAGACACCTATTATGCTTTAAAAACAACGGTTTCAATATTAATTCAAAAAAAAATCACACCCATTATATTAGGTGGAAGCCAAGATTTAACCTATGCTATTTATCGTGCTTACGACAATGTAATGCCAATGGTTAACATTGTTAATGTAGATTCTCGTTTCGATTTGGGGGATTCTGCTAAACCCATTAAAAACAATAGCTTTATTGGTAAAATTATATTGGATGAACCTTACAATTTATTTAATTACGCAACTTTAGGTTATCAAACCTATTTTAATGCACAGGAAGAAATAGATTTAATGGAGCGGCTTTATTTTGAAGCTTATCGTTTGGGAGCCATATCTAAAGATATTACAATAGCAGAACCCGTAATGCGAGATGCCAATGTAGTAAGTATAGATTTGGGAGTTGTAAAAGCGTCCGAAGTTAGTTTAAAACAAAGGCTTTCTCCAAATGGTTTAGATGGAAAGGAAGTATGTGCTATAGCACGTTACGCGGGAATAAGTAACAAAGTTTCAGCATTTGGTATATTTGAGTATAAACCCTCTTATGACGATGAAGTTACAGCAATGTTAATTGCTCAAATGCTATGGTATTTTATTGAAGGCGTCAATTGCCGTGTTGAAGATGACAACTTTTTAAATGATAAAAATCATCAAAAATTTACTACTTTAACAGACACTGAAGATTTGGTATTCTATAAAAGCATAAAAACTGGACGATGGTGGATAGAAATACCTTTTTTATCTACTATTAATAATAAATTAAAAAAGCATACGTTATTACCTTGCACGCATCAAGATTATTTAGAGGCATGTACTGGTAAAATACCAAGCAGATGGTATAAAGCATATCAAAAAAACAATATATAATAGTTAAAAACGAATAAATTTTTATCATTTTTTCAATCTTTTAAGAGTAATTATAACGCAATGAAATGTATTTTTTTATTCCTATAAATAGTTGTTTTTTAAATAATATATAAATATGTTTACGCTCTTAAAAATTTAGGAGTAGTTAATTAACCTTGAGTTTTCAATAAATATGAAGAAGTTTCTATTATTAACAGCACTTTTAACGTTTTTGGCCAGTTGTGGTTCTAAGGATAGAGGCCAATTAGTTGGTGTTAAAGGAAAAGATTGGCACCCAGAAAAACCGTATGGTATGACTCTGGTTCCTGGAGGTGCATTTATTATGGGTAAAGCCGATGATGATCTGGCTGGCATTCAAGACGCACCTGCAAAAACGGTTACCGTTACAGCATTCTATATGGACGAAACAGAAATTACTAATAGTGAGTACCGCCAATTCGTAGAATGGGTGAGAGATTCTACAATTAGAACGCAATTGGCCATTCTAGCAGATGAAGAAGGAATAACAGATACGGGTGATCCTGGTATTGGACAGTATGCCTTTAAGGATGCTAATGAAGAAGACTTGACACCTTACGAAAAGTACATGATTGATAACTACAGTGGACTAGGTGAAACAGGCTACGAAGGTAGAAAATTAAATCATGATGTGGATTTAATTTTTGACACTGCAGAATACCCAGACGAATACTATGTTGAGGTTATGGATACCATGTACCTTCCACTAGAAGAATCTTATAATGGACAACGTACTTGGGATGTTACTAAATTCAAGTTCCAATACACATATATGGATATTGAAAAAGCAGCAAAAAATAAAGACTTAAGGCGTAAAGATGTTATTATAAAAGAACAGGTAGAAATCTATCCAGATACTACAGCTTGGATTAGAGATTTTGCTTATTCTTATAACGAGCCTATGCATAACGATTATTTTTGGCACGATGCTTATGGCGATTATCCAGTTGTAGGCGTGTCTTGGAAACAAGCAAAAGCCTTTTGCCAATGGAGAACATTATTACATAATGCTTACAGAAAAGAAAGGAAAAGACATTTTGTAAATACCTACCGTTTGCCATCTGAAGCAGAATGGGAGTATGCAGCTAGAGGTGGCTTACAAGCAGCAACCTATCCTTGGGGAGGCCCATATGCTAAAAACGATAGAGGTTGTTTTATGGCTAATTTTAAACCTTTACGTGGAGATTACGCTGCAGATCAAGCATTGTATACCGTAGAAGCGGATGCTTTTGAGGAGAACGATTTTGGATTATATAATATGGCAGGAAATGTTTCAGAATGGGTAAACTCATCTTACGATCCAAGTTCGTACGAGTATATGTCTACTATTAATCCAAGTGTAAACCAAACAAGCAATCAACGTAAGGTGGTTAGAGGTGGCTCTTGGAAAGATGTGGCCTACTTTTTACAAGTAAGTTCAAGAGACTACGAATACGCAGATTCTGCAAGAAGTTATATAGGCTTCAGAACAGTTCAAGATTATATGGGTATTGATGTTACAGCCAATTCAAGACGATAATATTAGAAAATTAGTAATTACATAAATTAAATATTTAAAATAAAAAAATTATGGCACAAAAAGGTAAAATCACAATAACTAATATGATTTATGGATTAGGAGCAGCAATTGTAATTGTAGGTGCTTTATTTAAAATCCAACATTGGCCTTATGGTTCAGAAATCTTAACCATTGGTATGATTGTGGAAGCTTTAGTCTTTATATATTCGGCATTTGAAAGACAAGCTTCAGATCTTGATTGGTCTTTAGTATATCCTGAATTAGCTGGTGGTATAACTACTAAAAAAGGCAAATTATTAGAGGAACCTAAAGATGCTGAAGGATTATTATCTAAAAAATTAGATAACCTACTTAAGGATGCTAAAATTGATAGTGAATTAATGGCAAGTCTTGGAAATAGTATTAAAAATTTCGAAGGTGCGGCAAAAGGCATTTCTCCAACAGTGGATGCCATGTCTGCACAAAAAAAATACGGTGAGGAATTATCTTTAGCCGCAGCACAAATGGAATCTTTAAATAGTTTATATAAGGTTCAAATGGAATCTGCTAGTCGTCAAGCTACTATTAATGAAGAGTCTGTAGAAAATGCAAACAAGCTAAAAGAACAAATGCAATCTTTAGCCTCTAACTTATCGTCTTTAAATGGAGTATATGGCGGAATGTTAACTGCAATGAATAAAAACTAATTAGTAATTAGGATAACTATATTAACAACTTAAAAAACTAATTAGACATGGCAGGAGGAAAAGCATCTGCAAGGCAGAAAATGATTAACCTAATGTATTTAGTATTTATTGCTATGATGGCCATGAATATGTCCAAAGAAGTATTATCGGCTTTTGGTGTAATGGAGGCAAAATTTGCCAGAGCAAATACTGACACTACAGAAAGAAATGCAACTTTATTAGCAGATTTAGAAAAGAAAAGTGAAGAAAAACCTGAAGAATTTAAAATTCCTGCAGCCAAAGCAAAACAAATAAGCATTGCCTCAGATAAATTTTTTAAATATATTGAAACTTTAAAAGTAGAATTACTTAATAAAGGTAAATACACCATAGACCCTAAAACTGGCAAGCTGCCTTTTGAGGCAATGGACAAAACTGATATTCTAGACGAGGCATGGTTTACAGGCGATCGTTTGTCGAAACCAGGACAAAAAGTTATAGATAAAATTAATGAATACAAAGCTGAAGTTGCATCTATTTTAGGTAAGGATGTTAAAGCGAGCAAAGTTCTAAACAGTTTTAACGAATTGTTTTCTACCGATGATGTAGAAAATAATGATGAAATAAAATTAAATTGGTTGGCCTATAATTTCCAAGGATTTCCAGCGATTGCATCGTATACCAAACTTACGGCAATACAAAACGACATTAAAGTAACAGAAGCTAATTTAATAAACTATTATTTAGGTAATGTACTTACTGATGCAGTTTCACTTAACAAATACAAAGCTATAGTTATACCTGAAAAGTCTGTATTTTTTGCTGGAGAACGTTTTAAAGGACAAGTAGTTATAGGTAAATATGCAAGCGTATTACCAACAAAATTAGTTTTACAAGGTAGAGAAGTAGACCTATCTAAAGCTATTGATGAAACTGGAGCTGCAACATTAAACTTTACAGTAGGTAATGTTGGGTCTGCAAAATACAAAGGAGAATTTACTTTTTTAGAAGATGGAAAAGAGTTGCCAATTCCTTTTGAAGGTAACTACGTTGTTGTCCCTAGACCAAACTCTGCAACTATATCTGCAGATAAAATGAATGTAGTTTATCGTGGCGTAAACAACCCAATGACTATTTCTTTTGCAGGTGTTCCAGACAGTAAAGTTACAGCATCTGGCTCAGGTTTATCTAAAGGTAGCGGAACTGGTAAATATAATATGGTGCCAACTTCTGGTAATGAAGTTACCATTAACGTAAGTGCAATTTTAGATGATGGTTCTCGAGCTTCGGATAAAGCTGTATTTAGGATTAAAGATATTCCAAAACCAACAGGTCAAATGGCAGGTGTAGCATCGGGTAAATTACCTAGAAACAATGTAGAAATTGGTAAAGTGGTTGCTAAATTATTAGATTTTGATTTCGATTTACCTCTAACCGTTACAGGATTTAAATTTAAAGTGCCTGGACAACCAAGTGTAACTGTATCCGGAAGTAGACTTAACAGTCAGGCTAAAGCAGCTTTGCGTAAAGCAAAAAGAGGGGCTACGGTTCAGATTTTCGATATTAAGTCGAGGTCGAGTGGACCAAGAATTAAGCCTGCATCACCAATAGTTATTGAGTTGTCTAACTAACTAGCTTTATAATTAATTAAATAATTAAAGAAAACAATAATGGATTATAAATCTTTATTAGCAGTTGCATGTGGTGTATTCATATCTACAAGTGTATTTGCTCAAGCTAACATTTTAAATGCAAAATCCCCTGAAGAAATTGGTGTAAGAACCCAAGAACAAAAAGCTTTAGACAACGATAAGCCATTAGAGTATGGGTACATTGGTGATAGAGATGTTATGTTTGCTAAAATGACTTGGGAAAAAATAATTTTAGATGAGCGTGTCAACTTTCCATTATACTATCCTGTGGATACTAATAATATTGGTAGTAACAGACGTTCTTTGTACGATGTGTTGACCAAAGCAATTTCAGAGGGTAAGATAGAAAACGTCTATACAGATTCTTACTTTACAGGGAAACGTACTGCTAAAGAACTAGGAGATATTACCTCTAAAACAGATACTTTGGATATTGGATACGATCAATTAAACGCAGATGGTTACGTGGATCCTGAGTATATTACTACACGAAATATTGCTTCTTATGACATTAGTGCTTACCTTATTAAAGGCATGTGGTATTTTGATAAACGTCAAGGTGAATTAAAATACCGTTTACTCGGCATTGCACCGGCTGCACCAGATGTAAACTTTATTGATTCTGATGATGAAGATAACAAAGAACCGAACGCATTATTTTGGATATTCTTTCCGGATGCTAGAGAAGTACTCCATGAAGCAAAATCTTTCAATTCAAAAAATAGTGCCATTCCATTTTCTTTCGATCACATTTTAAACGCCCGTCGTTTTAACGGAATCATTACAAGGGAAGAAAATGTATTTGGAGACCGAAAAGTTGAAGAGTACATACCAGAAAATGCGCTCATGCAACTTTTGGAATCTAAAAGAATTAAAGAAAAAATTAGAAATTTTGAGTTAGATATGTGGTCATACTAACAATAAAAATTTGATACAGTCTAAAACGTTCGCTTGTAAAAGCGGGCGTTTTTTTATTTTTAAATTAGAGGGCAGAACCAATTAATACTCTGTATTTTATACTTTACAGGTAAAGTTTTTATATAAAACGCAACCCTAATATTAATTAATTATAGTACAGCAATCCATTATCTTTGCAGAAAATGACTTCAATTACAAAGATGAAAGAAGGAACAACGCATATAGATTATATTATAGTAGGTTGTGGACTAGCAGGCATAGCCTTTTGCGAGCAACTGCTATCCAACAACAAAACCTTTATGGTAATGGATGATAGCTCACAACAATCCTCAACAGTGGCAGGAGGATTATACAATCCCGTTACTTTAAAACGTTTTACACCAGTATGGCAAAGCAAAGCACAATTAACTGTGGCTTTACCAATGTATCATAAAATTGAAAAACGCCTTAATATACGATTAGACTATAAAATACCTGTTAGAAAAAGGTTTACTTCTTTAGAGGAACATAACAATTGGTTTGCACGGTCGGATCGCGAGGGACTCTCAGAGTATATGTCTTTAGATATTTATAAAAATAAAAATACAAGCATTATTTCAGAGTTTGGTTTTGGCGAAGTTTTAGAGACTGGAAGGATAGATACAAAACTGCTTATTTCAGCGTACAAAAAGGATTTACACAAAAAAAAATTGTTGATTAAGGATGCCATAGCGTATTCTCAAATTCAATGTGCAGACCAAACTATAAAATACAAAACGCTATCGGCAAAACATATAATTTTTGCTGAAGGTTTTGGTCTTAAAAAGAATCCATTTTTTAAAACACTTCCACTAGAAGGTAGTAAAGGTGAATTGATAACCATTAAGGCTCCGGATTTAAAATTAGAATACGTTTTAAAATCCAGTGTATTTATTATTCCTTTAGGAAATGCCTTGTATAGAGTTGGCTCTACTTACGAAAAAACAGATAAAACCAACTGTATTACTACCCAAGCAAAGGAAGTCCTTATAAACAAGCTAAAAACCATCATAACTTGCGATTTTGAAGTGGTTAATCAAGTTGCGGGCATAAGGCCGACAGTAATCGATAGAAAACCTCTAGTTGGGCAACACCCAAAACATAATAATTTGTACGTTTTAAATGGATTAGGAACAAGAGGTGTTATGATAGGGCCTTATGCAGCAAGCCAACTTTATAATTATATTGAACATAATACTGCTTTAGCACCTGAATTAAATATTGAAAGATTTCAAGATTTGAAAAAATTTTAAACCAGTGCGCTAATAGAAGAATAGGTTTTTTTAAATGGTAAATTCTGACATAAAAAATCTAATACTGGCTATGGAACAGCTGGTTTTATTTTTTTGTTAAAGATTTATCATAATTTATAAATAGATTTATCCAAATATTTCTAGATAACCTAACAATAATAGGGTAGAAAAGAACTTGAGAGGCTACAATAGCAACTAGCGATACGTTAAGCGACTTTTCAAGAAGTAAAAAGCTAATAACAAAAGCAGCAACAGCAAAGGCTATACCAACTCCATAACTTACATACATAGAACCATAAAAAAAAGAAGGTTCAATTTTATATTTGGTATTACAGTGGCTACAGCGTTCATGCATACTCAAAAGCTGAGATACCGCATAAGGGTTTTTATTAGTGTACATACATTCTTCATGGCATTTTGGGCAGACACCAGTAATTATTCCGTAGAGCTTTGATCCTTTATTAAACATATTATTTGTGTACTTTTGCACTCATAAAAATTACATTACAAAATTAAACTATCTTAATTAAAGTTAAGGAACATAAGTCAAAATTCAATGCTAAATATTCATAATTTATCTATTTCATTTCAAGGAGAATATCTTTTTGAAGACATAACTTTTAAGTTAGGCAATGGAGATCGAGTTGGATTAATAGGAAAAAATGGTGCTGGTAAATCTACCATGCTTAAAATTTTAGCCAAAGAACTAGAACCAGATTCTGGACAAATTGCAGGAGATAAAGAATTAAAAATTGGTTTTTTAAAACAGGATATCGATTTTGTTTTAGGACGAACCGTTCTAGAGGAATCTTACCAAGCTTTTACAGAAATAAAAGCCATTGAAACTCAAATAGATAATATAAATAGCCAATTGGCAGAACGTACAGATTACGATAGCGATGGTTATAACCAATTAATGATAGATTTAAACGAAATCCAACACCAATATGAAATTATTGGAGGTTATAATTACCAAGGTGAAACCGAAAAAATTCTTCAAGGCTTAGGGTTTGCACGAGACGATTTTAATAAACTTACAGATACTTTTTCTGGTGGCTGGCGTATGCGTATAGAGTTAGCAAAATTGTTACTTCAAAATAACGACGTTTTATTATTAGATGAGCCTACAAATCACTTGGATATAGAATCTATAATATGGTTAGAAAGCTTTTTAAAAAATTACGCAGGCGCAGTGGCTATTGTTTCCCACGATAAAATGTTTTTAGATATTGTAACCAATAGAACAATAGAAATTTCTTTAGGACGTATTTACGATTACCCTAAACCTTACACTCAATATTTGGTACTTAGAAACGAAATTAAAACCCAACAATTAGCCTCACAAAAAAATCAACAAAAGCAAATAGAACAAACCGAAAAATTAATTGAAAAATTTAGAGCAAAAGCCTCTAAAGCCACAATGGCACAGTCATTAATTAAAAAACTAAATAAAATTGATAGAATTGAAGTTGATGAGGATGATAATAGTGTTATGACTCTAAACTTCCCAGTATCTATTACGCCAGGTAAAATTGTGGTTGAAGCAGAAAATATTTCTAAAAACTATGGAGATAATCAGGTCTTGTCCAATGTAAGTTTAATAATTGAGCGTAATGCTAAAACGGCATTTGTCGGGCAAAACGGACAAGGTAAATCTACTCTAGCTAAAATTTTGGTTGGCGATTTAAAACATGAAGGAAGACTAAAACTTGGCCACAATGTGCAAATTGGATATTTTGCTCAAAATCAAGCAGAATATTTAGATGGAAGCAAAACAGTATTGGACACCATGATAGATGCTGCAAACGAAACCAATAGAAGTAAGGTGCGTGATATTTTAGGATCGTTTTTATTTCGTGGAGAAGAAGCAGAGAAGTATGTAAGAGTCCTTTCTGGTGGCGAGCGTAACCGTTTAGCATTAGCTAAATTAATGCTTCAACCTTTTAACGTGCTTATTATGGATGAGCCCACAAATCATCTAGACATAAAATCGAAAAATGTTTTAAAAGAAGCGCTCCAGCGTTTTGAAGGAACACTAATTTTAGTATCTCATGATAGAGATTTTCTACAAGGTTTAACGGCAACTGTTTATGAGTTTAAAGATGAAAAAATAAAGAAATATTTAGGCGATATTGATTATTATTTGGATAAGCGACAAGTAGGTAACCTGCGTGAAGTGGAAAAACGTACCGTAACCAAAGAAACGCCCAAAGAAAAAAATAAACAATCTTATCAAGATCAAAAAAAGGTAAAATCGCTCAATAATAAATTAAGCAATACCGAAGCTAAAATAAGCACTCTAGAAAAAGACATTAAGGCTATTGATGTGGCACTTGCTTTAAATTATGATGATACGGTAGCAAAACCCGATTTTTTTAAAAACTATCAAGCTAAAAAAGACCAATTAAACAGTTTTATGGAGCAGTGGGAAACAATAACACTAGAATTGGAAAAAATTACTTGATAGCAATTGGTTATCTTTAAGCACAATTGATACTTACACTATTTTTAAACTAAAAGTAATGCGTAAAATTATACTAACGGCCCTTGGCATTTTATTAATTGTAGTGTCTTACTTTGCTGCAAAAAAAATTGCGACCGCAAAAAATAGAACACGGCCCGTAGCTGCAAAAATTATAAAAACCGTGTTTGTAGACACTATACAAAATGAAAATATCCCTATTATTATTCCTGCCAATGGTAATTTAAAAGCTAAAGAACGTTTGGAGTTGTACTCTGAGGTACAAGGTGTGTTTCGCTCTGGTAGTTATTTATTTAAACCAGGGCAGTACTATAAAAAAGGACAAGTGTTTATACGCGTAGATGCGTCTGAGTATTACGCAACCGTTCAATCTGCAAAAAGTAACCTTTACAATTCTATAGCGGCAATAATGCCAGACTTGCGTTTAGATTTTCCAGACATTTTTCAGAAATGGCAAACCTATTTAACGTCTTTTAATTTAGAAAAAACAACGCCAAAGTTACCAGATATGGTAACAGATAAAGAAACCTATTTTATAACTGGCCGCGGTATTATAACAAATTATTTTAACGTTAAAAATTTAGAACAGCGTTTAGCTAAATATACTATTACCGCACCATTTTCAGGCATTTTAACACAAGCATTAGTTTCGGAAGGGTCGTTGATTCGTAATGGACAAAAGCTGGGTGAATTTATAAACCCTTCAGTTTATGAAATGGAAGTCGCTTTAAGCAAAACCTACGCCAGTATGTTAAAAGTAGGCGAAAAAGTAAGCTTAAATACTATTGATAAAACCCAAGAATTTTCAGGACGAATTACCCGTGTAAATGGTAGTATAGATGCCACAACACAAACCATCACGGCCTATATAGATGTTGCAGATAAAAGCTTAAAGGAAGGCATGTTTTTAGAGGCCAATTTAAACGCAAAACAAGAGGAGGAAGCCATTCAAATAAATAGAAATTTATATTTAGATAGCGCACAAATATTTATTGTAAAAGATAGTGTTTTAGATATTATAGACGTTAAGCCTGTCTATTTCTCAGACGCTAAAGTGGTTTTAAAAGGAGTGCCTAACGGTACCGTTATTTTATCTAAACCTATACCCGGAGCTTATGCAGGAATGTTGGTAAAACCCTACGTAGACAATTCTAAATCTAGCAGTGATACTGAAACCCCAAACGCTAATTAATAGGGCATGAGAAAACTTATTGCTTACTTTATAAAGCACAGTGTTGCCGTTAATGTGGTTATGTGGACCTTTATAGTGTTTGGTGTTGTAGGCGCTTACAGTTTAAAGTCGTCTTTCTTTCCGCTAATAGATTCTAAAAATATAAATATTAATGTAGTGTATCCGGGTGCTTCACCACAAGAGGTAGAAGAGGGTATAGTACTTAAAATTGAAGACAATTTAAAAGGATTAGATGGTATAGAGCGTGTTACATCTACTTCTCAAGAAAATAGTGGTCGCATAAATATAGAAATTCAAAAAGGCAAAAATATTGATTTCATGTTACTTGAAATTAAAAATGCTGTAGATCGTGTGCCGTCTTTTCCTGCAGGTATGGAGCCTTTAGTGGTTGCAAAGCAGGAAGCACTGCGCCCAACCATATCTTTTGCCATTAGTGGTAATAATGTACCTTTAGTAACCTTAAAGCAAATAGGAAGGCAAGTAGAAAACGATTTGCGTGGTATAGATGGTATTTCGCAAATACAAATTTCAGGGTATCCAGAAGAGGAAATAGAAATTGCAATTAACGAAAACAATTTGCTAGCCTATAATTTAAGCTTTGCAGATGTAGCAACGGCCATTAATCAATCCAGTTTAATAACTACTGGGGGTACCATAAAAACAGATGCAGAAGAATACCTTATACGTGCCAATTCACGTGCATACTATGCAGACGATTTGTCTAATCTTGTTGTTAAGGCAGATGCATTGGGTCGTATTATCATGTTAAAAGATGTTGCTGTGGTAAGCGACCAATTTTCAGAAACGCCGAATGCCAGTTTTTTTAATGGTAATCTATCTATTGAAGTTACCATTACTAGTACCAACACCGAAGATTTAATTTCTTCGGCAGAAAAAGCAAAGGAATACATCGCTACTTTTAACGAAAAGTATGATACTGTTAAACTAGATATTATAAGAGATTTATCTGTAACGTTGGTACAACGCAAGGCCTTACTTTCTGAAAATGCCGTTATTGGTATGCTGTTAGTGCTTATGTTTTTGTCATTATTTTTAAACACAAGGCTAGCCTTTTGGGTAGCAGTTGGTCTTCCTGTGGCATTTGCTGGTATGTTTATGTTTGCCTCTTATTTTAACGTTACCATAAACGTACTTTCCCTTTTCGGGATGATTATTGTTATTGGTATTTTGGTAGATGATGGCATTGTAATTGCCGAAAATATTTACCAACATTATGAGCGCGGCAAAACACCAGAGCAGGCCGCAGTAGATGGTGTTATGGAAGTTATTCCGGCCATAGTTTCTGCTATACTTACTACAATATTAGCCTTTTCAATTTTCTTATTTCTTGATGGTAGAATAGGTGAGTTTTTTGGTGAAGTGTCTGTAGTTGTAATTTTAACTTTAGCGGTATCTTTAGTAGAAGCGCTAATTATATTGCCTGCACACTTGGCGCACTCTAAAGCATTAAAAAAACAGGATAATACACCTAAATCGGGCGTGGCCGGTGTGTTTCAAAAAGTGTTTTTAAAATTGCGTTATATTAACACCTTTGGAGATAGTATCATGACTTGGCTTCGCGATAAATTGTACAGTCCTATTTTACGCTTTGCTTTAAACTACAAGTTTTTAACGTTTTCATTTTTTATTGTATTTTTAATATTAACCAAAGCCAGTTTTGAAGGCGGTATAATTAGAGGCGCTTTTTTCCCGAGAATTGCAAGTGATAATGTACGGATAACCTTGAACATGCCTAATGGCACAAACGAAAAAGTTACAGACAGTATAATTTCGTTTATAGAGCAAAAAGCTTTAGAGGCTACACAGGTAATTAACGACCAATATATTGGCAAAGATGCTAAAAAACATCTTGTAGAAAACATGATTCGATCTGTTGGTCCGGGGGCTGCAACGGCATCACTTTCAATAAATTTATTACCTGGTGAAGAGCGCCCTAACGTAATAACCTCAGATTTGGTTACCAATAAAATTCAAGAGCGTGTAGGAACCGTTTTTGGCGTAGAAAGCTTGGTTTATGGTAGTGGTGGTAATTTTGGCGGAAGCCCTGTATCTGTATCATTACTTGGAAACGATATAACAGAATTAAAGGCAGTAAAGAAAGAGCTTAAAGAGTATCTTGAAAATAACGTGTTATTAAAGGATGTTACAGATAATGATCCTGCGGGTATTAAAGAAATTCGTTTAAAACTAAACGAAAATGCTTACGCTTTAGGTTTAAATTTAAGAACAATAATGACGCAGGTTCGTGCCGCTTTTTTTGGTGTACAAGCCCAACGTTTCCAAAGAGGTCAAGATGAAATTAGAGTATGGGTACGTTACAATAAAGCCAACAGATCGTCTATAAAAAATTTAGATAATATGCGTATTCTAGCTCCTAACGGGCAACGCGTGCCGCTAAAAGAAGTTGCTAGGTACAGCATAGAACGTGGGGATGTGGCAATTAATCACTTGGAGGGCAGACGCGAAATACAGGTATCGGCAGATATAAAAGACCAAAAGAAAACTAGTCCTACCGATGTAATGGCAGAAATTACAGAGGAAATTATGCCTGAAATTTTATCTAAATATCCAACCGTATCACCATCTTACGAAGGGCAAAACAGAGAACGCTTAAAGCTTTATAACTCCTTAAACGCTGTGGGTTTAACCATTCTAGCCCTAATTTATATCGTTATCGCTTTTACCTTTAGAAGTTACAGTCAACCTTTACTTTTACTCTTGCTTATTCCTTTAAGTTTACCCGCTGTAGCTTGGGGGCATTGGATTCACGATTTCCCATTAAATATACTATCTATGCTAGGAATTATAGCTCTTATAGGTATTATGGTTAACGATGGTTTGGTACTTATAGGCAAATTTAACAACAACCTTAGAGACGGTATGTTGTTTGATGAGGCCTTGTATGAAGCTGGCCGCTCTAGATTTAGAGCTATTTTTTTAACATCTATAACCACCGTTGCAGGGTTAGCACCTTTAATTTTTGAGGAAAGCAGGCAAGCGCAGTTTTTAATTCCTATGGCAGTATCAATAGCTTATGGTATTGGGTTTGCAACAGTATTAACGCTTGTGGTACTACCCATTTTTTTAGCTTTTAGCAATAGTGTAAAAACCACAAAAAAATGGCTGTTTACTGGCAACACTGTTACAAAAGAAGAAGTAGAGCGCGTCACACAAGAGCAACACGCTACACTTACAGAACATAACAACCAACGGCAAATAAAAAGTTAACACATTACAAGCAAAACTTTACGTTTTTAAATACATAGAAATGAAACTCCTTCACATTAAAATCAGTATCGTATTAGCACTTTTATGTGGTATGTTAAGTAATGCACAAACCATTTTAACCCCATCCGAAGCTATAAAACAAGCTTTAGAAAATAACTACGCTATAAGTATTGCAAATAACGCAGTCGCCGTAGCAAAAAATAACAGTAGTATTTTCAATTCTGGATATTTACCAACTCTAACTGGTAATGTTGGTGCAAATTTTAATTTAGACAATACTGAAGCAACTTTTGCTAACGGAAATAAAACTATTTTAAACGGTGCGGAAAGCTCAAGATACAATGCCTCTATAAATTTAAATTATATTCTTTTTGATGGTTTAGGCAGGCGCTACAATTTTAAGCGCTTAAAAGAAGAGCACCAACTTTCTAAACTACAAGTGCGAGAAACTATAGAGAATACTACTATCCAACTGTTTTCTATATATTATAGTGTAGCACAGTTAACCGAAAATTTAACGACGTTACAAGAAACCCTGAAGGTCTCTAAAGAGCGTTTAGTAAGAGCACAATACCAATTTGATTACGGGCAAAATACTAAGCTTGCAGTATTAAATGCCGAAGTAGATATTGTAAACGATAGTATAAATATAATAAACACCAAACAACAACTTAAAAACGGAAAACGTGATTTGAGTGTGGTATTAGGAACCGATTTTAAAACAGACTTTACTGTAGAAACAGAACTTAATTTTATATTACAAATTAAAAAAGACAGTTTGTTTGAAATGGCAAAAAAGCGAAACACAGCCTTGCTTCAAATTGAAAAAAACACAGAGATTACCTCATTAAACATTCAATCTGAGAAGGCCGCTTATTTACCTACTATTGGCTTGATTGGAAGCTACGGATGGAATAAAAACAATAACAATGCCGCAGCCTTTGTAGCGGGTTCAATAAACACAGGCTTGTCTGCAGGTCTAAACCTTACATGGAATTTGTTTGATGGTGGTAATACCCTAACTAGAGTTAGAAATGCAAAATTAAATTTAGAGACCCAGCAATTGCAAATGGAAAACTTACTTTTAGATATACAACGTAATTTTGATAATATTTGGGATACTTATAAAAATAAATTAGCCATTTATGACTTACAAGAAAGCAATATTAGAACTGCACAAAATAATTTTGACCGTACACAAGAAAAATTTAAGGTAGGGCAGGTAAATTCTTTAGATTTTAGGCAAGCACAGCTTAATTTAATTAATGCAGAATTAAGTAGAAACCAAGCCAAATACGAGGCCAAACTTGCCGAGTTAGATTTGTTACAGCTTAGCGGGGTGTTGCTAGAGGTTGCTTTTTAAAATATGCACATTATATGTTAGAACACTATTTTCAATGCCCATACTGCTGGGAAACCATATCTATGTTATTAGACAATAGTATTAGGCAACAAACTTATGTTGAAGATTGCGAAGTATGCTGTAACCCAATACAAATAACCTCTCATTTTGAGGGCTTAGAATTGGTAGCATTTCATGCAATTAACATCGAGCAATAATATTTTAATAATTTATAGTTGTTTTATTTAAAAAGCATTGTATATTTGCAGTCCTAAATAATAAGTCGGTTTTATGTGCCGGTAAGTTTAAAGCTAAAATTATTGTTTAGAAACATTATATCGCGGGATAGAGCAGTAGGTAGCTCGTCGGGCTCATAACCCGAAGGTCACTGGTTCGAGTCCAGTTCCCGCTACTAAATAAGAAGTCATAACTTAAATGTTGTGACTTTTTTGATTAAAATTATTAGTTTGAAGGACGAGAAGTTTATGCAGAGCGCAAGCGAAGTAAGTCCAGTTCCCGCTACTAGATAAGAAGTCATAACTTAAATGTTGTGACTTTTTTGATTAAAATTACTAGTTTGAAGGACGAGAAGTTTATGCAGAGCGCAAGCGAAGTAAGTCCAGTTCCCGCTACTAGATAAGAAGTCATAACTTAAATGTTTTGTAGCTTAATTAAAAACACATGTATTAAAACCCTGTCGGATTTTAAAAGTACTATTTACTGTGTTTTCTTAATACTTAATGGTTTTCTTAAAACTAGGTTTAAATAAGAAAACATAATTTAAATAGAAACAAAAGCTACTTTGCTTACTTTTTTTCTTAACAAAAATGACGTTAAAGAGTAGGACACAATCTTTGGACTTTATATGCTTAGCGCTACTCTATTTACAAAGATTTTTTGAGCTATATTTTTAACGTAAAGTACAGTTTAAAGGTGCAATTAGGTCGCCTATTAAAATGTTATTGCTATGTTTTTAAAAGTGACATAGAAAACTACCTAATACTGGCCTATTTTATATAGATTGCAAATTAGCATTAAATCTTATGTGAGTGTAAAACCTAAAATTGATTAAAAAAGCATATGTGCCATTATCAAGTTAAAGGGAAAACCGTAAGCTTTAAATATAATTCCTTAATTTAGATTTTCATTTATAATTATTAAGCCCTTTTTAAAATTAATGATTTTCAACGAAGACTCAAGAGTTAAAATTCCTTCCATATTGCACCTAATTCAATTAGGTTACACATACCTTTCATTGAAGGATAATTCTTGGGATGAAAACACTAATATTTTCAGTTCTAGATTTAATGAGCAAATTCAGAAAATAAACCCAAATGCTTCAGAAAAGGACATTCAAAAAGTATACGATGACATTTCTATTTGTTTAGAAAACGAAGATTTAGGACGTGCATTTTATAACAAACTCATAGACCAAACAGGACTTAAACTTATTGACTTTGAAAATTTTGATAATAACTCTTTTCATGTCGTTACAGAATTACCCTATCAAAAAGATGATGAGAGTTTTAGACCAGACATCATTCTTATAATTAACGGAATGCCTTTAATATTTATTGAAGTTAAAAAGCCTAATAATAGAGATGGTATTTTAGCAGAACACAGACGTATGAAAATGCGTTTTCAAAACAAAAAGTTCCGTAAGTTTATCAACATGACACAACTCATGGTGTTTTCAAACAACATGAAATATAGTGATGAAGACACGCAAATGTTAGAAGGTGCATTTTATAGTACAACTAATTATAAAAAGCCAATATTTAATTATTTTAGAGAAGAGGATACATTCGATTTAGGAAGCCTTTTGAAACCACTTTCAGAAGAAGATGAAAACTTTGTTTTAAAGGATACTAATCTTTTAAGTATAAAGAGCAATAAAGAGTATCAGTCTAATAAAAGCCCAAATACAGCAACCAACTCTATTTCTACCTCACTATTCCAAAGAGATCGTTTAAAGTTTATTCTACGCTATGCTTTTGCTTACGTAGAAGAAGAAAAAGGTTTAGAAAAACACATTATGCGTTATCCACAACTATTTGCAACTAAAGCAATAGAAAGCAAGTTGGAAAATGGCATTAAAAAAGGAATCATTTGGCACACGCAAGGTTCTGGTAAAACTGCGTTAGCCTTTTTTAACGTAAAGCATTTAACGCATTACTTTCAGAAGAATAATATCATCCCTAAGTTTTATTTCATTGTAGATCGTTTAGATCTATTAACTCAAGCTGCAAAAGAATTTACTGCTCGTGGATTAGTAGTACATAAAGTAGATTCTAGAGAGGCATTTAGCAGAGATATTAAATCTACCAATGTTATTCATAATAGTTCTGGTAAAGCCGAAATTACAGTCGTAAATATTCAAAAATTTAAGGATGATCCTAATGTTATAAAAAACAACGACTATAATTTAAGCGTACAACGCGTTTTCTTTTTAGACGAAGTACATCGTAGTTATAATCCAAAAGGTAGCTTTTTAGCAAATTTAGAATTAGCAGATAAGCAATCCATAAAAATAGGATTAACTGGAACACCATTATTAGGATCTGAGTATAATTCTAAAACCTTATTTGGGGATTATATCCATAAATATTATTACAATTTATCTATTAAAGATGGTTATACGTTGCGCTTAATTCGCGAAGAGATTGAAACCAACTACAAACTAGTTTTACAAGAAGCGCTTGAAAACATCAAAGTATTACAAGGCAATATTGATAAGAAGAAACTCTATGCAGATCATCGTTTTGTAGAACCAATGCTAGACTATATTGTTAAAGATTTGGAACAAGCTAGAATCTCTTTGAATGATTATAGTATTGGAGGTATGGTAGTTTGCGATTCTTCTAACCAAGCTAAAATGATGCAAGAGATTTTTCAGAAAAGTTATGCTGAAAAATCAGAAATCATTTTTGATCAAGCAGCAGAAGAACCTGCAACTTATGGTGACCAGAAAAAGGAAGATCGAAAAGTAAAAAAGGCACAAGTAATTTTACACGATATTGGCACTAAGCAAGATCGTAGAGATTGGGTGTCCGATTTTAAAGTTGGCAAGATCGATTTACTCTTTGTATACAATATGTTGCTTACTGGGTTCGATGCCAAACGATTAAAGAAATTATACATAGGAAGAAAGATAAAATCACATAACCTTTTACAAACGCTAACACGTGTTAATCGAACCTACAAAACCCATAAATATGGTTATGTAGTAGATTTTGCGGACATCCAGAAGGAATTTGATAAAACCAATCAAGATTATTTTAACGAGTTACAAAGCGAGTTAGGAGATGAGATGCAGCATTATTCTAATCTTTTTAAAAGTTCTAAAGAGATAAAAGAAGAGATTGAAGAAATAAAGGATGTGCTTTTTAAATTCGATACAGAGAATGCCACTGTTTTTGATAAGCAAATTTCAGAAATAAACGAACGTTCAGAAATTAGACAAATAGCTAAAGCCTTAAACAATTCAAAAGAGTTGTATAACCTCATTCGTTTGTCTGGTAATTTTGAATTACTCGAAAAACTAGATTTTAGAAAATTGACTGTGTTAGCACGATTAACTAATGATAGATTGTCATTAATCAACACAAGAATTGCATTAGAAAACAATGTAGATACTGAGAATATTTTAAACACAGCTTTAGAAGATGTCATTTTTGCTTTTACTAAAATAAAAGAGGAAGAAATGATATTGGCAGATCAGCTAAAAAACACCTTGGGGAGAACACGAGAAATGTTAGGAGGAAATTTCGATCCTAAAGATCCTGTTTTTATTTCGTTACGTGAAGAACTAGAACGCTTGTTTAGAAAGAAAAACCTAAGCGAAGTCTCTAAAGAGGAAATGGAAGCCAACATTAAAGCATTAAATGCCATTTACGATAAAGCAAAAAAACTAGAACGCGAAAACCAGTTATTAAGAGCCAAATACGATTACGATTCCAAGTATGCACGCATACATAAACGCTTAATGGAAAAAGACCCATTAACCGATAGCGAACGCAAATTATTTGAAGCCTTAAAAGGTTTAAAAACAGCTGTAGATAAAGAGATATTACAAAACGCTAAGTTATTAGAGAACGAGAGTTATGTAGAGAAAATGATGATGCGTTTAGTGGTTAGCCAATTTAAAAAAGAACAAAAGATTGACATTTCTACCACAGACGTAAAACGTATTAATAGTCTTATTGTTAGAGAATATATGAGTGAATACAACGGTCACGTTGCATAATCCAAAGTAAATAAGCCTATTTTTAGTTATTGTATTCACTAATAAATATAACTATTAGTGAATACAATATAAAATAGTATATTTGTAGAAAAGCATTATGTATACACGTACATTAAAAGACACTCTTAAAAACAAGATAAATAAAGGTAAAGCCATTATATTAATTGGTCCTAGACAAGTAGGAAAAACAACCTTGCTAAAAGAGGTCATGCATAATAAAAACCATCTGTTTTTAGATGGAGACGATGCTACAGTAAGAACCTTATTAAACACGCCCAATACAGAGCAAATTAAAAGTATTATAGGAGCAAATAAACTAGTTTTTATTGATGAAGCGCAAAGAATTAAAGGTATTGGTTTAACACTAAAAATTATAACAGATCAATTTAAAGAGGTACAAGTTTTGGTAAGTGGCTCATCGTCGTTCGATTTATCCAATGCACTTAACGAGCCTTTAACAGGAAGAAAATGGGAATATGAATTATACCCAATTAGCTGGGAAGAGTTTGAAGATAAACATGAGTATTTGGTTGCAGAGCAACAATTAGAAAACAGACTCTTATATGGTTTTTACCCAGATATTTTAAATAATCCTGGAGAAGAAAAGGAACTTTTAAAACAATTAGTAAATAGCTATTTGTATAGAGATATTTTAGCATTTGCAACTATTAGAAAACCAGAAGTGCTTGAAAAATTGGTACAAGCTTTAGCGCTTCAATTAGGAAACGAAGTTAATTATAGCGAATTGGCACAAACCGTTGGTATAGATAAAAACACAGTATCTAATTATATAGATATACTTGAAAAAGGCTACGTGGTTTTTAAACTCAACAGCTTTAGTAGAAACCTTCGAAATGAAATAAAAAAAAACAAAAAAATATATTTCTACGACAATGGTGTAAGAAATACAGTATTGGGACATTTTAATCCTTTAGATCTACGACAAGATAAAGGTGCTTTATGGGAAAATTTTTTAATAGCAGAAAGACTAAAACAAAACACCTATAAAAACACAAATGCCAAAATGTATTTTTGGCGCACTAAACAGCAACAAGAAGTGGATTTGGTTGAAGAAAATAATGGCTCTATTACAGGCTTTGAATTTAAATGGAATGCTAAGAAAAAAATAAAATTACCTAAGACTTTTGTAAAAGAATACCATGCAAAAGAAGTTATAATTGACAGAACAAATTTTAGAACTTTTACTACACTATAAGTAATATATTATATATGACCAGTACCACACAATTTGAAACCCAAACCAAAGCACTTATAGACGACCTAAAAAGCGTCTGTGCTAATTATGGTTTAGGAAATGATGGAAACGAATTTAAAATAATCACTCAAATATTTTTGTATAAATTCTTGAATGATAAATATGTATATGCCCTTAAACAGCTGGAACCAGATTTAGCCAAAGCCGATGACTTTGACGACGCACTTAAAAAATATACAGATGATGATTTAGAAATGCTAACCATGCAAATAAGCGAAAACACCGCACGCATAGCACCAAAAAACTTATTGTCTCGTTTATTCGAACAACAAAACAAAGACCAATTTGCCGATATTTTTGATGAAACTTTAGTAAGCGTAGCCAAAGATAATATCGATATTTTCTCGGTACTCACACAAGGAGGCGAGAAAGTTGTACTCTTTGAAAATCTAAGCAAATATGTTACCGATAATAAAGATGCTTTTTGCAAAGCCTTAGTTAATAAACTGGTTGGTTTTAGCTTCGAGCATATTTTTACACAGAAGTTTGATTTTTTCGCCACCATTTTCGAGTATTTAATAAAAGATTATAACACTAATAGTGGCGGAAAATATGCAGAATATTTTACGCCACATGCAGTCGCTAAAATTATGGCAGCCTGTTTGGTAACAGATACCAATGTAAACAACGCCACCTGTTACGACCCAAGTGCAGGATCTGGAACCTTGTTAATGAATCTTGCCCACGCCATTGGCGAAGATAAGTGTACCATTTACTCGCAAGATATTTCACAGAAGTCATCATCCTTATTGCGTTTAAATCTTATTTTAAACAATCTGGTACATTCTATACAAAACATTATACAAGGCAATACCATTTTAAGTCCATACCATAAACAAGACAATGGGCAATTAGATCAGTTTGATTATATCGTGTCTAACCCTCCATTCAAGTTAGATTTTAGCGATTATAGCGCAGATTTAGACAGCAAAGCAAACAAAGAACGTTTTTTTGCAGGCATACCAAAAGTACCAGCCAAAAAGAAAGACGCTATGGCTATTTACCTGTTGTTTATACAACACATTATGCACAGTTTAACAGCAAAAGGAAAAGCAGCTATTGTAGTACCCACAGGTTTTATAACCGCACAATCTGGTATCGATAAAAAAATTAGACAAAAACTAGTAGAAAGTAAAATGCTGGCAGGCGTCGTATCTATGCCTTCTAATATTTTTGCAACGACAGGCACCAACGTAAGTATTTTATTTTTAGACAAAACCAATACCAAAGAGGTGGTGTTGGTCGATGCTTCTAATTTAGGCACTAAAGTAAAAGAAGGTAAAAACCAAAAAACGGTTTTAAGTGAAGCTGAAGAACAACAAATTATACATGTGTTTAATACCAAAGAAGCCAAAGACGATTTATCTGTTGTGGTGTCTTATGACGATATAAAAGCCAAAAACTACAGCTTAAGTGCAGGACAATATTTTGAAGTTAAAATTGAATATATAGATATAACTGCGGAAGAATTTACTGATAAATTGAAAGGGTTTAAAAGTAATTTAGAAACACTTTTTACGGAATCTAAAAGTTTGGAAAAGGAGATTCAAGTTAATTTGAAAACTTTAAAATATGAATAGAGTTTCTCTGAAAAATATTTCAAAAATTATCAATAGTGGCTTAACACCTTTAAGGTCTAATGAGAAATTTTGGCTAAATGGAAATATTCCTTGGGTTAAAACGGAACAGTTAGGAGAAAAATATATTTATGATTCTAATGAAAAAATAACAAAGTTTGCTTTAGAAAATACCTCGATAAAATTAAATCCGGTCAATACTTTAAGTATAGCAATGTATGGTGAAGGGAAAACAAGAGGAAGTGTTTCCATTTTAAAGAATGTAACTACAACCAATCAGGCGTGTTGCAACATAGTTATTGATGAAAATAAAGCAGATTTTGAGTTTGTATATTATAATTTAAAAACTCAATATGATAATTTAAGAAACCTGTCTTCTGGTGTACGTAAAAATCTTAATTCTAATGATATTAAGAATTTTGAAATATTACTTCCAAGTCTTTCAACCCAAAACCAAATAGCCAAAGTCCTTTCCGATTTAGACGCGAAAATAGAAATCAACAACAAAATAAACCAAGCGTTAGAAGCGATGGCAAAAACGCTTTACGATTATTGGTTTGTACAGTTCGATTTTCCAGATGCTAATGGTAAACCTTACAAATCGTCTGGTGGTAAAATGGTCTTCAATACCAAGTTGAAACGTGATATTCCTGAGGGTTGGGAGGTTAATGCTTTTTCAAGTTGGATTAAAAATGACAAAAGTGGAGATTGGGGAAAAGAAGCAGAACAAGGTAATTATGTAAACAAAGTTTCTTGTATTCGTGGTGCAGATTTAAATGGACTTAACGGTAAAGGAGTAGTTAAAAGTCCAACACGTTTTGTATTAGAAAAAAATACTCACAAATTATTAGAAATAGGAGATTTTATAATTGAAATTTCTGGAGGAAGTCCTACACAATCTACAGGTAGAATGGCTTTTATCACCAAAGAAACATTAGAGCGATTTGAAAATCCTTTAATCTGTTCCAACTTTTGCAAAGCAGTAACTCTTAAAGAAGAAAAAGCACTCTATAATTTTGCATACGAATGGAATAAATTATACAATGCAGGAGTTTTATTTTGTTGGGAAGGTAAAACAAGTGGTATAAAAAACTTGTTATTTGAATCATTCGTAACAAACCATCAAGTTGTTATTCCAGACTCAAAAATTATGGAACAATTTTATGATAAAGCAAAACCAATTCATGCACAAATTCAAACAAACCTAAAACAAAACCAAAAACTCTCAGAACTCAGAGATTGGTTGTTACCTATGTTAATGAATGGGCAGGTTACTGTTAAGTCATTGCGAGGCTTTGAGCCTGTGCTGAGTGAAGTGGAAGTAAAGCAATCTTATGATGTGAATAGTAATACTACTTTGGGTATGGTTGCGGAGGAAGGAGAAAATTATAAAAGTTAGTTATGGCAAAAGTAGATGTAATTAAAATATGTGAAAAGGTTTTAGAACGTTTATCTATAATGGATTATGAGAGAACAGGAGGTATTGCCACAGAACAACTCATTTTCCCAAATAAATTTCCATCTAAAAAAAAGGAGAAAGAAATTTTAGAAAAGGAACTTCTTAATTATGTAAGAATTTCAGAACAAGAACTTCGACAATTGTTTATTGAAGAGTTTTTAAAGGAACACTCAAAAGAAGCCAACAAATTATACTACTCTATTGAAACGCCTACACAAAATAAATATAAGTTTGGTAAAACAAATGATTGTATAAAGGTTTGTAAAGAAGGTGATATAGATAGTGGGCAATCAGCATTGCTTGACATGTGTGTTTTTGAAAAAGGCATACACGATAACAAGTATAAACGTATCTTAAATATAGAATTCAAACACCAAAACGCAGCTCTTAAAAACTTAACTAAAGATGTTCTAAAACTTATGCATGAAGAACAAAATGGAGCATTTGTTATTTTACTTAAAAATACCAACATTGGAACTCTTTGCAATTCAAATAAAAGGGGAAAAGGCATTTTTAACAAGTTTAAACAGTCATTTGATAGGTTTAATAAGGAATGGTGCGATACAACTGATAAATCAATTCAGCTGATAATCATTTCATTAGATCAAAATACTTTAATACATCACGAAATAAAAAGAACAGACAATTTTGATGACATCTTTTCTTTTGAAGATAAGTTTGGTAATATAGAAAAAGTTGGTAGAGAGAGTAGTTGGCAAATGAAGTCGTTGAGTGACGGGTTTTATATTGTTGCGGAGGATGAATTAAAAAATGAGCAGGGATGAGATTAGCTGCAGTTTATATTCCTTCCGGAGTTTTGCCACATATATTTGAGGATGAGCATGAAGGGCAAACGTTGAATTTTGGTGGAGAAAATAGGTTTGCGTTTTCTGAAAAAGAAAATGAAATTTCTGTCTTTGCTATATCGCACAATCATAATTTTATTAAAGATTTTTGGGGAAAGGACATTTCTTTAATTTCGGCAGTTGTTGGAAGGAATGGCATAGGAAAAACAAGTATATTAAGAGCAATACATTCTTCAGGAGATAAAGAAAAAAAAGATGTTGTATACCTATTTCAAGGTGATAAAGATGAGATTTTTATCTATAACGAATTAAAAAAAAAATCTATAAAAGCAAATTTTGAGTTTTCTGAAATAAAAACAAATGCATTAAATTCAGTTAAGTTTTATTATACTCCAATTGTAGATTCAGAACAAAAAAACACATTGTCCCAATTAAATTTGGTTTCTAATGGGAAAGAAGATTTGTCAAAGTTGTATTTAAAACAATTACGTCAAGATGTTATATTATTAAATGACCCTATAAAGGAAACCTTAAAAAAAGTGTATCCTGACTTTCCAGAGTATAAAGAATTAGAGATAACCGTTAGTCAGCATAGAAAATTTGATTTTAAAAATGTTTACGCTACAGCTAACTTAGGCAATCAAAATCGTTATGATGTTTTAAAAACTTATATAGAATCAGATATTGGAGATATGGACAATGGAAAATGGGATGAATTCTTAAACAGTAAATCTTTTATAAAAGATAACTTTTTGAAACGATATGTTGAGATAATTAATAGTTCTGGATTAAATTCTCTTTTTGATCGTGTTTGGAATATAAAAGAATATAAAAATCTTGATGACACTCAAAATATTCATGATGGTAAAAATTTTATTAAAAATTTTGAGGTAACTCTTTTTTCTTATTTCATTGTTGATGCTACGTTTCCTCAGACACCGTTTCAAGGTACATATGAATTTAAAAATATTATAGATTTTAATTCTTTTGAGGATAGATTTAATGGATTTATTGATCTTTATTTTTCAAGTATATATAGTATTGTTAGAGAAAATATAATAAGTAAGCTTGGTAAAATTGACATTTTAGATTATGATCAATTAAAAAGTATAATCAATGAGGACGGTGATAGAAAATGGTCCCAACAAGGATTTAAATCAGAAGATGCTGTAAAATTAATGCTTAAGTATTTAGAGCGGTTTAAAGTGATTTATGATCTATATTTATATTTAAAAGCATTAATAACAGAAAACAAATTTGAAAAAAAAGATTCAGGATTTGTTTATAAACTTAATAAGCATAACGAGAAAGATTTTTACACTTTAATTAAACTGTATAATAAAGTAGTTGCGGAAACAAGAGGCTATGTTTACACATTAAATTTATTATCGATAAGATGTACATATCCAATGTCGTCAGGTGAAAAATCATTGTTAAGTTTTTTCTCTAGAATTAATAATAGAGTTAATATATTAAGTAGTTCTGGACATGTTGTTTTTGATTATTTTTTACTGTTATTAGATGAGCCTGAATTAGGATATCATCCTATCTGGAAAAGAAAATTTATTGATGCAATAACAAAATCATTGCCAATTATTTTTAATAAATTAAAACCAACAAAGAGTTTGGTAGATAAAGATTTTACAGAAGTTAATGATTTAAAACTTCAAATAATTTTCACAACTCATGATCCACTAACATTATCTGATATACCAAATAGTAATGTTATTTTTCTTGACAAAAAAAATGAAACTGGAAATGCATTTATAGTTGAAAATAATAAAAAAGCTAATATAGCAACTTTTGGAGCTAATGTACATGATCTTTTAGCCCATAGTTTTTTCTTAGAAGCTGGTTTTATGGGAGAGTTCGCACAAGAGTTAATCACTGACTTAATAAACTATTTAACCTTCAGCAAAAACGAAAGCAGATCAGAAGAAAATATTAAGCCAATTAGAGAATGGAGTATTGAAAAAGCAGAAAATATTATTGAGATTATAGATGAACCATTGATAAAAGAACGAGTACAATCGTTGTACGATAAAAAGGTGCTTTATCAAGATAAAAAACTATTGGCTCTAAAAATTGAAAAACTTAAAAATCAATTAAATAAATTAGAAAATGAGGAAAGTTAAAATCACAAAAGATCTTCGTGATTTTGTTAAGACTTTTAATGATGATCTATTTGTAAATACAAGACCTAAAGAATTTAAAAAACCTAAGGATAAATTGAATGCTCTATTGCTTAAGATAAAACCTCGTAAACACAAAGAGTTTAGGAATTATGTAGAGAAGATAATTAATGAATATGAGAGTATTTTAAATGCAGATCCAATTAAAATGAAATCTCTTATTAATGAATTTGATAAAATTATTGATAGTTCTCAATTAAGTAGAAAAATTACAAGTAATAAATTTAGTTTTCAAGAGAAAGTTGTTGAGGCAATGCGTTATAAAGACCTAAGAGAAGAAGAGTTTCCAGATTATTTGCTTAATTCTGATTTACGCACATGTGTTTATTGTAATGCTCAATCAGCAATTACTATAGAACCAATATATTATAATAAAAAGAAAAAGAAGGATAGAAAAAAGGTTTTATCAAAGTTGCAACTTGATCACTTTTATCCAAAATCAAAGTATCCTTTTCTATGTACAAGTTTTTTTAACCTATATCCAACATGTGCTAATTGCAATTTAGCAAAAGGTAAGGAAGATGCTAAATTTGAGTTGTATACTTTAAACGATGATCTTGATCCTTTTTATTTCTGGATTGATGATGAATCTATTTTAGATTATTGGATAAGTCTTGATATAAAAAGTCTAAAAATTCATCTTGATACTTTAAATGGTGATGTTGTATTACTTCAAAATCATAACGAGTTATTTCAAATTCAAAAAATTTATGATGCTCAAAAAGATATAGGAGAAGAACTCGTTTGGAAATATAAAGTAAACCCTAGTTCTTATAGAAGATTACTTAGTAAGTCTTTTCATAAAATCTTCCCAGATCCAACTGTAATTGACAGGATGATAATTGGAAATTATAGCAAACCAGAAGAAACATTTAAAAGACCTATGGCTAAGTATACACAAGATATTGCTAGGCAATTGAAATTGATAAAATAAAAGTATATGTCAAATAATACTATAAACATAATCAAACAAAAAGCAACCTTCCTTAATCGTTTAAGCAACAACGAACAAGCCCTTTTTGAGGACATAAACTCCAACCAAGATAACTTGGATGAAGTTATACAACAGTATAAACCAGAACGAGAGTTTAGACCAGTAAATACCTTGCGTTTCCTTATAGCTAAGGCGCTTAAAAAAGGAACCGTGCTAAATAGAAGCGTAATAGCGGAATTAAAACATGCTATAGAGAACAGAGATGTTTCTGTTTATTACGATTTAAACGTTTCGGTAAAACAAAGTTTAACAAATTATAAAAACAGTAAAGTTGGTATGTTTCCTAACTGGAGACATACTTTTAAAGTTTTGTTTCCTTTTATCCATAACAACTCAGAAAACATTGAAGTTAAAACCCTCCTTAATCGATTAGCTGATGAGATTATATCAGCAAATAGTTTAGAGAATGTTGCTAAGCATATAGTTAGTTTTCAAGGTTCTCAAAATTATGGGTCAGATTTTGTCTGGCTTGCTATTATACCAGATACAGCTCCAAGTGTGCAATATGCGTATCAAATATTTTTAAGAATAGATATTAATGGATTGTCTGGTGGTATTCATAAAGGTCATAATTTAGTTAAACAAGAGTATGCTAATAAAGATGGGAGCTATAATAACTTTAATGATTATCTAGATAACACCAAATTACTTAATGAAGAATGGAAGCAGTTGAATTCAGAAATTAATTTCATTTTTATTAATGATGAAAAGGCTTTCGTAAAAACATCAAAAAAAGTAAATGTAGATGCATTAACTAGTTATTTTAATATTCTAGATAAATTAAAAGACGATATAGACATTCAAGATGAAGAGAAGCTTGTGTTTAGTATAGCTAGAAACCGGTTAAGCTTCCAGATTGGTAAACGCATTTGTTTTAATGTTAACAAAAACCATTTCGATTTTATATCTTATAATGACCTTGGTTTTAAAGAAAAAGAAAATTTTACAGGCTCCGAAGAAGCTTTTCTTTATAATAGTAGAACAACAGAAGATGTTTTAAATAATTACGATGACATTAAAAGCGCTGTTGAAATAGAAATTGAAAGAGATAACCACGCTTTAGCAAAAACTTATGATAATAGTGCGTTTAGAAAGGCTGTTTTTGATAAGGAATATCGAATGAAATATATAAAAGGTGATTTTTTTAGTGATAGAATAGTATTAAATGGACAAAGAATCTTCAAAATTTCAATGGGTAAAGATTATTTTACTGACGAAGATATTGATAAAGCAATTAAAGAAAAATTAGTTTTAGTTCATTCTCAAACTAAGCCTAAAGGACGCTCTAAAATATCTCAAGCAGATATTTTTAAAGATCAAATTAGAGAAGGCGATTTTTTCTATTTAACTCATAGTAACAAAAGTGTAAAATTAATCGGAACAATAACATCTCTTTCTAAACCAGCTAGCTTTAATAACATGTTCAATGATGGTTGGTTAGAAAGAAGTTTTGAGCCATTAATTATGCCGATTAGAGAAAGTAGTTTCCAAGGAGAAGGTAAATATTGGACGCCTAATACTAATGTTACTTGTTGGGAAATAAATGAAAATGAAATAGAAGAAGCTAATAGAGTATTATTTAAGCCTTATTTTAATATTGAATTTAAAAATAATGAAATGGAAAATAAATTTAAAGAATTTTTAAATCTTTCATTGTCCGAGGGAACTGTTAAAACATATCTTTCTGCAATAAGATCTATAGAAAAACTTGCTGAATCTGAGGGACTTTCAATTTTTAAAATTTATGATGTAAATATCGTGTCTGTTTTTCAAGACTTTTGGATGAAACTAAAAAAAGTTGAATTATACAGAATTACTAATGAAAAACATCATAACAGATATAGTTCAGCTTTATTGAAATATGAAGAGTTTTTAGAATCATTAGAAAATGATAACGTAAAAATAAATAATAATAATGCACCTCTAAATCAAATCTTTTATGGTCCTCCAGGAACAGGAAAAACATACAACACCATATTAGAAGCTGCAAAAATTATAACACAAAATCCTGATATTAATTATTATAAAGCGCTTGAAGTATTCAACCAAAATCTAGGTGATCAGATTGAGTTTGTCACTTTTCATCAAAACTATAGTTATGAAGATTTTATTCAAGGTTTAAGACCAGAAACAGAAAACAGCACAGAATTAGCTTTTAATAAAACAGATGGTGTTTTTAAACGCATAGCAGATAAAGCTAAGAGAAATTATTTAGCAGCAAATAAGGAAGAGCATGTAAAGCTTGATTTTTTAGAAGTGTTTGAAAATTTTACAGAACCATTGATTGAGGGAAGCGAGATTGAGGTAAAAATGAAAAAGGTGTCTTACTTTATCACTAATATTTCCGATAGGTCAATTGAATTTAGAAAAGCAAGTGGAGGCACTGGACATTCTATGAGTATAAAGACTCTTGAGAAAATGTACAACGAGGAAACAACTGGGACTATGCAAGGTTTAAGATCTTACTATCAGCCACTATTAGAGGTGTTACTCGATTTAGGTCAATCTGACGAAGTTGAACTTGTGAAAGCTAAAAACTATGTAATTATTATAGACGAAATAAACAGAGCAAATATTTCTAGGGTATTTGGAGAATTAATTACGCTTATTGAAAAAGATAAACGCTTAGGTGGTAAAATTCCAATTAGAGCTACATTACCTTCGGGAGATAGTTTTATTGTCCCTCTTAATCTGTATATTATCGGTACCATGAATACAGCAGATAAATCGATTGCTTTACTTGATATTGCTTTAAGACGTCGTTTCGAATTTAAAGCCATGTATCCTAAATATGAATTAGAAAATATAATAATTCATAAGGTAGAATTTCTTAAAAGCTTAAATGATTTAATAGTAAAATCTAGAAAAGGTCATGACTTCACAATTGGTCATTCTTATTTTATGTGTGATGATAACGAAACATTTGACTTTGAAAGTACTATTAATAATAAAGTCATTCCCTTACTATTAGAATATTATATGAATGATGAAGTAGAAGTTACTAAAATTTTAAATGAAGCGTTAAAAGAAGAAAATTATAAAATAGCAGATTGGCCATTAAAGATTGTAAAAAATGACTAACCTTTTTGAATATAAAAATGCAGAAACCTTTCCAGAGCATCATCTAGATGAATTGGAGATTTTTTTAGACGATATTTGGTCTAAAAGAGAAAAATCTGGCTATTATTTTAACGAAGAAGATAATAGAGTAGAGCAGCAGCGTTTTATTCAGTTTTTACATAAAACCAAGACTTTAAAGTCTAATAAGTATGTTGGTGTTATTCATTTTGAAGGAGAAACTATTAATCTACTTCCAAAAATTTTTTATAAAGGTGAAAAGCCAACTAATAGAGATGTTAATGCTATAAATAAACACGTGCTATGGTGGTTAAGTTATTGCAGGAAATTAAAATTCCCTAATTACCTTTCAGGATTAAATACAGAAAAAGCAGACTTTTTCGAAATATTAATTTATTTGTTTAGTAAATACACACGAGAGTTATTAAACACTTCTATTTATCAGAAATACACAGAAGTAAATAAAGAGCTTTCTTTTGTAAAAGGACGAATTGATTTTAACGCATATATAAACAATAATCTATCAAGAGGTAGAAACCATAAAATTAGTTGTCAGTTTGATGCTTTTGAAATGGATAACGAGTTTAATAGGTGTGTTAAATTTGTTTCTAAATTATTGCTATCTAATACTAAAGAGCCTCAAAGTAAGCGTTATTTAAGTGATATTTTGTTCATTCTTGACGATGTAAAAGATATTAATGTTTCAGCAGATAAAATGAAACGTATGAGCTTTAATCCAATGTTTTCAAATTTCGAAACCATACGCGATTATTGTGTGCTGTTCTTAGAAAACAGTGTGTCTTTTAACTATAAAAATGATTTAAAATTATTCGCTTTTTTATTACCAATGGAATATGTATTCGAAGATTTTATATTCGGATTCATTGATAAAGAAATTGATGAAATAAAAGCTAAAGATCAGGATGCTACTAAATATTTAGCAGAAGGTAATAAGTTTCAATTAAAGCCAGATTTGCTTTTGGAGTTTGAAGGCAGGAGAATTATAGCAGATACAAAATATAAAATAGTGTATAACGATGTAACTGATGCTAAGAATGGAATTTCGCAATCAGATTTATACCAGATGGTATCTTATGCGATTAGGTTTAATTCAAAAGAAGTTGTGCTTTATTATCCAAATACTATAGAACAAGAAATCCCCAATAATTCTGAACTTATTGTAGTTGATGCTATAGCTAGTAACAAAGAAATTAATATTAGATCTTTTCAATTACCAATAATTAACTTTGATCTTTTTGTAAATGCTAATAATCAAGATATGGTTCTTACAGATGCATTTAATAACACTCGAATTACATTAATATCTAGAATTAAAGAGTCGTTAAATGTTGCTTATTTACAATAGTATATTTCAAAATGAAGCCCCAAAAACTATCTAAACCTTATAAGCTAATAAAAGTGTTAAGGTAAATTACTTATTAAAGAAAATAGAGAACAAGGCTTGGGGTACGTTAATTTGTTCATAAAACATTTGTTATTTTCGCCTAACTATATAGCGACTTTCTTAAATAAATTTAAAGGTTTATTTTAAGGATTTAAACGTTTTAATGCAAATATATTTGTGCTTCTAGTATAATTTAGTCCCAATTTAAAACGTTGTTGTGTGAGGTAGCGAGATTAAAAACACCTCCATAAAACCCCACTAATCCATAATAATAAAACAAAACGAAGTAACACCCCCAAAATCAAGAAAGGCTTTTTTTTAAAGATTTTAGCTCAATACCAAGCTCGTTAAACATCGACATGATACTACTTATTTGCAGCTCGTCTTCAGAGTATTCTTGTGTATTAATGCTACACGCAAACTCCCAAAGTTCAACAACATCATCTATAGGAACGCTATAATCATGATAAAATTTATTGTCTGAACAAAGCATTAGAGACCCATTAAAATCAATATTATTTATAACCCTTTTATACACCATCCCATCGTTTAGGGTAATTAAAATATAAGTTCTGCCAGACTTAATATCTGTTTTATCCTCTATAAATTTTCCTACCACAAAGGAGCCTTCTTTCATTGGCAACATAGAATCTCCTTTAATAGGAAATGCACGGTGCTTGCCTGTAGGTAAAAATGGTAATTTTATTTTTTGAAGCTGCTCTATATATTCAGGATCATCATAACCAGCAAGATAGCCAGCTGATGCTTTTATAGGTACCACTTCAATTAAGTTTTCATTATTCTCATCTACAGAAATTGGAAACAAAATTCTTTTATTCCGAAGTTCTATAAATGAGGTTGAACCTGCTTTTGAAATGTCATTTTTAATAATAATATCAATAGGTATTTTAAAGTACTTAGACAACTTCATTAATATCGATATCGATGGTGACGAACTTTCTCTCTCAAAAGTAGATACCTGTGCTCTTGTAATACGCAAAGCATCAGCCAATTCTTCTTGAGATAGTTTTTTAAGCCTCCTAAGATGCTTAATATTTTTAGCAACAAAATTTTCCATGCAACAAATCTATGCAAAAAATGCGTAAAATTATAACTAAATTTGTAAAATGAATAAGAGCATTTTACACATGGATTTAGATACATTTTTTGTGTCTGTAGAGCGTTTACTAGATTCTAGTTTGCTTAAAAAGCCTTTACTGGTTGGTGGTACAGGAGATAGAGGTGTGGTAGCTGCTTGCTCTTACGAGACCAGAACATTTGGCGTGCATTCTGGAATGTCTATGCAAATGGCAAAAAAACTCTGCCCAGAAGCCATAAGCATAAAGGGTAACTCTGGCACGTATATGAAGTACTCCACTAAGGTTACAGAAATAATAAAATCTGAAGTACCACTTTTTGAAAAAACTAGTGTAGACGAATTTTATGTTGACTTAACGGGTATGGACAGGTTTTACGGAAATTACAAATTTGCTAAAGCGCTAAGAGAAAAAATTATTCGAGAATCTGGCTTACCCATTTCGTTTGGATTATCTGAAAATAAAGTAGTTTCTAAAGTAGCAACCGGTGAAGCAAAACCCAACAATCAAATTAAAATTGACCATGGCTTCGAAAAAAGTTTTCTGGCACCACTATCCATTAGGAAAATTCCTATGGTTGGAAAATCTGTTGGACAAACTTTAATGAATTTGGGCGTGTTTAAAGTGAACCAATTACAAAACATGCCGGTAGAACTTATTGTATCTGTACTGGGTAAAAATGGACATAAAATATGGGAACGCGCCAACGGTATAGACACCTCACCAATTGTACCGTACAGTGAGCGCAAATCTATTTCTATAGAGCGCACTTACGATAAGGATACTATAGATATGGACAAACTAAAAAACACACTCATTGCCATGGGTGAAAAATTAGCATACCAACTTAGAATGGGCAATAAGCTAACAGGTAATGTGTCTGTTAGAATTCGATACTCAGATTTTAAAACATACTCAAAACAAATTAAAATCTCTTATACAAATGCAGACCATATTTTAATTCCAGCAATTCAAGAATTATTTAAAAAATTACATAGCAGGCGCTTGTTAATTAGGTTGGTAGGTGTGCGTTTTACAGATTTGGTTGGTGGCCACTATCAAATTAATTTGTTTGATGATAATGAGAAAACCACAAACCTATACCAATCTCTAGATTATATAAGAAACAGGTTTGGCTGCAGTAGTGTGTTTAGAGCTTCTACATTGGGTGTAAAATCTATTCGTGGAAACCGAAACCCTTTTAATGGCGAACCGCCAATTTTATTAGCGCATAGAAAACAATAAGCTATGTACCTAAATTGCCATACATATTACTCTCTACGCTTCGGAACTTTTTCTGAGTATGACCTTATTGTCCTAGCAGAAGCACATTATGTAACACAATTAGCATTAACAGATATTAATACCACTTCAGCTTGCTTAAATTTTATTAAAGAAGCAAAACAACGAAAAATAAAACCAGTAATTGGTGTAGACATCCGTAATAATATTACTCAAGAGTATGTGGTTTTAGCTAAAAATAACGAAGGGTTTCAAGAGCTTAATGCTTTTTTATCGCATCATATTCATTTTAAAAAACCATTTCCGTACAAAGCACCAAATTTTCAAAATTGCTTTGTTATTTATCCCTTCGAAAAGGTTTTGGAACTTGAAATAAAAAATTTTGAAGATTACGAGTCTATAGGTATTTCAGTTAAAGATGCCTCTCGATTAAAATTTTCAAACTATAAAAATTTGAAGGATAAATTGGTTATACAGCAACAGGTAACTTTTAGAAATAAAAAAGATTTTAATGCCCATAGGTTATTAAGAGCTATAGATTTAAATACACTATTGAGTAAACTTCCTTCTACAGAAGAGTCTAGTTTAAATAACAAAATGCTGCCTTTAAAAGCGTTGCTTGAACATTATGAGGACTTTAAAAAAATTGTTGAAAATACCGAAAACCTTTTTAACCAATGTAATATCGATTTTAAGTTTGATGATGCTAGAGAAAATCAAAACCAACTGGTTTACTTAAGTTCTAAAGAAGAAGATTTTAAATACCTTAAAGAGCTGTGTTATGCAAGATTGCCTAATCGATACAAGGCCATCACGCCTACAATTAAAAAGCGTATTGAAAAAGAATTAAAGGCAATTGAAGCTATGGATTTTGTGTCGTATTTTTTAATTAATGACGATATTTTAGAGTATGCGCGCTCCAAAGGCTACCCGTACATTGGCAGAGGCAGTGGCTCTAATAGTGTGGTAGCCTATATTTTGGGTATTACCAATGTAGACCCTATAGAATTAGATTTATATTTTGAGCGGTTTATTAATGTTTACAGAAGTAGTCCGCCAGATTTTGATATTGATTTTTCGTGGAAGGATAGAGACGATGTTACCAATTATATTTTTAAAAGGTTTAAACATACTGCTTTAATGGGTACCTATGTAACGTTTCAATACAGGGCAGTAATACGCGAATTAGGCAAAGTATTTGGCCTGCCTAAGTACGAAATAGATAACTTTCTTAACGGCAGAAAAACGAAAACAAACCATACCAATTCTGAGTATTTAAGGTTAATTACAGTGTATGCAAAACTCATTCATGGGTTTCCTAATTATTTAAGTGTACACTCAGGTGGAATTGTTATTACCCAAAAACCTACTCACTATTACACAGGAACTTTTTTACCGCCAAAAGGATTTCCAACAGTGCAAATAGATATGAATATTGCCGAAGAAGTGGGCATTTTTAAATATGATATTTTGGCACAACGCGGCCTCTCAAAAATAAAAGACTGTATTGAAGTAATAAAAGAAAATCAACCTCATGCAACTATTAGTAATATTAATAATGTAGAAGTTTTTAAAAATGATAACCAAATAAATAAGCTATTAACAACGGGCAATTGTATGGGTGTTTTTTATGTAGAGTCTCCAGCAATGCGAACGTTAATGACCAAATTACAAACCAATAACTATTTAAATTTAGTGGCAGCCAGTAGTATTATAAGGCCTGGTGTTTCTAACGGTGGAATGAAAAACGAATTTATACTGCGCCATCGTATTCCAGAAAAAAGAAAAGAAGCGCACCCAGTAATGCTTAAAATTCTACACGACACTTATGGCGTTATGGTGTATCAAGAAGATGTACTAAAAGTAGCTCATGAGTTTGCTGGTTTGTCTTTAGCAGAATCAGATATTTTAAGAAGAGGGATGCGCGGTAAAGTAAAATCTAAAGGCCAGTTCGAAAATATTGAATTAAAATTTAAAAGTAATTGTTTAAAAAAAGGTTATTCCAATGCCTTAACGGAAGAAGTTTGGGCGCAAATTAAAGCCTTTGCGGGCTATGCTTTTGCAAAAGGACACTCAGCATCTTACGCTGTAGAAAGTTACCAAAACCTATACCTTAAAAAGTATTTTCCTTTAGAATTTATGGTTGCAGTACTAAATAATGGTGGTGGATTTTATAATATAGAAACCTATGTACACGAAATTTCACTCTGTGGTGGTTTTGTAGAAGCTCCTTGTATAAATAATAGCGATTGTGAAAATAAAATACTAGGTAAAACAGTGTATTTAGGCTTTGCAATGGTTAAAGGGATTGAGCTTAAAGCTATTGAAAAAATAATGTCAGACAGGCAACTTAACGGTGCGTTTTTAAGCTTTGATGATTTTTTACAAAGAACTTACATTGGTATAGAGCAAACCATTTTACTGCTTAGAATTAATGCGTTTAGATTTACCACTGTAGATAAGCACATATTGCTGTGGCAAGTCTATATAAAAATGGGCTCTAAACCTAAGGAAAACCGTATGCCGCAGCTTTTTAAACCAATTAATAAAAATTATAAAATTCCGCAGATACAAACCAATTTTGTTATTGAGGCTTACGATCAGTTAGAGCTTTTAGGCTTTCCATTGTGTGGGTATTTTAAATTACTAAATGCAACTATTAATGATAGAGTTAAGGTGAAAGATTTAATACATTATATTGGTAAAAGAATAGCCATTTATGGAAAGCTGGTAACAGCAAAAGGCACCCCAACAGCAGACAAACGTTTAATGCATTTTGGAACCTTTTTAGATTCTGATGGAGAGGTGTTCGATACTGTACACTTTCCAGAAATATCTAAAAAATACTCTATTGCGAGTAATGGTGTTTATTTTATTAAAGGAAAGGTGGTCGACGATTTGGGTGCGCTTAGTATTATTACAGAGTATGTTGAAAGAGTGCCTATGCTTTTAGACCCTAGGTATAATACTGTGAGTCATAAAATTGTTTGATAAACATCTTTTAAATGGCATACTATAATTATTTTAGTATAAAATTTTTAATTTATGACGTATCCAAAAATTCCAAAACATAAAAAAGGGGAATCTCAAGATGTAGTAAACATGCTATGTGAAGCTAGTGAAAGCACAGCTTTAAATAAATTTGAAGCTGTTGCAAAGCGCTTATAATCTGTAAATAATTGGCACACCTACTCAAAAAAAATTAAAGCAGAATTTTATTTAGTTGATAAAAAAAACCAAATGATTTCAAAGGAATTTAAAATCGGAAATTATATAAAAATAAACATTCCAGGACCAGGAAACCCGAGTGGTAATGGTTTTGATTGGACAGAAATTACTGCTATTCAAGATGGTATGGATCAAGCTGTGTGTCCGTTTTTTGCCTTCACCATAAAACCTTGTGCGCCGCCAGACACTATAGAAAAAGCTACGGCGCACTTTTATACAGACGATACATCCAACACCTTTGTTTTAAGAAACGTTGCAAACTGTGTGTATTTAGAAGTGCATGGTAGGAATGAAGTAGAAAACACGCAAGATGTACCTGTGTTAGACAAGCTTAGAAATAAGGCCATTGCCTTGGGCGGAATTATAGGTTTAGGGAAATTAAATTGGGACGCTTTTACCAAGGGTCTCTTAAAACCGTCAGAAGCGTAATAGGTCTAAAAAAGAGTGCCTTTATCTACTTTATCAATAATATATGCTTTATTGGTATTTATGCCTTTTTTGTAAACATCACGGCTCACAGGGTGCGCATCAAAGGTTTTAGATGTAAATCCTGTTGCCACCAAATTATTTACCATAGATGCATTTAAATCTTTATCTAGCCAATCTTGATAGTATTGCTGGTCTAAAACCAAAGGCATTCTCTTTTTTTTATTATGGACTTCTGCAAAAAAAGCATTTGCTTCTACAGTAATTATAGTAGCTGTAAGTAGGCCATTATCCAACTCATTATACAAACCTGCGTACATAAAAAGGGCGCCATCTGAATAAGCTGTAGAAGGTTGAAAACAGAAATATGGAATAGACACATTGTTTACGTGGTGTGGCTCAAAAAAACCATCGGCTAAAATCAAGCACCGTTTTTCTAAAGCACTTTTTTTAAAGCTGTTTTTTTTAAAAATACTTTCGCCTCTAGCATTTAAAGTGTTGCTCTTTTTTCTAAAGGCTGAAGGATCATTTTTAGCCCAATCTGGTACTAAACCCCAACTTGCAGGATAACTATTTGCAGTATCATCCATTTTTATAATTTGCAAATTGCCGTAGCTAAAACCGTTTAAATGATAGTAAGGTTGGTAGGTGTCATGCTGAGTAAAAGTGGCATTAATTGTTTTTTTTAATGCTCTTTCTATAACCTCTTTTGGTTTTCTTAATGCTGTTGCGTAGCACATAAATTTTCCTAAAATTAACAAGCAAGTTACAAATTGTATGCTAAAGCACATCAAGCGCTATAATATTTTCTTTGTTTATTGTTTTTTTTAGGCTACTCAAAATTCTTGAAGTATCATAATTATTATTCTGATGTATTAAAAATCCGAGAATATCACTTTCAGTTCTAATCTCTTCAAACGTATTAATTAATCCATAACCTTGGTAAATGCCGTTAATGGTGTAAATAAAAGCGTCTTCTTTAACATTGCGCTCTTTTCACTTGTATAGGGTACGCGTTTTTTTATTTTGAAACGCATTAAAGGCTAAACTAAATCTAACGTTATACTCTTTAATCGTTTCACTCCCAGCACAAACACAATTTTTACGCGCTATAATAACTTTTGTACAAGGGCCTTTTTCAAATTCAATACCACAAAATTTTCTGCAAAGATCATGGGTTTCGCAAAATTCTGCTAACGATTGTTTAACGGATGCTCTATTAAAATGTTTTTCAGACCTATGGTCTAAACAATCCTTTCGTACAATTGTAAGTTTTATTATGCCTTTGGCAATTAAGCTTTTATTTATAATAAATGGTGCCGATGTATTTACTTGCTACGTATTATAAAAGGGTTTAAACAATTTAATTTTCTCAGGTTCAATACGCTAAGTAATCGTTTTAGTAAGTCCTTTTAGTTGCGTAACATTTAAAGGACCAACACATTTTATGATTTTAGGTAAGTCTATGTTTTTTAGAAATTTCCCCCAATTCCTTAAAATCTACATGTTCTTTGCATTAGTAATCTGTTTTATTTTTTTAAATAATTTCATAATATCGCTTTGGCTTTTTTATTAGTTTACTTACTCTTCTAAGATGACAATTACAATTAATTAATGCTCAGCACCTTTATATATTTTTTAATTAGCGTTACTAAAAATACTTCTAGAATGTAATAATGGTTGTTACTAAAATCCAAAAAAAGTATTTTTAAAAGAGATTTCTAATTTTATTAATTATGCAGATATCTATAAAAATTATAATAGGCGATAGGTATTAAGCAAACATCTAAAGGTTATGCGTTAAAAACATTTAAAGAAGTCCTTTATTTTTGAAAATTAATAACATCATTAATTTTATTTACAAACCTATGCTTAAAAATAACGCTTTAAAAAACACATTCAGTTTACTATTTTTTCTATTTACTTATTGTATCTATTCACAAAGCAATTGCGATATAAATTGCCCAGAGGATTCTACAGTGGCAGCAAACGAAAGTAACGAGTATGTTGTGCCAGATTACTTTGCCGATGGATTGGTAACACTTGAAACCGATGAATGTGATGCAAGCGCAGAGGTTACGCAAAGTCCGGCGCCAGGAACTGTAGTTGGCTTGGGTGAATTTGAGGTTATAATGACGGTAGAATCACTAGGCGAAACAGACACCTGCGATTTTGATGTTACTGTAGTTGAAGAGGTTGGTAGTGGTGAAGATTGCGATTTTGATTGTCCAGAAGATCAAGTTGGAAATACAGATGCCGATGGCAATTATACGATACCTAATTATGTAACTAATGGTGCACTAGTAATTACAGGTGATTGTGGCGATTTTGCATCTTCTCAAACGCCAGAGGCAGGCACGGTAGTGGGTGAGGGTACAACAACTATATCACTAACTGCAGATACTGGCACGAGTAGTATTTCTTGCACTTTTAATTTAACGGTTGGTGCAAGTACTTTAAGTACAACAGAATTTACAGAGCTTCAGTTATCGGTGTATCCCAACCCAACAACGTCAAAAATTAATATTTCAGAAATGGTAGATATACTAGAAGTTTTTTCTTTAACAGGTAAACGCGTTTTTAAATCTACTAAAGTAAAATCCGTAAACATAAATCGTTTAAATTCAGGTTTATATATTTTAAAAATAACACATCGTGGTGTGGTTGATTTAAGAAGACTGGTTAAAAATTAATAGTTTAAAACAAACCTTAAATAATTAAAATTGTACGAGGTTTTAGTTATTGAATATAAGATGGTTAACTAATTCTAACTCACTCTATAAACTAAAAAAGCTTCACCGATAAGTGAAGCTTTTTTAATGATTTATGCATACTTAATAATATTAAGTACTCTTACTTTTTTAATAGTTCTGGAGGATATTTGGCCATAATTTCAGCAACAAATAATTTTATTTTAGCTTCTTTTTTATCAATATTAGAAGATGTATTTAAAGCACCTGAACCATTACCTTGCCAGACTAGTTCTTTCTTTTTAGCATCAATTAAGTCAATAAATAAACTACCTCGTGTTGTGGTGCTTATATTATTGTTAAAGTTATTAAAAAATGGGTTCCATCCCCAGCCCCAGCCCCAACCAAAGCCTCCAAAGCCTCCAAAGCCGTTGTTCCAAACGTTAACTTCTTGCCTTTCTTTTGTAAATATGCTAACTAACAAGTCTGGGTTTTCAGATTTTGTAAAGCCTTTTGCCATAAGTTCAGTTTCAATAGCACGAAGGATGCGGCGCTTATCTAAATCGCTAATTTCAGCTTTGTCTATTCCTGTTTTGAAAAACGCAAAAGTTTTATAAGAATTAAAATCTGCATTTCTATCATAATCTGAAGCTACACGAACACTTGAACATGAGCTTACAACAAGTACTAATGCGAGTACTGGTATAATTTTTTGTATTAATTTTTTCATAGATAAATATATTAAGGGTTATAACGAATTTATTAACGCATCATCAACGCTATTTGGTAATGTTACTTTTAAATTAGGCTCTACAGCCATAGCTTGTTGAATTGTAAAAGTAGCACCATCATTTCTAGCCCAACTTCTTCTTGCAATGCCATTATTAACATCCCAGAATAACATTGATTTTAAGCGTCTTGAGGCTTCTTTACTACCATCAAGAACCATACCAAAACCACCGTTGATAACTTCTCCCCAGCCAACGCCACCACCATTGTGAATGCTAACCCATGTTGCGCCACGAAAGCTATCGCCAATAACATTATGGACGGCCATGTCTGCCGTAAAGCGCGAACCGTCGTATATATTACTGGTTTCGCGATAAGGAGAATCTGTACCAGAAACATCATGATGATCGCGACCAAGAATTACAGTATCTATTTCTCCATTGGCAATGGCATGATTAAAGGCTTCAGCAATCTTTGCTCTACCCTCAGCGTCTGCATAAAGTATTCTGGCTTGTGAGCCTACAACGAGGTTGTTATCTTGCGCCGCTTTTATCCATTTAATATTGTCAGCCATTTGTTGCTGAATTTCTTGCGGAGCTTTACTTTTAATTGCTTCTAAAACTGCACAGGCTATAACATCTGTTTTTGCCAAGTCTTCTGGTTTTCCAGAAGCACAAACCCAACGAAATGGACCAAATCCATAGTCAAAACACATGGGTCCCATAATATCTTGAACATAGCTCGGGTATTTAAAATCAATCCCATTTTTTGCCATTATATCTGCTCCTGCCCGAGAGGCTTCTAATAAGAAAGCATTGCCATAATCAAAGAAATAAGTGCCTTTAGCTGTATGTTTATTTATAGCTTTGGCATGACGACGTAAGGATTTTTGCACTTCCTTTTTAAAGGCTTCTGGCCTTTCAGCCATCATCATACTAGCTTCGTCAAAAGTAATTCCTACTGGATAATAACCACCAGCCCAAGGATTGTGTAGGGAGGTCTGGTCGCTTCCTAAATCAATATTAATCTGTTCTTTATCAAATTTTTCCCAGACTTCAACAATGTTTCCTAAATACGCTATTGAAATGGTTTCTTTTTCAGCCTTTGCTTTAATAACACGTGCAACTAAAAGGTCTAAATCAGAAATTTTTTCATCTATCCAACCTTGATCTAATCTTACCTGTGTAATTTTAGGGTTTACTTCTGCGCAAACTGTAATGCAGCCAGTAATAGTACCTGCTTTAGGTTGCGCACCAGACATGCCGCCTAATCCAGAGGTGACAAATAAACTACCAATAGGCTCTTTTTCTAATTTTCTAAAGGCATTTAAAATTGTTATGGTGGTACCATGAACAATGCCTTGCGGGCCAATGTACATATAGCTTCCAGCCGTCATTTGTCCATATTGTGTAACGCCTAATGCATTGTATTTTTCCCAATCGTCTGGCTTAGAATAATTGGGAATCATTAAACCATTAGTAACAACTACTCGTGGCGCTTCCTTATGAGATGGAAACAAGCCCATGGGATGACCAGAATACATAACCAATGTTTGTTCGTTATTCATTTCCGCTAAATATTGCATTGTCAAACGGTATTGTGCCCAGTTAGAAAAAACACCTCCATTTCCTCCATAAGTAATCAACTCGTGAGGATGTTGCGCAACAGCAGTATCTAGATTGTTTTGAATCATTAACATGATTGCTGCTGCTTGCTTAGAATGTGCTGGATACTCACCTATTGGTCTAGCATACATTTTGTAATCGGGACGTAGCCGATACATGTAAATTCTGCCATAGGTGTCCAATTCCTGCTTAAATTCTTTAATAAGGACTTTATGTTCTTTCTTCTTGAAATATCTTAAAGCATTTCTTAGCGCTAGTTTAACTTCATCATTAGTAAGAATAACTTTACGTTTTGGTGCATGGTTTATGTGTTTATCGTAAGGTTTTATGGCTGGTAATTGATCAGGAATACCTTCTAAAATTTGTGCTTTAAAAGTGGAGTTCATTGGCCTTAACGCTTTTATAATTGTATTAGTGTTTTTATCAAATCCGTAAGGACAATGTCTGCAACCGCTTGTGCAACAATAGCCTCTTTTTAAATGGTATTGCTCTGTAAAACATCTGTAGCCCTCAGGTGTTAGGTAGTAATCGCCTTCTTCTATTGGTATAATTTCTTTCATTTTTAAATGACATTTGGCTTTAAAATGAGTGCAGCTAATGCAAAGATACTCTAATTTAGAACACGCTTTTCACACTAATAAGCATGAATTATGTGCTCTTATCGTTCTTGGTAACAGTATTAATGGAGCGATTTTTGAAGACAGTAGTTTGTGATTTTAATTTCCAAATATTTAGTTCCTACAGGATTCACTGGTATTACTATTTATCCATTTGTTTTTTTAAAGCGTAAAGCTTCAAGAAACGATGCCGTATTGATTAATCACGAAAAAATACACTTAAAACAGCAATTAGAGCTATTAGTTATTCCATTTTATGTGTTGTACACTATTGAATTTTTTATAAGATTAGTGCAGCATAAAAACTGGAATTGCGCTTATAAGAATATTTCATTTGAAAGAGAAGCTTATCAAAACCAAAACAATACAAACTATTTAAAAGTGCGTAAATTTTGGAACTTTTTAAAGTATATTCGTACTCATGATTTTTAATCTAGACAAAAGTATTAATATAAGTTTCACGCTTCAAAACTCTAAAGATGTTGAGCTTTTTATAAAACGAGAGGATAAAATTCATTCTATTATTTCGGGAAATAAATTTAGAAAATTAAAATATAATATCGAGGCGGCAAAACTAAACAATAAAAAGACGCTGCTTACTTTTGGAGGTGCATTTTCAAATCATATTGCTGCTGTGGCAGAATCTGGTAGGCTTTTTAATTTTAAAACCATAGGTATTATTAGGGGTGAAGAATTAATAACTAAAATTAATGACAATCCTACATTAAAATTTGCACAAGATTGTGGCATGCAATTTAAATTTGTTAACAGATCGGACTTTAAAAATAAGGATAACGTAACGTTTAAAAAGGCATTACAAAAAGAGTTTGGAAACTATTATAGCATTCCAGAAGGCGGTACTAATAGGTTAGCCATAAAGGGATGTGAAGAAATTTTAACTGCTAAAGATTTATATTTCGATTATATTTGTGCATCTGTTGGAACTGGAGGAACTTTAGCAGGTTTAATAAATTGTTCAAAACCTAGTCAACAAGTTTTAGGTTTTTCGGCATTAAAAGGCGACTTTTTAAAAGAAGATATTAGTAAATTTGCAATGCAAGAGAACTGGACATTAATATCCGACTATCATTTTGGAGGATATGCCAAAATAAATACCGAATTAATAGCATTTATAAATGCATTTAAATTGAAAAATAAAATTCAACTAGATCCAATTTATACTGGAAAAATGTTGTTCGGTATCCAGGATATGATAAATAAAAACTATTTTCCTAAAGGCTCGAAGCTATTAGTAATCCATACCGGAGGAATACAAGGTATTGCAGGAATGAATAAAAAATTAAAACTTAAAAATTTACCACTAATAACGATTTGATGATTAGAATATTTATACTACTCGCACTACTCATGATGCTTTCAGGTTGTGGCGCTAAAAAAAAAGCAACAACAAAAAAAGCTAAAAATAAAACACATCGTGTTGTTAAAACAAAAAAAATAAAAAAGAATAGGACTAAGGTTTCTAAATCTAAAAAACAGCCTAAAGTAGTTACAATAGTAGATACTCCAGAAAATTATGCGACACCAACAGATGAGTATATTGCTATTTATAGCGATATAGCGCAAGATGAAATGCGAAATTACGGTGTGCCTGCAAGTATTACATTGGCTCAAGGTATCTTAGAATCCGGCTCAGGAAAAGGAAGACTTTCTGTAGAAGCCAACAATCATTTTGGGATTAAATGTCATTCTGGTTGGACTGGTGGTAAAATATACCATGATGACGATACGGATCAAGAATGTTTTAGAAAATATAAAAATTCAAAATATTCTTTTAGAGATCATTCTTTATTTTTAAAAGATCGTCAACGTTATGCTGGCTTGTTTAAACTTGGTAAAGGAGATTATGAGTCCTGGGCAAAAGGATTAAGAGCGGCAGGTTATGCAACAGATAGAAAGTATCCTAAAAAATTAATAAGTATAATCGAGCGTTACCAATTGTATCGTTTTGATAATGAAGTCCTAGGTGTTGAAACTAATTTAAACGATAAGCATACGGTTGTTACAGGCGATACTTTATTCTCCCTATCTAAACAATATGACATTTCTGTGTCAGATTTAAAAGCACTTAACGGTATGGAAACAGACACCTTATTTGTTGGGCAAGTATTATTTGTTAAGCCGCTACCAAAAGATTAATCTCTATGATTTATAAACGCAGTAGCTCATTATTTGCAGCAGCAGAAAAAGTAATTCCTGGTGGTGTAAATTCTCCTGTTCGTGCCTTTAAAGCCGTTGGAGGTACGCCTATTTTTGTTAAAGAAGCTAAAGGTGCGTATTTGTACGATGCAGATGGAAATACTTTAATAGACTATATAAATTCTTGGGGACCAATGATTTTAGGTCATGCTTTCGAGCCCGTTGTTAATGCCGTTGTAGCTAGAGCAAAAAAAGGAACTTCTTTTGGGATGCCTACAGAAATTGAAACAAAAATTGCCGAATTAGCAGTAGCAATGGTTCCTAATATTGATAAAATACGATTTGTTAATTCTGGAACAGAGGCTTGTATGAGTGCTGTTAGATTAGCAAGAGGTTTTACAGGAAAAGATAAAATAATAAAGTTTGCGGGTTGCTATCATGGGCATAGCGATTCGTTTTTAATACAAGCTGGAAGCGGCGCAGTAACCTTTGGTAGCCCTAATAGTCCTGGTGTTACTAAAGGTACAGCCAAAGATACATTGCTAGCTAATTATAACGATTTAATAAATGTTGAAGCGCTAATTAAGGCTAATAATAATGAAATTGCTTGTATTATTATAGAGCCAGTTGCTGGAAATATGGGTTGTATTCCACCAAAAGATGGTTTTTTGCAAGGCTTAAAAAAACTTTGTAATAGCCATAATATTTTATTAATCTTCGATGAGGTCATGACAGGTTTTCGTCTTGCTAAAGGTGGTGCTCAAGAATTATATGGAGTAAAGGCAGACATTGTGTGTTTTGGGAAAGTTATAGGTGGAGGCTTGCCAGTAGGTGCCTTTGCAGCTAGAGATGAAATTATGAATCATTTAGCACCTTTAGGACCAGTATACCAGGCAGGAACATTAAGTGGTAATCCGCTAGCAATGGCCGCAGGACTGGCAATGTTAACAGAACTAAATAATGATCAAGACGTTTTTAAGCGTTTAGCCGATAAAACCGAGTACCTACGCAAAGGTCTAAACCAAGTTTTAGAAAATAACGCTATTACACATACTATTAATAGTGTTGGATCTATGCTGTCTGTTCATTTTGACGAGGTTGAAGTTATTGATTTTAAAACGGCAGCAAAAGGTAATAATGATACTTTTAAAAAGTTCTTTCATGGCATGCTAGATCAAGGCATTTATATAGCACCAAGTGCTTTTGAAACATGGTTTATTACAGATGCGTTAACGTATCAAGATTTGGATAAAACAATTGCGGCATGTGATGCTGTGTTTAACATTAAAAAAATAATAGGCAAAAAATAATGCCATAAGGAATCATTTTTTTAAGGTGCTATGCTTAAGGTCTTATAGGTTTAATTCTTATTCCTTTTGCGCTTCATTGTATTGCGTTTGCCGGTATTCATTTTTCTTAGGGTCTTTTTATTGTACGCTGTGTACTGCTCAGGCGTTAAAATCTTTTTAAGTTCTCGTTTAGTTGCAATTCTCTGGTCTAATCGTTCATTTTGCATTTTAAATTTCTCTTCCTGTGAGGGCGCTTGGTTTAATAATTTTAAAGCCATTCTTTTTTTTCTCTTAGCCTTGCGACTTGCTGCATTTTTAGCCAATAACACTTCAACTTTTTGTTGTTGCTTATCTGTAAGATCAAGAGTAAGTGTCATTTTTTTAGCTTGTAATCTAGCCAGTTGTTCTGGATTCATTTTTTTAAGATGTTCCGTTTTATTTTGTTTAAACTTCTTTGCTAGGTCTTTTTTGTCTTGTGCGCTTATCTGTAAAGCAAAAAATGCTAATACAACCATTAATAATCTTTTCATTTTTAAAATTGTTTAAATTGTTTAAGTAGGACATTATAACCACGGAAAGGTTTAATTTTTTAATTTTAATTAACAATTTTAGCTTTTGCAATGAGTTCTAATGTGGCAGAATATAAAGTTTGGTTTTTCATTTTGCTTTTAAGCCACGCAAAATAACTCATAACAAAAATATCCTAACGTTTTGCTTCTACCCAAGTAAAAGATGCTTCAACTTTAGTTTTAAACTGTTCTGTTTTTATAGTTTCGGGATTTTTATAGTACATTTCTACAAACTGTAAAAAGATGATAACTCGTACTTGTTTTATGCTTTTTAGATAGGAATAATAATGACGTTTAAACCTTAATAGTCGGGATTCTACTAAATCTATATTTTGTAGTTCTATATGTAAAATAATTTCTGTTCAGTTTTTTTTAATTACCCACTTTTTATCCGTTTGAGATTCGTAATATTTATCTGTATGATAAAATGTTTTAAAAAGTGAATGGGTTTTTTTATAATTTTCTGCCTGCATATAGTACATGGCAAGACTTAAGTAAATATCCAACACAGCTTATAAATCTTTGTGTTTTTTATAATAATGACTTCTAACAATTTTATGCCCTTATCTTGTTTATTTGTGTAATTGTAATTTAAGGTTTATAACAGATTGTATTTTAGTTTAAATGTCTAAAAGTATTTTCGGTTCTTAACAAGTATGACAATTTACTGTAGCAACACTGAGGATGTTTTAATAAAGAGTTCTCAATATTATTTTATTGTATTTGTTGCATCTTTTAAAGCGTTTTTTAAGCTCTTTAAAAATTCCCTAACTTTACAATAACCTAGAATCAATTCATTTTAACTCATGAAAAAAGTAATTTTTCTATTAATCACCGTTTGTGTAATTTCCTGTAAAAACGAACCAAATCAAAAAAAAGTTACAGAAACAAAGAGCGCTAGAACTAGTATGCAAGCCAATCTGTATAAATATGTTAATGTAAAATTAACTGCGGATTTAAGTGTATTGTCAAAAAAGGAAAAACAAATGCTTCCCATATTAATTAGTGCCGCAAATAAAATGAACGACTTGTTTTGGTATGAATCTTATGGCGATTGTGATGCATTGTTAAATGGAATTACAGACGAAGACACTAAAAAGTATGTAAAAATAAATTATGGACCGTGGGATAGGTTAGCCAATAATAAGCCGTTTGTAGAAGGCGTTGGAGAAAAGCCTAAAGGGGCAAATTTTTACCCAAAAGACATAACAAAAGAAGCGTTTGAAAAAGCAACTATAAAAAATAAAGCCAGCCTTTACAATTTTGTAAGACGTGATGGAAATGGCCAATTATATACAATTCCTTACCACAAACAGTTTGAAGCTGAGGTACAATATGTGTCTAACTTACTATTGGAGGCGGCTAAACTTGCCGAAGATAAAGGCCTAAAAAAGTACTTAGAGTTAAGAGCAGCAGCTTTATTAACCGACGATTACCAAAAAAGTGATTTTGCTTGGATGGACATGAAAACCAATACGATAGATGTTGTTATTGGTCCTATAGAAACTTACGAAGATCAACTGTTTGGTAACAAGGCAGCGCATGAAGCTTATATTCTAATTAAAGACCATGAATGGAGTAAAAAGCTAGCAAAGTTTAGTAGCTTTCTGCCAGAACTTCAAAAGGGATTGCCTGTAGATACAAAGTATAAAAAAGAAAAACCAGGTACAGATAGCGACTTAAACGCTTACGACGTGGTGTTTTATGCTGGCGATTGTAATGCTGGAAGTAAAACAATAGCCATAAACTTACCAAACGATGAAGAAGTGCAGTTAAAAAAAGGAACAAGACGCTTGCAATTAAAAAATGCGATGCGTGCTAAATTCGATAAAATTTTAATCCCAATTTCGGAAGTATTGATTGAAGAAAGCCAACGTAAACATATAACTTTCGATGCCTTTTTTGCCAACACGATGTTTCATGAAGTAGCGCATGGTTTAGGTATAAAAAACACCATTAACGGAGAGGGAACTGTTAGAATGTTGCTTAAAGAGCACGCCAGCGCTTTGGAAGAAGGCAAAGCAGATGTTTTAGGATTGTATATGGTACAGCAGTTGCATAAAAAAGGTGAATTAAAGGACGATTTAAAAGATAATATGGTCACTTTTATGGCTGGTATATTTAGATCTGTGCGTTTTGGAGCTTCTAGTGCACATGGAAAAGCTAATATGATTCGTTTTAATTTTTTCCAACAAATGAACGCCTTTACAAGAAATGCAAATGGTACATATACAGTAAATTTTGATAAAATGGAAAGTGCTATGGAAATGCTATCAAGGGTTATTTTAACCTATCAAGGTGATGGGGATTATAAAGGTGTTAGCAAATTTGTAGACAACTACGGAAGTATTTCTCAGCAATTACAAAAAGATTTGGAGCGTTTAAGCCAAGCAAATATTCCTGTCGATGTCATTTTTGAGCAAGGTATAGAAGTCTTAGGTTTAAAATAAGACTCAATAGAATTAACTTTTACCACATTAATAATATGCCCTATTGGTTGCATACACTAATTGTAATGGTAGTTATTTATTTAGCTATTAGCATTGCCTTGTTTTATTTGCAAGATTATTTTTTATTTAAACCAGAAAAATTACCCGAAGACTTTCAGTTCTTGTATGACAATCAAGAAACCAAAGAATATAATTTGGAAACTAGAGATGGCGCCATTATTAATGGCGTACTTTTTAAACCTAAAAAAGATTCTAAAGGTTTAATATTATACTTAAAAGGAAACTCTAAAAGCATTAAAGGTTGGGGAAAATTTGCAGTCGATTTTACAAGATACAATTATAGTGTGTTAATGGTAGATTATGGTGGTTTTGGAAAAAGTACTGGAAGACGCTCGCAAAAAGCAATAAAAAGAGATTTACAAGAAGTTTATAATAAGGTAAAAGAGAAAACAACAGAAGACAGAATTATTATTTACGGCCGTTCCCTGGGTTCTGGTTTTGCTGCAAAATTAGCTTCAATAAACAATCCTAAAATGCTGATTTTAGATGCGCCATACTATAGCTTAACAAAAGTTACTAGGCGTTATATGCCTTTCATGCCATTGTCAATTTTATTAAAATATCCGTTACCAACATACAAATGGTTAAAATATGTTCAATGCCCAATACACATTATTCATGGTACAAACGATAAATTAATACCCTTTAAAAGTAGCATTAAACTCTCTAAGGTTAATGCGAAATTAACTAAATTACATAGCGTTATTGGTGGCGGACACAAAAATTTAAATAATTTTGAATCCTACCACAGGATGATTTGCGATATACTAAATGCTAAACAAGAACCCATAGACTTATCAACTACAAGTTTTAATGTTATACACTCCCACAAAAAAAGCAAAGCAAAGGTATAAAAAAGCGTTTAACATTGCTGCTGGATTATATTTTTTAATAGGAATAACCCTTTACATGTTTCAAGAAAAATTACTCTTTTTTCCATCCGTTTTAGAACAGAATTACAACTATATTTCTGCTTATAATTTTGAAGAACTAAACCTTAACACTAAGGATAACGCCATTTTAAATGCTCTTCATTATAAAACCAGAAACCCCAAAGGTGTCATTCTATATTTTCATGGAAATGCTGGTAATTTATCGCGTTGGTCTAAAGTTTGCGAGTTTTTTGTCGCTAGAGAATATGACGTTCTGGTAATGGATTATCGAACTTATGGTAAAAGCAGAGGTAAGCTAAGCGAGCAAGCTTTTTATGAAGATGCACAGCTATTTTATAATTATTTATTAGAGCAATATGATGCTTCAGAAATTACTATTTACGGCCGATCCTTAGGCACAGGCATAGCAACCTATGTTGCCTCAATAAACAAACCTAAACAACTTATTTTGGAAACGCCTTATTCCAGTATTACCGATGTCGCTAAACATCGTTTTCCTCTATTTCCTGTAAAATGGCTATTAAGATATAAGTTTCCATCTGCAAATTTTATAACAACAGTAGCGTGTCCTATTACTATTTTTCATGGTACAAATGATGCTATTGTGCCCTATAAATTTGGAAAAAAATTAGCTAAAAAGGCAAAGCCTGAGCAGGTAAATTTTATAACAATATATAACGGAAATCATAACAATCTTAATTCCTTTAAAGCGTATTTGGATGGCATTGATAAGGTATTAAAATAAGCAATTATCTATGGAGCTACTAGGCGCAGTTAACCATTTTAATAAATAATAATTTATTTCCGAAAGCGCTTAATTAGCATAAATATCAAAAAATTTTTTAATCAGTTTTTTAAAATTATAAATTCTGATGGTAGCAGGAATTTTAAGGCAATTAAAGCAATTCAACAAATAAGCCCTCATCAGTTTTACTAACCTTGGCAACACCTAATTTAGTTAATCCTTTTATGGCTTTATCCCATTTTTTATTGCTTAAACCAGATTGACTTTTTAAATCGTTTAAATCGAGAGGCGATTTTATTTTTATAATTTCAAAAACAGCTTTTTCCTCATCACTCATTGGAACCGCTTTTTTTTCTGGTCGCATTTGAGGAAAAAATAAGACTTCCTGTATGGATTGGTTATTAGTTAAAAACATAATAAGCCTATCCATTCCAATTCCCATTCCAGAGGTTGGAGGCATCCCATATTCTAAAGCACGTAAAAAGTCTTCGTCTATAAATTCTGTAGCTTCATCATCTCCTTTTTGCGCCAATTTTAATTGGTGTTCAAAACGCTCACGTTGATCTATTGGATCGTTAAGTTCAGAATAAGCATTTGCTATTTCCTTACCACAAACCATCAACTCAAAACGCTCCGTTAATTCTGGATTATCTCTATGTTCCTTGCACAACGGACTCATTTCTTTTGGGTAATCTGTTATATAAGTTGGCTGTATGTAATTGGCTTCGCACTTTTCACCAAAAATTTCGTCAATCAATTTTCCTTTACCCATAGTAGCATCCACTGCAATGCCCATACTTTTGGCAGCATCAAAAATTTCGGCCTCGGTTTTGCCATTAATATCAAAACCAGTAAAATGTTTAATAGAATCTGTCATGGTTACACGCGCGTACGGCGCTTTAAAGTCAACTTCATGTTCTCCAAAAGTAGCTTTGGTGGTGCCATTAACAGCAATGGCACAGTGTTCTAAAAGTTTCTCGCAGAAATCCATCATCCAGTTGTAATCTTTATAAGAGACATAAATTTCCATAGCCGTAAATTCAGGATTGTGGGTACGATCCATACCTTCATTTCTAAAGTTTTTAGAAAACTCGTACACGCCATCAAAACCACCAACAATTAATCGTTTTAGGTACAATTCGTTAGCAATTCTCATGTATAATGGAATGTCTAAACTGTTATGATGCGTCATAAAAGGACGTGCAGCTGCTCCTCCAGGGATAGGTTGTAATATTGGAGTTTCTACTTCAAAATAACCAGCATCATTAAAGAATTTACGCATGGCGTTAAATAACTTTGTACGCTTAACAAACACTTCTTTTACGTGCGGATTTACAGCTAAATCTGCGTAACGTTGTCTGTAACGCATTTCTGGATCTGTAAAAGCATCGTAAGTTTTACCATCTTTTTGTTTTGGTATAGGTAAAGGCTTTAATGCTTTACTTAGCATTTTAAAATCTTTTACCATCACCGTTTTTTCGCCTACTTGAGTGGTAAATAATTTACCTTCAATACCAATGATGTCTCCTAAATCTATCAATTTTTTAAAAACAACATTGTATAAATCTTTATCTTCACCAGGGCAAATTTCGTCTCTATTAAAATAGACTTGAATGCGGCCTTCTGCATCTTGTAGCTGTGCAAAAGAGGCTTTTCCTTGTATGTTAATTGCCATCAATCTCCCAGCAATAACAACCTGTTTGCCGTCCTCAAAGTTCTGTTTAATTTGTTTAGAGGTTCCAGAAACTGGATATAAATTGGCTGGATACGGATTAATTCCCATATCGCGAAGTTTTGCTAGCTTTTCTCTTCGTACAAGCTCTTGCTCAGATAATTGTGACATAATTAAAATTGTAAAATTTGAAGCCACAAAGATACTGATTTGTAACAATATGAATGAGTTTGCGTCCTATAAATAAATCATCAATCATCACTGCACACTGTGCAGTATAAATATTAAATTAATTTATGAGTATTTGGCGAGTGATCCTTTCAATTTTGTGTCCACCTTTAGCAGTTTTAGATAAAGGGTGTGGCTCCATAGTTATCACTTTTCTATTATGGCTTTGCGGTTGGGTTCCTGGCGTTATAGCCGCTTTAGTAATTTTAAATAATCCCGATAAATAGCCTTTACTAGGTAGACTTCAGTTTGCAAACTCACGCGAGTGTAATAAAAAGAATTTTTTAATTAGAGTGTATTTTTTTTAAGTTTTAGAATTTGAAAATAAAATGTATCGAGTACTTTTTAAAATATCGTTTCGATACTAATTTATCGTGGTTTAAATATTATTCTAAGTCACGGAAAAGACCTTATCTTCTATATTTATTATCGTAATTTTGTAGTCTATGAATAAAAAAATCATTTTTCAAGATTTAGGTTTTAAAGATTTTAAAGATACTTGGGATTACCAAGAGGAATTATTTAGAGACATTGTAGACACTAAAATTAGAAATAGGAGAGAAGACGCTGGTTTAGAAACCAAAAATCATTTTTTGTTTGTAGAGCATCCTCACGTTTACACTTTAGGTAAAAGTGGTAATGTATCTAATTTATTGTTAAATGAAGCGCAACTAAACGCTAAAGGTGCAAGCTTTTATAAAATAAACAGAGGAGGCGATATTACGTATCATGGACCAGGACAAATTGTTGGTTATCCCATTTTAGATTTAGATAATTTTTTTACAGACATCCATAAATACCTTCGTTTTTTAGAAGAAGTAATAATTCTTACACTTGAGGAATACGGAATTAAAGCCGAACGTTCTCCAGGCGAAACAGGTGTTTGGCTAGATGTTGGAACACCATTTGCTAGAAAAATTTGTGCCTTGGGAGTTCGTGCAAGTCGTTGGGTAACCATGCATGGTTTTGCATTGAATATAAATGCAAATCTAGGATACTTTGATAATATAATCCCTTGCGGTATTCGTGGCAAAGCAGTAACATCACTCCATGTAGAATTAGGTAAGGTTGAAATGGATCAGGCTGAAGTTAAAGCTAAGTTATTGAAGTATTTTAAATCACTTTTTAAAGCTGAATTTATAAAAAAAAGATAACTGCTATATTTTTAGTATAAAGCTCTCCTCGTTATGTTCTTAAAACTTTACAATGTTATTGGTGGGCTTCTGGAGCATAGGTTAGTTCGTAGCTATGTGTATAAATTTCGAACACAATCCCAAATGGGTCTTGTACGTAAACCATTTTATAAGGCTTATCGTCTGGGTAATATTCTCTAATAGGCATGCGTTGCTTGCCGCCATGTGCAACAATTTTTTTTGTAAGATTTTCAATATTTGGATCTTGTATACAGAAATGAAACAAGCCTGTGTTAAAAGGCTTAAAATCTGGTTCAGATTTATCGCCATGAGGAAAGCAAAATAATTCTACACCAATACCGTCTGAAGTTGCTATGTGTGCAATTTCAAAATACTCCCAACCTTCACCAAATACATCAATACACATTTGGCCTATTGCAGTTTCTGGATCTTTTTCAATTTTTGAAGGTTTCATTATTACATACCAACCCATTACTTCAGTATAAAACTCTACAGCTTTGTTTATATCTGGAACAGTAAGTCCTATATGTGAAAAGGCTCTTGGATATCTTAAATTTTTCATATTTTCTATTGTTTTAGATTGCCTTTTTTAAGATAATAAAAATAGTAATGGTCAAAAAATTTACTTTAGTTTTTTAAGAAAATTTTCTGAAAACAGTTCATTGGCAATTAGCCCTCCATATTAAAAAACACTTTATAATAGTGCATTTTCTTTTCCTCGTCGTAACCACGTTCTAAATATTCGCTGGCTGCATCTGGAGCATCGATATCTAACTTTATTTGGATGTTGGTATCTAATTTAATATCTGTTTTAATTTTCTTTTTGTCTTTTTTTACAACAGCTTCAGCAAGATCAAATTGGTTTCGTAGTAGTACGTTTTGTTCGCCTTCGTATTCTTTTTTAAAATCTTCGAATAAGCGAATGTGTTTTTCTTCATCAAAAACTTCTTCTTTAAATCGCTCTACATTTATAATTTCATTTTCTTTAAAATAATCTATTGTGTTTGCTAAAAAGATATTGCGTTCTTGCTCTCCAAAGCTTGTTTTTAGAATTTCGGTAGAAAAGGCACTGCACATATCTAAGTAATTATGCGTATGGTTGTTACTGTCGTCTGCATACTTAATATTTAGAAATTTATCCAGCCAATATTGCGCATCGTAGCTGTTGTTATCTACACTTAAAATAATATTGCCTTCCATGTCTGTTTGGTTTAAAATTAAGCAGCCTTTATCTACTTTTTTAGAGGAAATTCCTTTTTGTACTAAAACATCGTAGCTATTATCTTCTAAATAGGTTTGGAAGAAATTAATCTTGGTTTCAATTTTAAAAATTCCTATTGCATTGGTTACCATTTCTTTGTATTCAATACCTTCGAAAACGGCTACCAATACATCTCCTGTTTTTATTTGTGCAGAGTCGCTTTGCTCGTATAAATGTTTTACTATGTTTTTTGATGTTTCTATAAACGCATCATCATCGTTAAACATAGTTTTAGCGTAGGCATTAATTTCATTTAAATCCACATTGGCATGGTGATTAAAGCGATAGCTTTGTACTACAGAACCGAAAGAGCGTAATAAAAATGGTAGCATCAGCTCGTAACTGGCTTCATCGAAATGCACTTCTTTATCTGAAAAGGCATTTTTAGAATCGTTATGCTTGTTACCAACTTTATGAATTATAAATTTTGAAATGCTTGCTTGGTTACGATTAATCATCTTGAAATGGAAGTTTATTTTTAGAATTACAATAGTAAACATTTCAGCAGAAAAAAGGAATAAAAAACCGAAGACTTATGCCTTCGGTTTTTTAGAATAGCTATTTTTTTAATCCATACTCATAGTAAAATCACCTCCTTGATTTGCTGCAACTGCTCCATGATTAAAAAACCAATCACCTGCATAAGTTGCAGTTGTTGCAGATTGAGTTAATGTGCCACTTAATGAATAATCCACTCCACCATCATACGTATAATCTATTAATATATTTGTGCTATTCAATGTCCAAGTTCCTGTTGCTAAAGTTGGATTTGTTTCATCATTTGCTCTTAATTCTAAAGAGCCATCAGGATTAAATTGTATTTCAAAAAATGATATATCATCATATACTCCTGTAAAAGTACCTTGTAGTGGATTGTGAATGGTAATATTAATTGATGTTTGTCCTGCGCTGTTTGTAGCAATTACTTGTAAATTATAAGTGTCTGGAGCTAATTCTTTAGTCCAGTTTAATACTCCTGTTGTTGAGTTAATGCTTAATCCATTTATTGTACTTGCAAGTGAAAAAGCACCTTGATTACCATTCCAGTTTACAGTTGGAACAGTCGAGTTTCCTTCTTGGAAAAAAGTAGCATTAACATTTGTGCTACTATACGTAACACTTGGAGCCGATATTGTTGGAGAAGCTGTATCGTCATCTGTGCTGCATGACGTTAAAAAACACAGAGTTATCACTAGAATAATTGTTGTTTTAATTGTTTTAATTGTTTTCATAATTTTTAAAATTTAATTTGTGATTAATAGTTTATATACTACTTAATGGGTTGTTGAAATAAAAGGTTAACATGGAGATGTAAAAAAACCGAAGACTTAAGTCTTCGGTTTAAAAAAATGTTTTCATTTAATTAATAAGCAATACCGTAAAAATCGCACACTGCGTAATAATCGTCAATGTTTACGTTTGCTTCTTCTAATTCGTTGTAAATACTTTGTTTTGTATTTGTTTTTCCAGCAGTAGTACTAGAAGATTCTATAATAATCATTTTAAATAAATTGTAATTTCCAACAGTTGGCGTTAAATCTGCACCAGACTCTCTATCGTAAAATAGAAATTGTGCAGTGGTTATAAAGTAACTTAATTTAATCTCATCTGCAAAACTAGTTCCTGGTACAGGATAATAAGATCCATTTCTTTGTAAATAACCTATAATAACATCGTTGTCTAATACATCTTGTGTAAGTTGAGTTGCTTCAATGTTCCAAAATTGACCGTTTTCTGTAGAGGTGTCAAAAGTGTAAGTTTGTACGTTGGCGTTACCATCGGTTCCATCACTACCATCTTCGCCATCGGTTCCATCACTACCATCAGCACCATCGGTTCCATCATTACCATCTGCGCCATCTGTACCATCATTACCATCTGCGCCTGCTATTCCAGCAACTCCAGGTTCGCCTTGAAGACCATCTTCTCCGTCTTCTGGTGAGCAAGAAAAGCTAAATGCCATTAGAATTGATAATGCTAAATACTTTGTTTTTGAAATTGTTGATTTTAATTGTTTCATAATTTTTAATTTTAATTTGTAATTAATAGTTTATTTGTTACTTAATGGATTTAGAAATTAAAAGGTTAACATGAGCATTAAAAAAAACCAAAAAAATAAGTCTTCGGTTTTGTAATTAATTGAGTAAAATCTACCTTTATTTTTTTAGTTCAAAATGTGCTGTAACTTCATTGTAAGTCATTTTTGAATAGTCTACAGTCGTTTTTGCTGAAGTATTAGGAGGTATTATAATATATTTAAATGTAAACTGTGGATTGTTTTCTAAATTTGAAACACTTGGAGCGTCTATAAAAATTGCTAATGCGTTTTCAAAACCTTGACTTGGAACATTAGCAATTAAATAGCTTATTTCTTCGCCAAGAGGTAGTGGATATATAACAAATTCGCCAGTAGCAGTTGCGTTTTTATAGTACATTAATAGCGTTCCGCCATTGTTTATGTAGTTATCAATAGTGCTATTTTTTATTTGCATAGTGCCAGCATCATCAGCTGCATTTACATCGTCGAATTGTATTTGAAACCATCCAGAATCAATCACATTTGCATTGCCATCTAGGCCAGCCGGTCCTTGTTCTCCATCTGCACCATCTTCTGGTGAGCAAGAAAAGCTAAATGCCACTAGAATTGCTAATGCTAAATACTTTGTTTTTGAAATTGTTGATTTTAATTGTTTCATAATTTTTAATTTAATTTGTGATTAATAGTTTATTTACTACTTAATGGGTTGTTGAAATAAAAGGTTAACATGGAGATGTAAAAAAGCCGAAGCTTTCACTTCGACCTTTAAACGAACTAACCTAAAAATAAAATGCTTTTAATTTATTGTACCAAGGCTTTATTAGCTATTTAAATATATTAGTTTATGGCATGACACTTACAGCATATTCGTTGTTAGCCAAATTACTGTTGGTGTTGTTGTTGTATTTGTTGTTCTTATTGTTGTTTTGTTTATTTCCATCTATTTGTATGTCTGGATCTAGACTTAATCTTTATGTATTTTCTGGGGCAAATTCACCTTCAGCTGGCGATAAAGATTTCATAGGTCTTGTATAAGATATTTATAGTGTTTCTCCGGTATTTAATCTCATAAATTCCACTCTGCCAACTTCTGTATTTTGTTGGTTAGTTGGTTTTCCCAACTACCTTTTGTATAATGCAAAGACTTGTTGTCCTTATCCAGAAATAAAAATTTCTGTAATAGTGTTTTGTATTTAAATCGCCAAAAATTGTATCCACTTTTTATATCCAACACCAACTGTAGCTTCGGTAAAATACCGTTGTTAAAATAATATCGTTTAAACATCCCAAGAGCTAAGCGCATAGATTTGGTGGCTCCATCGATGCCTTTAATGTTAGAACTGCTTTTTCGTATGTCTATTTCTAGGTCAGCTGCAATTCGATCTGTAATCTATATTTTTTGAATATTAAAAGTTGTTACTTTTACGGTGGTTACATTAGTTTTTTATAAATACTCGTATCTACAGAAAAATTTTCGGCTTTAAGCTTAATACATGTCATGGTTGTAACTCTTGGTTTTCTTTTAGAAGTATCCGTCATTTTCATTTCCATTGGTAATCCATTAACCATAGATAGCCAAGCTTGGTTTATTCCTTTCTTTTGTTTTGTTTTATAGAAAGCTTTAGAGAAAGACACTCCAGCATCTTGTGTAACCCACACTTTTCCAAACATTTCGTTTCCTTTTACATCATATTCTTTACAGGTATAACCTAATATGGTCTTAGAATTCCCTGTAGGTGTTACAGCGTAATTGTTTTCCGCAATGGCAGCTTCATTTATATCCTCTAGTTTCATCTGCATTGCCATCTGTATTTTATTGCCTTTCTCGTCCATAAACATAAACATAACCTCCTTTCTTAAATCCATGATGGTAATAGTCTTGTTTCTGTCTTCTGGTATTTCAAAACCAAAATAAGGGACGTTATTATTGAGGTAATACATTAATTCTATCGGTTTTCTGCCAGTATTTATTTGCATAACATATTTATGACTAAAGGTGTAGACACGTTCTGGATTAGCCTTAGACATTCCGAATGCATTACTTTTATTGCGCTTTCTTCTTTTGGAGCTCTTTTTATTACTGTTAAAAGTAGAATCGAATGCTTTATCCGTTTCACGTTCTGCTTTTTCTTCAACTTTTTTTTCTAGAGTTCTTTCTACTGCTTTTTCTGCTTTCTTGGCTAATTTTTTCCAAATTTGAGCTTCACTATCTGTGCTAAAACAAATAATGATAATGAATAATAGTGTTTTTAATGTTCTCATTTTATACTATCTTTTTAATTTATTAATCGTCTATTTTTTTGGCTTCTAAAATCTTCTGTTCTATAACTTTACTTAAAGAATCTTTCTGCTTTTGCGTTAAATCTTTAGCTTGTAAATAATAAAAATTTTTATATTCGGTTTTTTGGTCTTCGGGTAAATTGGATTTTTTTAAGAGCTCTAAATACCCTATAGATTTTCCATCGACATTTCCATCTAAGTTCGATCCAAGCATGCCTGTTAATATATTAGTTTGCATATCTAATAGATTATTATTTTTGATTGTTGTAGAATCTGGTTTTTTTTCTTGAGCCATAGCCATAATTGTTAAGCAAAAGGCTAGGATGGCTAATCTTTGTTTTAAATTTATCATGATTAAAAGTTTTAAATATTTTACTTCTTAATGGTCTAAATAAGAAAAGGTTAACAGTTGCTATATTTTTATTTAAAAAAAAGTTAATTTAGCCTTACACGTGTTAACCTTTAAAATTATACAACCATTAAATGACAAACCAATACGAGAATGCAGTCCTTGACGATTTAAAAAAAGGCTCTGAAAAAGCACTAAGAAAAGTGTATGAAGATAATAGAGCTAAATTTATAAATTTTGCAAGACGATATAATTTGCCTCAGGAAGATGTGGTCGATGTTTACCAAGATGCTTATGTTATTTTTTACAATAATGTAATGTCTGGAAAAATTAAGACCATGACAAGTAGTATTTCTACTTATTTGTTTGGTGTTGGTAAGTATTTAATTTTCGATAGAATGAAAAAAAATAGTAAGACCGTTGGTTCTAATTTTGATTTGTCGATTGTTAAGGATCAAGATAAAATGCTTGAAACTTTTGAAATTGAAAAACCAGGTCTAACACATGAACAAGAATTATTGCGCAAACATTTTTCGGGATTAGGAAAACAATGTCAGGAATTGCTTAACCTGTTTTATTATCGTGGATTTACCATAAGAGATATTTTAGAACAAAGCACTTATAATAACGAAAATGTAATTAAAAGCGCAAAATCACGTTGTATGAAGACCCTTAAAGAACGTATTAAAAGCAACAAATAATGACTAACGAAGATTTACTATACCGCTACTTTTCTAATAGTTTAACAGAAACTGAACTAGCAGACTTTAATAACCGTTTAGAAGCTAATTCTGATTTTAGAGCCGAATTTGAATTCGAAAATAATTTAAAGCAAGCCATCAAAGAAAACAGTTCTGGCGCGATAAAAACAAAGCTCAATATTTTTGAAGATGAAATTAAAAGAGAAAAATCTCAACATTTAAAATCTAAATTTAATTGGCGTATTGCCGCATCAATAGTGTTTTTTTTAGCAGCTAGCTGGTTTGGTTATAACTCTATCTTTGGTGTAAACTATAATAATTTATTTGAAGCCAATATGGATACCTATCCAAATACCGAATTTGCTATTACAAGAAGCGATACTATAGATTCCTTCGAGCGTAAAGCATTTGTAGCTTATGAAGCAGAGGAGTACGAAGACGCTATTTCATACTTTAACAGCGTTCCAAAAGGGGAGCAAAAAACATATCAAAATTTTTATAAAGCACATTCATTCTTAAAATTAAATAACACACAAAAGGCTAAGACCCTGTTTGAAAAAGAAATTGTTGAAGAAAGTAAATTTGTTGCGGAGGCTCATTGGTATTTAGCCTTAATAGCTATTAAAGACAAAAACAAATTGGAAGCAACACGGCAATTAAGAATCTTAACCGAGGATTTTGATTACAATAAATCTAAAGCCGAAGCACTTTTAAAAAACTTACATTAATTTCTACGTTTAAAGTAGAGTAGAAGTAGTACCGTTAAAACTAAAGTTATTGCAATATACGGCCAATATTTTGTAGTGTTTAAGGCAATAGTATTTCCGGAAATAACAAATCCCGACCAGTAGTAAGGATGCCTTAGCGCATTACCTCTATTATTGTTTATAAAATTAACCTGTGCTTTTTGTAATGCAATATTTTTAGATTGATGTTCTGAAAGATTCAGATAAAAACCATCCATCAATCGTGTTGATGAAGCATCATTTATTTTCCATAGTGTACTTGCAATACTATTGGCTCCACTAAAATAAAAGCCACGGGCTAAACTCATTAAACCTTCACCACGATTAAGATTACCTATACCGCTTTCGCAAGCACTTAATGTTACCAAGTCTGCATTTAATTTTAAATTGTAAAGATCCCTAACGTACAATGCATTGTCTTTAGTGTCATTTTTTGCAAATGCTAAATAAGAATTTTCTGGAGTAACATCGTTATAAATAGCATGGGTGGCTAAATGTAAAATACTATAGTTAGAACTATAAGCATTAAAGTGTTCTAAATCTGCGGTATTATTTTTAAAGGCTTGACCCTTAAAATGGTTAAGTACTTGGTTCGCTTCCTTTGTATTGTTTGGCAGCGCCAATAAATTTGTATTTTTAAAAGTAGGAGCAAAGGCTAAAACCTGTTTATTATTATCTTTTTTATCTTGAAGCTGAAGTAATAGCGTGGCTGAATTAGCATAGGATATGGCATAATCTTCAACTAAATAGTTATTACTTTTATTAGTAGCTAAACTGCCAAAAGGAATATAATTAAGCAAGCCATCTGGAAGAATAATTAGATTCTTTTTATTATTATTTTTTAAATAAGGCGCTAAAATTTTACTGTAAAGCGCGTAAGATTTACTGTTTAAAAGCTGTAAATCGCTTTTAGGATTACCAAGTAAGTTATATACTTTTTTAATTAAATTATTAAAATTTTCATCGACATCTATTTTCGAAAAACCCGATTCGCCTTTTGTAATATTTATTACATATAATGCAGACTCTCCAAAGAAGTACGATAGTAGTTTATCGTCATCACCCAAAAATTGTTTTATACCTTCTATGTTAACAACTTTAGTATTGTATTTAAGATTGTAATACGATTTGTAATTGGTTTCTAAATTGTTTATAAACTTTATATAATCGTTTTTTTGTTTGAAGAGTTCTTCTTCTAAAGCTTCATTTTTCGACCGTTCTAATCTTTTTTCAAGCGTAGTAATTTCAGTTTTAAACAGTTGCTCTTGCTCTATTACAGTTTCTGGAATATTTGCATAATTAGTTGCTTTAGCGCTTAATAATGCTTCTAAAAGTAATACGCTTTTGCTTTTTTCAATTAAATTAAAGGCTTTTTTTGTGTAATCATTATTTTTAGAATTTCTATTTAATTCACTTAGAGCATTTAAACTGTTTTCGAATATTGGAAATGCATTATCTACCAATAACATTTTATCTGTATTGTCTTTAAAAGATGGTTTCAAACTATCTAAAACGGATAAGGCGAGTGTAGATGTTGTAATAGCGTTATTATAATTTTCAGCTTTAGTCTCTATATTAATCCTATCTTTTAAAAGCTTTAAATACTCACTATTATTTATAGAAGAATTAATAACATTCTTTCCATGCACTTGATCTATTGCTAATTGATTTTGCATGAGCGCATTGCTAAAATCATTGGTTAAAAAGTAAAAATTGGATAATTCTTGATACGCATTTGCAATTTCGGGATGTTTAAACCCTTTCCATTTATTTTTTAATAGCGCTATAGTAGTAGCAAAATCATTTTCTACTCTTTCGTAATTTTTATTTAACATTCTTAATTTTGCTCTCAACTTATAAAACATAAAGCCATAAGGCTTGTTACTGTCCTTGTAAGGTTTAATATGCCCAATAAAGATTGATGCACTTTCGGGTTGTTTAAGCGCAATAAAATTTTCTACTATAGAATTAGCCTCATTAATAATACTATTTTCATCTTTTGATTCGTTTAGACTATAGTTTAATGCTTTCTTTAAATAAGAGTTAGAAGTCTTATAATCCTTTTGTCTTTTGTAAAGTTCGCCAATTAAACGATAGGTGTTACTAGCGCTACTAATATTATTATTTATTCTTATACTTTTAGTGTAATAATCTTTAGCTTGCTTATACTTTCCATCATTACTATACATTTTGGCAATTAGATTATAGCTACCATTAATTAAAGCTAAATCTTTCTTCTTTAAAACTGAATCTGGTTGTATTGTAATGTTTGAGATAATTTTTTCAAGGTGGTTTTTTGCAACTTTATAATTATTTAGTTTGTAATAATAATTACTTTTATCATAAAGTATTGCATTTTTAATGTACTCTATATCGCTTATGGTATCTAAATAAGTTTTATTTTTATATATAAGTTCATCAATATCTTGAAGGTTTTTTTTTATTTGGTTATAATCATTAAAATAAATAGCCGATTTGTTTGAGTAGAGATAAACATTTAGAGCAACTTTGTAATTTTTTTCTTTTTTAGACTCTACAATCAATTTGTTTGCGTAATAATACGTGGAGTCTTTGTTACTGTAGGTATATTGATACATTTTTCCTGCAACTTCTGCATAATATTCATCAGAGTTTTGGGAAAAGACAGGAAAAACTAATACACTTAAAAGACAAAACGTTAAAAAAAATTTTAAGTTTATTTCTATCATAGGTATTAATATAAATAAGCCTAAGCTATAGTGCTTAGACTTAAATTTATAAATAAAATTAGTGGTTAAGGCAATTCATTAACAATTACATTTACTTCATACGTAATTACAGTTTCATTGCCAAGTGCTTTTGTTATTTGCAAAGTTCCAATTCCAAAAAAATTTTCTTGCATCCTATTAACTTTGTAAGCTTTAAAATCTCCCTCTAAACCTTCCGTGTTTAATGGACTACTTGTGTCAGTACTAAATACTACCTCTCCATTTTCATTTTTTAATAGTGCGGTCAATCCAATAAAAGCGGCATCTGCTACAACATAATTAAAGTCTCTAAATAGTTCATCAAAACAGAAACAAACAGGTATTGGAGGTGGAGTAGGTATAGGTGGAAAGCCTATTTGAACACTAGATGTAGTGTTTTGTAAAATGTTTTCTATTTCAATTATTCTCATGTTAGCACCTTCAATATCTCCAGGATTTTCTTCTCCTTGTTCTTCCCAAATTGAAATTTGTTCATTTAAATTATTGGTTTCGACAGTTAACGCAAAGCGATATAAATCGCCTTCATAAACATAATTAGTTCCTGTTAATACCGCAGTTTGGATGTTGTTATCGTCGTCATTAGGAGGACAAGCAAATAATAATAGACAAAATGCAATGAGTAATGTTGATTTAGTTTTCATAATTCTGGTTTAGTTGTTATTTATAATACTTAATGTACTAAGCGCAATAAAGTTAACAATTTTAAATGAAATAAAAACATAAAGTTGTTTAAACTCATTGATTTAGTGAATGTTAGGGTATTATTTTAAAGCTTTTAGTACTGCTTTAGTTAATTTCGTACAATAAAATACTATTGGCATCGCCTTTCGTAATAAATTCTAAACTACTGTCCTTATCAATATTATCTAGATCTATAGTGGAATTGCCATAAACAGGAAAATTTTCAATTGCCTTTGCTTGGCTATCAAACAGCAATACTTTTTGCGATTGTAAATCTGTTACCGAAACATAGATTTTGTCTTTAATATAAAAAAGTTGTATAGGTGAATAATTACCCAGATCCAACTCAAGCGTTTTACTTTTTATCCTAAGGATATTCTCGTTTTGAGCTACTAATGTTTTGGCAGTTGTAGCTAAATGATGATTTTTATTTAATTTAGGAAGTTTTGTAGATACATTTCCTTTTTGGTCAATACTAACTATATTTCCATCTTCTGTTGTAGTTGTAAATGTTTTGTTATAATTAAAAACAGATTTATTAGAGAATTTTAAATTAGAAGCAACTTTAACTCGTGTTTTACCTCTTCTGTTTAAAATATTAAGTTTCTTATCTGTTTTAATAAGTATATAATCTTTATTTCTAATTCTTATATGCTGTGGCTGGTGGTTAATTGTGTTTTTAGCCTTCGAAAATTTAAAGCCTTTAATGGTTTTTCCTCTGGCATCATATAACAACACATTTTTACCTTGTGTTACAAAAAGCCTATAATTTTTATTTTTATCGTAATCGAATACCGAAAGTGGTTGCGTAATTTTATCATTAAATTTTAGAGGATAGCCTGTAACATCACGTCCAGTCCTGTCTATTAAATACACACGATTTGGTGTTGCAAAAGCTAACTGTAGTCTTCCGTTTCTATAAATATCTATTTGTTCTATTCGGCCTAATATTGGACCATTAAGTTGTTTTTTCCAAAGGATATTTCCAATATTAGAAATTAAATAAAGCTTGTTATCAATATCTTGTACTACAATTTCTTTATGCTTAGTTCTGTGGTTGGTAACAAATTGAGGATTGTTTAATAAATCTGCACCAAGTTTTATATTCAGTAACTCTGTTACCGCTTTAGCTTCCACTTTATTTTTGGTTTTTTTTATAACGCCATGAATGTGCGCATAATGCGTGTCGTAAACAAATTGTAAAGCCGAAACCTTATAATTGTTAAAGGAATGTTCTAAATGAGTGTCCAGATTAAGGTCTACTAAATCTTTAAGTTTATCATTATTTAAAATCTGTAATATGGAAGAGGCATTACTTAGTTCTTTAGAAACATTTTTATAAAACTCTCGATAACTTAAGGTGGTTTTATTCTGGTAATTAGCAATAATATTCTCTAAAGCTTCGGTGTTTTTTGCAAAAACAAAAAAGTTATTAATTACACAATAATAATTAACATCTCTATAATTAATTAGCGGATAAAAAACGATATTAAATAAGTCAGGTTCACTAAAATGGTAAATAGGAATTTGCCTAAAAACTTCAACTTTATCTTTCTCACTTAATAGATTGTCTTTAGTAGCAATAGCATCAGTAGAATTTAATACAATTGCCTGATTTTCTCCACTATAAACAGTTCCAATTTCAATAATATTATCAAATAAACTGGTAACCGTTGTACTGTCTTTTTTCTTATTAAAATGTTCAAGGTTGTCTTTAAATACATTAAAATCATTAAATGTAAAACTTAAAAAGCCATCACAATTATTTGGTGCAATTTGCGCCAATTCATTATTTTGAGGTATTGTATTTTTAAAAACATTTATTAGTTTTCCAGAAGTATCAGATGCTTTTGTAATTCCATCAAAAAGAATTTCGTCTTGCGAGATAACCGCATCAAAAGAAGTATAATCGCTAAACTCTTGAAACAGTAAAACTTCAGAATTAAAATATGAAGTCATTAAATTGTTTTGTGAAGAACTTAGAATGACTGCAACAGATTTATTTTTATCAATAGTATTTATAATTTTCTGTCTAGCTTCATTCCTACTTTTCTTTGTTAAAATGGTTTCAAGCAACTTACTGTTTGATGCTCCAATGGCAATACTATCTTTATAAGTTATATATAAAAATTCATTATTAAAACGTATTTTTCTTGCTGAAATATTAGCAATTTTTAAAGTTTCAATGCTGTTATGAGTCAATGAGTCTAATTGGAGTAAGTTATTAACGTGTTTTGTGGAGATTGTAAATTGAAGGCTATCATTGTCATCTTTTAAAAAGGATATAATAACTGAGTTTTCAGTCTTAGTGTAGTTTAAGAAATTTAATTTTTTAGCAATATTTCTATAAACTGAAGATTTTGAAACACCTTTAATAAAGTCGTTGTTTTTTAAATTGGCTAGAAGACTTTCAGTATTATTAGCCACAACAATTATAGAAGCATGCTCTGGAATAAAATCATAAACAGAACTATTTTTGTTGCTATGCGTGCTGCAACTTACAAGAAAGACCAAAAAAAATAAAACAAGATAGATGCACTTCATTATAATACAGATGGTTTTACTTTCAAAATTACAATTCTAGTTTTAATTGTTGAGTTAAAAGCTTAAAGCTTTTTCTATGGTATTTTGTAACACCATATTTTTTAATAGCTTCGCGATGTTCTTTTGTAGGGTAACCTTTGTTTTGTTTCCAATTATACACAGGGAATTCTTCGTGAATTTTACACATATGTGCATCTCGATACGTTTTGGCTATTATTGAAGCTGCAGCAATACTTAGAAATTTACTATCGCCTTTTACTATCGTTTTAAACGGGATTTTATTAATAGAATTAAACGTATTACCATCAACAATTATAAACTCTGGAAGCGGTTTTAATTTTAAAATGGATTCTTGCATTGCTAAAATTGAAGCATTTAAAATGTTTATTTTATCAATCTCAGCTTCATAAATATGAGTAAAGGCAAAACATACTGCTTCAGTTTCAATTAAAGGTTTTAAAATAGCACGCTTAATTTCAGAAAGTTGTTTAGAATCATTTAAAAATTTATTTTTAAAAGTGTCAGGTAAAATTACTGCTGCTGCTGTTACTGGACCAGCAAGACAACCTCTACCAGCTTCGTCTGTTCCACATTCTATGTCAAATTTCGAATATTTTAATTCTAACATGTAATAAGAATATACAAATTTATAAAAAAAGCTATTTAATCTTTTTTAACCTTTAAAATCAAAAATAATTTTTTGGCACAATATATTATAAATACGCATTAAACAATTTCAGCGTTAGTATTTATTTTTTTGCAGCTTTTATAAATAATATATCGTGTCGTTGCGTTCATTTATATAATTCTTAACAAAAAGCAGTATTTTAATTTGTAATTATGCCTTTCTTAGTTTATTTACGAAACAGATTGAGATATTTCATATTTTTGCAAAACTTTAAGTTTTACTTAGCACTTATCTTTAAGGCTAAAAACAGATAGTATTTAATGAATAAAATAAGTTTTATATTTTTTTTAATAATCTTTGTTGGTTTTAGTTATGCTCAAACACAACCGGATTCTATACCACAAAGAAATAGTAAAGTTTTAACTGGTAAAATAAATAATAGAACCGATAGTTTGTCTAGAATTAGTTCTAAAAATATTAGTATCAAAAATAATAAAAATAAAGATGCTAAAATTACAGATTATCTTATAATATCTCATAAAAATGATACTACTTATGTAGATACTACACTTACCATTAAAAAGGAATACAAATACAATTATCTAAGAAAAGACGAATTTAATCTTATACCATTTTCTAATATTGGGCAGACATACAATACATTAAGTCAGGATTTTGAAAGTGTTGCACTATTGCCAGAGTTTGGGGCAAGAGCAAGGCATTTTAACTATATGGAAATTAAAGACATAAAGTATTACCACGTACCAACGCCCTTAACAGAGTTAATGTATAAATCTGCATTTGAGCAAGGTCAGCTTTTAGATGCTCTCTTCACGGTTAATACTTCAAAGCAATTTAATTTTTCAATAGCTTACAAAGGCCTACGATCGTTAGGTAACTATCAACATATTTTAACAAGTACTGGTAATTTTAGAGTAACAACAAGCTATAAAACAAAAAATAAAAAATACGTAGCAAACTTGCATTTTGTGGCTCAAGACCTCTTGAATCAAGAAAATGGAGGTTTAACAGATGAAAGTGTTGGGTTTTTTGAATCTGGAGAAAAGGATTTCTTGGATAGAGGCGTACTAGAAGTAAATTTTGAAGATGCCGAAAGTATATTAAAGGGAAAACGTTTCTACCTAAATCACCGGTTTAATGTTTTTAACAAATCAGATAGTACCTCTAGTAACAACCTAAATGTTGCGCACATTATGTCTTTAAAAGATAAAAATTATTTATACGAGCAAGCCACACAAAATAGTATGTTTGGTACAAGCTTTAAAACCCGCAGATTAAGAGATCAAGTCTCCTTAGAGGAGTTTAGTAATCAGGTGCAATTAAACTATTCTAATAAGATTATAGGCGATATACAATTTAATGCTACTCATACAAATTATAATTATGGTTACAATAAATTAGTGGTGCTTAACGGAATTACAATAACAAATAGATTAAAAGGAGACGTTTTTGCCGTTGGTGGTAAATATAAAAAGCAAATTAAAGGCTTCAATCTGCAAGGAGAACTAGGGGTTAATGTTTCTGGTGATTTTGCAGGCAATTTTTTAAAAGCAACGGCATCTTACAATTTAAATAACGATTTAAGAGCATCAGCACAAATAAATCATAATGCAGCAGCTCCCAACTATAACGCGCAATTATACCAAAGTGATTATACAAACTACAACTGGAGGACTAATTTTAACACCATAAAAACCCAGCAATTATCCTTTACTATAGAATCTCAAAAATTAGCCAATTTTACTCTAGATTTAACTAAAATTGATGATTACGTATATTTTACAGAAGACCAAACAACAAATACGGTAAAGCCATTTCAAAATGATAAATCAATAACCTATCTTAGATTTAAAGCTAATAAAGAAATTAAATATCGAAAGTTCGCGCTCAACAATACAATTATGTATCAAAACGTTAAAGACGAAAATCAAGTTTTTAATATACCTGAAATAATTACTAGGAACACCCTTTATTATTCAAATCATGTGTTTAAAAAAGCCCTGTATTTTCAAACAGGAATTACTTTTAACTATTTTACTGCCTATAACATGGATGCATACAATCCTCTAATTGCAGAGTTTTACATTCAAAACGATCAAGAATTTGGCGGTTATCCACGCTTAGATTTTTTTGTTAACGGTAAAATTCGTCAAACAAGAATCTATTTTAAAGCTGAACATTTTAACGCAGCCTTCACTGGGCGAGATTATTATTCAGCACCAAACACACCGTATCGTGACTTTAAAGTCCGTTTTGGTGTTGTATGGAACTTCTTTTTATAAATTATCTTAATTATTACCAACCTTAAAAATTCAACTTAACTAGAAGGATAACTACAATAGCATTTTAAATTAGGTTTAGTATTCACTTGAGTTTTTTAAAAAACGCAGCATCTATTTTTTTAGCAAACCTGGAGTAGCACATGAGTAGCATTATATGCTATATAGTCTTAGGGATTTAAACCCACAGGCCCTACCTAGAGAACCAATGTAGCATCTGGCACGCCAACATTTTATTAAATTACTATAAAAATCAATAGTAATTAAGCAATAGGGGGATATATAATAAGGACAAAATTAACGCATTGATTTCAAATTATTTTCATTTATAAGTTATTGAAAACAAGCTCATCAAGCGATATAAAAAAAAAGATTAAAAAAAGATATAAAAAA